>Ga0209172_10000005_pt1 | contig 1217033 bp, 1043 predicted proteins | sample LarsenN4metaG_FD_184113 | JGI IMG/M metagenome (GOLD analysis project Ga0209172, IMG submission 184113) | Hot spring sediment bacterial and archeal communities from British Columbia, Canada, to study Microbial Dark Matter (Phase II) - Larsen... ...
CCGCGTATTTCTTCAGCGCCAGCACTTTCGTGATCGCCGCCGTCAGCGTCGTCTTCCCATGATCTATGTGCCCGATCGTCCCTATGTTCAGGTGGGGCTTGCTCCGATCAAACTTTTCCTTGGCCATTCGCGCTCTCTCCTTAGATAGATAAATGAAACAAGTAAGTGTTACAGGACAAAGCCCAAGACGAGGATTGAACTCGTGACCTCACCCTTACCAAGGGTGTGCTCTACCGACTGAGCTACTTGGGCGCTCAACCGCCACGCACTTATTCATAGCGGTCAAACTGTGGGCAGTGCAGGATTCGAACCTACGAAGGCGTTTGCCAACTGATTTACAGTCAGTCCCCTTTGGCCACTTGGGTAACTGCCCGGATCAAATTGTTTATGCGTGCTAATTTGCACCGCAGAGCCAACGATGGGAATTGAACCCATAACCTACCGCTTACAAGGCGGTTGCTCTGCCAATTGAGCTACGTCGGCTAACTGCCCTACAGACCAATACAGGTAGAACTTGGGCGCAACGATTATACCGCGCTTCCCAACGCACGCGAAGGCGGAGTTTACTCAAAGTTGATGGTGGAGTCAATGGCAATGGGCCAAAACTTGCGCGGCAACCGCAGCCAAGAGTATGATGCTTCTATGCTCACTGCCACGCCCAAAAGCAAATCCCCGGGGCGCCCATGGCCCATCACGCTTGGCGGCTTGCTTATTTTTCTGCAAGGCCTGGCCTTCTTAATGCTGAGTGGGGGCGCTATGGCCCTCATGGCTAATTACCGCTTTCTGCTGGAACAGTTCAAGAGCTTCATTCCGCCCAATGAACTGCCGCCGGAATTATTAGACCCTTCTCGATTTATGCCGGCGTTGTTGATTGAGGCCACTTTAGGTCTCACCTTAGCCCTCTTTCTTTTACTCAACAGCCTGCGCTTTCTTCAACGGCATCCCCGCGCCTGGTTACTGGCGATGGTTTTACAGGGCGTCAATCTGCTCACGGCGTTGTTACTGTATTGGCGCGGCTCACGCGGCCTAATTTTTATTTGGATGCTCTCCAGCCTCGTCATCGTCTTTCATCTTAACCGGGCGGATGTGCTGAACGCTTTTCATCTGCGCGCGCCCGAAGCAGAGCAACTGAAATGACGCCCGAAACCAACGCTGACCGCGCCCTGCTCCGCCGCTTTGAGCCCGTGATGCGTTACACCCGCGGCGAGAATTTCTTCCCCATGGCCGTTGAGCCGTATGTGCAGGAATGCAGCTTATGGGTTTTACGGCCCGGTGAGGAGCCGGAATGCTTAGTGCCAGAGGGTGAGCTGACGCTGGAAAAGTTGGCCCAGCCACGCGCCGAAGGGTTCAATGCCATCCTTTATTTACAATTTATTGAAGAACCCAATCTTTCTGAAATAGCGTTTTATTTGCTCAACCGCGCCCGGGAGGGCAACACCTTTCATCCGGGGCGGGGCCGCTTGGCGCGGGTAGGTTACTCATCGCGGTTTGTGGGCGCGCTGTTCTCGCTTACCTTGTTGGCGCGCGGGCGCATCCCCGGCGAAACTGCCGCTGCCGCCGCCCTCACCTACCGCCGCTTAATGGATAACGATGAGCATTACAAGTATTACGGACGCGTGGTGCGCCAAAACGGCTGGATTGTGCTTCAGTATTGGTTTTTTTATCCGTTCAACAATTGGCGCTCCGGCTTCTTTGGTGTGAATGACCATGAGGCGGATTGGGAAATGGTGAATGTTTATCTTTCGGAAAATGCTCAGGGTGAAGTTCAGCCGGAGTGGGTGGCCTATGCGGCGCATGATTTTAGCGGCGATGATTTGCGCCGCCGCTGGGATGACGCCGAAGTTGAAAAAGTGGGCGAACATCCGGTGATTTACGTCGGTGCGGGGTCACATGCCAGTTACTTTCAGCCGGGAGAGTATCTCACCGAGTTAGAAATCCCGTTTCTGGCGCCGCTTCAACAAGTGCTCAATAGCGTCCGCCGCGCGTGGCAGAACTTCCTCGGCCAAACGGCAGACGAAGGCGCTGAGGTCAATATCCTCCGGATTCCGTTTGTGGATTACGCACGCGGAGATGGCCTGACCATTGGCCCCGGCCAAGCTAAGGAATGGCGTGAGCCAGAATTACTTGACCCACTGCCAGCGTGGGCCAGGGCTTACCGGGGTTTGTGGGGCGTCTTTGTGCGTGACCCGGTAGCGGGCGAGAACGCCCCAGCCGGGCCATTGTTTAACCGTGATGGCCGGGTGCGGCGCGCTTGGTATGACCCATTAGGTTGGGCTGGTTTAGATAAATTGCCGCCCCACACCCAAGAACCCAATTGGGTGCAAGAGCGCCTGATGGAATTGCGCCTGCGCCAGACCGAACTCAGAGGCGCGCTAGCCGAGAAAAGTCATGAGTTGATGGACTTAGGTGTGGAAGATTTGGCGATGGAGGGACACCCCCACCTTAATAAATTGCACGCGGCGCACGTTAAGCGCATGGCGGCAGTTTCTAATGAAGTAGCCGCTCTGCGCGCCGAGCAGGCAGAGAATGAAGCATTATTAGAAGCACTGACATTGTACGCCCAACAACTGGCGCGCGGCGAACGAGGCGACGTGCACGCCCACATCAAACGCGCCCACAGTCCAGCGACGGATGATGGCCTCAAGCTCAGTTCATTCGCGGAAACGTGGTCGGCGTTGAGCATTGGCCTGCTAATGATTGGCTTTATGTTGATTGTGCTGTTTGCGCGCCAATTTTTGTTGATTGGGCTGACGGTGCTGATAGCGGCCATTGTGTTTGTGGAAGCGGGTTTCCGGCGCCAACTGGCACAATTAGTGACCAGCGTAACCATTGGCCTGGCGTGGGTGTGCGCCCTCATTCTGTTGTTTGAATTTTTCTGGCAGATTGTGGTGTTGGGGGTTATCGCCGCTGGCACTTACATCATGTGGGAAAATCTGCGCGAACTGCGCGGATAAGGCGAACTCTTATCTGCTACTCATCAACCATAACTTTTGGAGGGGGAAATTCACCTGCCGACATGCCTAAAACGGTTACGGAAGAAGTCCTCCTTGCCATACCTGGTATCGCCCTCTAGAATGACCACGAGCAAAAATATGCGGTTAAAAAATATCATCCTCATTACAGTCGTTCTAACCATTCTATTTGTCACAGCCCGCGCGCTAGCGCAAGAGTCTACCGGCTCATTTTCAGTTTATCTGCCCGTCCTTTACAAATCTGAAGCCAACATTCTCACCGTCATCCCCGTTGGGTCAGGCGGCAGTGATGTGATTTCGCGCCAAATTGTGCGCGCCAACGATGATAAGTTGTATCTGTTCGCCAATCGTAACGGCTCAAACACCCTCTATTCTTACCGCACCACTTCAGCCGGCCTGCCCACCGCCAGCGCCAACTTTACCGCCGGGCCTCCATTAACGGAAAGCAATGGCTTCCCGTTAGCAGTGGATGCAATTTATGACGGCGCGAGCACTATTCATTTGTTAGTGAACACTACCAATGGCCGCGTTAAACTCTATCCCTACAACCTCAGCGCCAACACCTTTGGCTCCGGCTTCACCGTTGCTACCAACGGCCACACCATGAATCCTAATGATTTATACGTAGGGACTATGGGTATTTCGGGGCTGATGGATACGAATGGCAACCTACACCTCGCCTATTGGCGGAGTGATAATCGGATTGAGTACCGCGCCTACACTTACACTTCTGGCTCGTACGCCTTAGTTTCAGGCTCCACAATTGTTGTAGATACGGCTGGCTCGGCCAACCATCCTTCACTGGCCATTTCGCCGGCCGATGGCTCTGTGGTTGTGGCGTGGGTTTCTGAAGCAACTAACCCCCGCAAGATTCTGGCTCGCGTGCGCTCCAGCGCGGGCACATGGGGGGCGGTAGAAACCGTGAGCACTGCGGCAGTGTGGACGAGCACACAGTTCGGCATCAATGTTGACCAAGGGCCGGGCATATTGATTGATCAATCCGGCGTTGTTCATCTCACCTACATGCAGAACTACGATAGCACAGGCGATTATGGCCGGGTGCATTACGTGACGCGCGCCACCAACGGCGTCTGGACAGACACCGCCCTCAATTTCTACTCGCACGCACCAGCGATTGGGATTGCCAATGGCGTTATCTCTATCATTGGTCACGGCCACCCGCAAAATCCTTCCGGCCCGTGCAAGAGCATGGACGATATGTGCTTCATGCAAAAAGTTGGCAGTTCGTGGGGAAGCTTACAACTACTCTACGCCAATCCCCCCGGCACTTCGCTGGACGCTAGCCCTTCGGTGAAATGGTCAGTGGTGGGTTACAATCGGCCTCAAACCACAGAATTGGTGTTCTTTGGTGTACCGGCTACTTCGGGCTTAAATTATTACAACCCCACCCTGTATTACGCCCGCCTGCCCTAACTAAGCGGATGATGCGGCACGCTCAGGCCATCGTTGTACGTTTGGGCCATCGGCCGAATACACATTCATAAAAGCCGAGACAACCTCCAGCACAAAGAGAATATAACGCTCTTTAGGTGTATAAGAAGAAGCCGCCACAGCCTCGGCGCGAATGGCCGGGTCAGTATTGAGCTTAGCGCGGCCCGTCACATAGAACTCCCCTTGGCCGCCTTCCGAATTCTCAAGCGCGCAATGCAGACTAAAACGAGCATCGCGCTGTAAATCCTTGCCCTTCGGTGAAGTGGGTTCCATAAACAAGAACAACTACTCCCCCACAATGGGCGTTACAGGATGAACGCGCGGGCTACCGCCGCCGCGAGTTGGGCACTGATTTTCTAGTCCAATCACTTCAGTTCTTCCTTCACCGCATAATACAACGCTTCCGCTTTCAACTCACTCAGCGTGTAGCACTCACACCCCAAATGCTCCGCCAGTTGTTTGGCGAGGCCCTGGTCAAAGGCGGCATGTTCCATGTTAATGACCACAGAACGGATTTTATCCTCTCTAAATTGATGGGCAATTTTCTGCGCCTCCACCTGGGGGGGTAAATCCGTCACGCTCACATTGCCCGCGCCATCCGTCAACAGGATCATCAACGGCATCACATCCGGGTGGTTGCGCTTTTCAGTGTTGAGCGTCTCGTACGCCAGCATCAAGCCCGCCGAAAGCGGCGTTTTGCCCCCCACCGGAATATCTACCAGCGCGCGTTGCGCCAACTGCACCGAATTCGTAGGCGGCAGAACGGTGGTGGCGCGGTTTTTCTGAAACACAATCAAGCCCACGCGGTCACGCCGTTGGTAGGCATCGGTGAGCAAACTCATAATGGCGCCTTTGGTGGCCTGCATCCGCTCTGCCACCGCCATGCTCCACGAGGCATCCACCACAAACAAAATTAAGTTAGCGGCGCGCTTCACCCGCACCTTGCGGTGCAAATCTTCCATTTCAATTGAAAAGGCCACTTGGCGTTCTTCACGGGTTTCGGCGCGGGCAAGTTGTTGTGGGGCGGCGGCGCGCAGGGTGGCGTCAAACGCCACATCGGAGGTTTTGCCGTGCGCAGGCTTGGCTTGAATGTAACGGCCGCGTTTGCGGTCTGTCTTCGTGCGAGAGCGGCGGCCACCCTGCTTGCGCGTAAGTTTATCCAGCGGCGTATCAATCTTCCGGGCAGAAAATTCTTGGCCCGCCTTCACTTTTTGCCCGCCCTCCCACCAGCGGCTGGAGTCGCGGTCAAAGGGTGAATTCTGCGGTTGAAGTTGCGGCTCGGTGGGCGGCGTCTCCGGCGTTTCTTGGTCAGAGCTTTCGGACGCTATTTCCTGTTTTTTTTTCCCGCGGGGTCCTGCTCAGCCCGCTCCCGCGGCTGACTCTCGCCCTCGCCATCCCACTCGCCGCTCAACTGTTCAATGCGGTCTTGCAAGTTGGTGAGATTCACTTCCGTTTGCTGGAAGGGGCCTTTTTTGGCGCGGTGCGGCAAAGCTAACTCAGCGGCCACGGCAATATCCACTTCCGTAATGCGTTTGCGTTTTTGGAAGGCGGCGTGGGCGCGGGCGGCCTTGAGTATCACCAAATCGGCGCGGTGACCATCCACATGCATAGAGGAAGTCAGTGAGGCAATGGTGAACAAATCCTGGCGCGTATATTCCACATGCTCCACCAACTCACGCGCGGCGGCAATCTCATCGCTCAATTCTTTTTCTTTGGCCGCCCATTTGGCGTTGAAGCTTTCTGGGTTAGCATCACGCTCCAAGTTGCGCTCCATCACCGCCATACGTTCCGGCGCTGTCTTAAGGCCGTGAATCTCGCAGGAAAGCGCAAACCGATCCAGCAACTGCGGGCGCAGTTCACCTTCCTCTGGGTTCATGGTGCCCACCAAAATAAAGCGCGCCGGGTGGCTAAAACTGATGCCCTCACGCTCCACCACGTTTACGCCCATGGCGGCGGAATCCAGCAAAAGGTCAACCACATGGTCATCCAGCAGGTTGACTTCATCTATGTACAGCAGGCCGCGGTTGGCGGCGGCCAGCACGCCCGGCTCAAAATGCTTCTCGCCTTTTTTGATGGCCGCTTCAATATCGAGTGTGCCCACCACGCGGTCTTCGGTGGCGCTCACGGGCAAATCTACAAAGGGGATGCGGCGTTTGATCACATGTAATTCTTCACCTTTGGCCTTGCGGTCTTTCGTCCAGTCAGACCAGGTGGTGGGGGAATGCGGATCATCATTGAAGGGCGACTCGGCAAAAACTTCCACTTCCGGCAGGAGGGCGCTGAGGGCGCGGGCGGCGGTGGATTTGGCCGTCCCACGTTCACCTCGAATCAACACGCCGCCAATCCGTGGATCAATGGCATTCAACACCAAAGCCCGCTTCATGCGTTCTTGGCCAACAATGGCGGTAAAAGGGAAAAGTTGAGGCATAACAAAAATTGAGGATGAATAATTTTTGATTGTAGATTGGGATACAAGCTTTGAAGGAGCAATCGGACATCTGCAATCAGTTGGATTATACCATCCGGTTTTTGCTTTTTTTCGCCCCCTCTAGCGATTCCGCTGATTCGGCCTTATAATCCTCTCATCTTGTTTCGGAGAAAGTAATTGCATGACGTCTCGTGATATGAACGCAGGGGGGTCGTCCGCCGATCACCCAATGAAATCCCTGCTCGACGCTGAGAGTGGGATGAGTATGCCCCAACGGGGTGAGATTCGTGATGGTGTGATTGCGCGAATTACCAACAGTGAAATTTTGGTGGATGTTGGCGCTAAATCAGAAGGCATCATCACCGGCAAAGAGCTGGAAGCCATTGATCAAGCGACGCGTAAAGCGTTTGCCGTTGGCCAAACTATTCCAGTTTATGTGAATGACCCGGAAGATCGCAGTGGCAATATTGTGTTGTCTTTCGTCAAAGCGCGCGAAGAGAAAGACTGGCAAATGGCAGAACAACTGCTCAAATCGCAAGAGGTGTACGCCGGCACAGTGGCCGGATACAACAAAGGTGGTTTGATTGTAAAAGTGGGCAACGTCCGCGGGTTTATTCCCGCTTCGCAGGTGAGCGCCGAGCGCCGTCGCCGTTCCGATGGCGTGGAAGCTCCGGAGCAAAAATGGGGCAAGATGATTGGCGAAACCGCGCAGGTTAAAGTGATTGAAGTGGATCGCAACCGTAATCGGCTTATTCTTTCCGAGCGCGCGGCCACCAAAGAATCCCGCGAACAACTCAAAGAACGCCTACTGGCTGAAATTAAGCCGGGCGATCAACGCAGAGGCCGCGTCATCAGCCTGGCAGAGTTTGGCGCGTTTGTGGATATTGGCGGCGCGGATGGCTTGGTGCATCTCTCCGAAATCTCATGGAAACGGGTGGCGCACCCGAACGAAGTGCTAAAGACCGGCCAAGAGGTAGATGTGGAAGTGTTGAGTGTTGACCGGGACCGCAAGCGCATTGGCCTAAGCATCAAGCGCCGCGAGCCGGATCCGTGGACGGTGCTCCAGCGCAAATACCAACCCGGCCAGCTGGTGGCAGGCAAAATCACCAAGCTCACCAAATTTGGCGCGTTTGCCCGGTTGGAAGGCGAGGATGATGTGGAGGGCCTCATCCACGTTTCTGAGTTGGCCGATGGGCACATTGACCACCCCAAGAATGTGGTGAGTGAGGGCCAGCAGGTGACTTTGCGGGTGCTGAAGATTGACCCGGATAAGCGCCGCATCGGCCTGAGCCTGAAACGCGCCGCTTCAGCCGAGTACGCGGATGCTGACTGGGCGCAAATCGCCGCGTCAGTTCCGGATTTGGACGAAGTCGCCATTAGCGACGACGATAATTAATCTCAGCATAAAATTTCAACGGGCGCACTCACTTGCGCCCGTTTTTATTTAACAAATTGGGAACTTATCAATCCCGGCGAACATCTAGGCGTAATCAACCAACCTTTACAAGAGTCAAAAGATAAGGTCTGGGTTGGAAGAAACTAACGAGTTACTAAACTCCCTCCCCCAAACAGGCTGTCTGCGAGGGGGGCGTTTTTTGATAGAATAGCAGTTAGAAATGGTGAAAACGGTACTTTGAGAGGAGACCCGCGACTGTGTCAAACTCACTAGGCAGATTTACCCAACGGGCGCGCCGCGTTCTGAGCTTGGCCCAAGAAGAAGCCGAACGCATGAAACACAGCTACATCGGCACCGAGCACCTATTGCTGGGGCTGATGCGCGAGGAGGGCGGCGTGGCAGGCCGTGTACTGCGGGAACTGGGCCTGGAAACGCGCCGCGTGCAAGAAATGGTGGAGCGCCTGACGGGCGCAAACAAAACCCCGGCCCCCGGCAAAATTGATTTATCCCCTGGCACCAAGCGCGTGCTGGAATTGGCCGTGGATGAAGCCCGGCGCATGAACCATCACTACATCAGCACCGAACATCTCCTTTTAGGTTTGGTGCGCCAGAACGAAGGCGTAGCTGTGGATGTGCTTAAGAAGTTGGGCATCTCCGCCGAACAAATCCGCCGCCAGACGCGCCGCGTTCTGCAAGAAAACCCATCCCAAACCTCCACCACGTCCTCTGAAAAGCGGCAAGCCGTGACTCCGCAAGGCGAAAAGAAAAAGGACAAGGAAAAATCCAAGACGCCGCTGGTGGACCAACTGGCGACGGACTTAACGGCGCTGGCGGAAGACAGCAAGCTAGACCCGGTGATTGGCCGGGAGATGGAAATTGAGCGCGTCATCCAGATTTTGGCGCGGCGCACCAAAAACAACCCGGCCCTCATTGGTGAGCCGGGCGTGGGCAAAACTGCCATTGTAGAGGGGTTGGCCCAGCGCATCATTGCCGGCGATACGCCGGAGCCGCTTTTGGGCAAGCGCGTGCTTCAACTGGATGTTGGCTCACTGGTGGCCGGGACGATGTACCGCGGCCAGTTTGAAGAGCGCCTGAAGCGCGTGATTGAAGAACTTAAGCAAGCCGAAGCGATCCTCTTTATTGATGAAGTCCATATGTTGGTGGGCGCAGGCGCGGCCGGCTCATCGGTAGATGCGGCCAATATCCTCAAACCGGCTCTGGCGCGCGGTGAATTGCAGGTCATTGGCGCCACCACGTTGGATGAGTACCGCCAACACATTGAAAGTGACGCCGCCCTTGAGCGCCGCTTCCAACCGGTGCATGTGGATGAGCCGAGCATTGACGAAACCATTCAGATTTTGCGCGGCGTACGGAGCGCGTATGAGGAGCATCACAAGCTCACCATCACCGATGATGCGCTGAACGCCGCCGCCAACCTTTCGGCTCGCTATGTGCCAGACCGCTTCTTGCCGGATAAGGCCATTGACCTGATTGATGAATCCTCCAGCCGCGTGCGGATGTACAAAAGCCCGGAGGCCCGCAACTTCAAGAAGGCGCTGACGGAACTCAAACAACTGCGCGCCGACCATCAATTGGCCATTGACGAAGAGCGCGAGGAAGACGCGCAGGAATTAATTAACCGCCAAGCGGAAGTGGAAGCCCAGATTGAGCAAATGCGGGCCGGCTGGGATCGTTCCAGTAGCCCCAGCGTGACGGCGGATGATATTGCCGAAGTGGTTTCCATGTGGACGGGCGTGCCGGTGACGCAAATCACCGAGGCCGAGACCAAGCGGCTGTTGAAGATGGAAAGCGTTCTACATGAGCGCATCATCGGCCAGCATGAAGCCATTGAGGCCATCTCCAAAGCCGTGCGCCGCGCGCGCGCCGGGCTGAAAGACCCCAAGCGCCCGATTGGCACGTTCATGTTCTTGGGGCCAACCGGCGTGGGCAAGACTGAGCTGACGAAAGTCTTGGCCGAATTCATGTTCGGCAGTGAAGAAGCGCTGGTGCAGTTGGATATGTCTGAGTTCATGGAACGGCATAACGTGAGCCGCTTGGTTGGTTCGCCGCCCGGCTACGTAGGCTACGAAGACGCCGGCCAATTGACGGAAGCCATCCGCCGCCGCCCGTACTCCATTGTGGTGTTTGATGAAGTGGAGAAGGCCCACCCTGAAGCGCACAACATGCTCCTGCAAATTATGGAAGAAGGGCATTTAAGCGATGCAAAGGGCAAGAAGGTCAACTTCCAAAACGCCATCATCATCATGACCAGCAACATCGGCGCGGATCTGATTAAGCGGCAAACATCGCTAGGCTTCAACATCCGCCGCGATGAAAATGTAACCGAACAAATTGCTTACGAGGAGATGCGCAAGAAGTTGAGCGAGGCGCTTAAGCGCGCCTTCCGGCCTGAGTTTATCAACCGCTTGGATGCCACCATCATCTTCCGGGCGCTGACCAAAGACGAGATTAAGCAAATTGTGGCATTGGAGGTGGGTAAGGTGCAGGCGCGGGTGAAAGAACACAACCTCACCCTGGAACTAACGCCGGCGGCCAGCGATAAATTGGCAGAGTTGGGCTATGACCCCGATATGGGCGCGCGCCCGCTCCGCCGCGTCATCCAGAACAAGATTGAGGACGCGCTCTCCGATAGTTTGTTGGCGGGCACGTTCCAGAACGGCGATACGGTGAAAGTGACGGTGCGGGACGAGGATATTGCCCTAGAGTTGGGCGAGCGGCCCGAGCCTGTGACCGAAGCCCTGCCTGAGCCTACGTTGTAAAGTTGATTAGAAGAAGCGCCGGACGTTTTGTCCGGCGCTTTTTTGTTTGGTGGTGATTTGGGTTTTGCCTAAACACCTGTGCTGGCAGGCGGCGCGAGCGCGCAATCCGTTGGTTTTGAAAACAACCCGTGGGGCGCGTGGCTGTTGGCCGGTTGTTGGAGTGAAGGTAGCTTGGAAGTGCGCGCCGGCGCGATTTGGGAGGAGATGAAGGCGGTGTGAGGGGAAACACACCTTGGAGTATTTAAGCAAATCGTTGCTATTGAACGGCCATATGTCTTTTAGAGCACCTGTAATGAATCTTGAAGTTTCACTTATGGTGCAATCTTGGTTGGTTGGTTGTAAGTAGAGAGTACTTCATCGGCAGTAATAGAATTATCGCAATAGGCGTGAATTGTCTCCTGATTTACTATTGTGGAAACCCTGTCGGAGTATTCAATCTTTAGCCCAAGACCATAATTGTAGTTGCACATGATTTCAGTGATTTTTACAACATCTGAATTGTAACGCGGCGTGTCAGTGAAATTTGATTCAACACCATACTTCATATTAACTAGTACATACCCATTCAAACTTGCTATGCTCTCAAATGGGATCTCGGCCTGTTTAAGTCGCTCAGAAAAGTCATTATTCGTCCAAATTGGTTTAGTCGGAGCTGACTCTTGACAAGCTGAAATCACAATAATGAATAACAAATTTACGGTGAGCTTGAAGAGTTTCATTCCGCTCTCAATTCCCAATAAGAATTTGACGCCCCAATAGTAGAGAATGATGGTGAAACAACACCGTATTGCCCATAGCCGTAATCTGGGGCTGCGAGAATAACAGGATACATATTAACTGCTTCAGGGATCCAGTTTAATGGATTGAGAACGGAGTCTTTTATATCGAATAAGTCTCTCCAATCCATTGTCCATCCGTACTCATAATATCTTGCTAGACCCTGGCCTTGACCTATCATGTGACCCTGGGGGCCAATAATATCATCCAAAGTATTGTCATTGATCCAATCTTTTTCACTTCCTTGACGAGTCGGCGACTCTACAATCCTAGGTTCCATAGCATATCCTCCATTGCTTACCGCGCCATTACTATTGACGGGATTGTACACTGCGCCATGAGAATACTTGCCTAATTTGTGGGGTGATTCATACCAGAACTGCTCACGGTCAGGCCCATCAAGTCCTAAGAATGTACCCACAAAACTGTTGTCGCCGTTTTCGGTTTGCTCAAGTATGGCCATCACAATTAGAGATGGCTCATCGCCTCCATTTCCAAGATATAAAATACTCCCCCATGTTGTAGCGCCAAGCATTAGATTCTTTAGCATTTCTGACCAGTCGCGCCAACCGGGATAATATTTATCAAGTTCACTTTCTGAGAAATATCCGGTTGGGTCAGTATATTTTATTGGGTTGTTGTAAACATACGCGTATCTATTTCTCGCTTGTGGGTTGCCCGCCCCCGGCACCACGGTATCCGCGCTTACAAAGCGTGAAAGTAGGGGCGAATAATACCGGGCGTTATAGAACATCAAACTCCCCAGCCCACTGCCCCGTCGTTGCCCCGTATACCCAATCGTCGTCGGCATCGTGCCGGTGCTCCACCGTACTTCGCCATACGGGTAAAACAATTGCTTACTCACTGGCGCTTGGTATGTTGATTGACCCGTTATTAGAATACTCGCGCACGGCAACCGGCTTGCCATTCACTACGTAATACGTGCGCCCGCTCCGCCGCGTCATTCAGAACAAGATTGAAGACGCGCTCTCCGATAGTTTGTTGGCGGGCACGTTCCAAAATGGCGATACCGTGAAGGTGACGGTGCGGAACGAGGATATCGTCATCTCCCGCCATGGCCAACGCGACGTTACGAGCTACCTGCCCGTTTTCGTATCCAGTTGGGGCAACAGTCGGTGTTGCATTATCTATAACCCCACAACTGCTCAGAAGAAGCATGACCAAGCTGAGCGATTTAAAAAGCAATTCCGAAATACAATGAGAATTCACAGCGCGCCTACATTGGATTAAGGTTATTTATCGCCTTTGACTTAGCTCGCCCAGATGAGCATCATACAGTCCACTGTTGGCGTTAAAGTATAGTACATTTCTGTTGCGTTTATCCGCGCCATCAAGCGGCTAGTCCTTGCCCTGCTGACGTATCTATCTGAGCAGGGTATGATTGCGCATTGTGAGTTCTGGTTGTATTTCAACAAAACAAAGGATCTTAACCATGCTTGCCACCAAACGCCGTCAACTTATTATCGCGCTGGCCGCCATCGCTTTGCTAGTTGCCACATTGGCCTGCAACACTTTCTCCAGCGCCAATCCGCTGGTGGGCACTGCTCAAGCTGTGGCCACACAAGCCGATGAATTAGGTGATTTAGCAGGCACGGCCCAAGCGTTGGCCACGGAGGTGAACTTGGAAGATTTGGCCGCCACCGCTGAGGCCGTAGCCACCGAAGTGAATTTAGATGATCTAGCCGCTACTGCCCAAGCCGTTGCCACCGAGGCTAACGCCGGTGATTTGGTGGCCACCGCGCAAGCCGCCGCTACCAGCGCGGCGGGCGGTGAACTGCCGCCCAACATCCCTCTGCCGGATGTGCAGACCGAGAACCTGTTCACGATGGAAGGCATCGTTTCCTACAGCACACCCGCCGCTTTTGATGAGATAGTGACGTTCTACAAAGAAGCAATGCTAACCGAGGGGTGGGAATTCGTGGCGAACGGCTCAGTTGAGACGCAGGGCGCGTCTATCCTCAACTACACCCGCTCTGACCGTGACCTTATCATGACGATCAGCGAAGATACAGCCACCAAGACAACGTTCGTGCAAATCATCATCACAAATAAGTAACATGTGTCATCCTGAGCGTTAACGCCTAGCCTGAACATCTTATCGCGCGAAGGAGCTCGATTGGTTAACCGAAGACTCTTCGCGCAAAACGGCCCAATCACTTCTAAGCCCATGCGTTCGCGCTCAGAGTGACTTCATGCCCAATTCACAAATCATCCTCCTCGCTTCGGCGCGCACGTATCGCAATCAAGCATTCACCGAGGCCGCGCAAAAATTAGGGCTAGAGGTGGCGTTGGGCTTAGATGTGCCCCCGCCCCTCCTGCCCAAAATGCAGAACTGCTTTGCGCTGGATTACCGTGACCACGCCCGCGCGCTCAAGGCCATCCTGAAATACGCCGCCACCCAGCCCGTGTGCGCCGTACTCGGCGTGGATGATGCGGGAACCGTACTGGCCGCACACGCCAGCGCCGCCCTCGGTTTGGCGGGCAACGCGCCGGAGGCCACTGAAATTGCCAGTGATAAAGCCTTGATGCGCCGAAAATTTTCCGAGGCGGGCGTGCCTTCCCCCGCGTTTTACGTTTCACCTATCACACAAAAACCGGATGAAATCCTGAACGCAATGATTGCTCAGGGCGTGCGGTTTCCGTGCGTGCTCAAGCCCACGCGGCTTTCCGCCAGCAAAGGCGTGATGCGGGCCGACAATGCCCAAGAATTTTATGAGCGGTTTGCGCGCCTGCGCCTAATCTTAGAGAAGGAAGCGTGCGAAGAATTGATTGTGGAGAATTTCTTTGCAGGCGTGGAAGTGGCGCTGGAAGGTTTGCTCAATCACGGCCAACTGTACCCACTGGCAATTTTTGATAAACCAGACCCGCTAGATGGGCCATTCTTTGAAGAAACTATTTACGTCACGCCTTCACGTTTACCAACCGAGGCGCAAAACTGGATAATTCAAACCACTGAGCGTGCTTGTGTAGCCCTCGGCTTGCGCGAAGGGCCAATTCACGCCGAACTGCGTCTTTCCCTCACCCCCAACCCCCTCTTCCACGGGGAGAGGGGGCTATCAGGCATCGTGGTAGAAGTGGCGGCGCGCTCCATCGGCGGCCTGTGCTCACGCACCCTGCGCTTTGCTCAAAGTGAAAACGTTACATTAGAAGAATTGATTCTGCGGCAGGCGGTGGGCTTAGAACTAAACGTGCAACGGGAAGCGCAAGCAGGCGGCGTGATGATGATTCCGATTCCGGCGGCTGGCCTTTTGCGTGAAGTAACGGGCATAGAAGCCGCGCGGCGTGTGCCGCTCATTGAAGAAGTTGAAATCACCGCCCCGCTCAACTATCCGCTAGTGCCCTTGCCGGAAGGGGATAGTTACCTCGGCTTTATTTTTGCGCGCGGCCCAGAGCCAGCGGCCGTAGAAGCCGCCCTGCGCGAGGCCCACCAACTCCTGCGCTTCACCCTCACGCCAGAAATTCCGTTAGCGCCTGCGCAGAGATTGGCCGCGCCGCATCCCGACTAAAATATGCTATTACCCCTTGCAACTTCATAGGAGATTTCACATGAGCCAGACCGCAAAGATTCAAGAGTTTTTAGGGTTACGCGCCGCGCCGGTGGCTGTGGGTTATTTTGATGAGCCGCCGGCTGGCCTGCCGCAGTGGGCGGGCGGCCCTGTGCCCGCCGGTTGTTCTTTCTGGCCGGAGGCTGTAACGCAATCTTTCTACACTGTTCAAGCAGATCATTACAACTGCGCCATCGGTTGCCACACACACAACATCCCCCTGCCCACCGAGCGGCAACCAGAATTGATGCAAACCATTGAGTTTATGGTGGAGTGTAAATACTTGGCGATGGAAGAAGTGCCCAGCATCCCCACACTCCTAAAATCACCCAAATACATAGCCTATGGCCCAGCCCATCACCCGGGTTTTCCGCCGGATGCAATCCTATTAATGGTGAAACCCGCGCAGGCGATGATGGTGTATGAAGCGGCCATCAAAGCCGGCGCAACGGATGGTGGCCTCGTGAACTCCTTAGGCCGTCCGGCCTGCGCGGTCTTGCCGCTCTCGCTGAAAACGGCCTACGTTTCGCTTTCTTTTGGGTGCAAGGGCAACCGCACTTTCACCGGCATCCCAGATGATGAGGCCTATGTATGCGTGCCCGCCGCGCACTGGGCCGCCGTGCAGGAAAAATTAGCTGAAGCGGCAGATGCCAACGCCAAAATGGCTGAATATTACTTTGGCAAGAAAATGGCGTTTGCGAAGTAGAGGTTCATTGTTGAGGTTCGCTATAAATTGAGTAGCGCAGGCTTGAAGCCTGCGCTACTTTTTTAACAACATTAGTGGAAAATTTAGCGGACAGACCAAAACTTTACGGTTGCAAATCCTTCAAATATCGCGCAAGTTCCAAAACCTGCGTCGGGGTCAAATCGGTTCGGCCACCGAGGGCCGGCATGGCAATGCCTGTAGTGTTGGCCGGGTCATCGGCTTTTCGGCCAGCGGTGATGAAGGCCGCCAGTTCATCTTCACTTAAGCCCGCCACAAATTCACTCACGGCCAAATTCTTGCCCACGCCTTCAATGCCTTTGGCATCCGGTCCGTGGCAACTGGCGCAGGCTACCTTGTAAAGTTCTGCGCCCGTCTCCACGCCCACAAGTGAGACGCCTGTGTCACTGGCGGCGCCCAAACTGCGCGTTTGGCTTCCCTGCCCAATATAGTGAATGATGTTACTGGAAAAACTCGCCACATACAGGCCGCCATCGCGCGCTTGGAGCAAAGCGGAAGGCCCCGCAAAACCACTGGCAAACAAGCGGCTGGAGCCTACAAACGTCTGTTCAGAGGTGCGGAAGAAGCGCACGCTATAAATTTCCCCGCGCGCCCACAACGCCATAAACAGTTGACCTTGGTACTTGGCAGGCAAACGCTCACCTGTGTACAAAATCAAGCCGGTGGGCGCGGAATGATCTGGAAACGTCACCATCGGCGGGAGGGTGCCAGAATCTTGCGGCGGCACGCCAAAATAGTTGGGGAAGCCGTAATCTCCGCCTTCCACAATGTAATTCAGTTCTTCGGGCACATCCACCTTATTACTGCAATCATCAATCTGGGTGGCGGTATCAATACACCCGGAGGAGCCGTTATCCACGGAGAAGAAACCGCCGCCGGGCGCAGGCACAATATTAAAAGGGTTGCGCAGGCCGGTGGCATAAATCTGCAAATCAGAGCCATCTAAATTCACCGAAAGGATGCGGGCGGCCAACGGGTGCGGCTCCGGGCGGTGATCCGTGGTGCTTCCCACGCCGATGTATAAACGCCCGTCTGGCCCCAGCGCCAAGCCGTGCGGCTGGTGAAAGGCATACTCCTCGCCGGGCAAACCGTCCACAATCGTGAGGGTTTGGTCAGCCTTACCATCGCCATCGGTGTCCGTCAGCCGCACCACTTGCTCTAGTTGCGTTACATACACCCCCTGCTCCGTCCACACTAAACCTTGCGGCTGGCGCAGGCCGGTGGCAAATTCAGTTACTTTATCTGCAGTGCCGTTTTGGTCTTCATCCACCATCACCCAAATCACGCCCATGTTGCCCGCCACATACACCTCGCCGTTGGGGCCAAGCGTCATGGCAGTTGGCATCTTCACCACTTGGTTTTCAAAAACCTGAATGGGCAGATTGCCCTCAATGGCAATTTCACTTAACGCGGGCGCTTCCACCGTTACCTGATCAAGGTCTGGGGTGAATGTAAGTTGATACAAAATGGCCGCTACCGCGCCCAAAATCAACCACACGCCGCCCGTCACCATCAGGGCGTAGCGGGCGGGCCGCGCCCCACTGCCGCGCCGCGCCAAAACATGCAACGCCCAAGCCGCGCCGCCCGCCATTAATAAGCCCAGTATGATGTTGAGGATGCTCCGCGCCAGTTCATACATGGGCAAATCAATAAAGGCGCGGCGGGAGGTATTGCTGGCCGTGAGGTACAAAAAACCCATCAACGCCCCAGCGGCGGCCAGCAAAATTAGCGCGTAGCCCCAACGCGGCGCGCCAGAGCGTTTTTGGAAGAGCTGATAGGCCGCATACCCCACCCAAAAGACGGAGAAGAGTAAAACGGCAACGCCCGTGGAATTCAATAAAATCACGGGCAGTTCAGCGAGGAAGCGGCTGAGCAGTTTTTCTAACATGGGCCTTTCGCCAGAATTAACTGATTCAAGTTCAGAGTTGCAGTGTTAACCGGCCAAATTGGCCCGCAGTTGGTTCCGCACAACAAAACCAATTCTCCGTGAGGCGAGGCGGTGGTGGACGAAGACCGGCGCGCGGCTTGAGAATCGGCGGTTGATGGCCCAGCGCGGCGTACGCCAACCGCCGAATGGCTAAAAACGTTTGCTCCGGCGCTTCGCCGCTTCGCTCGGCTTCAGCTACCAGAGCCGTAACGTGTTGGCACAACACTTCCATGCGCGCATCGGGGTGTATCCAGCGATAGGTGAAATTTTCAGCGTCGAGCGGGCCAAGCCACGGCTGAGGCGAAGCGGCCAGCGGCGAGCCGGGCGGCAAAAGCAGGCGAATGGAGAGTTGCACAGGCGGGATATGCGCTATTAGGCCGCGGTCAGCAATCCATTCAATTTGGGCCACGTAATCTTCCAGCCGCGTCCACGGCGTAAAGGCCACCAAAGTGGGCTGAAGCGCAATGCCGGCCTCATCGAGAATGCGCAAGGCTTCGTCAATCTGGGCGGCCGTGTGGCCTTTACGCAACTGCGCCAGCACCTCGTCACTTACAGACTCAATAGCGCTCACCACAAAGGTACACCCCAGCCGGGCAAACTCTGCAAACAGGTTTTGGTGTTGAAGAATGTGTTCAACTTTAGTAGTGAAATCAAAGGTCAGGCCCGGCCAGCGGCGGCGCAGTTCGCGCGCCAGCCCCAAAGCGTGCTTGGGGCCGTTGAGAAAATCCGGGTCGCCAAAGGTGATGTGCCGCGCGCCAGCGTTCACTTGCTGTTCAATATCGGCTAGCACCGTTTCCGCCGGAACAATGAAAAACCGCCCGCCATAGACCGGCGTGATAGGGCAATGTTGGCAGGTGTGTAAACAGCCGCGGGAGGCTTCTACGTAGCCCGCCAGTTGTGCGCCGTGGCCATTGAGATAATGCGCGTACTTTTTCAGCGCGGGGAGTTGGGCGCGGAAAGGGGTGGGAAAACTTAAGCGCGTGAGTTGAGGCGTGCTCGGCGCGGCTACGCCGGATAAACCTTGTGCGGCCAGCGCGCGCACCAACTTTACCAACTCTTCTTCGGATTCGCCCGCCAGTACGCTATCTGCCAGCCTCCGGTCAAATAAAAGTTGGGCGTTAAGATGTGCATATAAGCCGTAAAAGCAAATGTAAGCACGCGGATTGAGGGCCCGAATGCGGCGAGCGGCCAGTGTGCCCAGCCGCAAAGCCGTGTGCATAGGGGCGGCAATGCCCACAAAGTCTGCCCAGGCAACTTGTTCGTCCGTCAGAGGTTGAACCGATAAATCCAGCGCCGTAGCCGAATACCCGGCCCTTTGCAAAAAGGCCAATGGCCACGCCAAACTCAACGGCTGATGGCCAAGTTCATAACAGGCCAGTAACAAAATTTTCATGGGGACGCGTCACGCAGGACGCTTTATTTTTTGCGCGGGCCACCGGCGCCTTTGGCCGGAGCTGTGGGGGTTTGTCCTTCCGGAATCCACCCTTCGGGCATTGCGGCATCCTGGCCAAAGAAAAACTCCTCCATTTGCTCACGCAAAAATTGCTGAGCCCGCTTATCCGCCATGTTCAAACCGTAGTGATTAATGATCAGGGTAGATTGGGATTGCCACATCCGCCACGCCTGCTGAGAAACGCTCTCAAAAATTTTCTGGCCCAGTTCGCCGGGGAACGGCGGTTTGGGGAGGCCGGGAAGTTCTCTTTGTAATTTCACACAGCGGACTGTCCGAGTGCTCATACGATTCTCCAAAATTTTGCTAAGCGAGTATGGTAAAACTTGGTTATGTATTCGCGGGTGTTATTGGTTGGGATGCGGTGCGAGTTCAGCCGAATTGTCTTAGAGGCTTTGCTCACCGCTCACATACCGGTTGTGGGTATGATTATACCGCCGCACCGTTCTTACACTGCCGCCTTTTTGCAACTCAACTCCAACGCCAACTTACTCCCCTTGTGGCCAGCCGATGTGGTGAATGTGGCGCACGCCGCGCAAGTGCCCGTGTGGGAAGTCAATCGGTTGCGCGCTCCGGAAACACTGGCGTGGTTTGAGGCCCTGCAACCGGAAGTTTTAGCGTGCGCCTGTTTTCCGCGCCGTTTACCCCAAGAGTGGCTGGCCCGGCTAAAAGTAGGCGGCCTAAATTTGCATCCCGCCTTACTTCCGGCGTATCGCGGCCCAGCGCCGCTATTCTGGCAGTTTCGCAATGGAGAAGTAAAAACGGGCGTCACGCTTCATGTTTTAGAGGAGAGACTGGATACCGGCCCGATTGTGGCGCAAGCGGCAGTGCCGTTGACCGATGGGGTGAGTGAAGCTGAAGCCGAGCGGCTAATGGCCTACAGTGGCGCGCAATTGCTGATTCAGGCCCTCAAGCAGGCCGAATGGCCTCGTCGGCCTCAGCCCACAGTTGGCGTCAGTTATGCGCCTCATCCCACCGATGAAGATTTAGTTATTCCCACACAGTGGCCCGCCCGCCGCGCGTTTAATTTTGCCCGCGGCGCAGAGGAGCGCGGGCCGTTAATGATTGATATGGGTGTTCAGCGCTTAGTAGTTAAGCGAGCCTTGAGCTTCGCGGAAGATGTTACGCTGAACGCCGACCCTCAGACAAGCCACAACGTTATACAAGTCCGTTTCAATCCGGGCAGGGTGAGTTTTCAACGCGCGTAAATAGCTTCCCGCTCTCAACGGCAACTCATCTATGAAGTGAAAAATAAAAATTGAATAAGAGTTACGCAAAAAAGTGGACACAAGATTTGGCGCGCAATACATTTGCAACATCAACGCGCAAATGCTTGTGAACTGTGAGGCGGCCGACTCGCATCGCGGCGCTAGCGTGAACTTACCTACATTCTCAGCCCTTCGAGGAGATTTACCATGTTCGCCGTAGCCCGCAAGGCTCTTAATTTGCTCGTGCTAACCGCTTTGGCTTTTGGCGCAATTTTTACGGCTCCCGCGCCGGCCACATACGCCGCTGGCGAAACCACCTACACCGTCAAGCGTGGTGACAACCTATCGCGTATCGCCCGCCAGTTTGTGATTACTGTGGATGATTTGAAAGCCGCTAATCAACTCAAGACCGATGTCATTCAACCCGGCCAAGTGCTCGTCATCCCCAATGTGGATATTGTAGGCCGTGCGGCGGGCGCGCGCACCTTCAAAACTCTGCTGGCCGCCGCCCAAGCCGCCGGTTTAGTGGATGCGCTCAAAGGCCCCGGCCCGCTAACGGTGTTTGCGCCGAATGATGCCGCGTTTGCCAAGTTAGGCTGGCGCACTATCAACACTTTGTTGGCTAACCCAGAACTATTAGCGAAAGTGCTTACCTATCATGTTGTGCCCGGCAAAGTGATGGCCGCTAATGTGGTGGGCCTCAGCTCCGCCACCAGCTTACAGGGTTCCCCGATTAACATCTCCGTTGCCGGTGGGCAGGTGCGCCTGAACGGGACATCAACCGTGATTGCCACCGATATTGAAGCGTCCAATGGCGTCATTCATGTGATTGATACCGTCATCCTGCCGCCGTTTGATATCGTAGATGTGGCTACGTTGAATGGCAATTTCAAGACGTTGTTGACGGCGGTGAAGGCCGCCGGCCTGACGAACACGCTCCGTAGCGCCGGCCCATTCACGGTATTTGCGCCCACTGACCGCGCGTTTGCTAAACTTCCCGCCGCTACCCTCAATGCGCTGTTGAAAGACCCGGCCGCGTTGAGCAACATCTTGCTATATCACGTGGTGCCCGGCAAGGTGATGGCCGCTGATGTGGTGGGCCTTACGAGCGCTAAGAGCGCGCAGGGCGCCAACATCAATATCGCGGTGATAGGTGGGCAGGTGCGGTTGAATGGCAATTCCACCGTTATCCTCACGGATGTGGGCGCTTCCAATGGCGTTATCCATGTGATTGATACGGTTATTTTGCCGCCGCAGTAAGTAGAGCCAATTCATAATCAAAACGAGCCGGAAATTCCGGCTCGTTTTGATTTTACGGCGTGAGGCAGAAAAGCACTTTCCAACTAAGCCGCTTCACGTCCAAAGCGGAAGGGCCGGCCAAGCGGATTTAAGCGCACTTTGGGGGTTGAATGGGGGGCAAAGCCGCTAATCGCTTCCACCAGCCGCTCCAGCTTGTGTAAAGCGCGCAGGCCAAAGTGACGGGCGGCGCGGCTTTCCGTCAAACGCGCTGTTACTTCTTCGGCGTTGGCAGGCCGCGCCACGCGCCGGTTTAGGGCTTCCCGCCCGAGTTCAAGTTCTGCCGCATTGAGTTGATACAACCACAAACCATGATGCAGGCCATGAATGGTTGCCCGTTCACCGGCCAGCCGTTCCGCCAGCGCCAGCAAACGCGGTGAAGCGTGAAAATAAACATCATACAACCAGCGCAAGCCGGGCAACTTTAGCCACTCATCCACCGGCACAAACAAGCCCACCAGTTCTTGCCGGGCCTGCCAAATGCGATATAACACTTCCGGGTCGGTGCTCGTTTCGCCAATCAACAAAATCCTTTTGGGAACGCCCTGCTCGGCATAACGAATTTCATAGCCCAGCACAGGCGGTGTGGCCGCTTCAAACGGTGAGCGCACCCACAACAACGGGCGTGGATGGCGCACTTCAAAGGCGCGCAATTCAATTCGCGGGTTATGACTCAGAAGCTTTACATCGTTATCCGCCATTTCATGCGTGTTGGCTAGCCGCAAGCGGGGCGGCATAGAAGCGCAAAACTCACGCACCCCGGCAGGAATATGGTCTGCCCAGGCAAACTGATCGAGCCAAGCCAGAAAGCGTTGGCCCAAGCGGGAAAGTTGCAGGCGAGGCGCAAACAACACGCGCGGCGTCTCTTGCGGCCAGTACACTTGTAAATGGGCGTTAGCCGTCATCAGTTTTTCGAGCACCGCCGCATTGAAATGATCAGTGTGGATATGGGAGTAAAGCACCACATCTACTGCTTGCGCCAGTTCGGTCGCTGAGGGGATGCCATCCGGCGTGACCAGAGCGCGGTAACTGCGAAGCTGGGCGCGCGCTGTGGGGGTCAGGTTGCTAAAGGGAGCGGCGCATGCGCCGTTTTCGGTCGCGGGGTCTAAAGCAATTTTCAGCCCGCCCACGTTGATGACTAGAAAACTGTGTCCAATGTGAATGGCCTCACCCGGCTGTAAGGCCCGTAAACGTTCTTCAATCGCAGTCATGAACAAACTCCTCTCCTCACTTTATGGCCCAAGGAGATTAAGGGCGCATCAAGTTCGCTTCAACACTCTACGCGCCCCTGATTAATTTTTGGCTTAGGCCTTCTCACCACAGGGGAAGTGGCCTGCTGACCGCCAAACTCTCTTGCTAGGGTCGGCTTAGGCTTTTTAGAGAATACGTTGCCAGTGGGTGAAAGTATCAGTCTGAGGCATAGCCCCGCCGGGGAGGCGGCCCAGCTCAGCCCCTAAGCCCGCCCGCCAGCCTGATTTTCCTTGCGCCGGTTTTTCTGTAGAATAGCGGTTAGGCGCTCGATACAGAAAGGGCTTCCTTACCCCGCATGGAAAAACCGCGTAATCTTGTGCATGTTGACTTCTTTACGGACACCCACCGCATTACCTGTCAGGTGGAAGCTGGTAGCGCCGGCTTGCTGAGCTTACTCAATGATGCCCATAATTCTATTTTTACTGTCCGAAATGCCTTTTATTCCCGCTTGAAGCAACCCACAAAAATCGTGGCCAGCTTTGATGAAGCCTACTTAACCAAAGCCAGCCTGGCGTTTGGCCTGCTCACGCGCCGCGAAGATGTGGGCGCGCAGGGTTACGCGCGCACTTCCGGTGGGGGCAAAATCCTTTCTATCCCCGTGCTGATGACAACGCGCTGGTTTGAGATAAAGGGCATTTACGAAACGATTACGCGCCTTGACCCAGAAGCAGTGCTGGTGGGGGGGCAGAGCCGCTTTACGGTTTTGTATGACGCCGCCATCATCGCGATTGAGTTTTCAGACCAGCCCGCTTACACTTCGGTTGCCATGTTGATTAATCGCCATTTTGTCACAAGTTTGGCGGCCATGAGCAAAGGGAAAGCCTAATGGCAAATATCCTAGTGATTGATGATGATAAAGACATTGGCAACATGCTCAAGCTCATGCTGACGCGTTTGGGCCACGCCCCCACGGTGGCCTTGCGCGGCGATGAAGGCCTCAATCTCATCACCAATAACCAGTATGATCTACTCATCCTCGATTTGATGATGCCGGGGCTGGATGGTTATGAAGTGATACGGCGCGTGCGGGCTGATAAACGTCTCCGCTCTTTGCCCATCTTGGTACTTACGGCCCGTTCACAACCCGCTGACCGCGAAGCCGCGCTTGAGGCGGGAGCCGATACATATATGACCAAGCCGGTGGAGCCACGCGAATTCAGCGCCAAACTCAGCGAGATACTGACCGCGCCGCGCTCTGAACACCCCGCCAGCCAGATTCCGGGCACCGTGCCTTTGCCCAGAGCCGGCGGCGCCATTGACGCGCCGATGCTCACCGCCCGCACCGCCGGGTTTGAGCCGTTGGTTTACCCAACGCCTAACGGCCCGCCACCCACCGGCCGCCTCATCACTGTTTTTGGCCTGCGAGGCGGGGTAGGCCGCACCACCTTTGCCGTGAACTTAGCCGGGGTGCTGGCCCGCGCCGGGCGGCGCGTGTGTTTGGTGGATTTGGCCTCAAACGTCGGCCACGTAACCTTGCATTTGCGCGTGCGCACTCGGATGACGTGGTTTGAAATGCCCGATGAGATTGACTCGAGCGCCATTGCTCAACTCATCGTCCGGCATGATTCGGGTGTGTTTGTGGCTGGCGCGCCGCAAAAACCGGTGCTGGTGGGCCTGCCCGGTGAACTGTGCTTCAATTTGCTATATCAATTACGGAATACGTTTAATGATGTGATTGTGGATGGTTCGGCAGTTTTAGATGAAGCAATGCGGACGGCGCTAGCCGCCAGCCGCTACGCATGTTTGGTGCTTAGCCCTGAGGTAGGGGCTGTTCACTCGGCGCAAAGTGTTTTACGCACCTTTCCTAATCTGGCCCCGCCAGAAACTCTGCTCAAAGTTATCGTGAACCAAACCACGCCAGAGGCTCAAGTGCCGGCCGCAGGCATTGAGCGCGCCCTCAACCGAGCCGTTAATGCCGTCCTACCTTACGAGCGCGGGCAGGCCAGCGCCCTCGCGCAAGGCATCCCGCTCGTCCTCAGCCAAAGTAACGCCCCGTTGGTAGAAGCTGTCAATAAATTCAGCGCTACACTTTAATCCGCCATCAGCTTGGCTAAACTCCCATCAACATATTCTATTCTCTTCTCGGTTGCTTATGTCCCAAATTACCGTTCAGCCGCCGCCAGCGCCCCACATACGTCGCTCTTTCAAGAGCTGGTTAATTGGCAAGCCGCTTGCTACCGATCAGGCTCATCACCAAACCATTAGCAAAAAAGTGGGCTTGGCTGTTTTCGCCTCCGATGCGCTTTCGTCCACGGCTTATGCCACTGATGAGATTTTGTTGATTCTAGCGTTAGCAGGTTCGGCTTACTTCGGCCTCTCTCTGCCCATCGCCCTCGTCATCATCACCTTGCTCGCAATTGTGACGCTTTCGTATCAACAAACCATTCACACTTACCCCAATGGCGGCGGGGCCTACATTGTTGCCCGCGATAATTTGGGAGACCGCCCGGCGCAAGCCGCCGGGGCCGCCCTGCTTACCGATTACATCCTCACCGTGGCTGTTTCCATTTCAGCGGCGGTGGCCCAAATCACTTCCGCTTTTCCGCAATTGTATGACTGGCGCGTTCTACTGGCGCTGATCTTTATTGGGATAATGACCTGGATTAACCTGCGCGGCGTAAAAGAATCCGGCGTTATTTTTGCCGTGCCCACTTACTTTTTTCTCGGCATCACCTTTCTCACCATCGGCTTGGGGTTTTATCAATATTTTACAGGCGCGTTGGGCAGAGTAAGTGGCGTAGAAGCAATCCATGTGGAAGAGTTACAAGCCTTTGGCCTGTTTCTGCTTTTGCGGGCCTTCTCCAGCGGCTGTACGGCGCTCACCGGCATTGAAGCAATTAGCGATGGCATTTTAGCGTTCAAACAGCCGCGGAGCCGCAACGCGGGCATTACGCTTATTTGGATGAGCGCCATCCTCTCCGTTGTTTTTTTCAGCGTGACCTTTTTAGCCCAAGCTGTACAAGCCATTCCGTCCCACAAGGAAACCATTTTCTCGCAAATTGGAGAGGTGGTGCACGGGCCGGGAAACCCCCTCTACTTGGCATTATTAGGCGGCGCAACGCTGATTTTGGTGATGGCCGCCAACACCGCCTACGCCGATTTTCCGCGGCTGGCTTCGTTTCTGGCCCGGGACGGGTATCTGCCCAAGCAACTCCTTTATCGCGGCAGTCGGCTAGTGTTTTCCTACGGCATTTTCTTTTTGGCCGGCACAGCGGCCCTGCTCGTTATCATCTTTGGCGCACAAACCAGCGCTCTCATTCCACTGTATGCCGTGGGCGTGTTCATGTCCTTCACCATCTCCCAAACCGGCATGGCCATGCGCTGGTGGCGCTCCGGTAAAATGCAGGCGGGCGAGAGCCGCGAACGGTATGGCGCCGTATTGAAATATGACCCCCACTGGCGCTGGAAGTTAGCCGTGAACGGTTTTGGGGCGGTGTGCACCTTTATCGTGATGTGGATTTTTGCCATCACCAAATTCGCGTCCGGGGCGTGGATTGTGGTCATCATCATCCCGCTGTTAGCCGCGATGTTTGTGGCCATTTCCAAGCATTACCAAAAACTTGCCGCACAACTCTCACTTGACTCGTTTGGCGTGCCCACACGGATGCGGCGCAATCGCGTAATCATCTCCATCGGCGGCGTGCATCGGGGCACGTTGCATGCCCTGCACTATGCGCGCTCCATCTCGCAAGATGTAACCGCCGTACATGTAGCCTTAGACCCCGAAGAGGAACGGAAAATTCGGGCGAAGTGGGAACACTGGGGAGATGGCGTGCGGTTGGTAATTATCCCCTCGCCTTATCGGGCATTGGTAGAGCCCATGCTGGAGTATATCCGCGAAATTGCCAAGCAACGCCAGCCCGGCGAGATGCTGACGGTGGTGGTGCCGGAATTTGTGCCTACCCGCACTTGGCACACCTTTCTACACATGAATACGGCCTTCTTTCTACAACTGGGGTTGTTAGGGCTCCGCAACATCGTTATTACAGAAGTGCCCTACCACTTAGAAGTGGAGTAAACCTTCACGCCCAGAGTTTACAAAAGCCACACCTGGGCCTGTCCCAAGTTCGGCAGGTAAGCGTCAGCTTTTATTGCTTGACATGCTCTTACAACCGGAGTAGCATCACCCAAGTCCGCCACCCAAGACGGTCTAGCTGTCAGGCGGATTTTCTTTTGTGTAGTATCGTAAACTATCGAAACCCTACTCCTAAACTGATCAAACCGAATCATCCTAAGCGCACCAACGCGTCACAACGAAAAGTCGGCAGATAAGTTTTTTACAGGCCATGTCACAAATTACAGTTCATACGCCGCGCAATGCTAAACGCAATCCATTCATGCGCTGGCTCATCGGTAAACCCCTCCCCACCGCCGAGGCCCATCACCAAACCATTAGCAAAAAGGTGGGGTTGGCCGTTTTCGCCTCCGATGCGCTTTCTTCCACAGCTTACGCAACCGACCAGATCTTAATTGTATTGGCGGCGGTGGGCGCGGCGGCCTATATCTACTCCATTGAAATTGCCATTGCGATTGTTGTTTTGCTGGCTATCGTAACTATTTCTTACCAGCAAACCATCCACGCCTATCCTAGCGGCGGCGGCGCGTACATCGTATCGCGGGATAATTTAGGTGAAAATCCAGCCCAGGTGGCGGGCGCGGCGCTGTTGGTCGATTACATCCTCACAGTCGCCGTATCGATCTCCGCAGGCGTATATCAAATCACCTCCGCCTTTCCAGAGTTACATGATTACAAAGTCTGGCTCGCGCTCGGTTTTATCCTCATCATGACGATTATCAACCTGCGCGGCGTAAAAGAATCCGGCCTAGCCTTTGCGGTGCCTACCTATTTTTTTGTAGGCGCTACTCTGCTCACCCTTGGCCTTGGTTTCTTCCAATACTTCACTGGCACATTAAGCGAAGTGGAAGGCGTGCTAGAACCTATTCACACCACCGAAACATTGGAGCAAGCGGGTCTGTTTCTAATTTTGCGTGCCTTTTCCAGCGGCTGTACGGCGCTGACGGGCGTGGAGGCCATCAGCAACGGCATTCAAGCCTTCAAAGAACCCAAAAGCCGCAATGCCGGCATTACGCTGATGTGGATGAGCGCTATCCTCTCCACAATCTTCCTCAGCGTCACCATCTTGGCGGAACTCACTCACGCCATCCCCTCACATCGTGAGTCTATTTTTTCGCAGTTGGGCCGCGTGATTTATGGCGCCGGCACCCTGCCGTACCTGGCCCTGCTGGGAAGCACGATGTTAATTTTGATCATGGCCGCCAACACTGCGTACGCGGATTTTCCGCGGCTGGCGGCGCTGATTGCGGCGGATGGCTTCGTGCCCAAACAACTCACGTACCGGGGTAGCCGGCTGGTTTTTTCCTACGGCATTATTACTTTGGCGGTGGTCGCCAGTTTGCTCATCGTCATCTTTCAAGCCGAAGAAACGCGCCTCATCCCGCTGTACGCCATTGGCGTGTTTCTCTCGTTCACGCTTTCCCAGTCTGGCATGGCCGTGCACTGGTGGCGCTCCCGCAACCTAAAGCCCGGCGAGAAGATTCCCACGCTTGGCTCGGAATTGCATTATCAGCCCAACTGGCGCTGGAAGTTAGCGCTCAACGTGGTAGGCGCAACCTTATGCTTCATCATCATGTGCATTTTCGCCGTCACTAAATTTGCGGACGGCGCTTGGGTGGTAGTCATCGTCATCCCCACCTTGGTCTTTATTTTCTTTGGCATCCATCGGCACTATCAACGCGTCGCCAAACAACTTTCGCTGGATAAGTTTGGCGCGCCCACCCGCATTCGGCGGCATCGCGTAATTGTGCCGCTAGGCGGCATCCATCGAGGCGGGCTGGAGGCCCTCAACTACGCCCGCGCGCTCTCTCCGGACGTTACCGCCGTGCATGTAGCCCTAGACCCAGCCGAGGAGCAGAAACTGCGCGCCAAGTGGGAAAAATGGGGCGATGGCCTGCGCTTAGTCATTATCCCCTCGCCCTATCGCGCTTTGGTGGAGCCGTTGCTAGATTACATCCGCAGTGTAGCCGCCCAACGCCAGCCCGGCGAGATTTTAACCGTGGTGGTGCCCGAGTTTGTGCCGGAACGCCCGTGGCACGCATTTTTACATATGCAAACGGCCTTCATGTTGCAAATTGGCTTATTAGGGTTGCGGCATGTGGTGATTACCGAAGTGCCCTATCAAATTCAACACGACTAGGTTGGTGGAGCCTATGACCATTTCCGATAAAAATCACATCATCATCGTAGGGTGCGGGCGCGTAGGGGCGGAGTTGGCGCTCTCGTTATGGAGCAAGCAACTCCGCGTCACGATTATGGATGCACACCCTCATGCCTTTGAACGCCTCGGGCCAGAGTTTCAGGGCCGAACGGTGCAAGGCGATGGCTTAGACCAAGAAGCCCTCAAGCGAGCGGGCATCGCCGATGCGCATGCGCTGGCGGCCACTACCGCCTCGGATAGCATCAATATCGTCGTCGCGCGCACGGCGCAGGAAATTTTCAAAGTAAAGCATGTGGTAGCCCGGGTGTATAACCCGCGCCGCGCGCCGGTTTATCAAAAACTGGGCCTGCAAACCATTGCTTCCTCCTCATGGGCGGCCCAACGGCTGGAAGAAATCATCCTCCACTCCGGTATGCGGCACTTACATGGCGCGGGCAGTGGCGAAGTGCAGATGTATGAAGTGGAAATACCCGAACGCTGGGCAGGTAAACGCCTGCGCGACGTTCTGCCGAAGGAAGGCGTTGTGCCTGCGGCTTTTGTGCGCGGCGGGCGCGCTATATTGCCGGATTTGGAAACGGTTGTACAAGCACATGATTTGGTTCAATTGAGCGCGCTTGACTCAGCCGCAGAGGCCTTGCGCTTGAGCTTGAACGAAAAATAACTTGAGGAGTTACCTATGTTGGTTGTAATCGCCGGCGGCGGCCGCACCGGCTCACATCTGGCTGAATTATTGTTGGCGCAAGGGCATCAGGTGCGCGTCATTGAAGAGCGTAAAGTCACCATCGCCGGCCTGCACCGTGAACTTCCAACGGAGGTGATTGTGGAAGGCGACCCGACAGACCCTCACATGCTGGAAATCGCCGGTCTGCAAAAAGCCCATGTGTTGGCCGCCGTCACCCCCGATGACGCCGATAACCTTGTGATTGCCGCGCTGGGGCGTTTTCAATTCGGCGTCCGGCGCATCATTGGCCGGGTTAACAACCCGCGCAATGCGTGGCTGTTCAGCAAGGATTTTGGCGTGGATGTGGCGCTGAACCAAGCCGATATTATGGCGAAGCTGATTGAAGAGGAAATGTCACTCGGTGACATGATGACGTTGCTCAAACTGCGGCGCGGCGAATACTCAATTGTGGAAGAAAAGCTTCCGCCCCGCTCACCCATGCTGGGGGTGCCGCTGAAAGACTTAAAATTGCCGGAGAAGTGCGTCATTGCCGCCGTCATTCGGCGCGGGCAAATGCTCATCCCGCGGGGCGCCATGTTGTTTGAAGAAGCAGATGAAGTGCTGGCTGTTGTTCACAATGACGCTTTAGACTCGATAAAACAAATATTTGGCTCCATGCCCAGCATGGATTAACCACACAAGAAATAGCGCTTTGCCAAACGCGCTGGGCCTGAGGGCCGGCGCGTTTTTTTATCCTACAAACGGTTGTATAAATGCCACCGCGTTTTGCCCCAATGTCTCTAACCGGTAACCGCCCTCTTGCACCAATAACGTAGGCAAGCGTAGGGCGGCCAAACGCCGTCCAATTTCTGCAAAGCCGGGTGTGGAAACGCGAAACCCCGCCAACGCTGAAGGGTCACCTTCCGCCGCATCAAAGCCGAGGGAGAGCACCAGATAATCCGGCGCGTAGGCCCGGATGGCCTCTAAAGCTTTATCCACCGCCGCCAAATAATCATCATCCCCCGTGCCGGCCGGGAGCGGCAAGTTGAGGTTAAAGCCTTCACCGGCCCCTTCACCCCGCTCCTCCGCCCCACCCCAGTAAAATGGGTATTCCACATCCGGGTGGGCATGAAGAGAGACGTAAAACACACTGGGATCTGTGTAGAAAATCTCCTGCGTACCGTTGCCGTGATGGTAATCTATATCCAGCAAAGCAATACGCGGGTGTGTCGTCTGGTCGCGTTGTAGCCAGCGCGCGGCAATGGCGGCGTTGTTGAGATAACAAAAACCGCCGGTTTGGTCAGCCAGAGCATGATGACCGGGCGGGCGGCACAGCGCGTACGCCGTGCGTTCACCCTTCAGGAGGGCTTGTGCGCCGGAAAGGGCGGTTTGCGCGCTCCAGTAAACAGCCTCCCACGTTCCGGCCAAAAAAGGCGCTTCAATATCAAAAGCATAGTAGCCAATTTGCGCCCACGGATGCGGCGAAGCGCGGCGGGTGTTGCGGGTGGCAAAGGCGTCACCGAAGAAGGCCGGCCAGCGTTGCGGTAAAGCTTGGCTAACGGCATAAATCGTTTGCAGAAAGTTCAACAGGCCGGCAGTATGAACGGCTTGCAAAGGCGCTAGGCCAAAATCGGTTGGAGCGTGCACCTCTGCCAAGCCGGCCTGCCGGATTGCCTGCACAATAATCTCAGCCCGAGCGGGCACTTCATTAATAATTTCACCATGAATTTGAACGACGCTCGTATCATGCTGGCGATGGCGTTCGGTGTAAAACACGTACATAAGCTATTTGTCTCATCTTTCGATTTGGTTAGAAGTAGTGCTAGAGTAGGATGGTTGGAATATGAGCGAAAGTATACACTTTTAGAAACTGGGAGAGTTTGTGACTTATAAACTATGTGGAATCAAATGATCAGAGTATTACTTGTGGATGACCAATCGGTGATGCGCCAGGCGGTAGGCACTTGGTTGGGCATTGAACCGGATATGAACATTGTGGGCGAGGCGGAGAGCGGCGAGGCAGCTCTTACCCTTGTGCCTGAGCTTCAACCGGATGTGGTGCTGATGGACATTGATATGCCGAGTATTGACGGCATCGCTACCACAGCCCAGCTTCACGTTACCGCTCCACACAGCGCTGTGGTGATGCTTAGCATGCACGATGACCCAACGGTACAGGAGCGCGCACGGGCGGCGGGGGCGGCGGCGTTCGTCTCCAAACACCAAGCATTGGATAAACTGGTGGACGTCATCCGGCAAGTGGTCCGAGCCAACTCAACCAATGCTAAAAATGCGGCGGCCACAGCCTAAGCCCCTTATTAAACCCAATAACTTCTCCAGCCCGGCCTTCCGCAGGCCGGGTTTTTCTTTTCCTACGGCATTACTGCATTTTTCACAATTTTGCAAAACTTAGGAGGGTTGCATGGAACATGCCAGCCACTTCTTACCAATCACAAAAGACGTTATAATCGCCCTATCACATCGGTAGAGCATTGCAATATCCATCCGGTTGGTGTGTTAGGTCACTTAAATCGGGAACACCCAACCTAGAGGTCAATTATGCCTTTTATTCTTAATGCAAATCGCCCGCCCCTCTCACGCCGCTGGCGCGTTATCGTGTTGGGTGTAATTTTGGCGGCGGTGGGCATCCCCAGTCTGTTGGTGTTAACTTCCGGTGGAGTGGGAGCGGGTGGGCCACCTATTCAAGGTCGCGTTTTTCAGGATTTTGATTCGGATGGAACGTTAGACCTGACAGCCGACGCCAATAACCCAGCCATTGATCAAGGCGTAGGCGGTGTAGAAGTGCGCGCGTTTGATGCGACCGGGGCGAATGTGACGGTGGGGGGCTTCACCACCACGGATGCCACTGGCGTTTACACCTTAAGCACCAGTGATGCAGGCACTGGCCCTTACCGAATTGAATTTTCCAACCTGCCGGCAGGTTTCCAGCCTTCCGCCCGCGCCGGTGATTCGATGGCCGGCAGTGGCGTAGGCTCATCGGTTCAATTTGCTTCGGCGGGAGCCACCGGAGTTGATTTTGCCGTCAGCCGCCCCAGCCAATATTGTCAGGCCAATCCGAATGTGGTAGTGCCCTGTTATCTTACCGGCGACCAAACCTCCCACACCACCCTGGCCGCCTTTATCCGTTTCCCCTACACTGGTTCGGGCAATCCCGGCAACCCGGCTCCAGCTCAGATGGCTGTGGCCGCTGATATTGGGACAACGTACGGTGTGGCATGGCAACGCACCACGCAAAACTTATACATGGGCGCTTTCGTCAAGCGCGGCACCGGCCTAGGGCCTCTGGGCGGCGAGCAAACCGGCACAATTTACCGGTTGATCAACCCTAACACCAGCCCGACTGTTACCGTTTTTACAACCGTTTCTAACACGGGCGCAAACCCTCACCCTAACAGCACCACCGATTGGGACCGTGACCCCGCCACGTTTGACGCGGTTGGAAAAATGGGTTTGGCCGATTTGGAGATATCTGAGAACGAACAATTTCTGTTTGCCATTAACCTGAACACACGCCAATTGGTGCGGATTGATGCCAGCACCCCCAGCTCCCCCGGCCTGGAAACCACCTTTGCCATTCCCAATCCGTGTGGAGATGGTAACTTGGCTTCCACAACTATTATTCCGGGCTCAGGCGCCGGCGCAGATTGGCGACCTTTTGGTTTGGGCCGCCGCGGCAATACTTTATATGTAGGCGGGGTATGCTCGGGTGAAACACAAACCGCGAGTGATATTGCCGCCCGGCAATTGGCCGGCACCTGGCCCATGACCGTGACGACCAACGGTGCGGCCATAGATAACAATCCAGTTTTCAACTACCCCGGCGCAATGGTAGACCCGGATGGCGCCGGGCCGTTGGCCGCCGTTGCCCGTGACCTGCGCGCGGTAGTGTATGAGTTTGATATTACCACCGGCGTTTTCAGCCCCACCCCTGTACTCAATTTTAGCCTGGGCTATGAACGCACCTGCGTTGACCGCCCGCCAAGCGAAAACTGCCGCAATGGCTTGGCGCACGCCGAATGGAAACCCTGGATCAACGTCTTTCCTTATAGCAACACCACGTCGATTGATTTGGCCTATTACCCGCAACCGATGCTCTCGGACATTGAGTTTGATAACGACGGCACGATGATTGTGGGCTTCCGAGATCGTTGGGGTGACCAGGGCGGCGCCGCTACCTTCAGCCCCATTGACCCCAGCGACCCGACCGAATATGACCACCGAGTGGGCGGTGATGTCCTCCGAGCTTGTTTGACAGGCGTTAATCAATGGACGATTGAAAACAACGCCGCGCGCTGTGATGGCAGTGGCGCGACCGGCGGCGCGTTGGGCGCTAACCCGCCCGCTGAGACCCGTAGCGGCCCCGGAAATGGCGAATATTACTTTAATGAGCGTTACGACCTTGCCACAGGCAACGATCACCAAGAAACTTCCCTCGGGTCATTAGGGTTATTACCCGGCGGCACCCAAGTGCTTGTCACCGTCATGGACTCGTTCGACATTTTTGATAACGGCGTGGCGTGGATGAACAACACCAGCGGCGCGCGCGATAAAGCCTATCAAGTCTATCGCGCCCCAGACGTGTTTAACGTGCCCCCGCTCCTTGGCAAAGCCAATGGCTTGGGAGATATAGAATTATTGTGTGACGCCGCCCCGGTGGAGATTGGCAACCGAGTGTGGAATGACCTCAACGCAAACGGTATTCAAGACCCCAACGAGCCTGGCATTGGCGGCGTGACCGTACAACTTTATGATGCCAGCGGCGCTTTGCTGGATACGGTGGTGACGGACGTTAACGGCGAGTGGTATTTCTCTTCCGCGACGGGCACAAATACGGGCAACAGCCATTACAGCGTACCCTTGCAAGTGGGCGCAACCTATTCCATCCGCCTCGATAACCCCACCAATTACCAAGCGGGCAACCCCCTTAATGGTCTCTTCCCCACTCGCGCTGATAGCGATAGCCAAACCGGCAACAACGCTATCCAAGATGTGCGCGACTCAGACGCAACTCCCGTGACCAATCCGGTTGGTTCCGCCGCCGGCACCTGGCCGGTGATTAGCCACACCATTGGCGGGGCCGGCCAGAACAATCATGGCCTGGATTTTGGTTTCAACAACATCAACTACAGTTTGGGCAACCGAGTGTGGTATGACGTGAATAATAATGGGCAAATTGAACTAGGCACGGAAGCGGGGATTGATAATGTGACCCTGAACTTGTACGCCGATACCAATGGAGATGGAACGCCTGACAATCTGGCGACGCCCGTCTCCACCACGACTACTGCCAACGGCGGGTACTATCGGTTTGATAGCCTACCAGCCGGACTGTATGTGGTGTGCATCGCGCCAAACAACTTTGCGCCGGGCGGCGCTCTGCGCTCCTACTCTAACGCCGGCCCCACTGAAAACACGGCTGAGGGCGGAGCGGATAACAACGATAATGGCCTAGACCAAGCTAGCCCTGCCGCGAATTGTATTTTGAGTAGCACCGTGCGGCTTGGCCCCGCCCCAGGTAACAGCAACAATGATACTGAACCCAGCGGTGAAAGCGACTTGGTGCCTGGCCCCAACCCGCAAGGCCCGGTGATAGATGCCCGCGCCGATATGACAGTGGACTTTGGTTTCTATCGGCTGGCGGTGGGTAACCGCTTGTGGTTCGATACCAATAATGACGGCATTTTCAACGCCGGTGAGTCACCGGTAGGCGCTGGCATTACGGTACAACTATGCAATTCAAGTGGCGCGGTAATTGCCAGCACCACCACGGATGCAAGCGGTAACTATCTGTTTGATCAGGTGACCGTTGGCCCGAACGCGGGCGCCGGTTTGCCGGCGGGCGATTACTACGTGTGCATCCCGCCCAACCAATTTCAGACGGGTGGGCTATTGGCAGGCTATAACAACAGCGCCGCCACCGAAACGGACCCGGACGCCAATCTGGATGAAAACGGCGCGGTGGGCGATAACGGTTTGCCGGAAAATAGCCCAGCCGTAAACGGCATCCGTAGTGGCCTTGTTACGCTCACGCCGAATACCACCGGCGCGGCAGGCAATAACACCGTTACCATCACCAACGCCACCACCTACAACCCCACAGTAGATTTCGGCTTCTTCCGCCTAAGCGTGGGCAATACGCTTTGGTTTGATACGGATAATGATGGTGTGATGGACGGCGGCGAAGCCCCAGTGCCGGCTGGCATTGCAGTGAACTTATATGACTCCAATGGCAACCTGATTGCCACCACCACCACAGACTCCAGTGGTAATTACCTGTTCACCCAAGTAACCGTTGGCCCGAATGCTGGGGCAGGCCTGCCGCCCGGCAATTACTACATCCAGATCCCGCCTAGTGAATTCCAGACGGGCCGCCCACTAGCCAACCATTACAGCAGTGGGCCAACGGAGTTGGACCCGAACCAAAACGGAGATCAGGGCGGCGGAAGCAACCCGGGCGATAACGGCATCAATGATTTCAATCCCGCTACGAATGGCATTCGCTCTAACACATTTGCGCTTACACCCGGCGCCACTGGCGCGGCAGGCAATAACACGGTTAATAACAACACCGGCACCACCAACAACCCCACGATAGACTTTGGCTTCCAAACCACACCCACGGCCATCGAACTGGGCTGGTTCCGAATTGTAGCCATTGAGGGGCCGCGCGTTACCCTCAATTGGCTGACGCTCTCCGAAGTGGACAACTTTGGCTTTGTCATCTATCGCTCGCCCACCAGTGACTTTTCACAGGCGGAAGCAGTTGGGTTTGTGAACGCCACCAACCTGCCCGGCGGCGCGCTGTATGCGTTTACGGATGAAACACCCGCCATCAGCGCCTGGTATTATTGGCTGGCGGATATGGATACTCAAGGCAATGAAACCCTGCACGAGCCGGTTAGCATCTCGCCGGATATTATCAGCACACTCTTGCCTTATAAGGTTTACACTCCCCACATTCAGCGCTAACGGCTAAGGCCCTCAAACGCCCTGACTTCGGTCAGGGCGTTTTTGTTTCCGCACAACTTCTGCGCCCCACTCTTTGGTCACACTGTTCACCGCAGAATCACTATAATGATATACCGCTCAGGATAACGAGAAAATCATGAAACACTTTCTTCACATCGCTGATTTTTCGGCGGCTGAACTCAGCCACTTTCTCAACCTAGCCGCACAACTCAAACAAGAGTACCGCCGGGGCGGCAATGCGGCGCTTCTCAAAAACAAAGCGCTCGGCATGATTTTTCAGAAGCCCTCTCTGCGCACTCGTGTTTCTTTTGAGATGGGTATGCATCATTTAGGCGGCCACGCCCTCAACCTTTTGCCCTCGGAAATCGGCTTGGGCCAGCGTGAAAGCGTAGCCGATGTGGCGCGGGTACTTTCCAGCTATGTGGATATTTTGATGGCCCGCACCTTTGCCCATCAACACATTTTGGATTTGGCGCGCTGGTCAAGCGTGCCAGTGATAAACGGCTTAACAGAATACAACCACCCCTGCCAGGCGTTAGCCGATGCACTCACCATCATTGAACACAAAGGCACACTTAAGGGCTTACGAGTAAGCTTTATTGGCGATGGCAACAATGTTGCCACTTCCCTGCTCCACATCTGCACGCGGCTAGGCGCGCACTTTACCATTGCCACGCCGCCCGGCTACGCCCTACCTGCCCGAGTACTGGAGATTGGACGCGAGTTTGCCAGCGCCAGCGGCGGCTCCGTCACCGTGCTGGAAGACCCGCGCCTCGCCGCTCAGGCGGCGGATGTGCTCTACACCGATACGTGGACGAGCATGGGCCAAGAAACCGAAGCCGCCGTGCGCCGCGCGGCTTTTGCCGGATTCACGCTCAACGCTGAGTTGTTGAGCTTGGCTCAACCCGATGTGATTGCAATGCACTGTCTGCCCGCACATCGCGGCGAGGAAATCACCGATGACGTATTGGATGGCCCGCATTCAGTGGCCTTTCCACAAGCGGAAAACCGCCTGCACGCGCAAAAAGCCATTCTAGTGGAATTGCTGGACGCCAAGCCCAAACCATACCGCGCCAAAACCCACAAGCCAGCTCCCAAACGCAAGCGATGATACACTCTAGGTGAAGTCCATTCCACCTTGGAGCATCGCATGCTGGCTGAAAATTTAATCGCGCTCGAAGAACAATTTGGGGCACACAACTACCACCCACTAGACGTGGTGATTGAACGCGCCGAAGGTGTGTGGGTGTGGGACACAGCAGGAGAGAAATACCTGGATTGTCTGTCCGCCTACTCCTCGCTCAACCAAGGCCACCGGCATCCCGCCATCATCAACGCGCTGATTGAGCAGGCACAAAAAGTGACGCTCACCTCGCGCGCCTTTCGCAATGCGCAACTGGGCCTGTTTTACCAGGCGCTTCATGAAATGACGGGTTACGATATGGCTATTCCCATGAACTCCGGCGCGGAGGCGGTAGAAACAGCTATTAAGTTAGCGCGCAAGTGGGGCTATGAAGTCAAGGGTATTCCGCGCCATCAAGCCGAAATGATGGTCGTAAGCGGAAATTTTCAGGGCCGCACGATAACGATTATTTCCTTCTCAAGCGAACCGAGTTATCGCGAGCCGTTTGGCCCCTTCACCCCCGGATTTGTGACTGTGCCGTATGGCGAGGCCGCGGCGCTGGAGAGCGCCATCACCTCCAACACCTGCGCCATCATGCTGGAACCCATTCAAGGTGAAGCGGGGGTAGTGGTGCCGCCCGCCGGTTACTTGAGAGCCGTGCGGCAAATTGCCAATCAGCATAATGTACTTTTTATTGCGGATGAAATCCAAACCGGCTTGGGCCGCACTGGCAAGCTTTTTTGTTGTGACCATGAAAATGTGCGACCCGATATGATGATTCTGGGCAAGGCGTTGGGCGGCGGCGTATATCCCGTTTCAGCCGTTCTGGCAGATAAGCCGATTATGGGTTTATTCCGGCCCGGCGAACATGGTTCTACATTTGGCGGCAACCCTTTGGCCGCCGCAGTGGCCTGCGCCGCTTTGCGTGTGCTCCGCGAAGAAAAATTAGCCGAGCGCGCGGCGGAGCTAGGTGAGTATTTTCAAGAGCGGCTGGCCGAGATTCCTAGCCCACATGTAAAAGAAGTGCGTGGCAAAGGTTTGCTGATCGGTGTAGAACTAAAACCGGAAGCGGGCGGCGCGCGCCGCTTTTGCGAAGCTCTGCGCGAGAAAAACATCTTGTGCAAAGAGACGCATGATCACGTCATCCGGTTTGCGCCGCCTCTGGTGATTGACCACGCCACTATTGATTGGGCGATGCCGCGCATCACCGCCGTGCTCAACATGCCATGAGGCGCGGCGCGTTTTGGAACGGGCTGGCGCTGTGCGCGGCGAGTTTTGTATGGGCCGCATGTGCGGGGCCAACGGCTACATTCCCGCCTCCACTCACGCCATCCGTTACGCCATCTTTCACCGTCACGGCTTCGCCCACTGCCAACCCCACAGCCACTGCCACAGCAGAGCCGCCCACTCCCACCGTTGCGCCTTCGCCCACGCCGCTCGTCACGCCCATCACCGCCGCTGGGCTAAAGTTCCGCGCCCCAGTGGAAGCCGCGCAGGCGTGGAACACTACCATCCGCTTTTTAGAGAGCGCAGCGTTTGAAACTTACGCGGGCGAGACACTCTCGCAGGCCGGGCAAACGTATGCGTACACTATTCAGTTGGCTTGGGATGAAGAACTGATGTGGGCCAACGGCTGGTGCGCGGCCACGCCGGAACAATTGGAGGCAGAATGGGCCACCATTTCAATGGTCTTCAGCGTAAATGGTGAGCCTGTGGCGGATGAATTTTTAGCGGTGTATGAAGCGCAGGGCGCGCAGATGTTTTGCCGCTGGCGCTACGCCGTAGTTTCCGGCTGGCCCGCCGGCGTTACGCAACTCAGCACCGCCGTCACCCTCGCGCAACCTATCACGGATGAAACGCGCACGTATCCGGCGGGGACGCATGTTTATCAGTATCAAGTTGAAAGACCATAAACAAAAAAAGCCCGGCACTTTGGCTGGGCAAGTAAACAACAAACTAAATTTACGGCGTATCCAAGCGGTAGCCTTGCCCGCGAATGGTGCGCAGGTAGCGCGGCTTGCGAGGGTTTGGCTCAATCACATCGCGCAACCAACTAATGTGCACATCCAGCGTGCGGGTATCACCCACGTAATCCGTCTCCCACACATGCTTGATAATTTCTTTGCGGCTCAACATCTTGCCCGGCGCGCGCAAAAACATCTCCAGCAGTTTGGCTTGTTTAGGCGTCACCTTCTCCTCACGCTCCCCGCACTTAATCCGCTTTTGCGCCAAATTAAGTTTGATAGGGCCAACTTGTAGGGAAGCGCCTTCTTCAGCGGGCAGTAAGCGCGCTACCGTGTTCAGCAGTTTGCGCGGTGTAAACGGTTGCGTAAGGATGATAGACGCGCCACAGTTGGCGTCCGGCGGGTTCTTTCGGTCCGCCACCAACAGAATCGGTGTGCCATTGAGCGAAGCGCGAATCTGACGGCAAATGCGCGCGCCGCTGGTCTTAAGCGAAGCCGCATCTAACACCACAATATCATGTGGGTTACCGTTGTGCGCTTTAATCGCCGCTTGTGCGGAATGTTGAACCGTTACAATATAACCCCGCTTTTCAAGCGCGGGTAAAAAGGATGGGGCGTTTGCCCGTTCACTTTCAAGGAGCAAGACTTTGGCGTGGGCCATGCAAACATCTCCTAAAACATTGAGCGCTTAAGGATTTATCCTTAACAACTCAATGTGAGGCAAACATTATAACTAGAGTCATCTTGACCGACAAGATAGGGAAGCAAGTATTTCTTAAGATTGAGATTCAACCATTTTTCCCTTGACAGATATTAAACTTGTAAGTTGTTCTCGCACCCGATAGAATCCGTCTGCAACTATGCCTGAAACAACTCTCAAATACATCAGCGTGGGCGGTTTGCGTGAAGACTTTTTTATCACCGCCGCCGGCGAAGTTCATCTGCACAAAATCGGCGGCAATGCTCTGTTCTCCGCTGTGGGCGCTCGAATTTGGGCCGAACAAGTGGGCTTATTGGCGCGGGTGGGACTCAACTATCCAAGCGCTTGGCTGGAACAACTGCGGCAACATGGCCTCAACACAGATGGCGTCACCGTTCTGCCTGAGCCGCAGGACACCCGCACGTTTTACGCCTATCTGTCTTTAGAAGAACGGTCAGATGTAAACCCGGCCATGCATTTTGACCGCATCAACCAACCCTTGCCGCCCGAGCTGAACGACTACTTTTCTTCCACCACCGGTCAAGAAGAACGCTCCCGTTTTGGCCCGCTGGCCGTACGCCCCAGCGAAGTGCCGCATCACTATTTATTTGCGCAGGGTTTTCACATCGCGCCGTGTGAGTTTGTGGTGCACAACACTCTGCCCTCCACCCTGCGGCGGAGCGGCGTACCGCTGATTACGTGTGACCCATCGGTGCGTTATATGCAACCCAACTTCGCCGATGACGTTAAGCAAATCGTTAATGGGCTAGATGCATTTTTGCCATCCGAGATGGAAACGCGCGCTTTCTTCCGTGATACAGTGAGCGATTTGTGGCAAGCGGCGGAAGCCTTTGGCGCGATGGGCGCGCGTCTGGTGGTGATTAAGCAAGGCGCGCGCGGCCAATATGTGTATGAGACGGCCACCCACCGCAAATGGCATGTACCGGCTTACCCGGCCAAAGTGCGCGATGTAACAGGCGCTGGTGACGCATATTGTGGTGGTTTTCTCACCGGGCTTGCGGAAACCAGTGATCCCATAGAAGCCGCTTTGCGCGGAGCAGTATCGGCTTCTTTGGTGATTGAAGGCTCCGGCGCGTTATACGCCCTTGGGAGCACACCCGGCCTAGCGCAAGCCCGGCTTGAAGCTTTGCGGGGCGGAGTGCGTAAGATCTGAATCATGCCGCTTACTGACCGCGTTCTAGAGATGGCCTGCGCCATTCAACAAATCCCGGCGCCCACATTTCACGAGCACAAACGGGCCGAATTCGTGCGCCAACAATTTGTGGCGCTGGGTCTGCAAGACGTGAGCATGGATGAGATGGGTAATGTATATGCCCGCCGCCCTGGCCATGGCCAAACCCGTCCCATTTTAGTCTCTGCGCACACGGATACCGTTTTTCCGGCCAATATCCCTCTCACCCTTCAGCGCCATGCAGAGCGAATTTATGGGCCTGGCCTAGGAGATAACGCCCTAGGCGTGGCCGGCCTGATAGGCTTGGTGTGGGCTTTAGAAGATGAAGCCTTACCCGGTGATTTGTGGCTGGCGGCTAATGTCTGCGAGGAGGGCTTGGGCGATTTGCGCGGCATGCGAGCCGTGATGGACCGTTTGGGAAAACAGGTTAAAGCCACAATCGTATTAGAAGGGATGGCGCTGGGTCAAATCTATCACGGCGGAATTGGCGTGCGTCGCTACCGCTTTACGGCGCGGGCCGAGGGTGGGCATAGTTGGTTAAACTTCGGGCGGCCATCGGCTATTCATGGCCTTCTGCGGTTTGGCGCACAGCTCACACATCTGACGGTGCCCAGCACGCCGCGCACCACCTACAATATTGGCACGATTAACGGCGGCACATCCGTCAATACCATCGCCCGTGAGGCCTGGTTTGATCTAGATTTACGTTCGGAAGACCCTTCTGCGCTGAGTGAACTAGCAACGCGGGTGGAAAGCCTGGCCGCTGAAAACCGGTTGGCCGGCGTGGCATTGGAAATACAAGTCATTGGCGACCGGCCATCCGGCGGATTGACGCGGCATCATCCGCTCGTACAAATTGCGGCGCACGTTTTGCAGAATTTAGGTGTAACGCCGCGTTTTGATACAGGCTCGACTGATGCCAACATCCCTTTGAGTTTAGGTTTGCCGTGTATTTGTGTGGGGCTTTCACACGGGGGTAACGCGCACCGGCCTGATGAATATATTGAAACAGCGCCGCTGGCCACTGGGCTAAAAGCTCTAGTGCAGATGGTGCGCCAGACCTTGGCGTGGGCGGGCTAGGTTAAAGTCTCCAGCAAGAATTGAGTGGCGTGTTCAGCGGCCAGAGGCTTAGAAATCAAATAACCCTGCCCCAGTTCGCAGGCCATCTGTTTGACATGCTCCAATTGCTCGTTGGTCTCCACTCCTTCCGCAATTACTGTCATGCCTAAATCGTGCGCCAGCGTCACAATCGTCCGCACAATCTCAGAATTTTCGCCTTCCCGGCCCATCCGCGCCACAAATGACCGATCAACCTTAAGGGTATCAATCGGGAAACGGTGTAAGTAGCTTAACGATGAATAGCCAGTGCCGAAATCATCAATCTGTACTTGAACCCCCAAAGACCGCAAGCGGTTAAGTGTATAAACAGCCGCCTCGGCTTCTTCCATAAAGGTGCTTTCCGTAATCTCCAACTTAAGCGCTCCAGCCGGCAGGCCCGTCTCGGCCAGCGCCTTCGCCACCTCATCTGCCAATTGCGGTTGCTTAAATTGCTGAGCCGATAAATTGACGCTGATCGTTAAGTTGCGATAGGCCTCTGATTGTTGATGCCATGCGGCCATTTGGCGTACGGCCTGCCACAATACCCAGCGGCCAATCGGCATCACCAAGCCCGTTTCTTCTGCCACCGGGATAAACTCCATAGGCAAGACGTAGCCCCGCTGGGGATGATGCCAGCGTAACAGGGCCTCAAAGCCTGCCAAACGCTGATTGCGCAAATCCAAAATAGGTTGGTAATGAAGCAAAAACTCCTGTCGTTCAATGGCTTCGCGCAGTTCATTTTCCATATTCAGACGAGCCACCACCTGAGCGCGCATCGAATCATCAAACAACATATAGCGCGCTTTGCCATTAAATTTTGCCTGATACATCGCCGTATCGGCGTCCCGCAAAACTTCGTCTGCCGAACGATAAGGATATTGCTGACTCAACACCAGCCCAATGCTGGCCGTGGCAAACACCCGATGACCGTTCAGGTCAAAGGGTTGGGCCAATTCCACCTGCAACCGCTCTACCGTGCGCAGGACATCAGCCTGGCCGGAAACATTTTCCAGCAAAATAACAAATTCATCTCCACCCAGCCGAGCAACGGTATCCACGCTCCGCACGGTGTTTTGGAGACGCCGCGCCACATGCATGAGAAGCGCATCGCCTTCCGCGTGGCCCAAACTATCGTTTATGATCTTAAAGCCATCAAAATCCAGAAACAGTACCGCGAAGCCATAATCCGGTTGCCGCCGCGTGCGCTCCAATGCCTGCCCCAGACGGTCAATCAGTAAAACACGGTTGGGAAGCCCGGTGAGCGCGTCGTGCAGGGTTTTATGCTTAAGTTGGTCTTCGCTTTGGCGCAATTCATAGGTGCGTTCTTCAATGCGCCGCTCCAATTCCAGATTTAATGCCTGTAACTCTGCCTGCGTGCGCCGCCGTTCAGCCAATTCAAAAGTGAGAGCTTCCGATAAACGCTCATTCTCCAAGCGGGTGAGCACCTGGCGCGCCGCTACAAGGGCAAGCAAGATGCCAAAGCCCATCGCCATGAGCGGTTTTTGGAGAATAGAGGCAGACCGATATTCCACGATGAGCAGGATAAAGGTAATGGCCAACCCTAGGTAGGGCATGATAAAGCGCACGGTGCGTGTGAAGCGTTCGTGGCTTTTGGCGGTGGTTGGCAGTACGGTGTTAGCCGTTAGCGGTTGCGCCGAACTTTGGAGTAAGCCGGCCAAAATCAGGAGCGAGTGACTGATAACCCAACCTAAATCCAGCAGAGCGCCACTGGTGTAACTGCCCAATACCGTTTGATGACCATACCACACATCTGTTATCACCAAACACAACCAGCTAGCCGCCAAAATAAACAACGGCCCGCGCGGTTGGCCCACCAAACGGCGAAATAAGGCATATACCCACGCCCAAATAATTGCTAAATCACTTACCGGGTACGCCAAAGAAAGCGCCAATGTGGGCCAATCCGTTGCATAGCCAGATAACAGCGGCCCCAGCCAGGCAACCCAAATACTCAAGGCGGCGGCCAACACCACAATGCCCACATCCAGAATCACTTTACGGTTCTCGCGCCACAATGAGCGCTCCACCGGAAAGCTCAACATCCCCACCAAACTAAACAAATAGGAGGCTAAATAAAATAAATCGGCTAAAGATGAATGAGGTTGCTCACCCAAGCCCAATTCCAGGTAGGTCCACATCAGAACCCCCATCCACCACGCGGCCTGTGAAATCGCCAACCAACGCCAGGGCGCGCGCAATTCAGGCTGCATCGTTCCGGAATGTTCAGCCGCCCGCCACAACACTACCGTCGCCGCGGCGCTCAACATCAACGCGGTTACATCGCTGGCCACAACCCGCACAAGCTCATCCGCGGTGAGGAGAATAAGCCCGAGGCCAAACACCACAAGGCCTAAGCCAAGGGCTGTATATCGGAATAGACGGTTGGCGAACCACTGACTAGGAATTTGCACGGTTGATCACATTCGGAGCAACCGTATCAAGTTTTATGCGGGAAATATAGCGGGGAGAGTTAGCATTAGTTGGCGGATCTGACCATGACTTTTTTACTCTTTTGCTTCCGGCGTTTTGGCTTGCGCGCGCGCCTTCTTTTTAGCCAACAGGGCAGACGGGGTGGAGGAAGCCACAGGAGGCGAAGGAGGCTCGCTTATGGCCGGAGGCTTGGAACTCACCGGCGGCTTTACGGCTGACGCGGGTGTTTGTAGAGTTGAAATATTCCGCGCATCCGAAGCGCCAACCCGTTCTTGAGCGGCGCGTTCTTTGGCTTTGAACAACGTAGAAAGTTGCTCGGCGCGTTGCGGTGTGGCGGGCGCGGGTTGCGGCGCGCCCAAATGTAAAAACTCCATCAGCCGCGCCCAGCCGCGTTGTACATCTAAGCGTGAAATCACAATCCGGCGCACGGCAATATCCAGCGGCAGGAGGAGCGTGGCAACGAGCAGGAGCCACGGCCACGCCGGTTGCGCCGCGCCGGGCGGGGGCGGCAAATTATGCTCAAACACTTTGGCATATTCACCCGTAACGTTCTCTCCGCCAGTGATAGCCGCCAGCTGTTGCATGAAACGGATATTGGGCGGTATAACAGTTTCATCTTCGGCGGGGAGCGCAATTTGATATTCCGGCGAATAAGACAGCACCCAGCCCGCCGTTTGCGCTAACGCTTCATCCGCGCCTTCATCGCCGCCCGCCACACGAATTAGGTAAGCACCTTCTTCAGTTGGGTTGAAATCACCCACATAGCGGCCCGGCGCGGTTTGCGTCAACGTCACCACTTGCGTCTCGCCGTCCGGCCCAATCACATTCGCTTGCACATTTAAGCCGTTGAGAAAATCGCCTTGCTCAGATTTGGCATCCACACTGAGCGTAGCTGTTTCACCTGTACGCGTCACGCGCACATCGGTAGCGCTCCGCGCGCCCTCACTAATGGTGTAACGCACCGCCTGCGCCCAAAAACGCGCAAATTGCTCCCAACTCACCCAATTCTTGGCCCAGCGGCCCGTGGCATCGCTCGTCCACGCCACACTTTTACCTAGGCCATATTGCCACGTCGCCATAATTGGGTCAGGCTGTTCCGGGTTGGGACTATCCGGGTTCACCAGAATTAATTGCGCGGCGCTTTTGGCCGTCGTACCCACGTAACCTAGCAAACGCGGCGCGGAGTCAATCCCTTGCAAAATTGGACTGGGGCTGGTTTGACGCGGAAAAAATTCTTGCTCAATGATGTAAGAGCGCGTGGCCAACGTTACTTCTTCGGCAAAAATACTTGGAATCGAAGAGGGGTCATCGGTGAAGTGATACACACCGCCGCCCGCCACTGCCAAATCCGGCAGAAAGGGGGCCGCGCCCTGCCCCACGCCCACCGAGGAAAGCGTGATGCCGTCATCCTGATTCATCCGTTTAATGAGTTCAGCAATGCCGGTGGGGTCAGCGCCGCCGTCCGTAAGCAAGATGATGTGTTTCACGCTGGCGTCATCTTGCGGTAAAGTTTGGGAGGCCAGCCGCACGCCCGCCATGATATCCGTGCCGCCATCCGGGCGAATGGTGCCAACTTGATTTTTTACCGCATCGGGGTCATCCAGCGGCGTAATTGGCACCGCCCAGGCCGCGCTATCATCAAACGCAATCACGCCCACCTTATCACTCGGGCTGAGCAGTTCCACCGAGCGGATGACGGCCTCCTTGGCCAAATCCAACTTCGTCACGCCGCCGCTGATTTCGCTCATACTGCCGGATTTATCAATGATGAACACCAGCGTCAGCCGCGCGCGGCGTTTTTCATCTTTGATTTCCATATCCACCGGCAGAATGCGCTCCAGCGGCGTTTTGAAATAGCCGCCCACGCCAAAAGAAGTGGGGCCGCCCACCGCCACCAAACCGCCGCCCAAATCTCGCACATAGGTTTCCAGCGCATCCATCTGCCGCTGAGAAAGTTGCCGCGCGGGCACATCTACCAAGATTACGGAAGCGTACTCTGCCAGCGCAGGCAATTCTGAGGGCAAACCGCCCGGCTCCACTACCTCCACCAGCAAACCAGCGGCTTGTAAGGCGGCCAGCAGTTCTTGGTAGCCGGGCACATCATCGCGTGGGCGGGGGTTGGTCACCATCAGTAAGCGCGCTGGGCCTTCAATTTGAGAAAACGCGGCCAGCTCATTGTTCTGATAAAAAGTATCCGATGCGGCGGCAGTGGTGGGCGGGATAATTTGTACGCGGTACGCGCTGAAGCCGGGCGTGCCGGCTTTGAGCGGCAGAGAAAAATTGTTTGTACCCCGTCGCAGTTCCAGTTGGCCTTCGTAGGCCACCGCCGCGCCCGCCAGCACGCGCACGCCCACCGTTTGGTTCACGGTGGAGTCAATCTGCACTTCCAGCGCAAACTCTTCGCCTTGCCGCAATTTGGTGGGGGCTTTCACAGAAGTAATGAGCGCTTCGGAGCCGCCGCTGATGGAGAACGGCACTACCACAATTTGCGTGCCGCTGGCCGCCGCCAGCCGCGCGGCTTCTTGCGCATCGCCAGAGGTTTCCAAGCCATCGCTCAAAATCACCATGCGGCGCGCAGTATCACTCGGCAAAAGCGCCAGCCCCAACCTAATCGCGCCCGCAATATCCGTTTGAATGCTCGTCACAATGGAAGTAGGTACATCAAGCGTTTCGCTGGGGGACAGGCCGCGCTCCACCACCGCATCGCCGCCAAACAAAATGACGCCAGCGGTATCGTCTGGCCCCATTTCCTGCAGGGCGCGGCGCACGTATTCCAGCGCGAGGCCACGCGGTGTGGTTTCTACGCCACTAATTTCCAGCGGCGCCAGCATAGAGTCTGAGCTATCTACCAAAAACACCACAGAGAGCGCGTTGGCCGCGCGGCGCACTTCTAACCCGGCCAGCCCCAAAATCAGCAGAAGCGCCATGAGCAAGCGCAGGGCCAAACTAAAAATCTCTCGCCTCCGGCTCGGCCCGCGTGAAGGCCAGCCCAGCCACACGATGAGGGGGAGGGAGAGAAGGAGGGAGAGAAAGAGAGGTGAGGAGAATGACACTGAAAGCAGTTATTCGTTATTGGTTATCAGGCGCTGAAAGCACCAACATCCATCCGCTACTCACGTCCGCGCGGCCTACGCTAGTCAACTATCAAAATTGAAGTTAGCATTCCAGTCTTATCAAAAGCGAAATAAGCAATGACAGGCCAGCTTGGAATAAGTGTCCGCACTATCGCATACCTATCATGATATCCATCCGAAGAAGAGCGTGAGCTTTGCACAAGATATATACCAAGAATTTGGTTTACTTCCGCTCGAGTCGTCAGTTCCAATGGAAATCTTTTCTCCAATAGCCAATTCAATTCACCATCATTCAGTTCGTAAAGATGCTGAGGGCCACATAAATAAGTATCGTTTGCATCAAATCCAAGCGCACTGCATAACTCATTTTTATTTGGGCCGGCGCGTGTTCCCATGCGAAACCTATCAAGAGCATAAAGGGCGAACGGCAAAAGACAAATTGCCAATAAGCAAACTACCAAAACCGATGCACAGTCTCGTTTCAATCTCATAATTCAAGTGATAGCGCTATTGCGCCGCGCTCTTCTTGCGCCTAAACCAACCCAACACGCCCGGCGCGGCGGGGAGCGTGGCGCCGCGATGGTAAATCCACCACTCCAGCAGAAGCAGGGCAAAGGCAGCCAGCGCCAGCCACGGCCAAATTTCTAGCTGGCCCACTTCCTCACGCGGCGTGGCCGTCACTTCCGCGCGGCCCACACTAATAGTGGCCGCCGGGCGGATGTTGCTCTCGGCGGCGTTGAACAAGTTCACGGCAAAATTCCCCAACACCGCCTGATTAGAAACCACCGTGTAAACGCCCAACTTGTTGCTGGCCGTAAACAGCACGCCCGCCTCCGTGGTTTGCGCGGCAAAACGCTCGCCGTCCGGGTCATCAATGCCAATGGCCGTATCACCGCCGCGCGGCTTAATGAGTAGAGTTTCACCGGGCCGCAACCCATCCGGCGCGGAAAAGGCCTGCGCGGGCGCGAGGTAATTGATGAGGTTTGCCATCAACACTGGATACGCCAGCTGAAGCGGCAAATCACTATCTTGCAAACGGAAGGTGATGATGGCCACACGGCGGCCGCCGGTTTCTCCGGCCAGCACCAGCGGCCCGCCCTCGGCGCTCACCAGCACGCGCGCCCAATCCGGCACAGCCACGCGCCGCGCCTGCAAAATGCCCACCTTGCTCCAGTCCAGATATTGCGTGAGGGGGTCATTGGCCGCCACGCGCGCCAGCTTGGTGTTGGTAAAGATTCCGCCCACTTCAAAAATCGCGGTGTCCGAAATCGGATTGATGAAAAGCAACTCGGCGCTTGGTAATTGTGCGGTGCTGGTCACCGAGTCATACACGTACAAATCAAACGGGTCTTCGGGCAAGGGCGTAGTGGGTGAGGCGCGGAACGGTTGCAGGCCGGGGAGCGCGGTGAGCATTTGCTCCAAAAATACGTTGCCCGGTGAAAGCACCAGCACGCGGCCCGAAGTGGGCGGCTGATACACGGCCCACGCTGTATCATCCAGCGCCAGCGCATCAAACGCCGCGCCTTCTTCAACGCCGGGTGCAGAAAGTTGGGCGGAATAAACGGCAGGCGTATCCGGCAAGTCCGGCAGAATCAATTCTTCTGCTCCGCCCGCCGGCACGTTCAATTGTTGCGCGCTAAACAAACGTTCGCCAATTTTGATGGAAACTATCACGGCGCGATCCGCTTCGCCGTAGTTAGCAATGCGGGCAAATAACTGTGGGCCACCGCCCGTGGGCCGGAGCGAGAGCGCTTCAATGGCGACGTTATCCGCACTGGAGCCGATGGGCACATAACGCACATCGCCCGGCAGGGGCGGCAAATTGCTGGGCAGGCCACCATCGGAGAAAATCACAATGCGCGTTTCCGCGAGTAAGCCCGCGCGGGCCGCGCCGCCCGCTAAAGCAAACGCCGCTTCCCAATCAGCGGGGCTTTGTGAAGCCTGCGCCGATGAGAGCGCGGCCCGCAAAGTATCTTTATCACTTGTGGCAGAGGCTAAGACGCTAGGTTGCCGCCCCACCAAAATCAAAGACATGCGGCTATCACTGGCTAAGCCATCCACCAATTCACGGATGCCGGCCTTCGCCACATCAAAGCGTGAAGGTTGCACATCGCTGGCGTTCATGGAGGCCGAGGCATCCAATAAAACTATGAGGGTGCCGCGCGCCACCGTGGGCACGCTGAGAAAGGGCCGCGCCAGAGAAAGCACGAGAAGCGCCAGCAGAAGCAATTGCAGAAACAAAAGCAAATTCCGCTTCAATTTTTGCCACGGCGCGTTGGCTTCGCGGTCGCGCAGAAGCATCTGCCACAGCATCACGGAGGAAATTTCCACCTCCCGCCGCCGCAATTTCAGCATGTACAGAATCAAAATCGGCACGGCGAGTGCGGCGAGGAAAAGGAAGAGAGGAGTGAGGAAAGCCATTCCGAGATGCATAAAACGTGAAACGTGGCTTGGGCAATGCCGTCACGTATCACGTTTTACTTGAGCAAGCCGCGCCTTCGCAGTTGGTACAGCACTAACTCATCCCACGCCGTTTGGGTGGAGATGGGCAAGTAGTTGATGTGGCGCTTAAGGCAGTGCGCTTCAATTTCATCGCGCCACGCTTGCACGCGTTGACGGTAACGGTCACGCAAGCCGCCGTCCAGCGTAATATCCTGCGGCGCGCCGGTTTCGGCATCAATCAGGCGCAAATCACCGGCTAACTGCGGGTCAAGCTCTTCTGGCGCCAGCACGTGCAAAAGCGTCACTTCATAGCCGCGGCCCTGAAACTGCGCTACGCCGTCTTGGTAGCCGTCCGGCGCAAACAAATCAGAGATGAGGAAGATGAGGCCGGGCCGCTTGGCGGAAAGCGCGTAAGAGCGCAAAGCGGCATCTAGCTCGGTAGCGCCGCGCGGCTCTTGTTCCTCAATAAACCGTATCAGCCGCAAGGTGTGGCCGCGCCCGCGCGCCGGGCCGTATTGCGCCACGGGTGCGCTATCTTGCAGAATGGTGAGCGTCAGCCTATCACCCGCCGCCAGCGCAATGTAACCCAGCGCCGCCGCCAGCCTCTGCGCGTAACGGAATTTGTGATTTTCACCCTCGCCAAAATCCATACTGCGGGAAGCATCTAACAAAATGTGAACGGCGAGGTCTTCTTCTTCTTCCAGCAGTTTGATAAAGGGGCGCTCCAGCCGCGCGTAAACGTTCCAATCCACGCGGCGCAAATCATCCCCCCGCACGTAATCGCGGTAGTCCGCAAATTCAATAGACGTGCCGCGCTTCGTTGAGCGGCGCTCACCTTTCATCACGCCTGCCCGCACTTGCGCGGCCACAAGGGCTAAGCGTTCTAGTTTACGGAGGGTGCTTTCATCAAACAACATAGGGGTGATTTGGCGATTGAGTTATTGGATGATCGCGGGCAAATCACCCAATGACCAAATCACGCATTATTTTTGGGGCACAAACTGCAACAATTCTGCAATCACGGCATCGGTGGTCACCCCTTCGGCTTGGCCTTCAAAGTTGAGGAGCAGGCGATGACGGAGCGCGGCAGGGGCTACGGCGGCCACATCTTCAAAGGCCACGTTCACCCGGCCCGCAAACAGCGCCGTAATTTTTGCGCCCAGAATAAGCGCCTGCGCGCCGCGCGGCGAAGAGCCGTAACGCACAAACTGTTTCACCATTGGCGCGGCGGATGCATGTTCCGGGTGCGTGGCCACCACCAGCCGCGCCACATATTCGCTCACGTGAGAGGGCACGGGCACTTGCCGCGCCAGCTTGCCCATAGCCGTAATCTGCGCGCCGTGCGTCACTTTCTCCAAGGCAGTGCGCGTGCTACCAGTGGTGCGCGCCAAAATCTCCACCAAATCTTCCGCCGTGGGAAAATCCACATTCACTTTGAACAAGAAACGGTCTAACTGCGCTTCCGGCAATGGATAGGTGCCTTCCATTTCAAGCGGGTTTTGCGTAGCCAACACAAAAAACGGCGGCTCCAGTTTATAGGTGCGCTTGGCCACCGTTACGCTTTGCTCCTGCATGGCTTCCAAAAGCGCCGATTGGGTTTTAGGCGTGGCGCGGTTAATTTCATCCGCCAGCACCAAGTTGGCAAACACCGGCCCCGGCTGAAAGCGAAATTGCCGCTTGCCGTCCGCTTCTTCCAAAATATCCGTGCCCACAATATCAGCCGGCATCAAATCCGGCGTGAACTGAATGCGGGCGAAGTTCAACTCCAACACCTCCGCCAGTGTTTTGATGAGCATGGTTTTGCCGAGGCCGGGCACGCCTTCCAACAGCGCGTGGCCGCCAGCAATGATGCAGATAAGCACATGCCGCACCACTTCCTTCTGGCCCACAATCACCTTGCCCACCTCGGCCTCCACCGCCGCCGCCGTCTCGCGGAATTGCGCCACCGTCAGCTCACCCGTTTGCATTTCAGCCACAGCCATAATTTGCTCCTAAAGACGATGGACGATAGACGGTTGATCAAGGTTGCCCAATCAATGAGCACCTATCGTCTTCCATCCATCGTCCGCCATCCATATTACGGTTCCAACGAAGAAAAATAATCTTTCACCACATCGCGCAGTTCGGGCGGGTAATCGCCCTGATCAACTGTGGAATAAGCGTTATCCCGATACTCCGAAAACACCTCGTTATACGGCACAGTGACATCGCCGGCGTTTTGCTCACCGGTTGGCCCCTGCCCAATCACCTCTTCGCCCGGGTCGCCGCCGCCCTCGGTGGGCAGATTCACATCCTCACCACCCGCGCCGCCAATGCGATACGGTGAGTAAATGGGTTCATATTCGCGCTCGCCGCCATCGCCCGGCCCGTTATTGGTATTCACGTCGCCAGTTTGGCCGCCTTGCACGTTGCCATTCCCCTCACCCTGCCCCGAGCCATTGTTGCCATTTTGCCCGTTCTGACCGTTCTGCCCATTTTGCCCATTCTGACCGTTCTGTCCGTTTTGGCCCTGTTGGCCCGTTTGCCCGGCTTGGGCAATTTGCTGTTGCGCCGTTTGCACTTGGCCCTGCGCCTGCCGCGCGGCCTGAGATTGCTCCGCGCGTTCACCCGTCTGGCTGATGCGTTCACCAGCGCGTTGCAGAGCTTCACGCGCCGCTTGCTCATCACCGTTCCGCAGAGCTTCCGCCGCCTCGCGCAACTCCTGCGCCGTTTCCGGGTCAGTGTTCTCCAACTGTTGCGCCGTTTGTTCCAATTGCTCCGCCAAAGCTTCCTGCTCCGCTTCGCTCAATGTGGATGGGTCAATATTGCCCAACTGTTCACCGGCTTCTTGCAAATTGCCGTTTTGCAGTGCTTCACCCACTTGTTGAGTTGTGGGGTTTTGGCTTAGATTTTTACCGGCCTGCTGAAGATTCTGCGCCTGTTGTTCAGCTTGTGGGTCTTGTAATTCTTGCAGTTCTTGTTGCGCCTCGGCCAAAATCTGTTGCGCTTGCTCTTCAGTTAAGTTGGGGTCCTGCAGTTGCTCCTGCGCTTCCTTCAAGGGTTTGGTCAGCGCTTCCTTTTGCTCTTCGGTGAGATTGGGATTGCTCTCAATCTGCTCCTGCAAATCTTCAATTTGTTGAATCTGTTGTTCAATGGCTTGCTGAACGGCCTGCTGTTGCGCTAAAACTTGGTCTTGTGGGTTGGGCAACCACAGCGCCAACACCAGCGCCGTCAGCGGCAGAATGACAAAACCAGCTTCTTGCCAACTGCCCGCCCATAACGGCAGGCGTTGGCGCACGGGGGCGTTCCGCGCGGAGCGGGCCGCATCGGCCCATTGTTGTTCCGTGAGCCATGCAGGCGCTAACCCCGGCTTGGCGGCCAATTCCAGCGCGGCGGAGGTGCGTTCGGCTAGGCCTAGCACGCGGTCAAAGTAGCGGGCGGCCTGCAAGCGAGGACGCGGCCAAAAAAAGGCGCTGGCCAGCCCCAACGCCACGCCTGCAATCGCCAAGCCGGACGAAATTAGGATTAAGGTGAGAACGGGGAACAGCGGTTGCCAGCGCGCCATCAGCGCCAAACCCAGCGCCAAGGCTAGGCCAACCGCCAGGCCGCGCACCGCCCACAGCAGACCATCCCGCACACGCACGCGCAGGAGCCAGCCGGATAGTTGAGCGTTGAGTTCAGTGAGGGAGGCGTTCATCATGCCTTTCAGACGCGGGCTGGAAAAGCTCAGTTCCAACCGGTTTACGCATTCTCCCGGCGTGAGACGTTGACGATACTCATCAGGAGAAATACGATGGCCACGCCAAAAGCAAACACTGTAAACGGAATCCAGGGGGAGATGAGCGGCATATTGACGGAATTGCCCGTGAGGTTGTTGTAAATGGGGGCAGTAAAGTAAAACAATGTTTGGTTGGAGACTAGAATAGCTTCGGTGGCAACCATGGTGGCTACGGGGTTTGTAGAAATAAGCAAGCCCAAGAGATACATTAAGCTAATTTGCAATTCGATGGGCGCGTTGCCGTAGCCAAATAGCGGGCCGGCAAACGCCACTACCGGAAATAGGATGATGGGTAAACCGAGGGTGAGTAACAGCACAAATGCATAAGTGAGCACGGTAGCGCCCAGCGTGCGCCGCATAAGCGAGGAGAAAAACACACCTGCCGTGCCAAACATCACTGCCGTAGCCATGAGCAGGAGTGAAGCCACCAGCACTTCTTCAACGGAAACGCCGCCCAACAAAAAGGCCAAACTTTGCAGGGGCAGAGCGGCCAACAAAAGCAAAAACACGTAGGAAAGCGCGGAGATAAGCTTGCCCATCACCAGTGAACGCGCCGGCAGGAGCGTGGTGCGGAGCAGATCAAATGTCTGCCGCTCTCGCTCCCCGCTGATAGCGCCCACTGTGAAGGCCGGCGTAATAAAACACACCAATAACGTCTCAATGCCCACCACGCCCGCAAACACAAATTTGCCCACCAATTGCCGGTCTGGCACAGAATACACGCTACTGGTGGAAGAAAGATAAATGCTGTACAGCAGGGTGATAAACCCGATCATCACCAACAAGTACATCGTCAGCACCACAAACGCACGCGCGCCCCGCATCCGTCCGCGCAGTTCTTTGAGCACAACCGGGTTGGTCGTCAGCCACTCGCGCAAAGTGCGGGCCGGCCGGGCCGGGGCAGGTTTGGCAGGCGCTGGGTTAGGGAGAGCAGTTTCAGTCATAGTGGTTAATGAAAAATGCAAAATAACAAATGAAAATTTTGCATTTTCCATTCATCATTTTTCGTTACGAAACAATACCTTGCGTTACCTTCATAAACACGTCTTCTACATCATGGGCGGCTTCGGCAAAACGTAGAACGGGCAGGCCGCGGTTTACCATATCGCGCAGGAAGGCGCTGACGGCGGCCTCATCACCCGTAAAGTCCACTTCCAACCGCGCGTGCTCACCCGCTTCATCCATGGTGCGCACCGCCAACACTTTTTCGCGGCCAAAAATCAAGGATTGCGCGCGCTCCACATCCTTATCCAGCAGGGTAATTTGCAGGGTGCGGTGTGGCTGAAGGCGGCGTTGCATCTCCGTCAGTGAGCCTTGCGCCACCAATTTGCCTGCTTCCACAATACCCACTTGCGTGCAAATCTCAGCCACATCCGCCAGAATGTGCGTGGAAAAGAAGATGGTTTTGCCCAGCCGCGCCAATTCCACCAATAATTCCCGGATTTCAATGCGGGCGCGAGGGTCAAGGCCGGAGGCCGGTTCGTCCAGAATCAACACTTGCGGGTCATGCGCCAGCGTACGGGCTAAGCATAGGCGTTGTTTCATGCCGCGTGAGAGCGTATCCACTTGGTCATGACGGCGGTGGGCTAAATCTACCAACTCCAACAAGTCGCCAATTAAGGTCTGCCGCTGGGCTTCGGGGATATCGTAGCAGGCGGCGAAAAAATCCAAATACTCCCACACCGTCATATCATCATACACGCCAAAGAAATCCGGCATGTAGCCAATGGCCCGCCGCACGCCGCGTGGGTCTTTTTTGATGTTACAACCTGCAATCCACGCGTCTCCGGCGGTCGGTTCCAGCAAGGTTGTAATCATGCGCATGGTGGTGGTTTTGCCCGCGCCGTTTGGCCCCACAAAACCGTAAATCGCGCCCTGCTCCACGCTCAAGCTCATATCATGCACGGCGGTAAATTTTCCGTAGCGTTTGTGCAAACTCTTGGTTTCTAAAATCGCCGTCATGTCGTTTACCGTTCAACCGTCACAATAAAGTCTGCCGCAGTGAGGTACACCGTATCTGGGCCGGGGTTGTATAACCGCACTTCCACACTGCCATCTGGCCCAACATATAACCCCGGCTCCGGCACAACATTAGCGCCATACCGCGCATTGCGCAATGTTTCCCAGCGGGCCTCAGAAAAGTTCCATAATTCCACCTGCGGCGCAAAATTAGAATTGTTGCCGTAACTGTAGCCGTCCAATGTAAAGCTGAGGCGTGTCGCTTCGCTAAATTGGATGGCCTGAGCCGGCGAGAAACGCACCGCATATTGTTCGCCGCCGTAGAGGGATAAATCGTAGGGCGGCGCGCCAAAATGCGGATCATTGCCGGAAAGAGGCCGCGCAGACCAAATCATCAGGCTGGGTGGGAAGGTGATGGTATTGGTCTCAAATTGCGTGCTAGTGGGCAAAGCCACTAAATACAATGTAGCATTTTGTGTGGTAAAGCTGGTATTCAGCACTTGGGCGGCGAGCGGCGCGGTTTCTCCCCAACCGACCAAATACACGCCCGTGCCTCGGCCTGCGCCCGGGCCGCCATACACATTGATAAGCGCCGACAATAAATTGTAACGCCGCCAGTTGTTGCGGTCATCGTAGTAATTTGCAGTGCCCAGGATGTCATCAATGGTGCTGTCATACGAACTGTAGTAAGAGCCATACACGGGCGGCGTAAAAGAGCTGGAACTGCCGGATGAAAATGGCAAAATGGCATTAGCAGAGAAAGAAGCCGCGCGGCCAGTCGTGAGCGCCAAATTCACTGTTTTGGTTTCGCCCGGCTTAAAATCGCCCAACCGCAGAACGCCGCCCGGCCCCAGCACCACTGCATCCGTTAACGTTAGTTGGCTGGCGTTTACCACTTCACCCATCAAGGTGATCGCAGCGCCCTGTACTTTAATTTGCAGTTGCGCGTCAAACTGCGGCGCGGCGATAAAGCCCTGCAAAACAAAACTCTGGACGGAGGCCACATCCGCCCGCACGCCTGAAAGCGTGATGTGCTCCGCCTGCTCCGATTGGACTCTGTTGCCGGTGAGGCCGCTGGCGCCGGGCATCACCCGCCCCAACGCGCCAGCCGGAAACTGCAATTCATAACTGCGGCGAGAGGGCGAGAACAGGCCAATGAGCTGTTCCACACGCGCCGTTTGCGCGCCCGGCCACACCTGCACAATAGAGAGTTGATGCAGAATAGGCCGATTGCCAATGAGCACAAACCCAATGAGATAAGCCACCATGCTAAAGCCGCACACCACCAGCGGGATGGTGAACCACGCCAACTCCAAACGCTTAAAGAGGCGGAGCGCCAGAAAATTCAGCGGGCCAACAATGATGAGGTACAGCCCCAGAAAACCACATATCAACAATGGGTTAGGCAATTCCAAATTCGGGATAACGCCCACCGCCGTTTGCGCGTTAGACCAATTGCTAATGCCGGCGGCCCAACTCGGCCGGTCACTGGCGGCGGCGGCCAGCACGCGGCGGAACACATCTTCCAAGCCATCCCAGCCGCGCAAGGGCGCAAACGCCGGGTCTGCGGCAAAGAAGGCCACCTGCCCATACCCCATTCGTTGTGTGACGATTAAGGGCGCCTCGCCCGCGCTGGCTAAAACAACGGCGTTGGGATTAAGCGAGCCGACGGCGATAGTGCCTTCGCCGGATAAGGTGGGCGCGTTGGCCGCCAACGCCGCCAACCCCTCCCACTCACTCACGGTGCGCGCGCCGGTAGGCGTCAACGGCAGAAGGTCTCGCAAGCCAGCGGCTGTTTTTTGCCAGCTCGGCCCGCCCAGCACCACCAACTGACCGCCCATCGTCACCCAATCCCTCAGCGCGGCGCGTTGCTCCGGCGTCAGCGGGCCAGTGTCTTGGTCAGAAATAATCAACACATCCAACGATTGCCACGCCGCGCTTACGGGCGGCAGGTCTTCAATTTCCAGTTGCGCCACATACGCTTGGCCGCTTAACGGGTCAATGTTGTTGATGAAGCTAAAAGCCGCGCTGGAACCGACCAACTGCCCAAATAGCAGATCACTCACAGAGAGCGTTTGCACACTCGCCGCCGCGGTGCCGGCGGTTTGATTGTTCGTCGTAAGTTCTGCTCTAAGCGCGCTGAGGGAGCCTTGCGGGGCGGCATACACATAGAATTCACGCCGCGATTGTGTGGGCAAATCGAGTTCGCGGGTGATGAGCACTTCTAAGCCGGTGTAACCTTGCGGGTCATTAATCTCCAACTGGCCCACAAAGTCCGGCCCGAAATTTTCTGCGGTAATGCGCACGGGCAACCACAGGCCATCCTTGTAAAAGCCATCAAAACCAGCGCGGGCCGTGAGTTGGGGGCCATTTTGTTGCTGAGGCGCTTCGGCATAACCGATGGCCACCGGGGCAAGGACGCTGAGGATCATCATTCCCAACCCCAATAAACGCCCCACATTCACTAAAGACCATGTCATGAAATCACCTTTTACCGTTCAACCACATCTTCCGGCTAGGCTTTGGAACGGTTGTACCATGCCCGTCTAAGCCCGTCAAACCAGAAATAGATGAGAATGTTCAAGACCGAGACGTTCTCAGCCCACTCGGCTGTTCCGCCCCTTTTGAGACTGCGCCAACCCACTTTATAGTACACCGGCCGGCGTGCGAGACGCCGCGCACTTAAGTGCTGGCGCTAAGCCAGTTTTAGCCGCCAAGAACGTATGCTATGCTTGCCCGCAAAGCTACGCTTCTTCACATTTATGGGTTGGCTGTTGTATGGCTACACTTCATCTAATTTGCGGCTTGCCATGCGCAGGCAAAACCACCTTTGCGCGGCAATTGGAACGGGAACAACACGCTTTGCGCTTTACGCCGGATGAATGGCACATCCGCCTATTTGGCATGGATTTTGCCGAAGATGAACCCCTACATGACGCGCGGCATAATCTAATCGAAACCATACAATGGGAATTAGCAATTCGGGCTTTGACCTTAGGCGTGAACGTCATTCTAGACTTCGGGTTTTGGACGCAGAGTGAGCGCGAAAATTTTCGCGCGCAGGCGGCCCAACTAAAGGCCAGTAGCGAACTGCACTATTTGGCCGCGCCGGAACATATTCTTTTAGAACGGCTCAACAACCGCAATGCTCAGCGCCCAGCCTACGCCTTTGTAATCCCCGAAGCCAAGCTCCGAGAATGGATAACGCTCTTTCAGCCTCCCACGGCGGAGGAGTTGAAGCGACGAGAGGCGTTATAAATGCGGCGTCAAACCAGCGTCTATCAACAACGCCTCAACGCGGCGCTTAATCACATCCGCGAGAATTTAACAGGCGATCTATCACTTTCTACGCTGGCAGGCGTGGCTGGTTTCTCCCCTTTTCATTTTCATCGGATTTTCAAAGCTTTGATGAATGAAACCGTGAATGAGTGCGTTACACGCTTGCGGCTGGAGCGGGCCGCGGCGCTTCTCCGCGCCTCTAAAATTTCCATCACTCACGCCGCGCTGGAATGTGGGTTTGAGTCGGTGTCCAGCTTCTCTCGCGCCTTTAAGAAGCAATACGGCTTGGCCGCCCGCACGTGGGACCGGCATAGCCCGCTAAAAAATAGCAAGAATGGACAAGTGCTGAGCGGTTTCCCGCGCTACACTTTAGAAAATTTGAGCGAGCTAGCAAACGACCCAGCCATGCGTGTGACCATCCGCACCTTGCCCGCTCAGCGGCTGGCGTACATCCGGGTTCACCGTGCTTACAGTCAAGGCCATTTGGTGGCCGAGGCGTATGAAAGGCTTATCCATTGGTATTGCGCACGGGGAGGTAATCTTAAGAACACCACACTGTACGGCATGTCTCAGGATGACCCGGAAATTACGCCGCTGGAGCTGTGCCGCTTTGATTGGTGCTTGAAAGTGCCCGCTGATTGGCAGGCGGACGATGAGGTGAGCGTGCTAGATTTTCCGGAATGCCGCGTGGCCAGCATTCATTGCGTGGGCAACATCTTTCAAGAAGATAAGGCCTTGCAGTTTTTGTTTCGTTATTGGTTGCCACGTAGTCGGTATCAGCCGGCCAATTTGCCCGGGATGGAAATTTACCGCCGCCAGCCGTGTGAACTTGGCTGGGAAACTTATGATATGGATTGCGCCATCCCGATTATGGCGCTGTAACTTAAAGGAGCAATGATGACCAGCAAAGAGATTGAGGCCTTTCTCAAAAACATCAAAGATGAAGGCCAGCGTGAAGATAGCCGGGCGCTGGTGGAGCTGATGCACAAGGCCACTAAAACCGAGCCGAAACTGTGGCCGGGCAACATGGTCGGCTTTGGCGACCTGCATTACAAGTATGAGAGCGGACGCGAAGGGGAGACTTTCATGGTGGGTTTCTCGCCTCGTAAGCAGGCGATCACCATTTATGGCCTCGGCCTAAACCTGATTGATGGGCAGGCCGAACTCTTGAAACAACTGGGTAAGCACAAAACCGGCAAAGGTTGTTTGTACGTCAATCATTTAAGAGACGTGCACCTACCCACCCTGCGCAAACTGGTGGAACAAGCCTTCCGCACCAAAAAGAAAACCGGCTACATTCAAGAATAAGCCGCTTCTCTCTTTTCTTTACAGGAGTCTAAAAATGCAACTCGGCGCTTTTTCAGTGAGTTTGGCTGTGAAAGATATTAAGGTCTCGGCGGCTTTTTACGAGAAGCTGGGCTTCAAGCCCTTTGGCGGCGATATTGAGCAAAATTGGCTCATCCTTAAGAATGGCGACTGCGTGCTTGGTCTGTTTCAGGGGATGTTTGAGAAAAATATCCTCACCTTCAACCCGGGCTGGGATGGCGCGGCGCAGAAGCTGGAGAGTTTTACGGATGTGCGCGAACTTCAGCGCCAACTCAAGGCGCAAGGCGTGGCGTTCTCCGTCGAAGCCGATGAGCGCACTTCGGGGCCGGCGCACTTTGTGATGCAGGACCCCGATGGGAATCCTATCCTTGTTGATCAGCACGTCTGAGCGAGGTGGCGGGGTGGGCGCGACAGAATCTCTATACCAGCCCACGTCGCACAGCTTCGGCGGCGGCTTGCGCCCGGGTGGTAACGCCTAGCTTCTCGAAGATATCCTGCAGTTTACGCTTGACGGTGGTTTCACTGAGATAGAGTTCAGCCGCGATGCGGGGGTTGCTGGCGCCGCCAGCGAGCAAGCGCAAAATCCGGGTTTCTTCTTCCGTCAGGCCAAGCTGATGCAAAGCATGTTCTCGGCTCAAATCCGTAAACTGTTGAACGAGACGCTCCATCACCGGTGGGCTGAGTACGCGCTCACCGCGGTAGGCGGCGCGCACGGCGCTGGCTAGCGTCTCGTCTGAGGCGCTCTTAAGCACGTAACCTTGCACGCCGGCCTGCAAAGCTTGCGCCACATATTCATCATCATCAAAGGAAGAGAGCATGAGGAGTTTGGCGTCTGGGTTTTGGCGGTTTAGGGCGCGGGCGGCTTCAATGCCGTTCATGCCCGGCATCCGAATATCCAATAAAATCACATCCGGCCGCACTTGCCCAGCCAATTCCAGAGCGCGGCTGGCGTTTTCTGCCTCGCCCACCAGCACCATATCCGCACAATTTGAAAGCAAACTCCGCACCCCTTGCCGCACAATTGGATGATCATCTACTACAAAGACGCGTATCATAGCAGTGGTGCGCTACACAATTGGAATCCACACCTGAACTTCCGTTCCTTGCTTGGGTTGAGTTTTGATCAGCAATTTGCCGCCTAAACTTTCAGCGCGTTCACGCATACTCAACAAGCCAAAATGCCCATGCCCATTATGTTGCACCGCGGCCAAATCAAAGCCACAGCCATCATCCAATACCTGCAAAATTAGGCACTGCAATTCAAAGTTCAGCCACACCCGCGCCTGCTGAGCGCCAGAGTGGGCGCTCACATTTTGGAGCGCTTCTTGGGTGATGCGATAAACTCCAATTTCCACATCGGCGGATAAGCGGTAGGGCCGGCCTTCGGTCCGCACCTCGCATGCAATCCCAGAGTAAGCGCTAAATTGTTCGGCGTAACGGCGGAGCGAGGGTTCTAGGCCAAGCGTATCCAACGTAGGCGGGCGCAAATCATAAATCACCCGCCGCATTTCCCGTTCCACTTGATGCAAAATGTTGCCGGCGCGTTGTAAGGCCGTTTCGGCGGCGGGGGCATCTGCTTGGCGCAAACGCTCTCGGCCCGATTTCAACTCCAGCATTGCGCCAATCAACAATTGGTTTAGCCCATCATGCAAATCCTGCGCGATGCGTTGCCGTTCTCGCTCCTGCACATTGACCGTTTCGGCCAATAGCCGCTGAAGCTGTTCGGCTTTCTGCGCGAGGGCTTCTTTGGCATCATTCAGTTCTGCCGTGCGCGCCGCCACTTTTTGTTCTAGCTCGGCCTTAGCGGCGGCGAGTTGTTCGTTCAGCCGCGCGTTCCAAATAGCAATGGCCACCTGCGCGGCATACGTCACCAGCAAGGCTTCATGGTCATCCGCATAAAATGAGGGGCGATTGGCCACGCCAATCATGCCAAACGGCTTCTCGCCCACTTTGAGCGGCACACCAAGGAAGGTATGCACCGGTGGATGGCCGCGCGGCTGTCCTACGCGCAAGGGGTCTTCCATTGCATCTTCCGAGCGGATAGGGCGATTTTCCAACACCACCCGGGCGAATAAGTTAGGCCGCAGAGGGATTAGGTGTGAGGCGGCGTAAAAGTTGGGGGCCGGGTGAAACCCCCGAATCGCCACTACATCCATGGCGTTATCATGGGCAGTGTTCAAGCCGATGAAGCCGAAGCGCGACTCAGTTAATTCCAGGCAGTGGGAGAGGGCCGTATCCAGCACGGCGGGCAGATCACGCAAAGCCGAAAGCTCAACCGCTAAGGCGTACAGCGCGTGTAAACGCTCCGTTTGTTCGCTAAAGGCCGCGGGTGATTGTTGAAGCATAATCAAGCGAGTTAAGTATACTCGCAATTGCCTAACCTTTCGGCTAACAAAAAGCCCGGCGGTTTAATCGCCGGGCTTTTATCTGGAATAGCGGGCGCTAGAGCGGAGAATCAGCGCGCAATAATTGGAAGCCAATGGCAATCAAGGCTACACCGGAAGTTGGCCGTGTAGGTAAAGGCTGAGGCGGGCGTGAGAATGGTGCGGTTCGCCGGCCCTCCATCCGCCCAGTGGTTAAACACCCAGCCTGTTTGGGTGAGCGGCACGGTCACTTCAAATTCATAATTGGGCCAAGAAATTAAAGTGGTAGGGCCGGTTAATTCCACATCCCCTACATCCAGCTGTAGGCCAAGGGGTTTTGTCTCAAACGTCAAATAGGTGCGCAAGGGCTGAATGGTGCGCGTGACGACGGTGGACAAGCCCTGTGGATCTGTGGCCGTAAATTGCACCTCCAGATAGCTATAACGTGTGGCCCGAAAGCCCTCCGGCTCCGGCATGGGAAGCGTGGTGGTAATCGTGCCATTGGGGCTGGTGACAGGGTTAGTGGACATCAAAGGGTGTGTGTGTTGACCAGCCGGGTTTTGTTCGTCCAAATGCCACAGCAACACATCAAAGGAAAGCTGGAGCGTTGAGGCGGCGCTTTGCCCATCGGTGGCGCTACCCACCAATTGAATGGTACTGCCCACTGCATAGGCGCTATTATTGGCTGGCGCTTGGATAGTCGCCATCGGCGCTGTGTTTCCTACTTGAATAACCAATGACGCCGGCGAAGAAGCGTTGTTTGCATTATCCCGCACTACCAAAGTTGCCGTGTAAGTACCAGAAACGGTGTAGGTGTGGGTGCGCGTTACGGTAGTGGTGTTGGTGATTACTGTGCCATCCCCAAAATTCCAGTCATACTTTAATGGCGCCGTTCCAGAACTGCCCTGGGCGCTAAACGTTACCGTCAGGGGCGCTACGCCAGAATTTTTGTCAGCCGTGAGCACCGCAAACGGGCCGGTGGAGTAAACAATCCGGCGGATTTCGCCATCCGGACTTCGGCGGGTGTAATACAGCGCCTGTGTAGAACCATACGGCCCAAAAATCAGGTCGGTGGGGCCGGGCGGTACAGCGGCAAAATCTTCAGCGATGAAGCCGCCCGAACCATTGGAACGGAGGGCAAAAATATGATTACACACATAATCACTGAAAAGATAGACGTTATCATAACCCGGCCACAAGCCAGTGGGCACAAAAGCCCCACCAGTAATAGCATTGCAGTTGTTAACCGTTGTGCCCGGAACGGTGTATGTAACGCCATGCTGATACTCAAAAATGGGGTCAACCATATTCGGCGGCAAAGGGTTACAGACCGATAGCACCGGCCCGGGGCGGGGGTGCGCTCCCTCGCGGCACGGCCAGCCGTAGTTTGCGCCCGCTTGCCCTAAGCTAATTTCCTCATAACTATCCCAGCCCACATCATTGATGTAGAACGTGCTCGTGCCCGGTTTGAAAGCAAAGCGGAATGGATTCCGCAAGCCAAAGGCGTAAATTTCCTTGCACGGGCCGGAGCCGCTGGGCACACCGGCCGGATCACCACACCGGCGGCCATTAGGGTCACTGGCGTACATGTTGCCCGGGGCAGGGGTGCCATCCGTTGCCACGCGGAGGATTTTGCCGGCGAGGTTAAAGTTCTGCTGGGCCCGCAAAGCAATGCTGGCCTCGCCGGCGCTGATGTATAAATAGCCGTCCGGCCCAAACTCCAAATTGCCGGAATTGTGAAAGCCGCCTGTTGAGGAAAGGTTATCCACAATCACCACTTCCGAGTTGGGGTTGATGGTGCTGTTAGCGTTCAATGTAAAGCGTGAAACGCGGTTGACGGGGTCAATGGTAAAAGTATCCGTTGGGCAATCCGGGTCAGCGGTGTTTTTGGTGTTGTGTTTATCAAAAGTATAAAAGAGGTAGATGTAATTATTGGTGGTGAAGTTGGGGTCAACGGCCACGCCTACCAAACCGCGTTCGATGTTATCACACACTTTAGCCGTCAAATCAATAGCCGGCGAGGCGAGATAGTTGCCGTTAAGGTCAAACACCAGCAAACGACCGGGTTGTGAGGTCACTAGCATTCGGTTATCAGGCGTAAAGGTGATGGCGGTGGGTTTACTTACCACGCGCAAAGATGTATCCACAAAACCGCTTGGCAAGGCAGCTACGGGCGGGGGCGGTGCATACCCAAAAACTGACGTAAGTAGAACAATGATGGAGATAACGCGGTAGAGCCGTTTTGCCAACGACTCACGAAGCCGTATGGATTTAAACATAACAACGACACCTGTTGATAGCGGACTATTGAGGATGATACGAAACGAGGGAGACCAGCGCAGTAAGAAATTTTACCTAGAGCAGGTTTAAGACCAACGGAATGCTTGCCAACAAAACTTATGGGGCACGGTAAAAGTAGTTTCCAGCGGGCCAAGTTCCTGCGCGGCCCAAGCGCGGAGTTCTGCCAAACAATGCGGAAAGAAATCATCCGGCACATGCCAGGTGGCAGACCAAGTGCGATGCTCAATGGTTTCCAGCGCATGCGCAACGGTGCGCGTAACTTGCCAGTTGCCCACAAAGCGTTCGGTGTAGGTTGCGCCGGAGTTCACCAAAAATTGTTTCACTTCCGCAAAATCACGCGCTCCCGGATGCTCACCGAAAAAGCCGCGCGCGCTCACAATCTCGCGCCACTTTTCCAACATCCGGCCACTGGGTGTATCCGTTGGCCGCCAATCATAGCCCGTGAGAAATATACCGCTCGGCTTGAGCACGCGGCGTACTTCGCTCAACGCTTCCGGCCACTGCGGAATAAGATGGAATACATGCACACTTAGAACGGCATCAAACTGCTGAGGCGCAAACGGCAGGCGCGTGGCGTCGCCCTGAACAAGCGTGGGCATTGGCCCAGCCGCGCGGCGCACAAGTTCCGCCATCATTTGCCGAGAGAGGTCTAGCCCAAAAATTTCCACCCCGAGCGCGGCCAACGGGCGCGAGATGCGGCCTGTGCCTACGCCAACTTCTACCACAGTGGCCGCCGGCCCCACTATTTCAAGCGCGGCTTGCGCCACCTGCTCACCAATGCCGGGTGGGAAGCCCCGCGTTTGTTCATAAATGTTAGCGGCGCGATCAAAGGAGATGGATTTCATGCCGCCGATTATAGCCGCTCAGTGTTTACCATTGGCCGCTTGGGCTTTGTACCATGCGATGGTGCGCTTGATGGCTTCGGTGTGCGGCGTGGGCAGGCCAAACTCACTGCCAAAGGCTTGCATAAATTGGCGGTGATCCGCGATGAAGGGTTTATCAAACTCGTACATCATCTCCACGCCTTCGCGCGCCGGTGGGATGAATAGGCCCGCCAGCGTCATCATAAATTTGTTGATGCTCATCATCTTGGGTGCGCGTCCAAGTTCCTTAAACACCTGCGTCATCCACTGGCGTTGCGTCAGCGTTTCCGGGCTGGGCACAATCCACGCGCGGCCTAAAGCGTTTTCATGCGCGCCTAAAATCACCAGCGCGCGGCCAAAGTCTTCAATGTAAGTCAGTGTGTGAGGCAAATCTAGGTTGCCCACCAACTGCGCGGTTTTGCCTTGGATGGCCGGTTCAAATACCCTCTCACCGACTAAAGAGTCACGCACGCCGGGGCCATAAAAATCCGAGGCGCGACCAATGGTAGCCCGCACCTTGCCCGCGCGGTGAGCGGCCAGTAACATCTCGGCCACCTCGGCCCGCGCCCTACCTTTGCGCGTGTGGGCGGCGTAGGGTAAATCTTCATGCACCGGCTGGCCGTTCGTATCACCATACATATACAGGTTATCGCCCATCACAATTTTGGCCGGTGAGCCGCTCAGGCCCTCAATAAATGCCCGCATCAACGCCGGCCACTTCTCTGGCCACTCGGTGTACTCTGGTTGCGCACACAAATACACCACCGCCGCACCCTGCGTTACGGCGCGAACTTTGGCGGCGTCATACACATCTGAAGCGATGATTTCAACCGAAGCCGGAATCTCCGCCGGGCGTTTGCCACTGCGGTTGACGATCTTGAAAGATTGGCCGCGTTTTAGAAGTTCTTTGGCTACGGCCACACCGAGCGGGCCAGCGCCGAAAATCAAGTGAAAGTCTTGGTTCATGTTTTTGCTCCTGAATCATTTCAACCGTGAGCATAGAGCCTGACACAATGTCAGAGTCAAGCGTTAATTCTTTTTTGCCTAGAGTGGGCAACATCTCAGCCTCGTCTAAAAGCCGATGCTTTCGCCTAAAATCAATGCCGCTCCACAGGTTTTCCCATCACACAGCCGTCCGTTTTTAGCGGATGGCGGGCAGTGCAATTTCCCGCCTAAATGGGTAGTAAGCCGCTTCAGCTTTCCCATCCATTTGTGGATTCACAAATTTTCTGAAGAAAATACGCTATAGTGAATGTAAACCTTCACATAGGAGAAGCGCCCATGCAAACCACTCGCGTTGATTTAGAGCCGCAACGTTTAGAAACTTGGGTGTACTTGTTTGAACAGGGAGACCGGGGGATGGTGGCCCTGCTCGGCGGCAAAGGGGCGGGGCTGGCGGAGATGTCTCGGGCTAACCTGCCGGTGCCGCCCGGCTTTACCATCACCACCGCCGCCTGCAACACCTACTACGCCAACGATAAGTTATTTCCAGAAGGGATGTGGTCTCAAAGCAAAGCCGCGCTTAAGGTGGTGGAAGAGCGCACGGGCAAAGGCTTTGGAGACCCGGCCAACCCGCTCCTCGTTTCGGTGCGCTCCGGCGCGCCCGTCTCTATGCCGGGCATGATGGATACTGTGCTCAACCTAGGCCTAAACTTAGAAACGCTCAACGGCTTAGCGCGGCTGACGGGCGATGAACGTTTTGCATGGGATGCCTACCGCCGTTTTGTACAGATGTTTGGCAACATTGTGCTGAATGTGCCCAAAGAAAAACTGGAACGCGCGCTGGAAATGGTGAAGGCGCGGGCGGGCGTGCACCGCGATGCGGACTTGGCGGTAGCCGACCTACAAACTGTGGTGGAACGTTACAAGGAAATTATTTTTGGCGAGACACGCCAGGATGTGCCCGATGACCCCGAAGAGCAACTACGGCTGGCCATTGCGGCCGTATTTGACTCATGGATGAACCGACGCGCCATTGACTACCGCCGCGTCAACCGCCTAAGTGACCAGATGGGCACCGCCGTAAACGTACAAGCGATGGTGTTCGGCAACGCCGGGGAAGATTCCGGCACGGGCGTGGCCTTTACGCGCAACCCCAACAACGGTGAGCCGGCTTTATTTGGGGAATATCTCACCAACGCGCAAGGCGAAGATGTGGTGGCCGGCATCCGCACGCCTTTCCCCATTCAGCACATGGCCGAGGCTATGCCGGAAACGTACCGCCAATTTCTGCAAACGGCCCGCCAGTTAGAGGGGCACTACCACGATATGCAGGATTTGGAGTTCACCATTGAGCATGGCCGTTTGTACATGTTACAAACGCGGCGCGGCAAACGTAGCGGCAAGGCCGCCACCCGTATTGCGGTGGATTTGGTGAACGAGGGCGTGATCACGCGCAAGGAGGCCGTGCATCGGGTTAGCCCGGAGCAAATTGAGCAATTGCTTCACCCGATTGTGGACCCGGCCAGCAAAGCCAGCGTTTTAGCCACCGGCCTGCCCGCCTCCCCGGGCGCCGCCGCGGGCAAAGTAGTGTTTGATGCAGATGAGGCCAAAGCGTGGGCTGAAGCGGGCGAGAAAGTGATTCTGGTGCGGCACGAAACCAACCCCGATGATTTTCACGGCATGGTGGCCGCCCAAGCGGTTGTAACGGCGCGCGGCGGCATGACCAGCCACGCGGCGGTGGTAGCGCGCGGCATGGGCAAGTGTTGCGTGGTGGGCTGTGACGGCTTACAAATTGATTATGGCCAGCAATTGATGGTGGCCGGAAAAGTGACCGTGACGCGCGGCGATTGGGTGACGGTAGATGGCAGTACGGGCCGTGTGCTCCTCGGCGAAGTGCCCACCATCCGCCCGGAGCTTGACCATTACTATCACACGGTGATGAAGTGGGCGGACGAGTTCCGCCGCCTGCGGGTGCGGGCCAATGCGGATACGCCGCATGATGCGCAGGTGGCCCGCCGCTTTGGCGCGGAGGGCATTGGCCTGTGCCGCACGGAGCATATGTTCTTTGAGGGCCAACGCATTGAAGCGATGCGGGAAATGATTATGGCCCCCAACGTAGTAGCCCGCCGCGAGGCTCTAACGAAGTTGGAGCCACTTCAAACACAAGACTTCGAGGGCATCTTCACCGCTATGGATGGCTTCCCCGTCACCATCCGCCTGCTAGACCCACCGCTCCACGAATTTTTGCCGCGCCGCGAAGAGTTGATGCTCACCATTACGGACTTAAAGCTCAAACTGCGCCTCGCCACCAGCTTGGAAGAGATTGACGGCTTGCTCAAGCAAATCAGCGTGAAGGAGGCTTTGCTGGCTCAGGTGGAACGTTTAGAGGAGGCCAACCCTATGTTGGGCCACCGCGGTTGCCGCTTGGGCGTGGTGTACCCCGAAGTAACGGAAATGCAGGCGCGGGCCATCTTCACGGCGGCGGTGCGTTGCAAAGAAAAAGGCGTGCGCGTTTTCCCCGAGGTGATGATTCCGCTGGTGGGCTTTGTGAGCGAGTTTAAGCAACAAGAGGCCATTGTGCGCCGCATGGCGGAAGAGGTATTTTCCAATCACGGCGTAAAACTGGATTATTTAGTGGGCACCATGATTGAACTGCCGCGCGCCGCGCTCACCGCCGGAGAAATTGCCGGGGCCGCCGAGTTCTTCTCCTTTGGCACGAATGATTTAACGCAAACCACCCTCGGCCTCAGCCGCGATGATTCTTCGCGCTTTTTGCCCAGCTACGTTGACCGTGGCTTACTCTCCGATGACCCGTTCCAAACGATTGATGTGCGAGGCGTGGGGCAACTGGTCCAGCTGGGCACGGAGACGGGCCGCGCGGCGCGGGAGGGCCTAAAGGTGGGTGTGTGCGGTGAGCACGGCGGCGACCCGCGCTCGGTGGTGTTTTTTCACAATGTTGGGCTGGATTACGTGAGTTGCTCGCCCTTCCGCGTGCCCATTGCCCGTTTAGCGGCGGCGCAAGCCGCGCTGGCGGAAAGTAAAGCGGCATAAGAATTATCGACCAAACCTTCGCGGTCTTGAAGACCGCGAAGGTCTAAAGAGGTTGATATACGGTGCAAAGTCTAGTAGCGAAGGCTTGAAGCCTTCACTACTAGCATCAAGCGCAATACAAGTGCACCTTCGTGGCACCTGTGTGTAATAAATGGTAAAGCAAACGCTCCAAATCACTCAAATCCCCATCAAAACCGCCCTCAACGAAATATTCGTCAGTGAACTCTAAGAAGCCGATTTTATCTCCGATAATCTCTATCGCGACGTAGTTCAATTGCTGAAAAACTGGCTGACTATATGGCTTAGAATTAATCGGCAAGGCTTGCTTTAATTTCTTAACATCGTGCAAGAGAGATACGATGGAACACCAGTTTTCTTTATGGGCGCTTATAATTTCGTTAGCGCGTTGTATTCGATCCAACTCAGAAATATCAAGTCGAAAGTAAGTTTTCAGTGTTTTGAGGTAATTTTTATTAATCAACACCCCTGCAAGAAGTTTCGTATCGGACATAGCCCATTCAAGATTAGTAAACTTTCGTCCTAAATCATCTTTTATATAGAGCTTCATTCCCATAGAGGCCCTCACAAATCAATTCACATGAGAAAAACTTCGTCGCGTATATTCTAGTCACCTTCACCGCCAATGCCCTATCAATCAGCTTCGCCACGTTTAGTATCACCCAATCCGCCGGATGGGCAGTTGTAGTTCAGTGATGGGGTTAGGGTGTTCTCTGCCCTCGGCATCATGCGCAGGGCCGGAGAGATGTAATTCCCGCAAAGGGCCAGCCGGTGTGTGCTGATGTGTGCCCACATACTTGAGCAGAGCGAGCACGGCAGGCGTCATTTCATGATATGGGCCTTCAAAAATCAGCGCGGCGGTCAGCTCGGAGGCGGGCAATTCGTGGAAGGTCAGTCGGTCATCGGTGGGCGGCTGGCGCAAAGTTTTTGACTGAACGCCCAGCGCCGTTTCCACTTCCAAATCCGTTTCACGGTATTCTTCCAAATGGTAACGCGTAATTTCTGGCTGTAACGGCGTGAGGCCGTTCTGGTTAAAGATTTCGTACAACTCACGGAACATCGTTTCGCAGTAGTAGCCCATCTGGCTGATGTGCGGCACCGTTTGGCGCATGGAGGCCACCGCCTGCGCGGGCACGGACTTAATCACAATTTCGTACGGCGAGGGCTGGCCTTCTTGTTCAATCTGTTGCAAGCGCGCTTCCACCGCCACCAGTTGTGTTTGCTTCTGGCGCAATTCCTGCGCAATCTCAGCCTGCCGCAAAGCCAGCATTCCACGCAAACGCTCCGTGGAAAGCTCTCCCTGTTTACCCAACAGCCGCGCAATCTCCTCCAGCGCAATGCCCAACTCCTTTAGCGCAATAATCCGGTGCAGGCGGGAGAGCTGATCTAGTGTGTAGTAACGGTAGCCCGTGAATTTATCCGTCTGGCTGGGCTTAAGCAGGCCGAGTTGGTCATAGTGGCGCAACATCCGCACCGAAACTTGGCCGAGACGGGAGAACTCTCCGATTTTGAACATGGGTTCAGTCTAAACCCTCACACGTTGTCAGAGTCAAGCAATCTACCGCACCACTTTAAACTGAAGCATACCGGTGCCGAACTTGCCGTATAAGCTAACCCACAACGGAAGCACCATCTCTACGCCACGCGCCGTTTTGATATCGCCCAAGTCCAGCACATCCTTCCAGCCAAACTCACGCTTGAGGAAAGCAATTACTTGAGCTTTGGCCTCCGCATCGTTTCCACTTACAAAAATTGTATGGTCACCATTGCCCAAACCCTTAGGATTAACCATGAGGGCGGCGGTGAGCGTGTTGAGGGATTTCACCACCTTCACGTTGGGAAACGCACGCTGAATTTGTTCGCCCAATGAATCGGTGTTGCACACTAGCAAGGTGGGCGGCATGCCTTTGGAAAAATCCAACGGGTTGGAAATATCAATCAGGATTTTGCCGCTGAGGTTGGCCTCGCCCACTAGTTGGAGGGCTTCTAGGGTGCCCGCGCCGTTGGTGGCGTTGAACACCATCTCGCCGTGCGCGGCGGCCTCCGCAAACGTGCCCACCCGCGCACGGTGTTCCAATTGCTCTAGCCATGCGTTGAGCTTGGACGGGTCACGTGTACCCATCACCACCTCGTGGCCTAATTCCACCAGTTTGCCGCCAATGGCCTGCCCCACCATGCCGGAGCCTAAAACGCCGAGTTTCATAGAGCATCCTTTGAAGTAAAAAATGAATGATAAACCAGTTTAGCAGTGAAACTCAGTTTTGCGTGATGGGCCAGCCTATACTTTTGTTCAGGTGATTGATGCTCAACTTTCCGCACCTTGACGCCGCCAGCCGTACGCGTAACGTAGGCCAAGGTATAACAAAAAGCCAAGCGGCCCCAGCATTAACACCATGAACAGGATGGGTGAAACCAGCCAAGCCGTGAAATTTTTCTCGCGGCTTTCCAAATAGGCCCAGCGGCCCACAAACAAATCAAAGGTGAGGAAGTGCGCCCAGCCAATGGTGGCGCCTTCCGGCGTGCCGAGGAGGGCGGCGATGGCGCTTAACTCCGGGCTAGCCAAGGCGCCAAACAAACCGCCGAGTTGCGGCAGAATCAACGCGGCGTACAACAAGGCCGGCGGCGCGGCAATTAGGGGCGAGGCAATAATTTTCTTCGTCCAGCGCCAGTGCGGGGCAAAAATCATTAGCGCCCAAAACGGGAGAATAAGCAGGTTGGAGAGGGAGAAGAGGGTTTCCATGAGTGTAAAGCGCAATGCGTGAAACGTGAAACGTAGGGGCGGTGGTTAAAGTGACAGTCACTTATAAGAGAGCTAAGCCGCGCGCCGCGCCACAGCCACTACCCCGCCCCACGCGGCCAGCGTGAGCGCCACCAAGCCAGCCAGTGCGCCCAGCGTCAGCGCATCGGGCGAGAGGAGCGGTTGCCCGCGTAAAGCTTGCCAAGTAACTAACACTACTAAGCCAGTGTATCCCGCCGCGCCAATAGCCACCAGCGCTTGCCGATGGGAAGTTTTTAGCCACTGCTCACGGCGGCGGCTGAGGAGGAAGCCGAGGAGCGGAATGGCCTGCAAGCCGTGCAAACCTACAAAGTGGCCAATGCGCAAATCGCCGTGCGTGGTGCTCCAGCCCAACAGCGGCAGGCCGGGGCCGCCATCCGGCGCGCCCACGGTGTGCGCGCCAATTAAATCTACCTGCTCGCCGGCCTCCAAGCGCGCCATTTGGTCGCCTTGCGGCCCCGTCATCAAAAAGCCCTGCGTGAGGCCTAGAACCATGATGAGGAAGCCGAGGCGCAGGCTGAGCGCTAGCACGGGATCTGCAAAACGGGTGAACAACAGCAAACCGCCGCCAATTAAGTTAATGCCATAGAGGATAAAAATCGTCACGGTCATCAACGTCCACAACGTGGCGTCAAACGGTGTGGCCACGTTGAAGTGCATGGCCTGCGCCCGCGCACCCTGCAAGATGATGGCAAACATCTCAAAAATCAGAATACCGCCAATGGAGGTGCCCACAAAATTAACCAGGCGTGGGCGGCCTTGAATGAACGTCAGCATCCACAACAACGTAGCAGTGTAAAACACCAACGAAATGGAAAACTTGGTGGTTTTGGCCCACGTGGGCGCGTTGAGTACGGTGCGCGGGTCAACGGCCAACCCCACAAAACCCAGCACAGACGTAATCACCATCGCCACAAACAAGAAGGTGAGGGTGGGGTTAAAGGCCCAGGCTTTGCGGAGTAAGGCAGGTGGGTTGAAGGAGAACGGAACTTGAGCGGCTTGGGTGGTCATAAGTATCTCCAGTGGGATTAATTTCCGTGAAGATACAGTCTGACGTTACGTGAGAGTCAAGCAGCTAAGCGTGCTACGGGGATTTGCACTTCCATTGTGACTTGGGTGTAATTTGTCTCGTTCAGCTCCATCTCCCGCCAATGCAGATGATGCTCACGGATAGCGCCCACGGATGTGAGGCCATTGGCCCCAATCCAGGTGAACAGGGCGATGATGGCTTGGGTGACCTCACTCGGTGCGCCGCGATGAATGGTGCTGGCTAACTGCTTGGCGGCGGGGAGTTCCCGCGCAGTAACGGCCCCACCCGGGCTGAGCCGTTTAGCCTCCGTTCTATCAATAACCGTGCCGGTTTCCATATCAATATCGGTTTCCGTATATTCGGTGTTGTGATAAATAAAGATCTCCGGGTCAAGTATCTTCACCCCAGCCGAAGCTAAAGCCGCGTACAGCATCTGCAAATGCTCACAGCGTATCTGCGGCATCAATTCCAATTTGGGCACGTTGCCGCGTACGGAAGCAATCCACACCGGCTCAGCCGTTTTCAGCACCACATCATACTTGGATGGTTGGCCCTCCTGCTCAATTTGCTGGAGGCGGGCGGCCACGCGGGCTAGCCGCGCTTGTGACGCAGCTAACTCTTGCTCAATCTCAGCTTGTTTCGCCGTCAGCATCGCCCGCAATTGTTCATCGCTCAAATTGCCATTCAGCAAATCGGCAATTTGCTCTAGGGAAAATCCCAAATCCTTGAAAGCCAAAATCCGGTTGAGGCGCGGCAGTTGTTCAATGGTGTAGTAACGGTAATCGGTGAACTTATCAATTTGCGCGGGCTTAAGCAGGCCCAGTTCATCATACAAGCGCAAAGTACGCACCGTTACCTGCGCCAAACGGGAAAAATCTCCAATGCGAAACATGCCGCAAGTATAACGAAACCCGGCCAAGTGAGGGCGACTGAAGCGTGTTCAGGAGGAACCAGCCCACAAAGCCTATGACAAAATTTGTAACTTTCTCAGAGCGCAAGATGTAGGTTTTCAGGTGAGCTTCATGGCAAATGGCCTGAGAGTGGAGCGGTTGCATAGTTCTGCCCTTGTTCCCAGTGCGCGTCGCGCGCGGCGTGAAATTCGTACTCACGGCCTCGTTTGGCATAGCGACGGCGGCCCAACTATGCATTATACGGAACGCATTCCGTATAATGTCCCGAAATCCTATTCCGTAGTGGAACGCTTTGTACTGAATAGCGAGGAAACCGGCATGTAATTTCACCGCACACCGGTAATATAGTTCTCCAATTGTTCAATCGTAAACGCTTGGTCAGTGATGATGGCCTTCACCACATCCCCAATAGAAATTACGCCCACCAGTTTTTGGCCATCCGTCACCGGCAAATGACGGATGCGTTTGTCCGTCATCACCTGCATAATCTCGGCCACCGATTGGTTGGATTGCACGGTGAAAACTTTCTCGGTCATAATCTCGCGCACCAATGTCTCGCGCGCCGTTTTGCCTTGCACTTCCACCTTACGCACAATATCGCGCTCAGAGAGAATGCCGGCGATTGTCTCGCCTTGCATCACCATCACCGCGCCACAATTTTTCTCGGCCATGACTTGCAAAGCGTCCAGCACGGTGTTTTCAGGTTTAACGGCGTACACTTGCCCACCCTTGTTGCGTAAAAGGTCACGAACGGTCAACATCGCTGTGCTCCTTTCTTCACAAGCGTTTAAAGTATCAAGGGCTTCTGAAAATTTCAGAAGCCCTTGAGTGGTACATGGGTGCTCTCCGTTTTACGCGCGGCTGGCGGCTGTGGTCAGCGCTCGTTTGGCCAACACCCCGGCCAAGTGCGTGCGATACTCGCTGGAGGCGTAGTGGTCACTCAGCGGGTTGCTGATGGCCTGCGCCACCAACGCGGCGGCGGCGGCGAAGTTCTCAGCGGTGGCGGCTTTGCCCACCAAGGCCGCTTCAGCGGCAGAGGCGCGCACCGGATTAACGGTGACGCCGCCCACGGCCAGCCGCGCGGCGGTGATGTTGCCACCGCTCACCATCACCAACGCGGCCACGCCCACCACGGCGTAGCCGGAGGCCGGGTGCGCGTGCTTCTGATATGCACCGCCCGTGCCTTTCCCATAGGCTGGCACGGTAATGCCGGTGATGATTTCATCGGCCTTGAGGCTGGTGGTGAACAAACCGTTGAAGAAATCTTTGGCCGCAATCTCGCGTACGCCGGCTGAGCCTTGCACGGTGATCGTGGCTTCCAGCGCCATGATAGCGGTGGGATAGTCTGCCGCCGGATCAGCATGCGCCAATGAGCCGCCAATGGTGCCGCGATTGCGCACTTGCTGGTCGCCGATGTGGCTGGCGGTTTCGGCCAATAAACCGCAATGCGCCTGAATCTCTTTAGAGGTGGCCACGGCATTGTGGGTGGCGAGGGCGCCAATCTTCACCGCATCGCCGCTGACTGAGATGGCCGAGAGGCCGGGGATGCGGCTGATGTCAATCAGCGCGGGCGGCTGGGCGGCGCGCAGTTTCATGGCCGGAATTAAGCTGTGGCCACCCGCCAACAGTTTTGCGTCAGGGTTGGCTTTCAACATGGCAATCGCTTCGCTGACGCTGGAAGCGCGTTGATACTCAAAAGAAGCAGTATACATATCAAACTCCGTTGCAGTAATTCGAAATGGGAGAATTAAGTCATTCTCTTCATTTCTATTTTTGCATCGCCTTCCAGACGGCGGCGGCCGTCAACGGCAAATCCACATGTTTAACGCCCAGCGGGGCCAGCGCATCCACCACCGCATTCGCAATTGTGGGGGTGGAGGTAATAGTGCCCATCTCGCCCACGCCCTTTACACCTAAGGGGTTATGCGGGGAGGGCGTCTCAGTGCGCCCCGCCACAATGGAGGGGAAGAGCGAGGCGCGCGGCGCGGCGTATTCCATTAAGTTGGCGGCCAGCAATTGGCCATCTGCGCTGTACGCGCCATGCTCGGTAAGGGCCTGACCTACGCCTTGAGCAATGCCGCCTACGACCTGCCCTTCCACAATCATCGGGTTGATTACTTTGCCCACATCATCCACCGCCACATACTTGAGGATTTGTGTAGCGCCCGTCTCCTTATCCACTTCCACCATCGCAATGTGCACACTGTTGGGGAAGGTAAAGTTGGCGGGGTCATAGTACGCATCTTCTTCCAGGCCCGGTTCTACATCAGCCGGCAGGTTGTGGGCGGTGTAGGCCGCGAAGGCCAGTTCACCAAAGCTCTTGGCTTTATCTGGCGCGCCCTTAACGTGCACCTTGCCGGCGTTTTGGTCATACACCATGTCTTCCACGGCGGCTTCTAGTTGGTGGGCCGCAATCTTCATCAGCTTGGCGCGCACTTTCTGAGCAGAGCGCACTAAGGCGCTACCGCCCACCGAGGTACTGCGGCTTCCATAGGTGCCCATACCATTGGGGATAACGGCGGTATCTCCATGCACCAAATCAATATCATTGATGTCAATGCCCAGTTCATCCGCAACAATTTGCGCCATGGTGGTTTCATGGCCCTGCCCGTGCGTGTGCGCGCCGGTAAGCACCGTGACTTTGCCGGTGGCGTGCACACGGATGCTACCGCTCTCCCAGAAGCCGGTCACGCCGCCCAAAGCGCCAGCCACTTTAGAGGGGGCGGGGCCACTGGCCTCAATACACGCGCCAATGCCAATCCCTACCAAGCGGCCTTGCTTGCGCGCTTCAGCTTGTTCAGCCCGCAACGCCGCATAGTTGGAAAGTTCAACCGCTTTATCCATTAAAGCTTGATAGTTGCCGCTATCATATTGCAGGGCCACCGGCGTTTGATAAGGAAACTCACTGGCCGGGATAAAGTTCTTGCGGCGAAATTCCACCGGGTCCATGCCCAATTCGCGCGCGGCGTTATCCACCAGCCGCTCCACCACATAGGCCGCCTCGGGGCGGCCCGCGCCGCGGTATGCATCCACCCATACGGTGTTGGTGAGCGTGCCCCACATTTCGCCGTAGATGGCAGGGATTTTGTACAAGCCGGATAGTAACGTGATGTAAAACGCCGTGGGGATGAGGGACGCTACCAATGAAATGTACGCGCCATTGTTTGCCCAGGTGGCCACATACAAACCTGTGATATGACCCTCTTTATCCACCGCCAATTTGCATTTGGTCACATGGTCGCGGCCTTGCGTATCAGAAAGATTTGACTCAGAGCGTGAGGCCACCCATTTGATGGGGCGGCGGAGTTTGCGCGCCACCCACGGCACCATCGCTTCTTCGGGGTAAGTGGGGATTTTACTGCCAAAGCCGCCGCCCACATCCGGCGCAATCACCCGCAACTTGTGTTCCGGAATGCCAAGCAAAAAGGCGCTCAACACCACCCGCGTAAGGTTGGGGTTTTGGCTGGTCGTCCACAACGTCATCTCGCCTTTGAAGGCGTCCCACTGAGCCACAGCCGCGCGCGGCTCTAAAGCGGTGGCAATCAGCCGCTGGTTCACCAAATCAATTTCAATGACCTTATGCGCAGAGGCCAGAGCTTTCTCCAGCTCATCTTTGTTGCCCAGTGACCAGGTGTAACTCACGTTATCGGCGATTTCATCATGCACCAATGGCGCGCCCTTCTCCATCGCCTTTTTCGCATCGGTCACGGCGGGCAATGGCTCATAATCCACTTCAATTAGTTCCAGCGCATCAGCGGCGATATAGGGCGACTCCGCCACCACCACGGCCACACGGTCACCCACATGACGCACCTTATCGCTTTGCAGAACTTTTTGTACCGGCACTTTAATGCCGGGGACGTTCCAGCCGCTGGGCAAATTGCCCACATCGGCCATATCCTTGCCCGTAAACACCGCCACCACGCCCGGCAAACTGGCGGCTTTGGCGGTGTTAATGCCCTTAATCCGCGCATGCGCATACGGACTGCGCTTAATCGCCATATATGCCATATTGGGCAAAGAGAGATTTGCTACGTAACTGCCATGCCCCTGAATAAAGCGCGGGTCTTCTCGGCGCTTCATGCTAGTGCCAACATATTTAGCCATAGAGTCCTCCGGTGAGCAGATAGTCAATGACCGAGGGCGGCCTGAGTTGTTTCAGGCCTCCGTTATCGGCAATCAGTCTCTGCCAATTAGGCCTTCTCCGCCGCGTACTGAATCGCGCGCACGATATTTTGATAACCGGTGCACCGACAAATATTGCCCTCCAACCCATGCCGAATTTCGGCCTCGCTGGGGTGCGGGTTGCGATTGAGCAAATCCACCGCCGTCATAATCATGCCCGGCGTGCAAAAGCCACACTGCAGACCATGTTTTTCCCAAAACCCTTCTTGCACACGGTGAAGCTGACCATTCTGAGCCAACCCTTCAATCGTGGTCACTTGCGCGCCATCGGCCTGAACGGCCAAAACAGTACAGCTCTTCACGGCCTCACCGTTGAGCAATACAGTGCAAGCCCCGCATTGGCTGGTGTCACATCCAACATTCGTCCCCGTCAGGCCGAGTGAGTCGCGTAAAAAGTACGCCAACAACACTCGGGGTTCAACGTCGTGAGTATGAGTCACGCCATTGACCGTAATCGTCACGCTTTGCTTCATACAAGGGCCTCCTCAAGAAAAATTGGGATTGAAAACAAAAACTCCAGCCGCGCATACACGAAGCTGGAGTTTGATTGACAGGCGTTAATTACCACACCGGCGCAAACACAAGCGCACACAACCGGGCTGATGGGCGTCCAAACGTTGGCGGACTGAAACTTCCAATCCATCTCGTCTTTCTAAGGGCTAGACTGACGGCAAACGTTATTTATGACTGACGCACTGATAGGTGACATCGACATTATAACCCAAATTACCCCTAGTAAAATATACTTTTGAGTAGGCTGTAGAAGCCGTACTCACCCTAGAGTATTACGGCACACGCAAACCACCTACTACCACCTTATCATCCAACGGTTGGCCAACTGCGTTTAAGACGGGTAGGCGTTCCAGCGTTTCTAACAAATACAGGCCCACATGCACGCTGTACTCACCGGCGGGCGCATCGGCGGCCAACGGCACATGATACGGATCCACGATCACTTCACCCGGTTGCCAATCGAGGGTGAGACGCGTGCCCTCCACCGGCCAATAATCTTTTTGGCCGTACAACTTACCATCCGGCCCTACCACATGCACAAATACGGTATAGCTATGGCTCATGCGCCGAAGCGCTTGCCACTCTAGCCCCACCCCTACCTCCCCGCCCGGCGCAACGGTGGGCGTTTCTAGGCTCGCGCGGCGCAAAACCAATTCATCGTTAAAGTTCACGGCGTCTTCGGGCAAAGACTGGCCCACCAATTTTATAGAAGGAAGCGCGCAGGCCAGCCTCACATCGCTTAGGAAACCGCAGGCCGCAGGCTGGCCGTTGCTCACGCTCAACGCCCACTCACTGCCGCTGGCCGGCGCGCGCAACTGATATGTGAGCGGCGCCACTGCGCCCAACGGCCAAGCGGCCAGTGAGCGCGTTTCATTGAAAACCGTTACTTGTTCCGCCGCGCCCCGAAGCCAATACAATGTGACGCTGACAGATGAATCTGGCAAAGTAGTTTCTGGGGCTGCATAGCCCAACAACCATTGCCCACCAAAGTTAGCGCGCAGAGGCTTGGGCACAGATGGGTTGCCCAACCATCGGTGTTCAATCTGCGCCACTGTGGCCCAGCCATTTTCAGTTGGCGCAAACGGCGGAAACAAACCCACTTCCAGCGTGTAGGTTCCGGGCGGCAGTTCCGCGCCCAACGGCACTTCATGCCAATCACTGACATATTCACCCGCGCGCCACGCATTAGTAGGATACAGCCCTCCGGCTGGCACTTGCCCCGCGCTCTGCCAAAGCACTTGCCCCTCAGCCGAACGCCAGCGTACATAAACCACCAAGTGTTGTGCGGGCGTTTGGGGTGCATGCCAGTAAAACATAAAGCGTGAAGCGTGATGGCGTGAATAGCCAATGAGTTGAATGCCATCGGCCAGTGTGACGGCGAGCGGTTGAATGGAAACCGGCGGCGTGGTGAACGGTTGGGCGCTCACTTCCACCAGCGGGCCAACCGAGCGCAGGGAATAACCGGTAAACAAACCCGGCAAGTAGCGGGCCACATACACTGTTTGTCCAGCGGCTATACGGGCATCCAATTCGGCGCGGTAAGTGGCCTCATCCGGTAACACCATGATGTCTAAGTCGCGCCGTTGGCCTTCCGCATTCTGCAAATAGTAAGGCACGGCAAAGCGCTTGGGGTCGGCCAGCACAGCGGCCCCCTCCGCCAGCGGTTGAGCAAGCGTGTATTGACCCAATTCATAGCGCGCCTGCGCGGCGGCGTAATCAAAACGCGGCAGGGTTTGCCAAATAGAGACTAAAGGCAGAAGGCAGAGGGCAGAAAGCACAACAACCTGGGTGAATTGATGGCCAAGCTTTGAAAACTGTGCATTGAGAATGGCTTGCGTCCCCAACGCTAGCCACACTGCGGCCACCACGTAAGGGGCAATGAAAAAATCACTGAAGTCCGGTTCTGGCGGGTTGTACGCGAGAGTGAAATAGATAAAGCCGGCGTAAGCCAGAAGCAAGAAAAGCGCAACGCGGCGGAGAAAAGTTGATGGAGAAAAGAAGGCAGTAAGTGCGCCTAACGCCATCAAGGCAAAACCCAACCAGCCAAATTCACCGGTTACTTTGCGCCAGACGTACTCAAAACGTTGCAATTCTTTGAAGGGCAAAAAAACATCCAATTGCCCCGCCGCCTCCCCGCCCCGCAAAAAGTAAATAAATTGTTGCAGGGCAAGTAGCTGACCATCATTGATGAAGGGCCAACGGAGAGGGATGTAGAGATAGATGGCGAGGCCAAGGATGAAGAAAAGGAAAGCAAGGAACGCGAAACGTAAAACCTGAAGCGTGGAACGCCAAGTATTGGGCGGCTTAATTTGAGCCAAAACCCACCTCAACCCCACAAAGGCCAATGCGGGGGTTAGCATAGCAATGGTAAGGTGGTTAGTGAGGGCGAGGCCGAAGACAAAGGCGAGAGCGTAGAGCGGTGTAACTGATGACGAATGGTTGATCGTTAATGGCTGTAACAAAGTTACGCCCAAATGCAACAGCACCGTAATAAGAGCGGCGTTGAGGGTGTAAGCTTCAATTTCTGAGGCGCGAGACCAAACACTGGGCGCGAGGCCAAAAGCCAATGCGGACAGAAATGCGCTCAGCGGCGCAACGCCCAGCCGTCGGGCAAGGGTGAAAATTCCAACCGCCGCGCCGACTGCCGCCACCGCCGCTGAAAGGTTCACGCGCCAGGCTTGGGCGCCGCCCAACGGCAGTAACTCAAACACTTTGCCCCATAACATGAGCAGGGGGTAACCGTTGCCGTGCGAAATACCCAGCCGAGCCACATTCACCTGAAACTCAAACGGATCTGCTTCGCCCACAAATGGAGAAACGGTAAGCCAATACAGAGAAAGAAGCAAAAGCGCCAGACCAATCCCAAGAGCCGCATCCGGGCGGCCAAGTTTGGGTGTAGGTTGGGTGAGCTGAGGGAAAAACAGGAACAGCAGGAAAAGCGCCCCAGAGCCAAGAAGCAAGATAAGTGCGCGCAGAAGATTAATTTCTGGCGAGAGCAAACTGAGGGCCGGCAGAAGCAAAGGCAAAGCGGCCGCGCTCATCGCTTGCTCCGGCTTTGAGGCGAAGAAAGAATGCAACCACACCGCCAACACCGCGCCGCCCACCGCCAACAAGCTAACGCCCCACCACGAGTTGAAGAAGTTAAGGAGTTGTGGCCAGCTTTCGAATAACCAGCGCGCTAACGTCATGCCCCAAATCCCTCCCCCCACCGCAGACAAATAAAAACCCCAACGAGCGTGAAAACGCCGCCCGCTTTGGTTTATGGAGTTAAGCGTTGCTGACATTATTGCGGCGTGGCTGGTGGGGTCTCAGTCGGGGTTTCCGTAGGGTCAACGGCCACTTCATCAAACCGTACGCCCTTGATAATTTCAAAATAAGCGCGCAGAGCATCGTTCGCAATAGGGCCGGCCACAATGGAACCTTCCGTGCCGTTATATACAAAGGCGGCCACAGCCACTTCGGGGTTTTCATACGGCGCATACATGATTGTCCAAGCATGAGCGGGCCAGCGGCCAGGGATGCATAAATCTTTGAGCCACGCCTGCCGGTCACAGTATTCTGCCGAGCCGGTTTTGCCAGCCGAGTTGATGCCGGGCAAATTAACGATGGGCGCCGTTTGGCCGTATTGCCGAATGCCGGAAAGAGTGCCTTCCACCACCGTGCGGCGTAAGCCTTGCCGCACCCAATCAATCGTTTCCGGTGAGAGGGGCACATTTCTTATCAGCACCGGTTGCGTATCCGTCAACACGTTGCCCTCTCCATCTAGAATTTTATCCACTAACTGGGGTTGCAAAAGCCGACCGCCGTTAATAATAACGTTGTACGCGTTCAACATTTGAAGCGGCGTTACTTGTACGTAACCTTGTCCAATAACGGCATTGTAGGTATCGCCTGTGGTCCAACTTTGGCCCTCGGTGCGCCGCTTCCAATCGGTGGTAGGAATGAAGCCGCCCTGCTCAGCAGGGATTTCAATGCCCGTCAACTCGCCAAAGCCAAAAAGCTCCATCCATTTCACCAAGCCGCTTTCGCCGGGTTGGCCAATCCCCAAGCCAGTTAAGTTATCCGGCTCATAGCCGCCGCCGATTTTGTAGAAGTACACGTTACATGAGTCCGCAATGCCCCGTGTAAAGTTAACCAAGCCGTGTTGGCCGCCATTGCGGTAAATCCAGCACACAAAGTCTTTGGCTTTGCCGGGGTCTGCGGGAAAGTATTTGTTACGGATGGTGATAAAGCCGGGGTCTTCCAACTCGCGTTCCGGGTCAATCACCCCATCTTCCAGAGCGCCGGAGGCCGTTACCACTTTGAATACCGATCCCGGCGGATACAAGATCTGCGCGGCATGGTTGAGCATGGGGTAATCGGGGTTAGGCGGAATGGGCGGGTTAGCGGTTTCATCACCCACCAGACTGATGTAATAATCAATATCCAGATTGCGGGCAAAACGGTTGTTGTCATACGTGGGCCAAGACACCATGGCGTAAATTTCGCCGGTGTTGGGGTTCATCACAATCACCACGCCGCTAGTGAAGTTTTCATTTCGGCCGCCGGCCGTAAACTCTCGGATAACGCGCAAACGCTCCAAAAAAGCGGCTTCTACAGCGGCTTGTAAGCGCACATCAATCGTCAGTTGCACGTTTAGGCCGGCCACCGTTTCGGTTTCCACCTCAGTCACTTGGAGGAAGCGGCCCGCCACATCTTCTTCAATCAGGCGGCTTCCGTTTTGCCCGGCCAGCGTTGTTTCTAAGTAGCTTTCAATGCCTTGTACGCCAATCCGGTCCCGGTTGGGTTGCAGGCCGCGCGCAATCGCATCGTTGTAGGTGAGGGGCGCATCACTGGGCGCAGGGATGCGGGCCAGATAGCCCACAATGTTGGCCGTCAACGCGCCGGTGGGGTACTCGCGCACCGGCTCCACCACCACTTCCACCCCCGGCATGGGCATGGTGGCAATTTCCTGCCGCACCAAGAGCGCCGTTTGTTGATCAATATCGCATTTGATTTTGATAGGGTTGAACGGCCCTAAACCGCGTTGTTCATCCACCCAATCTTTAATGCCGCGCCCTTCACGGCACTCTTGACGCGGCGTAGAGCCGGGTACAACCACCGGCATATTCAACAACTCGGCCAAACGGCGATAAATGGCCTGCGTGCGCGGCGCATCAATGTAAGTGACGGAGTCAATATTGATGATGGTTTCCGGCTCATCCGGCAGGAAGGCCGGGGTAATCGCCACGTTATAAGATGGCAGGTTTTGCGCCAGCAGAACGCCGCGTGCGTCATAAATTACGCCCCGGGGGGCCGGGTCATTTACTCGTGAGATGCGGTTCTCTACCGCCGCGGTTAAGTAATCGGTGTACTGAAAAACTTGGAGTTCCAACAGCCGCCCAGTAACCCACAAGACTGCCAACACAACGAGGGCGTAAAACACCCACAACCGCCACGCAGAAAATGTCATTGGTCGGCGCATATTATTTATTCACCGCTACCGGATACACCCACGTCCGCAGGCGGCGCAGAATTTCATAAATTGGCACAATCAACACGATATTCAGGAGGGTGGCCGGGAGCAACACTCCGCCCAATGCTTGGCCCCAATCAAACGTAAAGCCAAATATGGCCAAGATGACGAGCAGGGTGAGATGATAGAGCACACTGCCCAACAACGTGGCGGCCAGCGGCAGAAGAATGTGTGAACGCCATAATTGCCCTTCTGCCAAACTAGCGATGAAGGCCACCAACACTAAGGCCAGCGCCGAGGCGCCCAACGGCCCGCCGGAGAGCAAATCTAAACACAGGCCGCCCAGCAGGCCCCACAGCAAGCCGCCATTCCAATCTCCCGCCAGTGTCCAGCCGAGGGTGAATAACAGCACCACATTTACGCTACCGCCGCCCAACACGCGTAGATCCGGCAAAACAGCGGATTCAATCACTGCGGCTAAAGCGAGTAAGGGCAGACCTATCAGTAAAGTGCGCATAGGAAATTACGGCGCAACGGGGGCCACCGGGGTGGGGGTGGCTTGAAAAAACGGCGAAAAATCAGCCGGCTTAAAATTGATGATGATGAGGACGGCTTCAATCCGGTTGAAATCGGCGGCGGGCGTTAAGTCAGCGCGTTGTTGCACTTCATAGTTCAGTTGTTGCACGGCGCTCACGGCGCCAATCACAATGCCGGGCGGGAATACGCCGCCTAAGCCGGAGGTGAGCACAATTTCGCCCGGTTGCAGTTCCACGCGCTGGGTAATGAACTCCATAGCCAGGCCGCCGCCCACCTGCCCCACCACCACGCCGGTCTGACGGGAGGTTTGCAAGCGGGCCGCCACCGCGGAGGCGGGGTCTGTAATCGGTTGAACCTTGCACAATCGGTTGGTTACTTCCACCACGCGGCCCACCAACCCGGCGCCCGTCACCACCGGCATTCCGCGTTGTATGCCGTCATCGGAGCCGCGATCAAAAATCAGATAAGTGAGCAGGGGTGAGGGGTCGCGCCCAATTAAGTTTGCCACTAAATAATCGTTTTCGGGTTGGCTTTCGGCAAAATCAATCAGGCCGGTGAGGATGCGGAGTTGGTTTTCATTCTCACGCAAGCGCACCACTTCGGCGCGGAGTTGTTCATTTTCGGTTTCCAGTTGGGCATTGCGCTCCCGCAAGGTGGCGTCTGAGGGAGTGGGGATGAAGGGCGCAACCAGGCCGCGCCACAAACCGGCCACATTTTGTTGCAGGGTGGCCAGCGGCCAGAGCACGCTGTTCCGAAAAGGTTCAAGGGCGGGCGTGGTTCCAAATATCAACAGAGCAATGCTGATGACGGCCAACCCAATCGCCAATGCCGTACGGGTTTGGAAACGAGACATAGTTATAAGGATAGATGGGCAGACGTTCAAGGGATGAAGAAACGCTCAGGCACATTCTTTCAGCCATCTGCCTTTATCCTTCATCGCTCAGCCACGCGAGGATGTGCTACCGCGCTCCAAGCCCACCAGCAAACGCCGGAGGGTCTCATCCGCATAATTCTCCAAGATGAGGCCAGCGCCGCGCGCCACACACGTCATCGGATCCTCAGCCTGCCAGACCCGTATTTTCAACTCTTCAGTTAAACGCTCGGTGAGTCCTTGCAACAAGGCCCCACCTCCCGCCAAACACACACCCGCTTCCATTAAGTCGGCAATAATCTCCGGCGGCGTCTCATCAATCGCATCCTTAATCGCGGCCACAATCGTCCCCACCGAGGCTGAAAGCGCCTCGCGAATTTCGATAGAAGAAACTTCCACCGTTTCCGGCAACCCAGTGACTAAGTTGCGGCCCCGTAGAGTGAAAGTTTTTTCCTCCCACAACGGGTAGGCCGAGCCAATCGTCATCTTGGCCTTCTCAGCCATGCGCTCACCAATGAGCAAGTTATATTTGTTACGCACATAAGCGATGATATCTTGATCCATCTCATCGCCTGCCACGCGCAGAGAGCGCGAAAGCACAATGCCACCCATAGAGAACACGGCCACCTCTGTGGTGCCGCCGCCAATATCCACCACCATACTGCCGCGCGGCTCGGCCACCGGCAAACCGGCGCCCAACGCCGCCGCCGTCGGTTCCTCAATCAAATGCGCCTCGCGTGCGCCCGCCGCAATGGCCGCATCATACACCGCGCGTTTTTCCACCTCGGTAACGCCGGAGGGAATGCCCACCACCACACGCGGGCTAGGGATGGGCACAATGCTTTGCTCGTGCGCCTTGCCAATAAAATACTCCAGCATCGCTTCGGTGATATCAAAATCCGAAATTACACCATCTCGTAACGGGCGGATGGCCACGATATTGGCTGGGGTACGGCCGGCAATTTCCTTGGCTTGCAGGCCCACCGCAATCACTTCTTTGGTTTTCTTATCAATCGCCACCCAAGAGGGTTCATTGATAACGATGCCTTTGCCTCGCACATTCACCAAGGTGTTGGCAGTGCCCAAATCAATCCCAATATCTAATGAGAAGAATCCCAACAGCCACTTGAGTGGCCGAAAAAAATCAATTGCCAAATTGGCCTCCAGAATTGCGCGGCGAGATTATATCCCATTCAAAATTTGCGCACTACTCCACCTATGTAAACTCGTCAAACATTTCCCCTATCACTCCCTTACGTTGAGCTTTTATCGTCAATTCGCTTGGTAATGGGCGTTATAATCCAAAACATGAGCCTCCGCCAGTTGGTTGAGCTATTTATCCGAGAAAATGCGCTTTTTCAGCCGGGCGCCACGCTGGTGCTGGGCGTTTCCGGCGGGCCGGATAGTTTGTGCTTGCTAGATTTGCTCACAGAACTCTCACATACTTGGCGGCTGAGTTTATACGTGGCGCACGTCAATCACCGCCTACGCCCAGAAGCGGCTGATGAAGCGGAGCGGGTGCGCGCGGAAGCCGAAGCGCGTGCGTGGCCCTTTTACTTACAGGAGGTGGATACAAAAAACATTGCGGCGCAAAACAAACTATCGCTTGAAGAAGCCGCGCGCAATTTACGTTACCAATTTCTGGCGGAAGTGGCCCAGCAAGTAAACGCCCAAAGCGTAGCCGTAGCCCACACGCAAAATGATCAAGCCGAAACGGTGCTGATGCATTTTCTGCGCGGAAGTGGGTTGAGTGGGTTAAAGGGGATGATGCCTAAAACGATTTTTGGGGATTTGAGAATTAAAGAATTCTCTAAACTTCCAATCCTCCATTTAGTGCGGCCGCTCCTTGCCGCCAGCCGCGCGGAAGTGGAAGCGTACTGCGCTGAACGCGGCCTGAAGCCGGTGCAAGACGCCAGCAACCGGGATACAACTTTTTTCCGCAACCGCTTACGCCATGAATTACTTCCCAAGCTCGCTCACTACAACCCCAAGATTATTTCAGTCTTAAACCGCACGGCCACCGTGTTGGCGGGTGAGCATGCCTTGGCGCAAGAATATGTTGAACAACAGTGGAAGGCTTACGCGCAAGCCGCGGAGGCCGAAGTGCAGTTTGAACTTATTCGTTGGCGGGCCTTTAGCATCCCCTTACAACGCGCCCTGCTCCGCCGCGCCATTCAGCATTTACGTCCCACTTTGCGGGATATTGACTTCACCCCGCTAGACGCCGCCGTGCGCTGGAGCCGCGCCGCGCTCACGGGCGGCCAGTGTGATGTAGCAGAGGGCGTGTGTGTGCATATCAACTACACTGCGGTGATTGTGCGTGAGTGGGAGGCAGAACTGCCGGCGTTGGCCACTGCGCCACAATTGGCCGCCGATGGCGCGTTGGCAGACGGCTGGGAATTCTACGCGGCGCCCCTATCCCACTGGGTGTTGACGGAGTTAGAGAGCAATTCCAATATCTGGCGCGCATTTGTGGATGCGGATAAATTAACCGCGCCCCCCACCCTCCGCGCCCGCCGCGAAGGTGATCGCCTTCAACCGCTGGGGCAAAGCGGCCACAGCAAACTTTCAGATTTATTTATCAACCGTAAAATTGAAGCGCGCTTACGCGCCCATTGGCCGTTGGTGGTAAGCAACGAGGCCATTGTGTGGGTTCCCGGCCTCCATCTGGCTGAGCCGTTTAAGGTGACGGCTGATACAAAAACAGTTCTCAAGCTGGAGTTCGTAAAACGCGAAACGTGATGTAGCGACTTTCACGTGTTGCGTTTTACGCTTCTTCTAAGTGCTTCAACATGATGACCCCTAAACTCAACGTCTGGCTAGAAAAAGATGAAGCAGTGGTGCTGAGTCAGTGGCGGGTGCTTTTGCTGGAAACCATTGCGGCCACCGGCTCGATCAGCGCCGCCGCGGAAAAGCTCGGCGTGCCCTACCGCCGGGCGTGGGAAAAGGTACAAGAAATTGAGAAGGGCCTCGGCTTCAAAGTGGTGGAAACAGCTATTGGCGGCAGTGGCGGCGGCGGTGCACACCTTACACCTGCCGCCCGAAAAGCCATTACCCAATTTCATGCGTTTAGTGACGGCCTCGATGCTGAGATTGAGCGGCGTTATAAAAAAGTGTTTGGCCACTAAACGGCTAACGAGCGTGATTGCGAACGAGCGTAAGCGCGTGACCTGCCGCTAGGGACCTCGTCAGGGTAAACAACCCTTTCACCCTCAGAATAACATTTATCCCTTGCGTGTTTTTCTCCCTGCCGTTATGATCTTAAAGAATAACGACCCCCTTTCAACCGGAGAAAAATGCTTAAGTTCACACGCCGAATAAATTTGCCTGCGTTGGTGATGGCCCTGCTGGCCGCCGCCTGCGCGCCCGCCGCCACTCCAGCCCCAGTGACCACCCCTCAGCCAGAACCACAAGTTCTACGGCTGGCCACCACCACCAGCACGGCTGATTCTGGTTTGCTGGACGCCATCTTGCCGGACTTTGAGCAGCAGTACAACGCCCGCGTGGATGTAGTAGCCGTAGGCACCGGCCAAGCGCTGGAAATTGGCGCCAAAGGCGATGCAGATGTGGTGCTTGTTCACGCCCGTTCTCGCGAAGATAAGTTTGTAAGCGATGGCGATGGCGTTGACCGCCGAGATGTGATGTATAACGACTATGTGATTGTTGGCCCAACGGCTGACCCGGCTGAAATTGCGAATACGGAAACTGGCAAGGAGGCTTTACTAAAAATCTCCACTGCCAGCGCCACCTTCGTTTCACGCGGCGATGACTCCGGCACGCACAGTAAGGAAAAAAGTTTGTGGGCCGCCGCCGGTATTACACCCACCACCGACTCAGGTTGGTATCTTTCCATTGGGCAAGGCATGGGCGAGACATTGTTATTTGCCAACGAACAAGCCGGCTACACGCTAACTGACCGTGGCACCTGGCTTTCAATGGCCGATAAACTGCCCAACCTTACCATTTTGGTAGGCGGGCAAACCATCGCTGAGAACAAAGATGAATCGCTTCTCAATCCGTATGGCGTTATCCCCGTCAACCCAGCCAAGCACCCTACCGTAAACTTTGAACTCGCCACGCAATTTGCCGAGTGGTTAACCTCCGCCGAGGTGCAAGCAAAGATAGGCGATTATGGCAAAGATGAGTTTGGGCAGGCGCTGTTCTATCCCAATTCTGCGCCTTGAATAAAGGTGAAGCGTGAACCGGGCAGAGTTGCTCACGTTTCACGTTTTACGCTCCGGCATGGAAGCTTTCTTTTCAATCACCCTCCTCTCCCTCTCTGTCTCCGGCCTCGCATTGCTGATTGCGAGTGGGCTGGGTTTTCCGCTGGGCGCTTGGTTGGCCTTGTACCCCGTGCCCGCCAAGCGCCTGTGGGAATTGTTGGTATTCACCGGCATGGGCCTGCCGCCCGTGGTGGTGGGGTTGGCGGTGTATCTATTGCTTTCACGCAGTGGGCCGTTGGGCGGCTTGGGCTGGCTGTTCACCCCACCCGCCATGATTACGGCCCAAGTCATCATTGCCTTGCCAATGGTGATTGGCCTCACGCAAAGCGCGATTGAAAGCCTTGACCCAAATCTGCGTTTGCAGTTACGCGCGCTAGGCGCTTCACCGCCACAAATTGTGATGACGCTGATGATAGAAGCGCGCGGCGGGATCTTAGCCGCCATCATCGCCGCGTTTGGGAGCATCATTTCGGAAGTGGGTGCGGTGATGTTGGTGGGCGGCAACATTGAAGGCCAAACGCGCGTGCTCACCACGGCCATTGTGCTAGAAACACGGCAAGGCAATTTTGAGCTGGCGCTGGCGTTAGGGGCTGTGCTCCTCAGCCTCACCTTTCTCATCAACTTCGGCCTCACCAAGCTAAGCCAGCCACGCTAATGTTGTATCAACTCAAGAACATTGAGCACCGCTACGGCGCACGGCTAGTGCTAAAGCTTGAAACCTTGAGCGTGAAACGCGGTGAAGCGCTGGCGCTGGTGGGGCCAAGCGGCGCGGGCAAAAGCACACTCCTGCGTTTGCTAAATTTTCTGGAAGCGCCCACCGCCGGAGAAATAGTTTTTGATGGGGAAACCATCACCCCCGAAGCGCCCTTGAGCGTGGTGCGCCGCATCACCACTGTCTTTCAGCGGCCCATTTTGCTCAACCGCTCCGTGCGGGCCAACGTTGTTTACGGCTTGGAGTTACGCGGCTTGCGAGATGAAGCGCGCGTGGCGGCCGCTTTGCAACAGGTGGGCTTGCAAGAGTTTGCCAACGCGCCCGCGCACAAACTTTCCGGCGGGGAACAGCAACGCGCCGCGCTGGCCCGCGCCCTGGCGCTTAAGCCGGAGGTGCTTTTGCTAGATGAACCAACCGCCAATCTTGACCCATACAACGTAAATTTAATTGAGCAAATTGTGCGCGAGCAAAATCAAACACAGGGCGCTACGGTTGTTTTAGTGACGCACAATTTATTTCAGGCCAAACGGCTGGCAAGCCGCACCGGCTTACTACTCAACGGTGAATTAATTGAACTGGCTTCAACGGAAGATTTTTTCAACGCCCCTCAAGACCCACGCACTGCGGCGTTCGTGCAGGGAAAAATGGTCTGGTAGCCTGACCGACAAAAGACGTTGCTATTTACCGTCGGTCGTCCGTCGTCTCAACGAGTTTTTTCAGCTTCATCCCAATCTCGCGCCACTGAATTTTGCTCAGGCCCAGCTTGGCCCGGATGCGGTCAAAATCTAAGCCGGCTCTGGCATCCCGCACTGCGCACGTCCAGCGGCACATTTCAAAGGAGATATGCTTCTCCAGCGCGGCAGCCTTCGTTACATCTTCCAGCAAATACTCCAGACGGCGCGGCGAATACGGGAAAACCTTTTGCTCTGGCCGATAAATCGCCAAATACTCTTCATAGGCTTTCACCCACCCTGGCTCCAACTTAAGCTTGCGTTCTTTGTAACGGTCCCGCGCATCCTTGTAACGAATCCACACCACCGGCTCATTGGCATCGGTCGTATCCACATGATTCAGCTCTAAGCCCAAACACTCGCTTTTCTTAATGCCCGTCTGAAGCAGAAGCGTCAACAACAAATAGGGGCGAATATCCGGTTTCTCGGCGGCGCGCCATAACTGCCACGCGGCCTCGCGCGCCTGCTCCACTTCGGCCTCGGTTAAAAACAGCGGCAGAGGGCTGAGCACCGTTTGTTGAATGATAGGCTCTGCCGGGTCATACGTCAGCACATTGGCGCTGATGAGCCAGCGAAAAAAGGCCTTGAGGGACGTAATCCGGCGCGCATAGGTTTTGGGGCTTCGGCCCCGCGCTCGCTGATCATTCAACCAGCGTTCTAAATCTTTGGTGGTAATTTGATTGAGGCTTCTGCCCGGGCCGGAAAAATCGGCAAATAGATTCAAGTCTCCGCCAAAACTCTTCACGGTGTTCGCGCGCGCGCCTTCTTTGCGCAGGTGTTCACACCAGGCCATGATGGCGGCTTTGAGCGAAGCCGTGTTCCGCAAACCAGCCGTTTCCCGTTTGGGGCGGGCCACTTCCGCCTCGGCGGCCGGGGTGGAGAACAAAGGTAACTGTTCAGGCATAACGGCGTTGGATACAAACAGCCAGCTTCAACCAGCCGCGTATCCTAGCCTAAGTTGAGGAGAAAGCAAATTGCCGGAGACGTAAAAAAGACCACCGAATATAGATAGACTGCTTCAGTCTAAAGCCATCGTCGGCAGTCTGCCATCCGTAGTCTTTTACTCTTCTGGCAACCAATCCAGCCGCGGGCAGGGGTTGTAATCTTGGCCTAGCACCAAACGAAATTGAACTGCGCTATCGGCGTTGGGTTGGGGCGTCACGTTGGCATCTGCCAGATGCAAAATACTTTGGAGGGTTTTGAGCGGCGAACCTTTAGCAGTGGTGGTGTAATCCACCAGTGAAGTCATGGTTTGGGTAACCACCGTTTCTGCGCTGAGCACCGGCACAAAGCCCTCGTTCCGCAAGGTCTCGGCGGCCAACAACTCCCAGCCCGCATTGCCGGAAGCGTTAACCACTTCAATGCGCGTGAGCGGGCGTTGCAGTTGGTTGGCGCTGGGCGGCGTGAAGGCTTCGGCAATTAAGCGTTGTAAAGCATCCGCTTTGGGCAAGAGGACGTCATCCCCTTTGGGCGTAAGCCACGGCGTGGTTTGGTTGGGGCCAATGGCAAAACTGCGCAGTTGAGCATCTTCCAGCTTGGCGGCGAGGGGCGCAAATTGCATCGCATCCCACAAACCTAAATCGGTGGTCACCACACCTTGAAAATCGGCGTACAGGCTGGGGATTTGCGGAATTAAGTTGGCGCTACGCGCGGCGTGCAAAATAGCGCGGAGTACCTGTCGTTGGCGGTAACTGCGAAAGAAATCTCCACCTACGGGCCGCGCGCGCGCATACCACAAGGCCACATCCCCGTTCATCTGCGTCACACCAATAGGTTGGTGATACAGTTCATAGTTCTCCGTTAGCCGCTCATCCAATTCTGGGCTGATCAGCTTGTACTCGGTCAGCGCGCAATTCACGGCCACTTCTACACCGCCCAGTGTATCCACCACTTTGCGGAAACCGTCAAAATTAATCAGCGCGTAGTAATGAATAGGCACACCGAGGTTGTAAAGAATGGTTTGTTTGAGCAAAGCCGCGCCGCCCCCCGCATAGTTCAGCCGTTCGCCCGCATCAAAAGCGGTGTTGATGCGCGTCATCCCCCATTGCGGCACATACACAAATAAATCCCGTGGAATGGAAACCAGCGTAACCAGACCGCTGGCGGTATTCACCGAGACGATGATGAGCGTATCGGTGCGGTAGTTTTGAGAAATGTAGGGCCGATAATCCGTGCCGATGAGCAAGATGTTGATAATGCCCTCATCTAATTTTATGCTGGTGAGCGGCGTGGGAAACGGTGTTACCAGCGTGGCGTCGGCTAACGGTGTAATGTTGTAATAGCCTAACGTCGGTTGGTTGAGGGGCTGGGCCGTGGGCGTTCCGGTGGATGTGGGCGCGGGCAGGGCAACAGGCGGCGCGGTTGGGTCAAAGGGTACAGCGGCCACAACGGCGGCCGGCTTGGCCGTGGGCGGCGCGGGGCTGATGGTCGGCGGTGGCGGGGTGCCAACCGGCGTGGCCGGCGCACACGCCGCCATCAAACTCACAGTGAGAAGCAATAAAAATGGGCGCAAGAACTTCACGGTTCAATACGAAAGTAAAGACGCACTATCCGTGCGTCTTTAGGAGAATGGCAAAATTATACAGCGGCTAGTAATGCAAAATTAATGCCCGCTGCCCAAGCCGTTAACTTTCTGGGCTTGCACGGGCAACAACACATTAAAGGTACTACCTACACCCGGCTCGCTCATCAGCCAAATGCGGCCCCCGTGCGCCTCCACCAAAGCCTTAGCAACCGATAAGCCCACGCCCGTTTCACCTAGGCCGGAAATTAGCGGAGAATCCGCGCGGTAAAAGCGGCCAAACACGCGCGGTTGGTCTTCCGGCGCAATGCCGCCGCCCGAATCGCGCACGACCACTTTCAAGGCCGGTTCCGGCTCACCGGCAAAGCCCGGCGCGTGTTCCTCCGTAATCCGCAGAACGACTTCACCCTCCGGCCCGGAGGCGTTGCCTGCATTGGCTAATAAGTGTGTGAGGATTTGGCGCAGGGAATCTTTATCGGCGCTGATGGTGGGCAGATCATCTTCTACATCCAAACGCAGGCTGATGCCTTTATCCCGGTATTGCTCACTACAGCCCATGATGGCTTCATCCACAATTTGCAAAACGTCCACGCTTTCCGGCGTTAAGTCCAGTGAACCTGAGTCAATGTTGGTGACGTGAATTAAGTCATTGAGCAAAACGCCCATTCGCTCACACGAAGCCTTGATACGCTCCAGGAACTTGCGTTGCAGGGTGCCGAGAATGCCTACCGACTCACCGAGCAGAAGTTCCGAGTAACCCATGATGGAAGACATAGGTTGGCGTAATTCCTGGGTGAGCGAGGCAATCACTTCCATGGAAGCTTCCGGCAAGAAGGGCCGCGTTTCGGTGGATGAAGCAACCAGGCCGTTTTCCGGCGCGAGGGCGCGTAAAGCGGCTTGTAATTCGCTCAATTGCCGATCTTTTTCGGCCAGTTGTTTTTGCGCCACCGTGAGCAGTTGGGTTTGCCGTGAGAGTTCGGCCAAGGAGTTATTGGCTGTGCTTAAGTCGCGCTTGTATTTCTCCACTTCCGCTTCGTGTTGTTGCAGTTTGGCTTGGGCTTTCGTGGTGGCCGCTTTGGCCGCTTCCAACTCTGTCTGAAGGGCGGCGAGTTGCGCCTCAGCCTCGCTACTAGCTTGTGAGCGCTCGGTGAGGGCGAGGCGCGCTTGCTCCAGTTCAGTCTGAAATTGGCGCAACTCGGCCTGCACCTGCGCCAGTTGGGCGGCTTGGGCGCTTAATTGGTGATCTTTATCAGCCAAGTTCTGCCCGGCTTGTTGCTGAAGCGCCTCCAACTGCGCTTGTAAGGTCTTCATCCGCTGGGAATGTTCCATCTCGTACGTGGCCCATTGAGAACGGGCCTCGGTGAGCGTGGCTTCGGTGGCCGTTAACTCGGCCCGGGCCGTTTGCAGTTCACCACGCAAGTTGTTAAGCTGAATTTGCGCGGCTTCGGCTTGAGAGCGGGCATCTTCGACGGTGATAGCGTGTGTGGTTTGCAACTGTTTCAAAGCGGCTTGGGTAGCTTCTAATTGCTCGTGCGCCGCTTTCAACTCGGCTTGTTGGTGGGCAATCAACCGCTCAAATTCATTCAACTGTTGGTCTCGCGCCATCAGCTGATTCTGCGATGTGGCAAGCACGGTGAGCGTTTCGGTGAGTTGCATCTTTAATGACTCAAACTCGCCTTCATCCGTTTCCACTTTCACGGCTTGCGCGGCCAGTTCTAAGGCGTTGGCTTGCGCTTCCGCCAATTGCTCACGGGTGGTTTGCAGTTCAGCGGTTAACCGTTCTTGCACTTGACGGGCTTGCTCCACCACAACCCGCATTTGTTCATTCACATCCGCGCGCACGGCGGCCAATTGCCGTTCATGTTGGGCCACTTGGGCGCGTAATTGGTCAAGTTCGGCGTTTTGTTGGCGCACCTGATCTTCGCTGGGTAGCAACTTAATGCGCGTCGCTTCGGCGGCCTGCCATTGCACTTCACGCGCTTGCCAGTTCTCAATTTCACGTTGCAGGGCCGCCGCTTTCTCCTGCCACTCACTCGCCGCGCGCTCCGCCGCTAACAGTTGCGCCCGCACTTCGGCCAGCCGAGTTTCTGCTTCTTCCTGCGCGCGCGCTTGTAAGGCCGCCTCGGATTGTTGATGTTGGGCGTTCAACTCCAGCAAACGGTTTTCCAGCGCGCTCATATCCGCTAGTAAGCGATTAATTTCCGCCGCATGTTGCGCGGCTAAGGCCTGCTCTTGACCAGCCGCCTGAGCTAACTGGTTTTGCGCGGCTTGCAGTTCGGCCTGCAAGCGTTCCATCTCTGAGCGTTGCTGAGCAAAGGTTTGGACGGTGGAACGCAGAGGCTCCAACTCATTTTGAAGTTGCGCCTGTTTATTTTGCGCCGAGGCCAACTGATCGCGCAGGTTAGTCAGTTCGGCCTCTAGTTCAATCGAGCGCTGGCGTTGGGCCGCCAGTTCAGCTTCGGCGGTTTGTAGTTGTTCCTGCCACTCGGCTTCCAGCACGCTCCATTGGTTGGCTTGCGTGGTCAGCGCGGCGAGTTGGGCGGCTTCAGCGGCTTGGGTGGTGTGGGCGGCCTCCATCTCCTGCCGCAACTGCAAAATATCCGCCGTCAGCCGTTCGGCCTGCGCTTGCGCCGTTTCCAGCGCAATGTGCAACTGGTCTGCTTCCAGCCGGGCGGCGCGGCGCGCCTCTTCCGCGGCGGCGGCCTGCATTTGAGCTTTATCCAAACTGCGCACCAAACGATTGAGTTTGCTCTCGCTACTTAACGCTTCCGCCAACGGCTCGGCCAGCGCCGTGAGAGCCGCCTCATCCTCCGCCGACCAATTCCAGCGCGGGTGCAGATTGGTAACCACCAAGGCGCCATTAATGGGCTGGCCGTTGAATTTGAGCGGCGCAATGAGTGTGGGGCCGGTTTGATTGAAATGGGCCGCCCCCAGCAAACGGCGAAGTTCGGCGCCATTTTGTTCGGGCCGCAAGCGCGTCACAGTAGACGCGCTTAACGCGGCCCTCAAATCCGGCGTATCCACTGTGGCAAAGCGCGCGCCCGGCTGAACAAGATTTTTAGCTCGTTCATAGACGGCCAATACTTGCACTGTGCCAAATTCATCCGGCGCAGACGTGAGTAAAGCGACATCGGCCTGCAGGGCATTGCCCACCGCCTGCGCGGCGCGTTGCGCTAGATCTTCCGGGTTGGTGGAGGATTGGAGGGAGGCCAGCGTAGCCACGGTGCGGGCATCCAATCGGCGCACACCGGAGTCGCCGGGCGCGGACGTCACCATTCTGTTCAGGGCCGGCCCTTCTGATGCTTGAGAGGAACTGCGGTGATACACCAAGCCCGCGAACCACGGCACGACGATGATTTCCATTAACCAGACAATGCCGGGCGCGCTGGTATCTTTCCACAGATAAGCCAACTGAAGCGTGTGCGCGACCATTAGCGCCAACAACATGCTTACGCCGATAAGCCAGCGTTGAGGGCGATATGCGAGGAGCGCCAGCAGGCCCACGCCGAGCAAAACCAGTTGGGCCACTTCCCAAGCAAACTCTTGCACGGTGCCATTGTAAAGTTTGGCCCCGCCCATCACCTCCTGCGCCCATAAAAACCAGCTCACCACTGCGCCCATCGCCGTTAGGGCAAGCAGGCCCACAGTTGCCAAATCGGCCCACAACTTCGGTTTAGGGAAGGCCAAGCACCAAATGAGCAAAATCAGGCTGAAGGCGCCCGCCACCCGCGCTAACGGTGGAAGGACGAAAGCTCCCTCCACTATTTTTTGCGCGCTGAGCAAGGCTAAGATGAGAGTGATAGTTGAGAGTAAGGCTAAAGCACTGGCCCCCAAAGCCAGCCGAGCTGTTGGTAGAGTGCGCTCACGCCACCATTCGGCAATGGCGATGCCCGCCGCTGTTTGCAAAACAAAGAGCATGAGGAAGTGATACACCAAATTACCGGGTGGCTCACCGATGAGGACGACTAATTCCTTGATAATCTCAGGCATACGGTCTACTAACTTCGCGTTGCTCTTGGTTTGTTCTGGATTATAGCACGCGGTTTGAGCGTGAAATATGTCGGTTCCATGAAGTGTGCCAGCGTTTGGCCCGGATACAAGTGATGGGTGTTCTCATTTGACACTCACCTAAAGTGGAGAGTAAAATCCACTTTCGCGCCCTCAACCATAGGGCGTATTTTGTGCGTCAATCTCGCAAACAGCCCAAGTTTGCGTGAAAATTCTATTTTTGGAGGTTATTACATGGGAGATTTAAACAGTTTTGAGGCCGGCGCCATTTGGGTCACCCTCATCATCTCACTTTTAGGGTTAGGGTATGCGTTCTTCTTGCGCGCGCAAATTCTGCGTGAGGATAAGGGGACGGCCCGCATGCAAGAAGTGTGGGGCTGGATTGTGGACGGCGCGAATGCTTACCTCACGCGCCAAACGCGCGCCATTTTACCGCTGATTGGCGTGCTGACGATTGCGCTCTTTTTCTCGGTGTACATTGTGCCACCCACTTCGGAGGCCGTAGAGCACTTCAAGGAAATTGGCATCACCGATACCGGCACGGTGACCCTCATTGTAGCCTTTGCGCGCGCCATCGCCTTCATTATGGGCGCGGGCTTCTCGCTGACGGTGGGCCAAGTGGGCATGCGCATGGCGGTGGAAGCCAACGTACGCGTGGCGGCCGAAGCGCGCAAGAGCTTCTCGGGCGCAACGCGGATTGCGTATCGCGCGGGCACCATTACCGGCATGCTCACGGACGGCCTCGGCTTGTTCGGCGGCACTATCATCTTCATTTTGCTGGGCAAGGCCGCGCCCGATGCGTTGTTGGGCTTCGGCTTTGGCGGCACGTTGTTGGCGCTGTTTATGCGCGTGGGCGGCGGCATTTACACCAAAGCGGCGGACGTGGGCGCGGACTTGGTGGGCAAGGTGGAGCAAGGCTTAGAAGAAGACGATGAGCGCAACGCCGCCGTGATTGCGGATTTGGTCGGCGATAACGTGGGCGACTGCGCGGGGATGGCGGCGGACATTTTTGAAAGCTATGAAGTCACCATCGTCTCCGGCTTAATTCTCGGTTTGGCGCTGACGGCCATCACCGGCCACAGCGAGTGGTTTGTGTTCCCCTTGATTGTGCGCGGCTTGGGCGTGCTCTCCTCCATCATCTCCACCTACTTAGTAAAGACGCCGGAGAAGGAACAGGGCGGCGATGCGATGAAGGCAATTTCGCAAGGCTTTTTGTACGCCGCTGGCATGAGCGTGGCGATGTTCGCCGCGGCGGGTTGGTATTACATGGGTGTGCTTGGCCCGCAAAACGCGCTGGGTGAAATCCCCGGCGGTTGGTGGCGGCCGGTGGCGGCTGTGGTAGTGGGCGTGGTGTTGGCCATTCTCATTGAGCGCGTCACGGAATACTTCACGGGCACGCACGGCAAACCGGTGAAAGATATTGTGAAGTCTATGGGCGGCGGCCCAGCCACTACCATTCTCTCCGGTATGGTGGTGGGCAAAGAAAGCGCGGTGTGGTCCGTCATCACGATTGCCGTCACCATCTTTGCTTCTATCCTGATTTTTAATGGCGTGGGCCAAAACCCGGTTGAGCAAGCCGCTTATGTGTTGTATGGGGTGGCGATGACGGGCATTGGCATGCTCACGCTCACCGGCAACAACGTGGCGATGGACTCCTTTGGCCCTATCTCTGACAACGCCAACGGCATTGGCGAAATGGGCGGCCTGGATGAGAAGGCGCGCCGCATCCTCACGGATTTAGATGCGGTGGGCAACACCACCAAGGCCATCACCAAAGGTGTGGCTATTGGCTCAGCCGTGATTGCGGCGGTGGCGTTGTTTGGTTCCTATATCACGGACGTCACCAAGGTGCAGGTGGCGTTGAACCAGCTTGCCCAAGCGGCTGGGAATGCCTTGCCTTTTGAGCAATTGTTCAGTGAGACGGGCATCCGCGTTTCCGTGCCGGAGGTGTTCATTGGGATGTTGCTAGGCGGCGCTCTGCCGTGGATGTTCTCTTCACTGGCCATTGGCGCCGTGAACCGCGCCGCAGGCCTGATTGTGGAAGAAGTGCGGCGCCAATTCCGCGGCGGTGTGCTGGAGCCAAAAGGCTCGCCCAAACACAAGGAGCCGGATTACAAACAAGCCGTTTCCATTTCCACGGCGGCGGCCCAGCGCGAATTGGTTTCTCTGGCCTTGCTGGGCATTCTCCCGCCCATCATTGTAGGTTTGCTGTTTGGCGTGGAAGCGCTGGGCGGCTTCTTGGCCGGCATTATCATCTCCGGCCAATTGCTGGCGGTGTACATGAGCAACGCCGGCGGCGCGTGGGATAACGCCAAGAAAGTGGTGGAAGACGAGCCGAAAGACCCGGCGAAAAATAGCGGCAAGCACTCGGAGCGGCACAAGGCCGCTGTGGTGGGTGATACGGTGGGCGACCCGCTGAAAGATACGGCTGGGCCGGCCCTCAACCCGATGATTAAAGTGGTAAACCTAGTCTCCGTCATCATTGCGCCCATTGTGGTGACAGTGCCAACGGGCGACTTGGTTTCCATTGTAGTGGCTGTGGTGCTAACGGCGGTGCTAGGCTGGGCCATTCAACGAAGCAAGAGCGAAGCGCCTGCCGCGTAACGCTGAGTGGTTTGAGCGAAAAATTCAACCGGGCTGGTTATCACGCCAGTCCGGTTTGTTTTTTTAACGTGGCGCTTTCACCTAACCCACATCTATTTCAAACCTTTACAGGTGAACAATCTGTGCCAAATGGGCTAGAATGACTGTGTTAGTCAACTAAGTCACTCAAAATCACAGGCAAGGAAGGGAATGATGACCAAGCGCAGTTTATCCACCCGTATTTTTCTAGCAGTTTGTTTACTGGCCAGTGCGCTGAGCTGGCCCACCCCACGCGCCCAAGCCCAAGGGGATGGCCCAACACGCGAGAAATCTGTCCCTGCCCCAACCGGCGCGCCCACCAATCAAATCATCATCAAATTTAAAGCCAGTGCGGAAGCGGCCGGTTTGGAAGCCGCATCCGCTTCCAACATGAGCGCCCTGAGCCAAGCGGCGGGCGTTACGCTCAATTACTTCCGCGCCATGTCTGGCGAGGCGCATGTGTTGCAATTGCCGCAGGCCCTGCCCTACGCTGAAGTGCAAGCCATTGTAGAAAAATTAGCCGCGCGGCCCGAAGTGGAATACGCGGAACCAGACCGGCGCATGTTTCCGCTGGCCACGCCAAATGACCCGGAATATTCCGATCAATGGCATTACTTCGCGCCGGTTGCAGGCACCTACGGCGCAAACCTGCCCGCCGCGTGGGATATCATCACCGGCTCCACCAACATCCGCATTGCAGTGCTGGATACGGGCATCCTCAGCGGCCACCCCGATTTAGTGGGCCGTACAGTGAGCGGCTATGATTTTATTAATGATGCACAGGTGGGGAATGATGGCAATGGCCGCGACTCTGACCCCGAAGACCCGGGCGATTGGATTACGGCGGGCGAAGCCGCCGGCGGCTTCTTTGCAGGATGTACGGTGACCGATAGCTCTTGGCACGGCACGCATGTGGCCGGAACGATTGGCGCGGCGACGAATAACAGCGAAGGTGTGGCCGGCATTAACTGGGTCTCGCAAATTCAGGCGGTGCGGGTGTTAGGGAAGTGCGGCGGTTTCAATTCCGATATTGTGGACGCCATCCGTTGGGCGGCGGGCTTGAGCGTGAGCGGCGTACCCAACAACGCCAACCCTTCTCGCGTCATCAACATGAGTTTGGGAGGGATCGGCTCGTGTGATTCCACCACCCAAAACGCCATCAATGACGCGGTGAATGCCGGCGCGGTGGTAGTGGTGGCGGCTGGTAACTCCAATGCGGATGCGTCCGGCTTCTCGCCGGCCAGTTGTGCGAATGTGATTACGGTGGCCGCCACAGACCGGAACGGCAACAAAGCCAGCTACAGCAACTTTGGCGCTAGCGTGGAAATTGCCGCGCCGGGCGGCTCTGGTGGCACAAACAGTCCCAACGCCGTGCTTTCCACATTGAACGATGGAACGCAAGGCCCAGCCAACCACATCTATAAAACCTACAACGGCACCAGCATGGCCACGCCGCATGTGGCTGGTGTGGTTTCACTCATGTTGTCCATCAACCCCTCACTGACGTCGGCGCAAGTTATCAGTTTACTGCAGGCCAACGTCACCGCGTTTCCGGGTGGGAGCACTTGCAACACCTCTATTTGCGGCGCTGGCATCCTCAACGCCGCCGCCGCCGTACAGGCCCTGCTCACGTTGAATCAGTTTGTTTATCTGCCGTATGTGGCGCGAAGTTCCGGCACAACAACTAGCACGATAACAAACGGTGATTTTGAAAGCGGCGCTACAGGTTGGACTCAATCCTCATCCAATGGCTATCCGCCCATCCTGTTAGCGAGTAGCGACCCTAACAGCGTGACGCCCTACAGCGGCCTTTGGCTCACTTGGCTGGGCGGCTTACACAATGAAACGGGCTACATCCAACAAAGTGTAACGGTGGGCAGTGGGCAACCATATTTGTACTTCTATGAATATACAATCTCGGCCGAGCCGGGAACTGGTTTTGACGTGGGCAGTGTGCGGATTAACGGGAGTGTGGTGCGCACTACCTCGCTTTCAGCCAGCACCGCCACCAATGCCTGGATAAAGCGCACCGTTAACTTGAGCGCCTATGCCGGGCAAACCGTCACGCTTCAGTTTTACATCCAGACCGATTCGTCTCTGTACTCGAATTGGTTCGTTGATGCCATAGGCTTCCAAGCCACGCCATAGCTAGAAAGTGGAAAGTAGAGTTTAGACCTGACAGCTTTTGCAAAAGCTGTCAGGTCTTGGATGGATGAGTAAACTGGGCTGGTGAACCACTGGCTCAGTTTTTGGTTAACGCAAATCCACCAATTGTTAGAAACGGACGGCTGAGCCAGTAAAACCCGCTTCCCGGGTTTAGGTTTACACACTGGCGTTGGCTTCCAGCCGATGTCGCAGCCAGTGGCTAGTTCTAAGGCAAAAATCACGGATTGAAGATGATAGAATGCCACTGCTAATCACTCAATCTCCCAATTACTAAATGCACATCATTTCAGTTCCTTCCCTCGCCCACAACCTGCCCAACCATCCTGAAAATGCCAAGCGGGTTTCGGCCATCGAGAGCGCCATCCAAGCCTCGTCCATCGTCAACCGTCTATCGTCCGTCACGCCCCGCCCCGCTACGCAAGAAGAACTCATCCGCCTGCATCCCATTGAATACGTGGAAGCGCTGGAGCGCGCCATGAGCCAAGCGCCCGGCTACATTGATCACGCGCCCACCTACATCACGTCGGAGTCTTTTGCGTGTGCGCGGCTGGCGGCGGGCGCGGCCTGCCAAGCCGTTGAAAACTCTCTAATCTCCAATTCTCCGCCAAAGAGAATTGGAGAATTAGAGAATTCTGCTTTTGCGTTAGTGCGCCCACCCGGCCACCACGCCACGCCCACGCAGGCCATGGGCTTTTGCTTGCTCAACAACGTGGCGGTGGCGGCGCGGCACGCACAGGCCTTAGGCGCGCGCAAAGTGCTGATTGTGGATTTTGATGTGCATCACGGCAATGGCACACAAGATGCGTTTTATGATGATGAAACGGTGCTCTTCATCAGCACCCACCAATATGAGCCGGGCTTTTACCCGGGCACGGGCGCGGCCAAAGAAACCGGCGCCGGCGCGGGGCGCGGCTACACGCTCAACGTGCCATTGCCAGAAGGCGCGGGCGATTTGGCCATGAAACGCGTATTCAATGAAATCATCGGCCCGGCGGCAGAACGCTTTGCGCCGGATTTTCTATTAGTTTCCGCCGGCTATGACGCGCACTGGCGCGACCCGCTGGCCGGGCTACAGTTCAGCACCAGCGGCTATTTTCAACTTATGCGCTCGCTCAAACAATTAGCGGAACAACTCTGCGGCGGGCGTATGGCCTGCGTGCTGGAGGGCGGATATGATTTAGCGGCCCTCGCGGCCAACGTGGTGGCCAGCGTACACGCCCTCCTCGGCTCAGACTCCGCCCCAGACCCGTTTGGCCCACCGGAGTACCAAGAACCTCACATCCATAAAGTGATTGGGGAAGTGAAGGCGATACATGGGTTGTAGAGATTTAGTGATTGAGCGATTGGGTGATTGGGTTATTTGGCCATTAGACCATTCATGACTATTTACTGTCTACTGTTCACTGCTTTCTGCCTTCTGCTTACCGCTCACTGCCTTCTGCTTACTGTTTACCGACTTGAAAAGTTGCAAAATGCCTTAATCCGTAGGATACTCCTCAAGTGAGGGTTAATGCCTATGCCTGAGACTGCTCTGCGCAACTATCTGTACAACATTGACCAAATCATCGAGCAAAAGCATTACGATGAAGCGGTGGCCCACTGCAAACACGTCCTCAGCCACTACCCCAAGAATTTAGAAGCCTACCGCCTGTTAGCCAAAGCTTTGCTAGAAAAGGGCCGCCATGGTGATGCGGCAGATATTTTTCAGCGCGTGCTCTCCGTAGCGCCGGATGATTTTTTGGCGCATGTGGGCATGGCCATTGTACGGGAAGATGAAGCCAACCTCAGCGCCGCGCTTTGGCACATGGAGCGCGCTTTTGAAGCCAACCCCTCCAACCCCGCCATTCAAGAAGAACTCAAACGGCTGTATGGCCGCCGAGACGGCATGCCGCCCTCCCGCGCCCGCCTCACCCGTGGCGCATTAGCCCGCATGTACCTCAAAGGTGAGCTGTATCCACAAGCCGAGGCGGAACTACGCAGTGCGTTGATGGAAGACCCCGAGCGGCTGGACTTAACCGCCATGTTAGCCCGCGTTCTGCTAGAAACGGGCCGCCGCGCCGAAGCCGCTGATTTGTGTCACACCGTCTTACAAAAATTGCCCTACAACCAAGAAGCCAACCGTGTGCTGGCTGAAATTCTTAAACACCAAGGCCGAGAGCCGGAAGCCAAACCTTATTTGCAAAGGCTAGAGGCGCTTGACCCTTACGAAGCTTATGCGGATAGCTATGCTGTTCACACCGTCAAAGCCGAAGCGGTGACCCTGCCCGAATTGATTCTAGATGCGGAAGGCCAAACGGTGGCCCGCAAGCCTGAATGGGCAGAAACTTTGGGCGAAGAGATTGATACAAGCAATTCTGTCTTCTCCTCTGAAGAGCCGGAGTGGCTACGCGAAGGCACCGGTTCACTGGCAGGCGCTCTGCCCGTAACGGGCGAGTTGCCCGACCCGGGCGAAGTGCCGGATTGGCTGAAAAATGTGGAACCGCTGGAAACCTCGCCCGCCGCCGCCGATTTGCCGGATTGGATGAAGGCCACTACCGGCGTGTTGGCAGACCGCCCCGCTGAGCCGGGAGCGCCGATTAAGAAAGGCACCAACAAGCTTACCGGTTGGCTCTCACCTAGCGCAGTGGGGCCGTTAGCCGGCGGCGCGGGTGATATGGGAGCAGACGTGCCAGACTGGATGAAAGACCTTCAGCCACTCACGCCCCCAGATAGCGTTCCCACGGCGGCCTTTGGCGAAGACATTCTGCCTACCCACGTTCTGCCAAGCGACCAACTACCCACGATGGAGTTGAGCAACAACACAACTGTTTTCAATGATCAAGCGACTGCGGCCCTGTCCGGCGGGAGCGGTGGCCTGCCCCCGGTGGGCGGTTTCCAAGAAGATTTGCCGGATTGGCTAAGGCCGCCGGAACCAGCCAAGCCCGCCACAGATTTACCGGATTGGCTGAAAGCCAGCACCGAAGAAACCTCCAACACCATTTCCAGCGCCATGCTCACGGGCGGCCCAGCGGAGGAGAGTTTCCCCACCGCCGCCTTTGCCAACATGACGCCGGAATGGCTGAAAACGATGGCGGCGGAAGATGAGGCGGCTTCACCTATAACGGGGCCAAGCGAAGATCTCCCGGATTGGTTGAAGAACGCCACAGGTAAGCTCTCATCAGACGAACCCGCCGCGCTGGACTCTGAGTCAGTGCCGCCGTGGTTACAATCAAGCCCAGCTCAACCCGCCAAGGAAGTGCCGGATTGGCTCAACGTCAGCACCGGCTCTCTCGCAGAACCGGCGCCAGCCGCAGATGAAACGCCGCCATGGCTACAAGGCGCGCCAGCCCAACCCGCCAGTGATGTGCCCGACTGGTTGAAGGTGGGCACTGGCGCGTTGAATGAATCCGCGCCCGCTGAGCCTGCCGCAGAAGCAGAAGTGGATGAATTGCCGGATTGGACTCAACAGAGCGCGGCTCCTCAGCCGACTGAAAGCGCAACACCGCCGTGGCTAAAAGTGGAAACCGGCCCGTTGGCCGAAGCCGCCGAAGCTGAAACGCCCGCCGCCGAAACGGGCGATATCCCGGATTGGCTGAAAGGCGCGGGTGAAACCGGCATGCTCGCCGGCGGTGCGGGGCTGGCCGCAAGTGCGTTCGCTCAACCGGAGCCGGAAAAGCCTAAAACCTTCCCGGCGGATATTGAACTGCCAGACTTTTTGCAACCCGCCTCAGCGGAAGCCATTGCGCGCGCTGAAACCCCCGTAGATTGGGATGAGACAGAGGAAACCAATCTGCCTGAGCCGGAAGCAGTGGCCGAAGACATGCCGGATTGGATTAAGGCCATGGCCCCGCCCGCCTCCGAAACGGCTGACATAGATTTGGCTGAAGATGAGGCGGTGAAAATTGCAAAAGATGAACTGCCGGATTGGCTACAAGCGCCCACTAAGCCCACCGGTGAGCTACCGGATGTATTACCCGCCGACGATTTACCTCTGCCGCCCGCCGTTGAACCGGCAGTGAGCGCCAGCAAACCCGGCTCATCCGAAACGATTCGTACTTGGCTCTCCGATAAAGATGTGCCGGAATGGTTGCGGCAGGCCCGCGCAGAGGCCAACCCACCGGAAGCCGCCCAGCTAAACGCAGAAGCTCAGGCAGAACAAACTACCCCCACAGACGATTTTCCTGATTGGCTCAAAGCCATGCAAACAGACCCCGGCTCTGAGCAAGCTTCTGAAGGCCCGATTTTTCCACCCACTGGCGTTTTGCCAGAAGCGGAACCCGCCATGCCGGACTTTGCCAACATGAGCGAAGACGAGCAAATGCGCTGGCTGGAAACCTTAGCCGCCCGGCAAGGCGCAGACCCCGCCGAGTTGATAACCAAGCCCGCCGAAGGGCCACTTCTGCCGCCTACGGGTGTTTTGCCGGAGGAAATGCCGGCCCAACCAGATGATATGCCGGTTTGGCTAAAAGCCATGCAAACGGATCATCCGGTTACTAAACCAGCTGAAGTTGAAGCGCCAATTGAAGCCACTGAGCCAGCGAATGAAATGCCGGACTTTGCCAACATGAGCGAAGACGAGCAAATGCGCTGGCTGGAAACCCTAGCCGCTCGGCAAGGCGCAGACCCCGCCGAACTCATCACCTCGCCAACGGAGAGGCCCGCCGGCCCCATAATGCCCAGCACAGGGATTTTGCCTGAATGGTCTGAAGAGCCTGCGCCGATTGAAGCCGCCGAGCCAGTGAGTGAAATGCCGGACTTTGCCAACATGAGCGAAGACGAGCAAATGCGCTGGCTGGAAACCCTAGCCGCTCGGCAAGGCGCAGACCCCGCCGAACTCATCACGCAACCGGAAACGCCAACCTTAGAAGAGAAGCCCAGCACTGGCCCGCTGATGCCGCGCACGGGTATTTTGCCACCCTTGCCCGAAGAGCCTGCTCCGGACGCAACCGCCGAGCCAGTGAGTGAAATGCCGGACTTTGCCAGCATGAGCGAAGACGAGCAAATGCGTTGGCTGGAAACCCTAGCCGCCCGGCAAGGCGCAGACCCCGCCGAACTCATCACGCAACCGGAAACGCCAACCTTAGAAGAGAAGCCCAGCACTGGCCCGCTGATGCCGCGCACGGGTATTTTGCCGCCCTTGCCCGAAGAGCCTGCGCCGGACGCAACCGCCGAGCCAGCGAATGAAATGCCGGACTTTGCCAACATGAGCGAAGACGAGCAAATGCGTTGGCTGGAATCTTTAGCCGCTCGGCAAGGCGCAGACCCCGCCGAACTCATTACGCAACCGGAAGAACGATTTGAATTACCGCCTGTAGAAATACCGCCCGCCGCTGGCCCCATCATGCCTGCCACAGGTGTGCTCCCCAGTTACGAAGAAGAGCCTACCGCACTTGCCCCACTTACGCCGGAGGAAACCCGCACAGATTTGCCCAGTTGGTTGACGACGGAAGCCGAACCAGCCAGCCCGCCGGACTGGTTGAAGGCCATTCAAATTGCCACAACGCCCAAAGCGCAAACGGCTGAAATCACCCCGCCCAGCCCCAGCGAACCAGCCATAGAGCCCGATATTGCCAGCATGGATGACGAGGCCCAAATGCGCTGGTTGGAATCTTTGGCCGCCCGGCAAGGCGCGGACCCGGCGGAACTTATCACACCCGCGGAAGAGCGTCCCGTCATTCCTGAAATACCCGCCGAGATAGTAGCTGAAGAGCCTGCCCCAGAACCCATCAGCGGCCCACCCGACTGGGTGAAAGCTCCTACTGAAGAATCGCTGGCCCCGCCCGCTCAAGAAGAACCGGCCACACCGGCTGAGGAAGAAATCCCGGCGTGGATTCGCGCCGCCACCCACACCGGCCTGCTCCGCACCCCGCCGCCGGAGCCGGAACCAACGCCCACGCCAAAGCCTGAACCCGCTCAGACGCCACCGCCGCCCAAGCCGGAATCTGCTAAGACCGAAAGCGGTGATGACCGGCTCTCACGTTTGGCCGAACAACTTGCCGCCAAGCGCCGCCAACGGGATGAAGAAGTGGCCGCCCGGCTGGAGAAAGAGCGTGCAGACCGTGAGGCCGCCATGCGGGCCGTGGAAGAAAGTATGGAGGCGCGCCGCTCCCGCCGCACGGAAGCCGAAACCGGCTCACTGCGCAAAGGCGGCACCGGCATGCTCAGCAAGCCCGGCACTGGCCGTTTGGTAGAGCCAGAGCTTATGCCGGAGCCAACTGTTGAACCCGCGCCTAGACCACCGGAACCACGCGCTGAAGCCAAATACCGCGCGCCCATCGAAGAAGAAGAGCGCCCACGGCCCACGCGCCGCCGCCAAGAACCCATTCGCTTACCGGCGGGCACGCGCCTTAAGCGGAGCCGCAAGAGCAAACCCAAGAAGGCCGCCTTTGCCGGGCAGAGCGCGCGCGAGGTGTTGAGTCAGGCGCGCCAGCATCTCAATCAGCACGAGTATGCGCCGGCTGTGGAACAGTTTGAGTATCTCATCCGCTCCGGCGATAACTTGAAAGAAGTGGTGGCCGAGTTGGAAAGTTTTGTGAACGCAAATGAAAACGCCGGCGTGTTCTTCCGGGTGTTGGGAGATGCGTACATGCGGAGCGGCCAACTGCAACCGGCGCTGGATGCTTACCGCCAAGCGCTGACGCAAATGTAACGTGAAATAGAAAGTAGAAAGTGGAGATACAAAACGTTCAGCCAAGCGCTGGGCGTTTTTGTTTTCTAAAACGGATGCAACAGATGCAAGCGAATGAAACGGATTTTGCGATTTCCCCTTTTCTTCTACGCTTCGTCGGCTTTGAGCCTATAAAGCGCTTTCTCAATCGCTAAACTTGGTAACGCTCAAAAAGCAGTCTGCTTTTTTGTACGCCGCGCTCCACCTGTTCCTCACCTTCATATTCCAGCACAAAGTAGCCCAAGAAGCCAAATTGTTTTAGCCATGCAAAAATGCGGGCATAGGGCCAATGATGTTCGTCCCCTTCAGCTGTGAAGGCCCGTGTTTTGAAGTGAACGTGATTGGCCGCGCGCGCCAAAGCGGGCCAGGCGGCATCGCAGTTTTCCAGCGGCGCATTGCCGGGGTCAAAGCACACACCTAGCCGGGCGGCTTCTTGTTCACTCAACCGTTCTTGGGAGCGTTTGAGAATCCTCAGCAACCGGGCGTAATCCGTGCTAAGGCCCCAGTGATTCTCCACAGCCACCGTGAACGGGGCCAACAGCCGCACAGCTTCGGCCAAACGCGCCGCCGCTAGAGTATCAACCGACTGAGGCAAAGTTTCCGCGCCGCCCAGCGTAATCCGCACCACAGAGGCCTTCAACAGCCGGGCGGCGTGAAAGCCAGCGACTAAATAACGTTTCTGCCAAGCCCACTGCCGCGCGCCCACTGTGAAATCGGTATCCAACGTCCAGCTTACGATGCGCGCGGATGCTTGGGCCAGTTGGGCGAACGTAGCGGCAGAGTAACGCCACAAACTCGGTGGCGCGCCAAGCGCCGCCAACAACGGACGGCGCAAGCGGCTGAGGCGCGGCGGGGGGAGCATAAAATCATTCAACTCTACCTGCGTAAAACCTAAACGTTGCGCTTCCATCGGAATGTGAAGCAAGGAAAGTTGTCCCGCATGGTAGGCGGCATGCCAGCACCAAGAACTAATGACCAATGACATGAGGTTTAGCTAAAATTTCAATGACTTTCTTCCCAAGTGAGTTGAGTATAATGCGGCCTATGAGCAAACGTGAAGAACTACGCAAGAAAAGACAAACTGAAGCCCGCCGCCGCCAACTCACCATTATCGGAGTGGTCGCCGTCGTCGCCGTCATTGTGGCCGGGTTGTTAATCATTCCCAACCTGCGTCCGGCGGATGAAGTGATTGTGCCCGTTTCAGAGAACTACCCCCAGGCAAATGGAAAAGCCCTTGGCCCGCAAGGGGCAAAAGTCATCGTCCAGTTATTTTCCGATTTCCAATGCCCCGGTTGTCGGCAGTTCGCCGCCACCAGCGAAGTTCAACTCATCGAAGAATATATTGCCACCGGGCAAAGCGTTCGATTAGAGTATTATCACTTTCCCATCGTCGATCGAATTGTGGGCGGGCGCGAATCGCGCAACGCGGCGCAGGCCAGCGAGTGCGCAAATGAGCAAGGCCAATTCTGGTTGTACCATGATTTTCTGTATGCCAATTGGAAGGGTGAAGGCGTGGGGGCGTTTCGCGATCCCAATCTCAAAGCTTTTGCCGAAAAAGCCGGGCTGGATACGGCTCAGTTCAATACTTGTTATGACTCGGGCAAATACGCCAGCGCCGTGAGCAATGATGAAACGCTGGGCCAGAGCTTAGGGGTGACGGGAACGCCAACCGTTTTTGTCAATCGGGTTCAAGTACAATCCAGTTACGCCAGCCTCAAGGCCGCCGTTGAGGCCGCGCTAGCGCAACCGTGAGTCTGCCCAAACGCTAACAGAAAAGTTTGAGCAAATTACTCAGCCATTTGGCTTGACTCGGTTCGCCGCCTGACTAGAATTTCCGGTTGATGAAATATACGGCTCCTGTCAAAATAACATTTCTTAATTATTGGCGGCGGCGTATTCCTATTGGTAGCCATTGAGCCGACTCGCAAGAGTCGGCTTTTTTTTGCCCGGCGATGGACAAGAACAAGTAACGAAAAACGATGTTGACCTTACCCGGACTGATTGACCCGCACGTGCATGTGCGTGATTTGGCGCAAAGCCATAAAGAAGATTGGGATTCTTGCACCTCCGCCGCGTTGGCCGGGGGCTTCACCACAATCTTGGCTATGCCTAACACCCAACCGCCTATTGTGGAGGGTGAAGCCTTAGGGCAATACCAACAGGCCGCGCAGGCCCGCGCGCGTTGTGATTATGGCATTTACTTCGGCGCCGGGCCGAGTAATGTAGAAACCGCCGCCCAATTTGCGCCGCAAGCGGCGGGGATGAAGATGTATTTAGATGCCACATTTGGCAACCTAAAGATGGATGCGCTGGATTTGCTAGTGGAGCACGTAGCGCGCTGGCCGAAAGACTCGCCGCTCCTTGCGCACGCCGAAGGGCATCACGTCGCTTCCGTCATTCTGGCCGCGCACCTTGCAGGCCGCCCGGTTCACATCTGCCATGTGAGCCGTAAAGACGAGATTGAGCTCATCCGCAAGGCCAAAGAAAAAGGCATGGCCGTAACGTGCGAAGTGTGCCCGCACCACTTGTTTCTCACGCTAGAAAACTGCGGCCTCGCGCCCGGCTACATTGAGGTACGGCCACGTTTAGCAACACAGGCGGATGCGGACGCGCTGTGGGCCAATATGGAATTTATTGATTGCTTTGCCACAGACCACGCGCCGCACACGCCGCTGGAAAAAGAATCGGCCACGCCGCCGCCCGGCTACCCGGGGCTGGAAACCGCGTTGGCGCTCTGGCTCACGGCGGCCCATCAAGGCAAACTCACGCTGGAAGCCATCATTGCCAGAATGCACACTAACCCACGCCGCATCTTCAATTTGCCAGAGCAAACAGAAACTTACGTGGAGGTAGATGAAAACTTGGAATGGCAACCCACCGGCCCACACATGTTCTCCCGCGCGGGTTGGACGCCGTTTGCAAATTGGAAACTGCGTGGCCAAGCGACCCGTGTGGTGCTCCGCGGCCAAACAGCGTTTGAAGCTGGAAACGTGTTAGCTCAGCCGGGCTTTGGAAGAAATGTGAAACGTAAAACGTGAAAGTCGCTCCGCTGGTTCACGTCTCACGCTTTAAGTTTTACACATCACTCTTGAAAGGATAAATATGACTCTCCCCACCCACCTCCTCAACACTCACCTGCCGCTCGGTGACCAACGCACCGGGCGTTTTTACGGCAAAGATATTTTGAGCGTAGCGCAATTTAGCCGCGATGATTTGGAATACATTTTTGGCGTGGCTGAGGCCATGCGCACCATGGTGGCCCACATTGGGGCATTTGATTTGCTCAAAGGCAAAATCCTCGCCAACTTGTTTTACGAGCCGAGCACGCGCACTTCATCTTCGTTCTTAGCGGCCATGGAACGGCTGGGCGGGAGCGTCATCCCCATTAACGAAGTGCGCTATTCCTCCGTCTCCAAAGGTGAGAGCCTGCCGGATACCATCCGCACGCTGGAGTGTTACGCCGATGTGATTGTTTTGCGCCACCCGGAAACCGGCTCTGCCGCCATTGCCGCTAACGCCGCCCGCAAGCCCATCATCAATGCCGGTGACGGCGTGGGCGAGCATCCCACACAAGCCTTGCTCGATTTATTCACCATCCGCGAAGAACTGGGAAGCATTGACGGCCTGACGATTACGATGCTGGGTGATTTGAAATATGGCCGCACGGTGCACTCACTGGCGAAGTTATTAGCGTTGTATCGTGTTAAACTCAACTACGTCTCGCCGGAGATTCTCAAAATGCCGCCGGAGTTGGTGGGCCAATTACGCAAACGCGGTTTAGCGCAAACCGAACACACCGCGCTAGAAAACGTGCTGGCCGAGACCGATGTGTTGTATGTAACGCGCGTGCAAAAAGAACGCTTCGAGAATCTGGATGAGTACGAAACCGTCAAAGGCTCGTACATCATCACGCCCGAAACCATGAAACGCGCCAAACCGAATTTTGCGTTGATGCACCCCCTGCCCCGCGTGGGCGAAATTTCGCCGGAAGTGGATGACGACCCGCGCGCCGCCTACTTCCGCCAGATGGAGTACGGCCTGTATGTGCGCATGGCGCTGTTGGCGATGGTGTTGGGAAAAGCTTGACACGGTGATGGGGTGACAAGGTGACTGGGTGATCCGGTCACCTTGTCACCCCGTTATCCGGTCACCAAGTCACGAGTAATGGAAACCTTCTTCTCCCTCTTAGAACGCCACATCCACATCACCCACTCGCTGTTGTGCGTGGGGCTAGACCCGCATCCCAGCGATTTACCCAAGCCCACCGCCGAGGCCGCGCTGGATTTTTGCGTGCGTCTCATCAAAGAAACAGTGCGCTACACAGCGGCCTACAAACCCAACGCCGCCTTTTTTGAGATGTACGGCCCGGCGGGCTGGGAAGCGCTAAAGAAAGTCATCGAAGCAGTGCAAGAAGAATCACACCGTATCGGCTCCGTCATACCGGTGATTTTGGATGCCAAACGCGGCGATATCGCCTCCACTGCCGAAGCGTACGCCGCCTCCACCTTCAAAACACTCGGCGCACATTGCGTTACGCTCTCGCCGTATCTTGGCAAAGATTCCATTGAGCCGTTCCTCGCTGACCGTGAGCGGGGTGTGTTTCTGCTGTGCAAAACTTCCAACGCAGGCGCGGCAGATGTGCAAGACCTAAAAGTGATGGCGGACGCTGGACAGCAGACGGCGGATAGGCCGCTGTATGTACACGTGGCGAAATTAGCGCAAGCGTGGAATACGCAGAACAACGTGGGCTTGGTCGTTGGGGCTACTCAACCGGAAGCGTTAGCGCGGGTACGCGAAACTGCGCCGGAGTTGTGGTTTTTAGCGCCGGGTGTGGGCGCGCAGGGCGGTGATTTGGAAACCGCGCTCACGGCTGGCCTACGGCCAGATGGCATGGGGATGTTGGTGCCGATTTCGCGCGGCCTCTCGCGCGCCAAAAATTGGAAACTGGCGGCGGCTGAATACCGCGATGAAATGGAGGCCATTCGGCTGAAACTCAGCCGCGCGCCCGCCAAGCCACGCCCGCCGCAAAACAATCTCAAAGCTCAACTGGCCGCCGGTCTGCTGGAAGCGGGTTGCATCAAGTTTGGCGCGTTCACGCTTAAATCCGGCATCACTTCCCCTATCTACTTAGATTTACGCCGCCTCATCTCTCACCCGCCTATTCTCAAACTGGCCGCGCGCGCGTACACGGAAGTTTTGGGCAACTTACAGTTTGATAGATTGGCCGGGCTACCTTACGCCGCCCTGCCCATCGGCACGGCTGTTTCACTGGCAATGAACCGCCCGCTGATTTACCCGCGCCGCGAGGTGAAGGAGTACGGCACCAAAGCGGCCATTGAGGGTGATTACGCGGCGGGCGAAACGATTGCTGTGCTGGATGATTTGGCCACCACCGGCGGCACAAAAATTGAAGCGATAGAAAAACTCCTCGCGGCTGGCCTAAAAGTGAAGGACGTGGTGGTGCTGATTGACCGCGAACAGGGCGCAAAGGAAATGCTAGCCGAGGCGGGTTATGCCATGCACTCAGTGGTAACTCTCCGCGAGTTGCTGGAAATTTGGCGCGCAAGCGGCGCGGTGACGGACGCTCAATATGATGAGGTGCTGAGATTTTTGAACGGGTGACTGAGTGACAATCACTGTCACCTTGTCACTAAGCCACTCTGTCATGTACGCCTTCCTTCGCCCCCTCCTCTTCCGCCTAGACCCTGAGCATGCGCACACGCTGACGCTGGGGCTTTTGCGGTTGGCGGGCAATTTCCCAGTCACCAATTCTCTAATCACTTGGTTATTTGAGACTCCAGCGAAGCCTGTAACCGCCTTTGGCCTAACGTTCAAAAACCGCGTTGGGCTGGCGGCAGGCTATGATAAAAACGGCGTGGCGGTGAACGGCTTGGCCGCGCTGGGCTTTGGGCATATTGAAGTAGGAACGGTGACGCGCTTGCCGCAAGCGGGCAACCCTAAGCCGCGCGTGCATCGCGTGCCGGCCGCTCAAGCAGTGGTGAACGCGATGGGGTTTCCAAACAATGGCGTGGATGAATTGCTAAAAGAAAGTAAAAAGTGGAAAGTGGATTCACGTTCTGCTTTCCACTCACCTAAAATTGGCATCAACCTGGGCAAAGGCAAAGCAACGCCGTTAGAAAAAGCCGCCGAGGACTATTGCGCTTTGTTGGAGCGCGTTCACGCCTGCGCTGATTATGTGGCCATTAATCTCAGTAGCCCCAACACGCCCGGCCTGCGGCAATTGCAAACGCGCGTTTATTTGGAAGGGTTGTTACAAGCAGTGGTAAAAGTGCGCAACACGCTCACGCCGCGCGTACCACTGTTGGTAAAACTCGCGCCAGATTTATCCGAAGCCGAGTTGGATGAAGTGTTGACCGTAGTGACGGCGCTAGGGATTGATGGCTTAATTGCCACCAACACTACCGTGAGCCGCGTTGCTCTCGCGCCGCCAGCCGCGCAAACGTTGGCGGGCGGCCTCAGCGGCGCACCGCTCACCCAACGTTCTACAGAAGTCATTCACTATCTCGCTCGCCGCACCGCCCTGCCCATCATTGGCGTGGGCGGAATTCTGAACGCCGCTGACGCGCAGGCCAAGCTAGACGCCGGCGCAACGCTCATCCAAATTTACACCGGCCTGGTATATGCTGGGCCGGGGTTGGTGAAAGCGATTAACTTAAAAGTGCGTGAAGCGTGATGAAGCGATTTTCACGCTTCACTTTTCACGCTTGAATTTACAAACTCTATGAAGGCTTTACTCTCCGTCCACAACAAAACTGGTTTAGTAGATTTTGCGCGCGGCCTGCATACCCTGGGCTGGCAACTCATTGCCTCCGGCGGCACGGCCAAACTTCTGCGGGAGAACGCCCTGCCCGTGACCGAAGTGAGCGAATACACCGGCTCGCCGGAGATTTTGGGCGGGCGCGTGAAAACCCTGCATCCGGCCATCCACGGCGGCCTGCTGGCGCGAGACATCCCCAGTGACCGCGCGGATTTACAACGACTAAATCTTGATTTTATTGATTTGGTGGCCTGCAATCTTTACCCGTTTGAAGAAACGATTGCCAAGCCCGGCGTAACGCTGGCCGAGGCGATTGAGAACATTGATATTGGCGGCGTCACCTTAATCCGCGCGGCGGCCAAGAACCACGAGCGCGTGACGCTGGTATGTGACCCGGCGGATTATGAATTGGTTTTGCAGAAAATACAGGCGGGGGTGAGTGATGAACTGCGGCGGCGCTTGGCAATCAAAGGCTTTGCTATGACGGCGCACTATGATTCCGCCATCACGCAATATCTTGACCCCAATAACCAATTACGAATAACAGCTTTTCCAATTCAACAACTCCGCTACGGTGAAAATCCGCACCAAAACGCCACGTTGTATAGTTTTACGCCGGGCGGCGGGCCGTTGGGCGGCGTGGTGCTTCAGGGCAAGGAACTTTCCTATAACAATCTTTTAGATTTAGATGCCGCGTGGCGCTGTGCCGTGAGTTATGAAGCGCCCAGCATCTGCATCGTCAAGCATCTCTCGCCGTGCGGCGTGGCCTCCGCAGAAAAGTTAGTGGATGCTTACCGCGCCGCCTTTGCCTGTGATACGCGCTCGGCGTTTGGCGGCGTCATTGCCAGCAACCGCCCATTTGATAGTGAAACCGCCGCCGCGCTGGAGGAGCTGTTTGTGGAATGCATCGCCGCGCCCGGTTTTACGCCGGAGGCCCGCGAGCTTTTAGCCAAGAAGAAAAACTGCCGCCTCGTAGAAATGCCCACGCTGGAAATTCAGCCGCGCTACGAACTGCGCACGATTATGGGCGGCTTGCTGAAGCAGGATGTGGATATGGGGGATCCGCTCCCCCCCGTCACGGAGGGAGGGGCCGGGGAGGGGTGGAAAGTAGTAAGTAAAAGAGAGCCAACGGCGGATGAATGGGCCGCGTTGAAGTTTGCGTGGGTGGCGTGCCAGCACGTTAAATCCAACGCCATTGTGCTAGCGCAGGGCACGGCCACGGTGGGCATTGGCGGCGGCCAACCCAACCGCGTGGATTGTGTGCGGTTGGCCGTGGAGCGCGCGGGCGAGCAGGCGCGCGGCTCCGTGATGGCCTCGGATGCGTTCTTTCCATTTCCAGATTCAGTAGAGTTGGCGGCCAAGGCTGGCATTACGGCCATCGCCCACCCCGGCGGCTCCGTGCGCGACGCCGAGACGCTGGCCGTGGCCGATGCCAATAACATTGCGCTAGTAATTACAGGTGTGCGGCACTTTAGGCATTAAATTCTGGTCAGACCCTAAAGGTCTTAAAGACCTTTAGGGTCTGACCAGTATGATTAACTTTATGATTGGAATTAGATAATCGCTCGCCTTTTCGGATATCGAAAGTTTATTTTAGCTTCGTTGGGGCATCGCGCGCTGTGATTGACTTAATTCTAAAAGATACTTTTCTCGAAGTTGTAGAAATTGAATATCAAGAAGCGCTATGAACTCCACCTGCTTAGAGCAACAATTGTTATAATTCCTCTATGATTCTGCTTTTTTCACTTCTAATCCGTTGTAGCCATCACGGCCAACGATTACACACGCACTTTCATGCGCACCCGGCTACCCCACAGGCCGGGTGTTTTGCAACTCAGGAGTTACGATGAACGAAAAACTATTTGATACGTTTGAATCTCTCACCTTTGATGATGTGCTGATAGTGCCCGGCTACAGCGAAGTTCTGCCCGACCAAGTGGATGTGAGCGCGCGGCTGGCGGAGGGCGTGTGCCTAAACATCCCGCTGATTTCAGCGGCGATGGATACGGTGACGGAAGCGCGGCTAGCGATTGCGCTGGCGCGCGAGGGCGGCCTTGGCATCATTCACCGCAACATGGCCCCCGAGGCGCAGGCCGCCGAAGTGGAAAAGGTGAAGCGCTCGGAGAGCGGCATGATTGTAGACCCGGTGACTTTGCCGCCCACCGCCACACTCCGCGAAGCCGAAAGCATCATGGAGCAATTCCGCATCAGTGGCGTGCCGGTGATTGAGCCGAGCAACGGCAAACTGCTGGGCATTCTCACCAACCGTGATACGCGCTTTGCCTCCCAAGAAGACCTCAACCGCCCGGTGCACGAGTGGATGACCGATCAGGAACTCATCACCGCGCCGGTAGGCACTACGCTGGATGAAGCACAAGTGATTTTGCAGAAACACCGCATTGAAAAACTGCCACTGGTGGATGAGGCCGGCGTGCTCAAAGGCCTCATCACCGTGAAAGATATTCAGAAGAAGCGCGATTACCCAAACGCGGCCACGGACCAGCGCGGGCGTTTGCTGGCGGGCGCGGCGGTGGGCGTGGGCACGGATTTAGAAACCCGCGTGGAACAATTGGTGGCGCGCGGCGTAGATATTGTGGCGGTGGATACCGCGCACGGCCACACGGCGGGCGTACTCCGGGCGGTGCAGAGAATTAAAAACGGCTGGCCCCAATTGCCGGTGATGGCCGGAAATGTAGTGACGGCGGAAGGCACGCTGGCGTTGATTGAAGCAGGCGCAGACGTGGTAAAAGTGGGCGTAGGCGCAGGCTCCATCTGTACCACGCGCATTGTTTCGGGCGCGGGGATGCCGCAGATGACGGCCATCTTTGAATGTGCGCGCGCGGCCCAAAAGAAAGACGTGCCGGTGATTGCGGATGGCGGGATTAAGTACAGCGGCGATATTGCGAAAGCGCTGGTGGCTGGCGCTGAAGCGGTGATGCTCGGCAGTTTGTTGGCCGGCCTAGAAGAAGCGCCCGGGGAGGTGGTGTTATACGAAGGCCGCCGCTACAAAGAGTATCGTGGCATGGGCAGTTTGGGCGCTATGCAGGGCTTTGGCAAGGATAGATACGGCTCTGGGCAGGGCAAGAGTAATAAACTCGTGCCAGAGGGCGTGGAGGGCCTGGCGGCATACAAAGGCTTACTCCGCGATGCGGTTTATCAGTTGGTAGGCGGCTTACGCTCCGGCATGGGCTACGCGGGCGCGGCCACACTGGATGATTTGCGCTGTAAAACGCGGCTCACACGCATCACCCACGCCGGTTTGATTGAGAGCCACCCGCACAGCATCATGGTCACACGCGAGGCGCCCAATTATCAGCGCGGGAGTTAGCGTACCGGTGGAAGAACAACACCTGACAGCTTTTGCAAAAGCTGTCAGGTGTCCGGCGCGAACTTAAGCCGGGATAACGCCCAACTGCCGAAAAAGCCCCACTGCATCAAAAATCACTTTATTTTGCGAAATCTTGCCATCGCGCAAGGTGAAAATAGCGCTGGCCGTAATCGTGGCTTGCTTGCCTGTAGCTGGTAAGCCGCTAAAGGGGCCAGTGTGCGTGCCAGTATGCGTCATGTAACTGGCCACGCGGTCACCCTCGGCAACCAAGAGGTTAATCGTCGTCGCATAATCGGGAAAGGCCGTTTTTAGGCTAGCCACCAGCGCTCGTGCGCCCTCCGGCCCGCGCAAGGGCGGCAGAGCGGAGTCAACATTTTCCCAATCCGCCGTCACTAATTCGGCTAACGCATCCGCGTTGTTGGCATCTAGCGCCTCATAGAAGCGGCGCACTACGGCTTTGTTGTGTTCAGGGTTCATGTTCTTGGCTCCATGTGTGAAGAATTGAAGGCGGCCTTAGGCCGGAATAACGCCAAGCTGACGTAGTAAGCCCAGCTCATCGTTGTTACCCATCCGCTCGGCAATGCGGCCATCGCTCAGGCGGTTGAGCGTAATGCCAGCCATAGCGCCAAACTTATGGGTGGGCGGAATCTCCATCAGTTCACCACGCTGAGTGCCTTGGCCCGTCCAGGCCACCGCCACGAAGTTGCCTTCGGCCACAACCTCCGTAATGGTGAACTGCAAATCGGGGAAAGCTGAGCGCCACTGAGTATCGCGCCAAAGCTTTCCTGGCCCTGGGGACGTTAACTGTTTTTGCCAGCGCCGTGGCCGAGGCTAAGCCTCACTTAGAGGCGGCCATTACATTGGCCGAACAGCTAAATTTGCCGGTGATCCATGGCTATGCTGAAGTAGTGTTGGGCTCAGCGCGCACGGCCAGTGGCGAGGCGGAGCACGGGCTGGCCATGCTGGAAGCGGGCACAGAGCGTTTGCGGCAGGCGGGCGAAGCGGGCGCATGGTATTTGGGTGCGGCGTATCTTTCGCGGGCGTTGTTAGCGTTTCATCAGCAGGCGGCAGAAACTGGGCGGCTAGCGGCGCAAGCGGCCTTAACGGTATTTCAAGCCTTGGGCCAACCATATGGTATTGGCCTGGCCCATAATTATTTAGGCGATGCCGCCCGCCTTAAAGGCAATTTACCCACCGCCACAACACATTATGCTCTGAGCTTGCGTTTACTCCGCGCCGCTGAAATCAAGAGCGAAATCCCTGCCGTGCTTCACAACTTGGGGCATGTAGCGCTGGCGCAGGGCGATTTTCAACAAGCGGAGGCATTGTTTGGTGAAGGCTTAGCCATGCATCAGGATGCGGGCAACGGCATGGGCGTGGCGCAGTGTTTGGCTGGGCTCGCGCTCATTTGCGCCGCCTCTGGCCAACCACGCCGCGCCGCACGACTATTTGGGACTATTACCGCCCTCACCCAAGCCTCTGATTTACCCATGTGGGCCTCTACCCAGCCCGAAGTTCAACGCGCGCTTCTCGCCACCCAAACCCAACTCTCAGCCGCAGAATGGCAGGCCGCTTTTGAGGTCGGCAAATTTCTCAGCGTAAACGAGGCGCTGGCTCCCGAAAAAGCCTGATGAACTTTGTAACCGATGCCGTCCAAACTACCACCCTACCCGCCCAACCCAAGCACAGGTGAGATTGAATTACCGTGGAATGTGGTGCATGAGTTGTATCATTTGGTGGTGGATGATGAGAACGAACAGGAGGCTATACGCCGCCTGCAGGAGCTTACAGGTGTGGATAAAAAGCGAGCTAAAGCCTACATGCAAACACTGGCGCAGAGGCGTTAAGTAAAAAAACGCGCCGATTTTACTTCGGCGCGGTTGGCATCTCAACTCGCAATGGGCAGTTCAAAGTAGAACGTACTGCCCCGTCCCAATTCGCTCTCTAAACTCACCTCGGTGTGATGCGCCTCTAGCAAGCGGCGCACTAACGCCAACCCTAAGCCCATACCGCCCGCGCGGCGCGTGCTGGAACCATCACTCTGGTAAAACGGTTGGAAGATGCGGTCTTGCTCTTCCGGCGCAATGCCCTCTCCATGGTCTTTCACCGCAATGCGAATGGCATCCCCATGCCGCTCGGCCAGCACTTGCACCAAGCCTTGCGCGGGGCTGAACTTCACCGCGTTATCCAACAAATGGCGCAGAACGCGGTTGAGGGCCTGAGCGTCCGCGCGCACGGGTGGTAACTCTGGCGGTACGGCCACACGGAAGCTGATTTTGCGGCGGTTGGCGCGCGCCCGCAGCGCTTCAATGGCGCTTTGGCACACTTCCGAGACGGGCACCGGTTCTAAATCCAGCCCTCGTTCTTGTAGAGAGCTAAAGTCCACAATATCTTCCACCACCCGCTCTAATTGTTCACTGGCTTCTTCTGCCACACGCAGGCCGCGCTCTTGCTCCGGGCTGAGTTGGCCGAGCGCCCCATCGGCTAGCAAAGTGATGGTGCCTTTGACGTGGAGAAGCGGCGTGCGCAATTCATGCGAAACGTTAGCGATAAATTCTGATTTGAGCTTATCGAGTTCACGGAGTTCACTCAGAGCGCTTTGCAGTTGAGCCGTGCGTTCACTAACGCGTTGTTCAAGTTCGCGGTTGGTGGCGCGCAATTCATCGTACAGCCGCTTGGTGCGGGCCAGTGCGCGCACACGCGTTACCAGTTCAACATTATCAAACGGCTTGGAGATAAATTCATCCGCGCCTGCTTCTACGCCGCGAGTGCGTTCGCGTGCGCCGCGCAGAGCGGTGATGAGCACGACGGGGATGTACAGCGTAGCCGGGCTGGCCTTTAGGCGGCGGCACACTTCTAAGCCATCAATGCCCGGCATTAGCACATCTAACAAAATCACATCCGGCGCGGCGGAACGGGCCAACTCTAGCCCAAGCTCCCCGTTTTCTGCGGTGAGGGTTTGGAAGCCGTGCAAGCCCAGCATGTTGGTGAACATGTCCAGGTTGTGCGGCTCATCATCAATGAGTAGAACTTTAGTGGACCCTACATCGAGATGAGCGGAAGTTGCTAACCGAGGGTCATCCATTAATTGCAATTCGTCTGCCATGCCGCCATATTACGCGGCTTATGCAAGCCCGCCAGAGTTGGGCAGTTACAACTTGGTTTGGGTGCGCCCAACGGCCTAAGCGTCGTGAAACTACTTCTCGGCGTGTGTCAACCCATCAGCCAGAATGGTATAATCTGCCCGCCAAATTTGCGGAAGTGCTGGAATTGGCAGACAGAACGGACTTAGGATCCGTCGGGGCAACCCGTGAGGGTTCAACTCCCTCCTTCCGCACCTAGAAGAACGGGTAGTGTTCGCTGTACCCGTTCTTATCTTGCGCCAACATATCCCATGCTACATTCGCCCCATTAGCGGGCAACGGAAGGTTATTGTGCTGAAAGTTGAAACGCATACCCATGAAGACCGCACACTCCACATGACGGTGGAAGTCTCGGAAGACCGCGTGCGTCCTGCTTTGGAAGCCGCCGCGCGGCAAATTTCCAAACGTTATCCAGTGCCGGGTTTCCGCCCGGGCAAAGCGCCCTATTCCCATGTGGTGCGCCAATTCGGCGAACCCGCCATCTATGAAATGGCGCTGGAAGACTTGGGCCAGAAAGTGTACGAGGAAGCGCTGAAACAAGAAAATATTGACGCTTACGGCGCTGGTACGCTGGATGATATGCAGTTGAAGCCAATGGTGCTCAAGTTTACGGTGCCACTAAAGCCGGAAGTGAATATGGGCGATTATCGCGCCCTGCGCGTGCCGTACACCAAGCCGGAGGTATCAGAGGAAGAGTTTAACAACGTCATCAACAATTTGCGAGAACGGCAGGCAGTGTTGGAGCCGGTGGAACGCGCAAGCGCATTGGGAGATGTGCTGACGTTGGATATCAACGCCTTCTTAAACGAGGGCTTGAATCCATCCGATTTCTTAATGACGGATAAGGATGTGGCCTTGCAGTTGGATGAAAAGGCCGATTGGCCGATGCCCGGCTTTGTGCCACAGGTGGTGGGGATGAGCGCCAACGAAACGCGCAAGTTTGATTTGGCTTTTGCCGAAGATTATGCCAATGAAACACTCCGCGGCCAAACGGCGCACTTTGAAGTAACCTGCAAAGAAGTAAAAAGCCGTACCCTGCCCGAGTTGAATGATGACTTTGCCAAGGAAGTGGGCGAGTTCCAAACTTTAGAAGAGCTGAAGGCGCGGGTGCGCGAAGATTTGGAGAAACAGGCCGAGCGGGCCGCCGAGCGTGAGTACAATGACAAAGCCCTAAATGCGCTGGTGGCGCAAACGACCATTGTGTACCCGCCGCAACTACTGAAGACCGAGCTTGATGACATGCTGGAAGATTTGGACAACCGCCTGCGCGAGCAAAAACTCACGCTGGAGGACTACTTAAAAATAGAAGGCAAGACCCAAGAGCAACTACGGGAAGAATACAAACCACGCGCCGAGGAACGCCTAAAACGCGCGCTAGTGCTGGGCCGGATTGTGGAAGCCGAAAAACTGGAAGTACAACCGGAAGAAGTGCTTGAGAGCATCCAGCAACAAGCGCAGGTGTGGGGCGACCAAGCCGGGCGCGTAATGGAATTTCTTAACAGCGACAAAGGCCGTCAATCTTTGGTGGTGGATATGCTCACGACCAAAGCGCTCAAGCGTTTAGCCGCCATTGCCAGGGGCGAAGAAATTCCCGCTCCGGCCGCCAGCGAAGCTGAACCAGCCGCCTAAGAGCCTAGACCTACCCAAACGGCTTGTTGAAGATTAGGCGCGGTTCACGATAAAAATTGTGTAAGTTAAACTTGTTGTGTAGAAAGGTTATGCGATGACTCAATTCAACCCAACGGCCTTAATTCCTATGGTGGTGGAAAGCTCCGGGCGCGGCGAGCGAGCTTACGATATTTACTCGCTCCTGCTCAAAGAGCGCATCATTTTTGTGGGCACACCCATCAATGACCAAGTGGCGAATGTGGTGGTAGCGCAATTGCTCTTCCTCAACCATGAGGACCCGCAAAAAGAAATTCAGATGTACATCAACTCGCCCGGCGGCGTCATTAACGCCGGCTTGGCGATTTACGACACCATGCAGTTAATTGAAGCCCCGGTTTCCACTATTGCCGTGGGACTGGCGGCCAGCTTTGGCACCATTCTGCTCACGGCCGGCACCGGGCGGCGCTACGCCCTGCCCAACGCCACTATCCACCTGCACCAGCCGTTGGGTGGCGCGGAAGGCCAAGCCAGTGATATTGAAATTGCCGCCCGCGAAATTTTGCGCAAGCGCGACCAAATCAATAGTATCCTCCGCAAACACACCAAAATGACGGATGAGCAGATTAAGCATTACACTGACCGTGACTTTTACATGACGCCGGAACTAGCCGCTGAACTGGGCGTCATTGATGAAGTAATGAATTTGCAAGACCGCAAGGCTTTGGCCGCGGCGGCAAATGCAAAGAAAAACTAATTTAGAATGACAGACCACTGAATATAAACAAACACGCCGCTCGATTTTGAGCGGCGTGTTTTTGTTTAGGGGTCTTCTAGTGTAGTCGGGGGTTATTTATTTCAAGCGCCCATACAGCGTCTGCAACCAATCCACGATTGCCCCTTGCTCTTCTTCACTGGGCGATTGATCACCAAAGCCGCTAATGAGCACCGTCACCGTCATACGGTCACTCACACCTTCGGGGTCACTGCGATCAATCATTGCGCCCGCTACCTTATCACCCCAAGCTTTCAACTGCGCCAACTCAGCTTCGGTGAGTTCAGCTTGCTTCTCCGGCTGGCCGCAAACGCCGTAGACAACTTCGCCGTTGGTGTTCACCGTCAAGAAATCACAGAAACCCGCAATCCCACCCTGCCGGTTCCACTGGAACATGGCGACGGCTTCCACTACCGAGTTACCGGCTTCATCTGCGTGGTAAACATACTGCTGGCCGTTCACTTCCCACACCATGCGGAAGCCGGGCGTAATGGCCTGCGCACAGCGGATGTTCGGGGCGGATTGACCCAAGCAAGAATCCGGCCACTCGCGCGCTTCAATGCTTACCAAGTTGAATTCAACCCCATCACCAAACTTATTGATGAGTTGTTGTATCGCCAGTTGCGTAGCGGCCCAGGCGCGGGAGAGCGGCTCACCAAGCGCAACCACGGTGCCATCGGTATTCGTGCGCACTTCGTAAGCGGCGCCTTGGTAATCAAACATCACACGGAAGCCGGGCACAATGACCGCTAAACAGGCCATATCCGGCTGGCCCACACCCAAACAACCATCCGGCCATTCTACGGCCTCGGTGCTGGCGAGTGTGAGTTGCTCAGCCGTCACGCCTAACGCTTGCGCCAAGGCTTGCAGGGCGGCCGCCTGCGCGGGCGTTAATTCTTCTAGTGCAGGGGTAGGCGTGGCGGTAGGCGGCGCGGGCGTGGGCGTAGGCGTGGGAGGTTGAAGCGCCATCGGCGCGCAAGCCGTGGCCGCCAGAGAAAATAAAAGTGTTACCAAAAATAAGCGAGACATGTTCGTTCGTCCTTTCCCAATCCAGACGAACCGGCCTACAAAAGAGTTCCGCGTATGAATTAATGCGGATTAAGGGTTGGCCCTTAATCGTGTGTAAACTTCCTCCGCCCACGCTAACATTTGTTGTTGTTGCGCTTCGTCCGGTTGGGCCGAGCCGCGCCCCTGCATTTCTAAAGTCACCAACAAACCATCGGCCACATCCGGTGGGTCACCGGCCACAATCACCACGTTGCCAAACTGCACCGCCCACGTTTGAATTTGCAAGCGTTCTTCATCCGAGAGTTGTTGCGTGGCCGCTTCAGCGTTACACGGCGCGGCCTGCCCTTCACCCGCCGTGCTAACCACCAACACGTCACACAAACCAGCCACGCCGCCGGAACGATGCCAAATCAACGTCAACGGCTGAGCAGGGCTATAAGTTGGCACGGGCGAAGGCGCTAAGGATGTAGCGGCCGGCTCAACATTCGCCGGCCCACAAGCAACGGTCAAGAACATCAGGCTCAAAGCTAAAATCAAATTTTTATGCATTTAGTTTTCCTTTCACCACTCAGTTTACAATAGGGGCATGGTAGAACTCAACTTGGTGCACCGCGCGCGTTTACCAGAAACTGCAAGCCGCGCGCCAGCCGTGGTGATGGTGCATGGTTGGCTGGGCAATGAAAATGTGATGAGCGCCTTTGACCATGTTCTGCCGCCCGGCGTGGCGGCCTTTTACCCGCGCGCGCCGTTTGCAGTGGAAAATGGTTTTTGTTGGTCCACCGCTCAGGAAGACCGCGCAAGTTTTGCCGCTGGTGTGGCCGCGCTCCGCGAATTTGTAACGGCGTTGCCACAACAGTATCCTGTTACGGCTCAACAAATCATTCTGATGGGCTTTAGCCAAGGCGGTGCGGTGTGTGCCACCGTTCTAGCGCAAGCACCAGAGCTTGTGCGCGGCGCGGCCATTTTGTGCGGCTTACTACCGGGCATGGCGCGCAAAGCGCTGAATCAGAATTTAGCCACCCTTAGCGGCAAACCTGTATTTATTACGCATGGCACCAAAGATCAGACCGTGCCCGTTGAGCAAGCGCGCGAAGCGCGCGATTTACTCTCACAGGCAGGTGCTGAGGTAAGCTACAGCGAATTTCTCGTAGGCCACAAACTCAATCCAGAAGGTTTACGGCAACTAAAACACTGGCTCGCACAAACAATTGGGCACGGATGAGCGCGGACAAACACGGACTTAAACCATGTGGCAAAGCCCCATGTTCATCCGTGTCCTAAAGCTACGATGACCACATCACCCCTCACTTTTCACGAACGCATTGAAGACTCACTCACCAACCCGGTTTTGCAAGGCGCGCTAGACCGCAACGCCGAGCGGCGCGTAGCGGGCCGCAACCAACGCTTTGCCGAACTATTAGATGGTGAAGCGGTGCGTGACCGGGGCCGCGCGATCCGCATTGAAACGCTTTCTAAGCTGGATGAGTATTTGGCTCAGTTTGCAGATAAGGTGGAACAAAACGGCGGCCACGTTCATTGGGCCGCCACGGCTGAAGATGCACGGCAAATCATTCTAAAAATCATTCAGCTCTCCCTCACCCCTAGCTCCTCCCCACTCCGCTCCGCTTCGGGGGGCACGTCTCCCGCTGGGAGGGGGGAACCTGTCGTTGCCAAATCCAAATCCATGATCAGCGAGGAAATCCATCTCAATCATGCGCTAGAAGCCGCTGGCGTGAAAGTGGTGGAGACGGATTTAGGCGAGTTTATTATTCAACTGCGCGGCGAAACGCCCTCCCACATCATTACGCCAGCCGTGCACCTGCGCCGCGAAGATGTTGCCGAGTTATTCCACGAGCGCTTTGGCATGGAAAAAACGCTGGATGTGGAAAAGATGACGCAGTTGGCGCAACGCGAACTGCGGCGCGTGTACTACCAAGCTGAGGTGGGCATTACGGGCGTGAATTTTGGCGTGGCCGAAACCGGCTCCATCACGATTGTGACCAACGAAGGCAACGCCGATTTGAGCAAGGATGTGCCGCGCGTGCATATTGCGCTGATGGGCATTGAACGGCTGGTGCCCACGCTGGCGGATTTAGAAGTGATGCTCCGCCTTCTGCCGCGCTCGGCCACTGCGCAAAAAATCACCTCCTACGTTTCTCATGTAAGTGGGCCGCGCAAGCCCGATGAGCCGGACGGGCCGGAGGAGTTTCACGTGGTGCTGGTGGATAACGGACGTTCCGCCGCGCTGGGCACGGAGCTAGCTGAGAGTTTGCTGTGCATCCGCTGTGGCGCGTGTCTCAACGTCTGCCCCATCTTCCGCGAGTTGGGCGGGCACGGTTACGGCGCGGTGTACAGCGGCCCCATCGGCTCCATCGTCTCGCCCGCGCTCTTCGGCGCAGAGTTCAATGAGTTAGCCCATGCCAGCACGTTGTGTGGCGCGTGCAAGGATATTTGCCCGGTGCGGATTGATATTCCCCGCATGTTGCTGGAAGTGCGCCAACAAAGCGTGGCGCAAGGCCAAGCGGCGTGGTGGCTCAGCGCGGGCATTAAAGCGTGGGCGGTGGCCATGCAATCACAGGCGCTGTATGAAAGCGGCCAATTCTTCGCCGCGCTCGGCTCCGGCCTCATTGCCAAAGACGGCCAAATTCACCAACTCCCGCCGCCCCTCAACGCCTGGACTCAGCGCCGTGAGTTTCCAGCTTTTCCAAAGGAGAGTTTTAGGGCGAGGTGGAAAAGAAAGAAGAGGGGTTAGGGATTAGGGGTTATTGGGCGGAAAATGATAAAGACATTGATTATTCTCTTCTGTGCAATCTTTGGAATGCTGTTGCTTGGGATCGCAAAATCGCAGATCCGCCTTGAATGGAATGCCGAAATCACTCATGTCGCATATCTAAAACCCAATTATCAAGTTCATTTACGAACGCAAAAACCGCTCAGCGAGCTATCGGAGAATTGGGCAACAGATTTTGCACTTGGTCGAATGATTGAGGTAAGCATGCTGGAAACAAATCATTGCGCTGGTACGGTTAAAACTCATGCTGAAATCAAAATCCAAGACCAGAGGTTGGTTCAAAGCCTTGAACAAGCCTACAATTGGTTACACGTTTTTGCAAAATTTGTGGCGCTTTTAGGCGTTATAGCTTATCTTGCCCAATTATTCAAGATTTATGAACACCGCCGTCGGGCAATGGCAGTTTTTGAATTTCTAATCCTTACAACAATTTTATTTGCTATTCCACTTGGAATTTTGGCACTTGTTGTTGGCCCATTTTCGCTTGGCGATTATTTTTGTCTAACTACCAGTTCACCAGAAACTGATGTTGGTGAAGTATTTTTAAAATTTACTTTGTCTGGCTTAAATTGGGAAAGCATGGCTTTGCCCATGAGTGGGCTTGTATTCTCTGTAACAGCTTTTGGGATTATGCTGTCTGATTTCTGGAAACGGCATAATAAACACAGTTCGGGAAATCTAAATTCACCATGACTCGCGAAATAATCTTAGAAAACATACGCCGCTCGCTCACAGCGGCCAAGGTACCCGCACCACCTAGCGTGGAACTTCCCCCGTCCGCCGTCAACCGTCTGCCACCTAGTGAGCTGGCCGCCAAGTTCACTACAGAACTCACCGCCCTCAGCGGCACGGTGATTGCGGCGCGCGCGGAGGAGGTGCCGGATTTGTTGGTAGAACTGCTCACCACGCGCGGCGCAAAAAATGTGCTGGCGTGGGATTCTGCGCACTTGCCCGTGCCCGGCGCGTTGGAAGCCGTGCGGCAGGCGGGGATTGAAATAGCCTCTAGTGAATTGCCACGCGCCGCTGGCCGCACGGAAGCCTTGCTGGCCAATGAGCCGGTGCGCGTGGGCATTACGGGCGTGGAAGCCGCTATTGCGGATACTGGCACAATGGTGGTGATGGCGGGCGCAGGTAAACCCCGGCTGGCGTACATGAGCGTGCGCACGCACATTGCGTTGATTGCCCCGCACCAGCTTTACGGCACACTGGCCGAATGGCAAGCCGCGCGGCCCCAACTGCCCAGCGAACTACGCGCTCACAGCACGATGACGTTCATCACTGGCCCCAGCCGCACGGCAGATATTGAAATGACGCTCACCGTGGGCGTGCATGGGCCGGGGGAGGTGATTGCCATCTTACTGACGGAAGACTGATGACTGCTTACCGTTGACTGTCTACTAAAAATAGCGAACGGTCAACATCGGAGAAATCATGGCTGACGAAACAAAAAAAGACGCGCCCGCAGAGCCAAAAGATAATTTGGTGGTGACGCAACACAGTGTAACCATTGGTGGGCAAGAGATTAAGTACACCGTGACGGCCGGCACGCTGGTGCTGAAAGAAGAAACCGAAGGCAAGGGCGAGAAGGCCGGCGTTTCGGAGGGCGAAAAGCCGAAAGCGTCTGTGTTTTTTATTGCCTACACGCGAGATGAAGTAGCAGATGCGGCCAAACGTCCACTGACGTTTTCGTTCAACGGCGGCCCCGGCTCTTCTTCCGTGTGGTTGCACATGGGTGTGCTTGGCCCGCGCCGCGTGAACATGGGCGATGTGGGCAACCTTCTGCCCCCGCCCTACTCGCTCACGGATAACGAATTTTCTCTACTGGACGTGACGGACTTGGTATTTATTGACCCGGTGAGCACGGGCTACAGCCGCCCCGTGGCGGGCGAAAAAGCCAAAGAATTTCACGGCTTCAAGAAAGATATTCAGTCCGTGGGCGATTTTATCCGGCTGTATATCACGCGCTACCAACGCTGGCTTTCGCCTAAATTCCTGATTGGCGAGAGTTACGGCACTACGCGCGCAGGCGGCCTTTCCGGCTATTTGCAAGAGCGGCACGGCCTGTACCTCAACGGCCTAATGTTGGTTTCCGTGGTGCTCAACTTTCAAACACTGAATTTTGCGCCCGGCAATGATTTGCCCTATATCCTATTTTTACCCACGTACACGGCCACGGCGTGGTATCACCGGCGGCTAGCGCCAGAATTGCAACAAGACTTACGCGCTACCTTGAACGAAGTGGAAACCTTTGCACTGAATGAATATGCTCTGGCGTTGATGAAGGGCGATGCGCTCACAATCGAAGAGCGCGGGAACATCGTGAGCAAACTGGCCCGTTACACCGGCCTTGCGCCAGAATACATTGAACGCACCGATTTACGCATCAATATCTTTCGCTTTGTGAAGGAACTGCTCCGCTCACAAGCCCGAACAGTGGGTCGCTTGGATAGCCGCTTTACGGGCATTGATCGAGATTCTGCCGGGGAAAACTTCGAGGAAGACCCCAGCTACTCGGCTATTCTGGGGCCGTACACCGCCGCCTTCAACGCCTACGTGCGCGGTGAGCTGAAATTTGAAACGGATTTGCCGTACGAAATCCTCAACCCCACCATTTGGCAGAACTGGAGCTACGCCCAGCATGAGAACCAATATGTGAACGTGGCCGATACGCTCCGGCGCGCGCTCACCAGCAACCCAGCGCTGAGGGTGTTTTGCGCCAACGGCTACTATGATTTGGCCACGCCGCACTTTGCGACTGAGTACACCTTTAACCACCTTGGCCTAGATACGAGTTTACGGTCAAACATCTCCATGGCTTACTACGAAGCCGGGCACATGATGTACGTGCATCTGCCCTCGCTAGCCCAGTTGAAGCAGGATTTAGCGGGCTTTATCAGCGGACAAAACGTATGAAGATGGATATATTTCAAGCGTGCGGCTCAACTCAAACCGCATTTGCTGAACTATGCCCAAAGCCCCACCTAACTCCACCCACCCCAAAACCCGCGCCGAATGGCGGCAGTGGTTAGCAGACAATCACAGCCGCGCGGAGGGTGTGTGGCTGATTAGCTACAAAAAAGCTACGGGCAAACCGCGCTTTGAATATAGTGAAGCGGTGGAAGAAGCACTGTGCTTTGGCTGGATTGATAGCAAGCCGAACAAATTAGATGATGAACGCTCCATGCTCTGGTTTGCGCCGCGCAAAAACGGCGCGGGCTGGTCTAAGCCCAACAAGGAGCGTGTGGAGAAAATGCTCACAGCGGGGCTGATGGCTCCAGCAGGCTTGGCTAAAGTGGAAGCCGCCAAAAAAGATGGTTCGTGGGCGGCGTTAGATGCGGTGGAGGCGCTGGAAATTCCGCCAGATTTGGCCAAGGCACTAAAAGCGAGCAAAGCGGCGCAGACCAACTTTGAAGCGTTTCCGCGCTCTGTAAAGCGGGGGATTTTGGAGTGGATTTTGAATGCCAAGCGGCCAGAAACGCGGGCCAAGCGCGTGGAGGAAACTGCGCGGCTGGCCGAGAAAAACATCCGCGCCAACCAATGGCGGCAGTAAACTCTACCTTTCGCAAAGAACACCAAAGCCACAAAGTCAACTTAGCGGGCTTCGCATTCTTTGCGAGAGAAAATCACACCACACCCTCAAACAAATCTGTTTCCTTGGTGTTTCCATTCACGGGCGGATGCGCGCGCATGAAAGTTTCCCGGCCCTGAAAGCGCCGCGCAATCCAACTCAAAGGGCCGCGCGGCGGGCCGCCGGCCAGTTGGCTCTTGTGGCACGCGGAAGCCGCTTCCTTACGCTTCAACGCCGCCTCACTCACTGTAACGGTGGCATGAATCGGAAATTCCTCCATCAACTGCGTCACATCAATATCTTTGTTGCGGCCAAACTGCTTGGGATTCTGCCCAAACAGCGGCATCAGGCGCACGGCTAGCTTGAGAAAGCCTTTGGGAAACACGCTGAAATACAATTTTTGCGGCGCGTAGGCTGGCCCTAAATCTGGCCGGTAATTCACATCCCCAGCGGCGTGAAAGGCTTGCACTGTAGCGTTGTGGATGGCAATATGGTCTGGATGGCGATACCCGCCGATGGGGTCAAAGGTTAATACTACCTCTGGCTTCACTTCGCGCAGAACTTTTACCACGCGGGCGGTGGCCTCCTCCAGCGGCGCGGCGGCCAGCGCCTGCGGGTGCGCGTTATCCGGTGAGCCGGGCATCCCAGAGTCACGGTAGCCCAAATGAATTACCTCCGCCAGCCCAAGTTCCTTCGCCGCCGCCGTGAGTTCCGCCCAACGCATATCGCCGGGCGTTTCATAGCCGCGCAGATGTTCTTCATCCGCCGCGCCCACCTCCCCCCGTGTAGCGCAGGCATAAATCACACGATAGCCGCGCAGGGCATATTCCGCCAGCAGGCCGCCCGGGCCAAAGCTTTCATCATCGGGGTGAGCGCCCACAAACATTAGAGTACGTTGTGACATTTTGTTACCCTAAAAATATAAAGACGGCAGACGATAGACGGCGATCGAGGAAGTTTAACCGCCGTCCCTAGTCAGTCGTCTGCCATCCAACCAAGCACTTTCGTGCGCCCGAAATGATACCGCCCCGCGCCCAGTCAGACAAACCGCCCGGCCCAACTCTGCGTGATAGAATGCCAGCTATGGTGAGTTCAACCGTGATGGAAATTTCAGTGAACGGCGCGCGCGCTTCTAGTGAGTTGATTACGCGCCTAACGGCCAACGTTGCCAACGCCGTGGTCGTGGAACACGCCAAACTGCGTTTAATGGTGGCGGCCCTAATCGCGCGTGGCCACATTCTGCTGGAAGATGTGCCCGGCGTGGGCAAAACGTTGGTGGCTAAAGCGCTCGCCAAATCGTTGGATGCCAGCTTCAAACGGGTGCAAGGCACGCCGGATTTACTGCCGAGCGATATCACTGGCTCCAGTTTGTATGATCAACGCACACAAGAATTCAAGTTTATGCCCGGCCCCATCTTTGCGCATGTGGTGCTGATGGATGAAATCAACCGCGCCACCCCGCGCACGCAAAGCAGTTTGCTAGAAGCGCTGGCCGAGGGCCAAGTGACTACGGACGGCGTGACGCGCAAACTGGAGCCGCCGTTCTTCGTCATCGCCACGCAAAACCCGGTGGAAACGGCGGGCACGTTTCCTTTGCCCGAAGCGCAGTTAGACCGGTTTCTGTTTTCGCTCTCGTTGGGTTATCCCGGCTTAGAGGCCGAGCGGCGTATTTTGGAACAGGAAGAGCATCAAAACCCATTGGAGGCCGTTCAACCAGTGCTTTCGCTGGCGGAGGTGCTTCACTTGCAAACGGAAGTGCTGAAAGTAAGCGTGGCCCGCCCGGTGAAAGATTACATTCTACAATTGGTGGCCGCCACGCGCGGGCATGGAGATGTGGTGCTGGGCGTGAGTCCGCGCGGCGGCGTGGCCGTGCAACGCGCCGCTCAAGCCATGGCCCTGCTGGCGGGCCGCACCTTTGCCACGCCGGATGACGTGAAAGCCGTGGCCGTGGCCACCATGAGCCACCGTTTGCTCACCCGCCAACGCGGGCTAGAAACGGGCCGCGCCGTGATTGAAGAACTTCTTAACCGCGTGCCGGTGCCACTCTAATTTCTATTTTCTACTCTCTATTATTAAGCTATGTCCTTTGATCCCAATAATCGCTACGCCCGTTGGCTCCGCAGTTGGTGGGGTCGCATGTTGTTCGGCGCCTTTATCGGCGGCCTGCTCATCGCCTTCTCCGGCATTGATAACCCAAATGTCTTCTTTGGCGGCATGTTGCTGGGGGCCGTCGTCATGTTCTTCCTTGGGCGCTTGGAGTGAGCTAAACCGTAAAGCACGCCAAGAACGCAGAGAGAGCCAGTAACCCTTTGCGGTGAAAATGAGATCCCCCAAGCCCTCTCACCCAATCACTCGGCGCAGTTGGGTTTTTCTCCTCCTCGCCGTTCTGCTGTACTTCGCCGCTAATCAAACTCAAGTGCCGTGGTTGTATGTGTTCACCACCGCCGCGCTAGGCGTGTGGCTGGCGGCCGGCCTGATGGCGCGCGGCAACTTGCGCGGCCTACGGCTCACGCGGCGCATCAACGGCGCAGAAGTTTTAGAGTATGAACTCACGGTTGGGGATACCGTTACAGTTGAACTGGAGCTACACAATCGCTCCGGCCTGCCGGCCCTGCAAGTGGCTGGCGCGGAGTGGTGTGAGTTTGCGCCGCCGGAAGAACGCGCTCAACCTTTTTTTCTCACTGTGCCCGCGCGCGGAAAAATCACCCTGAGTTATGAAACTGTGGCCGCGCGGCGGGGCTGGTTTGAGTTTCCGCCGTTGACCGTGCGCTCACGGGCGCCGTTTGGCCTGTTCAACACCCAACGCGCGCTTGTTCAGCCTACGGGTGTGCTGATTTTTCCAGAATACCGCGAAATCTCGCGTTTCCCGCTCTTAGACCGAAAGCCCTCTGTGCAAAACCCCTTCGCGCAAGTGGGCCTCGGCACGGAGTTTGTGGGCGTGCGTGAATACCGCCCCGGCGACTCACCGCGCCACGTTCACTGGCGCAGTACGGCTCGGGTGAACGAGTTGGTGGTGAAAGAATTTTCGGAAGAGACCCAACCCGGCCTGACGATTGCGCTAGACGTGCGGCCAGCGTCAATCATCGGTGCAGAAAGCGATAACACGCTGGAACGCGCCATTAAAGTGGCGGCCACGCTGGCGCACTACGCGGCGCAACGCGGCTTACCCGTGAATATGGCCAGCAACAGCCGCGCTCTGCCTTCACCCACTGGCCCCGTCAGCCGTTGGGCGGCCATGAACTATTTGGCGCGCCTTGAGCCGGATGATGGCCCCTCACTGACTGAAAGCTTGCACAACTTGCGTGCTTCTGTATTTGTGGCCGTGCTGTATCCCTCGCCAGACCCGGCCACATTGGCCCCTTTGTTGGAAATGAAAAAGCAAGGCGTCACCGCGTTGGCCGTGCTGATTGACCCAGCTATCTTTCAGCCGGAGTTGGCCGGGCAGGCGCAAGCGCTGGCGGCCGCGCTCCGCGCGCAAGGCATTGGCGTGCGCATCATTGGCAATGAGCCAGATTGGGAGCAAACGTTGATAGCCGATGACCGTTCGGCGACGAGGTATTAGATTTAACCTTGAAGCCGCGAAGAAGTACAAAGAATCTTTGCGCCCTTGGCGTCACTTACCACCTTTAGGTGGTTGCGGTGAAAGAAGTCTCGTGAAACTTTTCCAAGCCTTAACTAAAAAATCACCCGCCCCGCCGGAGCGTTCCCTCGCTCTGCGGCGGGCGGCGTTTTGGGCCGCTCTGCCGCCTATGGCGGCTGTGGCGTGGAACGGGCAATTGTGGCTGGAGAGCGCGCTGGCATTATTTGTGCTGGCCGCTGGGCATTGGTACAGCCACCGCGCCGCCCAACGGGAGAAACCCAATCTACGCGTGCGCCTCCTGCTCTTTAGTGCGTTGCATTTAGCGGTGCTCTATATGCTGGCTGGGCTGTTTTCGGGCGTTAATTTGCCTCAAGTGCAGTTTGCGCTGTATGCCCAAGCCATCACGGCCTTTGATTTGCGCTCACGGCTCAACGTGTTGTCATCGTTGGGGATGAGCCTGCTGGTGCTGTACGCCGCCGCCACCATCAGCCGTGATTACTCCATGCTGATTTTTCTGCTCGCCTTTGTGGCGCTGGCGCTGTCCGTCTTTCATTTTGCGGAAAAAGAAGATGGAGAGCGGGACGTAAAGCTGAAAGCGGAAGGCGAAAGGATGAAATCATCTGCCCTTTCTATCCTTCATCCTTCGTTCTTCGTCCTCCGGCTTGCCCTCCTCTCTTCCATCTTTTCCTTCTGCATTTTCGCCTTCCTCCCCCAATTCTCCGGCCGCCCGCTCATTCCACCATTCTCGCTCAGCGTGCCCATTCGCGGCGGGCCAAAGGCGCAAGTCATCAATCCCGCTGTGCCGCTGGTGCAAGTCAACGGCATCTATGAGCCGAATGAAGATTATTATTACGGCTTTGATAGCAATTTAGATTTGCGTTATCGCGGCGGCCTGAGCGATGCAGTGGTGATGTACGTGCGCTCGCCGGCGTGGAGCTACTGGCGCAGTCATTCTTATGATACGTACAACGGCTTTATGTGGGCGCAGAGTGATGCCAGCGTGGAGCAAGTGCAAAGTTTCAGCCGTGTGAGTTATCAAATTCCCGTTGGAGATGAAATTCTGGGCGAAGAAATTTGGCAGACGTACTACATTGTGCGTGACCAGCCGAATCTGTTGTTCACGGCTTACCGGCCCACTCAAATTTACATCAACGCAGAATCCATCAGCCGCGATGCGGGCGTAGGCCTGCGCGTGAGTGAGCCGCTAACTGCGGGCATGGTGTACAGCGTGGTCTCCCGCCGCCCCATCTTTGACGCCGAGTTACTACGAGCGGCTGGTTCCAATTATCCGGCTGAGATTACGGAGCGTTATCTGCAACTGCCGGAAAACATCTCGCCCCGTGTGCGGGAGTTGGCGCACACACTCACCGCCAACGCGCCCACCGCGTTTGATAAGGCCAACGCTCTGCGTGATTATCTACTCACTATCCCTTATGATTATTTTCCGCCGCCGCACAAGCCGGGCGCGGAAGTGGTGGATACATTTTTGTTTGAAGATAAGCGCGGCTTGTGCGAGCAATTTGCCACGGCCCACATCATCATGCTCCGCGCGTTGGGCATTCCGGCGCGCATGGTGGCCGGCTACGGCGCGGGTGAATACAACGCGCTCTCCGGCTACTACACCGTGCGGCTGAACAACGCGCACGCGTGGGTGGAAGTGTATTTTCCAAAATACGGCTGGGTGCCGTTTGATCCCACGCCCGGTTGGAACCCATCGCCCTACCCTTCGCCCGTCTCGCGTTGGATTTTTCAGAATGCGTTTGATGCGTTTGGCATTTCGGGCGCGGAAGTGGCTTCCGCCGGTGTGGCCATTTTAGGCGTGATTGTTGGCCCGCTGATGATTTTATTCGGCGTGGCGGGCGCAGTGGCGCTTTTGATTTGGCTTGCGCCTAAATTACTGAAGTGGCTCCGCACACGCTGGCAACCGCGCCCCGCGCTGGATGCGGATGCAAACCGGAAAAAGATTCTCGCCGCCTACCACGCCGCGCAGAAGCGTTTGCGCCGCGCCCGCGCCCCCGCCCAAACCGCTCGTGAGTTCGCCGCCCAACTCAGCCGAGCAGAGCTAGATGAACTCACCGCCGCCGTAGAAATCGCCGCCTACCGCCCAGAGCCGCCTTCCGCTCAATTGGCGGAGAGAATGCAAGCGTTAGTATGGCGGCTGAAAGCAGAAAGTGGAAGATAAACCGTGTGCGCGAAGCGCCTGTGTAAACACCTTTAGGTGGTCCGTGTCCCAAAAATTATAGCTTCCCCACCGCTTCCGCCGTGCCCACGGCCAAGCCGGTGGCACTGCCCTCAATGCGCTTCAGCAGGCCCGTCAGCACATCTTTAGAGCCAAGCTCCACAAACGTGGTTACGCCCTGCCCCAGCAAATAACGCACGCTCTCCGTCCAGCGCACGGGGTTGGTGAGTTGCGCGGGCAGTTCGGCGCGGATGGCGGCCACATCCGGCAACGGTTGCGCGGTGATGTTGCTAATCACAGGCACGCGCGGCGCTTGAATGATGATAGCGCTCACAGCCTCGGTGTACTGCGCCACACCGCTCTGCATCAACGCGGAGTGTGCGGCGATGCTCACGGCCAGCTTTAGCGCCCGCTTCGCGCCTTTGGCCTTCGCCAGCTCCATCGCCTTCTCCAATGCCGTTACCTCGCCAGAAATCACTACTTGGCCGGGGCAGTTATCATTGGCCACTTGCACCACGCCGCCGGTGGCCGCGCTGGCCTCGGCGCACACTTCCACCAATACGGACGTATCTAAATTCAGGATGGCCGCCATGCCGCCCGGCGCGCGCTCACCCGCCGCCGTCATCGCCTCGCCCCGCGCCCGCAGAACGCGCACGCCATCTGCAAAAGAAATGGCGCCCGCGGCCACCAACGCCGTTACTTCACCCACGGAGTGCCCGGCCATAAACGCCGGTGTAAATTCGCCCAGCTTCTCTTGCGCGGCGCGCAGAGCGGCAATAGAGCAAGTGAGCAAAGCGGGCTGAGTATTTAGCGTGGCGTTGAGTTCAGCCTCTGGCCCTTCCCAACAGATTTTGGAGAGCGCGTAGCCCAGCACCTCATCGGCTTCGGCGTAGGTTTGGCGCGCGGCGGGAAACGCTTCGGCTAAATCTTTGCCCATGCCCACTACTTGTGAGCCTTGGCCGGGGAAAACAAATGCGGTTGTTTGAGGGGTGAAGTTTGGCATGGGGTGATTTTAACTGAATTTTTCAACGCCACTGAACCTGAATTGGCACAAGATTCTTAGTTCTTGGTTCTCAAAACCCCTTACATAGTTAAGTGTCACTCTGCCTGCGCCTGAGCCGCTGGCAGAGCCGAAGGCCCCAGCGGTAGGTGAGCGCGAATGCGCTGGCTTGAACTTCAGAGAGCCATGTCGCGCGAAGAGTCTCTGGCTACTCAAAACAGATCCTTCGCGCGATAAAACCTGCCGAATTGAATGATCCGGCGTTAGCGCTCAGGATGACACTGGGCAAGATGAGTTATTCACTTGCTAAATGTGATGAAAATAAATAAGCGCGAATTTGGCCTTCACGTTATGATTTAGGCATGAAGCTTACGGCGGAACATTTACGTTTGCTGAAAGCCATAGCGGATGGCCACACGTTGAAGGCGCACCGAGATATTGAGGGCCACAAAGAATTTCGCTTGCACTTTAATGATGGCCGCCCACCAGAACTTATAGAACGCCGCTGGGCGGATGAACTGGCCGAGGCCGGGTTGATTGATAGCAACAAGAAATTTCCAGCGGCTACGTTTTGGCTTACCGCGCGGGGGAGACAGTTAGCAGTGAACGATAAGCAGTAAACTGTTCACTGCTTACTACCCACTGCCTCACCCGCGGCTCCGCATCAACCCCACCACACCCGCAAACAGGCCAATCACAAACAGAACCACAATTAACAGCGCGGGCGGCACACTTCCAGTGTTGGCATTAATGCCCTCCGGCGGCAGAAGCGTGGGCCGCACCACCACAGCCGGCGGCGTAAAAGTGGGCAAACGGCCAGCGTCTGGGTCAGGCGTTACGGTGATATCGGAAAAGGGGATGGTGGCTGTGGGCAGGCGGGTGGGCGTGGGCGGAATCTCGGTGATAGTAGGGATATTGCTTACATCACCGATTACGCGCGTGGTGCGGCTGAAGACCCAGCCAAAATTATCCGGCCCGCCGAAGTAGGCAATTTTGTACCAGAGAAAATCGCCATTGAAGGCTTGCCCTACAATCTCAGCGCTTTGCCCAATCACCATCCGGCCAATTAAGTCATAGTCAGTGCCGGGGCCGGTGCGCACATTGACGCCTTCTTCGCCAAACGCCACTTCCACGCGCGGCGGGCCGCCCGGCGTGGGCGTTTCTTGCGCCAAAGGTTCAGCGGCGGCGGGCGCGTTAACTAGAAAAGTAGCTCCCAAAATCAGCACAACTATCCCGCGCCAAGCCGCCAAGACGCGAAGGGAGTTGATTTTTTTTCTTTGCGCCTTCGCAACTTTGCGCAAGGCATCCGTAAACATTTTCATAATTCAGCTCGGATGGCCCACAAATCTGGGAAAAACGGCTTGAGGGTGGTGCTGAGATAACCCACGCCTGCCGAACCGCCGGTGCCCTTCTTAGTGCCGATGGTGCGCTCCACCATTTTCACATGCCGGTAGCGCCATTCTTGCAAGCCTTCATCTAAATCCACCATGCGTTCACACAGCCGCACCAAACCGGGGTGGGAGCGATAGACTTCCAAAAGCGTGTGTTGAACGGCCTCAGAGGGTTGAATGGCTTGCGTCACATCGCGCCGTAACGCTTCGGGTGGCACTGGCAGGCCATTTTGATGCAAATAAGCCAGAAAAGCATCCCAGAGGGTGGGTTGGCCAAAACGGCGTTGAAGGCGGGCTTGCGCCTCGGCATCATCCGCAAAGTGCTGGAGCATGGCGGGCCGTTTGTAACCCAACGCAAATTCTAGCTCTCGGAACTGCGCTGATTGAAAGCCGCTGGCCGCTTCCAGAAAACCACGAAAAGAATTGAACTCCAGCGGCGTCATGGTCTCTAGCACATCAATTTGAGATACCACCGTTTTGAGGATGGTGAGGATGCGGCGGAGAGTATGTAAGGCGCGGGAGGAGTCGTTTTCGCGCAAACGCTCACATAAATAATCCATTTCATGCAAAATCTGCTTGAACCATAGCTCATATACTTGATGGATGATGATGAACAACATCTCATCATGCTCCGGCCCAACCGATTTGGGCTTTTGGGCGTTGAGCACCTCCGAGAGGCGCAAATAGCTTGCGTAAGTGAGTGGCGCGGACATAGTTTATTCCATGAATGCGTTGATTATACGATGAGGCGGACGGATGGTTGACGGCAGACAACGTCTGCGGTCCGCCGTCATTTATTCAGTTTCGCTCAGGATTTGCAGGGTGGCGCGGAGGACGGGTAGGAGCTGTTGCTCGTCAGCATGATCGGAGGGGGCAAACGTCATGGCCAATTGGCCCGCGCGGCGGCCAGAGATGCGGGTTTCCAGCCCGGCCAGCGCGTTTTGCGCTTCGGTGAAGCCTACATGCCCAATTAACTCAATGGCCTCCCGGCGGAGGTGCAAAGCTAAGCCGCGTTCCCCGGCCAGCCGGGTGAGGTGTGTGGCGGCGTTGGGCACGCGTTCCAGTAAGCGGGAGAGGGCATCCGCCGTGAGGCGCACGCGGCCCGCCCGCGCTTCTTGATGGAGTTCCAACAAAGCGATGAGTTGAGGCCGTTCAAATTTACGGAGGTGGCTGGCGGCGGCTACGCGCACTTCCACTGGATAACGATACTCCAGGCCGCGCAGTTCAAAATAGTCCGCGAGGGCTTGCACAATTTGGGCGCGCAGGTTGAAATCCGGCTCATCCACGCGGGAGGCGAGGAGTTGGATGGTGAGCAAGGAGCGCCGCACCACTTCTGAGCCGAACAAAATGGCAAAGCCACGCCGCCGTTCTTCAATGTGAGGGGAAACAAACATCTCGCCCGCAATCCATGGGTCTACCGAGGGGATGACGCGGGGGGCCAACCGAGCCGGAGACCGGAGGGCCATATCATAGCGAGTGCGGGAGCGAGGGCGAGGCAAAATTTTTTCCACGAAATCACACAAAGAGCGCGAAGGGTTTTACGCGGCTATTCTGCGCGCTCTTTGTGGATGAACTACTTTTTAGCTTTCAGCGCATCCCGCACCTTGGCCAGTGCGCGTTCCGGTTGAGCGCCGAGGTGCACGCGGATGACGCGGCGGCGGCGGGCCACCAGCGCCTTGTAATCCCCTAACGCCTGCGCTTGCTTGAGTTGCGAGAAGGTGTACGGCTCGCCTTCAATGGGCGCATCCACCGGGTCATTCACAATAAACTGGATGAACACGCCATTGTTGGCGCCGCCTTTGTGGAGTTGGCCGGTAGAGTGCAAGAAACGCGGCCCGTAACCAATGGTGGTGGCCGCTTTGGCTTTATCGCGAATGAGGGCCTGTAGTTCCCGTAAAAGCTTTTCGCGTTTTGGCGTGCGCTCACAGTAGGCTTGCAAAGCCACATAATCATTGCGGCGCACCAGCGCAATGTATTTTTGGAAGCGGGCCGCAAAATCGGGCGCGGCCACTGAAAGCACCGGGGCGTTATCCATCAACTTGCCGGTGGCGGCAATTTCCAACAAGGCCTGCTTAGCGCTCTCTTTGGCTTCTTGCACATTGGGTTGGTCAAACGGGTTAATCTCCAGCACGCGGCCAGCCACCGCTGTGGCAATTTCCCACCGCAACATTTCCCCGCCCAAGTCATATTCATCCGCCAGTTGGATATCAATCACCGGATGTCCGGCCTGCGCCAATGCCTTCGCCGTTTTGGCCTGCGCGCCATCCTTGCCAAGCCGAAGATTGACAAACACCCGGTCAGCGCCATAGACCGCCGGTTTGCCGGGGGCCTCGCCCTCCACAGGCACAATGCCCTTGTTCTCCTTGCCGGTTGACTCGGCAATTAACTGCTCCACCCAATAGCCAAACGTCTTAATGCCCTCAGAAGTGAAGAAGGTAACTTTATCCCGGCCTTCTTGCGCCAGCACGCCCAGCGCTGTGCCTAATTGCAGGCCGAGGTTGCGGGCCAGCGGCACATCGGCGCTACAAGCATCCATCATCAATTTGGCGCGGTCTAGCAAGTGGGCCACATCTACGCCAAGGAGCGCGGCGGGCACCAGGCCGAAGTACGAAAGGGCCGAGTAGCGGCCTCCGATATCCGGCGGGTTGAGGAAAATGCGACGGAAGTTACGTTCTTGTGCGAGTTTGGAGAGTGACGTGGCCGGGTCTGTGATGGCGATGAAGTTTTCACCGGCGCGGTTGGGCTTCTTCTTGGAAACGCGCTCCCAAAAGAAGCGGAACATAGCGTTAATTTCTGCCGTGCCGCCGGATTTGCTGGCGATGATGAAGAGCGTGCGCGGCAAATCTACAGCGGAGAGCGTGGAGAGCACGGCGGCGGGATCTGTAGAATCCAATACATACAATTGCAGGTAGCCTTTAGCCACGCCAAATGTCTCGCGGAATACTTCCGGCGCGAGGGAAGAACCGCCCATGCCGCACAACACCGCGTGAGTGAAACCGGCGCGGCGCACTTCACCGGCAAAGGTGGTGAGTTCACTTACCCGCTCACGCATCATCTCGGCTACATCTAGCCAACCCAAGCGAATGCGGATTTCATTCTGATGCTCCACGCTCTCCGGCTTCCACAGGGTGGCATCTTTCTGCCACAGCCGCGCGGGCACGCCGGCTTCGGCCATTTGCGCCAATACGGCCTCCACCCGTTTCTGCGCCTTGCCCAAGTGCATTCGCTGACGGGAATTGAGGAGGGCGGCTTGGCGGCGCATTTCGACTACAGCCAACAAAGTCTCAAAAGATTTGGCGAAGGAAGCCACGCCCTCATCTTCCAATTGTTGAGTTACTTCATCCATAGAGATGCCGAACTCCAACAATTGCTCCACTACCCGCTCGGCCTCATGGGTATCTGTGGTCAGGCGAACTTGCGGCTTGCCGTGGTCTTTGTAAGCTTTGAGGGTGGCCGGCGGCATGGTATCCACCGTATCCGGCGCAATCAACGCCTCCACATAGTACGTATCAGGGTAAGCCGGGTTTTTGGTGGAAGTGCTGGCCCACAACGGGCGTTGCAGGCGCGCGCCCTTCTTGGCAAGCTCCCTGAAGCGCTCTTGGCTAAACACTTCGCGGAAGGCGGCGTACGCTAACTGCGCGTTGGCAATGGCGGCCCGGCCTTTGAGCGTGGCAAGGAAGGAGGCCTTGCGCGATTCAATAATCTGAATCTTGGCGTCCAACTTTTTATCCACCAGCGTATCTACGCGGCTCACAAAGAAGGAGGCCACCGAGGCGATGTTTTTGAGCGGCTTGCCGGCCTTTATGCGCCGCTCCAAACCCCACAAGTAAGCGTCCATCACCTGCCGGTAGCGCTCAATAGAAAAAATCAGGGTGACGTTGACATTGATGCCTTCCGTAATGGCTTGCTCAATGGCGGGCAGGCCTTCCTTGGTGGCCGGGATTTTCACCATCAGGTTGGGCCGGTTCACAGCTTTCCACAGCCGCCGCGCTTCTTTGATGGTGGCTTGCGTATCTCGCGCGTAGGTGGGGGCTACCTCAATGCTCACGTAACCATCGGCGCCCTTGGTCTGTTTGAAAACGGGCGCAAACACATCGGCGGCGGCCTGAATATCTTCAATGCTCAACACGTCAAAAATCTCAGCCGCGCTTTTGCCGTCTAGCGCCAGCTTCGCCAGCGCTTCATCATAAATGCTGGTTTGCCCAATGGCCTGTTCAAAGATGGTGGGGTTGGAGGTGAGACCGGTGATATCGCCATCCTTCACCATTTTCTTTAGGGCGCCGCCCGTCAGCAAGTCACGGCGGATGTTATCGTGCCACGGCGATTGGCCGAGTTTGTTCAAAGTTTTAAGGGGGTTAGCCATTGCAGAACGTCCTTTAGAATCCATCTACGCATTTGCCAGTTTGATCCGTTTTCTTGCCCAAAACGGTTCTATTCAATAAGCTGGGAGATGAGTTCTTATTGTCAAGCTGAACCATTTTTGGCCTTGCCGCAGGCAGGCAAGCCAACTATTTTTTATGCTACTGCCCACAGGCTGGAGCGGGGATAGTTTACTCAGTTTTTGCGGTTTGGGAAATTAATCAATGCGAGGAGTTCAAACTGGGGATAATTGAAACGCGGACAGCCCGGATGAAAAAGAAAACGCGGAAATTAGGGAAACCAAGGAAAGAAATCCGTGATCTCCTATACCTTTTCGCGTTTGTCCGTGTTTCACTCGCCGTCTCGCTCCATCTTTAGCACCTTCTCCAGCCGACGTTTGTGCCGCGCCTCCCCGCTGAACTGAGCGCCGAGGAACGCCCGCACCAGTTCTGGGATAAGCTCCGTGCCCACAATGCGTGCGCCGAGGCAGAGCACGTTCATATCATCATGCTCCACGCCCTGATGGGCCGAGTACGTATCATGGCACACGCTGGCGCGGATGCCGCGCATTTTGTTGGCGGCCACACACGCGCCCACGCCGCTCCCGCACAGCACAATGCCGCGCTCGGCCTGCCCGTTCTGAATGGCTTGGCCCACATCGCGGGCGGCGTCCGGGTAATCCACGGAAACTTCGGCGGTGTCTGGGCCTAAATCAATGGCTTCGTGCCCGGCGGCGCGCACGGTTTCAATCACTTTGGCTTTGGCGGGGTAGCCCGCATGGTCTGAGGCAATGGCGATTTTCATGGTGTTTTGTTAATTGGACACGGATGCTTCGCAAACACAGGCGCTTCGCGCACACGGTTAATGAGTATAATCACTTGAATGGTTGTTCAAATGAGCATTGAAAAGCAACAGCCGTTTGTGTTTTCACGTCTTGGCACCAACCATCCACTTCATAAATTACCATTTTGTCTTCAAAACTCCGAATCTCAACAGCGGGTCGGTCAGTAGCAAAACCTATGGTAAAAACGCCCAATTCATAGCCAAAATAGTGGCAGTGCGCCTGTAAGCCAAACTCATCAGAGACACAATATGCTAAGTGCCGCGCGCCACCGCCCCAGCGCACGGGATTATCGGCAAACAAATGATACCAACGACCCTGCCAGTATTGGCTATCCACTCGGCTTAAGCGATAGCCACGCCAAAAACTGCTCACCAACGCCACACTCAACAAAATAACTAATACGATACTAAACCAAATCGCCAAATCGCGGCGTTCAAAGCGGCGCTCTAGCACTAAGAAGATAACGGCCCAAATGATAAAAGCAATTGGGGCACAAAACAGTGCATTACCGAGCCAACTACCAGCCATGCTAAACACAAAGGCCGCCAGCAAATTTGTTTCGCCGTCATGGGGTAATGGGCGATTGCCCATAACAGCCGCCCATCCAGCCAGCAACGCGATAATGACTAATCCGCCGTAATAAACAATGCGGCCCACTTTGTAAAACAGGCTGGGCCGTTCAAGTAATTCCTGCGGGATTTCAGTGCGCATCAAATTCAATTTATCTCAACGATGCGAGCAAGTCTAGCACTGTCTCGTCTTAAAGCCTTCTCCCAGCGGGCTTGCGGCCCGAATGGGCTGAGAGGGTTTGGGTGAGGGCGAAATCTGCGCTTTTACTCGGCCTTGGCTCATTTAAGGCCACCCGCTCGCCCTCATCCGGTCTTCGGCCACCGCATGCCACCTTCAGGTGGTCTCCCCTGAGAGAAGGGCGACCACATCAATTTTCAACCAGCGCGCTCCTTCAAATAATGCTTTACTTCTTCGCGAGTATGCGTGTCAAGGTCATTTCTAGCCGTGAGTAACAGTTCTTGAGCCAACAGACTATCCAGCTCACCGAGCGTCATCACAGCTACCCAACGCACCGCTGAATTGGGATGAATCAAACCTTTTGACAAATAAGGTAAAGCCTTCTCGCCTAAATCGTATGCGATATATTCAACAATTGAAGGTGCACTATCCCAATCTTCTATACCTTCAGCATCCAGTAAGGCAATATCATCAAAAATCGTTTCCATTCCTTCAGTGCGCCCAAAGTGGGCAAGGCCAACAGCCATCCACATCCGCACGAACGGATCTGTTTCAGCAGAATAGGCGCTCAACAAAGATTCACCTATGGAAGTTTCTCTTCGCTCCAGAAGTGCAACAACCGCACTCCATCGAATAGATGGTTGTGAATGCCGCAACATGGGCAAAATCAGCGGCAAAGCACGCCTATCTTTAACTCGCCCTAGTTCGTGAAGTGTATAGCCAACTTTATCAACCTGCGGGCTTTTTAAGCGCTTAGCATATTGCTCAAACTTGCGCTCTTGCCACCAATCGAAAATCGTTTTCATCCCCAATTCTCCAATCATCCCTATGCCCAAATCCCTATGCCCAATTACCACTAACCAATAATCTCCCGCGCCTTGGCCACCACATTTTCCACAGTGAAGCCTAGCTCTTTGAAGACGCGGGCGGCGGGGGCGGAAGCGCCGTAACGATTGAGAGTTAACGTTGCGCCTTTGCTCCCCACCCACTTGTGCCAGCCTAGCTCCACACCGGCCTCCACGGCCAGCCGCGCCGTGATGCTTGCGGGCAACACACTCTCACGGTACTCAGCGGATTGCGCCTCAAACAGCTCCCAGCACGGCATAGAAACCAGCCGCGCCGCGATTCCCTGCTCCGCCAGCTTCTTCTCGGCTTCCACAATCAACGCCACTTCTGAACCGGTGGCAATGAGAATCACCTGCGGCGCGGCCACTTGCGGGTTGAGCACATACGCGCCTTTGGTGAGACCTTCGGCGGAGGCGTAAACGGCCCGGTCTAGCACGGGCAGGTTTTGGCGCGTGAGGGCTAACACGGTGGGCTGGTGGCGGTTCTCAATGGCAACTTTGTACGCCCACGCCACTTCATTGGCGTCCGCCGGGCGGATAAAGAGCAAATCCGGGATGGCGCGCGCGGCGGCGTATTGCTCCACCGGCTGATGCGTGGGGCCATCCTCGCCCACGCCCACGCTATCATGCGTGTAAATCCACAACGGGCCAATCTTCATAATCGCGCTCAGGCGCACGGCGGGCCGCATGTAATCAAAGAACGGCAAAAACGTGGAGCCGTAACCGATTACGCCGCCATGCAGAGTGAGGCCATTCACAATCGCGCCCATGCCATGCTCACGCACGCCAAAGTGTATGTTGCGTCCCGCATAGCCCCACACGCCGCCGCTCACACCCTGCGCGCCCTCGGCGGAAGAGTCATCACTCTGAAAATCACCCTGCCCTTTTAGCACCGTAAACGTTGAAGGATTCAAATCCGCCGAACCGCCGATGAGTTCTGGTAGTTTCTGGCCGAGCGCGTTGAGCACCGCTTCTCCAGCTTTGCGCGTGGCAATGCCTTTGGCATCCGGCGGGAACGTGGGCAAAGCGCTCTCCCAGCCAGCGGGCAGTTCGCCACTCAAACGCCGCTTCAATTCTTTCGCCAGTTCCGGGTGCGCCTTCTCGTACTTCGCCCAGCGGTTGTTCCAATCATTTTCTGCCTTTGCGCCGCGCTCCAGCGCCGCGCGAAAGTTTTTCAGCGCAGTCTCCGGCAAATGGAACATCTCTTCCGGCCAGCCGAGATTGGCTTTGGCGGCTTTGAGTTCATCCGGGCCTAGCGGCGAACCGTGCGCTTCAAAAGTGTTTTGTTTGTGCGGCGCGCCAAAGCCAATAATGTTGCGCACCATGATGAGCGAGGGGCGGTCCGTCACGTCCTGCGCCAAACGCAGAGCCTTCTCCAAACCAGCTAAATCATTGCCATCGCTCACTCGCGTGGTGTGCCAGCCATAGGCCGCAAAGCGCAGGCCCACATCTTCACTAAATGAAAGCGAGGTGGTGCCAGCCAACTGAATGCCGTTGTCATCGTAGAGCACAATTAATTTACCCAGCCCCAAGTGCCCGGCCAGTGAGCACGCTTCAGCGGCCACGCCTTCTTGAATATCGCCGTCACTAGCAATCACATACGTGTAGTGGTTGATGATGTTATGCCCGGGCCGGTTAAACGTGGCGGCTAAATGCGCCTCCGCCATTGCAAACCCAACGGCGTTAGCAAGGCCCTGCCCCAGCGGGCCGGTGGTGGTTTCCACGCCGGGCGTAAGGTGGCTCTCCGGATGGCCGGGCGTAAGGCTCCCCCACTGCCGAAAGTTTTTCAGCTCATCCAAAGAAAGCGCATAACCGGTGAGATGTAGAAGCGAATACAACAGCATAGAACCGTGACCGGCGGAAAGGATAAAGCGATCACGGTCTGCCCATTTGGGGTTAGCCGGGTTGTGCTTAAGAAATTTCTGCCATAACACGTAAGCCATCGGGGCCGCGCCCATTGGCAGGCCCGGGTGGCCGGAGTTAGCGTTTTGTACGGCGTCAGCCGATAAAAAGCGGATCGTGTTAATGCTGAGGGTATCAAGTTCAGTGGTCACAGCGTAAGGTCTCCAATCAAGTTGATTATAATGGCAGACAATTCTCAATGCACAATTCGCAAGTATCAATTGTGAATTGTGCATTGTAAATTCCTATGATTATCTTGTTTGACGTTGACGGTGTGTTGGTTCACAGCCGCGCCTATCACCTAGGGTTGCAAAAAACGGTGGAATTTTTTGCCCGCCGGTTGGGTTTAGTAGAGGCCCATACCCTTACCCAGCCAGAAATAGACTTGTTTGAAGCGAATAGCGTTACGGTGGAATGGGAAAGTAGCGCCATCGCGGTGGCGGGCTTGCTGTTTGAGCGGCTAAAACTGGAAGATTCACCAGCCGTTTTGCCCACGGATTTTTGGAAGCTATGCGCCGCTCTGGCCGCTCAGCCGCGCGCTATCCCTCGGCCAGATTTTTCTGCGCTGGCCCGCTGGGCAGGCGAACATACCCCACCCGGCACGCGGCCTTCACTGGCGATGTTGGATTTGTTTGTGGGGAACAGTGATGGCATCGGAGGGGCGAAGCATGTTTCGCTTTTACCGCCCCCGTCCCTGCAACAATTGCTAGGCCACTGCTACGATATTTCCATCTCACCGACGATGCAGGTATTTCAGAATTATGTGGTGGGGCATGAGATTTATCAGAGCAGTTACAGCGTAAAGCCACATTTTGAAAGCCCTGCCCTACTGGAAACGGAAGACCACCCTTACTTAGCGCCGGAAATGCGCACCCGCTTGTTGGCAGAACGGGAGGCAGAGCGGGCTTGGTTTACGCTGTACACGGCCCGGCCCAGTTTGCCGCCGCGCGAGGTGATCAACGGCGCGCCACTCAGCGGCTATACACCGGAAGCCGAGATGGCCTTGCAATTGAACAAGTTTGAAGCCGGAGAAGTGCCCATCATCGCCGTAGGCCGTTTGGAATGGGCGGCGCGGCGCGTGGGCAAAACGAGCGGGGATTGGGTGAAGCCTTCGCCGGTGCAATCACTGGCCGCCATTGCGGCGGCCCGCACTGGACACGAGGTGGAAGCGCTGGAGGCCGCGCATATTGTGGCCCATACGGCGCGCTTGCCAGAGATTTACGCCGCTTGCGCCGGCGAACATGTGCATGTGTTTGAAGACTCAGCCAGTAGCTTGCGGGCCGTCACCCGCGCCGTGGAGATATTAAACGCGCACGGCTTGAACTTAACGCTCACGCGGCACGGTATTGCGCCAGTTGGTTCCCCCAAGCAAGAAGTTTTAGCAACTATTGCAGATTATCTCCACCCGGACGTTAATCAGGGTCTAGCTCAAATTCTGTAAGAACTCATCTATAAGCTTGCCGCTTCGATAGCTTTTCAAGCCCAAAATGGTTCTCTACCGTAGGTTTAGAGATGGGTTCCAAGCTGGTATTCACACAAGCGATTCACCAATTCCAACAGTTGACGCAAGCTCACGGGTTTGAGAAGCACCAGATCAAACTCCTCTTCATGGGTTTCAACGGAACGGGGATTGCCGGTAATGGCGATGATGCGGGCGGTAGCGGGTAGAGAAGAACGCAGGTATGCGAATAAATCTAAGCCTTGTCCATCCGGCAAGTTCATATCCAGCAAGATCACATCCGCCGAAAACTGCTCCAGCCACTCCAGCAGGGCCTGCGCGGAATAAAGCGCATGGGCTTCATAACCGGCATTCTGCAGGCTCAGCCGATAGGCGCTGGCGAGGGCGATATCATCCTCCACGATAACAATGACGGAATTGGACATCCCTTCCAAGATAAAATCTCAATGTAAAGAAGTGATAAGGAAAATCAAACTGTGACGCTCTCGCTTGCTTATTTTGTGACGCCGCATGGCTTTGGGCATGGCGCGCGGGCCGCCGCCATCATGGAAGCCGTTTACCAACAGAATCCTAACTGCCATTTTGAAGTCTTTACCCAAGTGCCGGAGTGGGTGTTTGCCGATTCAACCCACGCGCCCTTTCGCTATCATTCGCTCCTCACGGATTTAGGTTTGGCCCAGAAAACACCGTTAGTGGTGGATTTGCCGGAAACCGTCCGGCGTTTAGCAACGCTCATGCCGTTTAATCCGCAAATGATTAAGCGCTTAGCCGCGCAAGTGACCCAGGCCGGATGCCGCGCCGTGTTGTGTGACGTGGCCGCGCTGGGGTTGACCGTAGCCCACGCCGCCGGGTTGCCCTCCGTGCTAATTGAAAATTTCACCTGGGATTGGATCTATGAGCCTTACGTGGCTGAGGAGCCAAAGCTTCAACCGCACATGGATTACTTGCGCCAGTTATACGCCACGGCCACATATCGCTTTCAGGTTGCGCCGGTATGCCACGTTCTACCGCACACGCCGCAAATTGCCCCGCTTAGCCGCAGTCCGCGCCAAAGCGCGGGTGAGGTGCGTGCGCGCTTAGAAATCCCCCCTCACCATAAACTTGTTTTACTAACGATGGGCGGCATGAATGCTGATTGGCGGACAGTAGTGGCGCAACTGCATCAGGCGGAGGGAGTGAGTTTTGTAATTCCGGGGGCTAGCAAAAACGGGTTGGAGCGGGAGGGGAATGTTCTTTTGTTGCCACCCCGCTCTAACATTTTTCACCCGGATTTATTGGGAGCAGGCGACGCCGTGGTGGGCAAGCTGGGCTACAGCACGCTGGCGGAAACATATCACGCCGGTTTGCCCTTTGCCTATGTGGAGCGGCCCGGCTTTCGAGAATACCCCGTGTTAGCCGAGTTTGTTCAAAAAGAAATGCATGGGCTGGAAATTAAAGCCGCGGATTTTGAAAGCGGCGCATGGCTGGCGCAACTCCCAACTATTCTAGCTTTGCCGCACGTCACTCGCTCCGGGCCAAACGGCGCCAACCAAATGGCAGACTTTATTATCCAGCAATTTTCAGCGCCGCATTGTTAGGCGCGCACTCACTTCACCACATATTTCTGGGCCGAGCCGCGTTGCTCCAGCAAAGCCGCGTAGCCGCCGCGCCAACCATCTCCAAAGGTATTCTTCTTGGGCAGATTCACCTTGGTGAGTCTTGGCATTAGGCCTGCCATTAACGCCGGCAGATCTTGCCAGTTGTTCTCCAACACCACTTTTTCCAGCTTTTCAGCGGTAGGCGTCACCCACATCCACTCCCGCCGGAACTGATCCGCCTTCAGCCAGTAATCACGTTTCTCCCATGCCACGCAGGTCACGTCAATCGTGTCGTTAATTTCTCGTAAGGCCAGCGCTATGTACGCCGTCATATCTCGGGCATCTTCATCCAGCTTGGGTTTGGTGGCCAAATCGCGCAGAGTCCACGCAATGCTTTTCATCAATCGGTCACGCTGTTTGCCAGCGCCATCAGGCTTAATTAATCGGCTCACAATATACTCCTCCGGCGCACAGGGTAAGCGCCAAGGCAGCGATTGTAACAGAGGGCATTTTCAAGACCAAATGCTAGCGCGTGATAATTCTTGTTATACTTATGGCTAACCCAAAAGACGCCAGAAAAGAACCGCATGAACCCCAAATTTCTTGAACTCAAAAAACGGCTCGCCGAGATTCATGACCTAAACAAAATCAGTTGGGTGCTGGGCTGGGATCAACAAACAATGATGGCCCCGCGCGGCGGCGCGGTGCGCGCCGAGCAGATTGCCACGCTCAATAAAATCGCGTTGGAGCGGTTCACATCACCGGAGATAGGCCGCTTGCTGGATGATTTGCAGGCGTATGGTGAAAGTTTGCCCTATGACTCGGATGACGCCAGCCTCATCCGCGTGGCGCGGCATGATTATGAGAAAGCGCGCCGGGTGCCCGCCGAACTGCAAGCCGAACGTGTGCGCGCTTCTTCACTGGCGCGGCAGGTGTGGGTGGAGGCGCGGCAAAAATCCGATTTCAACTTGTTTCTGCCACACTTGCAAAAAAATGTGGATTTGACGATGCAATATGTGGAGTGCATGGCCGACGGCCAAGAGCAGGCCTATGATGTCTTGTTGGACGATTACGAGCAAGACATGAAAACCGCCGATGTGGCGCGGGTGTTTGCCGAACTCAAAGCCGGCCTTGTGCCGCTAATTGCGGCCATCCGCGCGAAAGAAGAGCGTGTGAGCGACGCCTGCCTGCATCAGCCCTTTCCGGCAGAGCAACAGAAAACGTTTTGCTGGAATTTAATCGAGCAATTGGGCGCCAAGCGCGAGAGTTGGCGACTAGACCCCACGGTGCATCCGTTTGCCAGCAACAGCGCCACGCAAGATATCCGCATCACCACCCGCTACTACGATAATTTCCTCAACCCGGCGCTCTTTGGCTCGATGCATGAGTTTGGCCACGGCTTGTATGAGCACCAGGTCAGCCAGAATTTAGAGCGCACGCCGCTGTGCCGGGGCGCTTCGCTTGGCCTGCACGAGAGCCAAAGCCGCATGTGGGAGAACTTAGTAGGCCGGAGCCGCGCGTTTTGGCGTTTCATGTATCCCCAATTGCAGGCGGCCTTCCCTAGCCAGTTGGGCGGCGTGGATCTGGAAACATTCTACCGCGCTATCAACAAAGTTCAGCCCTCTTACATCCGCGTGGAGGCGGACGAGGCCACTTACAGCCTGCACATCATTCTACGCTTTGAGTTAGAGCAAGAAATGGTGAACGGCCAACTCGCGCTCCGCGATTTGCCAGAGGCTTGGGACAGCCGCTTTGAGCAATATCTGGGCCTTAAAGCGCCAAACGACGCTGAGGGTGTTCTGCAAGACATTCACTGGTCAGGCGGCATGATTGGCTACTTCCCCACCTACTCGCTCGGCAGCATCATCGCCAATCAGTTATGGGAGAAGATTATGGCCGATGTGCCGGATTTACCCGCGCAGTTTGAGCGCGGCGAGTTCACGGCTTTACGCGTCTGGTTGCGTGAGCATCTGCATCAGCATGGCCGCAAGTTCACGCCCACCGAGATACTCCAGCGTATTGTGGGCGGCGGTATTGATGTGAAGCCTTATCTGCGGTATTTACACAAGAAGTATGGGGAGATTTACGAGTTGAATTAAGGGCTAAAGCGTTAAAACAAAGCGCTCCGACTAAAACTGTCGGAGCGCTTTTATTTTGAGCGCCAGGGCTTGAAAGCCGCTAAGTCACCGTTGTTGTGAGAGTGATGCTGGTTGTTGTAGCGCCGTTCGTCTGTGACGTAAATGTAATCGTCACTGTATCTTGCGCACCGGGGGCCTGTCCGCTTGGGATGTTAACTTCCACAATGATGGTGGCCGTGCCGCCCGCCGCCACGTTGCTCACCACAGTAGGCGGGTTTACGGTGGGGGGAAAGGTTGTGCCGCCTGTCACCGAGATATTGAAGCTATCCGTAACGTTGCCCGTGTTAGTCAGCGTCAGCGTGTAAGTCACCACACTCGGCGAGGTGGAGGTAATGGCTGTGGTATTAGCGGAGACCGAGACGCCCGTAACAGAATTTACCGTGGTGGAAAGCGTGGCCAAGGCGCTCTTGGTCAAATCACCCTGTGAGGTGACGGTAACGCCTGTGAGATTACTGCTACCACCCGCCGCATTGGCTGGAATGGTGACGGCCACTGAAAGCGAAGTGCCGGCCCCGGCTCCCAAATTGGTAATAACGGTTGGGTTAGGAACTGCCGCGAATGCGCCACTGATGGCAATGGAGAATGAGTCCGTGGCTGTGCCGGTGTTGGTGACGGTGAGCGTATAAGTTACCACCGCGCCCGGATTGCCCGATTGGGCAGAAGCGGTTGGGTCAATCGCCACACCCCGCACAGGCGTTGGGGTGGCCGTGCCGGTGCTCGTTGGTGTGCCAGTTTGAGAGGGGGTGGCGGTTTGGGTGGCGGTGGGCGTGCGTGTTTGTGTGCCCGTCTGGCTGGGCGTCCGTGTGAGCGTAATAGAAGGCGTGCGTGTGGCGGTGGGCGTGAGGGTATTGGTGCGGGTGAACGTTGGCGTAAGCGTGCGCGTGTTGGTAGGCCGCGGCGTGCGCGTAAGCGTGCTGGAGGGCGTAGGCGTGGAAGTAATGCTGGGCGTGGGCGTCACGCTAGGCGTGAGCGTTTCAGTGGGCGTAGGCGGCAACGAGTCATCCCAACCAAAGTTTACGCCGGCTGTGGTTTGGCCCACCACCACTTCCGCTACTAAAAAGGCGCGGTTGCGAGCATCGCCCGTTAGCGGCGCGCTCCAATTACCCGCCGTAAAAGCTTCTGCGTTATCGGCTGGGTCAATCAACACACAATATCGGCCCGGCGTCAGCCCATCAAACTTAAAAGAGCCATCCGCCGCCGTCCGCGCTTCCGCTTGCCCAAAAGCAGGGCAATTACCAGCGCCGAGTTTCACCAATACGTTGCCAATGCCCGGCTCACCCGGCTCATACAAACCATTGCCCTGCGGATTGCCAGTTGGCCCGGTGAGACACAAATTGGTTCCAGCCGCCCCCGGCGGGCAACGGTCAAACCATACCACGCCGGTAATAGAGCCAGTGGTGGGGCGTGGCGTTTCACTAGGGGTGAGCGATGGCTCAATGGTAGGGAGTGGCGCAATGGCGGTGGGGAGCGGCTCCAAATCCACCGCCGCATCTAGTAATTGCGGGCCAAAAGCCAGCAAGGCGCCGCCGCCACATAAAATTACGAGGAGGGCGGCCAAACCGCCAATTAGCCAATTCCGGTTAATGTTTTGCATAGCAGTTGCTGGCCTTATCTTACTCTGAATATGAAAATGTGCCACCGCTATAATGCGGATATGACCCGCCGCCTTAACCCTGACGCGAATGGGTTGGCCGAAGCCGCCGCCCTGCTCCAAGCGGGCGCCTTGGTGGCCTTTCCCACCGAAACAGTGTACGGCTTGGGCGCGAATGCGTTAAGCGCGCCAGCGGTGCGCGGCATCTTCACCGCCAAAGGCCGCCCGTTTACAGACCCGCTCATCGTTCACCTTGCAGACGCCGCCCAAGTTGAAACAGTTGCTAGTTCTGTGCCACCGCTAGCGCAGAAACTGGCGGAGGCCTTTTGGCCCGGCCCATTGACGCTGGTACTTCCCCGCCGGCCCCACATCCCAACAGAAGTGACGGCGGGGCGCGCGACGGTGGCCGTGCGCGTGCCTGCTCACCCACTGGCGCATGCCCTTCTCAAAGCGTGCGGCCTGCCCATTGCCGCGCCTAGCGCCAACCGCTTCAGCCGCCCCAGCCCCACCAGCGCGCAACATGTGTTAGAAGATTTGGACGGCCAAATTGCCGCCGTGTTAGATGGCGGCGCTGTCGCCATCGGCGTTGAATCTACCATCGTGGATGTGACGCAAGCGCCGCCCGTAGTTTTGCGCCCGGGTGGCCTCACGCTGGAAGCCTTACGTTCGGTAGCGCCGGAAATTGAAGTGCGCGCGCGCTATCTCAATGTGGAAACACACGCCATTGCGCCCGGCCAATTTCTAAAACACTACGCGCCACAGGCGGCTTTACATTTGGTGGAGGGTGAACGTGAGCCGGCGTTGAATTGGATGCGGGCGCGGGCAAGTGAACTTTTACTTGAGGGGAAGCGTGTGGGTGCGCTGGTGCTAGAAGCGGATGCGGCTGAACTGAGCAACGAACCATTGGAAATAGTGGTGCTCGGCGCAGAAGCCCACCCAGAAGTGGTAGCTCACAATCTATTTGCGGCCCTGCGTTCGCTGGATGCACGCGGCGTGAACGTCATCTTAGCGCGCTTGCCCGCCGGGCGCGGCCTCGGTTGGGCCATCAGAGATAGGTTGTACCGCGCGGCGGAAGGGCGCGTGACGTATACGTAACTAAATTCGCGGCCAGCACCATAAACACGTTCTTGCATTTTTTTGAGGCCAATCTGCCGCTATCGTTTAAGTGGGTTTAGAAAGGTTGCGGCCTAGCCCTTCTCCCGCTGGGAGAGGGCAAACTGTCTCAAATTTCAGCGGCACCCAAATCATCGCACGCCGTCAACACCCGTTGGAGCATGGGAAGCCACACGTTCACCAATTCCGCGCCAGAGCCGCGGCAGTATTCCACCGCAATGTAAATACCCATCGCCGCGCACAACCGGTAATCATCAAATAATTGCTCCCATGCGTAACCCTGCACGCCGCGCTGAAGTAAATGTGCATGATAATGCTTGAGCATCGGCCTCTCTAACTGCCGCCGCGCCGCCGCTTCCCAATCCAAAATCAGGGCATACGCCAAATCATACACGCCCAGCCAAGTGGTTAGACTCCAATCAAATGGCTGACGGTCTATGAGGTAAATGGGCCGCGTGCCTGCGCGGGGAACAAGAATGTTGTTATGCCCCACATCGCCATGAATGAGTGTGAAGCCGCTCGCATCACGCGCCCGCTCTATCATCTTTTGCGGATGCTGAGCAAAAAACGCTTTCAATAAACCCGGCCAGTGCGGTTGTAGCGCGGCGGCGTGATTTTGTAAAACGTGGCCTAACCCCCGCTCTGCCATCTGCGCAAATTTCAAAATGTGCGCGGCGCTATGTTGCGGCGGCGTGGCCCAGTGGTGCGCGTGCAAAGCCGCCAGCCCTTCCGCTAGCGCCAAGCCATATTCTCGTGTGGGTGTTTTGGCGGCGGCTTCCACATGTGTTTCGGTCACATCCTCCAACAAAAGGTAGTAACGCCGCTCGGCTTCAGAGTAAGCCGCCGAGTAACAGCGCAGAAGCGGCGCGCCCGCTACGCCCACATAATCCCGCGTGTAATAATTCACTTCGGAAGCGCCAAAGAAATCATCCCCTAAATCCGCCCGCACCATTTTTAAGAACAGCCGCTCTGGCCGCTGGCCCCGCGCCCCAGCCGTGTAGCGCACTTTTAGCCGCGCGTTAGCAGACCAGTTGCCCCGGCCAGCATCCACTTCAAATGATTCAACCGCACCCTGCGTGAGCGCGCCGCTGGTGATGAGCGCGTGCGTGAGCCAATCTGGCGTAAGTTGTTCAACGTGGCTAATGATTTCACTCAGCATGCGTTTTCAGAAATTCCAAAACGTACTGATTGACAATTTCCGGTTGATCAAAATTCAAAGCGTGGCCGGCGTTGGGGATGAGGGCCGTTTGAAGGTTGGGGATGAAGGTGCGGGCGCGGTTAAGCGCGGCGGCGTAATCGTAAATTAACTCCTTATCGCCTAATAACAGCAAGGTGGGCGGCGCAAGGCTGTGTAGTTCGGCATCGGTATAAACGGGCGGCAAGTACATGCTGTATCTAAAATCTGTGGTGGTGAGCATTTGCCGAATAGCAGGCGCCATGCTGGGTGTATACACACCCAACAGTAACGTTTGTTTAGCTTGGGCTGAAAGGATGAAGGCCGGGGCCAGCATCCCCAACATCCGTAGAAAAAAGCGGCGGCGGATAGGCAGAAGGCTAGCGGGGGCCATGAGCACCAGCTTACGCACGCGCTGAGGGGCGGATAAAGCCAGCCGCGCCGCAATAAAGCCGCCATAAGATAGGCCTGCCACGTGCACACTTTCTAGTTTCAGTGCATCCAGCACTTCCACTAGCCAGTCCCCAAAATCCGCCGGAGCGGTAAATGGCCGTATGCGCACGCTCTTGCCCATATCGCCCAAAATATCTAAGGCGTAAACGCGGTGTGCTTGGCTGAACGCTTGGATGTTGGGATACCACATGGTGGAGCTAATGGCCTGACCGGGCAAAAGCACTAATGGTGGCGCGGCTGTTGGCCCGCAGGCATTAATATGTGTGACGCCAAAACTGGTAGGCACATCCAGCGCCTCTGTTGGCACAGGCCATAGCGCAAGTGCGGCGTCATACGCGGCAAAGTAGCGGGCTTGGCCAACGGTGGTCTTAAACATTGAGGTCTGTGTTGTCATCGGGTTTAGCCGCCTTTTCCTGCCGCAGAATCCACAGACCAGTGAGGGCAATCCCAATATGAACCACCATAAACGGTAGATAATTCGCCACTGGCCAGCCGCGCAGAATCCACCATAGGTCTCCACCGGCTCCGCGCAACAATTCCAACACGGCTACGGTGAGCACCAGGAGGCCGTTACGGGCCGGATGTTGTGCGGCGTACAGCATCATTGCGCCGAGGCCAGCCATCTCTAAAACAAAAATTAACCACGCATCCGAAAAGGCGCGGATAGAAAGTGCGTCCGCCGCAAATGGGAACATCGCGCCAAACATTTGCGGGTTGGCAAACAACACCCACAAGCTTGTGAGAGCCAACAATAGATAGAAACCACCCACCGCCCGTAACCACCACTGTGTGTTTTTCATCATTCACCTTTCAGCAACTGCCAGCCGATTGGAACGGAACCCACCAGCAGAAGCGCCATTGCCAACGGGTAAAACACCTGAAGCCCGACGGAAACTGCTTGGGCTAAGAAAAACTAATCCCACCCGCCATCAGAAAAATGCCAGACTCTCTTAGCGAGCTCCCCAACCGGAGCAGGCCGATTCCGTTCAAAACATGCGTGAGCGGCCAACAGGCACAAAAGCGGGCCGAAGATGCAGGCTAAGCCCTGCAGGCGGTTAACTGATTTTTTGTAGCGCATTTGATCGCCTCCAGTTAATTGTTCGTCCGGCCCAGCCCAGCCTCACGCGCGCGGATGACAGCTTGGGCCCGGTCTGCCACTTGCAGTTTGCTGAAAATGTTGGTGATGTGGTTGCTTACCGTTTTGCCGCTGATGACGAGTTTTTCGGCAATCGATTTGTTATCCGCGCCTTGCGCCATCAACTGCAAAACTTCTCGTTCGCGCTCGGTCAGTTCTGGGAAAACTTCACTGGGCGCAGTGATGTTTGGTGGAGCGCTAAGGCTTTGGAAAAACGTCATCATCCGCGCCGCAATGGCCGGGCCAAAGACGGCCTGCCCACCCGCCACGGCCCGAATGGCCCACAAGATTTCATCATGATGAGCGCCCTTAAGCACATAGCCGCGCGCCCCAGCCTTCATGGCCGCAAACACCGAAGCATCATCTTCTAACATCGTGACCATGATGATGCCCAAACTCGGCTGTTCGGCCAGAACGCGGCGAGTAGCTTCAATGCCGTTCATGCCCGGCATGTGAATATCCATCAGCACCACGGCCGGCTTTAGCGCGTGCACTTGCGTGAGCGTGGTTTCACCATCGGTGGCTTCACCTACCACTTCAATATCCGGCGTGGCATTAAGCAGAGCACTCAGGCCGGTGCGGAAGAGGGCATGGTCATCAGCTATGAGAATGCGGATTTTGTTCATAGTCTTAACGGGTGATGGTGCTCTCGCTCAAAGGCAGGCAAGCGTTTACACGGGCGCCACCCTGCGGGCCAGCATGCACTTTAAGTGTGCCGCCCAATTCTTCGGCGCGCTCGCGCATAGAACGCAAGCCCACTCCGGCCCGCAATTCGGGCGGCAGGCCAACGCCATCGTCCGTAATTTCTATCCGCAGTTCTTGGCTGTTGCCCAAAAACTGAATGGCACAATTCCGCGCTTTAGCGTGCCGAATAACGTTGGTGAGCGCTTCCAGAGCAATGCGATAGGCGGCTACTTCCACGGCGGCGGGCAAGGCTGGCAGAGCGGCGGGCAATTCACCTACGCTCACTTGTAGGCCACTATTGGCGGACTGTGTTACATAGTCACGAATGGCTTCGGCCAAGCCGCGCTCATCTAAGGCCGGCGGGCGCAAGCCATACACCAAGCGGCGCACATCATTCACCGTCTCTTGCGTTTGGGCTAACACTTCGTTCAGCAATGGCTCCACCGAAGCAGGGCTGTGCTGAAGCAATTGTTTGGCGGCGGCTAACTTTAAGCCTTGGCTCGCCAGTGCCGGCCCTAGCCCATCATGCAAATCGCGGCGCAGGCGGCGGCGCTCTTCCTCACGCGCGTTCACCAAATTTTGGCGGGCAAGTTTTAGCTCGTTCGTCAGGCTCACGGCGTGCACGGCCATACCCGCCTGTTGGGCGATGTTTTGTAGGAGATGTTGGTCTAGCGGGCTAAACGGCTCAGTGGGCGCACGCGGCGCAACCAGCAGATGGCCCAATGTCTCGGATTGGAAAGTCAGTGGAAAACTGACGACCGACGATGGACGACTGACCACTGTTGGGTATGTGACGGTTGTCTGCCGTCCGTGTTCAGTTGTCACTTCAATTTCGACGTACGGCACTTTCAAAGCTTGCGCCACCGTTTGCACGATGCTGGGCAGAACGGCCTCCGGCGCGAGGGCGGCCTCCAGCCGCGCGCCCAGCCGGTTGAGAACACTCACCGGGTCGTCGCGTTCGCCGTACATCAACCGGTTCACACCTGTTTGCAAACGGTCACGCAAGGGTTGCACCAGCACCGCAATCAAGCCCGTAGCGAGGATGGACGCCAACCAGTTCAAGTTGGATTGCGCCATCGCGCCCAACGCGCCCACAATCAGCACGTACACGCCGATGACGGAGAGCGTGAGCGTACCATACACCAACGCGCGATTGATGACGATGTCCACATCCCACAAACGGTAACGAAAGACGGCCAGGCCGGTGGCAATGGCAAAGAGAAAGGACGAAGCGTACCAGTGCGTATCTTGTACCAATTCCCAAATCACCGCCCGCCGCGCAGTGGAGATGGGATAGTCACCGGTGATGGCTGGGTAAATGTTGAAGACGGAAAAATCCACCAGATAGTTGAGGCTGAGCATCGTCAGGCCAGCCACAAACCACTTGAGTTGTTGACGTTGAACAGCGTCCGCCGCCCAGCGATAACGATACAAAAAAGCGTAGATGACGGTGGCCGCGCTACAGAGCACAAAGATTTGAAAGAAGGGAAATGGCCAAGTACGAATATCCGCTATCGAGTTTGGAAATAGAGGGAAGAGGATAACGGCTGGAAGCACAATCGCCGCACACCAACGCGTCCAACGCGGTACAAAGCGCCCATCGGGGAAGACGTAGGCCACCAAAACGATGCCGGAAAACATCACCCCGCTCAAAAGCGCGCTCGGCACATCCACCGCCAGCCATTTTCCCAAGACCGGAAATAGTGGGTTGAAGCGCTCATGGTTCATCCACTCCCAAATGGGATTGAACCACGTGCCGGCGGCGGCCAGTGCGGCCAGCCAAACAGAGAACAACAACACCCGCAGTTCATTGGAACGCCGCCAAGCCATTAGGCCGCCGACCACAAAGTACGGCAGGCCAGCCAAAAATTGCACCACCAGAAAATAACCGGCGTAACCATCTACGGAAAATCCCCACTCTTGGATAGCCTGTTGAAAGGCCAGACACGTTGGCGCATATTCGGGATTGGCGAGGTTGACGCAGGCCAGGCTGGAGTGGCCAAGATAGTACGTATAGAGACTCATCCCAAACACACCAAGCGCGAGCGCAAACAAGGCCGCCCATAGTAAACGCGCTACCACTAAGGCTGGCCCATGTAGTTGCAGGCCGTTAGCTTGAGGATTAACTTGATTGGGCAATGCTACCAGTTGAGGGTTCATGGTGAAGTTTCCGCTGTTCGGTTGAGCCATTATCGGGCAAACGCGCTGGGTTGAGAATTAGCCGCGCGGCGTAACTTCAGGCCAAGCGCCACGCCCAACACCATAGCCAACGGCAAAATCCATAGCGTAGTTGGGGCCACAGGCGCAACCGCCCTCGCTACTATTTGTGACTCCGTAGAAATAGAAGAAGCCGGAATGGGGGGCGTGGGCACGGGCATTGGCGCTGGTTGCGGATTGATTACGGCGGGTTGCGCGGGCGTGGCCACGGCGGCGGGCGGCGTGGGCACGGGCATGGCTTCTGGCCCGGCGGGCTTAGGAGCGGCTGGGCTGGTAAACGCCCACACAACGCAAATCATGATGATTGGCAGAATCACAACAAATGTAAAGGCTGGCAGGTTGAAGGTGGCTTTAGCGGTTGAGTGAGCGATGGTGGTCATGGTGCTGTTCCTCGGTAAAAGTTGTTATTGCGTTCACTGTACGCCAACGGCGCGCCCCCTGTCATGAGATTTGCCCCTATCTTCAACCCACTTTGGGTATGGGAGATTCTCCTATATCAACTTTTGTTTCGTCTTACAGAACGCCAATCACTACTACATTTTTCCAAATTCCCCCGCGTGCCGCTCAATCAGCTCCACCGCCCGCGCCACGCCATCTTCAGCGCGGATTTTTTGGCCGAGGGCGGCGGCGCGCGCCCGCAAAGCGGAATCATGCACAGCGGCTTGTATGACTTTGGCCAGTTTTTCGGCAGTGAGCTGACGGTGCTGGGGTGCGCGTGGGCCAACGCCCAACTTCACCACCCGCTCAGCCCACACGCGCTGGTCACCGGCAAAAGGCGTGATGAGGCTCGGCACGCCGGCGCGCAAACCCGCGCCAGTGCTCCCCGCCCCGCCGTGATGCATTACAGCCGCCATGCGCGGGAAGAGCCAAGCATGCGGCGCATCATCCATGAAGTGCACGTTGGGTGGCGCTGTACGCTGAGATAAACCGCCCCAGCCAGTGAGCAAAAGGCCGCGTTGCCCACTCAACTCCAACGCGCGCAGTATATGTTGTGTTTTCTGTGCGCCGGCCTGCAAGTTCATACTTCCAAAGCCAATGTACATGGGCGGCGGCCCATTTTCCAAAAATTCCAGCAAATCACTGGGCGGTTGCCACGCGGCGGGCGCCTCTAAAAACCAATAGCCCGTAATGTTTTGATGCGCATCCCAATCTGCAGGTTTAGGAAGCACGTGGGCGCTATAGCCATGCAAATGGGGCGCGCCCAATTGGCGCGCGTAATTTTGAGATTCTGTATAAGAGCGCCACGGCTTAAGGCCCAACTGCTTGCGCCAAGTATTGGCCATGTTGCCACCTACTAGCCACAACAGGTTCATCATTAGGGAGTGCGTGAACAGGTTGTATTGGCCGCCCAGTGAGAAGCGCCACGGAAACCAAATCATCGGCCACTCGCGCGTGGCCGTCATGGGGAAGAGATACGCAAATGCGCTGGGGATGCCACGCGCCGCCGCCACTTCTAGCGCGCCGAGGCCGGTGGCGGATTGGATGAAGTAATCACACTGTTGAGCGGCTTGCCACACTTGCGTTTGGCTCTCTTGCATCCCAGCTTTCAGCGCGTTGAGCAGAGCGCCCACCGTCCGCCAGCCGCCGCGCCCCTTGCCCAACTCCTGCATCACCGCTTGCGGATTGAAGCGCACCGGCTCAACGGCTACACCGTAACTGTGGATCCATTCTGCAAAGGTGGCCGGGGCTACCAGCGTGGCCGTGTGCCCGGCCTTTTGGAGGCCAACGGCCAAAGCCACATACGGTTGCACATCTCCGCGTGAGCCAAGCGTAACGAGGGTGATTTTCATGCACACCTAAGCATCATTTTTTACCGGCCTCTGGCGCAACTTGCAGGTACAGCTGATGAGCCGCACAACCGTTTGTCCTTGTGCCCCGCGGGTTGACCTTCTTTATCCGCAAGCCAAAGAAATACGACTCGTTATCTTTTCTCCATTCTTAGTATCACATCCAGTTTAGCGGTTGAACATCCTAAAATCGTTACGGCAACTTGCTTTGAGAAGCATCGCTTCGTCCTCGCCAAGAGTGCCGATTGGCTAAACTTCGCAGATAGCGGCTAGATCAATCACCTGCGCCATCCGGAAGGCCCGCGCCGCCAAGTCGGGCATGTCCCAAGCGAGGGCGTACGCGTATACATCGTTATGCGCGGCGTGGATTAGCGCCGAACCTGTCAACCACTCCTCATTCAGGATAAGTTGGCGCTCACAGACCTCTTGCCTTTCCGCCCGAAACAGATCACTGGCTCTTACTCGGGCCAACGAGGCTTTTGGCGCAAAAGCTTTGCCATTAGCCGATTGGGAGAACAAGGCCGAAGCCACCGACGGCGTAGGCGCTGGCCCGGAGCTAAACATGGTTGTAGGATGGGTCAAAACTCGCACCAGACCGAGGCTCAGCAACAGATGTAACAAAACAAACCATCCCAAGGCCGGGAAGCGGTGAGTGACGAAAACTTTCGGGTGAGTGATGGCGGTCATAGCGTTGATCCTGTCTCAATTTTTGATGCGTTCACTGTATGCTAAAGGAGCCGCCACTGTCATGAGATTTACCCCTATCTTCAATCCACTTTCAGTATGGGAGATTCTCCTAAGAGCAAAGGTTGCTGACGCCGAGAAGAAGGCCAGTCCTTGCGCGTGGTGAGCCAAACGAGAGTAAGCCATGGGAATTATCCTTTCAGGGAGATGATTGAGGGCTTCACGCTATAACTCTGCTTGTCCCAGCGTCTAGACAATGCCCTGATTTGATTGGGAAACTAACCCTCCCAACTCGGCTTGGCCGCCGTGCGCTCCAGTTGGCCGGTTTCGGCGTTATCATGCATCAACGGTTGAAGCAGGTAACGGCCATCTTCTAAGCCTAACACCTCCACAACTTCGGTGAGGCGGCGCGCGCCGTTGGGGAAGCGGCGTTGGCAGGTGATGAGCCGAAAGGCGGAAACAATTTGCGCGCGGATTTCGGCCAAGCCGAGGCCGAGGTTAGCCATCAGGCACAGCGCTTCCAGCCGCGCCAACGCTTCCACCGCGCTGGCGGCGTGCAGGCTCGTCATCCCAGAAACGCCAAGGCTGAAAATTTGGAGCAAGGGCAGAGCTTCCGCGCCGCGCAGTTCACTGAATACAATCCAATCCGGCCGCATCTTGGCCGCCGTGCTCAGCAAATCACTAACAGAAAGATTGGCCTGACTGCTGGCGGCTAAGTGGATGCGGCGCGGGTGCGTCACCGGCAGTTCTTCCGCCTCGCCCACTACCACCAAACGTTCGTGCGCGGGCGCGCTTTCGGCTAAAAGATTCAAAAGGGTGGTTTTGCCACTGCCATTGCCGCCCGTCACCAAAATGTTCACCGGCGCGCGCACGGCGCTCATCAGCAGTTCATAGCCTGCGCGCGTAATGGAGCCGTAGCTAAACAACTTCTCCCACGTCATTGCCCGCGTAAAGAATTTGCGTAAAACCAAATAAGGGCCACCCACCGCCGTCGGCGGCAAAACGCCCAACACGCGCGTACCATCGGAGAGGCGCGTATCGGCCACGGTTTGGCCGGGCGCAAAAGACGTGCCGCCGAGGGAGAGCGCGGCTTCAATGGCGGCGCGCACCGCTTCCGGTGACGCAAAAATAACGCCACTCACTTCCAGTTGGCCGCGCCGCTCCACTAACACTCGGTCAGGCGCATCCACCAAAATTTCCTGCACGTCAGGGTCACTCAGCAACGGCTCCAAGGGCGCGAGCGCCGCCCGAATCACTTTTTCGTCCATGACTTTATCTCCTATCGGTCAGCCAAGCGTTCCGCAAGGCTAAGGCCACCGCTTCGGTGCGGGAATTGGCGCCGGTTTTGTTGAAGATGCTGTTGAGATGAAATTGAACCGTGCGTTCGCTTAAACCGAGGCGGTAAGCAATTTCTTTATTGGTGAGGCCAAGCGCGGCCAGTGAGAGCACTTCCAGTTCGCGCGGCGAGAATGGGTGCGGCGCGTTGGGCGCTGAAGTTGGGTTTAGCGCGGCAGAAACTTCGTTCGCTTCGTTGAGGGCCTTCTGCGCCAGCTCGCCCAGCCGCGCCACCGCCAGCCGCGCGCCCGCCTCCCGCGCCGTCAGGGCGGCTTCGTAGGCCCGGGCTTGGGCGAGCAATTGCTCTAGCGTGTCTAGCAAACTGGTGAGGGGCGGTAAATCCTGCTCAGCCACAACAACTTCCTAAAAGTTGCTCAAAGCATACACCCACTTGCATTGCACCGCCTCCGCTAAAGCCACAGGCCCATCAAAACCAGACGCGCCTGAAAAATTCAGGCGCGTCTGGTTGAAGAGCAATGTACGCAATTGAAATTGAAGATGAAACAACTAAGAACCAACCGCTAATCAAAAAAGTCTTTGTCACCTTCGGGCAAATAGGCCTGCGCTTTATCAACATTAAACGTTACGCCCAAACCGGGTTTATCCCACACATCAATCAAACCATTTTTGATAACGGGATTGGGCAAACCGTCCACAATGTCATACCACCAACTGGGCTGGCCCATCGGATACTCGAAGGCGATGTAGTTTTCGGGCAGGGTGGCGCACACCTGCACCAGCGCGGCCAAGCCAAACAGCCCATCAAAAATGCCGTGCGGGGCCATGAGGATGCCGTGCAAATCCGCATATTCAGTCACCCACTTCAATTCAGCAATGCCGCCAATATCCGCCGGGTCTGGGCCAACAATCCGCACGGCGTGTTTCTCAATTAAGTCCTTGAAATTCTGCCGCAGATAAATTTGCTCGCCGGTGTGGATGGGCGTGGAGGTGCTTTGCGTTAGCTCGCGGTACACATCCGCTAGCGTGTAGGGCACGTAATCCCCCGTCAACATATCTTCCAACCACATCACATTCAGCGGCTCTAAGGCGCGGGCCAGCCGGATGGCATCCGGCAACATCCAGCCCGGCCCACAATCCAAGGCCAAGCCCACCTCATCTCCCAAAACACCCTTCATGGCTTCCACACAGGCAATGATGTGCTTCAGCCCACGCTCTGTGAGCGGCCCCCGGTTGGCATGCGCCACTTCCCTGCGGCCCGGATGTTGGCGGCCATCCGCATAAAAAAAGTTACTGGGCGTGGCGCGGATTTCACCGTGGAAAAAATCCGGCACTTGATAGGGCATGGCGCTGTGGAAAGCAATGCCGGCTTTGATGATGCGAAAGCCCTCCGGGGCGGCCTTCATTTTGGCCACGTTCTCCGCGTAATCTTCCGGTGAACTGCCGCTCATGGGGAAGCGCACCGCGCCGTTGTAAGCGCGCACTTGGTCTCGCACTTTGCCGCCGAGTAATTTATACACCGGCACGCCAGCGGCCTGACCCGCCACATCCCACAACGCCATTTCAATCGCGCTTACGGCGGCTCCCCACGGCTTAAAGCTTCCCAACCGCCGAATTTTGCGCATCACACTTTCCACGTTAGTCGGGTCTTCGCCTAAAACATACGGCTTGTAATGCAGAACAAAAGGCTTGAGGTATGGTTTAGTGTTCTCAGCTTGGCCATAACCGCTTAGGCCTTCATCGGTAACGATGCGCACCACCGGGTTTTCACCGATGACGGCGCACTTCAAATCAATAATCTTCATAAAATCTCCGCGGGGTGGAAAGTTTAGCCGATTATATCCCCCTCCAAAGTTAGGCCAGAAAACCATTCTTGCGGCGCATGTAGAACGAGGACGCTTACCCTAGAGTGCTATTGAGAGGCTCTTGCATGAACACCAAATTCATTTTTATCTTTTTGAGTTTCAGTTTTCTCACCGCTTGCGCCAGCGCCACACCCGCGGCCCCCACGCCTAAAGTGGTTTCCGGCGCGGGGGATATCACGGCAGTGGTGGAAGAATATCGCAACTTGCTGGGGGCCGATAACGGCGGTGAGCCGGTTTCGCCCGGCACGGGCCGCCGCGAAATTAACTGGGACAGTTTGCCGGATGAGTTAGCCGCGCCGAATGATTATGCGGCGGATTTGTTCAACGCGGCCACCGCCCCACGGGCGCGGGGCATTGTGTTGAACACGGAAGCGGGCGCGGTGTTACAAGTAAGCGCCGATGCGGATAACGCCAGCGGCGCTCTGCCGCGCTTTGGGCACCTCAACCCAAGTTATGCTGAGACGTTCAAAACCTTCAGCGCCGAGCGGCTGTTCTCCCCGGTGGGGAGCAACATTGTGGAGGCCACCTTCTTTGTGCCGGGCACGCAAACACCCGCTTTGGTGCGCGGCTTTGGCGCGGTTTATACCGATGTGGATACCGAGCACACCGCCTTTGAGTATTTTGATAAGGACGGGCAATCCCTCGGACAATTCGCGGCGCCACTGTCTAATAATGGCTTATCTTTCTTGGGCGTGGCGTTTGATGAGCCGATAGTAGCCCGAGTGCGCATCACGTATGGCACCGTAAAACTTGGCCCGGACGATAGCTCAGAAAATGATGTGGCAGTGATGGATAATTTTATTTACGGCGAGCCGGTGGCTGTTTCACCGTAACCCAGCCTCGCGGGCGCGGATGATGGCTTGGGCGCGGTCAGCCACCTGCAGTTTGCTGAAGATGTTGGAGATGTGGTTGCCCACGGTTTTGGGGCTGAGCGTCAACCGTTCAGCAATCTCGGCGTTGTTGAGGCCTTGGGCAATTAAGTGAAGCACTTCACGCTCGCGCTCGGTCAGTTCTGGAAAAATGGCCGGGATAGTTTGCGGCGCGGCGTTAAGTTCGCGGAAGAAGCTGATGAGGCGTTGGGCGATGGCCGCGCTGAACAAGGCCTCGCCGGAGGCTGCCGCCCGCACGGCCCGCAACATCTCCGCTTTATCCGCGCCCTTCAAAATGTAACCGTGCGCCCCGGCTCGCATGGCCGCAAACACGGAGTCGTTATCTTCCAGCATGGTAAGCATGATGAGGCCGATGTGGGGTGAGGTGTGCAAAATCCGCCGCGCGGCTTCAATGCCATTTAACTCCGGCATGTTGATATCCATCAGAATTACATCCGGCAGAAGCTCCGCCGCCGCGCGCACCGCTTCTGCACCCGTGGCCGCCTCCCCCACCACTTCCACATCTCCCGCAGAACTCAACAGCGCCCGCACCCCTTCACGAAAAAGCGTGTGGTCATCGGCAATTAATAAACGAATGACACTCATTGGGTGAATGGTGATTAGGTGATTGGTCAATCATCCAATCACTAAATAGGTAATTGAGCTAAAACTTGCACGCCGTGCGGCTGGCGTTGATTGATGAAACAGGTGCCGCCTAGTTCTTCGGCGCGTTCACGCATAGAAGCAAAGCCCACGCCCGATTGATGGAGCGTGGGCAGGCCCACACCCTCATCCACAATTTCTAGCGTTAAGAACTTTTGCGCACGCCATTCAACCATAGAGAGTTCAATCACACATTCGTGGGCCTGAGCATGTTTGATCACATTGGTTAACGCTTCTAGGGCGATGCGATAGGCCGCCACCTCAACAGCGGCCGAGAGCGGCGGCAAAGTTTCTGGCGCACTCACGCTAACGCGCAGGCCACTGCCGGGCGGCACCACCCGCCGCGCGTGCTCCCGCAACGCGGAAACCAAGCCAAGTTCATCCAATACTGATGGACGCAGATCATAAACCAAGCGGCGCACATCAGACACCAGCGCTTGCATTTGGGCTTTGAGTTCGCCCAGTTGGGCGCGGGCGGCGGTGGGATTTAATTCAACGGCCTCCCAAGCCGCTTCAAGCTTCAGCGCTTGGCTGGCCAATGAGGGGCCAAGGCCATCATGCAAATCACGGCGCAGGCGGCGGCGCTCTTCTTCGCGGGCTGTCACAATCCGCTCGCGAGATTTTTGCAAATCGGCGGTGAGGCGATAGGCATGCACTGCGGGTGCGGCCTGTTGGGCAATCTGTTCCAACAAGCGCCGGTCAGCGGCGGAGAACGCTTCGCCCGAGGCCCGCGGCGCAACCAGCAGGTGGCCTAGCGTTTCGGATTGGAAAGTCAATGGGAAACTGACGACGGACGAGGGGCGACTGATGGTGGAGGGATGCCTTACTGCCGTCTGCCATCCATGGTCAGCGGTCAGTTCAATTTCGGCGTAAGGTATTTTCAGCGTTTGGGCTACCGTTTCCACAATGCTGGGGAGCACCGTTTCGGGCGTGAGGGCTGTTTCCAACCTTTGGCCGAGGCGCGCGAGGGCGGTGGCCGGGTCATCGCGTTCGCCGTACATCAGGCGATTGACGCCGCTTTGTAAACGTTGGCGGAGCGGCTGAAAGAAAAACGCCACCGCGCCCGTGACGAGGGCTGAGAATAACAAACTCCCACTAGATTGAAAGAGCGCACTCAGCCCACCCACAATCAATACGTATAGAAGAACAATGCTTAACGTGAGCGTACCATACACCAACGTCCGGTTGATGATAGGGTCTGCGCCCCATAACCCGCGCCGCAAGACGCCAATGCCCACGCCCAGTGGGATGCCGATGAGCAAAAACAGTTGTAGGTGTAAATCTAGCAAGTTGCCTTCAGCTTCTGGCAGGCCGGGCAGGCCAAAGATGCTGATGGGTATCCACAAAGTGAGGAGACCTACAGCCACTACAAACCACTTGGTCTGCTGGCGCTCAGCAGGAGTGGAAGCGCGTAGGTAGCGATACAGTTGCGAGCCAACAGCCAAGCCGAGCCAAACCAGAAAGGCCAAGCTCCACACCTCCCAAGACACGCTTTGTTGAAATACGCCTATCCCCAACATTGGCATAATCACAGCTCCACCCCACGCGGCCCACTTCATCCATTGTGGCGCAAAACGCCCGTTGGGGAAAATGAAAAACAAAAAGATGAGGTAGTGTATGGCGAAGAAGGCTAAGCCATCTCGCAATTGAGGGAGCCAGCGATCCCACGGCGAGCCATATAGCGCATAAATGGCGTTGGCGGCCCCGCCCGCAAAGAGGGCGGTGGGAAGCATGAGCAAACCGAAGGCCACGAGCAATGCCACCGCATCATCGGATTTTCGCCAGAGAATGAGGGCGGCCACGCCGAATGAAATGGCCGCCGTGACGTAGCGCAGAGTCAGCACGTAATCGGCAAATGCGCCAAAGTAACTAATGCGCGAGATGGCTACCGCGCTATTTTGCACCAGCCAATCACCACGCACGGCGGCTTGATTGAATGGGATGTAAGCCAAAAACAAAGCGAGGATGAAAGCCGCACACACCACCCAAACCACACGCGCCAGCGTCAATCGCCAGCCGCGTAAGGCGGCGGGTGAGGCGGGATGAGCGGAGGACATAGGGAAAGTGGTGGGAGGCATGGGTTTATGCGTGAATTATAGAACCAACCCACAGCCACAACAGCCCCATTAACAAGACAGGCACTTCAATATCGCATAAGCGATTGCAACCGCAACCACAATCATTACTGCTTGCCAAGAGGCGGCTGGCTCATCTTTGAGTTCGGCGTAAATGTTCGCATCTAGGCGAGCCACACGGATTAAGCGTGCAAGAAAAGTCATATCACGGCTCTAAGCTTTCAGTTGGCGGCGTAATGTCCACATCCAAAATAAGCCCGTGCTCAGGCTGTAAGCCAGGCCAGCGGCCAAACCGAGGATGCCGTGTGTTTGTCCATCGAGGCCGGGAACCCAAGGCCGGTAAAGCAAGCCAGTGTTGTGGAGGATAGCAATCCCAATTAGCCAACCTACAGACCACCCTAACCCACTCGCCACTATCCACCCCGCCGAAGAGGGCAGATGGGGGCGCAGGAGCCGCCACTGAATCACACCCACTAGTAAGCCACTGAGAAGGACGGCCAGCGAAAGATCACGCGCATTTTCAAAACCATCTGCAAGGAAATGTTGAAGCCCTACACCCACTGAAACTGAAACAATCCACCAGCGTGAGAGCGGCCACTCACGACGCAAAATTAGGCGTTGCAGAAAACCAACGAGTAGCGAAGGAATGAAGCCGAAGAAAAAGCCCACGATGGCGGCCTCAAGGCGAAAACCTCCCAACTGTGAAATGATGGGCGGGAAAGTGAAGGCCAGCGGAAAGTTGTGAAAGCCGGCCCCAACCAAGCCGAAACCGAGGGTGTTAGCGAGAAGCCAGACCGTGAATATGAGCCTATTACTTTTTGAAGCGACAGAAATGTTCATAGGATGATCAGGCAAGCGCTGGCTCTGGTGGCGTATCAAATTGTAGGCAAAAGCCAAGCCACGCCAGAAAAAAACTCATGAGCGAGAACATGGTAAAAGAGGCCCAAAAAGGAACCTCCGGGCCGCGATAGCCCAAAGCCTGACTCACAGACGCGTTGATCCAGATCGCGGGCCACCAAAAACTCGCTAGCACTGGCAAACCATTGTTATGTGGCATCGGCCTAGCCCGAAGCGCTATTAACCCAAACACAAATAGCCCGCCGAACATGACGGCCATAAAAAAATTCATCAGCGCCCGCCCGTGTTCATATCCGGTTGTCCATAAGAGGTTGCTCACCACTCCGGCTACACCGCCCACCCCCCCAGCCGCCAGCGCCAATTTGGCCGTGTCCCCAGCTCGTTCACCGTAGCGGACGCGTAGCCCTAGCAAGCCCAATGTAATCAGGAGGATGGCAACCAGAAAGCGCATGCCCCAAACCTGATTGACGGCGGTTTGTGATGGAAGATCTCCAAAGAAGCGCTGGACGCTCCTTTGAATTTGGGTTTCGGTCACAAAAGTCAACAGTAGGGCCAGCGCGGCCAAAATCATCCCCCAACCGCTCAAACGAATAAATTGCGAGTGCGTCATTTTTGTAATCCCGGCTGAATTGGTTTTTCTAGCGTTAAACTCACGCCCAGCCCAATCAGGCCAAAGGCAAACAGCGTGCGGAAGACGAGGAAGGTGGCCGTAATATTTTCACCGCTGAAAAGAAAGAAGCCGATGAAGCCCATGAGGCCAGTGAACAGCGGGAGCCAGCGCCAGCGGCCCATCACCGGCTGGCGTAGATTGAGGGCGCCGAACCAAATTAGACCGGCGAGGAGCGCGGCGAGGGCGAGAATCAGTAGAAAAAACAGATATTCAACATATGGGCGCACGGAGGCGGGCACATACGTTGCGAGGGCGGAGATGAAGCCAAGATGGGTGAGCGCCACCACAATGCCGCCGCCACTGAACAGACGGAGGGCGTTTTTAGCATCGCGGTTGGCACGCGCGGCGTAAAACTGATAAGAGGCCACGTAGCCAATGATGAGGGCGGCCTGCCCCATCAGAATCAAGCCCGGGTTTTGGCCGGAAATCACATCTGGAGTGTAGCGTCTAAAGAACAAGCGGCTCATCTCATCCCATTTGTTCATCACAAACAGGAAGTTGCCCAGCACAAAAGCCAGTCCGCCTAATTGATGCGTTTGAATGCTTAAGCGCGCCGAGCCTTGTGGGAGTTGAGAAGTTTTCATGACGATGCTCCTGTGGATACAGCGTTTTCAAGAGTGCGTTCCTTTCAAAAGACTTAAGGCCAGCAAGGCCAACCCTGTACCAAATTGGCCGTTGGCTTCGGTGAAGAACAGGCCGAGGGCGCAGATTACAAACAACCCGCCCACCCAGGGCGGGAAGCTTTTTATCCAAAACGCGCTGATACCTGCGAGGAGCAAGCCAATGAACAAAGCCAAAGCACCAACCACCCACACATTGCCCAGCGCTTTGAAGCGCAACGCATCTTCAAGGAAGTTGCTCACGCCAATGGTGAGTGCAGAAAGGCAAGTGGCGAAAATGCCCACGCGCCAAACGGTTTGTGCGCGGCTAGGTGGTACAAGGTGATATTGATAAAACCCCCACACGCCCACTGCCGTTAGAATCAGGGCCACACTTGTCCCAATCACCGCCGCATAATCCAGCGGCGCGCGCGGGCTCCAGTAATCTGGCCTATACAACGCAATAACGGCGCGGGCCAGCCACGCGAGGCCAGCCAAGGCAAGGATGAGGCGATAAGGTTTGGTGGTTTGATTGAGAACGGTCAGCATGAAATTACTTTAGCGTGGCGTTTGCCCGCCGTCATGGGGGCACGGCCCTATTTTGTTCGGGAAATAAAAAAGACCGGGCGGATTTGCAAAACCCGTCCGGTCTCAATCACAAGCCTAAAGCCGCTACCTTCCCTCGCCGCTCCCATCCATGCGCGTCACGGTCACAGTCACGGTTAGTGCGCCTTTATTATCGCCGAGCAAATCATCATTGATGCGCAGATAGAGTTTGCCGGGCAACTCAACAAAAATTACCGTGCCGCGCCCTACATAGAATGGCGTGCCAGTATCCCCAATCCGGCCTATCAGTGCGCCGCCATCCACACCACTGTAACGGTCAGCAATCGGATAAGTATCCACCGTTACGGGTTTACCGCCGCCTTCCGGCCCATGTAAGCCCACATATGGTGAATACTGCCATTGCCCCTCGGCCCGAATGGTGACTTGATCCCCAGCCTCCAAATCCAGCCCAAGCGATTGCCACTGGCGATAGGCATACACCATTTGCACCGATAAGTTGTTAGCCGCAATCGGCTTCCACGCGGTGGGGCGCAGAACGCCGGTGGCCGCACACAATACCGCTGGAGCAATCAAAAGCCAGAACAACGGGGCAAACAATTTCAGTTTCATCGTTATGGCGCAACGGCTTCGCCCGTGGTGGTATCACGCAGTTCCAGTGCGGGCGTTTCGCCGGTTTGGCTGATAATCCACTTGCTGTTTTCTTTCAACTCTTGCGCCGTCAGATAATCTAAATACTTGGCGGCAATATCGGGTTGTTCGCTCAATTCGCTCAACAGCAGGCGCACCGATTCTTGTTGGGCGATAGCGCGTTGCTGAATTTGATACGCTTCCGCGTCCGCCTGTTTTTGCGCGGCGTAAAAGTTGGCATCCGCTAGAATTTTTTGTTGCGCGGCCTCGGCTTCGGCTTGCTCCTGCTTTTGCACGGCCACCATGCGGTCTTCAATTGCCTGCACCACATTGGCGGGCGGCTCGGCGCTCTGAATCTGCACCGTAATAAATTCCACGCCGTATTGTTGCTCCTTGGCCCGCAGTTCGTTCAAAATTGCCTCGTTAAAACTAACCCGGGCGCTCATCATATCGGCCATGCTTCGCGTGTTAGCCACATCCCGCAATTTACCTTGCACAAACTCAAACAAAATGCGCTCCGGGTCATCCACGTTCAGCGCAAAAGTGCGCGGGTCTGTCACCCGGTAAGTGTATTGCAGAGAAATCACCATCGAAAGGTTATCCGCCGTCACCGCGTTGATGCGTTCAACATAGCCCAGCCGTTCGTTTACTTTGACGAGAATCACCGTATCAATCAATGGAATCTGTACATGCCAGCCGGGTTCGTTCACAGCCAAGAATTTTCCACCGCGCAGGTGCAGGCCGCGCTCATACTCATGAATCTTGTAAATGGCGCTTTGGCCGATGACGAGCGCAACGGCAATGAACACAACCGCCGCCAAAAAGATGACGGCCAAACGATAGAGCTGTTCCAGCCCTATCCGTGGGCGATGCGGGGCGACAGACGGGGTTAAATTAGTCATACCAAATCAACTCCTAAGAGATTGTGTGAAAGGTATGACGGCTTAAAGAGACTTTCGGTGACAGGCCAAGCACCCAAGTGCTTAGTGGGTGGTGTTTGGATGTGAGGAGATAGCGCGCAAAGCCCTTCACTAAGTTGCAAAGAAGCTTTGCGGGTTCTTCGCGGTTAAGCCCTATCGGTTGAAATTAACTTCTACGCGCCAAAAATCCCCGCGGCCATTGTTGAGCAGGAGCGAGCGACCATCCGGCAAAAGGGTGAAGTAAGCGTCCCAGCGCGGCTGGCTTAAGTCCAGCACCCGCGCCGCCGGCACATCTACAGCGATGATGCGCCGCCCTTCCTGCGGAAAGGTTTGCACAAAAATCGCCTGACCGTCCGGCGTCCATTGCGGCGGGTCTGTCACATCACGCGGGGCAATTTCTACGTTCAATGTTTCAGCGCCATCCAGCGCCAATACTCTTAACTGCACACCGCGCAGATTATTAGGGTCGCGGTCAATTACAGCCAACTGCGCGCCATCCGGTGACCAAGCCAGTTGAGCCTCACCCACACCAAACAAAATTTCACGTCTGTTGAGGGCTTGGCCGTTCTGCACTTCAAACAAACACAGCGCCCCACCGCAACCCACCACCACACGCGCACCATCCGGCGTAGGCCGAGGCGCTATGGCGGCGCTCACCCTTTCCAACAGCCGCTCAGGCGCGCCGTTTCCGTAGGGCGCTCGCCACAGCGCGCCCTCCGAAACAAACCATACGCCCTCAGATGTAAGACCGGGCAGTTGTTCAGTAGTTAAGCCCGTCACAAGGTTATCGGTGTAATAGCCTTCCAATTCACTGCGCGCGGCCGAGCGTGAATTTTCCTCGCGCGCGGCCACGGCAATGGCAAATGGGCGCATGGGGTTCACGCTGGCGGCCTCAGGGTCAAAGCGCGTGTAAACAATAAAGCGCGCATCGGGTGAAAAGCCATACTCGCGCACATCACCTGGCGCGCCAATGGCTTGCGGCGACTCACCGCTAAAGGGCACAAACCACAATTGCCGCCGCGCCGTATCCAACTCTATCGCCACCAAAAAACCGGTAGAGTCCGGCGCGGCCACCAACCGTTCTACGCGCACACTCTCCCATAGCCAATGCCCGGGGTTGGCTTCATCTAGCCGGTTGGCCTGTGGGTGCAAATCCAGCCGTTCTACATTGCCTAACGTGATGGGATCACCTTCCCGGGCAAACGGTTGATTAGGAAAATCAAGGTGCACACTGCGCAAACGCTGAAGGCCATCATCCAACCAACCTGCCTGCCACAAGCCCATCACATTCACCACTGGCACCAACAAGGGCACGGGATACACCCGCGAGGTTCCATTCGCATAAACAAAACGCACGTTCACCAAGGTTACATTGTTATGCACCGGATGCAGGCCCACGCGCACAATTTCGTAGCGTTCCAAAGCGGAGTTCGGGTCTAAGGGGGTGAGGCCTTTCAAGCCAATCAATTGGTCAAGGTACGGGCGAAGCGTGTTCACCGGGTCACCGGCAATCAGAAAATTATTCTTGAACGGCAGGCGCGGGTCATAGTAATAGCCGCCAGCCACGCGCCAATACAAGCCAGCCGGGTTAGGGAGGAGCGAGAACGGCGGCACAAAACTGGTGAGTAAGAGCGCGGCCACCACAACACCCACGGCGGTGGGCAGGAAGCTCTTGCGCGTGAACACAAACAGAAGCCCAACGGCCAGCAAGGAACCGGCCAACCACGGAAGCGCCGGCAACCACGGCGAGGGCGGCGCAAGGCGTGTGGGCGGGAGCGTAATGCCCGGCTCCAGAGCGGCGGGCGCAAATTGCCCCCCACCCTGCGCCACCACCTGCACCTGAAGCGCAAACAACCAAATCAGCGCCCCCAACCCGGCCAGCGCCAGCCCATCGCCCAAACGCGCTAATGCGCGGCGGCCTACCCCTTGTATGGTTGGGCGCCAAACGCGGCGCGGCCTAATTTCACGGATGGCCCTTAGCGCCACATCTTGCCGCTCATACTGAGCCAACAACGCTTGGCACTCAGCGCATTCCGCTAAATGTGCATCCACCGTCCGGCGCTCTTCCGGCGTCAGGTCTCGGTAGTAGGCAAGTTGGTCTGAGTAGTGTTGCATGGCAGATGATAGACGACAGACAACTATGGGCGATGGGCGGTGGTCGGTCGTTCGTACTCTTCTTTCAACTTTTGGCGGGCGCGCACCAAGCGTTGTTTTACGGCATCGGTGGAAATCTCCAATGCGGCGGCCACTTCAGCCACACTTAATTCTTGGCACGTGTATAGCACCAACGGCAGGCGGTATTCCTCCGGCAATTTCAGCACTGCCCGCCGCATCCGTTCAGTCTCCAACGGGTCACGCTCCGGCGCTTCGGTTATTAGGGCCGGTTCACGGTCTTCATTCTGAAAAAATGGTAACCACGTCATCAACCGTTGACGGCGGATATGATCTCGCGCCAAATTGGTGGCGATGCGGTACAGCCAGGCGCGTGGATTTTGCACGGCGTGGAAAGTGCGGCGGGCGTTCCAGGCGCGCGTGAACGCCTCCTGCGTCAAGTCTTCGGCCAATTCACCACTGCCCAACAGCCGATAGAGGTAATTGAGGATGGGGATCTGGTAATCCGCAAATAACCGCTCAAAGGCGGCTTGCAGGGTGCGGGCGTCTGGCGGCGCTGAGGGTTCACTCACAGGCAGGGTGGTCTGACCCTTATGCAATGAAAACCGCTCTCCCCTCGTTGTGGAGGAGAGATGGGGGGGGTGGGTGCGCGTGAGCATCATTCCAAACGAGTAAGACGCACCACTACCCCAAAAGTGACGGCATGATACCTCATGTGGCGGAGTCGCCTCTAAGCCATTTTCAGGTAAAATGGCTTCTAACCAATCCCCAGAAAGGATAGACCGTGACAAAACAATATTCCAACCCACCGCAAATGGTCATTGATCCCAAGCGGAAATACACCGCTACCTTCAAAACAGAAGTGGGCGATTTTGTCATCGAACTGTTCGCCGATAAAGTCCCCAACACCGTCAATAACTTCGTCTTTTTAGCGCGGGACGGCTTTTATGATGGCGTGACCTTCCACCGGGTAATTAAGGGTTTTATGGCGCAGGGCGGTGACCCTACCGGCTCCGGACGCGGCGGGCCGGGCTATAAATTCAAAGATGAGTTTCACCCGGGCTTGCGCCACAACTCACCCGGCATTCTTTCCATGGCCAATGCCGGCCCCAACACCAACGGCAGTCAATTCTTCATCACCTACGGCCCCACCCCGCACTTGGATAACCGCCACTCGGTGTTTGGCAAGGTAACGCAAGGCATGGAAGTGGTTTTGGCCATCCCAGAGCGTGACCCCAGCTCCGCCCGCCAGCCCGGCGCCAAAATACTTTCCATTGAAATTACGGAAGCGTAAAACCGCGCCGCCCTTTACTACACGCCCCCATATGCCCCGCCCCAATTACCACAACCGCCGTTTCCGCTCCGTGCGCAACACCGCCAATGGCGAGGTTGGCGCCGAAACCGTTTTCCACTATCAACAAGAAGGTGATGTTGTGTGGGCCACCTATTCTGGCGGAGGCATCAAGTTTGGAACATTGATTGCAACGGTGGACGCGGCGGGGTGTTTAGATATGCGCTACAGCCATGTGAACGCCGCCGGTGAGTTAATGACGGGCCAATGTCACTCCACGCCAGAGGTTTTAGCCGATGGCCGCCTGCGCCTAAACGAAGTCTGGCGCTGGACAAGCGGTGATGGTTCTAGCGGCGAATCGGCGGTAGAGGAATTTTAGAGAGCGTTAACTGACCCATGCTTAGGGTGCGCAAATTTAGCAATGCTGTTTTCGCTTAGGCCAACAAGCACCATCTTGGTAGTAGAAGATGATGAGGTAACCCTGCGGCTGGTACGCGTAAATTTGGAGCGCGCCGGCCTGCGGGTGATTGGCATGCGCACTGGCGCGGACGGTGTGCAATCCGCCCGGCAACTGCCGCCGGATTTGGTGATTTGCAACGCCAGCTTACCGGATATGGATGGCGTGCAATTCTGCCGGCTGATGTTGGATGATAACCGCACCCGGCCTGTGCCCATTATGCTGATTGCCGACCAAGCCCGTCCGCGCCAAGTTTTAGAGGCGCTTGAAACAGGCGCCGACGATTATTTGTGTAAGCCGTTTGATTACGCCGAGCTAGTTGGACGCGCCAAAGCTCACATCCGCCGCGCCCAACTCAAACCCGCCATCAACCCCCTCAGCGGCCTGCCCGGCAATTTGATTATTGAGCAGGAAATCCGCCGGATGACGGGGCCGAACGCCGCGCCTTTTGCCGTGCTCTATATTGACTTGAACAACTTCAAGTCTTACAACGATGTGTATGGCTTTCCGGCAGGTGATGAAGTACTGCGCTTATTAGCCAATGTGATTACGGGCGCGGTGACGGAATTGGGCAACCCGAACGATTTGGTGGGCCACGTGGGCGGCGATGACTTTGTGGCCCTGAGTACGCCAGACCGGGCCGATGCGATTGCCCAACGCATTATCTCCGATTTTGACCGGCAGGTGCCTGAGCTTTATACGCCGCTGGATCGCCGTCGGGGCTACATCACTGCCAAAGACCGACAAGGCATCATCCGCAAATTCCCGCTGGTGGGGGTGGTGATTGCCATTGTACACAACGAGCATCGGCCTATCACCAGCCACTGGGAAGTGGGCGAAATTGGCGCTGAACTTAAGCATTTTGCCAAGACCCGAGGCGGAAGCAGTTATGTGAGGGACAAACGCCGTGCTTAATTCACTCACTGAGGCGTTTGAAGCCATAACCAGCACTGACCCGAACGCGCGGCGCGAAGCGGCGTTGCTATTGGGCCAACACCCCACGAAGACCACATGCGAGATTTTGGTTAATGCGCTGGGCGACCCCAATATCGGGGTGCAAGATGCCATTGCCCAAAGCCTGCTTTTGCATGCGGATGTGCCGGAGCAGTTAGAGCTGTTGGTGGCCGCCCACAAAGATAACAACCCCGTGCGCCGCAACGCCGCCTTAGCCGTGTTGATTGAAATCACCCATCAATCAACGCTTCGCGTGATGGACGCTTTGCGGCATTCTTCGCCGGAAGTGCGGGAGTGGGCGGCGGAGGCGTTGGGCGATGTGACGGGGCAAGAACAAGTGGTGCCGGCTCTCATCACCCGCCTGGAAGATGCCAGCGAGTTCCCCAACGTTCGCCGGGCGGCGGCCCAGGCGCTGGGCAAACTGGGCAATTCCAGCGCTTCTCCGGCTTTGCTTAAGGCCGCCGCGCATGGCGATTTCTGGATGCGGCAGGCGGCCATTGAAGCCGTGAGCCGCTTGGGAGATGAAAAAGTCGTACCCGCTTTATTAGAATTAATGCGCCAAGATGCATGGACACGGCCCGCCGTGATTAAAGCATTGGGGCAAATCGGGCATGTAGATGCAGTGCCAGCACTGGTAACGGCGCTAGAAGACCAAAGCGACTCTACCCGCGCCGCCAGCCTGGAAGCCCTGTTCAAAATTGTGATGGAGCCGACCGGCCGCCGCACGGGCACACTGCGCACCGCCCTGCTCCGCCCGGTAATTCCGTTAGAACCCCTGCGCCGCGAGTTGAAGCAAGACCGTTTGCCCGGCAGTGCTTACGCCGCGCATCTCTTAGGCTGGCTGGGTCGCACGGAGAGCGTGCCGGAATTGATTGAAGCTCTCAACAGCGCAGAAGCTCCTCTACGCGACGCGGCCACCGAATCACTACTACGCTTTGGGCAGAACGCTGTGCCAAGCTTGCTCACTGCGGTGACGCGGCCAGAAACCAATCTGCGGGAACGCGTGATTGAAATCTTGGGCCTGATTGGCGACCGAAGCGTGGTGCCTGCGCTGATGGACCGGCTGACTGACCCGGAACTCAACGTGCGGCTGGCCACGCTCCGGGCGCTGGGCGCATTGGGCGGTGAGATGGCCTACTCCGGCCTCCTGCAGGCCGTGAACGATGCCGCCACCCGCGATACGGCGTTGAGCATCCTCAGCCAATCCAATTCCGATGCGGCCATTCAAGACCTAAAATCTTATTTGCAACGTTATCTTTATGAGAGCAAGAGTCAAAGCCAGATGCGGTGGGCGGCGGCGCAAGCCTTGAGCTTGCTGGGTGATGAAACCGCCGTGAGCATTTTGCTCAACGCCACGCGCCTGCCGGATGAGGGCATCCGTAAACCGGCGGCGGAAGCATTGGCCCGCGTACGGGGCCGCCGCGCCGTAAACGTATTGATAGAAGCGCTGGGCGACCGAGATTGGTTGGTGCGCCAAAAAGCGGTGGAGGCGTTGAGCAGTATTCAAGATACGCGCGTGGTGGCCGCCCTCCTGCCGTTGACGCGCGATAGTGAGTGGCGGGTGCGGTGGGCGCTGGCCAACGCGCTTGGCAAACTGCGCGACTCACGCATTTACGGGCCACTGCAAAAATTAGCGCAAGATTCAGACCGTTGGGTACGGCACCGCGTCATGGAGGTGTGTGCGCGACTGGAAGATGTGCGCGCGGAAGAGTTGGCCATTAACGGCCTTAAAGACCCAGAGCCAGCCGTGCGGGTGGCCGCCCTGCTCACCTTGCGCGCCCACCGAGATTTTGCGCTGGCGGCTCCTGTAGCTGATTTGGCGCATGACCCCGTGCCCGAAGTACGCCGCACCGCCGCGCGCACGTTGGCCTTGGTGGCCGGCCCTGCTTCCATAGATACCTTAGCCATTTTGGCGCATGACCCAGTGGAGGAAGTGCGCCTGAGCATTTGCCAAGTGCTGGGTGAATTGGGATTGGATGAAGGCGTAACGGCGCTGGAAACCTTGCTTCGTGACCACTCTTTAGAAGTGCGGCGGCAAGCAGGCGCGGCCTTGGCCCACATTGGCACCACCGCTTCCATTGAAGCATTAGTGGAGGCACTCACACATCCCACCGTCAAACCGGAGGCGCAGGCGTTGGTACTCTCGCTGGGCGATGCCGGCGTGCGGGTGTTGCTGAGCACAGCCCGCTCCACTAACGCCGAATTACGTTTGGCCGCCGCCGAGACTTTAGGCAAAACGCGCTCACAACACGCCGCCCCTGCCCTGCAACACCTCAGACGCGATCCCGATGCCCGCGTCCGCCAAGCCGCTGACCAAGCGCTGAAGGCGCTGGAAGCAAAATAATTCTTAACGCAAGCGTGTTTTCGCTTTAAGCACCCCTAAAATAATACAGCCTAGAGACGGTACAAACCGAATGCTGTTTATTTATACGTCTCCCGCCGCTTCGTCACCTTCCCCAGCGCACCCAAACTCACCTTTACGCCCAAGCCCACACCCTGCGGCACGGAGAGCGTGCTGTCCGGGTTCAGCTCAAACGGTTGCTCAATGATGTCTTCAAAGTAATAGCGCATAGAGGCGGAAATATCGCCCGGCAAGGTGAAGCCCGGCAAGGAGGCCATCGCCACGTTGGCCGCGCGGCCAATGCCCGTCTCCAGCATGCCGCCCATCCACACCGGCACGCCGCGCGCGTGGGCGTAATCATGGATTTTCTTGGCCTCGTGCATGCCGCCCACCCGCCCCGGCTTAATGTTGATAATTTTGCACGCGCCCAGCTCTAGCGCCCACCGCGCATGATCCACCGAATGAATGCTCTCATCCAAGCACAGCGGCGTTTTCAACTGAGGTTGCAGTTTAGCATGGTCAATAATGTCATCCTCGGCCAGCGGCTGTTCCAGTAAAAGTAGGTTGTACTCATCCAATGCTTTCAAATGCTCGGCGTCGCCGATGCGGTACACCGAGTTGCCATCGCCCTGCAGAAGCAAGTTGGGGTGATGTTTACGGATGATGCTCACCTCGCTCACATCGCGGCCCGGCTTAATTTTTAATTTCACCCGTTGGTAGCCATCCGCCAAGTAGCCGTTCACCACTTCCAGCAGTTTTTCCGGTGAAGATTGAATACCCACCGAAACGCCCACCTTCACTCTATCCCCACTGCCGCCCAAAAACTTTTGCAGAGAAACACCGGCGCGTTGCGCGAACAGATCCCACAGCGCCATTTCTAAACCGGCCTTCGCCATCGGGTGGCCGCTGATGTGATTCACGGCGGCGCGGTAGGCTTCAATGTTTTCTAAATCCACCGCCAGCACGGCCGGCGCCAAAAAGTCTTCCAGCACATGCCAGTTGGTTTGGGTGGATTCATAGGAGTAATTGGGAATCGCGCCCGCCACACATTCGCCCCAGCCGGTGAGGCCATCGGCCTTGGCTTCCACAATCACCGCCTCACGGTCATATTCCGTCCAGCGAGAAGTTTGGAACGGCGAGCGGTAATCCATGGCAATATGGCGGAGGGTGATTTGTTCAACTTTCATGGGTTCTCCTAGTCATGCGTGGGTAACAAATTAATTGAAACGTGAGACGCTTCACGTTTTACGTTATCACTCCACCCTTACATCACCGTAAGACAGCGCATAGTAAGAGCGCAGGCGGCCTTCGCGGGAGGTGGAAAAGAAGTCCGTAATTAAATAACCCTGCGCCAGTGCGCCCATCAGTATTTCACGGATGTGATAACGCCACGCGCCGCCCAATTTCAAGTCATACACGCGGATGGCCTGCATGTTGTACGGGATTTCCACCAGCGCAAAGGTGCTTTCGAGGGGGCGGTATATCTCAGCCGGATACAGTAATCCGTCCGCCGAAACGGTGGCGGGATTAAGCACTTCCACTCCGGCGGAGGTGTAAGACTCCATATTCAACGCGGCGCGGCTCCCGCTCAGCCGCTCCCGCACCCGGTTGGAGGTGAGCCACCACTCTGCAATCAATCGGTCAGAGGGCAAACCGGCGTTCAGCGCATCCGTCATATTGCCGTACGCGTTTGGCTTATACGTGCGCACAATACAGCCCAGCCGCGCAATATTCAAATGGGCATTACGAGATTCGAGAGGGTCAAACGTCCACGTCATCAACCGCACGCCTTGCCGCATCACAAACTCCCGTTGCTGGAGTTTGAGTTGGTAACCAATGTGTTGATCACGGTATTCCGGCAGGACGGCCAGCATGTGTGAGCAGTGTTTGAGATTGGTCATCGCCGGGCGATTGGACTCAGCATCATCGGTGCCCAAAAAGCTGAAGACGAAGCCGATCATCTGCTCACCGTCAAACGCGCCAATCAGGCATCCGCCACTGTGGGCCATTACGTTGAGGAGCGCGGATGGCACTGCATCGCCAGCGCCCACCCACACTTGGTTTTGGATGGCTTCTACTGCCGCAAAATCTTCCAGGGTTTCAAGGGGCCGATAAGTAATCATTTGAAGATTGCTGAGTGATGATTTTTGATGGTAGATAGCTAATGACTAATAGCTGTTAGCTTCAGCGAATTGTCTCATACCATTTACCGAGGCAATACACGGGGAACTATAAATCACGCTTCATGTTTTATCCACGCGTTAGCCGCCACACTTCTTTCCACCAGCCGCTGGTGCGCAAGTATTCTAAGGTTGGCTCCAAGCGGGCAGGCTTCAGCCCAAAGTAGCGGGTTACGCTGGTTAGTTCGCACACGCGGTCAACGGCCAGATGATCAAGCCAATAATCGGTGAGGGGTGAGCGGGGCAGAGTCTGATCAAAAAACCACGCTCCCCACCGTAAAAGCACCGGGCTGGTTGTGAACACTGCGCGCCGCACCCGAATTTTATCCATCACAATCCGCGCAAGCTCACGCAAGTTAATGAACTCCGGCCCGCCAAGGGAAAGCGTCTGATTCAAAAGCGCGGTATCGGCTAAACTCCATTCAAGACAGGTGGCAAGGTCTTCCACCCATAAGGGTTGCAGGGTGGTTCGGCCATCGCTGGGCAGAAAGAAGATGCCGGGGCTGAGCCAGATGAGGGCGGCGAAGGTATTGATAAAAACATCTTCCCGTCCATACAGGAGGGCAGAGCGCAAAATCGTGTAGGGCACGCCGCTTTGGCGGACGAATTCTTCCGCAATGCCTTTGGCTTTCAGCACCGGGTACGCCGAAGCGCGATCCGCGCCTAAATGGGAAACGTACACCAACCGCTGAACGCCGCTTTCCGCGCAAGCCTCAGCCAGCGCACGGGTGCCGCCCACATCCACCGCTAACAGGTTGCCGTGCCGCCCATCCCACTCAGCGCCGGCGAGGTGAATCACGGTTTCGATGCCTTGCACAGCGGCGCGGAGGGTGTTGGCATCCTCCACTGAGCCAATGGAAAGTTGCACAGATACCCCAAGCGGCAAACGCGGGGTGCGAGCAGAGGCGCGAATGAGGCAACGCACGGTGTGCCCGGCCTCGGCTAAGCGTGGCAGAAGCGCACGGCCAACAAGGCCAGTGGCGCCAGTTAACAAAATCTGCATAACAGGTCTGGGGCAGTCAGTCTAATGCACGGCGCGAGGCAAGTCAAACGCGCGCTTCTTATGGTCGCCGCCTTCCATTGATTAAGAGCCGATAAGGAGCGGCAGTGATGATGAGGTAGCGGGCGCCGCATCCTGCTCCGGCGGAGGGTGTTATACTCGTTGCTATCATCTTTCGTAAAATCGAGGAGTCCGCATGAGTGTCCGGGTGGTTATTACGGGGTTGGGCTGTATCAGCCCAATTGGAAATAATGTTCAACAAACGTGGGAAAGCGCCTTGGCTGGCAAATCTGGCGCGGCCCCTATCACGCACTTTGACGCCAGTCAATTTGAAACGCACTTCGCCGCTGAGGTAAAAGGCTTTGATGCGGCCGAATTATTTGGCCGCAAAGAAGCGCGGCGGATGGACCGTTATACGCAGTTTGCTATGGCCGCTACGCAAGAGGCCCTAAAAGATGCCGGTTTAGAAATTAATGAAGGCAACCGAGATCGGATTGGCGCTTTCATCGGTTCGGGCATTGGCGGCTTAGGCTCTTTGCAAACTGAAATTGAAGTTCTGCTCACCAAAGGCCCGCGCCGCGTCAGTCCATTCCTTGTGCCGATGATGTTGCCGGATAGCGCGGGCGGGCAAGTGGCGATTGCGTTTGGGATGCGCGGCCCTAATTTGGGTATAAGTTCGGCGTGCGCCAGCGCCACCAACGCCATTGGTGAAGCGGCGGAACTCATCCGCGCTGGGCGGGCGGATGCGATGTTGGCGGGCGGCGCGGAAGCCGGGATTGTGCCCGTTGCGGTGGCGGGCTTCAATGCAATGGGCGCCATTTCTAAGCATAATGAAGCGCCGGAGTTAGCATCTCGCCCGTTTGATAAAAACCGCGATGGTTTTGTAATGGGCGAGGGCGGCGGAATTTTGGTGCTGGAATCTGAAGCGCACGCCCGGGCGCGCGGCGCCAAAATTTACGCCGAGGTGCTGGGGTATGGCATCAGCAATGACGCGCATCACATCTCCGCCCCACTGGAGGATGGCGCAGGCGCGATTGCATGCATGAGCCAAGCCTTAAAACAGGCCGGCCTTCAGCCCAAGGATATTGATTACTTAAACGCGCACGGCACCAGCACGCAACTGAATGATAAGAGCGAGAGCCGCGCAGTGAAAACGTTGTTTGGCGAGCATGCCTATGATGTCGCCATCAGCTCGACCAAGAGCATGACGGGGCACTTGCTCGGCGCGGCCGGGGCCATTGAGGCCGTCGTCAGCGTCAAAGTCATTACCGACGGTGCCATCCCTCCCACCATCAACTACGAAACGCCGGATCCAGAATGTGATTTAGATTACGTCCCCAATCAGAAGCGGATCAAAACAGTACGGCACGTCATGTCCAACTCCTTTGGGTTTGGCGGGCATAACGCCTGCTTGCTGTTAGGCCGCTACAAGAATGGCGCCCATGTCTGAGAATGGTCATTCCAACGGCACATATACCAATGGCATAAACGGCAAACACGCCCCAACCGCCTCTGCGGCCCGTTTCACTCAGTACGCCCATATTACGGGTTGGGGCATGGCCGTGCCCGAAAAAATCCTCACGAACGATGATCTCTCACGCATGGTGGACACCAGCGATGAGTGGATTACGACCCGCACGGGCATTCGGCAGAGGCGAATTGCGGGGCCAAAAGAAACCACCGCCTCATTGGCCATTGCGGCGGCCCGCCATGCGCTGGAGGCGGCCAACGTTGAGCCGGATGAGATTGACCTGATTATTGTAGCCACCAGCACACCCGAACATATTTTTCCCGCAACCGCTTCACTGGTGCAAGATGCGCTGGGCGCAACCAACGCCGGCGCGTTTGATTTGCTGGCGGCCTGCACCGGCTTTATTTATGCGCTTGAAATGGGCGCCAACTCCATCCGTTCCGGAAGTATGAACACGGTGCTCGTCATCGGCTCGGAAACTCTCTCACGTATGGTGAACTGGCATGACCGCGGCACCTGTATTTTGTTTGGAGATGGCGCAGGCGCCTTGCTCTTGCAAGGCCGTCAAGCGCCGGGCGGCGTGCTTCACAGTTTACTGCGTTCAGATGGTTCGGGCGCTCAGTCCCTAATCATCCCGGCGGGCGGCAGTAAAGTTCCGGCTTCCTTCCAGAGTGTACGCGATAATTTGCACGCCATTCACATGGATGGCAAAGAAGTGTACCGCTTTGCTACCCGCGTGATGACGCAATCGGTGAAAGAAGTCGTGACGCGGGCCGGGCTAACATTGGAAGATGTGCAATTGATTATTCCGCATCAGGCTAACAAACGCATTATTGAATCAGCCGCGAAAAGCTTGAATTTGCCGGAAGAACGCTTCTTGGTGAACGTTGACCGATTTGGCAACACGTCCGCCGCTTCTATTCCGTTGGCGGTGTGCGAGGCAGTGGCGCAAGGACGCTTGCGGCCCGATGACCATTTGGTGATGGTGGGTTTTGGCGCCGGTTTGACGTGGGGCGCTACCGTCATTAAGTGGGATGCCACCCCTCCGCCTGAAGTCTCGCCGTTCACACGTATTCGGCGGCAAGCGGCGTATGAATTGGCCAAAGTGCGCTCAGCGGCGCGGCGCGGTTTACGTTCCTTAGAAGGGTTGCTGTTTGGCTCACAATCCCCCGAATCGGGTGATGAACCACCCCGCACCAGCAAACAGAGAAGCGTGGAGACCTCGAAGAAACGGTAGCTGAAGTCAGTCAGGGCACAAAAAACGCCGCCGGGGATTCTCCGGCGGCGTGTGCATGCCCAACGCAGGTTAGGTTACATCCTAATTAGCAGACGGCTCGGGCGTCACGGTTTTCAAGAAGGTATCCACAATCATCTGCAAGCGGCCCAGCGGCACCGCGCCAACTTGCGTGTGAACAACCTTGCCTTGCGCCACAAACAACAAAGTGGGGATGCCTTGCACGCCAAAGCGACCGGCCCACTCCGGGTTATCGTCTGTGTTCACTTTGGCCACAATCACCTTGCCCGCATAATCCTTCGCAATCTTCTCCAAATGTGGGGCAATTTGGCGGCACGGCCCGCACCAAGGCGCCCAGAAATCAACAATAACAGGCGTTGCGCTTTTCAACACCGCTTGCTCAAAAGCCGCATCGGTTACATGAATGGGTTCAGTCATTTTATCTCCTTTAACTTTTAATCACCCGTTTTCTAAAGCAAGTTATGGATGATTAGTTATTAACGTTTTTAGGCGGGCAGTGTTTCAGCTTCGCGGATTTCATACTCGGTGACGATCGGCCCGGCATGGCGCAAAGTCCCCATTACACTGCAATACTTGGTTTCCGAAAGCTCGATCGCGCGGCGCACGGCTTCCGGTTCAACCTGGCGGCCCGTAATCACATACTTCAGCTTAAAGCCGGTGTATTTACGCGGGTGTTCCTCGGCCCGGTCGCCATGCACCTGCACTTCAAAGCCGGTCACAGTCTGGCGTTTCTTGCGCAAAATGTCAATCACATCCATGCCGGTGCAACCCGCTAAGCCCGCTAAAATCAAGTCCATAGGCCCAAATTGGCCGCTAACGGTTTGAAGAGTGGCCCCAACCTGATTGACGACATCAAAAGCCAGCTCGCCGCGCCAAATAGCGGTCACTTCGTTGAAAACGCCTGCCATAAATTCCTTCTCAGTTGGTTTTAGCCAACACGTTAATTAAATCTTCTACCAACGCTTCTTGATTGCGTTTGTCATCCGCCAAGCATTCACACGCATAGGAGCGCGCTACGGCCACACTGGTTTGCTGAATGGCAGAACGAATGGCCACCAGTTGTTGCAAAATCTCTTGGCAGTTACGGCCTTCATCCATCATCCTCAGCACACCGCGCACCTGGCCCTCAACGCGTCGCAATCGCCGGCGTACATCTTCTTGAGTTTCAGCATCCAAGAGAGTGTCTCCTTACTAGATACTATGGGGGAGTATAGTATCAACCGGGTATTTCGTCAACTAAATGTTCAGTTAAATTTCTCCTCGCATGCAGAATACCCATAGCAATTTCTGATAAAGCAAATAGCGCAGAATTTACCCCGCGATAAACTTTGCTCTTGTTTCCCAAACGTCTGGAAAAGATGAGTTCGTCTCAACGCCGCCCGCTTTGAGTGGCATACCATGGTTGAGTGCGTATGCGCGCTGAGTTATTCAGGTGGCCATGCATTTTCTCACCAAAACCCAACCCACAACCATTCTCTAAACGCACTTCTTACCCAACTATCTCAACCCGTTCACCCCTCTATGGTATGTTAAGATTTATCTAGATCGAGCGTTGGGAGTTTTTACACCGTGCGTAAAATCATTCTGCGAGATGAGCGCCACATTCATCCGTTCAATGAAGAAGCCCGCGATTTACGGATTCAAAATAAGCCCCTCTGGCTTCACCAGCGCGATACGCTAGCGCACTATGTCACACAAGAGCTGGAGTGTTCCAGTCTGTTCGATGCGCCGCGCAACGGCAGTGACGAAACCATTGTTTACCGCGATAACCTGTTTTTTGACCAGCCTTACATTGATGAATTTGTGCGCCTGGCCCGCAACTCCGGCCAACCGGCGCGCGCCGCATTTTCCAAAAGCAACCGCACGTTTGTGAGCCACGCCCTGCCCCTTTCTACTACTTACACCGAGTTGGAAAAGGACAAGCTATGGGCGGCGGATTTATGGTACTTCCCGCGCGGGGTGGAGCCGGACGCGCATTGCCAGCCGATTGTGATTGACTTTCAAACGCGCGAAATCGGCTTCTACCGTGTGCCCACCTACATGAGCAACGATAAGGGCGAGTTGGTGTACCAAGTGCCCCTGCGCGGGCTGATTGCAATTGACGCCTGGACACACATCTTTATTGCCGATGCGGTGTACGGCTTGTTCAGCCGCGGCGCGCGTTTTGAAGACCGCCTCAACCGTGACGTGGCTTATAACTTGAAAGTGCTCGGCCATGCGTTGTTAGAGGGCAAGCAAGTTCTACAATGCTCCGAGTTAGTGAAGGTGGGCAAGAATTGCACCATTCACCCCAGCGCCGTGATTAGCGGCCCAGCCGTGATTGGCGACAATTGCACTATCGGCGCGGGCGCAGTGATTGAAAACAGCACGATTGGCGATAACGTCAACATCTCACAAGGTTGCCAAGTGATGCTCAGCACTGTGGGCGATGGCGCCTTTCTGCCGTTCCGCTCAGCGCTCTTCCTCACCACGCTGATGGAGCACAGCATTGTGGCGCAAAACACCTGCTTGCAAATGTGCGTTATTGGCCGCCGCACTTTTATTGGCGCGGGAAGCACATTTACGGATTACAACCTCTTGCCCATGCCTTTACGCGCCATGAACGCAGAACTGGAATTGCGCGAGGCGGGCGCGCCGGTTTTGGGCGGTTGTGTGGGCCACAACTGCCGCATTGGCTCCGGCATGATTGTGTACCCGGCCCGCACCATTGAAAGCGATGTGATTTTGTTCGCCAGCCAAGAGCGCCGCGTGATTGACCGGAACGTAGCTTACGAGCAGAGTGATCACCTCACCAGCCGCGCCGCCCACCTGCATCAACGCCTGTATCCGCGCAAGGGCGAGAAGATGATGGAAAGTTGGTAATTCTCCACTCCTCCAATTCTCCAACTTAAGAGAATTGGAAAATTAGAGATTGAACGTGGATACCTTCGCCTTCATCATTCACCCGATTGACCCGAAGCGGGACGTGAGCCGCAAGTTTCCGCTGTTGGGCAAGTATTTGAGTGTGCAACAGATTAACTTCTTTAGCACGTTTTTTCCGCCCATCTATATTTCAGAGATTACGGGCGTGCGCTCCGAGGCGACGGGCAAGGAAATAAAGGGCTGGTTTGTGGCCTGCCCATACACGCCGCAACGCATGCTGGAACTGCCGGTGAAAACCGTGTACAACAAAATCACGCAAACGGGCCGCATGGCCGAGAAGCTGGGCGCGATGGTGTTAGGCCTCGGCGCGTTCACTTCCGTGGTGGGCGATGGCGGCGTGACGATTTCTAAAAACCTAAATATCCCAGTGACCACGGGCGATAGTTACACCGTGGCCGTGGCGATTGACTCCGTACAAGAAGCGGCGCGGGTGATGGAACTGCCGTTAAAAACTTGCACCGCCGCCGTGGTGGGCGCAACTGGCGCCATTGGCGGCGTTGCTTCAGAACTTATCGCCCGGCAAGTTTCCAAGCTGTGGCTCATTGGCCGCCCGGGCCGCGAGACTTCTTTAGAGGCGCTTCGTCGGCGCATTGTGGCTAAGACGGTCTGTGACGTTCACATCGCCACCGATTTGCGCGGCTTGCCCGAAGCAGACATTGTGTTGAGCGTCACCAGCTCTGGCGGCGAGTTAATTCAGCCGCAACACCTGAAAGCCGGCGCAGTGGTGTGTGATGTGGCCCGCCCGCGCGATGTTTCCGCTAAAGTGGCCGCCGAGCGGCGAGATGTACTGGTAATTGACGGGGGCATGGTAGAAGTGCCGGGCGAGGTAGATTTTCATTTCAACTTTGGTTTTCCGCCGCGCATGGCGTACGCGTGCATGGCGGAGACGATGGCCTTGGCGTTAGAAGGCCGCTGGGAAAGTTATACGCTGGGTAAAGAATTGACGATGCCGCAGGTGGAAGAAATAGCGCGGATTGCAGCCAAGCACGGCTTCCGGCTGGGCGGCTTCCGCTCCTTTGAAAAGCCGGTGAGCATGGAACAAATTGAACGCGTGGCCCACGCCGCGCACACGCAACGAAAGGTGTTAGCATGACTAAACGCCGTTTATTGATTGTGGAAGATGACGCTGACACCAACAATTTGTTGAAGATGTATTTCAGTGAAGCCGGTTACGATGTGACGGTGGAGGTGCGCGGGCCGGAAGCGTTAGCCACCGCGCGCCAAATGATGCCAGATTTGATTTTGTTGGATATTAATTTGCCGGAGATGAACGGCTTGGAAGTCTGTGCCGCTCTGCGCAAATCGCCCCGCACGGTGCATGTGCCCATTATCTTCATCAGTGAGCGCAGTTCCCAGAGTGACCGGATTGCCGGCCTGAGCGCCGGTGCGGTAGATTACGTGAGCAAGCCGTTTGATTTGGAGGAGCTAAGGCTCCGCTCACAGGCGGCCATTAACCGCGCCGAGCGCGATAATTTGCTGGACCCGCGCAGTGGTTTGCCCACCGGCCGGTTGGTGGATGAGCAGATTCAACGGGTGAAGCAAATGCCCGGCTGGAATGTGTTAGAGTGCCGCATTGAATCTTTTCGGCCGTTTGTGGATTTGAACGGCTTTGCGGCAGGTGATGATGTGCTGAAGTTTGCGGCCCAACTGCTAACTGATGTAGTGGCCGAACACGGCACGCCGGAAGATACAGTCGGCCACCCGGCCAATGATACTTTTATGGTGCTGACGCAAGCCGCCGATGTGAACGCGCTGGCCCAAGCCTTGCAAACGCGCTTTGACGAAGAAGTGAAGGCGCACTACGGCTTTATGGATGTGGAGCAAGGGTATATCTTAATCCGGGATAATCACGGCGAGATGACGCAAGCGCCGCTGATGATGATGAGCGTGCGGATTAAGAATGGTTAAGGAGGAAACAAGTTATGAACATTCGAAATTCAATCGCAATAATTGCTGTAACAGCAATTTACATTACTAGCTGTATCAGTAGTAATGCCCCAAGTTCGCCTGTAAGTGTTCGGGCCACAATTTCACCAGAGCCACTGGTGGGGCGCGAAGTGAACTTACATATTGAAATCGTTTCGTCTAAGCGCGAGCTACCCAATACCACTTTGTATGTGACTTTACCGCCTGAAATTGATCTCGTCAGTGGCGAAACAACTTGGGAAGGCCACATTCCAGCCAATAGTCAAGCCAGCGTCGATCTAACCATTCGAGTTAATACGCCCGGAGAGTGGATGGTAGAAGCCTATGCCTTTTCACGCTCAAACCCAGATACAAATAACGGTTTTGGTGGGGTAAAGCAACTTTTTATTACCAGTTCGAATGATTTAGCGCAAGTGGTGGAAGACGTCAATCGCCCAACACGCATCATTCCAACTCTCCAAATCGCACCGACAAATGGCCATTGAAATGTATGCGATGCCTTGTTAACAAATCTTCTCTTTTTATACATTTCTTGGTTGCCAGCCTGCTGTTGGCGGCCTGTTGCCCGGTTAATCAAGATTGCAATCCACGAATCAATCGAAGTGAGATAGGAATTGGTGATCAGCGAATTGAAACTATGCTTTGGATTAGCCGAGGTTGGGTAGAAGTTAATGAAACCGTCACTATTAAGTACACAATTAACAATCAATCGAATCAGCCAATTGTCTTTAGTCGTACAGATGGCCCAGTTGTAGACATTATTGTCACGCCTCCAGATTATGTGGAGCGAAACTGGTCGTCTGTATCAGAGGCAAATGTGATTAATACCCTCGAGCTAGCACCTTATGAACAAAAAGAATTTGAGTGGACATTTGTGGCCTCATTAGATGGCCCGTATTCAGTTGACGGGATAATTTGGTTCGGAAGAATTGCAGACTCCGTGCCAAATAGTTTTGGGGCAGGGGCAATAGGTCAATAATAGACCTCTTGCACAAGTCTGTGCAAAAGGCATGGTTTTTAGAAAAATTCTTTACTCATGCAAAGGTCTAATATAAAATGCGGCGAAATAATCTCCTCACCCTAACAATCATAATTCTCAGTTTGATTACAGTTACTCAAAGTGTCGCGGCTTTTCCTGAGCTTAGTAAATCGACTGCTAATCGCAGAAGTGTAAAAGCCGAATCTGTTCAGCCATGGCAAGAGGCCATAAAAATAATTGAGATTGCTAGAATCGCTGGGGAGCTTTCAACTCATCAAGCCGCGATTTTACGCTTAACAGCCATCCAAAATCCCCAGCAGTTGCCTGCTAAATTTCAACCTAAAACCCATCAAGGTGCCACTTTTGAGTTGCAAGACGGATTATCTGATTGGAGAATGAAGCTTGATGCAGTTTATATAGATAAGGACAGTTGGGGTAGCGAAACTCAAATTGCGATTAATTCTGCGATAAGTACTGCCATTTTAGAACAAGCCCAACTCACCGCTGTAAACTTACCTAACTCAGTTACTACTCAGCACTTTATTATTCACTGGACTGATACTGGGCCAGACAAACCCAATTCACCGAATCCTTTTACGTATGTTGAAGTAGTATCGAATTCGCTTGAAAGTGCTTGGAATAGCCTCGCCAGCTATGGATATGCCATGCCCAATCCAAATGACTTTGGAGGTAAAGCGCGTTTTGATGTATACATTGCTAGCCAATTTGATGCGGGAATACCTGTAACTGGTTCTGGCCTTACACTGCCAGGTGAGATATGGTTGAACAATAACTATTCTTACACCCTTCCTAACGGGACATATGTAAGCTATCAGGTAGCGTTGCGGACACTGACGCTTCATGAATTGTTTCATATGCTACAGTGGAACTATGCAAACTTTCGAGATATAAGCACAGTTGGAAAGCTCGCGGCCTATAATTGGTATACAAATGATTCGGCTTGGCTAATGGAAGCAACGGCCATCTGGATTGAAGATGAGATTTACCCGAATGACAATCAATATCTACGCTGGTTGAATTTTTACCTAGACTTTCCTTATATATCTTTGTTCGACTCTGGTAACTCGCGTGAATATGGCGCTTCTATCTTTTTCAAATACGTTATCGAAAAGCTGGCTAGCTCACCAGCGTATGGGTATCCTCAACCCCGTGACTTGGTAAAAAGGATATGGGAACGAGTCCCTTTAAGTGCTAATGATGCAATTCAAGCCGCAACATATATACTTCAGCGCTCGTATTCGGGAGCAATTTTATATGGCGATTATGCCATCACTTGGAAAAGTATTTTTGATGATTTTGCCATTGCGAATTACACAAAAGATTATATTGAGGGCAATTATTGGCCGGGGTCGGTTGATACCTTTATCGAGTTTCCAGTAGTAGGAAACAATCCCCCAACAAGCAATAGGTCGGGGCTTAATGGCCCTGCAATTGATTACATTGAGATTTTTCCTGATAACCTGGGCACGGCAGGAAATCTCCCAGTAAATCTTTCTGTCCGCTTTGAAGTTGATGGGTGCCCCTATTGCACCCTAGATTTTTTGACATATAAGCTAACAGGTCTGCCTACGCGAATTTCGTTGCCTTTAGCTTATGTTGGCAACAATGCTCAGGGATTGCCTATTCATGCGGTGGATGTTCAGATTACATCTGATTTTCGTATTACAGGCGGAGTAAATAAAGTTGTAATGGTTCTTAGTAATGGGGCTAATAACTTCGTAAATAGTGAGTATCGTTACAAATTGACAGCTCTGATTAAGAGTTACTTACCTCTTATCAGTAAACAACCCACGCCAACTCCCACGCCAACGGCCACCTTTACCCGCACACCCACCCGCACCTTTACAGCCACGCGTACCAATACGCCTACTCGCACCTTCACACCATCACGCACACCCACTGGGCCAACGCGCACCAATACTCACACCAATACGCCCACACGCACGGCCACGGCAACACCGTTATGGAATCAATGTGAGCCAAATAATACATTTAGCACCGCTTGCCTAATTGTTACAGGTGCCACTTCCTATATTTGGCCTGCGTCTGAGCAAGATTGGTTCAAGTTCAATGTTCCGGCATCTAGCGCAAGCCGCACAATTGTCATAAATCTAACCAGTATTCCCAGCACCGAGAATTATGACATTTCTTTATATAGCCCAACGAACACTTCAGTTGCTAGTTCAACCAATCTTGGTAGCACCAATGAAACGATTGCCTATCAACTCCCGAATGGCGCTGTGGGTGAATACCGGATTTTAGTTTTCCCGAAAACGGCTTCCGATTTTCACCAAACCGATAGCTACGTTTTAGATGTTGTTATCACCGATGGCAGTGGCAATAGTGGCTATCCAGGCCCAAGTAGCACCGATAGTCCAACCGGGCGGATTGGCTTACCGCCGCCGCCAACCTTGCCAGCAACTGGTTACCCTGCCCCTTAAGGTAAACTGATTGAGAAGGAGATAGTTTTATGACCAAACCCAGAATTTTAGTGGTGGAAGACGACTTCGATATCTCTAACATGCTCCGCATTTATTTTGGCGCGCAAGGCCTAGATGTGAGCGTGGCCCCGCGCGGCGGCGATGCGCTGGATATGACGCGCAAGGGCCTGCCGAATCTGATTCTGCTGGACATCATGTTGCCGGATATGGACGGCTTTGAAGTGTGCCGCCAGCTCCGCACCACCACACGCACCAGCCATGTGCCCATCATCTTCCTGACGCAGAAGGATGAGCGGGCGGATAAACTCCAAGGCCTGCAACACGGCGCGGACGATTACATCACCAAGCCGTTTGATATTGAAGAGCTAAAACTGCGCGTGCAGAACTCCATCTCCCGGCAAGAACGCGAGAACTCACTAGACCCACGCACCGGCCTCCCCAGCGGGCGGCTGATTGAAGACCAACTCCGCCGTATCATCCGCGAACAGAATTGGGCCTTCATGGATATCAACCTGCGCTTCTTTGACCGCTTCCGTGATGTGTACGGGTTTATTGCCGGCGATGACATGCTCCGTTTTGCCTCCAACTTGGTGGGCGAGGTGATTGACGAAGTGGGCACCAACAATGATTTTGTGGGCCACCCGGGCGGCGATAATTTTGTGGTGATTACAACGGTGGAACGCGCCCCCAAACTGCGTGACCGCCTGAAGGCCCGCTTTGCCGAGGAAAGCCTGACACATTACAGTTTTATTGACCGCGAGCGCGGCTACATGGTGGCGAAAGACAACCGCACCGGTGATGAAAAAGAATTCAAAGTCCCCCTCATGCGCTTGGCCATTGGCATGGTAACGCCCGAGACGCGCCAATTTGCCGATATCCGCGAAATTACCGAATTGGCCGCTGAAGCCCGCCGCCAAGACGCCGCCAACGATACGGTGGATTTGTAAGATGTGGCCCCACCCCTCTTTTGTAAGGGAGGGCTGAGGTGAGCATTTGCGCGTATGTTTGCTGAAACCACGCCGCTTGCATTCCTCATGATCATCATCGGCCTGAGCCTGCTGGCGGTGGCCGTGATTGTGGCGCGTCTGATGGCGGGCCAAGCTGTTCACACCCTAGCCTCTCCGGTGAACTTGCCGGTGGAAGCCGGGGCGGATACAGCCGTGCTGATTGCCCAAACCGGCGGCAAGATTCTCTCCACCAGTCCCCGCGCGCGGGAAATGTTGGGCCTAAGCAATGGCCCGCTAACTCTGGGCAGTATTTTGCGTCAAGTACGCCCAAGCGATACATTTTTGGAATTGCTCTCGGTTTCGGGCACGGCTTTTTTTAGCTTGGGGCAATCAGGCCAACAGGTAGAGGCCACCTCAGTGCACGTGCCTTCAGAGAAGGGCGCCTTACCGCGTGTGGTGATGCTGTTCAAACCAGCCACCCGCGCGCTGGAACTTGGCTCGGATGAGCGTTCCTCACAAGCCATCAGCGCCCTCTCCGAAATTAGCCGCGCCATTTCCACGCCGCTGGAACTCCCCGCCACGCTGGAAGCCATCCTCACACAAGTAGGCCGCGTCTTTCATTATGATGTAGCCGAAATCACCTTATGGGATGAGGTTAGCCGCACACTCCGCCCGGCCCGCGTAGCCGGCAACCGAGATTACGAACGGATAGTGATGCGGCCTGATTTTAAGTATGTGGTTGAAGAAGCGTTATCAGGCTGGCTGGCCGCGCGCCGTCAACCGTTGGTGCTGGCGGATTTGCAAACCTTCACGCAGGCGCGGCCCAAAGTGCAACGCGCCGATATTCCTCTGCATGGATACGCCGGCTTGCCGTTGATTGCCAATCAAAAATTCCTGGGCACATTGGAGCTGGCGAGTTTCCAAGTCAACACCTATAAGCTGAGTGACTTGCCCTTGCTCAACGCTATTGCCGGGCAAGCGGCGGTGGCCGTGCAAAACGCGCTGGCGTATGCGGCCCAACAAAAACGTGTGGCAGAACTCACCAGCCTGACGGAAATTACGCGCGCCATTGAAGCCAGCGGCAATGTGTATGAACTCTACCGGCGGCTAACGGATGATATTGCGCGGCTGATGGAAGTGCAGATGGCGGGCATTTTGTTGTATTCGGAAGTGCGGCAGGCATTGGTGGGCCAAAAGCCCTTTCGCGGCCTGCCGGATATTTTGACGGAGAATTACAGCATCCCCGTTGCGCCCAACAGCCTGGCGCGCCAGTTGTGGCAAAACAATGCCTTCTATCTCTCCAATGATGTGCCGAAGGATAGTTTAGTAGAAGCGCTGAACTTGAAAGAATTGGCCGAGACGGCGGGCGTGCGCACCACCTTGCTGGTTCCAATTACGCTGGGCGAGCGGCGGTTGGGCGTCTTGCAAGTTTCCAATTTGGTGAACGGCGCGCCGTTCACCGAGGAAAACGCGCGCTTGCTTTCCATCTTCGCGGGGCAACTTGCCGTCATTATTGAAAATTCCCGTTTGGTGCGCGAGGCGCAGACCCGCGCCGAACAATCTGAAGGCTTACGGCAATTGGCTCTGGCCGCCGCCGAAGGCACGGATTTTGACCGCGTGCTGACCAACGCGATGCAACAACTGGCCCGCTTACTGAAATTTGAAGTGGGAGTGCTGGCGTTGTTAGATGAGGCCCGCGGCGAACTGCGCCCCCACGCCCCCTCCATTTACGGCGATCCGGAAAACATCATTGATATTCGCATCCATACTGATGACCCGATGTTCCGGTTTGCGGTGACGCGCACGCGCCGCCCCTTCATTAGCGGCAACGCGCAGAGAGACCGGCGAATTGTGGGCGTGTATCGCCCGGTGGTGGAACGCTTCCAAGCCCAAAGCGTGATGGATGTGCCGCTGGTGGTAGGCGACCGGTGTTTGGGTGAGTTAATGGTGGTTGCGCGGGAGGAGCGCTATTTTAGCCGCGCCGATTTACAACTCTTAGCCACCGTCGGCGCGCAACTTGCCGCTACCATTGAACGCACGCGGCTCTACACCGCTACCGATCAATCTCTGCAACGCCGAGTCGATCAACTCACTGCGCTGACCAACGTCAGCCGGGAAATTAACCAAACCGTGGAGCTAAACCGCATCTTGGAACTGGTGCAAGATGAAGTGGTGCGTGTGACCGGCGCGGAGGAAGCCTCTATTGTTCTGTTGGATTTGGATGCTTCCCAACCCACGGTGGAACGACGCGTGGGCGGCGCAGACATTAAGCGCTTGCAGGCTATTGAAGACGCCGTTGCCGAAAGTGGGCGGGTGCAACGCGTCGCTGGGCCGCCCGCCGCGGTGGTGGTGCCCATCATTACACAAGAAATTACTGTTGGGTTGATTCATGCCTGGAGCAAGACCCTGCCGGAATTTGATGACGCCGCCGTAGAAGCCACGGAGGCTCTGGCCGCCCAAACCGCCATTGCGGTGGCCAATGCGCAACGCTACAACGAACAACTCCGCCGTTCAGATTTGCTCCGCCGCCGCGCCGACCAGTTGGCGCAATTGCTGGAAATTTCACGCGCGGTGCGCTCGGATAAGCCGCTGGCCGATAACCTGGAAGCCATTGCCTTTGGCCTGCAAGCGGGCGTGGGCTTCAACGTGGTGGCGGTGTACTTGCTAGACCCCAACACGCGGCGCACGCAACGTGTGGCGGTGGTGGGCTTACCGCTGAAGCTAGTGGAAGAAACACGGCACGTGGAAACGCCGTGGGACAACATCCAGAAAATGATGCGCGAGGAGTTTCGTGTTGGTCAGTCATACTTCTTGCCGTTTGAGCGCGCCGCGCACCTCACCAGCGGAAGCATTCACTGGTTGATGGCCCCCACGCCCGAGCGCCCGCCGCGTCTCTCGCCCAATGCCTGGCACCAGAATGATATTTTGATTGTGCCGCTGATTGGCTCCAGCACCGAGCCGCTCGGCTTCCTCAGCCTGAACGAGCCGCGAGATAACGTACGGCCAGACCGCTCCACGCTGGAAGTGATTGAGATTTTTGCCAACCAAGCCGCATTGGCCGTGGAAAATGTGCGGCTGTTTGCGGCCACAGAACGCCGCGCCCAACGTTTGCTGGCCCTGCACCGCGTGGTGGAAAAACTCAATTCGCTCACCAACCGCGAGCAAATTACGCAGGCCGCCGCCGAAACCCTGCAACGCGAGATGAAATTTGACTTGGTGCTGATTGCCATGCAGAGCGGCGAGCACCTGCACACCGTTGGGCAAGCAGGCAAACTTCGGCCCGAAGTAAAACTAGATGTGCTTTTGCGTCAAATCAACCCGATGACGCACACCATTGAACAAAACTACCCCACCTTCTCCAATGACGTGAAGCGTTCCGATTGGGCGCAGACGCCGTTTGCTTTGCTGTTGGGCCTCAACGCTTTTATGACCACGCCCATTACCGTTCAGGGCCAAGCGGTGGGCGCCCTGTTGGTAGGTTCACAGCAAGTAACTTCACCCTTCGCGGTGGATGATATTGAACTCTTCATCATTCTGTGCAACCAGCTTAGCGCCGAGTTGGAAGGCCAGCGGTTGGAAACCGATGTGCAAACGCGCGCCGCGCAGTTGGCCGCGTTGGCCGAAGCTTCCCGCACCATCACCGGCACCCTACGCACCGAAGATGTAATTCATGCCACCCTCAGCACGCTCAAAAGTGTGGTGCCGTATGATAGCGTCACCCTCTGGCTTCGCGGCTCAGAGCAGGAGGGCGAAGGTGATTTACTCCGGATTGTGGCCGCGCATGGTTTTGAAAACGATGCCGAGCGGCTGGGCCTCACCGTCAACATTGCCGATAGCGTACTCTTCACCGAGATGGCGCGTACAGGCGGCGTGATTTACGTGCCGGATGTGCGTGAAGACCCCGAACGCTTTCCCGGCGGTGAGTATCAATCTACGCGCTCATGGTTGGGCGCGCCCCTCATCCGCGCCGGCCGCATTATTGGCGCCCTAGCGTTGGATAAAACAGAAGCCGGCTTTTACTCCACGCTCTCCACACAAATGTTGCTGGCGTATGCCAACCAAGCGGCGGTAGCGCTGGATAATGCCCGTCTGTTTGAAGAGAACGAGCGCCGCACCGCCGAGGCCGCGCGCCGTTCGGCCCGGTTAGCGCTGCTCAATCGCATGTCGGTTGAGTTCGGCGCCTCGCTGGAAGAAGAAAACATCCTAGATACACTGGCCCGTGAAGTGCTATCCTCACTCAAAGTTCAACGTGTCGGCGCCTTCCGCTTGGCGGAGGCCGGCCAAGCCACGATGTTGGTGAACTTAAGTAGCGATGAAGCGCAAGTCGCCCTGCCCGCGGCCGCCCTTGCCCGCCTCAGTGAAACGCTCTCGCCGCTCGCCATTGAAGATGTAACCCGCGAACCCTTACTGGCCGCCGAAAACCATTCACTCCAAACACGCGGCGTCAAATCCCTGCTCATTCTGCCCTTGGTGGCTTCACGCGCATTGATAGGTGTGCTCCAACTGGAAGAGACACGGGAGCCGCGCCGCTTCACCCCCGGCGAGATTGAATTGGCGCAAACGCTGTGCAATCAGGCGGCGTTGGCGGCGCAAAACGCGCGCTTGTTTAGCGAAGCGCAATTGCGGGCGTTGGAACTCAGCCAACGGAATGACCGGATGCGGGCCCTCAACGCCCTTTCGGCCTCGCTCACCCAAACGCTGGAAACAGACGCCCTCCTGCGCGAAACAGCGGAGCAACTGGTGGAAATGTTCGCCGTTGATCACGTCAGCATGATCATGGTGGATGACAAAGCACAAGTGGCCACCGTAGAAGAAGAGTACCCGCCTATGGGCGCGTTGGGCTTACAACTCACCCTCAGCACAGATGCCGTCGGGCATCAGGTTTTAGCCCGCCGCGTCGTCATCATCAGTGATGTGGCCACTGACCAGCGTTTGAGTGAAGACTATCGCGCCAAGCTCTCGCTCGTCGGCATCAAATCGCTTTTGCTCGCCCCCTTCGTTTCACAAGGCCGCTCGTTTGGCGCTTTCACGCTCGATTCACTCACGCCGCGCTCCTTCACCACGGATGAGATTGAAGTCAGCCAAACCATCGCGGCCCAAATTGCCTCCTCGCTTACCAACGCCCAATTTGCTCGCAACCTGGAAGACCGCGTGGCCGAACGCACCAAAGAAGTGCAAAAAGAACGTGAACGCGTAGAGACGCTTTTGCAAATCACCACCGAGCTTTCCAGTAGTTTGGAATTAGACCGGGTGTTGTTCCGCTCGTTACAGTTAGTAACCGAAGCCGTGGGCGCAACGCAAGGCTCTATTTTCACCATTGATGAGGAAGACAACCTCATTTACCGCGCCGCGCTGGGAAGCCCCAAGGTACTCACCCCCGGCGGTGAACGCGCGCCTTTCAAGAAACATGAAGGGTTAGTCGGCTGGGTCATCAAAAATCGTCAGCCCGCCGTGATAGGCAACCTCGATAGCGATACACGCTGGAAGAAAATTCCCGGTCAAAATGTGAATCACAAGAGCGCCTTGGCCGTACCGCTGATTGCCAACGAAGAAGTGCTGGGCGGCATGTTGCTCTTTAGCCCCATGTACAACGCCTTTGATGAAGATGTGGTGAAACTGGCCTCGGCGGCGGCCAATCAGGTGGGAGCGGCCAGCAACAATGCGGAACTCTATCGGCTACTGCGGGACCAAGCCGAACGGCTGGGCCTCCTTTTGCGGCAACAACAAGTGGAAACCACCAAAAACCGCGCTATTCTGGAGGGTCTGGCCGATGGCGTGTTAGTGGCCGATACCGAAGGCCAAATCATTGTGTTCAACTCCGCCAGTGAACGCATCTTATCGCTCAACCGCGAGCAAGCGCTGGGCCGCATGTTGACGGAATTTTTAGGCTTATTTGGCTCAGCGGGCCGGGAGTGGTCAGAAGCCATTCAACGCTGGAGCGAAGGCGTCGTCACGCACGGCTCAGAGGATGTCTTTAAGCAAACGGTGGAATTAGAAGACAAGCGTGTGTTGGCCGTTTCCTTAGCGCCCGTGCTTAATGGTGAAGATTACATGGGCGTGGTCTCCCTCATCCGCGATATTACGCGCGAAGTGGAAATTGACCGGATGAAGAGCGATTTAGTGACGATGGTGAGCCACGAACTGCGCACGCCGATTACGCCCATCAAGGCCAGCGCCGATTTACTCCGGATGGGCGCAGCAGGGCCGCTAACGCCTTTACAGAGCAATTTACTCACAAAGATTACCGAAAATGCCGACCGGCTGACGATGTTGGTGAATGACCTGTTAGACCGTTCACGCATTGAATCCGGCAAAATTCAATTGGTTATGGGGCCGCTGGGCGTGCGTGAAATCATCAACAGCACGCTGGAAATGTTGCGGGCCGAAATGGCCGCGCGGCAAAAACCCATGAACCTGCGCGTAGAATTGCCGGATGATTTGCCGCCCGCTTGGGGCGATCATTCACGGGTGATGCAAATCCTAAACAATCTGGCGGAAAACGCCTTCAACTATACACCGGCAGACGGCACGATTACATTGCGGGCCCAAGCTAACCCGGAAACCCACGAACTTGTTTTAGAAGTGAGTGATACCGGCATTGGCGTCGCAGAGGAATATCGCGACCGCTTGTTTGACCGTTTCTTCCGCGGTGAAAATGCGTTGGTAATGGAAACCGCCGGCACCGGCTTGGGCCTGTCTATCGCGCGCCAACTGGCCGAAATGCAGGGCGGCCGCTTGTGGCTGAAGGAAACTCAAGAAGGCCAAGGCAGTACATTCGCGCTGGCCCTGCCGTTGGCGCAACCGGAACCGCTGAAAACCTAAAAACTAATGGAAACTTTACGATGGCGAAAATTTTGATTGCAGAAGACGAACGCGATATCCGAGATTTGGTGATGTTTACCCTCCAATTTGCCGGCTATGACGTCATTGCGGCCAGCAATGGAGAAGAAGCTTATCACCTGGCTATACAACACCTCCCCGATTTGATCTTAAGCGATGTCCGCATGCCTAAAATGACGGGCTACGAAATGTGCAAACTGGTGAAAGCCGAACCCAAAACACAACACATCCCGGTGGTCTTTCTTTCGGCCAAAGGGCAAGACGCGGAAGTGCAACAAGGCATCGAAGTTGGGGCCGCAGAATACCTGCTCAAACCCTTTGCGCCGGATCAGTTAATGGCCAAAGTGGCAGAGATTTTATCCAAGAACAAGCCAGCGCAGACCAGTTAAGCCTTTGCAGGATGCGAAATGGTGACGGTGCATGAGCGCCATTATTGTTGACGACGAAGTGGTTCATTACGAAGTCCTCGGGCGGGGGCGCCCGTTGATTTTTATACACGGCTGGCTAGGCTCGTGGCGCTATTGGATTCCCACCATGCAGGTGCTGAGCGGCGAATTTCGGGCCTATGCGTTGGATTTATGGGGCTTTGGAGACTCTGGCAAACGGCGCGACCGTTACTCACTGGAGGCCCAAGCCGAGATGATTAAGGGCTTCATGGAGCGCTTGGCTATTCTCAAAGCCGCGTTTGTGGGGCACGGCTTGGGCGGAGCGGTGTTGGCCCACTTCGCGCATAAATATCCTGAACTGGCTGACCGGGCAATGGCGGTGAGTGTGCCGCTCACCGGCACGGCGCTCAATGCCGCTTTGTTTGGCTCGCCTCTCCCCGCCCTGATTGAAGCGTTTATTGGCAAAGGCCCGCAAGCCGATCCCGTAAGCCGTGAAGCCGCCAAAACCGATATAGCCGCGGTAGAAACAACCGTGCAAAGCCTAAGCCAAACCGATTTGTCCCTGACCGTTGAACATCTCAAATTGCCATATCTGTTGGTATATGGCGAGAAGGATGCCCTGATTACGCCGCCCAGCGATGCGTTAATGCAGTACCTCACCAATAACGTGCACAGCATTGAATTGGAAGACTCTCGTCACTTCCCCATGTTAGATGAAGCCGCGCGCTTCAATCGCTTGCTGATTGATTTTCTCTCCCTCAAATCTGGCGAAACGCTCACCAACCTCGAGCTTAAGGAAGAATGGCAACGGCGTGTGCGCTAGCCCCCCAAAACGGCTATTGCTTGCCATCAGGCGCTTTGTTACCCTCCCAGCACAACTCTTCTCTCGCAATCAAGTGACTCATACTGGCCCGCATTTTGAGCTGGTTGGTCTGAAAATGCATAGGTGATTTTCATGAAGCCTTATCGCCTCAGCCTTGCCTTTACGCTTGGCGCTTTGCTGACCGCCCATTGCGCCGGCTCAACCACCTCGCCCACCCCGGCGCCAGTTGATGTGGTGGCCCTCTCCCTAACAAGCATGGCCAATCAACCGCCCACTCGTACCCCTCCAGCCAATACAGCAACCCCAAGGGTGAGCACAGACACGCCCGCTTCCGCTCCTGCTACCCAACCGCAAACGGTGCGTTTGGTGGCTGATGTGAGCGGTGACCGCATGGCCGACATTGTAGGTTTCAATGACTTTGGGGTGATGGTGGCGCTCTCAAATGGTTCCAGCTTTCTGCCGCCCACGCAGTGGCTAGACGATTTAGGCTTTTACAATGGTTGGCGCACCGATAACTCAGTCCGCACGCTGGCGGATGTGGATGGCGATGGCCGGGCGGATATTGTGGGGTTGCTAGATGAATACATCATCACGTCCATCTCCAATAGCAAGCGCTTTCGGGAGGCCAAGATGCGGATGGACGGCTTTACGCCGGCTCGCGGTCTTTGGCAATTAGAGCCTTCTACACGACTGGTAGGTGATGTGAGCGGGGATGATTTGGCCGATGTAATTGGGCTAGACGAGCGCGGTGTTTTAGTGAGCCGCGCCACAGCAGATGGGTTTGCTCCACCTGAGTATTGGTCGGGCGCGCCCGACCGAACGGGCGAATTACGCCCCCCCTTATTAGCCGATGTAAGCGGCGATACCTGGGCAGACTTAATCATTTTCAGTCCGAATGGGATTTTGGTAGCCCGGTCAGATAGCCAGCAGTTTAAGCCTGCGGAGCGCTGGACGCGGGAATTTAGCCTGGAAGATGGCCGTTGGGCCACAGGCCCTTTGGTGCAACATTTAGCGGATGTGAACGGCGATCAAATTGCCGATTTGGTGACGTTTGCGGCTGATGGCGTATGGGTGAATCTAACAGGCGAATGGCAATTCACTGCTTCACAAATGTGGAGCGCGGAATTTGGCTCAGCGAGTGGGCAATGGCACCCTCAGCGCAATCCACGGGTGTTGGCAGATGTAAACGGCGATGGCCGGGCGGATGTGGTTGGGTTTGCCGATTATGGCGTGTTAGTGGCGCTCTCCACCGGAGATAGCTTTGGCCTAGCGCAACTATGGATCAATGAATTCGGCTATTCGGTGGGCGGTTGGCAGTAAATTACTACCGCAAACATGCCCTGAAACATCCCCCAGCACCGAGCCAACAGGCCGGAGCATACATACATGCTCCGGCCTGTTATTTCCACGGCGCCTACTTACTGTGCCTTTAGCTTATCTTTGTGCTCTTGCACCAGCACCCGGCGCAGAACTTTGCCCACAGTGGTGCGGGGTAGTTCATTGCGGAACTCAACAAATTTAGGCACCTTATAGCCGGTCAGTTGTTGCTTGCAGAACGCGCGGATCTCCTCTTCAGTCGCCGTTTCGCCATCCTTCAAAACTACCCACGCCTTCACCGCCTCGCCTGCGTTCGCATCCGGCACGCCGGCCACACCCACTTCCTTCACCTTAGGATGTTGGATGATAATTTCTTCCACTTCGCGCGGCCACACTTGGAAGCCACCCGGCTTAATTAATTCCTTCTTACGGTCTACGATATAGAAGTAGCCGTCGGCATCCATTTTGGCAATATCGCCTGTAAACAGCCATGGCCCGCCACCATCGCCCAAATCCCGCAGAGTATTTTGCGTTTCGGTAGGCATATTCCAGTAACCCTTAAACACTTGCGGGCCACGGATAATCAGTTCGCCTTCTTCACCCTGCGCCACCTCGGTGACGCCGTCCTCCAAGGAAACCAGCTTGCACTCCGTATCCGGCATGGGCATGCCAATGGAACCCTCCTTCTGTACGCCCGTGAGCGGATTACCGTGTGTGCAGGTAGGCGCCTCAGAGAGGCCATAGGCTTCAAACAATTTACCGCCGGTGATAGACTCAAATGTTTGTTTCGTTTCGGCCAGCAAGGGGGCCGAACCGGATACACAATATTTGATGGAGCGCAAATCGTATTTACCGGCTTTGACATCGGCGTGATTATTGAGCGCGTTATACAGCGCCGGCACCGCCGGAAAATAGGTGGGCTTAAATTTGGCGATGTTTTCGAGCAAATCCTTCAAATCCCGCGGATTGGGCACCATAATCAACACGGAAGCCATGCGGATGCTGAGCGCCATTGCGCCAATCATGCCATACACATGAAAGAGCGGGATGGCCATCAGGGTGCGTTCTTGCCCTTCCCGAAAGGCGTGTAGCCAGGCCGCTAATTGCGTCATGTTGCCCATCAGATTGCTATGCGAGGCAATTGCCGCCTTGGAGAGGCCGGTAGTGCCGCCGGAATATTGAAAGAGGGCTAAGTCTTCGCCCGTGATTGCCAGTTTGGGTCGGTCAGTCGCCGAGTATTTCGTCAGCAAGTCCTTCATCCACACATCGCCGGGGGCCAAATCTACACGGTGGCCGTCTTTCTTTTCTTTGGCCAGCGTGAACAGCAAGGCCAACACCGGTGGCAGTTGCTCCTTGATATTGGTGACGATGAGACGCTTGACCTTTGTTTTGGACTGCACTTCCTTAATACGATTATAGAAGTTACTCATCACCACCATCGTCTCAACGCCGGAGTCATTCAGTTGGTGCTCAATCTCACGCGGGGTATAGAGCGGATTGGTGGCTACCACAATGCCGCCGGCTTTGAGGATGCCAAAATATGCAATAACGAATTGCGGTGTGTTAGGGATGAAGATACCCACCCGGTCGCCCTTCTTAATGCCCATTCCGGCGAGGGCCGCCGCCAACCGGTCGGTTAGGTCATTCATTTCCCGGTAAGTCACCTCACGGCCCTTAAAGATGGTACACGGACGATCAGGATACTTAGCCGCGGCTTCTTCCAAAATAGAAAAAATCGGTTTGTTTGGATATGGGGCTAAGGTTTTGGGGACGGGGGCATCATAGTGAGCGAGCCACGGTTGATGAGACATCTTGGTCTTCTCCTCTAAAGTGAGTATAGGCCGAGCGCCGTTTGTGACTGTATTGTACTGGCAATTAGCCCAGAGCAAAATTCCCTTTTCCCAACATCGCCAGCCGCGGCGAACTGGCCTAACTTTGGAGGGGTAGCCCAGCCTGACAAAAGCTATGGAACAGCGCAGCGGACTTTGCGTTTCTTATCGAAAACCAAATTCAACTTCAGATGTAATTAAGCTACGCCTGCAGAATAGGGCTTGATTATCATCATTTTTTTTCATGGAGTTTTCACATGTCAGTACGCAAATTTTTTCTCGGGTTGGGTCTGATCATGGCCATTGGGGTTACCGGCGTTCTGGGCGCTTTGGCGGGCGGTGGGGCCGTGTATTGGGCGGTGCGTGAGCGCTTGAACGCGCCAGCGCCGACCGGCCTGCCGGCCTCTCAAACAGTGGAGCAAACCGTCCATGTGGATATCAATACAGCCGTAGAGGAGGCCGTAGAAAAGGTGGGGCCAGCCGTGGTGACGGTCGTGAGCGTGGGGCAAGGTTCCGGCTCTGGCGTCATCATCTCGCCAGATGGGTACATCATCACCAATAACCATGTGGTAGCGGGCGGGCAACGTTATCAGGTCATTTTCCGGGACGGGCAAACGGTGGAGGCCACCTTGGTGGGCACAGATGCGCTGGCGGATGTGGCCGTTATCAAAGTCAATACGGCTGTGCCGGGTTATGCCACCCTCGGCAACTCGGATGCCCTCCAGCCGGGTGAAACGGTAATTGCGATTGGCTCGCCGCTAGGTGATTTCCGCAACACCGTAACGGTGGGCGTAGTCAGCGCGTTGGGCCGTTCATTGGAATCCACCAGCGGCTACCAAATGGAAGACCTTATTCAAACAGACGCCGCCATCAACCAAGGCAACTCTGGCGGCCCATTGGTGAATTTGGCCGGGCAGGTGGTGGGTATTAACACGTTGGTTGTGCGGGGCAATGCGTTTCAGGGTAGCCAAGCCGAGGGGTTGGGTTTTTCCATTGCCTCCAACACGGTGAAGGCGTTGAGCGACCAATTGATTGCGCAAGGTTTTGTGGCCCGCCCATACCTCGGCGTAGATTGGCAAGCCATTACCCCGGAAATTGCCCGGTGGAACAACCTGCCGGTGGAATGGGGTGCATATATTCGCACCGTGGGTGAAAATACACCCGCCGCCAAAGCCGGTTTGCAATCTGGAGACATCATCACCCAAATTGGCGATTTAGCTTTGAATGCCGACCGGCCCTTTATCAACGCGCTGATGGAGTTTGCGCCCGGACAAACGGTGCCACTCACGGTGTACCGTGATAATCAGAACATTCAGCTGACGGTGACGCTAGGCACGCGACCGGCGCCGGGTGGGTAATAAAACGGACTAGAAACGAACGAATGAGCACGGATGAGGGCTGACTGGCTCGGCCCTCATCCGTTTCCCCATCTCTCTTGCTCCCCAACGCCCTTTCTCGCCTGTTCACTCTGTAACGAACAAGCACTAACCCTAAAAACCGCTTACAATCTCTGGCACGAATCTTGAACGATTGCCACGCATGAAACTGAGACAACGCCCTGCCCCGCCCCGTTATTTTGCAGTTTTTCTGGTTACCATGTTGGCGAGCGGTTGGGCGCTGATGACGGAGCGCGCAACGGCTGAGGACGCCGCGCGGCCAGAAAAAACGACCGGCCAAATGCAACCCGCGTCCGGTAGTTCATTCAACTACCTGCCCCTCATCCTGCGCGCATACAGCTTCCGCTTGGTGCGCGTTAATGATTACCGCGCCATGGCCGGTTTGCCGGCTCTCATTGAAAACGCAGAATGGAGCGAGGGCGTGGCCCTACATACACGCTACGTGGTGAAGACCAACCAACCGACTAGCTACGAAGACCCACTCACCTTCCCCGATTGGTACACCACGCAGGGGGCCGATGCCGCCGTCAACAGTTTGCTGGCCTATAGCGATTTGATTACAACCACCAATGAACAGGTGATTGATTTTTGGATACGCAGTCCATTTCAGGCATTGAGCATTTTAGACCCCGAACTGCGCGCTACCGGTTTTGGGGATTACGCCGAAGCGGATGGGCAAATTGTGAAGGCGGTAGGATTGGATGTGCGGCGCGGCTTTAATGAGTTACCCGCCCCGGCCTATCCGGTCATGTTTCCGGCTAACGGCGTTACGGTGAATTTACGCTCGTATTCCGGGGCCGATTACCCGAACCCGTTACTGCACGGCAACTGCGGCGGTTATGCGGGCCTGCCCATTATTTTGCAAGTGGGCAGTGGCGCACAGACGGTGAACTTAGCGCCTACAGATCCCACCCTGATTTCTACGGGCGGCTCGCCGCAAGAGCACTGTGTGTTTCACGAGAACAGTTTCTCCGTGCCCAGTGACCAGGCCGCCACCGATTATGGCCGTTTGCTGTTGAACACACGCGACGCCATCGTCATCATTCCCCGGTTTGCATTAGCGCAAGGGGCCACATACACCGTGACGGTGAACGCCGTGGTGAACGGCGCGCCGCAAACCTACACATGGAGTTTTAGGGTGGCGGCGAATGCCGAGCCGTGAGGTTAAGGCTTGCTTTTACGCCGCCATTTGCCGGAGCGGAACCGCGCGGAGGTCTAGCGCATTTGCGGCAAAACGCCAGCCGCCAGCGCCTCCAGTCCATCCAAATTATCTAACTCTAGCCACTGCAACATCACCCGCTGTACACCGGCTTGCGCCAACTGGCCCAATTGCTCCACCACTGCGTTTGGTGTGCCCACCACCAAACCATTCGCCCGCATTTCAGCCGCATTGCGGCCGGCCAGTTTACTTTGCAGTTCGGCTTCATCGCGGCCAAACCACAAGCCCGTCATCATGGAGCGGCGGACGCTGTGCGCCGAACGGCCTTGCGCGGCCAGCAATTCATTCAATTTAGCGTTCAGCGCCCGGAATTTATTCGGCGGGATAAAGACCGCGTTCCATTCCACAGCATAGCGCGCCACATAGCTTAGCGTGCGGCGCTCGCCATTGCCGCCAATCAACAAGCGTGGGCCGCCAGCGCGGGCTGGACGCGGTAAAAGTACGGCTTCCTTGAGTTTATAAAATGCGCCCTCAAAATTTAAGGGCGCGGTTTGGTGAAATAAGTAATGGATGATTTCTATGCCTTCTTCAAACCGCTTAAACCGTGGGCCAAGCTCCAGCAAATCCCAGCCATAATTGTCATGCTCACGCGCTTGCCAGCCTGCGCCCACACCCAACGTCAGCCGCCCGCGGGAAAGATCATCCACAGCGGCGGCCATGCGGGCCGTCATGGTGGGGTGACGAAACGAGAAAGGTGTTACGAGCGGCCCAAACTCAAGGCGGTGTGTGTGGTCGGCTAACCATGTCAGTGAAACCCACAACTCGAGCGAATCAAGGTCAGGTGGGTTGGCGTTGGTATAATGGTCAGACCGATACAAACCCACAAAGCCGAGTTGCTCCACCGCAGTGGCGATGCGTTGCCAGCGCGGCCAATTCAATCCGTCCTGCCCCTCAATCATAATCGCAACTTCAAGCATGGGTTTGCTCCTCGTCAAATCGGATTCCAGAACTTATATGCGCCGAAAGGCCAGCACCGTGTTATGCCCGCCAAAACCAAACGCCGTAGAAAGCGCCACCTCAAACTGCGCGGGACGGGCCAGGTTGGGCACGAAGTCTAAATCGCAGGCCGGATCAGGCGTCTGTTGGTTGATGGTGGGTGGTAGGATTTGTTCGCGCAGGGCCAGCACCGTCCAAATAGCCTCCGCCGCGCCGGCCGCACCCAACATGTGGCCGGTGATGGATTTGGTGGCGCTTACGGGAACTACGCGGGCCACCGGGCCTAATGCGCGCTTAATAGCCGTCACTTCAAACACATCGCCCAACGGCGTGCTGGTGGCGTGAGCATTGATGTAACCCACTTGCTCCGGTTGCAGGCCGGCTTTGCTCAGCACCCGATGAATAGCCCGCGCCGCCTGTGTGCCTTGCGGGTCTGGGTTGGTAAAGTGCAAGGCATCCGTGGTTACGGAATACGCCAGCAGTTCAGCCAGCGGCTCCGCGCCCCGCTTCAAAGCATGCGCTAAAGACTCCAGCACCAGCACACCCGCGCCTTCGCTAAGCACAAAACCATCCCGCTCTTTATCAAATGGGCGGCTGGCGGCGGCTGGCTCGGCGTTGCGGCGTGAGAGGGCGTTCATCTGGTCAAAGCCGCCAATGCCCAACGGCGTTACAGCGGCCTCCGTGCCGCCGGCCAGCATCACTTCCACATCACCGCGCTTAATCATCTCAAACGCCTCCCCTATGGAATTAACGCCGGTGGAACAAGCCGAAGCAATGCCGAAATTGGGGCCGCGCGCGCCTGTAGCAATGCTCACCTGCACCGAGGCGCTATCCACGGTAATCATCGGTATCAAAAGTGGGCTGAGCCGCGAGGGGCCGCCTTCATCCATTACTTTTTGTTGCGCCGTGTACGTCCAAATGCCGGCCGCGCCCGTCCCAATCAGCACGCCCACCTCATCCGCATTGGCGTCATCAATTTTCAGTTGCGCCTGTTGGAGAGCTTGTTGGGTAGCCGCTAGAGCAAATTGCACGTTGCGGTCAGCGCGACGCGCCTCCTTCGCGCTCATATAATTCAAGGGGTCAAAGCCCCAAGCCTCGCCTGCAATCTTCACCCGAAATCGCTCGGTATCAAACAAAGTAATCGGCCGCACACCGGAGCGGCCCGCCAGCACATTAGCCCAGGCGGTGGGCACATCTAAACCTACGGGGCTGATGAGGCCGAGGCCGGTAACAACTACTCTTCGGGTGGGAAACATAGTTAGTGGTTATTGGTAATTCGCACCACCGCGTCCGTCATGCGGGCTACGCGGCTAAGGGCGGCTACATCATGCACGCGCACGATATCTGCGCCTTGTTGAATACACAGCGCCACCACTGCCGCCGTGCCCTCCATCCGCTGGTTGGGCGGCAGATCCAGCGTGTAGCCAATGAAAGATTTGCGTGAGGGGCCGGAAAGCAAGGGAAAGCCCAGTGCGCGAAATTCGCCAAAGCGGCGTACAAGCTCTAAATTCTGCTCCACCGTTTTGCCAAAGCCAATGCCCGGGTCAAGGATGATGCGTTCACGCTTCACGCCTGCGTTCAGCGCCAGTTCAACCGATTGTAGTAGTTCTTGCTTAATATCTTCAATCAAATTTTTATATTCAATGCCCACATAACGCCCGCCTAAGCGCGCTTCTTGCACGGCGTCTTTAGGCTGACTGCGATTGTGCATCAACACCAGCCATGCGCCACTTTCAGCCGCCACGCGCGCCATGCCATCATCCATTCGCAACCCCCACACATCGTTAATCATGCCGGCGCCGGCTTCCACCGCTTGCCGCGCCACTTCAGCCTTGTATGTATCCACAGAAATGGGAACGGAAACGCGCTGGCTAAGCGCGCGGATAACGGGGATCACGCGGCGTAATTCTTCTTCAAGGCGAGTAGGCGCACTGCCGGGCCGCGTGCTCTCGCCGCCCACATCTAAAATGTGCGCCCCGGCGGCCGCTTGCGCCACGCCTTGCTCCACGGCGCGGCCCACCCACGCTGCATCCGTTGCCAAGCCATCCCCGGAAAAGGAATCTGGCGTGACGTTGACGATGCCCATGACGTACGTTTGCTTGCCCCACTCAAAATTGATGGCTGGAGAGATTAGCATTAGAGATTCACCGTGAAGACGCTAAGCGGGCAAAGACGTCTTAGCGTTCTTTGCGACCTCGCAGTTAACTTTGGAATTGCTCTTGAGCGAGCCAAATTGATTGTGAGTTATCACCTAACGCCGCACACAACTCGCCCACCGTCTGACCGAGAAGTGGGTGCTTTAATTCTGGCGCAATCTCTGCCAACGGCACCAACACAAAGGCGCGCTCATGCAGGCGCGGGTGCGGGATAGTCAGCTCCGGTGTTTCTAGCACTAAATCTTCGTAAAAGAGCAAATCTAAATCTATCAAGCGCGGGCCAAAACGTTCGGTTGCCACGCGGCCCAACTTCTGCTCCAACCCTTTGAGTAGCTGTAAAACGGCCATCGGTGGGAGGGTCGTTTCGGCGCGAAGGGCTAGATTGTAAAAACGGGGCTGGTCTAAAACATACGCCGGTTCAGTTTCATAGATGGAGGAGATGGCCTGAACGGCAACCTCTGGCGCAAGGGCCTGCAAGGCGCGGCGCAAGTTTTCTAGACGGCGGCCCAGATTGGTGCCGAGGGCAAGGTAGGTAGTGGCCAAGTAATTAACCGTGACCACCTAAAGGTGGCAAGCGCCGCGAAGGCGCGAAGAATCTCGCCCAGTTTTCTTTGCGGCTTCGCGGTTCAATTCAATTCTTTGCGGTAAAACGCGCACTGGCCCACGGTTTCTTCCACTTCCACTTCAAGAACGCGCAGGCCGCGCGCGCCGCGCCGCTTCAATTCGGTTTCTAATTCGCCCGCAATCCACTCCGCCAACTTTTCCGCGGTGGTGTTGCTAATGGGCAAGAGTTCACAATCTTCACGCGGAAAAACATACTCTTTGTGCCGGTGCCGCAGTTGCACGCGCACATCATCGTAATTCAGTTCAAAGCGCGGGTTGTGCAAGGGCAAGAGCATCTTGTGGTCTAGCCGGTCACACACGGCGCGGAGCATTTTCTTTAGTGTCACAAAATCAAAGACGTAGTCATCGGCATTGAGTTCCCCTTCTAAACTGGCGGCGGCGCGGTAGTTGTGCCCGTGCGCGGTCTCGCACTGGCCTCCCCCGTAGGTGATGAAGTGGCCGGAGCAGAAAACAGTGTAGTCTTTAGTGACGCGGACTTTGTAGGAGGGCATAAATAACCAATCACCCGTTATTCGTCATTAGTAATTGGGAGTTTACGGACTCGGTTGTTCCACCACCACCCGCCGCGTCTCGGTGTACCAGTCCGGTAAACCGGCAAATCGGTCGCTCGGCTCGGTGAGCGGGCCAACGCGCACACCATTGATGGCACTGCTGACCGCGTAGGTGTACGTTGGATAATACAATAACACGGCGGGAACTTGGTCAGCAAAGCGGTTTTGAAAGTTTTGGTACAACCGCGCCCGGGTGGCGATATCCGTTGTGATGCGAGCTTGCTCTAAAAATTGACTGGCAATGCGGTCGGCCCAGCCGCTGTAGTTCTGGCCGCTCTCTACCTGGGTTTCATGCCACAGCGGATAGGGGTCAGGGTCAGGTGTGCCAGCCAGACTGTAATCGGCCATCAAGGCTTGATAGGCGCGCGGCTCCAGATATTGGCTTCGCAAGGTGGCCGGGTCCACCGGCGCAATTTCCACTTGCACGCCCAACGCCGCCCAGTTGGCTTGCACCGCCTCCGCCACAGACTGGTGCAGGGCCGTTTCTGGCACGGTGAGTGTAAAGGCCAGCGTAACTTCATTTTTTGCGCGCACGTAATCCGGTGAGCCAACCACCACATCCGGCGGTAGCGCCCAACCGGCTTCGTCTAAAAGTTTTGCGGCAGTTGTTGGGTCAAACGCCGGGTTAGGCAGAGCGAGGTTGTACGCCCATGAACTGGGCGGGATAGGAGAATTTGCCACCAGCGCCTGCCCGTGCAAAATCTCGCTTACCATTTGTGAGCGATTCAGCCCTAACACCAGCGCCTGCCGCACTTTCTTCTCCTTGAAGAACGGCAAAGCCTCATCTCGCTGATTGAGAAAGATCAGCGTGTACTTGGGTTCAACGGTGGTGTAGAGGTTTAGCTCTGGGATTTCAGCGGCGGCGGGCAATTGCTCAGTGGGCACACGGCTCAGCCCTTGCACTACACCCGTCTTTAGCGCGGCCAGGGCCGAAGTGGCGTCACTGTAAAACCGGAACTCCAGTTCCGCTAAGCCGGGCTTAGGGCCAACGTAACCGCCAAACGCCGCCAGTTGTAGGCCCGTCACTTGCCCGCCCTCTGCCAGCCAACGGGAGAAGCGAAACGGCCCACTGCCCACCGGCTGAAGATTGAACTGCGACTGGGTAAGTTGGGCGGCGTTGACGCCGTCCAGTGCGTGTTTGGGCAAAATGCCAAACGCGGTGTAATCCAAAAACGGCGCAAACGGCTCTGGCAGAGTAAAGGCAATGGTCTGCGTGCCCGTCACCGCCACTGTCACCGTTTGCCACAACTGCTTCACATCCGCCGGAACGGGGACGAGCGGGTCTTGGAGCAAATTCAACGTAAAGGCCACATCTTCGGTGGTCAACGGCTGGCCGTCATGCCATTGCGCGTTCGGTTTGAGGATAAATGTGTACGTCAGTAGGTCTTCGGAGATGTACCAGTTGGCTAAATCAGGTGTGGGGCGGCCATAAGTATCAAACTTCGTCAGGCCGCTATAAATCAGGCGGGCCAGGTCACGGTCAACCGGGTTAAAGTGAGCAAACAGAGGGTTAATGGCCCGGGGCGCGCCAATTAACGCTTCGGTGTACTTGCCCACGCCCGGCACCGGTTCTTCCGTTACGGTGCGTGTGCGGCTCTGCCCGGCCAACAAGGCCACAGCCAACAACAGGCCGAGGGCCACAATCACAGCTTGCCAACGCAAATGTTTCATGGTGGTTAACGCAAACGGAGGACGAATCCCAACTTCGCCCTCCGCCTCCGCCGTGCTATAAACGAAAAGACTTACCGGCTGGTGATGACGTTAACAATCGCGATTAAGAAAAAGACGACTGAGAGCACAATCGTGAGATTGAACAGCGTCTTTTCCACGCCGCGCCGCGCGCGGAACACGCCGCCCGTATCGGCGCCCGTTAAGCCACCCAACCCAGCGGATTTGGATTGCAAAACAATCGCCAACACCAGGGCGATGGACACGATAATTTGGGCAAAATCGAGATAATCGGCTAATTGCATGTTATGTATTTCCTTTCCGAAAGCGCGCGAATTATAGCACGGTGGAGAGGGGTTAGTGGTGATTTGTTACTGGCCAGTCACTTTATGCCGGGATAAAGAAGAAGGCCACTCCCAGAATCACATACACAGCCATTAACTGTGCGCCTTCCAGCCAATTGGTTTCACCATCCGAGGCTACCAAGTTGGCCACTAACACGGACGCAATCATGGCCACCACTTCAAATTGATTGAAGACTAAGTTGAGATACTTGTCAAAGAGCAGGGCTACAAATACCAACACTGGCGCTACAAAAATAGCAATTTGCAAGCTAGAGCCAAGCGCAATTTCCAGGCTCAAATCCATTTGGTTCTTAACCGCCACCGTCACAGCCACCAAGTGCTCGGCCACGTTGCCAATAAGCGGGATGAGGATGATGCCGAGGAAAAACTCACTCAGGCCCAGCGTCGCGGTGACGATTTCCACTTCATGCACCAGCACTTCGCTCATCCACACGGTAGCGCCGGTGGCGAGGGCCAGCACAATTAAAGCCGTGCGCGTTGACCAGTGCGGCGCTTCGGTGTGCGCGCCGCCAGCGTGTTCCAGCGCCGTATGTTCACCTTTGGCGCTGCGAAACATGAAAATCAGGCTGAGGGCGTACAGCGCAATCATCACAATGGCCACGCCAATGCTGATGTATTCGGTAGTAATGACTGGGAGTTCTTCACCGGCTAAGGTGTGATTGAACAGCGAGGGGATGCACAGCCCCACCACCGCCAACACAAGCATGGTGGCGTTAGTGCCCTGTGATTTTTGGTTGAACGTTTGCTTGCCATTCTTTAAGCCGCCCAAAAGCAGGGCCGCCCCCATCACCAACAACAGATTGCCTAAGATGGAGCCGGTGATGGATGCTTTCACCAAATCCAGCAAACCGGCGTTGATGGCCACAATGGTGATGATCAGCTCGGCGGCGTTACCAAGTGTGGCGTTCAGCAGGCCACCGATTTTAGGGCCGGTCACAACCGCCAACGCCTCGGTGGCCTCACCAATCAGGCCGGCCAATGGAATGAGGGCCGCGCACGCCAAACCGAAAATCAAGAGCGAGTTCCAGTGCCATTGCGCGCCGATAGCGGCCAGAGGCACAGCGAGCAAAATATAGTAAATGGGCTTAATGGATTTCAGCAGTTTCATGACGGCTCCAAGTTGTTACGTTGAGATTTTAGTGTAGTCATTCCTGCACGGCAAACACCGGCCCATACCATCCGTTTTACTTTTGGTATCATCGCCTTGTGAATGAACTTGCCCTTGCCCTAAGCTTTCTCACTATTTTGCCCGTCCGCCCCCAAACCACCGCTCTGCTTCAATTAGGCCGCGCCGCCCGCTTCTTTCCGCTGGTAGGTTTGCTATTGGGCGCGTTGCTGAGTAGCGCGCATTTTGTCTTTTCAACGTTCTTCAACCCACTGGTGGCCGCTACGCTAACGGTTGGCTTATGGGCTTTGCTCACCGGTGGCCTGCACTTAGATGGCCTCGCCGATTGCTGTGATGGCCTGTTCGCCGCCGCTCCGCCGGAGCGCCGCCTTGAAATTATGCGCGACCCGCGCGTGGGCGCGTTTGGCGTTATTGGGCTGGTATTGTTTCTCATCGCCAAAGTCACAGCCCTCGCCACCCTCCCCTCCGGCTCGGTGATGTTCGCCGTTTACGGCGCTACCATTTTTGCGCGTTGGCTAATTGTGCTAATGGCGCAACAGCCCTTGGCCCGCGCGGGCGGCTTGGCGGAAGAATTTAAACGCGGCCTCTCACAGGAAACGCTTCTGCTGGCCACGCTGTTACCAGCGGCCTTCTTGCTTTTTGGCATGGTTGAAATTCGCGTGCTCATTGCAGGCGTGTTGGCGTACGGCTGCGCTTGGCTTATTGGCCGCTTGGCGCGCGCCCGCCTCGGCGGCATTACGGGTGATGTGCTTGGCCTGACGGTTGAAGCGGCAGAATGGGTCTTCTTGCTCACCTTCGCCGCGCAATTTTCTATGACGCCCATCATCAACACCTAACTTCAAGAATGACCACTCACTAGTGACTGCTTTCAGCTGACTGGCTACTGTTATGCTCCCTTTTCGTCTCGGCGCCACTTCTTACATTATTCCGGCAGATATTTTGCCCAACGCCCATTACTTGAAAGATAAGGTGCAAGATATTGAGTTGGTGCTGTTTGAAGTGGATGACGGCCCGAACAATTTGCCCGCGCCCGCCGTGGTGCAGGAGTTGGGTGAACTCGCCGCCGCGCATGGGCTGACGTACACTGTACACCTGCCGCTGGATTTGCGCCTCGGCGCGAATGGTGATTTGGGCCACATTTCTTTGCACAAGGCCCGCAAAGTGATTGAATGCACTCGTCCCCTCAACCCGTGGGCGTACCTTTTACATTTAGATGGCAAAGAATTCTTAGGGGCGCATCGCGATGCGCCTTTCCGCCAATGGCAAGAGGATGCCACCCGCGCTTTGGAGATTGTGGCCGAGTGGGCGGGCGGCCCAGAATTATTGGCTGTGGAAAATTTAGAGCATTACCCTTTAGATTTTATCCTGCCCGTTTTAGAACGCGTGCCCGTGAGCCGCTGTGTAGATGTGGGGCATCTTTGGGTGAATGGGCACGACGCCGTGCCTTACCTGCGCGCCGCCCTGCCCCGCACGCGCGTCATCCATTTGCACGGGTTGGCCGAGCGAGATCACAAATCTTTAGCGCACATGCCCGTCGAGAAGCTTGACCCCGTGATTGAAACACTTCTCCAAGAGAATTACGCCGGCGTGCTCACGCTGGAGGTTTTTGGCGAGGAAGATTTTCATTCTTCGGTAGTAGCCCTCAATGAAAGCCTAGCCCGCTTAAGTTAACCGTGAAGAGCACTAAGAAATTCCTTCGCAGTCTTTGCGGCTTCGCCGTGAAAAAATGCCTAAAAGACTAACTTTTATCTTAGGCGGTGCGCGGAGTGGCAAAAGCCGCCACGCCCAAACACTGGCCGCCGAGCGCGGCGATTGTGTGCTGTATGTTGCCACTGCCGAGGCGGGCGATGCTGAGATGGCGACCCGCATTGCCAACCACCGCGCCGAGCGGCCCATCCACTGGCACACGCTGGAAGCGCCGCGCAGCGTTGGCCCAGCCATTGCCGCTTACGTTTCACATTTCACGCAAAATGCGCCGCTTCCTCTAATTTTGTTAGATTGCCTCACCCTCCTGGCCAGCAACGTCATTGTGCCCTTGCCGGAGCCAGTAAACGAATCAACAGCTACGGAGGCCCTCAACCTAGAAGTGGATGGTTTGTTGGCGGCTTACCACGCCTTAGCGGCGGATTGGATTGTCATTTCCAATGAAGTAGGGCTGGGCATTGTGCCGGAGTACGCGCTTTCGCGGGCGTACCGGGATGCACTAGGCCGCGCCAACCAGCGTCTCGCGGCGGCGGCGGATGAAGTGTTGTTGATGGTGGCCGGTTTGCCGCTGAGGATAAAAGGCTAAGCCTGCTCAGTCAGCTTCACCTAAGGGATTCTGGATTATGGCGTGGCCGTTGAGAAGGGGATCGGCGTTACAACGTATGGGCCGGGGCCGCTAGAGCTAGCCAGCATCGTCAGTAAGAAGCATGAGGCGAAAAAAACTACCATGAGAAGAAAAAAGAGTAAAAACACGCCGCCGCCCGCTAGGCCCACTAAACCCATCCATCGGGCGCGTTGTGGATTGAGAGCGTCCTTAGATTGCAAAACGGCTACCAACCCCAAGCCCAGCGCCAGGATGGGCAAAATATAAGCAAAGCCCGCGCACGTGAGCAAAGCGCCTAAGCCCGTCATGAGGGCGGCCAGCGCCGTTAAGTCCGTGCCATTGCCTTTATATGGAATATTTTGAGCTGGGGGTTGCGCCGCCGAGGCTTGGCTGTGGTGAATACCGGCGGCGTAACGCTCAGGTGGGGTGACGGCCTTGCCAGCCTCTAGCCATTCGCTGGCATGATCTGGGCACAGCCGCTCACCGCTCTCGGCGTACCACAAGCATGCGCCGCACACTGGCCGCTGGCAGGCTTCACAGTGCTCCACCGCAAGCCGGTCTGGATGTTTGTAGCAGATTGCCTGTGTAGCCATCGCTCAAAAGCACGGGGCAGATGAGCAGGGAGCTAACGAGACCGCCTCCCCGGCGCACTTTCTCACCTGCCCCCTGCCCAATTTCCCAAAGCTAAAACTACGTTCCTTCTTCCCAGGAGTTCAAGTATTTATCCTGCTCCGGCGTTAGGGTATCAATTTGCACACCCATCGCCTGCAGTTTCAGCCGCGCAATCTCGCGGTCCACTTCAGCCGGGATGGTATAGACTTGCTTCTCCAGCTTGGCCGCATTCTTCAGCATAAACTCCGCGCCCAACGCCTGGTTGGCAAAGCTCATATCCATCACACTCGCCGGATGGCCCTCAGCTGAGGCCAGATTGATTAAGCGGCCCTCACCCAGCAAATTGATACGGCGGCCATCGTTGAGAGTGTATTGATCTACAAACTCGCGCACCCGCTTTTTCCCCGTGGCCATAGTTTCCAGCGCGGGGATGTTAATTTCCACGTCAAAGTGGCCGGAGTTGCAGATGATGGCCCCATCTTTCATGGCGGCAAAATGCTGACCATCCAGAACATGGATATCGCCTGTCACCGTGCAGAACACATCACCCACTTTAGCGGCCTGTTCCATTGTGGTTACGGTGTAACCATCCATGACGGCCTCCAGCGCCTTAAGCGGGTCAATCTCGGTCACAATAACGTTTGCGCCCAGGCCACGCGCGCGAGAAGCCAACCCACGCCCGCACCAACCATAACCGGCCACCACAAAAGTTTTGCCGGCCAACAGAACATTGGTCGCACGCACAATGCCATCAATGGTGCTTTGGCCCGTGCCATAACGGTTATCAAAAAAATGCTTGGTGGCAGAATCATTGACCGCCACCACTGGAAACTGAAGCACGCCGTTGGCCGCCATAGCGCGTAAACGGATAACGCCGGTGGTGGTTTCTTCGGTGCCGCCCACAATATCCTTCAACAATTCAGTGCGGTTTTTATGGATTTCACTCACCAAGTCACAGCCATCATCCATCGTCATGTGCGGTTTGTGATCTAGCGCGGCTTTGATGTGCTTGAAATACGTCTCGCGGTCTTCGCCCTTGATGGCATACACCGGGATTTCGTCGTGGTGTACCAGCGAAGCGGCCACATCATCCTGCGTGGAAAGCGGATTGCTAGCGCACAGCACAATATCGGCCCCGCCGGCTTGCAAGGTGCGCATCAGATTGGCGGTTTCTGCCGTAACGTGCAAGCACGCCGAAATACGCACACCCTTAAGCGGTTGCTCTTTCTTAAAGCGCTCCAGCACCTGCCGCAAAACGGGCATCTCCTGCTCGGCCCAGTTAATACGGTACCGGCCTCCTTCCGCTAAACCGGCGTTTCTAATGTCATGTTCAATAGTCACTGCTAACTCCTTTGAATGCAGTCATCAGTGAACAGTAGTCAGTGAACAGTTCACCGTTCACTGCTGACTGCTCACTGAGCACTAAAATAACTCGTTCAACAATTCCGCGTCGTCAAAATGCTCGCGGAAACGGGTAAGAAATTCGGCGCGCGAGAACTTGTGGTTCTGCGGGCCAACTTTTTCTAAACAGTAAGTGGCGGCCAAGGCGCCCATTTGCCCGCAGAGCGGCCACGGCCAACCGGCGGCCACACCGCGCAATAAACCAGCGCGGAAGGCGTCGCCCACGCCGGTGGGGTCTTTCACCTCTTTGGCCGGCACAATGGAAACATCCGTCCGCACGCCATCGGCAAAAATGGTCGCGCCCTTCTCGCCGCGTGTAATCACCAACACTTCCACATGGCGGCGCAGTTCGGCTTCATCCCAGCCTAGCATTTTTTCAATCAGGCTGGCCTCATAATCATTCACGGCCAGCATCCACGCGCCATCTACGCCTTCGCGCACGTCATCTTGAGTGGCGCGGGCTAACTGTTGGCTAGGGTCATATACATAGCGCCAGCCCAATTCCTTGCACTCGCGCACAAACTTACGCATCGCATCGGGCGCGTTGGGAGAAATAACCACCACATCCGGCTTCTGTTGAAGATCATATAATGATTGCACGGCGGCATACCCCATTGCCCCCGGATAGAACGATGCAATTTGCGCATTGGATTTATCCGTGTTGGCAAAAAAGGAGGCCGTAAACGTGCCTTCAATCACCTTTACAGCCGAGCAATCAATGCCGTGTTGCTCCAGCCAAGCGCGGTACTCACCAAAATCTTCTCCCACCGTGCCCATCAACGCCGCTTCGCCGCCCAACAGCGCGTGCGTGTAAGCAATGTTGGGCGCAATCCCGCCCCTTTGCCGCGTCATGGAATCCACCAGAAAACTCACGCTAATCGTTTCTAGCTTCTCCGGCAAAATATGATCTTTGAAGTAGCCCGGAAAAGTCATCAAGTAATCGTAGGCAATTGAACCAGTGAATAGAACTCGCATAACAGTTCTCTAATTCTCAGCTTTTGAGAATTGGAGCATCAGAGAATTCCTTGCACCGCCCGCGCCAGATTTTTGCTGAACGGCGGGCGCACAATTCCATTTTCAGTAATAATGCCGGTGAGGTAACGATGAGGCGTTACATCAAAAGCTGGGTTGCGGGCGCTGACGCCGTCCGGCGTGACTTTCTCCCCGGCCACAGCGATGTTCAATACTTCATCAGGCGTCCGCTCTTCAATGGGAATTAGGTCTCCATGCGCCAATGTTAAGTCTACGGTGGAAGTGGGCACGACGGCGTAAAACGGCACGCCATTTTCTTTAGCCAGCACAGCCAATTGATAAGTGCCAATTTTATTGGCTACATCGCCGTTGGCGGCCACCCGGTCTGCGCCTACCAAGCACACCTTCACCTGCCCCTTGCGCATGAAGTAACCGGCGGCCGTATCGGCAATCAAATCAAAAGAGATGCCGGCTTGCTTAAGCTCCCATGCCGTGAGCCGCGCGCCTTGTAAGCGGGGCCGGGTCTCATCTACCAACACATGAATTTTTTTGCCCTGCGCGTGGGCGGCAAAAATCACGCCTAAAGCGGTGCCGAAATCTACGGTGGCTAATGCGCCAGTATTGCAATGATGCAGAATCGTATCGCCATCTTCAATCACAGTTGCGCCGTGAGCGCCCATGCGTTGATTGATGGCAACATCTTCATCGGCCAGCCGTTGGGCTTCAATGAGTAACGCTTCCCGCACATCCTCCGCCGCCACAGCCGCGCGCATTAAACGGTCAACCGCCCACGCGAGATTAACGGCGGTAGGCCGCGCGGCTTTCAGAACCTGAGCGGCTTCTTCTAAATCTTTCAATAACGCCGCGCGCGTGGCCGCTTTGCTCTCAAACCCGGCTAAGGCCAAGCCAAAGGCCGCCGCCGCGCCAATGGCAGGCGCGCCACGCACCACCATCTCGGTGATGGCCCGCGCTACGTCTTTATGAGAATAGAAAATGGGCGTCTCAAACCGGTTAGGCAGAATACGCTGGTCTATCATCCGTACGCCGTGGTTGTGCCATTCAACAGTTCGCACAAGGGTTACCCTCACCCTAACCCCTCTCCCACAGAGAGGGGTTAAAGCGGAACACAAAAAACGCTCTCTGGCCGAGAGCGCAAAAATTATAACAGGTGCAGAGGTGGTGTAAAGGTGGCGGGATGATGAAATTTGGGTTTTGCCTCGCACACTTGATGAAACATGGAAGACACTCAACGCTACGGATATGCGCGAGTTTTCAGTGCCTATCCATTTGTTCCGTGTGCTTCCGTGTTTCAAAACTCTTAACGTGCTTATTCATCATTATCCCGTTTGCGGAGGTAAAGCTTGGGGCCGGGCAAATCCAGCAAAAAGCCAGTGATAGGGTCTGTGTAATGTTGGAGGGAGCGCACGGAAACCATCCAACGTTGGCGGCCACCGTGATTGAGTTTGAAGCCGCGCATCACGCCCCGGCGTAGTAAGCGGCGTAAGGTGTTGAGATGTAGGCCGCTGAGTTGGGCGGCTTCTTCAATGGGGACGTAATCACTGCTCATGGTGCCTCCAAAAGTGCTTTGTATGTGGGGCCACAGGCGTTTTCAACACAAACTATGGGGCTAGATTTTAGAACAAATTTTCTATAAAGTAAAGACCCTATTTTGGAGAATTTGCCATGCAAGAAGATCACACCCTGAAGTTTTTAGTGGGCGTTTTTACGGCGGGCGTTGTTGCCCTGCTGAATTTAGCTGTATTGGGCCAAGTACACTGGGGCTGGATTCTGGCCGCCACGCTCGGAGCGTTGTTGCTGATTCAGCTGTACCAGCGCCTGCGGCCCGCGCCGCCTACCCTACCCAAGCGCAAACGCCAACGGCGGCGTAGGAAAGAGAAACTGGATGAAATAGAGTTAGGATGAAGATAAAATCCTTTGGCGTGCTATTCAACTTATCCGCTCGGATGAGAAACGGCCGCCAAGGGAAACTCAAAGGAAAATTATGCCCAAACACAACTTCAAACTTCTCAATTTCGTGTTGATTGCTTTTTGCTGGACGCTGACGCAATATACACCAACCACGCCTGAAGCCCCAACTGAAGTGGCAATTGTGGCCACAACGGCTGTGCCAGCCACAGCCACTTTACAACCAACTGCTACGCCAACCGCCACTCACACAGCTGAGCCAACTGAAACCGCCACTGAGACGCTTACGCCCTCACCCACAGCTACTAATACGTCTACGCCGCGCCCCACTGCTATTCCAGCTACGGCCACCTTCACAATTACGCCTCCGCCGCCGCTGGAATTGACGGATTTTGAAAAAGCTCTGCAAGGCACGCATCCATACGCGGCTATTCATTCGGGTAACAATTGTTTCGGGCCAACGGGTCAGCGCACTTACTCAACGTCTGCCACGATGGAGTACATCAATAGCAATGTGATGACGCTGACTTCACCAGATAGAATCGGGGGTACTGGTCTCACTTATTCGCGTGTCAGCCCCAATCAATGGATCGCGGTTAGAGATGTAGGACAAGGCTTAATTCAAGAAATTAATTTAGGAATTGGGCAAAATGCCTTTACGGTTAGAACTGTTTTTAAGCAGGATGGTACGCAAGTTGGCGACCCATGCACTATAGATTGGGTAAAACAATAACTCACCAAGCCTCCCGCATCCGTTTATCGTCATTCCTCTCCCACTCACCTGCCCATGCTAACATCGGCGCATGTTCACAAAACTGCGCCGATGTTTGGCTTTCTGCTTTCTACTTTCTACTTTCTATGCTTTAGCCGCTTGCGGCCAAGCCTTGCCGTTCTTTGGCCCAACGGCCACGCCCACTTTTACTGCCACGCCAACGGCCACGCTTACGCCCACGCCGAGCCAAACACCAACGCCCACCCCCACGCCGCAACCTGCCGCGCGGCTGACGGAGGCCGATGCCGCGCTGTATGCCGGTGATTGGGAGCGCGCGATTGCAGAATATCAACTCGTTCTAGACCAAAGCACGGAAGAACAATTGCGCGCTTCAGCGTATTTGGGGCTGGGCAAAGCACGGCTGTACAACGGAGACGCGCAGAACGCCGTACAGGATTTTGCCGCCGTTTTTGAGCAATATCCCAACTCATCCCTCGTGGCGGATGCACATTTTTTGTTAGGCGAAACATTCCGCGCGCTGGGGATGTGGGAGCAAAGTTTGGAGGGTTACGCCAATTACCAGCGCCTGCGCGGCGCAGTGATTGACTCTTATATTGAAGAACGCCGCGCGCAGATTTTCAGCATCAAAGGTGAGTGGGCGAACGCGGTGGAGGCCTACCGCGCCGCCATTGCCGCGCCACGCGCCGATGAAGGCGAAGTGTTTGAACTCCGCGCCCGTTTGGCAGAAGCACTGTTGGCGAGCGGTGAATGGCAGGCCGCCGCGGATGAATACGAAAGCCAATTAATTGCTGATGCCAACGCCTCTCGGCGGGCGCGCGCCCTCGTGCTTTCCGGTGATATTTACTACAACAACGGCAACCCTGAACACGCCTACGAGCACTATCAAGACGCGCTCAACCGTTTTCCAGAAAGCCCACATACTTTTCAGGGCTTACTCAAGCTGGTGAATGATGGCGTGGCCGTGGATGATTTTCAGCGTGGGTTGGTGAATTATTACGCCGCCAACTATGAGCCGGCGCTGGCCGCCTTTGAGCGCGTGCTGGCCGCTGAGCCGAACAATACCCGCGCGCTGTATCAAAAGGGGCTAACGCTCAACGCCCTGCAACGCAACGCCGAAGCCCTCACCGCTTTTCGCCAAATTATTGCCAACGCGCCGAATGACCCGCTGTGGGCCGAAGCGTATCTTCAGATTGCGTTTATTCAAGAATATCCGCCGGATGTGCAAACCTTCCGCGAGTTTGTGGCCGCCGCGCCGGAGCATCCACAGGCCCCCGACGCGCTCTTCCGCGCCGCGCGGCTGTGCGAACGCAACGGTGATTTAGCGCAAGCCGCGCAACTGTGGACTCAACTTGCGCAAGACTATCCGCAGGCCAGCCAAGCCGCCGATGCCGCTATTCAGGCCGGCATTGTGCTGTACCGTTTGGGAGATCTTGCCCGCGCCGCGCAGAGCTTTGAACTGGCTTCTACCTTAGGCAGTGATTTGAATCAACACACCCGCGCGTGGCTGTGGCTGGGCAAAGTAAAAGAACGGCAGGGCAACATTGAAGGCATGCGTGAAGCTTGGATGCGGGCCGCCGCGCTTGACCCCGGCAGTTACTACGCCCTGCGCGCACAACAATTGTTGGATGGCCGCGAACCGTTCACGCCGCCAGCAACTTTTGATTTTAGCTTTGACGCCGAACGCGAAAAAGCCGAGGCTGAGCGCTGGTTGCGCGAGACTTTTCCGGCGGCGCAGAATTTGAATAACTTAAGTGAATTGGGTGAGAACTTACGCACGGAGCCCCGCTTCTTGCGCGGCGCGGAGTTGTGGCGGCTGGGCCGTTTGCAAGAAGCGCATGTGGAATTTAACAGCTTGCGGTTGGCCGTGCAAACGGATGCCGCCGCCATGTGGCAGTTAGCGCTCTATTGGCATGATTTGGGCGTGTATGATTTAACCATCCGCGCCGCGCGGCAGGTGCTGGATTTGGCCGGATTGCAAAACCCAGATAGCGGCCCAACCTACCTGCAACGCTTGCGCTACCCGGCCCCGTTTGAGCCGCTGGTGGTGGCGGCAGGCGAAGAATTTGGGCCGCATCCATTTGTGATGTACTCCAAAATGCGGATTGAAAGTTTTTTCTGGAAGTACGCCTTTTCCTCGGCCAGTGCGCGCGGCCTCAACCAAATCATCCCCAGCACGGCGGAAGATATTGCCCGCCGTTTGGCGCTGAGTGAGTTTGAGCAAGCGGATCTGTTCCGCCCGGTGGTTTCCATTCCCATGGGCGCGTACTACTTGGATTATGTGGGTGAAGCTACAGGCGGTGATACCGCCGCGCGGCTCTCCGGTTATTACGCCGGGCCGGGCAACGCGCAAGCGTGGCTTAACATTGCGCAAGGTGACCCAGATTTATTCCTAGAAGTTATCCGCCTGCCGGATGCCAAAGGCTACGTGCAAACTACATTTATTTATTTTGAGATGTACAAAAGGTTGTATGGAAAGTAGAGCGTAATCCATGATTGTTGAACAAGCACGGCAGGGATGTTTAGGTTGCGGAGCGTTGCTCATTACGCTCGGCGTGATTGGGTTTATCTCAACGGTGGTTGATTTAGGTGAATCGCGGCGCTCCGTCTTTGTAATTTTTGATATGCTTGCCGAGCGAGTGGGGTCGGTTCCCATTACTTCTTTTATTGTTATCCTCATTGGTATTTTGTTGATTTTGTTTGTATTTTTTGATAAAGAGTTACGTTCCAGAAAACAATAATTTCAAAACTCGCAATCTCCCAATGACGAGCAATAAACGTAAAGTTTATCTGCTCTTTGTTTCCTTCTCATTTCCTAGCTTTCCCCTAGACTCGCTCAGGTCTATAATCTAGCGTGATGGCACGCGCACAACGGCTGGTTTTAGGTTGGGCAATTGCCACGCTAGTGGCCGCCTCCTTCGCGGTGGGCCTCGCCCACGCGCAGGGTGCGCCAGCGTTTGTTTCCCCATATAACAGCCCCGAACCATTAGAAAGTTTCTTAGTCTTCAGCGCCGCGCCGCGCGAAAACATCCCCGATGGGCAAATTCACTGGGTAGATGCCGAAGTGCCCGGCATTGATGTGCGTGGGCCGGATGGCATTTTGCGCAACATGTGCCCGGAAGACGGTTTGGCGTGGAGTTTGGTGGGCGGGGATACCGTGGGTGGCGGCGGCCAGTTTGTGGCGGTGGAGTGTCTGGGGGCCGCCGAGGGCTGGCAAATGCTTGGTTTTCATTTGTGCGAGATTCAAATTCAGGCTAGTATAAGCAGTTCTGAACGGCAATATACGCGGGTGCCGCCCGGCGCGCCATTGGCGCGAGAGTGTGGCCACACCCACCTTAGCTTAGGCTATTACGCCCAGCCGGAGGCCAAGCAAGAAGTGGGTTGCCCGCAGTGGTATGTGCAAGGGCGCTATTGGGTAAATCCGGCTTGTTTGGCGCAAGCGCGCGCTCTGCCCGCCCTTCTGCCCAATTACTTGGCGCGGGAGGATGATTGGGAGTTGCGCCTCTTGCGGCCAGAAGTGCTAGAGCCACTGCGGAGTTGGGCGTTGCCGGGGTTATTGGTGGCGCTGGCGCTGTACCTTTACTTTAGTTTTGGCCGCCCAGCCTCGGCGCCGCACGCGGCCGCCCCCTTCGCCGTTTCATTGGTGAAGAGTGGTATTTTGCTGGGCAGTACGGTGTTGCTGATAATAATTTCTGCCGGGCCGATATGGCCCGTGGGCGGTTTTCAGTTTGGTTCGTACTCCGCCGCCGATGCACCTTATCAACAAATGGCCCAAGCCGTAGGTTACCGCGATTGGCAATTGCTCAAAGCCTTTTACGCTGTAGCCGTGCCGCGCAACGCTCAGGGCCGCCCCGCCTCAGCCGATGAGCCCGGCAAAGTCTTTCCACCGGAGGCCGCCGCCGCCATCCCGTTTGGTGAAACCAACGCCGATGACTGGGGCGGGTTGGTAGACCCTACACAGCCCGGCCCGTACGGCCAATTCAAAGCATGGGATGCGGTGGTGGAACGGTGGCCGGTGAGCGCTTATGAACGTTGGGTGTTAGGGCTAAGCGTTTCGCGCACGGCGCAAGCCCAGCGCGATGGGTTGACGGCCATTGCCAATCATCCAACTGTGCTGGCGTTGGGCGCGCGGTTGGGCAAAACCATCCGAGCTGAAGACTTATACGGTTCTTCGGCAGGCGCAGTGGGCCGCACGCAAATTTTGCCCGGCTACTTTGCCGCCGGGGCGTTGTGTGGTGATATGGCCTCTGCCGATGTGTGGAATGACCCGCTGGCCGTGGCCGAATGCACCACGCGCCACCTCACGGTGAGCGGCTGTTGGGGCAGTTGGTATGCCAACGGTGATGTCTGGTCTGCGCTGTGCAGTTACAACCCCGGCGCGTGGGAAGTAGCGGAGCACGAGTGGTATTGGGATGTTCTGCAAGACCGGATGACGCGGTTGGCCTCAGCGAGTATTGAGTTTGGCGTCAAGGTTCCTGCCGAGCGGCTGGCGACGATAGAGATAGAGACGGGCGCGAACTCGGATAGCCGTACCGCCGCGGACGTTATCACCACCATCGTTCCAACTTCGGCGGGCGGTGTGGAATGGGCCACAGCGTTTACAACCACTGAAGCCGTTTCGGTTACAACGCCCACCAGCCTAACGACTAGCGCAGGTGAGCGTTTAGTGCCTACGCCGGTGTTGGGCCTAATGGTGACGCAAACACTGTTACAAAATGGGCAAGGCGCAACCGCCCTGCCCGGCCCATTGGGCGATGTAACCGTGATGTTGGCCCCGCATCTGCAAACACCGGAACGGCGCGCGGCAGTGCGCGGCTTGTATCGGCTGTTTAGGGCCTGGCTTTTAGTTTATTACCCGCCAGAAGATTTGCTGGCGCTCGGTGTGCAATTTTGAACGCGCTTTAGGCGCGAGAGGAGAAGCAATATGCAACAAATCCAGAAAACTGTGGACCAATTTCTTGGCTCCATCGTTGGCGTTGGGCTGATTTGCTTCGGGTCATTTATTTTATTGTTGGCCAGCGCCCAACTTAACCAAAGCCGTTTGGGAGATTTACTGGCCGGTTTGGCGGGCGAGACAGCCCGCACCGCCCGCACCGAAAGTTTTGCATATTGGGGCCGCGTAGGTAGTGAGGTGGCCAGCGGCTTGGGCTATGGGCAACCCCTGAGCGCAGGCGGCAGTTCCGCGCCCGTTATTACGCCAGTGGTGATTATTGCCACCCAACCTGCCTCTGGTGGCGTTAGCCCAACGACTGTGCCACAAGCCACCGCTCGGCCTACCACATATATTCGCAGTTCACCACTCTCAGAGGGTGGCTTGCTGTTGTGGCGCGGCTTGGATGCGGCCGGTCAGGCTTTGCCATTAGGGGTGAGTTTGCAAAACGTGCAAAACCAAGTGCAGGCCGCTTTGCAACAAAACCCCGGTGATTTGCTGGCGCTTTGGCTCCAAAGCAAACTCAAAGCCTGTGAGCCGTTATATAACCAAATGGTGCAGGCCAACTATCAAGATGTAGCCCGCGCCAATGAAATCCGCGCCGCCGCCGATGCCCTCATCAACCAGTGCAACTCCCGCTTGTATGAAGCCTACGCCCGCAAACGCTGGGCCAATATCACGCAATGGCTCTCCACGCTCCCGGCAGACCCGGCGCAGGCCAGCGCCATGTTAGGCGGCTTACGCATCACCATTGGTAACAAGCTAGATGGCCCCGCGCGGCAAATCCGCCCGGAAGATACGGTGGAGGTTTCACTACAATCTTTCACCGAGTTTGCATTAAGCGGTATTACCTTCGGCTTGCCGGTGAGCACAGTGAATCAACTATTAGGTGAAGGCACTTGGCAACTCAACAGCGGGCCATACACCGTAGCCGGCGCGCTCTTTCCGGCCAGCACAGCCGAACCGGCCATGCCGACTGAGGCCGACCTAACCCCGCCCTCGGGGCAAGTGAGCGGCACAGCCGGCGGGGCGGTAGAAGGAACCCAAAGCAAACCAGCCAGCGGCGTATATGTGGTGCAAGCAGGCGATACGCTGTACAAAATCGCCCGCACCTTTGGCGTAACGCCCCAAGCGCTCATTGCGGCCAATCAGGATGTGGTGGGCTTCAATCCCGATTTTATCCAGGTTGGGATGCAATTGCGGATACCGTAAGTTTTACCCGGAGGTAGTAAGATGAGTGACAACCCTTCCAACTCACCGCGCAAAGATAACTGGTTTGAGAACACCTTTGCGGATGGCAGTATGGCGTTTTATGCGCTGTTGTTCTTCTTTAGCCTGATCACCTGGAGCATCACGGCCTTCCTCTGGTTTCAGCTTTACATGTGGTATGCCGAGGTGACGGAGCCAACCATTATCTTCACGCTCCCGGCCCTGTTCTTGCCCTTTGTGTTTTATAGCCTGTACCGCAACGCCAGCGACCAAAATAAACAGCGCCGACAAGACCCGCTGGAGTATCTAGGTAATGGCGATCCCAACAATGGCGTGGTGATGATTTTCATCTTTGTGTTCTGGAGCATTTTGTACTGGAACTTCTTCGCCGAAGCGGTGTCGCCGCTCAACGTAAGCATTTGGGGTCTGCTCACCATTTTTGGCATGTTTTTCATCCGCTCCACTCTGTTTCGAGATGCCGCTAAAACGGCGACCAATGGCAACGCTTCCCAGCCGAGCGCGGGGGTCTCGGCTTCGGGAAGCTCCAAAAGTTAATTCAGCGCCGCCACCCATCACCCTCGAGCCGTTCGAAGTCTATCCTTTCTTTTTCATGTTGATCATTCGCCCGGAGTTCTTCCTCTGGGAGGTGGTCTCATTGTTGGCGCTCGCGGCCCTGTTCATCGCCGAGTTGTTTGGCTACATTGATATTGTGGTGTTCGCGCTAGGCGTGGCCGTTATCGTGGTTGCTACGCTTTGGCGTTGGGGGCCATATTTTCTTACGCGGATGACGGTGGACCCTACGGCCAATGGCGGCAACGGGCGCGTTTCTGTAGAGCGCGTAATCCCGGCGCCTAACCTGCCGGAGCAAGTGGAAATGTCTTTGCAAGATGCGGCTGAAGGCGTGGCCGAAGTAAACACCATTGGTGTGCTCAACACCATTATCACCATCCTGCGGCCTTTTCGTTTCTTGCGCGTCCTTAGCATTGGAGACTTAACCTTACGCACCAAGAGCGGCGCGGCCAAGTTGACGATGTACAACATCCAAGACCCGGAAGGCGTGAAAAACCGCATTCAGGCCTACTGGAAGGAAATTTCCAAGAAACAGGCGGCCAAGAAGGCGCAAGAGGAAGAAGAAGCCTTTATCCGCCGGATGACGGTGGCGGTGGCGCAGGGCTTGCGCTGGGCGCAAAATGATGAGTTCCACAAATTCTGGCTGAGCAAGGATGGCACGCCGGAACCGCCCAAAACAGTGCCCTATAAAAACCTGCCCGCCCCTCAGCCACAACCTACGCCGGAGGAGAACCCAACAGCGCAACCCAAACCACCGGAAGAGCCGCCACCCGCTCAGCCCCCGGCCAATGGCAGTAGCCATCCAACCTAATCTTGATCACCGCGTCGGCCAGCCCCGGCGCGGTTTATTTTATTCGTGGTAGCATCACTACCTCATGGCAAAAGCTTCGGACGCCGATGTTTTAGAATGGACGATTACGGACGGGCCATTTCGGCGGGTGAGCACTGAAGAAATATTAGCGGTAGATGCGCCGCCAGAAACCCGAACGGCCCCGCTCGCCATTTCATTCAAACAATGGGGATTACTCACTTGCGCCACGTTGGGCCTGTTGGCGGGCGTATGGCTTATCTCTGTTTGGGAAACACTCACCGCGCAAGTAGCCGTGCGGCGCGTAATTGCCCAAGAAATGGCCGCCGAGCAAGCCGGGGATACGGCCACCCTCGCGCAACTTTCCACTCACACAGAGGCTGTTTGGCTGGAGCAACGCTTAGACCGCGTGGAGAACGGCCTACCGGCATGGTTGCCTCTGCCCGGCTTGCGGCCAGCCTCCGCGCCTGCCCAACTCCAAAGCGTAACGCTCCTCAACCCCAACTTAGCCCAAGCCGAGTTCACCCGCCAGTTTAGCGTGCCCGGCGGTGAGCTTTATACTTTTAGCTTGCCGCAGTTTTACGCCCGCACGCCTCAAAATGAATGGAAACGCGTGCCAGCCCCGGAAAGTTATTGGGGCGAGCCGCGGCAATTGCGCGGGCAATATATCCGCCTGAGTTTTTATGCGGTGGATGCCGATTTTGCGGTTGAGTTATTGGCCTTTTTAGAAAGTGTACTGGGCCAAACCTGTGGCGCGTGGGAATGCCCAGCGGCGGAGCCGCTCAAAGTGGAGTTGGGCAACCGTTACTTCTTCCGGCCCGAAATCCCGGCCCTGCGGCCCGATGACCCATTGTTGTTTGCGGTGCTTCCTCCGCACCTCACGCGCTTCCCATACGCTCTGTTAGTGCCCTCCCCGCATGAAGTGGGCTTCCCCGCAGATGAAGCCGCGCACACCTTCCTCAAGCGGGCCATTGCCATCCAAGTGCTATTTGCCGCCGCAGACCGTTTTGCCTTTGGCAAACGCAACGGCGCCGATGTGGGCAACGCATTTTTATACGCCTTGGTGGCGCGGCGCGCGGTGCAGTTGGGGTTAGATGATGCCCGCACCTTAGCCGTTACGCCGGTGCCTGTCTCAGACCGCATGACGGCTGAGCGCTGGTGGAACTTCCGCACCGGCCCCTGGCAGAGGCCCGATATTTTGCGTAACACCGTGGCCCTGCTTCGCCAGTGGCTTCCGCCGCACTACTCCAACGCAGATGTGGAATTACTTCGGCGCTTGGGGGAAGCGCAATCGCTGGAGGAATGGCTCAGTTTGGGGTTGGGCGTCTCGCCTTCTCAGGCGCACCACATGGTTGAAACGGCGCTTCAACCGTAAGGCCGAGTATAATCACCGTATCCCAATTTGGAGTTTTAGGATTCATGACCAACAAGAAAGGCCGTGTTTTTTCCGGCGCGCGCCCCACAGGCCGCCAGCATTTGGGTAATTATCTTGGGGCTATTAAGAACTATGTGGCCCTGCAAGATGACTACGATTGTGTGTATTGTATTGTAGATTTACACGCCCTCACCACGCTGGAAGAACGCGAAGATTTGCGGCAAAACACAGCGGATATGGCGCTAGATTGGCTGGCGGCCGGCATTCGGCCACAGGAAAGTATTCTCTTTGTGCAGAGCCATGTGCCGGAAGTGACCGAACTGCACACAATTTTGAGCATGTTCACGCCGCTCGGCAAGCTAACGGATTTACCCACTTTCAAGGAAAAGGTAGCCCTGCAACCGCACAACGTCAACTACGGCCTGGTAGGTTATCCCGTGCTCATGTCAGCGGATATCACGCTGTACAAAGCCAACGTGGTGCCGGTGGGCGTAGATCAAGCCTCGCACATTGAATTTACGCGGGAGGTGGTGCGCACCTTCAACCATCGTACGGGCCGCCCCGTGCTGGTGGAGCCGCAGATGAAAAATACGGAATACCCCAAGGTGCTGGGCACGGACGGCGCACAGAAGATGGGCAAGAGCCTGAACAATCACATTGAAATCTCGGCCACGCCGGAGGAGACGGAGAAAAAAGTGCTGACGATGGTGACGGACCCGCAACGCCAGCGCCGTACTGACCCGGGGCGGCCTGAGGTGTGCAACGTCTTCACCTTGCACAAAACCTTCTCGCCAAATGAGGTGCCGATGATTGACCAGCAATGCCGGAGCGCGGGCATTGGCTGTGTGGATTGCAAGAAATTGCTGGCGAAGAACATGAACGCCAATCTGGCGCCCTTCCGTGAGAAGCGCAATGAGCTGGCGCGGAACCCGCAGGCCGTGTGGGATGTTTTAGCGGATGGCGCTCAGCGCGCGCGCGCGATTGCCAAAGAAACGATAGCCGAAGTGAAAGACGCGGTGGGTCTGCCGTAAAATGCACAAGGCACAATGCGGAATGCGCAAATGAGAACTGTGGATTGCGAATTGTGTATTGAGAGTTGATATGGAAATCATCCTCGCTCAAGAAAACGCGCACTACTTCATTCCGCAGGTTACGCCGGAAGTAGCCCGTGACCGAGTGGAGCAAAAAAAGACCAGCCTGGTGGCGGGCACCGTGGGCGCCCTTATCTCGCGCCCCAAACCCGAGGAGATTCAACTCACGAGCATTGAAAACCGCTTTGAGCCGTTTTGGCAGATTTCGGTGGCTTCCCGCACAGTGTATGACCGGAACAAAACGTACACCCTGCCGGTGATGGGCAACGAAGTGAAGCGCGTAACCTTGCTGGGCCAGCAACTGGAGATTGACCCAAAAGCCAAAGGTGGCCCAGCCCTGGTGCTGAGCGGCACGGAACATTGCACGCAAGAATTCCGCGCCCAGCGCACTTTTAACGGCCTGACGGGCGAAAAAGCCGACTATGGCAAACATTTAGCCTACGCAAAAACTGAAATTGCCGATTTGGCCAACTTTAAGCCGGAGGGCGTACTGGTGCTCACACCGCAGGTGCGGGCCGCCGCCGTGGTGCGCCAACTGATGGCCGAAGTGGTGAAGCCGGTGCAAGGCGCGCAAGTTATCCACGAGGAAAAGGTGAATGTGGAGGTGATGGATTTGAACTTCCGCCCAGTGTATGCCTTTCAGTATGAGTGGGCGGCGAAGAATAAAAAGACCGTGGTGGAATTTGACGCGCTGACGGGCGAGATGACCACGAACGGCAAGACGTGGGGCAATCAACTGCAAAGCGTGCTCACCAAGGATTTGATTTTTGATTTGACGAGCGATGCGGTGGGGATGTTTGTGCCGGGCGGCAGTATCGCCGTCAAACTGGTGCGCGCCGTAGTAGACCGCAAACAAGAATAAAGTCGTGGTTCTGTTTTCTAATGTCACGCTGAGCAAAGCGAAGCGTCTCACTCAAATATGAAAGCTCTGGTTCAGCGTGCCAGCTACGGCTCTGTAACGGTGGCCGGTGAGAAGATAGCGGAAATTGAGCATGGGCTGGTAATTTTAGTGGGCGTGAAAGTAGGCGATACTGCCGAGCAAGCTGATTGGCTGGCCGAGAAGTGCGCCAACCTGCGCATTTTTGAAGACGAGGCGGGGAAACTCAACCGCTCGGTGCTGGAAACTGGCGGCAGTATTTTGGCCATTTCACAATTCACGTTGTACGCCAACGCGGAAAAAGGCCGCCGCCCCTCCTTCATCGAAGCCGCCCCGCCAGAAAAAGCCGAGCCGCTCGTCACCCGCTTTGTGGAGCGTTTGCAAGCGCTGGGTGTGCCCACGCAAACCGGCAGGTTCCGCGCTGAGATGTTGGTGCAGATTCACAATGACGGGCCGGTGACGATTGTGTTGGAGAAATAACATGGGGGCACCGAAATCTTTCGGCGCGCATGGTGAAGTTTTTGAAAGTGAATCTGAAACAGCGTTATGCAATAGGGGGCCAAAGCGCAAGAATGTTTGGCTCACGCCACAGCACCGCATCCAACTGCACGGCCACTGCGCCCGCGGCTAATATGGCCTGCGCGTTTTCTAAAGTAAATACGCCGCCCGCGCCCACGATGGGCAGAGACGTAAGCCGCCGCACAGTTTGAATCTCGCCTAAAACCGATGAAAACACACTTGGGCTATAGAACCTGCCCGTCACACCGCTTTCAGTTTTTCTGGGTGGCGCGCTGATGACTAAGGCATCTGCGCCGGCGCTAGTAGCGGCCTCCGCCAACTCCGCGCCGCGCCCAGCCGGCAGGCGGGCCAATAGCGGCGCCGCGCCGGCCAGCGCGCGAATCAACGCCGCCAGCTCCCCTGCTTCCACATCATCCCGAAAACCCATTTCAACGCCCGCCACACGCTCATCACGTTCCAGCAAATCTACACTGCGGCGGACTTCATCCAGATGCGTGGCGGCCAAGTGCAGGATAACGGGCAGGCCGAGGCGTTGCCACTCACGCGGGTAACGGCGCATGGCGGCGCGCAAGCCGGGGTTAGGCAAGCCGGTGTGAATGAGCACGCCGTCTGGCAGTTCCACAGCGTTGGGCGGGCGCGCGGGCGTGCGGGTGTTGAAGGTAAACGGATTGGTGACGAACGCGCCCAGCGCGGCCAAATCCACCACGCCGCGCGCTTCTCCGGCAAAGCCCAAAATGCCCGCCGCGTTCATCAGCGGCGAACGGAGCGCGAGGCCGCGTTTGTGGTTGGGGGCCAGCTCAATCACTTAATTTTCACTGTGAAGGCGCAAGGAACGCGAAGAAATTTTGCGCTCTTCGCGGCTTTGCGGTTTATTTTTCTAGTAATGGTGAAGGGCGGTTGATAATTTGCAACGCCACACCCCACGGGTCACGCACATAGTAATAAGCCACACCGGAGGGAAAGGAAGTTTTCTCACCGAGCGATGTTGCGCCAGCGGCTAGTAACCGCTCAACTGTCTTTTCTAAATCATCGGCATAAAAGGCCACGTGTAAGTTGGCCGGATGAATGCTGGCGAAATCTAACGGCTCAGTGATGGGGTTACGGTAAAACTCCAATAAGCTCGTTTCATCATCCACCAAAAAATATGCGGTGAAGGTGGGCGTAGGCGTTATCTTTGCCAGCCGCATCCCTAAATGCGTCTGATACCAATCCGCCATTTTCTCCGGCTCGGGAACGTTGAGGGCAATGTGTTCAAGTTTCATTTTCTCAGAACGGCAGACGGTTGACGATGGACGACATTCGCAATCGTCCCTCGTCTATGGTCTATCGTCAAATAACCACTGCGCTAAAACATCCACGCCGCTGGTGGGCCAATGGCGGCGGAAGGCTTCTTGCGTGAGCAAAACTTCACGCACGGTGAGCGCGCGGCCCGCCTGCTCGGAGCGGCGACGCACAAACAGCGCGTTTTGCGTGGCGTGACACAGCGCGGCGGCTTCTTTTTGGTTCAAAACCGGCGTCACATCCAACACCCAATCCGCGGCGTCATCTGTGTTGGAAAGGCGTGGGTAAGGATGTTCCGGGTAATGAGCGGCAAAGGTGTAAAAAGCTGGCACGCGCTCATATTTTTCTTGGATGAGGGCGGCCACGGCGGCCTTGGCCATTTGGTGAAGCAGAAGGTGCGCCGGGTGGCCATACTCGCCGTTGGAGCCGTGCGTGATGAGCGCCTCCGGCTGAAATTGTTTGATGCAGTTCACAATCTGGCCGGAGAGAATTACCGGCTCATGCGCGGGCGCGGAAAGCGCGTTATCCGGCCCCACTGCCGGGTCCACATAGCCCAGAAAGGTTAGGCTTTTGCCGCGCAATTTTCCAACGGCGTTCACCAATTCTTGCTCGCGCACTTCGCCCAAGGTGGCGCGTTCGGCCAGTGGCGGCTCGCCCAACTCTCCACCCTCTCCGCGCGTCAGGCAGACTACATGCACCGCCACGCCTTTCTGCGCCAACAACGCCAAAGTGCCGCCGCAGAGGATGGTTTCATCATCTGGATGAGCCACAAGGCAGAGGGCTGATTTTTGATGGTAGATTTCTGATGGCATAGCAGTAACCGGTAAGCAGTGAGCGCCAATTACACAATTACAAAATGATCCAATCACTCAATCACACAAATTGGCCCATCCACGCACGCCAGTTTGCGGCCCCGGCGCGTTTCTACCCAGCAGGCTTGGCAAGCGCCTACGCCGCACGGCATGACGGGAACGCCTAACGCTTGAACAAAGTGCGCGGGCTTTAACGGGTTTAGGGCGCGCAAACGTTGCGCGGCCTCGGAAGCCTCGGGCACATCTAGTACGGCCACATCCGCCCAATCCGCCAACTCACGCGTTGGCTCACCGGCGTGAAATTCCACCGCTGGCGGCAGAGCGCCCGCCCATTCCGGCACGCCGGACGGCCACAGCCACGCCACACTGACCTCGCGCCGCAGGGCTTCCGCCACAAACAGCCATAAACGCTCCGGCCCATCACTCATCAGCAAAAGCCGTGTGAGGCCGGGCGGCCACTGGAACTTACTGCCGAAGGGGCCAAGCAGGCTGAGGGATTGATTGGGTTCTAATGAAAAGGTTGCGGGAAACAAAAAGGAAAGCTGGGAAAGCGGGAAGAACGGTTGGCGCAGAAACGCGCCGGTTTCGATTAAGAAAAATTGACCAAGTTGAAAAGGCGGCGCGTTAATTCCGCACCTGACATGATATTGTCCGGCAAACGTCTCCATTTCGGCAATTGTGGTTGAAAAAGCGCGCATGGGCAGTGCTATTATAGTGGTAACTCAAAAAGGAGCCTGACATGGGCATTACTGAAATTGTTTCCGGCTTGGCCGCCGTAGCGTGGTTGGCGGCGCTTGGGGCGTTGGGGTTTACGGTGTTTTCGGCGGCGCGCGGGCGCGGCGCGGGGCAAGGCATTATGGCGATTGTGGTGAGTTTGGTGGCCGCACTGGCGCTGACGATTGGCGCGACAGGGATTGTGTTTATTGAACCCAGTGAGCGCGGCGTGGTGATTTCGCCGTATGACCCGCGGGGTTACAAAGATGTGGCGCTCACGCCCGGCCTGCGCTGGATTATCCCGGGCGAGCGGGTGCAGACGTACTCCATCGCCAAGCAAACTTACACCATGTCTTCCACTTCGGGCGAGGGGGCCGCGGCGGGTGATGATTCAATTCAAGTGCGCACCAAAGATGGTCAGCAGGTTCAGATTGATGCTTCGGTGATTTACGGCGTCAATCCAGATGAAGTCATCCAACTTCATATCACTTGGCAGAGTCGCTATCAGGCTGATTTGGTGCGCACGCAATCGCGCGGCATTATTCGAGAAGTGGCCTCGCAGTACGGCGTAGAGGAGATTGTGAGCACCAAACGCGCGGAGTTAGAGCAAAAAATCACCGAAGCGCTTGCGGGTGTTTTTACTTCCAACTCGCTGACGTTGGATGATTTTATTGTGCGCAACATCCGCTTTAGTGATGAGTACGCGGCGGCGGTGGAGCAGAAGCAAATTGCAGAGCAACAAGCTCAGCAGGCGGCCTTTGTGGTGGAACAAAAGCGGCAAGAGGCGGAGCAGGCGCGGCAGGTGGCGCAAGGCCAAGCCGATGCGGCGGTGATTGCGGCGCAGGCCGAGGCGCAGGCGCGATTAATTCAGGCGGAGGCGGAAGCCAAGGCGTTGGAATTAATTTCAGCGGCGCTGAAGGATAACCCGGATTTACTGCAATACCGGTACATTGAGAAACTGGCGCCAAACGTGGAAGTGATTTACCTACCCAGCGGCCAGAGCTACCTTGTGCCCCTGCCGCAACCTAGCACTAGCACCACTGTTACAACGCCCGTTACTACTACAGTGACGCCGTAATTTAGAAAAGGACCTTCGGGTCTACAAACAAAAGCCCCTCAGTAGTTGAGGGGCTTTTTTCGTAAACAGGAAACTGCTAACGATTACGCAGATTCGTTTTATCTTTATTACTTTTTCCAAGATTACATTCGTGGCATAGGGTTTGAAAGTTGTCTAAAGAATCTTTTCCACTCTTAGAGCGGGGAATTATATGATCAACCTGTAAAATAATGTCGTCCATTGCGCTTCGCCCACATGCTACACAACGCCAATTATCTCGCATAAAAACTTGCCATCGCAATGCAGGCATAACTTGCACCCGTTTTTCTGCCATTGATCGAGCAGTTTCTTTAATCTCGTCTGATGGCACGGATTTAATTTTGTCTATATCAGATTGATTATTGGCATATTTTTCAGGCAGTTCATTCTTAGCAAGCCAAGTATTTGCTTTATCAATTAATTCAAGCAGCCGAGGGGTTTTGTTCATCCCAATTTGGATATATGAATCATAGATGGGGTAAAACCAAACAAATTGAGAAATTAGCTCATCTATATTGGCAGTGTAAACAGGAAATCCCTGTGTTTCTGATACAAAATCATGCTCATAAATCTTCTTTTCAAATCTAGATTGGAGTCTTGCTACAAGGGGTTTAATATATGGTTCAGCCTCATACAACAAAAACAAATCCATACCCGCGAAACTACATAGACTGATTACGTTGGCGTCATTTTGAGTCCAAAATTTTAGTAGCTTCTGATACGAACTTTTGCCTAAAGTCAGCCAGTCAGTCTCAAACTGAACAGCTAGGCCATCTGAAGTAAGCCTAAAACCGTAGCGGAATGGAATCATTTGTACAGGCTTGCCATTGTCTCTGTCAAAACCCTTCCATCTCTTCTGTTCACTCTTACCACCTAAGCCAACAAATGCCGCTTCGTATAGTTCTTGAAGTTCGCTTTTTCTCTTAACTCGAAAAGCTGGATAGGTAGCAATTCTTGAAGCTTCAAATACATCAACACTATAGATTTCGCGGACAACTTCAGCACATCTTATAAGAAGGACTCGCATTTTAGGCGCAATCGAATAGCGAAGCGCATCGGCACGCAAACGCGGCGAGTCAACTAAAAAGAGATTCTTATCATCCTCATCAAAGATGATGTTTTCTATATCGATAGATTTTTTCATGTATGAGCTTTACCCCGCCGTGCGCCGCGCAATTTCTTCGCGCACTACGGGGGCTACTTTGGTACCCAGCAGTTCCACAGCCCGCATCATTTTAGCGTGTGGCATAGTTCCCACGCCGAGTTGAAGCAGAAGCCGCTGATGGCCGAAAATTTCATGCTGAAACAGAATCTTCTCAATAATTTCTGTGGGGCTTCCAATAAAATCTGAGCCGCGCAACGTGCGGGCCGTTTCAAACTGGGCGCGGGTGATGGGCGGCCAGCCGCGCTCGCGGCCAATTTTGTTCATCATTTGAGAGAAGGTGGGATAGTAATCCTCGGCAGCTTGTTGCGCGTCATCGCCAATAAAACCATGCGAATTGATGCTCAGCGGCAGTTTGGCCGGGTCATGCCCGGCGCGGCGCGCGGCTTCACGGTAAATTTCCACAAACGGCGCAAAACGCTCCGGCAGGCCGCCAATGATGGCCAATGCCATGGGCAGGCCCAAAAAGCCGGCCCGCGCCGCAGATTCTGGCGTGCCGCCTACGGCAATCCAGACGGGCAAGGGTGACTGAATGGGGCGCGGGTAAACGCCCGCATTCTCCAGCGGTGGGCGGTGCTTTCCCGCCCAAGTGAGGCGCTCTGTTTGACGCAGTTTTAATAACAACTCTAGTTTTTCAGCAAAGAGCGAGTCGTAATCGCGCAAATCGTAGCCAAACAGCGGAAAGGATTCAATGAATGAGCCACGCCCGGCCATAATTTCGGCGCGGCCATTGGAGAGCAAATCTAGGGTAGCAAAGCTTTGGAACACGCGCACCGGGTCATCCGAACTCAACACGGTTACAGCGGTGCTGAGACGGATATTTTTGGTGCGCGCGGCGGCCATAGCTAAGATCACCACGGGCGCGGAGGCCACAAAATCGGGCCGATGATGTTCCCCGACGCCGAACACATCCAGCCCAACTTGATCCGCTAGTTCAATCGTCTCAATCAGGTTGCGCAGACGTTCAGCCGGGCTGATTTTCTCGCCGGTCACGGGATCAGGCGTTAATTCAGCAAAAGAGTAAAGGCCAAGTTCAAAAGCAGTTGGGGTGGAAATAGGAAGCTCCTTGAATTGTATTCAACACGCATGGCGCGCATGGTAAATCATTAATCAAACACGCCGCCGGTGGTTCCGCGCGGCGCGTCTGTGTTCTGTAAGCGGTGTTTTGTATTCGCAGCCTACTTCATCCCCGCCATAATTTTCTCCAGAGATTCACGGGAGGGGCGGGTTTTACTCTCAGGCAAAGCCGCCAGCGGCACACTACCCAACTTTTCATGCTCGGCTAGATTGCGGCGGCTGGGGTTGATGTAAATCAGTCCGGTGATGAAGCGTTGTTTCTCGCGCGCTTCTTCCAACAGTTGAATAGCCGCCAGGCGGTTGGTGGGGTCATGCTGGCCCTCGGCCAATTTCTGCAAAACGATGGAGGAGCCATCATGCAACTCCACCGTTTTGGTTTCGCCCTCCGCCTGCTCCAACGTAATCTCGTCTTGCGGCATTACAAACGAAAAGTCATTCACCCGTTCATCATGCGCCTTGCCCCACGCATAACTCTTGGTGCTGTCATCTTTATCGTTGAAGGTGACGCACGGGCTGATAATGTCTAGCACGGCGGTGCCGCGATAGTTGAGGGCGGCCTTGATCAGGGCAATCACATGCTTGGGGTCACCGGCAAAGGAACGGGCCACAAAACCACATTCGGCCACAATGGCTTCCAAGCACAAGTCAATCGGCGGCAGTTCATTGCGCCCGGTGTACTTAATCTCTTGCCCTACATCTGCAGTGGCAGAGAACTGGCCCTTGGTGAGGCCGTATACGCCATTGTTCTCAATGATGTACACCACGCGCAGATTGCGGCGTACCATGTGCTTAAACTGACCCATGCCAATGGAGCCGGTGTCGCCATCGCCACTCACACCCACGCCGTACAAGGTATGGTTGGCGATGAGGGCGCCGGTGGCTACAGAGGGCATCCGCCCGTGCAGGGTGTTGATACCAAACGAACGGCCCAAAAAGTACGCCGGGCTTTTGCTGGAACAGCCGATGCCGCTGAGCTTGATGATTTGCTCTTGCTTCAAGCCTAAATCCCAAGCGGCGTCAATAATTTTGTCCGAAATCGAGTTGTGACCACAGCCCGCGCACAGCGTGGTGGGCAAGCCTTTGTAATCGGATTTGGGCAAGCCAAGGGAATTAACGTTTTTAGCAGGCGCAGTCATTTGGCACCTTCCTTATCCATAATAAATTTCGTCATCCAGCGAGCGGTGAGCGGCAGGCCATCTCCCCAATTGGCGGCTATAAGGCGATTCTGCAAATCGCCCACGTGCAGGCGCAAGAGTTGATACATTTGCGCATCGGTATTTAATTCCACTACGTACACGCGCTTGTGGGCGGCCACAAAATCCTTAATGGATTCGGCCAGCGGCAAAGCCTTAATGCGCAAGTAAGAAGCCCGGATGCCGTGATTCTTTTCCAAGCGCCAGCGCGTTTCTTCCACGGCTGGGTGCGCGGAACCATAAGCAATGATGGCAATATCTGCGCCCTCCACCTGCTCCACCACGGGTTGCGGCACAATGGCCCGCGCCGTCTCATGCTTGCGGCCCAGCCGCGCCATATTATTCACCCAGTCATCGGGCCGTTCGGAATAGGTGGCCTTCTCGGTGTGGCCGGTGCCGCGCGTAAAGTAAGCGGCCAGCGGGTGTGGCGTGCCGGGCAAGGTGCGATAACCAATGCCATCGCCATCCACGTCTTTATAGCGCGCAAAGCCGCCCAGTTTATCCAACTGCTCTGCGTTCAGCACCTTGCCCCTGTCCATCGGCTGGTTGGGGTATTCAAATGGCTTACTCATCCACTGGTTCATGCCAATATCCAGATCGCTCAACACAAACACCGGTGTTTGCAAACGCTCAGCTAAATCAAACGCTTTCCAGCCGTACTCAAAACATTCCGCCGGGTCCGCGGGGAGCAAAATCACGTGCTTGCTATCGCCATGCCCCAGATAGTAAGTGCCCAACACATCCCCTTGTGAAACGCGCGTGGGTAAACCGGTGCTTGGCCCCATGCGTTGCACATCCCAAATCACGGCTGGGATTTCAGCGTAGTAGCCATAGCCTGCAAACTCACTCATCAAAGAAATGCCGGGGCCGGAGGTGGAGGTCATCGCGCGCGCGCCTGCCCAGCCCGCGCCGATCACCATGCCCAACGCGGCCAGTTCATCCTCCGCTTGGATGATGGAATACGTGGGTGTATTGGTTTCGGGGTCTGTTCGCAGTTTGGGCGCGTAAGCCGTCAACGCATCGGCCAAGCTAGTGGCAGGGGTGATAGGATACCACGCACAGAACGTGAAGCCACCATAAATCGCCCCTAGCGCGCCGGCCGTGTTGCCGTCAATCATAATCAAGCCGTCGGTCTTGTTCAGCGGCTCCACTTTAAACGGGTCAGTCTTCGTCAAATTCTGCGCCGCCCACTCCGCCGAGGCCTGAATAATTTGCATGTTACTTTCCACCGGCTTGGGCTTGTTCTTAAAGTGGAACATCAGCGCCGAGCGCAAATCATCCAAGTTGATGCCCAGTAAGTGCGCCAACACCCCCACATAGACCATGTTGGCCGCATAACCACGCAACTTGGGGTCTTTCTCAAATTTCTGCGGGATGGATTTAGCCGGAATAGGATAGTGGGAGATATCCGTGCGATGCATCTCAATTTTGATGTCATCGGCATACAGGTAAACACCGCCCTTTTCCACTTCCTTATAATCCTCAATCGCCGTGGCCGGGTTGAGGGCCACCACAATTTCAGAAAGCGGGCGGCGAGCCGTAAAGCCATCGGCGCTGACGCGGATGGTGTACCACGTGGGTAAGCCTTGAATGTTGGACGGGAACAAGTTCTTGCCCGAAACGGGGATACCCATCTTGAACAACGCGCGCAAGAGCGTTGTATTAGCCGTTTGGCTTCCAGAACCGTTTTTAGTGGCTACCATGATGGAAAACATATTTACCACCGGCGGACGTTCAGTGGTTTGCGGGCTGGGCATATCACTCACTGCCATTGTCTTTCTCCTTGAAAGGAATTGTCACCCTGAGCGCTAACGCCGAGCCACTATTTTGGTTCGGCTTCCACGCGCGAAGGGTCTGTTTATAATCCGTGAGACCCTTCGCGCGCATAGGAGCAGTTTTTCTAGCTCATACATTCGCGCTCAGGGTGACACAAAAAGCTATCCAATCGAAGCCATGCGCTCCGGCGCGGCTCCATTGGTAGGCGTGGAGCGATGGCTAAGTAAATCCGTATGTTCCACCAACAGCCGGTGGCCCAATTCCCACTCACCCGCGCAAACCGCTTCCACAATGCGGGCATGGTAGCCCCACACCTCTTGCAAATAGGCGTAATCTGAATAACGGCTCAAGCCCACAGCTTCATAAGCATCCCAATATGCCTCCAACAGGCCCGTCACAAATGGGTTTTGCAGTTTGCTGAAAATGGTGAGGTGTAAAGCGCGGTGTTCAGCATGGGGAATCTGAATGGGCCGCCCGTTGAGTTTGGCCTGCGCATGTTCAATCAATTCGCGTAAGTGTGTGTGGTCTTCCGGCGTCAGGCGCGCCACGGCCTCATGCCAGTACGCGGCCTCCAAGTGGTTACGGAGCGCGCTAAATTGCTCAAACTCGGCGTTGTGGCTGGCGAGGGCGTACATCAGACTGGCGCGCACGGCGGGCGTGAAGCTGTAACTCACCAGCCGGATGCCGGTTTTTGGCCGTACTTCCACCAAGCCCAACGCACGGGCCACTTCCAACTGCTCACGCAGTTTGCCAATGCTCACGCCCAGCTCCTGCCCAAGTTCCTCCGTAGAAGGAAATTTGTTATCCGGCTGATTTTGGTGCTCAGCGATGTATTTGAGAAGGTCGTAATCGAGCTTGTCCGGGAGCATTTCTGAAATATATCCGATTTATCGGATTTATTGATTGAGAGAATATCACCTAAGCGGGGTGTGAGTCAAGCGGATTTTATGGGGAGAATGGGGAATTAAGAAGTAGAAAGTATTGCGCCAACAATTAAGGTGGCTGTTACGGAGGACGCGGCCCAAACTATCGCGGCTCAGTTGGCCCGTGACAATCACCAGCTTTAGCAACAACTAGACTGCGAAATTTGAACTGCCAAGTTTTTGCAGGTTCAATTACTTCGGCTGGCTTCATACGCTAACCCACCAACACCCCCACCTGCTTCACGCACGGGCGAGTGAAGACTTCTTCCATGTGTGGAGCCTTGCGGAGGGAGCGTGTTAAGTCTGCGCCAGCGTAGTGCAGTTGCTCATGCAGGCCGGTGCGCCACTTGGGGCAATCGGTTACATCGTACACCACACCGTTGTAGGCAATGTACGCCGGTTGGCCGCGCTCACCATTGTACGCTTGCAGTTCCCGCTCAGTAAAAACGCGCTCGGCCATCATTTATGGTGCTGGGTAACCCTCAGTGGGCGGCGTCACATCGGTGGGAGCGGGGTAACCGCCCGGCGGCAGGGCAACAGTAGGCTGAATGAGTGGGTAGCCACTGGGCGGCGTAGGCGTTTTATTGCCGCCATCACCGCACGCGGCTAGGCTGGCGGATAAAACTACTAAAAGCAAAAGCGTGTAAATGCGCTTCATGGCTCAAGCCTCTGTAAAAATGTTGAGATAACCGGGCAGTTCTGCCAAGGCGCGTCCCACCCGCGTGCCGGGCCAAGTGAGCAGTGTGCCATCTACCACATGCACACGCCCATGCTGAACAGCGGGTAACTCTGGCAAGGCGTTGAAGGTGGCCACATCCGCTTCCGTAAAAGGATATGGCTCAGTGGGTAGTAAGATAATTTCGGGCGCGTGGGCCAAAATTTCGGCGGTGGAGATGCGTGGATAACGCGTATCGCGCTCGCCGGGCGGCTCGGCAGGCGCTTGGCCCAAATCCGCCGCCAGTGGGTAACGGCGCTCGCGGTCTGCAAACACATTTGCGCCGCCGCACACCCGCAAAATATCATGCAAGTAAGTGTGCTGGTTGGCCGTCATCCACCAGTGGGGCGCTTCGGTGTTCTTCGGCTCGCGCCAAATGGGCACAAACACTTTAGGTTGAGAGTCCGCTTCAATGGCGGCCTGCGCGGCGTACTCGTACACGCGTTCCATCATATCAATCACTGTGCTCATATGCGGCACATCAAACAGCCGGATGATGGCCCATAACAGCTCAAACGTCTCGGCCACAGTATTGGGGTTGGTCACCCACACTTTGAAGCCTTCAGCCTGCAAGGCTTCCACATCTTCCTTGCGGTTTTCCTCGCGGTTGGCAATGATTAAGTCCGGCAGGATGGCTTTGACTTTTCCTAAATCCGGGTTCTTGGTGCCGCCAACTTTAGGCAGGTCACGCACCTTATCCGCCGGATAGATGCAGTAATCGGTAATGGCGCGCACCCGCTCACCACAGTTCAACTCAAATAAACTTTCAGTGACGGAGGGAACCAGCGAGACTACGCGTTGAGGCGTGTGGCGCAGTTCCAGTTCAGCGAGGTTTCCTAAAGCAGAGAGAGTTGACATTGGAGGCGTGAAACGCAAAACGTAGGAGCGCGTTTACGTTTTACACTTCACGTTTTACTTCTTTTTCGCTTTGCCACAGGTGCATCCGCCGCCTGCGTGCCGGTCACAGGGGCTGTTGGCTTTTTTCTGGAGCGCTTCCAGTTCTTCTTTCGGTTGCAAATCGTTTTTGTGGAATTCGTAACTGCGCCAGCTTTCGCCCTCGTTAATTTCCACCCACACCGTTTCTTTGAGCGGGTTTAAGTCCACCACTTTGCCCTCGCCTTTGGGCGTGAGCACCATCTTTTTGATTTTGGGCAATTGCTTGCGGGCGGCCACGTACTGCTCATATTCATACACTAAGCAACAGCGCAGGCGGCCACACATGCCCGTAATTTCCTCCGGGTTGAGGGAGATGCCCTGTTCCTTTGCCATTTTGATGCTCACCGGGCTGAACTCGGTGAGGAACATGGAGCAACAGCGCGTTTCTAGCCCGCATGCGCCCAGGCCGCCAATCAGCTTGGCCACATCTCGCGGGCCAATCTGGCGGAATTGCACGGCATGCGGCTGGTACAGGGCCTGCATATCTTCGCGCAAAGACTTTAGCTCAGCCTTACCCGGGTTGCCGTTTTGATCATCCGGGGCGCTAAACAAGAAGGTGAGCCGTGCGCCGTCATAGCTGTATTCGGCCTTAACAATTTTCACGCCTTCCAATTGCAACTCATGAGCGCGGGCGCGGCAGTTAATCAGGGCCTCGGTCTCTTTGGATTTCCAATGCGCTTCCATCGCTAAATCACGCGGCGTAGCAAGGCTTTCAATACGCTTGTAACCGCCGTCGGGCGGGCTTTGCTTCTCCGGCGGGATGGTTTGCACCACTTCGCCCAGTTGGCGGCCGCGCGTGGTTTCCACCACCACCCGGTCACCGGGGCGCACGGCGTATTCGCCCGCATCAAAGTGATATAGCTTGCTCACACGCATAAAGCGCACGCCAATGATGACGCGAGCGTTGGTTTTTACAGGAGCAATAGCATCAGTCATAAATGAAAATGTGTTCTATCAACAGGATTAAGCCATGATAGCCGATGGAGAGGGTGTATGCAAACAAAAGTCAACCGAGACGCAAACTCCCCCTCATCCATGGTCGGTCGTCCGCCGTTAAATTTCTGTGATAGGGATGAAGTTATCGCCCGGCGCGCCGAGTTCGGCGGCTTTGGCCGTGATGGTTTGCGCCAAGGCTTTGAACGCGCCGCTGACCGGCGAAGCCGGATGGCTGACCACAATCGGTTGCCCGCCATCGCCGCCCACGCGCACTTGCGGGTCTAGCGGCACTTCGCCCAAAAACGGCACGCCAGCGGTCTCGGCCAAATGCTTACCACCGCCCTGCCCAAACACATCCATCTTGCCGCCATCCGGCAAAACGAGGTAGCTCATGTTTTCCACCACGCCCAAAATGGGCACTTCCATTTGGCGGAAGCCCTCCAAGCCGCGCCGCGCATCGGCCTGAGAAACGGCCTGTGGCAAAGTCACGATGACGGCCCCGGTGAGCGTGAACGCTTGCGAGACGGTGAGTTGCGCGTCACCGGTGCCGGGCGGCATATCAATCAGCAGATAATCTAACTCGCCCCAAGCCACATCATTGAGAAACTGACGGATGGCTTTATCCAGCATCGGCCCGCGCCAAATCACGGCTTGCTCCGGCTTCACGATGAAGCCCATACTGAACAGTTCAATGCCGTGCGCGCGCGCCGGCGGCAGTTTGCCGTTGACGGCGGCGGGCTTGTAATTTTCCACGCCCAGCATCATAGGCGTGTTGGGGCCGTAAATATCGGCATCTAGCAGGCCCACTTTGTGGCCAGCCTGCGCCAGCGCCACGGCTACGTTTACGGTTACAGTGCTTTTGCCCACGCCGCCTTTGCCCGAGGCAATGGCGATAACGTGTTTGGCCGGCATTTGCAGTTGAGGTTGAGGAGGACGGGAGAACATGGGTTTATAAGATTATCAACTTTTTGAAGCATTTACTTCTAATTAACCAGCACGACTCTTAGGGGTTGCTTTCCGCTTTTCAGGCAACAGCGCTATCAAACCACGCAAGGCTGCGTTTACGGACTCTGAATCAGGAAAATACTCCAACACCTCCGGCTGGAGAACTACCACACCCCGTTCTAATTTGTAGTTTTCTACCGTTGAAGTGCCATCCGCGTTGAGAACCGTAACGGTATAGCCTTGATGTAATGGTTTATGCGCTTTGCCACGCACGGCCTTTGAAAAATCATACTTCGCGCGCATCTCGCGCAAAATCTTGGGTTTAGAGGTCTTCTTCATTCTCGGTGTTGCGACTCATGGGTTTCGCAAAGTTTATCAAGCGTTACATTGGCTTGGCGATGAATTAGAAAAATTCTCTGCAAAAAGTTCAGTTACTTCCTTCAGATTTACTAAGGCCGCTTCTAGCGTTTTGCCTTGGCTCACTGTGCCAACTTCCGGGTATTCAGCCACAAACCATTTGCCCTCACGGTGAATAATGGCTCTAAAGTTATGATAGATTAGGCGCTTAGTTTGCTTGGGCATCGCAAACCTCCTATCTTCGTTAGCACTAATTTTAGACTATTAAGATTCTGATAATGAATTTTACTTCAGATTGAAAGGTTTTATATCAAAGAACAAGATTAATTTCTTTCTCATGCAAATCTCTTGACACATAGAAAAAAAAAAAATGCTAATCTGCTTCCGTTAGCTTGCCCAGCCTTGCTGTGCGCTTCAACCCAGCTAACACATCAATCACATTCAGTGGAGGCAGAATGAAATCACCCATATTCTCGAAAATCGCAAAAGCCTTAAGTAAGATGGTGTTGTTACTCATCTTGTTAGCAAACGTCTTGGTTCCAATCCCTGCATTAGCAAGCACCACATCACAAGAAAGTACACCGACCATTTCCGGCTCGGAATTATCAGATGCTGAGTTAGTAAAAATTGCTAATCGGATTTACAACAATACAGTGTCAGCAGAATACACTCAAAAGCTTTATGACTCTTTGACTGCAAAACAGCGAGACGTTGTAACCCAGCGACTTGCGCAACTCACCAATGTTTCATTCACTGCCCTTAAGGCCGAGATTGCAACAAACCTGGCAACGAGAAAAGCTTACTCTGGTGGTTTAGATAATCCACGTCTTCTAGGACCGGGGCCAGCTTACAATGTGCAAATGCCTTACCTTGGTACAGGAAGCAATACCCCAAATGTAGGCATGTCGAGTCAGTGGTTGGATCCAAGTTGCGATAGTGATCCAAATGATATCGACTATCGGTATTTCGCAAATACGCCTCAGAGCGTTTACCCAGCGTCAATGCGTTGGTACAGTACATCAGGTTTAGTGACTTGGGCTCTTAATACTGCCTACGGCGGAAGTCTGAGCACTTATGGCTCCAGTGTTTATCAGATAAATGTGTGTTTAGGTTATTGGGGAGTTAACCTTGCGGGCGGCACCGTGAACGTTCTTGATAACCTAAAGGTAAAATATCGGTAAATTCACCAATAAACTGCAAGTAGGTCAGGCTAACTTAGACTATTCGGCCTGCTTGCAGTTTATTAGTACGCCAGTATCAGCAATACTTTCTGTGGAGAGTTAAGTATGTCAAGCCTTCAAAAAGTAGAGAAAAATAAAACTGTCCCAATCACAGTCTATGATTTTTGTGCTTACATTTTTCTTTTTATTAGTTGGTTTGTAATTTTCATGATGATAGCAGCTGTTACCGAGGGGGGACTCGCGCCTTGGGATACAACACGTTTTCGCCCCCCGCTAGGTGCTTGGGAAAGAACACTAAACGATTTTTTTGAAGGCGGGTTAGGAGCAAGACTTCCTGCTATTGTTATTGTGAGCTTGAGCGTCTTGCTTTACCATAACTCACATAAAAACACCAACGCGGCACGCTCTTTGTTAACTTGGGGGTTTTGTCTTTGGAATGTTGCCTTTATCTTCATAAGCTCAAATGCGGTGGTGATGGCAACAAACCTAAACAATAGTTTTTTACCTCAATCTCCCGTTATGGATATTGGATATCATAGGACGTGGCCAGCATTGGCGGTGATGGCCGGTTCATCATTACTTTTGTTGTGTGCACATTTTTTAACCGCCTATATAGCCAAACGCAAAGACCAAGTCAAGTCATAGCTCGTTTGTAGGCAAAACAAAAAACGTGGAGCGCAGATAACCTACGCTCCACGCCAATTATCCAATGCCCTTAATCTCAGAAACTACTCGCCCTTCGGCTCGGCGGGCGCTTCGGCTTTGGGGGCCGCGGCGGTGGCTGGTTTAGCGGCCGGCTTGGCCGCGGCTTTGGCGGCCTTCTTGGCCTCTTCCTCGGCGCGGGCCTTTTCCTCGCTGGCGTAATTCTTAGGCCGGATGCTGGCGTAGTAGCTCACCGGCTTGCCCAACTTCTGCTTATCAAAAATATGCGCCGAAACGCGGTCATATGAGGCCAGCTCATAATCATGATCCATCTTGATGGCATCAAACGGGCAGAACTCGGAGCAGAAGCCGCAGTTCATGCAAATATCCACGTCAATGTAGAAGTTGCGTGGGTCCGGCACCGGGCGGCCCGTCTTCGGGTCATTGGAGCGCTCAATCCAAATGCACTGCGGCGGACACACTTTGGCGCAGATGCCGCAGGAGGTGCATCGGTATTCTTTCTCCTCTCCCTTTTCCTCATACACCAAAAAGGGGATGTAGCGGAATTCTTCCGGCGTGGTGAGCTTTTCCTCAGGATATTGAACGGTGAACACGCCCTGCCCCTTGGGGCCTTGGCGCACTTTCAATGCTTCCGGGTTGTAATAACGGTTGCCCAGCCAGCGTAAGTCATCAAAGTATGCATCCACAAAGTGCTTGAACACGACCCCGAGGCCGCGCAAAATTCCCATTCCGTACATAGTCTAGTTTCCTTCATTTCCCATGTTTCCCTGTTTCCCGGAAGGAAACACAGGAAAATGGGGAAAGTTTTTTAGCGGTCAACTTCTCCGAGCACGATATCAATACTGCCCAAAATGCCCACCACATCGGCTACTTTGAAGCCTTTGCACATCAGGCCAAAGGGGGTGAGGTTGATAAAGGACGGCGGGCGAATATGATAGCGATACGGGTTGGGCTTGCCGTTGGAAACTACGTAGTAGCCCAATTCGCCCTTCGGGGCTTCCACGCGGCCATACGCCTCACCGGCGGGCACGCGCACCTGGTATTGCGGCTTGCCGCTCAAAATCTCGCCGCCCGGCATATCGCGCAAGCACTGGCGCAAAATCTTCAAGCTCTCGCGGATTTCATCCACGCGGATGAGATAGCGGTCATAAATATCGCCGTTGTAGCGCACGCATACGTTGAAGTCAAAGCGGTCATAAATGCCGTATGGCTCCGCTTTGCGCACATCATACGGCACGCCAGAGGCGCGGAGCACCGGGCCGGCTGCGCTGTACGCCACGGCATCTTCCGCCGAGAGCACGCCCACGCCAATAGCGCGCGAGCGCACAATTTCATTATGGGTGAGGTAAGCCTCCATCTCGTCAATGGCGCGCGGCAAGCGTTCGTGTACCAGCTCTTTGATGGTGGCAAGGACTTCATCCGGCACATCCCGCGCCACGCCGCCAAAGCGCATATAGTTACACATCATGCGCGAGCCAGCCACGGCTTCAAACACATCCAAAATCAATTCGCGTTCTTTGATGAGATACAGCGCCGGGGTGAAGAACGCGCCCAAGTCATTCAGCAAGAAGCCGATGGCCCAAACGTGGTTACAAATCCGCGTCAGCTCATCCATCATTACGCGGATATATTCGGCGCGCTCCGGCACTTTTGCGCCTTGCAATTTTTCCACTGCCATTACATAGCCGTGGTTGTTGCACATGGAGGAAAGATAATCCAACCGATCGGTGAACGGGATGTTTTGAATGAAGGTATTGCGTTCACCAATTTTTTCGTGATTGCGATGCAAATAACCCATAACAGGTTCGAGTTTATGGATCGTCTCGCCGTCCAACGTCACCACAATGCGGAACACGCCGTGCGTGCTGGGGTGTTGCGGGCCGAGGTTCACCGTCACCAAATCAGTCTGCATCCCCTCGGCCGTTTCACCCTTCGCGCCCGAGTTCACGGCCTCATACACCGCCAAATCCGACTCATCGCGCAAGTTCTCCAGCGTGAAGCCGGCGGGATAGGTCACATTATGGCCGTAGGGATTGTTTTCCTCGGCGCGATGCACTTGCCCACCCGGCCAGCGACTATCAAAGGGTTTGCTGTCTTGCTCGTAGTAAGCTTCCTTCCAATCCTTGCGCATGGGGTGGCCGTGAAAGCCTTCCCACATCAAAATGCGCTTGAGGTTGGGATGGCCGGTGAACTTGATGCCGTACAAATCCCACGCTTCACGCTCCTGAAAATCCGCGCCCGGATAAACGCCTGTCAATGAAGGCAATTCGGCGTTATCACGCGGCGTTTGCGCCTTAAGCACTAGCGCCGGGCCACCAGCCTTGGTGTTATACAAGTGATACACCATCTCGCACTGGCCCTGCTCCAAATAATCTACTGGTGTGGCGCAGGAGAGATAATCGTAACCAAACTTATCACGCAACGTGGTGGCAACATCTACCAACTTTTCCGGTTTTACCACGTAGCCGCTGTAGCCTTTGCGGCTATCGGTGGTCACGTCGCCCGGAAACTGCTGGTCAAGCTTCAATTCAGTGAGAGTGGGTGCTTCGGCGAGGGCCATAAGATTTTAAGTCTGGGTAAGTCAGAATGTAAATTAGGCGTTGGCCGCTTCCATTTGTTTTACAGCGGCTTCGGCGGCGTGCTTACGCAAAAGGGGCGCGTGGCGTGGATCAATCAGATCCGGCCCAAGGATGGGAACCGGGATGGGCTCCGAGGGGCCGGGGCGATACCACGGCACACTGCCAATGGATTGCGCATCAATTTTCTTTTGCAGGGCGATGAGGCCGTTGAGCAGGGCTTGGGGTGTGGGCGGGCAACCGGGGATATAAACATCCACCGGGATGAATTTATCAATCCCGGAAACCACGTTGTAGCCTTCTTTGAAGGGGCCGCCGCCGCTGGCGCACGCGCCCATGGCAATCACATACTTCGGCTCGGGCATTTGGTTGTACAGGCGCACAATCTGCGGCACCATCTTCTTCGTCACCGTGCCAGACACAATCATCATATCCGCCTGCCGCGCGGAGGGCCGCATCACTTCCATGCCGAAGCGGCTCAAATCATAACGGCTGGCGGCGGTGCAAATCATCTCAATGGCGCAACACGCCAAGCCAAACATCATCGGCCACAATGAGTTGCGGCGGCTCCAGTTGTAGATTTTATCCAGTGAGGTGATGTTCACAACGGATTCCAAATCCGCTGGGACGGGGATATCCGGGTTACCAAGTTCTTTGGCTAGGGCGCTCATTACAAAGGGTTCCTTTCCTCATACCACTCTTGATAAATGGCTTCGAGCAATTCGTCATTCGCCAGTTGGGGGTCATCCTGAAATTCTGGGAGGGCGATGACCCAATTATAAATCATGCGTAAGGTGACGGTTTCCAAATCAACGTCTGGGTACAACGTCATCAGCCGTTTGGCCACAGCGTAGGAGGCATCCCAATATAAAGCTTCAGTCATCACTGTGGTTTTGCATTTGTGCCGTCTTTCTCAATCAAATTATACCCAAATTGAGGGGGATTGTTCAATCAGAGGATTAGGCAAGCTGGGAAGAGATAAAGGAATTTAATCAACGCCTTCTTAATACAAGGCGTAAAGAGGCTAGGATGCAAAGGAACTGTAAACTTTTCGGCTTTGTGCCCGTTGCCTTTGCGTTACGCATCTCTTCTACCTCTGAACAAACTACTTACCATCCCTTACACAGTTAGGACACCCTATCCAAAAACTGATACCACTTCTCCGCAAAGGGCAAGAACCACGGGCGGCCATCATACAAACCCAACGGCGCACCGGGGAAATCAATCTCAGTAAAGGGGTTATCCACCTGTAAGCCGCACAGCGTTTCGGCCATGCGTGCGCCGAGGTAGGTAGCCAGCGAAACGCCATGCCCGGCGTAACCTAAAGCATAGTACAACCCATCCTGTTGCCCGGCGTGCGGCATCATATCAAAGGCAAAATCCAGCGTGCCGCCCCACGCATATTCCACCTTGGCGCTCCGGAGTTGTGGGAACACCGTCACCATATCTCTTTGCAAAATTTCGGCGCTCTCACGCACCGTGCTGGGCGTTTCGGGCGCAAAGGCCGCCCGCCCGCCAAACAACATGCGCTTATCCGGGGATAAACGGTAGTAGTGCAGAAAATTTTTAGAATCAAACACCACCCGATTTTTGGGCAAAAGTGAGCGCGCGGCCGCTTCTGGCAAAGGCTCGGTGGCAATGATGTATGAACCGATGGGGATGATTTTGCGCTGAAGCGCGGGCGTGACGCGCCCCGTGTGCCCGCTGGTGGCAATGAAAACCTGCTCGGCGTGCAACAAGCCGCGCGGCGTGATTAAGCGAAAGCGTGGGCCTTCGCGCACCATTTTCTCTACCGGCGTTTTATCAAACAGTTTTGCGCCAGCGCGGCGGGCCGCCTGCGCCAACCCAGCCACGTACTGCGCCGGATTCACACTGGCGCTCACTTCATCTACTAAGCCGCCAAAGTAAGCGTTAGAGCCAACTTCGCCGGGTAAATCCCGCGGCTCAATAAGGCAAGTGGGGTGATTGAACTCCTTCGCCATCACTTCCATTGAATGCCGGAAATCGTTGAAGTGCGTGGGCTTAGAAGCAACTTCCAAGTGGCCGCGCCGCCCAAAATCACAGGCGATGTTTTCTTCCGTGACGATGCGCTCCACTTCCCCAATGGCGGCCACGGAGGCGGCAAACATCCGGCGCGTACGTTCACGCCCATACTTCTTGAACAGCGTGCCCGCGCCCACTTTTAGGCCCGTGAGCACTTGCCCGCCGTTGCGCGAGCTAGCCCCCCAACCTAAGGTGTGCGCCTCCAGCACGGCCACTTTTACACCGTGTTTAGCCAGCCACAGCGCCGCCGAGAGGCCGGTGTAGCCACTGCCAATCACCGCCACGTCCCACCGGCCCGCCACCGGCTCCGGCTCGCCCGCCGGGAATTTCACGGTTTCCCACCAGAAAACTTTTTCGTTGAGCGTCATGTTTGACAAACCTTAAACCGTTTTCTACAATCTTTAGCGCGGCTTACAAGTGTATTCATTTTGAAGGGAGCCGCCAATGCAAGCGACCCGGCAAGCGATTTTAGAGCACCTGAAACAACACGGCCCCACCACGGTGGATGAACTAGCAGAAGTGTTGGGCTTAACCACTGTCACCGTGCGCCACCACTTGGATATTTTGCGGAGCGAAAAGCTGGTGGGCGAGCCGATGGTGCGCCACCGTACCTCACGCGGGCGGCCCCAATATGTATTTGGCCTCACAGAAAAAGCCTCCGCTCACTTCCCCAAAAGTTATGATCAATTGGCCGCCACCGTTTTAGATGAACTGAAGGCCCAACAACCACAACTGGTGAATGTAATTTTTGAAGGGGTGGCCGCGCGGCTTTCTGCGGATGCGCCCACGCCCGTGGACGGCGAACCCTTCGCCGAGCGGCTGAACCGCGCCATCAACTTTTTGAATGACCGCGGCTACGTGGCGCGTTGGGAAACCGCGCCGGAGGGCTACGTGGTGCACACCAACAATTGCCCGTATGAGGCCATTGCTGGCCTGCACCCAGAACTATGCCAGATGGATATGGTGCTGATTGGCAATTTGTTGGGCGTGGTGCCGCAACGCCTCAGCCGACTGGCGGAGGGCGCTAGCAGTTGCGCGTATTTGGTGCATGAGCCGGTAAAAGCAAACTAAGTAAATCCTAATCGGCAAACTCATGCTTGTATAAATTTCCTAAATCGCCGCCCGCCAATTTCCAGCATAGTCTATCCCTTGCCAAGCCTCCACGAACTCAGGAAGCTTTAGCCTGACCGAATATGGCTGGCGTGAATTCAAGCGCACAGCACTCATCCAAAACATTAAGTCAGACGCCCATCTACTAATTTGACTCTTCCGGGGATTTTCAATACAATCTCCTTACATTTTTTAGGAGACCTAGAATGACTGATTTAGTGATGCCCACTTTGCCGGTGGAAACGGTTGCTGAAGATATTACCCTTCTTCCGAGTGCGGCCAATAAACTCAAGGAAATTCTCGCCTCGCGCAACCTGACCGAAGCTGGCTTGCGCGTGTTTGTGTCTGGCGGCGGTTGCTCTGGTATGCAATATGGCATGGCCATTGAAAAAGAACCGGGTGAGTTTGATACCGTGTTTGAGCAAAGCGGTGTGAAGATTTTTGTGGATCCTACCTCCATGATGTATCTCTCCGGGGCCACCATTGATTACGTAGATAACCTGATGGGCGGCGGCTTCCGCATTGAAAACCCGAACGCAGTTTCTTCCTGTGGCTGTGGGCATTCCTTCCGCACCAGCGGCCAAGCGGCCCCTGAACAACACGCCAGCGGCGGTTGCGGCTGTCACTAAATTCAGTCTCGTTTCAGCACCCATGTCCCTCAGTTCACACCTGCTCAGGTGCTGGCTGAGGGATTTTTTCTTGTGGTATAAGTTACGCCAAGTTCGCCATCCGTTGCGCCCAAGCGGGCGCAAAAAACGGACGGCTTATCGTATGGGAAACCCGCTGAAGCGGGTTTTGCACTGGCCGGCGTCGGCTTCAGCCGATGCCGAGCTAAGCTTGGCGCGAGATTAAAGTAGGAGTACGTTTCATGGCCTTTTCCCTGCCCTTCCTAAAACCTAAACGCACCAGCCATCGCCTGTGGCTAGATTTAGGAGACTTGGGCGATTTAGTGAACCCCGCCGGCCCGCATGAGCAATGGCAAGACCACGGCTTAGGCTTGCTCCGCACTATCCTGCACCAAAATGGCTTGCTCACCGATATGTTCTCCACGCGGCAGTGCACGAGTTGGGATCAGGTAAAGAACAAGATGCAGGGGTATGAAATGCTCATCATGAATGTGCGGAGCTACACCTACCCCATCGCCTACCGCGCCGCTAAGTTGTTCAAGGAAGTGAATCCGCAGGGCGTCATCCTCACGGGCGGCATGCACGCCACTGTGGCGCTGGATGAAATGCAAGCGGTAGAGGAGTTTGACCATATTATTCAAGGGCCGGGCGAACTAACGATTGTAGATTTAGTGCGAGATCCATCCGCTTTTCCGCGCGTAATTTTGGGGCAAGGGGCCAAGAGCATGGCCGATTGGCCAATGATAGACCGTACGCTGTGGCCCAAACCCGCTAGCTGGAAACTGAGCCGCAAGTTCAACTGGCCGCTGGAGCCGGAGTGTGGCTGGGGGCCTGGGCCGGTGGTCACCCTCATCACCAGCCGCGTATGCCCGTGGCAGTGCGTTTTCTGCAATGAAAACAGCTATATCCCCAATATGGGCCGCCGCCCGGTGGAAATGGTGATTGATGAACTGAACTTCTTAGATAAAAAATATGGCGTTGGCTCGCTTGTAATTCATGATTCTATGTTCTTCCAAAACCCTAGTTGGTTGGAGGAGTGGCTGGAGAAGTACCCGCGTAAGGCGCGCAAGCTGTGGCCGTACTGGGCGGCAGGCCGCGCCGATACCGTGCGTCAGTGGCCGGAACTGTTTGAAGCCCTGATTAAAGAAACCAATTGGAATACGGTTTCCATCGGCTTTGAGTCTGGCAGTGATAACGTGCTGAGAATTTTGAATAAGGAATGTACCGAGGAAGATAATTACTTTGCAATAGATTTGCTCACGCGCATTGGCGATGAAATGGAAGCGCAGGGCAAGAAGGCGCCCGTCTTCTGGAGCAACATCATGCTGGGCATTCCGGGTGAAACGCCGGAGGACGCCTTCAAGACCATGCGGATGGTGAAGTACACCAAACGCATCATGCCCAGCATTTCCTTCTACGCGCCCTACCCCGGTTCCGCGTTGGGCTACCAATTAATTGCGGAAGGCAAGAGCCGGATGAGCAAAGAAAACTATCACCGCTACCCGGATGATGAAAAAGTCATCGGCGTGGATTACAAGTTCTATCGAGATTTGCTGGCCGGGAAATACGATAAAGAAGTCAATGCCGGCTTGGCCCAGGTGCGGCAAGCGCGCAAGAATTACATGAGTGCTTTGACGAAAGCGTAAGGGATGCGAAATGAGCAGCTTTAGCAACCCCCACTACATGTATCTGTTCGATTTGAAGAACGGCAAAAAGAAACTGGCTTACGGTCAATCGCCGGAGGATGCGCTGGAGATTCTCAGCAAACGCCTCACGCCGGAGGAGATGGAACAAATCTTGAGAGACCGGTACATCAAAATTAACCAACGCAAACTGCAAGAATATGTGCAAGAGTTAGGGTGAGGGCAGAAAGTGGGAAGTAAGGAAACTAACCTTGGGGAGTGTTATCCTGCGCGCTGATGCCGAACCAATAGCCCTGGCGCAGGCGGAGTAATATCACCTCGAAACAAAAGAACTGGCCTGAGCCAGTTCTTTTTTGTGTTTCACGTTTTACGGCTGACGCTACTTGCTATCTTTTTTCTGCGCAATCACTTCTTTGCCATCATAAAAGCCGCAGTTGGGGCAGACGGTGTGCGCGAGGTGTTTTTCGCCACAATTGGAGCAAGCTACAATCGTGCGGGCCGTCAACGCATCATGCGCGCGGCGGCGGTCTCGGCGGCCTTTAGAATGTTTGCGTTTAGGATGTGGGGGCATGGCGTTCTCTTCCTTATCTAACTTCCACCTGAGCAAACCCGCAAGTTTGCCCACAGAGTTGCGAAATAAATGCCTGCCGATGTGGCAGGCAACTGGGCGGCATTATACGGAGGCGCTAGGGGTGTGTCAAGCCGGGCTAGGACTTTAATCAACGCAATCGAAACGCGCCGTTCTAGGCTTAGCGCGTTTGTTAAGTAGCTACTCGCCCAACGCCGGTTGGCCTTTATCTGCCCGAAGTTTGTTGATGCCATTGCGGATTTGGTTGAGAGATTTGGCCGTTTCGGCCTCCAGCCGCGTTAGGACATCCAGCACATAATCATCCGCATCGGCCCGGATACCGTCTGCTTCGTTCTCCGCCTGCCGAATGACTTCCTGCGCGCGCAGTTTAGCCTGCTCCACCAATGTTTCCCGCTCTACCAGTTGCGCGGCCTTTTCCTGCGCCAATTGCACGGTGCGCTGGGCCTCTTCTTGCGCCTGCGCTAAAATTTTATCCCGTTGATTGAGGATTTGCTGGGCCTTTTTTACTTCTTCGGGGATGGAAACCCGCATCTGGTCAATCAATTCCAACACGCGGTCTTCATCCACCGCCAGCTTGCGCGTCAGCGGGATGGGCCGCCCATCATTGAACACCTCTTCTAATCGGTCAACCAAGTGCAGAATATCCATACGGTTCTCTCAGTGAACGAATTGCTGTAAAGATACACTGATTACGGCGTAGGCGCAATTAGCCGGCCCTCATAAAAATGAAACTTAGCGGCCAGTGTGCTAAACTCAGTTTTGCGTTTTCATGCCAGTTTTAGCCAACGCCCATCTAAATTTTGAGTTTGACCCGCATACCGCGTTCTGGGGTTTACGGGCGCCGGGCCGCGAATGGCCGACGCTGGAGGGGGTGCGCGGCGGCCTTAACTGGCGCGATGCGCGCGGCGTACGGCATAAATGGGAAGGCCGTGTGCGAGAGGTGGGCGTGGCCACTGCTCACTTAGAAACTTCTCCACATGGCCCGCTGGACTTACTTACCGCCGTGCTCATACCTGCACCACAACGGTTGCCCATCACCGGCTTACTGGGCAACAATGCTCCGCTTCACATTACGCTGGAATTTGCCTTACCGCGCCGCCACCCATTCTTACTCTGGCGCATGCGGGTGCAAAACATTGGCGGAGAAACACTTACTCTGCATGACTCAGAACTAGCCCACATTGGCTCGCGCTTCCAATTACCCATAACGCATAATCCGTCCTATCTAAGCCTGCATCCGCAAGCGCGAGATTTAGCCTTTTTCTCCAACGGCTATCAATCTTGGTCTTTTACCGGCGCGCTTCAGGCCGGCATGCGCAACCCGCTCAACCGCACCAAAGCTTTTGATGGCCCCAAGTTCTTCAACTTGCGCAATCCAGTGGTAGATAGTTTGGGGCATTTCACCAGTGATATGTTTGCCGTGGTGAGCGATACGGCGCACAACGTTGGAATGGTTTTGGGATTCATAGCGCAGAAGGAGCAATTCGGCGTAATTGAGAGCTTGTTGATTGATGCCCGCGCGCCATTTCTCAACCTAACCGCGCACGGCGATGGCGTGCCGCTGGCCCCCGGCGAGGCCCGGGAAACCGATTGGGCGTATGCGCAATTTATTGAACCAAACAGCCCTGACCCTTTAGCCGAGTATTTAGACGCCGTGGCGCGTGAAAATCACGCCCGCGTGCCCGCGCGTACACCGGTGGGTTGGTGCTCGTGGTATCACTACTTTGATAAGGTGACCGAGGCCGATATTGTGGACAACGTGGCCGCCATCGTCCGCCAACGGGAACGCCTGCCGCTGGATTTTGTGCAAGTGGATGATGGCTTTCAGGCGCAAGTGGGCGATTGGTTTAAGACCAAGCCCACTTTTGCCAGTGGCCTGCCGTGGCTGGCCGCGCACATCCGTCAGCAAGGCCTCACACCCGGCTTGTGGCTGGCGCCCTTCATCGTCCGCTCCGATGCAGAACTTAACCGCCTGCACCCTGAATGGTTTTTGCGTGACCGCCGAGGCCGCCGCGTCAATGCCGGCCTGAATTGGTTCCGCTGGTGCTACGCGCTAGACCCCACCCACCCCGGCGTACGCGAACATACACAACGCTTAATTCAAACGGCGGTAAACGAATGGGGCTTTCCCTATCTCAAGTTAGATTTTCTATATGCCGCCGCCCTGCCTGCGCAACGTTACAACCCGCACCTCACCCGCGCGCAAGCCATGCGCCTTGCTCTGCAAGATATTCGGGATGCGGCCGGTGAAGAGACGTTTTTGCTCGGCTGTGGTTGTCCGCTCGGCCCGGCCATTGGCGTGGTGGATGGCATGCGCATTAGCACCGATGTGGCCCCCAACTGGAACCCAGAGTTATTGGTGTCGCCCGTCAACCGTTGGCTGGAAGATGATTTAGCCTTCGTCAGCGCCCGCAACGCCATTCAGAACATTGTGAGCCGCGCCGCCTTGCACCGCCGTTGGTGGTTGAATGACCCCGATTGTTTGCTGGTGCGTGACCGCGATACCCGGCTGACCGAAGCCGAGGTGCAAACGCTGGCCAGTGTAATTGGCCTCTCCGGCGGCATGTTCCTCGTCTCTGATGATATGAGCCAACTCAACCCGGAGCGCCACCGGTACATCAATGCGCTTTTGCCAGTGCTTAACGCCCGCCCGCATGTGCCCGGCTGGCTGAGCGAACGCGCGCCCAATCTCCTAACCATGCCGCTTCACAATGCCACCGGTAATTGGCGGGTGGCGGGTATTTTTAATTGGAGTGATGCGCCGCGCGCGCTAACGGTGGATTGGGCGAATTTGGGCCTAGAGACCGGCGCGTACTGGCGCGCGGACTTTTGGCGCGGAACTATTGCGCGCGTGGAAACGGCTACGCCGCTAGAAACCGGTGAACTACCGCCACACGGCGTCTGTTTATTAGCCTTTCGGCAGATTTCAGGCCCAGGCGCGCCGCCCACCCTTGTTGCCTCCACCTTTCATTTCTCCCAAGGCAGTGAAATTGCCCAATGGGAGTACAACGGCCAAACGTTGCGCTTCACCATTGAGTTGGGCCGCACGGCCACGGGCACACTGCATTTGGCTTTGCCAGCCGCGCCGCGCCTAATTACGCTTGACGGCCAAACGCATTCCGCCGAACGCACGCCGTTAGGGCTGTATGCGCTCACATTCACCGTTCACCGCTCCGCCACCGTGCAGATTTCTTTCTGACGGTACAATTTTGTTATCTTTTAGGAACAAACATGACGCTAAAAATTGGAGACCCCGCCCCAGATTTCACCTTGCCAGATGAAAACGGCCAGCCCGTAAAACTCTCTGCATTCCGCGGCCAGCGCGTGGTGGTGTACTTTTACCCCAAGGATGATACCAGCGGTTGCACCAAGCAAGCCTGCGGCTTCCGTGATAATTACGCTACCATCACCGAAAAAAATGCGGTGGTGATTGGCATCAGCCCCGATGGAGCCAAGAGCCATCAAAAATTCAAGACGAAATACAATTTGCCCTTTATTGTGGTTTCAGACGAAGACCACGCCGTGGCCGAGCAATATGGCGTGTGGGCCGAGAAAAGTTTTATGGGACACAAGTATTGGGGCATTGTGCGCTCACACTTTGTTGTAGATGAAACTGGCCGCTTGGCCGATGTGCAGGTGGGCATCAGGCCGGATGCCAGCGTGAAGCTCGCGCTAGAAGCGCTCACATGAGCCGCAAATGAGCAGTCACGGCTCTCGAAAAAAGTGTGGTACACTCGCTGTGTAACACGAGCAGGATTTAGATGCACAACGCCGCTAGACCCATTCTTGGGCTGGCGGCTTTTTTTATCGGCCAACCGATTTGGTTGCGCCTTAGGAGATTAAACATGGAAGTGAAGTTATACGTTGGCAATTTATCTTACGAAACCAGCGAAGATGAATTACGGGCTTTGTTTGGGCAAGCAGGCGCCATTGCCTCCGTCGCCATCATCAAAGACCGCGACACTGGCCGTTCGAAAGGCTTTGCCTTTGTAGAAATGACGACTCAGAGCGATGCCCAGAAGGCGATTGGGATGTACAACGGTTATAAGGTCAAAGAGCGTGAGCTCACCGTGAATTTGGCGCGCCCCCGTGAGGAGCGGAGCGGTTTTGGCGGCTCATCCTTCAACCGCAGTGGCGCTAAGCACAAACCGCGTGGGGGTAATCGCAATTACTAAAAACCCATCTCAAAATCCATCGATAGAACCGTTTTCACCGCGAAAGCTTATTAAAACGGCCAGGTTGCAGATGGGTTCTAAACCGTAGAATTTCAGCCGAGAGCAGGGAAGCGATGCAATTCAAAGTTGGTGATCAGGTTATCCACCTCAATCATGGCATAGGCCAGATTATGGCGATTGAAGAAAAGCAATTTGGGGGCGCCGAGGCGCGCTTGTTTTATTCTATTGTCATCGAACGAAGCACCGTTTGGGTTCCCGTGACGGCGGAGGCTACTTCCCAGCTCCGGCTGTTGGTTTCTAAAAAAGCGCTGGCCGAGTACCGTAATCTGCTCCGGAGCCGACCAGCGCCTCTAAACCCCGATAAGCGGCAACGATCCCTTGAACTCACCAGCCGCTTGCGATTCGGCTCTTTTGAAGTTCAGTGTGAGGTCATGCGTGACCTCGCCGCCGCTGGCTGGCCCAAGCCTCTTGGGAGTGTTGACGCGGCTTTGCTCCGCAAAGTGCAAGATAGCATCTGTCAAGAGTGGGCCAAAGTCGAGGGTATTTCGGTGGCTGAAGCCGCGCAAGAAATCGCGGAGCTACTTCAGGAAAATCGTCGCTTGTACGATTTTCAGAAAATCGCCTCGGCCAAATAAGGCATAGCTTGCGCTGAGCCTAGACCCGCCCGATGCTAGACCGCAACCTATAATTTCGGAGCCGTTCACATCTGGATTTGAACGGCTCAACGCTTTTATGGGGCTTCGATTTCGGACGGCCTACGCTTGGCGGCGCGTTGGACGGCCAGTTCATACGCCTCGGCCAGTAACGGTTTTAGCCTTTGGATGGTGGCCTTGCTGGGGCTGAGCACGCAGAGGAACGATTGTGCGGCATATTCCGGGTGGGGCATCAGAGTATCAAGCGCCGTAAAATCGTAGGCGCTCACGTCAATTTTGCCAGTTCCAAATAACGCCTGAAAGGTGGTTCGGCTGACGCCCAGGTTGAGACGGTACACCCCCGGACGGTCAAGCTTGGAAATGCGATCATACTCATTGTCTGAGGCGATGAGGGTAGCAAACGGGCGCATGCGGTCATCCCCATAAAAAAAGAATGTATAGCCAAAATTCTCCGTCGCTGTAACGTCGGCAAACGTATTTAGAATATAGTCTCGCATTTCTTTCTCATCCATCGTCTCGCCTGCCTTTCGGAATGTGACGAGCCTAAGTTTTACGGTCAGCCGGCCTAGCTCGTCAAGTCTATCTCTAACCTGTGGATGATGTTCGTGGTTGGTCTTTCCAGTTTCTAAATGTTTCCAGCAATTTCTGGCGCGCTGGTTCCTGAATATCGCTTTCGGTCAGCATGCCGGTTAGCTTAATAGTTTGACGCATTTGTTCCACGTAAATCACACACCCTTCACAGCTTTTTAGGTGCGCTTCAAAACGCTCACGCTCAGTTAGCGGCAACGCATCTTCAAAATAATCTGTTACCAATTCTACCAATTCTTTGCACGTCAAGGCTTTCATGCCAACTTGTCCACTTCTGGGTCAAACCAACTTTCCAGCGCCCGCCGCACTTTGGCCCGCGCGCGGTGGAGCAATACCCGTTGATTAGTCTCAGATAAGCCCAAAATATTACAGATTTCTTTCGCGCTCACGCCTTCTACGTCATGCAACGTAATCACGGCGCGTTGCACCTCGGGTAAGGCTTCAATGGCCCGGCCCACCTGGGCCAATACTTCTCGGTCAGCCGTTTGATCTTCGGCAGAAAGCGCCCAACGGCGAGGGTGCGCCACCCAAGAACCCGCCCAATCCGCGTCCTCCGCGCCCACAAAGCGTTCCGGCTCCACAGCGGGTTCATCTGCCTCAGGCGCTAAATCTGAAAACACTACCTGCCGTCCTTCCCGTTTGGCCGCCGTGAGCGCGGTGTTGGTAAGGATGCGGAACAGCCACGTTTTGAATGAGGAACGGCCTTCAAACTGATGCAAACTGCGGAGAACCTTGGCCCACGTTTCCTGCGCCACATCCTCGGCGGCGGCCACACTGCCCACATAGCTGGCGGCCAGCCGCACCAAACTAGCATGATATTGCTCCACCAATCGCATAAAGGCGGCTTCTTCACCCGCGCGCAGAGCGGTTAGGAGTTCTTGTTCAGAAGCACCCGCGGCAACGGCCATAATTTTTTATCACTCAGAAACTTAGAAGCTAACTCACCACATCGTTCGGGCTGAAGCCCTGAAGGGGCTTCTATATACTCAGCCGGTTTGATCAAAGCCCGTAACTGATTGACGAATACCTGAGTCCATGTGAGTATAAGCCCCACCGTCCACTCTGCCAATACTTGGAGGCCAAATGCCCACTGCTGAACATGCCCGTCTAGAAGCCCACCGTCAGCGCCAAGCCGATTGGAAATTGTGGGGGCCATACCTGAGTGAGCGCGCCTGGGGCACAGTGCGCGAAGATTACAGCGCTGATGGCGAAGCGTGGCGCTACTTCCCGCATGACCATGCTCGTTCCCGCGCCTACCGCTGGAGCGAGGATGGCCTGGGCGGCGTCTGTGACCGCAACCAGACGTTGTGTTTTGCGCTGGCGCTGTGGAATGAACGTGACCCCATTCTGAAAGAGCGGTTGTTCGGGCTGGGCGGGCCGGAGGGCAACCACGGCGAGGACGCCAAAGAGTATTGGTTTTATTTAGATAACACCCCCACACACAGTTACATGCGGATGCTATACAAATATCCGCAGGCCGCCTTCCCATATGCGCAGTTGGTGGAAGAAAACCGGCGGCGCGGCAAACATGATTTTGAATTTGAGTTGTTGGAGACCGGCGTATTTGCCGAACAGCGCTACTTTGATGTGTTCATTGAATACGCCAAAGCCACGCCGGAAGATGTGCTCATTCAAATCACCGCCATCAATCGCGGGCCGCAGGCCGCGCCGCTTCATTTGCTTCCCACGCTGTGGTTCCGCAATAACTGGAGTTGGGGCCAGTTTGGGGAGGGCAAGCCCACGCTTCAGAAATTAGAGGATAACACCATCCGCGCCACCAGCGCAGATTTGGATGAGTATTGGCTTCACTGCGAGTTCCCCTCTTCCCTTGGGAGAGGGGCGAGGGGTGAGGGCGCTCCGCCCCTGCTGTTCACCGAAAATGAAACCAATACCGAGCGCCTGTGGGGCGCGCCCAACAAAACGCCCTATGTGAAAGATTCCATCAACGATTACGTGGTGCACGGGCAAAAGCATCGTGTCAATCCGGCGCAAGTAGGCACCAAGGCCGCCGCGCATTATCAACTTAATCTGCCAGCCGGAGAAACGGTAACTCTCAAACTGCGGTTGATGAACACGCACTCCGCCGAACCGTTTGCCGATTTTGATGAAATTTTCACGCAACGCCGCCGCGAGGCCGATGAGTTTTATGCGGCGGTGCAACCACCCACGCTTAGCGCGGATGAGCGCAACGTGCAACGCCAAGCCTTTGCCGGCTTGCTGTGGAGCAAACAGTTCTATCACTATGATGTGGAAACGTGGCTAAACGGTGACCCCGCCGCGCCGCCTCCGCCTGCTTCGCGGCTCACGGGCCGCAATAGCCAGTGGGAACACCTCCACAACAAAGATGTTATCTCTATGCCGGATAAGTGGGAATACCCGTGGTACGCCGCATGGGATTTGGCCTTTCACTGCATCCCGCTGGCGCTGATTGACCCAGACTTTGCCAAACGGCAGTTGATTCTCATGCTCCGCGAGTGGTACATGCACCCCAACGGGCAAATCCCGGCCTATGAATGGGCCTTTGGGGATGTGAACCCGCCCGTACACGCTTGGGCGGCGTGGCGCGTGTACAAAATTGAAAAGAAGCAACGCGGCGTGGGCGATACCGATTTTTTGGAAAGAATTTTTCACAAACTTTTGCTCAACTTTACGTGGTGGGTGAACCGCAAAGATGCGGAGGGCAAGAATATTTTTCAGGGCGGCTTTTTAGGGCTGGATAATATTGGCGTGTTTGATAGAAGTGCGCCCCTGCCCACCGGCGGCTACATTGAGCAAAGTGACGGCACCAGTTGGATGGCGATGTATGCGTTGAACTTGATGACGATGGCGCTGGAGTTGGCGCGCACCAAACCGGCGTATGAAGATGTGGCTACCAAGTTCTTTGAGCACTTCATGCACATTGCTTATGCCATGAACACGCTGGAACTGTGGGACCCGGAAGATGAATTTCCGTATGACGTTTTGCACTTGGGGCCGGGCCGCAAGCAACGCCTAAAGGTGCGTTCAATGGTAGGGTTGATTCCGCTGTTTGCCGTGGAAACCATTGAGCCGGAACTGCTCAACGCCTTGCCGCACTTTCGGCGGCGGATGGAGTGGTTCTTAGAGAACAAGCTGGAGATGGCGCGGTTGGTCTCGCGCTGGTATGAGCCGGGGCGCGGCTCCCTACGGCTGGTGGCGTTGATGCGAGGCCACCGCATGAAGTGCATTCTCAAACGGATGTTGGATGAAACTGAGTTTCTTTCGGATTACGGCATCCGCGCGCTCTCCAAATTTCATGAGCGCCACCCCTACATTTTGCGCGTGGAGGGGCAAGAGCACCGCGTGGATTACGAGCCGGCCGAAAGCCGGAGCGGGCTGTTTGGCGGCAACAGCAACTGGCGCGGGCCAATTTGGTTCCCCGTCAACTATCTCATCATTGAATCACTACAAAAGTTTCACCACTACTACAATGATGATTTCAAAGTGGAGTGCCCCACTGGCTCCGGCCAGTTCCTTACGCTGTGGGAGGTGAGCCAAGAACTCAGCCGCCGCCTCACCCGCCTTTTTCTGCGGGATGCCAACGGCCAGCGGCCAGTATATGGCGGCCAAGCCCAATTTCAGAATGACCCACACTGGCGCGATTACGTGCTCTTCTATGAGTATTTTCACGGGGATAACGGCGCGGGCCTCGGCGCTAGCCACCAAACCGGCTGGACGGCGCTGGTGGCGAAGTTGATACAGCAAAGTGGTGGGTTGCTATAGAAATAAACACCTGACGGCTCTTGCAAGAGCCGTCAGGTGTAGAGATAAATTAAACCGCCTTCTTAAATTGTTGCAGTGGCTTCACCAAAATCCCAAACACCGCCAATAGAATAAGCGCCGCGCCAAACCACTGTAGCGCCGTGAGCCGTTCTCCTAAAGCAACATAGGCCACCGCCTCACGGCGCTGGTGGCGAAATTGATACAACAAAGCGGCGGCGCGGTGGTGTAACTAAGGCTGTGGCCGCCAAGCGGGGTTGCGGTCTGCAGGGCCGTTGGTGAGTTTCACTGGATGGGAGCCATCCGCACGCATAATCCATAATTCACCATTGCGCGTACCCATAAAACCGGGCCAATATGTTTGAACATACACGATAAACTCTCCATCTGGAGACCACGCAGGTTCCCTTGAACCTGAAGTTATAGTGGCCCAATTCTGAATAGGCTCATAAGTATTTTTGTCAAAATCATAGAATTCCAAGTTTCCTAAGCCTGAGCAGGTTAGATTGTTACCTCCCGTTGGACGAACAGCGGCTCCTGAGCAAAGAAAGCCGATATTCTCACTTAGACCACTGGTCAAATCAAATACAGCTGTCTCAGAATAACTTGGGCCGAGTGTAATAGGGTAGTAAACTTTTAGTTGATTATGCGAAAAGATTGACCGATAAATTCCATCAGCAGGAGCAATAAGCAACTTTGTGTCATGAGTATCAATGTTAAACAAATATATACCATTTACCCCGTCAACGGTTGCTTGTACAAGCAAATCAAGACCATCTTTTGACCAATTCAGTCCACCTACCCCGCTACTTTGAAAAGCTAGCTTTTCCAATCCAGAGCCATCGCTGTTAATAAAGTATAGATTTATCGAGTCGGAAAAAGCTAGTTTCTCACCATTTGGTGACCACGCTGGAGCATATAAATTCGTATCAATTGATACAAGAATCTTTCGATTACTTCCATCAGCATTAACCACACAGATGGCACTTAAGACTGTATCGAATTTGGCTTTTTTGTCCCCAAGACATTCAAAAGCTATTATCCCAGTTGGCCGAAAAGTCAGCCCATCATAAACCAGCCAGACAATTATTGCCGAAAGACATAGAGCAAGAATGCCCCCGATAACAACCAACCGCTTCCGAATGGGGCTAGGTTTCTTAGGCGGTAAAGCTGAAGTCTTGGTCATCGCTTACTCCTAAACGCACAACACCGCCTGCTCAGAATAAGCAAGCGGTGTTGCGATTGTGTCAGTTTTAGGGTTACGGACAAGTGGCAGTGGTGCTGGCTTTGGTGTCTTGTAGAACACCATTCCAAAAGATTCGAGTTGTGTTGGCACCGCTACTATGCGAGTGAGTGAGTGAGTGAGTGAGTGAACGGGTGTTTCATGGGAGCCTCCTTAGTAAATTCTGGGAATAAAATAAGCCTTAATCAGCCCGAAGTCAATAACGAATCCTCAACAACGCTACGTCCAACTTCAGGCATAATGCGCCGTATGCAGAACGAAGTGTGGATGCATGACGCACACAATAAGCGTTGGCTAAACTTCCGTGAGCCGTTGGAAGTGCTGGAAGCGTGGCAGTTGGCGGAAGTTGTGCCGCTCTTACGTTGGGCCGAAGAAGCGACGCGGCAGGGCCGGTGGGTGGCAGGCTTCTTGGCCTACGAGGCCGCTCCCGCGTTTGATGCCGCGCTGGACGCGCACACACCCGGCCATTTTCCGCTGGCGTGGTTTGGGGTCTATAAAGAACCCACCGTAGGGGCGGATGACCATCCACCCCTAAACGCATCGCCCCTGCCGAAAATTGATTGGCAGGCCGCCCTCACTGAGGCTGAATACGCGCACGCCATCACGCACATCAAAGAACACATTGCCCGCGGGCAAACGTATCAGGTGAACTTCACGTACCGTTTGCGGGCGGAATTTAACGGTGAGCCGTTTGCATTGTTTGCACAATTGGTGGCCAACCAGCCCGCGCCCTACGCCGCCTTTGTAGATACGGGCCGCTTTGCCATTTGTTCCGCCTCACCAGAGCTATTTTTTGAGCGGCAAGGCCACACGGTGCGCTCCAAACCCATGAAGGGCACGGCGGCGCGGGGCCGCACTTTAACCGAGGATGAGGCACAGGCTTGCGCCCTGCACCACTCTGAAAAGAACCGCGCCGAGAATGTGATGATTGTGGATATGATCCGCAATGACTTGGGCCGCGTGGCGGAGGTGGGCAGTGTGCGTGTGCCCAAGTTGTTTGAGACGGAGCGCTATCCAACCGTGTGGCAAATGACGTCTACCGTAGAAGCGAAAACCCGCGCATCGCTGACAGAGATTTTCGCCGCACTGTTTCCGTGCGCGTCTATCACGGGTGCGCCCAAGCGGAGCACCATGAAAATTATCCGTGCGTTGGAGGGCACGCCGCGCGGCGCGTACTGTGGCACGTTGGGCTTCATCCAGCCCAATGGAGACGCGCAGTTTAACGTGGCCATCCGCACGGCAGTGATTGACCGAGAGCGCGGCGCGGCGGAGTACGGCGTGGGCAGTGGCGTGGTGTGGGATAGCGACGCGGCAGATGAATGGTTGGAGTGCCAAATTAAAGCGCGCGTGCTGAATACCAAGCGGCCTAAGTTTGAGTTATTGGAATCTTTGCGCTGGGAACCCGTTACGGGTTATGGGTTATTAGAGCGGCATTTGATGCGGCTGAAAGAATCGGCGGAGTATTTTGCTTTTGAGTTAAACCTAAGTGAAGTGCGCGCGCGGCTGGAAGCGTTGGCGCAGACGTTAGCGCCTGCGCCGCACAAAGTCCGCGTTACCGTTAGCCACGCCGGAGAGATACAGTGCGAGGCGGCCCCATTAGCAGAAAACACTTCCCAGCCACTCACGCTCGCAATCGCTCCCACGCCCATCGCTTCTTCCAACGTATTTTTGTTTCACAAAACCACGCACCGCCAAGTTTATGATGAAGCCCGCGCGGCCCGCCCAGACTCAGATGAAGTGGTGTTGTGGAACGAGCGCGGCGAAGTGACCGAAGCGCTGACAAACAATGTGGCGGTGAAATTGGCGGGTGGATGGTTTACACCGCCGGTGTTGTGCGGCTTGCTGGCCGGCACACTGCGCGCGCAGTTGCTAGAGGAGGGCCAGTTGCGCGAGCGCGTGATTTTGCTGGATGAGTTGAAACACGCCGAAGCGTTGGCTGTGTTCAACTCCGTGCGCGGCTGGCGAGAGGCCCAGTTAAAGGTGGCTTAGGCCGGGGGCTAACCAGTAAACTCAGCGCAAAACCCAATCAATTCAGCCAATAGCGTGGCGTCTTCATGGCGCACTCGCTACGGCGGCCACGTTTTCCCAACTGCCATCAGACCAGCGTTGCCAACGCTCCGCGTTCAGCGGTTGGCCGGCCGGGTTGGCTAAGTACAGGCCGCTCACATCCGCACACAGCCAGCCGAGTAAAGTTTCCGTGTTGCTCTGTTGAACGGTCAGCATCACGGGGCAATGCACAAGCGCTTCGTTATACAAGGGCCGTAGTTGCACAATGTTGGGCAGGAGCTTGTTGAGCACCATCTCATCGCGTAGTTGTTGGAGCGTCCACACGGCGCCGGGCTGGCAGGGCGCATCTTGCAAACGGAACAGGCCCACCAGTTCCTCGGCGTTTTCACAGCCGCTGAGCCACCCTACCCGCACCAGTTCCCGCCCGCCGCTGATGGGGCCATCGCCGGTGGCCCGTACCGCCGGAAACATCAGCGAGAGGATGCGTAAGCAGAGGAAGAGCAAAACGCCCATCACAGCCACGCGGCCAACGGCTAAGGAAGGGTGATGGTAACTTGAAGCTTCGGTGTCCATAATATCCTCCAGAGAAATACGGAGGGAAGGCCTAAACCTACTAGCTCAGGCCGGGTTTGAGTAAAGTATCCTCTCAACATTGCGGGCGGTGTGTGTTGCCCCTATGACGTTTATTACAGCATATTTGGTTTCAAAATACATCCATATTTTTCTGACCTTATCATCGCAAAAAATTAGGCGGAAGGCTGTGAGCCACATCACACTTGCGGCGTTCATGTGAGTTTGTTCACGCTTTCACCAGCGTAATTTCGGCCACTTCGGGGCGGCAGTTGAGGCGCAGGCCAAAGAAGGCCGAGCCAATACCTGAGTTGGTGTAAAGCCATGTTTGCCGCACGCGGAACAACCCATAATCATATTTTTGGCCATAAGGCGGCAGAACCAGAGCGCCTCGGAATGGCAAACGAATTTGCCCGCCATGCGTGTGCCCGGAAAGTTGCAAGGCTACTCGCTCATCGAGAGAGAACTCATCAACAAAATCCGGCTCATGGGCTAACAAAATGGTGGGCGCGTTAGAAGGGTTCTTGGCCAAAGCGGCGCGCAAATCGGGTTGGCCGCTCCATACATCATCCACCCCGGCTAAATACACGCCTTCGGGTAACCGCAAACCGGAGTTCATCAATACCGGCACGCCGGCTTGCTCCAAACCGCCCCGCACTACTTGGGCATCCGTCCACCAATCATGGTTGCCCAGCACCGCAAACACGCCGCGCCGCGCATTCAATTGCCCCAACACAGGCGCTAACTCATAAATATCTTCAGCGCTATCCGTCACGTAATCTCCCGTCACCACCGTCACATCCGGCTTAAGGCTGTTAGCCAGCGCCACGGCGGCACGGATGTTTTCCAACGTCGTCACCGGGCGTAGGTGTAAATCGGTGAGATGGGCAATACGTAAGCCCTCGGCGGCGGCCGGTAAATTGCGGATGGGAACGGTGACGCGTGTGACCTTGAGCCAATTGAGTTCCAACCGATTTCCGTAAACGTAAGAACTCACTCCGGCTAAAGCGGTTCCGGCCAAGACGTGGCGGGTGGCGCGCAGGAAGGCGCGGCGACTGTAACGTTTAGGAGCTTGAGTGTTCATGCGCCTAACTTACGCTAAGCGCCGTGCGATTTCTAGATGTTCCTTAGTGCGCAGGGGCAGTGCGGGCGGGCGGCACGAAAGTGCCGGGATAGATGGCAAATGATGGACGGTGGTCTGCCGTCTGTGGTCTATCGTCTCTCGTCTTTATGTGCAAACCACCACTTCACCGCTTCGGCGCGGCTAGCCACCTGAATGGCGCGGAAGATTCTCTGCACACCCTTTTTTACGGCATCTTCTTTTAGGCCGAGGCGGTAGGCAATTTGCTGGTTGGTCAGGCCATCTTCGGCTAGCAAGGTAAAAATGGCGTAATCACGTTCCGAGAAGGGGTTGCTGGAGGCTTCGCCCAGCGCGACGGCCAGCTCCGGCAAATCTCCGCTAGGCAGGCGAGAGAGCAGAAAGTAGCCGCGCCGCGTCAGTAAAATAGCCGCTTCCACTTCTGCGCCAGAGGGCCGGTCATCTTTGTGAATGAGTGAAACGCGCCACGTCATCAGCTTCTTGAGCAGAGCGGCGTTGGTATCTTTGGAGGTGAGGATGATGATGGGTTGCGGGCGTTCATCACGCGCGGCCAATTTTTCGGCCAACCCTAAACCTTCCTGCAAAGAGTGTGTGGGTGGCAAACTCAAATCCAGCAAAATGGCGTCATACGCTGTTTGGTTGAGAAGTTTTTCGGCAGTGGCCACATCGGGCGCATTATCCAGCACAATGCGCGGGGCCAGCTCAAACTTCAGGCCTTCGTAGTATTGTGGATAATCCTCAACCATCAAGACGCGGAGGGGCTCCATGGGGAGATTTTACCAAGAGTGTGGAGGCGAGTGGGAGAGTGAGCGGCTTCTGGTTACCCAATCACCAATTGGCTAATTCTCAATTTCTTCTGGAAGTATTGGGAATGTGACGATAACCTGCGCGCCAGCGCCGGGGGCGCTGTGAACGGCGCCGCGAGCGGCGAATTGCTTTTCCACCAGCGCCAGACCTTCAAAAATGCCGTTGGGGCCGGGGCGGGCTGTTTTAGTATCAAAGCCGCGCCCATTATCACTCACGGTCAGGGTTAACGCCGTTGGTTCTACTTCTAGCGCAATCTCCACGCGTAACGCGCCGCCATGAAAGCTGGCGTTAGCCGTGGCCTCCAACGCCAGACAGTACACCGCATCTTGTATGGCGAAGGGCAAATCCTCTGCTTCGGGGGGGATGTTCACCACCGCCCGGCCACCGGCCGGCTCTGCGAGATGCAGGATTTTAGTGGCCGCGCGGCGCACATCTTCTTGCAGGGAAGTTTCATCCGACTCACGTTTAGAGAGCCGCGTGAGCATGGCGGCAATTTCTAAGCGCCGCACCACTTTTTGCGCGGCGGCCAAAGCTTGCGCGGCGGAAGAAGTTTCACTGGCGGCCAGCGCTTCCTGCGCGGAGCCAATCAACCGCCGGAGTGAATCTGCGCTGAGGGTGAGCGGCCCATGCACGCCAAACAACACGCCGCCAAACGCCTCGTATTTTCCCCACGTGGCGCGGGCGCGGTTGATGTGCTCGGCGGCGAGGCTAGCAAACGCTTCCAGTGTAAGTTTTTCCAATGGTGAGAAATGATGCGCGCGCCGATAGCCAATGAAGAGCGCGCCGGCCCGTTCAGTGCGGGAGCCGAGCGGCAAAAACGCCAGCGTGTGCAAATTCTCACGCGCAATAAAATCATCCGCTACGCGGCGCCGGGTGAAATACGCATCAACGGCCAACGTGGCGTAGTGCGGCTCCCAGCGGATGAGCAACTCGGCCAGTGTGGCGGTGGGTAAAGGTTGCGGAGTGGAGGCGTCGCCGCCAATGATGAAGGGCGCTAACGGATAGCCCGTGCCCGGAGCGAGTTGATACAACAACACCACATCGGCATTCAGCCGTTGGTGGGCTTCGGCGGCCAGCACGGTAAACATCTCTTCCACGTTTTCACAATCGCTCAGGCGGCGCACGGTTTCCCACAATGTATCGCGTAAATTCTGCGCTTCGCGTTGGGCGTGGCGAGAGCGGGCCAGCGCCAAACCAATGGAGTCGGCCATCAGGGTGAGTTGTTCGGTATCAAACTCCCAAAATTCATCGGCGCGCGGGCTGAGCACTTCTAACACGCCTACGGGTTGCCCCTCGGCGCGGATGGGAACGGCGAGGGAGGATTTGAAGGTTGAGGGCTCGTCCTCACCCCTGACCCACTTGCCACCTTCAGGTGGTCTCCCGCTGGAGGAGGGGAACTGTGGCTTTTGCGTGCGCCACACTCCTGCCAGCCGCGCGGCGTCTAGCTTCACATCGCTCAAGCCGTAAGAAGCACGTAGCTCTAGGAGTTCGCCCTCGCCCACCCCCATCCCCGGCCCTTTCCCCGGTGCGGGGGAAGGGGGTAGGAGCGGCATCCAAATGGCGAGATGGTCATAGCGCAGGCGGCGCGCAATCATGGCGGCCAGGGCCGGGAGCGCGGCGTCCACATCCGGCGTGTTGGAAAGGTCATTGGCCACTTCGCGCAGAAGTTCGGCGCGGCGCTCATACATGAAGTAGCGGCGCACAAGGTAGTGATTGGTGGCGGCCAGCAGGCCTAACCACAATGGGGCGAGCAAACTATCCGCAAAGCCGTAACCGGCCAAGTGCCGCGCCAGCAGAAGTAAGTTACAGGCTAAGACCAGCACCAACACAAAACCGCGCACCGTCACACGCTCTGAAAGATAGAGCAAGGGAAACAGCATGAGGAGCCACAAGTGATCAAACGCCGGGCCGCGCCCGGTGTAATTGATAGAGATGAGCAGGCCGAGAGCCACCAACACCTCCGCCAGAGCGGCCCACAGCAGGAGCAAATCTGGCCGGGCCAGCCGCACCAATAACGTGCGTTGGCCGCGCGCCCATTGCCGTTCTGCCTGCCAAAATAGCAAAAGCACGCCAATGGCGGCCAACATCATCAAAATCACCATCCGCCGCCGGAAGGGGTCATTCTCAAATGTCTCGCGGATGACGAGGGCAATGATGGCGACGAGGCTGACCACAGCCACAGGGTAATAAAACCGCTGGCCCAGGCGCAGAAGCCAACGGTATTGCCAAGAAAACGGGTCTGGGCGGGTAAGGTGTTTAGGCTGAAACATGGGTGGAAGGCCGTAAGAAGTGGAGAGTTACAGACAGCGTACATCGAGCAACGTGCCGGGCGCCAGCACTTTCGTGCGCCATATCCTATTCATTTCTAGCTTGAAAGACGCCTTAATTTATCTTACTCTCATAAGCAAAATGTCAAACTTTTATCAAGCCACTTATGCCTGTTGGGCCTAAACTGAGTGAAACGGAGGCACAGATGAACACCTTTCGGATTGCGCGCGCCTGTCTCGTCCAGCCCGCCTCGCTGATGGCCGTGGCGTTGCTGGTGATAAATGATCATTTCCTCAAAGCGGCCATGCCCTCGTGGCTCACCGGCAAGCTGAGTGATTTTGCGGGGTTGTTCTTCTTCCCATTTGTGCTGGCGGCCGGGCTTTCCCCCTTACGGCTGAAAGCGCGCGCAACGGGCGCCATAGCTGTATTTATTACCGGCGTATGGTTTACGTTGATGAAAATCTCGCCAGACGTTAACGGCTTCACCAAGCAACTTTTTACAATTCTTACCGGCCTGCCGTCTGAAATTGTGCTTGATCCAACGGATTTGTTAGCCCTCGTTAGCTTGTGGCCAGCCTGGCAGCTGTGGGCGCGGGTATGCCAAGAAGCGCCCCGGCGCACGCACCCGCCGCGCCGCGCGGAGTGGCTGATATTAATGATGGCTTCGTTGGCAACGCTGGCAACCTCTTGTCCGCCTGTCCCGAGTGTTGACAAAATCATTCCATACGAAGGCATTTTATATGCGCGGTACACCTCCCGAGACTCCTTCGATACGCTTTCCTACAGCGCCGATGGCGGGCGGACTTGGCGTGAAACGGCATTAGAGGAAGCGCCGACTGAGGTTGTTCAGCAATTTGAAAATTTTCACCCATCAAACCAACGCGTCTGTGACCCGCTCCAATCCGAGGTGTGTTATCGGCTCACCGGTCAGCCCAAGATTGAGCAATCGTTGGATAACGGCGCCACATGGCAAACCAGTTGGGAATTACCCGCCGCACGCGATGACTTTATGTGGCGCTACCTCAACCCACCCGATGTTTTCGGCTTTCTCCCTGCTTGCCCACAAGACTACGTTACCCTCCATCCCCAAGATTTAGAGGTCATCGTGGTCAATCATCAAACTTGGGTTGTGGCCGCGCTGGGCGCTGAAGGGGTATTGGTTCGGGCGCCGGATGGACATTGGGAGCGTGTGGCGGTGCTAAACGCTGACCCCACGCCTTACGCCGTGAGCGATGCCCACGCTTTTAGCTTGATGGGGTATGAAGCGCTGAACTGGCTGGGAGGGGCATTACTCACGAGTTGGTTGCTCACGGCATTGTACCAACGCGCCGCGCTCACTCCCGCACACTCGCGCCGTACCCGCTTCATGGTTTGGGCCGGCGTGCTCATCTTCGGCGCCTTGCTCATCATTTGGTTCATCTTCACCGCCCTGTACCCCGACGCCGCTAAAAACGGCTATACCTGGCCGATGTGGTCGCTTTGGGTCCTGTTCGGAGCGTGGTTTTTTATGCTTTTGGCAACGGTGAGCAATTTTTGGCTTATGCTTATCACGGTAATTATCGTCAGCTTCATCGTCATTGGCTTGCTCCGGCTCATCACTCGTTTTTGGCGCTCAATTGGTTGGCCCAAGATTGATAAGCGCTTAACACGGGCAACGCGCGTTATTGGCCTCGCCACCTTAATCGCCGGCTATCTACCCTTTCCATTCTGGGCGTGGGGCCTCATCGTAGAATATGATCATGCGCGTTACCTCGCGCTGGCATTCACGCTGTTGGTGTGGCTGGTGGGCGGCTTATGGTTGAAGCGTCGGCATAACTCTGCGGCTCAATCCGGGATTAAAGTGCGCTAGAATTCGGCCAACAAAGTCCCAACTCCCAATCCCTACATCATTCAATAACCCACTCACGCTATGGCCAACCGCTCCATCCTCTATGAACTGATTGTGAACTTGGATACTGCCGCTTGGGGCGTGAGCGTGCCGCTTGACCAAAGTTTAATTGGGCCAATGGCGTACGGTTGGGATCGATTCCAAAAAGACCCGAATTCACTCACCTTTGGCGGCGGCTTGCTAGCCGGCTCCCCCCTGCCCGGCACACGGCGAATGATTTTCTGCGGCTACTCACCGCAGTGGGAAGATTTCTACGTTTCCGCGTTGGGCGGCGCAATGTATGTGATGCGACGGCTGGGCGTGAACTATGTGTGGTTGCGAGGCCGCGCGGCAGTTGATTCGGTTTTGATTCTCAACTTAAAAGACGGTGAATACAGCGTGCGGCTGGAACCCATCAACGCGGATGAAATTTGGCGCGGCTACCAAGATGCAACCGGCCGTGTGTGGGAGGGCTTTTACGCGCTTCAGCAGGCGGTGTTTGAGAAATACAAAGCGGAGTATGAGGGCGATTGGCTGAGGGTGCTGGCCGTTGGCCCAGCCGCGCGGCGCACCAAGGAGGGGGCCATTGGGAGCAATCAGGTAAAACGCGGCAAACTCAGCCACATTGATGATTGGGCCGGGCGCGGCGGCCTCGGCTCACGGTTGCTTCAGCATCACCGCATTGCGGCCATTATATTGGGCGGTGATTGGCAAGACCCGGTGATGAAGGAAGGCAAGGAGCTGGACGAGTTCTTTTTAGAGCGGTTTGAGATGAAGGCCATTCAGGCCGATTTGATGTTGAGCGAGAAATACCGTTACGTGCCGAAGTTTATGACGGGCGGCACGTTTGGGGTGAACATGCATACCGCCGATGACCGCGTACTTTCATTCAACTATCAGAGCATTTACGCCAGCGAGAAAGACCGGCTGGCCTTGCACGATAACTTTATCCTTGACCACTATCTCAAACAGTTCAATGAAGAAACCATCAAACCAAAAAATTTTGACCATTGTGGCGAACCGTGCGCCGTGGCCTGCAAAAAGTTCTTTGGTGAGTACAAGAAAGATTACGAGCCATACGCCGCGCTCGGCCCATTGTGCGGCGTGTTTGATCAGCGCGCGGCGGAGCGGCTGAATAAGTTCGTGGATGCAATGGGCTTAGACTCCATCCAAACCGGCGGCGCCGTGGCCTGGCTGATGGAACTAATTGCAGACGGCTTGGTTCCGCCGCAGGATTTTGGCTTGCCGGAGGATGGGCCACGCCAGTTCCCCTCTCCCAGAGGTGAGGGCCGCCTGCCGAATGCCGAGACTTTCAATATCATTGAAGATTCCGCCCACAACGCCGATTACGCGATTGCAATTGTGAAAATGATGCTGTTCAGTGAAGCGGGCGCAGTGTTCCGCAAAGGCCTGCGGGCGGCGGCCAAAGAACTAGATGCGCGTTACGGCATCCACAGCCTGCAACGCGCCGTATTCACCGCGCATGGGGCGGAGGGCTGTATGGTTCCCAACCAATACTGGACGCCGGGGATGTTTGCGCCGATGCCGCTGATGGGCAAATATTTTTCATTCTACGAGAACAAGTTTTACCCGCCGCGCGCGCTGGGCCGCAAAAACGCCGAGCGGTTTGTGTACGAACTTTATTCGGAAAACACCGGCGCGTGCCGCTTTCATCGCAAATGGACGGAAGACATCATTGATGAAATTGTGACCGCGCATTTTCTCCTGCCGGATTTGGATTACTGGCAAATGAACTTCCAACTGGCGAAGGCCATTCACGATTATCAATCCGCGCGCGGCCAAATGTGGGAGAGCGCGCGCGTGGTAGATATCATTTTTGGCTTTTTGCAGAACTGGGAAAATGACGGACTGAAGGAACCGGAACTGCTGGAGTGGCTAGCCCGCTTTCGCGCGGATAAGTGGCAAGCGGCGCACGATTTTTGGCAGGAAATGTACGATGGCATGGCTGAGGCCTTTGCCGAAGGCTTTCCTGAACCAACGCCCACGCCGGTGAAGAAGTAATGGAACACGGAAGAACACGGTGCTTCGCAACACGGAAATAGACTGTCCGTGTTCATTCGCCCTAATTCCATTTCCTGCCATTTATTCTATGCCTTCCATCATTAGCAGTTTGCAAAACCCCAAAATCAAATACGCCGTAAAACTGCGCGAGCGCAAGCGCCGCGAGGCCGAGGGCGTACTCTTGATTGAGGGCGTGGATGAATTGCAACTGGCGCTGAAAGCCGGCCTTCAACCCCGCACTGTTTTTCACTGCCCAGAACTCAATCGTTCTACGCTTAACGTTTCACGCTTTACGCCCCCCACTGAACTAATAGAAGTTTCCCGCCCTGTGTTTGAAAAGCTGGCTTACCGCGAAAACCCAGATGGCTGGTTGGCGATTGCGCCTGCGCCTGAATGGAAATTGAGCGCCCTCACTCTCCGCCAGCCGCCCCTGCTGTTGGTGGCGGAGGCAGTGGAAAAACCCGGCAACCTCGGCGCCATGCTCCGCACGGCGGATGCGGCGGGCGTGGATGCCTTGCTGGTGTGTGACCCAGCCACAGATTTGGGCAACCCAAACGTCATCCGCGCCAGCCGAGGGGCGCTGTTTACGGTTCCCACGGCGCAAGCTTCCACGGCGGAAATACTGGCCTGGCTGAAAGCGCATCAAATAAAAATTGTGGCCGCCACGCCCAGCGCCGCCGCCAATTACACCACCGTTGATTTGCGCGGGCCGGCGGCCATTGCCGTGGGCGCGGAAGATGAAGGCCTGAGCGCCGAGTTTTTACAACAAGCCGATGTTCAAGTGCGAATTCCCATGGTGGGCCGCGTTAATTCCCTCAACGTCTCCACCTCAGCCGCGCTTTTGCTGTATGAAGCCGTGCGCCAGAGGAGTGTTTAATCCTTCGCAAAGAACGCCTAGCTCGCCTTACTCAGAAACACACCTATGAATCCTGAACCTATTCTATCTCTCACACTCTTTGATATTGCCGCTGGTGATGGCCGCCGCATGCTCACGGCCCGCATCAAAGAGAATGGAGATTTAGCACTGGAGGGTGTTGATTCTGGCACGGAGGTGGAAAAAACAATGGGTGATTGGGATTATGAATACTGGCTCACTGTGCCCGCACACTTTAAAGAAACGGTTCTGCTCTGGCTCATTAAAGAGCGTTTTGAGAACAGTTCTACCTTTATGGGCTGGCTAGCCGAGAAAAACTTGCCCTACGAATTTGACTCTTGGCGCTAACGCCCAGCGCCAGTACAATGCCGCTCATGCTTCCCATTCAGCACTCCATCCTCCCGCCCCCGCCGGTTGCGTAAACATCCTCGCCGAAATTCGGCTTGAGTCTTTCACGTTGCGGCCCATGCTGGCCCAACGGTTTTTTGCCTTTCAGGAACAATAAGAGCAACAAGCACCCTGAGCGAAGCGGCGCGTCCTTCGACTGCGGCTCGCCAAGCTTGGGCGAGCCTCCGTTCAGGATGCTTGCTCCGATATGAGGAAAGCCGCGCAGTCGAAGGGCGCGTTCTTATCCTGAATTTGTACAAGGAACAATTGCATGTCTGCCAATTCTGCTTCGCTCGGCCAAACGCGCCGAGGGATTTTCTTAGTCATGTTAGCGGCGCTGTGCTGGGGGACGATTGGGGTGGCAACGGAGGGTGTGTATCGCGCGGCGCAAACCAACGCGCTCTCCATCGGTTTTTGGCGGCTGGCCTTTGCTGTGCCAGCGTTGTGGTTTTTGCTCTGGCGTGTGGTAGGCCCCTCTGCGCTGAAGATTTCACGGCGCGATTTAGCGCTGATGCTGGTGATGGGCGGCATGATGGCGCTCTACCAAGTGAGTTTGTTCACCGCCATTCCGTTTCTGGGCGTTACGGTGGCCGTCATCATCACCATCTGTTCCGCGCCGGTGGTAATTGCGGCGCTGGCGGCCATTTTCTTGGGGGAAAAGTTTACGGCGCACGCGGGCGCGGCGCTGGTGTTAGCCATTATGGGAACATTGCTCGTGGCCAACCTCACGCCGGATGAATTTTTGGCGCGCGGCTCACAAGTGGAAGGCGTATTGTGGGCGCTTGCCTCTGGTGTGGGTTATGCCATCATCACACTCGTCAGCCGTGCGCTGGCCGGGCGTTACCACCCGCTTCAGCCAGTGAGCGTTGGCTTCACGGCAGGCGCACTCCTGCTTCTGCCGCTGGCGCTGGCCAATGGTTTTGTGATGAGTTATCCCCTTACCGGTTGGGCGCTACTGGCATACTTGGGCTTTGTGCCCACTGCAGTAGCCTACTGGATATTTTTCACCGGCATGCGAGCCACACCCGCCACCACTGCCAGCATCATTGTGCTGTTAGAGCCGCTGGTGGCCGCGTTCTTGGCCGCGTTTTTGTACCAAGAGCAACTGCCGCCGCTCGGCTGGCTGGGCGCGGCGTTATTAGTGGGAGCGATGGGAGTGCTAGTGTTTAGAAAGTAGATAGTGGAGGTTGAGTAAGCAGTGAGCGGTAAACTGTTTACTGCTCACTGCTTACCACTCACCCTTTCGGCGGCCACGGAAAAAACGCCGAAGTTTTCTCAGCATAAGCGCGGTACGCGGGCCGTTGCATCATTTTCTGCTCCAGCAAGGAAACACCGGAAACACGCATGAGCAAGAAAGTCATCAACACTGGCGCAAAAATAGTGAGCCAGCCAAACGGTATACTACACGCAATCAGCCAGTGGCCCCACCAAACGCACGCATCTCCAAAATAATTAGGGTGCCGCGTGTAACGCCACAAACCAGTGCTCATCACTTGGCCTTTATTGGCCGGGTTGGCTTTGAACTGCGCCAACTGCCAATCCCCAATCACTTCAAAAGAGAAACCGATGAGCCACACCATGCCGCCCAAAAAATCTAGCCAGATAAACGTTTCGGGCTGTGGGCCAATTTGTGCGGCCATCAGCGGCGCGGAAATTATCCACATCAAAACGCCTTGTAGTAAAAACACCTGGAAGAAACTCACCCACCAGTAGCGTTCCGGCCCGTAGTATTGGCGGAATTGCTGGTAGCGGTAATCTTCACCTTTGCCGTGGTTGCGCCGGAAGATGTGCCAGCCCAACCGCCCGCCCCACACCAGCACCAGCGCCGTGATAAGTAGTTTGCGCGTTAGCCAGCCATCGCTCATAAAAAAGTAAGTGAGTGCCGCCACACCAAAACCCGGCCCCCAAAAACTGTCCACAATACTGGCGTCTTTCAACCGAACACTGATGAGCCACAGGGCTGTCATCATCAACAAGATGGCGAGGCCGCCCGCGAGGTAAACGTTGAGCCACATGGCCGTTACAACCACATGATTTTGATTTCAGCCTGAAGCCGCTTGAACTCCGGGTCGCCTGTCACCAGCGGCGCATTCCACTGCTTGGCCAGCGCGGCGGCAAAACAATCGGCGTAGGAAACTTGACCCCGCTTTTTATACTGCGCGGCCAGTTGCGTGGTGGCCCAATCCACCGCTACTTTTTGCAGACCAATCTGCTCTAACAAAGTAATTTTTTCATCAGCCAGTTTTTCTTTGTAAGAGCGGGCCAAGATGTACCACACCTCACCCCAGTTGATGACGGACATCCCTAACGTCAACTCACCATTCACGGATTGTTGAAACAAACTGCCAACAATGGCTTCCCCGGCTTGGCGGCGAAAGAAAGCTAACACTGCATGACTATCCAACACGATTGAATTTAAACTCGGCATCTTCGCGCTCCCTATCCCTGGCTCGTTCTTCCAGCAATTCTTTTACCACATCAACCGGCGCATCGGCCAAACATCCACGTAGGCTCTCAATAATCGCCAACGCGTCAATCGGCTGGATGATAATCCGGCCATCGTCATCCATAATCATCAGCTTAGTTTCGGGGGTGATGTTATATTTTTTGCGCAAGGCCACCGGAATCACCACTTGGCCTTTAGTGGTGATATAACCGCTGAACGCGGGCAAAGCGGCTGGCACAGAGCCACCAGCGTTGTAAGTTGTTGCAGTTTCTTTCAGTTTTTTGGGTTTGCGTGTTTTCTTTGCCATATTGCCTCCTAACGCCAAAAGTATAACGACCAAGCAAAAGTAAGTCAATATATAAAAAGTAATACTTTCCGGAAGAGTAGCACCGTTTCTTGTTTTTATCCTTGCCCTGTCGTTTCCGCAATTCCGGCTATCTCCCGTATACTGCCGCTATGCCCCGCCTGCCCCGCCGTTTTTTTGCGCGTAATACGGTAACTGTGGCGCGAGAATTGTTGGGCCAGCGGCTGGTAAGGATATTGAACGGCCAACGGTTGGCTGGCCTGATTACGGAAACGGAAGCCTACGTGGGCGAAGAAGACTTAGCCTGCCACGCACGCGCCGGCCGCACGCCGCGCACCCAAGTGATGTATGGCCCGCCCGGCCACGCTTACATTTACCTCAATTACGGCTTACACTGGATGTTGAACGTGGTGACGGAGCGCAACGGTTTTCCCGCCGCCGTGTTAATTCGGGGGATACAACCAACACAGGGACTAGAACAAATGCGGCTTTGGCGCGGCGGCCAACCGGATAAAACGCTAACCAACGGCCCCGGCAAAGTGACACAAGCTTTAGGGATAGATCACTCACTAAATGGCATTGATTTATGTGTGCGCCGCACTGAACTCTTTATCGAAGCGGCCTCGCCGGTGGCGCATATTCTGAATAGCCCGCGGGTGGGCATTGAGAATGTGCCCGAGCCATGGAAAAGCATGGCGTGGAATTTTAAAATCATGACGAATGATAACGGATAAAAACCCTAGCCGTTTTCGTCCGCAATCAATCGTCCATCATCTTCCAATGGAGAACTACTCATGGGCATTTTATCTGGCAAAAAAGCTTTGATTTTTGGCGTGGCGAATGACCACAGCATTGCCTGGGGCATTGCGCAAGCCTTGCACCGAGAAGGCGCAACGTTGGGCTTTAGCTATGCCGGAGAAAAACTGGAGCGCCGCGTGCGCCCACTAGCCGAATCGCTCGGTTCTACCTTTATTGAACAGTGCGATGTCACAAAAGATGAAGATATTTCAGCCGTAGTAGAAAAGACACGGGCAACGTTTGGCGAGTTAGATATCCTCGTCCACTCCATCGCCTTTGCGGGCCGCGATGACTTAACCGGCCCATACTACAACGTCAGCCGCGCTGGCTTTATGCTGGCGATGGATATCAGTGTGTATTCGTTCACGGCTTTGGCCCGCGCTTACTTGCCCCTCATGACGCCCAATAGCGCGATGCTGACCATGACATACATCGGCGCGGTGCGGGCTGTTCACCACTACAATGTGATGGGCGTGGCTAAGGCCGCGCTGGAGGCCAGCGTACGTTACCTCGCGTTGGATATGGGCACACACGAAAAACACATTCGCGTTAACGGCATTTCAGCGGGGCCAATCCGCACCCTGTCAGTAGCGGGCATTGCGGGTTCTCGGCAAATGATTAGCGAATTTGCCAAAGTCAGCCTCCTGCGCCGCAACGTGACGATTGAAGATGTGGGCAACGCCGCCGCGTATCTCTGCTCGGACTTGGCGGCCGGCGTAACGGGTGAAATTCACTACGTGGATGCGGGATATAACGTGGCGGGCTTCTCCGCGCCGGAAGAAGAGGCGGGCAAAGCGGCGTAAACCATTCCTTTCTTCCTGACCATGAACGTATACTGGCTTTCGCCAGCCGGTCTGGAACATAGCCGCCCGGAAGAGCTAGACGACTTGCTCATGCGCGAGGCGGGTTTTGTTTGGGTGGATATTCCCCACTGTGATGAAGCGGCGCACACACTCCTAACCGGTAGCTTTGGATTTCACCCTATGGCGGTGCAGGCCTGCAAACAACGCGCCCACTTGCCCAAAATCCACGTTTACGCCGACCATATCTTTCTCATTTTGCTCGCGCCTGAGCCGGGCCGCACGGGGCACGTTCACTTACTGGAACTCGACCAATTTATTGGCCAGCGTTACCTGGTGACGGTGCAAGGCCCGTTTGAAAACGCGCTAGCGTTGGACGCCTCGGTGCGGGGCCGAGAAATCAAAGCAATCCTGCACCGTTTAGAAAGTGGGCGCTTCCGGCCCGGCACACCCACAGAACTAGCCTACACGCTCATCACAGCCATGGCCCGCAACATTGAAAATCATGTGACAAGCCTCACCGCCCGCGTAGCCGAGTTAGAGCGCGAAACCATCCATGCGCCTACCGGTGATCCCGAGCAAAAGCTGGAGACCATGTTCCACCTGCGGCATGAACTGCTCACCATTCACACCCTCGCCGCGCAAAGCCGCACCATCTTTGCCCGCATCAACCGTTTATCAGCCCGCACCACACCGATTGAAGACCGCCGCTTCTATGAAGATTTGCAAGATCAGTTCGAAAGCATTCACGGCTTATGTGATGCAGAACGGGGTTACCTGCAAGGCGTAATTGATTTTCACCAAAACCGCTTGCTCAACAAACTCAACGTGGCCATGGAGCGGCTGGCCTTAATTACCGTGTTGCTTCTGCCGGTTACGGCCATTGCCTCCTTCTATGGGATGAACATCCTCGTGTTTGATAAGACCGATACTGGGCAAGTGTTAGGTGTGCTAATGGTCATTGGCTTATTGACCGGCTTAATCGCCTTTTGGGCCAAGCGGCGGGGGTGGTGGTGAGAGCTACTCAGAACCGCCAACCAACCTAATCCCCCGGTAAAGTTAACTTCACGTTAGCGCCATCAAAATTTTCACGCAAGCTCTCTGTCAGCTTCACTATGGAAGTTGGCATTTTCGTTTAATCTAAAACGCAATAGTTGATTAACCAAATTATTAACCAAATTCGAACGCATTTTATAGGCCTTTCAGGACTATCGTGCTATTAGAACAAAGCCTCAAACCCTTAGAATGACTCTGTCATGAACGGGGATCAGTGATATTAACTGTACATTGCAAGCTCTGAGTAGAACGGCATAGTCAGAGCTAACCGTAACCCAAAACTGATGTTTACCAATTCATGTAGTGGATATCTATGAAACACTTTTTGTCTTCACTGTTAACGATTGCCGTCAGCGGGGCTATGATCACTCAATGGGTTTACGCCGCCGCGCCCCAAGTTGTTCCACAGCAAACAAGCGCTTTCCCCAGCACCCCGGTTCTAGATAACTTTAACCGAGCAAATGGGGCTATCGGCAATAACTGGAGTGGCAATACGAGCGGCTTCTCCATTAACGCCAATCAGTTGGATGTGGGCGCGGGGGATGTGCGCCTGTGGTGGAATACGGCCTTTGGCGCTGACCAAGAAGTCTTCGTGAAGTTAACCAATATTGATACAGCCGCCAGTGAAATTGACCTGCTTCTAAAATCCCAGAGCGCCACTGGCTACAATAATGGCCTGATTGAAGTTTGGTATGAACCTAGCCAGCAAACTGTCAAAGTTGTGACGTATGCCAGCGGTCAAGGTTGGGTGGAATACGGCGCGCCTATCTCCGTAAACTTTGCGAACGGAGATGTGTTTGGCGCGCGGGCCACTGCTAACGGTCAGGTGGAAGTGTATCGCAACGGCTCGCTCCTCGGCGCACGTGATGTCAGCGCCTGGCCACACGCCACTAAAGGTGGTTATATTGGGTTATGGATCATCAATGGCTCTGCCACTCTGCTAGATGATTTTGGCGGCGGCAACTTAGGTGCGGGCGGCGCAACGGCCACAGCCACAGCCGCTCCTGCCACGGCTACCACCGTTCCCACCCAAACCAGCGTCCCCACGCAGACCAACGTCCCCGCCACTTCTACAACGGCGGCCACAGTCACTTCCACCGCTACCAGAACGGCCACCGCAGTTCCGCCAACGGCCACCCACACAAACACTAGCGTTCCACCAACAGCCACACACACACATACGCCCTCGGCCACGCCAAGCGCGGGAGGCGGCGGCGCATTTATTGAACAGAATGGCCTATTGGTAATTGAAGCTGAGAATTTTAGCGAAAAAATCGACCGAAACAGCAAGAGTTGGAATTTACGCACCACCCGCACCGGCTTTGTGGGCGCCGGGCAGATGACGGTGGAACCGGATACCAATCTAATTATCAACACCGTGTACGCCACCTACAGTCCAGAACTTCGCTATCCTATTCAACTGGCCGAGTCTGGCGTTTACTACGTGTGGGTGCGTGTATGGGGAGATAACAACGCACAGGACTCTTTGCACGCTGGCCTGAACGGCCAAACCATTGCCTCGGCTGACCGGATTGCATTTGGTAATTACCGCCGTTGGTTGTGGACACGCTCCACGCTGGACAATGCCTCGGCCACCATCAATGTGGCCAGTCCGGGCCTGCACACCTTGAATATTTGGATGCGCGAGGATGGCCTTTCCATTGACCGGATTCTGCTCACGAAAAACGCCAACTATGTACCGAGTGGAGCCGGCCCCGCCGAAAGCCCGCGCTCTGGCCCAACTCCTACCAGCACCGCCACCACTGCGCCCAATACAGCCACCAGTGCGCCGCCCACGGCCACGCGCACCGCTACAGCTACGCAAACTCCTACGCGGACGGCTACCTTCGTTCCGCCCACGGCCACCCACACCGCCACACCGGTCAACACATTTGAGCCTCCGGCGTCCTCCTTAGTGGTTATCCCGCTTGGGGCGGGCGGTTCTGATGTAGTGCCCCATCAGATTGTGCGCGCCAGTGATGACCGGTTATATATCTTTACCAGTCAGAACGGCTCTAACGTCATCCGCTCGTATCGCAGTCTGGCGGCGGGCTTGCCCTCCATCACCAGTGATTTTACAGCCGGGCCAACGCTCACAGAAACAGCTGGCAACCCCCTCTCAGTAGAGGCCGTTTATGACGGCGGCTCAATCATTCACGTGCTTGTAAACACTACCAGCGGCGCTATAAAAGATTACGTTTACAACATCAATACCCATACCTTTAGCGCACCGCTCACCCTAGCCACCGATGGCGGCGTCATGAATCCGAATGATTTATACGTGGGCACCAGCGGCCTTTCCGGCGCAATGGACGCCAACGGCTTGCTCCATATTACTTATTGGCGCAGTGATAACCGCATCACGCATCGCGCGTATACTTATGCGGGCGGCGCGCTAACGCCAGCCACTAACTTTACGGTGGTGGATACAGCTGGCGCGGCCAACCACCCTGCCGTTGCCGTTTCACCGGCCGATAATTCTCTGTTGGTGGCTTGGATGTCTGAAGCGGGCGGTAACTATCAAATTCTCACCCGCATCCGCAGTAACTCTGGTGTGTGGGGCAGTGTGCAAATAGCCAGCACGGCTACGGCCTGGCACAGCACGGCCTTTGGCCTGAACGTGGATCAAGGCCCCAGCCTCGTCATTACCGCAGATGGCACACGGCATTTGCTCTACATTGAACATTTTGATGGCACTGGCGATTATGGCCGCATCCACTACGCCACGCACAACGGCGTGAGTTGGACGGATACCGCGCTGGCAAACTACTCTCATGACCCAGCGCTGGCAGTGAACACGGCCACGGGTGAGATGGTCATCCTAGGGCATGGCCATCCTAAGAACGGCCAATCCAGCTCAGCCTGTTTGAGCATGGATAACATGTGCGTCATGAAGCGGAGCGGCAGTGGTTGGAGTGGGATGACGCTGGTCACTTCAGCGGCGGGTTTATCGTTTGATGGCAGTCCGTCCGTAAAATGGTCTGCGGTAGGCTTCAACCGCCCCGGCACGGTGGAGGCGCTGATTTTCTCCATTGCCAACGGCGATTACCGACAGCCTACACTTTATTACGTGCGCGTGCCGTAAAACGCATCCATCAGCCCGGCGTTGGCTTTGAGCCAGCGCAGGGCTAAGCCAAAACAAAAACGCGCCTCTCAATTGAGAGGCGCGTTTTATTTTTACTAAGTCGGCAATCACTTATGCTTCAGCGGGCTTGTCTTTATCAGCGGAAGGTAACAAACGCTTGATTGCACCGTTGATAAGACCAAAGAACAGGTTTTGTTGGAAGCCCAGCGCAAAAGCGATGATGAAAATTGCCAACGGAGAAGTGAACGTCACAATCCCAACGTTGGCGAAGATAAAGGCGAATGCACCCATGAGCAAACCCATGATTGGGTTGGTGTAATACCACATCGCAAACTCTGGGTTGTAATCTTTCTCATCCGCCACATGCTTCCATAAAGAGTAAAAAGCGCCAGTGACGCCACCGGCCGCACCAAACCACACCGAAGTCCAAAACACTACTCCCGTAAAGGTAGCCAGGTCTTCAATTCTCAACATCGTGATAAGTGAGTTGAAAATTGATTCAGTAAGAGCAGTGAGATTGTTAATATTCGCAAAGCCCACTGCCACCATTACCAATGTGGCAATCACCCACCCAAAAATAAAGGGCGGCTCCTCGTAGACTTCTATTTTGCGGATGCGGGTAAAGTGGAAATGGACACGCGCAATTTCTTGTTGTGCTTCTTCGTATCTATCCCGCCCATGCAAAAGCAAATTCCGCGCATTGCGAAGCCGATCGAGCAAAATGTTGCCGGGTACACCACTGATGCGGCGGCTGTTCACAATCTCCGCCTCTAACTCAGCAATCTCGCCCCAGGTCTTAATCATCAAATCATCGGTGATAAAAGTTTTCACCAACTCCGCATTCGCATCCAATGCCTTTGCTTCTTCATATCGTTCAGCGCGTGGCCCAATTTCCTCCGGCTTAATCTCAATGCCGTAAAACATGATTTCCGGGTCAAACATTTGCCGGCCAGTGGGCCGCTCGGCAATAGGCAATTCCATGGCGGTTTCTGGGGCAACATCTTCCGTCACCACTACCGCGCCCGCTGTGGGCATGGTGGAACTGGTGGTAGCCGCGGCAGGCGCACCCGCAATCCATGCGGGCAGGCCTTCATCTCCACCACCGCCCGTTTCGGCATTCAATAAACTGGGGGCTGGGCCATCGGGGAAGAGCCGGGAAAGTTCATCCGGCGTTAAGTCAGGTGAATCGCCGGCGTCAACATTCGCCGGTTTGGCCGCACCGCCGCCAGCCGGCTGAAAGGGGTTGCCGCTGGCCGGCAACATCGCGCCGAGGCCTTTGCCTCGCAGGGAGCCTTCATCGTTAGACATGGAGCACCTCTTGCGCCAGCCGTCGGAATGAGTGCGCGGCTGGACTATTTGGACTATAAGCGATAACGGGTTTTTGCGCGACTGGCGCGCTAGCAATTACATCATCATCTTCAATGACGGTCTCAAACACTTTTTCGCCGAACACGGCCTTCAGTTCATCCAGCACCTCGCGCGCATGGTCAGAGCCGGTTTTGTACATGGTGGCCACCAGCCCTAGTAAGTTCAACTCCGCATTGAGGTGTTTGTGAACTTGCGCCACCGCCTCCAACACACCGCGCACACCTCGCATGGCAAGGTATTGGCTTTGAACCGGGATGAGCAATTCCTGCGCGGCGGTGAGGCCGTTGAGCATGAGCGTGCCCAGCACGGGCGGCGTATCAATCAGAATAAAATCCGCAGGGACGCGGCTTCGGAGCAAGATGTTGCGCAAACGAAAGGGCCGGTCCGGCGCATCACCGATGTGGGCGTCAATGCCGTTCAAATCGGAACCGGCGGGCACGAGCACTAAACGGTCATTGATGGAGCGCAAGACGCTGGCAAGGGTGGCGTTCTCGCGCGTGAGAAGCATGTAGGAGGTGCGGGTGAGGACGTGCGGGTCTAGGCCGAGGATGGAGGTGAGCGCGCCCTGTGGGTCAAGGTCAATGAGGATGACGTTTTTGCCGGCTTCCGCCAGCGCCGCGCCGAGGTTGGCTACCACGGTGCTTTTGCCTACCCCGCCCTTTTGGTTCGCCACCACAATCACCCGAGTCATGGGCCGCAGTATAGAATAGCGGGCAGTGATTGGCAAACTACTCAACGTTTGAGTTTTATTCTCGCGCCAACAGACACAAGCATTCAGAGCGGAGCGGCGCGCTGTTTGCACCGCGTAGTCGAAGGAGGCGCGTCTGTTGAGCGATCCCGTTTCTGACAAGAGCGCGCCCTTCGACTACGGCCCGCCCAACAATCGGCAGGCCTCCGCTCACCTGTGCCAGCGGCTCAGACGCAGGCAGGGTGCTTGTGATAATTTTGGGTTTACTGAGACTCATTACATGAACATTTCTGAAACACAAAAAATGGCGCTGATGGGCGCAGGCTTGGGCGCATCGGTGGTGGTGATTTGCGGCGTGGTGGGCGCGGCGGTGTGGCTCTTCAATGCGCGCACCAACGGCGGCTTGGGAAACATTTCCACGCCAACAACGGCGGCCCAAAACACGTTGCCCGCCGAAGCCGCCGCCCTGCCCAGCGCGCTCCCGATCAATACGCCAACGGCGGCTTCCACCCCACAGCCCAGCCCTACGCTTTTCCCCACTTCCACGCCCCTCAGCCCAGATGCCACGCTGACGGGGAAAATTGTGTTTGTGTGCTATGACGGCGTGGATGACGAGTTGTGCCTGATGAACGCGGATGGCTCGGCCCGCACGCGACTAACGGATAACGAAGGCGGCGATTTTTACCCCTCGCTGACGCCGGACGGCCAGTTTATTTTGTACGCGCGCCAAATCAGCGGCTCTAATTATGAAATTTTTAGGATGCGTTTAGACGGTACGGAGGTGACTCAGCTCACGCGCAACGGCTCACAGAATTATGCGCCCGAGCTTTCGCCGGATGGCGCTACGATTGTGTTCACTTCGGCGCAGAGCGGCGCGCAACAGATTTGGTTGATGCAGGCCGATGGAAGCAATGCGCGGCAACTCACCCAAGTTGGGGAAAACATTGACCCCACTTGGTCGCCGGATGGGCAATGGATTGCCTTTGCCAGCAACCGAAGCGGTGCGCGGCAGTTATGGATTATGCGGGCGGATGGAAGCGAAGCGCGGCAGGTAACGGATTTGCCGGATATGGGCGGGCGCAGTAGCTTTTCGGCGGATGGCTTGGCGCTGACGTTTTACGCCGGGCCATTTGGCGAGCGGCACATTTACCTGATAAACGTGGATGGGAGCAACTTGCGCCAACTCACCACGGAAAGCGATAACGCCGGGCCGGGCTTTTCACCGGATGGGCAGTGGATTGCCTTTGCCTCCATCCGCACCGGCAACAATGATATTTACGCCGTCCGCCCAGATGGCTCCGCCCTCACCCGCCTAACTGACCGCATCAGCTCTGAGTATCAGCCGCGGTGGGGGAGGTAAAGCCATGCACACTATAAAAGTGAACGGCGCGGCATAAATTTATGCTAAATTCTCAATGGGTTGCCAGCCAATCCCTCAAACACCCGAGTAACCGGGAAATGATCTAAATTGGAAGGGAATTCGTCCTTCAATTCGATCTAGGCTGGGGACAATTTTGAAATAACTTTTATACGAGCGCGTAAAATGCTCAGTGTGATTGAAACCGCAAGCACTAGCAATCTCAGCCATAGATAATTCAGTTTGAGTTAATAAGGCCCGGGCTTTATAAAGGCGAATGTTGATGTAATACCGCAAGGGCGCAAGGCCAGTGAACTTTTTAAATAAGCGTTCAAGTTGTCGTTGAGATAGACCAACGGCATGAGCAATTTCTGAGAGCGGCAAAGGCTTCTCCAAGTTGCGTTCCATAAGGCGGATAGCATCTCTTAGCAATTCTGGCACCGTATAGCCGATAGGTTCGTAGTTGCGCGATAATTGACTATCTTCGCCGGACCGCAATCGTTCTTGAAAGATGTAGCGCGCCGCGGCGTTGGCTAGGTCAATGCCGTGTTGGCTCCGAATAATTTCCAGGGCCAGATCAGCGGCGGCCAAACCACCGCAACAAGTTAAACGATCGCGATCAACCACAAACAAAACCGGCTCGACGCGAGTGTTAGAAAACAGCTCACCAAATGCGTCAATGTGTTCATAATGCACTACTGCTCGGTATCCATTCATAAGTCCCGCGAAAGCTAAAACAAAGGCGCCCGTATCAATCCCAACTAAAGTTATGCCCTGACGCGCCAGAGTTCGCAACCAGGTTTGTAGTTTTCGCTCTTGATATCGTTCCGGAGTCCAACTTGAATTGACAACTAAAAAATCAAAACGCGTTCGAGACTCGGAAAAGCTAATAGTATCTCCAACCACAATACCGTTACTTGCCGTGACGGACTGGCCGGCGAGAGAGAGAAAATGCCATTGGTAAAGGGTAGCGCCGCGCAGGTAGTTGGCCGCTCGAAAAGGATCAATAAAGGCTTGGGCCGCCAAGCCATTGAAAGCGGGCAATAAAAGCATACCGATGTTGATAGGCGATTTGATTCGACGGCTCATGTTTTGGCTGGATACTGATTGCGGCATTCGACGATTATGGCATGTTTTTTGTCGAAAAATATCAGGTCTTGGGCCATGCCAGTTCATATACTTATCTTAACAAATACATCCCAAGTTGCTCAAAATCAGTTTAACTAAAACTTAATTGGAGGCTAGAAAAATGGCTATCGCAATGAACGAGCTACAAACTTTAGCTGATCGCTTTGATGTTGTCCCACAACGTTCATACTCCTTACCAGCCCGGGCTTATACCCAGCCGGGGTATCTTGAGATTGAGCAAGATGCTATTTTTTACAAAAGTTGGCAATACGTGTGCCATATTGAGCAACTGCGCCAACCGGGCGACTATATCGCCGTCGACATTCAAGAGCGACCGATTATCGCTCTGCGGGACCGCGCTGGAGTCTTGCGTGCTTTCTACAATGTCTGTCGTCATCGAGGGCATGAGTTGGTTAAGGGCGAGGGCAATATTAAGACTATTATCTGCCCCTATCACGCCTGGTGTTATAGCTTAGATGGGAAACTTCTCTCAGCTCGTCATTCAGATACAATCGAAAATTTTGACTTTGACGGTTTTGGGCTGATGCCGGTGCAAATTGAAGAGTTTTGCAATATGATTTTCGTTAATCTCAACCCTGAGGCGAAATCACTGGCTATCCAGTCGGGTGATCTAGCGCATGAAATTCAGCAATACGCTCCTGACTTAGGGACCTTAACCCACGGATATAGACTAACCTATCGGATTAAGGCCAACTGGAAGAGCGTCGTTGATAATTTCCTGGAATGCTATCACTGTGCGGTAGCTCACAAGGATTTTGTTAGCTTGGTTGATATGCATAATTATCTAGTTACAACACACGGTATCTACTCCAGCCATATTGCTCCAGCCGGTAAAACCAACAATTCAGCCTACAGCATTGAGGGGGCAAGTGTGCAGGACCACGCCGTCTGGTGGCTGTGGCCCAATACCTGCCTGCTACGCTACCCTGGAGCGCCCAATTGGATGGTGTGGCGATTTATTCCGATTGATATGGAAACAACGGCTGAGACCTTTGATTTCTTCTTTGAAACCCCGACTCCAACCCCTGCGCAAATGGAAGCCATTCGGTACATTGACCAAGTATTACAAAAAGAAGATATTGATATTGTTGAAAGCGTGCAACGAGGGATGAAAACGCCTGCTTACCAACAAGGGCGCTTTGTATGTAATGTTAATGGTAAAGGCGAAAGCGAGCACGCCGTGCATCACTTTCATAGTCTGTATTTGCAAGCCCTAGAACAATATCGGCAATCTCAACAGTTACCGCAATCAGGGAGTGTGTAAGGTGGGCAAGTCAGTGATTGTTACCTGCGCTGTGACCGGTGGTATTCACACCCCAACCATGTCTCCATTTCTGCCCATTACGCCGACCGAAATCGCCACAGCCGCCCTTGAAGCGGTGGAAGCGGGTGCATCGATTATTCATCTCCACGCTCGCCACCCCGAAACCGGAAAGCCTGATCCAAGACCTGAAATCTTTGCGCAGTTCTTGCCCGTTATCAAAAACGGGTGTGATGCAGTCATTAATCTTTCGACTGGGGGTGGATTGGGCATGACCCGCGAAGAGCGCATTTTGGCCGCAAAAACATTCAGCCCTGAAATGGCCTCGCTCAATGTTGGCTCAATGAATTTTGGCATTTTCCCAATGGCGACCAAATACGCCGACTGGAAACAAGATTGGGAACCGACCTTCTTAAGGATGACAGAGGACTTTATCTTCCGCAACACCTTTGCCGATATCGAATTCATCTTAAGAGAATTGGGTGGAGAACACGGAACACGGTTTGAGTTTGAATGTTATGACTTGGGTCATCTTTACAATCTGGCCTACTTTGTTGACAAAGGCATGATTCAACCTCCGTTTTTCATCCAAATGGTATTTGGAATCCTCGGTGGGGTTGGGGCAGATTTAGATAATCTGATGCATCTGCACACCATTGCTAACAAGCTATTTGGTGAGGATTACGAATGGTCAGTGCTAGCGGCCGGGCGTCATCAAATGCCCTTTGCTACGCAGTCCGCCATGTTGGGCGGCAATCTGCGCGTGGGGTTAGAAGATAGCCTATACATTGGCAAGGGTGAATTGGCAAAATCCAACGCCGAGCAGATTCGCAAAATCCGAACCATCATCGAAAACCTCGGTCTACAAGTGGCAACGCCCGCCGAAGCGCGCCAACGTCTTGGGCTTAAAGGCTCTCATCAGGTTAACTTTTAGCAGGGCTTGAAATGGCAAAATTTGAATCTGTTTCAGTGTTAGGGGCGGGTGTTATTGGCTCTAGTTGGGCAACCTTATTTCTGGCCGCTGGGCTACAAGTAAACGTTTTTGAGCCAGCCAAGGAAGGCGAAAGAGCTGTGCGTGAATATATCGAGCGCGCCTGGCCGATTATGGAGACTTTAGGCCTAACGCAAAATGGCAACCCGCAAAGCATCCACTTTCATTCAAGTGCAAAAAAGGCGGTTCGCGATGTTCAGTTTGTTCAGGAAAGTATCCCCGAGCGACTTGAACTCAAACATCAACTCTTTGCCGAAATCGAGCCCTATTTATCAACCGAGGTGATTGTGGCTTCGTCAGCCTCAGGCTTGTTGGTTAGTGAAATGCAAAAGGGCTGGCGCAATCCGTCGCGCTTTTTGTTGGGGCATCCATTTAATCCACCCCATCTAATCCCACTGGTTGAGTTGCTCGCCAATGAACAGACAGCCGACGGAGTTCTAGAAGCGGCAGAAGTGTTTTATCATCAAGTTGGTAAAGTAACCATTCGGGTCAAACGGGAGATGCCGGGCCATGTGGCGAATCGTCTTCAGGCGGCTTTATGGCGTGAGGCGATCTATCTTGTTCAAAGTGGTGTAGCCTCTGTGGAGGACGTCGATAAGGCGGTGTGGGCTGGGCCGGGCTTGAGATGGGCGGCGATGGGGCCACATATGTTATTTCATTTGGGGGCCGGCCCTGGCGGCATGATGGAATTCTGCAAACGTTACCAAGATAGCTTTCATAGATGGTGGGCCGATTTGGGCGAGGTGGAGTTGACCCCACATTTAGCAAAAATGCTGACGGACGGAATTGAAGCCGAAGCCAAAGGCCGAGATGTGCAACGGATATCGGCTCAACGTGATGCCTTGATTGTAAATATGTTACACAGCACTCGGGGCCTGCGCGATGAGAAAGAATAGCTCTTTGGCTTAGGCAAAGCACGGCGCATTCAAAATAAGTAGCCTGCTCGGCCCCATCCATGCATCAAGCATCCGTGTACTAGAATTCAGCTCCCCACCTGAGACTTCAAATACGCCTCAATAAAGCCGTCTAAATCCCCATCCAGCACTTTGGCGGTTTGGCTGGTTTCGTAATCGGTGCGGTGGTCTTTCACCATTTGGTACGGGTGAAGCACGTACGAGCGAATTTGCTGGCCCCACTCCGCCTTCACACGCTCGCCTTTCAGGGCGGCAATTTCTTTGGCCCGCTCTTCTTCCTTCAGCGCCAATAGCCGCGCGCGCAACACTTTCATAGCGTTCTCACGGTTCTGCGTCAGGGAGCGTTCATTCTGGCACGTGACTACCAAGCCGGTGGGCAAGTGTTTGATGCGAATGGCGGTGGCGTTCTTCTGCACATTTTGGCCGCCTGCGCTGGAGGCGCGGTATGTATCAATTTCAATCTCATTAGCCGGAATTTCAATCTCGGCCACATCCTCCACCTGCGGATATACCTCCACCGAGGCAAAAGAAGTGTGCCGCCGATTGGCGGAATCAAACGGGCTGAGGCGCACGAGGCGATGGGTGCCCTTTTCACCCTTGAGGTAGCCAAAAGCGTACGGCCCTTCCACGGAGAGCGTGACGCTTTTGATGCCGGCTTCTTCGCCTTCGCTCAAATCCAGCACTTCAGTTTTATATTTATGGTCTTCCAGCCAGCGCAGATACATGCGATAAAGCATGCTCACCCAATCTTGCGCCTCCGTGCCGCCCGCGCCAGAGAAGATGGTGAAAATTACGTTGTCATGGTCATGCGGGCCAGATAGCAAAGTCTCAAACTCTAATTTATCGGTGCGGGCTTCCAACCGTTTTACTTCGGCTTCCAGTTCGGCGCGCATGGAGTCATCGCCCAAACCGGCCAGTTCCAAGGCATCGGCCACGCCGCGTTCGGCCTCGCGCCACGCAGTCAGTTCATCACGCACCTGCGTCAGTTCGCGCATCACGCTTTGCGCTTCTTTAGGGTTGTTCCAGAGATTGGGGTCAGCCGCTTTGGCTTCTAGCTCGGCCAGTTGTTTTTCTTTGGCTGGCAGGTCAAAGACGCTCCATGAGCGTATGAATTTTCTCGTTGATGGTGTTGAGGCGGGAGATTAAGTCTTCCATATCGGGTGACGAGTGACCGGTGACGGGCTGTTTGCCATTCGTCACCGCTCACTTTTACTCTAAAAGTCCTTCCACAAATTTCTGCGCGTTAAATTCCGCAAAGTCATCAAAATGCTCGCCGGTTCCAGCAAAGAGGATGGGCAAATTAAGTTCACGCTTAATGGCAAAGGCCATGCCGCCCTTCGCGGAGCCATCCAGTTTAGAAAGAATTACGCCTGTCAGGCCGCCTGCCTCGCGGAAGCCGCGCGCCTGCGAGAGCGCGTTTTGGCCGGTAACGGCATCCAGCACCAGCCAGCTTTCATGCGGCGCGCCCGGTTGCGCTTTGCCAATGACGCGGACGACCTTCTTTAACTCTTCCATCAAGTTATATTTGCTTTGTAAGCGGCCCGCCGTGTCTACAATCAACACATCCACTTTGCGGGCCTGCGCGGCTACCACGGCGTCATACGCCACCGCGCCCGGGTCAGCGTTGGCCTGCCCGGCAATCACCGGGATATTCAGCCGCCCGCCCCACTCTTGCAATTGATCAACGGCGGCGGCGCGGAAGGTATCGGCGGCGGCCAGCATCACTGTTTTGCCCTGCCGTTGAAAATATCGGCCCAGCTTGGCCGCGCTGGTGGTTTTGCCAGAGCCGTTCACACCTACCAGTGCAATCACCGTGGGCGTGGCGCTCAGGCTCAGCGGCGGCCGCTCACCCAGCAAGGCCATAAGTTCTGCCGCCAGCGTGTGCTTCAACGCCTCGGCTTTGATAATGCCCTCGCTGGCCGCCCGCGCCTTCAGCTTGCCCAGCATTTCCTCCGCCAACGCCGCGCCCATATCTGCCTGAATGAGCGTCACTTCCAGCTCATCCCACGTTTCATCCGTAATATCGCTCTGGCCCAACAATGTGGCCACGCGGCCAAACACCGCAGAACGCGTCTTACTTAAACCGTCTCGTAAAGATTTGAACATCGAGCGCCGATTATAACATTCGCCGTTATGTTCCTTGAAAGACGATCAACTTTTGTTTTAGACCTTTAAGAAACTCTCTCTAAGCTATAATCGCTCGCATGTGGGCCGCTATAGATTTTGGCATTACCAACACCGATGTAGTGATTGAGCAAAACGGCCAATTGCTGACGCTAACCCGCCCCACTATCGGTGACCCTTCACCCGCGCTGGTGACCGAGCTTCTGCAAACCGGCGGCTCACAGTTGGCAACGCTCCGTAGGTTGGCCGTTACGGGTGGCCGCCACCGCCTCCTGCCGGATGAAATCAACGGCGTCCCCCTCACCCGCGTGGGCGAAATTGCGGCCATTGGGCGCGGCGGGCAGGCTGTAGCGGAGCAAGCGGGCGTGGATATTTCTGCGCCTTTACTTGTGGTAAGCGCCGGCTCCGGCACAGCCACCGTCTTTGCGCACGCCGAAACCTACCAGCACGTTAGCGGCTCCGGCGTGGGGGGCGGCACCCTACTCGGCCTCAGCCGCTTGCTTCTGCACACCGTTGAGCCTAAGGAAATAGATGCGCTGGCGCTGGCCGGAGACCCCAACGGCGCAGACTTGGCCCTCAAAGATGTGATTAGTGGCCCAATTGGCTCATTGCCGCCGGAGGCCACCGCCGTTAACTTTGGCCGGGTGGGCAAGTTTAATGTTCCGGTCAGCCGTGAAGATTTAGCCGCCGCGCTTGTAACACTGGTAGGGCAAGTCATTGGCGTCACGGCTATTAATTCGGCTCGGGCGCGCGCCTGTCAGCATATCGTCGTCATCGGCCACCTGCTGGATATGCCCAGCATCCGCCAAGCGATTCAAAGTGTGAGTCAGTTCTACGCCACGCCCATCTGGCTGGCAGAAAAGCCGGGGTATGCTACCGCGCTGGGAGCGTTGAAACACATTATTCAGTAAATTGTTGGTTGGGTTATTTGCCCCATTGGTTTATTTCATCATTTACACTATATCATTATTCATCCTCTACCTATGTCTCGTCCCAAATACTCCATCGTCGCCCCTGTATTCAATGAAGAAGAAGGATTAAGCGAGTTTCACCGCCGCACCGCCGCCGTCATGGATCAGTTAGACGGCCCGTGTGAGTTGGTGCTGGTGTTTGACGGTAGCCGTGACCGTTCGCCCGAAATTGGCCGCGAACTGCGCGCCAAAGACCCGCGCGTGAAAATTGTAGACTTCGCCCGCAACTTCGGCCATCAAATTGCCATCACCGCCGGTGTGGATTACGCCGAGGGCGACGCCGTGGTGATTATTGACTCTGACCTGCAAGACCCGCCGGAAGTGATTTTTGACCTGGTGGCGAAGTGGAAAGAGGGCTACGAAGTGGTGTATGCCCAGCGCAGGTCGCGCGAGGGTGAGACGTGGTTCAAGCTGTTCACCGCCAGCCTTTTTTATCGGCTGATCGGTAGCGTGTCATCCATTTCTATTCCACGCGATACGGGCGATTTCCGGCTGATTGACCGCAAAGTGGTGCTGGTGATGCGCCAACTGCGTGAGCATCACCGCTTTATGCGCGGCCTGAGCGTGTGGGTGGGCTTTAAGCAAACCGGCGTGCTGTATGACCGGCACGAGCGTTTTGCGGGCGTCACGCAATACCCGCTCCGCAAAATGGTTAAATTCGCCAGCGATGCCATCACCGGATTCTCGTACGTGCCGCTTCAACTGGCGACCACCCTCGGCTTTTGGGTTTCGGGCATTGCGCTTCTTACCATCCCCATCATCGCCGTTCTGCGGTTACTGGATAACACTGACCAGTCATTTTTTTACGGGCAGGCCACCACAATCATTTTGGTATTGTTTCTAGGCGGTGTTCAGCTCATTTTTCTCGGCATCCTTGGTGAATATCTGGGCCGTATTTACGATGAAGTCAAGAAACGCCCGCTGTATGTGGTGCGCGAAGCGCCTCCCAAACCTAGTGAAGAAACGCTGTAGGCTATGAGCCTCACCCATTTAGACGAACAAGGCAACGCCCACATGGTGGACGTGAGTGAAAAAGCCGATACGGCGCGGATGGCTGTGGCCTCCGGAGAAGTGCGGATGAAACCGGAAACGTTGGCGCTGATTAAGGAGGGCGCGCTGAAAAAGGGCGATGTGCTGACGACGGCGCAACTGGCCGGCATTATGGCCGCCAAACGCGCCTCAGAACTGATTCCGCTGTGCCACCCCCTGCCGTTGACGCACATTGAAGTAAAGCTGGAGTTGGATGAGAGTTTGCCCGGCGTAGTGATTACGGCCAGCGTCCGCACCACCGGCAAAACCGGCGTAGAGATGGAAGCCCTCACCGCCGTAAGCGTGGCCGCGCTCACCATTTACGATATGGCCAAAGCCGCCGAAAAAACCATGACCATCACCAACCTCCGCCTGCTAGAAAAACGCGGCGGTAAAAGCGGTGATGTGGTGAACGCGTAGCGAGCAGTTTATGCTCACCAAACCACGCCACACGCGCTATCAAGGGGCCATTATTCAGGAGGGGCATATCCTGCTCATCCAACATCACTTTCACGCCGATGACGCGCGCTATTGGCTCATCCCCGGCGGAGGCCTTGAGCCGGATGAAACTGAAGAAGCTTGCGTGGCGCGGGAGATGCGCGAGGAAACGCATCTGGAAGTGCGCGTGGAGCGGCTTCTTCTACATGAGGCGGCGCACGCTGAAGACACCACCTATTATTTTTACAAAACGTACTTGTGCCGCCCACTGAGCGGCGAAGCGAAGCCGGGTTATGAGCCAGAACCAGATGCCGCCAGCGCCTATACCATTGCCCAAGTAAAGTGGTTTAATTTGCACGATGAAGCGAATTGGGATGCTGGATTAAAGTCTGACCCCATCACCTATCCGCTGTTGAAAAGAATCTGCGCCGCGCTCTAAGCTCATGCATATCACTATTCTCTTTTTCGCCACGCTCAAAGAAAAAGCCGGCCGCCCTCGCCTGCCGCTGGAGCTGGATGACGGCCAAACGGTGGCCGAACTGAAAACGCGCCTCGCCGCTGAAATTCCGGCCCTCGCCCCGCACCTGCCCACCGCGCTGGTGTCCATCAATCAGGAGTTTGCCTTTGCCACCGATACGCTCAAAGACGGCGATGAAGTGGCGCTGTTCCCGCCCGTTTCCGGCGGCTCAACCCAGCCCACGGTCTTCAAAATCACCAACGACCCGATTGATTTGGATGCGCTGGTGGCCAGCATTACCTTGCCCAGCACGGGCGCGGCTTGCGTGTTTACGGGCATGGTGCGCGGCGTAACCAAACGCGGCGAGGCGCACGAGACGGTGCGCTTAGAATACGAGGCCTACGTGCCGATGGCCGAAGCTAAGATGAAGCAGGTGGCGGATGAAATCCGCGCGCGGTGGCCTATGGTGGAGGGCGTTGCCATTGTGCAACGCATTGGCCCGCTAGCGCCGGGCACGCCCACCGTGCTGATTGCCTGCTCCGCCGCCCACCGGGATACCGGCGTGTTTGAAGCCGCCCGCTACGGCATTGACCGGCTGAAGGAAATTGTGCCCGTGTGGAAAAAAGAGATTGGCCCCAACGGCGAAGAATGGGTGGAGGGTGAGTACGTGCCGAAGCCGGATGACAAAGCTAACAGCTAAAAGCTATGAGCCATCAGCCATTTAAGTGCACCAACTGTGGCCGGCCTCAGCCGCTGGAATTTACAGGCTGGAAGTGCCCGGTGTGCGGCGGCTTGCTGACGTTGGCAGATGAGCCGGTCTTCAACCCCGAACTCATTAATCCCAAACTGCCCGGCATTTGGCGCTATCGTCACACTTTTCCCCTCCCTGCCGAAGTTGAGCCAGTTTCTTTAGGTGAGGGCGGAACGCCGCTCACCTCCGTAACGCTGGCGGGCCGCATGGTGTTCTTCAAGCATGAAGGGTTGAACCCCACCGGCTCTTTCAAAGACCGGGGCATGGCGGTGATGTTCGCCGCGCTCAAGCACAGCGGCGCAACTTCAGCAATTGAAGACTCTTCCGGCAACGCGGGCGCAAGCTTTGCAGGCTACGCGGCGCGGGCGGGCGTAAAGGCGCGGGTGTTTGTGCCCGCGGCGGCCTCTGGCCCCAAGCGCAAACAAATTGAAATGTACGGCGCAGAATTGGTGGCCGTGGAAGGCGCGCGCTCTCAAGTGGCGGAAGCGGCCCGGGCTGAGGCGGAAGGCGGCGCAGTGTACGGCAGTCACGTCTTCAACCCGCTCGGTTTGGCGGGCAACGCCACCTGCGCCTTTGAGATTTTTGAGCAGTTGGGCCACGCGCCGGAAAATGTGCTTTTACCTGTTGGGCACGGCACGCTTTTGCTCGGCCTACAGCGCGGCTTCAAGGCGCTCAAAGCGGCTGGGCTGATTGAGAAGCTGCCTAAACTGATTGGCGTGCAAGCCATGCCGTGCGCGCCGCTGTGGGCCTTTCACACTTACGGGCGAGATGGGCTAGGTTGGGCTACGGAGGGCGCAACCGTGGCGGAGGGCATCCGCGTGATACAGCCCGTGCGCGGGGATTACGTGCTCAACGCCATCCGTGAAAGCGGCGGGGCGGTGCTAGCAGTGGAAGAAGAGCAAATTCTGCCCGGCCGCGCCGCGCTGGCCCGGTTGGGCCTTTACGCCGAACCCACCTGCGGCGTGGTGTGGCCCGCGTTGGAAAAAATATCCGGCGAAGTAGTGGCCATTCTCACTGGCAATGGATTGAAGAGCGCGGCATAATTAAATCGCTGGCTGTTTTATCGCCAATCTCACTCGGAGCAACCTATGACTCGTCGCGTCGTCATCACTGGCATGGGGACTGTAAACGCCTGCGGGAACACGGTGGCGGAAACGTGGGATAACATCAGCAATGGGCGCAGTGGCATTGGCCCCATCACCGGCTTTGACCCAACCAACTTCGCGGTGAAAATCGCCGCTGAAGTGAAAAAGACTTTTGACCCCACACAGTACATGGATTTCAAAGAAGTGCGCCGGACTGACCGCTACCAGCACATGGCGATAGCGGCGGCCAAGCAAGCGCTGGCCCAATCGGGCTTTACGGTGAAAGAGGAAAACGCCGAGCGCGTGGCCGTGATTGTGAGCTCCGCCATTGGCGGGTGCAAAGCCTTTGAAGATGGCGTGCGCACGCTAGACGCCAGCGGCCCCCGGCGCGTGGATGTGTTTTTTATCCCCAAATTGATGTCGAACGGCGCGGGCGGCCTCATCGGCATACAAACCGGCGCGCGCGGTCCTAATTTCTCGGTGGCCTCCGCCTGCGCCAGCGGGCAAGATGGCATTGGGCAAGCCTGGCAGATGATTCGTTACGGTGTGTGCGATGCCGCCATCACCGGCGCCAGTGAGGCCTCCCTGATTGAAATTGGTATTGCCGCCTTTGACCGCACCAGCGCCATGACGCACCGCACGGAAGGTGTGCCTCAGCCGTTTGACAAAGACCGCGATGGCTTGGTGATGGGCGAAGGCGCGGCCATCCTCATCCTGGAAGAATTAGAGCAGGCCAAAGCGCGCGGCGCAGTGATTCTGGCCGAACTGGCCGGCTACGCCGCGACCTCGGATGCGTTCCACATCACCGCCCCTTCCGATACCGGACTCCCCGGCTCCCACGCAATGCGTACAGCGCTCGAGGCGGCGCGGTTGAATGTGAGCGAGGTGAGTTACATCAACGCGCACGGCACCGGCACGGTGTTGAATGACGCGGCGGAGACCATGTCCATCAAACGCGCGCTGGGAGATTACGCATACCAAACACCCGTTTCCTCCACCAAGAGTATGACGGGCCACATGATGGGCGCCACCGGCGCACTGGAAACCGTGCTGTGTGTGCAGGCTATTCAACACAATGTTCTGCCACCCACCATCAACTATCATACGCCAGACCCAGCTTGTGACTTGGACTATATCCCCAATACCGCGCGCGAAACGCAGGTAAACGTGTGCATGAGCAACGCCTTTGGTTTTGGCGGCCATAATTCCGTGTTAGTAATTAAGCGTTTTACCGATTAGCTGAGAGGGCTGGGAGGAGGCAGGCAAGCCGCGCGTTCGCCTGTCTCCTCGCCGTTCTCTCCCAATCCCACTTTATGCTTCCCAATTTCATAACTCCTTCCTTACGTCTCCGCGCCCTCACGCACCGCTCCTACCTGAATGAACATGCCGACGTCACCGAAGACAATGAACGCTTGGAGTATTTGGGGGATGCGGTTATCGATCTCATTGTGGCCGAATGGCTGTATCACCGTTTGCCGGAGATGAAGGAAGGCCGGCTCACCCGGTTGCGCTCCGCTTTGGTGCGCACGGAACAATTGGCGGCTTTTGCGCGCGCGCTGAAATTAGGTGAACAACTACGGATTGGCAAAGGCGAAGAAGATAACGGCGGCCGGATGCGCGATTCGATGCTCTGCGATACATTTGAAGCCCTCATCGGCGCGTATTATCTGGATTCGGGGATGGAGGCTGTAGCCGCCTTTATGCGTCCCCTGCTCCAACCGGTGCTGGATGATTTGCTCCATGAAGAAACGGATGGCGATAGTAAAAGCCGCCTGCAAGAATGGTCACAGGCTGAACACAAATTCACGCCGCAATACATCATCACCCATACGCACGGGCCAGACCATCAGCGCACTTTTACCGCACAAGTCATCATTCAAGGCCAAGTGGTGGGCGAGGGCACGGGCCGCAACAAACGCGCCGCCGAGCAAGCCGCCGCCAAAGATGCGCTTACAAAGTTGGGCTTGTTGTGATGAGGCTTTTGCTGACCGGCGGCTCTGGCTATCTCGGCCAACACCTCCTCGCATTAGCGACTGAATGGGATGTGTTGAGCACCTACCACACGCGCCCCTTTACACCCGCGCATGGCGCGGCCATCCCACTCAACTTAGAAGATAAGGCCGCCGTGCATGCCGTCGTTGAAAATTTTCGGCCAGCGGTAATTGTGCACACGGCTTGCTCCAACCGCAACGCCGATCACATCCGCGCCATTGTGCCAGCCGCGCGGCATCTGGCGCAAGCCGCACACGCCAGCGGCGCGCGTTTGGTTCACCTCTCCACTGATTCTATTTGGAACGGGGAGGATGCGCCGTACACCGATGACTCGCCGCCCACGCCGTTGAACGAGTACGGCCGCGCCAAAGCTGAAGCGGAAACGGTGGTGCGGGCGCTGTGCCCCAATGCGGTAATTGGGCGGCCCTCGCTCATTTGGGGTTTGGGGCCAATTGACCACCAAACGCGCTGGCTGGTGGAAGGCGCGCACAGCGGCGCCCGCGTAACGTTATTTACGGATGAGTGGCGTAACCCGGTGTATGCGCCGGATTTAGCGCGCGCCGTGCTGGAGTTAGCGGCCCGCCCGGAAATTACGGGCACGCTCAACTTAGTGGGCGCGCAACCCCTCAACCGTTGGGAGTTTGGAACGCGCTTGCTCAACGCGCTTAAGCTTCCCATCCCACCCAACGTTGTACCGCTCACCATTGCAGAATCCGGCTTGGTGCGCGCCCGCAATGTAACAGCCCTCGCCCACCGCGCCAAGCGCGAACTGCAAACCCAATTGCGCGGCGTGGATGAAGTTTTGCGAGAAACGTAAGACGTGAAGCGCGCTGGCCGCTTCACTTAGGCATGTTTCACGCCCCACTTTTTACGCTCACCCATGCCCCCTCACCTTCTCAAGCTCTTTGCCGCCTGCGCACCCGGTTTAGAAACTTGTGTGGCGCAAGAACTACAGCGGCTAAATTTTGCGGATGTACACAGCGTGGCGGGCGGCGCAACTTTTAGCGGCGCTTTGGAAGATGTAAGCCGCGCCAACGTATGGCTCCGCACGGCCAGCCGCATCTTGGCGCGCGTAGGCCACTTCCGGGTAACGGAGTTTTGGCAACTGCACAAATGGGCCGCCAAGCTGGAATGGGAAAAATTTCTGCGGCCCGGCCAACCGCTGGCCCTGCGCGCCACTTGCCACAAAAGCAAACTCTACCACTCCACCGCCGTGGCGGAGCGCGTGGCCCGAGCTATTGGAGAGCGTTTGGGCCAAACGGTGAAGTTTGAATTGGAAAAAGGCGATGAAGATGGAGATGAAGGAAAAACGCAACTAATTGTGGTGCGGCTAGAACATGATTGGTGCACGTTGAGTGTTGACGCCTCAGGCGAGCTGTTGCACAAGCGCGGCTACCGGCTGGCGGTGGCCAAAGCGCCTTTGCGAGAAACGCTGGCGGCAGGAATGCTGATGTTGGTCGAGTGGGATAAAGTTTCTCCGCTGATTGACCCGTTCTGCGGCTCTGGCACAATTTTGATTGAAGCGGCTTTGCTGGCGCAGAATTTGCCGCCCGGCGCGGCGCGGCCTTTTGCGTTTACAGATTGGCCAATGTTTGCCGGGGCGGTTGGCCAACCGCCTTCCCCGGCCCCAGCCATACCACCGCCCAAAATTTTGGGGTATGACCGCGACGCAGGCGCCATTGAAGCCGCGCGCGCTAACGCCGAGCGAGCCGCCGTAAACCCCGGCCCGGTATTTACACAGCAAGCCATTTCGCACTTGCGCCCCCCCTCCGGCCCGCCGGGCCTCATCCTCACCAACCCGCCATATGGTGTGCGTATAAGTGAACCGGAAGATGTGCGGAATTTGTACGCCGCATTCGGCCAAATTCTGCAGGAACGGTTTGCGGGCTGGCGCGTGGCCTTTCTGTGTAGTGAAGATAGGTTAGCGCACGCTACCGGCCTGCCCCTCAACCCTAACCAAGCCCCCACTCTGGTGAATGGCGGCCTAAGAGTAAAATTGTGGCGCGCTCAGCTTTGATGGAGTTCTCTATGCCCCCGGCTCAGACCATTCATTGCCCCTCCTGCCATGCGCCCATCACGGGCAAACTTACCACCAGTTTAGCCACCTGCAAATTTTGCGGCACATCTTTTCAAACCCATTTGGCGCAACCCGTGAACGTTGCCACAGGCGAGATTTTGCTCAGCGCGGATTTTCGCTCGGCCAATATCCCCGGCTGGAGCCGGCACAATCAGGATAAAACATCCATTAAAGCAGGCGAGCTGTGGGCCGCCTTTCCAGCGAGCAACTTAATTTATCCCGTGTTGAGCACGCCCGGCTTTTATGATGATTGTGACATCTCGGCCACTATTCGGTTTGTGGAAGGCAGTTATGAGCACATTTACGCGGGCATCGAGACGCGCTGGAGTGATGAGGGCAACTACAACTTTCACATCTCGGCGCAGGGCACCTACCGCGTGGCCTGGCACAACAAGCGTGAGTGGGGCGGCGAACTGCTGGGCTGGACCGCACATCCGGCTCTGCACAAAGAGATGGGCGCGCCCAACCGCTTACGCATTGTGCAACAGGGTGAGCGCATGCGGATTTTCATCAACGGTGTGCTGGCCACTTCCCTGAATGACGCCAAATTCAAGCTGGGCCGCATTCGGATTGTGGTAGCCCCGCCCTCCACGGCCAGCGGCATTACGGTGGCCTACTCAGATGTGCAACTGCGCGAAGTGGGATGATATAAATAAGGCATGTTTTGACTGAATTTTTGTTTTGGAGAATCACATGCCGCAACTAACCGTAAACGGACAAACGATTAATGTAGAAGCTGGTATGCGTCTGGTGCTGGCTATTGAAGCGGCGGGCGTGAAGATAGGCCACCGCTGTGGCGGCAACGCACGGTGCACCACCTGCCGCGTGCAATTTAGCGCCGGTGAGCCAGAAACCATGACCAAAGCCGAATACGCCAAACTCAAAGAGCGGGAATTATTCGGGCAGTACCGGCTTTCCTGCCAATGCGTGTGTGACCATGATATGAGCGTGACGCCCGTGATGACGGCGGAAAATCAGCCACAGTGGAACGGCGACACTGGCCCAGCGCCAGCCGTTACCGTTACGCCGGAGCCAGTGTGGTTCCCGATTGAACTACTGAAGGCTGAGGTGTAAATATACTGAAGGCCGTGAGGCCTCCGGCTTGGTTCACGGCAAATTCCAGGGGGCGGGCATTCATACGCTGAACGTGTGGATACGGGAAGACGGTGGTGGTGTGTATTGTGCTGACTACTAGCAGTGCCTACACGCCACCCACTGGCGCTTGCCTCACGGAAAGTCCACGCGCCACTGGCGGAGTGGACAAGGTGCTGGCCAAGCCCAAGTTGAGCGAGTACCAACGCCAACATGAGCGCCGACTAACTGCCCTAAACACCCAACCCTGCGGCCACGTGTGGCTATATCCGCAGGGCACATCCTGTGACAAAGGCGCGGCGGAATACAACGGCCTAGCCCCCACTACGGTTGTGACCAAAACCTACTACTTTGCGGGCGCACAGTTAGTAGCCATGCGCGAGATAACGAGTACCGGCAGTACCCTCTACTTTATGCACCAAGACCACTTGGGAAGCTCCAGCCTAACCACTAATAGCAGTGGCGCGGTGGTGGCGCGGCAGGCGTACTATGCCTACGGCAACGTGCGCCCGGGCGGCGGCATTTATTTCTTTCTCGGGGCACTCTAGCACCAGCTCATCATACACTTGCAGTAGAAGTTTGACCCTTAGCCTGTTTCAAAGTGTCTGGGGTTAATCCCTACGCCGATGCGCCAAGTATTGGCCTACGGCAAATAATTCCACGGGCTGACATAGCCGCCGCCGAACCGCATCTCAAAATGTAAGTGCGGGCCGGTGGAATTGCCCGTAGTGCCCGCCGCGCCGATGATTTGCCCCTGCGTTACGGCCTCGCCGCAGGCCACATAAATTTCATTGAAATGCGCGTACAGCGTGTGCCAGCCATTGCCGTGATCAATAATCACCAAATTGCCGTAGCCGTAATTGTTCCAGCCGGCGTACACCACCGCGCCAGAATCAACCGCATACAGCGGGTCTCCCAAGTTGCCGCCCAAATCTAGGCCGGGATGCCAATAGCTGTAATTCCGCCCCACCAACACATGATGATCCGTAGGCCAAACGAAGTAACCGTTGCCAATCGGCGCGGCCACCGGCCCCCAGCACTGCCCAGCACCGTTCCAGCCGCCATATTGCGGCAAAGTTGACTCCCAGCTGGGATAAGCCGTGGGGATGGGAATTGGGGTAGCCGTGAGAACTGGCTGTGGTGTGGCGGTGGGCACAGGCGCAACGGTGGGCGCCGCGGCGCTTACAACCGGCGCCGCCTCTGCAAAACTAAAAACGCCGCGCGCCTCCAATGGAAATTCAAAACTGCCCCGCCACGGCCCGCTTACTGGGCCAGAGGCCCTAAGGGCCAACACCAACAGCACCACCACACCGGCCACGCCGTTGGCGCTCATCACCGCCCAATACAAGGCCGAGCCACCATGCGCCCCCCAGACCTTAAGCGCCGCCGATTTTACATCCCACCAAACGGTGCGCGCCCATTGCGGCCCCACATCCACCACTTGCTGAAGCGCCTCCATCAAACCCAGCCACTCAATCTGGCCGTATTCATGCCAGCGCGCCCCCCACTCCTGCGCGGGCAACGTGCGCCAGTCTTCCGTCAGCGCCAAAATCTCTTGCATGAGCAACGCCATTTGTTGTTCCGTTTGTATGGCCCAGTAATGAATGTGGTGGTTGAGAAATATAAGCAGGAGATCCGTTTGCTGGGCCAACACACTCGGCGCGAGGTTGGCATCCACCCATTGTTCAAAGCGGCTCACGCGCTCAGTAATGCGGTTAAGGGTCTGGTCGGCCAGTTGGGTTAAGGCTTCCCATAAGGAAAGTGGGACGGAGGAATTTCGAGCGTCCAGCATGGGCGCATACTAACGAGCCAAATGACAACCGCCAATCCGGTGAATGTTGGTGAATGGTCAGCGTTTGGTAAAATTTCGGTTACCCGCTTACGGCACTACGAGTTGACAACGTTTGCTAAACGCTCTCACAAGCGCCTTATCTTAGCGTGCTACTTTTCCGCCCGATGTTGAAATTTATCCGTTGGGCGCTAGGCGGTTTGGCCGCGCTGGGCGTAATCTTGGCGTTGCCCCGTTTATATACGGCGCTGAGATACAACCCAGAAATCAAAGCGGTGGCAGAGGCGCCCGTGCGCCGCGTGGCGATTGTGTTTGGCGCAGGCTTGCGGCGGGATGGCCGCCCCACCACGGTGTTATATGATCGGGTGTGGACAGCGGTGCAATTGTACCGGCAGGGCAAAGTGCAAAAACTACTGATGAGCGGCGATAATCAATTTGAGAATTACAATGAGCCGGCTTCCATGAAACAGGCGGCCATTGAGTTGGGCGTGCCCGAAAAAGATATTGTGTTGGATTATGCCGGCCAACGCACGTATGATACGTGCTACCGCGCGCGTTACATCTTCGGCCTGCAGGAAGCGGTGCTGGTGACGCAGAGTTTTCATCTGCCGCGGGCGCTATTTTTGTGTGAAGCCTTTGGCCTGAAGGCAGTCGGTATCTCGGCTGATCAGCGCGCGTATTTGCGCGGCTCACAGGTGGTGTGGAATGCGCGCGAGGTGATGGCTACCGCCGCCGCGCTGTGGGATGTGTGGGTGGCGCGGCCCACGCCGATTTTGGGCGAACCCATTTCCATTGAATAATTCACACTGCACAATGTTCAACTCATTTTGTAGTGTGCATTCAACTTTTTGCATTCTTTTTATGAACCGAGACATTGCCTACTCCCTCGTCACCGAATTTGTCAAAAATCGCGGCCTCGTTAACCACATGCTTTCGGTGGAAGCGGCCATGCGGGCCTACGCCGCCAAGTTCGGCGAAGACCCAGATTATTGGGGGCTTGCGGGCCTCCTGCATGATTTTGATTGGGAGATTCACCCTACGCTGGAGGAGCATCCACAAAAAGGAGCCGCTATTTTACGCGAGCGGGGCGTGCCAGAAGATATTATCCGCAGTATCCAAAGCCACGCGCCGCACACCGGCGTGCCGCGTGAAAAGACAATGGACAAAGCGTTGTTTGCCTGTGATGAACTCACCGGTCTCATCACGGCCTGCGCCCTGGTGCGGCCCAGCAAAAGCCTCATGGATTTGACGGCCAAATCGGTGAAGGGCAAGTGGAAGGATAAGGCGTTTGCGGCGGGCGTGAACCGCGCCGAAATTGAACAGGGCACACAAGAGCTAGGCGTAGATTTGACCGAACACATTACCTTTGTGATTGAAGCCATGCGCGGCATTGCGCCAGAACTGGGGCTGGTGGGGAATGTCTCATTGTAGAGACATAACCTTTGACTTTCATCCATGAGCGCACATCCCTTATAATCCGCGCCCTATGAGTACCCAATCCAAAACTTCTTCCAGCCCCGGCTATCGGCTGTGCCCCACCTGCGGCACCCGCGTGGGTGCGGCCGCCACCAAATGCTTAGTGTGCGGGGCTGATTTAACCGGCGTGAGCGCCACCGCTAGCACGGGCACTACCCAACCGATGCCACGTGCCGGGGCTGGATCGCCCCTGAACCGCCGCCCAGTGAGCATTGCCACCGTGGGCGCGATTACAGGCGTAATCATATTGGTGTTAGCAGGCTTAGCATGGTCTTACTTCGCGTTTGATATTGGACCAGATCCTTTTAACCCACCCACAGATACACCCACACCTACACCCACTACGCCACCTACATCAACCTTTACGCCCACACCCACCGAAACGCTGGTGCCCACCATCACGCCCCTACCACCCACGGATTACACCATCCGCAGTGGTGACTCATGTATCTCCATCGCCTTCAATGCGAATGTTTCGGTCGCCAGCATCATTGCCGCCAACGCGGGTGCGGTGAACGCGGATTGCACAAACTTAGTGCCGGGCAACATCATCAAAGTGCCACAACCCACCGTCACGCCCACGCCGCTACCCTCCGCCACCTTGCCCGCCGGAGCCAACATCACGCCCGCGCCGCAAGCCACCTACGTAGTGAAAGCCGGTGAAACGCTGGCCGGCATTGCGCGTTCCTATGGCGTGCAAGTGACGGATTTGTTGCAATCCAATGGCCTGACTGACCCCAATAACATTCAAGCCGGAACGATTTTGATTATTCCGCTGGATAAAGTGGTGCTTCCGGGCGATACGCCCACGCCCACGGTGCCGCCGCCCTATCCAATGGTGCAATTGCTCAGCCCGCCGGATGGCGCAAAATTTAGCGCGGGCGCTTCAATCGTTCTGCAATGGGCGAGCGTGGCGCAACTGCGGCCCGACGAAGCTTATCAGGTGACGGTTGTGAATGTTACCGCCAACAACGCTCAGGTTTTACGCGCCGAGGTGACGGACTCAACCTTTGTCATCCCGGCCACCTTCCTGCCCAACGAAGTAACACTTCTGCGCTGGAGCGTGGTGACGGTGCGCCAACGCGCCAGCAGTGATGCCGCCGCGCCGCCGCAGTGGGATGTGGCCGGCGCGGCCAGCCCAGAACGCGGCATCATCTGGTTGGGTGGCGGCACACCTGCGCCGTAAAAGTGTCACTCTGAGCGCGAATGTATGGGTATAGTTATAACTTGATCCGATCGCGCGAAGAGTCTCTGGCTCGTTAAACGAGATCCTTCGCGCGATAAGACCAACCACACTTATCGATTCGGCGTTAGCGCTCAGGATGACTTTTGCAAAATAAGCTAATCGAAATTCTTAACCATGTGCGCGAAGCGCCTGTGTTTATTTGTGTCCCATTAAAGTATGCGTAGCCGCCGGATTAATTGGTTGCTGATTTTCAGCTTAGTGTGCCTGCTGAGTTCGGTGGGCCTGCTAATTCTGGAGACGGTGCGCTACAGTCAGGCCTTTCGGCAATTGCCCGCCGGCTTGGCTTTGGGCGGCGTGCCGGTGGGCGGCCTCACGGAGGAAGAAGCGCGTCAACTCCTGCTGACGACCTATGCCTCCCCTCTGGAGCTAAGTTATCTGGATAACGTTATCCTGCTCAACCCGGGCGCGGTAAGCTTTGAAGTGAACGTGGCTGTGATGTTGCCGCAGGCCACCCAATCTCGCAACAACGCCAATTACTGGAACGGCTTCCTAGACTATATGTGGCTGAGAACCACCGAAGTGCAAGATGTGCCGCTCCGCGCCAGTTACTCGCAAGATCAACTTCGCGCCTTTTTGCAGGATGTGGCTGAGCGCTATGACCGCCCCGGTAGCCCGCCCAAAGCGGACGTCAACACCCTTGGCTTCCAACCGGGAGAGCCGGGGCACACCCTCAACATTGACGCGGCCATTGGGTTAGTGGATGCCGCCCTGCGCTCACCCACCAATCGCACCGTCACCCTGCCTGTGGCGGAACAAACCATCATTCAGCCCACCTTAAACACGCTGGGGGAATTGCTAACGGAAAACACACGCCAATTTCAGTTCACAGGTGTGATGAGCGTATATCTGGCCGATTTACGCACGGGCGATGAGTTGGCCCTCACGCTCTCCAACGGCCAACCCATCACTGGGCCAGTGGCCTTTTCGGCCATGAGCGTCATCAAAATCCCCATCATGACGGCCTTCTTCGCCAACAACGTGGGCGCGCTCACCAGCGATGAGAACCTGCTACTTCAACGAAGCATGGAAGAATCGGCCAATGAATCCACGGATTTTATTCTGCGGATTTTGGGCGGCGGCGACGGGTTGGCCGGCACGCGCTCCGTAACCAGTGTCATGCAACGGCTGGATTTGAAGAACACGTTTATCAGCGGCCTGCTGAATGTAGCGGGGAGTGTGCTGGCCCCGCTGGGCACACCAGCCAACCAGCGCACCGATATCAATTTAACTCCAGACCCTTACAACCAAACCACCGCTGAAGATATGGGGGTTCTGCTGGTGATGATTTATCAATGCTCCAAGGGCGGTGGCGCGCTGATGGCGGCCTTCCCCAACGAATTTACGCCGGAAGAGTGCCAGCAAATGATTCAGTTTCTCACCGCCAACCAAGTGGGGCCAATTTTTATTGCGGGCGGAACGCCGGGCGGCGTGATTGCCCATAAACACGGTTGGGATACAGTGCCCCTCACCAATGTGGGAGATGCCGCCCTCGTCTTTACCCCCGGCGGCGATTACGCCCTGACGATCTTCCTGCATAGCCCCGAAACCATCCCCTTTGAAGACGCCAACCGCATCTTAATTTCTATGGCGCGGGCTGTGTACGGCTACTACAACCAAGCGCGCTAAGAGCCGTTAAGAACAAGAGAGAAGGGCGTTGCCTTCTCTCTGTAAGGTCATCTCCGGTTTTTATAAACTTATTTCTTCTGTTTAACGAGTTTCAATGTATTGCCCCCATTTTCATAGCTAAACTGCACCTCGTCCATCACTTGCCGCATAAAGTGCAGGCCCAGCCCCCCAATCCGCAAATCATCTAAGCTGGTGGGGGCAACATTCGGCGCGGGCGCATGCGCGGGGTCAAACGGGCGGGCCGAATCATGAATCGTGATTGTTAAGATGCCGGGCGCCACCTCACAACGCACTTCAATATTGCCAACGTTCTCGCCGCCGTAACCGTGCTCAATCACATTGGTGCAAGCCTCGTCCACAGCCAGTTGGCAATGGGCAATTTCTTTTTCACCCAATTCAGCCAATTCCGCCGCCACCGTTACAAATTGGCAAACGGCTTCCAACTGATCGTAACGCCCCGGAACGGTGAGGGTCCGGACCATATTCGTTAATAGCTCTTCACTGCTTCTTCGCGCGTGGAATAAATCGCAAAGATGGAACTTAAGCCGGCAAGCCGGAGCACTTCATTCACCCGGTCGGACGGGCTGGCAACGCGCAAATCACCATTTACCCGTTTCACCGCTTTCAGCGTGGAAACCATGGCGCGCAAGCCGGCAGAAGACATATACTCAACTTCTTTTAAGTCCAGCACCAGTTGAGTCTTTTCGGCTTCCACCAATTTCTTGAGCGCGGTCTCAAGTTCCGGGGCGGTGGAGCTATCCACCCGGCCCGTCACCGCCACAATTGAGACGGTTCCCTCTTCATGATGCGCAGTTTGCATAGAATAATCTCCTTTTCACAACAATACGATTGGCATTATACAGAAACGTCTAGCGCGGCACAACATATGGGCCGTTAGAGCCCATTTGCGGGCATTGACGATGTGCTAGGCCTCAGCCGCCAGCCGCGTGGCGGCCAACGCCAGACCGATAAAAATCCAGAAAAGCGCGCCCGCGGCCTGAAAAGCCAAATTGAAAAAATAGTGATCAAAAATCCCTACGGTCAGGGCGGCCACCAAACCTGCCAGCAAACCTAACCATATCGCCGTCAGGTTCTCATCGGCGTAAATGGCCCGCCGCCGCACAATGGCCCACCCCAACACCACGCCTACCGCCAGCAAAAACACCATCAACCCCACCAACCCCATCTTGGAGGCCATCAGCAAGTACGCATTGGAAACGCCGAGGTAAATATCATTCTCTGGCGCGCCAGAAAAGCCCACGCCCAGCCACGGGTAACGGCCAATTAAAGTCAGCGCGTCTTTGTATTCACCAAACCGCATTTGCGTGGCCAAATCCTGCCCTTGCAGGCCCTCCACAAATCTCTGCACATAGTCTTGTGTGAACGGCAAGAGCAAAAACACTCCGCCGCCCAACGCCAATAACCCAAAAATCCAGCGGTACCGGGCGGCGGCAATGAGCAATAGGCCGGCCAACAACGCGGCCATGGCCCCGCGTGAGAATGTAAGCACTAAACAGACCACCACCAAGCCGAACGCGCCGTATGTTAGCAAGCGGCTACCGAGTAAAGGCTTCTGCACTAAAAGCTGAGGGGCTAGTAAAGCGCCCAGCATGGCCAGAGTGCCCCCAAACGCATTCGGGTCCACAGAGGTGGCGATGGCGCGCTCGGCCAAGTTTGGGTTATCTTCAATGTAACGGATGACGCCGCCAGCGGGGTAGCCGAACACATCTAGTTGCGTTAACAGTTGTTCGGCCACGGCATCCGGCAGAGCGTAAAGCCCAATCCCAATCAACGCGGCCAGGGCGCCGCCCAAGAGGATGATGCGAGTTAACCGCAGGAGAGCGGCGCGCCGGTCAAGCACATCTACCAAAACCAACGCCAAGAGCACGCTGAGCAACATCTCTGCAAACTGGCGGATGAGGTTGCTGGTGAGCGGGCCGTTGGGCAGACCGGCCACGAAACTAAACACGCACAGCGCCAAAAAAGCCAGTATCGGCAGGTGCGCGGGGGTAACAGTCACTTGCCGCCGTTCAGCCCGCATCCATTGCCAGGCGTAAATCACCATCACGGCCAGTAGGGCTAAATCTAAAAAGGTGGGCGTGAACACCACTTTGAACGGCAAACTACCAAACGGCAAAATGAAGATGACGGCGATGACGGCCCATACCGCAAATTCCATGCGGCTCATCACAACGAGGGCCGCCAGCAGGCCCAAGAGCGCGCCAGCCGTGATGAGCGGGCCAACAAAACCCAGGGCCGCGCCAAGCGCGATAGCGGCCAGACCGATAGCGCCTCCCAGCCACAACGCGGGTGAGCGATTTGAACTAAAGCGAGTATGCATATTGGTTTGTGAAGCGAGAAAGTCGCATCGTTTGTGCGTTTCACGCTTTACGGTTGACTACTTTAACTCCACGGTGACGGCATTATCAGGCCATACTTCGCCATTGGGCTGAAAGGCCGTTAGGCGCACGCCCGTGAGCGGTTCATACCAACCCAGTTGGATGAAGTAACGGCCCGGCGGCAAATGATTTGGGAGCTGGAACTGCCGCACATCTACAAAGGTATGCCCCGGCTCCCACGCGGAGGTAGGCCAATCACCGTTCAGCGGCTCACCATCTGCCTGCGCCAGTTTGTTACCCTGCTCATCCACCAAATGCACAAACAGCGTGTAATTTTCCGGTACACGCTCGCGCGCCTGCCAATAGAAATTGATGTGGCCCGAGGCGCTCAGCATATCATATCCAAACAGGGTGAGGCCATACTCAAATGTTGAACCGTCCAAGATAGACGGCGCGAGGGTTGGCGATTGTGACGGCAGTATTCGCCCAATGGTTAAAATGACGGCTTCGCTTCGGGAGCCGTCCGGCGCCCGCACCGGCAAGCGGTCATCCGGCCCGGCGCGCCACAGCCACAGCCGCAAACGCAACAGGCTGGGGGTCAGCGCATCGGCGGCTAGTGGAAATGTATAGGTATCGGCGTAAATTTCGCCAGCCGTCCAAAATGAGGTGGGCCATAACCCGCGCCCCGGCCAAGAATCAAGTTTGCTTACCACTGTAGCGGTCTGCCCACTTACAATTAATGCCAAGGTATCATCCACCGTCATGGGTTTCAAGGCGCGCCAGTAAAGGGTGACTTGCGCGTTTCCGCCGGGGCGCATTACCGCCTCTTCGCGGGTATATCCCATAAGCTCTACGCCCTCGCTCAACTGCGCGCGCACCCATTGCAGGTTAGCGGGCAATTGCGCTTCGGAAATAACAGGCGGCGGCGCGTATTTAGGCCCAATATCTATGATGGGAATGAGGAGGGCGATGCTGGTCAGCGCCGCACCCAAGCCAACTGCGCCCACGCGGGCAAAACGCTCTCCCCAAAGCGCCAGCCACCCCGCCGCCAACCCCATCGAAATAGGCGCGAGTGCGCCGAAGAGCAACCGGCCTTGCGAGGCGGGGGTTTGCATCGTCCAACGGATGACGCCCACTAACGTGAGCGCGCAGAAGACGATGAGCAGAACACCGGTGAATGGGAGCCGGGCGCGGGCGCGAAAGAGCAAAATAAAGAGTCCCAACAGGCCGGCCATCGTCAATCCGTGAAAGAACACATCTATCCAGGAGGAGGCTAAAATTGTGAAAACGCCAAACACGCTCCAATAAGAAATATAAAAGCCGTACCATTCGCCTCGAATAAGTTCAAGCAAGGAAATAGCGGGTGAGCGCGGGCCGACTACGGCCACCATCGTCTCCAAGCCCAGAAGTTCGCCATATAAATTCAGGTTACGGAGATACCACCAACCGCAGATGAGTAAAGCTATGCCGAAAGGAAGGATGAAGGGCAAAGACTGGATGGTAAACTTTTTTTCTGTTCTCCACCGGTCAAATTCCACTTTAATTAGGGCGAGGGCGGCCACAGGCCAAACCACTAAGCCGCTAATTTTCGTGAGCGCGGCGAAACCTAATAAAATGCCTAAAACCAATTGTCGCTGGCGAGTGAAAGGTTGGCCGTTCAGTGTTTGAACACATACCAGCAAAACCGCCGTGCTCAGAACGGTCAACAAGTTATCGTTGTTAACGGAAGCGTTGATAAAAATCGCTTTGGGGTTAAAGGCCACCAGCGCGGTTGCAAGCAAGGTGAGCGCCTTGGCGCTTGGGCCGGCAGGCCAGATTTGCCGCGCCAACTGAAAAGTCAGTATCACCGTAAGGCAACTGAGAAGCAAAGAGTAACCGCGCAAAACTGCCACCAGTTGCGCGGTTTGGCCGCTGGCTGAGGGCGGTTGAGGCCGGAACATATTGACGTTATGCGTGGCCCCCGCGTACCCATTCATGGTGCGCGGATTTTTTACAAACACCTGTTCCCAATCATCGGTGGGCATCCACCCGGTGAGCGCCGAGCCGATTAAGTAATACAGCGGCGGTTGACTGCCTTCCTGTTCATACTCGCTCGGTTTCCCCGGTTGTTGAACCGGCAAGCCACGCCCAGAATTAATCCAGTGGATGACGGCCACATGAAAGCCTTCATCGGGCGCTTCAAAGGGGGGCGTGACGCGGGCGTAGAGAACGCCTAAAAACAAATGCGCCGCAACAATTAGAGCTAGCCCGCGATGAGGCGTCATGGCTCCACCCGCACGCCGGTAAGGCGAACTGCGTTAGCATCGGTGGGATAGCCTTCAGCGTTCCACACTTGTAAAGTTTGGAGCGTGGCTGAGTCATATACCACGACTTCTAAAGTGTGCTGGCCGGGCGGCGTGCCGGCGTCCAGTGTGAGGGTGTAAACATCCGTCATTGTTTGGCCGGGTTGCCAGGAAACCGTGGGCGCGTTACCGTTTTGCGGCCAAGCATCAAAACTGGCCCACCGATTGTTGGCCGCATCGCGCACGCGCACGGAAACGGAGTAGTTCACGTTCATAGATTGCAGGGCTTGCCAATAAAGCGTTACGGTGAACGTTTGGCCCGGTTGCAAAGCCCGCGCCGAAACTTCATAGCCGCTCAACTCCATGAGGCCGCCCAAATTTTGGCGCACGGCATTGGGCAACGTTTCGGCGCGCGGTTGCAATTCAATGGTCGCAAAGCGGATGGCATCTCCCCCGCTCAGCATAGGTAAGCGCGCGCCATCGCGCAAATCATACACGCCTACTTGCGCTTGCAAGCGCGCGGGCGCAATCGCCTCAGAAGGGATGGTGATCACATAGTCATCCGCCCAGGTTTGGCCCGGCTTCAGCAATGTAGTGGCGAAGAGGCCTTGCCCGGGGTAACGGTCTCTTTGCGCTACAATCACGCCCGCTTCATCCACCAAGTGAACGAAAATACTCCAATTGCGGTCCATGGCCATCTGGCTTTGCCAATATAACGTCAGCCGCACGGTTCCATTTGGCATGGCAGTGGCTGTGTGCAATTCATAGCCCAGCAATTTCACTTCTCCAAAATCCGCTTCTACCCGCTGAGGGATGGCGGCGATTTGCGCTTCAGAAAGCGGGGGCGGTGGCGCATAGTGTGGGGCGATAATGCCCAGCGGCGTATAAACGGCCAGCGCCAACATAGCGGCGGCCAGCATGGGGGGTAAGCCGCGCCACAGGTTCCACAAGCCCACGGCCAACAAAGTGCTAATGACAGAAATCGCCGGAAAAATCAAACGGCCCTGTGAGGCCCATGTTAGGCTAGACCAACGCACCAAGCCAAACAGCAAAGCGGCCAGCCACGCCAGCATGAGTCCCCACTGCGCCAACTTCAACTCATCAAACTCACGCCGCCGCGCCGTTTGTACCACGCCCCATCCCAAACCAAGTAACGCCAAGCCAGCCGCGCCATTCAGTAAAATGTAAGCCCAATCGGGCATGGGCACGCTCACGCCGCCAAACAAGCCCCAGTAGGCCTGAATAAAACCAACGCGCTCACCCCATAACTGCCACAGTGAAGCGGGCTGTGGCCGCGCGCCCACAATGGCAATAAATGTGTTCCAGCCTAGCCAATCGCCATACAGTTGAAAATTGCGCCAATACCACCAAAAGGAAGTAATGAGAGCGAGCGTAAAGACCAGAATGAAGGATGACGGGCGAAAGACGAAACGCCTGGCCGCCTTCATTTTTCCAACTTCGTCTTTGAGCATGACCAAGCCAGCTAGGCCCCACAACCCTAAAGCGCTTTGTTTGCTGAGCGCGCCTGCGCCGAGCAAAAGGCCGAGGGCCACATGTTGCCAGCCCAGTTTGGCGGGCGGCGTGCGGAGCCAACGCGCCAGTAGCCAAACGGTTGCCGCCGAAAGCACAATCGCCAAATTGTCATTATTCACGGACGCGCTGATGAAGAGGAACATGGGCGTGAAGGCCGTGATGGCCGCCGCACTGAGCGCCAAATTCTCGCGCTCCGGCGTCACTTCCAGCGCCAGCCGATAGGTAAAGTACACCGCGCCGGCGCCCATCAGCACGGAAAGCCAACGGATGAGGCGCACTGCTAACGCAGTACCTTGCCAATTTCCCAACTCATTTGGCTGATGAATCAGAATATTGTTATTTCGGTCTGCCGTAATCAGGCCATTATCGGTGTGCGGGTTAATCCAGCGCACCTGCGCCATATCACTGGTATCAATCCAAAATGTGGCTAGCGCCATCAGCGCGTAATATAGCGGCGGCTGGCTCCCCTCTTGCCGCCACGGTTGAACGTTGGCCGGGTCTTGCACGGGCAGGCCGTTGCCATCGGCCAGCGTTTTCACCATGGGGTAATGCCACAGTTCATCAGAAACTTCAAAGAGCGGCGACGCCAAACTATAGAGCACGCCCAAAATGACGAAGGCGGCCAATAGCCAATGGATTTTTTGCTTAAACATTGCGGAGGGATTGTACCGCGCGGAAAAACTCAAGCGTGCGCTTGGCAATAGCCCCCCACCCAAACTGCTGAGCTGTAAGCCTCGCCGCCGCGCCCAACCGCGCGCGGAACTCGGGTGCGTTAAGCAAACCCGTAATAGCCAGCACCAACACTTCGGACGAGTCGGGCGGCACCAAACGGATGTTTTCATTATCACGCAGTTCGGTCACCGGGCTGGGCGGCTGAGTGGAAATGATAGCGCACCCATGCGCGAGGGCGGCCATCAGCGAGCCGCGCCGGAGTGAAACGCCGTCACGATACGGCAACGTCACCACATCGCAGGCCAACAGCCAAGCCGAAACTTCTTCCGCCGCCACAAAACCCGTGCGAATAATTCTGTTTTCCAGCCCATAGCGGGTAATCATCTTTTCAATTTGCGCGCCAAACTCAATATCGGTTGAGTCGCTACTTCCGGCCTGCCCGCCGATTAGCACCAACTTTACGCGCGCTTGCCGGTCATGCAAGGTGGCCAAGGCCTTAATCAGCGTATCGCCGCCTTTGGAGTGATTGAGAAAACCAAAGTAGCCGAGCAGAAAATCAGAGGCGAAAATGTGATGCCGTTCTCGCCACGCCGCCCGTTCATAGCCAGCCGGTGGTTGCACGGGGATGTTGCTTCCGATGGGGATTTGCAAAACGTTGGTCACGCCGCGCCGCTTGAGTTCCGCTTCATCGGCGGGGTCAGTCGTGATCACACCGGCGGCGGATTGCGCCAGATGCGTCACCGCCCATTCGCGCCAACGGCCTGCTTTTGGAAAAAGATAGGGAACGCGCAAATCATGGAACGTAATCACCGTAGGCAAACCAACCGCCTCCGGCAAAAAATGAATGGGCGCACCGAGGCCAAACGCGGCGGCTTGATATTGAACATTAAGCACATCCAACTGGAGTTGCCGCGCCCATTGGCGGATTTTCCAGAGGGAAAAGAAAGACCAATGCTTTACGAAAGGATGCAAGGTGAAGTCTGAAGAATGGAGACCCGCGCAACGGCGGTCAGTCATCACATGCACCTCAGCGCCAAGCGCGGCTAAAGCTTTCGCCAACTCGTGGCTATAGTCCCCCACGCCGCCGTGCAAGGGCGGAAATTCTCCGGTGACGATGCCAATACGCATAAAGTGAAACGTGAAGCGTGAACATTTTACGTTTCACGTTTTACGCCATAAAAAGAGTCTCGTAGCCCCGAAGCTAAAACTTCCCAGTAAATCTTCATGCGCGCTAGCCGCAGTTGGCGTTTATGGCCCAGCGCGGCTTTACCCGCTTCTAGCAACAACTGAAAGGCAAACTGGGCCAGCAACCACAGCCGCAAACTTGCTGCCGCCAACGGCCCATGCCACTTGCGGAAGTAGCGCACCTTGCTGGCGTTGAAGCGGATGTGCGTGGCGGCCGGCACCTGCGCGCTGGAGCGGCCTTCAAAATGCGTCACACGCGCGGCTGGAAAGTGTGCTACCCCCCAGCCGGCCGCTTTCATCCGGCGGCATAAGTCTAGCTCTTCAGAGTACATGAAGAAACCCTCATCAAAACCGCCCACTTGCGCGTACGCCTCCCGCCGCAGGAGCAGAGCCGCGCCCACCACCCAATCCACCGCCACCGTCTCATCTTCCGGCAAATCGCGCGCGTAAAAATGATTGAGCCAAGCGCGCGGCGCCAATGCTTGAAGCCAAGTGCTTTCAAAAAAACCGAGCGGCACACTTGGGAAACGGCGGCGGGTGCTTTGCGGCGCGCCATCGGCGTAAACCATTTGCGGGCCGAGCACGCCCACTTGCGGGTTAGCTTCCATGTACGCCAGCATCTGCGCCAGCGCGTCACCCTGAACTTCAGTATCTGGGTTGAGCACCAATAAAAAGCGCCCACTGGCCTGCTTCAACCCTACGTTGTTGCCTTTGCTGTAGCCTAAGTTCTCCCTGCTGGCAATCAACTTCACTGCTGGAAACTCAGCCGCCACCATCTCCGGCGCGCCATCTGCCGAAGCTGAATCTACCACAATGATTTCCGTTTGCGCGTCATCCAGCGGCAGGGAGCGCAAACAAGCGCGGAGCAACTCGCGCACATTCCAAGAGACGATGATGATGGAAAGTTGAGGGGCCAAAATTCTTAACCGCGCACTATCCGTGGGTCGACTCAGAGTATCCTATCTTCAATGCTGGAAAGACCAAAAAGAACATCACGCCAAAAAATGAAATGAAAGGAGGTGGCCCAGGCTAGTACGGCAAAAGGCAAAAACAAGACTAATACAAAAAGTGCACCAATCGAGATTTTAGGTTCAGAATTGAAGTAACCATGCAAAAATGAAAACACTGCCAGCATTACAAGCCAAACAAACAGAAGTGGAAAACTTACCCGAAGCATTTTCGGCCAATTCGCGGAACGTACGCGGCGTAGGCATTAACAGCACCTTAGTAAAACTAACTAACCATTCTGCTAAGATGTTTTTTGATTGAAATTACATTCGTCTTAACCCCATAGAATCAGTAGCGCAGGCTTGAAGCCTGCGCCACTTGATAACGGACTTTTACAAACTGCGCTCTACGAACACTTCGGCCAGTTCACTCAAGGCTTGGCGATATTCATTATTGGGAACGCGCTCTAGCGCGGTTTGGGCGCGGGCCACATAAGCGCGCGCTTCTTCTAGAGCGGATTCAACCGCATCACTGGCGCGCACGGCCTGCACCACTTTCTCCACAATTTCAGGGTCGCCGGCGTGGCCGTTGAGCAAAGCGGCCATGTTGGCATCATCCGGGTTTTGCTCCCAATAGCAAATCGCTGGCAGAGTCACTAGGCCTTGCCGCAAATCACTGCCCGCCGGTTTGCCCAACTTGGCTTCATCCGCTGTGAAATCCAAAATATCATCCATAATCTGGAAGGCCATGCCCGCCTCACGGCCATAGAGGCGCATGGCCTCTACCACCTCTGCGTCACACTCAGCCAACAGAGCGGGCGCTTCGGCGGCCACGGCAAAGAGCGAGGCCGTCTTGCCGTAAATGCGGTTGAAATAGTTTTCGCGGGAGGCCAAGGCATGGCCGGTGAACATCTGCGTCAATTCGCCGTTCACAATCGTCATCAGCGTGCGGGCAAAGGCCTTCATCACGGGCACACTTTCGGCCTCGGCGGCCAATTCCGCCGCGCGGCCAAACAAAAAGTCTCCGGCGAGCACGGTGGCCGCCGGCGTCCAATGCGCGTTGAGGGTGGGGATGCCGCGCCGGAGTAATGAGCCATCTACTAAATCGTCATGCACCAGCGAGGCGGTGTGGAGCATTTCAATGGCGGCGGCCAACGAGACGGAGCGCAGGTGCGGGGCTTCTACTAAACGGGAAGCCAGCATGGTTAAAGCCGGGCGGAGCCGCTTGCCGCCCGCCGCCAGCAAATGATCCAGCGCAAAAGAGATGGCTTCGTGATGGTCAACGGTGGTGGCGCGCATCTGCGCTTCCACCGCGCGCAAATCGGCTTGCACGGGCGCTAATAACTCAGCAATGGAGCGAACTGTGACCGGAGGCATGAGCGTTGTTACCATAGACTACTCCCACCGAAAAAGACGAGCCGCGTTGCGAGTGGTGGCCTCTGCAACCGTTTCTAAACTTACCTGACGAATATCTGCTAACTTCTCGGCCACATAACGGATGTAGGCCGGTTCATTTCTTTTTCCCCGGTGCGTTTGCGGTGTGAGATAGGGCGCATCGGTTTCAATGAGAATGTTCTCCAACGGAACAGCGGCGAAAATGGCGCGTAAGGCATCATTCTTTTTGTACGTCAGCGGCCCATCCACGCCGAGGTAAAAACCAAGCCGCACCGCTTCCTCAGCCATCGCTTCATCACCGGAAAAGGCGTGAAGCACACACCCCGCCGCTGGCCGCCGTTCCCGCAGAACCGCCATCACTTCCGCATGGGCGTCTCGATTGTGGATAATCACCGGCTTGCCCATCTCGTCCGCCAGCTCTAGCTGGGCGCGGAAAACGGCTTCCTGTTCCGTTCGTGATATTTTTCTCCAATACAAGTCTATCCCAATTTCACCGATTCCGACAACCTTTGGATGGTTAGCGAGGGCACGAATTTCGGCCAGAAGCGCGGGAGAAAACTGGGCGGCGGAGTTGGGATGCAGGCCAATGGCTACATAAACATTGGGGAATTGCTCCGCCAGCGCCAGCGACCGGCGGCTGTGCTCAATTTCTACGCCCGGAATGAGAATCTGCCCCACCCCGGCGGCCTGCGCCCGCTCTAAAACGGCTTCGCGGTCAGCGTCAAACTCTGGGAAGTCTAGGTGGCAGTGGGTATCAACCAACATGAATGATAAGTGACGGGCGACGCGACGCGGTTCTTCGTCACCCGTCACTCGTCACAGTTCTAGCGTAAACCGGCCAACTTGAGTCCATCATTCAATACGGGCTGAACTTGGGCCTTATCCAACACTTCACAATACACGCGGATGAGCGGCTCGGTGCCGGAGAAGCGCACCAACATCCAGCCACCGCCATTCTCAAAGATGAATTTGAAACCGTCCGTCGTATCAATCTTTTCAACCTTTAGGCCACCCAATGTAACGCCCGGTTGGGCGGCGGCCACCCGCGCGCGCACCGCCTCGCGCTGGTCATTCGGGAAGACTGTATCCACACGGTCATAGTAGTGCGCGCCCACCTTATCGTACAGCGCCTGCAAAAGTTGGGAGGGCTTCTTGCCCGTCTTCACCATGAAATCTAAAAAGAGCAAGTTGCCTAAAATGCCGTCGCGTTCCGGCACGTTACCTTTGAAGGCGTAGCCGCCGCTTTCCTCGCCGCCGATGATGGCGTCCGTCTCCACCATTTTGGGCGCAACGTATTTGAAGCCCACACCCGTTTCATGCACTGGCACGCCGTGCAATTTGCCCAGCTTATCCAGCATTGCACCGGCGCTAATCGTTTTCACAATCGGGCCACGCTGGCCGCGCACTTCTAGCAGATATTGGAACAGCAAAGCAAAGACTTGGAGTTGATTCAGGAAACGTCCATGCTCATCCCCAATGCCCATGCGGTCAGCATCACCGTCGGTAATCAGCAGAACGTCCGCGCCGCGCGCAACGGTGGTTTGTAAACCCACATCCACGTTCGGTTGGATGGGTTCCGGGCGGCGCATTTCTGGAAAGGCGGGGTTGCGGGTGTTGTGGATTTCCTCCACCACGGTGGCGCCACCGGCCAACAAGCGCGGGAACCAACCACCGCCGTTCCCCCACATGGCATCTACCATCACTTTTAGGCCAGCGTTTTTGATGGCCTCAAGATCCACCAGCTTCTTGAGATTCTCAATGTAAGCAATGGAGGCATCAAATTTTTTGATTAATCCCTGACCCTCAGCTTCAGCATACGCCATGCGCTTTACGCCCTCCGAGCCGGGGATGAGTGATTCAATCTGTTTTAAGCCCTCCGGGTCAATGGCCCCACCGTTCGGGTCTCGCACCTTGAAGCCGTTATCCGCCGGAGGGTTGTGGGAGGCGGTAATGTTGATAGCCCCCACGGCTTTTTTATCCACCACGGCAAACGCAATGACGGGCGTGGGTGTGGGGCCATCCGTCAGCCACACGTTTAGGCCGTTGGCCGCCAGCACTTCTGCCGCCGCCGCCGCAAAGTTTTCTGAGCCAAACCGCTTATCATGGCCGATCACCACTGATTTCCCCCCCCAACCCTTCGCCAGGAGATAGCTGGCAAAGCCCTGAGCGCACCGGCGGACATTGGCAAATGTGTAATCCTCGGCGATCACCCCCCGCCAGCCATCTGTCCCAAATTTGATTTGAACTTCTTCAAGCATAATAGGCTCCCGTCAGTAAAGAAAGATGCACTTGAAGCGTGAGACGGAAAACGTGAAGCCAGTTTGACTCTTGGTTCAGGTTTCACGCCTCACGTTTCACTTTTCGCCTAAGCTTCCCGCCCGCTCTTGAGCGCTTCCAGGTCTGCGTCCACCATCATTTTTACCAAACTCTGAAAGTCTACCTGCGGTTTCCAGCCCAACATCTTTTGCGCTTTGGCCGGGTTGCCAATCAACAAATCCACTTCAGCCGGGCGGTAAAATTTCTGATCAATCACTACAAAATCGCGGTAGTCTAAGCCTACATGCGCAAAAGCCACTTCGCACAGTTCACGAACTGAGTGGGTTTCACCCGTGGCAATCACATAATCATCTGGCGCAGGCTGTTGCAACATCAACCACATCGCACGCACATAATCACCGGCAAAGCCCCAATCGCGTTTGGCGTCCAAGTTGCCCATCCGCAATTCCTTGGCTTTGCCCAGCTTAATCTTGGCCGCATGGTAAGTCACTTTGTGCGTCACAAATTCTAAACCCCGGCGCGGCGACTCATGATTGAAAAGGATGCCGGAGCAGGCAAACATATCATAGCTCTCGCGGTAATTCACCGTAATCCAGTGGCCGTATACTTTCGCCACACCGTAAGGTGAGCGCGGATAAAACGGCGTGCTTTCGGTTTGCGGCACTTCCATCACCTTGCCAAACATCTCACTGCTGGAGGCCTGATAGAAACGAATTTTGGGGTTGATGGCGCGCACTGCTTCTAAAATGCGGGTGACGCCCAACGCAGTGGCCTCGCCGGTAAAAGTGGGCTGAGTCCAAGACGTAGGCACAAAGGATTGCGCGGCAAGGTTGTACACTTCATCCGGTTGATATTCGCGGATGACGTCCATGAGCGAGGATTGGTCAAGCAAATCGCCTTGCACCAATTCAATCCGGTCTTGGATATGCCGGATGCGGTCAAAATTAATTGTGCTGGTGCGGCGCACCATGCCAATGACTTTATATTTCTTCTCTAACAGAAACTCCGCCAAGTAAGAGCCGTCTTGGCCCGTTACGCCGGTAATCAATGCAGTTTTCACAAAACAATCCTTTCTGTCATCAAACCCAACAGCTTCAAACCCTCAGCCGTTGGCGCTCATAGTTCAACAAATCATGCAAGCTTTGCTCAAAGGAAATCTCCGGCCTCCAACCGGTGCGGGCTATAAACTTTGTGGCGTCACACACAATATCCGGCACATCGGCTGGCCGCATCCGAGCCGGGTCAGTTTCGACTTGCACCGCCACCGCCGCCGCCGCCACCAAAGTATCCAGCACTTCTTGTATACTCCGAGAACGGCCGGTGCCCAAATTGTACACATCTCCCGGCTCGCCCTGTTCCAAAGCCAGAATGTAAGCCCGCATCATATCGCGCACGTCCGTGAAATCACGCCGCGCGGCCAAATTGCCCACCTTAATCACGGGCGGCTGGCGGCCGGCCTCAATGGCTGCAATTTGCGAGGCAAAGGCTGGGGCCACAAAGCGGGCGTTTTGGCGCGGGCCAATATGGTTAAAAGGGCGCACGCGCACCACGGCCAACTGGCGGCTGAGGAAGTATTGCTGACCCAATAAGTCTTGCGCCACTTTGCTCACGCCATACGGGCTATCGGGCCGTAAGGGTTGTGTTTCACGCACGGGCAAATCTTCTGCTGAGACGCGGCCATATTCTTCCATAGAGCCGGGGATAAGCACCCGCGCCCCTATCTTTTCCGCGACCAATGCTTCGCACAGATTAATTTGCCCACGCAGGTTGGTTTCAAACGTCTCCCAAGGGTTTTTCCAGCTTTCGCCCACGTGCGCTTGCGCGGCCAAATGGTAGATTCGTTCCGGGCGCACCGTTTGAATTAAAGCGCGCACCGCCGCTTCATCCAACAAATCAACTTTGCGCCACTGCACGCCGCGCCGCGTTGGGCTTAGGCTTCGGCCACGGTCAACGCCCCAGAGTTCAACCTCGGTTGAAAAAGTTTTTTGTAAGACTTCAATGAGATGGCCGCCGGCAAAACCGCTAGCGCCCGTAATCAGAACGCGCACGCACGCTCCTTGTGCAAATTGGCTTCGGGCGCGGATTATACCGAAGTTCACGTTCACCGGCTGAAGGCGAAGGACACCGCCAATTTTGTTTTGACAGTGATCCGCAATGGCGGTTATAATCGTTGGGCTTAACTTGCACTTATTGTCAGAGCAAAATCTTTGGTTGGAGGAATTTCGGTGAGTGAGCAAACGACGCTAACAACACCAACCCGTTTAGAAGACCTTGCGCCCAAAATGCGCTTAAGCGGCTCCGTGAAGAAGACGGAATTGTTTGGCGCTTTTGTAGATGTGGGCGTAGGCCGTGATGGGTTGGTGCACATTTCGCAATTACGGCCAGAGCGGGTGAATAACGTGACGGACATCGTCAAGGAAGGGGATACAGTGACGGTGTGGGTGAAGAAAGTGGATGCGGCGAATGGCCGGTTAGACTTGACGATGATTGAACCACTGCCGGTGGAATGGAATGAACTTAAGCGCGGGCAGGTGTTTAATGGCAAAGTGGTGAAGACGGAAAAATTCGGCGCATTTGTGGATATTGGCGCTGAGCGGCCCGGCTTGGTGCACATCAGCGAGCTGGCGGCCTACCGCGTGGATAACGTGACCGACGTGGTGCAGGAGGGGAGTGAAGTCCGGGTGCAGGTACTGGGCTTTGATATCCGCAAAAAGCAAATCAAGCTCAGCATCAAAGCGGTGGAAATGGCGGAGATGGCTCAGGAGCCAAGCGATGAGCCGGAAGAGACACTGACAGCCATGCAATTGGCTTTCCGGCGCGCGCAACAACAAGCCCCAACCGCTGGGGCTGTACGCGGCGCGGCTTCCAAAGGCCAGATCCGGCAGGTGCAAGAAGATTTGCTCAGCCGCACTTTAGCCAATCGCCGCAAATAAGTCGCCCAACAACAAAAGCGCCGCCCGTTTGGGCGGCGCTTTTGATTAACAAAGTGCCTTTACCGATAACTATCATCGTCATCATCGTCGTCATCCCATAAATCATCCTCGTCTTCATCCTCATACAATTCGTCTTCGCCTTCCACTTCGTCCTCAAAATCTTCTTCTTCCCACTCTTCCTCCACAGCCTCTGCGTCTTCATCGCGTTGGAACGTTAAGCACCCACTATCCGGGTCTATTTCCACGGCGGCCGCCCCACAGTGACCATCTTCGATAAAGACGCAATCATCATAGTGACAACGAATTCGCGGCATCCTAAAATCCTCCAAAGCGCAAAATGCGGCGGAAATGCGTATGTAAGATAGACCGATTAACGGATGATTGTCAATAGGTGGATTTCAAAGAACATCCAATATCCATACCGGCAACCGCATCCCCGCCGGCGCTTCCATAACCCCTTCAGGGATAATCATTAATCCATCTGCCCGCACGAGGGATGTAATAATGTTGGAGCCTTGCTGACCGGTGGAGCGCGCCTGATAGGTCTCTCCCTGCCGCTCTAACTTAACACGCAAGTAGGTCTCCCGCCCATCTGACTCAAACCGTTCCGCCAGGGAGGCCATAACGGTGAACCGCTCCGCAACGGCGCGCCCGCTTAATTTCATGAGGACGGGCCGCACAAACACTTCCATGCCCACCAAAGCCGAGACGGGATTGCCGGGCAGGCCGATAAAGGGCAGGCCCCCCACCCGCCCCACCGCAAGCGGCTTGCCGGGCCGCATTTTTACCTTCCAGAACGCCAACGAACCCGCGGCTTCCACAGCTTCCTTTACAAAATCAAATGCGCCCACCGACACCCCGGCTGAGGAAAGAATGAAATGCGCGCCGCTGGCCTCGGCTTGCTGGAGCTTGGCGCGTACATCTTCCAAGCGGTCTTGGGCCACGCCCAAACGCACCACCCGCCCGCCAAATTGCTCAATGGCCGCCGCGAGGGAGTAGCTGTTTGAATCCCGAATTTGGCCCAGACGCGGCGTGGCAGTAACGGGCACTAACTCATCTCCACTGGAGAGCAGGGCGACTACCGGCTGAGCATATACTTGAACGTGCGCGTGGCCGAGTGCGGCTAACACGCCAATAGCGGCTGGCCGGAGGAGTGTGCCCTTAGCTATCACCAATTGCCCGGCCTGCACATCCTGCCCGGCCGGGCGGAAGTTGGCCTGCCATTGGGCCGCCTTGAAGACCTTTACGGCGGCGGGCAAAGCGTTAGAGTCGCGGCGCGCGTCCGTTTCCTCCACCGGCACAATGGCCTCCGCGCCTTCCGGTAGCGGCGCGCCCGTCATAATCCGCATGGCCGTGCCCGGCGTAAGCGGCTTCACCTCTAAACTTCCGGCGGGAATATCTCCGCTCACGGGCAGGAGCACGGGCGCATCCGGCGTAGCGGAAGCTACATCCGCCACACGCACCGCAAACCCATCCATGGATGAATTGGCAAACGGCGGCAAATTTTCTGAGGAAATAATCTCCTCGGCCAGCACGCGCCCAGCGGCGTTTTCTAAGGGCACGCGCTCTGTGGGTAGAGGCGCAAAAAGTTCGAGGATGCGGGCGCGGGCTTCGGCAACGGTGAGCATGTAAATAAAAATAGAGACAAAAAGCTGGAGCTTAAGTTAGCGCGTTTTGGGGCGATAGGCCTCAATGACGTTCGGCAGTTGTTCAATGCGTGAGAGAATGCGCGGGAGTACGGTGATGTCCGTCACATCCATCGTCAAATCAATGGTGGCCAGCGTGCCCTTGCTCACTGAACTTACCGAACTCATGTTGATGCGCTCGTTGGTCATCACCGTGGCCACATCACTCATCAGGCCGGGCCGGTCATACGCATTCACGCGGATGGAAACGGGATAGGTGTGTTCAGCGTTGCCCCACGAAACTTTGAGCATGCGTTCCGGCTCACGGTTATTCAGCACATTCGGGCAATCGCGCCGGTGAATGGTCACGCCGCGCCCGCGCGTTACATAGCCCACAATCGGGTCACCGGGCACGGGGTTGCAACAGGTGGCCAAACGCGTCAGCATATCACTCACGCCTAAAACCGAAACTTCACCGGTATTAGCTTCGCGCCCCGTTTCAATGTGTGTGGGCAGAAGCTTTTTGTGTTCTTCCTGCTCCTGTTCCAACACCACCGAGGCAATCTGCTTGCCCAATACATCCCCAATACCCAAGGCGTATAAGAGTTCTTCCGGCGCTTTGTAGCCCAATTTTTTGGCCAACATCTCGTGGCTAAAATCTAAGGCGCCCAGTCGCCGCAGTTCCTTTTCCAGCAAGGCGCGGCCTTGCGCCATCGTTTGCTCCCGCTCTTGCCGCCGAAAGTACAGCTTGATTTTTTGAATGGCGCTGGCCGATTTGACGAGGCCTAGATCCGGATTCAACCAATCCCGCGAGGGGCCGCCCTGTTTGGCGGTGAGAATTTCAATCTGGTCACCCGTCTTGAGTTTGTAATCTAACGCCACTAATTTACCGTTGACCTTGGCCCCGCGGCAACGGTGGCCTACCGAGGTGTGAACATGATAGGCAAAATCAATCGGCGTAGAACCGCCCGGTAAATCAATAATATCGCCGCGCGGCGTAAAGCAATACACCCGATCTGCAAAAATATCTTCTTTGACGGCCTTAACAAAGGTCTTGGCGTCTTCCTGCCCCAGCTCCATCATCTGTTTACGAAGCTCTTGAATAGAGCGCTCGTAAGCTTCATCCCGCCGCGCTCCTTCTTTGTAACGCCAGTGAGCGGCAATACCATACTCGGCCTGCTCATGCATTTCCGGCGTGCGGATTTGTACCTCCAGCGGTTTCCCATCCGTGTAAAACACACTGGTATGCAGAGATTGATACAAGTTATCCTTTGGCGTGGCAATATAATCATCAAACTGGCCGGGGATGGGGTTCCACAACGAGTGGATAATGCCCAAAGTAAAATAACAGGTGGCCTTATCTTTTACCAGCACGCGCACCGCCCGCCAGTCAAAAATCTCCTGAAAGCCCACACCCTTCCGTTGCATCTTTTTATAAATGGAAAAGATATGTTTAGGGCGGCCAAACACTTTGCCGTCAATCCCATTCTCTTTAAGCGCATTTTGCACTTCCGCCAGAATGGTATTGATGGTGTTTTCGCGGTCAGCTTCCTGATACGTCAGCGCGCTGGCAATTTCTTTATACTCGTCCGGGTGCAGGTAGCGGAAGGATAAATCTTCCAACTCCGATTTGAGCCGCCAGATGCCCAGCCGGTTGGCCAGCGGCGCAAAAATCTCCAGCGTCTCGCGCGCAATCCGCTGTTGCTTTTCCGGTTGCTTAAAGTTAAGCGTGCGCATGTTGTGTAACCGATCCGCTAGTTTCACAATCACCACGCGCACATCTTCGCTCATCGCCAAAAATGTCTTGCGTAGGCTTTCGATGTTGCGGTCAATGGGTTGGTTGCCGTCTCGGGAAACGCGCGGCAATTGCGCCAGCTTGGTCACCCCATCCACCAGTCTGGCTACTTCCGGGCCAAAATCCCGCTCAATATCTTCCAACGTTAAGTCCGTATCCTCCACCGTGTCATGCAGGAGGCCGGCCATAATCACCGCCGCGGGCATTTTCAACTCAGCCAGAATTTGCGCCACCGCCACGCAATGCGTCACATACGGCTCGCCTGAGGCGCGAAACTGCCCGGCGTGGGCCTTCTCCGCTACGGCGTAGGCCAGCTTAATTTGCTCTCGCTCATTTAGCGGCAAATGGGAGGGCAGGCTTTCAATCAGTTGTTGCCACTTCATCTTGTGAAAAGTATAATTTCGAGTAACAGGAAGGGCAAGGAAATCACAAACCAGTGAATTCAAGCCCCTCAAGTCCAAAATTGGCTCAAAAATATATAACCGATGGGTTGGGGTGTGACTGAGAAATCAGCCACTAATCTGTTGCCAGAGAGCGAGAGTTTAATGCTCGAAAACGCCGCACCATTCTTACGAGGCAAAGGCCTGTGGTTGGAAAGCGCCGCTGAAGATTTAGCCAGTCTGCGGGCTTACATTCAACGTGGCGCGCTCACCTATTTGATTGTACGGGTTGCAGACGGCGCTGACCCCCTGAATTGGGATGTAGCGCCCGAATTGCACCGCCTAGGTTTGCCCGTGTGGGGAGTGATGCGGCTGTATGGGCGCGCGCCCGCCTTCAAACCAACGGCCTCTACTCAGTATCACCAGCGCGAGGCGGAAAGGGCCGGCCAAGCGGTGCAGGCCTTGAACTTAAGTGGCTTAGTGCTGGAAGCGCGCGAGGGTTGGGATGAGCCGGGCGGCGAAGAACGCGCCACAGATTTTTTGCAAACTTTGCGGGCCGATTGGCCCACTCTCCCGCTGGCCCTTTCTTCTTGGAGTTACCCGCCCGCGCACCCGCAATTTCCGGGCCGTGAATTTCGCGCGGCGTGTGCGGTGGATATGCCGTTTGTGTTTTCCGCCGCGCAACTCCGGGCCGCGCACCACATTTTTGCCCGCCTCACACCGCAGTTGGCCTTCGCGCCCGTCCTGCCTGCTTTTGTCAGCCAACAGTTTGCGCTTTCGGAAGCTGAATTCACCCAGCTCCTCAACCTCGTTGATGAGTTGCACCTTCCCACCGTCAGTGTGTGGAATTGGCAGGCGCTTCAAGCCACACCCGCCGCTGACATTTTTAGCGGCTGGCGCGCCCCTGCTCCGGTTGAACAGTTCACTTCGGCTCAAACAGCATTGGGTAACGGTGAAACCGAAGAATTGCCAGAGAGCGTGCGCGCTGATGGCCCCAAGGCGAGTGAAGCAACGGTGAGGGAAATTGAACCGGGCGGCGAATGGCAAGCGTTGGCCGCTGAACGAGACGCAAATGCACCTGAAAATTTGCCGCACCGCTCGGAGCCAGCCGCCGCGCCTGCCCGCTGGTTGACTCAAGATACTGAGACGGGCGTCATATTCTTCTCTGAGAGCCACGCTGAACTCACCTCGCAACCCGTCATCACCCATTTTTTCAAAGCGCTCCGCACAGGCCGTTTGGCGGAGGCCACCGCCTGTTACGCGCCAGAATTCACGCACCTCAACCCCTATCACGTCACCCGTAGCCCAGAAGACGTGACGCAGTTTTACACTGAGCTTTTTGCGCGGTACAACGCCGCCACGCTGGCGGTGGGCCAAATGCAAGGCTCAGAGCGGCTGGTGGCCGTACAATGGACGATACAAGCGCCCAACGGCGAATTATTGAACGGTCAAGACTCTTTTCATCTAAATCGGTATAACCAGATTGTGTATCACGATACACAATTTCAGGAGCGGCCTACGGCTGATTGATACTAGGTATTGCAAAACATCTGAAGGCTGGCTTTATCAAATCTTCATAGCGTTTCTATAGCTTAGTAAGGCTGGCTCACGCCAGACTCGATTGTTGCTTTTAACTAATCAACTGCATCAGGAGCAAGGCGTATGTCTTTTGATTTTTTATTGAGGCCGGAATGGTTGTGGCTGATCGTCGGTCTTTTATTGGGTTGGCTCATTGAATGGGTTATTGACTGGATTTATTGGCGACGTCAGCGTGAGCAGTTGCAAGCTAATTTAGAGGCCAGCCGCGCTGGGGTAGCCAAACTTGAAGGCCAACTGGGCGCGGCAAATACAGAGCTAGGCCAGTTACAAACAAAACTGAGCGGCTTTGAGGCCACGCTCAAAGCCGCCAACGAAGCCCGAGCCAAAGCCGAAGCCGACTTGCAGGCTTGCCTGGATGCCCGCGCCCAACTAGAGGCTGACTTGAAAGCCGTTCAGGACGCGCAACTTAAGGTGGAGGCGGAGTGGCAGGCGGCCCAGAATTTGAATGACCAACTCAAAGTTGAGCTAGACGGCCTGCGCGTGGATGCAGACATTCATAAAAACCGTGCTCTGCAACTAGAAGGCGAACTTGGCGGGGTGAAATCGGATTTGACGGCCAAGCTAAGTTTGTTAGCCGGGGCCGAAGCGATAGCGGCAAGTCTGCGCAGTGACTTGGACGCACAACGCCAGCGAGCCGATTCAGCAGAAACAGAATTGATGGCTGTGCGCGCAGATTTAGCGAGCCGAGCGTCTCGCTTTGATGCGGATTTTGGGGAACTTAAGCTTAGGGCCGAAAACGCTGAGATGGAATTGGCGAACTTGCGCGCCCAGTTGGCCGAGAGCCTCAACCTGCGCCACCAAACCGAAGCGGCGTTGGCGCAGGCGCGCGCCGAATTGCTGGCCGCGCAAGGGCGCGGCGACGCCCTGGCCGCTGAACTAGATCAGGTGAAAGGGCAATCATCTGCCAACGCCCACTTAGAAAGCCAGTTAGGTGAACTCAAAGCGCAACTGATTGAAAAATCTGCGCGGCTGGCCGGGGCGGAGGTGGAACTCAATGATCTTCGCGCTCAACTCTCGGCGCGCGTGTTAGCGGAGGCAGATGAGGCCACCAAGTTGCGCACAGACTTAACTGAGAAAGCCGGTTTACTTTTAGGCGCGGAAGCCCTGGTAGCGCAATTGCATGGTGATTTAGATAACCAACGGAGGCGCGCGGAAAGGGCCGAAGCCGAACTGGCCGCACTGCGCGCCGAGTGTGCGGGCAAGGCCGAGCAACTCAACGCAACTGAAAGTGAATTGGCGCAATTGCGCGCGGCGCTAGAGGGTTTGCGGGCCACCAGCAATACCGGCATCGTGCAATTACAGGCCGAAGGCCCCCAGCCAGAACTTATCAACTTACGGGCTGAGTTGGCGGAGAGCCGCAATGCGCACAACCACACCCAAGCCGAGTTAGCCAGCTTGCGCGCCAAACTTTTGGCCGCGCAACAGCACACCGATGAATTAGAAGCCGAATTGGCCTCCGCCGTCATAGCGGCCAAAACTACGCCTACCCGTTCCACCAGCCTAAATGTGCTGGCGGCTAGCGGCACAGCCGCATTTGACAATTTTGAGCCGATTAATGGCATTGGCCCGGTATTTGAACGCCGCTTGCACGCCGCCGGCATTACAACCTATGAACAATTGGCCGATACGGCTCCTGACCGCATTTTAGAAATCGTCAAAGCTAAACCTTGGCAAGCCATTGATGTCAATTTCTGGATTCAGCAAGCGTATGCGTTTGCCAAAGCCAAACGGGAGGGCGCGCTAGAAAGCGCCGCAAAAGGAGACCCGCTCACACTCATTAATGGCATCGGCCCCGTCTTCCAAAAACGGCTAAACGAGGCTGGCATTTTCACCTTTGAGCAATTGGCCGATACGCCGAACGAACGGATTTTGGAAATCGTTAAAGCGAAAAAATGGCAGGCCATTGACCCTAACTTCTGGCGGCAACAAGCGCGTGATTTAGCGGCCAAGAAATAACGGAAGCGAGGATAAACCATGAGCATTGCCGAACGTGGCCGACGGTTGGATATTTTCAAAGCCATCGTCGCCATTATCCTTGCGCTACTTTTACTGCTGATGTGTTTTCTATTAGCCAGTCGCGCGCCGCAGGCCGCCGCCACGGCCACGCCAGTGGCCCAAGCCGCAACGGCCACTAGCGTTTCACCCACCCCTGCGTCGCCCACCGCCATCGCTATTGTTGCGCCCACCGTAAGCGCAGAAGTGAAAGACGGCGTTTTGACGCTCACAGGTTCAGGCACACCCGGCGCTACCCTCCAAATCCTAATTGACGGGCAACCGGCGGGTGAAGTGACCGTTGGGCCGGACGGCCAGTGGGCGTTCAACACCCATTTAGAACCCGGTGATTACCAGATAGACGTTAACGCGTTGGATGAAGCAGGCAACGTGGCCGCCTCTGCGCCGCCCATCACTGTCAATGTGCCCGCCGCCATCGCCGCGCCAGAGCTTGACCCGTTGACCCCCAATCTCACGGCTGGGCCGCTCACGCTTACAGGCAATGGCGCGCCCGGCGCTACCGTGCAAATTGTGGTGGATGGCCAAGCCGTGGGCCAAACCGAAGCGGGGCCGGATGGCGCATGGAGCTTCACCACCGATTTGTCGGCTGGCCCGCACAAAATTGAAATCAATGCGCTGGATACCAGCGGCAACGTAGTTGCCTCCAGCGAGCCAGCGGAAGTGACGCTGGGGGAAAGCACCACAACGGCCAAAGCGCCTACGCTCGATTTGCCAACCGGCGCACTGTACACCGGCCCGCAAACGCTCACGGGCATGGGCACGCCCGGCAGTAAAGTGCAAATTGCGATTGGCGGCGCGCCCGCAGGTGAAGCCATCGTAGGCGCAGATGGCCAGTGGAGCTTTGAAACAGATTTCCCAGATGCGGGCGAAGTAACGGTAACCGTGAATGAGCTAGATGCGGCTGGCGCCGTGATTGCATCATCTGAAACAGCCACGCTCACCTTCAATGCTCTCGCGTTGGATGCGCTGGCCGCCAGTTACGCCCCGGGCGCGGTGACGTTGAGCGGGTCTGGCGTTCCCGGCAGTACGGTGCAAATTGTGGTGAACGACCAAATTGTGGGTGAAGCCATCGTAGGCGCAGATGGCCAGTGGAGCTTTCCGTACAATTTCACCGAAGCGGGAGATTTCTCCGTGGTGGTGAACGGCTTAGATGCTGGCGGCCAAGTGGTAGCCGCTACCGAGCCAGCCATCGCCCGCATCAAAGCGCCCGTTGCGGCAGATATAACGCGCATCTGTGATTACAGCGACCCGACGGTATTCGGCGAAGACAAAGGCAAGTTTTGGCTGGTGGATAGATGTGACACTTTGAGCCGCATCGCTCGAATTACCAATATCTCTCTGGCCGCCATCATCGCCGCTAATCCGCAAGTGAAGAACCCTGATTTGATCTACCCCGGTTGGGAAATCATTTTGCCGGGCAGGTAGCCTAAAGACTTTGGAAGTGCGCTTATACGGCTTGAGTTTTCATGCTCTTCAAGCGCACTTCCGAGGTCTGAAACCGAACGAAAAAAACGAATGGCACATGACCATTCGTTTTTTCGTTTCTATCCGTTGTATCTGGCCCAAAACTTGCAAGTTATCACAGCATGCTCACCGGCAAAGGTTGGTTTATTTGGCAAGTTTCGCGCTGTGAAAACGGCAACCCGCAAGCCATTGCGGATAAAGCGCGGGCCGCCGGTTGCACCCATGTTTTGCTAAAAATTGCGGAGCGCACTTATAGTTACGGCTTTGATGCCCTACGGCGCGATTTAGTGAAGCCGGTAGTCGAAGCGCTTCAGGCGCGCGGCTTGCAAGCATGGGGTTGGCACTATATTTACGGCGAAAAACCCAGAGATGAGGCCCGCATCGCCATTGCGCGCACGCAAGAGTTGAAGTTAGACGGCTACGTGATTGACGCGGAAATTGAGTTCACGCGGCCCGGCCTGCAACGCGCCGCCGCACAATTTACCGCCGAACTGCGTAAAGGTTTGCCCAACACGCCCATTGCGCTCTCCAGTTTTCGCTTCCCCACCAATCACCCCGCTTTTCCGTGGCGCACATTTCTTGAAGGTTGTGATTTGACCATGCCACAAGTGTATTGGGAAAAGGCCAATAACTCCGCCGAACAATTGGCGCGTAGTGTGCGCGAGTTTAATGATCCGAAGTTAGTGGGAACAGTGCGGCCATTTGTACCCACCGGCGCGGCGTACAGCGCGGGCAGTTGGCGGCCCAAGCCGCGTGAAATCACCGAGTTTTGGCGCAAAGCTCTAGAACTAAAACTTCCCGCCGTAAACTTCTATGAGTGGGCGTCCGCCACCCAACCACGCCAGCGTGAGTTGTGGGATACGGTAGCCGGCTTAGTTTGGCCCAACAACGAAGCGCCCATGGATGTGGTTCCGCGCTGGATTACCGCCATGAACGCCGGAGATTTGGAGGCCGTGCTGGCGCTGTACAACCCCAACGCGGCGCACATTGTGCCGGGCCGCACCATTGTAGGGCAAGCGGCCTTACGCGCGTGGTACACCGAGATGCTTCAACGGCAAATGCATAACGCGCGCTTTGCTCTGCTCGATTCCATCACCAACAAAAACTTCCGCCGCTACGAATGGCTGGCTACCCTGCCTAACGGCCAAAGCATTAAGGGCGAAGACCATGTGGGCCTACTCAATGAACACATTGAGTATCACAGCACAACGTACAAAGTGGTGAGTGGAAATTAGAGGATAGAAAATAGAAAGTAGAGCCGGTTGCTTTCTACTTTCTGTTTCTTAGCCACCCGTGGCAAAATAAGGCATGAGCTACGAACAAAAACTCTCCCAACTCGGTTACGTGATTGAGCCGGTGCAGAAATTTGATAACGGCAAGTTTGTGCAAGCCGTGCGCACCGGCAACCTAATTTTTACGGCGGGCAATGTTTCGGCTTGGGGCGGCCAAGAAATTAAGGGCAAGGTGGGTGGGGACTTAACGGTGGAGCAAGGCTACGAGGCGGCGCGGTTCTGCACGCTCAACAACCTACGCGCCATCAAAACGCTCACCGGCTCACTGGATAACGTGGTGCGGTTTGTGAAAGTGCTGGGTATGGTGAATGTGGCCCCCGGCTTTGATAACACCCCGGCGGTGATTCACGGTTGCAGTGATTTTCTGCGCGAGGTGTTTGGCGAGGCCGGCCACCACGCCCGTAGCGCCGTGGGCATGACCATCCCTTTCAACTATGCGGTTGAGATTGAGATGGTGGTGGAGGTGAAGTAAACCCAACCTCCTAAAGCGGCAGGCCTCGCAGTGACAATTCAGTTAACAAGATGCGAGTGGAGAAAACGGTGTGCCTCACAACACCGGCGGCGTCACCACGGCCAGCACGCGCATGGTTTGCGTGCCAATGGCTTTTAGGCTTTTGAGGGAGGGGCCTTCAAAGTAAATGGTATCCCCCACGTTCAGTTGATACGTCCCCGTCACCAACTCCACTTCCAGTTGGCCGCTTAGCACGTGGATAATTTCTTCCGTGTACTGGCTGGGTGTAATGGCGTAGTTGCCGCTCCCCGGCTCTTGCTCAAAGATGAAGGCTTCCATCCGCCGGTTCAAATCCGGCGTGAGCAGTTCTACCATCAAACGCGAGTGCGAGCGTTGCAGTTTAAGCCGCTCGGCGGCGCGCACCACCGGGCTGGCCGGGCCATCTTCCATTAGAAACAAAAATACGGGCACACTCAGCGCGCGGCTGATGGCGCGGAGCGAATCAATGGAGGGGCTGGCTTGCCCCAATTCCACCTTGCTCAGGTAGCTGGCCGTAACGCCCGTTTTAGCCGCCAGTTCTCGCAGGCTAAGGCCCAATTCTTTCCGCCGAGCTTTGATACGCGCGCCGAGGGACATGGGTTTCCACTAACAGTTGATTTTTGAACGAAAAGTTGCTAAATAGTTGACAGCCGAGCCGCGCATAGTATATAACAATTGCATCAGATACGGTGCGCGATGCGTTGAAGTTATCATCCTGAGCGCTAACGCCGAACCAATAAATTTTGCCGGTCTTATCGCGCGAAGGATCTCGCCTAACAAGCTGAGACTCTTCGCGCGCAACGTTTCCGCCAATTTCAAACCAGCGCCTACGCGCTCACCTGTGCCGAGCGCCACTGGCGCAGGCAAAGTGACATACTTGTAAACCACTGCCCCAAATGTCCAATTATCCCGGCGTAAGTATTGTAGGCCTCGGCCAAATTCCGGTGCAGAAGCGCAACCCGGCCACTCTGCGCCAAATGGGCGTGGAGGCCGTGCGCTGGGCCATGCATGATGCGGGCGTAGATACGGTGGATGCGGTGTTTGTGGGCAACATGCTGGCAGATGAACTGCAGGGTCAGAAACATATTGCGGCCCTGATTGCCAGCGAAGCCGGTTTACGCGGTGTGGAGGCCCTGCAAGTGCGCGCGGCTACAGCCACCGGCGCGGCCGCTCTGCGCATGGCCTACTTCGCCGTGGCCAGCGGCTCGGCCAATGTGGCGGTGGCGCTGGGCGTGGAAAAGATGAGCGATGGCGACCCCGTGCCCGCCCTCGCCAAAGCGTTAGACGCCGAAACCGAAGTGCCCACTGGCGCCACCCTGCTCTCTCAAAACGCGCACATCATGCAAACGTACATGGACACATATGATGTGCCCGTAGAGGCGTTCACCAATTTTGCGCTCAATGCCCACAACAACGCGCGCACCAATCCGAATGCGCTTTTTCAGAACAAAACGGTTACGGCGGAAGATATTAACGCCTCGCGCGTGATTGTGCCGCCCATGCGGCTATATGACGCCGCGCCGATTTGTGACGGCGCCGCCGCCGTAGTATTGGCCCGCACGGATGAAGCCAAGAAAATCTCGCCGCATGCTGTGCGCGTGCTCGGCTCCAGCGTAGCCACGGATTGGTTTGCGCTGGAAGACCGCGCCAACCCGCTAGATTTATATGCCGTACAACGGGCTACGTGGCAGGCGCTGGGTGATGCGAATATGACGCTGAAAGATATTGATTTTTTTGAAGCGCACGATGCTTTCACCATCATGACGTGTTTGGCTCTGGAAGCGATTGGTTTTACCGAGCGTGGGCAGGGCTGGCGCATGGCGGCAGAAAATAAAATCGGGCTGGACGGCGAACTGCCGCTGTGCACCTTTGGCGGCCTTAAGGCGCGCGGCCATCCTATCGGCGCTTCTGCCATTTACCAAACGTGCGAGATTGCCCTGCAACTCACGGGCCGCGCCGGGCCAAACCAAGTAAAAAACGCCGAATGTGCGCTGTTACTCAGCATTGGCGGCGTGGCCAGCACGGTGATTAGCCATGTATTTGCAGTGTAAAGAAGTTAACCGCAAAGACGTGAAGCGCGCTAAGAAAATGCAAAGAATCCTTTTTTCTTCACGTTTTTTGCGGCTTCGCGGTTAAGAAATTCAATGCTTGCCATGCTTGACCATTTAGTTGTAGCCGCCAGCAATTTAGAAGCCGGCGCGGCGTACATGGCCGAGCGGCTAGGCGCGGAGCCAGGCGGCGGCGGCCAACATGCGGCAATGGGCACACACAACCAACTATGGCGCTTGGGCGAAATTTATCTGGAGGTCATTGCCATTGACCCGGAAGCTGAACGGCCCGCCCGCCCGCGCTGGTTTGGACTTGATAAGTTGAATCTCACTGAGCGCCCGCGCCTCATCACTTGGGTGGCGCGCACACAAGAGCTGGCCTGGGTGCTGAACAATGAACTGCATCCGGTGAGAAACGTGCAAAGCTTCAGCCGAGGGCAGTACCGTTGGCTGTTCACCCTCCCGCCGGATGGCGCTTTGATTGAAGGCGGCCTGATCCCGCCGCTGATTGAGTGGCAAACCGCACATCCACTGGAGGCTATGCCAGACTCTGGCTATACGCTGAAGGCGTTTGAGGGCTGGCATCCGGAGCCGGAAAAAGTGCGCGCTGTGCTTGCGCCGCTGGGCTTAGAGCGCGTGTTGACCGTGCGCGCCGGAGAAACATCACACTTTCGGGCCGTTATTCAAACAGCGGCTGGTGAAATAGTAGTGGACTAATCAGCCATGCATGATTTGGGTAAAACGCGTTATCACGGCTACTGCTGAAAAAAGCGCTCTGAATTACAATTGGTTTGCCAAAGTTGACGAGGAAATTATTTTGCCGCGCCGCTTGTGATGCGCTGAGTGAGTCTTAGCTGACATTCTCTGTTGTTGTATTTTCACATGTCTGCCACCGCCCTCAACCCCGAACTCCCCGCTCCGGCTAAAACCGGCCTCCCGCCCGCCGTGCGCCGCGCGATCTCGGTGATCATAGTTCTGCTGGCCATGTGCGGGCTGTGGGAAGGCTATAAAGCTATCGGCGAAGTCACCGGCAACAAAATCCCGTTTACAGAGATTCCCCTGCCCATCCGCTCCACGGATAATTCCATGCCACATGTGTGGCGCATGGCGGCCACGCTGTTTGAACCGGCGCGGCGGGGGGGTGAAGAAATTCTGTTGGTGATTTTGCTCCGCAACGCGCTGTTTACGTGGCGCGAGGCGCTGGTGGGCTTTGTTATTGGAAGCCTCATCGGTTTCATGTTGGGTGTGCTGTTCGTACACTCCTCACTTTTAGAGCGCGGCCTCATGCCCTATGTGGTGGCCTCGCAAACGGTGCCTCTGCTCGCCATTGCGCCTATGGTGGTGATTTGGGGCAGTCGTCTCGGCTGGCCGGCATGGGCCTCCGTCACAGTCATTTCGGCCTATCTCACGTTTTTTCCCGTCACCATCAACACCCTGCGCGGCCTCACCTCGCCGGAAGCTACCGCGCTGGAGTTGATGCGCTCTTACGCCGCCTCGCGCTGGGAAGTGCTGTGGAAACTGCGTGTGCCCGCCGCTTTGCCGTACATTTTTACGGCGCTTAAAATCTCCGCCACCACTAGCGTGATTGGCGCCATTGTGGGAGAACTGCCGTCCGGCATCCCCGATGGTTTAGGCCGCTCCTTGCTCACCTTTGCCCAATACTTTTCCACCGGCCCGGAACAACTCTTCGCCGCCGTTTTTATCTCGGCCTTGTTAGGCATTGTGTTCTTTGGCTTAGTGGCCTTTATTGAGCGCTTGGTCATTCCACCAAGCCGCCGACTAGAATAATCAATCACGAGTGATTGGTTATTTATGATTGAAATTATGACTCAACCCGCCGTTTCTTTTTCCTCCGTCAGCAAAGTATTCAATGAGCGCGGTGATAACCGCGTGCGCGCGTTGGAGGATATTAATTTTGAGATCCAGCCCGGCGAGTTTATCTCATTGATTGGCCCCTCCGGTTGCGGCAAAAGCACGCTTTTGCGGTTGGTGGGTGATTTGCTTCAACCCTCCAGCGGCGTGGTGACGGTGAACGGCCAACCAGCGGCGCAAGCGCGGCTAAAACGCGAATATGGCATGGTGTTTCAACAGGCCACGCTTTACGATTGGCGCACCGTAACCGCCAACGTGCAACTACCACTGGAAATTATGGGTTGGGATAAAGCCAAACGCGCCGCCCGCGCCCAAGAGATGCTCAAGCTGGTGCAGTTGGAAGATTTCCACAAACATTATCCGTGGCAACTTTCCGGCGGCATGCAACAGCGCGTGGCCATTGCGCGCGCCCTGTCCTTTGAGCCATCTATCCTGCTGATGGACGAGCCATTCGGCGCGCTGGATGAGATGACGCGCGAGCGTTTGCAATTAGAAGTGCTCCGCATTTGGCGGCAAACGCAAACCACCGTCATCTTCGTCACCCACAGCATCCCGGAGGCTGTGTTCCTCAGCACGCGGGTCGTGGTAATGTCACCGCGTCCGGGCCGCATCTCCGGCGTAGTGGAGGTGGATTTGCCCCAGCCGCGCGGCTTTGAAACACGTGAACACCCGCACTTTTTTGAAAAGATCACTGAAGTGCGTGAGCGCCTGCGGCAAGATGAAGTAAAAGTAGCATCTTCATAAATTCAGCATGACCCAAGTTGCCGATTTATCCGCTCCTGTTGAACGCGCCCTTCTGCCAGAGGCGCGCTGGCGGGCTACCCTGCGCCGTTACCTGCCCGCCGTGGCCGTATTCATCCTCGGCATTGCGCTGTGGGAGTTTTTGGTGACGGCTTTCAACATTGAAGGCTTTCTTCTGCCTAAGCCCAGCGTCATCGCGGCCACCTTCATGGTGGAACTGCCGGTGATTTTGCCCGCCGGCCTGTTCACCCTGCGCGGCGCGGTGGGCGGCTTCCTCATTGGCAGTGCGCTCGCCATTGGGGTGGCCTTCGCCACTGCCCGCTGGACAACGATCAACGAAGGCCTGATGCCGTTTGCCATTGCCGTGAACAGCACGCCCATCGTGGCGTTGGCGCCCATCATGAACAACTGGTTCGGCGTCACCAATCCGTGGGCCCGCATGAGCATTGTGGCCCTCATCGTTTTCTTTCCGGTGATGATTAACATGGTGAAGGGCCTCACACAAGTGGGTGCTAACCCGCTAGAACTGATGCGCTCTTACGCCGCCAGTGATTTCACCACCATGTGGAAATTGCGCCTGCCCAATGCTCTGCCTTTTGTCTTTAGCGCCTTCAAAGTCGGCAGTACACTCAGCGTGATTGGCGCAGTGGTGAGCGAATATTTCGGCGGCACACGGGAGGCTTTGGGAGTTTATATTTCGCAACAAGCCGCGCTCTTTCGCTTTGCGGAGGCCTGGTCAGCCATCATCATCGCCTGTCTGATGGGCATCCTGTTCTATGGCATCATCTTGATTTTGGAGCGACTGATCATGCCCTGGTACGTCTCGTTTAGGCAAAGCGAGTGAGTAAACGGTGAACCGAGGGCAATCAATAACACAATGTTCGCCCACTGTTCACCCAATAACCATAACCACCCCAGAGGAGGTGAAACTCAGCAAACTAAAACCTGTTGACTATTCGCTCAGCACCGTTCACTTCTATTCTTTCGGAGGAGACTTTTATGAAACGCAAGTTTTTGTTCGCTTTCACCATTGTGGCGCTATTACTGGCCGCCTGCCAGCCCGCCGCCACTACCGAAGCGCCCCAACAAACCGTCAACATCACCTTACAATTGCAATGGGTAGCTCAAAGCCAGTTTGCCGGTTACTACGCCGCCGTGGCCAAAGGCTTTTATGCTGAAGAAGGCCTGAATGTCACCATCAAAGAAGGCGCCGTAGATATTGTGCCGCAACAAGTGCTGGCCTCCGGTCAGGCAGATTTCGCCGTCTCATGGGTGCCTAAAGCGCTTTCTTCCCGTGAGCAGGGCGCCAAAATCGTAAACATTGCTCAGGTTTTCCAGCGCAGTGGCACACTCATGGTTTCATGGGCCGATTCCGGCATTAGCAAGCCCGAGGACTGGAAAGGCAAAAAAGTGGGCACGTGGGGCTTTGGCAATGAATTTGAGCTGTATGCCGCTATCACCAAGGCCGGCCTGAACAAAGATACAGACATGACCATCGTCCAGCAAAACTTTGATATGAACGGCCTGCTCAACCGCGAGATTGACGCCGCGCAAGCCATGACGTACAACGAGTACGCGCAAGTGCTGGAAACCATCAACCCCGCCACCGGTCAACTGTATCAACCCTCGGATTTGGTGGTGATTGATTTCAATGAAGTGGGGACAGCCATGTTGCAAGACGCGCTCTGGGCGCGTGAGGATTGGCTGGCCGACGCGGCGAACCAAGATATTGCCGTGCGCTTCCTCAAAGCCACTTTCAAAGGCTGGATTTTCTGCCGCGATAACTTTGACGAGTGCGTAGATATTGTATTGGCTAACGGCCCGACGCTGGGCAAAGGCCATCAGGCTTGGCAGTTAAACGAAATCAACAAGCTGGTGTGGCCTTCCCCGGCGGGCATTGGCGTGATGGATAAAGCGCTGTATGACCAGACCGTTGAAGTGGCCGTCTCCACCGGCAACCTCAAGGCCGCGCCGGATGCGGGTGCATACCGCACGGACTTGGCGCAAAAAGCCGTGGATGAGCTAAAAGCCGCGGGCGTGGATGTAACCGGCGCTAGCTTTACGCCCAAGACAGTGGAAGTGACGGAGAACGGCAAGTAGCGTCAGTTAGCCGTAAACAGTGAACAGTAAACAGTTATAACGCTGTTTACTGTTCGCGTACCCACTGTTTACTACCCAACCGTATGAAACCCTCTCCCTTCACCTATCACGCCCCAGAAACGTTGAAAGCCGCGTTGGCCTTGAAGGCCGAGTACGGCGATGAGGCGAAATTTTTGGCAGGCGGGCAAAGCCTAATCCCGGCCATGAACTTCCGCGCCACACAACCGGAGCGGCTGATTGATGTGAACGGGTTGAGAGAGTTGGACTTTGTGAAAACGGAGGGCGCCGAGCTTCGGCTGGGCGCCCTCACCCGTGTGCGGCGTTTAGAGCGCGAGCGGCTCATCAAGCAATGGTCACCGCTCCTCGCCGAAACCGTGCCCCACATCGCTCATCCACAAATCCGTAATCGCGGCACGGTGGGTGGTTCATTGGCCCACGCTGATCCGGCGGCGGAATTGCCGGTGATTCTGCTGGCGCTCAATGGCCGCGTGCGGGCGCAATCCACTTCCGGCTCCCGTTGGCTGAACGCAGATGAGTTTTTCATCACCCTGTTCACCACCACCTTGCAAGCGGACGAAATGCTGGTGGAGGTGGCTTTGCCCCAATTGCCCGCCCGCACCGGCACAGCATTTTTAGAAGTGGCGCGGCGGCATGGGGATTACGCCATGATGGGCGTGGCCGCCGTGGTAACGCTGAATGAAAGCGGTGTTTGTACCTCAGCGCGGCTAGTGTATCTAAACGCTGGAGACAAACCCATGTACGCCGCGCAGGCCAGCGCCGCACTCAACGGCCATGCGCTTACGGAGGCCTCCATCGCCGAAGCCGCATCTCTGGCCTCATCCCAAGAAATTGAGCCGATGGGCAATTTACATGCCTCACCCGCCTTTCAACGCCATTTGGCCGCCGTGCTTACCAAACGGGCACTGAGGTTGGCGGCAGAAAGGGCGGTTGCGTAAATCGTGAAGCTCCTCCCGTTTCACGTTTCACATCTCACGTTTCACGTTTCTCTATGACTGAACTTCACTCTCTCAAATTCACCGTCAACAGCCAAACATATGAAAAGCAAGTGGAAGCCCGCCTGCTGTTGAGCGATTTTTTGCGGCATGAGTTGGGATTGAGCGGCACACATGTGGGCTGTGAACACGGCGTGTGCGGGGCGTGCACCATTTTATTTGACGGTGAGCCGGTGCGTTCCTGCCTCATGCTGGCGGTGCAAGCCAACGGCCATGAATTGCACACCGTGGAAAGCCTGGGCACACCTAATAAACTTCACCCTTTGCAAGAAGCGTTTTGGGAAAAGCATGGCCTGCAATGCGGTTACTGCACGCCCGGCATTTTGATGACTCTCAAAGCCTTTTTGCGTGAGAACCCAACGCCCACCGAAGCCGAAGTGCGCGAGGCCCTTTCCGGCAATCTGTGCCGTTGCACCGGCTACCAAAACATTGTAGATGCGGCGATGTTAGCCGCTGAAAAATTGAAGGCCTGAACAAACAGAGAATTGAAGGAGTCGAGAATTCTCGGCTCCTTCAATTCTCAAATTCTTTTTCATGAATTTACTTGAACTAACCGCTGCCCTTCGTTCCAGCTCCCTCCACCTCTCCGATTATTTGGCGCAATTGGAAACGCGCTTTGCAGAGCGTGAGCCGGAGGTGCTGGCTTTCATGCCCGAAGCTGGCCGTTGGGACAGATTGAATTACGAGGCGCAACTTCTGCTGGAGAAATATCCGGAGCCGGAGCAACGCCCAGCCCTGTTTGGCGTGCCCGTTGGCGTGAAAGATATTTTCCATGTAGATGGTTTTATCACCACCGCCGGAAGCAAACTGCCCCCGGAAGTTTTGCACGGAGTGGAGGCCGAAAGCGTTTCTCGTCTCAAACAGGCGGGCGCGTTAATTCTGGGTAAAACTGTCACAACGGAATTTGCCTACTTTGCCCCCGGCCCCACGCGCAACCCGGTAAGTCCCGCAGGGACGCTTCATACCCCCGGCGGTTCCAGCAGTGGCTCAGCGGCGGCAGTGGCGGCCGGGCTAGCGCCGCTCACTCTGGGCACGCAAACCATCGGCTCCATCGTGCGGCCTGCTTCATTCTGCGGCGTGGTGGGCTTTAAGCCCAGTTATGAGCGCGTCTCGCGCGAGGGCGTGATTCCGCTCTCACCCTCGCTAGACCACATTGGCCCGTTTGCCAGCAGTGTGGCGGGCGTGCAACTCGCCGCCAGCGTGTTAATCGCCGATTGGCAACCATCCAGCGTCCATCGTCTGCCAGCCTTTGGTATTCCGGATGGCCCTTATTTGCACAACGCCGAACCAGAAATGTTGGCGCACTTTGAAGCCACAGTAGACAAAATCCAAGCGGCGGGTTACAGCGTGCGCCGCGTAGCCGCCATGCCCAACTTTGAAGACATCCAGGCGCGGCAAACCGTAATCGTCAGCGGTGAAGCGGCCCGCGTTCACGCCGTATGGTTCTCACAGTTCAAATCGGTTTATCACCCACGCACGGCGGAGTTGATTGAGAACGGCCAGAAAATTTCCGATGCAGAGCTAGAAGCCGCGCGTGCGGGCCGCATCCAACTCCGAGAAGAACTGACGGCGTTGATGAATGCACACGGCATTGATATTTGGTTGGCTCCCAGCGCGCCCGGCCCGGCCCCCGCCGGCCTAGAAAGCACCGGCAAGCCGGTGATGAATTTACCGTGGACGCAGGCCGGTTTGCCTGCACTGAATTTACCGAGCGGCACCATTAACTCTTTGCCCGTTGGCTTGCAACTTATTAGCGGCTGGCAAAAAGATGAAGAACTTTTAGCATGGGCGCAGTTGATTGAGAAAGCAATTTAAACCGCAAAGGCGCAAAGCCCGCCAAGGCTTCGCGGTGAAAAAGTCTGCATGAACATTCAGAGTGAAATCCGAAAAGGCACTTACTACGATTCCGTGGTGTTGATGCAACTGCAACGCGCCCTGCTCGGTTTGCCCGGCGTGGCGGATGCCGGCGTGGTGATGGCCACCCCCGCCAACCGTGAACTACTGGAACAAAGCGGCCTGCTGGTGGGAAGCGCCCAAGCCGCCAACCCCGATGATTTGCTCATCGTCGTCAAAGCTGAAGATGAAGCGGCGGCTAAAGAGGCGCTCAGCCAAGTAGATGCCCTGCTGGCCAAACGCCGCTCGGCCACCGCTACGGAATTTCGCCCACGCAGTGTAGAGGCGGCGGCCAAGCTTCTGCCGGAGGCGCAATGGGCGCTGGTGAGCGTGCCGGGCCGTTACGCGGCTGGCGTAGCGCGCGAAGCCCTCAACTTGGGCAAACATATTTTCCTTTACAGCGATAACGTGACGTTGGCCGATGAAATTGAGTTGAAGCGGCTGGCGCAGACCAAGGGCCTGTTAGTGATGGGGCCAGATTGTGGCACGGCCATCATCAACGGCGTAGGCTTGGGCTTTGCCAACCATGTGCGGCGCGGAAACATTGGTTTGGTAGGCGCCAGCGGCACCGGCTTACAAACGGTTACCAGCCGCATTCACCAACTCGGCGCGGGCGTTTCTCACGCCATTGGCACGGGCGGGCGAGATTTGAAAGCCGAAGTGGGTGCGCTTACGGCGCATCAGGCTTTAGATGTGCTGACCCGTGACGCAGAAACCAAAGTGATTGTGCTCATCAGCAAGCCGCCCGCGCCGGAAGTGGCCACGCGCCTGCTCAACGCCGCACAAGCTTGCGGTAAACCAGTGGTTATCAATTTTATCGGTTACCCGCCGCCCGCGCGCACGCTGGGCAACCTGCACTTTGCCGCCGGTTTGAGCGAAAGCGCGGAAATAGCCGTTGGGTTATTAGAGAATTGGAGAATTGGAGAATTCTCTAGTTCTCCTATTCTCAATAAATATTTACGCGGCCTATTTTCCGGCGGCACGCTGGCGTATGAAGCCATGTTGGTGTTGCAAGCTACGCTATTCCCGTTGTATTCCAATTCTCCAATAACCAATAACCAATTACTTGAAGATCCGCTTCATAGCCGCGCACACTCCATCATTGATATGGGCGGTGATGAGTTTACGGTGGGCCGCTTGCACCCGATGATGGATAACGATTTGCGCGTACGGCGCATCAAACAAGAAGCGGCTGACCCGGAAGTAGGCCTGATTTTGCTCGATGTGGTGCTAGGCGAGAGCGCCCACCCCAACCCCGCTGGCGAACTGGCGCCCGCCGTTGCAGAAGCAAAGCGCGAGGGCTTAGAGTTTGTGGCCGTCATTGTGGGCACAGATGCAGACCCGCAAAACATGGCCGCCCAAGTGGAGCAAATGCAATCGGCGGGTTGCATCGTGTTCACCAACCCCAGCGAGGCATTGGCCTATGTGAGCGGCCGTTTTAGCAGAACGCCAGCGACGGCCACACCACCCGTCTCGCTCAGTAGTTTTTCGCAACCACTCGCCGCCCTCAACATCGGCGTGGAGTCGTTCCATCTCAGTTTGCAGTCCCAAGGCGCTCAATCTGTGCAAGTGGATTGGCGCCCGCCCGCCGCTGGCAATGAAAAGTTGGCCGGCATTTTGGCCAAGATGAAGAAAAAGTAGAGTCTCTCATGGATATTGAAAACGCAAACCAAACCGCTCTCAACCATTTGATGGATGCGCGCCCGATTCTGAAGGGCGTGGCTACCGCGCGGGATGTGATTCCCGGCATGCGGGCCAATTTACTCTTGCACGCCGGCCCGCCCATTGAGTGGGCGCGCATGTCTGGCCCACTGCGCGGCGCAATGATTGGCGCGATGCTGTTTGAGGGGCTGGCCAAAACCGAAGCCGAAGCGGTGGCGCTGGCTGAGCGCGGCGAGGTGCAATTTGAGCCGTGCCACGAGCATGCAACGGTAGGGCCGATGGCCGGGGTCACATCCGCTTCTATGCAGGTGTACGTAGTGGAAAATGTGACTCACGGCAACCAAGCGTTTTCCAACCTCAACGAAGGCTACGGCAAGGTTTTGCGCTACGGGGCTTACAGTGAAGACGTACTGAAGAAACTGCGCTGGATGAACGAAACGCTTGGCCCGGCCATTGGTGAAGCGCTGGCGGCCAGCAATGGCATTGATTTGCGCGCGCTGATTGCCGAAGCCCTGCACATGGGCGATGAGGGCCACAACCGCAACAAAGCCGGTTCCCTGCTCTACCTCAAACAACTTGCGCCGTTGCTAGCTAAAACCATGAAGGATTCAGCCGCGCTGGCTGATGTGTTGCAATTTATTGGGGATAATGCCCTAAGTGTGCTAAACCCGGTGATGGCGGCCTGCAAAGCAATGACGGACGCCGCGCACGGCATTGAGGGGAGCACCATCGTGACCACCATGGCCCGCAACGGCACGGATTTCGGCATTCGCGTCAGCGGCTTGGCCGGCCAGTGGTTTACGGCGCCAGCGGAAATTCCGGTGGGGTTGTTCTTCTCCGGCTTCTCACAAGCAGATGCCAACCCGGATATTGGCGATAGCGCCATCACCGAAACCGCCGGCATTGGCGGCTTTGCCATGGCCACCGCGCCGGCCATCGTTACCTTTGTGGGTGGCACACCCAAAGACGCCTTCAACGCCACGCTGGAAATGTATGAAATCACAGCCGGTGAGCACAAACACTTTTCCATGCCCGCGCTGGAATTCCGTGGCACGCCCACCGGCATTGATATTCGCAAGGTTGTGGAGTTAGGCATCACGCCGCGCATCAACACCGGCATTGCGCACAAAAACCCCGGCGTGGGCCAAGTAGGCGCTGGCCTCGTGCGCCCGCCGCTGGCGATTTTTGAACAAGCCATTGTGGCGTATGCAGAAAAATACAATCTATGAGAATTGGAGGATTTGAGAATTGAAAGGTAAAGATGCCGACTTCATTTGAAGATTTAAGGATGCTAAAGTCTATAAAAGAAATTGCCGATGCCGTGTATCGAGTAGCGGCGCGGTGGGATGATTTTGCCCGCGATGTGCTTGGCAAACAACTGGCCCGCTCTACGGACTCCATTGGCGCCAATATCGCTGAGTCCTTTGGGCGTTTTAATTGAGGCGAGAAAGTGCAATTTTTATACTATGCCCGTGGCAGTTTATTTGAGACCAAATACTGGCTCAATCGCGCCATCGCCCGCGAATTAATGGCTAAGGCCGAAGCTCAAAACTATGCCGCCCAACTGTCTAACATCGCGCGCCAGCTAAATCATTTCATTTCCAGCCTAAAGTCACAGAAATCAGGCGAAATCACCGTGGCAAAAACCCTCCGCGAAAGCCCCACTCAATACATCACCGAAAACTTGCCTAGCAGCTTTCCAGACGTACTCTTCGATGAACAGGAAATTTCTTGGCTAGCAACCTAATTCTCTAATCCTCCAATTCTCTGATTTTCTCAAGGAGCCTCTATGTCCCCAATCTACGATCTTTCTCAGCCGTTAGATGCCAACTGTTCGTTTTGGCCGTTCTACCCACCGTTTGAGGTGAAGTACATCAAGCGCAAGGCGGAGCATGGCGTGAACGCGCAGTACATCATGACTTCCAACCACATGGGCACGCACTTGGATGCGCCGCGCCACTTTGTGACCAAAGGCAAAACCGTGGACCAACTGCCCCTCAACTGGCTGTGGGGGCCGGGCGTGATTGTGGACTTGAGCGATATGCTGGACGACCTTGATATGTTCACGCCGAAGGATATTGAAGACCGCGTGGAAGTCCGCGAGGGCGATATCCTGTTTATCCACACCGGCTGGCACAAGTATTCCTTCCACAGCGAAGACGCGGACGAAGAGCGCTACATCCACCGCCACCCAGGCCCGCATTACAGCATTTGTGATTGGTTGTTGAAAAAGAAAGTGCATGTGTGGGGCGTGGACATGATTTCCACCGACCATCCGATGAATTTGCCCATTGGCCGCTTCTTGGGTAAAGGCGGCTTGGAACACTGGCAAAAAGTGCGCGCCAAGGTGGAAGCTAAATTTGGCGCGGAGAATATTGAGAAGCTCTTTCCGCCGGAAGCCTACCAACTCACGCACAACGCCCTCTTCCCGCATGATTGCGTACACGTGGAAAACCTAGGTGGTGAAATTGGCAACCCGGCCCTGCACAACCGACGGCTGATTCTGGGCGCGTTCCCGTGGAAGTTCGCGGGCGGCGAAGCGGCCTTCTGCCGCGCGGTGGCGTGGCTGGATGAGAGCGCGAAACCAGCTAAAAAATCACAAGCCAAAGCCAAGCGCAAGAAATAGAGCGTAAAACGTGAAACGTGGCTGAGCGAAACGGCTCTCACCTTTCACGCATCACGGTTCCTAAAACTATGGCTACTCGTTACTTCGGCGCATCAGTCAAACGGAACGAAGACCCGAAATTGCTCACGGGGCAGGCGTTGTTTGTGGATGATGTGGAATTGCCCGGCCTTCTGCACGCCGCCTTTTACCGGAGTGCGTACGCGCATGCGCTGATTAAGCGCATTGATGTTTCGCGCGCACTGAAGCGGCCCGGCGTTCTCGCTGTGTACACTGCAGAAGATTTGGGCGATTACTGGAAGCCCGGCCCACTGTTGGTGCCGCCGCCGCCCGTGGAGGGCCGCATCTTCAATGAGCGCACGCAAGTGCCGCTGGCAAAGGGCAAAGTGAAACATGTGGGCGAGCCGGTGGCGCTGGTAATTGCCGAAAGCCGCTACCTCGCCGAAGATGCGCTGAGTGATATTGAAATTGACTTTGAGCCCTTGCCCGCCGTGGTGGATATTGAGAAAGCGCTGGACGCGAACGCGCCCATCATTCATGATGGCTTGGAGAACAACCTCGCCGCGCATGTGCTTCAGCGCAAAGGCAATTACGCCGAAGCGAAAAAGCAAGCCGCTATAATTGTGCGCCGCCGCTTTCTGTATGACCATGGCTCATCCGCGCCGATGGAGACGCGCGGCGTGGTGGCGCAGTGGGATAAACGCGCGGGCAAACTGACGGTATGGGACACCACGCAAGCGCCCGTCGTAATCCGTAACGGCTTGGCCGCTATGCTGGGGTTGAACGAAAAACAAGTGCGGGTGATTGCGCCCTTCATCGGCGGCGGCTTTGGCCCCAAAATTATGATGTTCTACCCCGAAGAAGTGCTGATTCCGTGGGCGGCCATGCAACTGGAGCGGCCGGTGAAGTGGATAGAAGACCGCGCCGAAAACTTTGTGGCCACCACCAACGAGCGCCATCAAATCCATTACGCCGAAATGGCGCTCAACGCCGAGGGCAAGATTCTAGGCATTCACGATACCTTCTTCCATGACACGGGCGCATACGACCCCTACGGCCTGACCGTGCCGCTCAACAGCCAATGCACCTTGCTGGGGGTTTATCACGTGCCGAACTACACCAGCGAGTTTAAGGCCGTGTTCACCAATAAAACCATCGTCACGCCGTATCGCGGCGCAGGGCGGCAACACGGCGTATTTGTAATGGAGCGCTTGCTGGATTTAGCCGCGCGGGAACTGAAGCTGGACCGGAACGAAATCCGCCGCCGTAACTTTATTCCGCCGGAAGCATTCCCGTACAACAATGAAGTGATTTATCAAGACTTTGCGCCGCTGATTTACGATAGCGGCAACTACGCACCCATCTTAGAAAAAGCGCTGGAGCTGATTGAGTACGAAAAGTTCAAGCGCGAAGTGCAACCGCAAGCGCGCACGCAGGGCAAGCACTTGGGCATTGGCGTAGTGTGCTATGTGGAAGGCACCGGCATCGGCCCATATGAGGGCGCAAAAGTGCAGGTGCAGGCCAGCGGCAAAGTGAGCGTGGCTACGGGCGTGGGCACGCAAGGGCAAGGCCACTTCACCAGCTTCGCGCAGTTGGTGGCAGAGCAAGTGGGCGTGGATGTGCGCGATGTGGAAGTGGTGACGGGCGACACCGATCAGTTTTATTGGGGCGCGGGCACGTTCGCCAGCCGCGGGGCCGTGGTGGCGGGCAATGCCATCAACGAAGCGGCGAAAGACGTGCGCAAGAAAATTCTGCGTGTGGCGGCGGAAGCGCTGGAAGCGGCGGAGGAAGACTTAGAAATCTCCAACGGCGAGGTGCGGGTGAAGGGCGTTCCGACGCGGAGCATTAAATTAGGCGCTTTAGCCCAGCGCGCTAACCCGATGCGCGGCGCGGTGAAGCCGGGCACCGAGCCGGGCTTGGAAGCCACCAATTATTTTGGCCCGGAGCGCGGCGCAACGGCCAGCGGCGCGCACGCTATGATTATTGAGCTTGACCCGGAAACCATGATGCTGGAAATCAAAAAATATGTGGTGGTGCATGATTGCGGCCACGTCATCAACCCTATGATTTTGGAAGCGCAAGTGCAGGGCGGCGTGGCGCAAGGCATTGGCAATGCTTTCTATGAGCAACTGGTGTATGACGAAAACGGCCAACTGCTCAACGCCTCGTTTATGGATTATTTGCTCCCCACCGCGCTAGATGTGCCGCGCATGGTAGTAGGCCACCAAGAAACGCCCTCGCCCCTCAACCCGCTCGGCGTGAAGGGTGCGGGCGAGGCCGGCGCCATCCCCGTTGGCCCGCTCTTTGCGCAAGCTATTGAAGATGCGCTGAACCTTGACGGTTTTGAGATTTTAGAAATCCCCCTCAGCCCCAACCGGCTGTGGGAACTGGTGCAAGCGCGAGAATTGGAGACGTAGAAATTTTCCAGTTCTTCAATTCTCTATGATTCTTGTAACCGGCGCGGCAGGCAAAACGGGGCGGGCGCTGATTGAGAAACTGGCGGCGCGCGGGCAGGCTGTGCGAGCATTGGTGCGCGCGGGCTCAAACGGCGTTCTGAGCGGAGTACCGCGCCTTTCAACTAAGTTTCTAACTAAACTTGATGCGCAGCGCGCAGTCGAAGGAGCCGCTCTAGTGGAACAAGTTGAAGGGGATTTGCTAGACGCGGCATCCCTCCAAAAAGCGCTGAAGGGCGTGCGGGCGCTGTACTTCATCTGCCCCAATATGCACTCAGAAGAGGCCGTTATTGGTGAATTGGTTATTGGGCTGGCCCGTGAAGCGGGCGTACAACATTTTGTTTACCATTCAGTACTTCACCCACACGCGGAAGCCATGCCCCACCACTGGAATAAAATGCGCGTGGAAGAAAAATTGTTTGCTTCTGGCCTGCCGTTTACTATTTTGCAACCCACGGCCTACATGCAAAATCTGCGCGCCAACTTCAGAGATGATGTTCTGCGCAACCCATATCCGGTAGAAACCGAACTTAGCCTGATTGATGTGAACGATGTGGCCGAGGCCGCCGCCGCCGTGCTCACCGAGCGCGGCCACGAAAACGCCATCTATGAATTGTGCGGTACGCCTCCCCTCTCACAAACACAAGTGGCGGAAGTTTTTAGCCAAGTGTTGGGCCGCCCTGTGCGCGCAGAAGCGGCGCCGCTGGAAACTTGGGAGCAAACCGCTCGCGCCGCCGGCCTAAGTGATTACGCCCGCGAAACCCTACTCGCCATGTTTCGTTATTACGCGCAACACGGCTTGGCGGGCAACCCTAACGTTTTGCGCTGGTTGCTAAAGCGCGAACCAACTGCGCTGGAAGAATTCGCTCGGCAGAATTTGGCGTAGCGCATATTCCTTTTACGCGCCACGCTTTACGTTTCACGCATCACGTGCAAGCCCTCACCACCACCCCCGCCGCGCAAAACTGGCTGGCCAACACTCAGCAAGCCCGCGTGCTGAACGCCTTTGGCCGCGCTTGCAACTTGGTGAATGAACGCGGTGAAGTGCTGGCACTCCTCACGCAAGAACTGCCGCTCACACCCTTTGCCCTGCGCGTGGAAACGGCTGAACCACGCCCATTTGAGAATGTGTGTGCGGAAACAGGGGTGCGCGTGGAAAAAGAGTTATTGAGAATTGGAGAATTGGAGATTAACACACATGCCGCGCGGTTGTGGAACCCTCAACCGGATTGGAAAGCCGTGCGCGCCACCTTGGCCAATGCCACGCGGCTGGCCCAACTTTCTGAGTTGGCTTTAGCTATTGGCAAAGAGGGCAGTTTGCTGGAAGCTCCGCACCGCTGGCCGGCGCAAACACAACTTATTCAAGCCTTGCGTGCGCGTAATTTGCCGGAAGCGATTTCAGCGGCGCAAGCGTTAGCCGGGCGCGGCTCTGGCCTCACGCCCGCTGGAGATGATTTTATTGTGGGCGCTCTGCTGGCCGTGTGGGCCGGCCTTTACACTAAAGAAGCCGAAAAACTTTGTATGCCGCTGGCAGAAGTGGCCGCGCCGCGCACCACCACGCTTTCCGGTGCATATCTCCACGCCGCCGCCCGCGGCGAATGTACCGAACAGTGGCATAATCTATTCCAAGTCTTACAAACTAACAACGTAAATGAGTGGGTATTGGTGATTAGTGATTTACTCGCCATCGGCCACACCTCTGGCGCGGATGCATTGGCCGGCTTCATCGCTAATTCTCAAATTCTCCAATCCTCTAATTCAAGGAGTCTTCTATGAAAACCCTCATCCAAAATGGCACGCTGGTTACCGCTTCAGAAACCTTTCAGGCAGATTTGTTGATGGAGAACGGCAAGATTGCGCTGATTGGCCTGAACTTGCCCACAGACGGCGCACGAGTGATAAACGCAACGGGCAAATATGTTTTGCCCGGCGCCATTGATGTGCACACCCATTTGGAATTGCCGTTCGGCGGCACCGTTTCCAGTGATGACTTTTACACCGGCCACAAAGCGGCGGCCTTTGGCGGCACCACCTTCCATATTGATTTTGCCGTGCAAGCCAAAGGCGAGCGCCTGCATCAAACCGTGGAGCGCTGGCACGCTAAAAGCAAAGATAAAGCCGTGCTGGATTACGGCTATCACATGGCGATTGCGGATTTGACGGATGATGTGTTGAACGAAATCCCTGAGATGGGGCAAGAGGGTATCCCCTCGCTCAAGCTGTTTATGGCCTACAAAGGTGTCTTGCAGATTGACGACACCACACTGTTCAAAACCATGCTTAAAGCCGCCGAAAACGGCATGTTGGTGATGGTACATGCTGAGAACGGTGATGCGATTGACATTTTAGTGAAGGATGCGCTGGCCAAAGGCCATACCTCAGCGGAGTGGCACGCCCTCACCCGCCCAGATTGGGTGGAAGGCGAAGCGACCAACCGCGCCGTGGCGTTGGCGGCGGTGGCGGGTGCGCCGTTGTATGTGGTGCACGTCACCTGCGCCAAAGCGGTGGAGGCCATTGCAAGTGGCCGCGCCAAAGGCGCAAAAGTGATGGGCGAGACGTGCGTGCAATACTTCCACTTTACGGTAGATAACCTGCGCCAGCCGGATGGCTCCAAGTTTGTGTGTTCGCCGCCCATCCGCACCACGGCGGATCACGCCGCGCTGTGGAAGGCCATCCGCGCCAATGACTTGCAAATTATTTCCACTGACCATTGCCCCTTTACCTACGATGGCACTAAAACTTTGATGTACGAGGGCCACTCCTTCCAACTGCCGGGCAAGGAGTTGGGCAAAGATAACTTCAGCAAGATTCCGAATGGCCTGCCGTGTATTGAAGACCGAATGCCGATTTTGTGGACGTACGGCGTGGGCCAGGGGCACATGAGTTTGAATCGGCTGGTGGAAACCTGTTGCACCAATCCGGCCAAGATCTTCGGCCTGTATCCGCACAAGGGCACGCTGGCCGTGGGTGCGGATGCGGATGTGGTGATTTGGGACCCAAACAAGAAAAAAGTGGTGAGCGCGGCTAACTCACACCAGCGCACAGATTACAACTTATTTGAAGGCTGGGAAATTACGGGCCTGCCGGAGAAAGTGTTCCGGCGCGGGGAACTATTAGTGGATGGTGATGAGTGGCACGGGCAACGCGGCTCCGGCCAGTTTACGCGCCGCGCGGCGAATGCGGAAATACTGTAACACTGACAAAATGGCAAGGTAAGTGGGTGACAAGGTGAAGAGATGCCGCTCGCCTTGTCACCCACTCACCCTTTCACCCCTGCACCAAACCACCTCACCGCTCCCCCTCCGCCCACAACTGCATACCGTTCGTTATCAGCTTCACCGTGCCGCGTTCAGCCGTGGAGAGAACGGTGCGGCCAGCCAGCAAAGCGGCTTGTTCCGGCGTGAGGCGCGTGGCCGCATCGGCGGAGAGAATGATGACGGTGGGGTTCACCGCTTCCACCAACTCAACCGTGAGCGCGCGCAGGGTACTTCTCGTGAGCAAAAGCACTGTGCTGGGCGGCAGTTCTGCGGCATTCACTTCCTGCAAGTTCAGCGGCAGGAGGGCAGAGAAACGCCCCCACTCCACGCGCACCACACTGCCACGCTCGCTATCCATCAGAATTTTTAGCTGTGCGCCCTCACCCAAGTTGTACGTGGGCAATTCTGCGGCAGGGTGAATGAACACAGAGCGCGCATTGAGAGCGGCGCTCAACGCCGGGTACGCCGAACCGCCACGCGTAGCCTGCGTGAGCGCGGCCTGTTGCACGCGGTAACGCTCCAGCAAATCTGGTAGGCCGCCAATATTTTCATCTTGCACCGCGCCCACCACCAGCAAATCTAGTTGCGGTGTGAACAGCGGCAGATGTTGCGCGAGGCCGCGCACTAAAACATTGCCGCTCGGCCCGCCGTTAATCAGAGCGTACTGACCGGACGGCGTCTGAATCAGCACGCCTTCCCCCTCACCCACATTCAACACCGTAAGTGTAAGCTGGCCCGCTTGCGGCAAAGTGAAGAAACTGCCCCACGCGTAAAACGCCACTAAACTCAGCGCGGCCAAACCACCCGCAGGCGCAAACTCTTGGGTGAGCCGCGCCCACCAACTGGGCCGCGCTTCAACTGGCTTCTGACTCATCCACGTCCAGCCAAACAGCGCCGCATAAAACATCAGCACCAACACTGGCGCAACCTCTCCCAACGCCAATGAAGCGCCGGGCACACGGGCAAACACATCTACAAAGGCCAGTGTGTACGCTGTGAACGGATACGCCAACCACGCGGCCACTTGGCCCAACGGTAACCACACCAAGCCCAGCAGTAGCGCCACGCCGCCCAAAATCATCACCGCTGGTTGCACGGGCAAAATCAAAACGTTAGCCACTAAAGAGATGATGGAAACTTGGCGGAAAGTGTAGGCCAAGATGGGAAGCGTGGTAATTTGCGCGGCCAGCGTAAGCAGAAACAAATCGCTGGCGAAGCTCGCCAGCCGCGCGGCGCGTTCGGCGCTCAGGCGCTTTTCCAGCCAATTTTGCACCGCCACTTTCAAAGCATCACCATACAGAATTAAGCCCAAGGTGGCGGCGGCGCTGAGCTGAAAACCCACATCCCACAACGTGAGTGGGTTGACCAACGTCATGCCAAAGGCGGCCAACGCCAATAAATTCAAGCCCGCACCACTGCGGCCTAAGCGTTGCCCAATCACGCCCAAACTGCCCATGATGGCGGCCCGCACCACCGAAGCGCTCGCGCCTACCAGCACCGTGTAAAACACAATCACCAAAATCGTTAGCAGTGCGCCACGGTTCGGCCCCGCCACGCGTGAAAACAGAGTCATAAACAGGCCCACAAGAATTGCGATATTGAAGCCTGAGATGGCCACGATATGGCTGGTGCCGGTTGTGCTGAACTGGTCTTTGATGGTTTGCGGGATGCGCGACTCTACGCCGAGCAAAATGCCCTGAAGCAATGCGGCGTGCGGCTCTGGAAAAAGTTGCTCTATTGTGTTGAGCGCATGGGCTTTGAAATTGAAGATGGGCTGATACAACCAGTGGCCTTGTTCGGCGGCTAGAAATTCCACCTCGGCTTGCCGCACTTGCGAGTACACGCCCAGCCTCGCCAAATAATCACGGTACGAAAAGCTCTCAAACTCCGGCGGCGTTTCTAAGTTGCCAATGATGCGCACGCGGTCACCGTAGTGCCAGCGCGGCTCACCCGTGGCGTTCAGCCGTTCTGGTGAAAGTGAGGGCGCATACACCAGCGCCACGCCACTCACAGGCCGCGCGGCTTCGTTCAACAGCGTCAGCGTCTCCACTTGTACGCGCAAGTTAGTGCGCGTATCGCGCTCATCCGGCTCATCCCACACTACGCCTTCAATCACCACGGTGCCTACATCATTGAAATGAGCGAGTGTGGTTTCATCAAAGGTGGGTTGGGCAAACTGATACCGCGCACCGCCGAGGGCAAAGGCGATAAGGCAGACCAGCGGCCAACGGAACGCTGGCCGGGCGCGCAATCCAAACAACAGCAGTAACACGCCACCTGCTAATAAAAGCCACATCCACCATGCTGGCGTGAGGAAAGAAGCGGCCACAAGGCCACTAAGCCACGCGAGGACGAGGGAGAGGAGGGGAGACACCAAAAGCGGGATATAAGGAAACTAGGGAAACATTGAAACTATCTGTTACTCAAAACCCAAACCGCTGTAATACGCCCTCGCTTTCACATCAATATATGGAAATCCAGTTAATGTAGTTTCGCGCAGGAAAGACAATATCTTTTGAAACCGTTTGAACTCCTTCAGCGAATTGGGCACTAAGTTCTTTGGGCGCAAGGGGAACATCCAAATCCTGAACGCGTTCAAAAATAGCTTCACACGTTCCACATGCGTTACTGATTAGGTACAACGGGACACCGTACAAATCAAGATACCACCACCACGGGCGATCATTACTATCTCGAATCACGAACGAAAGCGCACCATCTGTTGAAAGAACAACCTCATCAAAGGGCAACATTTCAACGCACAACTTCGCAACAAACTCAATCGGCAAAGTTGGTTTTTAGCCAGCCCACCGCTTGGCTAATATCGGCATCCACGGCGTACTCAATTAAGCGGTCAATCTTGTTGTGGTCATCCAAATTGATATTTTCCCGCAGGGTGGGGTTGAGGCGGCAGTAACGCTCTTTGAGCAGTTGCTTGCACTCATAGTGCGCTACATCCGCTGTGCCATCCACCAGAATACTGACCAAATGTTGGGCCCAGCCAGTGAGGCCAATGCTGGAACCTTCACTGCGGCGCACAAATTGCTGGTTGCGGCCCGTGCCCACAGACAGCAAAACCACTTTCTCTAACGTCACGCGTGAAGATTCGCCCCGCTCATTCATTAACTGCGCTGAATCAAGGGCTTGGGCAAGCGCACAGACGCTAGGGTTGTTGGCTACTACACCGCCATCAATATAACCGTCATATACCGGGAAGTAAGTGGGCGCGGCGCTCGTCCGCAGAGCCACATCTACCACGCGCTCATTCATATCCGAACCGCTCTCCTCACCGGGGAAGTTGTGAAAGAATTTCGCCTTCCATGAGCGGAACTGCTCTGGCCGGTGCGTTTCGTCTTCGGAATTATCCAAATCAAAACTGGAGATGAGCACGTTGCGGGGCAGAAGCTGGCCCAACTGCTTGTCGCCAAAATAGCGGTTCAGGGTTTCGGCTAAATTCCGGTTATCGTACTTGGCGCCGAACAAACTGCCGCCGTCCAACCAATCCGGCACAGGGTTGCTAAAAATCCGGGCGCCATGCTCCACATAGAGTTCCTTGCACTCATCTGCAGAAAAACCGGCGGCCAGCGCCAAAGCTAAAATGCCACCGGTGGAAGTCCCGGCGAATAAATCCACTTTTTGCAAAAAGCCGGGCACGATGGCCTCTAGGCGTTTGAGGAGCACGGCGGACAGCACGCCGCGCACGCCGCCGCCATCGAGTGTAAGAATGCGATAAGGACGCATATCAACCTCCGATTTAGCCATGATTGTAACTCAGTCAAGCCGACCGCATCGCCGGGCCGAGGTTTAGATTAGCCTTTCTTGACAGCGCTTACCGCCGTCAGGTAAAATCCTCGGACTTGCGGGCCTGTAGCGCAGTTGGGAGCGCGCCTCAATCGCACTGAGGAGGTCAAGGGTTCAACTCCCTTCAGGTCCACCAAGTCAGTAGGCAGAAAGCAGAAGGCAATTAAATGCCTTCCGCCTACTGCTTACTGAGAATGGGCCCATAGCGCAGTTGGGAGCGCGTCTCAATGGCATTGAGAAGGTCGAGGGTTCAACTCCCTCTGGGTCCACTAACAATTGATAAAAGCAATGCGCGGGAGTAGTAAGCCATTCCTCAGCGAGCCGGACAAATTGGTGCAAATCCGGCAGGCATTTTAGGAAGTGCCACAAGGCTGAACTCGCCCGTGAGCTTCCGAGCTGAACTAAAGTAGGCCGGACGGGAACGCCCGATACAGCGAACCAAGCGGGCGGCATTTTGCCGCCAAGCAGGGTGGCACCACGGAGTTTCTCCTTCGTCCCTGATTGGATGAAGGAGTTTTTTGTTAATGGCCAAACACATGAAGAGAATGCGATGCCGTCAAAAAGCAAGCCAACTTCAATGTTAGAGAAAATCCGCCAACAACTGCGCGATTTACTTGGCCCGTTGCTTAGCCCCGGCAAACTGGAGCCGAAATTAGTTCCAGTGCGCCGCAACCCGCCTGCCCGCCAGCGCAAAAAATAGCGCTGTATTCTCAGCACAATCACTGCGCGGGCGGCCCACCAGCCGCCCGTTTGCGTAAGGAGAGATTGACATGGCTACCCAGAAAAAGAAAACCACCCCGGCTAAAAAGAAAAAGACGGTGAAGAAAGCCGCCGCGCCCAAAAAAGCCGCGAAGCAGGTAGTGAGCAAAAAAGTAGTGAAGAAAACGGCCCCGGCCCGCAAGAAAGTTGCCGCCAAGCGAACCGCTCCCGCGCGGGCTACGGCAGCCCGTAAGGGCGCTTCGCCTGCATCAGGGCGTAAGGCGCAGGCGCAAAGCGCCCCAACACGCCGCGCGGCTTCCACGGCGAAAAAGGCCGCCCGCTCAGCCTTTCCGCCGCCACCGCCCATCAACCGCTATGAGCCAGCCGCCATTGAGCCGAAGTGGCAGGCGCGGTGGGAGAAAGATCAGTTGTATCGCTCGGTGATTGACTTGAGCAAACCCAAACATTACGCGCTGACGATGTTGCCCTACCCCAGCGGCAACTTGCACATTGGCCACTGGTACGCCATGACGCCGAGCGATGCCCGCGCGCGCTGGATGCGGATGCGGGGTTACAACGTGCTGTTCCCCATGGGCTTTGATGCCTTCGGCCTACCGGCGGAGAACGCCGCTATCAAAGACGGTGTGCACCCCATGAAGCGCACCTACGCCAATATTGAGTACATGCGCCAACAACTGCGCTCGATGGGCGCCATGTTTGATTGGGAACGCGAAGCTGTCTCTTGTGACCCGGAATACTATAAGTGGACAGAGTGGTTCTTTATCCAACTGTTTCAGCACGGGCTGGCATATAAAAAGCTATCGCCAGTGGATTGGTGCCCGAATTGCAACACCACGCTGGCCCGCGAACAGGTGTGGGGCGAAGACCGCCACTGCGAGCGGTGCGGCACGCCCGTCATTAAGAAGAATTTAGATCAGTGGTATTTCCGCACCACTCAATATGCCGATGAACTGCTGAATTTTGTGGGCATAGACTGGCCCGAAAAAGTCCGCGATATGCAGACCAACTGGATTGGGCGGAGCGAGGGCGCGAACGTGGTCTTCAAATCCGAAGCGGGCGACGAAATTGAAGTGTTCACCTCACGGCCCGATACGCTGTGGGGCGCAACGTTCATGGTGCTGGCCCCCGAACACCCACTGGTGGCCAAGCTAACCACGCCAGAACGCAAGGCCGAAGTGGAGGCATACGTAGCGCAGGCCACCCGCCAGACGGATATTGACCGCGAAAGCACTGAAAAAGAAAAGACGGGTGTATTCATCGGCGCGTATGCTGTTAACCCCGTGAATGAGGAACACATCCCGATCTGGATTGCGGATTATGTGCTGATGACTTACGGCACCGGCGCTATCATGGCTGTGCCAGCAGGTGACCAGCGGGACTTTGAGTTTGCGCGCAAGTATGGCCTGAAAATCATCCCCGTCGTTCAACCGGAAGGCCAAACCTTTGATGGCGAGACGATGACCGAAGCATATGATGGCGCAGGCGTGATGATTAACAGCGGCCCGCTGAACGGCATGATTTCTAACGGCGAAAAGGGCCGCAAAAATCCAGCCATTGACGCCGCGATTTCTTTCATTGAATCGCGCGGCGCGGGCAAGGAGGCCATTACCTACCGTTTACGAGATTGGCTGATTAGCCGCCAACGCTACTGGGGCGCGCCTATCCCGATGGTGTACTGCCCTATAGACGGTATTGTGCCCGTGCCTGTTGAGCAACTGCCCGTGACTCTGCCTGAAGATGTGGAGTGGTTGCCCACCGGCCAAAGCCCACTAAAACTACATCCCACCTGGAAGAACACCACCTGCCCCAAGTGCGGCGGCCCAGCGGAGCGCGATACGGATACGATGGATACCTTCATGTGCTCCTCGTGGTATCACCTGCGTTACCTAAGTCCAAAGGAGGCTTCAGCGCCCTTCGCGCAGGATGAGTATAACTACTGGATGCCGGTGGATACCTACACGGGCGGCGCGGAACACGCCACCATGCACCTGATTTACACACGCTTCTTCCACAAGGCTTTGCGAGATATGGGCATTGCCGAAGGCCACGAGCCGATGATGCAACTGCGTAATCAGGGCCAAATTTTAGGGCCAGACGGCCAACGCATGAGCAAGAGCCGTGGCAACGTTATTGACCCGGACGAGCAAGTGCGGCTGTACGGCGCAGATGTTGTGCGCGCGTATTTGATGTTTGGCTATCAATGGAGCGAGGGCGGCCCGTGGAGCACAGAGAACATTCAGGGCGTGGTGCGCTGGCTAAACCGCGTGTGGAACATCGTTGTGGAAACGGCGACTGCCAACGGTCAGCCATCCACCAGCAATGCGGACGAGACCCGAGGCTTGCGCCGCATCACCCATCAAACCATTCAAAAAGTTTCACATGACTTTGAAGAGTTTGAGTTCAATACCGTGGTTTCTGCGCTCATGGAACTGACCAACGCGCTGTACAAGTACCGTGAAACTACCCAAGGCACAGCGGCATGGGCCGAGGCTGTGCGCACATTGTTGCTGTTGAGCGCGCCTGTAGCCCCGCACATCACCGAAGAGTTGTGGGAGCGGCTGGGCCAGCCATACAGCATTCACCAGCAAGCGTGGCCTGTGGCCGACCCGGCCATTGCGGCAGAAGACGTGATTACGATTGTAGTGCAAATCAACGGTAAAGTGCGGGACCGCGTGACCGTGCCCGCCGAAACGGCGGATGAAGCGGTGAAAGCCGCCGCGCTGGCCAGTGAAGGCGCACAGAAATATATGGACGGCAAGCCGCCCAGAAACGTGGTGTACGTGCCCGGGCGACTGGTGAATATTGTGGTGTGAGTAGTTTACAGACCTTCGGGGTTATGCGGCGAACTTTGCCGCCGAGACCTCGAAGGTCTTTTTTAACCTCCTGATTTATCTGTTACCGTTGTTTGCGTATCTATTCGGCCTAACCTTCTCCCAGCGGGAGATCACCCAAAGGTGACAAGCGGTGGCGCGGAGCGCCGGATGAGGGCGAACACTCAGCCTAAATAAGATTACACCGAGGGGGTGCCGCCACCTCGCCATCACCCTCTCAAGGAAAACCCCATGCGCTTTGAAGATTTGAACTGGATGGATGTGGAAAATTATCTCAAGACGGATGACCGCTTGATATTTGTGGTGGGTGCGTGTGAGCAACATGGCTACCTCAGTTTGCTGACGGACATCAAAATCCCGCTGGCGCTGGCGGATGCGGCCTCCGCGCAGACCAACACGTTGATTGCGCCGCCCCTCAACTTTGGCATTTCGCCGTACTTTGCCCACTATCCGGGCACGCTTAGTTTGCGCACCACCACCTTTCTGGCCGTAATTGAAGATTTGGTGCGCTGGGTTTACGCGCAAGGCTTCCGGCGCCTGCTCTTCCTCAACGGGCACGGCGGCAACCATCCGGCCACTGAAATCTTGAACGAGCTGATGAACCAATTGCCAGGCTTGAAAGTAGATTGGTATTCATGGTGGCAGGCCGCTTCAGCGAAGCAAGCGGCGGCGGAAGCGGGCTTAGTTCCCAATCACGCCAACTGGCTAGAAGCGTTCTCCTTCTGCCGCGTGGCGGAACTGCCCGACGGCGTAAAACCGCCCACGCCCGCCTCCCGTCTGCTCAACGCCGAGGAAACGCGCACGCTCTATGGCGACGGCGTGTTTGGCGGTGGGCCGTATTCTGCGCCGGATGAGGTGATGGAGAAACTCTTCAACGCCGCGCTGGCCGATGTGCTGGAAAAACTCCGCTTTGCGTAAACTTAGGCCTCAGAGGCGGGCGCTTCATGATTCAGTAATTTCAAGTCCTTCACGCGCCCACCTCCGAAGTCTAAACTTCGCTGTGGTAAACTTTCCCTTCGCCGAAAGCTTCCTAAATGTCAGCCATTCAAGTCGAAAATCTACGCAAAGTTTTTCGCGTCAGCCAAAAACAGCCCGGTGTGCTGGGCGCGGTAAAGGCGCTGTTGGACCCACGCTACGAAGAAAAAGTAGCCGTGGACGAGATTTCGTTCAACGTGGCGGCGGGTGAGGTAGTAGGCTACATTGGCGTGAACGGCGCGGGCAAATCCACCACCATCAAAATGCTCACCGGCGTGCTGGTGCCTAGCGGTGGGCGCGTACAAGTGCTGGGCCGTGACCCGCACCGTCAGCGCGTGGCCAATGCCAAAGATATTGGCGTGGTGTTCGGCCAACGCTCACAGCTCTGGTGGGATATTGCCTTTATTGAGTCGCTCAACCTAATTGCCAAAATGTATGAAGTGCCGAGTGACCGCTATCAGCAACTCCTCAAACAGTTTAGTGAAACGCTGGAGCTGGATGAGCTTCTGCGCGTGCCCATCCGCAACATGTCCCTCGGCCAGAAGATGCGGGCCGAACTGGCCGCCACGCTCATTCACGAGCCGAAGGTGGTGTATTTGGATGAGCCGACGATTGGCCTCGACTTGATTGTCAAGGAACGCATCCGTGAGTTCATTAAGAAGCAAAACCGCGAGCAAAACATCACCGTGATACTGACCACGCACGATTTAGGCGATATTGAAGAATTGTGCGAGCGGGTGTTGATTATTGACACGGGCCGCATCATCTTTGATGGGCCAATTCGCACCATCAAAGACCAATTCGGCAAGTACCGGGAAATCACCTTTGAAACAGCGGCGGATTTTCAACACGTGAGCGCCCCAGTAGGCGCGGAAGTGGCGGCGCAGGAAGCCCGCCGCCTCACCTTGCGCTTTGACCGCACGCTCACCTCCGCCAGCCAAGTAGCCGCCGCCGTGATGAACCAGATTGAAGTGAAAGATTTTTCGCTTTCTGAGCCGAATTTAGCCGCCATCATCAAACAGATTTATCAGGGCGCGCTGAAGGAGGCGGCTTAGATGGTTTCCGCTTTGCGCCGGCATGTGAGCATTTACAGCGCCATTGCGGCCATTGTGCCCAAGCGCTTCCTCGCCTTTCGGCTGTGGTTTTGGATTAGCTTGATTCTGCGCGTCATTGAGATGACCATCCTCGTGTACTTTTGGCGCGCCGCTTACGCCGAAAGCGCCTCGCTGGGCGGCCTCACCCTCACGCAGACACTCACCTATATTCTCTTAGCGCAGGTGTTTGAAAGCCTGAGTGACCAAAATTTGATTTGGGAGTTTGGCTTCCAACTGCGCGAGGGCGGCATCATCCACATGCTTGTGCGGCCTGTGAACTACCAAGCCAGTTATTACGTGCAAGCACTAGCCGGTTTGTTCATGCAGTTGATTTTGAACATCCCCACCGCGCTCATGGCAACCTTTATCTTTGGCCTCCAGTGGCCCACCGATGTGGCGGCATGGGGAGCCTTTATCCTTTCGGCTTTGTTAGGTTACACCGCCCTCTTCTTTTTTCACTGGTGCTTGGCCTGCATTACGTTTTACACCACGGAGGTGTGGGGCTTAGGCGTCCTCATTTACGGCCTTACGCGCTTCCTCAGCGGCGGCCTGGTGCCGTTGGCCATCATGCCGACTTGGTTACGCACCATTGTGTTGGCCGTGCCGTTCTCACAAGCGGTGGCCGTGCCCCTCAACTTACTCACCGGCATCACACCGCTCTCAGAAGCGCCCGCCGTGTGGCTCTCCCAACTCACGTGGGTCATCGGCCTCGGCCTGCTCTCACAAACCATCTTCCGCGTGGCCGTGCGTAAGGTAACGGTGCAGGGCGGATAAACCATTGATTTATTTCGTGATTGGGCCATTGTTATCACCCAATCACTCAATCACCCAATGACCCACTATCTCAGCCTCTACTGGGCCTTCCTCCTCCAACAGTTCAAAAGCTACGCCGAGTATCGGATGAATTTCATCATCGGCGCATCTTCCACATTTTTTATGCAGGCCGCTAACCTGCTCACGCTGTGGGTGGTGATGCAACAAATCCCCAGCTTCAACGGCTGGAGTTTTTATGAGTTGTTGTTGGTTTATGGGCTGATTACGCTTTCTAAATCCATCAATCACATGTTCGCGGATAATTTATGGACGGTGGGCCGCGTGTACATCCGCTCCGGCCAGTTTGACCGTTTCCTTGTGCGCCCGCTCGACCCGCTCTTTCACCTGATTGCCGACCGATTTTGTTATGACGGCGTGGGCAACTTTTTAGTAGGTTTTATTTTGCTGGTCACTGCTTTAATGGGGTTAAATATCACTCTCTCGCCGCCCATGGTGTTTTACGTCTGTGTAGCCGTGCTCAGCGGCGGCGGGATTTTTATTGCCCTCAACCTCATCACTTGTGTTAGCGCCTTTTGGATTATGGACTCCGTGCCCGTCACCCGCGCGGTGTTTGATAATCACTTGTTTGCGCAATATCCGCTCACCATTTATCCGCGCGCCGTCACGCTTCTGCTCACCTGGCTTATCCCCTACGGCTTTGCGTCGTTTTATCCGGCCAGTTATATTTTGGGGCGGGATGTAAGCGCCTATGTTTGGGCTGGGCCAGCCGTGGCCGCTGTTCTGCTTTTTCTGGGCTACAAGTTTTGGCAGTTTGGCTTACGCTCTTACTCCAGCACAGGTTCGTAACGCCACATGCCCCCCACCCCCAAAACTGCCCTCATCACCGGCGCTTCCAGCGGCATTGGAGAGGCGCTGGCCAAAGCGCTGGCCGCGCGCGGCGCGCACATAGCGCTTCTGGCGCGCACCGCCTCCGCGCTGGAAAAAGTGGCCGGAGAAATTAGGGCCAACGGCGGCGCGGCCTCCATTTACCCGGTGGATGCGGGTGATTGGCGTGCGCTGGAAATTATCACGCCTCACATCTTAGCCGAGCTTGGCCCGCCGGATGTGCTCATCAACAGCGCGGGCGCAGGCCGCTGGCTCTTCACGGAGGAAACTGAGCCGGAAGAAGCCATTTCAATGATGAACGCGCCATACTTTGCCGCCTTCTTCACCACGCGCGCGTTTTTGCCGGCCATGCTGGCGCGGCGCTCCGGTGTGATTGTGAACATCAACTCGCCCGTTACGCGGATTGTGTGGCCCGGTGCGGCAGGCTACGCGGCGGCGCGCGGCGCACTCCAAACGTACACCAACGCTCTGCGCGCGGATTTGTATGGCACCGGCCTGCATGTGCTTTCGGTAGTCTGCGGCGAAGTGAAAACGCCCTACTTCACCACCAACCCCGGCACGCTGGAGCGCGCGCCCTGGATTGGGCGTAAACTCATACCAGCCCTCACGGCCCAGCAAGTGGCCGCCGCTACCCTCCACGCGCTTGAACACCGCCAACGCGAAATTGTTCTACCTTTCATGTTGCGAGTGTTTTACGCCCTGCACTACCTGGCCCCACGATTTATCGAGTGGCTGGCTATTTTCTCCGGCCATCAACATACCCGTAAAGGATGATAGGCCGACTAAGCCGCCGTCACACATCGCCCGTCTTTTCGCATGGACTATCTTCACCAACTCCGCGCCCGCGTAGGTTCGCGCAAAATCATTCTGGCCTACGCCACCGCGTTAATTGTGAACGAGCGCGGTGAACTGCTCTGGCAGAAGCGTGGGGATTTTGAGTGGTGGGGTTTGCCCGGCGGCGTGCTAGAACTGGGCGAAAGTTTTAGCCAGTGTTGCGTGCGGGAGGCGCTGGAAGAAACCGGCTACCACGTTGAGCCGGTGCGGGCGGTAGGCTTGTACAGCGGCCCGCAATTTGATGTGCGCTACCCCAACGGCGATGAAGTGCAACAATTTACGTTGGCGCTGGAGTGCCGCATTGTGGGCGGTGAGGGGCGCGCAGATGGGCAGGAGGCGCGCGCACAAACTTTTTTCTCGCCCTCAGCCTTCCCTACCACCTCACCGTGGTATGCCGCGATGGCCCGCGGCTGGCAAAAAGGCCAAGCCCACGCTTTTTTTGAGCCGCCCCGTTCGGGGGGCAGGCCGCCTCGCTCAAACGCTAGGCCACCCACCGCCAATGGCGATTACATCATGCAGCTTCGCGCCGCTGTGGGAGATTTACCGCTCATTGGGGTAGGTAGCAATGGCATCATTTTCAACGAAGCAGGAGAGATTCTGCTCATCCAGCGCGCGGATAATGGGCAGTGGAACACGCCCGGCGGCTATAGTGATTTAGGCGAGAACGCCGCCGAAACGTGCGTGCGCGAAGTGTATGAAGAAATTGGCCTGCACGTTGAACCCACGCGCCTCATCAGTGTACGCACGCAGGCCGATTATTCGGTGACCTACTTAAATGGTGACCAAACCCAAGTGTGTATTGCCACGTTTGCCTGCCGGGTGGTGGGCGGCCAACTGAGGCCAGATCACGGCGAAGTGGCCCAGGCCGCCTACTTCGCGCCGCATGCGTTGCCAGAGCCGATGCCAGCCCGCGCCCGCCAACGGATTACGGATGCTCTGCTAAACTTGCCGGATACGCTGTTTTCCTAATGAGGAGATTTCTATGTCCACCCCCCTTGCCCTGCACACGGATAACGCGCCTAAAGCTATCGGCCCATATTCGCAAGCCATCCGCGCCAATGGCTTTTTATTCTGCTCCGGCCAAATCCCGCTAGACCCGGCCACCATGCAAATTGTGGAAGGCGATATTGAAATACAAACGCGCCGTGTGCTGACCAACTTACAAGCCGTGCTAGAAGCCGCTGGCTCCAGCTTAAGCCGCGTGGTGAAAACCACCGTGTTCTTGCAGGATTTAGGGGAGTTCGCGCGCATGAACGCGGTATATGCTGAATTTTTCACCGGCGCGCCGCCCGCGCGCAGTACCGTGCAGGTGGCCGCCCTGCCCCGCAACGCCAAGATTGAAATTGAGTGCGTGGCGCTGGTGGAAGGCTGAAAACGGATGCTACGGATGTTTTACACTTAACAGATGTGAAGGCGTTCAGCGCGTTTCACACCCCCGGGCGGTGAATCCATTCATTACCGCCGCCCCGCCTGCCCACGCCGTTGACGAAACCTTCTCCGGCTGGCTATAATTTCTATACAAACGCGCAGGTAAATGCCTGCGTTGTTTGTTGAATACTCATTTTTACACGGTGTAAGGATAGAACTATGATTGATGTGAACAACCTCCGCAAGGGCGTTACTTTCACCCTCGACGGGCAACTGTACCGCGTGTTGGAGTACAGCCACAACAAACCGGGGCGCGGTAACGCTACCATCCGTACCAAACTGTACAACCTCAAAACCGGTGTGAACATAGAAAAAACCTTTCAATCCGGTGACCGCGTGCAGGATATCCGTTTAGAAACGCGCTCGGCGCAATATTTGTATAACGACGGTGACTTTTACTACTTCATGGATAACACCAGTTTTGAGCAAACGCCCATCAGCAAAACCTCGCTGGGTGACCATGTGGATTATCTGCGCGAAAACATGGACATTAAACTCACCTTTTACGAAGGCGAGCCGATTGACGTGGAACTGCCGCCCAATGTAGATTTGAAAATCGTGGAAAGCGAAGTTGGCCTGCAAGGTGACCGCTCGAGCGCGGCCAGCAAACTCGCTACCACGGAAACCGGCCTCAAAGTACATGTGCCGCTCTTCATCAATGTGGGCGATACCATCCGCGTGAGCACTGAAAGCGGCGAGTATGTGACGCGGGTTTAGGAACTTTCAATTCTTAATGCACAATTCACCCTGCGCTCGGCGTTGTGCGTTTAGAATTGTGTTTTGAGTATCTTCTATGCGCACCCCCGCCGGTTTTGAATGTCAATTCTTCTATGGAGATTATCGTCGCGGGCGTAACCATGAAGAATGCCGGCTGGTAGAGCGTAACCCTCGGAGTGAACCCTGGACGCGTGGCCTGTGCAAAGATTGCCCAGTGCCGCGCGTTCTGCGCGCTAACGCCTGCCAGCACATTCGGCTGGAAGCAACGGTAGTGAAAACGTGGCTTGGCTTGGGCCGCAAAGTAGAAGTGACCGCCTACTGCTCCAAAAGCCAGCAAACCGTGGCTGAGCCGGAGGTGGGTTGCGGTCAATGCCACAATCTCGATGTGTTTGAGCAAAATCTAAAATGATATGGGCGGAAAAGTAAACTACCAGCGTCCTGAGCGGAGCGGCATTCCTTCGACTGCGACCCGCCAAAATTTGGCGGGTTTCCGCTCTGGATGCGCCTTCATCTTTAATTGAAGCCACGCAGTCGAAGGATGCGCTCTCTCACGATCTGACGGTTTCCAAACTTCTCTTGATAAAAGCTATTCTCTTTGATCTGGACGATACCCTGCTCGGAAACGAGATGGGGACGTTTATCCCAGCTTATTTTCAAGGGGTGGCCGAGCACTTTGCCGATGTGAATAGCGCCGCTCTGCTAAACGGCCTAATGGCGGGCACACAGGCTATGCTGGCCAATACCAACCCCACCCAAACCCTGCGGCAGGTTTTCATCAACCATTTCCCGCTGGCGCAGAACGGCCACGAAGCTCAGATTTGGGCGCGGTTTGATGATTTCTATCGCGCGGGCTTTGAGAAACTGCAGGCGCTCACCACGCCGCGCCCCGAAGCGCGCACCGTGTTGGAATGGGCCGGCGCCGCTGGGTACCGCATCATTCTTGCCACTAACGCCCTTTTCCCGGAAGTCGCCATCCGCGCCCGCTTGCGTTGGGCCGGCTTAGAAGACTTGCCGTTTGAGTTCATCACCCATATTGAGAACAGCCACTTTGCTAAGCCTCAGCCGGAATATTTTGCAGAGATTTTGGCGCGCGCCGGCCTACGCTCGCATGAGGCGCTGATGGTGGGCAATGATTGGAATGATGATATCCTGCCCGCCGCCCAGCTCGGCCTAGCTACATGGTGGGTTGCAAAACCGGGCCGGGAACCGTTGAGTGGGGCCACACCGGTTGGCATCGGCGCGCTGGGAGATTTTCTCCGATGGGCGCAGACATCTCTCAGTGAGTTTGAGCCGCCCGCCCCGCCGCCCAGCCGCATCCCATACCGGTTGGCGGGCAATCTGGCTTACGTTTCAGGCGAGCTAGTTCAGCTTACCGAAGCCCAATGGAAAGCGCGCCCTAACGCGCAAGAGTGGTCACTTACAGAAGTCATCTGCCACCTGCGCGATGTGGATGCCGAGGTGAACTTGCCGCGCCTGAACTTGGTGCTGAACAACGAAAATCCCTTCATCAGCGGCGCAGTGACGGACCCGTGGGCCATTGAGCGTAACTACCAAGCGCAAAATGGGCCGGAAGCTTTGCAAGCGTGGGCCGGTTTTCGTCAGCAATTAATGGTTGAGTTGCGCGCCCAACCCATCACCGCGTGGCAACGCACTGCCCGTCACGCCCTCTTCGGCCCCAGCACCCTCGCCGAAATAATGGGCTGGGCGCTTGACCATGACGACCTGCACGTGGAGCAAGTACGGAATTTACTGCGGCAGATGGCTTCGGCCAGCCTCAGCCCTCCGCGAACTTTCTAAATCCTCAGCAACCTGTTGGTTTAATAGCCTGCGAAGGTCTAGGAGCTATACAACCTATAAGCTGTATAATCACCTATATTGGGGTTTTATACAGTCGGTGGCTGTGCAAAATGTAGTTGGGAGGCAATGCACAAGCCAACCCTAAGAGTAGAGAATGTGAATGATAAGCGCTCAAGAATGCACTCCTCAGCAATTACACTCAGAATTAGCGTCAGCCTTGAGGCAAAGACTCGACCATACACCGAGCCTGTTGTCGCCTCAGGACGCTGAGGAGCGTCTCCAAGCCTTAACTCGTCTTTATCAAAATGGATTGGTAAACGAACAGGAATATCATAGCAAACGCGAAGAGATTCTGAAGCGCTTATAAAAAGACACGTCGAAGTTGTATAGAGCAAGCCGCGTCGTACAACCGGCAAAAGGTGTTGCCACCCAACATCGCCTGCACCCATGTTAGCCTCACCAAACCCTTCTCTACAAAAACAAAAAACACCCAGCCACAGGCCGGGTGTTTTCAGTTCACAAACTATCCGCTAGCCGCCAAACGCTAGCTCTTCAAAAACTCATCTAGCGCACTCTTGCTGATGCGGTATTGCGAGCCAATCTTCTTGGCCTTGATTTGGCCTTCGTTGATCATGGTCATGATGTCTTCTTCGGAAACTTGCAGGTAGCCGGCCGCCTGCGCGGGAGACATCACATCGGGCACAGAGGCCGCCGCGGCGGCGCCAGCGCCGGCTGCCGCACCCGCCGCTACACCGCCCGCAAATTGGCCGCCCTGCACCGTATTTTGTAGGCCACCGCTCAACGCTTGGCCCATCACATTCGCCAAGCCCACGCCCGCGCCAATGCCCGCCGTGAGGCCCGCGCCGCCGGAAGGGTTCTTGGCCGCATCCCGCATAGCATCCGCCGCTTGCAGTTGAGTATAGGTGGCCATATCCAGCATACCCATCGCCCGCAGTTGCTCCGCGCCGCGCTCATCCGGTTTCAGGCTTTGCACGTAAATCTGCTTCAGCGTAACGCCAATGGCCTTGAAGTCTTCTTGCGCCTTAGCCCGCACGCCCGCGCCAATTTCCTCGGTGAGAGCAATAATTTCCAGCACGCTCTTGCCGCCCTTGGTGGCGGTTTCCGCAATCAAATCTTGCAGTTTGCTCAGGATGATGGAGCGGAAGCGGTTTTGAATATCATTGGTAGTGAAGCGGCCTTGCGCGCCCACCACTTGCGAAACAAATTGTTGTGGGTTGGTAATTTGGAAAGCATACGTGCCAAACGCCTGCAGAAGCGCCACGCCCAAGCCCATGCCGGGGTTCTTCACCAAAATAGGTTGCGGCGTGCCCCAGCCCATCTCGGCAAATTCCTTGGTGTTCACAAACACCACATCCGCCGCAAACGGCGAGCGCTCATTGAATAATTTGCCAATCAAGTCAATGAGATAAGGCACGTTGGCGGTGGTGATGGTATGCTGGCCGGGGCCAAAAGTATCCAGCGCCTTGCCATCGCGGAAGAACACGGCGGCTTGGCCTTCGTACACGCGCACTTGAGAGCCAATGCGGAAATTGCCGTTGCCGCCTTCAGGCAAACGCTTCACAATCTCCTGCGGCCCCATGTTGGGGTAGTCAATAATATCGAAAATCCGACCGGAAGGGTTTTTGAACATGGGATTCTCCTGCAATAACTAATAACCAATCATGCTTTGGTTAGCAGTTATGGGTTGGTGGTATTAGTCCGTCAGCACTTCTTTGCGGCGCTCAAAGGTGGTGTTGCATTCCGCCACCAAGGAAGCAAGTTTGCGAGCCGCCGCGGCCACGCCTTCATTCGCATTCACGGCGGCCTCCAGCGCATCCACAGCCTTGGCCACATTCTCGGTGTTTTCCAAGAGCGCGTTATCAAACGCATAGAGCTTGGCCAATTCTTTCTCTTTCACTTTCACGGCGTCAAAGAAGCCGGAATAGCCGCGCGCCGCTGTCTTCACCATATCAATAAAACGTTGCAGACGGGTAGCGGCGTCTTGCAAATCATCCACATACTCTAACCCACCGCTGGAAATCAATTGCGTCTGAAGCATGGAAACACGGTCCAGTTGCTCGCCGTAGCGGTTGGCGATGGTATCCCGTAGAAGCTTATCCGCCTCACGTCGCGCTTCCTTTTCCATGTAGCCGTGGAAGCCGGGGATTTTATCTACCAGCTTTTCCAGCAGGCCTTTGGCATCCGTAATTTTCTGAAACAGGTCGCTCATTGAATTCTCCTTGGGTGACAGACCTTTGAATAAAACCTTTATTATTTTACATCGCTCGCCCATTTCTTGCTGATGAGCGTCCAGCGCAAACCTGACGATTGGCCCTTAAGCGCCCACAAAATTTATCAGCTTTGACGAGCGGGCGGAATCCGCCTGTGGATTTCTACGCGGCAGGAGGTGAAAAGTTGCGCACAGTATAATCGCGTTGTGAACCGCCGCCGCTTCTTGCATGCTGTGGCTGGCCTCGGCGCCGCCACACTGTTACCCTCTGCCGCCGCCGCTAACGCGGAACGGCCAGTGTACTTTGTGCCGCTGGAAAACTACCGTGAATTACCGGCAGATTGCTACGCGCCGGACTTGATCACGCCGCGCGAGATTATTTTGCACTGGGATGGCAACCGCAACGGGCGTGAGCTGTGGAAGGTGGCCGTCACCTATGAAACGCTGGCCTTCCTCAACCAATCCGTACACTTTGCGGTGGATGATAAACGCGTACTCCAAATGTTGCCCATGTTTCGGCGCACGGTTCAGCACAGCTACGGCGCTTTGGGCTTCAATGATGTAGCCGTGAATATTGAAATGGCGGGCCGCGAGTTTGACCAGCCGGAACTAGCGCCCGCGCCGGAGCAAGTGCGGCTCACGGTGGCGCTCACCTCTCTGCTGATGGATTACTACGCCATCCCATTTGAGCGCGTGGTAGGCCACTTTGAGCGTGATGACCGCGGCCTAAAAAAAGACCCCGGCGAGAAATTCATGGCAGAATTCCGCCTAAAATTGATTGAATATCGCGCCAGCCGTTCACCCATTAAGCAACAGCTAATAGCTGATAGTTATTAGCTAATTCTCTAACAACTACTATGCCAGCTTCTGAACAAGGCGTTGCCGTTTCCAAAAACCGTTATCAACTCATCCCGCGCGTGCTGTGTTTTGTATTGCATGGGGAGGATGTGCTTCTGCTGAAAGGCGCGCCCACCAAGAAAATCTGGCCCAACAAGTACAACGGCCTCGGCGGGCATTTGGAGCGGCGCGAAAGCCCAGCGGCGGCGGCGCGGCGCGAGATAAAAGAAGAAGCCGGTTTAGAAGTGACAGAACTGCGCCTGCGCGGCACAATTTTGATTGATACGGGCGAGGCGGCGGGCATTGGCTTATACGTGTTCACCGCGCAGGCCGCCAGCCGCGCCGTAGTGGCCTCCGGCGAGGGTAGCTTGGAGTGGGTGCCCCTCAGCCGCGTGCAAGAATTTGATTTGGTGGAAGATTTGTTCACGCTTTTGCCCCGCTTGTTCAGCCTGCCGCCCACCGCCCCGCCCTTTAGCGTCGTGTACTTTTATGATGAACAGGATAAATGGGTGATACGGTTTGAGGAGTAAAGTCATTGCGAACGAGCAAAGCGAGTGAAGCAATCTCCTAAAGCTTAGGAGACTGCTTCGCCGCGACAGGCCCCTAGACAGGGGACAGGCGGCTCGCAGTGACAATATCCGCCAACCTTAAGTTTATGAACCAAAATAATTCTCCAATTCTCTAATTCTCTTGAAACACCGCCTTTATCTTCTCCTCGCCCTCACCTTAGCCGCCTGCGCGCCCGTCGCCGCGGAGCCGCTCCCAACTTTAGTGCCCACCCTGCCACCACTGGGCCAAGCCACTTCGCTCACGCCACTCGGTGAAGTGACCGACCGGCCAACGGCAACCATCCCGCCCACGCGCACCATGCGGCCCACATGGACGCCGCTTCCCACCCGCACGCCGTGGCCCACCATTGTTCCGCCGCCCACGCAACTGCCCACCGCCACCGCCCTGCCCGGCAACCGCACCACCATCGGTTATTCACTCGGCGGGCGGCCCATAGATGTGTATCAGTTTGGTGAAGGGCCGGTGAAAAAACTCATCATTGCCGGCATTCACGGCGGCTATGAGTGGAACACGATACACTTAGCCCGCGAACTGATTCTTACCCTCAACGCCTTTCCAGAGCGGATTCCGCCGGACGTCACCTTATACATTGTGCCAGCCGTGAACGTAGATGGTTATGCGCGTTCGCGCGGCGTGGATGGGCAGATGAATGACCGTGGTGTAGACCTCAACCGCAACTGGCCCTCTAACTGGATGGCAGACTGGCCGCGCTCTGGCTGTTGGATTTACCGGCCCGTGACGGGCGGCACGGCCCCGCTCAGTGAGCCGGAAACCCGCGCCTTGGCGGATTTCATCACCCAGCACCAATTTGAGGCCAGCATCAGTTACCACAGCGCCGCGCTGGGCATTTTTGCCGGTGGGTATGATGAAGGCCGCCCTTCCATCCGGCTGGCAGAAGCGCTGGCCGCCGTCACCACCTACTCTTACCCACCATTTGATACCGGCTGTTATTACACCGGCCAGTTCACCGATTGGATGGCCGACCTCGGCGCCGCCGCCGTAGATGTGGAACTCACCAATCACCGTGATATCGAGCTAGAGATGAATTTGCGGCTGTTGGATGTGTTCTTAAGTTGGAGAAAATAGAGCGGACGATGGCGGCTCATCCGCCGTCCATAGTCTACTGTCTGCCGTTTCTCCAAACTTGTCACATTTTCCTCTCAGCCGGTGTTGATATAGTGAAACATGATGACTGACCGCTGGCGGGCGCGGGAGGCTGGCGCCGCGTCAGAGCCTTCGGCCCCATTTGAGACAGTATTCATTACCCATTGGCCGCGCGTGTATGGCGTGCTGGTACGGTTGTTGGGTGATGCGGCGGAAGCGGAGGATTTGGCGCTGGAAACGTTTTGGCGTTTGCACCAAAACCCGCCGCGGGAAAGCACTAACTTGGTGGGCTGGCTGTGCCGCGTGGCGCTGAACTTAGGCTACAACGCTATCCGTGGCCTAAAACGCCGCCATGTGTATGAAGAGCAGGCTGGGCTCGAGGCGCTTAAGCAAAACATTGAGCCTAGCCCAGAGCAAACGTTGGAACAGTGGCAAACGCAAGAGCAAGTCCGGGCCGTTCTGCGCGAAATGCCCACACGTGAGGCCCAACTGCTGATGCTCCGCCACTCCGGCTTTGCGTACAAAGAAATTGCCGCCGCTCTCAACGTTGCGCCCAGTTCCATTGGAACCCTGCTGACCCGCGCCGAGGCGGAGTTTGAGAGACGATGGAATAGACAAGTGACGAGAGACGAGTGACGGGAAACACCGTCACCCGCCACTCGTCACACAAGATAAAACATATGAATCATCTGACTGAAGGCCAACTGCGCGCCCACCTAGACTCTGAATTGCCGGAAGCGGAGGCGCGGCACTTAGCGCACTGCGCGGCCTGTCAAGCCCAGCTAGATGCGTTAGCCGCGCAACGCCGCCACATTGCTCACCAATTTGCCATGCTCACCGCGCGCGAGACGGTACCCTCGCCGGAGGCCGCGTGGCAAAAATTCCAAACGAAGTATTTAGTTCAGGAGAAAACTATGCCTCAAAAATTTTGGTTCCGCCTACGGCCCGTGGCTTTAGGCCTCACCGTGCTGGCCGCACTTTTATTCGCCTTCACGTTTGCGCCGGTACAACAAGCCTTCAGCGCCTTTCTCGGCCTATTCCGCGTGCAACAAATTGCTGTAGTGCCCTTGGATTTAACCGGCCTACAAGATATGGGTGGTGATGAATCCTTTGGCCAGCGGATCAGCCAATTCTTCGCCGATTCTTTCACCGTGACGCGCGAGCCGGGGGAACCACAGACTGCCGCCTCGGCCGCCGAGGCCAGCCAATTGGCCGGGTTCACCGTGCGCACCCTGGCCGCCGAGAACCCAACCTTTCAAGTTTCTTCAGGCGGAGCATTTGAGTTCGTCATCAACCGCGCCAGCGCGCAAGCGGTGTTGGATGAATTAGGCCGCAGTGATTTACAACTGCCCACTGATATAGATGGTGCGCGCATTCGTGTAGATGTTCCGGCTGGGGTGATGAGCGCATATGGCGATTGCCAAGCATCGGATGAGCCAGAAGTAGAAGGCCGACCCCGTTCTAGAACTTTACGCAACTGCGTTGTGCTCACACAAATGCCTAGCCCCAGCGTGGATGTGCCGCCCGGTGTAAGCTTGGCCGAACTGGCGGAGATTGGCCTGCAAATCACCGGCATGACGGCCGAGGAGGCCCGTTCCTTCACCCAAAGCATTGATTGGGCCAGCACGCTCGTCCTGCCCATTCCCCGCAATGCGGTGGTAAACCGTGAGGTACAAGTGGATGGGGTTACAGGGCAACTGCTCTCACACTCTGAGGCGGAAGATAGCCAGGGTTACTACACCATTCTCTGGACGAAAGACGGTATCCTCTATGCGCTGAGTGGGTATACCAATTCTGGTGTGGGCTTAGCCTTAGCCAACTCACTCCCGTAAAACTCATCAACTCACTTACTGAAAGGGTGACAAGGTGCTGTATCATCTTGTCACCTTTTCATTTTGTTATCAGGCCATCCTATCTTCAAAATGACGTTGGCAATTGAAACTAATTTGCTCCGCAAGGAGTTTGGCAATAACGTAGCCGTCCGCGGCTTAACGTTGCAAGTTAAAGCCGGTGAAGTGTTTGGCTTTCTAGGCCCAAATGGCGCGGGCAAAACCACCTCTATCAAAATGTTGCTTGGCTTAGTAACGCCTACGGCTGGAAGCGGCCAACTTTTAGGCCAGCCGCTAGGCCACCAAGCCACCCGCGCCAAAATAGGCTTCCTGCCAGAGCATTTTCGCTTTCACGAGTGGCTCACGGCGGATGAATTTCTCAGTCTACACGGTCAACTCTATGGCATGGCCCCCACATTTTTGCACAAGCGGCGGAGTGAGCTTTTAGAGCAAGTAGGTCTTGCGCCCTTTCGCCACAAACAACTGCGCACCTTTTCTAAGGGCATGTTACAGCGGGTAGGGTTAGCGCAGGCATTGCTCAATCAACCAGCGCTGGTGTTTTTGGATGAACCCACCTCCGGCCTTGACCCGGTGGGCCGCCGTTTGGTGCGAGACATCATCCGAGAACTGCGCTCCCATGGCACTACGATTTTTCTCAACTCACATTTACTGAGTGAAATAGAAGTAACGTGTGACCGCGTGGCCTTCATCAAACACGGGGAAGTGGTGCGGGTAACTGAACTCAACCCGCTTGCACAGGGTGAAACTCAAGTGAGCCTTCGCGCGCGCGGCCTCACGCCGGAAATTTTAACCGGCCTCAGCCCGTGGGCGGCCAACCTCCGGCCAGATGGGGAACACCTCACGCTCACCGTCCAAGATGAAACCGCCCTGCCCGCCCTCGCCCGTTACTTGGTGACGCACGGTGTGGAGCTGTACGCGCTTACACCACAACGGCTTTCCTTGGAAGAAGTCTTCATCCAAACGGTGGGCACCGAGGGTGTTTTATGAACGCAATTCTCACGATAGCTCAACTCACTTTTCGCGAGGCGTGGCGGCGGCGCATTGCTTTGGCCGCGTTGTTGTTGGGCTTAGCATTTCTGGTGCTGTACAACGCCGGCTTCTACTTCATCCATACGGAAATGGAACGGGAAAATGCGCTGAGCGCCCCTCGCTCCGCCTTAGAAGCGGAAACTTTACGGCGCACGGTATTCAATTTTTTCAGCACCGCCGGGCTGTACGCCGTCAATTTTCTCACGCTGGCCATGGGCGCCATGCTCTCCGCCGATACACTGGCCGGTGAAATCACTTCCGGCACGGTGCAGGCGCTCGTCACCAAACCCATTCGGCGCGGAGAGATTGTGTTGGGGAAATGGTTGGGCTTTTCTATTCTGCTAGCGCTTTATCTTCTACTGATGGGCGGCGGCTTGTTAGTGAGCGTATGGGTGCAAACTGGCTACACTTTGCCAAATTGGCTCAACGGCCTCAGCCTGATCTATCTCGCCAGCCTTCTAACAATGACGATGACGCTTATGCTCTCCAGCCGCTTCTCGGCGCTGGCCACAGGTGGCTCGGTCTTTGGGTTGTACGGGTTAGCCTTTATCGGCGGTTGGGTGGAGCAAGTTGGCGCGGCCCTGCAAAACCGAACGGCGGTCGAAGTCGGCATTATCTCCAGTTTAATTTTCCCCAGTGAGGCGTTGTGGAAACGCGCGGCGCACGAGGTCTCTTCGCCGCTTCTGCAGGCGGCAACGGGAGGCTTTGGACTATTCACTACAGCTAACCCGCCCAGCCCGCTCATGTTGGTTTACGCGGGCTTGTATTTGTTGGCCGCCTTGTGGGTGGCCACGCGCTGGTTCAACCAACGCGATTTGTAATGCCGAAATAAAAAAACGCCGCTGAAAAGTATCAGCGGCGTTTTAATATGCGCTTCTCTATTTGCCGAGCGAGGCCGTGCTAACATCAAACACACATACGCGGTTACGGCCCTCCCGTTTGGCGCGATATAGCGCCTCATCCGCCTGATGCACCAGTAAATCTAACGTATATGCCGCATCGGGCGCTTGGGAGGTGCTGGTCACACCCAAGCTGGCCTGCAGTTTCAGGGTTTCCCCATTCGCCAGCGGAATAGCAACTTCGTTGATGCTGACCCGCAGACGCTCAGCGACCATCGTGGCCTCGGCTAAATCAGTGCTGGGCAAAATCAGCAAGAACTCCTCGCCACCCCACCGGCCCGCCCAGTCATAGGGTCGCTTGTTGTGCGCCAACGTGGCGGCCACCATGTTCAACGCCCGGTCACCCATCAGGTGGCCGTAGCGGTCATTTACTGATTTGAAATGGTCAATATCCAACATCACAAAGCTCAATGGCTTACGGTCACGGGTGGCGCGGTTCAGCTCAGCTTCGGCGTGGGTGTAAAGCGCGCGGCGGTTGAGCAGGCTGGTGACGGGGTCATGCGTGGCTAATTCTTCCATGCGGGTTAGCGCTTGATTGAGATTGCTTTCCAAACCCAAAATCCGCTCCCCAATAGAAATCCGCGCGCGCAATTCACCGGCGTTGAAGGGCTTAGTCAAATAGTCATCGGCGCCTGTTTCCAGCCCGAACACTACATCGTTTTTACCCTCTTTAGCTGTGAGCATGATCATGTATGTATAACCCGTGAATGAAGCGCCTCGCACCCGTCTAATCAACTCTGGGCCATCCATCACCGGCATCATCCAGTCGGTGATGACCAAACGCAAATGCTCCTTCTGCCAGATCTCCCATGCCGCGCGTCCATCCTCGGCCAGAGCCACCTCATATCCGGCCCGCACCAGATAGGTTTGCAAAATTTGGCGGAGCACGGGGTCATCGTCCACAATCAAAATTTTCATACTGTTCGTTGAGCTTATAGGCCCTGAATCTGAATTATCCTCGGGATTAATCATAACTGGCTCATTCATAATTTGCTATCTTTTGCACATCCTCTTCAAGCCTAAATCTAACAACTGCCGGTGAGTATAAACAGGCTTCATCTACAGCCTAAATGGGAAACTCATGCCCTGACCTTTAGGCTACGCCCAAAGGGGGCTGGTGAGATTTCTGGTAGAATGCCGCCCGCAAACTTTATTTTGACTCTACCGGGTCATGTCACTCTGAGCGCGAATGCATTGGCTTTGTTTTAGAGGCCTTATGGCACGCTGAGGCGCCGTAAATTTGCGGGTTCGGCGGGGGCGCTCAGGATGACGCGGCGCAAGGTAAGTTATTTTATTTTTTGGAGGCTGACTGTGGAAAAGACGCTTGTGATTCTTAAGCCAGATGCTGTGCAACGCGGTTTGGTGGGTGAACTGATTGGCCGTTTTGAGCGGCGTGGGTTACGGTTGGTGGCGCTGAAGCAAATGCGCGTAAGCCGTGAATTGGCCGAGCAACATTACGCGGTGCATCAGGGTAAACCGTTTTATGAACCGCTGGTGAGCTACATCACTTCCGATCCCGTGATCGTGTTTGCGCTGGAGGGCAACAAAGCTATTGAAGCCGTGCGGCAAACCGTAGGCGCTACCAACCCCACCGCCGCCGCGCCCGGCACCATTCGCGCCGATTTTGCGCTGGAGATTGGCCGTAACCTCATTCACGCTTCAGATGGCACGGAAACCGCCGCCGCTGAACTAGCCCTGTGGTTCAAGCCTGAAGAGCTGGTGGAATGGAAGCGCGACGGCGAACGCTGGGTGTACGAGAAGTAGTTAGACTACAGACTACAGAGCACAGAAAAGACTAAGGAGCCTTACGGCTCCTTTTTTATCTGTAATCTGTTTTCGGCGCTCTGTGTTCTCACTTAATCCGCACCACCACTTTCGCCTCAGACCACAGCTCTTCCAGTTTGTAGCGGCGGCGTTGCTCCGGGTTAAAAACATGCACAATCAAATCCGTAAAATCCGCTAGCACCCACCCACCTCCGGGCTGGCCCTGCACACGCGGGCTTTTTAAACGGTGTTGTTTCCGCACTGTATCCGCCACAGCTTGCACCAGCGCATCCAGTTGGCGCTCACTGGTGCCTGTACAGATAATGAAATAATCAGCAAAAGAACAGTGGCCTTGTAAGTCGAGGAGTACAATGTCCTCGGCCTTTTTGTCTTCCAAAGCATTCACCAGGGAACGAGCAAGATCAATTGTCTTCAGAGTCAAATTCCTTTTCAAATAGTAAATTAAAACGCATTTTAGCACGCCTAGGCATTTGGGTGGCCTAGCGGCGCGGCCCAAAGTTGGCTGTAAGTAGCCCCGCCCGGCCCCAGCTGGCTCTCCATCAAACTTAAGGAGGCGCACGTAAACGGCTCGGCGGTTGGCAGGCGGAAAGCCTTTATAACGTTGGCCAAACGGCCATGCTCTTGCGGGCGGAGGGGTTGGTTAACGCGGCCCAAAGTAAGGTGCGGCGCAAAGGCGCGCTTTTCTGGCTCAAAGCCTGCCGCGCCAGAAGCGATTTCCACTTGGCGCTGGAGTTGCTTTAGCTCCGCCAGCGCGCCAGCCAGCCCCACCCACAACACCCGTGGCCGCATGAGATTTGGAAACGCGCCCAACTCTGTGAGCGTAAAAGCCAGCGGCGCAGAAGTTTGCGCGGCTTGCGCCAGTTGCGCCTTCAAACCTTCAACCACGCCCAACTCTGTTTCACCGTAAAACTGAAGCGTGAGATGGATGCCCTCTGGCCGAACCCAACGCACAGCCTCGCGCGGGCATTCTGTTTTTAGGCGGCTGAGGATTTTCCCAAGTTCAGTCAGGGCGGAGGCGGGCAATTCTAGGGCGGCGAAAACGCGCAGGCGCTGAGTCACGCGAGGATTTGACGGAGCAATTTCAGAGATTCAGCCGGACGATCATCGGTGAGGGTGTGCGTGGCAGGCAGAACATACAACCGCGCATTGGGAATTTCTACCGCCGCAAAATGCCCTTCCGAACTGGGCACACTAACATCAATTGTGCTGAGGATGATGGCGGTTTTAGCCGTGATATGTTTGAGTTTAGGGCGCACATCATAATCTAAAATGGCGCGGCCACTGCCTAACAGAGATTGCGGCGTAGCCTGATTAAATTCAAGATGTTTTCGGCGCACATGTTGCACCGAGCGCGGCAAACTGGCTATGAACGGGTTATGAAGCACCGGCATCAGCCATTCGCGAGAAAGTTGATGTAAGCGGCCCAATACCACGCCATGCCGCCGCCAGCCGGTTAACGGGCCGAGGGCTACACGCCCACTCACCACCGGGTTAATGGCCACCAGCCGCCGCACGCGTTCGGGGTGTGTGGCGGCAAAATCCAGCGCAATCAGCCCGCCCATCGAATGGCCCACCACATCGAGTTGGCGCAAGCCCATGCTCTCTGCAAAGTGATAGAGTGTTTCAGTGAAGTTAGGGATGGAATACCAAAAATCCCCCGGCTTTTCAGAATGGCCAAAGCCCGGCCAATCCAGCGTCCAACAACGGTGCGTAACGGCCAAAGCAGAAGAAACCGCATCCCACATTTTTTGGGAACTACTCCAGCCGTGCAGAAACATCACATCGGGCCCATGCCCCACTACATGGTAATGCACTGAAACACCATTGATATTCACTCGGTTAGCTTGCATGCGGAAAATTATAGCAGTGTGGGTGCGCGCGGATTAACTTTGCAGTGCGGCATAATCATCCGGCGTATCAATATCTGCCCAACTAGCGGCGCTCGCGGTTTCCACTTTCTCAAAAGTAGCCGCCGCTTGCACGGCCTCGCGTGGGTTAGCATTCAGCGGCAAGGTAAAAATCTTCGGCCACAGCACCCGGTCAAAGAGCAAGGGGTGGCCGCGTTGCCCGGCGTGCACGGGGGCGGTCACTTCGGCTTGCATCTCGCGCCAACGTTGGATGATGGCTTCAGCCAGGTTGGGGTCTAAATTGGGCTGGTCAGCCAACGCCACCAACGCGGCATGAATGTTGGGGGAAAGCGCACGCAGACCCACCTGAAGCGAGCGCGCCATTTCGCTCTCGGCGAAATCTGGATTGAAGACACACCGCACGCGGCTATCACCTGCGGCGGCCCATTGGGCGGCTTGCTCCACCTCGGCGCGCGCGTGGCCGGTGACGAGGATGATTTCTGATACGGCAGTTTGGCGCAACTTGCCGATGACTTCTCCCAACATCGTGCTACGCCCCCACGGGAGCAGTTGCTTCACCTGCCCCATGCGCGTGGAGCGGCCTGCCGCTAACACAACGGCTCCCACTCGCGCCTGAACTTCACGCACAGCATTCGGTTTCCGCACTTGGCCGAGGAGCACGGCTTCAATTTCTGAGTGACGCAAAGCCTGCGCCGCCCACGTTTGCGCGCGGAGCAAATCTTCCGGCGCTTCCACACCATCTAAAAACAGGCTCCACGCTCTACCAGCCGGTGGCATAGTTGGTTCTGCAACATTCGTCACCCACAGCGCGCGGGTGGCAAAATCCGGTGGCGGGGCTTCGGTTTGAAAGATCAGGGCGGTGAGTTCTGGCAGAGCGGCCAGCTCTTCTAGCAGGCTGAGGGAAACGCCTGCCGCGCGGCCTAAGGTTTTATCCACCGGGCCGGTGAGGAAGAGGTGAGCATTTTTTTCCAGCGCGGCGGAAACGGCGGCGCGGGTGGCGACAAAAGCGGAGAGGTGGCGCGGCGCGCGTTCTATCCAATTGGCAGTGAGTGGAACAGCCGTGGCGCTGAGGGCGCGGCCTCCCGCTTCTACCACATCATCCGCTAACCGAAAAAGAGCGGAGGTGACGCGACCATCGCCGGCCAATGCCACACACTCGCCTTCGGCGAGGCGGAGAGCGCGCGCGAGCCGCACGCTTTACCGTGAACGGCCACTGCGCCGCTGAATGTACGGCGCTACTTCATCCTTGGGCGGTGGGTTGATGATGCCGTAAACAATCACCATTAAGGCATACAAAATCAAGCTAAAGAACAGGGTAAAAGTCAAATCCACCCAATCCCAGCTAAAGGTGATGCGGCGGATTGAGACTACATCGGTGCCGAGGTTTTGGCCGGTGTCGGGGATTTCATAGTCAATAAGCGTGTAGGGGGCGCGCGGAATGCCGTTTTGAAGCGGCGAGGGCAAAAAACGTTGCGTTTGATTGGCGATGTTAACTTGCGTAATCACAAAGCCAATCAGAAAGTATAGGCCCACCGTAAAAAGCAAAAAGGAAAAACAACCCACGCCGCGCCACAGCGGGTCAATGGGTTTTTGCTTTTGAACGTCTTTTTGGATTTTGCCAGAGATACGCGCCATAACGATGCTCCTCGTTCGATGAGGAGAGTTTACCATGCGCCGTTTGCGCCGCAACTACTGTTGGGCGTTATTTGTTTGTGTGAAAGAATCGGGGTACACGCGCCAGCCGAGGCGGTCGGCTTCGGCAAGGTTGAGCGTACCGGCAGGCACATTGGAAAGCACTAAATCCGCCTCAGCCAGTACCTCACCGTTGGGCGCATGAATTTCGGCGTGGGCAGTGGCGAGGCGTTCTTTCAGCCGGAGCAAGCGGCCCACCGCCCGCAAATGTACACCGGTGGGCACCGGCTGGCGGTATTTCACTTCTAGCTTGGCGGTGAAGAAGAAGCGGTTGGGGTTGCCAATCATCACCGTGCGCCCGCCCACTTCGTCCAAAATGGCGGCCACAATGCCACCCTGCGCCACGCCCGGGTAGCCCTGATGATGCTCGGCAATCACAAACTCGCTGGTTACGGTCTCGCGGCCATCATCATAAAAATGCAAGTGCAGGCCCGCCGGATTCTCCAAGCCACAAGCGAAACACATGCGAGAGTTGGGTTGTTTGATCGTTTGGTTCGTCATATGCCTCACAGCTGATGTGCGGTGGCGGCAGTATAACAGTCAGTTTCCCCTATGGCCAAACAACGGCGCAAGGCTTGCCGCACGATTACTTTTGAGATTTGAGGCGGGCTGTGAGCTTAGGTTGATTTATGGCCATTCGCAAGGGGCAAGATAACGGTTAACTCGGTGCCGCGACCGAGTGAAGAGCTCATCTTTAGCGACCCGCCCAAAGCCCAAACCCGTTCTTGAATCCCCACCAATCCCAGATGACCTTTATCAATAAACTCAGTAAACGAAGTGGGCGGCACAAAGCCTCGTCCATTGTCACTAATCGAGAGCTGAACAATGTGTGAATTAAACTCTAGACACAAGTGTAAATGCTCGGCATGAGCATGCTTACGGGCATTGGTCAACGCCTCCTGGGCAATGCGATAGATGGCCAGTTCTTGTTCGGGCCTTAACGGCGCCGGTTTGCCGATAACTTCGATGGTCGTTTGGCGAATGCCATCCGATTCATGCCGCATAGTTTTGGTGAGCGACTCGAGGGCGGGCAGGAGGCCTAGATCATCCAGCAAGGGAGGGCGCAGATCATGGCTGATTTGTCGCACACCTTCAAAAACATCCGTGATTTGTGCGCGAATATCCATCAATTGCGCCTGATATACCGGGTTATGGTTCGCATCGTGATAGAGTTCTAAACGTCGGGCGAGAGATGAGAGGCGCTGGATCGTTTCATCATGAAGGTCTCGCGCTACACGGCGTCGTTCCTCTTCTTGAGCTTGCGTGAGGGCATCAATATAGCGGCGCAAGCTGGTGCGATAGGCTTCGAGTTGGGCCATCATGTGATTGAAGGCTTGTCCCAAATGATCAACTTCGGCAATTCCGCTCACCCCCATCGCCGTTGCGGCCTGATGAGTGGTGAGATTAGTGATCTGTTTTGATAAGTGGGTAATCGGCATTGTAACCCGTCGAACGGCTCGCCAGAAAAGCCAAACGGCCAACGCGATGAGGAGCAGGCCCGTAACAGTGAGCAAGCCAACGTAGATTTGGGCTGGCGCCACTGCCGCTTCCCACGGTTCCTGCGTCAGGATGCCCCAGCCCACATTTGGCACGGGCGCAAAATCAACGATGAGGCGCTCACCCTGAGGCGCATTCCATAACACTCCGCCCGTTTTGCCGGCTAAGGCATTCTGTACAAAGGAATGTTGACTCACATCAGCACCCATCTGCTCAGCCTCAGGATGATAAAGCACCCGCCCCTGACGATCCACCAGGTAAGCGTAGCCTCGTTCACCAATGGAGACTTCAGTTATCAAATCGAGTAATTCGGTCTGGCTCAGGCGCACGATGCCTAACAGTACGCCACTATGGACTTGATTACGGAATGGGAGGGGCACACCCACAACAATATACTCTTGCCCGTGTTCGTCCAAAATCAAATTACTGACCAATTTCTGCGTAGGCTGAAGGCGATTAAGGGCCAGCCCTGACTGGATAGCCGTTTGAGCTAAGCTCCCAAACGTTTCGGGCACAACTGCCACGAGGTCGGCGTTGGGGCCAGTCATCACTAATCCAGTATAGAAGACTTGCCGTTCGATAAGGAATTCTTGCATCACCGTCAGGCGCGTTGACGCATCATTGGTCATCAGTTCCGGGTGATGGGCAAAGTCTTCCAGAGCTGCAACATATTCATTAATTTCATGTTCAATGTTGTGGGCTACGAGGGTGGCCAGTTCGCCATCCCGATCTAACAAGAGGGTGAGTGTGGTTTGCTGGTAAACGAAGAAGCCGACGAACAGCAAACCAAACGTAATCAGCGACAATGGAATAAAAATGTGCTGAGCAAAGTAAAAAAGCAGGGAGCGGGAATGAAGAGGAGGCATAGCACAACCCTTCCCAAATTGGCTCAGTGACCGCGCTGATTTGGAGTATGTATTATGAAATTCGGAAATCGCTCAATTACAGCCGTAAAGCCGGTCTAAAGACCAAGAGTAGGCCTCAGTATAACAACGTTACACCCCCATCAGAAGTCTCGCTGAACTTCTAAGATGAGACTCACCCTAAAGCATTTACCTTTGTTTAAGTGACAAGCCATTTGCAATTGGCTAAGCTAAGTGTAACCAACCCCAACGCACGGCCGTTAGTACGGCATCAAGACGCGAATTGACGTGCATTTTGCTGAATAACTGGGTGAGGTGGGCCTGAACGGTGCGGGGGCTAATAGAAAGCTCTTGCGCGATTTCACGATTGCTCAACCCTTGAGCCAATAATTGTAAAACATTGGTCTCCCGTTCAGTCAGCGCCTCAGGCGCGGTGGAGAGTTGCTTGGGTTGTGCGAGTGTGGGCGCTGAGACTCCATGACCATTGATCCCCGAGGCGCGCAACACCAATTTGCGCATAATTTTTTGATCAAGGGGAATCTCGCCGGCGCAGACTTGATAGATGGCCTGCACCAAATCAGAGATGGGCGCAGTCTTCAGTAAGTAGCCGCTTGCGCCAGCTTGGAAAAGCGCCACAACATACTCTTCGGTATCAAAAGCGGTCAGCACCAAAATGTGCGTCTCAGGCAGGGCAGCATGAATCTGGCGGGTGGCCTCAACGCCTGATAATCCGGGCATATGCACATCCATCACCACCACATCCGGCTTGTAGCGTTGGGCAAGCTCAAGAGCCTCCTGACCGTCTTTGGCCTCCGCCACTACCACCAAATCAGGGTTCTTTTTGAGCAGTTCGCTCGTGCCCTGACGAAACATTATGTGATCATCTGCCAATAGAATTCTAACCAAATTGGGCATATTGCCATTATAGCTTAGGCGTTTGTATTTATTGTATAGGCAATTTCGCCTACTTAAATTTAGCGATGTAGCGGTTGTTTCTACTGAATAACTGTTTTACTGTAACACTGGCAATTTCGGCACCACCAGCACCATCCAAGTTAATAATCTGTTAGTTCCCCATTCTTTTTGAGTGGGCGTTTCCACAACGACCTATCGTTTGCCGTTGACGGGTAATAGGGAGGTTAGCCTATGACCGCGTGACGATGAATCACCACGCCTAGTGAATTCTCGGCTGTTTGCTTTTTCACGTCTCATGACAGGAGCAACCATGATGCAATTGCTAAAACGATGGGTGCGACCCGGCCAACGCCCGCGTCGCCCCACTTTTGTTTCCTCTTTCTTGATTCTGAGTTTATTGATGGGCCAATTTGTGTTGGTGCCTATTGCCCCTGTGGCCGCGGCCCCGGGGGTTACGATTGTCACGCCGGAAGATGGCGCCATTCTGTTTGGTGAGGTGACGCTCCGGGCTAATGTAAGTGACACGACTGCTTCCAGTGTACAGTTCTTCTACGACCCCCACGAGGACGATGACCCGGAAATCTCGCTGGGGTTCGCGACCTTTAACTCGACCAATGGGTTATGGGAGTTGGTTTGGGACACCACCACCGTCCTTGATACATACAACGACCTTGACACTAACAATGATGATGTTGAGGATACGACGGTGAACCTCACCAAACCGCCGACCAGCGATAGTTTACGGGTCGCCGCTGTTACTTTGGCGGGAAACTTCGGCGATGCCATTGACGTCCGCATCCAAAACATGCTGACGGCGAGGATATTCCTGCCGGACAATACGGATGACGTTCGCGGCTTCCAAGACCTGGAAGCCCTGATTACTAGCGAGTATCCCATCACAAGCGTCCGCTATGACGTTTATCCAATTTCTGCTATTGATCCAAGAATTCTGACTCCGTTTGGCGAGTTCGAATCTCTGGGCGATCCGATTGTGGCCGCCCAATATGGCCGCAACGCCGATGGCATTTCTCTCGGCAACCCTGTCTGGCCATCCGGTTCGCCCGCTTACGCGATTGGTGAGGCCACACTAGAGGGTTCGAAGCGCTGGGTGTATCGCGGCTGGGATACCACCACTATTCCAGACGGCACTTGGTCGGTGGTGGTGACGGCAGAAGATGCTGGCGGTCGCCGCGCTACTTACATGATTGTGTCTTTCATCGTCAATGACCTGCGGGTAGCAATTACAGCCCCGGATGATGGCGATACTGTGAGCCGCTTTGTAGCCCTCGAGGCGCGCACCAGTTCGCTAACGGGTGCTGATAATGCCGCGCCGGGAAGCCTATGGCCGGCCACTGCCGTCAACTTCACCATTGGTAGCACCATCATTCCAGCGGTTGAAAACCCTGCTGGCAGTGGGCGCTGGCGCGCGGTGTGGAACGGCGATTCGTTCGCCCCCGGCGCATACACTGTCACGGCTACGGCCACCAATGCCAACCCCAATGGCCCGGAGACAGCGACTGACTCCATCACAGTGAATCTGGTTGCGGCAGGCGGCGCCCTCGAGGCCTTCTTCCCGTTTGACTGGAGCAACTGCACCCTGCAGACCTGTTCCTTCTTGGACGGTTCGGGCGGCGGGCCTAACTGGTGGTTGTGGGACTTTGGCGATGGCAACACTTCTACCAGCCAACTCCCCACTCACACCTACGCTAACTATGGCGTGTACACCGTGACTCTCACGGTCAGCAATGACGGTGGCTTAACCACTGACTCGTACTCTCGCGTTATCCCGGTCGGGAACACGGGCGTGGTCAGCTTCAACCGCAACGCCATTGATGATGGCGAAACCCAGTTCATTGACTGGACGTCCGCCTTCAAGAACTTCAATTACACCGTCGGTTCAACCTTGGCTATCCCAGTGATGTGGGAAAGCACTACGGGCGCAACGGCATTTGAATCCTTGCCCACTACTATTTGTGATGATGATGAGACTACCTCCAATCAGGAATGCGTCATCTTCACGCCAGAGGAGGCTTTTGGCACTGCCCCAACGCTGGTTGGCGCGGCGCAAGACGGCGTGCTGTTCACGATGACGTTCACCGAGGTTCAGTATCGCGGCGTCACCGATATCTTCAAAGGCAAGGTGAACCTGCGCATTAACGTGCAGGTTGATAGCGGCGATGGCAACCCTGATCTTGACTCGACGGTTCAGCTTGGCACCAATGTGGACGTGACCAACTCCGGCGCGGCGGGCGATGAAAACACCATCGTCAAGGTAACGGCCCCCGCCGAAGGCCAGTTTGTGGGTGGGAGTAGCGTTCCAGTCAAAGCCAGCGTTGTAAGCTCAGTAACAGCTGATCAGGTTGAATTCTTTGTGGGCGCAACCAGCATCGGCATAGATACAAACGGCGCTGATGGCTGGTCACGGCCATGGAACACACTCTCCTTCCCCGATGGCGCTTACCAAATCACGGCGGTAGCCACCTTTGGAACGGCCACAGCCACCTCGGATGTGCGGAATGTAACGGTGAACAACGCCGTGCCACCCGAGCCTACCCCCCCCGCCAGCACCTTCCAGATTGGCCGCGTGAGCGACACGACGGGTCAGTTCATTACCTTCGCTACGGAAATTGAAGAAGAGGAAGAAGAGGGCGGTGGCGGCGGCGGCGGACGCCCAGAACGTGAGCCAACCTTCAACGCTTCTTTGACGGCGGAAGTGATTAGTTACACCGTCCTTCCGGGCGACGGCCTCATCGGTGGTGATGCCATCGAGATGGACATTCTCCTCACCAATACCTCCACCGATCCGGGCGCAATCCTGACCGCCTATGCCTTCCAGAGCAAGTTCAGCGAGTCACCTGCCCTGGCAAGCCGCATCGGCGATAAAGCCTTCTATGGCGTCTTGGTGCCCGACGCTTATCCCGTTGGCCCCATGACTTCCGTGAAGAAGAATGGCACAGCCAACGGTCTGTTCTCCGGGCGCTGGAAGGGCATCTGCATCAATAGTAGCGTGGACTTCCTGCCTGAGTTCAACTCCGGCTTGAATGATGAGTCGCTAGAGTGCGCCGGAAATCGCGCTGATACCGACTTCGACGGACTGCCGGAACTGCAAAACCCGCCGGTGGGCATCGCCCCAGGCCAAAGCCAAACGGTACGGGTCCGCATTGAAGCCGGCACCACCGATGGCGCCCTGCATGTAGTTGAGCCGGGCACATTGACGGGAGTTGTTACCGGCACAGAAATCATTGGCCCCAATGGCCTAACCTACTTTGTGCCGACGATGGAGACCGTTGGTAATGTATTGGCCATCCCGGATTGGGGTGACAACAAGGTTCTGCGAAATGCGGACGGTTCGTTCAACCCAACCTTCGCGCCAGCGGCTGATGGTTTCACCTTTGCCAACCAACAATACTTGACCTTACCTCGGCGCAACTTTGCCTTTACAGACATCCTTGGGCGCAATCACACCTGCGACGACTACGGGCTAGATCACCTCATTGGGATCGTGGCTTGCCCAGCCGGTACCAGCCCAGTGTTCGGGTTTGACGATGTGGGCAACCTGGTGCCCGGAGTTGAGAACTTTGCCGCCATTCTGCACGGCTTTGGCGAGTATGCGATAAACTTGGATGGCACTCCTATCCTGGATGGGGACGGCAATTACACTGCGCCCAATTTCCCGTATGACCAGCCGTGCGTAAATCCGAATACGCCCGACGGCCTGCGATGCGGGGCGAGGCCTTTCACCCCAATTGCCGAGTTCTACAAGGCGAACCCAGATGGAACGTTAACCCAGCAAATGGTGGCTGGCGCCTATGGCGCGCTTGGTAGCCCCGACCAGTACACGGCTTACTTTAATACAGACACAGCTGAGGAATGGAAGGAAGAAATCTTCCCAGAGCCAGATGCGGGCGCGCCGCCCACTGGCCCACAGCTAAGCACCTCGGCGTATGGTCACTTCCACAGCTTAACCGTGGTGGAAGGCATGGGCATCAACGGCGGCGATGCAATTGAATTTACGATTGACATCGGTAATACCTCAACAAACCCGGATGCCTACCTGACCTCCTTCAATTACCAGACCAAGCAACGCAATTTAGCGGACATCGGCGGTCTGGATGGCTTCACCCAAGATCGGCGTGACATCCGCTTGGACAGCACCCTGCCGCTGTGCACCAGTTTGGATGATGGGCAATGTTACAACGCCAGCTTGGGCATCGGCCACTTCCCGAATGTGATAGGCAACGGCTTACTCTTTGGCCAAATGGTTTGGCAGAGCGGGCGAATTGACCGAAGCGGCGCGGAAATCATCCCCGACTTCGTCTATGTTGACCCTGTCAACGGGATTGACCCAACGCCTTACAAGTTAGAGTCCGTGAAGAAGAATGGGCCGTTTTCACCCATTCTCAAGGGCAACACCAACTTTATCTGCGTCCATAGTGGCCTCTATTTCCCCGATCAGGATGCAGATGCTTCCTGCGCAGGTCAGCCGGCCGAGCTAATTGACCCAGAGGGCGAGTTGATTCCCAGCAACATCAGCCAACGCCTTGGCCTAGCGCCCGGCGAGAGCCAGTCGGTACGCATTCGGATGGAGTTCGGCGACTTCCGCGGCGCTATCTTACAGATTGCGTCCGGCACGCTCACTCCAGCTAATGTGCGCTCAGACTATGTTTCAACCCTCGGCTTGGCGCGCCAGTTTGACTGCGAAGACCAACGCGAGTTGGAGTTTTGCCACCCATTCTTGGTCGGCCAAACCATCAACTACCTGCCAAACACGGACGCCACTTGGCTGACACCTGAAACACTCGAAGAGATTGAATGGGTCATCATCAACCAACCCGGCGATGCGCCTCGGCTGATGAACTTCCAAGACAACTTCGGTTACATTCTGGCGATGGCGGGCTTCATCCCCAGCGCCGAGTTCTATGCGCCAGATCCTAACCCGGATTTGGTGGGCACACCAGATGAAGGCATCCTCATCCGTCAGCAAGTTCTGGGTGAATATGTGATGACGGAAGTGCCGGCGATGGCCCCGCTCTTCACTTCGGCGGCGGTTACCAGCGGCACCGCGGGCATGGCTTATAGCTATGATGCGAACGCTACCGCCTTCCCCGGCCCAGTGAGCTTTAGCCTGCCGACTGCGCCCAGCGGGATGACGATTAACAGCACCAGCGGCCAGGTGAGTTGGACGCCCAGCGCGGCCGGTCTGTACAACGTCACCGTACGGGCCACCAACTCGGCTGGCTCAACCAACCAGTCCTTCCAAATCGCGGTGCTCCCGGGAACGTTGGATAACTTCAACCGCCGGAATGGCAGTCTCGGCTCCAACTGGAGCGGCACCCCCGGCTCCTACCGGATTGTGAGCCATGCGGTGGATGTGAACAGTCACGGCCCCATCTATTGGAAGAAGACGGCCTTTGGCACAAACCAAATGGTAGGCGTGACGCTCAAGACCATTGACCCATTGGGCGAGCATTCGCTCATCCTTAAGGCGCAAAGCGCCGATTGGAACAAAGGCGTTATTCTGGTCACCTACATTCCGGCCACCAACTCAATCTGGGTTGAGTCGAAGCAAAGCTACAATCCCTGGATCTTACATGCCACAATCCCAGCCACCCTCGTCAACGGCGATCAGTTCAGCGCGAAAGCGTTGGCCAATGGCACGGTGCAGGTGTTTGTGAATGGCGTGCAAGTTGGCCCCACCGTCACCGTCAATCCCTGGTTCAAGACACGCGGCGGCAACATTGGCTTGTGGTATGCCAGCGCTAACAATGCGTGGTTTGATGACTTTGCAGGAGGCAACATCCCATAAATTCAAGAACGTTGGGTGCGCGGCTCACTGCCGCGCACCCAACGCGTTTTACACCTTATCCCCAGCCTGCGGCGCGGTGTTCCGCCGATTTCAACCAGTGAGCCACCGCGCCGCAGGTTCTATCTTCGAGGTACATCGCTATGTCTGCTCAGCTGATTGAACCTGCCGCGCGACCCATCGCTGGCGCCATACGTCCCACCGGTGAATTCCTCCGACTGATGGGCCTGTCCTTATTGCTCGGCGTATTTCTGCTGGGCAGTCTTATCATCATGGCCGGCCCATGGAATATCCTCGCCAACACTCGCCTGCTCAGTTTGTTAATTGATTCAGGCGTGATCAAATATCATGACCGCGACGCCGGCTTTGTAGAGGGCGTGGCCGACCATCTCTACTATCTAAAATCCCAAGAGCCAGTGGAGTGGAGCGTGATTATCTTAGCCTGCGCAGTCTTGATGGTTTTTTGGGTGCTGAAAACTTATCAATTTCACGATATTGCGCGCTATCACGGCCTGTCTGGCTCCTTCGGACAAAACGCCCGCGCCTACCTGGACGGGCTGGCATTAAGCAAACTCACGCCGCTGAACATTGGCGAGGCCGGCACCGCCGCCGCCCTGCAAGCTCGGGGCGGCTCACCCCAACAAATCTATTCCACTCTGTTCTTGTTTCAACAGTTTGTTGTTTTTGAAATCATCGTCTATGCCCTCTTTGGCTTATTGGGTATTGGCTGGTCAACGTGGTTGCTTCAAATGGTGAGTGGGCTTGCCATCTTGGGCGTGCTGGTTTGGTGGACGCGCGGCTCGGCCACAGCGGCTAGCCCAGCCTCTTGGTTTGCCGGCATCAAGGCGCATGCGCAGGAGTTATTCCAACGCCCGGCCCGGCTGACTAAACTCAGCCTATTATCGTTGGCCGCGCAAGGGCTGGATGACATCGCCATCTACTTGGTGGCCATGGCCTTTTCTACTCAACAAGTACTTTTGCATGTCAGCATTGATTTAGTGCTCATGGCCCTCATCGCCGGCTATCTGGCGCGCTTAATTCCACTCTCGCCGTGGGGCATTGGGCAGTTTGAGTGGGCCTTCACCCTTACACTTTATTTAGGCGGCATGGGCCTGCCGGAGGCCGCGAGCCTTACACTGTTGTACAGTTTCTTTTATTACCTTTCCTTCGTAATTTTTTATCTCCTTACCCGCTTCTGGCGCGGCGTACGCGTTTCCTTACAGACTGCGCTCAACCAGGCCTATCATCCACCGCAGACTGGAGTTGAAACCCCAAACCGTGAGACCGATGGTGACGTATTAGCCACCCCCCCGGCAGTGCCCATCCCTCACATACCAGCGGCCTCCGCGCTTTGGCGTAAAGCCCTTATTGTGGCCGCAGGCTTGTTGGGCCTTTTCTTCTTTGACCGATTGACTCTGTTACTTTCCGACTTTTGGCTGTTAGAAAGCTTGGGCTTCAGCCAAGTGTTCTGGACAAACTTTGGGATGAGCGCGGCTTTGTTTGTGTCCGGCACCCTCGTCGTTGCGGCGGCCATTGCCCTCCCGGCCTTTCTGCACCCACTAGCAAAATCGGTGCGTATCTTCTTTACAAGCATAGCAGGCTTGGTGGGCTTATTGGCCGGTTACTGGCTGGCAGATTACTATCTGGAATACCTTCTATTGGCGGGCCAGCCGTTTGGCAAGGTTGATCCCATCTTTGGGATAGACATCGGTTTCTATGTCTTTACCCTACCGTCCTATTGGGTCACTTGGCAAGCCGCCTTGTGGGCCTTTATCGCGGCGTTTATGTCCTCGGTCATTTGCGCCTCACTCGCCACCCACGCGGAGGCTCAACACACTGCAGAGCCGCGTATGACGGCTTGGCTAGGCCAGGTGGCGACCTTGCCTACGTTGATGGCGCTGACGGGTTTAGGCTTCACAATCGCCGTGGGCGTCTGGTTAAGCCGGTTCAATTTGTTGTTGCAAGAGGGCTACGCCACCACGGTATTTACCGGCGCGAGTTACATTGATATTGATGGCTTCTTCTCTACCCTAAACCAAATCCAACTAACGGCCCTGACGGTTGTTGGTGTAACAGTGGCTCTCATCTTTTTATTGTGGGCGCGACGTCAACAGGCCAGCGGACGCGGAGGCCAACACACAACGCGTCAAACGCGCTTCGCGGGTACGGTCATCGGGCTGTTCATCGCGGTGGATCTAGCCTTTGCGGGTCTGGTGAGCCTGCGCGATACGATCTTCGTTACCCCCAACCAACCCGTCATTCAATTGCCATACATTGAGCGTCACATCGCCGCTACCCGCCACGCTTATGGGCTGGACAAAGTGGAAGAGATTGAGTTTGTGCCCCGCAATGGCGATGACCCCCTCCCGAATTTGGACAGCATCCTAGCCAGTAGCACTATGCAGAACGCGCCCTTATGGCCGACCTATGTAAGTTATTTAGAGCAATTGGTTGACCCACAACACGCGCATCGCATTTTGCAAACAGCGGGCGATAATATGATTTACGGCCCCACCCTGGAAATCTTCCGCCAACAGGAAAAGCTCCGCACCTACTATGATTTCTTGGATGTAGATGTTTTGCGCTATAACATTAACGGCGAAAAGACAATCCTTGTCAGCGCCGTGCGCGAACTGCCCATCCTCGAACCGCAACCGTGGCTAGCATGGTGGGGGCAACGGTTTATGCTCTTCACGCACGGTCATGGTTTGGTCACTGCCCCCGTCGGGCGCATCACGATGGAGGGTGATCCTGTCTTTACCAGCGGCCAAATTCCCATCCAAGCCGCTTGGCCGGAAGTAGCAGCGACCAACCCACAAGTGTACTACGGCGAGGGGAACGCCAGCATGGCCGTAAGCAATGTGCGTTCCATGACGGAACTGGATTACCCCACCAACCAAGGGCGGGCTGAGTTTGTTCTGCCGCCCGAGGCCAACATTGGGGTAAAAGTAGATTCCCTGCTCAAGCGGCTGGTGTTTGGTTGGCGCAGTGGCGAGTTTTGGGAAATGGTGTTCAGCACCCTCATCACACCCGAAACGCGCTTGCATTACTTCCGCCAACCTCTCCAACGCCTGCAACACGTAGCCCCCTTCTTGTACTTTGAATCCAATCCCTACGCCACCATTGTTAATGGTGAAATTACATGGCTCGTGAATGCCTTGACGACTTCGGATCAATATCCGTATGCCAAGCATGAGTATCTGGGTGATAAATCGCTGAGTCGTTCCCCAACGATGATTGAGACGCTTCGCGTGAACTATGTAGAAGACTCCGTCAAGGCCACCGTCAACGCCGCCACGGGGCAAGTGCAACTGTACAAAATCAGTGATGCACCTGTGGTTAACACTTGGGCGCAAATCTATCCCGGTTTGTTTATCGAAGGCGACCAAATGCCGACCGAAGTGCGGCAACAACTCACTTACCCGCTCCACCTGTTCCATATTCAATTTGATGATTTGTACATCTACTATCACATGAATGACCCGATGTACTTCTTCAATATGGAAGATATGCTGGATGATGCCGACGAGGTATTGGGGCCGGTATTGGATCAGGGCAAGGCCATCACCTTCTCGATTGAGCCGTATCACATGCTGGTGGAAACCGGCGGCGCGCTACCCGCCTCCACGGAGAAACAGCAGTTTGTGATGACCATGCCCTACACCCCAGAGGGGGCCCGTAATCTGCGGGCGATGCCGATGGTGTACCAAGATGGCGAGGACTATGGCCGACTCTTCACACTGATGGTGCCTAAAGGCCTCTTCATCACCGGGCCAGAGCAAGCCGATGCCATCATTGATCAAGACCCCGATATCTCCGAGAAGATTTCATGGTGGAATCGACGCGGCACGGAAGTCATCCGTGGCCATACATCCTTGTTGCTCATTGATAACGAAATTGTGTATATCGAGCCGCTCTTCATTCGTTCTCAGCAAAACACAGTCACCCAACTTAAGCGCGTCATTGTGGTTCTGCGCGGCCACGCTTACATGGCAGAGACATTAGAGGATGCCATACGAACGGCGGTGCAAGACGTAAATCAAACCAATCGCGAGGCGGCTCTCCCCTAACACTCATCTGAAACGGCAAGCCGTTGCAGAAGACGTTCACGGCGTAAGTTGAAGTGCCCTCGCTCATGATTTAAGCGAGGGCACTGACACATCAGGCGCTGGTATGCCCAAAAACTGGACGGGACTTTTCTAAACATGAGTGCGTTACCTGAATTAGAAGCCCCGCGAAACAACAACGGGACCTTTATGCCCAATACGTTAGCCCATGAGGTGATTGAACAGGCTCAGGCTGGTGACCAAGAGGCAATGACGATACTGTATGAGACCTTTCAACCTCAGATTTTTCGCTATCTCTACTATCGCACGAGTGATTATCACCTCGCCCAAGACTTAACCGCCGAAGTTTTTGTGCGGTTACTACGGCACCTGCCTACCTATCAGCACCGTCACGGTTTGTTTCGAGCTTGGTTGTTTGAAATTGCCCGCAACTTAGTGATTGATCATTATCGCCGCATGCATCGCCACTCCTACACCGACCTTTCCGACGACATGGTAGATCAGCGGCCCACCCCTGAACACACGACGGAGCGGCGTCTCAACCACGAAGTGCTTCGGCAGGCTCTCCGCAGGCTTACCCAAGACCAATGTGATGTGATTGCCCTTCGTTTCCTGGCCGATATGCCGATTGCGGAAGTGGCGCAGGTGCTTAATAAATCGGAGAGTGCCATTAAGAATCTACAGTTGCGTGGTCTGGCGGCTCTTCAACAGATCCTGTCCACACGGAAGATTTCTTATGATTAATCGCGAAGACTTGCTTGAGCTTTGCTTAGAAGAATTAGAAGCCGGCGTCCCCCTCGCTGACTTGCTGTTACGTTTGCCCGATGAAGCGGAAGAACTAAAGTCTCTTTTAGTCCTCGCGGCAGCAATGCGAGATTTGCCCCAGCCGGAAGCGGCCCCTGTGAAAAGCGCGCCGCTGTGGCAAAAGCTCGCGGGCATCTTCACCAACGGTTTCTGGCCCAAAGAACCCCAACGCCGCTACCGCTTCAGTTTGAGTGATAGCCAAGCGCAAGCCACAAGCGGGCAGAGCCCCGAAGCCAAAGCCCCTCCCCGCCGATATCGCTTTGGCCCCTTAACTGGGCTGGCGCGTTTGGCTACCAGCCTGGCGATGTTGGCCGGTTTGGTGATAGCGGTGGGGGCCGCAGTATTGCTAAACCAAACCCCAGTCGCTCAAGCCGCCATCATCACCGAGTTGAGCGGCCAAGTGGAAGTGGCAGAAGCGCCCGGTCAGGCCTGGCAACCGTTGGCCGCTGGAGCAAAGATTCAGGCTGGGCAACGCCTTCGCACGGGTGAAGCTTCTTTAGTGCGGTTAACTTTTCCCGATGGAAGTTCTACGCGGGTGTATGCCAACAGTGACCTGACCCTTGCTAGTTTGGCAAACAGCCCCACGGGCCTGTCCGCCGTGCGGCTCATTCAACATTTAGGCCATACGGCGCATATCATTGTCGCGCATCAGTCGGAGGCAACTTTCAGCATTGAAACTCCTGCGGGGGTGGCTAGCGTGCAAGGCACGGCGTTTAATGTTTTCGTCAATCCCAATGGGCAAGCTCGGTTTGCAGTTGAAACGGGGCAAGTGCGCTTAGAAGCTCAGGGTGAAGCCATTCTGTTATCAGCTGGGCAAGTCAGCGTTGCCTCGCCCGGCCATACGCCCGGCCTGCCTGCTAATGAATTTCAAGAGCAAGGCCTCATTACGGCTCAAGATCGAAGCGAGTGGGTAATTGGCGGTTTGCCTATTCGGGTCAGTGATGAGACCGCTATTCAAGGTCAGCCCAAAGTTGGGGCTACGGTTAACGTTTTAGGACGCGTTTTGGCCAATGGCGTGTGGCTGGCCGATATCGTTGAAGTGGTCGCGGCTCAACAGCCAACGGCGAGCTTTACGGGCATTGTTCAAGCCATCGGCCCCGCCCAGTGGAACATCGGCGGCGTACTTGTGGCTGTCGGCGATCAAACCGTTTATGACGCCGCCTTAAGAACCGGCACTAAAGTCCGAGTAACCTTTCAGATGCTTGAAGATGGTCGGCGTCAGGCGCTACACATTGAAACATTGGAGAGTGAGCGACCAGTTTCTGTTGAGCAACGCCCAAGCTTGTCCTTTGAACCTGATGAATTGCTCGTGGTTGGGTGCGCTAATCAATTCAAAATCGTTGGACATTTGCTCAATGATGGTGAGCCCCCCAGTGACGATGTTGCCGGTGTTCAGCTCGTTCATCAGGTAACCCGAGGAGCAGAGTTCATGCCAACCGTACAGATTGATCCAGAAAGTTGGGATGTTATCCAAGCCGGTGAAGGCATTCACTTCACGCTTACTCTCAACCTCAACGAGCAATGGGCTTCAGCAGCGGAAGGCAATGAAGTGAAGGTACAGATACAGGTGGGAGAGGCGGCGGAACCTGCGGGTCAATCTCCGGCGCGCCTAACCGTTACCGTTGTGCGGCGATGCCAAACGCCGCCCACAGCCACGGCTTCCCCAACGGCAACGGAAGGCGTCTCTACGGCAACGCCCGTTCCACCCACCTTCACCACCGGGCCAGTCGATAGCCCCGTTTGCTTGGGCGCGGCCAATCAAGCTATGGCGAGCGCTTTAGCGGAACAATTCAAAGTGCCCTACGCCGAAATTGCAAGCTGGTTCTGCGCTGGGTTTGGCTTTGGCGAGATTCGGCTGGCCTATGAAATCAGCTTACAAACGGGCATTCCGGCTGAAGAAATTTTCACGCTTCGCCAAACGGGCATGGGCTGGGGAGAAATCATGATCCAACTTGGGATTTTACCCGGCGTTATCCCGCCCGTAGCTACGCCAACGGATGGGCCGCCGCCCGGTGGCAACTTACCCACCGCCGTCCCAACCGAAGCTGGCCCGCCGCCCGGAGTCCCAGGCGGCCCACCTACGGGTATACCGCGACCGTAAATAGTCAATACTGAATTGGGAGAGGTAACAGGCCTGACTTACCTAATATCTAAGTTCACCGTTGTAGAAACCAGAAAGGAGATTGAAGCTCATGCGACCAATATACAGGTGGTTCATTGTCACCCTGCTAGCGTTATCGGCAGTTGTGCCGGTCTCCGCTCAACAAACTTGTCAGGTGGATGACCAAAGCACCGAGCAAGTTTTATCAAATGTCACCCTCACTTGGGATAGCGCGTTTATATGCAATGACGCGCCCGAACAAGACACCTATACGATCACAATCACGATTACGAACGATGCCGAGAGTGAGCAAGGAGTAAATATTAGCGAAGTGGTGCTATCCCATACCACGCCGCGGCCGGGCGGTCAGGCTCCTGAGGCTTCTTTAGATGATGTGCTTGGTCTGCCGCTGATTTTACTGCCGGGCGAAAGTGGCGAGATTACAGTGAGCGGCGAGTACGCGCTTGTTCTCACCAACGAAGGCCAGAAAGCCAATCTACACTTCCGCATCTTAGGAAACGGTGTCACCACTGAAGCGCCATTCCGGCTTGGCCTCAACACGATGTTCCGCGCCCAAGTCATAGACGATGACGACACGGATGACGAGAACGGTAATGGAAATGGGAACGGCGGTGGTAACGGGAATGGCAATGACAATGTAGGTGGTCCGCCCACTTGGGTGCCTGGCCCGCCTACCGATATTCCAGGGCCGCCCGCATGGGTGCCCGGCCCGCCCACCGACGAGCCAGAGCCGCCCTCGCAGATACCCGGCCCGCCCACTGACATTCCAGGGCCGCCGTCCTGGGTGCCCGGCCCGCCCACCGAACCGCCCATGCCAAAAGGGCGTTAGACCAATCAGCTTAAGCCTCCCGACCCGTCATCCGGCTAGTTGGGTCGGGAGGCTGTTTGTTCGCCCACGGAATAGCAATCGGCATTGTAAGTAAGGGGCTGAAATTAAGTTTTTATACAAATAACTTGCTTACTAAGCGGTAAGAGCGCCCGGGCAACTGACCGCCTGAGCCAAGGCGTATCAAGCTCACCCAAAAGGAGTTGACTGTATGCCTAAATTCATTGCTCTGCTGGTAATTACAGCTTGGCTACATGTAGCTTCTCTGCCTCTGTCAGGTGGTTTAGCCATTGTTCAAGCCGCCGACGATTTTCGGGCGGCTAAAGCCCCTTTAACAAGAAGCGCGCAGACAGTTTCTGAGCTGAAGCTAAAAGCCAGCCCAATTGAAACAGGCGCGGGGTTTGGTAACGCGGTGGACATAGATGGGACTTGGGCTATTGTGGGTGCGCCGCGAGACAAAACGGCTGGCGTCGCCACCGGCGCCGCTTACATTTTTCAGTATGATGGCACAACGTGGAGGCAAGTAGCGCGCCTCTTGGCCAGTGATGGTGGAGCCGCTGACCAATTTGGCTCGGCAGTGGCGCTAGATGGCGCTGTAGCAGTGATTGGCGCTTCCGGCGATGACCAAAAAGGCTTCAACTCCGGCGCGGCCTATGTTTTCCGGCGTTCAGGCTCAACTTGGACGGAAGAAGCCAAGCTCATGCCAAACAGCGCCAATGATATGTCCTTCGGCTTTACAGTAGCCGTGGAGGGCGATACGGTAGCCGTGGGCGCGCCCTATAGCTTTGTAAGTGGAACATCTACCAACTCCGGCTCGGCGTACGTTTTCCACCGCGCCAATGGTGTGTGGGGGCAAGCCTTTAAGTTTGCCACCTATCGCGGTGGCGCCGTGCTAAGTGATTTATTTGGATGGAGCGTGGCCCTGAGCGGCAACACCTTAGCAGTGGGCGCTTATTTGGATGATACAGTGTTTATCTTTGAAAGAGCAGGCGGCGTTTGGAGTAGAACAACCCAGTTTGATGGCGCGGATACTGACGCCGGTGACCGGTTTGGCTACGCTGTGGCGCTAGATGGCGATACGTTGGTGGTGGGTGCGGCCCAAGATAATGACATGAGCACGAGCGCTGGCTCAGCTTATGTTTTTCAACGTAGCGGCTCCACTTGGACGCAACAAACTAAACTGGTACTCACCAGCATGATGACGGGAGCGCGCTTGGGTTGGTCGGTGGCGATTGATAACGATACCCTCATCGTGGGCGCGCGCGAAAGCAAAGGCAATCAAGATCGTGTGGAGGCCGGCGCGGCTTATGTGTACGAACGATCCAGCGGGAGTTGGACACTCTCACAGGCACTCTTCGCCAACGCCCCCGCTAGCGGCGATCACTACGGCCATGCTGTGGCGATTGACACAGGGACGGCCTGGGTGGGCGCGCCTGATGAAGATACGGGCGGTTTGGGTTCTGGCGCGGCGTATGTGTATGCAGGCTTAGGCTCAGGCGGCGGTGGAGACGATGACGACAACGAACCGCCGCCCAACCCCTGCCTAACCATGCAGGCGGCGGAGACTAACCAAGAAACCATCGCACCTAACGTTACCTTGAGTTGGACGAGCGCGTTTCGATGTGAAAACGCACCCGATACCGGTAGTTATGAATTTACCGTTGCGGTCACCAACACCGCCAATTCCGCCCTAACGGTGATTGAGGCGCTGACACTCACCCATACCACCCCGCGCCCAAACGGTCAGGGTCCAATAGCAGAGGGCGCGGCAACGGGTTTGCCCATCAATGTGGCCCCGGGCGAAAGCCAAACTTTTACCGTCAGTGGTGATTATGCGCTGGTGAACACCGAGGAGGGTCAAAAAGCCAATCTGCACTTTTGCATGAGCGGCGCGGCTGATGGGAAGTCATTCTATCTGGGTCTCAACGCCCTGTTTCGCGGCCCTGGGGCTACGGAAGATGATGCTGACGCCAGCCCTCCAATCGTCAGCAACATTTCCATCACCGAGCGGCCCACCAGCGCCACCGTTCGCTGGTCAACCAATGAGCCAGCCCTGGGCCGCGTGCGCTACTCAGCTGGTTCCACGCTCAGTCTTAGCAGTGCTTCGGGCTGTCAGGCTTCTACTATCCACAAGGTTGATATTTACGGCCTCTTCCCCGATACAGTTTACAACTTCCAAATTGAAGTCAGTGATGGGGCGGGCAACGTAGCAACTTCTGAAATACAGCAATTTACTACGCCTATCTTAGGGCCGTTTAGGTTTTACGTGCCTTTGCTCATGCGCAAATAGCTTGAATAAGCAGTTGATGAAACCGATGGCATCGCTGTATTACCCCATTCAACATTTTGGAGGCTGGGGCTAGCCGATGAATGACGGATGGCTAGCCCTAGCCTTAATCGGCAATTTGAGCGGGGGTTCATAATCACTTAGACCTACCGCCAAGGCCAGTTTGTATTTTCTGCAGTTTTGGAAAGGATTGAGGCTTTATGCTCTGGCTCATCGTCCTGCTGGCGCTTGGTTTTCTTTGGGCTGTATTTGCGGCTTTTCTTCTATTAAGCGCCGCTATGTTCGCTTCTGCCTTTAGTGACCGCGAGATACACTCCGCTGAAGACTGGCCGCCGTCAAACAAAGCCTTGTCGGCGGCAGATCGCCTTCAACAGACGAATTCTTTTCAGATATAACCCATTAAGGGATATCTTTGTGAGGCGTAATATGAATTACGCCACCTGTAGTAACGTCGGCGCAGTTTGCAGGAGCGCCCAGTCATCGGGGGTGTCTAAATCACAGCTGAGGCCGGCGGTGCGCACAATGCGGGGTTGTAAGCCAGCCTCACGCGCGTAGCACAAGTGCCGCTGAAAGCTTCCCTCTCCAAAACCATAGGCAACATGGCCGGGCGGATTTACGAATAAAGCATTTGTGCCGCGCTCATGTCGGTCAGGCGCAATCACCACCCCCGCTTCCCCGTTTCGGGCCTTGAGAATCTGTTGAACGTCTTGGGCGGCCAACTGCGGCAAATCTGTAGGCAAAACCAAAATGGCGTGCGCGCCAAACGAACGCGCCACCTCGGTAGCCCGTTCTAAAGCGGCGTTGAGGTTGGGCACGCCGGATTCTGTAACGGTATATACCTTGCGTTTGCGGGCCATGGCCAGCGCGGCTGAATCTCGGCTGACGACGAGGGTGCGCGCAATTTCTGGCACCTCGGCCAACACATCCAGCGTGCGGGTGAGGAGCCAGCGGCCCAAATCTTTGCGTTGTTGTGGGGTAAAAATACTGGCTAAACGGCTCTTAGCCAGGGTGAAGGGTTTGACGGGGACGATGGCCCAAATAGTCATGGTGAGGTGTTCTCAGAGTATGGTAGGTTAGGGACGGAAACAAGCGGGAAACAGGTAGGATTTTTGAGCGCCCAGATTTTGCGGATGAATACGGATTTAACTGCAATTATGCAATGCCCGTGCAATCGATATCACCGGTGTGGGTGACGCTTGCGTACTAGGCCTTTGCAAAGGCTAAAACGGCCTGCGCCAATTTCAAGCGATCAGCCGAAGAGCGCATGACGGTATCCGTGATGCAGACGTTGGGCGTAAACGCTTCTACAGCCGGCTTAAGCGCCGCATCCACTTCATCCAATACAAAGCCGGTGAGGAGGTTGGCGTAGTGCCGCGCCACTGAAACCGCGCTCACATCCAATTCCAACTCTGCCATTAATTTTGCCGCCGGGCCTTTGAGGGCCTTGCCGCCCACAATGGGTGAAACGGCCACCACACGTTTGCCCTTCAGCGCGCGCCGCATACCGCGCAAATGCAAAATCGGGTCTAGGCTGAGGAAGGGGTTGGAGGGGCAAAGAATCACTACCTCCGCCTGCGCCACAGCTTCCAGAACTTGCGGCGTGGGACGGGCGCGCTGGCTGGTGAGTACAATGGTCTGCACACGCGGTTCACACCGGCGGCGCACAAAGTAATCCTGAAACTCTAGCGGCCCTTCATCTGTGATAACCTTGGTCGGCGCGTGGGCGTCCGTCATCGGCAGAAGCTTAACCCGCACTTCCAGCGCGGCGCATAACGCCAGAGTGGCTTGAGTGAGCGTTTCGCCGGCTTGCAAACGGCGTGTGCGTTCGGCGTGGGTGGCCAAATCCTTATCACCCAACCGAAACCACGTTGGCCCACCAAGACGGCCTACTGCTTCCATAAAGCGCCAGGTCTCATCACGTTGGCCCCAGCCGGTTTCGGGGTTGGCCAAGTTTGCCAGCGTATACATCACCGTATCCAAATCCGGTGAGATGTGTAGGCCAAAGTGTGTGAAATCATCGCCGGTGTTGACGACGATGGTTAGTTGGTCTGAGATGAGGCATTGAGCGAGGCCGTGCGCTAATTTTGCGCCACCTACCCCGCCTGCAAGGGCTACAACTTTGAGACTCATAGGCTTGTGAAAATCTGATGGGATGGCAAGGTGAAGAAGTGAGCTTCACCTTGTCAAACAAATTTCAGATAATGATTTCCGAGAAGCTGGCTTGCCATTGTTCGCCGGATAACCCAAAGTCACCAGCGCTTGCGGCTCCCAACCTGTTGGCAGGCGGAGGGCGATGCTGACGGCTTCCGGGCAGAACAACGGCGCGCACATCCAACATGCGCCCAAGCCCTCAGCATGCGCGGCCAACAACATATTTTGTGCGGCCATCGCCACGCTTTGCACCGCCATCAACCGCTCCGCCGCGCGCCGCCGTTCATCCGGGTAAATATCCATTTCAGCCAAAGTCAGGCAAAGCACTATCACCACCGGCGCTTGCGTGATGCGGCGCTGTGAACGGGCGGCGTCCTGCTCAACGCTTTCCGGCGGATCGCCATCGGCCAATCGGTCTGCGCGGAGGCGGGCGGCCATGGCCTGGGCCACGGCTTGCTTGGCGGGCAAAGTTTCTAGCAGGGCCAAGCGCCACGGTTGCCGGTTATGTGCGGAGGGCGCCCAGCGCGCGGCCTCCAGCACGCGCTCCAGCACAGCTTGCGACACAGATTGTTCTGTGTACCGCCGAATAGAGCGCCGCGTTTGAATGAGCCCCAGCATCACTGTTACCCTTGCGCCTTCTCCACCAAGATTTTATATGTTACGCGCGTTTCACCTTTATACCACTTATATCTCACGCCTTCGTACTTCATAGATAAATGGTCAATCATCTCGCGCGCGCCGATTTCAGTTTCTTCCATCACGCGCCCACGTAATTGCACGTAGGTATATGGGTCAGCCGGATCACTAATGGCAACGGCCACCACCGGACGCTGCTTCAGCACTTTGTCCTTTACTCGCCCTCGCGCTGTGTTGATAATAAGATGCGCACCGTCCCAATCAAACCAGACCGGCGTAACGTGCGGCGTATGATCTCTTAACACCAACGCCAAATAGGCGTAAGCCTTGGTTTCCCATGCAAGTAAGTAAGTTAGCTTTTCTGGAATCATACTGAAGTAAAACGTACAGCGTGAAACATGAAGTGTGATGAAGCGAAGCGGCTTTCACGATTTACATTTCACGCTCATCTAAACAAATCCATACTTTTAGGCCGGATGAGTTCTTGCGCGTTGCCCTCCCGGAACGGATAAGGCACGCCGCGCAGATGCACCACTGGCCGGCCCTCATTCGCTTGGCCCATCAGGGCGGAGGCCGCCGCGGCTAGTTCATCCGCCAAGCCCACTTGCGTCACTTGTAAGGCATAATCAAACAAATCCGGCTGACCGCGCAAATCCAGCAGGGCGGGCAAACCGGCGGCCCCCAATGCCACGCCCACCGTGCCCATGCGCCACGCCCGGCCATGTGAGTCATTAATCAGCACGCCTACGTTAGCGCCCGTCACCGCGTGTAAACGCGCGCGAAGCGCCTCGCAAGTAGCATCCGGGTTTATTGGAAGCAATAACAAAACATCGTCATCGCCCGCGGCGTGTGGCCCCACGTTGGAGCGGTCAACGCCTGCATTGGCGCACACAAAACCCAGCCGGTGTTCCACAATCAACGTATTAGCGTGCGCCCGCAGAACTTCCTTGCTTTCAGAGAGCACCACTTCTACAAAGCGGGCATCTTTGTGCGTGAGGGCGGCCAGCTCTTGCGCGCGGGCGGAGGCCGTCACTTGGCTCAGCCGCACGGTGCGGCCTTCTGCTTTGGAAACAATTTTTTGCGCCACCGCCAACACATCACCATCCGCCAATTGAATCTGCGCGGCTTGCAGACCGCGCAGGATAAGGGCGGCCAAGTCATCGCCGGGTTGCACGAGCGGAAAATCGGGGAGCGCGGTAAGCGTAAGTTGCGCGAAAGACATGTGGGTTTGCTTATACCACACCCTCAGCCTGCAAACGCTCTACCGCTTCGGGTGGGTAGCCCAACTCGGCTAACACGGCGTGTGTATGCTCACCCAAGCTGGGCGGCGGCAGACGGTAGGCGGCGGGCGTCTCGCTCAGCCGCACCGGATTGGCCAGAGATTTCACAACCCCGGCTTTGGCCTGCGCCATTTCGATAATATTACCGCGCGCCAAATAATGAGCATCCGTCAACAAATCGCTCACGCTGTTGATAGGGCCGCACGGAATTTCTGCCGCGCGCAATTTCTCCAGCACCTCGGCGGCGGACATTTGCGTTAGCCGCGCCTCCAGCAAAGCCACCAGCGCCGTGCGGTTTAGTAAACGCGCCGAGTTGGTGGCAAACCGCGCATCATCTCGCACATCCGCGCCCAGGCCCAGCACCGCGCAAAACTGCGCCCACTGCTTATCAGAGCCAACTGCGATAATCACGTCTTTATCTTGCGTGTGAAAAACCTGATAAGGCGCAATGCCCGGGTGCGCATTGCCAATGGGTTTGGGCGGCTGACCAGTGGCAAACACATCGCCGGCCACAATCGTCAGGTAAGCTGAATGCGCTTCCAACAAGCTCAAATCAATGTATTGGCCGCGTCCCGTCTGCTCGCGTGCGCGTAAGGCGGCGAAGATGCCGATGACGGCGTATAAACCTGTCGTCATATCGGCCATCGGCACGGGAAAGCGCATCGGCCCACTCTCCGGCGTACCAGTGATAGACATCAGACCAGACTCGCCCTGCGCCACCAAATCATAACCGGAGCGGCCCGCATTTGGCCCCGTGCGCCCATAGCCGGTGATGGAGGCAAAAATCAGGCGTGGGAATTTTGTGTGCAAGGTTTCCCAGTCCAACCCGGCGCGCTTCAAACTTTCTTCACGCGGGATATTGCAAATTAATACATCGGCGCCGGCCAGCAGTTGATGTAGAACATCTTGTCCGGCCGGGGTTTGAATGTTTAATGTAAGGCTACGTTTATTGCGATTGGTGGAGCAAAAATACGCGCTCTCGCCGTTGGGCAGGCGCGCACCCCAACGGCGGGCTTGATCGCCCGCGCCGGGCCGCTCCAGCTTAATCACATCTGCTCCCAAATCTCCCAACAGCATGGCGCAATACGGGCCTGCCAGCGCTTCCGTCAATTCCACTACGCGCAAACCAGACAAAGGTAAAAGGTTTTCCGTCATCTTTTTCTCATCAGCACAAACAAGATACGCTGATTATAATTCTTTGGTGAATAACTCAACGATTGGAGACTTATGATGCGTGCGCTGATTCTTCGCGCTTTTTTAGGGATGATGTTGACGGCCTGCACAACAGGAACGCCAACCCCGGTTCCCGTCACTCTAACCCTCACCGAAACGCCCGCACCCGCTGACGCTACGGCAACGGGCGCCGCCCCAACCAACCAACCAACCGCCGCCTCGCCGGCGCCCACCGGAACCTTGCTGTACGGCTTTGATACCACCCGCACTACGGCTAGTTATTCCGTTGAAGAAACCTTTATCAACGAAAATAACCGTCTCGCCGTCACTGTAGGCCGCACGCGAGATGTGCAAGGCTCACTAGCCATCAATTTTGATGACCCGGCCAACAGCCAGTTTGGCGAATTTACGGTGAATCTTAGCACCTTGCGCAGTGATAGCCGCCGCCGCGATGAAACGCTCAAAACGGAGTGGCTTGAATCCACCACTTACCCCACCGCCACCTTTGTGGTAAAAAGTGTGGAGAACTTCCCTGCCAACCCCCAACCGGGGCAGGAGTTGACCTTCAGATTACTTGGCGATTTAACCGTGCGTACCACCACCCGAGCGGTGACGTGGGATGTGACGGCCAAACTAGAGGGAGATACACTTACCGGCACAGCCACGACCTTTATTATGATGGCTGATTTTGGCATTCAGCCGCCCAGCATTGCGGGCATTTTGAACGTGAAAGACGGTGTGACGCTCAAGCTAGAATTTGTTATGTTGCCCGCAGAGTAACGGGCCGGGCGTGTGGGCAATGAAATTTCACTGCCTGCCTCGCCCACCACACATCACTTTATGATTGAAGTTGAAAATCTGACCAAAATTTACAAGATGGGTGATAACGAGGTGCGCGCCCTTGATGGCGTTAGCCTGCGGATTGAGAAGGGCGAGATGGTGGCCATTATGGGGCCAAGCGGCTCTGGCAAAAGCACCCTGATGGCGATTATTGGATGCTTGGATGTGCCCACCAGCGGCGCCTATCGGCTGGATGGCGAAAACACCGAGAACATGACGGACAATCAACTGGCTGATATCCGCAACCGCAAAATTGGCTTTGTCTTTCAACAGTTCAATTTGCTGGCCCGCACCACGGCGCTGGATAACGTGATGTTGCCGCTGGTGTATGCCGGGGCCAGTGGGCGGGAACGCAAGCAAAAAGCCGAAGAAGCATTAAGAAAAGTGGGCTTGGCCGAGCGTATGCACCACCGGCCCAATGAACTTTCGGGCGGCCAACAACAACGTGTGGCCATTGCGCGCTCACTGGTCAACCAGCCGGCCATCATTCTGGCGGATGAGCCAACCGGCGCACTGGATAGCAAAACCGGCACAGAAATTATCCGACTGTTCCAAACCTTACACCGTGATTTTGGCCAAACCATTGTGTATGTAACCCATGACCCGTTCATTGCACGGCACACCGAACGCATCATCCGCCTGTCCGATGGCAGGATAGCGGGCGATGAGCGCATTACGCCGCTGGAAGCCGGCGTCCCCCGCCCTAGCGATATGGCGTTAGAACAAGCCATCACCCACTAGCGTTGCATTTCCTGAACGCTTAGCGCGTGGCTAGAAATTCGTTCACGGTTTGTATTCGAGCGGCGGTGGTTTCCTTAAGTGTTTGCAGGGCGGCTTCAAAAGCGGCGCTTTCGCCCTGTTGAGCCACGTACGGCGCTACTATTTCCGCCAACATTTGATATTTCGCCGTCATGGCTTCAGCCGTAAACACGGTTTGGGCCAACGCTTCCAGATAGCTTATATACTGCGCATAATAGACCGGGTCATCCAGCAAGTAACGGATGAGGGGCCACTCCGCGCCTACCTCGGCTTTATCCAATGAAGTACTCCGCCAGCCGGGGCCGTTGCCGCCTCCCTGTCGCCCACTGCCACCTGCGCTAGCGCCCAGCACAAAATTGTGGTCCCATGAAATCCACACCAACTGCCCGCTTTCAGGATCATGATACAAATAAAAATTATGGTTCATGCCGCCATAAGTATCCCAATGCTGAATAGCGGCGCTGAGGGCCAGCCATTCAAGGAAAGAGTCGGTATCGAAAATAGTTTCCAGCTCGGCGCGCCAGGCTTCGGGGTTGGTGGTTCGCAAATCAGAGTGCAACACAGCATATAAACTCTCAATATCACTCCAATCCGCTTCGGCTTCATTGTTTTCTTTCTGGAAGCTGGCCTGAATGAGATCCGCTGTGCCCTTCGCCAGACTTACGCCACTGCCATCCGCTTCATAGATATTGCCCTCGTCGGCGCCAAACACCCGTTCAACCACGGTGTCATCAATCACCTCTATAGCCGTGTACAATCCCAAACTTATCGGCCCTTCACCGTAATCCAACATCACTTCATAAAAAGCCGTTTCAGCGGCGGGCAGGCCGGCTTCTTCCAATAAATCATACGTCACCGTCTCCCGCAGGTAAGAAGCATCACCAAAATTGTTGCTTAGAGAGAGTTGCTTGAAACCATAAAAGCGTTGATTATTAATTTCGGGGTGCTCGTCCTCAAACTCATCAAAATCCAGTTTGAGCGGCAGGCTAAGGGTTCCGCTCCGCCAGGCGCTGGTGAGCGAGGAATTGCCTTTATAACGCACGCCTACGGAGCTCCATGTTTGGCCGTTAAACTCAATGGTAGCTTCCACCCACATGGGGTTCTCCGGCGTCAAATCGCCGCGGCCGCCACCGGGCATAAGCCCGCCTGCTGGCGGTTGACCGCCGGGTATAAAACCACCCGCGCCCCCAACTGGAGGTTGGCCGCCGTCCAGCCCCCATCTGCCATCGGCCTGTGAACCTGCTTCACCAAACAACTCCGTCATGTTGGCCTGCATCGCTTCCCAATCTTCCGGGGCAATGGTGATGGTGATTTGATTGATTTTGTCTTCCGGAAAAACAACGGCGTAATTCGGGTCAGCCGCGTCGCTGTGTGAAGCTTCAGCCCAATTGGCCGGGCGGGCGGCCTCGCTCGCTTCAAGCGCGGAAACTTCCAACGCTTCGGAAGCCGAAGGGGTGACATTAACCGTTCCTTCCGTATAAGCGCCCGTTGAGCAGGCGCCAACCGTCACCACCCAACTTAAGTTCATCAGCGTTCTCAAAAAATGGGTGCGTTGCATATGCATAACTCAACTAGGAATTTTGAATCATGACGGTAGATGGAGAAGCTAACTTCACGCCGATGGGCTGGCGGTAGAAAACCCGAATCTCAGCCGTATCACGTGAAAAATCTATCCGCCCAATTTCCAACCGGCTCACAGGCAGACCAAGACGCTTTTGCAAATCCGCTTTGAGCAGGTCGTGTTTATCCGGCGGAATCAACTCAATGCGGTCATAGGTCAGCTTCTGGCCCACTTCATAACGGAAGCCCCAGCCATGCTCCAGCAACCATAACAAAGCCACCATAAAGATATTGGCCAAGCCGATTTGGAGGAAGTTGCCGCTGGATATTAAGGCTGAATTCATCACCGGAAGCGCAATAATCACAAACAAATAGGTCATCTCTCGAATAGGGATTTCTTCCGTGCGATAGCGAAGCACCGAGAAAATGGCGAACAAGCCAAAGCCCACCCCGATCCCTAATTCAATGCTGGTGAGCAGGCTCAACACAAAGTAGATGATGGAATTGAACACGATAAACGTAAATACATAGCGCTTATCTTGGTTGGCCGGATAGTAAATAAAGCGCACAATGATGAGGGCGACGGCCAAATTTAGGCCAGCGCCCAGAAGAAAGTTGACGAACTCAGTGGACATGTAATTGATCTCCCAAAAGTTGTTGGACAAGTTGCAAAACCGGCTTGAAGTGATTGCGCTTAAGGTGTGGGTATAACCATGCCGCTCCGATGCAATACTTGCTAAAGCTGACGGGGGAAAGGTGAAAGGCGCGCATGTGGCGGGCAAAAACCGAAGCGCGCGGGAGGCCGACTTGCTTAATCTCTGCCACCACTAAACCGGGTAAAGTCACCGCGCGCCCATTGGCCTGAAACTGCAAATTCAAATCCAGCGTCACCCGCTCCGGGTGATGTTTTCCTACCAACGTAATGCGGGAAAACTTATTGGTGAGCGTGGGGATCAGGTTCGCTGGGGCCAGCGGCAGTTGCCAGGCAGCCAGAACCGTGGTCATTTCAGGCCCATCGTCCAACAGGGGCCGCGCTGTTTCAATGCGGTGTTTGCGGGTGCGGCCATTCCCGGTTTTGAACTTAATTTCAAAGAAGCTCCGGTTGGTTTCTAAGTAATGACGCGCGCGCACTTTATAACGTTGGCGGCGTCCATTATGATGTTGCAGATAGAGGGCGAAATCCGGCGTATCAAAATAAAGGGTTTCGTAGCCGCTCAGCCGCGCGTCATTGATCGTCAGCACCCAATAATCACGGCTCAAAAGGCTCAAGCCTAAGCGCAATTGCGCCAGCGTCAGCAGATATTTCACATCCATACGGTCCATCAGCGCCACCGCTTCCATCTGCTCTAAACCAATTGCGGGAAATTGCGCTAACGCTTCGAGTAAATAACCCTGAGTGGCGGCCCAAGCCCGGCTCGGCGGGGCTTCTCCACTCCGTCTCCAAGAGGCGCTTGGGTAAGTGAGAGGTTCTAATTGCGTGTGCATCCGGTTCTGGCTCCACAAGAACGAGTCGTTGTGTAAGCCAGTTTAGGCCCGCCTGTTCAGTTGCGGTTTAGGGAAGTTAAGCGTTTGGTTAAGTAACCTTAATCCGGGCAGTGAGCCCCCTCCACAGCTTGTTAAGTTTGAGGCGCGCGCCAGAGTCCGGTATAATCCCGCCCGCTCAATTGGCGGTGTAGCTCAGTGGCAGAGCAGGGGACTCATAAGCCCTTGGTCGGTGGTTCAAATCCACTCGCCGCCACACCAAAACCACCCTGTAAAAGCAGGGTGGTTTTATTTTTGGGTCTAGACTAGTTGGATATCGCACAGATCTCTTTATGGCCTGCGCACTTCCGCTTGAACGGCAATCTCGCCGGCTTTCTCAAAGCTCAACGTTAACGTCACCTTTTCACCAACCGTGAGCGGGCGGGTTAAGTTCAACAACATCACATGATAGCCGCCCGGCTTGAATTCAATGGAACCGTTAGCCGGCACTTCAATCGCTGGCGCCAGCCCCATGCGGGCCACATTGTTTTCAATCGTCGTGGCGTGCAGTTCAGCTGTCTGCGCGATTGCAGTACTCACCCTCAACAACCGATCCGCTTGGGCGGCGTTATTTTGCACCACAAAATAGGCGGCGGCGGGAGTGTTGGAAACCGAACCGCTATGCTGGCTATGGTTTGTCCCTGAATGGGCCTCCACTGAAACAAGGTAAGCGTCCGTCACCGCCAATCCCGCTGATTGGCAGGCGGTTAAACTCAATAACAGACTTGCCAGCCAAGGCAACCACCTAGAACGCCACATATCAAAACTACCTCGCATCCAATTGCAATGATTAAAGTTTATGCACACCGAACCGTAAAGTGAGTAAAATCATGGAGATGCATGACTTAGACGTTTCAGCGATGGAACAACCCACTGCCCCTAACGTTGAGACCGAACTCCAGCCGGAAACCACCTGGGTGGTGGTTACCAATGACGGTGGGCAGGCGCAGGTGATTATTCATAATGATGATGTCACGCCGATGGATTTTGTGCTGGTGATTCTGCGCCAGATTTTTTTATTGAATGCGGTGGATGCAGAACGGGTGATGCTCCGCGCGCATTATACCGGCCTAGCTTATGTGCAAACGGTTTCGCTGGAAGAAGCCAAGTACCGTGTGGGCAAAGCGCATAGCTTAGCGCGGGCGGCGGGTTATCCATTACGGTTTACCATTGAGCCTGAGAAAACGGCTTAAGTGCAAACGGTGAACAGTTATGAACCGTTCACCGTTCAGCAAAGTGCGGCGGGAGAGACTTGAACTCTCACGCCATTGCTGGCAGAGGATTTTAAGTCCTCGGCGTCTGCCTATTCCGCCACCGCCGCAAGCGAACAGAATTTTACCCTGAAAAGAAACAGAATGCACTGAGGGAAGGCGGCTGTTAACGATCAATCAGCCAGCACACGAATATCCTGAGGTTGCCAGGCAAGGCTAACCGCGTCTCCTACGCGGCGCAGGCCGGGCGCGGCGCTTCCAGCGTTGGGCACGCGCACCACGAGGGTTTCGCCGCTGGAGAGTTGAACCACATAGCGTGTATCGGTGCCAATATAAATCATCTCGCGAATAACGCCTGTGAGTCCGCCCATATCCGTCAACGAAATTTTTTCCGGGCGTAGAGCGAGGGTGACAGCTTGGCCGGGCGAAAACTGGGCGGTTTGAGCCTCTGCCCGCCACTCGCGGCCTAACGCCGCAACTACTACGGTATTGCCTTCCAACCGTTTCACGCTGGCAGGCAGAAAATTGGTCTCGCCGATAAAATCGGCTACGAAACGTGTGGCCGGTTGCTCATACATGGTTTTGGGGTCTGCCACCTGAAGCAGTGCGCCGTGATTCATCACGGCAATCCGATCCGACATGGTCAAGGCTTCTTCCTGATCATGCGTCACATAGATAAAGGTGATGCCGACTTGCATCTGCAACTGCTTCAATTCGGATTGCATTTCTTTGCGGAGCTTAAGATCCAGCGCGCCTAACGGCTCATCTAATAACAGCACGGCCGGCCGGTTGATGAGGGCGCGGGCGAGGGCTACGCGTTGTTGTTGCCCGCCGGAGAGTTGATCAGGCCGACGGTTCCCGAGGCCGGGCAAACGCACCAGTTCTAAGGCCTCAGCCACTCGGCGGTTACATTCGGCGGGCGGCACCCGCTTCACCGTTAGCCCAAAAGCCACATTCTGCGCAATGGTGAGATGAGGGAAGAGCGCATAGTTTTGAAAAACGGTATTGACGGGACGTTTGTTGGGCGGCACGGTTTGCATCGGCTGACCCTGAATCAACAACTCGCCCGCCGTTAACGTCTCAAAGCCGGCAATCATACGGAGGGTGGTGGTTTTGCCGCACCCACTTGGGCCAAGTAAGGTGAAGAATTCACCGGCGCGAATTGCCAGTGATAAGGCCCTAACCGCCGTCACGGGCCGCGCCCCGCCAAGCCGGTCAGTATAACTCTTGGTGACGTTTTTCAGCTCAACCGCCCAAGTCATCGTCAGCCACTCACTCCCCGCGCTTGCCCAACCCGCCGCAACCACTCGGAGGCCAACACTAACGCCACGGAGAACGCCATCAGGATAGCCGCTAAGGCCACAATGACGGGCAAGCGGCTCGGAAAACGCAACTGGGAGTACAAATAAATCGGCAGGGTAGATTCTGTGCCAACAAGGAAAAATGAAACGGCGAATTCGTCAAAGGAGGTGGTGAAAGACGAGAGAAACGCTGAGACAATGGCCGGGAAGGCAATCGGCAAGGTGACGCGCCGCAACGTGCCCCAGTAAGTTTCACCTAGATCCATGGCGGCTTCCTCCAGATTTTGGTTGAAGCCCGCCAGACGGCTGGCAACGATGAGCATAGTATATGGGACGTTGATGATCACGTGGCCTACGCCCACCGTCCACAATGAGAGCGGGATGCCCCATTGCGCAAAAAGCAGAAGTAAGGCCACACCCAAGACCACATACGGAATGACCATGGGCATGGCCGAGATGGCCAGAAACAAACGCCGCCCCGGAAAGTTGAAGCGGGCAATACCAAGCGCGGCCAGCGTGCCCAGCGCCGTAGCAACCGCCGAAGAGATGAGACCTAAAAGCACACTGTTCAGCAACGCTTCGCGCAGTTCGCGCGCCTCCAGCAATTCGGTATACCATTTGAAAGTGAAGGTCTTAAGCGGAAAGACCAAGCGGGTGGAATCATTGAACGAAAACAGGACGAGCAACAAGATGGGGAGATATAGAAAGGCGGCCAGCCCGAGATAGTAGAGAAAGCCGGGTGCGAGCCAATCGCGGCGCATATCAGACTCCGGCCAAATCCGAGAGACGAACGGTACGGCTGAACAACGCCAACAGAAGTAACATCAACGCCAACATGACCAAACTCATCAACGAGCCTAGCGGCCAATTCAGGGCGCGCACAAATTGATCTTGGATGATGTTGCCATACATGGTGCCTTGTACGCCGCCCACCAATGCGGGCGTTACCCATTCCCCCAGAGTGGGGATAAAGACAAACAAGAAACCGGCGGCCACACCCGGCAGGCTAAGCGGCAGGGTGACGCGCACAAACCGCTCCCAGGCCGTGCACCCCAAATCTGCGGCGGCTTCCAACAGGCTTCGGTCAATGCGTTGCAGGGCCGAAAAAATCGGCAGGGCCACAAAGGGCACCCAGACATATACCAACGTCACCACTACGGCAGTTTGGCTATAGAGCAGAATGGGTGCGGCCTCACTAATTAAGCCTACGGACAGCAAAAGTGAATTAAGCAGGCCGTTCGTGCCGAGGATAATTTTCCAGGCCAAAATCCGAAGCAAATAACTCGTCCACGCCGGAATAATGAGGATGGTGAGCAGGGTGAGTTGCATAGCGCCAGCATGAAAGGCGAGGAAGTAGGCAATGGGATAGGCGATGAGGATGGCCAAGGCCGAGACAATGAGGGCGATCAACGCCGATTCACCAAGCAGGCGTTGATAGGCAGTGTTGGCGGCAAATTCAGCGTAGTGTTCTAAAGTGAACACCTCCCGCTCCGGTGAAAACGCTCCCTGCCGGAAGCTGAAGACCGCCATCATCACCATCGGTAGAAGGAAGAACACCGCCAAGGTCAGCGTCGGCGGTGTCATGAGCGTGATGATGCGGCGGGAGGTATGCATCGCTTGGGGCAGTCAGTCTGGCCGTTTAGGGCGCCGCTTTTACTTCATCCCAGATGGTGACCCACGTTTCTCGTTGCTCTTGCGTCAACGGCTGGAAGAAGACAGTGCGTTCGGTCAGGTTGGGCTGATCCAACTGCATCAAAGTAATGAGGTTTGCGTCGGTCAACGGCAAGGCTTCGGCGTTGGCCGCTCCATATGCATAAGTGTTCGAGAGATTAGCCATAGATTGTGGCGCGATTAAGGCGTCTAGGTAATCATAAGCAAGATCGAGGTTGATGGCTTTGCTCGAAATTCCGTAGCCACAGACCCAACCCAAGCGGCCTTCCGCCGGGGTGATGTATTCTACCGGAGACCCTTCGGCGGTGGCGGTTGTGTACGCATCTTGCCAGGCATTAGCCACCAACCACGCATCGCCGGATGCAATCAATTGAGGAACTTCAGTGAAGTCTACCCAATACGTCACTAAGTTGGGTTTGATCTCAATCAGTTTTTGCTTAATCTGTTCGCTCTGTTCAGGTGTGGTTTGCCACGGATCAAAGCCCAAAGCTAAGGCCGTCATGATGTAATTGGATTCGCCTGAGTCCCACAAGGCCACATGCCCGGCGTATTGTGGGTCCCACAAATCTGCCCATGCATCGGGCACTTCAGCCACCTTATCGGTGCGCACTAAAATTGATTCATAGCCCCAATCCCACGGCACAAAGTATTGCTGACCGTTAAACTCGCCCAACCGGGCCAACTCGGGCCGAATGCCCGACCAATGGCTTAGGCGTGAAGTATCCAGCGGCTGAACTAAACCATTATCCACATATAGTTGCCACCAACTGTTACATGGATGCACCAAATCCGTTTGAAAGCCGGTTTGCAGTTTGGCAAAGGCTTCGGCATCTTCCGCGAAAAAGGCAAAATCCGGCGCGATATCGGGGTGCTTGGCCGCAAAGGGTTCCCAGAACGTCGGCTCTTCATAGCCTGACCAATCAAAAACCGTGAAGGGGCCAGTGGGGGCGGGAGTAGGCGGAGCGGAGGTGGACGTGGCCGGGCCGGCGCAGGCCGTCAACAGGAGTGCGGTCAGTAACCATACATGCAGACGGGCAGAAGATTTGGGCGTCATGATAGTTCTCCTCTTGAAATGAACGGCCAGTTATTCATCCAACAGTCCCCACTGATAAGAGTTTTTGACAATCCGCAGATAGAGAAAGGTTTCGGTCTCGCGCACGCCTTTTACTTTGGCCAGTTTACCAGAGATGAAATGCAACAATTCATCATTATCGCGACAGCCGACTTCCAGAAGGATATCGTAGGGGCCGGTACACAACACCACAAAGCCCACTTCGGTGAACTTCTCAATAGCTTTGGCCGCTTCAATCAGTTGTGTGCCATCAACCTTTACAGCTACGGTGGCCGCTACGCCATATCCTAGCGTGGCCGGCTCAGCCACCGCCGTTACTTGAATCACCTCTGACTCAATCAACCGGGTGGCGCGTTGTTGCACCGTGGAAGGCGCCAGACCCAACTCAGCGGCAATTTCGGCGTAAGGCCGCCGGCCATCTTTTTGTAAAGTTCGGATGATGGCTAAGTCTGTTTTATCTAAATTATTCTTTTGTGATTTGCGAGACACGCCAACCTCTCAAATTTAGAGCGATAGCATGTATTGTAAGTTTGATATAGGTCAGCGTCAATTTAGAGCTCGGTGACGTCTCGCCTCAGCTTAAGACCGAGCTGTTTTCCATAAAAACAATGCCTATTGTACATCAATTCCGAATAATCAACACGAAAAAGTCCTATTTAGTGTTGACTCTATATAATTTCGCTTTATACTGACAAAGCCGACCAACTTCATCAAAAGAAAGGATTTTATGCTAACCCTAACGAAGTCCCATGCCCTGTTTGAGTCGGCGGCAAAAGTCTTGCCGCAGGGCGTTACGTCGAACTTTCGTTACTGGGGACCCAAAACCACGCGCTATTTGCATCGCGGCAAAGGAGCGCACATCTGGGATGTGGATGGTAATGAGTACATTGATTACCGTCTGGGTTTCGGACCGGCGATTTTGGGTCACTCGGACGACCGAGTCGATAACGCCGTGATTGAGGCCATTCGAGACGGACAGGTGTTTGCCATGAGCCTGCCGCTCGAACAGCAAGTTGCCGCCCGCCTGAGCGCCATGTGCCCCTCTGTGGAGATGGTGCGCTTTGCCAACTCAGGCACCGAAGCCACCATGCACGCCCTCCGGTTGGCTCGCGCTTACACCCGCCGCGAGAAGTTCATCATGTTTGAGGGGCAGTATCACGGCATGCACGATTATGTGCTTTATACGCCGATGGTGCGCAACGATTGGATGACGAGTAACCGTCGCAGTCCGGTGGCGGTGCCCGTCAGCTCCGGCATCCCGGAAGCGATCAATCATCTGGTCATCATGTTGCCCTACAATGACCCTGAGACTCTCATCCGCATTGCTAAACAATCCGCTCACGAAATTGCCGCTATCTTGGTGGAGCCGGTGATGGGCAATTGCGGAGCCATTATGCCGCAACCCGGCTGGCTGGAAACTATTCGCGCGGTGTGCGATGAGCATGGCATTGTGATGCTCATGGACGAGGTCAAAACCGGCTTCCGCGTGGCGCGCGGCGGCGCACAAGAACTGTTTGGCGTGCAAGCCGATTTGGTGACTTATGCCAAAGCCATGGGCAATGGCTACCCCGTGGCCGCTTTTGGCGGCAAGCGTGAGTTAATGGAACAGGTGGGGCAAGGCGTTATTCACGGCGGCACTTATTGTGGCAATCGAATGTCTATGGCCGCCGCCAATGCTACCCTCAACATTTTGCAGAACACCGATGCGCTGGACGTTTTACATGAACGCGGTCTGGAACTGCAAGCCATGATGGCCGAAATTCTGGAACGGACGGGGTTACCCTTTACCATTGTTGGGCACCCCAGCTTATTTACATTCTGGTTCACCGAACACCAACCGACGGAATTCCGCGATTGGCTGAGGGCTGATCACGCCTTATATGAAAAAGTAACGGAGGGCATGATTCAGCGCGGTGTATTGCCCGAACCGGATTTACGCGAACCGTGGTTTATCAGCGCCGCGCTGACCCAAGCCGATATTGCCCAAACCGCTCAAGCGCTAGAAGATTCTTTGCGGGAGGTGCTGGTTAAACAATGACGGCGTTCCCTTTCTCAGCCACCCTTCCCTCACCCACTCGCTGGGTGGGGGAAGGGTTATGGCCGCAAACCCAAGACCTCACCCCTCTGCTCAATGCCCAATCGGTAGCGATTGTGGGCCTCAGCGGGCCTGAGCGTTTTGGTGGACGCCTTTACCTAAACCTGCATCACTTTGGTTATTCGGGCGCAATTTATGGCGTTAACCCGCGCTACTCCGAACTCTACCATCAACCTTGTTATCCCTCACTCAGCGCCCTGCCCGCCCTGCCCGATCTCGCTGTTTTGGCCGTGCCGAATGAGCGCCTGCTGACGGTCTTTGAAGAGGCCGCGGCGCTAGGCATTCGCGCCGCCTTCATCCCCGGCAGCGCTTATGCTGAACCAGCGATAGGCGAACACACTCTACAAGAACAACTCGCCGCCATTGCCCGCCGCCACAACATGGTGGTATGCGGCCCCAATTGCATGGGCTTTCATGCTTTCAGTAATAAACTGGTCATCTCCGGTTACCCGGTAGCGCCAGATACGCCCGCCGGCCCAGTAACCTTCATCACCCATAGCGGCTCCGTTTTTGATGCGCTCTGGCAAAACCGGCGGGGCTTACACTTTAACTTCTTAATCTCATCCGGCAATGAGATGGTAACCACGCTGGCCGACTATGTGCAATTTGCGCTCACGCAACCCAGCACCCGTGTTATTGGCCTATTCATGGAAACGGTGCGTGACCCGCAAACCTTTGTGGCCGCCCTGCGCCAAGCGGCGGAGCGCGATGTGCCGATTGTGGCGTTGAAGGTGGGCCGCACAGAGCGGGGCGCGCAACTGGCGTTGGCGCACAGCGGCGCATTGGCCGGGCAGGATGCCGCTTACGACGCCCTCTTTGCCCACTATGGCGTTCAGCGGGTGAAATCCTTAGATGAGATGCTAGACACGCTCGAACTGTTTGCCGCCGGTCTGCGCCCGCCCACCCGCTACATCGCCTCGATTCATGACTCCGGCGGTGAGCGAGGCTTGCTGACCGATTTAGCCGAAGCCGAGGGCGTACCCTTTGCTCCGCTCAGCGCCGAAACCACCTGCCAACTAGCGGCTACACTTGACCCGGGCCTAGCGCCCGTCAACCCGCTAGATGCTTGGGGCACGGGCAATGATTATCAACGCATTTATCATGATTGTTTACTTGCCTTAGATGCAAACCCGCTTACCGGCCTCAACGTTTTTGCCGCTGACCTTTACCCCTCAGACGCGGATGCATACAGCTACAGCCACATAGCTTTGGCGGCTAAACCACAGCTCACCAAACCTTTGGTTTTTCTGGCTAATCTCACGGCCAGCGTCAGCGCCTCTCAAAGCCACCGCCTGCGGGCCGCTGGCATTCCGGTGCTTATGGGCACAGAGACGGGTGTGCGCGCCATCAAACATCTCTTGGATTACGCCGCGTTTCAACGAGAACGCCCTGCATGGCGCATTGAACGGCCAATAGTTATTCCGCCTGCTGAAGTTGAGCGCCTCCGCCGGATTCTGCAAACGGCCACCGCGCCGCTTGATGAATTTACCAGCGGCGAGATTTTGCGCGCTTACGGCATCCCAGTTGCCAACCGCCTTCAAGCGACCAGCCTCGCCGAAGCGTTTACCGCCGCTGAGGCGATCCAATATCCGGTGGCGCTGAAGACCGCCATGGGCGCGGCCCACAAGAGCGAGGCAGGCGGTGTGTATCTCAACCTTTCCAACGCCGAAGCGCTGAGGGCCGCTTACCAAGAACTCCAAGCTCGCCTCGGCCCGCGGGTGCTGGTTCAACAAATGGCCACAGGCGGGATTGAATTGATATTAGGTTTGGCAAATGATAAACAGTTTGGCCTATTACTAGCCGTGGGCCTCGGCGGCGTGTGGGTAGAGGCGCTCAAAGATGTACGCTGGGTTCTCCTCCCGGCAAGCGCAGAACAAATCCGGGCCGCCCTGTTAGGTTTGCGCGGCGCGGCGCTATTGAACGGCATGCGTGGCCGAGCGCCTATTCACCTTGAAGCGGTGATTGATATTGCCCAACGGCTCTCAGCCCTCGCCGCCGATTTAGGCGACTTGATTGAGGCGCTTGACCTCAACCCGGTTATAGCTTCCAGCACAGGCGCGCTGGTCGTAGATGCGCTGATAGCGCCGCGTGGTCTCCCCTCTTTCAATGGGAGACCACCTGAAGGTGGCAAGCAGGCTGAGGATGAAGGAGCACCATGAACTTCCACCTACCGCCTGAAATCCTCGCCCTTCAGCAAAAAGTGCGCGGCTTTGTGCATGCTGAGCTGATTCCGCTGGAAGTGGAAACTGAATTAGCCAACGGCCATCTCGCGCCAGAGGTGCGCCAACGCCTACGCGCGCGGGTGCTAGAGCTGGAACTTAACGCCATTGGTTTACCCACCGCAGTAGGCGGGCGTGGCTTTAGCTGGCTAGCCCAAGTTGCCTTCAATGAAGAAGTGGGCCAAGCCACCAACGCCCTCGGCTGGGTAATGTGGGACCCGGCCCTAGTGTTGGCGCACGCCACACCGGAACAGATTGAACGCTATGTGCGCCCCACCTGCGCCGGCGCGCGCACCGATTGTTACGCGATAACCGAACCCAACGCCGGCTCGGATGCCAGCCGGCTGGAAACCACCGCGGTGCGCGAGGGAGAACACTGGGTGCTTAACGGCGAAAAATGGCATGTGACGTTTGGCGATAGCGCCGATTACGCGGTGGTGCAGGCCGCCACGCCCGGCATTGGTGACGGCAACACCCTCTTCTTCGTGGATTTTGATTTGCCGGGTGTAGAGAAGCACACCCACTCGCCTTATATGCATCACCTCATCGCCGGCCACATCAAGTTATTGCTGAAAGATGTGCGCGTGCCGCACAGCCAAGTGCTAGGCCAAGTAGGGCAAGGGCTAGAACTCAGTAAAGCTTGGTTCCGGCGAGAGCGGCTGATGATTGCGGCCCGCTGTTGTGGCGCCGCCGAACGCTTGATTGACGCCGCCAGCCGCTTTGCGCAGACGCGCCAGCAGTTTGGCCAACCCATTAGCGAATATCAGTTTATTCAAGGCATGTTGGCGGACTCGCTCACCGAGCTTTGGGCCGCCCGGCTGATGACCTACGCCGCCGCGCAAGCCGCCGACGAAGCTCAAACCGAGGCCGACCTCAAGCGGCTTCATGCGCAAATCTCGATGGCGAAGTTATACGCCTCCGAAATGTGTGGGCGTGTGGCGGACCGCGCCGTGCAAATTTTTGGCGGGCGCGGCTACATGCGGGAGAACGTGGCCGAGCGTTTTTACCGCGAGCTCCGCGTGGAACGCATTTGGGAGGGCACCTCCGAAATCCAGCGACTCATCATCGCCAACAGTCTGTACAAGCGGGGCGTCGCGGCTCATATTCGTTAGTGGCAAATGCCAGATAGGAGTTATTCCATGAATACGTTACTTCGCACTTTACCCACCCATTACTACACTTCCCCGTCCATCTTACAAGATGAGCAAGACCATATCTTCTATAAACGCTGGGTGTGCGTGGGCCGCGCGGAGCAAATTCCGCACACGGGCGATTATTTTGTGCAAGCCATCGGCGATGAAAGCCTAATCATGACCCGTGATCGCCACGGTCAGCCGCGCGCGTTTTACAACCTGTGCCGTCATCGCGGCACTCAAATCTGTGAAGCCGCCTCCGGCAAATTCCACAACACCATCCAATGCCCCTATCACGCTTGGACGTATGGCTTAGACGGCCGCCTGATTGGCGCGCCCAACATGCAAGAGGTAGCCGGTTTCGATAAAGATGAGTATCCCCTGTATGCTGCCCGGCTTGAAACCTGGCAAGGTTTTCTCTTCGTCAACCTTGATCCACACGCCGAGCCGCTGGCCCAAGCTTTAGCGCCGTTGGACGGCAAATTTGATAATTGGAACTTGCCGGATTTACGTTCGGCCCGCCGGATTACGTATGACGTGCAGGCCAACTGGAAGCTCTTGGTTGAAAACTACAATGAATGTTATCACTGCCCGCTCGTCCATCCGGCGCTGGCCGCGCTTTCCCCATATGAAAGCGGTGATAACGATTTGACGGAAGGGCCATACCTCGGCGGCTTTATGCTGATTAACCACGATAGTATGACGATGACGGGCCGCTCCTGCCGCCCGCCGTTAGGCGCCATCTCCGGCGAAGATTTGCGCCGCGTGTATTATTACTCGCTCTTTCCTAATCTGCTCCTAAGCCTACATCCCGATTACGTGATGTTCCATACGCTTTGGCCGCAAAGCCCCACCCGCACATTGATTGTGTGTGAGTGGTTGTTTGACCCGGCCACCATGGCCCAGCCGGATTTTGACCCAACCGACGCTGTGGAATTTTGGGATATGACCAACCAACAAGACTGGCACATCTGCGAACAATCGCAAATCGGGATGCGGTCACGGGTGTATCAGCCCGGCCCACTCCAAACCATGCAAGAAATTTTGCCCGCCGCCTTTGACCGAGAAGTCTTAAAGGCGCTCGGCCACAACTAGTTGCTATCGGCCCATATGCCCCGCCCCACTCCCTTTCACTCCCGCACCTCAGCGCTGTGCGAAAGCCACAGTTGGCAGGAATGGTCTGGCTACCTCTCCGCCAATATGTACGAGCTGGAACACACACACGAATATTACGCCATCCGCACGGCGTGCGGGCTGTTTGATCTTTCGCCGCTTTACAAATATCACATTCACGGGCGCGACGCCGAACGCCTGCTCAACCGAGTGGTGACGCGCGACGTGAGTAAATGCGCGGTGGGGCAAGTGTTTTACACCCCTTGGTGTGATGACGATGGGAAAGTGATTGATGATGGCACGCTGGCGCGGCTCGGCCCCAACCACTTCCGCCTGACGGCCGCTGAACCCACCTTCCATTGGCTGGAGCAAAATGCCGTTGGGCTGGATGTTCAGGTTGAAGATGTGAGTGAGGCTGTGGCCGCGCTCTCTCTGCAAGGCCCCACCTCACGCGCCATTCTCAATGCCCTCGCCGCTGAGCCTATCACAGACCTGCGCTATTTCAGACTCACTCAAACTGCGCTGGCCGGTATCCCGGTCACCGTCTCCCGCACGGGCTACACGGGTGATTTGGGTTACGAAGTGTGGGCGGCGCCCCAAGACGCCGAGCGGCTGTGGGATGCGCTGATGGAGGCTGGGCAAGCCTTTCGTTTACGCGCCATGGGCTACCAAGCTATGGATATGACACGCATTGAAGCCGGGCTGTTGCTCATCAACGTAGATTTTTATTCCGCCAGTAAAACATCCTTTGCGATTCAGAAATCAACCCCGTACGAGCTTGGGTTGGGCTGGACGGTAAAGCTGGATAAAGCGCCCTTTAACGGCCAACGTGCGTTACAGCGCGAGCACGCGCAGGGCGCGGCGTGGGCCACGGTTGGGTTGGAAGTGAGCCTGCCCGCCCTTGAAGCCATTTATCGTTCGTTTGGGATGCCGTTGTATATGCCCGCGCATGCGTGGAGCGCCGCCGTGCCGGTGTACGCCGCTGGCAAACAGATTGGCAAAGCCACCAGCGGCACGTGGTCACCCATCCTCAAAAAATCCATCGCCATTGCCCGCCTCCATCCGCAATTTGCCCAACCCGGCGCGAAGGTGCAAATTGAGGTGACGGTGGAGGCGTATCGCCGCCAAGCGGAAGCTACCGTGGTGAAAATGCCGTTTTTTGACCCGCCCCGGAAACGTCAGTAAGTCCTAATAACTGTTCACTCATCACTCACCATGCCAACTCACTACGATGCCATCATTATTGGCGGCGGTCACAATGGCCTCACCGCCGCCGCTTACCTCGCTAAAGCTGGAAAAAAAGTGTTGGTGCTAGAGCGGCGGCACATCCTCGGCGGCGCGGCGGTAACAGAGGAGATTTATCCGGGCTTCAAGTTCTCGGTGTGTTCGTACGTGGTGAGTTTACTGCGGCCAGAGATTATCCGTGAGCTGGAATTGGCCAAGCACGGCCTGCACATCATCCCCTTAGATTGCTCTTACATGCCGATGGAAAACGGCGATTACTTTGCCATGTGGCCGGATGCGGCCAGCACCCGCGCCGAGATTCGCCGCCATTCCCTGCGCGACGCCGATATTTATCCCGAGTTCGCCAATCTGATGTACCACATGGGCTTCGCCGTCAAGCCCATCCTTAACACCGTGCCCCCAGACCCGCTGGCCCCCGGCTTGGACGGCGCGCGCGCGTTGTTAGATTTGGTCAAACACTTCGGCGCGTTTGACCGAAAAATGTTCGCCTACTTCACCAAACTAATGACGATGAGCGCGGCAGACTTCTTGGAAGAATGGTTTGAGACCGATATCCTCAAATCCGCTTTCTCAGTCAGTAGCATCATCGGCACCATGCTTGGCCCGCTTTCGCCGGGCACGGCCTACGTTCTACTCCATCACTACATGGGTGAGCTGGATGGCGCGTTCACGGCTTGGGGGTTTCAGAAGGGTGGCACGGGCGCTGTGAGCGAGGCCATTGCCAGCGCGGCGCGCAGTTTCGGCGCGGAAACGCGGTGCAACGCGCCCGTGGCCCAAGTGATTCTCAAAAACGGGCAAGCGGTGGGTGTGGCGCTAGAAGACGGCACGGAGCTTTACGCGCAAAAAATCATCTCCGGCTGTGACCCGTACCTGACTTTTCTAAAATTCATCGGCGAAAAACATTTGCCGAGCGAGTTCGCGCAAGCCATCCGCAACTTTAAGTTCCGCGGCTCCTCCGGCAAAGTTAATCTCGCGCTGGATGGCCTGCCCCACTTCACCTCCCTGCCGCACCCGGGCCTGTTACAAGGCGTGATTGATATTGCCCCTAGCCTGAACTTTTTAGAGCAAGCGTATGATGACGCCAAGTATGGCGACTTCTCGCGCCGCCCTCTGCTCGATTGCATCATCCCGTCCGTGATTGATCCCTCGATGGCGCCGCCCGGCAAACATGTGATGAGTTTATTTGTGCAATATGCGCCCTATAAACTCAACGGCGGCTGGAATGATCAGCAACGCGAGGCCTTTGGCGATGCCTGCATCAACACTTTGGCCGAGTTCGCGCCGAATATCAAGGACTTAATTCTGCATCGGCAAGTGCTTTCGCCGTGGGATTTGGAGCAACAATTTGGCCTGACGGAGGGCAACATCTTTCACGGTGAGTTGACGCTGGACCAGCTTTTCTTTTTGCGCCCTGCGCCCGGCTGGGCCAACTATCGCACGCCCATCCGCAATTACTATCAATGCGGCTCAGGCACTCACCCCGGCGGCGGCATTACGGGCGGCCCGGGGCGGCTGGCGGCATTTGAGATATTGAAAGACTGGAAAATGTAAGGACGGAGAATTGGAGAAGTGGAGAATTCTCCGCTCCTCCAATTCTCACTATTTCGATGAACAATTACGACATCATCATTGTGGGCGGCGGGCATAACGGCCTAGTGACGGCGGCTTACTTGGCAAAAGCGGGCAAGAAAGTGCTAGTGCTGGAGCGACGGCACATCCTCGGCGGCGCGGCCGTGACGGAGGAGTTTTTCCCCGGCTTCAAGTTCTCCGCCTGTGCGGATGGCGGCGGGCATCTCTTGCCACAAGTGCGGCAAGATTTAGAACTCCAGCGGCACGGGCTAGAGATTTTGCCCTCCGAGGTGGCCGTCTTCGCCCCACAACCGGTCGGCCCGGCCCTAACTCTGTGGCGTGACCCATCTCAAACAGCGCGTGAACTCGAACGCTTCTCCAAGCGCGATGCCGCGCGCTATCCAGATTTTGTGGCGCTGGTGAACAAACTCACCAACCTACTCGTCGGATTAATGACCACCATCCCGCCGCAGTTGCCGCAAGTGGCGGGCGGCGATGTGCTAGAACTGACAAAGCTTCTCGGCCCACTCCGCAAGCTGAACAAAAAAGATACACATGACTTAATCCGCATCCTGCCAATGTCCATGGCGGACTTTCTGGATGAGTGGTTTGAGAGCGAGGCCCTGCGCGGCGTGTTAGCGGCCCGCGCTGTTACCGGCCTCACCTTTGGGCCGCGCGCGGCGGGCACGGCCTACACGTTTCTTTACTCGCACGTTGGCCGAGACGGTGGTTTGGTAAAAGGCGGCATGGGGGCGCTCACACAAGCCATTGCCAACGCCGCCCGCGCGCATGGCGCCGAATTGCGAACGGAGGCGGCGGTGAGCGCCATTATGGTGAAGGAAGGACGCGCGGCTGGCGTGACGTTAACCACTGGGGAAACCATCACCGCGCCAATCGTCATCTCCAACGCTGACCCGCGCACCACGTTTCTCACCCTCCTAGACCCAAGTTGGCTGGATACCTTCACGCGCGCCTCACTCCGCCACATCAAATATCGCGGCTCGTGCGCGCGGGTGCATTTGGCGTTGAGCGGTTTGCCCACCTTTCCCGGCGCTGATACACAAACCCACCTGCGCGGCCACATCGTCATCGCCCCCAGTGTGGATTACGTGGAGCGCGCTTATGATGCGGCCAAGTACAACCAACTTTCACCGCAACCCTATTTAGACGTGCTCATCCCGTCCGTGAGTGACCCCAGCTTAGCGCCCGCCGGACAGCATCTCATGTCCGTGTACGTTCAGTACGCGCCTTACAAGGGAAACATTGGGGAGGCCGAGATTGAGCGCGTGGTTCGTGACACGCTCACGCAATATTCACCCAACATCAACTCCCTCATCACTAATTCTTTCGTCATCACCCCACAAAAACTGGAAAGCATTTACGGCCTGCCGGAGGGCAACCCCAATCACGGCGAGATGACGCTGGACCAGTTTCTGCACATGCGGCCAGTGCCGGGCTACGCGCAATACCGGACGCCTGTGGAAGGTGTGTACTTGTGCGGCGCGGGCACCCACCCCGGCGGCGGCGTGACGGGCGCCAACGGCTATAATGCGGCGCGGGTGATTTTGAAAGATCTGAAGCACTAACGCCTCCGCCCATTTCATTTTTTGCCCAGACACCTCTATGACACAGACAACTGCTGAACAACTTGGAAAGCTTGGCCTGCCAGCCCCCATGAAAGAACTCGCGGCGAAAAAGTGGGACGCCATCATTGTGGGCGCGGGGCACAATGGGTTAGCCTGCGCGGCTTACCTCGCGCGCGCCGGGAAGCGGGTGCTGGTGTTGGAGGCCCGCGAGCGCGTGGGCGGCGCTTGCACGTTGGATGAGCCGTTCCCTAATTTTCGCATCTCGCCCTGCGCCTACGTGGCCGGTATTTTGCACCCGCTGGTGATTGAGGAACTCAAACTCCGCGAACACGGCTTTGCCTGGCAACACGCCGAGGGCGGCATGTTCATCCCCTTTGAAGATGGGAGCAGTGTGCAGTTGTGGGATGACGAAGACAGGTGCGTGGAAGAGATTAAGCGCTTTGCGCCCGGTGATGTGGAAGGCTGGCGCGCCATGCACGCCGTTTTGGAACGCGCCAGTGATGCTCTCCGCCCACCGGATGAACGTGACCTCTGGATTGGCCGCTCTCCCTCACGCGAGCAGGTTGAAGAACGGCTCAAGGGCGATCAGGACGCGATTGATTTTGTCTTCAATTGGTCTATGGTGGAATACCTTGAACGCTACCTCAAGGATGAGCGGATGCAGATGGCCTACCTCGGCCAAGGCACCATTGGCACCAATGCCAGCCCGTATGAGCGCGGCACAGCTTCCATTTATTGGTATCACTTCTGCGGGCGGATGGGCGATAGCTTGGGCCAGTGGGGCTATGTGCGGGGCGGCATGGGGATGGTCTCGTTCATCCTGTGTGATGTAGCCCGCGAGTTGGGCGCGCTAGTGGCCTGTGGCGCGCCCGTAGCCCGCATTCTCCCCGGCGAAGGCGTGGAGCTGGTGGGCGGCGAGCGCCTATATGCGCCCGTTATCGTTTCCAACGCCGACCCGCGTGTAACTCTGCGCTTGTTGGGCGACGCCGCCGATTCAAAGTGGAAGGCGCAAGCGGAGTCAATTCCAATTGAGGGCAACACGGTGAAAGTAAATCTGGCCCTGCGGGAATTGCCAAACTTCACGGCGCGGCCCGGCCTCAACGAACCGCACCATCGCGCCGTCATCAACACCCCGCTGACCAAACAGGAATATCATGCCGCTTATTTGGCCGCGCGCGCGGGCCACCTGCCGCCCAAGATGTGGACGGAGAATTATTTACAGACGGTGTATGACACCTCCGTTGCGCCAACTGGGATGCACACCATGAGCGTTTTTGCGCAATGCGTGCCGTACAAATTTGCGGAGGGTGATTGGGAAACGCGGCGCACGGAGGCCGGACAACGTGTGATAGAAGCGCTTGCGCGGCACACTCGCAACTTCCCCGAAGCCATCCTTGAGATGGAAGTGCTTGGCCCGCCCGATATCGAAAAACGCGTCGGCCTAACAGGCGGCCACATCTTTCAGGGCGAGTGTTTGCCCGATTACATGTGGGACAAGCGATTAAGCGCGCGCACGCCAATGGAAGGCGTTTTCTTGTGCGGCGCTTGCACCCACCCGGGCGGCGGCGTGGTGGCGCTTAATGGCCGGAACGCGGCGATGGAGATACTTTACGGCTCCGAGTAAAATTCAGTGTATTGTTCTCACATAAGGAAACGCAATGCACTGGAAGCTAATTTCATGGAACGTCAATGGCATCCGCGCCGCTGAGAAAAAAGGCTTTGCCAATTGGCTGGCGCAAACCGAGGCCGAAGTTGTGTGCGTGCAAGAAACAAAGGCCCAACCGGAGCAACTTTCCAAAGCTCTGCTACATCCCGAGGGTTACCAAGCGGCATGGTTTTCCGCCGAGAAGAAAGGCTACAGCGGCGTGGGCACTTATAGCCGCACGGCGCCTACGCGCACTACGCCCGGCTTTAATGATGCGCGCTTTGACCATGAAGGCCGCTCGCTGATGAGCGATTTTGACCGGTTTGTGCTCTTCAACATCTACTTTCCCAACGGCGGGCGCGGGCCGGAGTGGGTACAGCACAAGCTGGCGTTTTACCAGAAGTTTTTAGAGATTGCGAAGAAACTCATGAAGGCCGGCCGCTCCGTGGTGGTGTGTGGGGATTTCAACACGGCGCACGCGGAAATTGATTTGGCACGGCCTAAAGAGAACGTCAAGACCAGCGGCTTTATGCCGGCTGAACGCGCCGCGCTGGATGAGTATTTTGCGGCTGGCTTTGTGGATACGTTTCGGTTTTTGCACCCGGAGGCGGTGAAATATACCTGGTGGGATCAAGTTTCCCGCGCCCGCGAACGCAACGTGGGCTGGCGGCTGGATTACTTCATGGTCTCGCCCGATTTGAAAGACAAAATTATTTCCGCCGAAATCCATGACGACGTGCTAGGCTCCGACCATTGCCCCGTGAGTTTAGTGATAGATGTTTGAGCAGTGAACAGTAAACGGTAAAGACGGTTTACTGTTTACTGTTTACTAAATCCCCCCACTCCTCCAAGCTCAAGGTTTCGGCGCGGCGCTTCGGGTCAATGTTGGCTTGCGTCAACCAAGCTTCCACTTGGGCGGCGGGTAGGTTAAGGCCCGTGCTGAGAGAATTGCGCAGTTGTTTGCGCTTCTGGCCGAAGCCCGCTTTCACCAACCGGAAAAATTCATCCGCGCTGGGAACTTTCACCGCCGGTTCGCTCCGCACATCCAACCGCACCACAGCGGAATCCACTTCTGGGCGTGGGTAAAAAGCCCCCGCCGAAATTTTGGCCACCACTTTTGGCTCACTGTAAAACTGCACGCTCACGGCCAGCAAATTCATATCCGGCGGTTGGGCGCACAGCCGCTCGGCTACTTCTTTTTGAATCGTCAACACCACCCGGCTGGGCTTGGCCTCGGCCTCCAGTAAATGCCGGATGACGGCGGAGGTGATGTAATACGGGATATTGGCCACTACTTTGTAAAACGGTGGAAGGTTGAAAGATGAAGGCTGAAGGGTCAGGATATCGCCGTGGATGATTTCCACATTTGAGTCATCAGCCAGTACATAGTTCAGCGGCTCGAGCAAATTTTGGTCTAGCTCCACCGCCACCACGCGCGCGGCGGCCTTGGCTAAGTGGCGGGTGAGGCTTCCTAAGCCGGGGCCAATTTCTAGCACCGTATCCGTTGGAGAAAGCTCCGCCGCCGCTACCACTTTTGCCAGCGCATGCTCCTCCACCAAAAAATTTTGGCCGAGGCTTTTCTTGGGCTGAAGGTTGAAGCGGCGCAGGAGGCTGGGCAAGTGAAGGGAACGCACGGTTTTAGTGAAACGTGAGGCGTGAAACGTGCTTCACGGAACAGTGGAAGGGATAATCCAACGAATGGTATCAGCGGGCGGTACGGGGGTGAGGAAATACACCATCACCACCTGATGCCAGGATTGATAATTCCAATCATCAAAGCCCAAATCAATAAAGCGGCCTTTCACGCCGCCGCCGGTATCTTCGGCCACGGCAAAACCGTAGCCGGGCACATACATGCGCGTGCCAAACGGCATCATGTTCCTATCAATGGCCACCATACCGCGCGTGAGCCGTTTGCCGGAGGCGGTGAGGCCATAATTGCGGGCCGTAGGCGCGACCCCTGCCCGCGAGGCTGAGTATGAAGTGGCGTACATGGTGTACGCGCGCCAGTATTCCACCGGGCCGTCCGGCGTATCTAACGTGCGCAAAGTGATTTTTGTGCCGTAGCCAATCACCAGCGGTTGCGCGGCCTGCGCCAACACTTCATTTTCCACACTGCGGCTCACTTCCACGCCATCTTCATAGCGCACGCGCACGTAACGGCGTTGCAATCCATCAGCCCCGGCCTGCAAAGTCTGCACCGTATCAATATCTACTTCCGGCATGGCCTGATACACCGTCTCGCGTGGGATAAGGGTTTGTTCCGTCAAAACTTCTTCGCGCACCCGCACAACCCGAATCTTGCCATCCGGCGGGAGCGGCTGGTCTGCGGCGGGCACAGCGTAATCTAACCCCACCAGCGGCACACCGGCTAAAGCCAAAGCTTCGCCCACTAAACCCGTTGGCGCATACGTGGTGATAGTTTGCCCATCGGCCTGAATGGTGAGCGCCTGCGCCGGGCTGAGGGTGATGGAGAGATTGGGCGTCAGCGGCGTGGAGAGCGGCGGCTGAACAAAATCCGCGCGGCTAGTGGAAATGCCGGCCTGCCACAAGGCCTCCCCCACCGTGCGTGCGGCAGTGCTCAGTGTTTGCGGTGCGCCGTTAATATTAAGCGTCACCGTCACTGCGCGCCGAACCGTCAGCCAAGCCGGAGCAGTGTGGAGAAGCGAGGCCGCGTCCATGCGGATTCCATCAGCCCAAACTTCATCGCCGGCGTTTAGCCTCACGCCGGTTTCAGTCAAAATCTGTTGCCAATCAGCCGTTGGGGCCTGTATCGCAAAAACGCGGCCATCCGCTTGAACACGCGTCATGGGCGCAGGAGTGGCGGGCGCGCAGGCGGTGAGGATGAGAAAGAAAGTGAGCAGGGACGTAAGGGCACGGGAGGGAGTTGCTTTACTTCTACCCCTGCTCCGCCGCGCCCCTGCTTCTGTTGGGAAAAAGTGCAAGCAGTTCATAAACAAAAACGCACTTGGGCAGGCTCCCCGGCGGCACCCAGAGATGACTCCTTACCGTTGCTGTCTTCCGACCCTGGCGGGGTTCGAAGGTCTCTGCCGCGCCGGACCCACCCAAGCGCCCAAGGATTATAGCAGAGGTGGTAGGCAGTAAGCCGTGAATAGTAAATAGTTTACTACTTACTGTGCACTGTTAACTGGAGATACAACGCCTCATGCGCCTCCACCGTGCGTTCCGTTGAATGCATTTCTGCAAACTGGCGCGCGGCGCGGCCCATGTTGTGCGCCAACTGTGGATTGTTCAATAATTCCATCAGCCGCGCGGCGAGGGCGTTCACATCTCGCGGCGGCACAAGGTAACCGGTAACACCCTCCTGCACAAACTCTGCCATAGAGCTGGCGCGCACGGCCACCACCGGCACGCCACTGGCGGCGGCCTCCATCGCCACGGAACTTTGAATTTCAACTTCAGAGGCTGTTACAAACACTTGCGCCAGCCGGAAGAGCGCAGGTAGCTCCTCACGCACGTAGCCGGTGAAGGTGGCTTTGAGATTAAGTTGCGCGGCAAGCTTTTCTAGCGCGGGGCGCTGTGTGCCATCTCCCACCACCAACAATTGCGCCTGTGGCACGCGGGCGGCGGCGCGTAAAACTAAATCTGCCTTTTTATCCGCATCCAACCGGCCTGCGTGGAGGATGATGGGAGGGGTAAGAGAATATTTTTTTAGAAGGTGGTCTGACTCGTGGGGAGAAGCGGGTAGCGGCGTAAAACGCTCTAAATCCACGCCGTTGCTGATAGCGAAGGGCCGGCCTGCGCCGTGCGCGCGCACAATTTCCGCAATGGTTTTGCTCGGCGTGATGGCCGCTTGCACCTGTTGGTTCAGCCAGCGAGCATAAGCCCACAGCGCGCGTTCCACCGGCGCGCCCAAGAATTTGGGTAAATACGCGGTCACAAACCACGGCAATTGATGGATGGTAAGCACAGCTGGAATGCGCAACTGCCGCGCGGCCAAAATCCCGGCCAAGCCCACGCTCACCGGGTCATGCGCGTGAACTATCTCCGGCGCAAAGTTCTGCAATTCTCTCTGCACGGCGGCGCGCGGAAACAGGACGGCGCGCTGGCCCACGCGGAAAGGGTTTTTGATGGATTGCAGGCGGGCTATTTTCAAGCAGGAACGGGTTTCACCCTCACCCCCAGCCCCTCTCCCGCTGGGAGGGTTGGATGTATACGCCGGGCCGCGTTCGCTGGCGGCCATTACTAAAACGTTGTGGCCGCGCTGGGCTAAACCTTCCGCCAGCCGCTGAACCACTATGGCCGCGCCGCTAATCATGGGCGGGTAAGATTGGCAGAGGAAGGCAATTTTCACGGAGATTTTTGCATCGAATTACGCGAATTCAACGAATTGATTTTGAGAAATTTTTGTCATTCGGCGCAAAACAAAAGCGGCAACTCCGGGTCGCCGCTTTGCTTCTAAGTGACGCGGCTAACTCCGCGCTTCCCAAATTTCTGCCAGCTTCACGCACACTTGCACGGCGGCTTCCATATCTTGCACGCACACCCACTCCAGCGGGCCATGCGCGTTGTGGCAACCATCAAAAATGTTAGGCGTGGGCAGGCCGCGCTCGGTGAGGCGTGAGCCATCCGTGCCGCCGCGAATGGCGCGCTCCATCGGTTCCAAGCCTACCGCCCGCACTGCTTCAAAGGCGTATTCTACGGGCCGCATATCATCTTTCAGCCAGTAGCCCATGTTGCGATAAGAAGGCTTGATTTCACAGGTAATGCGGGCGCGCGGTTCCGCCGCCTGCAAACCGGCGCACAAGCCCCTTAACCGTTCGCCGTGCTGGGCCAACTTTTCATTATCAAAATCGCGCAGAATAAAACGCACTATGGCTTTGGCGGCGTTGCCTTCAAAATCATGTGGATGAATGTAACCCTGGCGGCCCTCGGTGGTTTCCGGCGAGACGTTATCACGCGGCAGGCTAGCCAGCAGTTTGCCCGCCAAATGCACCGCATTCACCATGCCGTGTGTTTTGGCCCAGCCGGGATGCGTCGAAACACCCTCAATCGTCACCACGGCGCTATCACCGGAGAAGGTTTCCCAATTAATTTCGCCCGGATATTCACCATCCACCGTGTAGGCCACATCCGCGCCCAACTCTTTCAGTTCTAGCTTTTCCACGCCGCGCCCAATTTCTTCATCCGGATTGAAGCACACGCGGATGGGGCCGTGTTTGATTTCCGGATGCTTCAATAGGTGATCGGCCAGAGTCATCACAATTGCCACACCGGCCTTATCATCCGCGCCCAGCAGGGTGAGGCCGCTGGCCGTCACAATATCTTTGCCAATGGCTTTTTTGAGATCCGGGTCTTTAGCCGGGTCTTGAATTTGTTTGGGGTCATCCGGCAGTTGGATGATTTGGCCCTGATAATTTTCATGCACCAGCGGCTTTACGCCCTCGCCCGAGAAATCTGGGGCCGTATCCACGTGGGCCGTAAACGCCACGGTGGGCACTTTTTTACTGGTGGTGGCTGGAATGGTGGCAAACACATAACCATATTCATTGAGGCGCACATCCGCCGCGCCCATCGCCTCCAACTCAGCCTTGAGCATTTTCAATAAATCCCACTGCCGAGGTGAACTTGGCGTAGTCTCAGACATCGGGTCACTGGTGGTATACACTTGCACGTAACGGAGAAAGCGGGAAAGGAGGGTATCGGTCATAGTAGCGCCAAAAAGGTTATGGGTTATTCATTATTGAGTAATGAATAATCCATTTTACCGCACCACATGATAGCGCTTGATAAACTCCAACGGGTCTTGGTAAATGCGGAGGACTTCAGCGAGGTTATCGCCGGGCCAGTGACCGGGCGTGTGGCGCAGAACAGGGTCCAACGTCACATCAAAATGCAGGTGGTAGTTATTCGGCGCGTACTCTCCAATGGCGCAAATTTGCTGACCACGTTTCACCAATTGCCCCTCGCTCACTTGTAAGTTGTTGAGGTGCGCGTAACGCGCCCAGAAAAGCCGATTTTCGCCGGGGATGGCATGTTCAATCACAATCGTTTGCCCCCAAGCGGCAGTGAGTTTGCGCGCCCACAGCACCAAACCGTCTCCCACTGCATATACGGGCGCATCTTTATCCGCCGTCACACTTCCATCCAGGTTTAAATCCGCGCCGGTGTGCACGGCCCAGCCGCTCCCCAAACGGTAACGCGAGCCAATTGGATTTACATCGAACCAGTTGCCGACCCAGAACCGAAATCCGCCCGCCGTGAACCGACCCGTAGGGATCGGCCCGCGGCGGTCTGCCTCCGTGCCAACTGGGGCGTCCAGCGTGAGGGTTGGCCCAACGGCGGCCACATTCACGGGCCGCCACCGGATAGCGCCAAACGCCATTTCAAATTTTCCACTGGGGTGAGAGGCCGGATTGATAAAGGTAATATCGGCCACGTTCACCCGTCCGGCATCCCCGATGGTGGGCGTTAAGTCAAACTGGTTAATGAGGGGGCCGCCCGGCACACCATTCACAATGTTGCCTTGTAAAGGCACCCATGCATCACTAAAACTGGCTTGATTCAAAATGCAGGTGGTCTCGCGCCGCACACCGCCCGGATAATCCACCACAATATAATGAGCGTCTTGAATATATGCGTTTTGCGCGGGCACAAAAACTTCAATGTAATACTTGCCGCGCCCGATGAGACGCGGTGTGTAGGTGACGTACAACGTTTGCAGATTGTATGAGGCTGGCCGGAAGGCATAGGGCCGCCCGTTCACATCCAACGCCACTTGCCAAAATGGGCTAAGGGTAGCCGGGTCATCATAGTAATTAATGAAGAAATTACCGGTGCGTTCGTTATCCGGGTCAATGATGGTAAGCTGGGGGGCGGCATCCGGAGGAATGGGCGCCGGGCCGATAACAATAGGGCCGCCCGGCGGCGGCGGTGGTGGTGTAGGGTTGGGCGGCGGCGGCGGCGGGTTTACAGGCAAGCTCACCTTGGCCAGTTCGGGTAAATCCACCGCGCCCAACCCCTCATCAGGGATGCTCAGGCCGCGCCCATAGCGGTACCAAGAAAGCCCGCGCGCGCCGAAGCTGTTGATGGCAATGTTGGCCGTCACCGGAATATCACTGGCAGGGTAAATGCCAATGGAGCCGCCCGGCGAGTAGCCTTGCAACATTGGGTAAATGCTCTTGCCCCAACTGCCAATGACGTTGTAGCAATTGCGAAGTGCGGTGTTGGCGCTTACGCCAAAGTGGTAGTGATAGACCATTGGGTGCAGGCTATCAATGTACGGGAACCACACCGTTTGCACCCACAGCGTTTGTGGGCGATTGCCCCGATAATCAAAAATCAAACCGATGTGGAAATTGGGGCCAAGGCCGCTACGGAGGCCTTGAGCGATGGTGAGGGCCGCGCTCTGGTTGCCTACAAAATAGGCCGGCCCTTCTTCCAAATCCAGCAGGAGGGACTTAACGCCGGCCACTTGGCAGATTTCTACAAAGCGGTTGATTTCCGCTTGCGGGCTGAGGCCGCGCAGGACGCCCCACACATGTGTCTCTAAACCGCGCGCCGCCAAGGTATCCACCCAACGTTTTACGTCCGCTGTAGAGTTGATGTTGAGATTGGGCTTGCTGGAATCAAACGCGCCCTGCCATACGGAGCCATTGTTGGTTTTCACCATCACGCCGTTGATGTTCGGCGCGCCAGCGCGCAAATTCTGCGCCAATTGGTCTATGGAAGTCTCGTTAACTGAGCGCGGCGTCCAGTACACCAGCGAGAGACGGCCATCATAAAAAGTGGGTTGGCCCATGCGCTACTCCTTTTCGGAGTATAACGGTGTTGCAAGTTGAGGGCCAGCTTTAGGAGGGCGCGGGGAAGCAGGTGAGAAAGTGGGCAAGCGAGAGCCGCACCGCCCACCACTCACCTGCTCCTTTAAATCTAGCTCTGTAAGCGCACCAACACCTCATCTAGCCGTTCGGCAGATTCGTTCGCGCCAGCCTCCATGTCCAAGGCAACCATCCAATCCCGGTCATCTTTAGATTTGTAAACGGAAGTGACTGTGAGCGTGGTTTTGCCAGCGTGTTCCTCAAAAACAAAGGTTTCTACGCCCGGTTCATTTGGTAGCCCATCAAAGCCAAACGTCCACGTAAAACGCTCGGGGGCCAATATCTCGCGAAACTCACCAAAGAAGGCCATCTCACTGCCATCTGCCGCCCGTGAAACAATGCGCCACTCGCCACCTGGGCGGGCATCCCACTTTTCAATAGAATTGGTAGACGCTTGTGACCCCCACCATTGTGAGATGATGGCCGGGTCAAGGTGCGCGCGGAACACCAACTCACGCGGTGCATTAAACACCCGCGTCATCACGATTACCTTATCAGATGGAAGGGTGGTTTGGTAACCGAGTTTAGTTTTCGGGGTCATGGCTTTTCTCCTTAGCCTGTAGTGTTTGTAAATGTTCTTCCAGCCGGTCGTAACTCGCTTCCTTGAAGTTGCGGTAAGTTTCTAGCCAAGCTTCAAACGTCTGGAAAGGCTCCGCCCGAAGTTGGTAAATCCGTTGTTGGGCCGCTGGGTGCACCTCAACTAGCCCCGCCTCACTGAGGACGCGGAGATGTTTAGAAACCTGAGGTTGGCGGAGCTGTAGCCGCTCGGCTATTTCACCCACTGGGCGAGGGCCCTCGCGCAGGAGTTCAATAATCCGAAAGCGGTTCGGCTCAGCCAAAGCCGTAAGCATTGGAAGCATATGTTTAATATACTCCAAAAGGAATATTCCTGTCAAGGAATATTACAAAAATTTTATGGGGTTTTTGAAGATGAAGATGTGAAAAGCGGGCAACTTACCCGTCCACTGCGGTTACTCAGGCGGCTTGGGCACTCCAAAGACTGGCGCAGGGGCGGCCACCCACATAAATTCCGGTTTGGCGGCTTGGGCTTCCAATTTCGCTTGCAGGCCATCAGTCGGAACGCCCTGAGAGTCCATCACGTCCGGCGCAACGAAAATGGCGGCGTTGAGGCGCAGAGCAAGGTTGAGAGCATCACTGGGGCGCGCATCTACTTCTTGCGTTTGGCCGTTGGCCTGCACGGTGAGCGTGGCGTAAAACACTTCGTCTTGTAAGCGGCTAATGGTGACGCGCTCCACTTTAGCCTGGGCGGCTTCCAGCAAACGGGCCATCAAATCAAACGTGAGTGGGCGTGGGGTGGAAATGCCAGCCAATTGCAAGGAAAGCGTATCCGCTTCAAACGGGCCAATCCAAATGGGCAGAACGCGGCCTCCGTTTTTCTCCTTCAACACCACCACTCGCTGATCCGGTGGCGGTGGGATGGGAGGCGTGAGAGGGAGGTTGAACATGGGTGTGCCGGGCGGCGGCAAATCGCGGCTGGCAGATTCCAGCACATCTTTTTCGGGCGTCTTCAGAAAAACCACATCGGCGCGTTCAAACTTCACGGCGCGCACTAACACACTTTCAATGGTCACTTCAATCATAGCTGGCATGGCTGGTTGCTCCTGTGTAAGTTTTATTGCTAGCAGACTACCCGCCCCGGGGCCGCAAGCATTGGTAAGCGCCGTCGAAGTCTGCGGCTCTAAAAGTTGCTGGCGTAATTTTTCTCGCGCACGGTGCAGGCGGGCCTTGAGTGTGCCAAGCGGCGCTCCGCTGAGCGCGCTGATTTCGTTCAGCGTCAGCCCTTCCAGATAATGCAGGCGCACCACCGTTTGCTGTTCGGCGGGCAAAGCTTCCAATGCGCGCAAAACCCAGCGGTGTAGTTCCAGTGTTTCGGCCACCGCCTCCGGTGAAGGGGCTAACTCGGCCACCGAGAAGTTGCGGGCCACGCGCCCGCCGTCTAAATCTTCCAGCGCGTAAATATGAGGGCGCGCCCGCAAACGCATTTTGGCCAAGTTCAGCGCAATGCCGCACAGCCAAGAGCCAAATTTTTCTGCATCGCGCAAACGGGCCAAGCTCAACCACGCCTGCACGCAGGCATCTTGCAGAACATCTTCAGCCTCCCATGGGCCGCCCAATAAGCGAGCCGCGAGGCGCAAAGCCAGCGGGCGATGCCGAGTCACCAGTTCGGCAAATGCCGCTCGGCTTCCCGCCCGCGCTTGCGTCACCAGTTCAGAGTCACGCGGCTCGGCGGTCATTCGTCTTTGCTTTATAGTTGCGCTTCAACGCCCAAAGGTTGCACTTGGGCAGACGGCAGACCGCTGACGGTCGTCCGCCGTCACCCAGTTGGCTCAAATAAGCGCCACTCAGGTGGAACAATGGAGCGCCACTCGAGCATTTCGGGCGCAGGGAACGAGACTTCCGTGTCGGGCGGCGCATGGTCACGTAGGTGCGCGGCAAACTCGGCCTCTTCGGCCTCCAGCGCCGCCCACAGCTCCTCTGCCGGAATGCCCACCTCGGCCAGTACAGCTTCTTCAATAAAGATGGGCGCGCGGGCGCGGAGAGCCAAGTTCACGGCGTCGGTGGGTTTCATATCCAGCGGATGTTCAACGCCCTCAGCATTTACCAGCCAGAGCGTGGCAATGGAATCTGAATCCAGTAAAACAGCGCGGGCTACGGTCAGTGCGCCGAGTGTGAAGCTTTGTAGGGTTACATCGTACATCAATGGGCGCGCCGGTTTTTTCTCGGCAATTTCTAGGGCCACGCCGTCGCCATCATCATCGCCCGCCCACAAATGCAAGATTCGGTCGCCGTCTTTCTCCCGCAGAAGTACGCGGCGTTGCATGCCCGGCCCGGGCCAGCGGGCTTCTTTGTGAATGCGCACAATCACGTCCTGCGGAACGAGTTCAATCATGACGAATTTCTCCGAAGGTTATAATGACTGAAATGCCCAAACCTGACAAGATGACAAGATGGCAGGGTGACAAGGTGACGTCCCTTCACCCTTTCACCCTTTCACTCATTGTTGTTACGTACTTACTCATCGGCGCACTCTACGCAGTCCTCACGCCCGCCTGGCAAACGCCGGATGAACCCGCCCATTACAACGTTATCCGCCAGATTGCGCAAACAGGCAACCTCCCCACCCTGCAAATAGGCGATTACAACCAAGACTATCTCGGCCAAATGGTGGGGCAGAAGTTTCCGCCAGAGCTTTCGGTAGAAAGCGTGCAGTATCAAGATTATCAACCGCCGTTGTACTACGTGCTGGCCACGCCCGTTTATCTGCTTTCGGGCGGCTCATTGGTGGCCTTGCGGCTGTTCTCGTTGGCGCTGGGCGCGGGTGTGCTCGTGTTTGCCTTTCTCATCGTACGCGCACTTATAAATGATTGGGCTGGCCTCGTAGCCGCCGCCTTCATCGCCTTCATCCCCCAACACATTTCCATCATGGCGGGGGTGAACAATGACTCGCTCTCGGAGTTGTTGATTGCGGCAGGGCTTTTCTTAGTGGTGAGGGGGCTGTGGTTGGGATCGTCCACTGTTCACCGTCCACTGTCTGCATGGCTCTTTGGTTTAGTGCTCGGCCTAGCCTTCATCACCAAAGTGCAAGCCTACATTCTTGCGCCGGTGTTTGTGGCGCATGCGCTTTTATTGTGGCGCTCGTCAACCACGCCGCTTCGCGGCTCTGCTCAAGGTGCCTTAGGGTGGCTGGCCGTTGTATTGGGTCTTGGATTGGCGCTGGGCGCAATTTATTGGGGCCGCAACTTTTTTGTGTGCGGGCCGTGGGATGTGGTGTGCGGCAATTGGCACAATCAAGTGGTGGTGGGGCAACCCACTACGGCAGAATGGATTGCGCAGTATGGTTGGTGGGGAAGCGCGGATGCCCTGCTCAACCGCTTCTTCACCTTCTCCTTTCAAAGCTTCTGGGGCCAGTTTGGCTGGATGAGCGTGGTGATGGATTGGCGGGTGTATGCGGTGTTACTAGTGTTTACAGTAGCGTTGGCAATTGGGTCTGTAGCGGCTAGCGGGAAGTTATGGGTGATTAGTTATTGGAAGCGCGCAAGTGTTTTTCTGCTCGCGTTCTCGGCTTTGCTTACGTTAGGGCTTTACATTTATTACAACTTTGGCTTTGTGCAACATCAAGGCCGTTACTTGTTTCCGGCCTTAGTGCCGTTGAGCGTGGCAGTGGCCGCTAGCCTGCGCCAGTGGGCCAAATGGTTGAGCGCCGCGCCATCGGTGGGCCGCTACGCCCCACTGCTCCCCATCGTACCGCTCGCAGGCATGGCGGCGCTATGCGTGTTCGCGCTCTTTCGGTTTGTTCTGCCAGCGTTGAGGTAAAGTATTCAGTTACAAAGCAACCCAGCCAGTTAGGCCGTGGCCGCATCCATCTGTGGGGAGCGCCTCGCCATCCAAAATGCCAGCGCAAACCCGGTGACGTACATCCAAATGGCGTACAGGCCGGGGATGACGGCCATCTCATTGTTATTCAATAGTGTAATAGCCACGGTGATAGAAACCGTAGAGTTCTGCAGACCGGTCTCAATCGCAATCGTCATCGCTTGGACGAAATTCACGCCTAAAAACTTGGGGACAAAATAGCCCACCACCAGGGCTAAGATATTGAGCACGATGAAGGCCGGGGCAAAGCGCGGGCCGTCCCGCACGATGACGGCCCAGTTTTGAATCACCAGCGCCAAGATTACGAGGAATAAAAAGCCAGTAGCGAAAATTTTTGACCAGCGCTTGCTATTCTCCGCAAAGTCTGGCTTCCAACGGCGGATGCCCATACCCACCAAAGTGGGGATGAGCGTAATGACGGCCACTTGCACCATCGTATCCACCACCGGAAACTCAATATCCAACGCGCCTGTTCCATACATGGAATAGGCGATGCTCAACCCCACCGGAATGGTTAGCCAAGCTAACATGTTGGTGATGGCAGTTAAGGTGATGCCTAACGCACGGTCACCATCACCGGCGTGGATAATCAGGTTGGAGGTAGCACCATCCGGCGAAACCGCCAGCAGAATCAGGCTAATGGCGTACACCGCCGTCAGGCCAAAGAGGCCAGCCACCGCAAAACCCAGCAACGGCAACAGAATCATCTGGCAGAACAAACCAATCAACACCGGTTTGGGCTGAGTGAAAACGCGCCGAAAATCGGCCACCGTCAACGTCATACCGAGTGTCACCATGATGATGGCAATGGCTAATGGTAGGATGACGCTTGAAATCACGCTTTCTTGCATGGCACAGTCTCCTTGTTGAATTAAGTGTGGATTTGGCTAGCCGATCTTTTACAGATAGAACCCCCAAGAAGGAATTAAGTATCGTTCAGCTTTGCCGCCCTACCCCGCCAACCTATCCTCGGAGGCCATCACCACGCACCACTGCGCGGCTTGGCGGTCATAGGCTAATTCATATACTTTTTCGCGCGTCGTCATCACTAGCACGTGCAAGCGGCCCGCCTTCTCGCTTTGGCGGCCCTGGCTCACCACCGGCCAGCGCTTGCCCTTCCACGTAAAACTCAACACGCGCACAGCGTCATCCGCGCCAAACCGCGCTTCCACTTCGGTGGGTTCATTGAGTAACCGGCGAGGCATTTTCGTTCAGGTGACTGTCACCTTCCTAAACATTCAACTTAATAAAAAATGGAACGGCGTTCAATCCGTTCCATGCGGCGCAAAATTGAAGGGCCATTCATCTCTTACATACCGATATTTACATGCAACAGCAAAACGTGCCCCTCCGGCGTTTCCACGTAGCGGGCGGCCACAATTTGCGCTTCTTGGGTAAGGCCGCTTTCCGTACGATACTCTAAATTTACCGCCCGGCCTTTATGCCACGCCTTCCAACACCGCTCTACGAGTGAGGGGCCATTAAACGTGCGCAGGCGCGTAACGGCCACGCGGGGCATGGTAGGGCCCTCGCTAAAACTCAACGCCCAAGATTCGTTAGGTAATTCCCACGTAGGCGTTGGGCCTTCAATAATGGTTATCTTTTCAGGGGTATCCAAATTATCCATTTCAATTCGCTCCACAGCGTGGTTGCATTATACGCTAATGTGCCGAATGCTAGAATTGATGGAAACATGAAAGTGAGCAGGCGAGAAGTGAGCGGGTGAAAGGGTGAAGGGATGAAAAGGTGAATCTCCCAGTCTCCCTTTCTCCCCCGCACCCCTGCGCACTTTCACTCCTTCATCATCACAAGCATCATGCAACTCAGAATTCTCTCCGCCCAAGATGTGTACACCGCCCTGCCCCTGCCGCGCGCCATAGAAGTTATGCGGCAAGCGTTCGGCCAACTCTCCGCCGGGCAAGTAGAAATGCCGCCGCGTTCCCGTTTGCATACCCAAGAAGGCGTTACGCTCTGCATGCCCGCGTATTTGCGCGCCAGCCAAGATTTGGCCGTGAAAGTGGTTTCCGTTTACAACGGCAATATTGAGCAGGGCTTGGCGGCGGTGCTGGGCGCAGTGCTAGTGATTGACCCGCACAGCGGCGCACCGTTGGCATTGATTGAAGGCGCGAGTTTAACGGCGCTCCGAACCGGCGCGGGCGGCGGCCTAGCGGCGGATGTTTTAGCGCGGCGGGATGCTTCGGTGGTGGGTTTGTTCGGCGCTAGTGTACAAGCGCGCGTGCAACTGCAAGCAGTGTTAGCCGTGCGCGCCATCCGGGAAGTGCGCGTGCTCAGCCGGAGCCGGGCCACCGCCGAAAAGTTTGCGGCGGAAGTGACCACATGGCCCAATGCGCCGCGTGTGCAATGTGTAAGTTCTATGGAGGAAGTTGTGACGGGCGCACACATCGTCATCGCCGCCACTTCCTCAGAGACGCCCGTCATGGATGGTACTCATCTTTCACCCGGCGCGCACATCACCGGCGTGGGCACGCACACTGCCGCCTCACGGGAAATTGATGAAGTCAGCGTGCGCCGCGCCAACAAAATTGTGGTGGATTCTTACGCCGCCGCCCAAGCCGAGGCTGGGGATATTCTTTTGCCGCAAGCGCCCATTTACGCCGAGTTAGGTGAAATTATCAACGGCCGCAAGTCGGGCCGCGAGACGGAAGAGGAGATCACCTTTTTCAAAAGCGTAGGCCTCGCCGCACAAGACGCCGCCGCCGCTGGGGCCGTACTCCGTGAAGCCGAAGCGCGTGGGCTGGGCGTAGTAACAAAACTATAGCTTTTAGGCGTTGAGAATACTGATGAACTGAATGAAATTAATCTTTGCTTGTTGTTAGGCGGCATGAACAAATTGGGCTGAGTAAATGCCGTTTCCCCGCTCTCACATCAGCCCAACACTCTTCACCGAATAAGAATCGGACGTCAACACCTTCGCCCAACCGTTAAACTCTTTCAAGGGGAAATTCCACAAATGCATCCACCACTAACCTGCGTACTAGAACGTGAACGCTTTCAAACACGAAAGTAAAACCTAAACCGTTGCTTGGCCGCCCTTAGCGCTGGGGTGGCTTTTGCGCGGCAGATACCGGAGGTGAGATTAACCGCCCATCCTACCGTTTTTTCTGTCTACAATTCTAGCTCTCCCAATTTAGTTTGAAAGGATTTTTGCCATGTCTAAGATTCGATGGGCGCTGAATGGTGTCCTCGCCGCCGCGGTATTGGCCGGGGCCATTGGCTTGGCGCCTACTAGCCTGCAAGCCGCCAGTCACCGCGAGGCCCCTCTCATCGCGATGGATCCCACCGCCGATATTACCGACTTCTTCATGTTCCGCTCCTACGAGCCGGGCAATGAGGATAAGGTGGTGCTGGTGATGGATGTGATGAGTGAAGAACCCAGCTCTGGCCCCAACTACTGGAACTTTGACCCGAACGTGCTGTACCGCTTCAGCCTGGATAATGATATGGATGGGTACGCTTATGACCTGCAAATCGAGTTCCGTTTCCAGAATGAATATCGGGGCGTGCCGACCGCGTTAGGTTTGTTCCAACCGTATGTAGGTGATATTCCTGCCGCGGGCCTCGGCCCGATTACGGCCTTAGATGGCCCCGGTTCGGAAGGCCTCGGTTTCCGCCAATCGTATAGCATTACCATTGCGCGTGATGGCAAGCGCACAAAGTTGGCTGAGGGGTTGTTTGTGGTGCCTCCGAACGTTGGCCCCAAGACTATGCCCAACTATGACGCACTGGCTGCACAGGGTATTTATGATTTAGGCGAGGGTGTGCGCGTGTTTGCCGGACAACGCGATGACCCGTTTTACATTGACCTGGGCGCGGTGTTTGATACGGTGAATGTGCGTGCTCCAGGCACAGATATGCTCTCCGGCTTCAATACGCATACCATCGCGTTTGAAGCACCGATTGAGTGGTTTACCAACGACAGGAAAGATGAGGCAGAGACGGCATATCCAATGTTAGGTGGTTATGCCAACACCAGCCGCCGCACCACGCGCGTATTTTCTGGCCGTGGCATCCCGCGTGATGCTGGCCGTTGGGTGCAGATTCAACGCTTGGGCAATCCGCTCATCAACGAAGCCATCATCGGCACGGTTGATAAAGACCGCTGGAACGGCACAAACCCAGTGTACGAAGATGAGTTTCTTGAGTATTACACCAACCTACGTCTTGCGCTGGCATTAGAACTCATCACTGGCTTGGATGCAGAGCCACTCCCCGGCCTCGGTGATTTACTGCTCAAATACCGGCCGAGCGATAAGCAACTTTCAGAACTTCTGCGCCTTGATTTACGGGTAGCCCCCAAGCCTCTGGCCGACCAGAAACCGCTGACCATCCTAGCTGGCGATAACGCCGGTTGGCCCAATGGCCGCCGACCGATTGATGATGTAACTGATGTGGCCATTCAGGCTATTGGTGGCACAAACTACATCACGGCAGGCGTAGGTGATAACGTAAGCGGCAACGATTTGCCCCTGCCTACGGCCTTCCCATTCTTGGCTTCGCCGCATGACGGGCGCAATCGTCAACATGCTAACCCATAAGTATTCGTAAGATTAGCCATACCTAAACCCTAAGGGTCATAACGACCCTTAGGGTTTACAAATCGAAGACCATGCAACGCCTAAAAGATGAACGCTTCGCCAACCGTGTGACGTGGATACTGTTAGCAACTTTAGTGCTAATGCTAGGGCATTGGGCGTGGAGCCGTTGGCAGGCGCCGCCCACCCCCGCCCCCACCGTAGCCGATTACTTTGGAGACACGGCCGCGCGCGCCGATGCCTCGACCGAGGCGATAATTGCAAATTTGCAAACGAAACTTAAGACACAACCCGAGGACTGGGTAGCCCACAGCCAACTAGGCTTAGCGTATTTACAAAAAGCGCGCGAGACAGCCAACCCTGCTTACTACTTAAAGGCTGAACAGGCGCTGACAACCGCGCTTCAACATCAACCGAGCAATTACGCCGCGCTGGGCGGCTGGGGCGAATTGGCGCTGGCCCGCCATGATTTTTCTGCCGCGCTCGAGTTTGGCGAACGAGCGCGCAACTTAATCCCCAACCGTGCTTACGCTTATGGCCTCATCGCCGATGCCCAGATTGAACTGGCGCGTTACGATGCGGCCGCCGAAACCTTACAGCGCATGGTGAACTTGCGCCCAGACCTTAGCTCCTATTCCCGCATTGCATATTTACGCGAACTCCATGGCGATATGGAGGGCGCCATTGAAGCCATGCGCCAAGCCGTTGAGGCCGGTGGCCCGCGCGCCGAAAACACACTTTGGGTACGCACACAGTTGGGGCATTTATACTTCCACAGTGGCCGGTTAGCCGAGGCCGAAGCGGAATATCAACTCGCACTCGCCGCTCAACCAGATTACGTTCATGCGCTGGCGGGGTTGGCCCGCGTGCGCGCCGTGCAGGGTAATTGGGATGAAGCCATTGCGCTTTATAGCACTGTCACAAACCGCACGCCGTTGGCAGAGTATGTGATTGCGCTGGGTGAAGTTTACGAGACGGCGGGCCGCGCCGAGGAAGCGCAAAAACAATTTGAACTGGCTGAGGCCATTGACACCCTCAACCGCGCTAACGGTGTAAACACAGATTTGGAATTGGCCTTATTGCTAGCAGAGAGGGGCCGCGCGGCGGAAGTTGTGACCAGCGCACGCGAAGTTTACGCCCAACGCCCCACTACCTTCGCCGCCGATGTACTGGCATGGGCGTTATACCAAACCGGCAATTATCACGAAGCGCAAACCTACGCGCAAGCTGCCCTGCGCCTCGGCGCGCAAGACGCCACTAAATTCTTTCACGCTGGAATGATTGAGCATGCGCTAGGTAACACTACTCAGGCCAAACACTACCTGCAACAAGCGCTCATCATCAATCCCTATTTCTCATTACGCCATGCGCCGCAAGCCCAAAAAATTTTACAGGAACTGAATGCAAACGATTAATCTCTTGGCGCTTTACACTTCTGTGGTGAAAAAACCATGAAAACCCTCCGCCTCAGCTTTATCCTCCTTAGCCTGCTCCTCACGCACGCTATTGTCCCGGCCGCCTTCGCACATCCGTTAGGCAACTTCACCATCAACCACTCTGCTACCCTGCGCGTTAGCCCGGAAATTATCCGGGTGGAATATGTGCTGGATATGGCAGAGATTCCGGCCTTTCAGCAGGTGCAGACGATAGATACCAACCATAACGGCCAACCAGACGCAACAGAAACCAAGCCGTACCGCTCACAGCAATGTGGCATGATTGGCTCACAGTTGACGCTAAGCATAAACGGCCGAGCCACATCGCTGAACTTCGCCGAGTCAGCCATTAGCTTTCCGCCGGGCGCAGGCAACCTACCTACTCTACGCCTCATTTGCCATTTCAATGCGCCTATCCTCATCACCCCTGAAAAGGTAGCATTAACTTTTTCTTCCAACGCTTTTGCAGACCGGCTGGGCTGGCGTGAAATAGTAGTTTTGGGTGATGACGTAACTCTGGAAGGCGAATTTGCCAGCGCGAGCATGAGTGAGCAACTGACGGCTTACCCGGAAGATATGTTGGCCAGCCCGCTTGATGAGCGACAAGTAAGCGTAACAGTGCATTTAGGAAGTAGCGGTATTTCTGCTTCCAGCAACTCTATGCCAGCGTTTACCAGTGAAGTCGCACGCCGCGATACTTTTACACAACTCATCACTTTGCCAGGTTTAACGCCGCTAACGCTATTATTGGCTTTGGGCATTGCATTGGCGTGGGGCGCCGCCCACGCGCTCACGCCCGGGCATGGTAAAGCGATTGTGGGCGCGTATTTGGTAGGCGCTCGTGGTACAGCCAAACACGCACTATATCTTGGCCTCACCACCACCCTTACACATACGGTGGGTGTGTTTGCACTGGGCCTGGTTACGCTATTTGCTTCCGAATACATTTTGCCGGAGGCGCTGTTCCCGTGGCTGAGCGCGTTTTCCGGTTTGCTGGTGGTGGGTCTCGGCATCAGTTTGCTCATCAATCGCGTGCAGGCTTTGCGCGCTAACGCTACCTACGCGCATGTAGCCAGCCTTGAACACGAACACGGCCCCAACACACACACCCACCTCCCGTCAGAAACCAACGGGGCAATGACTTGGCGCAGTGTATTAGCGCTAGGTGTTTCCGGTGGGCTAATTCCCTGCCCTTCGGCGCTAGTGGTTTTGTTGGGCGCGATTGCGCTGAACCGCGTAGGGTTGGGCTTGGCGCTAGTACTGGCCTTTAGCATAGGTTTGGCGGGCGCGCTCACGCTGATTGGCCTCATGCTGGTGTATGCGCGCCAATGGTTTGAGCGTTTCCCTGCCCGTCTCAGTAGTGTGCGCTACATTTCGATAGGCAGTGCAGGCTTCATCACACTCGCTGGGTTAGGCATGTTGGCGCAGGCCTTAGCACAAATCGGCTTGTTTGCCTAATAAAAATACTAACCCGCCTTTCGGCAAAGGCGCACATTATGCTTTTGTGCCATTTATGAAATTCGAGTTAAGAGTCTTGGAGGAACATCATGCAAACGTCAACGAGTGAAGCCAAAGAAATGACGGCGGCCCCGCTGAAATACCTGCCCAACGGCAAGGTAGATTGGGGCACGATGTGGAACACATTTTGCAAGCTTGCCAGTGAAGACGGGGGCCGCCCGCATCGCGGCCAGATGATGCAGGTAACGCCTACCGTGAATGAGGCGTGTGAAGCGTATGAAACGGTAGTGACAGAACTGCGGCGCGGCATTAAAGAAGTGAGTGGCCTGTTAGCCTTGCCTGCCGAGCCGGGCTGGGTAGCAGTGGTGTGCGCCTCGCCCAGCATGGCTCGCTGGCTCAATGAGGCCATCGTGCAAGAAAATGTACCCGCACGGCATCGTGGTCATCTCCTCCTCGTACCCGCCGCCGCTGATTTCACGCTCAAAGGTGAAATTAAGAGCGTGATTACAGTGGTGGCCAAAACCACGCACTATTGGAACAATCACCTCCCCGCCGAAGCCAAAATCGCGCTAGAGTGGGAAGACCGCCTTGCTAAACTCTCGATGCAGGTAAAACGGTGGCTCAAACTGGCATAGTTGGCCCTTAACCGTGTTTCAAATCAGACTGAAAATAGCCCATCTAGAAACACACAATCTCTGCCCATCGCCTTCCTTATAAGAATTTCTCCCACAATTTTCTACCAATTGCCCATGTTTTATTTTCGCGCATTGGCATCAATCATGCTATATTCCGGCGCATGTTGTCGCGGCTCAAATCATCAATCGCTTTATGGTTATTTGGCGTGCGCGAGCGCCTGAGCGCCATCCGCGCTCGTTTTCACTGGCCTCGTATCAAATTCTCTAGGCCGCAATGGCTCCGCTGGCCCAGCTTCAAACGCCAACCTAAAACACCAACACCGGCTGAGCCAGTTCCGGTCGCTCAGCCCACGTCCACCCCAAAAGCCGCGCCCATTCGTCCAACTGAACCTGTATCAGCAGCTGAGTCCACTGCCGCTGTTACGCCCAAACCCCAACTTAAACCTAAGCCGCGCAAAACGCCGGTGCGCGTGGTGCTCACGCCCAACCAAATTGCCTTGATTGTTGGCATGGTAGGGGTGAATTTGCTCCTGTTGGTAGCCGGCACGGCGTACATCACGCGAGAAATGTTTGTGCAAACGGTGGTAGCCACGCCCACGCCGCTTTCCGTAAATGTGATTGAAACCGAAGTGGCGCTCCGTCTGCCCACTTTGCAAGTAGCGGCTGTGCCCAGCGGCCCCACGCCCACCCCGCCCAGCAACCCGCTCACGCTGGGCGGCACGGTGTTCTTTGCTTACCGCAACAATGGCTTCACCAATTTGTGGGCGCATGTACTAGGCCGCCAATTACCCACGCGGGTGACGGCTGGCCCATGGGATGACCGTGATCCCGCCGCCAGCCCCGATGGTCGCTTGTTGGCCTTCGCCTCGCGACGCGAGGGCAGTTGGAATCTGTATGTGCTGGAGTTGGAAACCGGCAGAGTAACCCGCGTCACCGATGGGCTTGATTACAAGGGCCAACCGTCATGGTCGCCGGATAGTCAGTGGTTGGCGTACGAAACCTACCGCAACAACAACTTAGATGTGGCGTTAGTAAACGTGAATGACGGCCAAAAGCTGGATGTGACCACCCACCCCTCGGCGGATTATGATCCGTCTTGGTCGCCGGATGGCCGCAGTATTGTTTTCGTCTCGGTGCGCGGCGGCAGTCCAGATTTATGGCTCCGTTCACTAGATAAGCCATTCGATACTGACGCAGTACAGTTAACCAACACGCCCGATGTTTTTGAAGTCAGCCCCATGCACAGCCCAGATGGCCAACAAGTGGCCTACACCAACGCCATCTCGCCGCTTGGCTTGGTATATCTCAAATCGGCCACAGACCCGGCGGCCAAAGCGCAAGAGGTAGGGCAAGGCCAACATCCTACTTGGTCGCCGGATGGCTCCACGCTGGTCAGTATCCTGCCGGAAGAAGGCGGGCAAGATTATTTAGTGCTGGCCTCCGTGGGCCAATCCGGCTTTCAGCAAATTTTGTACCGCCCGCCAAGCGGCCACATCGTTTCGGTGGCGTGGAGCAAAACGGCTCTGCCAGAACAGTTACCCGGCTCGATGGGGCAAGCGGCTCAGGCCAGTGACGCGCCGCTGTGGACGGAAGCCCTTACCCGCGCCGCCGCCGGCGACCCGCCATACGCCCTCGTTACCCTGCCCGGTGTGAACGCGGCTGACCCGCGTTTATCTGACCGTGTAGATGAGGCCTTTTTGGGCTTACGGCGCGCCATTACACAAAGCGTGGGTTGGGCATTCTTAGATACGCTGGATAATGCGCTGGTGCCGGTGCGCGCCCCCCTGCCGCCCTCTATGGAAGCAGATACCTGGCTAAAGGCTGGCCGCGCCTTTGATTTTGCACAGGGCGCTACGTTGGCCGGCTGGGTAGAAATAACGCGCGAAGATTACGGCATCCGCACCTACTGGCGCGTGTGGGTGCGGGCGCGCCTGCAAGATGGCAGTATGGGTGAACCACTCCGCGCACCGTCATGGGATTTTAACGCGCGTTATTCTGGCCGCCCCCAACCGTATGACGCCGGGGGCGAGTATTCCAATGGTATTAAGCCCGGCTATTTTGTAGATTTCACCTCCCTCGCCGAAGATTTTGATTGGCGACGTTTGCCCGCCCAAAGCAATTGGCGCTCGTTCTTCCCCGGCGTGCTGTATTGGCGCTTTGAAAACCGGGGCGAGGTGGATTGGCTGGAAGCCATGCGCGAGATTTACACCGCCGCGCAGGTAGCCACCCAAACACCCGTGCCCTCCCCCACCGGCACGCCCACCATCACGCTCACACCTACCATCACCAACACGCCCACCCGCACAGGCACCAACACGCCGCGCCCCACGCGCACACCCACAGCCACGCGGACGCCCACCATTACGAGAACGCCTACCATCACGCGCACGCCCACCATCACACCCACGCCGCGGCCCATTATCATCACGGTGGTCATTACACCTACGCCCATCCTGCCTACGCCCACCCGCACGGAGACGGAGGCCATTCCGTGATGTGGCAAGCTAAAGAAACAGAAGGAATGAAAATGAAACAGAAAGGCCGCCTCGCGGTTCTTTCTTTATCTCTTTCCTTCTTGCTTGTGCTCAGCGCCTGCGCTTCACAGCTTCCGCTTCCGTTACCGGCGCCCGCCCAAGCCACCGCGGACGGGGCCACTAACCTTGAGCCGAGACTAGAAACGCCAGCCGCCCTCAGCACGCCGGTGGAACCGTTTGTGATCCCCTCACCCACGCCGCCCGTGGTGCCCACATTAATTGCTGATGCGCCGGAAATCAGCCGCCCCACCGTGAACCCGCAGAATCCGCTTCAGTTCACCTTTCCCACACCGGTGGTGTTTGCCACGCCGGAAGGCTGGCGGCCCCCCTTATTAGCAGTGCCGCTCTCCGCCCTGCCGCAAGATCATTTCTGGTTTACGCGGCCCATCGCTTCGGATAACGTAAATTACCCGCTGGGCACCTACCGCTATGGCGCGGATTATTTTGGGCAGATGGTGGTACACGCGGGAATTGATATTGATGCGCCGCTGGGCACGCCGATTGTGGCGGCTGGGCCGGGCATTGTGCGCTGGGCAGGCTGGGGGCTGTTTAACTTTGACCCGCGCCGCGAGGATGACCCCTACGGCATTGCGGTATTGATTGAGCATGATTTTGGCTACAAAAATCAAAAACTATATACGTTGTATGCCCACATGATTGGGCACAATATTCAGTATGAGGGCCAGCGCGTAGAGACCGGGCAAGTAATTGGCTGGGTGGGTAGCACGGGCAACTCTACCGGCCCGCACGTTCACTTTGAAGTGCGCGTGGGCCAAAACGATTATTTCCGTACCCGTAACCCGGAGTTGTGGATTGCGCCCTACTCCGGCTGGGGCGTGCTGGCCGGGCAATTGTTGGATGAAGCCGGCCGTTACATCTACAGTCAGCCGATTGAGATTTATGCCGCAGACTCCAACCGTCTGTTATACACCGTGTACACCTATGGCGACCGTGTGGCGCGACCCGATGATGAGTGGCGGGAGAACTTTGTAATTTCGGATTTGCCCGCGGGCCGCTACCGTTTGCGCACCTTATTGGGCATTGCCGCGCCAACCCCCATCCCAGTTGCAACCGCCATCCCCACCCTAGACCCAAACTTGGAAGGCGTAGCCGGCCAGCCGCAAGCTCAACCACAACTTATTCAACCGCCGCCGCCCATAGAGCCGGGCGAGGTGAAAGTGCTAGAGGGGTTTATTGATTTGGTGCCGGGCCGCACCACCTTCATCATCCTGCAAGAAGAGGTGGGCTTGATTACAAACGCCCTACCCGCTGAGACGCGCACGCCAGTATATCCCACCAACACGGCCACAGTAACGCCCACCGCCACCAACACGCGCACACCCACCGCCACCCGCACCTTGCGGCCCACCAATACGCTTCCGCCCACTCGCACGCCCACCGTTACGCGCACGCCTACTATCACGCGCACGCCTTCGTCCACCGCTACCCCGCGGCCCTAATCTGTCATGTTTTTGCCTCCCGCCCTCAGCCGTTTCGTGGCTCGCCTAGCGCGTTTGGGCGTTGAGCCGCACGATACTCTTGAAGTATTAGCGTGGAAGGCTGTGCTCAACGTTGGCCTCGTGATTGCCATTACGGTGCTGGTGCCACTTGGCCTGATGTATTGGGCCTTTGGAGAAGTACTGGCCAGCGCGGCTTTCTTTGCAGTTTCGTTTGGTGGGCTTTTACATTTAGTGCTGGTGGCGCTCTGGCCCTCAAACTATCGCTTGCTTATGGATGTATTGGCCGTTCTGGCGTTAGCGGCTCATTTGATGGCGACGCTGGCTTTAGGCGGCTTTACCAACGCAGGCGGCATTATGCTGTGGGGCATGGTTTTCCCCGTCACTATCATGTTGATGGCCTACGGCCCGCGCCGGGCGGCCTGGTGGTTTGCGGCTTATACCCTCAATTTACTGCTTGGTATCTTCTTGCCCCAACGCTCAACCACTTTCATTCCGCCACTCTTAGCTCAAGCCGTGTTCGCTGTGAATCTGATGGTCATTTCCGGCTTCTTACTTTTCCCCATCGCCTTTTTCTTTGCCCAGCGCAATTTGGCCTTTCGCCTTTTGCGTAGTGAGCAAGAAAAGGCCGAGACCTTACTGCTCAATATCCTCCCCCCAGAAATCGCCAACATTCTCAAAAATGAGCCGCGCACCATCGCCGAACAGTTTGAGGGGGCAAGTGTGTTGTTTGCCGATGTAGTGAACTTTACCCCGATGTCTGCCAAGATGACGCCGGTGGAATTGGTGGAATTGCTCAATGAAGTATTTACGCACTTTGATGCGTTAGTGGAAAAGTATGGGCTGGAAAAAATCAAAACCATTGGCGATTGTTATATGGTGGCCTCCGGTGTGCCGCGTCCTCGCCCAGACCATGCCCAAGCGTTGACGCGAATGGCCTTAGAGATGCAGGCCTATGTTCAACACCGTCAATTTCGCGGGCAAACGTTGAGCTTTCGCATTGGCATCAATTCTGGCCCGGTGGTGGCCGGCGTGATTGGCCGGAAAAAATTTATTTATGATTTGTGGGGCGATGCGGTGAACACGGCTAGCCGCATGGAGAGCCACGGGCAAGGCAACAGCATCCAAATTACGCGCGCCACATATGAACTCATCCACTCTGAATTTGTATGCGAGCCGCGCGGCACGGTACAAGTAAAGGGTAAAGGGGAGCTAGAAGTGTGGTTTGTCACTGGTTCGCACTAGCTTCAAAAGCCAGCCCCTTTCCCTATTTCCCTTCTAACTTCCCTTTACTCTATGCCCCATCCGTCCTTCGTCTTTCCACAATACAACGCGCGCTGTTTTGCCGATTTGCCCGCCACCGTTCACAGCTTGCTCCACGGCGCAAATACTTCACCGTTAGCGCCAGAGATTTTGCGTGGCTTGACTCCACAATACGAGAAAGTGATTTTGTTATTTATTGATGCGCTGGGCTGGCGCTTTACGGAGCAGTATGGCCAGCACCCCTTCCTCCAGCGCTTTAGCCAGCCGGGCCGCCTGCACAAACTCACCTCGCAGTTTCCATCCACCACTGCCGCGCACGTTACCTGCATCCACAGCGGTTTGCCCGTAGCCCAGAGTGGCTTGGTGGAGTGGCACTACTATGAGCCGCAATTAGATGCCCTCATCACGCCGTTAATGTTTTCCTTCACCGGCGATAGAGAACGTGAAACACTCCGGGCCACCCGCGCTGACCCGCGCCAGCTTTATCCAACCCAAACCCTTTATCAACAACTGGGCGTACCTTCCGTGATTTTGCAAAGCCGTGAGTACACGCCCAGCACCTATTCCAATCAGCTTTTTCAGGGCGCGGAAACATATAGCTACAAATCTCTGGCGGAGGGGCTAGCCACGCTCACGCAACTGCTCAACCTGCGCCCGGGGCCGGGCTACTACTTTTTATATTTTGATAAAGTGGACACCGTCTGCCATGACCACGGGCCAAACGCCTTGCAAGTGGAAGCCGAAATCCTTGCCACGCTGGATACGCTGGAACGCTGGGCCAGCCGAAAAATGCCGCGCGCCCTGCTCTTGCTCACCGCTGACCACGGCCAAGCCGAGGTTGACCCGCGCACGGTTATGTACCTCAACCACCTGCTGGTGTGGCACAAAATTGTTCCGCACCTCAAACGCAACCGCGCCGGAAATTTGCTCCTCCCCGCCGGCGCGCCGCGCGATATGTTTTTATACGTGAACGCTGACGCGGTGGATGAAGTGCAGGCTGAGTTGGCGCAGGCGTTGGAAGGCAGAGCGGTGGTGGCCAAAGTAAAAGATTTGGTGGCGGGAGGCTGGTTTGGGCCAGCCGAGCCAAGCGCGGCGTTTTGGGGCCGCATCGGAGATTTGATAATTTTGCCCTTTCTCGGTGAGAGCGTGTGGATTTACGAACCAGACCGTTTTGAGATGAAGTTTTACGGCCATCACGGCGGCCTCACCCCACAAGAGATGGAAATTCCTTTAGGGTTTTTGGAGTTATAGTCGTTTCGCATTCCCTCACCTCAACCACCACGTCACCATTTTTGCACCGCATAAAATCCGCTTCAGACATTCTTAGTCTTAATAAATAACGCCATATACAGAACATGCGGGCTAAAAACAATCACATACCCCCTTATCTGGCGGCTTGACATGTAGAACATCTGACCTATACTTTACGCAACATTTGTTCTACTCCTGCCATCTACGGCAGACCTACAGGAGAAACCCCATGCCCCGCAAGAAGAAAGAAGAATTGAACGGAGCCGAAGCTGGCGAGGAAACCACCGTGGCTGAGACTGAAATCACTACTGAGGAAGGCACAGAAACCCCGGTTGCCGCTGTAGCTGAAGAAGAAGCCCCCGCCCCCACCAAACGTGGCCGCAAAGGCAAAGCCGAAGCGGAGGCCGCCCCTGCCAAACCGAAGCTTGATACGGCTCGCCGCAACGCTATCGATAAGGCTCTCGGCGATTTAACCAAGAAATTTGGAGAAGGCACCATTATGCGCCTCGGTGAAGCCACCCATATGAACGTGGAATCCATCCCCACCGGCTCGTTGGCGCTGGATATTGCGCTGGGCATTGGCGGCATTCCGCGTGGCCGCGTGACGGAAATCTACGGGCCGGAATCATCTGGCAAGACCACCATTTGCTTACACATTGTGGCCGAGGCGCAAAAGCGCGGCGGCGTGTGCGGTTACATTGATATGGAGCACGCGCTAGACCCGGTATACGCCGCGCGGCTAGGCGTGGATGTGGATAATCTCTACATCTCCCAGCCGGATACCGGCGAGCAAGCGTTAGAAATTGCCGAGTCCCTTGTTCGCTCCGGCGCGATTGATGTGGTGGTAGTGGACTCTGTAGCGGCGCTTGTGCCGCGTTCCGAAATTGAAGGCGATATGGGCGACGCGACGATGGGCGTGCAGGCGCGGTTGATGAGTCAGGCACTTCGCAAACTCTCCGGCGCCATCAAGCAGACCAACACCGCCGTGTTGTTTACCAACCAACTGCGCCAAAAGATTGGCGTGATGTTTGGCAACCCGGAAACCACCACCGGCGGCCAAGCTCTCAAGTTCTACGCTAGCGTGCGGTTAGATGTGCGCCGCATTCAGGCCATCAAAGAAGGCGGTGAGGTGATTGGCAACCGCACCCGCGTGCGTGTGACCAAGAACAAGGTGGCCCCACCCTTCCGCGAAGCCGAGTTTGATATTTTGTTCAATGAAGGCATCTCCATTGAAGGCGATATGCTGGATTTGGGCACCACGCTGGAAATCATCACCAAGCGCGGCGCGTTCTTCTCTTACAATGATGTGCGCATTGGGCAAGGCCGTGAGCAAGCCAAGGCTTATCTGCGTGAGCATCCGGAAATGGCGAAGGAAATTGATTTGGCCATTCGCGCCGCCCACGCGGCCAGCGGCGGCCACATTAAAGTGGAAACGGACGATGAAGACGAAGGCGACGAGGAATAAACTAAGCTAAACAAGTGCGGAGTTTTCAACAGAAGACTCCGCACTTTATTTTGCCTAGGGGCGGAGTATGATGCACAATAAAACAGGGAAAGTTAAGCTGATAACCCCCAAGAAACGGGAATCTCATGTCAAAACCCAAAATCGAAATCCTAGGGGCTTACAAGCTGGAATTCACTGACCAGCAGATCAAACAGTTCATTGAAGATAGCTTTGGTGATGTTTTGGATGAAAATCAAAAACAGGAAATGTTGACTGCCAAGCAGGATGAGCTCGCCTCAGTTGTCGCATTTGATGTTAGAGTCTCGAATGCTGATGGGAAATTTGATATTGGAGGCTTTACTCAATCCGACTCGGATCAGGTTGCTTATGATGAGGTGTATTTGTCTTCTGACGGACGCTCAAAAGAACCCGGCTCAAGGCCGAAAGATCCAGCCAATTTCAGAGTGTACTTCTTCCTACACTTCGTTGACAACCAGAAGCCGCTTCTCTCAAGTTATGGTGAACTTAGTATTCCTGAATTGAAATCTCTGCCGGAATATCTAAGAAATCTACATCCATTTACACCCGTTGACTAAAACCAATCATTCAATAAAAAGCTTATGCCCACATTTCAACTGATTGAAGTGATTGTGTATGTGAAAGATATGGCGCGGCAGGTGGGGTTTTACCGCGATGTTTTGGGCCAGCCTGTTACTGAGCCGCGTGGCGTAACGGACTTTAGCAACGAGTTTTGGGTAGTGCTGGATGCGGGCGGCTTTCGCTTGGTGCTCCACGGTGGTGGGCAAGGCCGCTTGGGCCCAGATACGCCTAACCTCGGTTTCCGCGTAGCAGATATTCACGCCGCCCGCACCCACTTGCTTCAGCATGGCGTTTCCGTGGGGGAAATCCGCCAACCTGTACCCACTTCTTGGGTGATTGATGCCGTTGACCCGGAAGGCAACAAGCTCTCGTTTGTGCAACGAACGTAAACCTAATGCCCACACTCAATTCAGCCATCCCCATTTTGCCCGCCGTTCACATGGATGAAAGCGTAGCCTACTATTTGCGCTTGGGTTTCACGGTAGGCTATGATGACGGAGACTATGCCATTGTGAGCCGCGAGGGGGCCGAGGTGCATCTATTTCTTCATCGTGAGCTTAATCCGCTAGAGAATGATGGCGGCTGTTATTTCCGCGTCACCGGCATAGACGAAGTGTTTGTGGCAATGCGGGCGGCCGGTGGCAAAATCCTCAGCCCGCTAGAGACCAAGCCGTGGGGCCAGCGCGAATTTGCGATGTTGGACCCCAACCACAATCTACTCCGTTTTGGTGAAGCGGCCTAAATGCCTGACTTTGACTCCCTGTGGAATTATGCCGACCCGGCTGGCACCGAGCGGAAATTCCGTGCGTTATTGCCGGAATGTGTGACTGACGCCGAACGGGCCGAGCTACTGACGCAAATTGCGCGCACCCACAGTTTACGCCGCCAGTTTGCCGTGGCCCACGCTGTGTTAGATGAGGCCAAGGCCCTCATCTCCAATTTTCAATCGCGGGTGTACGTTCGTTATCTGCTAGAACGTGGCCGCACCTTCAATTCCGCTCAACAAAAGCCGCCAGCCAGCGAACTATTTTTACAGGCGTGGTATTTGGCTCGCGAATTAGGCGAGGAGTTTTACGCCGTGGACGCGGCGCACATGCTGGGCCTCAGTGAGCCGCCGGAACAACAACTCCAGTGGAATTTACTTGCCCTCGCCTATGCGGAGCAGGCGTCCGAGCCGCGCGCTCGTCAGTGGTGTGGAGCGCTCTATAACAACCTCGGCTGGACGTACCATCACAGCGGCCAATACGAGAAAGCGCTGGAAATGTTTGAACGCGGACTGGCCTTTCGTCGTGAGAGCCAACAAGCGGCAGAAACCCGCATCGCGCAATGGTGCGTGGCCCGTTGCCTGCGCTCACTCAACCGTTTGGCAGAAGCCCTGGCTCTGCAAAAAGCGCTCTTAGCGGAACACAATGCGTTGGGCACACGGGATGGTTACGTTTTTGAAGAACTGGGGGAGTGTTTGCTGGCTCTCCACCGCCCGCTGGAAGCCCGCCCATACTTTGCCCAAGCGTACGCCGAATTGGCGCAGGATGCGTGGCTTGTGGAAAACGAAGCGGCGCGGCTGGAGCGGTTGAAGCAACTTTCGCTGTAATTTTAGAGGAACCTTTATGAACAAACTTGTGACCGAATACTTTCCCCTCTTCAAACTCTATCAGGCCATCCGGGCGCAACTGATGGAGGCGCTGACGGACGCCGATTTGACGTATGAACTAGGCGGCGAGACCCTGCCTTTAGGTATGCTGTGCAAGGAAATTGGCGAGGTGCAACATGCTTACATTGAGTCATTCAAGACCTTTTCTCTGCACTTTAATTACGTTCACCCTAACCCGGAAATAGCCCGGAGCGTGGCCCAGCTCAAAAGCTGGTATGCAGAACTGGACGCCGAATTAGACCGCGTGATAGAGAGTTTCTCCGATGATGACCTTGCCCACAAAATTATAGACCGTGGCGGTGGTTTCACTATTCCCATTCAGTTTCAACTGGAGATTTACAAGGAAGCACTGCTTATTTTCTACGGCAAAGCCAGTATTTATCTGCGCGCCATGCGCAAGCCGCGCCCTCACCAAATGGTGGAGTGGATTGCCTAACGCTGACAAACCTAGGAACCATCTACAAACTCATCCTTTGGATAAGCTTTCACCGTGAAAACGATGCTATGCGATAGGTTTAGAGATGGGCACTAAATTTCAGGAATAACCATGCCTAAAAACCTCACCCTCAAAGTTTCTTGTACAGTAGCCGCGCCCGCCGCTGACGCTTACCGCGCCTTTATTCACCCCACCGCCCTGCGAGATTGGTTGTGCAACGGCGCGTTGGTAGATGCGCGCGAAGGCGGCCACATTCAACTGCGCTGGGATGACGCCTTTTACATGAGCGGTACGTTTCGCAAGCTGGAGCCGAACAAACGGTTGGCCTTTACATGGGATGGCTATCTTGACCCGGCCCCCACGCTAGTAACCGTGACATTCAAAGAAACGCCGCGCGGCACAATCATCACCCTAGCCCGAAGTGGGTTTGGGGCCAGCCGCGTATGGGCGGGCGTCCGCAACCGGTTCATTGAGCAATGGCCGGAATTATTGGAAAATCTCAAATCCCTTTTAGAAACGGGCATAGACTTGCGCTTTGCGCGCCGCCCCCGGCTGGGAATTGGTTTTGATGAATTCACCGCTGAGACGGCTAAAAAGCTGGGCGTGCCGGTGAACAAAGGCATCCTGCTTACAGGCACGGCGGAGGGCACGGGGGCGCGCGCCGCTGGCCTGCAAAAAGATGATGTGCTGATTTCACTCAACGGCAAAAAACTGGAGAATTTCTCGTCTTTTGGCCCGGCGCTAGCCGGCCTGAAGGCGGGCGATACGCCGAAGGTGGTGTTTTATCGCGGCGCGCAAAAACTCACCCGCCCGTTAAAACTCTCCAGCTTCCCCATTCCCCAAGCTCCAGCCACCGGCGCTGAACTGGCGGCCAAGATGCGTGAAAACTTCAAAGAGATTGAAGCCGGCTTGGCTAAATGGGTAGAAGGCGTTAGTGAAGAGCAAGCCGCCCGCCGGCCAGCAGAAAACGAGTGGAGCCTCAAAGAACTTCTCGCCCACTTCATCCTCACAGAACGTGATTACCAAAGCTGGGTGGCGGATATGTTGAATGACCGCGCCGTGAACGATGACTTGGAAATGCGGCCCAACGTCAATGAGCGCCTCCACGCGGTGGTGAGCCGCTTCCCAACGGTGGCCGCCCTGCGCGCGGAACTCAGCGCCGCCTCCGCCGAAACGGCCAACTATGTGGAAAACTTTCCCGCGCACTTTGTTCAGCGCCGCCAGCACTTGTACCGCCGCGCCGCCCTGTGGCAATTGGAGTTCACGCCGGCCCACTTCTTTGAAGAGCACGCGGAACAACTTAAGGCAACGCTGGAAGCCACAAAGTAAACGAACATGAACAACGACGCGGGTGATTACGGGAGTGATAATGGTCGCCTTTTTCCTCTGATGGGCGCAGGAACGCCTGAGCAGTGAGCAAAATTGAGTTTGCCCAAACGGCTGGGTTGCAAAAATCGAACGTTCAGCACGTTTGAGCAGTATCTTTTTAGACCAACTCATCCCTTACTGAGGAATAATCATGGCGAACAAAACGCTTACTTTCGCGCGCACCATTAAGGCTCCTGTGGCGGAGGTGTACCGGCTGTTTACCCGCGCTTCTGCCCTGCGGCAGTGGATGTGCGATGCCGCCCAATTTGAAGCCCGCAAGGGTGGGCGCGCCTACTTTGCTTGGAACGATGGCTATCAGGCGGTGGGCACGGTAGGCAAAATTGATGCCCCCAAAACGGTTGCGTATTCTTGGCGCGGCAACGGCGAACCGGCGGCCTCGCAGGTGAAAATAACCTTGAAGGCCAAGAATGGGGCCACGCAAGTGGCGGTGACGCACAGCGGGTTAGGCAGTGGCAAAGCTTGGGCCTTGGCCGTGCCAGGCTTGGAGAGTGGCTGGGCCAGTGGGCTGGAAAACTTGCAATCCATTTTAGAGACGGGTGAGGATTTACGCATTGTGCGCCGCCCGATGTTGGGCATTGTGGGCATGAACGTGCTGGATGGCGAAACGGCGCAAAAACTAGGTGTGCCGGTGAAGGAAGGCATTGCAGTGGGTGGCACGGTGCCGGGCATGGGTGCGGAGGCCGCAGGCCTTCTCGGCAGTGATGTCATCATCAGCATTGGGGGCAAGAAAACGAATACCTTCCAGTCGCTCACGGGTGCGCTCTCCATTCGGCACGCCGGAGATACCGTGCCGGTGGTTTTTTACCGAGGCAAAGAAAAGCTCACCAAACCGATGACGCTTTCCCGCCGCCCACTGCCTACTATGCCGACCAATGGAGCTGAGTTGGCGGCCAGCCTGCGCGCCATCCATGAGCGCGAAATGGCAACTTTAACTGATGTGCTCAAAGACGCTACCGAGGCGGAAACCAGCCGCCGCCCGGCAGAGGGCGAGTGGAGCGTGAAAGAAATTCTGGCGCATATCCTCACCAATGAGCGCGCCGCGCCGGATACGATTGCCGAATTGCTCACGGACTCCGGCCGCTGGTATGATGATTTTGACAACGAGAATTTTGCGCGCAACGCTGGTGCGATTGCGGTGTACGGCGCTACGGCGGAGTTGGTTAATCAAATCCGCGCCGCGCACGCTGAATTGGAAGCGATGTGCGCCGCCATTCCAGCCGCCACCTTTGCCAGCCCGCGTTTGGCGTGGCAACTCGGCTTTGGTCTGCTTCAAAGCCCCACGCACATAGAAACACATGTGGCCCAAATCCGCGCCGCCATTGAGGCCGCGCGGCAGGCCTAAAATACGCCGCCCAGCCCGGATGGCAAATGAATAAAGTAAAATCAGAGACGCGCCCAAAAGCGCGTCTCTCACTTAAGTAATATGCCTCCCACTTGGCTAACCAAACTGGCCACTGGCCGCAACGTGGTGTTAACGTTGACGGTTTGGCTAACGTTTAACTTGCTTCTCTTTAATTTTGGCCCGTACCAAACGCTCCGCAACGCCAGCGGCAATTTAGAATTACTGGAAGAGATATTTGGTTACACAGCTAGAGAAGGCTATACCCGAATTTTCATTCTGGGTCAGGCCGGGCGCGCGCTATACGAAAATTTTCAATGGCTGGATTTCGTGAACGCCGCGCTCACATTCGCCGCACTCACCCTTGCGCTCATATATGTTTTCACGCGGCTCTTCCCCTCCGGCCATCCGGTTTTTTGGTTTGTGTGGCTCCCGGCCCTCACCTTGGTTGGTGAGCTAGTAGAAAATTTTAGCCTTCTCAGCCTGCTCCGCCTCTTCCCCGCCGAAGCGCCGTGGTTAGTGGATTTGGCCAGCATTGCTACGCAATTTAAGTTGGCCGTAGCTTCCACCAGCTTCCCGGTTTTGCTTCTGGCCAGCGCGCACTTGTTGGCGCGCAAATTCTGGCCGCGCTCATCAGCCTCTCAAAATTAAAAACCCTGAGCCGGTTTGCTTAGTGTGGCGTACGTTTGAGAGAGGCCGGTAGTTGTTTTCCGCCTCACCTTCATTCAGCCTCCGTTTGACTCTCCCCGCACTCTGCGCCACAATGTTCCCATCTCATTTGGGAGTATTGTGAATTTATGGCCCGGATTGTTGGTTTGAATGCTTTAGTTTTATACGCCGCTGACCCGAAGGCGCTGGCGGCGTGGTATGAAAAATGGCTGGGTTTGGTGACGCTGGAAAACGCTGATGACGGCAATTTTTACGGCGAAATTGATGATTTACATTCCGGCTTTACGATTCAATTTGCCATCTTCAAAGCGCCGAAAAGTTTGCCCGATGGGCGGGGTCGTACGATGGTGACATACCGTGTGGACGACTATGATATTTTTGTAAGTGGGCTGGAACGCGCCGGCATAACCGTAGAACGTGTGCAGGAAGAATATGGCCGCTTTGCCCGCCTGCATGATCCCGAGGGCAACCCGATTGAACTGTATGCCCCCTTCGCGCCGCCCAGCATTGATTTGCATCATGACCATCACGCGCACTGAACGAAACGCAAAGCGTGAAACGTGGGTGATATCAAAAGCCCGGTTGCGTTTCGCGCTCTACACCTTACTTCTCGGCCTGACCGCTTGCGCCCCTCCTACATCCACTTCCCTGCTGACGCCTCTGCCGCCCTTGCCGACTGAAGCACCGGCAACAACCGCGGTCACTGCTACCACCACGCCTGTAAGTGAAGCAACTGCTACACCAGTGATTGAAGTGACATTAGCCGCAACCGCCCCAACACCGGGCCGTGTTCTGCTCTCCTCCACGCCGAATGTTTCCCCCACGCCGGCCTGCACCAATGACGCCGAGTTTGTGGCGGACTTAACCGTGCCGGATGGCGCGCAATACCTGCCCGGCCAAATGCTGGTGAAAAAGTGGAGCATGAAAAACTCCGGCAGTTGTGATTGGGGGCCGGGCTACCGGTTGGTCTTCATCAGCGGTGAGCCGCTCACTGGCGCGCCCGGCGTAACCGCCCAAACGGAATTTGCGCTGTACCCAGCGCGGGCCAACACGCCCGCCGTGTGGGAAATCCCTATGCGCGCCCCCGATGCACCTGGCACATACACAGGCCGTTGGCAAGCGCGTGACCCGCAAGGCAACCTGTTTGGCACAGCCGTGTTTGTGACGATTGAAGTGATTCCCCTGCCGTAATCACGGCTGTGGCCGCCAAGCTGGATTGCGGTCTGCGGGGCCATTGGTGAGTTTCACTGGATGGGAGCCATCTGCGCGCATGATCCAAAGTTCACCGTTATCGTCACCCATAAAAGCCGGCCAATGTGTTTGACTATATACTATGTATTGCCCATTAGGAGACCATGCTGGGGTTTCAAAACCAGAAACTATAATAGATAAATTGGTAAAAGACTCTCCCGCCCAGTTATATACATCACGAATTACGAAACGTCTGTTATCACGACAAAGAGCTTTTTCGTCAATTACTAATACTGTTATACCAGCGCAAATAGGGTCAACTTTTTCGCGATTGGTTCCATCAACACCCACACTATACATAACCGACTCGCGTTCAAAAGGCCCCTTTTCAATGGAGTCCATATAAAAAAATCGCATTCCTCCTGCATAAAAAGCTGGCCTCGCACGGGGTAACGACTCAGTTTCAGATATCAACGTAATATTGCTTTCTGTTTTCGTCAGGTCAAGTTTATAAAGCCCCGATACATCGTCAATAATTGCATACAGCAAAAGCCATGTACCGGCTGGTGACCAAACAATATGGCGTAACACTATATTAGATGCGCTTTTTTCTGCAGACCATATTGTTTCAAGCTTTTGATCAAACATACTAAGCTTGTAAATTGTGTAGTAATTATCTTCCAAACCAATAAAAGCTAAATAGTTACCATCTGGTGACCATGTTGGAGAGTCAGATACTCCTAATTCGGGTGAACTAATTGTTCTTTGATTGCTTCCATCAGTATTTGTTAAGCAAACCTGTTTTTCTTGATTTATAGAATCACACTCAAACGCAATCTCACCTGTGGGTCTGAAGGTCAGCCAATCGTAAGCTACCCAGCCTAATCCAGCTAGTAAACACCCACCTAAAGTCCACAAGAGTGCCATCATCCCTGTGCCTTTTTGGCGTGGCACAGTTGTTGTGGTAGTCATCTAACCGACTCCCAAACGCATTACCCCGCAGAGCTAAGGCCTATATCAGGCCTAAGTTTGCGAGGTAGCGTTTGTCTAATTGGATGAGTTTACGGACAAGTGGCCGTTGTGCTAGCTTTGGTATCTTGCAGAACGCCGTTCCAGAATATCCGAGTTGTGTTGGGGCCACTGACCGTGGTGGTTTGGAAGGTCACTTCACCCGGTGTACTGCCCTGCATGGCTGGTACACTGCCAGAGCCATTTTGGCTGGTGTTGTACACATCCCAGGTAAAGTTGATGGCAAACGGGTTGTAGTTTCGCACCCGCCACACACGATGACTAGCTGGGTTGGGCGAACACATGGAAGTCAGTTGTAATTTCTGGTTCGTCTAGTCGAAGGCTTGAATCTCCTTGTCTCCATCCATCGTCAATTGGGTTGTAGCAGTCGTGGCATTCAGGTTGCCACTCCAGCCTAAGAAGGTGCTTACGGCAAACACGCACTCACCATCGGCACAGTTAGAATCAAGTGGCGGCAGAGCCATTTGGTTCCCATAAATGGCCGATGGGCCGTTGCGGCGTTGACTTGGGGCTTCTGAGCCATCATCAGTTTTCACAGTATCAGAGTTGTTCAGATTAGAAGGAATAGGTGTGGGCGGCGGGGTAGGAGTTGGGGAAGTGGCCGCCACTTGGTTAGCTCCCAAACTCGGCAGAACTAAAGCTACTACCAAAGCTATGCGAGTGAGTGAGTGAACGGGTGTTTCATGGAAGCCTCCTTAGTAAATCTTGGAAAGAAGATAAGTCTTAATCAGCCCGAAGTCAATAAACAATCTTCAAATCGACAGCGGCCGACTTCGGGCGTTGCAACCACATCCTTAAAACCAACCCTCCCCCAACCCATCCCATAAAGGTCATGTTTAGGCGGGCTAAGGTGTCACGTATAATCCCAAATGCACCATGCCCAACAACGCTTTGCTAACCTCGGCCGATGTTCAAGGCCTACGCCGTTATTTGCCCCCCACTCTGGTCGAAGCTCTACTCTTTGACCTGCAAGCTCCACCGGAGGCGCTTCTGGCGCAGTGTGTGAGCCGCCTCAACCGGCTGGCCGAAACCACCGCCGCCTACCTCCCCGCCGATTTGGTGGCGCGGCTGGCCGCCGCACCCGCCCCCGGCCAAGCCGCTGGGCAATTTGTGGAGGGCACTTTGCTTTTTGCAGATATTAGTGGCTTCACCGCTATGTCTGAAAAACTCAGCCGCAGTGGGCGCGAGGGCGCGGAAGAAATTACGGCGGTGGTTAACCGCTACCTCAGCGTGATGGTGGCGCTTTTGCACGCCAACCACGGCCAAGTGATGAAATTTGGTGGTGATGCGCTGTTGGGGCTTTTTCCAGAGCCGGAAAGTGCCCTACGCGCCACGGACGCCGCGCTGGCGATGCAGGCCGCCATGCAAGAATTTGCTGAAACTAAAACCTCGCAGGGCACCTTTCCTCTACGGATGAAAGTGGGCCTGCACCGTGGCCGTTTTTTTGCCGCGCAACTGGGCAACGCGGCAGGCATGGAATACGCGCTCTTTGGCCGCGATGTAAACCTCACCGCCGCCGCCGAGAGTGCGGCCCAAGCCGGGCAAGTGATTTTGGATGAAGCCACACTCAAAGCCATTGGCCGCCCGTGCCGCGCGGTACCTTCCGCCACGGCCCCCGGCTACTTTGTGGTGGAGCAGTTAGATGCGCCGGATGCCGTCGCCGCTGAAGCGACTCATGTGCGTTTTCAATTTGAAGCCACGCCGGGAGGGTTGCGCCACGCCATGCAGGTGTTGGATACGCTCACACCCTATTTACCCGCTGGCCTGCTCTCACGCCTCATCGTCACCACGCAAATTCTAGGCTTCGAGGGCGAACATCGTTTGGTGGCCGTGTTGTTCGCCAACGTCAACGGCCTCGGCGATTTTGCCGACCGGCTTGGCCCGGGCCACGAGGCCGCCATTACGGCCACCCTCAATCGCTACTTCACGCGGATGGCTGAGGCCATTCAAAGTTTTGGCGGGGTGATTAACAAAATTGATTTGTATGACCACGGCGATAAATTGGTGGCGCTGTTTGGCGCGCCAGTGGCCCATGAAGATGATGCTGAGCGCGCCATCCGCGCGGCATTATTGATGCAAGAAAACCTCCGGCTAGAAAGCGAAAGGCTGAAGGATGAAACTTCGCCCTCGGTCCTTCGTCCTTCATCGTTGAGCCAACATATTGGCGTGAACTTTGGCAACGTGTTCGCCGGTTACGTGGGCACGCGCGCGCGGCGAGAATATAGCGTGATTGGGGACGAAGTGAACTTAGCCGCGCGGCTGATGGCCGTAGCCCGGGCCGAGCAAATCATCATCAGCCAGGCCTTGCAACGCCGGGTGCAAACGTTGTTCAACTTTACGCCGCAGGGCGAAGTGCGGCTAAAGGGCAAGGCTGAGCCGGTTTCAATTTTCAATGTGGATAGCGCGCGCGCCGCCGATGCAGAACGGGAACGCACCCTGCTCCGCGCACCGCTGATTGGGCGCGAGACCGAATGGCAACGGCTGGTAACAGCTGTAAAGCAACTCCAAGCCGGGCGCGGGCAAATCGTTTCCATTATTGGAGAAGCGGGCTTAGGCAAAACGCGGCTGGCAGATGAACTGCGCCGCTACCTCACCAATGAAGCTACCGTGCCCGTACGTTGGGTAGAAGGCCGGTGCTTGTCTTACACGGAATCGGTCAGTTACGCGCCCATGCAGGAACTCATCCGGCGGCTGATTGGAGCGGCCTCCGGCGCGAGCGAAGCGGAAACTTGGCCCCGCTTGCGCGGCGCACTCACGGCCGTGCTGAAGCCCGAAGAGGCCGCCGCCCATTTGCCCTACCTCGCCAACTTCCTCAACTTGCACTTGGATGTGGAACAGCAAAGCCGGGTGCGTTATTTGGATGCGGAAGCTTTGCAACGCCGCACATTTATTGCCGTGAGCGCGCTGGTGGAAGCGCTCAGCCGTCCACCTTCCCCGCCGCTTCTGCTGGTGTTGGAGGATATTCATTGGATTGACCAGGCCTCGCGCGGTTTGGTGGAATACCTGATGCCCTTGGTAAGCCGCACCCGAGTGGGCCTGATCCTGCTATATCGGCCAGAGCGGACGAAGGTCTGTTGGCAAATCAAAGAAAAGGCCGCGCAGGATTTTCCAAGCCACAGCGCCGAAGTGGAACTTAGCCCTCTGCCCGCCGAACAAACGCAACAATTATTGGGCCACCTCACGCCGCGTCTCCAATGGCCGGCAGATTTTCAGCAACTGATCCTCAATCAAACGGAAGGCAACCCGCTGTACTTGGAAGAACTTCTGCGGGTGCTGATTGAGACGGACGTGTTGAAGCGGGAAGCAAACGGTGAATGGCAGGTAAGCGGCGTGCTAGAAAATTTGCAAGTGCCGGACACGTTAGAAGGCGTGATGATGACGCGGCTGGACAGCTTGGATGAGCCGAGCCGTAACACCGCGCAGGTAGCCGCTGTGATTGGCCGATCCTTTACCACGGCTGTGCTGGCGCATGTGACCCATGAACACGATGAAACGCGATTGCTTCCCAACTTAGAGCAGTTGCAAGAACACGAGATTGCCGAGCAAACGCAAGCCTCGCCGGAGCGCGCCTTCACCTTCCGCCATGGTCTGATGCAGGAAGTTTCCTATGGCAGTCTCATGGCCCGCATCCGGCGGCAAGTGCACCGCCAAATTGCCGAGTATATTGAAAGCCGCGCCGCCGATGATGAGAGCGTCTATCCAGCCATTGCGCGCCATGCTTTTTTGGGCCAAGACTGGCCGCGCGCGCTGAAATACCAAACACTGGCCGGCCAGCAGGCGCAACGGCTGTTCGCCAACGCCGAAGCCATTGACCACTTCAACAAGGCTTTGCAGAGCGCCGAAGCCCTGCCCGCCGCCGAAAATGACGAGGCGCGCCTGACCATTCATCTGGCGCTGGGTGAACTACTCACCATCACGGCCAAGTACGAGAAGGCAGTGGAGCATTTGGAGCAGGCGCACAGGTTGGCTGTGGCTCAGCGCCAACCGCACGCGCGGGCGCGGGCGTGCCGTTGGTTTGCGCGGGTGAATGAACTGCGCGGCAACTACCCCGCGGCTTTTGAGTGGATTGGCCAAGGCTTGGCGGCGTTGAATAACGCACAAACAGCCGAAGCGGCGGAACTGACTCTGATTAGCGCGCTGATACATGTGCGGCAGGGTGATTATGCCACTGCCGCGCAAGAAGGTGAGGCCGCCCTGAAAATTGGCGCAGCGCTGAACGACCAGCGCGTTTTGGCGCGGGCCAACAACCTATTGGGCATTACCCGTTTACGCAACAACCCGGCGGAAGCAGTAACATTTTTTGCCCGCGCTCTGGATTTGTACCAGCAAGTGGGCGATGTGCAAGGCCAAGCCACGGCCAACAACCTTATGGCCAATGCCTACTTTGGCTTGGGCAAGTGGCCGGCCGCCGCTGAGGCCTACCGGCAAGCGCGCGCCAGCTTTGGGCAATTAGGAGATGTATACCGCGCCACCATGGCGCTGAGCAATTTGGCCGGTGTGGCGCGTAATCAGGGCCAACTCAAAGAAGCGCTGGAACACTACAGCGAAGCGCGTCAAACGTTTGAGAAGATTTCGGCCTCGCCCGCCGTGCGCGGCGTGGTAGAGATGAACCTCGGCGAGACACATTTGCAATTGAACAACATCACCTTAGCCCAGCAACACCTCGGGGCCGCGCGGCGTTTGTTTGAACAAACCCAATCACGAGACTTTCTGCCGGAACTACACCGGCATTTGGCCCGCGCGGCGCTGTTTAGTTTGCGCACCGCCGAAGCCGAGGCGGAAGTTCAGCAGGCGCTCAGTTTGGCGCAGGAGCTAAACATGAAAATTGAGCAAGGGGCGGCTTTGCGCGTGCGCGGGGAAATTGCCCTCAGCCAGAAAGATGCCGTCGGCGCACTAGAAAATCTTAACGCGAGTGAAAGTTTGCTCGCGGAAGCGGCCGATGATTATGAGTTGGCCCGCACCCGCGTTCTGCTGGGCCGGGCGCTGGCGCAACTCAATCGCGCGCCGGAGGCGCACGCCGCCTTTGAAGCGGCCATCACTACTTTTGCCCGTTTAGAAGCGAAGAATGATTTGCTCGTCGCTCAAATTTTGCGCTCACAATTAGATGAAGTTGTCCGCTAAAGTTGTTACCTCTGCTCAGGAGCCCACCTACCATGTCGTTATTAGTCCTTCGTCGCACAATCGTCCTCGCGCTGGCATTATTGGGCGCCCTCATTGTTTTTGCTCTGGCTTATCCGGCCCCCACCGCGCAAGCCGGCGGGGTGATTGGCACCGGCACACCAGCTTCCTGCCTCATCAATTTAGACGCCGATCTTCAGAGCGCCATTGACACCGGCGGCTTAATCACCTTTAACTGCGGCCCCAACCCGGTCGTGCTCACTATCACCACCAAAATCATCACCGCCGATGTGACCATCACCATTGATGGCGGAAGTCTGATTACCCTCAGCACAAACTCCAATCGGCACTTTGACGTGAGTCCTTTTGGGCGGCTTCGGCTGGCAAACATCGAACTTCGCAACGGATTTTCGGTTAGCTCTGGCGGCTCAATCATTGTGGCGCAGTTAGGCACCCTCGAAACGATTAACACCCGCTTTATCAACAACAGCGCGGTGGAGGGAGACGGCGGGGCCATTCAAGCGGATGTAGGAACTCTCATCACCCTGACCAATAGCATTTTCCAAGACAATCAGGCGCTGGGGAGCGGCGGAGCCATTGATAGCGCTGGCCGCGTTGATATTATCGGCTCACAGTTTATTAGTAACACGGCGCAGTTTGCGGGCGGCGCTATCTTTGTTAGGGATGTGCTCAACCTCACGGATAGTTTGGTGGTGAGCAACACCATCAATGGGTTATCAGGTAGCTTTGGCCCGGGCATTGTAGGCTCAAGCACTTCTCAACTCAATATCAACCAAACCACCATTGAGGCCAATACCGATGTAGGCAGTGGCTTCCAGCCCGGCGGCGGCCTACGGGTAGAGGGCCAAGCCCTGCTCCACAACAGCACCGTCTTCTCCAATAGCGCCTGGGGCGGCGGCGGGGTGTACGTTGGCCCGGGCGGCGCGCTCACCATTATCAACAGCACCCTTTCCAAAAATGATGGCCGAAGCGGCGGCGGCGGCGGCTTATTCAATGAAGGAACTACTATCATTACCAACACCACCTTTGCGGGCAATTTTGTGGATGATGCGAGCGGCCCAACCATTTTCAACACCGTCTTTACTTTCCCCTCGGCCAGTGTGCGGTTATACAACACACTTTTAGTTCTATCCTACGGCCTCCAACACTGCGGCGGCGATACCGGCAACATTTCCAGCGTTGGCTTCAATCTCTCCACCGAACCTTTTGACCCGCAAAGCTTCCCCAACAACTCTTGCAACCTTGACCCATTATTCAACGATCAAACGGGCGTCAACCCTAACCTTCAACCGCTGGATAAAAACGGCGGGCCGACAAAAACTCATGCCCTACAAACCGGTAGCCCGGCAGTTGGGGCAGGTGACCTCACCAATTGCCCCGCTTCTGATCAGCGCGGCGTGGCGCGCACGGGCCGTTGTGATGTGGGCGCTTTCCAGCTGGTAAATGAACGCACCCAAGCGCCATCCGTGCCCACCAATGGCACGCCGATTACGGGCACAGTAACGGCAACCACCACCCCCCAATGGTACAAAGTGAATGTGCCGCTCGCCGGCTCCACGCTTCGCGTGATGCTCACCAACCTTGGCGGCGATTACAACTTATTCCTGTTTGCGCCCACGGTGGATGAGGAGACTGGCCAAGTGCGGGATATTGGCCAACTGAGCGATATTGGGCAGTTGAGTGACATCGGCCAGCTGAGCGATATTGGGCAGTTGAGCGACATCGGCCAGCTGAGCGATATTGGGCAGTTGAGCGACATCGGCCAGCTGAGCGATATTGGGCAGTTGAGCGACATCGGCCAGCTGAGCGATATTGGACAACTCAGCGATATTGCTCAGGGCGAGAACGTGGGCAATTTGGTGGGTTACTCCGTTAACCCCGGCACCGCCAATGAAAACATCCAACTTAACGTGCAAGAGTTATTTGGTAATTACTATGCCGTAGTGGTGCCTAACAATAAAGATGCGGTAGGTGATAGTTACACCTTCTCGGCCACCGTCACTGCCCCGGTAGACCCGTATGAGCCGATTACGGACACCGTCCCCATCTTCACAGACCCGGGCTTTGCGGATACCACCATTCGCACCTTGATTTTGGTAAACAGCGCGCGCTTTGACAAAATTTACGGCGCGGGGACCTACACTGGCACCATTGAACCTAGCCTCAATGCGCTGGTGAACCGTTTGGATGATGCCGACATTGCGGCGAATGCCGTCGTCATTGATTTGGCCAATCTGGATTTTAGCTTTCCATACGCTAACACCGTGATTAGCGATACATATACTTACTGGGATGATGAACCCGGCAATCCATTAGCGGCCAACTACACCGCGTCCAGTATCAAATCCGTCATCTACAATCGTTTGCTGGCTTATCCTAATGTGAACTATCTGGTGCTGGTGGGCGGAGACCGCATCATCCCCCATCGCCGCATTCGGGATGAAGCCATAGTAGCCAACGAGCGCACCTACGCTTCCATAGCCGCCACGGCAGAACTCAGCGGCTCCTTTGGCTTGCGATATTTTTTGAGCGACGATTACTATGCCGGGATTTTGCCACTGCCTTACAAAGGCCGTGAGCTGTACGTGCCGCAATTAGCATTGGGCCGTCTCGTTGAAACGCCGGACGAAATCCAAATGCACATTGATACCTTCAACAGTCGCCCGGTGTTAGAAGCTGGCGCATTCAGCGGCGCCCTCGTAACAGGTTACGATTTTCTGATAGATAACGCTATTGGCATTGGCAAAACTTTACAAAGTTACGATGTTCCTACGGATGACAGCACTTTAGTCAACAACCAGTGGGAGCGCGGGAACTTTACAGCTCAGGCTTTTAATCGCGTCTCACCGTACACCCTGCTCTCGCTTAATTCACACTTTACCCACTTCTTTTTCTACCCCAACGGTCCCAACCAGGTGAGCAATTACGTTTTCGCGCAAGAAATTATCACCGACTCGACGGATTACACCACGAGTTTAATTTTCTCGGTGGGCTGTCACTCCGGCCTTAATGTGCCCGATGAGCAGTATCCGGGTTCAGGCGCTCTCGGCGAGATGGACTGGGCGCAGGCGTTCCTCCAACGCAAAGCGGCGGGTTTTATTGGCAATACGGGCTTTGGTTATGGTGATACAGATTTAGTGGCATACTCCGAAAAAGTGATGAATAACTTTGTGGAGGAGTTGGGATATGAAGCCGTTCCGGGCACGCCCAACACAGTGGGCGGAGCCTTAATGCGGGCCAAACAACGTTACGTGAATGAAGCGGCGGCTGGTTCCTTTAGCAATTATGATGAAAAATCGTTGGCGGAGCTGACATTTTACGGCCTGCCCATGCTGAAGGTGCAAGTACCTACCCCCACCTACGATGAACCGGGCGGCGCAAGTATGGCCATGCAGGCTGTAGAAGCCGGTTTGGCCGGGCCAAGTGCCACTCCCCTCCTGAGCAACGGCGTATTCACGACGGCTTACAATTTCAACTTCAACTACACTGGCCCCATCTCACATGCTTTGGGCGGCGCTTACTATGAGTTGCTCGGGGATAATCAAGCCACACTCTTTACCAAAGGCGGCAAGCCAATTTTGCCTCTCACCACGCGCAACGTAGAAATAGACGAATCCATCGCGCATGGCGTTCTGATGTTGGGCGGCGCCTTCACGCAAGTCACCAACTTCAACCCGGCCATCTCACTCATCATCACGGACTCAGCGCAGTATGGCTTTCCAGAACCCGCCTTCCCCTTTACGGATGCGCTGTTTCCCGGGCGGTTAGGCATCACCAATAAGTTGTTGACGCTCAATGGCCAAACAAATGACCAGCTCATCATTATTCCGATGCAGTTCCGGGCCACCAGCGTCGCCACGCCTACAGTGGGCAATGTGCGGCAATATTCTTCACTGCAGTTCGAGGTGTACCACGCGCCCGAAAACGTGACGGATTTCACTGCGCCCAGCATTTGGCAGGTAGGGCACACCGTGGGCAGTGGCGGGCAAGTAACCTTTACAACGCTGATCACGACCGATGATCAGGATGATGAAATAGAACGCAGTGTGGTGCTGGTGCGGCCTTTCAGTAGCAACACCTGGCAAAAGGTGGAGCTGACTTATAACACCACTACTAATGAAGCTATGGGAACTGTAGGTGGCCTCTCCGGCTACTTTGAATACTTTGTGCAGGCAGTGGATAGCGCCGGCAATGTCTCGCTGGCGCTAGATCATGGCTTGCCATATCAAGGGGTTGTGCCGTTCAGGGTGTTCTTGCCGCTGATTAGGAAGTAACTAAAAAACCCCGCTGGCGCATAACCGGCGGGGCTTTTATTTATAGCAAAACTCGCTCAGCAGTGATGGTTGGCATTTTGACCCATTTATCTGCCGTGCATATACTTTGGTGAGTTCATTTTAATCTTTGGCCGTATAACGTCCTAGCTGATTTTAGGATGTTATATGGCGGAGTTTAGACCGTCTATAATCCGTTATGCGACATATGCGCCGTATAACCCCTAGTTGGGCGCACAACTGCAATTCCAAAGGAGCGTCTCCTATGCCTTGGGACATCATCCTGGGAGCCCTTGGAGGCTCAAGTATCAGCATCATTGTGACGGTCGTGCTTGCTCTTATTTTCGCGCAGAGAATTATCGAGAAGGCGGTCGATACCAGCGCCAGACGCTTCGAGAGTAGTATTTTGCTGGCCGAGGAAACTTTCAAAAAAAGACTCGACCTAGAAGCACAGATTGACATCCACTTGCGCGAAAAACGCATCACCGTGTACCAAAAGCTCTGGCAGGCGACCGCTTTACTTCCCAAATGGCCCAGAGCCAAGAACTTGACCTATGAACATCTGATCAAGTTCAGCGAGACACTGCGGGACTGGTATTTCCAAGAAGGTGGAATGTATCTATCCAAAGACGCGCGTGAAGCATACGGAGCTTTACAGGATGAGATCTGGGCTATTCTAGGAGACCAACCTACAGGCGACCTCCAACCGGAGCATTACGACAAGATCAGAGAACAATGCAGTACGCTACGAAGGGAATTGACGGATGACATCTTATCTCGAAGGGCTGCGCCACTTTGATGGGCGAAATTGCACGAGCTGAGGTTGGGGTGCGCCCAACAATGGCATGCAGGCGACGGCGCTTTGCTGGCGCGGGTGATGCCCACGTTGGGTTGCTAACGTATAAATTATGACGACAAAACCAATCCAATTGTCGGTATTTGGGGTTTCGCCTGAAAAGACAGAAACCCTTAATGTGTACCATGATGAAAGTGGGACAGATTTAGCACATGCCCGATTTCAACTTCATGGTTCATTGATTGTCCCTGTCTCTAAATTTCAATCGGCTTTACAACTGTTACGAAGTGCAAGAAATGGGTATGACGGGCAAATTCACTTTGTCAAATTGCGAGATAACACAAAGTCGCCCGCCGCAATTGTCGCTACAAAATGGCTAGACTTATTTTTCAACGAAATTTCAAATTATTCTTTTTACAAGTGCATGATTGTTGATATGCACTCACCAAATTTCAACAAGGCAAAATTTTCAACCCCGCATTTGCTCTACAATCATTCTGCTATGTTGTCGGTTTATAGCGGCATCACATGGTCATTGAAAAAATACGATACAGTAACATTGTTCGTTTACTCTGAGGCGATGACTCGTGCAAGCAATGATAATTTTGAAGAGTATCTACCGCAGGAATTAGCAAGACGCGCTGGAAACAATAAGAAATGTCCACAAGTTATTATTCCACGAGAAAAAGTAACGCTTGTAACTGGCGACCCTCGCAAAGTCGAGCCAAGTTTAGCCGAGCATTGCGAATTTATTCAATTTACGGATATTTTGACAGGCGCAGTAAGTCAAGCGATTAACGCAAACGCATCTCAACAAATAAAAATCGATTTAGGCAACTTGGTTGCTAATTGGATTGGCGATACACGAATGCCGCCTTGGTTGCAAAAAAAATCGGCTTCATCGCAGATTCTCGGTTTCTTGCTACGATGGAAATAGCAAATTTTATGATGTACAACTTGGCATTTTGTCGAAAAATCAGTTAAAGTTGGAGAAGTTTTGAGTCTCCAAGACCGCAACCCAACAAAGCGTGCACTTGACGGGTGGGATCCTGCGGCATTTTCGGGCTTTTTCCTACGCCCAAGCAGAATCCTCTCCCAAACCGACTCTACTCCCGCCCCGCGCAGGTAACGCTTGCCGTTGGGCGGCTGAGGATGGCACGACCATAGGCAACGCTTGGCAATGATGCTCAACTTACTGGCTGACGGCTTGGTGATTACAGGCGTCTGTATTTTGACTGGCGCCCTGATCCCGGTTCGTCAACTGATCGCACAACTCCCCGCCGGACAAGTGCGCCGCCGATGGTACACACTGACCACATTTATCATCCTTTTCATCGTTGGCTACCTGGGCTATGCCCTAACCGTCCGAGGCCGGCATACGACTTGGCCTGATCTTATTGTGCCGGCCGTTTTTTTCTTCGGCGCAGGCTTCGTCTGGCTGACGGCCAGCCTGTCACTCCAAACCGCCACGGATATCCGCCGCGTGACACTCCTGGAGCGCGAGAATATCACCGACCCGTTGATGGGCATCTACAACCGCCGCTATTTGGATCGTCGGCTCGAAGAAGAATGCGCCCGCGCTCGGCGCTATGCCTTGCCACTCGCCATACTGCTGATAGATATTGACCACTTCAAGCACATCAATGATGCGTACGGTCATCAAGTCGGCGATTTGGTCCTAAGCTACTTGGGCAAGCTCCTACTGCAAGCCATTCGCGCGTCCGACATCGCCGCCCGCTACGGCGGCGAAGAGATATTGATCATCGCCCCCAACACAACCCCTTCTTCGGCCGGTACACTAGCGGAGCGGTTGCGCCAACATGTGGAGACCCACGCTCTGGTATTGACAACCATAGCCAACAAGCCGCAGGAGATTCATATTACCGTTAGCACCGGCGTGGCGGGTCTGAGCGAAAGCGTCACCGACAGCCAAGGACTAGTGCACCATGCCGATGAAGCGCTCTATCATGCCAAACAAGAAGGCCGTAACCGCGTCATGATATACGGCGTCAACGTGCCCAAGTCCACGTCTCCAACTGTGTGAGTATCATGCGGCCCAACACTGCGTCCAGCCGACTTGTCCCGCTACGCTCCTGAACTCGACCTTTAGCGCCGCATCCGCTCCTCGTACTGCGCGCGCTGGCGTTCGGTGGCGGTGAGGGTGTTGCGCAACAGCATCGCCACCGTCACCGGCCCCACGCCGCCGGGCACGGGCGTAATCCAGCCCGCCACATCTTCCACGCTGGCAAAATCCACATCGCCCACCACTTTCTTGCTTAGGCTTCCGTCCGCGTTCTTCACTTCCACTTGATTGATTCCAATATCAATCACCGCCGCGCCGGGCCGCACCATCTCGCCCGTAATCAGGCCGGGCTTGCCCACCGCCACAATCAGCGCGTCCGCGCGCCGCGTGTGCTGAAGCAGGTTGCGGGTTCCGTGGTGGCAAATGGTGACGGTGGCCAGTTCTTCCATCAGCAAAAGCGCCACTGGCTTGCCCACAATTTCCGAGTGGCCCACCACCACCACTTCCAAGCCGCGCAGGGTAAGGCCGGTAGTTTTCAGCAACTCTACTGAAGCTAAAGAAGTGCATGGCCCAAGCGAGGCATCCCCATACACCACATTGCCGATGTTGGTGGGCGTCATGCCTTCCACATCTTTGCTCGGGTGAATGGCATTTTGTAATTGTTCCAAGTCCAAATGCTTGGGTACAGGCCTTTGCAAGATAATGCCCGTCACACGTGGATCTACGTTTAGCGTTTGAATGGCCGCCAACATTTCCATTTGGGTAATGTCCCCCGGATACTGGCGGCGGTCATAGGCCACGCCCACTTCAGCACACGCTTTTTGTTGGCCCCGAATATAAATGCCCACTGCCGGTGAATCGCCAATATCAATGGAAACCAAACGCGGTTGCCAACCTGCCTCGCGCAAGGCCAGCACGCGCGTCCGCACTTCCGCCTTAATCACTTGGGCGTGTTTTTTACCATCAATGATTTTGTGCGTATTGGGCATAAAAAGAAGGGCGGCTTACCATTTGGCAAACCGCCCCAAAAGCTTACGGTTTAGAACAACCCCTTCACCTTGCCCGTCTTCAGATCCAAGTCAATATCAAAGAACGAGGGGCGGGTGCTGAGGCCGGGCATGGTGCGCATAGTGCCCACCAGCGGGTATAGGAAACCGGCGCCCACGCTGGCGCGAATATCGCGGATGGGGATACGGAAACCAACGGGCGCGCCTTTCAATTCGGCGTTGGCTGTAAAGCTCAGGTGTGTTTTAGCCATGCAAATGGGCAGTTTATCAAAACCCAATTTCGTAAACATCTCAATCTTGCGCTCGGCCTCCGGTTCGTAATCCACACCATCCGCGCCGTAGTACGCGGCAATGGTTTCAATCTTCTCTTTGATGGAGGCCTCCAGCGGATACAAGAATTTAAAATCCTTCGGCTTCTCCGCCGCCGCCACCACCGCACGCGCCAGTTCTGCAATGCCGGCGCCGCCTTTGGCCCAGTGCTGGCACTTAAACGCGCCCTCCGCGCCCGCTTTAATTGCTTCCTCGCGGATAAGGTTGATTTCCGCCTCGGTATCGGTGGAGAAGTTGTTCACCGCCACCACCACCGGGATGCCGAACTTGCGCGCGTTGCTGATGTGCCGGAGCAAATTGGGCAAACCGGCGCGCAAAAGTTCTAAGTTCTCGTCGGTGTAGGCTTTATCCAACGGCTTGCCGGGGGTCACTTTTGGCCCGCCGCCGTGCATCTTCAGCGCCCGCACGGTGGCTACCATCACCACACAATCCGGCTTGAGGCCAGAGTAGCGGCACTTAATGTTCATGAACTTTTCCATGCCAATATCCGCGCCAAAGCCGCTTTCCGTGACCACATAGCCATCTTTGCCCACCAACTTGAGGGCAATCTGGTCTGCCAAAATGGAAGACTGGCCATGCGCGATGTTGGCAAACGGCCCAGCGTGCACAAAGGCCGGTGTGCCTTCCAGTGTCTGCATCAAATTGGGCATGATGGCGTCTTTCATGAGCACGGTAATTGCGCCGGCCACGCCCAAATCATCCGCCGTCAGCGCCTCGCCGCTCTTGCTGGTGGCAAAAATCATCCGGCCAAAGCGCTCGCGCATGTCTTCCAGCGAGGTTGTCATCGCCAAAATCGCCATAATTTCGCTCGCCACCGTGATATCGTAGCCGGTGGTGCGGGTAAAGCCTTTTTCTTCCGGCCCCTGCCCAATCGTAATCTGGCGCAACATCCGGTCATTAATATCCACCACGCGGTTCCACTGCAGGGTGCTGGGGTCAATATCCAGCCGAAACAGTTTGCGCATTTCTTCCGGCGTCAGCGCATCCGGGTCACTGGCCGTAATGCCCAGTTTCTTCATGCGGCGGAGATGGCACTCCGCAAAGTGGCGCTGACCTTTCTTATCTTTCGGGCAAAAAGCGTTTTTAAGTTTCTCATCATCCGGCTGTTCGTGCTCATGGAACATGCGCGCATCAATCGCGGCGGCCATTAAGTTGTGCGCGGCCGTAATGGCGTGGATATCTCCGGTGAGGTGCAGATTGAACTCCTCCATCGGGATAATTTGTGAATAACCGCCGCCGGCCGCGCCGCCCTTAATGCCGAACGTTGGCCCCATGCTCGGCTGGCGGATGCAGGTGAACACGCGTTTGCCCAAATGTGCGCCAATGGCCTGTGAAAGGCCCACTGTGGTGGTGGTTTTGCCCTCACCCAGCGGCGTGGGCGTAATGGCCGTCACGTCAATATATTTGCCGTTGGGCTTCTTCGCCAGCCGCTCCAAAACAGAGAGCTTCACCTTGGCTTTGTAATCGCCAAACAACACCAGCTCATTGGGTTTGAGGCCCGCTTCTTCGGCTACTTGGGTGATGTGTTTTAGCGTGGCCGCCTGCGCAATTTCAATATCCGAAGGCACCGCCGCCAGTAGTTTTAGCTTAGTAGGTCTGAAGCTCGGCGCGGCTGGTTTCTTCGCCGCCGCTTTCTTTTGGGCGGCAACGGGTTTGGATTTAGCTTTTGCTTTAGCAGTTTTTGGGGTGGGCATAGTGAGTCTCCAAATGGAAATGCCGGATGATTTTCCCTCCCTTCAACCCTTCTCGCGTTGGGAGAGGGCCGGGTGAGGGTCAGTGAGGCGTCTAAGTGAGTTCAGCGGTTGCGCGCCGCGCGGCGGGCTTCGCGGGCGGCGCGTTCGGCGGATACATCCCGTCCTTCGCCGGCGGCGTTACTGACCGGGCCGGCGCTGGTAGGCAGGCCAGTTGTTTTAGCTTCCGGCTGAGGCAAAGAGCGAACATATTTCAGCCATTCGCCGCAGTTCTCATCATGGCCCATCATCACATCGGCGGCCATGATGGCTTGCTTAATTTCATGCTCAATAGGGTTGGTGATGGCGCACGTCATGCCCGCCGCAATGGCCATAGACAGAAAAATGCCGTTGAGGGCCGGCCGACCCGGCAAGCCAAAGCTGATGTTGCTCGCGCCACAGCAGGTATTCACGCCTAACTCTTCACGGCATCGGCGCACAATGGTAAAAAGCGCTTGCCCGGCATAGCGCACCGCGCCAATCGGCATTGCCAATGGGTCAATCAGCACATCCTCCCGTGGGATGCCGTAACTCTCCGCCCGTTCCACAATCTTCTTGGCCACTGCAAAGCGCACATGAGGGTCTTCGCTAATGCCCGTCTCATCATTGGAGATACCGATGACGGCGCATTTGTATTGAGCCACCAGCGGCAGAACCACTTCCAGCCGCTCCTCTTCACCCGTCACCGAGTTAAGCAGGGGCTTTCCCTGATACGCCGCCAAGCCGGCCTCCAGCGCCTTCACTATTGAAGAGTCAATGCATAGCGGCACCTCCGTTACCGATTGAACGATACGGATAGCCTCAGCCAGAATGGCGGGTTCATCCGCCAGTGGGATGCCGGCGTTCACATCCAGCATGTGCGCGCCAGCCTGCACTTGCGCGATTGCATCTTTGCGCACACGGTCATAGTTGCCGGCGGCCATTTCAGCCGCCAACAGTTTGCGCCCGGTGGGGTTGATGCGCTCGCCAATGATGACGAACGGGTGGCCGGGGCCGATTTTTACGGTTTGGGTGGGAGAGGTGATGATGGTTTCCATGTATGTTTATGCTAACCCTTACTGGTTTAGGAATTCAATATCCTGCGCGCCGCGCCACAGACACAGCTGGCCCAATTCCGGCAGTTGCGCTTGGCCTTCCACAATGCTGAGAAAGTGATTGCCGGCCAACTGCCCAACCTTGCTGGCAAAGTGTGTGCTCCCATACGGAAACAAAATCTCCGTTTCACTCACGCCGCCCGGATAGAAAAGAATCTGGCCGGGCGCGGGGTAGCTGGTGTGATTTTCATAGCCCACGTTAAGCTTGAAATCGCCCAACGGTATCCAGCACGCTTCGCCGCTCCACCGCGCGTGAATGAGTTTTTGCCGGTACGGAAGCAAGCGTGCAAAAGCCGCGCACGTTTGCGGCGCGGTGTTCGTTTCCAAGCGCGCCGTAAAGGTGAAGGGGCCAGCGATAATGCGCAGTAACCGGCTCACACTGGCACGCCCACCACTTCGGCGGTGGCAATGGGGCGACGAGGCAGGAGGCCGGCTTCCTCAATAATCTCCGCCACCAACTCTTCTTGGCGGTAGGCCATCACGTGTACGCCGCTCACACCCACTATCTCCCGCACCTGCTGGATGATTTCAATACACAGCTTCTTACCCTCGGCCACTTGCTTTTGTGCGCCCTTCAGCCGGTTTATTACTTCATCTGGAATGTGAACGCCGGGCACGTGGTTCCGCATCCAATCTGCAATTTTGGCGGAGCGGAGTGGGCCAACGCCCACCAAAATATATAGCTTCTCATGCAGGCCTAAATCACGCACGCGCTTCATAAACTCCGCCAAGCGCGGCACATCAAAACAATACTGCGTCTGAATAAACTCCGCGCCCGCCTCCCATTTCTTTTGCAAGCGTAGCGGACGAAAATCATACGGCGGCACAAACGGGTTTTCCGCCGCGCCCACAAATACCTTGGGCGGCACATCCAGCTTCCGGCCGCTCAAAAACTGGCCGTGATCCCGCATCACGCGCACGGTACGCAGAAGCGTCATGGAATCTAAATCAAAAACGGGTTTAGCTTCCGGCTGATCACCGGCTTGCACGCCATCGCCCGTCAGGCACAGTACGTTCTTCACGCCCATCGCCGCCGCGCCGAGCAAATCACCTTGCATCGCAATGCGATTGCGGTCTCGGCAAGACATTTGATACACCGGCTCATAGCCGGCGCGCGTGAGCAATGCACAAATGCCCACACTGCTCATGTGGCAGTTTGCGCCGGAGGCATCCGTGGCGTTGATGGCATCACATACGGTAGAAAGAACCAGCGCGCGTTCATACACCGCTTGCGGGTCGGCGCTATCCGGCGGGTTGAGTTCCGCCGTTACCGCAAAGCGGCCTGACTTTAGGACGCGCTCCAGGCGCGAGCCGGAAATGATTTTTGGCGATGACAAATTCAGATGGAACGCTGATGACGCAGAAATTCGCTGAGGGTCTTCGACGAGTTCCAGCGCATGGCGGCGCATTCAGCGTTCAACAGAAATACTACTCAAACTCACCCAACCGGTGGGCGGTTTTTGCGCCACGCCGGTAAATTCATTAATCCACGCCGAGGTGCCTTGCAGACTGCGGTTCACTGGCGGCAAAACATTGAGCATTTCATCCCCGTACTGGCCCATCGTCCGGGAACGCTCCCATGCCTGCACCCACACACAGCGCATCTCCGGCTTAATCTCGCAGTGGCCGTTGATGCGCACACCGCCACACGGGCCGTTGCGTAAATTTTTGGGGCAGTTCATTGGGCACGTCATCCCGGTGCTATGCAATACACATTGGCCGCACATCTGGCAGTTAAAAATCGCGCCTTTGGTGATGATTTCACCCTGAACAAAGGCGCGCTCCACCGCCCCACCCGGTTTCAGCCAACGCTGAAAAGGCTTCAGCGCGGCATGGGTGACAGCGTAGGCCCATTCTAAAAAGCGCGGGTGGTTTTGTAGGAAGCGCATAAATTAATGCAGAATTTTCAATTTTCTTTGCCGCCGTTTTGGGTTAACTGCTCCAGCCGCTCGTCGGGGTACGCGGCTTCTAGCTCAGCCACCACCGCCTCGGCCACGGCTTCCGGCTCACCTTCGCGCTCGGCGGCTTCGCTGGTGCGCCACTCAGCCAGGTAATCATCAGTGTTAAACAGGCCGGCCCGCATCGCGGCGCGGTCAATAAACACCTGAAAGCGCTCGCTCAGCGGCTTACCGGTGCGGATGCGCCCAGCCTTTACTTTCACCTGAGCCGGAATATCTCGCCAGTAAACAATTTGGAAGGAAGAAGTGGTCATAGTTTTTAGACGGCAGATGATGGGTGGGGGACGAGGTTAGTGTCAGTTGTCAATCGTTCTTTCGCCGTCATCAACTCCACCAACCGCGTCTCTAGCGCGCCATAACCCACTGACTTAATTTCCAGCGGCAAACCAAGTTGCTCCGCCGCCCACTGAGCGCGCGCCCGGAGTTCGGCGTTTTCGGTTTGCGCCAGATACACACAGCGCGTATAGTGCCGGAAATATTCATCCCGCAATTCCGGGTAACGATCAAGGCCCAAACTCTCCAACACCAGATGGTCAAACGATTGCACCAGATAATCGGTGAGGAAAAACGTGCCGAGTGATTCGGTCATCAATTGCTCAAACGAGTCATTGGCGTACATTTCAAAACAGTGCGGGCCGCGCACGCGCTCTACGCCCTCGGCGGCCAGTAATTTATCCAGCAGGCCGCCTGTGCCGCAATCGCCGTACACCACTATCACCCGGTCAAAGCTGGCGCGCGCTTCCACAAGCCGCGCCTTCACCGCCGCCGGAATTTTGTGCGGCTCATTATGGAGCAGGGATGGAACACCTAGCACTTCGGCCTCCCAAGCATATTTCTGCTTAAGAGCTAATACTTCACGGGCCAGTGCGCCGCAGGCGATGAGAGCGGTGGGCATACAAGTTTGTAGATGAGTTTTAGCCTTCGCCTTTGGCGCGAGCTTCTCTCGCCGCCCGCCGCGCCGCCCGGTCGGCATTCGCCGGGGCGGGTTGGCCGTTCGTCGTCACACTGCTGGCCGGATTGGCTACGGCGGCGATGGGCAAATCACCCGCATTTTTGAGTGTTTCAGACATGGCGTGAATGTGGTCTGGCGTACTACCACAGCATGCGCCGATGATGCGCGCGCCCGCTTTGTACACATCCAGCGCGTAGTGGCCCATCACTTCTGGCGTGGCGCGATATACGGCTTTTTGGTTTACCAGTTCTGGCATCCCGGCATTGGATTTGGCTACCAGCGGCACCTTTGGCCCGGCGGCGTTCATGCGTATGATGGCGGCTAAGAGTTCATCCGTGCCGTTGCCACAATTCGCACCCACTGCCGCCGCGCCCCACTCGGTGAGCGTTTTCAGCGCTTCTTCGGGCGTTACGCCCATCATAGTGCGGCCATGTGTATCGAAGGACATGGTGGTGATGAGAGGGATATCCGCCGAAATGCGGCGTGTGCCTTCCATAGCCGCTTTTACTTCCTCCAACGAGGACATGGTTTCAATCCAAATCACATCCGCGCCACCCCCAATGAGGGCTTTGGCTTGCTCGGCAAAACCGTCCACAGCCTCCGCATATTCCAGTGTGCCCAGTGGGGCTAAGATTTCACCACTCGGGCCAATATCCCCGGCCACCAGCACGTTGCGTCCCGAGGCTTCAATTTCGGCGCGGAGCAAAATGGCGGCGGTGCGGTTCAAATCTGCCACGCGGCTTTGTAGGTTGTGCATGGCCAAGCGGAAACGAGTGCCGCCAAAAGTATTGGTCAGCACAATGTCCGCACCTGCTTGAATGTAACGGCGCTGAATCCCGCGAATCACTTCAGGATGAATGACATTCCACGTTTCGGGCGGGTCACCAAATTGCAAGCCCGCCGCAAATAATTGCGTGCCCATAGCCCCATCGGCCAAGATGGGACCGGAGCGGGAGGCGAGGAGTTGTTGGAATTTGTTCATAGCAGCGCGTGAAGCGTAATTCGTGAAACGTGAGGTCTTATCTCATCCGGTTTCGTTTCACGTTTCACGTCTTACGGGGTGGGCTGACTGCGCTTAATAGCAATCAACTTCTTCGCGGTCTCCACCGCCACCGCGGCATCGCGGCAGTATGCGTCCGCTTCAATCTCTTCTGCAAACGCCGCATTGAGTGGCGCGCCGCCCACTAGCACAATGACTTTATCGCGCAGGCCCTCTTCCTTGAATTTCTTAATCACCACGTCCATGTATGGCATGGTGGTGGTGAGCAGGGCGCTCATGCCCAAAATATCCGGCTGGTGTTCTTTGTACGCGGCAATGAACTTATCGGCATCGCAGTTAATGCCCAAGTTCACCACTTTGAACCCGGCGCCTTCCATCATCATCGCCACGAGATTCTTGCCGATATCATGAATATCGCCCTTTACCGTGCCAATAATCATGGTGCCCACTTGCTGGGCGCCGGTGTTGGCGAGCAAAGGCCGCAGGATTTCCATCCCGGCCTTCATGGCTTTAGCCGCCATCAGCACTTCCGGCACAAACAAAATACCATCGCGGAAGTCCACGCCAACAATGTCCATCCCACCCACCAGAGCCTTGGTCATCACATCATACGGCGTCCACCCGCGACGCAAAAGCTCATGCACACCGTCTTCCACGCCTTCCACAATGCCGTCATACAGGTCATCTTGAATGTTCTGTACCAATTCGTCGTTCGGGATGTCTTGAATATCGCTCATGTTGCCTCGTAAAGATTGAATGGGTGGGCGGCGGTCATTCACGCGCGCTATCACTCAATTCAGAAATCGCTTGTTGCCGTTCACGCCGCCGCTGACTGCGCCGCACGGCGCGCCTCTCCGTTTGAGTTGGCAGAAGATCCGCCAAGTGCGGAAACGCATCGGTGGCGTGTGGCAGGCCGATGGCGCCCACAAATTCGGCCTGGAAGTTGGCGGCCACCGCTGTTTGCACATGCACGTTGTTTTTAGCCAGCCACGCCGCTTCGCGCCGGGCATGTCGGTTCAAGAGCGCAATCCGCGCCCCATCGCCGGCCGCGTTGCCCACCGCGATGACGCGGCTCAACTCACAATCCGGAATGAGCCCCAATACCATCGCGTGTTTAGGGTCAATATAACTACCAAACGCACCGGCCAGCACAATCCGGTCCACGGCGGTCACGCCGCGCTCTTGCATGAGCAATTTTACGCCAGCGTACAACGCCGCTTTGCCCAGCTGAATGGCGCGCACATCACTCTGCGTCACCACAATCGGTTGGCCGGTGGAAGTTTGCGGCGCGTCCGCCAAAACGTATTCGCCGGTACGGCCATTAAACCGCACTCGCGGCGTGCGTTCAACCATTGCCTCGCTAAACAGCCCATCCGCGCCGATAATGCCGGATAAAAATAGTTCGGCAATCGCTTCAATGATGCCACTGCCGCAAATGCCGGTGGCTTTCATGCCCTCGGTTTCGCCCGCCGCCGTCCAGGTTTCCTGCCCAATCACTTTGAAGCGCGGCTCAAGGGTTAGCGGGTCAATGCGCACGCGCTCAATTGCGCCCGGGGCGGCGCGTTGGCCGTGTGTAATTTGCGCGCCTTCAAACGCCGGGCCGGTGGGGCTGGAACAGCATAACACCTGCTCGCGGTTGCCCAGCACAATTTCCGCGTTGGTGCCCACATCTACAATCAACATCAGCTCATCTTGCGCGTGTGGGGCTTCGGCCAATTGCACCGCCACATTATCCGCGCCCACGTGCCCAGCAATGCAAGGCAAAATGTGCACTCGGGCGGCGGGGTTGAACTTTAGGCCCAAATCACGCGCCTTTATATCTACTGGCTCGCTCACGGCCAGCGCAAATGGCGCGCCGCCCAGCTCAACCGGGCTGAGGCCCAGCAGAAGGTGATGCATAACGGGGTTGCCCACCAAGACGGCATCTAAAATATCTTCCACCGAAATTTCAGCCGCTTGTGCGGCCTTGCGCGCCAAATCATTCAGCGTGGTGATGACGGCATGATGCATTTTGGCTGTGCCCTCAGGGTGCATCATCACGTAGCTTACGCGGCTCATCAGGTCTTCGCCAAACCGCACCTGTGGGTTCATAGCCGATTCAGAGGCCAGCACCTGGCCGGTGCGCAAATCACACAAGTGCGCCACCACGGTGGTGGAGCCAATATCCACCGCCAGACCATAAGCGCCTTCCGCGTAACCCGGCTGGACGCGCAGAACTTCAACCTCATTCCATACGCTCACGGTTAGCGCGTGCTTACCCTGCGCCAGCGCGGGTTGCAGAGCGAGCAACGCACGCGGGTCAATTGTTAGGCCGTTTAAGTGCCACTGCTCGGCTAACGCCTTCTGAAGCCGCTCCCAATCCCCGCCGTGGCTCTCGAGTGTGGCGGCTTCTACCTCCACATAGATTTGGCGCACAGCAGGTTGAACGTCAATTGCTCTGTCCGTGGCGGCCTTGGCGATGATTTGTTTGCGGGCTTGGCTCTCCTCCGGAACCAGCAACAACAAATCACCTATGACCTCACACGCGCAGGCTAGGCGGCGGCCAGCGGCCAATGGATGTTCTTGAGTATATTTTGCCTCGCGGCCATCCGGCGGTGTGAGGTGCGCGGCGGCAGAGGTTAAACCGTGTTTGGGAAAATGCCCTTCTTCCACCACCACTTGGCATTTGCCGCATGTTTGCCGACTGGCGCAAATGGACTCCAACTCTACACCCAATGCGCGGGCGGCCTCCAGCAAGTTGGTGCCACGCGGAACTACACCCCGCCGCCCAGAGGGCATTAGGGCTATTGTCACAAAATCAGATTCCGGGGCTAGAGGCTTATCTTTCTTCTCTTGGGCTAGCATATAGAGCTTTTACCAATGCTTCAGGGGATTATAAATGAGACAAACCTACTGGCCTATGGAGGGGGCGAGACAGTTTTGGGGGTGCGCCTTGTGCATTTGGCACAACTAGCGCGGTTAGGTTGGGAATTTCGGCTAATAAATTTGAGAGATTTTGTTTGGCGTGAATTCCACAAGCCTCTAAAATTTTCTGTGCGCCGCTTGCCTCACAAGGCGGTTGTGGTTTAGAGCGAAATTTTACTTATGAAGCAAATGCGCCTTGAGCGCCACATGCAGGTTGAGACGTTGGGTGGTATCCTTCAAATCCATACCGGTGATTTCTTCAATGCGGCCAATGCGGTAAAGCAAAGTGTTGCGGTGTACATTGAGGGCGGCGGCGGCCTCGGCCAGCGCGCCACCATGCTCCAGATAGGAGTCTAACGTGCGCACCAGATCACCGTTGGTTTTCCGGTCATGTTCGGCCAAACTTTGCACCGTTTTGAGGAAGGGATTGCCGGCCAAAACTTCCTGCGGCAAGTGATGAAGCCAATCCAACAGGCCCAATTTCCAAAAGAGTACGGCGCGCGGCGGCTTACCTAGCCGTTCACCAATTTCAGCGGCCTCCCGCGCTTCATCATAAGACCGGCGCAAAGATTCGCCGGAGGGCGCTAGCCGCCCCACCCCAATCACCAGCACTTGCGCCGGGTTGCTCACCTCTTGAACCATTTTCTCGGCCAGCGTTTGCCCCACCATTTCAGACTTGGCTTCCGCTACCACCGCTAATCCGCGCTCGCGCGTAATCACCAAACCCGAAACACCCTGCGTCCGAAGCCACCGGTCTAGCCGGGCGGTGAGCGTGGTGAGGGTGGCGCTGGTTGCGGTCTTGCACAGTACAAACAACACCTGATGCGGGCGATCAAAGTGATAGCCCACCAAATGGGCGCGCTCCAACATCAGGCTATCGCGCTCACTGGAGCGCAAAAGTTGGGCAAAGAAATCGCCCCGCAGGTTGTTCTGAGTCTCGCGCACCGCTTGCTCTTTAAGCAAGATGAGGGCGGCCACAGTGGCGGCATGTTCAATGGCTAATTCATCCAGCGCCGTGAGCGGGCGGTCACCGGCCACAATCCATATGTAGCCATAGACTTCACGCCCCACAATGATGGGGGATACGACGCGCTCCATCAACATGCCCAAATCGGGGATGAGGCCGAGGCGCACCGGTTTCATGGTGCGTTGCAATTCGGCGTAGATGCCGTGTTGCATCATGCGCTCTACAATTTCGGGCGGCGTGCGGCCGGCTTCCAACGCGCGGCGGCGGCTTTCATCAATCGGGCCAACTTGGGCGGCGGCCAGCACTTCAAACGCTAAGCTTTCAAACAACACGGAGCGTTGCAGGATATCCGCCAAAGTGGAGGCCACCGCCTCCAACCCCCCTCCCTCCAACACCAACCGCGTCAGCCGCCGGTGAATGTCATCGGCGCGCTCACGCACGGCGGCCTGCTCGTTCACCAATTCTACGTACAGCCGCTCAATGATGGAGATGAACTTCACATCATACGGCACGGTAATAATGGGGAAGCCGCGCCGTTCGGCCTCGGCCAACATTACGGCTGGAACTTCATTGAAATACCAGCCAAGCGAAAACACCATCCCAATCACTTGGCTCTCCGCTAATTTGGGGATCAGGGCGGCTTGCTCGCTAGGGCTATCTTTAATGCCGTAGCCGGATGTAAACAACAACAACCCCTGCCCATAAATGTGATACTCGGCGTCTGGAATATCCACCACATGAATCCGCCGAATAACACGATCTAGCCCGGATTCGCCCGCAATGACGTTGGCTTGTTCAAAAACTGAAAGTTGTAAGGCTTGGCGAAGAGTAAGCATGAAGCACAAAACGTAAAACGTGAGTGGCGCAAGATTACCACGTTTCGCGTTTCACGGTCTACACCCCATCGCGCGCAATGCTGAAGCGCCAGTTTTTGGCAAATACGCGGGTCTCGCCTTCAAACGCCTCCAACGCATTCGTCACGTGGAAATGCGTGGCGGTAGAGGTCATCACGCTCACCGTGCTCACGCGCGTTTGCCACGGGCCGCGCGCAATGCGGATGTTGCGTTCACAGCGCACGCTGGCCGAGAGCGGCTGGCCCTCTGTAATACTGAAAATATCATCGCCCCAAGATTCATTTTCCAAGCCATGCGCCACAATCCGGAAACAGCCATCTTTGGTGGAACGCTTAAGTGTGTGCCGTTGCGTCACAATATCATGCGTGTGCAAGTAACGGTCAGTGCTGGTGCGGAGCCATTCCAGCTGAAGGGGCGCGGAGCCTTCCGGTGGGGCAAAAGGCGGCAGGAGAGCGTCTTCCGCGCGCACGGGCCGCACGGGCAGAATTAAGCGGCTGTTTTCAGGGAAAACGCTCAATTGCACCGGCGTGGGCGAAGGCCACGCGTGCGGCCAGTTGGTGGGCGAAATTCCCACGCGCAGGCGGTGGCCCGCAGAAAAATGATGGGCGATGGCATTCAGCCGCACCGTTACCGTGTAACGCTGGCCGGGCGTGAGCGGCTCTGGAAATTCATGGCTGTGGCGGTGCGTGAGGTTGAGCAAGCCCCACGTAACGAGCAAGGAAGAGCCATCCGGCGCAACATCACATAGCCTCACGGAAAGCAGAGCGTTGGGCTGGTCTGCGGCCACTTCTAAAACCACATCCGTAAAGCCCAGAATTTCTAAATCTTCCGCCAAAGGCTCAGAAGTGAAGGTGAGCGATTGCCCATCTTCGCCGCGCTGGTCAAGTGGGTAATCGCCCACATGGCCGTACGGACACCATGCGCCGAGGGTGAGGCCGGAAGTTTGCACACCAATAATTGATTGCGGCTCGCCCTCACCCCTAGCCCCTCTCTCGCTGGGAGAAGGGAACAGACCCGCATTATTTAGAGCCCAAGAAGCTTCATTGATGCGCGGTGACGGCCAGGTTTCTTCCGCGGCCCAGCGGCCCGGGCGCGCGGCGACGTACGGGCTTGGTGGAATATAGTCTTGCATCCACACGCGGAGCATGGGTTCATCCATTACGCCGGTTTCAATACCCTTCAGCCACTTATCCCACCAGCGCAAACATTCTTGCAAAAAGCCAATGGCCGGTTGTGGGATGGCGTGGTGTGGATAGATGTGCGCCCACGGGCCAATGAGGCCCTTGCGCGGGCAACTCAGCCCTTCCAGCAGGCGCGGCACGGCGTTGGTGTAGCCATCCATCCAGCCGCCTACCGCGTACACCGCACACTCAATCGCGGCGTAATCTTCATTCACCGAGCCGTGCTTCCAAAACGCATCCCGCCGTTGGTGTGTGAGCCACGCTTCCACGTAGGGCGGCGTTTTTTCCATCCGTTCCAGCCACATCTCGCGCCAACGCTCACCCACAAAGCGCGGGTCAGGCGGCTGGGCGTTGAGGGCCAACATGGTGGAGGCCCACGGCAACATCTCGGAGGCCAGCAAACAGCCGCCCATATAATGCACATCGTCCGCGTAACGGTCATCCGTAGAACAAATAGTGATGATGGCCTTAAGTTGTTTTGGCCGCCGCGCCGCAATTTGTAAGCCGTTGAAGCCGCCCCACGAGATGCCGATGATGCCGCACACGCCGTTGCACCACGGCTGTTGCTCTAACCACTCCAGCACTTCCAGCGCGTCATCTTGCTCCTGCTTCAGGTATTCGTCATACAAAATGCCATCGGCGTCACCAGAGCCGCGCATATCCACGCGCACGGCGGCGTAACCGTGCCCGGCAAAGTACGGCATTCGGTTTGCATCGCGGATGGCGGTGCCATCATTTTTGCGGTACGGCAGATATTCTAGAATGGCGGGCACGGGATTTTTCTCTGCATCCTGCGGCAACCAAATGCGCGCCGCCAGCCGCGTGCCATCTTTTAGCGGGATGAAGATGTTTTCAATCTCGCGGATGGCGTGTGGAAAATTGGTTTTGATGTGCATGGGTTTTCACCGGATGGAGCGGATAATGAATTTTACACGGAGTAGACTTGTGCACGGATAAACACGGATTCTTGGAATTAAGAAGAAAACGCGCCTTTCAGCGCGCTTTTTCTCTTTATGCATCTTCATTTTTCTTCGTGTGTTTCGTGGTTACCGCTTCCACTCTGTCCTCGGCTTGCGCTCTTTCAGCTCAACGCGGCGGTGGGCCACAAAGGCTTCTAGTTCTTCACGGATGGCCGGGTCTAGCGCAGGCGGCTCGTACTCTTTGAGCATTTTCTTGTACAGCGCATTGCCGCGTTTGTATGTATCCGCCCCGCCCTCCACTTCCCACTTCTCGTAATTATCCATGTTGAAGACTTTGTGCGAGTAGAAGGCCGTATCATAGTGACGCATGGTGTGCGTGGCCCCCAAAAAGTGGCCGCCCGGCGGAATTTCGGCGTAAGCATCCCACGCAAATTCTTCCTCGCTCAGGCCCACGCCGTTCACCATCCGGGCCGCCATCGCGCACATTTCCAAATCCAGCACAAACTTCTCGTAACCGGCAATTAGCCCACCCTCCAGCCAACCGGCGGCGTGCAGAACAAAATTCACGTTGGCTTGCACAGTGGGGATGAAGGTGGCGGCGCTTTCATAACCGGCCTGTGCATCTGGGATGCGGCTGGCGGTGAAGTTGCCGCCGGAGCGGTAGGGCAAGTTGTAGTGGCGGGCCATTTGCGCGCCGGCGTACAGCGCCAGCGTATTTTCCGGCGTGCCAAAGCAGGGCGCGCCGCTCCTCATATCAATGTTGGCGAGGAAGGAACCGTAAATGCAGGGCGTGCCCGGGTTGAGCATCTGCGCGTAGCAAATGCCAAACAGCGCCTCGGCGTTTTGTTGCGCCAGCGTGGCGGCCATGGTGGTGGGGCTCATCGCCCCGGCAATTAAGAATGGCGTTACCAGCACGGCTTGGTTGGCTTTGGCATACACTTCCAACGCGCTGAACATCCGGTCATCAAACCGCAGGGGGCTGGAGGCGTTGATGAGCGAGAGCACGGCTGGGTTTTGGCGGATGGCGTCTTTGCCAAATACAATCTCGGCCATGGTCACCGTATCGCGCGCGTTATCCATGTGCGTCACACTGCCCATGAAGCACTTATCATGTAGGGTGATGTGCGCCATCAGCATATCTAAATGGCGCTCACGCAGTTCTACGTCGTTCGGCTCCACCAGCGTGCCGCCGCCGTGTTGCAGAGCATCCGTCATGTGGGCCAGCCGCGCAAAATTCTGAAAATCCTCCAGCTTGGCCTGCCGCCGCCCAAAATCTAAGCCGCCCACAAACGGCGGGCCGTACACCGGCGCAAACACGATATTGCGGCCCCCAATCTCCAAAGAATTGTTGGGGTTGCGGGCCAATTGGGTAAATGTGCTGGGCGCTTGCCGGATGAAGTTCATCAGCAAATCTTCATCCATCTGCACCAAATGCCCAATCACCTGTACGGTATCGCCGTTGGGGTAGGTCACTTCTTTTTCCACCCACTCCACCTTGGCGCCGTTTTGCTTAAAGGTTTCAGCGGCGGAGGGGTAATCCACAATCAAAATGCCCGTATCCTTCAGCAGGCGCATAGAAGCGGCGTGAATCATCTGCACGCCTTCTTCGGAAAGTACGGTGGTGAGGGGCAAATTGTGGCGGAGTGACTTCACCCCGGAGGCCTTATCGGCGTGGCCGGGGCGGCGGTTTTCACGGCGTTCGCGGCGGCGGGCAAGACGGTCTTCGGCAACCATAGGGGGCGCTCCTTTGGGCAGGTAAGCTAGTTTTACCATAAGCCAGCCCCATGTGGCGCACAAAAGTTTGCGGGGCAGAATGTGCCGCCAAACTAGGCGTGGTAGGCGGCTTGTGCCAAGAGGCCAAATAAAGCCAACGCCCACCGTCGGTTGCCAACCGAGGGTGGATGCGGCATTTTCAGCAACTAAAACGTTGATTTCCCTCTTTCCCCCAATTTCCTTTCACTCTATACTTACGCCTGATGATCCCCGCAACCGAAATTACCTGCCGTGATGTTTGGAAAGTTTTTGGCCGCACGCCAGAACGGGTGATGGCCCAAATTTCGCCCGAAATGACGAATGCGCAGATTCTAGAAAAGACCGGCCATGTGGTGGCGGTGCGCGGTGTTTCGTTTGAAGTGAAAAAAGGCGAGACGTTTGTGGTGATGGGCCTGAGCGGCTCCGGCAAAAGCACGTTGGTGCGCTGTATCTCCCGCCTCACAGACCCCACCAAAGGCGAAATCATCATCGGTGGGCAAGATGTGCTGAAGCTGGCCGAGCCGGAACTGCGGGCCGTGCGCCGCCACAAAGTAAGTATGGTATTTCAGAATTTTGGCCTGTTCCCGCACCGCCGCGTGATTGAAAATGTGGCTTATGGCTTAGAGGTGCGGGGCGTGAGCAAAGCCGAACGGCAGGCCCGCGCCCACCAAATGATTGAGCTAGTAGGCCTCAAAGGGTGGGATCAACACTTTCCGCGCCAGCTTTCCGGCGGCATGCAACAGCGCGTAGGCCTCGCCCGCGCTTTGGCCGTTGACCCGGAAATTATCCTGTACGATGAGCCGTTCAGCGCGCTTGACCCGCTCATCCGCCGCGAAATGCAAGATGAGCTACTGCGCCTGCAAGCCACCATGCACAAAACCAGCGTCTTTATCACACATGATTTCGCCGAGGCGCTAAAGCTGGGTGACCACATTGCCATTATGCGCAACGGCGAGATTGTGCAAATTGGCACGCCCGAAGAATTAGTGCTCAACCCCAAGAACGATTATGTGGCCGCCTTTACGCAGGATGCACCGCGCGGCAAGGTGCTAACAGCGCGGGTAGTGATGCAAGCCTGCCCACCAAATTTCAGCGCCAACGGCCGGCCCTCGGTGCGCGTGGATACTAAACTGGAAGATTGTTTGCCCTTACTCACCGCGCAGGATGACCCGGTGGGCGTGCGCGATAACGCCGACGCCTTGGTGGGCGTGCTAGACCGGGTGAGCGTGATGCGGGCGCTGACGGCGTAAATCATGGCAACCCGCACACTTCCAACGATACCGAGCTTTAAATTTAAAAATCTTACGCCGCTCGCCCTCATTGTAGTTTTAGCCGCGTTGGCCTTTTTCTGGCCCGCTGAGCAAACCCGGTTCCCAACCGAGTGGAATTTGGGCCTGCGCGCGCAAGTGGATGCTTTTGAAGGTTGGGTCAAACAGAACCGCGATACCCACCCGGCCTTTGTCTTCTTTTTCAAACCGCTCAGCGCATTTATTGATTGGGGTTTGCGGGGCACAGAAGCTCTTCTCTTGGGCCTGCCGTGGGTGGCCGTGATTGCTTTCTTTTTGCTGGTAGGCTTCTTGTTGGGCGGCGTGCGGCTGGCGCTGATTGGCGGCGGCAGTTTATTCATCATGGGCCTCTTCGGCTTGTGGGAGCAAAGCTTACAAACATTGGCGTTGATGCTGGTTTCATCCGGCCTGTCCATCGCGGTGGGCATCCCGCTCGGCATCTTGGCCGCCTTCAATGACCGGTTTGACCGCTTCCTGCGCCCGATTTTGGATACCATGCAGACCATGCCCACGTTTGTATATCTCGTGCCGATTGTGCTGTTCTTCGGCATTGCGCGCGTGCCGGCGGTGGTGGCCACGCTCATCTACGCCGCGCCGCCCGTCATCCGGCTCACCGCGTTGGGCATCCGGCAAGTTTCACCGCCCGCCATTGAAGCCGCGCGCGCGTTTGGCTCCACGCCGCGCCAAATGCTCTTCGGCGTGCAACTGCCCCTCGCCCTGCCCGTCATCATGGCAGGCGTCAATCAGACGATTATGATGGCGCTAAGCATGGTGGTGATTGCGGCCATCATTGGCGCGGGCGGCTTGGGCCGCGAAACTCTACAACCCCTGCAACGCTTAGAAGTGGGCCGCGCGCTGGAAGCAGGCTTAGCCATTGTGCTGATGGCCATCATGCTAGACCGGTTGAGCGAAGCGTTGAGCCAAATTGATTTCAGCGGCCAAGCGGGACGACGCACACTTGCTTTACCCAAGTGGCTTCCGGCCAGTTGGGAAGCGCCGCTCACCCGGGCATGGGAAACCGTTGGCCGCTGGTTGACGATTCCGGCGCGGTGGGCGGCCTCCACATTTGACCGGCCTGAGTTGGAACGTTACGGCTCACTGATCGCGAGCGGCCTGATTCTGCTGTTCATCTTTCTGCTGGATTGGGTTTTCCGCTTTGGCAGTTTCCCCGAAGGTTGGCGCTGGTTTTTGCGCGAACCAACAGACGCGGCTGTGAAGTGGATGCAACGCAACTTGTTTGAAATTCCGCTGGGCGGCTTTTTAGTCGGCACCGGCCCGCTCAGTGATTTCACAACGATTTACCTGCTTAACCCCATGCGCGAACTTTTTACCGAGCGCCTGCCGTGGAGTGTGGTGGTGCTGGGCGCGGCGGCGCTGGGTTGGCTGGCCGGCGGTGAAACGCGGCAGAAAATTGGGCTGGCGCTCTTTAGCGGCTTGGGCCTGTTCGCCATTGGCTGGTTTGGCATGTGGAATTTTGCCATGGACACGCTCAGCCAAATTCTGGTAACGATGGTGGCGACGGTGGCGGTGGCCGTGCCGCTGGGCATTTGGGCCTCACAGAATGACTCCGTGCGGGATTTTCTACGGCCCGTGCTGGATTTCTTGCAGACCATCCCATCTTTTGTTCTGCTCGTGCCCGTCATCATGCTCTTCAATTTGGGGCGCGTGCCCGGGCTGATTGCGGCGGTGTTGTACGCCATTGCGCCGGGCGTCAAGCTTACAGATTTAGGCATCCGGCAAGTGGAGGCCTCGGCGGTGGAGGCCGCGCGGGCTTTTGGCTCCACACGCGCGCAAACGTTGGCCAAGGTGCAAGTGCCGATGGCGCTTCCCTCCATCCTCGTGGGCGTCAACCAGATGATTATGCTGGTGTTGGCGATGGTGATTATCTCCGGCATGGTGGGCGGCGCGGGCCTCGGCCTAGAGTCCGTCAACGGCCTAGCGCGCGGTGAAACAGGGCGTGGCATTGAAGCCGGTCTCTCCATCGTCATCATCGCCATGATTATGGACCGCCTGACGCAGGCCTGGGCGGCAAAGCAGTAACGCGTCGGGCTTTCCCCTTTAGCTCGAGCAACACTCGACAGACAAAGGGTGCGGGTGTTTGGCGTGGCAAAATATCTTTACCCGACAATGTCTCTCAATCCCATAATGCCTGAGGAAAGCTAATGTTGGACTTTACACCTGTTCGCAATAAAAAAATCACTATGGCCGAGCTGGCGAAAGATTTAACGCGCGATGATTTGCGCCGCCTGACAAATGCAATGATTGACCGTCAACTGGAGCTTTTAGCGGAGTGCACCGATTTTGACGTGACCTTTGTGCCGAATGACCCCGAGGCGAAAGACGAAGTCGCCGCCACTGCCGAAGAAGTTCATATGGCCTGGACGTTAGGGCACATCATCGTTCATACCACCGCCTCATCGGAAGAGTATGCATTCATAGCGGCAGAGTTGGCGCGGGGTGTGCCGTTTCATGGCCGCTCGCGGGCCGAGGTGCCATGGATGACGGTGACCACCATAGAACAATGCCGCGCCCGGTTGGAGGAAAGTCGCCGCATGCGGCTGGCCACGCTAGATATTTGGCCGGATATCCCGCATTTAGAAAACACCTATCAGGCGTGGGAAGGTGGGCCGTACATGAACTGTGTGGAGCGGTTTGTGCGCGGCCTCGCGCATGATGATAGCCATTTAGCCCAAATCGCCGAAGTCATCCGCCAAACGCGGGCCGCTCGCGCTACCTCCGGTTTAGTGTTGGGTTAGCGAATTTCCGCTATGGCCCTGCAAACTTCTTCCCTCGCGCTCTTTCGGAAGATTGCCATTTCCATCGTCATTTTGCTCTTGGCGGTAAGCGGTGTGTTGTGGCAGGCGGCGGCGCGGGTGCAGGCGCAGAGTCAAGTGGTGCATACCGTTCAGGCGGGCGAGAATTTATTCCGCATTGGTTTGCGTTACGGCGTGAGTTGGCAGAGCATCATGACGGCCAACGGCTTACCCAGCACCTACATCTACGTGGGGCAGAGACTCATCATCCCCGATGCGACAACCAATTTTGCTACCCCACTCCCCGTTCAGCCTCCGGCCACAGTGAGCGCGCCCTTGCCCACTGCGCCGCCCGTCGTCATTCAGCCTGTACAACAAACATACACCGTGCAAGCCGGAGATACGGCGTGGCGCATTGCCACCCGCTTTGGCATCACCGTTAACACGTTAGCAGTGGCGAACAATCTGCCGAATGCCTGGCGAATTTATGCCGGGCAAACGTTGGTGATTCCGGGCGCAAACAACGCGCCAGCCGCGCCGCCCAATGGCCGCCAACTGGCAGTGTACGGGCAAAATCAAACTTTGCCGCTCGATTGTGAGGCGCGCTCGGCTGTGGATTGGGCCGGCTACTTTGGCGTGGCCATCAATGAGCTTGAGTTTTTTTACCGCCTGCCCGTTTCCGATGACCCGGAGGTAGGCTTTGTGGGCAGTGGCTGGGGGGCGTGGGGGCAAACGCCGCCGTATTCTTATGGCGTGCACGCGGGGCCAGTGGCCGCCCTCTTACAAAGTTATGGCGTAAAGGCCAAAGCCGTGCGGGGCCTTGCGTGGGAAAGCGTGCAAGCGGAAATTGACGCGGGCCGGCCCGTGATCGCGTGGGTGATTGGCCATATTTGGAACGGCGCACCCATAACGTACACGGCGGCCTCCACCGGCCAAACAACAACGGTGGCCGCGTATGAGCATACCGTCATCGTTACCGGCTACGCGGGAGATACAGTTTATATTTTAGATGGCGGCGCCACCTATACCCGCTCCAAAACGGATTTTCTGAACTCGTGGGCCGTGCTGGGGAATATGGCCATCGTAGCGGGAGACTCTTAGCACATGGAGCATACGGAGTTGGTGAATTACACCGAGTCTGCACACTGAACTTCAAGAATTGCGTGAGTTGAAGTTTTGTGCAATTCACGCCATTCAATGCCAGCACACATCCGCTCAATCCGTTTTGAGTTTCCCTAGCCATTCCAGCACGGCAGAGTTAAATACCGCCGCGTCTTCCTCCATAGGCAAGTGGCCAGTATTGGGGATGATGATAAGTTCTGATTGGGGCAAGGCGGCGTGCAAAGTTTGGCCGCGTGTGAGTGGAACCCAGGTATCTTTCTCACCCCAGATAATAAGCGTGGGCGCGGTGATGATGCTGAGGGGTTGCGCCAGCGCACTGCGGCCACTATCCCGCAAAACGCCCAACAAAGCTAAATCCCAATCTTTGATTTTCTGTACTTGTAAATAGCCTTCTTCCACTTCGGGCGTAACAATTTCTTTGCGGTAGTACGCCGTAAGTTGCGTAGCGGCCAAGCGTTCTCGGGTGAGACCATATAGTAAAGCGATGCGGCCCCAGCGTTGAAACGGCGGGAACTCGGCCAGCGAGCCGATTTGCACTGGAAGGCCCAAAATAGCGCCGCCGCCAGAATTGGCTTCGCGCACCGCGCCATCTACAAACACCAACGCGGCCACGCATTCTGGGCGCCGCTGGGCAAGGTGAGCAATGACGTTTCCACCCATGCTGTGGCCCACCAGCGTGGCGCGTTCTATGCCCACCGCTTCCATTACGGCCGCCACAAAATCCGCCTGCGCCGGGTGTGAAAAATCTAAATCAAAACGTTTATCTGCGAGGCCATAGCCCACCAAATCAAGCGCCAGCACGCGGTAGCCCGCCTCCGCCAGCGCAGGGGCGTTACCCCGCCAAGTGTACGTAGATGCGCCAAAGCCGTGCACAAGCACCACCGGCTCACCCTCATCCGGGCCAAATTCCTGAACGAAGGTGCGCACGCCGTTTACGGTGATAAAACGGCCTTTAGCCGGCGCAAGGGCCTGCGGGTCTAAGTTCTCTTGCGGCGGGAGCGGGATGAGGTATGGAAGGCCTAGGGCGCTGAACACCAGCACACCCAACAGCAAGAGCAGAATTTTTTGCCAACGCTTCACGGAGGTAAAAATATCACAGTTTTTTTGGCGCGGATTTCGCCGATGCGCCTCGCTTGGTATTATTTTTGCCTGCGCAGTTCGTGTTCAAAGCCGCCCAAAACAACGCTATACTTTCCCTATGCTCACCCCGGTAGAATTTTTTTGGCTGAACTGGCACGCGCACCACTCCCCCAAGCCCGCCGCGCGGCGGGCGCAGATGGTATTGAAAGCAAGTGAAGGCGCAACAACGGCGCAGATTGCAAAAACGCTGAAAGTAACGCCCAGCACGGTAGAACGCGCCTTGAAACAATTTGAAGCCCAACGGCTGGCCGCCCTGCCCCGCCCGGCGCTGTTTGTGGATGAACTGCTGACCGCCGCGCGCATGGATATGGCCCACGCCCAGCAAGTGGCCGCCCATGCCGTGCAATTGTTTGATTTGACGCAAGAAATTCACCAACTGCCGCGCAAATTCCGTGCTTTAGCAGAAACCGGCGCACTGCTTCATAACGTAGGCGTGGAAATTGACGAGCCAAAACATCACACGGCGGGCCGCGATGCCTTGATGAGCATGAAGCTGGTGGGCCATACCGAAGCCGAGCAAGCGATGGTGGCCTGCATCATCCGCTTTCACCGCAAAAGTGTAAAGCCGCAGAAAGAGCCGCTGTTTACGGCGCTCACGGAAAAACAACAAGCGCAAACGCTGGCGCTGGCCGCGTTAGTGCGCATAGCGGACGGTTTAGATTATTCTCAAACGCAAACCACGCGTATTGAACATCTGACGCTCAGCGGCCAAACGCTGGCGCTCACCCTTAGCGGCCCGCATGCCGAAAGTGATGGCGCCCGCGCGGTGGAAGATAAAGCCGATGTGTGGCAGGCCGTGTTTGGGCACACATGGGCCGTGGCCGAACAGCCACTAGATGTGGCCGCGCTGGCGCAAACGCCGCTGGCCGCGCAATCACTCACCAGCGAGGTGGTGTGGCGCGCGCTAGCTGACCAATTTCAACGCTGGCAAGCGGCTGAACCCGCCGCCCGCGCCGGTGAGCCGCAGGGCATTAAAAACATCCGCGCCGCCGCCCGCCGCGCCCGCGCCGCGCTGGAACTTTTCCGCCCGTTTCTCAAAAAGAAAAGCACTAAGCCCACCCGCCAACTGCTCAAAGCGGCGGAGGAAGCGCTTGGCCCGCGCCGTGATTGGGATGTGTTGTTAGAACATGCTGAAAAAGAAGTGCGCGGCCAGAACTGGCAATTTATTGAAGATTGGAAAAAGGAACGAGACGCGGCCCAAGTGGATTCCGCCCGCTGGCTGGCGAGCGCCGAGGTGCGGAACCTGAGTGCGGCGCTCACTGGTTTGCTGAGTGAGCGCCCGGCGCGCGGCAAGCGCAATCTGCCGTTGGCCGCCAACGCTGAGTTCTTGCTCTTATCTCCATTAGCAGAAATGCGCGCTTTGGCCGAGGAATTACAACTTGAAGATTTAGATACCTATCACCGTTTACGCCGCGTGGGTGTGAAGCGCATGCGTTTTATGCTGGAATTTCTATCGCCCGCACTGGGCGAGCCAGCCCAAGCCGTGCTGAAAGACTTAATCAAAGTGCAAGATAGGCTGGGCAAGCTGAACGATGTGTGCGTGGCCCGCGCCCGCGCGCAAGATTGGCTGGATACACATCTCAACACCGATGACGAAGCCCGCGACCAAGCCCGCCGTTACATCTTGAGTTGCGAGCGCGATATCCGCAAACATTTGGGCAAGTTCCCCACTGAGTGGCAAGCTGTTGCGCCGGATGCGTTGGAAAGGCGGTTGCGAGAATTGTTACACAACGCTTTTCTTGACAGTCCTCTTCACGAATGATAGCCTGCCCACAATCAGGAGTTATTGAACATGTGTGTTTTTTGTGCCGCTATTCCTTCAGTGGCCGCGCTGGGGGCCGCCGCGCACGGCCAACAACGCCAAAAAGAAAAACAAGCCAAAGTTGAGAACCAACCTGCGCCCAAACGCAAACCCATTGCTAAAACTACGGCGGCGCTGGTGGTGGGATTAGTCATCGCCTCCGCGCTATACCACACGCAAGAAGTGAGCGGGCGGTGGTTTGGGGTGATGGGGTGATTCCCTAGGTGACAGTCACTTGCCACGTAAGGCCATAAAATTTCTGCATCTTGTGCGGCTAAGTGACTGTCACCTAAACAACAGAAATGTCTTCTCCCGCTGAGTATTTTGCCCGCGTGCAGGCCTCCCCCGGCTGGTTACGGGTGCTGGAATCTTTTGTGCGGTTTGTGGAACCACAAGTGGGCTGGCGCACGCTGGATGTGGGCTGTGGGCCGGGTGCGTTAGTACGGCTGTTGGCCGCGCAAGGCTGTGTGGCGGAAGGCGTGGATGCGGATGCCGATATGGTGGCCAGCGCTCAAGAACTTGCCCCAACGCTCACCTTTCAACATGGCAACATCCACAACCTGCCCTATGCTTCCAACCAGTTCAACTTAGTCACGGCCACCAATGTGGTGTTTTTGCAGAAAGAGCCGCTGGTAGCCCTGAAAGAAATGGCGCGGGTCTGCGCGCCGGGTGGCGTGGTGGCCATGCTCAACCCCTCGCCCAAACTTTCCCGCGCCTCGGCGGAAGCGCACGCCAAAAACAGCGGCCTCACGGATTTTGCGGAATTCTCGTTCATTAATTGGGGCACGGTGGCGGAGCGCAACCACCGCTTCAGCGCGGAAGATGTTCAGCAAATGTTCACCGCCGCTGGTTTAGCCAACATTGAAGCTGTAGAAAAAATTGGTGAGGGGTTGGCGCTGTTTGTAAAAGCACAGAAACCGTAACGCGAATTTCACGAACGGCTCTTCAATAACAAGCGAGACCTTCGGGGCGCCGAAAAGCCCGAAGGTCTATAGTTTTCTTTGCGCCCTTCGCGTTTCTTCGCGCTCTTTGTGTTGAAAATCCGCTCTAAATCAACGGCCTCTACTGCCCAATCATTTCAATCACCGTTTGCCGCTCCGGCGGCTCAAAATTGCCCGTACGAGTTTGATGTAAAACCGTTTTACCTGCTTCCAGCCGCACGGCCAAGTGCGTCACACACCACTCACCTTTTTCGTGCGCAAACGTTAGGCCATCATCCTCGTACAAATCAAAATCGCCTTCTGCACCTGCAAACACGCGCAAGGTGAGCGGGCTGAGCGGCTTCTCGCCGGTGTAATTCATTTCCGGGCCGAGCGGAACCACACTACCCGCGCGCGCATATAGCGGCATTTTCTCCAGCGGCGCGTGCGCCAAAATGTGCGCCGGGCCAGTAAACTTCTCGCCAGTGTGCCAGTCATACCAAATGCCTTCGGGCAGATACACCGCGCGGTGTGTTTGGCCGGGGCGCAAAATAGGCGCGGCCATCAGGGCTGGGCCAAGCATCACCTGATCATGCAATTTATAGGTGGCCGCATCATCAGGGAAGTGATAGAAGAGCGGGCGCAGAATGGGCGCGCCGGTTTGGTTGGCTTGCCAGAACAACGAGTAGATGTACGGAAGCAAGCGGTAACGCAATTTCATCGCGGCGCGGTAGTGCGCCTCCACTTCGGGGCCAAAGCGCCACGGCTCTTGGTACGGCGTGCCGTTGCAAGCATGGTTGCGGCAAAACGGCATCAGCGCGCCAAACTGCGCCCACCGCACCATTAGTTCCGGCGAGCATCGGTCAAAAAAGCCGCCAATATCCACGCCCACAAAGGCCACGCCGCTCAGGCCCATGTTCACCAACTGCGGCAGGCTCATCTCCAAATGCTCCCACCACGAGCTGTTATCACCCATCCAGCACGCGCTCCAGCGTTGAATACCCGCATAAGCGGAACGTGTGAGCACAAATGGGCGCTCGTTGGGGCGCAGTTGCCGCTGGCCTTCGTAAGAGGCGCGGGCCATATTCAAGCCAAACAGGTTGTGAACTTCAGCGTGCGTGGTGCGTTCCTCGGCTGGGCCTTGCACGGCATCTAGCGGCAGAGTGCCTGCCCCACCTCCACCCTGGCTAAACGGCTTATTGAACACCACCGGCTCGTTCATATCATTCCAAATGCCGCTCACACCAACGTTGGTAAGCGCGCTTTGCAAACTGCCCCACCACGCCCGCACCTCGGGCCGCATAAAATCTGCAAACACTGAATCATCCGGCCACACATAACCGTGCGCCACCTCGCCATCAGCTTTGCGGATGAAATAATCTTTTTCCAAGCCTGCTTGATACACATGGTACTCGTCGTCGGCCTTCACGCCCGGGTCAATAATCGTCACGGCGCGGAAATTTTTCTGGCGCAGTTCGGCCATCAATCCGGCGGGGTCTGGGTGGCGCGCGTTATCCCACGTAAACACGCGGTAGCCGCGCATGTAATCAATATCCAAGTGAAAGGCATCGCACGGCAAATCGCGGCTTCGGTATTCTTCGGCCAGCACGCGAAATTCATCCGCCGTTTTGTAGCCCCAGCGGCTTTGCTGGTGGCCCAGCGCCCACTTAGGCGGCAGGGGCATGGCGCCTAACAGTTGCGCCCATTGCGCCAGCACCTCAGCCGGGGTTGGGCCATAGGCAATGTAGTAATCAGCCTCGCCACCGTCCGCTTCTAACGCCAATTTATCCGGCTCGGCCAAGCCCACATCAAACGCACTGCGAAACGTGTTGTGGAAAAATACCCCATACGCCAAACCGGGCCGCACTGAGAGAAAAATGGGGATGGCGATGTACATCGGGTCAGTGCCCACATTGTGGCCAAACGGCGGGTCACTCGTCCAGTTGGTGTAACGGCGGCCGGTTTTCTCTAGCAAGCCGCCGCGCTCCCCAAAGCCGTAAAAGTTTTCGCCCGCCGCCATATATTTTTCAACCCGCACTTCACCACTTTCTGCCCACTGCAGGGCAACAGCATCCGCCGCAAAGGCTTGCCCGTTGGCATCTTCAAAGCTCAACCGTCCACTGGCTTTTTGCATGCGCACGCCCACCTTAGCCGTGCGCAGAACAATTTCCGCGCCCTGCCCCTCCACCTGAAAGTTTACGGGCGCAAAGTCTTCATCCGCTTTGGCCACATCCCAAGAGCGGCGCGGCGCAAACTGGCCGCTGGGCGCTAGCCGCACGCGCACTAACTGCGCCGTCAGCGGCGTAACCGCAACTTTCGCGCCGTTTACATCCGTCACTATTAGCGCGCGCTGGTTTTGTTCATGAGCCGAAAGTGATCCGAGAGATTGAAAAGTGGGCATAAATAAACTCCAATTGATGGATGAGCCTAAAATTGACGCAGTCTCTCCCTTCTCCCTCGCAAGGAGAAGAGTCGGGGATAAGGGCCAGCAGGCGGCGTAAATGTGGGCAAGCCGAGTACCTGCCACCTCATCACCTTCACCTCAACTACTCTCAGCCCATTCGGGCCGCAAGCCGCCGGGAAATAGGTTAGGCACAAAATTGTAAATGCGCCTACAAAAGACTCACCAAGTTTATAATACTTTCATGTCCACTTCCCCCGCCACCTTCACCTGCCCATGGTGCGGCACACATTACGCCGCCTTTCAGTCTAACTGCAAAAATTGTGGCGGGCCAATGCCTCTGCCCACTGCCGCTATGGCGCCGGGGCCAAGCAACGTTACGCCTGCGCCAGCCATCGGTTTACCCACGCCGCCGCCCGCCCCCCGCGCCTTTGCCGATAGCTATGTGTGGCGCTTGGTGTTTTCCGATGGGTGGTCTACTGCGGCGATGGTGTTCGGTTTTGTTGGCAGTATCTTCTTGTGCGTCGGCGTACCCCTCATTTTGGGCATCATCACCTCACCGGTGGGCCTTATCTTTGCCCTGTTGGGCGGCGCTTTCTTAGGAATTGCGGGCGTTGTACTGCCGCGCCGCTACCAAAAGGCGCAAACCACTCTCAACGTTTTGCGGCACGGGGCCGTAGCTTATGGGCAAATCATGGACTTAAGCCAGAATCTTAACGTGAGCATAAATGACCGGCATCCGTGGATCATCCTTTATCAATTTGAAGTGGCAGGGCGCAGGCTAGAAGGCTCCGTAACCACTCTCAACACGCCCAGCCCGCAACTGCAAGCCGGCCAACCCGCGGTGGTGCTGTATTTGCCCAACGCGCCGGAACACAACGCGCTTTATCCGCATCCTTAGTTTTAGCTTCATAGGCAACCGTCACGGCGCGCAACTGCACCCTAAACAATTGCCTTGTGATGGTCACTCGACTTCATCCCGCCGACTTTCAACTAAGTTTTGCCTTTTAGAGCTATTAGGTGTAAAACGGGCGCTCTAAATTTTCCATTGGCTTCGCATCTCACACCCCGCATGGTTCAACTCCACAAGCTTCCCTTCTTCAACTGGCCTAATTGTTACCAGCTGGCTAACGCTCACCTAGAGCTCATCTTTACCACCGATGTTGGCCCGCGCATTGTGCGCGCGGGTTTTGTGGGCGGCCAAAATTTTCTGGCAGAGTTCCCAGCCACGCACGGCCAGACGGGCGGCGCAGGGTGGATACAGTATGGCGGCCACCGTTTGTGGCACGCGCCAGAGCAATTCCCCCGCACCTATCAGCCGGATAATGCGCCCGTAACGCTGGAAACGCATCCTAATTTTATCCGGCTAATTCAACCCATTGAGGCAGGCACCGGCCTCCAAAAGGAAATAGACTTACACTTAGCGGCAGATGAACCCGCTGTGCGCGTCATCCATCGCTTGCGGAACACGTTGGCCTGGGAAATTGAGGTGGCCGTATGGCCCCTCACCGTCATGGCCCCTAGCGGTGTTGCTGTGGCGCCTCTGCCGCCGCGCGCCCCACATTCTCATCAGACCCTTTTGCCCACTTCGCAACTGACGCTCTGGTCTTACACCAATTTAGCAGACCCACGTCTCACGCTGGGGCGGCGCTATATTCTTTTGCGGCAAGACCCCGCAAATACCGAGTTTCAGAAAATTGGCGTGCGCGCCACCGATGGCTGGGCCGCCTACTGGCTCAATGGGGAGTTGTTCATCAAAACCTTCACCGTGCACGCACAAGCGCAGTACCCAGACTTCAACACACCGCTTGAAATTTTTACCAACCAAGAAATCCTAGAATTGGAGACCCTTGGCCCACTCACCCGGCTAGCGCCCGGCGCGGTGGTGGAACATACTGAAAACTGGCGCTTTTTTCGTGACGTAACCCGCCCCACCTCCGATGCGGATGTGGAAGCGGAAATTGCACCCAAAGTGAATTAATCAAACCCCTCGTTGCCATTCTCGCTATGGCGCGGTACATTAACTTAATCTGTAAGGTAAGGCATTATGGCTGAACAATATCTTGTAACCTTTGACTCACACGGGCTTTCACTGGAGGGCCGTAAATTCTCTGAGAAGCAGATTCTCAATGCGCTGGCGGAGGGCTTGTTCCGGCCCGGCATGCGGTTTCGCCGGGGGCGCGCGGAGTTTGTGCTCACCAAGCAGGGCCTGGTGCCACGGCGCCGTTCTGAGCCGGCCGCACAAACTAATGGCGAAGAGGATGAGGACGAAGACGAAGAAGAAGAGGAAGAGGAGTAAATCTATGCCGCCTAGCGTAGAAACCTCCACCCCGCCGAACACGCCCACGCCGATTGGCCCGTACAATCACATCGCCAAAGCTGGCGCTTTCATCAGCATTGGCGGCACAGCTGGCGTAAACCCCACCACCGGCCAACTGGCTGGCCCAGATGTATATGCGCAAACTAAGCAGATCTTGCAGTCTTTTAGCGTGATGTTGGCGTCCGTTAATTCAGATTTGAGCCATATAGTTCACATAAACGTGTTTCTCAAGCACATGAGTGATTTTGAGGCGATGAACCAAGCTTATGTAGAAATGATGGGCCATCATCGCCCCGCCCGTACAGTGATTGGCGTGAGTGAATTGCCCAAACCCGGCGTTCTGGTGACGATGAATTTGACGGCGGTGGTGAAAGCGTAACCACCCTGCCCAACTGGCTAGTGTTGACAAATTTCAGAACAGTGATATTGTTTTGATGTTGAACGATTTAGATTGAAACGAGATGCCTACTCACTACCAAGGTTCAGCTAGGGAAGTTCGGGCGCTGAACGCCTTTATTAAGCTCACTCGGGCTTCAGACTCGCTCCTATCCCGTTTGTTCCGGCGTGGCGTGGTTGATCCCCTCACCCCCACTCAATTTGGGGTGCTGGAGACACTTTATCATCTTGGCCCACTGTGCCAGGGTGAGCTGAGTGGCAAGCTTTTGCGGAGTGGTGGCAACATCACCTTAGTGATTGATAACCTTGAAAAGCAAGAACTGGTGCGGCGAGAGCGTGATAAAGAAGATCGGCGGCTAGTGCGCGTTTCACTAACGCCTAAAGGTCAGGCGTTGATTCAAGAGATTTTCCCCAAGCAAGCCGCCGCCATTGCAGAAGAGATGCAGGCTCTAACGCCCGAGGAGCAAGATCAGTTGGGCGCTTTATGCAAGAAGTTGGGCAAATATAGCTGTCCCAGCGAGATTGATTCCGACCAAACCACCGATGGAGGTGTTTGACTATCGCAGGTCTCTTTTTTTTATTAAGATATTTCAACATCAAAACTATCAACGCAAAAACTTTTACCTTCAAAGGATAATAACCATGTCTTGGAAAATTGATACTTCCCACACCCGCGCGAACTTTACCGTTCGGCACATGATGATTGCAAACGTGCACGGCCAGTTCGATGATATTACTGGCACAGTGGAGTTCAACGAGAATGACCCGGTGCAGTCCAGCATTGACGTCACAATCGGCGTGGCCAGCCTTAACACCCGCGATGAAAAACGCGATGCGCATCTCAAATCTCCCGATTTCTTTGATGTGGCCAACCACCCCTATCTCACCTTCCAGAGCACCAAGGTGGAAAAGACCGGCGAGAACACTGGCCGCGTGACGGGCAACCTCACCATTCGCGGCGTCAGCAAGCCCGTAGTGCTAGAAGTGGCATATAACGGACAAGCCAAATCACCCTGGGGCACCATCAACGCTGGCTTCACCGCTATGGGCAAACTCAACCGTAAAGATTGGGGTTTGAATTGGAACGTGGCCCTGGAAACGGGCGGCTGGTTGGTTGGTGATGAGGTGAATATCACCATTGAAGCGGAAATTGTGAAGCAAACAGAAGCCGTAGCCGCCGCTACCGCGTAACACTACTTTATTGGGTCAACGAGTGAAACGAATGGAGCGGATTTTGGTAAGAAACTCGAAACGGTTTCGATCCGCTCCATCGGTTGGCGTATCCACGTTTCTAAATGTCTAGCCTCTCAAAGGATGTAATCATGCCTACGGCTGTTTCACCTTCAACTTCTACACGTCCAGCGCTGAATAAAATCGCCATCGGCACACTGATTGCCGCCGGGTTGGCCGCTGTGCTAAACAATGCCTACGGGGCGCTGTTCACCGCCTTCACCGGGAATAGTCACGCTTTGGTTGGGCCGGTGTCTATCACCCTCGCCAGCTTCATCCCCATGGTGTTGGCGGGCGTGGCATACTTCACCCTCACCCGTTTTGCCGGCCAGCGCGCCAACTTGATTTTTGTGATTGGCTCACTGGCGCTTACCGCACTTAGCTTTGGTGGAGCGTTAAGTGGGCAATTGCCCGATGGTTCCGCACCGCCCGCATTTTTTGCGGCCCTCACCCTCCCCATGCACATCATTGCGGGCGGATTAGCGGCCTTCGCCTTACCCTATTTCATTCAAAGATAATTTCATCTTATGAGCCACACTCAAAAACCTACTTTGTTAGTTACCGGCGCCTCCGGCAAGTTGGGGCAACGGGTGCTGGAACTTTTGCTGGAAGCCCAAACCGGTTCCATCATCGCCACCACCCGCACGCCCGAAAAACTAGCGGCGTTCGCGGCGCGCGGCGTCACTGTTCGGCCAGCCGATTTTGATGACCCCGCCTCACTGCGCCAAGCGTTTGCGGGCGCAGACCGCCTCTTGCTCATCAGCACCGACGCAGTGGACGGCACGGACCGGCGCACTAAACAACATCTGAGCGCCATTAAGGCGGCATCGGATGCCGGAGTAAAGCACGTGATTTATACATCACTCACGCGGCCTGAACCCGGCACACCCATCACCTTAGCGCCTGACCATTACGCCACCGAGCAAGCACTGGCCGCCAGTTCACTCGATTGGACGGTGCTCCGCAACAACGTTTACACCGATGGGCTTTTGCAGAACTTGCCCCGCGCTGTGGCCACCGGCCAACTGATGGCCGCCGCTGGCGCAGGTGGAACCGGCTTTGTGACCCGTGAAGATTGCGCCCGCGCCGCCGCCGCCGTTTTGACTGCCGAAACAAGCGGGCGGCGAACTCTAGATGTGCCCGGCCCAGCGGTGGTGACGCATTCCGAGTTGGCGCAAATTGCCCAAGAAATTACAGGCCGGCCCGTAACCTATGTGCCAGTGCCTGCCGAAACGCTGAAAGCGGGAATTGTTGCTTCTGGCTTGCCGGGCTTTGTGGCGGACTTGATTGTCTCATTTGATTTGGCAACCGCTCAGGACATTTTGGCCGTAGCCACCTCTACGGTGCAAGAGCTAACAGGCCGCCCCGCCCAAAGTGTGCGCGAGTTTCTTACAGAACGACGCGCCGCACTCCTCAACTAATCGCCAGACAGACTGGCGTAAAATAGCCAACATGAAGCCATCCCTTCCGGCCAACCTTTCCCTTGGCCCAGTTCATCTCAACGTTCGCAACCTAAAACGCTCGCTGGAGTTTTACCAGCGGGCGCTGGGGTTTCGGGTTCATCGGCAAGCGGGTGATACGGCCCATTTAGGCGCGGGCCGCGCGGATTTGTTGACGCTGACCGAACGACCCAACGCCACCCGTGCGCCGCGGGCCACCGGACTGTATCACTTCGCCATCCTCACACCCTCCCGCTATGAGTTGGCACAATCCCTCCGCCGCCTTGCGGAAACGCGCACGCCGTTGCAAGGCTTCTCAGACCATTTGGTGAGCGAGGCCATTTACTTGGGGGACCCGGATGGGCACGGGATTGAGATTTACCGTGACCGCCCACGCACCGATTGGGTGGATGCGGCTGGAAATTTCCGCATGGGCAGTGAGCCGTTGGATACACACGGCATTTTGGCTGAGCTGGGTGAAGCGCCTCCAGAATGGAACGGCCTGCATCCCGATACGGTGTTGGGCCATATGCACTTGCACGTGCGCCAAGTGCCGGAAGCGGTGAAGTTTTACTGTGATGTGTTGGGCTTTGACGTAATGGCCGAGTGGAATGGCGCGGCGTTTGTGTCGGCGGGTGGCTATCATCACCACCTCGGCCTCAACACTTGGGGTACGCTCAACGCGCCGCCGCCACCGCCCGAGTCTCTCAGCCTGCGTTCATTCGTCATCACGCTGCCCACCGCCGCAGATTCAGAACAAGTGCAAGGCCGCGTGCTGGCCGCTGGTTTTTCAGTAGAGTCACAACCAAACGGCTGGCTGGTGCGTGATCCTTCGCAGAACGCCCTAATCTTCGCCCATGCGGCCTGAAGCCGTTGGTTGGCCGCTCAGGGTTTGGCGCGCGGCCAAGTCCGTTCTGAAGTTTGGCATAGAAAGTTTTAGGAGGCCCAGCATGAGTGTGCGTGGCGCAAGCCAAGAAATTCAACAAACATTGCTCACGTGGGCGGGCGTTACAGCTGTGCCGCATCGCTTTGGCGGCACAGAATACCGCTTAGGCGAGAAGCGCGAACTGGGGCATATTCACGGTGATTGGCTGGTGGATATCCCCTTCCCCAAGAAAGTGCGCGATGAAATAGTGGCGGCTGGCCGCGCGGAGCCGCATCACATTCTGCCCGATACGGGTTGGGTGAGCTTTTACCTGCGCCAGCCAGAAGATGTGGCCCGAGCCATTGAGTTGTTTCAGCTTTCTTACAACTTAGCCGCCCAGCAAAAAACAAAGCGGGCTTCAGCAGATGAATCATCCTGACCATGTGCGGCTTCTGCGCGGCGGCGTGGCGGCTGGTGTTTGGGCGGATGTTGGTTCCGGCTCAGGCGCGTTTACGTTAGCCCTTGCGGATGTGTTAGGGGCTGGAAGCGAGATTTACTCGATTGACCGAGATGCGGGCGCTTTACGTGAGCAAGCCAGAACGATGCAGGCCCAGTTTCCAACCGTTACGCTTCACACCCATCTCGCAGATTTCACGCGCCCGCTTAACCTGCCACTCTTAGACGGGATTGTGGCCGCCAACGCCCTGCATTTTGTGCGTGAGAAAGCGCCCGTGATACATTTACTCAAGTCCTATCTCAAGCCGGGTGGGCGGTTGGTGGTGGTGGAGTACAACGTGGATAGCGGCAACGTGTGGGTGCCCCACCCCTTTTCATTTGGCGCGTGGGAGAAGTTGGCCCAGCAAGCCGGTTTGGTGCGCACACAATTGTTAGCCACTCAACCCAGCCGCTTTTTGAAGGAAATTTATTCTGCCGTAAGTTTTGTTCCGGCTTAGGCAAGCTTCAGATTGGCTATAGGTCGTCATTCTCGTGCAAGTGGGAAGCCAGCATTTTCTCATGAACATTCGCTTACGCCGGTGTGACGAAACCGCCTCTGGATTTGAAATTCATCCCCCTCTAGGTCGCCGCCAATGTATGACTCAGTCATCGCCCCCAACTTTTTAGAGCCTGCGCCCATCCAACATTTTCCCGCGCACACCTTTCCCAGCATTCATCCGGTGCACTGGCTTCGCTCGCATTTTGCCGTGGGTGGCTATAGCCCGCTTCAGCGGCTGAGCGGCATGCTCACCGCCCATATGACGCGCATCGCGCCGCGCAGTGGCTTTACATGGCACCCGCATCGCGGGCTAGAAATTTACTCATGGATGTTGGAGGGCACGCTTCACCACGAAGACACCACAGGTGGCGCGGGGGATTTGCAACCCGGTGATATTCAGCGCATGTTCAGCGGCGATTGGATTGAGCATCAGGAGCTTAATCTCACGGATAAGCCGGTGCGCCTCATCCAAATTTGGTTTGCGGCTGACCCGCAACATCGCGGCTTAGCCCCCCATTATCAACAAGTGAACCGCGCGCAACTGCCAAAACGCGCAGTAGGCGACGCAACCGTTTTGAGTTTAATTGGCGCGGACTCCCCGCTGGAGCAACATATGCCCGGACGACTAACGGCCACGCAATTGCCCGCCCACGGCCAAACCATCCTAGAATTGCCGCGCCCCGGTGAGGATTTGTTCTTATACATCACCGATGGAGCCGGGCAAGCGCGATACAATAACCGGGCTGTGGCGCTGGGCCAGTATGATGTGCTGTTGGCGCGGCCAGAGGCTGAGCCACCATTGGTGGCCGCCGCGCCAGACCAACCGTTGCATTACCTGAGCTTTTATCTGGCCTCGTTCCTAAATTGAAGCGGAGTATGAAGGATAAGAAACCATCTCTAAACGGATCGAACAGAGCCGTTCTCGCCAAGAAAACTTATCGAAGCAGTGAGTTTGTAGATGGGTTCTAGAGAAACGCTAAATGCTGGCCCCTTACACCCAATGGCATACCTATCAAGTGCGGCCCGGCCACAACACCGTTGTGGGCAATATTCAGGTTACGCTTAATTTTCACAGCCCACAACTCAACAACCGGCGCACACTTTTAGTTTACTTGCCGCCCTCCTATCATTGGAGCGGCCGCCGCTACCCCGTGCTGTACATGCAAGATGGGCAGAACTTGTTTGATGCGGCCACGGCTTATGGCGGCATAGAGTGGCAAGTCGATGAGACTCTTGAAGCCCTCAGCCGCGAGGGGCTAGAAGCGATTGTGGTAGGCCTACATCATGCCGGTAATGAGCGGATTGCGGAATATAACCCCTTTCCCTTTGGCAAGTGGGCTGGGCGCGGCGAGCAATATGTGACCTTCTTGGTGGAAACAGTGAAGCCATTAATTGATGCTTCTTTCAACACCGAGCCGGGCCGCTGGCACACCGGCATCATCGGCTCTTCGATGGGCGGCCTCATCAGCTTGTATGCCTTTTTCCGCCGCCCGGATGTTTTTGGATTAGCGGGCGTGATGAGCCCTTCACTGTGGTTGGCCAACGGCGCAATTTACGATTACGTGCGCCAAGCCCGCTTCAATGAGGGCCGCATTTATTTAGACCACGGCACCCGTGAATCCAGCGCCAAACAGATGCGCGATGTGCTCCGGCAAAAGGGCTACGAAGTGCGCCGGAATTTAAAGTATTTGGCGGAAAAAGGCGCCCGGCACACCGAGAGCGCGTGGGCCAGACGCTTGCCGGAGGCGCTCAGGTTTTTGCTGAAAGACTAAGCGATTAGAGATCTAGCGAATGATTTAGTTCTTCGCTTCTCCAGCACACTATGCAAACTCGCACCCATTTCTTTCGCTCGCCGCTCTTCCCCATCTTCATGATTGTGTTTGTAGATGTGCTGGGCTTGGGCATCACCATCCCCGTTTTGCCGCTGTTTGCCAAGAATGATTTGGGCGCAACGCCGCAGTTAATTACCGGCCTCACCAGTGTGTTCTTTGCGGCGCAACTGCTGGCCGGGCCAATTTTGGGCCGCCTCTCAGACCGGTATGGCCGCCGCGCGGTGCTGATTGCCTCACAATTAGGCACGTTGGGCGCGCTTCTGCTCACCGGCTCTGCCACCAGCATTGGGTGGATTTATTTGGCGCGGTTGATTGATGGATTTACGGGCGGCAACATTTCCGTGGCGCAAGCTTACTTAAGCGATATTACGGATGAGAAAAACCGCGCCCGTGGCCTTGGGATTGTGAACGCCGGTTTTGGCGCGGGCTTTGTGTTTGGCCCGGCGTTTGGGAGTTTGCTGGCCGCCAACTTGGGTGAGCGCGTGCCCTTCTTTGCCGCCGCGGGCTTTTCTCTGCTCACCATTCTGCTCACCATCTTTCTTCTGCCAGAATCACTCCCACCGGAAAAGCGCAACCGTGAGCAAACGCTGAGTTGGAAAACGCCCTTTCAGGAAATTGCCCGCCTGCCCCAAGAAGCATTGAAAACCCCTTCCCTCGGCCTGCTCCTCAGCATTTCCTTTGGCGTGAACATGGCCTTCTTTGCCTTTCAGACCATTTACGCGCTATGGTTTGAGCGCACCGCTTTGGCCGGTTACGCACAAAAAGATGTGCAGTGGATTATCGGGCTGGTGCTTACGGCAGTGGGTTTGGTAAGTGTTTCCACACAAGCTTGGCTAGTCGGGCCGCTCGTCCGGCGCTTTGGAGAAAAACACTTGGTGGTGTTCGGCAATTTGGCGCGTGGCTTGGCCATGATTCTGCTGGCCTTCTTCCCCTATTTGTGGACGGCTATCCCCAGTGTGCCGATGCTGGCCATTGGCGGCGGCGTAGGCCTACCGGCCCTCATCGCCCTGCTGACTTACACCGCCCTACCCAACCAACGCGGGCGCATCATTGGCCTCAATCAATCAGCGGCGGCCCTCGGGAACGTGATTGGGCCATTGCTCTCCGGCTACATTTTTGAGACGATTGGCCCGAACCAAGCCATGTTCACCGCTGGGGCCATCACCCTGCTCACTATTGCCTTCACAGCCATGCAGTTGTATCAACTGCCCATTCAGAAACCCGTTCCAATCACCCATAACTAATCATTGGTGATTAAATTGAGACTCCTATGACCATCCTTGGCCTTCATCACATCACTCTCGTTTGCTCCAATGCGCAACGCACGGTGGACTTTTACACCAAGACGCTGGGCCTGCGCTTCGTCAAAAAAACCGTCAACTTCGACGCGCCAGATAGCTACCACTTGTACTTTGGCGATGACGTGGGAAGCCCCGGCTCGGCGGTGACGTTTTTTGAGTGGCCGCACGCGCCTAAGGGCCACTGGGGCATTGGCGGCACGCACCATTTTGCGCTGGCCGTGAATGACTATGACGGATTGCTAAAGTGGAAGCGCCGCCTGACGGATCTCGGCCTAAAAGTAGATGGGCCGCTTGATCGTCACTACTTCAAATCCATTTACTTTCAAGACCCGGATGGCGTGATTCTTGAAATTGCCACCACCGGCCCCGGCTGGACGGTGGACGAAGCCCCAGACGTGATTGGCACAGCTTACCGTGAACCGCCGGCCGAGATGCTGGTGCGTAACCGCGATGAAGAAAAAATCAAAGCGGCTACTTGGCCGGAGCCTGTGCCTACCATCACACCGGAAATGGCGCTGAAGCAGGGCATGCACCACATCACCGCCATCGGCGCGGATATTAAGCGCACCGAGGCCTTTTTCAGCGGCTTGTTGGGCATGCGCAAAGTGAAGATGACGAGCAACTTTGATGACCCCACCTCCGCGCACTGGTACTGGGGCGTGGGGGATGGCCGTCCCGGCACACTGATTACTTACTTTGAGCGTGACCCGCGCAAGGTGCGCCCGGCCCAAATGGGCGCTGGCCAAACCCATCACTTTGCGCTGGCCGTGGCAGATGAGGCCACGCAGTTGGAATGGCGCGAGAAAATCATCAAAGCTTACTTACGCGTCTCGCCGGTGATGGATAGAACTTACTTCAAGAGCATTTATACCAATGACCCGGATGGCCACATTGTGGAACTCGCCACGCTTGGCCCCGGCTTTACAGTGGATGAAGACCCGGCAAATTTAGGCCGCGCACTAAAACTGCCGCCCCAATACGAACTGCATCGGCGGGATATTGAGCGCGCTCTCAAACCCATTGTGGTGGACTAGTTTTATTGAAAGGGTGAGCGGATGAGGAGAAATCTCTCTTTCACACTCGCCCTCCTCTGCTCCCTTTCTTCTTGATAAAAATGCACAGTAACCAACCCGTTTACGCCGCCGGTGCGCCATTGGAAAATGCGCGCGCTGCTATGATTATGCTTCACGGGCGCGGAGCAGATGCAGAAAGTATTCTCGCTTTTGCGGCTGAATTCAAGCAAACCGGCATTGCCTATCTTGCGCCGCAGGCCGCCATGCACGCGTGGTATCCCAACCGCTTTAATGCGCCTATAGCGGGTAATGAGCCGTGGCTCACCTCCGCCCTAGAAAAAATCGCCAGCCTACTGGAGCACATTCACACGGTGGGCTTGCCCCCCGCCCAAACATTTTTGTTGGGCTTCTCGCAAGGCGCGTGCTTGGCGCTGGAATACGCCGCGCGGCATCCCCAACGCTACGCGGGTGTGTTTGGCTTAAGCGGCGCATTGATTGAGAATGGTGATCAACCGCGCACTTACACTGGCACACTCGCGGGCACGCCGGTTTTCCTCGGCTGTAGCGATGTGGACGCGCACATCCCCGCTGACCGCGTAACACAAAGCGCTGAACGCCTGCGCGGACTGGATGCTGAGGTAACTTTGCGGCTGTATCCCGGCCTTGGCCATACCGTGAACGAAGATGAGATTCGATTTATTCGTGATACGCTTGAAAACGTCAGGCGTGACGCGTAAAAACCGCTTTGCTTATTAAGTTTTACGCACTACCATAAACAACTACTTACTGTTCATCGCCTGCTATTTACTGAGATGTTCTCCACCACCCCTCAAGCCCTCGGCCCGCGCGAGGCCTACCGTTTGCTAATTAGCTTAATCGTGCCGCGCCCAATTGGCTGGGCGTCCACCATTGGCGCGGATGGCACGTTGAATATTGCGCCGTTTTCATTTTTTAACGGCGTGGGGGATACCCCGCCCACCGTAATGATTTCTGTGGGCCAGCGCCGCACCGAGGCCGGCCGCGTTCCCAAAGATACGCTCCGCAACGTGCAGGAAACGGGCGAATACGTCATTAATATTGTGGACGAAACCCTAAGTGAGCAAATGAATCTGACGTCCGGCGAATATGGTTATGAAGTGAACGAATTTGAGACAGCCGGATTGCACCTCACGGCCAGCACCGATGTGCGCCCGCCGCGTGTGGCGGAGGCCAGCGCCGCGCTGGAATGCAAAGTCACACAAATTGTGCCCGTACAAGATACGCACTATGTGATGATTTTAGGCCAAGTTCAGCGCTTTCATGTGCGCGAGGGTTTACTGCGGCCCAACGGCACGGCTGATCCTCAACTGTTGCGCCCTGTGGGCCGGTTGGGCGGGAATGAATACGCCACGCTTGGCCACATCTTCACCATGGAACGCCCACCCGCATAATTACAATTTTTATTTCTCTCCTAATCCAGCCCTATGAAAGCCATTCAAATCACCCACCCCGGCGGCCCAGAAGTTTTGCAATATGTAGAACTGCCTCACCCGGAACCTAAAGCGGGCGAAGCGTTGGTGAAAATCAGAGCGGCGGGCATCAACTATATTGATGTGTATCATCGTATCGGGCGCTACGCCGTGCCCACGCCGTTTACGCCGGGTATGGAAGGCGCGGGCGTGGTAGAAGCCATCGGCCCCGGCGTCACCGAAGTGAGCGTTGGAGACCGAGTAGCCTGGGCCACACACCGGGGTAGCTATGCCGAGTACGCCGCTGTGCCCACCAGTGCTCTGCTCCCCATTCCTGCTAACTTAGATGATGCGCAGGCATGCGCTCTGCTTTTGCAAGGGATGACGGCTCAAATGTTGGTAACCGATGTGTGGCCGCTCAAAGCCGGGCAAACCGCGCTCGTGCACGCGGCGGCGGGCGGCGTAGGCCTGCTCCTTACACAAACGTGCAAACACCTCGGCGCTCGCGTTTTAGCCACCTGCTCCACAGAAGCCAAAGCCGCGCTGGCCCGTCAAGCTGGCGCAGATGAAGTGATTTTGTACTCACAAGTAGATTTTGAAACGGAAGTGAAACGGCTAACGGGCGGCGCGGGCGTGGATGTGGTATATGACTCCGTTGGGCAGGCCACCTTTGAGAAAAGCCTAAAGTGCTTGCGGAAGCGCGGCATGGCAGTTTTGTTCGGCTCATCCAGCGGCCCGGCCCCCCTGCTAGACCCTAATGCACTGGGGGGGCTTGGTTCACTCTTCGTAACGCGGCCTAGCCTGTTTCACTACGTGGCTGAGCGCGCCGATTTGCTCCGCCACGCAACTGCCGCCTTCAACTTAGCCGCTAGCGGCGCCCTTACCATCACGGTTGGTCATACGTATGCGCTTCAAGCGGCCGCCCAAGCGCACAGGGATTTGGAAGCGCGAGCCACCACCGGCAAACTGCTCCTTCTGCCGTAACCACAGATTTGCCCACCCCCTCCCCTTTGAGACGCGCTTCGGCGCGTCTTTGCATTTCTTGCCAAACAGTAACTTTCTCCTAACCCTAATTCATGACGATTGCTCTACAATTCACGTATTCGTTTGTGTTTGCTCAAGGAATCGTCATGCGCTCTCAATCTAAAATATTGACTCTTGGCCTTAGTCTTGCGCTGGCGCTTAGCGCATGCGCCACCCCCACCACCCCACCGCCCACGCAAGCTCCAACCGCAACCCCGCTCGCAGAAGCCGCCGTTTCCGTGCGCAACTTAGCCGTGGTGGATAGTATCATCGTCACACCGCCGGATATTCCGGGCGGCTCCGCCAATGTGCAAGTGAACGGCACCTTGCCGGATAGTTGCACCACCCTTGAAGACAGCGTAAACATCAAACTGACGGGCCAAGTATTTGCCGTTACGCTCAGCACCACACGTCCGGCCAACCGTGTTTGCGCCGCACAAGCTTCACCCTTTGAAAAGATCATCACCATTAACACCGCCAATTTGCCAGATGGTGATTATGTGGTGGTGGTAAACGGCGCAAGCGAGGCGCTAAAACTCACCGGCGTCGCCACCGCCACCCCGGAGCCAACTCCCACTGCGGCGGCCCCCACGCCCACCCCTGCCCCTACCACGGCCAGCGCCCAACCCACCGTTGCGCCAACGCTTGCCCCCACAACAGCCGTTGCCCAACCAGCGAATTGTATGGACAAAGCCGCTTTTGATAGCGATGTTACGGTGCCCGATAACACTTCATTTAGACAGGGCGTGAAGTTCACCAAAACTTGGCGCATCCGCAATGTGGGCACATGCGCCTGGAAAGGCTACAAGCTCGTGTTTGCAACGGGTGACCAAATGAGCGCGCCACAAGAAGTGCCCATGCCAGACGCGCAACCCGGAGAATTTGTGAATGTCTCGGTTGAAATGACCTCCCCGCGACGCGGCGGAAGCCAAACCGGCAACTGGCTGTTCAAAAACGCCGCCGGGCAAACCTTTGGCCTCGGCGCAGAACGGAGTAGTTATCTGTGGGTCACGATCTTTGTGGACTTTGGGAGCCAACCCGCCGCTGGCGGGAGTAGTGGGGGAGGTTCTTCAGGTGGTGGCGCGGCAGGCGGCGGCGTCAGCGCCGGGTGCGGTTCAGTTTCCCGCAGTTCAGATTTTGAGAACACCATTTTGGCCTTGGTCAATCAAGCCCGTTCCTCAAACGGCCTGCCCACGCTCAAGCTAAACAGCCAGCTTAGCGAAGCCGCGTGGCAACACAGCCGCGATATGGGCTGTAACGATTTCATCAGCCACAATGGCAGTGATGGCACCAGTTGGTATGACCGCGTGCGAGCGCAAGGCTTTGCCAACTATAACTCAGCCCGCGAAAATATTTACGCTGGCAACGTGCCCTTCGGCGCGGACCCGCAAGGCACATTCAACTGGTGGATGAACAGCCAAGTTCACCGCGAGAATATCCTCTTTTCCACCACTACCGATGTTGGGGTAGCCGTAGCGTATAACCCCGCCACGCAATATGCTTATTACACGTTGGTGGTGGCGCGGGCCTGGGGAAATTAGGCCAAACGGCTAAGCGCTCATTAGATATGAAACGGCTTGACCAGTAACTTGATCAAGCCGTTTTTTTCTTGACGTACATTCTAACCATTAGCCTATTGGGGTTTTATGAAATTCGGCGTAGAGTATTTACACCTCAGGAGGTTATTTACATGAAGCTTTTGCCCCAAACTAAATTCTTCTCATTTTTACTCGCTGGTTTTTTAGTCGCCAGTTGTGGCCTCATCCAACAGGCTGAGCCAACCAACACGCCGGAGCCAACCGACCCGCCCCCTACCGCTACAGTGGCGCCCACGGAAACGCCGGAACCCACCGCCGTCCCAACTGAGACGCCTATCCCAACTCCTACGGAGGTGCCGCCCACACCCACCGAGGCGGCCAGCCCCACACCAGAGGGCGCGTTCAGAACTGACTTTGAGGATGAAGCTGAATTCGACCAGTGGACAGGGTTCCGGGTGGATCCCGATTCCTTACGCCAAGTGGAAGGCACCGGCAACCGCGTTACCGTTGAAATTGTAGATGGTAAATTCCGCTTTGATATTCGGGATACATTTACCTGGGTGTATTTCATCTATCAACCACTAGAAACCGCCAACGTTCGGCTGGAGACCGAAGCGCTGAATTTGGGCCGCAATACTAACAACGTCAGCCTGATTTGCCGCTACTCGGAAGCGGGGTGGTACGAGTTCAACATCAGCAACGGCGGCCTGTACGATATTTTCCGCTTTGACGCCAATGTGCGCGATTACATCACACTGGGGAGCGGCGGTACCACCAGCATCATAACTGGGCAAGGCACGAATGAATATGCAATTGAGTGCAATGGGGATGAGCTTTCGCTCTTTGTGAATGGTGGCCCAGCGATTAAGACCGTGAGAGACAGTACGCTTACCACTGGCAAAATCGGCTTATCGGTCTCATCTTTCCCCGTTACGCCGATTATTCTAGAGTTTGATTACTTAGAAGTTTCTCAACCGTAAGCCCACTCCACCTTTTTGCACTTCAAATAAAACCGGCTTGGTCTTTCACCAAGCCGGTTTTTTTGTCTGTGTTCTGTTACCTGCACTCTGCAATCTCACATCACTTCGGGGGCCTTAATCACTAACAATTTCAGGGCGTTGGCCAACGTTTGCCGAACAGCCGCCGTCAACCGCAGGCGGGCGTTCTTCACTGCTTCGCTCTCCGCCTGCAAAACTGACGTCTCATGATAAAAGCTGTGGAAGGTGCGGGCCAGCTCATACACGTAATTGGCCATGTGAAGCGGTTTGTAATCATTAGCCGCCGCTTGCACCGTAGCCGGGAAGCGTGTGAGCAAATCAATCAGTTCTACTTCACGCTTATCCAAGGAGTGAGCAAATTCAGCGGCGTTAGGTAAGCCGCCGGCCTTGCGCAAAATGCTGTTGGCGCGCACGTGGGCGTTCTGAATATACGGCGCGGTCTTTCCATCAAAGCTCAATGCGGCGTCCCACTCAAACACAATATCTTTGTTGTTATCCACCGAGAGGAGGGCGTATGTAAGCGCGCCGAGGCCCACTTGGTGGGCGACCTCATTGCGTTGGGCTAGCGGTAAATCCGGGTTCTTTTCAGCAATGGTAGCATGTACGCGGCGGTAGGCTTCATCCGCCACATCTTTGAACAGCACCACCGTGCCGCGCCGGGAAGACATAGCGCCTTCGGGCAAAGTGACGTACCCGTAAGAAAGATGGTGGCACTTGGCCGCCTGTGGAAACCCCCACAACTCTAAAATTTTGAATGCCTGCTGAAAGTGCAAACTTTGCCGGAAATCTACCACGTAAATTGAACGGTCAACGTGATACTTCTCGAATTTTTCCTTCGCCAGCGCCAAGTCTTTGGTGAGATAGAGTGTTGTGCCATCGCTACGCAAAATCACCGCTACGCGGTATTTATCTTTCGTGAGGCCTAGTTTTTCATCAATTTTGATGATCACCGGCCCGCCTGTTGCCCGTTGGTCTTCGGCCAACCCCCGCGCAATCAACTCATCCACAATGGCCTTGCTGGGCTCATCCACTTGGCTCTCATAAAAATGCACGTCAATGGCAATATCCAGCGTCTTAAGAATCTCATCCAGTTCGTCAAGGCTCCATTGCCGTGTGATGCGCCATAACTCGCGAACTTCCGGGTCGCCGGCATCCCACCGGCGGTACATCTCTCGCCGTTCCGCATCATATTGTTCACGCCGGGCCGTTTCTTCGGGCGTTTCGTTGTCCTTCTTCGTTAACAGCGCCGTGGCCTCGGCGTAGATTTTTAATAACCACTGCCCGCGTTCATGCACGCCGCTCGGTTCTTGGCCTTTGTAAAACTTCTGGTAGCCCCACATCACTGTAATCACGCCCAAACCAATATCACCGGGATACGAGGCGCGAAGAGTGGGGAAACCGGCAAACTCCATCAGTCGCGCCAGTGATTCGCCTAATAGCGCATTACGGGCATGGCCGATGTGAAAAGAGTGATGGGTGTTGGGCTGAGCGTATTCCACCATCACGCGCTCAGCCTTTGGCGCGCCGCGGCCAAAATCTGCGCCGGCCGCCAACACTTCATCCACCACGCGAGCGGCGTAGCGGGCCGTATCAAAATATGCGTTGATGTAAGCTTTATCCGCCACCACGCGAGAAAAGCCAACGGGCGGTTTTAAGCGCTCAGCAATCAGCCGGGCCAATTCCGGCGCGCGCTCCTTCACGTTCACCTTCGCGCCGTTGCGTGCTTCGGCGGCCGCCGCCTGAAAACCAATGTTGCACCCTACGCCCCATTGCCCAGCAAACGGCGTGGCCTGCCACTTAATCTCGCCCACATCCGGCAAGCCCAACTCTTTGGCCGCCGCTCGCATTTGTTGGGCAATGGCTTCTAAATCCTGCTCAAACATTCCCGCTCCGGTTTTATCACCAAGAATCCAAGAACCCAAAGAGCCCGAAGTTCAACAGCTTTGTGGACTTCGTGTTTTTTGTGTCTTAGTCGTTAAGAAAAGTGGAGGGATTTTAGCACATGCCTAATCGTCTTCGCCGCCAAGGATGTTGAAAGCACGGCGCGGCTGGGGCGTTGGCGGGGGAACAAGAAAACGCGGGTCATACGTTGGTTGGATGGGCGGCGGCGCTTGAATAAAAATTACCGGGGGCCGTTCCTCGGTGGGGGCCGTGGCGCGCGGCGGAACCGGTTGGCTTGTGGCCAGAGCGTTGCGCGTGGCCACCCATGTGATGATGAGTGAGGTGGGGATGGAAGCGGCCACGCCCGCCACCACACCCACTACCACCGCCATCGCTTGTTCACTCAGCCGCATACCCACCACAACGGCGAGGGTGATCGTGAAGACGAGCAAGCACAGGAAAAAGAGAGTGCGGAATTTCATGCTTTCTTAGCATCGAACTGCGCGAATTAGAACTGACCCTAAATTGATTTACGCTCTGCCCCTTCAACTTCGGCGCATCCTTCGCTTCACTCAGGACGCGCCTCTGCTCAGGGTGCTTTCGTAGATGAAAGTGGAAAACACTATCCGTGAAACAAATGCGTCAAATTTTGTGTAATTTGACGCAAAATTTACACAGCTTTATAGCGGAAACAATCCACCACATGGTCATTCACCATGCCGGTGGCCTGCATGAAGGCGTAACAAATGGTGGAGCCAACAAACGTAAAGCCGCGCTTTTTCAAAGCTTTGCTCATCGCATCGGATTCCGGCGTTTTGGCTGGAACTTCTTTGAGCGAGCGCCGGGCATTGACAATGGGCCGCCCACCCACAAACTGCCAGATGTACGTATCAAACGAGCCGAACTCTTTTTGCACCGCCAGAAAGGCTTTGGCGTTTTTTACCGCGCCATAGATTTTCAGGCGGTTACGCACAATGCCCGGGTTTTGCATCAGCTTCTCCAGCTTGGCTTCCGAGTAGCGGGCAATTTTTACGGCGTCAAAATGATCAAACGCCGCGCGATAATTTTCCCGCTTCCGCAAAATGGTAATCCAGCTCAGCCCGGCCTGCGCACCTTCCAAGCACAGCATCTCAAATAATTTTCGGTCATCATGCACCGGCACGCCCCACTCTTCGTCATGATAGGCCACATAGTCTGGGTCAGTGCCACACCACTCACAGCGCGTTTGTGTCATAGTCAATCCTTAAGAACTTACTCTAACCTATGCAGGTGACAGTCACCTGCTTCAAAGCCTTGTTTTATAACGCGGCTTGTAAGGTGACTGTCACCTTAGGCCAGATTTAAAGATAGGCTTTAAGCCAACGGATGACTTAAATTATCCGCTAAATCTGTTCAATCCGTTTTTAAGTTCGTCCAATCTTGGGGAGAAAGCCAAGCGGCCTGAAAGCGCGTGACGGTTCCCGCGCACACGGCCAGGAAATCCCCACGGCCCATCAGCCGCTCGGCGTGCGTGCCCGGACGGCCAGCCGCCACGCGAGCATCTTCGGCGCTGCTTACCCGCCCCACTAACCGCGTGGGGAAATTGGCTTTGAGGAGCGTGCCCACCACACCAGCCGCTGGTTTCTGCACGCCGGCCACCAAATGCAGGCCGGCTTCCCGGCCACGTTGGGCCAACCGCGTGAGGGCGCTTTCAGCGCGCGCACCACCCAACATCAGCAGTTCGGCTAATTCATCAATAGCAATCACCACGCGCGGCAAAGTAATTTGCTGGCGGTCTCGCTTCTGCAACTCTTCCAAGAGTAGTTCAAGGCAATCCACCGCTTCACCCACTTCGTTGATGAGGGGGGTGAGGCAATGCGGCAGGTTCGCCAAGGGCGCGAGGCCGCGCGTTTTAGGGTCAATGAGGAGCATCTGGAGTTGCGCTTGTTTGTGTGTGAGCGCCAGTGAGGCCAGCAAGCTACGCATCAATTCGGTTTTGCCGGAGCCGGTACAGCCCGCAATCAGCACATGCGCCACCGTGGGCGAGGAGAGCCGCAGAAGCAGAGGGCGGCCATCATCCGCCAAGCCGAGTGTGGCCGTGAACGGCGGCATTTCTGGCACACTGCGCAATAAACGGAGCAGGCGCACCGGCTTGAAATCGGGGCGTGGCACTTCTAAGGCTAGCGTCTCGCCTTGGCGCGTCACGCGCACATCCGGCGCGCCGAGGGCCAATGCCAGTTCTTCACTCAGGCGGCGCAGTTGGGTAAGTTTTCCCCCCAATGCCAGCGTGAGGTTAAAGCGCACGGCGCGCGGCGTCACTGCGCCGCCCTGCACTTGCGCAGGCAGGTGATGCGCGGCCAATACGCGCTCAATGTGATTGGATTGAAATTCCAACGTTTCGGGTGTGATGGTGCTCGCCATGTAAGCCTCGGTTTGAGTGATGAACAAAACCGGGCGTGATAGGCAAAACTAAAGAATTGAGTGCGGAGAGTAACGCGCGGTGCAAACCAGTTATATCAAAACATTTGTTCTATTTCAATAGTGGGTTTTTACCTTTATTACATCACGGATACGTAGTGTTCATCTTGACGCCGGCCTTAGTCGGTAGTGATGTTTAGGCAGGGTCATCTATAAGCGGTTAGGCGGCGTTACGCCGCAGGCTTTGTTTTCTTCTGCCCGCTTCATATTGCTTCAGCCTGCTTCGTGTGTTTCCGTGAAAAATTCATGGCAAAATAGTTCATTGTGAAACTCCATCCCACCCTTCACCGCTGGCTTTTGCTTGGCCTGCTCGCGCTTGCCTTTGCCGTGCGGATTTATGATTTAGCGGACCGCAACATTTGGTGGGATGAGGGGCTGGCGGCTTGGGCGGCGCGGCTTTCGCCGGAACGCATTGTGGATTGGACGGCGCACGATGTTCACCCGCCGCTGTACTTTTTTGTTTTAAGTTTGTGGTGGCGCGTGGTGGGTGATGGGGAATTTGTTCTGCGTTTCCCCTCAGCTTTGGCAGGCGTGGTGGGCGTGGCCGTGATTTACGGCGTGGGGCGCGCGGTGGCGGGCCGCACGGTAGGCCTGTTGGCCGCCGCCGCGCTGTCAGTCTCAATCTTCGCCATCAGCTGGTCTCAAGAAATGCGTATGTATATCTGGGCCGCTACGCTCACCACCGGCGTAATGTGGGCCGCTTACCGCTTGTGGCAGGGCGGTGGGCGCATGGTTTGGGTAACCTACGTGCTCACCAGCGCGGCGGCGCTGTGGACTCTCTATCTCAACGTTTCCGTCATCATCATAGTGAATGTGGGTTTTTTGGCGGTATGGCTGGGGCGGCGCCGGCCCACCGCGCTGTTTTGGCGTTGGGCCAGTGCACAAGCCACGGCCTTAGCCCTGTTTGCCCCCTGGCTGATTTACGCCCTGCCCCGCATCCCCAACTGGTCAACGGCGGAGCCCTTCACGCCCAGTTTCTTTGTGCAGTTGTACAGCACCATGCTGGCCGTAGGTATCCCGGTGAACTTGGAAGATTATGCGCCGCTCACGCTGGCGCTCATTGGCGTATGGCTGGTGGGGTTAGCGTTTGTAGGGCGGCAGTCAGCTTCCATTGAGCAACGCGCCGCGCAGGGCATGTTATTGCTGGGCGTGGTCATGCCGGCGGTGGTGGTGTATGCCGTCTCGCTTCCCATCAACCCGTTTTACTACGCGCCGCGCCTTGCGCCCCGCTATCTACTCCCGCTCGCGCCCTGCTTCTATATTTTGTTGGCGTACGGCTTGGCCGTGTTGCTGAAAAAACAACGCTGGTTGGGAAGTTTGGCGTTAGCGCTTACGCTGGCCATTGGCGTCAGCGGCTGGCCGGCGTTCTTCGCCAACCGCCTGCGGCATGATGATTTGATTTCACTGGCCAACACTTTGCGCGCCTTTATGCACCCAACTGACCGCGTGGTGCTTCACAGCGACCGCGACTGGCCATTGTTTGCGGCGCAGTACGCGGGCGAGTGGCGGGGCGTGCCCTACGGCGCAAATGTGGAGGCGGCCAGCGCCGATAATTTACTCAGTTCTGTCTGGAATGACGCCGGAGGTGTGTGGCTGGTAACCACACCGGACTCACTGCGCATTGACCCGCACAGTGAAATCCAAAACTGGCTGGAAATGCGGGCCACGGCCAAAGTAAGCTGGAGCTTAGGAGATACCACCTTGGCGTTTTATGCGCGCACAACAGAACGCGCGGCGAGCCTGCACACCCTCAGCCCAACATTTGCGCCGCCTCATAATCTTCAATCGAAGTCATTATTCAGCGCACAAGTGCCCGTGCCCCGCTACCGGCCCGGCGAAAGTGTACATCTCGTTTTATATTGGGCCACACCACCCACGGAATCTTTTACCCTTGAGCTAGCCGGAAACCGCACAACCACGTTTCGCCTTGAGCCGCCCACCCCGGCAGAGAGCGGCCTTACGCGGCAAACGGCCACCTTTATGCTTCCGCCGGACTGGCCCACTGGCCGCTACCGCATTTTTGTGAACCAACCCGTACGCATAGAAGTAGGCGTGCTAGAAGCTTTGCCCAGCCTGGCCGCCCGCACTGCTACGCTGGCTGAGATTGGCACGCCGCTAGATGTTCGCTTTGGAGATTCAATTCACTTGCGGGGCTACACGCTTACTTCCACGCAAACCCAGCCGGGCGGCGCGCTTACGCTTACGCTTTTCTGGCAGGCCAGCGCGCCCATCACCGAAAGATACAAAATCACCGTGCAATTGCTGGGCGAAGAATTCAATGCGGCCAGCAACAACTTTTTGTGGGGGCAACAAGATAATGAGCCGGTGAATGGCTTAGCGCCCACCACCAGTTGGCCGGCCGGAAGCTTAATAGCGGACGCTTACACTTTACCCATCGCCGCTGATGCGCCACTTGGAAGCTACACCCTGCAAGTGGGCGTGTACGGTTTGATTGATGGTGTACGTTTGGAAGTTTTTAACGCCGCTGGGGAACTGCTCGGCGATGCCGCGCGGCTGACGGAGATACAGGTGCGTTAAAAACAAAAGCCAGAATTCAGCAGTCAGGACTCAGAAGATGCTTCCGAGCCTGCTCCAAATTCTGACTTCTGTATTCTGGCTACTGACTACTGATTCTTTACTTCACAATCCACTTTTCCCACACGCTCTGGTTGGCATCCACCCAAGCCTGAGCGGCTTCCTCCACGCTCTTCCCTTGGCTAGCAATTTGGTCCAACATGAAAATCTGGTCAGCGGTGGTGTAATTCATGTTCTTGAGGAACTGATAAGCCTGCGGCGCGGCGTCCTTCAGCCCAGCCCAACCGGCTTTGTACAGCACATCCGGCGGATAGTCACAGGCAATGGCCGCCGGGTCGGCGTAGCAGGCCTCGCTATATTCCGGTAAAGCCACCGGCACCAAATCATACTTGGCGTGAATGGCGTGCGGCGTCCAGAAGTAGAACAGAATCGGCTCCTGGCGGCCATACGCCGCATCCAACGCCGAGAGAATGGCCTGCTCTGAACCGGCAAAAACCACCTGCAGATTCATATCCAGATTTTTGATGATGGTTTCATCATACTGCACAAAAGATGGGTCACCACCGATAAACTGGCCCTTATCGCCGGTTTCAGCCGTTTGGAACAAAGCGGCATTGGCCTTGATGCCTTCCCAAGTAGCCAGAGTGGGGTCTTGATCTACCATATACTTGGGGATGTACCAGCTGATTTTGCCCACCACGCCTAAGGGGCCTAAATCTTCCAGTTTGCCGGTCTTCACGTACTCATCGTAATCCTTGGCATGGCCGGAGGGCCAAATCTCTAGCGTGGCGCTTAGGTCGCCGCTTGCCAAAGCTGGGAATTGCGCGTTCTCATCAATATCCACAATACTGACGGTGTAGCCCATCTCCCTTTCCAGCAGAATCTTCGCCACCGCCACGTTCACACGTGAACCATCCCAGGCGTTGGCGGCCAACTTAATTTCCGGCTTGGGCGCTTGGGTGGCCGCTGGCGCACAACCCGCCAGCACGAGAGCGGCCAGTGTGAGCCAAGACAACACCGACCACAAAACTTTATTGGGGCGCATAATCTTCTCCTTGTTGAAATTTTGGGTTGATATGGAGATTGTAAGTTTGAGCTGGGCGGCTGTCAAACCAGACCCCATTACACCAAACCGTTGACTCTTAACCGCGAGTCTGATATATCAGTTGCGTACCAGAGATGTTGCCCACCAGCCTACTTGCCGCCCAACGTCGCCAACGAATTGAAAACGGCTCGCAAAGCGCCGAGGCCTACGCCCGCATCAAAGAAAAAATTCTCACTTTAGAACTCGCGCCGGCTTCGGCATTGGATGAAAACGCGCTGATGGCTGAACTAGGTTTGGGGCGCACGCCGGTGCGCGAGGCCATTCAACGACTGGCGCACGATAGTTTGGTGGTGGTGTATCCGCGGCGCGGCACGCTGGTGGCCGATTTGAATATGAGCGATTTGCAAAAAGTGTTTGAACTGCGGCTGACGCTTGAGCCGTTTGCCGCCGAACTGGCCGCCAAACGCGCCACGCTTCAGCAGGTGGAAAATTTAGAGCAATTGTTTACCAAATCGGCTAAATTGCTCCGCAAGGGCAATACGCACCAACTCATTCAAATTGACCATGAATTTCACCGTTTACTGGCGCAGGCCGCGCATAATGAATTTTTAGAAGAAACGCTGGAGCGGCTGTATAACCAAGTGCTTCGGCTGTGGTACGTTTCGCTTCACAAAGTAAGCCGTTTGCGCGAGGCGGTGGAGGAACACCGCGAGGTGGTGCTGGCCGTGAAGGCGCACGACGCTGAACGCGCCGCTCACATCATGCGCGCGCACATCACCGGCTTTCAATCGGAATTTTTAGCCGCCAGCCAATAACGCTATGAAAATCACGCGCATCAAAATCACGCCCGTCAACATCCCGCTGGAAGCGCCCTTTTGGTGGACGGGCGGTCTGTATCCCGGCACTTCTAAAGCCATTATTGAAGTAGAAACGGATGCCGGGTTGATTGGCTTGGGCGAAGCGCCTTCCACACACTTAATCCCTGTGCTGGAAAGCTTCATCCCACGGTTGATTGGCAAAGATGCATTGAATATAGCCGCTCTTGAGGCGGCGTGTGTGCCGCCGTGGCAAATTGTGCAAAACACGGATGATAGTTCGCCGGTGGTGGCGTTTGGCGCGCTAGAAATTGCATTGTGGGATTTGCGCGGCAAGGCGTGGGGACAACCGCTCTACCAACTTTTGGGCGGTGCTGTGCGCACCGAGATTCCATTCACCGAATATTTTGCCTTCCGTGTGAGCGCCAACGGCAAAGGTGGCGAGCTGACGCCGGAAGCCGTGGCTGAGTATTGTTTGCGGATGCGGGCCGAGCACGGCTCCACCTATTTTGAAGGCAAACTCATTTTGGGTGACCCGCAGTTGGAAATCAACACCGTGCGCGCCCTGCGCGAGGCGTTGGGGCCAACGGCCATGCTTCGGCTTGACTCTAACATGCAGTGGTCGCTCGCAACGGCGCGCCACGTTCTGCGCGAAATTGAGCCGTACAATATCCGCAATTACGAAGACCCTGTGGCCACATTTGAAGAGTTAGCCGCGCTTCGGCAACATTCCAGTATCCCCTTCTCCTCCCACGTGCCGGATATTCGGCGGGCGGTGGCGCTGGGCGTGCCCGACACATTTGTAACCAACTTTGCCGTGTTGGGCGGCATCAATCGCACCATCCGCTTTGTGGGCGCGTGCGAGGCGATGGGCATTGGGTTTTGGTGCTACAGTGGCGATGCGGGCATTTGCACCGCCGCCTATCTACACGTGAGCGCGGCCTTGCCGCACATTCGCGAGCCAAGCCAATCGCTGTTTCGCTGGCAAATTGGCGATGTAATTCACGGTGGGCCGTTCCGCCAGAAGAACAATGTGGTGCCGGTGCCAACCAGCCCCGGCTTGGGCGTGGAACTAGACCGCGACGCGTTGGAGCATTGGCATCAGCACTATCGCCAGCATGGCCCGATGGATCATTATCACAACCCCACTCAACCTGGCCGTTACACGCGTTTGCCGTTTGGATAAATGGGCTTCATGACCAAAACTTTTGATTACATCATCATTGGCGGCGGCTCGGCGGGCTGTGTGCTGGCCAACCGTTTGAGCGCCGCGCCCGAAAACAAAGTGCTTGTGCTAGAAGCGGGCCGCCCAGACTATATCTGGGATATTTTCATCCACATGCCGGCCGGCCTGGCCACGCCCATTGGCAACCGCTTTTATGATTGGAAATATGAATCTGAGCCGGAGCCATATATGCACAACCGCCGCATCTACCACGCGCGCGGCAAGGTGTTGGGCGGCTCTAGTAGCATCAACGGCATGATTTTCCAGCGCGGCAACCCGCTTGATTACGAGCGCTGGGGCGCAGACGCCGGCATGCAAACGTGGGATTTTGCGCATTGCCTACCGTATTTCAAACGCATGGAAAATTGTTTGGCGGGCGGGGATGAGTTCCGCGGCAACGCTGGGCCGTTGGTGCTGGAGCGTGGCCCGGCCACCAATCCGCTCTTCACCGCTTTCTTTGAAGCCGTTCAACAGGCAGGTTATCCGCTCACTCAGGATGTGAATGGGTACAAGCAGGAAGGCTTCGCCAAATTTGACCGGAACATCCACCGTGGGCGGCGACTGAGCGCGGCGCGCGCCTATTTACACCCCGTCAAGCATCGGCGCAACCTCACCATCACCACCCGCGCCTTCATCACCAAAATTTTGTTTGAGGGGAAACGGGCGGTGGGCGTGGAATATGTACATGGTGGGCAAACCAAACGCGCGTACGCGGGAGAAATTGTGTGTAGCGCCGGGGCCATCAACACGCCGCAATTGCTTCAGCTCTCCGGCGTGGGCAATGCGCGTGATTTAGAAGCGCTCAAGATTCCGGTGGTGCATCATTTGCCCGGCGTGGGTGAGAATTTGCAAGACCATCTGGAGGTGTATGTTCAGTACGCCTGCAAACAGCCGGTTTCTATGTACCCGGCGTTACAATGGTATAACAAACCGTGGATTGGCTTTCAATGGCTGTTCTTCCGGCGCGGCCCAGCGGCCACCAACCACTTTGAAGCGGGGGGCTTTATCCGCAGTAATGCAGACGTGGCCTATCCCAACCTGATGTTCCACTTTTTGCCGCTTGCCATCCGCTATGATGGCTCATCGCCCAGCCAGGGCCACGGCTACCAAGTGCACGTTGGCCCCATGTATTCCGATGCGCGCGGCACCATAAAGCTCAAATCCGCTGACCCGCGTGTGCATCCGGCTTTGCGCTTCAACTATCTTTCTACCGCGCAAGACCGGCGTGAGTGGGTGGAAGCCGTGCACTGTGCGCGGCATATTCTCAATCAGCCGGCGTTCAATGACTTCAATGCGGGCGAAATCTCCCCCGGCCCCCGCGTTAACACGGACGCTGAAATTTTGGATTGGGTGGCCCGCGACGGTGAAACGGCCCTGCATCCTTCTTGTACGGCCAAGATGGGCGTGGATGACATGGCCGTGGTGGACCCACTGACAATGAAAGTGCATGGCCTAGATGGCCTGCGCGTGGCCGATGCCTCCGCCATGCCGTACGTGACCAATGGCAACATTTATGCGCCGGTGATGATGCTGGCTGAGAAAGCGGCGGATTTGATTTTGGGCCTCACTCCGTTGCCCGCCGAAAAGATACCCTTCTACCGCCACGCGGCTGAAAAAGTGGCTCAACCCCTCCCGGCAGAAAACATGGCATGAAGGCCCTGCTTGCCGCCCTGCGCTGGAATCGCGCCAGCTACGCGCTGTTGAGCCTGTTTCTGCTCACGCTGTTCATCATCGGTTATGTGTGGTGGCCGTTAGCCGAAGAGTATCTGGCGCTGTTCAACCCCAACCTGCCCTGGTGGGTACAGTTTGATTGGCTTTTGCTCGGCATCTTCTTAGTGATGAGTCTGCTCATCATGTGCGGGGCAGATGTAAGGCGCGATGCGTTGATTGTGTTTGTGGGCTTGGCGGGTGGCTTAGTGATTGAAGGCTGGGGCACGCAAACCAATCTGTGGCATTACTACACCAATGAGCGTCCGCCCCTGTGGATTATCCCGGCGTGGCCCATCGCCAGCCTCGCCATTGATCGGCTTTATCGGGCACTAGCGTGGTTGACGGCTGACGATAGATCGTGGGCGGCCACCGTCAGCCGTCGGTCATCAATCGTCTATTGGCTTATTTTTCCAGCCTTCTTCGCCCTGATGCTCGCCTTCGTTTGGCCTACGTTGGATAAATCACTCACGTTGGCCGCGTTGGCGCTGTGTGCCTTGCTCATCGTCACGCCTACGGATCATCGCGCCGCTGTGCTCACGTTTGTAGCTGGATCGGCCCTCGGCTACTTTTTGGAGTTGTGGGGCACCACGCGCGAGTGCTGGATTTACTACACGGGTGAAACGCCGCCGCTGTTTGCCGTTCTAGCACATGGCATGGCCGCCGTTGCTTTTTGGCGCACGGGTCGGCTCATCACCACCTTTGCGCAACGTTTGCCTCTCTTCCGCTCAATCCGCCCTGTTCGTGAATAAGGAGTCTCTATGGAACGCCGCAGTCCAATCTACGATTACCACTTCCGCACCTCGGCCCAAATGGTGAAGGGCGGCGGGGATTACGTTTTTCCCGCGCAGTACACCAGCGCGGCGGAAGAACACCTGAACACCCGCGCCAACGTAGGCATGCAAGATTTATCTTCCATGGGCGAGGTGGATATTAAAGGCCCGGGCGCGGAACGCCTGCTCCACCGCCTATTGGTGAACGAAGTGAAGGATTTAGTGCCGGGCCAAGTGCGCTATAGCACGATGGTGAACGAACAGGGCGGCATTATTGATGACATCACAATTTATAAATTTAGCGATGAACACTTTATGCTCATCACCAGCAGTGGGCCGCGCAAAAAAACGGCGCGTTGGTTGGCGGAGCAAGCGGAGCGCCACGCGGCGTATGTGACGGATATTTCCGCCGCCATTGCCCTGCCGGTGGTACAAGGGCCAAAATCGCGTGATTTTCTCAAGAGCGTCGTGAGAGAAGCGGATCAACTACAAAAGCTCAAGTTCTTCCGCTTTATGCGGGCCACCATTGGCGAAACAGAGGTGATTCTCTCGCGCTCCGGTTACACAGGCGAGTTAGGCTATGAGTTATACACGCCCGCTGAGGAAGCCGGGCCGCTGTGGGAATACTTAATCAAAGAAGGCCGCAACTTCGGCTTATTGCCGTACGGCACGCTGGCCATGCAATCCCTGCGCATTGAAAAGGGTCTGCCGCTGTACGGGCCGGATATCAGTGAAGAAATTACGCCGTTTCATCTAGGGCTGGATAAGTGGATAAAGTTTGAAAAACGCGATTTTATTGGCCGCGATGCGCTATTGAGGATTCAAGAGCGCGGCATTCAGGAGCGCTGGGTGGGCATGACGGTGGATAGCGAAGCGCCACTGAAGAACGGCGACCGTTTGTTTGCCGTGACTGATATGGCGGTGTTCAAAGATTACATTGAAAGCGGCCCGGAGGCCGGCCAGCCGGAAGATGCAGTGAAGGCCGGTATGCAGGAAATTGGCCGCGTCACCTCGAGCGCGCGCGGGTACAGCGTGGGCAAGATGCTGGCCATCGGGTTTGTGCGCACCACGCACACCTTTCCCGGCGCGCGGCTCGCCGTCATCGTAAATGGCCGCCCCAAACTGTGCACCGTCACCACCATGCCCTTCTTTGATCCTGAAGGCGCGCGGATGCGGGGGTAACAGTAAACAGTGGAATAGTAAACAGTAAGTATTCCTTACAAATTGTAAGGAGGCTTACCGGCTACCGTTTACTGTTCACTCGTTGTGGAGCATGAAATGTCTCTCGCAAAACAAATCCCCAATCATTATGATGTCATCGTCCTCGGTGTGGGCGGCATGGGTAGCGCGGCAACCTATTATTTAGCCAAGCGCGGGCGGCGTGTGCTGGGCTTAGAGCGCTTTGATATTCCGCACCTTGAAGGTTCTTCGCACGGCTACACGCGTATCATCCGCTTGGCCTACTACGAACACCCATCCTATGTGAATTTGCTTAAGCGCTCCTATGAATTATGGCGCGAGATTCAGCGTGAAGTCAACGAGCAGTTGTTGTACATCACCGGCTCAATTGACGCCGGGCCAGAAACCGAGTGGGTGTTTAAGGGCGCGTGGCGCTCGGCGCGTGAGTATGACTTGGAACATCAGGTGCTCACCGGCGCGGAAGTGCGGCGGCGCTTTCCGGGCTATCATTTGCCGCCCAACACCATGGCCCTGCTTCAGCCGGAGGGCGGCTTTTTGGCGCCAGAGCGGTGCATTGTAAATTACGTGATGGCCGCGCAGGCGTTAGGCGCGGAGATTCATGCCCGTGAGCAAGTATTGGGCTGGGAGCCATACTACGGCGGCGTAAAAGTCACCACCAATCATGATGTGTACCATGCAGATAAATTAGTGGTGACGGCGGGCGCATGGGCGGGGTACTTCATCCCAGAACTACGCGGCCTTTCCATCCCCGAGCGGCAAGTATTAGCGTGGCTTCAGCCCACCAAGCCGGAGTATTTTCACCGTGACCGTTTCCCGGTGTTCAATTTGTTGGTAGAAGAGGGCCGTTATTACGGCTTCCCGCAATTTTCGGTGCCGGGCTTTAAGTTTGGCCGCTACCACCACTTTGAAGAAATTGTGGACCCGGATGATTGGAACCGCGAGCCAACAGACGCCGATGAGCAAATTTTGCGTGAGTTCGCGGCCCGCTACTTCCCCGATGCGTGCGGCCCAACCATGATGCTCAAATCGTGCATGTTCACCAACACGCCGGATAAACATTTCATCCTGGACTTACACCCTGAGTTTCCGCAGGTGGTCATGGCCTCGCCCTGCTCTGGCCACGGCTTTAAGTTTGCCAGCGTAGTGGGTGAGATTGTGGCCGATTTGGCCGAGATTGGGCAAACACGGCATGATTTAACCCTCTTCCGTTTAGCGCGGTTCACAGACCCCAATTACCGTTTGATTCACAACATTGAGCCGGTGCAAAGCGGGCACGGGCATGGCGTTACGGCGCATCACCCTGCCACCGCCGCGCCGCATCCATTGGCCGCCGAACGGCGCATGGGCATGGAAGGCGCATGGCGGCGTGAATCAGCTATTGAGGATATTGGCCCGTTCTGGTCTCCCAAACGTGATCCGTATCAACCGGAGTGGATGCAAACCCAACCGCGGCCTATGGTGCGGCCATAGAGCTGGCGCAAACGATGACTTACGAACGAGCGCTGATTGTAAACCTTAGTGCGCATCGCATCTTCACACCATGAGGCCGCTTCTGACTCTCACGGGCGAAAATGATAGAATTTCCAGCAATTATTTTGCTTGGACTATCATTCATCATGCCGCAACTCTCGCTCACTTCACCCCGCGCCCAACAACTCGCCCTGTGGGGCGGCATCGCCTTCAGCGCCGCCTTTACTGCCATCATCGCCTTCGCCGATACGTGGTTGGCGCGCTTTGTGCTTCCGCCCGATCAGGGCTTCAGTTGGTATTACTGGCAATTGGCCGAGCCAACCGTGTGGACGCGGCTGACGGTGTGGGGTCTTTACACCGCTCATCAAGTGATATTTTGGGGCTTGATTTACTATGCACAGACACGCCCTCACAAATATACTTTGGGCTTGCATCCCATCAACATGATTGCGCTGGGCGTCAATGCTTTCTTTATTTTCGCCCACTTCGTGCAAACGCATATAACCTACGATGGCTTGGCGCAAGACACCAGCATTTGGAGTTCGCAGTGGTCAGTCATCATCATGCTAGTGTGGATTTTGCTCATGGAGAACAACCGACGTGGGATGTTCTTTGGCAAAAAGCTGCCCATTGCCCGCGATATTGTTCAATTTGCCCGCAAATATCACGGCTACGTGTTCGCGTGGGCCGTCACGTACACTTTCTGGTTCCACCCCACCGTCAGCACGCCCGGGCATCTCAGCGGCTTCTTTTACATGTTCTTGCTCATGCTTCAGGGCAGTTTGTTTTTTACCCGCATCCACACCAACAAATGGTGGATGGTAACGCAAGAACTTACCGTGCTAGTTCACGGTGCGATGGTGGCCTACTTCCAAGCCGAAAATTTGTGGCAGATGTTCGCTTTTGGCTTCGGCGGCATATTCGTAATTACACAGATGCACGGGCTGGGGCTTTCGCTGAAAGCGCGCGCAGGCATTTTAGCTGTGTATGCTGGATTGGCTGTGTTAGCCTATCAGCCTATCCTCACGCAAATCTGGCGCATCAGTCTGATTCCGTTCATCGAATATCTTTCCGTGATTGTGCTGGCCTTGCTAATTGGCGGCGGCTTGTGGGCGGCCAAACGCCTGCGCTCTACCCCCACCAAAGAAGCCGCTCCGGCGTAACTGCACTTTCAAACCTGTTTAGTTTTTGCCCAGTGTGATGGCGCACGTCTGCCATCTGCTGGGCTTTTTATTTTCCAGTTCCAATGACCACGAAGGCCCAAAGAACGCCAAGTTTCACAAAAGTATTTGAGTGAATTTGGCGCCCTGAGACCAGTATTCACAGGAGAGAACCATGAAAACTCAAACGCAAGTATTAATTGTGGGCGGCGGCATTGTGGGCGCCAGCACGGCTTACCACCTGGTCAAACAAGGCTGGACGGATGTGGTAGTGCTGGATATGGGGCCGCTGTTCAAAAATCTTGGCTCCACCTCGCATGCGCCCGGCCTGATGTTTCAGCATAATAACAGTAAGGCCGCTTGCACGTTGGCCATGTGGAGTGTGCAAACTTACTTAGACGCTGAGCGCGAAGCCAACATTGGCCGCACGGTGTTTCAAACCGGCAGTTTAGAAATTGCCCACAGCCAGGCCCGTTACACAGAACTCAAGCGCAAAATCGGCAATGCGTATGCTTGGGGTTTAGAAGCGCACCTGATTGGCCCGCAGGAAATTCAGAAGCTGGTGCCAATCATGAAGGTGGATGATTTATATGGCGCGTTTTATGTGCCAACCGATTGTGATGTGCGTGGCGTGAAAGTGGTGGAATCTTTGGCGCAGATTGCAAAAGCGGGCGGCGCGGAGTTTTACGCCAACACACCCGTCACGGGTTTTGAGCGGCGGAACGGCCATGTGAGCGCCGTGCTGACGGAGGCAGGCCGCATTGAAGCCGAACACATTGTGATTGCCGCCGGGCTGTGGGGGCCGGTGGTGGGGCAAATGCTCGGCATCAACTTGCCCATGACGCCGTGCCAACATCTGTACATCAAAACTGCGCCACTGAGCGAACTGGCGGGTGAAACGGAAGAAGTGCGCCACCCCATCATCCGAGACCAAGACCGTGATATGTATTACCGCCAGCATGGCGAGGGCTACGGCTACGGCTCTTATGCGCATGACCCATTAATTGTGTTAGCCCACAACTTACGCAAGGATGAGCGCCCCGCCCTTTACCCGGCTAATGAAGAGCATGTAGAAGTGGCGCACCGGTACGCCAGCGAGCGCATTCCGGCTATTGGTAAAGTGGGCACGGTGGAGACTTTCAACGGCTGTTTCTCCTTCAGCACAGATGGCAACACCATTTTTGGCATACACCCTAACGCGCGCAATGTGGTGTTTGCGGAAGGAGTGTGGGTGACGCACGCCGGCGGCACGGCGAAAGCGGTTGCCAATCTTTTAGTACACGGCGAGCCGGGCCTTGATTTGCGCGAGTTAGACGTGAACCGCTTCCAGCCCCACACGGGCAGTCAGGCGTATCTCAAAGCGCGCGCCGAACGGCAGTATATTGAAGTGTATGACATCATCCACCCGCTCCAATCTATGGAAGCGCCCCGCCCCCTGCGCACCGCGCCGTATCATCAACGCCTGAAGGAACTGGGCGCGATGTTTGTGGAAAGCGGCGGCTGGGAACGCCCGCTGTGGTTTAGCGCCAATGAAAAACTTTTATACAACAGCCCCATAGATTGGCCGGTGCGTTCTGGCTGGGCGGCGCGCTACTGGTCACCCATCATCGGCGCAGAACACTTGGCAGTGCGCGCCCGCGTGGGCCTGTTTGATCTCAGCAACTTCTTCAAAATTGAAGTGAGCGGCCCGAGCGCGCTGGCCTTCTTGCAAAAGATGACGGCTAACAACGTGGATACGGCCATTGGCCGCTCCACGTACACCGCCATGCTCACAGCCAGCGGCGGCATTAAGTGTGATTTGACGGTGACGCGCTTGGCCGAGGATAAATTCTGGGTGCTCACGGGCGGCGGCACCGGGCCAATGGATCTGGCCTGGCTCAAGTTAAACGCGCCCAGCGATGGTTCCGTGCGCATCGAAAATGTTTCCTCTGCCTGGACGACGGTGGGCTTGTGGGGGCCGCGCGCGCGCGAGGTGGTGCAAAGCGTCAGCCATAATGATTGGTCAAACACGGCTTTTCCGTACTTGCAGTGGCGGGAGATGTTTGTAGGCCATGTGCCCGTCAGCGCCCTGCGCGTTTCGTATGCAGGAGAGCTAGGCTGGGAAATTTACACACCCACCGAGTATGGCTTGGCGTTGTGGGATACGTTGTGGGAGGCGGGCCAGCCGCACGGCTTGGTGGCGGCAGGGGCCGGCGCATTTGATTCCTTGCGGCTCGAGAAAGGTTACCGCGCATGGGGTTCTGATATTCACACGGAATACAACCCGTATGAAGCCGGCTTAGGCTTTGCCGTGCGGCTGAAGAAACCGGCGGAGTTTTTGGGCAAAGCGGCATTAGAAAAGGCCAAGGCCGAAGGCGTCCAACGCAAACTGGTGGCCATGGTGTTTGATGATCCCAAAGTAGCCATTCTGGGCAAAGAGCCGATTTTTGCGCCGGGCGGTCGGCAAGCCATCGGCTACGTCAGTAGCGCCAACTATGGCTATTCGGTGCGCAAAAGTTTTGCCTATGGTTACCTGCCCAACTCACATGCCGTTGAAGGCGCTAAGGTAGAAATCTACTACTTCGGAGAACGCTACCCGGCCACGGTGATGAAAGAGCCGTTGTTTGACCCGGAGAACACGCGCTTGAAGGCGTAACGCAAACCGGACGGGCTTCTAGAATAACCCGTCCGGTTTTTTTTTGGAAATGTATCACGGCCACATCACCGGTTAGCGGCGAATCAACGGTAAGAATGAATCAATCTTTGGCCAGAACACCAAATTGGAGATGGGTGAGACAAAGCCGGCGCTATCAAAGGCACGGATCAGGAAGTAGCGATGCTCACCGTTGGCCCACGGAACCGTGACCGATAATTGCTGACTGTTACCCGCCCCGGCTGGGGTGATGTTGGCGTTCAGCACCATCATGCTATCCCAGGCCACGGCGTTCGCGCCGTTGCCCGTATAGCGCAGTTCATAGCGGGCAGTGGAGGTGGCCTGCCCCACCAAACCCGGCACCGTCCATTGCAAGGTGATAGTGGCTGAGTTGGTAGTGGTGGCGACGTTTGTGATGCGTAAGTTGGTAACGGGTAATGGGCCGGGGAACTCAAATGCGCCAATATCCACGCCTAAGTTCCGGGGCCGCGTAACGCCATCAAAATCTGTAGTGGGTGCGCCAGAACTGTAGCCTTTATCAATCATGGGGCTGTTGCTTTGTAAACGAAAATTGGTGCTGGAGACGAACGACGGCGCAACACCTGTTACATTATTAGTGCCGCTGGCGGCGGTGGCGGTGTTGTACCAGCCGTTGTGGCTAAAGGTGGCTGTGCCATTATCCCCCCGCATGATTTTGCCCACGTTGGCAAAAATATTATTCCGCACTACCAAGTCTGGTATTGGTTTACCAATAAACAACACGTGTTTTTCCGAATTGAGATTGGCAAACGTATTATTCATCACCGTGATAGACGAGCCATTAGCAATATGGAGGCCGATGTTATCCCACACGCTATTGTTAGTGGCCAGATCGTGAATCACATTGTTCACCAAGCGGTGCCCACTGCCTGCGCCAATCACAATACCCGTCACGCTATCGTAAATCTCGTTGCTATCCACCAGCACGTTTTGCGCGCTGAGGTGAATCAGCATGGCTTCACCGATGCCGCCGCCCGTGCCGCCACAACTGGGCGTGCTCACCCGAAAGCCGTACATCTTGTTGCGGCGCACAACAGTCTGCTCTGCGCCCCCCATCTTAATATCCAGCGCATTTTCAGAACAGCCGCCCAATGTAGTGTAAAGGGTGTTCCCCTCAATTAACGTGCCCGAGACGGCGTATTCATCCCAAATCAAAATCCCATCACCCGTGCAATCGTAAATTGTGCTGTTGCGCACCGTATGAAACTTGCCCTTATGAATGGAGATACAGTTCGTATCATCGTTGGCCGGGCCTTTAAAATCATGGATTTTGCAATTTTCAAGGGTGTTGCCCTGCCCACCGTCAATGACAACGCCCGCTTCTGTGCCGTTGTAGGCTTCGCAATTCTTCACAGTTGTAAAGCTTGTGTCCTTAAACCGAATGGCTTGGCTGGTGCGCCACTGCCGGTCAAAAATAAAGCCATCCCACACCCAATAGCTTACATTGCGGAACTCCAGCACATTTTGGTTGCCGGTTTGCAGAATCACCTTCTCGCCGGGATAGGCTTGCACCGTAATGGGCGCGCCCGCCACGCCGCTGTTAAATTGCTTGGTCGAGTCAATACTAATTTCAGATGAGCTGTAATACACACGCCCCGCTCCGCTGGTGTTACCGCGCACGCATAACACATTGCCGGCTACCAACTGCGCAAGATAACTTGCCTTAATTTCATTCCAGGGCGCGCCCGCCGAGCCGTTGCCGCCGGCTGGGCTATTACTATCCAAATAATGTGTACAGTCTAGCGCCGCCGTTGGCTCCACGGCCGTCTGGGCGCGGGCGAGCACTGGCCCGCCGGACGCTATTAACGCCAGTGCTACTACCAAGCGGCCTAAATGCTTCAACATAGCTAAATCTGCCTCCCACGAGGAATATAGCAAATACACACCCGCGGCCAACGGCAATTTTGCGTAAATAGCGCGTGAAAATTATGGGGAGAAAAAAGTAGCCCGCTTGTTCGCAGGCTACTTGGCATAAAGCCGCTAAAGTGGGATTTACCAGCAGATGCCTTCATACTGTGCGGCGGGCTGGCCGGCGCCGTTTACAAGCCGCACTAAATCAATAATGGTTTGATGCGGTTGAGTGGTGTGCAGGGCTTCTTTGAATTCCGGCGCGCTGTTGCCTATCAAGATGACTTCACTTTCCGCAATCACATCTGCCAACGAACTGCGCATTAACTGCGCCAAGTGTGGAATTTCTTTTTCAATGTATGCGCGGTTTGCGCCGTGCAAACGGGCCAGTGAGACATTTTTATCATAGATGCGTACTTCATAACCTTTGCCCAACAAACGTTCAATCAGTTCTACGAGCGGGCTTTCCCGTAAGTCATCCGTACCCGCCTTAAAGCTCAGGCCCAACAGGCCCACCTTCTTTTTGCCCGTGCGCTTTACCAATTCCAGCCCGCGCCGAATTTGCATTTCATTGCTGGGTAAAACGGCTTCCAGAACGGGCACGCTCAAATCGTGCCGATGGGCATGATATAACAGCGCGCGCAAATCTTTGGGCAGGCAAGAGCCGCCAAAAGCAAAACCCGGCTTGAGATAGTACGGCGATAGGTTGAGTTTGGTATCTAAACAGAACAACTCCATCACCTGATGGCTATCAATCCCGCTTTCTTTGCAGATGTTGCCGATTTCATTGGCAAAAGCCACCTTAAGCGCGTGAAAGGCATTGCTGGAATACTTCACCATCTCAGCTACCCGCAAGGGCACAATCTTCAGCGGCGCTTCAATCGTTTCATACAAACCGGCGGCTATTTCCGCGCCGCGCGCATCAAGTTGCCCAATGACGGTAAAGGGCGGGTGATGAAAATCCTTGACGGCGGTGCTCTCCCGCAAAAATTCGGGGTTGAACACTACGCTGAAATCTGCGCCCGCTTTCTTGCCGGCGGCGCGCTCCAAAATCGGGATGAGGCGTTCCTGCGTGGTGCCGGGCAGAATGGTGCTCCGCAAAACCACCACATGGGGCGCCTGCTTCTTTGCCAACGCTTCGCCAATTTCCTGGCATACCCGTTCCACATATGTCAGGCTGAGGTTGCCATTCTCACTGCTTGGCGTTCCCACACACACCATTGAAAGTTCCGTAGCCTGCACCGCTTCAGCGACGTTGGTGGTGGCCCGCAAAAGGCCGGAGCGCACGGCGGTAGCCATCAGTTCATCGAGGCCGGCTTCAATCACCGGGCTTCGGCCTTCGTTGATGGAGGCTACTTTGGCTTCGGCCACATCCACGCCGATGACGGTGTGGCCTAAAGACGCAAAGCAACCGGCAGAAACAGAGCCGACGTAACCTAAACCAAAAATGCTAATTTTCATCCGAATACCCTCAACTGCTGAATGATGATGTTTGAAGCGCGACGCGGCCGGCCAAGCGCCCGATCAATGTGAGATACTCGGCGCGTTGCTTCTTCCAGTTGTAGCGTTCATTGAATTTCTGAATCTGCCGTTTGAGTTCAGCGCGGCGGCCGCCCTCCTGCCCCAACCGAATAATGGCGGCGCTTAATGCGGCCACATCGTTCGCTTCAAATACTTCGAGCATTTCCGGGGTGAAGTAGGCGTCAATCACGGGCGTGCGCACCGCAATGGCGGGCAGTTCCATGGCGGCGTATTCCATGAGTTTGGTAGGCAAAATGCCATCGGTGAACGGGTCACGCCGGTAAGGCACTAGGCCCACATCCGCCGCCGCAATCAGTTTGGGCAACTCTTCCATCGGCAAGAGCCGGGTGCTAAATGTGACGATATCGTGCAGGTTCAGTTCGGCGGCCAGCTTTTCCAATTCGGCCAGATATTCCCCCCGCCCATGCACCAGAAGTTTAAGGCCGGGCACAGCGGCGCGCGCTTGCGCCACGGCGCGCAAAGCCAAATCAATACCGTAGCGATAGGTGAGCGTGCCGTGATAAATCAGGTGCAGGCCGGCTGTTTCCCGCGCGGTGGCCGACGGGCGCGGGTAAAAAATTCGGTCGTCGGCCAAATTCATCACCACAGAACATTTCTCGGCAGGCATGCCACGCTGTATCAACGCCTGCCGCCATGGATGCGTAACGGTGATAACGTGGCTAGCAAACCAGCAACTGACGCGCTCCTGAAGCTTGACCAGCCGCACGGCCCAGTTTTCCTCGTTTCCACCAAAGCGCGAGATATAAAACTCCGGCATTAAGTCATGTAAATCCAAAATCACGGGCACACCGGCCAAGCGCGGCACTAAGGCACAGAACACTAAAAAATCCGGCAGGTTGTGAACTTGAACCACTTGCGGGCGCATTTGAAAATACAGCCGCGTGACTTGCCAGAAAGCCAGAAACAGGAAGGCGAGATACTCCCCCAATTGGGCCACCGGGCCGCGTTTTTTATCGCGTCGTACGGGCAAGCGATGGATGGTGACGCTTCCCCAAGTTTCGCGCGGCGGGTCATCTTGGTCCCGCAAACACACTACTTCCACGCGCGCGCCGGCGTTCACCAACGCTTCCACCTGCCGTTGAACGCGCGGTTCTCCTATCGGATAGTAGTTATGCACCACCATAATATGCCGATGGGCCGGTTGAGATGAGACAAGCGGAATGGAATTAACTGGATGGCTGACCATAATTGAATCTTGGATAGGCTAACTGTAAGCCCCAGAGGTGGCTATAGCACTTTTCGCCCACTGCTTAGGATGTGGCTTGAAGGAGGCGGTGGAGTTGCCCAGAAACCGCCTGCCAGTGCGCGCGGCGTTCTGTTTGTAGTTGCGCCATTCCCTTCAATAATTCTGCGCGGCGCGTCAACGCTTCTTGGATGCCGCCCACAATCCCTTCAACCGTGTTCGGCACATGCACCGCGCCGCGGTGAAAGGCGCGCTGAAGCACCGGCCAATTGGAAATGACCAGCGGCTGGCCTAACCACACCGCTTCACAACCGCCGCGTTGGTTGGTGAAATCGCGCGTGGTGAGCACCACCAGCGCATCCACAGCGCGCAGTAAGCCAAAGTATTGCGCATCTGAAAGAAAACCGGTGAACTGTAAATTGGCGGGCGCGGCGCGTAAAAGATTTTCCGGCACGCGGCGTTTATCCCCGGTTATATGGAAGTGAACATCTGGTTGTTGACGGGCGGCTTCCAGCACCAATTCCAGCGGCTCATCCGGCGCGATGGAGCTGATAACGACGACATTGGCGCCGGTTGGCAAGGCGTACGCTTCGCCCATCGGGAAATCCGCCGGCACATCATCTAGCACCAGCGCCTGCCCGCCCCAACGCTCAATCCTCTCCTGCCAGTGTTCGTTGGTAATAAGGTTGAAGGCGGCCCGGCGGGCCATCCACGCGCGCAGAGGGCCAAGCCAAGCCCACGCGCCGGAAAAGGCGGCGGTGTGATGATCAATCACCAACTGCACAGGCCAAAAAAAACCATATAAGAGAACTACTAGCGGCAAGAGCGGCGGTGGGCTTTGGGTAAATACCACCTTTGGCTTGGCCCTGTTAAGTAAGCGCCAGGTTTCTAGCGCCATCAGTGGGTACTTAAAAGGCGCGTATATCGGCGCGCGGTATTGGCCGCGATGAATGAAGTGCAACTGCAGGCCCAAAGCTTCGGCAATTTGCTGGCTCCGGCGGTTATGCGGCGCCCAAGCGATAAATAATCCAGACATACGGGTTAGCTCACCAATAATCCTGACGGAAAGACGGAATGCATTGCGCGGGTAATGAATACGCTGTTAACGCCCGCCATTGAAATAATATAACTCCCAAGCCCCGACCAATAAATTTTTGCCCGTCGGGTCAATCTCAAATGTTTGCACAGAGCGCGTCTGAAATTTTGAATCATCCGCAAACAAGCGCCACGTTTGGCCGCCATCAATGGAACGGATAATGCCTAAGCCCATCCAAGCCCGCGGGTTATGGCCCAAGTACAGTGTTTCGGGGCTGGTGGGATCAAAACGGACATCAGTCACTGTAGCTTGATAACGCTCACGGGCATAGTCACTGAGCGCCAGCCGGGTATTAAGCAACTGCACTTGTGTTTCATCAAAAATATGCTTCCAACTTCGGGCGCCGTCTTGGCTGAGGTAGGCCCCCGCAATGTTTACCCCGGCTAGAATGCGGGAAGGGTCCGTTGGGAAAACGGCTACGGAATAAATTAAGTTACCCGTCGGCAGGCGCGATTCACGCCAGCTCTGACCAGCCGTATCACTCACAAATAGCCCGCCCTGCATGGTGGCTAATACCACCGTTTCGGGCGTGGTGGCCGAAAGCGCCAAATCAGTGGCTCGTTCTGGCGCCGTCAACACCAGTTCCCAGGAGTCACCGCCATTTGTTGTTTTATAGACTCGTCCTTCCCCCGCCAGAATATCCAGCGCCACATACGCCACTTGTTCATTGCTGGCGCTTACGGCAATCGCCCGCGCTACCCAACTAGGTTGATCATCATCAGTGGGGGGTAAGCCATTGACAATTTGTTCCCATCTTTTACCCGCATCGGTGGATTTCAATACTGCGCTGGCCGCCTCCCCACTGGGGCCAATGCCGGTGGCATATACAATCTGCGGGTTGGTTGGCGCCACGGTCAAATCGCCGGCCCCCACACTCTGCTCACGGCCCACACTTTCAAAGCCTTTAGGCAGAGGTTCCCAAGTTGCGCCCCAATTCACGCTTTTATACGGCTCACTGTCCAAAATCCCCAAATAAATGACGGCGGAATTGTTGGGGTCATACGCAATACTTTGGACGGAGATATTGCCCAGCCCTTTAGATTTCACTTCCCACAGTTTCTCGGCCCGGTTGTAGCGGAAAATGCCGCGCCAGGAAGTAGCGTATAACGTGCCATCCGCCGCTTGTTCTAAAGCCCATAAATGCTTAATGTTCTTAAACCAGCCCGGCGGCGTGGGCGGTCTGAGCGGCATTACCGTCCAGCTTTGGCCGCCATTGGTGCTTTGATAAATATTCGGTGTATCCGCTCTGAAGTTACCGGTGATTAGCGTCTGCCCGGTTGGGTCGGTGTGGTCAATCAACACAACCTGATACCCATAGGCGCTCAAATCCAAACCGGTGTTAATGAGCGTAAACGTTTGGCCGCCATCTGCGCTTTTATAAATTCCGCGCGCCGCCTGATATTCAGCCGCAGCGTATTGCGTGTAAAAAACATTCGTGGTGACGTACAGCGCGCCGCTTACAGCGTCAATTGCTATATCACTTATCATCGGCAACGGAATCCGCTCCCGCCAGCTTTCCCAGGTTATGCCGCCGTCAGCACTCACCCAAAGGCCATCGCCAAAAGTCGCCGCGTAAAGTTTCTGTGGGTCACGCGGGTCAGCGCGTAAAGCCCAGATATTTTTATCGTTCAAGCCTAACTGAGTGAAGGTCGCGCCTTCATCGGTGCTACGCCATACTCCACCGCGTTTATCCGGGTTAGGGTCGTTATCATCCCAACCACCCACGTAAATCACATCGCTCAGTTGGTCGCCATCTGCGTCAAACCGCGTCACATCCGCCGCATCAAACGGGATCAGCAAGTTGCGGGTGCTGGGCCACTGCACAATGCCAAAGGCTCGGCCATCGGCCCCCATGCCCTGCGCATAAACCACTTCCCATGTTTGTCCCCCGTCGCGCGTGCGATATAGCTCGCCATTCACCGGCTCATCGGCATAGCTGGGTGATTCCGAGAAGACTTCCGCTAACACATACAACACCTGCGGGTTGAGCGGATCCAACTCGCTATCACTCAGCATCCGATTGCCAATGTTGTTGTTAATGGCCGTCCAAGTTTCACCGCCATTGGTAGTCTTCACAATGCCGCCATTATCTGTGGTCACATACACTACTTGTGAGTTGGTGGGATCAATCGAGATGCTGGTCTGGCCGCCGCCGCCGTTCAAGGTCAGCCGCGTCCAACCGGGGCGCGGCGGCGGCACCGGAGAGGGCGTGGGGAGAGGAAGGGCCGCGCGCACCGTTTCTGCCGCGGGCTCCAGTTGCGCACACGCCGCAATATTCAGGCCAATGAGAACCGTCAGTAAGAATTTGCGCACCATCGTTACTCTCTCGAATGAGCGGTGACTTGTTGAAACAATTCGGCTAGTTGTTGGGCGCTACGCTCAACGTTAAATTCTTTGGCAACGGTTTGCCGCCCAGCTTGGCCCAAACGGCGGGCTAAAGGGGCATCTTCCAAGAGGCGCTGAATAGCGCCGGCCAGTTCCCGCGCCTGACCGGAAGCAACGAGCAAACCATTCACCTGATCCTGTACTAACTCCGGGATGCCAGAGATCGGCGTGGAAATTACCGGGCGCTCAAAGGCCATCGCTTCCATCAATGCCACCGGAATACCATCTTGGTCATGGTCTTGCGCTACCACACACGGCAGAGCAAAGACCGCCGCGTGTTGCATAAGCGCGCGCACCCGCTCTTGGGGTTGAGGGCCGGTCAGTTGCACACACTCGGCCACACCATGGTGTTGGATCAGCTCACGCAAACGGGCTTCCTGCGGGCCGCCGCCCACGATTTGGCACTCAAAACTCACGCCTTGCTCCTTCAGCCACCGGCACGCTTCAATCAGAATATGAAAACCTTTTTTCTCCACCAAACGCCCCACACCCAAAATCAATGGCCGGCCCGTGTTGGCAATCTGGCCATTAGGGCTGAATTGGCTGAACGCCAACCCGCAGTGAATGACGTGCAAACGTTCAGCGGCGGAGGTCTCCCGGTCAAGGCTGAGTAAGTAACGCCGGTTAAATTCCGAAATGGGCGTAACAAAAGCGGCCTGCCGCACCTTCTCACGCAAAAGCACCGGATTGACAAAAATATCGTTGGCGTGCGCGGCAAAGCTGAAAGTGCGGCCGGTAAGCCGCGCGGCTACCAAGGCCACCGTAGCGGCGTTTAGGGCAAAATCGGCGTGAATGTGCTGAGCGCCGCTCCGCTCCACTTCCGCCGCCGCACACACCGCATACACAAAATGCCCCAGCGAACGCACGCGGTTAGCCAGACCTTCACGATTGAAGAGGATAAGTTGCGCCAGCGCGCCCCAGTAACGGGCGGGGCGAGTAAACAAATAACGCGCATGATGGCCGAGCAACTGCCAATAGTTGAGCGGGAAGATGTAAAACGTCTCGTCTACCAAACCTTGCGCCTCGGCGGAGAGCGTTTTCGGGTTAGGCCGCCAGGTGGAAATAGACCGGATGTGAAGACCGAGACGCCGCAAGGCTAAAACTTCCCGGTAAACAAAAGTGGTGGTGAGGCTGGGGAACCGCTGGGAAATGTAGGCAATGCGCGTCATAGTTAGCCACGCTCCCAATTATTTTGTTCGGCGTTCAACTCCACACCGTAGCCCTGCCATTCACCGCCCTGCGGAATAGCCGCGCGCCACAGTTCACCATCCGCCAGCGTACGCCAGTAGGCCAGTGGTGCGTTGAGGGTGCAATCGCCTATAGAAAAATGCCGCTCCCCGTTAGCGCCTAATACGATCGTATCTTGCCAAGCGTCATACGCCACCTGCAAGCCAAACTGCGGTGACTTAAGCGGCAGGCGTTCCAGCCGCAGATGGGTGTGCGCCGAAGCCACGCCCGCGCACAACACAGTAATAAACTCCACCGGCGCGGAAGCGGCTGATAACCGATAGCGCACCACCGGCGCGGCCTGTTTCTCACCTGAATAACGAGAAATCCAGCCCTGAATGGGCTCAGTCTCACCTTCCACAAGGCTCACCTGGGTATGCGGTGGTGTGAGGGCATTGATAAGCAGGCCTACATCATCGGGATGATGCACGCGCACAAACTGCTCACTGACGATAATGGGTTGCGCGTCCGGCATGAGGTGAAAGTTCAAATCAAAGGTGTGCGTCCCCTGCCCGGTCAACCGGTCAATCACTATCACATAATCCGGCTTAATGAAGAACAATTGCCGCTGATGTAAAACGGGTCGCCCTAGTCGTGTGTAACCATCATGCTCCCCGGCCACTACATCAAGCATGGGGTGCGTGAGCCATTGCCGGAGGGTGGCGCGGGCCGGGCGCAAAACACGCCAGCCATCCAACAGTTGCGTTTGGTCTTGCCCATCCACCTGCACGGTATTATGCGCGGCGGTGCCCCTGAAAAAGCGCCGCCAATTTTTGCCCAGGTGATAGCTGTAAACACCCGCATCCACCAGTAGATTGCGGCCTCGGGCGAAAAACTCAAAACTCAGCGCATCGGCATGGCCATGGCCGGGCGCGCGCGCATAACCAAACGGGCCACAATCAAAACCCACATATGCCCCGTGGTTAGAATGCATAAAAAAGTAGCCGCTCTGCGGAAAAGCTTGCGAAGCGGCGGGTTCGCCGGCAGGCTCGGTGTAGCCCAGCCATACATTCGCTTCGGTTGGCCCAAGCGGCTCATAGCGCGCGTAACTATCCTCCAGCGCCGAATCACCCCATAACGGCATTTCTCCATTAGGCTTACGGGAAGCGCGTTCAAACGCCAGCATCGTTTCTAGCCGTCCTTGCGCCTCAACCGGCACAGTGATTTGATGAAGCTTGAGCAGTTGCGTCATCTCCAGCAACTCACTGGTAATGATGCGATGGTACATCGTGGATTGTTCGGCGTGCACGCCATCGGGCCGCACTTGGCGGCCCACCTCACGCCACAGCAGGCGCAACCCCAGCATTCGCCAACTCTTGGCCGCCCGCAGTTCTGGGAAGAGCAAACTGCCAAAGGCCAACGCCTTGGCCTGCAAAAGCAGATGATTATTGGGCGAGGAGAATTCCAGGTTGGTGGCCATAAAGCGCAAATGCCACCATAGGCCGCGCACCAATTCCAACAAGGCTTCATCCTCCAACACCGCGCGAAAGTGGAAGAAGGCCCACGTCCATACATTGATGCGGAAGGCCACTTCCAACGGCGCCTGCCAATTGGGCGCGCCCACGCCCGGCGGAAATTGCCGCATCCAATCCAACAGCAAGCGCCGGAAAGCCGTTACATATTTTTCATGACCGCTGTAAGCCCACGCGCGACCCAACGTCACAAAAAATGCATGGCGGTTTAGCTCCCACATCCAATCGGTGTTGCCATCCGGTTTATGCAACCAATGAATGGCGCTATCAAAAGTAATGGGCGGCTGGCCGCGAAATCGAAAAGTGTTATTAAGAATTTCATCCGCGTTGGCGAGGGTTTGTACGCGGGCGGCTGGGTCTACCCGCGCCACCAGCTCCGGCAAACCGGCGGCAGTAAAAAAGAATGGCGGCGTCTCGCGCTCACGCAGATGCTTGGCCACCCTACTTAATCCGCCGCGCACTTGCACTTCTCGCAAGAAGGCGGACTGTGTTAGACGTTCCGCCTGCCAAGCGCCGCTGGCTTTTTGCGCCGTGCGTGTGGCATAAGCCCAGCCCAAGTTAAATACATGCTCAGGGCCTTTGCTCAAAATGGCTTGCGCGCGTTGCAGAACGGTCGTCATGCCGGCTTCACTTTCGCCTCGCGCACAAGTTGTTCATACACCGCCCGCGTCTTGGCGGCTACCACACTCACTCTAAAGCGCTTCTCGGCTTCGGCCCGCCCTGCCTGCCCCATTTGTTTACCGCGCATGGGGTTTTGCAGAATCTGCGCCAATGCTTCTGCCAGCGCCGGACGATCATCATAGTCTACCAACAAGCCCGTGCGTCCATCCGCCACTAAATCTGGGATGCCGCCCACCCGTGTGGCCACTACCGGTTTTCCTGCCGCCATAGCTTGCTGAATGATAGTGGGCGCCGTTTCCTGCCGAGAGGGCAACGCCAAAACAGCGCAACGGCTCAGCGCCTCGGCCACGCCGCGCTCACCCACCAAACCGGCAAACGTTACGCGTTCTTCCAAGCCGCTTTGCTTCACCAATCTTCGCAGGTGCTCGCCAAAGGCGGCCACCCGTGGTTGGCCCAGCAAAATCAAGTGCGCCGATGGCACACGCTCGCGCAGTAGGGCGAGCGCTTCAATGACGTGCGATACCGATTTGCGCTCTTCCAGGTAACCGGCAAATAAAATCTGGCCGGGCTGGGTGCAATCCGGCGCTTCAAAGAACAAATGATTGGTGGGGTTTTCGATGAAATGGACTTGCCCGCGCACATCCGCGCCAAACTCGCGTATGACATATGGGCTAATGGCAGTGAGGTGCCGCGCGGCGCGCACGCTCTGGCGCTCGTTGTGACGAATGAGGGGTTGGCGCACGGCCTGCGTAAACCAGCTTGCGCCCGGCGTAGGCTCGCGGTGGCGGATGCCGTGCGGCGTGAGCACATACGGCCTGCCACTGCGGTGCGCCACTTCGCCATAAGTCCCGGCAATGTGGGCATGAATCACATCTGGCCGTATGGCCGCCAGCTCTCGCCCCAATTTGAGTTTGTTGATGAGATGTAAGGTAATGTTGGCGAAGCGATAAACTGGGCGCAAGTAGTGGGCCGTTACACCTGCCACGCGGCGCACCTGCCGTTCTGGCACATCCCGCCGCAGAGTCACCACATGCACATCTAAATCTTCAGCTTTGGCCAGTTCCCCTGCCAAGCTATGTAGAACGTACTCCACCCCGCCGGAGATACGCTCGGGCGTGAGGGGATAATCACCAAGTAGGGCAATACGGAGCATAGTAACTTACGCGGCCAACAATACGGCGCCATAGGGCGGAAAGATGTTAATTTGACTCAGCTAGTTCAGACTGCGCCCGAGGTTTCCGCAAGAAAAAATCATGTGAGCCGAGGACGGCGCCAGCTAAAATAAACAACAGCATGTGTGGAAAATCGCGATTCATCACCACTGTGTACAAACTCACCAAGTAGGCCGCAATTACTCCCAGTAAAATCGCAAAGAGTTCTACGCTGACAAACATCCCAACAAAACGCCAGCGGATAAGGCGATAGATTTGGCCCAGCATCGCCACAAATACCAACAAAAAGGGGATCAGCGCCACCAGACCGCCTTCCACCAGTAAGGCCAGATAATGGCTTTCCAGCAAACGCACAGAGGGAACCTGGCCGCGCCCATGCCCCACAATCGGCGACTCTTGCCAGGCGGCCACAGCCACATCCCAAATTTCAGTGCGGCCATTGAGCGAGTCCACTTTTTGGTTAACACGCTCTTGCACTACGGCGCTACCGGAAACTTCCTCAGAGTACAAAGTTGTTAACCCACCCGCCACCAGCATCAGCACCACCAAAATACGGCGGAAGCGCGGGAAGAAGAACTGAATAACAATAAAGCTCACCAGCGTTGCAATCCAAGCCGTGCGTTTATAGGTGTAAAACAGCGCCACCAACGTGATGGCCAGAATCGCACCAGCCGCCAGCTTGCGGCCTAACGTGGGAGATTTAATGAGCAAGTAAAAATCTACCGGAATGGCGATAGAAAAGACTAGGCCAAAGACGTGAGGGGAGTCCAACAATCCCCGCATCACGCGCAAGTTATCGGAGTATTGGGTGATTTGAAAGCCCGAGTTTTCAGGCGCCCATAAAATAATGCCGGTTGTTTGAGTGAAAATGCCGTAGAGGCCATTGTAAGCCCCAATAATGGCAACGGCCCACAGGACTTGTTGGAGGTGACGCGTTTCGGTGACCAGATGTTTGGCGATGTAGTACATCATATACGGCATCAAGTACCAATCCAACAGCAATTGCAAACTGCTGACCAGATTTCTACCCCGCACTGCGGCAAGGGCAAGGGCCGCGCCGGCCAATAGCATCGCAAAATCTACCGAGGTAAAGCTCAACTTAATCTTGCCGGTCATGCCTCGGGCAAACGTCAACATGAATAACAACGCCACCACAGCCCGAAGTACGGTAATGTCCGGCACGCCTTCCTGGGGAGGGCGAATGTTGAGGTAGAAAAAATTGGCAAAAGGGTGGAGGGCCAACGTCAACAATAAGCCGGGCAATGGAAAACGTAAGGTGAATGCGGTAAGCGCCGCCACAAATATCCCAGCGACTGCCAAATCAAACCAGGAGGTGGTTAATACGGCGGCGAGCCCCAACCCAACAGCCAAAGCCCCTCCCAAGGTTAAGACAATTGCCCACTTATTAGGTTGGGTAGCAGGGGAAGAAGGGGAAGAAGTTACAGCGCTCATAATTTATCCATTCACACCGAAAGGCCTTCCGCAGTTGAAAACGGCCTGGCCGCTCCAGACTTGGCTTGTAAAAGCCCATCGTAAACTTTTTGAACTCGCTCAACATGCACAGCCAGCGTAAACCGTTCTTCCACTGTTTGGCGCGCGGCTTGGCCAATACGCCGGGCCAAGGTTGGCTCGCTCAGCATTTTCACCATCGCTTGCGCCATCGCCGGCGCGTCTTTCGCAGGAATAAGCCAACCATTTACCTCATGCTCGATAATATCCAGCACACCGCCTGCGGCTGTAGCGATGACTGGCCGTTCGGCGGCCATGGCTTCAATCACGACCCGCCCAAACGGCTCTGGCTCGGAAGAAGCGAGAACCATAACGTCTAGCGCCGCCAGCAAACGTGGCACATCACTGCGGAAACCAGTAAAACACACCTCGTTTTGTAAGCCTAGCGTCTCGGTGAGCGTCAACAATTTTTGGTAGTAGGCCGCATTTTCCGCTGTGTGTTCTGGCTCACCGATAATAAGACCCCGAAGCGAGGGTATGGTTTGCTTTGCTTGCGCCAGCGCTTGCAAAAAATATTCGTGTCCCTTCCACCAATCCAGGCGGCCCACAATGCCCACGAGGGGCGTTTCAGCGGGCCAACCAAATTCCCGCCTAACTTCAGCCGCCGGTGCGGGGGAGCAGGCATACTGGGCCACTTCCAGTGCGTTATGAATGATTTGACCGTGGGCGGCCGATATTCCGGCGCGCTGGCTGTGTTGTTCCACCGCGCGGGAGATGTAAATAAACCGACCAACCAAAGACCGAAACAAAAGATCAAACCAGCCAAGGTGCTCAAAGCTCCGCACATGACACACCATCGGTTTACGCATGAGCCAAGCCGCTATGGCAATGGGTTTGCTGGGCCGAAGGCCATTATTAAAGTGCACCAGCGCTGGCTGAGTTTGGCGGATTAAGCGCATGGTTGGCGCAATCAACGGCGCATCATCTTTTAAGAATTTGTAGGCGCTTTTGAAAAAGCGATAGGCCTCACTGGCCCACCGCCCAAAGCGGGCTTCTAACCACCCCGCCCAATTACGCTTCGGGCGAGATGAGTGCATCGCTTCCCTACCGTCGGCTTTGGCGGCGAAATGGTTCCCTAAAACTTCCAGAGGAATCTGGGCCGCCTTTAGCTGGTCAGCAATATGCGCCTGCTCCAGCGCATAGAACGCTACAACAGGCGCATAGCGATGACGATCCAAGCCTTTAGCAAGATGATAGAGACTGAACGCTGAACCACCCCGCGCCGTGCGAGCCAGAAAGAGCACCCGTGGCACAGTCATCGTTGATCATCACCTGGCGCTGATAAACACGCTTAATCCTTGCCTGCTTCCCAGGAGGTTTGCAAGGTGACGGGCGGCGCTGGGGCCTCGGCGCTCACTTCTTTAGCTACTGACTTATGCGCTTTGCGGCTCATTTCCACGCCCTCCAAAATAAAGGCGAGGACAATACCAACCACCAGACTTGCCAATGCGCCTATCAGCAACAGCCGCACATCCAAATTGCTCAAGGGTGATTGTGGCGCTTGCGCGGGGATAATCCGAATAAAGCGGGCGCTCAAAATCTCTTGCTCTTTTAATTCCACTTCCGCTTGTTTAGCTAGTAAGACTTTATAGGTCTCACCAATCCGATTGACTTCTGCTTGTAAGACTTCGTACTCGGCGTTCAACTGAACCCGTTTCTGCAAAGTTGCCTCGTGCCGGGCAATGATCAAATCATATTTTGCCGCCACATCGGTGCGGCCAGTGGCCAGAGCCTCATCGCGAGCCGATTGGGCATTAACCAGCAAGCGTTCCGGCAGATCTAAAATTCCGTTGAACGAACCTATCTTATTTTCCACTTGGAATTTCACCAGAGCATCTTTGGCAGTTTGCCATTCTATCCGCCGGTCTTCCAGTTGTTGCTCAATAACTTCTTTATTTGCGGTAAAACTTCCGGCGCTCAAGGTAGCGAAATAATTGGAGGCGGTTTCTAAAAGCGTATTGGCAATGTCCGCGGCTTGTTGCGGGTCGTCCGCCACAATGCGGAGAGACACAAAATCGCTGGCGGTATCAATTTCCACAATGAGGGATTCAACCAAATCAGCCGGATCCATGTTGAGCCCCAATTTGCTGATCACCTCACCGGCCACATATTCGCTCTGAAGCACAGCCAGAAAATTGTTGCGGGTAAAGGTCAGCTCATCCCGGCTGGTGCCTACCCGATATTCGTTCACCAACGAGACCTCGTTGGGCAGGGGGGCGGTCACTTGAAATTGAGCGGTAGACCGATACTGAGGGCGCGCCAGAAAACCGCTAAGCGCAATTGCGCCCACCGTAACACCCACCACTACACCAATCACCCACAAACGTTTGCGGATGATTTCAAAATAAGTCAACAGTTCTTGAACATTCATTGTGTCGTGCCTCCCGCCTACCAGGTGTGCTTGAGCTTCAACAACTTGGTGGGGAAAATTGGTTGAGATACCAGCGTCACTCCTATTGGTTATGGGTTCCTAAAAGGAGTAGCGGTCATTCTGTTATCTCTTGGTTTATCTGCTTTAGCAATGATAATCCTTCATCTAGATCCAACAATAGGCTGAAACTCCCATCTGGTAGATTAAGCCGCTACATGAGTTGAGAGCGAGATTGAGCTTTGTTTTTCGGCTAATTTTGCCTCCCATCTCATTCGCACCAAGCGGGAAATTTGCTCTGCGCGCTGGTCCCAAGTATTGGCGGCGGCGAGTTGGCGGCGCTCACTAACTAAACTGGGTGAGTTTTCGGTAAGAGCCGCCTGTATTTGTGTGGAGTAGGCCTCCACCGAATCTCCTATCCGTACCATGTGCCGAAAGCCATTGAGGGCCGGGATATCCACTGAAACAATCGGTTTTCCCAATGCCAAATATTCATATAACTTGATGGGGTTGATATTGCGAGATTCTTCATTTTGATGGTACGGGATGAGGGCCACATCAAACGCTGAAATATAATAGGGCACTTGCGCCGCCGATTTTTGGCCAAGAAAATGTACGTTGGGTAACTGGCGTAGAGCGGCGAACTGGGCCTCGGCATTCGTCTCCCACACTGAGCCAACCAAAGCAAAAGACCATTCCGGTCTTCGTTGCGCCAGTTGGGCCAACAGTGGCAAATTGAGTCGTCCGCTGATGTGGCCGGAATAGCCCACAATAGGGCGCGGCATACGGGCAATATCTTCCGGCAAAGGCGCATTCGCCCGCCAAGCTTTTTCAAACAGGGTAAAGTCCACACCGTTGGGAACCCAAACGGTATGTGGGTTATGGGGTGATTTAGACTCAAATAGAGCCGGTGAGGTAACAAAGACGATATCGGCCATACGGAGCAACTCTCGCTCGCGCTCACGGATAAAGCGTTGTTTTTCAGGCGTTTGGTGGCCAAAGGCGGCGTACTCATCCACAATGCTATAAATGATGAGGCTCTCACCCATTTGCCCCGTCAACTCTGAATCTTTAGGTTGGTACGTCCAACTGATGAAGTTCTGATTGAACTTAAGCTGACGCATAACGTGTTGCAAAGCTGCGCGGCGTAGCCGACGCATTACCCCATCTAAACCCCGTTTAGCCGGCATACGCGGCGCCCAAACCGGATGCCGGTAAAGCCACAGCCCATCCTGTGCGTGCGTCAGGCGGGGTTGGGTCCACTCCGCTTTGGGCACTTGACCCCGGCGCAGTTTAGCGAGTGGATAGATTTTTGGTTCCACATACAACACCACATTCTCATGCGCCAGCCGAGAGGCGATATGCTGATTGTTGCGCCAGACTTCATTCCAGGCGTTATGGGCAAAAAGCAAAATATGCGCCCCGTGGAGTTGCGGCGCATGCGGCCCCGCGTTTAGGCTCATAAGTGCGTTTCCGCAGAAACCAGCGGCGTTTGAGCCGGGGCGGCCGGTTGATACAGCTGGTACAAGGCCGGAGCCAAGCGCGCCCAATCATATTGCCGGACATGTGTTTCAAGAGCAGTTGATGACCAAACGGTTTGATGAGCTTGCCGTAGGGCGTTGAGCAAAGCGTTGGGGCGGCCCGGCGAATATAAAATCCCGGTAGCCGGCGTAACTAATTCTGAGAGCGCGCCACGCGCGGGGACGATGACGGGGCAACCAAAGGAGTAGGCCAAGAGAATTGAGCCGGAAGTGGTAATTTGCTGATAGGGCAAAACTTCCACATCGGCGGCATTGAAATAGAGTTGTACAGCCTCATCCGGCACAAAACCGGGCTGATAGATAATGTGCGGGTGTTGAGCCAGCGCCGCAAGTTTTGCGCCGTAATCCGCCTGCACGACCTTGCCGACAATTACCAGCCAAGCGGTTTCATCATTCAACTTGGCAAACGCGGCCAGCAAATCTTCTAAACCTTTGTAAGGCGCAATCTGCCCAAAGAATAAGTAGACAAAGGCATTCTCGGGCAATCCCAATTGCTGACGAGCGTTGGCGCGGCTAAGGGTGTTGGGGTACCACCCCAGGTAATTGCCATGCGGCACCACAAAGACCCTATGCGTGCGCCCAAAGAGTGTTTGCACGGCTCGCGCCGTTTCATGGCTATGCACATGAATGGCATCTGCGCGCTGGAAAAGCCAGCCGAGGGCGCGCGCCTCTAACCACGCATAATAGCCATTGAGGTGCCGATGCGCGATGAGATTATGAACCGTGTAAACCACACGAATGCCCAGTGGGCGCGTAAACCAGAGCGCCAACCCAAACAGTAACACCGCCCATGCCGCCCGCACCGGCCGCACCACCCGGTTGTTGCCCAGGTGATAAATCAATTTGCGCCAGCCAGTTGCCTCCGGACCAAACCATTTAGGCGGGCTGATTTGATTTTCCAGCCAATGCAAATGCGCCACCTGGCCTGGGCGGCGCTGACGAAGCACCCAGCCCAGCGTAAAGCGCGGCTTAATCGTCACGGGTTCGGCCCAAACCGTTTGCACCGTCTTCTGAAACAAAGCGATGTAGGGATTAAACTGCGGTTGAACGTTGGCAAACAGAGTAAGCATGTTATTACGAACGAGCGAAGCAAATGAAACTATCCGCTCAAGGTAAGCCGGTTGTTTCGGCGATAATGGGCTCAAGCGCGCCATTTAGTTAGGCCGCCAAACAACCTCCTGGTCAATAAGCCCGAGCCGAGGCTGAGTGAGCCAATGCGCAACTAAGCGGTCACCGTGTGACTTGAGCCATTCGTTTTCCTCCCAACGAGCGGCCACAAACGCTAAAAGCTCCTCGCGTTGTGTGCGAGCAGGTTGGTTCCATAAGCGGTCAATCATCCACACAATGTTGCGTAATTGCCGCCAGCGCATTACGCTGGGTAAATGAGCCACTTCAGTTTCTGTGAGTGAGTTATGGGCCAAATATGCTTTCAGAAACCTTGTGCTCAGGTGCAGGTCTATTTCACTGGTTGCGCGGCTGGCAAACGTGGCTAAGGCGCGCCCTACATCCAGCGCGCGCAAATTCACACACGCATCTCCGAAATCCAAAATCGCCGCCACACCGCTTCCGTTGAATAACACATTTTTCGGCGCAAAATCGGCGTGAATGGCAGAGCGCGGCATCTGGCGAGCGGGCAAGGTGTAAACTTTAGCCACCTGAGTCAATTGCTGTTTTAGCGGCGCGGCCAACTTAAGGAAAAACTCATCTAATTCATCCCGCTGAGGTTGCGCGCGGATATGGGTCTCAAAACGCTCCACTAGGTCTAGGTGCCAATGCACATCGCGCACCAGCCAGTGACCGTCCGGCGTAAAGCCATCCGTCTTCTCACTGGGTGGATTGAAGCCAAGCATCGCTCGGTGAAACTGCGCCAACAACGCGCCGGCCTGCTCCACTCGTTGGGCGCGCTCCGCCGGCCATAACCAAAAATTACTCAGCGCCCAACCCTTCACAAACTCAAATACTGCATAGGTCTTGCCGGTCACTTCTGTGTGTGTCTGCCCGGCCTGGTTGAGGCACAGACGAGGCGCCGGCAAATGATACAGGTGGGCTCGCTGAAGCATGGCATGCTCTGTAATAGCGTGCGGCCACGGCCAGATATAGCGCTTTAGCACCACCCAGCCGGCCGAGGTCTCTAGCACGATATTGGCGCTATTGCCGCCAGTGAGCGCTTGCGGTGTTGATCGCAGGGTAAGCCCATACTGTTTGAGCACGCTCGCTACTTCCTCTAGTGTAAAGCGTGGTGCGGAAGGCAATAGCGCTTGCCGCATACGTCGCAAAAGATAAGTCGGTTTAGGTATTCGGTTCAGCACGGTTCAGAAAAGAGCGCTTCCAATGCGGCCCGTTAGGAGGTAGATGAGCGTTTTTCTGCACGCGGGCGGAAGAGGCCAACTGCCTGCCCTAACCGGCGGACTAGTCGCAGGCCGGCGTGTAGAAATTGTTTAATGGGCAGAGGCAAGGGCCGCAAGCGATTCTTTGCCCATTCCACCGTTTCGTTATACAGATAGCGCCGCTTGCGCGGAAACCACCAGCGCAATTCCCAGTAACAAGCCAATTTATCCATCAACGGTTGCGGCACACGCTTAATAGCAGCCATCTGCCCGAATATCCATTCCCAATGCGGCAGATGAAGATGCCCCTGCTTGGAAGTATCAAACCACGCGATGCGCTCGCTGAGTTTTTTATACGCGCGCACAGACATTGCCGGGTGATCTCGGCGATAGAAAAAGGCTTCCGGCAATTCTACAATATGGCCTTGTAGCGCCAGTTCACCCAACAGAACCTCATCCGAGGCCACATAATTGCCAATGCGTGGCGTGCGGGCCAACGCATTAGCGCGGATGAGGCCAAACACGGCGTTGCAGTTGCGGTGTTGCTGGAACCGCCGATGATAGGCGGCGTAACGCGCCCGGGCGCTAGCTTGACGCAAATTCAAATCCACCGGCTCATACCCCACATTGCGCCCGTGTTCATCTATCCGATATGATTTGCCGTAAGCCACCGTCACCTCTGGATTTTGCTCTAGCACAGCCACAGCCTGTTCCAAAAAATTAGGGCTATACAAATCATCGTAGGCCGCCCACTTGAAGTAAACGCCTTGCGCTAAATCAAACAACCGATTGTAATTTTGGGTTGCGCCCAGATTAGTGGGTTGGCGGTAATAGCGGATGCGGGCGTCGCGCGCGGCATAATCCCGGCAAATGGCTTCCGTCCGGTCGGTGGAGGCGTTATCCGAAATAATCAACTCAAAATCGCGGAAGGTTTGTGCAAGCGCGGCATCCAGGGCTTCGGCCAAATAACGTTCGCCGTTATAAACCGGTACACCAATGCTTACACGCGGGCGGGAGTAGGTCATAGTGCTTACCTTTCCCACATTATCTAAGAGTCAACTGTAACGCTCTAGAGTACCGTTGACCTACACACACCACAGCTGAGGCCGCAGGCCAAAACTTTCCAACGTGGCGCGGATTTCGGCTTCATAGAGCGGGTTCATCACCAACACCACCTGTGGATTATAGCCTTGCACTGAATCGGGCGGGAGGATGCGTTGGCCCGTGCCCGCCACAAACATGCCGTGTTTGCGCGGATTTAAGTCCACGGCGTATTCCACGCAGGCGGGGCGGATGACGTTGAGGAAGGTAACGCCTTTGGAGCCGGCCCCCCACACCACTACGCGTTGCTGTTGCGTGTATAGGTTTTCCAGTTTGGCCGTCCATTCGGCTACTTTCTCAGTATAGCGTTGGGCAAAGGCTTCGGCATCAGCGGCCATTGCGGTTAAGTCTTTCGCCTCGGTGTGGAGGATGCCTTGCGGTGTAGTAGTCGGACGGGCTTCAATAGTGAGAAACTGGCCACCGTATGTTTCTTGTACACGGTGTACATCAAAACCACAATTCACAAACAGGCGCGCCAACGAACTGGCGCTGAAATATGAAACGTGCTCGTAAATCAAATCCCAAATGCCCATATCCCGCAAGGTGTAAAGCGCGTTGGGCACTTCAAAAAACACTACTGTTTCCATGCGGTTGCCAATCGAGCGGCGCACACGCTTTACGAACTCAATGGGTTCAGCAATATGCTCCAACACATGGCGGCACATCACAAAATCGGCTTGCCGGTTTGCGTATTGCTCGGAGTAGTAATCCAGCACCACTTCAATGCGCGGGCTAACGGTAGGGCCGGGCACATAGCTGGGGTCAAAGCCCAAGCCACGGTTTCCGCCCATCTCACACAGCAGAGATAAAAACTCGCCTTTGCCACAGCCAATATCAATAATGTCTTTATCGCGCAAATTGTGGCGCTCAACTAAATCGCGCGCTAATTCTTCGGCATAGTGCTGAAAGCGTGGGGAATGGTGGAGGGAATTCTCGTACTCGGGAGAATAGGCCATTAACGCTGGCTCAAACGCGGCGTTGAAGACGTGGCCGCAGGAGCGGCAAAACATCAACTGCATATCGCCGCGCGGCGCGGTTTGGGCGGCCTCCGCTGTGGGCCACAGCACATTGCACAGCACCGGAATTTGGCGCAGGTTGATTAAGTCTTTCGGATGGGCGGAACAACAGACGGGGCAGTTCATTTTATTACACTGGCCACAACTCAGCATCGAGGCCCAGCGCATCCAGTTGCTGGCGGATTTCTGGGCAGTAGATGGGGTTCATCACAATCACCACGTCCGGCTGGTAGGTGGTAAGCCGCTCGGGCGCAATCACTTCTTGCCCGTGCCCAGCTAAAAAGGTGCCATGTTTGTTGGGGTTCACATCCACCGCGTATGGGATTTCATCCCGCAAACCCAATGTGGTGAGAAAGGCTACGCCTTTGGAACCGCCGCCCCAAATTACCGCCTTACGGCCCTCGGCGTGCAGACGCCGGAGGCGCTCACGCCATTCGGTAATCCGGACGGGCACGGTCTGCTCGAATTCTTTGACCAGCGCGGCGGTGGCCTCTAAATCATGTTCATTGGCCAATAACCGCACGCCGGTGCCATCGCCGGGCCGCGCTTCAATCATCAGATATTGATCATCGTAATCCGTCCACAAATTCAACACATCAAACCCACAGCGGCGGAACAGGCGGGCCAGTGAGCCGGATGTGAAGTAAGAACAATGTTCGTAGTACACATCCCAAAAGGCTAAATCTTTGAGCACATACTGCGCATTGGGCACTTGAAAGAAAACTACCGTCTCTGGCCGCTCGCCCACAGCGCGGCGGACGGTGCGCACAAATTCTTGCGTAGGTAAGATATGCTCCAGCGTCATTTTGCAACACACGAAGTCGCCGGCATAGTGGAGGTATTTTTCGGAGTAAAAATCTGCGATAAATTCCACGTTGGGAGGTGTATAACCGTTGGCGCGATAGGCCGGATCAAAACCGAGGCCGCGGTTGGGGCCTAGCTCACTGAGCAATTGCAGAAATTCACCTTGCCCACACCCAATCTCTATCACGGTTTTGTGATGCAAATCAAAGCGGCCAATAAGGTTTTCCGCGAGGCGGCGATGAAAGGCGTTGAAGGTGGGTGAGTAGGCTTGTGTGGCTTCGTATTTAGCGGAGTATTCGTGTACGGTTGGGTCAAAGGCAGAATTCCACACAAAGCCACAGACTTCACAGAATGTGAGAGCGATATGGCCCTGTGGGTAGCTCAGCGCCTGTTCCCGCGTCTCCAGCAGAAGAACGCTGTGGTGGGGTGCACCGAACATCCGATAGAAAATGCGAGCCGATCCTGACGCGCAACTGGGACAAATCAAGTCTGACATTAAGTTTCCTGTAATAAAGCGTCTTCGGTGATTACTTCATAACGGCGGGCAAGTAGTTGATGAAAATCGGCCCGATGGAGATAGTGATTTCTTCGCTATCCAAGAGTAGGCTATCACTGGCGCGGAATGTTACGGTGTAATCGCCCTCCTGACTGCCGTTGGCGTTTGGCGTCCAGCTAAATACACCCGTGCCGGGGTTGAGCGTTGCACCGCTCGGCAGATTAAGGGCAGAGTAAGTGATGGGGTTGCCATCGGGATCGGTGGCTGAGAGGGTGAATTGGAGCAACATCCCCGAACTACCCAGGCGGTTGCCAACCGGGTTTAGAACCGGCGCGCGGTTATTCACGGTAATTTGGATGGCTTCCACATCCGTCACGGTGCCGTCTGAAACGGTGAACGTCACTACCCGTGTGCCCACTTGCGCCAGCGTCGGCGTCCAGCTAAACGTCCCGGAGGTATCGCCCGCGGTGAAGCTGGCCCCAGATGGCAGGCCAATCGTTGAAAACGTTAAGTGCGGTGTATCGGGGTCATTCGCTACCACGGTAAAAGTAAGGAGCGAGTTGTTATAAACCGTCTTGTTGCCGATGGGCACAAAACTTGGCCCGCTGAGGGTTTGCGCCGTATCCACCGTCACGCTCAAATCACGGTAAGCGGAATTGGTAAGCTTGGCGGCGTTATCCAGCCCTTCCGCAAAACCGATGGTAAAGCGTTGCGGCACTGCATTCAAGAGCGGGTCACAGGGCGAGCAGGAGTTGCCGCTTCGGCCAAAGCCAAACACCGTCATGTTATCCGTATGTTGCCAGAAAGTTTCGGCGAGCGCATCATCTTCATGGTGAGTGAGAAAGAAAGTGCGCTGGGTATAAGCATCACCAAAATACGCCCACTCGCTATTCGGCAGATCGCCATTCCACGTAAGCACATAACTGTTACCCACTGTCCGCGTAACGCCATCTGGGAGCATGAAGAAATCGCGGCCTTTGTTCAATTGTCCAAACATCTGACCTTCGTACAAAAACCAATAGTCCGCATCGGTGTCTTCCATCGTCATCCGGGCGTAGGTGGGGAAGAATTCCCACTTAGATTTCCACTGCCCATTGTTTGACTGAGCGCTGATGACAGATTTGAGCGCGCCCGTAATGACTAAGGTGCTCGTGGTGTTTGTGTATCCGGGGTGGAAGGTATAACCGGAATTTGGCAAGCCACGATATTCACCGGCTGACTCACAACAGGGCGTGTAACCCAGCCAGTCCACGCCTTGCACATCATGAATGCTTGTAAAACCTCCGCCCTGTTTGTGGAAAAAGTACGTGGCGTTTTGTGTTTGTACCCGGAAGGTAGATAGCCCGGCATCGGTGATGTTATTGGTGACGGTAATCTGGGAAGGGAAACTGAATAACGTGAATGGGCCATTGTCTATCGTATCAAAATACACCTGAAAATAACGGGTGCCGTTGGCGGGTGTTATGCCCCGCATCAGGAATGTCAGTGTGCCTATGGCGTTCGTGGAGGCGTGGTAGCCTGTGCCGGGATCAAATTGCGCTTCTACCTCCGCATCCACGATTGTGTTTTGCGCATTCACTTCAATCACCCGCAGTGAGTTCGGGTCAAAAGCGCCGCTTGCGCCCAAAGTCTGCAAAAGTTGCGTGAAGTTTAGGTTGACTTCCACCGGTTTATCAAAACGCTCATAACCAGCGGCATTGATTTGTAGCGGCACACGATAACGATGCGAGTTGTTCCACCAGCCGCTGTTAGCTGTTTGGGTGAAGATGGCGGTGATGTTGCGGTTGCTGTTGAGCGTGACCGCCACCGGATTGGTATTGCCGGATAAATCCCCACTCCAACCGATAAACGTCCAGCCAGCGCTGGGGGTGGCGGTGAGCGTCACCACCGAGTTGTTGCTGTAAGCGGCTTGATTGGGCGATTTAGTGACCGTGCCGCTCCCACTGGTGCTGGTAGTGAGTGTATAACCAGTAAAAGCAAACTCAGCCACCAGCGTTTTATTGCCCGTCATTTGTACATTGGTAGGATTAGCGGTGGTGGAGCGGGCGTTGCTCCACTTGATGAAGGTATAGCCCGGATTGGGCACAGCCGTAGTCGTCACCACGCGCCCACTAGGATAGATGGTTTGGTCGGGCGCTTGCACAATATAACCAGCCCCTGTCGGCGAGATGACGGTTGTCAGCCGATAGGTTGTTGGCGGCGCATAAGTGGTGCTCGTGGTTAGGGCCAAGCCATTGCTGATTTGATCTCCTCCCGTGACGACGTACATGTAACTGCGGAATGGTTGTTTGACGAGGTTGTAATATGGGAACCATTCAAAGCCGCGGTTCCTAAGGTCACCTGGGGCGCCAATTCTTAGAAGTTTGACGATATTAAGCGCATTCAAAGGCATAACGCGGCCCCATCCATTGCCGTTCGCACCCGCAATGCCACCCACTATCCAGCCGTTTTGATTAAGGGCCCCGCCATCGACGGGGTCATTGTAACCATCACCCGGCGCACTGTTGAAATAACTACCGGGATATACTGCTTCATAGTCCCGGATCCAAGCGTCACCGCCCGCAAATCCATATGTGCCGCTCAAAGTAGAGCCGCCCGCCGTGCCAATATCTACAACATTAACGCCATACCGATAATAATCAATTTGCACATACGGGCTGTTGGGGAAAATGGTGACTTCCTGAATCATCCAGCCGTTTTCCCACTCCAGCCAAATGCTTTTGTAATCATCGCCGTTGTAATTCACAATGGCGCGGCTCAAGTAGCCTCGGTTAGCACTGGCATCAATGCCGCGCGTGCCGGCTTGGTCTTGATTACCGACAGTTTTCAAAACAAAGTCAACCAAGTTGTACTCGCCGAGCTGAGTATCATAACCATAGCGCACGCGAAGTTGGCTGTTCTCTAGTTGAGCATAAGGGCGGCCATTGCCATCTAAGCCAGATGTGGCCGTGCCCCAGCCGGATTGCGCCGCCGGCGCGGCTTCGGCTACTGAAGATGAAGCAGGGCTAAGCGCCCACAGCCATAAATGTACACTTAACAAACCAGCTGTAATGGCCAACCCAAACGCAGTTAAGCGTTGAAACGGCTTCATGGATTTCTCCTGAAAAAGTCATGTTTTGCTTTTGAATTTAGCGAAAATTCTGCTCTCTTAACAATCGCAGGACTAAAAAAGTTTCACAATAGCCGCACAGTCCTCCCGCGTCAGGCGGGGGAATTAAAAAGGCCTCACCCAAGCTTGGGTGAGGCCTTTAGGCAAGTAATAGATAATTTAACGGCCAATTAGGGGCAAATAAACTTTCTTATTCAGCACCGGCGGAGTGGTGGCCGTCTTCGTTGCGGTTGGCGCGATAGGCGTGTTGGTGCGGGTAGGCGAGGGTGTACGGGTATTGGTGGGGGTGGCCGTTGGTCCACTGGGTGTATTGGTGCGGGTGGGTGTGGGCGGGTTGGGGTTGCCGCCATCCGCAATTTGCTTGCCAACGCTTTCAATTTCGCTACCGCCGCCTGTCACCGCGTACAAATAACTGGTGTACGGCGGTTTTGATTTTTTGTAGTACGGAAAATATTCCACGCCCTTTTGGAACAACAGCTTCATAATATCCATCACCGCCACGGGCACCACCCGCGCATAACCATTGCCGTTGGCGCTGTTGTACGTGCCGCCAATAAACCAGCCGTTGTAATTCAATGAGCCGCCATTCGCCGGGTCATTGTAAGGATCTTCAATACGGTTGTAATAACTTTCCGGGTAAGGCACATAGCCGCGCACCCAGTTCCCTGCCCCATAAAAACGGTAACTACCCGGGATACTGCCACCCGGCTGGCCTACATCCACAATGTTTACAAAATACTTTAGGTAATCCAGGCGGATGTGCATGCTGTTAGGGTAAATGGTGGCTTCCACAATTTTTTGGTTGCCGCCCTCGTTGTTAGGGCTTTTCCATTCCATCAGCACCGTTTTACGGTCAGCGCCATCATATACAATGCTGGCGTTGGTCATCTGCCAAATGCCTTTAGCCGCATCAATCGGGTTGCTGGTGCTGGCGTTATCTATCCCGGTGCTTTTGATTTTGAAGCTGACGATGGAGGTTTCAACATGGCTTTTGGTGTATTGGGCGTATTTCACAAAAATTTTGCTGTTCTCTAATTCCACCACCCACTTGCCGCCGCTTTGGTAGGCGGCCACGCGTAAGCTGGAATCTGAAGTTTGGGTCAGCGGTTCGGCTTTCACACCGCCAAGTGGATTTACGGCCACGCTCATCAGCACCAGTAGAATAAGCCCCACAAAAATTGCGCGCAGTTTGTTCAACATGGTTACCTCCACATCATTAAAACATTTGGCTCACGGCATCCTATGGACGCGAATACCAAAACTGCCTCATTGAGCTAGCGTTATCTCAATTCGGTTCGTGCCGGTATAAAATTGTCAGTACAGTTTGGGTGTTCGGAATATAGACGAAGTGCGAGCTAGACCCCGAACGCAGGTTACTTCATTACCAAAGGCAAATATACCCGATACGAAAGCTCTATAAAAGTAGCCGTGACAGTAGAAGGCGAGCTTAGTGTTATGGTTTGTGGATTGGTTGGGCCACTCAACCCACCACTCCAGCCGCCAAACGCCCAGCCCGTGTTTGGCACTGCCGTAAGCATAACCTGTTGGCCGCAAGCATAACTGGGCAAATTCGGGTTGCGGATGATGGCGCCGCTCCCAACCACTTGCGTCGTGAGCGCCGGCGCATCTTCCGCAGGAATGGGTGTGTCCATATCAAAAACGTAATCCACCGCCGCTGTGTGCGCGGGCGCATCACTACCATCCAAGGCCAAGGCCAGATTAGCGCCATATACCCCCACACGTGTTACGGCCAACGGGAGCGTAAAAGATGAGCCAACTTGTATCCAAGTGTCCCCATCCGTGGAGCGGTATGCGCGCCACAAATCTCCCACGCGGCGTACGCGCAGATAATTGCTAGAGCTAACGGTGCTGGAGATGGGATAGCTGAAGAAAGAGCGCGGCAAGCTGACTGAGCCGGTGCTACTGCTGGCCGCATTCATCGTGGCGGTGTAAATTGTGGTCACCAAGCGGTTCGCGCCGCCCGTTCGGCGCAAGTCAAACTGAATTACGTTTAAGCCGTTTTGCTCCACCACCACGCCGCGGCTCTGCCCATCCACCGTTAAGTTAGAGTCAAACTTCACCAACACATCAAAATCCGTATCTGCAATGGATTGATACAAATGGGGCACGCGCACAGAACCGAGGCCAATGGGGTGCGGGACGCCAGCCGGAACACTGATGGAATAGGCCGCACTCCCAGAGAGAGCGCCGCCCCTGTTAAGCGTAGCATCACCGTAAGCGTCAGCCGTTGCCCATGCCGCGTTCGGCGTGCAAGCATTGAAGTCATCAGAGACGAAGCCGGAGGCGGTGCTGGAGGCGGGCGTTGTAAACGTCTGATTAATGCTTTCCGCCAAGTTACCAAATGCATCCACCGATGTGAGTTTGAAATTGTAGAGCGTGCTGGCCGATAAGCCGGTAACGGTTAGGGTGTGATGATGTTTGAGAACCGCATCGGTAACGGCAGTGCCGTAGCCCATGGAAGGGCCGTAATCCACGCGGCTGGTGGCTGGTTCATCGGTGCGCCACATGATGGTGGCCGAGGTAGGCCGCCGCGCCACCCGAACGTCCATGATGACAGGGCCGGCAGAGTCTGTAAACGGCCCGGGCTGGATGTTGACGTTGCCAAAGGTGGCATCCGCGTGGTGGGCCAGCAACCCAATGGAGCCACTGGCTACTTCATTATTTTCGCTGATGCCGCTCACCAGCCAGCCGCTTGGCTCTGCGCCGCCAATGGGCCACACTTTTAGCCGATAAATGGCGCGCGCATTGGTAAGGTTACGCTCCACCCGCGCCTTCCAGTAGTAGCCCACGCCCAGTTGTGGCCGAAAGCCGCTTACATCACGCGCATAATCAATGGCGCTGGCGCTCCCCAACTTGAACAGGCCGTACAACGGCGGGGCAGTTTGGTTATTGAAGTTACGCACGCCTTCCGCGTCAAACCACACAAACGCGCCCAACGGCAACCAGCCACACTTGGGTTGTATGCACACAACCGGGCTATCCGTGTGGCCGGGCCAAACCGCTACCAGACCCACACCGGGCGCGCCGCTTACCGCATTGAACGCGCCTGCATAATCAAAACTATGAACCGTAATAGGAAGCGTGATTTCCCATTCATCCCACGCCGCGTTGATATCCCCAATCACTACCAAACGGTCATAATCCACCACCTGCGGGCGGATGCCGGCGGCCGTTTTATTCCACAACCCATCCACCACTTGCGCCGCTCCCGGAAAACTAGCGCTGGCCCAATCTACGGTGTATGTTTGTGGCCAAACGGTGCCGCTGATGTAATTGACCGTTATCGCCTGATTAGAAATGTTGCTCAGGTTATCCGTAGCCGTGATGAGGATATTATTGACGCCGGAAATAAGGGCCGTATCGGTGAGGGGAATATCAATATTAAAATCACCCGTAGAGGCCAAGCGGCGGGCATCTGGCCCAAGCGCCAGTGTCCGTTGAGCGCTGCCGTTGAGTGTGTACACTACGGAGGCCACGCCATCCGTATCCGAAACATTGCCGAGGATATTGAGCCAACGTTGCGGCGTACCCACTTGCCCAAAGTGTTGGGTATTGCCATACCACACATTGATGCTCGGCCCGTTGTGTGTGCTTTCACTTGGGCGGCCGGCCTGGGGTTGCCCGGCTAGATTCTGTTCACGCACGCTTTGGGCGTAGGCCTCGGCCTGAGCCAACATCTCTGGCGTGCAATCAACCGCGGCAAACGGCGCGCAAGAGGCGCCGCTGGCGACGGGCGCGGGTTCAGCGGCCTCCGCCCGCAGGCCACTCAACATGAAGCTGAGGGCTAAAAGCGGCAGGCCAAGGCTAAAAATGAGGGATAAAAACCGACGCATCATTCACATTTTCAACAAAACTCAAGCGTTTGGCTTCCCCAGATATACGGATTAGAAACTGAGTAATTACTCTACCGCCCTAACAACGCCGCATAATGCTGGCGGGCGCGCGCCGCAATGCTTTCCCAAGAAAAATCGGCCTGAGCGCGGTGTTGCGCCGCGCGGCCAAATTGCGCCCGCAATTCCGCTGAGCCCAGCAGTTGGATGAGTGCGGCCGCCAGCCCATCCACATCATTATGCGCCACCAATAAGCCGGTTGAGTTCTCCGTTACGGCCTCTGCAATGCCGCCCACCCGCGAGCCAATTACCGGCAAGCCCACCGCCATGGCTTCCACCACCGGTATAGGAAACGCGTCCCAAAATGTACATTGCACATACACATCGGCCTGACGGTAAAAATTCAGAATCTGATCATACGGTTGTGGGCCGAGAAACTTAATCCGCTCACTAAGGCCCATGTTTTGCACTTGGCTTTGCAGAGTATTGAAGTAGTGCTGTTCGGCGCCGTTGTAAAACCGCGCTAACGCCTTCACTGCTGGGTCTTCGTTCAGGCCTAACAACATATCCAGCGGCAGTTGTTTGGTAGCGCCCACAATTTGCAAATGCGCGTTGGGGAACTGCGCGGCTACCCGGCTGAAAGCTTCCACCAACACATGCACACCTTTTTCAGGTGAGACACGGCCTACAAACAATACTTGTTGATGAAGACGCTCAGCCGGCGCCGGCAGGGTGGCTAAAGCTTGCGTATCGACACCATTGAAGATGGTGATGAACCGCCCGGCGTATTCAGGAAAACGGGCCGCCGTGCCTTGGGTGATGAATTCGCAACAACTTATCACTGAGTCAAGCGGGCGTAAGCGTTCCACCAGCGTTGCGCGGTCAAGGTGCATCAGCCACTCGCTGTGCATGTGCAACAGGATTTTGGCTTTCGGGTTGAAAAAGCGCACCACGGGCGCAAACTGGGCAAAGTTTTGGAGTTGAATGACCTCCGCCCCCCACTGCCGCGCGGCCCACGCCGCCTGCACAATATAATCCAAATGATAATAACTTAGCGCGTAGGCCTGCTTTTGGGCATTGATTTTTTTCTCCACCCACCGCGCCAGCCGCCGCAAACCGCGCCAATCCTTAGCCACAGTGAGCCGCTGAATGCGAACGCCCGCTAGATACTGGTCTGCTGGTTGGCGTTTTTCTCGGCGGCCCACAATCAACACGTCATGTTCCGGTACCAGCCGCTTGGCCACTTCCCATTGCCAAATGGCCACCGAACTATTCGGCGGCACCTTGAACGCGCTGAGCGGCTGATTGATGAAGGCAATACGCATGAAATTACACCACCACCGGTTGCGGAATAGGCACAATGAATTTGCCGCCCCGCGCCTTGTACTCCGCTTGCTGTTGCATAATTTCTTGGGCAAAGTTCCAAGCCAAAATTAACACGTAATCCGGCTGATCTTCCAGCAAACGCGTGGGCGGCACAATGGGTAAGTGGTTGCCACCCATATACCGGCCTTGTTTGAACGGGTTCAAATCGGCCACATAATCCACCAAGCGCGTATCAATGCCGCAATATGCCAACAGTGTGCAAGCTTTAGCCGCCGCGCCATAAGCCACAATCCGTTGGCCCTGCCGCTTCAAATCCTGGAGAATGCTCATTAAGTTAGTTTTGATGCCACGCACGCGCTCAGCGAAGGATAGATAGTAAGCTTCCGTATCCACCCCGTCGGCTTTTTCTTTGGCCAGCAGTTGCTGTACGGCTGGGCTAACGTTCTCACGCGTCTCCACAAACAGGCGCAATGAGCCGCCATGAATGGCCGTTCGCTTTGCATCATTCAGGTACAAATCATGCCGCCGGAACAAGTTATCCAGCGCTGTCACCGAAAAATAGCATAGGTGCTGGTGATAAATCGTGTCAAACTCACAATGTTCTACCAAATCCACCAGGTAAGGGCATTCAATCACTGCTAAACCGTTGTCTTTGAGCAAGGTTCGGATGCCGGCCACAAAGCCATTCAGATCCGGCACATGAGCCAGCACGTTGTTCGCCAGGAACACATCCGCTTGTTTGCCCTCGGCGCGCAGGCGTTGGGCCAACGCTTCACCAAAAAAATCAATCAAGGTGGGCACGCCCGCGGCCTGTGCGGCTCTGGCGGGCGGTAACGCCGGGTCAATGCCCAACACCGGGATGCCGTGCTCCATGAAATTCTTGAGCATGTAACCATCGTTGCTGGCGGCTTCAATCACCAAACTCTCCGGGCCTAGTGGGCGCGTAGCCAGAATATGTTCCGCGCTCTCACGGAAGTGCTTCATTAGCGCGGGTGAAACCGAGGAGAAATACGGATATTCTTCACCAAACAAAATTTGGGGGGAGACGGAAACCGTAATTTGCACGAGCGCGCAGTGCGGGCAGAACACCAAATCCAGCGGGGCCGTCATCTCCGGTTGGCCGAGTTGCGCCTTGGTCACCAGCGCATCCGCCAGCGGCGTCTCACCCAAAGATAAAATTAGTTTCAAATCTGTGCCGTCACAAGAGCGGCAATGCAGTTCAGGGTTGCTCATAACTTTTAGGCTTAATTCTTCAACACCGATTCCACGAAAGTTTTTTGGGACGCAGATTTCCGCAGATGGGCTTAATCAATCAGCGTGTATCAGCGCTCTATCAGCGGCCTTAGCTTTTCTAAAGCCGAAACAAAAAGGTTACGACACCGACACGGCCACACGCCAACGCAGGGTTTCATCCAGTTGACCGGTTTCAAGCAGGCTCTTAATTTGGCCGACGCGCTTATAGCGCGCGCCTTCAAACTCATCCAGCGTTACGCCATGTTTTTGCAGGGCGGCGTACACCTCCTGCACGCCTTTTCGCGCCGTCCACTGCGGCTTAAACTCCGGCAGTGTGTTGAGGATTTTGTCACAGTTCACGCGGTAGTTGCGCTTATCGGGGGAGGCGTCATCGGCAAAGCGCAAGGTGGAACCGGGCACCGTTTCGGCCACAATTTGGGCAATCTCGCGAATGGTGTAATTTTCCTCTGTACGGCCTACATTGAAGGCTTGCGCATGAATCTTTTCTTGCGGCGCGTGCAGAATAGCCGTGAAGGCGCGGGCCATATCTTCAATATGCACAATGGGCCGCCACGCGGAACCATCGCTCTTAAGATGCACTTTGCCGGTGGTATACGCCCACGCCGTCAAGTTGTTGAGCACCAAGTCAAACCGCAGGCGGCAAGAAACACCGTAGGCGGTGGCGCTACGGGTAAAAATGGGGGAGAAATTGTCATCAGCCAACTTGAGCAAATCCTGCTCGGAGCGCACCTTAGAAATGCCGTAGGGTGTTACGGGATTAAAGGCGGACTCTTCCGTGAGCCAACTTTCCACACCGGCGCCATAGTTACTGCAGGAAGATGAAAAGATAAAACGCTTGACGCCGGCTTGTTTGGCCAATGTGGCCAGACGCACCGTGCCACGGTGATTGATATCGTACGTCAACTGGGGATTCAAATCACCCAGCGGATCATTGGAGAGCGCGGCTAAGTGCACAATGGCGTCAAAGCCCTCCAAATCGGCAATGGTTACATCTCGCACATCTTTCTCAATATTGGGCACGGTGGGCAATTCGCTAACCGGCCCAAACGTGGAGTTGCGATATAAATCGCTATCTAACCCCACCACGTCATGCCCAGCCGCCTGCAACATCGGCGTCAGCACTACGCCCACATAACCCAAATGACCCGTCACTAAAACGCGCATAATGGTTACTCCAGTTAATTTAGCCCTGTGCTGGCTTGGCGCCAACGCAGGGCGATGAAGTTACTCCCAAATTTTCCACGGTGGGTTGCCGCTCTGCCAAAGCGTTTCCAGCACATGCTTATCGCGCAGGGTATCCATACATTGCCAGAAGTTGTCATGCTTGTAGGCCATCAACTGGCCGTCAGCGGCCAAGCGCTCTAACGGCTCTTTTTCAAACTGTGTGTCATCCCCTTCAATGTACTCAAACACTTCCGGCTCCAGCACAAAGAATGCGCCGTTAATCCAACCTTCGGCCGTTTGCGGCTTTTCCATGAATTGGCGCACGGCGTCCCCTTCAAATACCATGTGGCCGTAACGCGCTGGGGGGCGCACGGCGGTGAGCGTGGCCAGCTTACCGTGCGCTTTGTGGAACTTCAACAGTGCGTCCAAATCCACATTGGAAACGCCGTCACCCCATGTCAGCATAAAGGTTTCATTACCCATAAACGGCTTCAGCCGTTTGATGCGCCCGCCCGTCATCGTCTTTTGGCCGGTATCTACCAGCTCAATGTTCCAATCCGGCACCGGGCCTCCGCGCGTGGTTACACGTCCGCTCCTAAGATTCACCGTCAAATCGCTGTTGAGCGAGCAATAATCCACCATATACTTCTTTATTACTTCCCCTTTGTAACCCAGCGCAATCGCAAAATCTTTATAACCGTAGGTGTAGTAGTGCATCATGATGTGCCACAAAATCGGCCGGCCACCAATCTCTACCATCGGCTTGGGCTTAACTTCGGTTTCTTCAGCTAAGCGCGTGCCCGCGCCGCCCGCCAGAATGCCAACTTTCACGAAAGACCTCCTCGTTCAATTTGCTTGGAATGATGCCCGTTCACATATTCATGCGGTTTGTAAGATGAAGTCCATTTGAGCAGGGGGCGCACCACACCGGGGATTTTGCCCACATAGTCGCCGCGCGCGCCTTCGCCGCTCATGTTATCCACCACTTGGAAGGCAACGGCATCGCGCTCATAGAAGAACAGCCGGTCAATCACATCGTCCTGCACCGCCGTCATGGCTGGGCCAATTGTCAAGATGCCTTCGGAAAGCAGATTGCCCGGGATCCACCCGGTAGAAATGTAGCGGCCGGGTTGGCGGATTTTGCCGCGCCACGTCGGTTCTAAATCATACGCGGCAAACACAAACACGCCCTGTTCATTGTGCACGGTGAAGTGCGGCCACATCACGTAGCCGGGTTTATACACTTCAAATTCCATTTCAATACCTACGGGTTTATGAATATCCACGGTATCCGTAAGCCGGCCGTCTTCGGTTTTTACGCGCACAGCCCGTAAACGCGCCACATCATCACCCGGCGCTTGTTCCAAGATGGGCCACTCCCGTGCGGCGGAGGTGCCTAGGCCGGAGGTGAGGTAAATGCTAGCCACTTCATGCGCGGGGCCATCAGCTTTCACTACGCCGTTGTTGAGCAGAATACAGCGGGAGCACAGCCGCGTCACCGCCGAAATATCATGCGAAACAAACACCACCGTCCGGCCTTGCGCGCCGATGTCTTGCATCTTGTTCAGGCATTTTTTCTGGAAGGCGCTATCCCCCACGGCCAATACTTCATCTAAGAGCAGAATTTCCGGTTCAAGATGGGAGGCCACGGCAAACGCCAACCGCAGGTACATGCCGCTGGAGTAGTGTTTTACGGGCGTATCAATAAAACGCTCGACTTCGGCAAAGGCCACAATCTCATCAAATTTACGTTGAATCTCAGCGCGTTTCATGCCCAAAATCGCGCCGTTGAGAAAAACGTTATCGCGCCCGCTCAGCTCCGGGTGAAAGCCCGTGCCCACTTCTAGCAAGGAGCCGACGCGGCCATAAATATCAATTGCGCCGCGTGTGGGTTCCGTGATGCGGGTCAGCACTTTAAGCAAGGTGCTCTTGCCCGCGCCATTGCGGCCAATTAGCCCTACAATTTCGCCCTGTTTCACTTCAAAGGAAACATCGTTCAACGCCCACAATGTTTCCGTCAAATCTGCCGCGCCGGAGGCGTTGCCCCGCAATAAATGAGCAACGCGGCGAAATGGGGCGCTGAGGCCGCTCACCAAGGCTTCCCGCAAGTTGCCCTTTGTTTTACGGTGGCCGATGCGGTATTGCTTGGCCACATTTTCAACTCGAATAGCGATCTGACTCATGAGAAACCTACACCACGTCCGCAAAAGTGCGTTCCATACGCCGAAAGTAGAGCGCGCCGCTCACTAACACCAACACTGCTACCAAAGCCGAAACATACACAATGGGTTGCGGCGCGGTGTTCACGCCCAACAATGCCCAGCGGAATCCTTCTACCACGCCGGCCATCGGATTCAGGCCATAGATGGTTTGCCAAAACACGCCATAACGCTCTGCAATCAAGCTACTGGGGTACACAATCGGCGTGGCAAACATCCAAAACTGAACAATGAAGGGCACGGTATAAGCAATATCCCGAAATTGCACGTTCATGGCCGCAAACCACAAACCCACACCCAAAGCCGTAATCACCGCCAACAGCGCCAACAGCGGTATCCACACAAAATTAGCAGTGGGGCGAAACCCCATTGCAAACATGATGAGTAGCAGAACGACCAATGAAATGGCAAAGTCCACCAACCCGGCCATAACGCGGGCGATGGGGATAGCAAGGCGGGGGAAGTAAACCTTCTTGATAAGGTTAGCGTGTGTAACCATGCCGGTGCTGGCTTGTGTGAGACTGCTGGCAAAGAAAGACCACGGGACGAGAGCGGCGTAACTAAAGATGGGATAAGGGATGCCATCGGAGGGCAATTGAGCCAAGTTCCCAAAGAAGAAACTGAAGACCACCATCGTCACCACAGGCTGGATAATGGCCCACGCTACGCCAAGGATGGTTTGTTGATAGCGCACTTTAATATCGCGCCAGGTTAGAAAGAAAAGTAGCTCGCGATATTCCCATAAATCACGCAACCGCAACGATACCCAACCCTTGGTGGGCCGGATACGAACCACGGGCAAAGTTGTCAGCGACGCGGAAGGTTTAGTCGCCAACGATGTCTTGAGGCTATCTTGCATGAAACGCTCCTACTTAACGTTAACAAAAGGCTTGAGCCACAACCATAGTAATTCAGTCCGGGATGATGAAAGTATACGGCTGATACGGCTTGAATAGGGGGATTTTATCTCCAGTTCGCTACACAAAATAAAAGGCCCAATCAGTTTACTCTGATTGAGCCTTGCACAAGCACGCGCCCTTTTTACCGCGCCCCAAAACCCTTAAGAACTACCTTCGCTGTCATCAACATGATTTTGAAATCTAGCGCCAGACTCATATTTTCAACATAGTCAATATCATATTTCACAATTTGCTCAAAAGGGATGCTACTGCGGCCGTGTACTTGTGCCAAGCCGGTGATACCGGGCAAAACCTCTAACCGGCCATGATGCCAAAGTTTGTAGGCTTCTACCTCCCAAGGCAGGTTAGGGCGCGGGCCAACGATGCTCATTTCACCTTTAAGCACATTAATCAACTGTGGCAATTCATCTAAACTGGTTTTGCGCAAAAAACGGCCCACCCGCGTCACTTGTGCCTTAGGCTTAAAGACTTCGCCCGTAGTCTGCTGGCCGATTTGCCCATTTACAAACGCTTGCATGAATTGCTGATGGGATTTGTCATCGCTGGCAGTGTGGGCCATGGAGCGGAATTTATACATCTTAAACAACCGGCCGCCCCGCCCCACCCGTTCTTTCACAAAAAGCACTGGCCCGGCTGGGTCATCCAGCTTTACCGCTATGGCGCACAACACTAAAACCGGCAGAATAATGGGAAGGGCGCAAATGCAAATCGCCAGGTCAATCAAGCGTTTAGCGGCGCGCAAACCCGGCCGATCATAAGACAGCCGCTGGCCGGAAATAACTTCGATGCCTAAATCTTCTTCCGGTGATGAAGAAAAGAAATCGTAGTTAATGCTCATGGGTTCCATTAACACTATCTGCAATCGCGAGCGGTTTGGCAATGGGTGTGGTGATGCGCGGCGTTAACCCTTTACTCTTCGAGGCCTCAGCTTCAGCCAGCATTTCAGCTTCGGCCTGTTGTACCAAGGCTTCTAAGGTGCGTATCTCATCGCTCATGGAGGCCACGCCCATATGCAATGGCACGCCTACCTTTTCCGAAACCACTCGCCGCAAACGCTTGGTCACGTCACTCAAGCGCTCCGGGCTAACTTCCGGCAACATCACCAGCAAGTAGTCTCGAGCGCGCGCAATTAAATTGTAATCATCCAACTCTTCAGATAAAGTTTTAGACAGGCTGGCCACCACGTATTGATGAATCATTGCGGCTTGCGCTTCCTTGACCATGCGGTCAATGGTGGCGGGTAAAGCCGATTCATCAGCTCGAATGGCGATTAGGTTTAGTGGCCGTTGATGGTCGCGGGCGCGTTTCACCTCACGATACATTTCCCCTTGCCGTGAGCGTCGTTCACCCACTTGGCCTAAGGTGATGTTGACTACGGCTGACTCAAATTCACGCATCCCTAAGCTCACTTGCCGGACAAGCCAAATGGTCAGGGTTAGGGCCGCCACTTCGACCAACAACATGGCGGCATCAAAACTCTGCGGCCATTGGCGAACCGCTACCAACCAAACCGTCTCGGCCACAACAAACAAGCAAGCCGCCACGGAGGCATTAATGATGAAACTGGCTTGTCCAAATCGGGGAATCAGGAGCATGAGGGCGGCTACTACGGGAACAGCCACATAGGCCACCTGAGAAATATCAATCATCCGGCTCATCCGTTCGAGGTTATAGAACACAAACAACCAGATGATGAGAAGGGAAACAGGGAGACGGATGCGTTGCATAACCGGTTAGAAATTAGAGAACCTGTTTCGGCAAGAAGACTCACCTTGAGGGTACAACTTGTTAGGCCAAGCAATGCTTAACTTGAAAATATGCTCACCAGTCTTAATCCAAGTGATACACTGCTATAAACTGTTCCTAACATAGGAAGCCGAATATATATGTTTTCGTCTTTTTTTAGCTTTTCGTAAACAGTACTCTAGTCCGGCGAATGGTAACAACAGGTTACAAGGCGACTAAATTCAGTAAATTTGCGGGGTACGAGCAGAGGCCCAATTATCTAGTTCAGGGCTGGAGAGGGTATTTTTCAATCAACTCAGCGCGGATGAGCAAACGGTTGGCATACAGGCGGTCTAGATGGCTGTAATCCGTACAGGTCATCAATAACAAAACTTTGCCGTCCGGCACGTACAAGGCTTTCACATCATCAGGGGCTACTCGTCCTTTCTCACGCACTTCATACACATATTCCATCCCATTCGCTTGATAAGAGATAATGGCCCCGCGTTTGATTTTTTCCAAATCGGCAAAAGCGCCCCGCTCCAGTGAGGCTAAGGTGATGTGCCCCACCAACACCATGGCCCAATCAGCTTCAGGGTAAGCGCCCGTGGTGGTTAACCAGCCCACGTCTGCGCCTAAATGGTCTAAATCCCACAATCCATCACGAATAGGCACAATACGAATAGATTTCTCTAAGTTGAGGGAAGGGATGTGCAACTGAGCAGGCGCGGTGCTGGCGGCCGGCTCTTGAGCTATAACCACGGTTGGAATGGCGCTGAGGGCGGTGGTTGGGATAAGGGTCACCGTGGGGGCCGGGGTGGTGGGCGGTGCGCCGACGAACGGTTCAAATGTTGCCGGTGATGTGGCGGGTGGCGTGGCCGGAGTAAAACTGGGCCACCGAGCCACACAACCTACTCCGCCCACTAAGAGCATCATCCAACCCACCATACTTAGGAGTGCTTGCCTGCTTCGCCGTTGTGTGTGTAAAGCCAAAACCAACGCCCATAAGCCACTGCCGGCCCCAATGGCCGCCGCAATCACGCCCCAATGAAGGTTGACCATATTCACATGAACGAACCTGATAAATGACCGAATGGCATTTAGCCATTCGGTCATTGCGTAAAACAAGCTTGCTCAGTTAACGGCTAGCGCGGCGCTTGGCCCAGAGCAAACCGGCTAAGGGTAAGAACATGGCAACCACGGCCAAGAGCAAGGTAAGGCCGAATGATGCGGCTGGCGTTTGACCGGTTTCTGGCAAAGCGCCCGGCACAGTTTGAAGCGCCGTCAAATTAGAGCTAATCACCGGCACGCCGTTTGTCGATAACACGGCCGTGTTATTAATCGTCGCTGGCGGCTGGGCTAAATTATTCACCCGCGCAGTGATCGTCAGCGTAACGGTTGTTTGCGGCCCAACCGTGCCGAGCGTGAACAACACATCTTGGCCGCTCACACTAAAACTGCCTTGCGTCGTCGTGGCGCTTATGAACGTCAACTGCGCGGCCAGGGTATCCATCACAGTGATGTTCGGCGCGGCTATAGTGCTAGGGTTACGTACAATAATATTGAAGGTCACCCGATCGGCCACATTTACCACTGAAGCATTGGCGCTCTTGATAAACTCCAAATTGGGAAAAGTGGATAAATCAATACTCGGCCCCGGAGTGGAGGTAGCCGGGACGGTAGGGGTGGGCGTGAACCCAGCTAAGGCGGCGGGCGGCTGAACGGCCAAGGCTAAGAGTAAAACCAATGGCACTAAAAATAAGAGTATTCGCGAATAGCGCATATTGCTTCCTCCTCCATCAGCGTAAAGCCAACGGCAGGTAAATAAGGTTTCCAAAGTTAAGGGCAAGCCGGATACGCGTGGCTGGGTCACCTAACAATGTAAAAGTATCCAGCAAATCAGCCGCCCAGGGAGCTTGCATGTTTAATTCTAACTTACCGGCTTGCGTACCCTGTCCAAGGGTAACATATCCCAACGGGTGAACGTCCACGTAGATTTTACGCAAAAAACCTTCCGATAACTCGTCATGTCCGGAGGCCAAACCCAGGCTGGTGCTTCCCCATACCGCTACCGTCCCCCCTCCGCTCTTTCGCAGTAGGCTTTCATCTAACACGGGCAGGTTAGGCGTATGGAAAGCGCCCGTAAAACACGTTAGCTCCAGTAGAACGGGTAAGCGCATGCCGTTGTTGATATTCGGCACATCGTCCAAATGCATCACCCGCTCTACTGCCCATTGATGAATAGAGGAATGGCCCTGATAGGCGATGACGCCCGCGCCCGCATTCCAACGATTGAGCACTGCCTGATAAGTGGCCGCGCCACTGCCCGTTACCACCAACGTTTGCGTGATATAGGGCGTTGGAATGAGATTGGCTTGCGCTTGCGCCTTCGCCGGAAAATCCCCAGCGGCATCAGCATTATCGGCCACAAAGGTGAGGGTGTTATTCCACAAGCCGCCAGCGGGTGAGGTTTCATAATTTACAATTTTGTTTATGACTGTTTGCGCCTCGGCCAAGGAGTTCACCGGCAAACGTCCCAGCATCAAATCCGGGAAACGGTCTGCCGCGCCATCCATCGTCACATAGCGGTTATCAGCGGCGGTTTCGCCCGCAAACGGGTCCACCTGTTCTAAGTAAGCTGGAATGTAGGTGTTGAAAGAATCAGATTTGTGACGTGTGGGGTCTGAGGTAGCATCGCCCACCAATAAGACGTAGGTTGGGCGCGGCGTCCATGTATCATACGCCGTTTGGATGTAGGCCCGGATAGCTTCCGGCGTGGGACGGCCATCATACGCATCATAAATGGCCTGAACGTTTTGCACCGTCACCGTTAGGCCCTGGCTTTGCCGTAAGTTGATGAGGGGTGTGAGGGCCGAAGCAAAAGCGCTAGGCGTAATGAGGAGGTATGCGCCCTGCGCGGCGGAGAGGGCTTGCGGCACCCGCACAGCCGCTGGCGCGCGTAGGCCGCTCTCCGCTGTAATGAAGTAACGGGTAGCCTCCACTCCCGTATCCGCAAAACTCACGGCGCTTCCATTCACATTTACCGCGCTCAACCGCACAGGTTGGTTGGTTTGCGTTACATCATAAACCCGCACGCCTGCAGTATCACCCAGATTTAATTGTGAAGCGCGCGTAGTGGGCCGTAAGATGATGGGCAAGTAGACTTTATACGGGCCGCTGGGCGGTGGTGGCGGGGTTGAGTCACCCATGGGCGTGTAATTTGCCACATTGGCCAGCAACGCATTTGTGCCGCTGGACGCCGCGCCGCGGACATAGTTTACGCGGAAGGCATCCAACCATATCCCATCAATGCTCACGCCGCTGAGGCCGGGCAGTTGCAGTGAGAGTGTATTGCTGGTTTGCAAAATGCCCGCCGGAATAGTGAGGGTGGCGGTGTAGGCAGTTTTGCCGTCAAAATCAACCGCAGACGAAATGGGCGTGCCATTAAGCGCAACGGCCACGCGATGATCTGGGTTTGGCCCCAAGCTGGTTTGGCCGATAAACCACAATGTGAGCGTGGCGGTGGCGCTGGCCGGCGGGTGGCTGAGTATAAAAGGAAAAGAGGCCGATGAATTGCCCGGGCGCGTGAGCGCTTGCCATACCCAACGATCACCATCACGGCCAGCGGGTAAAACGCCGCAGTAACAATCCGGTGTGTAAAGCGCGTTAGTTTCAAACACGTCTGTGTGCCACACCGGCCCCACCGGTAAACTACCCGGCCCAGAAGCGCGCGTGTTCATCCGCAGACCAGCGGTGTTGCTGGCTTCTAAAATATACACATCGCGTGTGGTGTAACGGCTAAAGCGCGGCTCGGCAAAAAACAACAAACGCTCGCCTGTTTCAAACGCCGCATCGGCATCGCCCTCCCACTCCAACGCCACTTCTGCGCCGCCGCGCCACAGCCGCACGTGGGCCGGGTTTACGCCGGTGAGTGAGAAGCCGGCCGCCGTGAGCGCTTGCGGCGTGATGACGGTAACGCCCGTTTGCTCCACTTCTATGAACACCCGAGGAAAAGCGCTTGCCTGCGGCGCATCAACGTGTGTAGCCCGTACGGCGGCCACATCCGCCGGATTTTCCACGGCGGCGCGCACGAGTTCTAGCATGGGGTCATCTTCAGAAACCAACTGCTCAGCGGCAAGGGCTTCTAAATGGTTGAAAGTGACGCGGGCTTTGACCGAGCGCGTGAATTGCCATTGGCCGTTGGCCAAGCGCAGTGGATAAAACGTGAGCCGCGCCAACTGCACCCCGCGCATGATGCCAGCTGGCTCCAGTTCAACTACGTTTACGGCAAAAGCTGGGCGCTCATTAACCGGCACAGCTTCAAACAAGCTTTGGCCGGGCAGGCCAGCCGCTGTGCGCGCCACGCCGATGGGGCGCGAATTGAAAGCCACTGCACCGGGCAAGGCAAGGGTGATGGTATCGGCTTCTAAAATTTCCAGAACAGGCTGAGCGCCGGGCGGCACAGCGATGAGTTTGGAGCTAACGGGCACACGCGGCAGGCCGGGCGCGGCGAGGCTGGTAAAACCGGCCATGCTCACGGCTAAAGTCCCATCCGCTTGCGTTTCCAATTGCGGGGCTGAGGCTTGCCAAGCTACTTCTACGGAGTATGAAGAGATGGCGCTAACGGGCGCCGGCGCGGCCAGTGGTGTAAGGGCCAACACTCCGGCCAGGCATATCAAAATAACCCTCGGCAGGAATTTCTTCATCAGCCTAATGCTATCAGCTTAACTCAGGTGTATAAAGAGTCCGTCAAGGGGCTAAGCGCGATGGAGAGTGAAAACTGGCCGGGCCGCGCCCACTTCTAGGCCGCGCCAATTGGTTTGTGTTTGCGGCAGGGAGAAGCCAAACGGCGCTAACTGCGCCCGCGCGCGCTCTGGCAAAGCACCTAACTGGCGCAAGGCTTCTAGCGCAATAAGCGGCGTGGCGCGGGCCGAGCCATCCATCACCTTGAAAACGAGGCCGAGGGCGGGCGAGCCTGCGCCCAACACGCCCGGAGCGAGGGCCACGCCGGCGTAACCTTCCGCGCCGCGCTTGATGACCAGCGCGCCCGGCATAGCCCGCATCAACTCCGTATCAAAACCGCCGGGGCCTTGCACCATCTCCGGCTCAGAATTCATGGCGTGAAAAATGGCGCGGAGCGCTCGTTCCCGTGCAGGCGGCAAGCCCACCGGGTTGGCCAGCCGCGCAAACGCAGTGGCGGCGTTCACCAGCGGCACAGCAAAGTTGGGCGCACTGCATCCATCCACGCCCAACTGAATTTCATCCGGCGCAACATCACATAGCTCTGCAAAATCCCGCAAGATGGTTTGCTGAAGAGGATGCTCAAACGCCAGATAATTTTCCAGCGGCCAGCCGCGATGCTTGGCTTGCGCCAGCATACCCGTATGTTTGCCGGAGCAATTGTTGTAGAGCGGCGTGGGCTGAGCATGCGCGCGTGTGAGGCGGGCGTGCTCTGCCGCATCATCCGGCCAGTGCGCACCACAGCCCAAATCATTTTCCGTGAGGCCAACTTTGGCCTGCATGCCGCGCACCGTTTCCAAGTGGATGGCCGCGCCCACATGTGAGGCGCACGCTACAGAAATTTCGCGCGGTGTAAAACCATAGGCGTCCGCCGCGCCAGACTCAATCAAGGAAAGCGCCTGAAACGGCTTAGCCGAGGAGCGCAGAAACACCACGGCGTATGGGTCACCCACAGAGGCTAACAAGCGCCCCTCCACATCTGCTATTGCCAATGCGCCAAAGTGACGTGATTCCACGATTTGGCCGCGCGTCAATTCGAGGAGGGGTTCAAAAGTCATCGTGATTTAGGCGACGGTCACCTGCTACGAAACCAGAACTTAATATGTTGCTGGCAAGTGACCGTCGCCTTGTTATCACTACCGCCCGCCCGTCATCGCCAAACGGTCATAGATGTGCTCTAAACCGGCGCGCAGGCGGCGGGCGTACAACACGCGATTCTCCGGCGTGGTGGTGTATTTACCCAGTAACTCGCGCGCAATGCCTTCAATCTCAGAACGGGAGCGGCGTGAGCGCATGAGTGTAGTGATTTTGCGCTCGGCCAATTTCAGAAAATCTTCCAACGCCTTAACGGACTCTTTGGTGGTGGCGACGCCGCGCCCGGGCACTATGGTTTTGGCCGGGAAGGATTTCTTGCGCAGTTCGGCTAAAGCCTTAAGCCAGTTAGGCAAATCGGCGTCGTGCAACATCGGCGGGACCTTATGCGTGAAGCTATCACCTGTGAACACCACGCCCGCACTGGGAATCTCCACCCACAACGCGCCGGGCGCGGAGCCGGGCCGGTGCACCAGATGAATTTCGCGCGAGCCGAGATTGAGCGTCATCCGGTCCGCAAACGTCAGGGTGGGCAGAATCACGCGCAAGCCTTGTACATCATCCACACTCTCGCTATCGGCGCCTGCGTCCGGTGGGGAGTTTTTATACCACTCCGGTTGCAGGCGCAGGCGTTCCTGTGTGGCGGCGTGGGCAATCACCGGCGCTTCAAACCATTGGTTGCCCAGCGTGCGGTCCCGTTGATGGTCTAAATTAATCACAAACTTTATAGGCCGCTGGGCTTGCTCCTCCACCTGTTGCTTCCACGCGCGCGCATCGGCGGGGTGCGTGGGCGTATCAATGCACACCACGCCCTCTGGCCCAAACACGGCCCCCACCGTCACCCCTCTAAAGTGAGTTTCAATAAAAATATCTTTGGCAATTTTTTGCATGGGTAAAGCCTAGAGCGTAAGTTTACTGGTAGCGCAATTGATTGGCAAATAATATCTAGCTTTTGCTTATCACGTAAATTCTTATCATGGATAACCGACTGGTGTAAGAGTTGGTGGCACAGGAGGCAAAGTTCCACCAATGCGAGCCGCGCTAGTGCTTCCAGGCCCTGGGTAACCACCTTTTCGACTCGCTCGTCATCTGTGGCATAAATTCTCAAACGTAAATCTAGCCCCCCGTACCGTCTCCATCTGGGTCAACATTCGTAAGACTTAAAATATAGTTTCCTGTAGAAGTGGTAAGGGTTCTAACTGTGAGAAAGGTATAAGTGCCGGGCTGGCTTAGTTTTTCATCCCATGCTTCAACCCTGACTCGCCGAAGCGGCTGAATTTTGGAGCTGACTAAGTAACCCAATGGGTTTGCTGGATCTGGGCTAAGCAAAGTGGCAGTAAAACTAATCTGTCCACTAACAGTTAAAGTTCCGCCTACTGAGTTAGTTCCGATAACTATTGGGTTAGCCAAATTAATACTTTCAGAAACTGGCAATATCTGTAAAGTTGGAATAGGTGTGTCTATCAAGCTAGTATCTTCAACGGCACTTGCCGAGGTAGTAGAGCTGACGACATAAAATGTTTCCCAATCGGCAGAGCTATTCTGAGTATCATGAACAACCCCAACTGCAACTGAAATCTTCCACTCGCCTGATTGAATGACACGAATAACCAACTCTACTATCGCACTACTATTAGCAGGGATATTTCCAACCCAGTCCGCGTCACCACTCACCAGTTCAACACCAGCCGGCAAGGTTACATTCAGTTTAGCATTCGATAAATCTAATGCTCCCGATAGTATCTCAATCCGCATTGTCACATCCCGCCCTACAATGGGTTCTGACAAAATAGATGGGCGAACCTCCAAAACTGAGTGAGTGCCCCCCATTGTCTGACCCATTTTGCTGACAAGCAATTAGCAATAGCAAGTAGCAGCTATAAAACAGAAGATTGAAAAATCCCCCGAAATAAATGTGGATTTTGCATTGCCCATTCCTCAAAGCCAACTAACCTCAACTACTACGCCCCGTTGGTGTGGTATGGCATGGTAAAACAGAAGTTGGCACCCTGCCCCGGCTGGCTCTCCACCCAAATGCGGCCACCGTGGGCCTCCACCGCAAATTTACAAAAGGCCAGGCCGAGGCCCAAACCTTTGGGCGCGGCTTCATGGCGCAAACGCGTGAATTTGCTGAAGATACGGTTTTGCTCGGCGGGCGGGATGCCCGGCCCGTTATCTTTTACGGAGAAGGTGAGTTCCGTAGCCCCAGCTTTTGCGCCGGTGGTAACCGTAGTGCCGGAAGGCGTGTACTTCACCGCGTTTTCAATCAAATTAATGATGACGCGCCGAATCATATCCGCGTCAATATCAATCATCGGCAAACGCGGCGGAAGCTCGCGGCGCAGTTCAATGCCTTTGCCTTCGGCCACCGGCGAAACTTGTTCAATGGCATCACTCACCAGCGCGGCCACTTCGGTTTGCTCGCGGTTCAGGTTCACTTGCCCGGCTTCTAGCCGTCGCAAATCCAGCAGAGAATCCACCATGCGAGACATGCGCAGAGCTGAACGCGTAGCAATCTTAAGTAACATCTGCTCGGTTTCGTTCTCTTCGGGAATAGAGGCTTGCACCACATCCAGCGAGGAGAGAATGTTGCCCAGTGGACTGCGCAAATCATGGAAAATCATGCTGATCAAGTCATTGCGCATCTCTTCCAATTGCAAACGCTCGCTGATATCACGCTGAATCCATTGAATAAACTCTTGCCCCCGGCGCTTAATCATCTTGGCGTGTACTTCCATTGGAATTTCCACGCCCGCGCGAGTGGTGATGCGAGTTTGGTACGTAATCTCTTGCCCGCCGCGTAAATGTTGAAAGCGCGCCGAGCCGAGGAAAGCAGTGCCCATGCGATGCACCGTGCTCACGCGCAAACCAATCAAAGAATCACGTTTGTAGCCAAACACTTCCACCGCTTTGCCGTTCGCATCCGTTACATTGCCGTCCAAATCGGTGATGATGATGGGGTCAATGTTATCTTCAAACAAACTGGAGAAGCGGCTCTCGGCGGCTTGCAATTCTTCCACTTGTTGGGCGTGCACAATGGCGGTGGCGGCCAGCGCGGCCAAACTTTCCAGCAAGCTGAGCGTATCGGGCGTAAAGCGGCCATCCGGCGGATTCATCACTTCAATCACGCCAATCACTTTTTCTTGCACGCGCACCGGCACCGCCGCTCCGGCTAACGTCAACAAACCTGTTTGTTGGTCCATTCCGCGGCGGAAGCGCGGGTCGCGCGGCACATCGGTCGTCAGCACCGATTCATTATTCTGCGCCACCCAACCGGCAATGCCCGCGCCCAGTTCTAGCTCCAGACCCTTCAGCCGCTCGGCCATACGGCCCACCGCCTCACGGAACGTGAGGCTTGTTTCACCCACTAGGGCAATGGCCGCTGTTTCCACATTCAACAAATCACGCGCATTCTTGGCCACCAAGTGCAAAACCCGATCCAGTTTGAGCGTGGAGTTAATGGCCTGCGAGGTTTCGGCCAGCGCGTGCATGGCCTGGGCCCGTCGTTCGCTCTCGGCGTAAAGTTGGGCATTTTCAATGGCAACGCCCGCTTGGTCAGCAATCGCCACCATCAGGCTCAGGTCTTGATCAGAGAAACTATGCGCCGGGGTCTTAACAAGGGTGAGCACGCCCACCACGCGCGCGCGGCCCATCAGCGGCACGGCGATGGCGCTTTTGGCGCCCGTGAGGGCGTCATCCGGGCGGCGGCCCCAGCGCTCATCCAGCGTAGTATCCGGCACCAGCGCAGGTTGGCGGTTGTTCAGCACCCAGCCCGCGAGGCCGGTATCAAGCGTGCCAGCCAACTTGCGGTCCGGGTCCGGCTGGAGGGCGCCGTCCGTCATCAGCGCGGAATACAGGATGTTATTGGCTTCATTGATAATGATAATACTGCCCGTTTTAGACTGAGCGCTATCTACCGTGGCCTTGAGCACGCGCGGCAGTAATTCATCCAAATCCAACCGGCCAGAGATTTCACGGCCAACGCGGTACAGCAACGCCAAGCGCCGCTGATCACTCAACGGCGCAGTGCTGATGGGGGTAATGGAGGAGGCAGAAGTCATAACCCTGGGCAAACACGGTACATTTCTATCCGGCGAAACGCTTCAATAAAGCCCAGATCCAACATGGCGGGCAAGTGCGGCTCATTGAGCGCTACGTTTTCTACCTGAGTATCTAAATCCGGAAACAGCATATATAAGAATGATAACAAAGCTTCCGCAACATAGCGCGGCTCACCAGCCTGAGTGTGGAGCGTAAAACGGGTGAGCAACAAGGGCAACAGCCTGAGTTTTTGAATTTGAAACACCAGCCAGCCACGGCTCCCGTCAGCCAGGCGCACTTGCAGGGCTTGCAAGCTGTCCACGTTCCGTAAGGAATCGGTGGCGGTGACCCAAGTTTCAAAATCACTGCGCTCACTTAACAGAGCTAACGCTCCTTCCCGTTCCAGCAATTCCACATCGCCCTCCGGTACGTGGGCAGGCGGCCCGGGCGGGCGGCGCAGTACCAGCATCTCGGATTTGGGCTGGAACCCGCACTGCACAAACAAATTATAAGCCGGAACGTTATTTTTGATGACTTCCAAAAGTGTGAGGGGCAGGCGGCGTTCATCACTGATTGTTAACAATGCTTCCATCAGGGCGCGGCCAATATGCCGGCGGCGGGCGGCGGGCAAAACCCCCAACCGCGTAATCCACGCCGCGTGGGGCCGCACGCCCAGCATTGCTAAACCTAGCATCTCATTACCATCCATAGCCACCACCGAGGCGGATAAGTCCACATCATAGGTGCGTACGTATTCCGCCAACCGCGCGGCGTTCATTGGCATGGGTACCACGTAATCCACACGGGTTTGGTTATAGGCTTGGGTGAGTTGTTCAATAGAAAATTGGTTTGCAGGCACGAGGCGCACTGCCGTTTCCGTAAGCGCAGGCACAGGCAAAACAACCATTAGTTTTGCCCTTGCGGTAGAAAGCCGGCAATTTGGTCTGCAAAGCGGGCCACATTAATAGGTTTAGGGATGTAGCCGTTGCATCCATAGGCCTCCACCATTTGCCGCGCGGTGGCCTCGGGCCAAGCAGTACATACAATAATGGGCGTGGCGGCCAGCGCCGGGATGCGGCGAATCCAACCGGCCAATGTTTGACCATCAGCGTCCGGCAGGCCTAAATCCAACACAATCGCATCGGGCTGGCGTTCCAACGCCATTTGTAAGCCGTTATCGGCATCCGGCGCTAGCCGCACTTCAAACCCACGGGAAATTAACACCCGCCGAAATAACTCAGCGTTGTCCTGATTGTCTTCCACCACTAAGATGCTGGGCATAGCAGAAAAAGTATAGCATATGGTGAGGCGCGCTGAGGCCGCTAACGAACCCCGCTCGGGGCGATATGAACTGAGTCAGCCCTATCCTTGAGCAAACAGCGTTTTCAGCGGCGCATCAGCGCAATCAACGTTCCGAATTTTAGACGGGCAAGAAAACCAGCTCGCGCACCCGGTTGAGAATCCAGGTCAAATGTTCAGGGTTGGCCACAAAATCCAAATCATCGGCTGGCACTACCAAAAGGGGGCATTGTGTAAAGCCTCCCACCCACTCTTCATATAAGTCATTGAGTTGGGCCAGATATTCCGGCGCAATCCCAATTTCATAAGATCGCCCACGTTGGGCAATGCGGCTTTGCAGGGTGCGCACGGAGGCGCGCAGGTAAATCACCACATCAGGTGGAGGGAGCAAATCCAGCAGGCCGCGATACAAATCGGTATAGGTGGCAAAATCGCGCTCGCTTAATGCGCCTTGCAAATACAAGTTTCGGGCAAAAATCTCGGCATCTTCGTAAATGGAGCGATCCTGGATAATGGAGGTAGGATGGTCATGGATCTGCCGCTGAACGCGCACCCGCTGGGCGAGGAAAAACATCTGTGAGTGGAAGCCCCAGCGGGGCATATCGGCGTAAAAATCGGCCAAGTAGGGGTTATCGGCCACGCCTTCATAAAACGGCTTCCAGCCCAGCCGCTGGCCCAACAATTCTGCCAAGCTCGATTTGCCCACGCCGATGTTGCCGGCGACGATGAGGTGACGTTTCACAAGCAAGTGACGGATGACGGATGATGGGCGCGAAAAACTCGTCGCCCGCCACTCGTCACCGATTAAGCACCGTTTTGATCCGCCCAGTTTTCCACCAGCGCATCTACCTGTTCCAGGTAAGCGCGGGCTTCGGCCACGCGGGCGCGAAATTCCACTGGAGCGGCCAAACGCAAACGCTCCAAGAACGCAATCCAGTTTTCGGCGTGCAGGCTGTTGCCGGGTAAGTGGCGCATCACGGCCTGCCACGTGTAAAGCAGAAGCCATTCCATTTCCGCCGCGCGGTCAGCGTCAATCAGCGCTTTGAAACCCCGTTCATACACTGTTCGCCGCGCGGGGTGAATCAGTTCATCATCCGCCGTTTGCCCGGCCTGGTACGCCGCAGACCAATCGGCCAGGAGCAACTGCGCCTGCGCGGCGGGCAGTTCCCCGCCAAAAATCGCCATAAAATCAGCGTACACTGCCGGCTGGTTAAGTTTGCGCGCGGCGGTTTCCAGCTTCATTACCAAACGCCGCCCCGCGCCCGGAAAGCCCGTCAATGTCATGGCCGCGTTAGCAGTGTACATCAGCGCCAAGCAGAAATTCGCCAGCGTCACGGGCGCACTCGGCTCAGCGCCCGGCAGCGCGCTCAGGTGCAGTTCAGCGCGGGCCAACGCCAGAAAAGCGCGGGCGCGGGCGGCCACATGGTCTGGGCGATGAAATTGGCCGCGGGCGCTGGATTGCGCCAACTCAAAAAAATGGCGTGGGTCTTTGAGAAAAACCGGCTCACACAACTCTGGCCCGCGCCACGGATGCACGCGCAATTCTTTCGGATGAGCATACTCATCCCGGCTTCGGTACTGAACATCCAACACCACTTGGTCGGCCAGCTTCACCACTTCGCGCGCGGGCGGCGGCGCGGCGTCAATCAAGATTAAGTCAATATCCGTCGCTTCGCCCAACAACGGCTCATTGGCCGCCACCGAGCCGGTGAGATACGCGGAAAGTAAACTGGGCCGCTCGGCCATTTTTTGGGCGGCGGTATCGTGGGCAATTTTCAACAGAGTGGAACGTTCGATGACGGGCGTCACGCAGTCATTATCCACAGAATTGAGCGCTTGCAAAGCACTTTCGTAATTGAGCACCTAACCACAAAGGCACACAGAAACGAAGGAGCACAAAGATTCTTCGTGAACACTTGCCGCCTTTAGGTGGTGGTCTGCTTTGAGTCTTTGTGATTAAGTAGATGCTAACGGAAGCGGCGCTTGATACTGCGCGCCCAGCGCGGCGCGGATGCGTTCTAGCACATGGCGCAAATCATCCGGGTTGTTCACAAAATCCAAGCTATCCGCTTCAATGATGAGGGTGGGCGCGGCGGTGTACTGCGCAAAAAACGCGTCATAGGCCGCGCCCAAATCCGCAATATAAGTATGCTCCATGTTGCGCTCATAGGGCCGGTCTCGGCGGAAGATACGGCGCATTAGCTCATCTGTGGAAGCGCGCAAGTACACCAGCAAATCCGGCGGCGGCACTTTCTCAGCCAGCGCATCGTTCAGGCGGCGGTACAGCACCCACTCATCACCGCGCAAGTTGCGGCTGGCAAACAGCGCGCTCTTGGCAAACGTGAAATCCGCTATCACCGAACCGCGTTCCAACAAAGCGCTGATTTCTTTTTGCTGTTGGTAGCGCGAGAGCAGAAAGAACAATTCCGTTTGTAAAGCGTAACGCGCGCGGTCAGCGTAAAAATCCGAGAGGAACGGATTCTCCTCAAACACTTCCAGCAAGCTTTCGGCATTAAAAGCGGATTGGAGCAGACGCACCAGCGAGGTTTTCCCCACGCCGATGACGCCTTCGATGGCGAGGTACATAGGCAATTTTCAATACACAATTTACAAGGCGCAAATGGATGACGCGAGTATAACGGCTTGTGGTGAGGCGGGCAACTTAACGGGAAAATCACTGCGAGGCGCGCTTTTTGCGCCAACTTGTGCCCGTAAGGGTAAGCAGTCTGCTAACTTTAGACGATTGCTTCGCCGCTCAAGAGCCTGCCCTCAGCCAGTCGAAGGGCGGCTCGCAATGACAGGAAACATCAGTTTCTGTTTTATAGCTTAGCAATAAAATCATTATGCTAGAATCTTTTTGTTATGGATTTACTCTCCACACTCAACGCACAACAGCACCAAGCCGTCACCGCGCCGCCCGGCCCCACACTGATTTTGGCCGGCCCCGGCTCCGGCAAGACGCGGGTGCTGACGTACCGCGTGGCCTATCTGATTCAGCATTTGGGCGTAGCGCCGTACCACATTCTGGCGGTGACGTTCACGAACAAAGCGGCCAAAGAGATGAAAGACCGCGTGCAAAAGTTAATGGGCGAAGATTTGCGCGGCCTGACGATTGGCACCTTTCACTCCATCTGCGCGCGCTGGCTGAGGCGCGAGGCGCAACATCTAAATGTGACGAACGAGTTTGTTATCTTTGATACGAGCGACCAAGAAGCGCTGATAAAACAAGTGGTGGCCGAGTTGAATTTGGACGATAAAAAATTTCGGCCCGCGTCTTTGCTGAACAAAATCTCCGGCGCGAAGAATGAGCTGATTGGGCCGGAGGAATATCCTGCACCCAACTACGCCGCCGAAATTACGCGGCGTGTGTACGTGCGTTACCAAGAAATGCTGGCCGCCAACAATGCCATGGATTTTGATGACTTGCTGACTAACGTGGTGCGGCTGTTCCGCCAAAACCCGGACGTGCTGGCCAAATATCAGCGCCAGTTTGAATATGTGCTGGTGGATGAATTTCAAGATACCAACACTGTGCAATATGCGCTCTTGCAGGCTTTAGTGGCGCACAACCAAAATTTGTACGCCGTGGGTGACCCAGACCAAAGCGTGTATCGCTGGCGCGGGGCCGATTATCGCAACGTCAACAAACTCAAAAATGATTATCGGGACCTCAACACGATTCTGCTGGAGCAAAACTACCGCTCCACGCAGATAATTTTGGATGGCGCAATGGCGGTGATTGACAAACACCCCGCCCGCACGCGCAAGCAATTGTTTACCTCGCGCTCCGGCGGCGCCAAAATTTATATGTTTGAGGCCTACAACGAGGAAGAAGAGGCGCGCTTCATCATTGATACGATTGCGCTGGCCGTGCGCGAAGGCGCGCACCAGCCGGGCGATTTTGCCGTGATGTACCGCACCAACGCCCAATCGCGCGCGGTGGAAGAGGCCTTCATCCGCGCCAACTTGCCGTACAAATTGGTGGGCGCGCAACGCTTCTATGGCCGCAAGGAAATTAAAGATTTGCTGGCGTATTTGCGGCTGGTGCACAACCCGGCCGATTCCGTGAGCTTGCTCCGCGTCATCAACGTGCCCACGCGCGGCATTGGCGCCAAAACGTTGGAGCAACTGCAAGAAGCGGCGCGCGCGGCCAATATCACACCGGCGGAAATTATTCGGGATTTGGGCGAGAGCGGGCCGAAAAGCCTGTTTGCGCCGCGCTTCGGCAATAAAGCAGCGGCCTCGCTAGCCAACTTTGGCTTGATGCTCAGTCACTGGGTGGCGGCGCGGAGTGAACTCTCGGTAGCACAGTTGATGGATACGATTATGGAGCGCACCGGTTACCGAGATTTTCTGCTGGATGGCAGTGAAGAGGGCGATGAGCGCTGGGCCAACGTGCTGGAATTGCGGGGCGTGGCGCAAGAATTTAAAGACGCGCCGCTGGCCGAGTTTTTAGAGCAACTGGCGTTGGTGTCTGATCAAGACACGGTGGCCGAGGAGGGCAAAGCGCCCATCTTGCTCACTCTCCACGCGGCCAAGGGTTTGGAGTTTCCGGTGGTGTTTATGGTGGGGTTGGATGAGGGCATCCTGCCGCATCAGCGTTCGTTTGATGACCCGGAAGCCATGCATGAGGAGCGGCGGCTGATGTACGTGGGCATGACGCGGGCCAAAGACCGGCTGTATCTCCTCCGCGCGTTCCGGCGTTCTTCGTATGGCGATTCTTCGGTGACGGAGGCCTCGCGCTTTTTGTACGATATTCCTGATCACTTGCTCACCGGCCAAAAGCCCACCAAACAAATCCGCTCGTCAGAAGCGTACAAACGCGCCACCTCTTGGGAGACGCCAGAACCGGCGCGCGGCCAGCGGGTGGTGGGCCGTTCCATTTCTCTCAACACCGGCAACTCAGCGCCCCGCCCAGAGCCTCGTTATCGCACCGGCCAGCGCGTAAAACACGCCAGCTTTGGGGAGGGCATTGTGATTGAGAGCCGCGGCTCCGGCGAGGACGAGGAAGTGACCGTGGCGTTTGAAGGTATGGGCATCAAGCGGCTGGTAGCCAGCATGGCCAATTTGCAGTTGTTGAAGGGGTAACGTAGCGGTTCAGGCGCGTTGCGGAGCGCCTCGCCTGCAAGCCGTGTTGGGCAGGTTCGTTTAAGTTTAGAGATTGATGCTCAACGGTAGAGTACATATCCCCATCAGGCAGTGCGCGGGGGCCCTTGCGAAATTCGTTGTCGCATTTCTTCAAGAGAACCCCGCCATGGATCAATTGGTTCAAGCCACCAGGTTACACCCGCCTCCGCGTAGGGTGTCACAATTGAACTTGCCAGCGATTTATCTTTGCCATCCGTGGCAAAACCCATCACAATGTCAAAAGGCTTCTCTTCTGCCTGCAAACTGCTAATGGTGGTTTTCAGACTCTTTACATCGTCAGGAGTCATTTGTGTATCGTCCCACCTCCCAGGAACAACCCCATCCCAACGGGCTGCCCGTCTAAATGGTGCAGTATGGGGAAGATAGCCTGCCACCCAAATAGGGATTCGCGGTGATTGAACTGGTTGGGGAAGAAAGATCGTGCCGTCCTGAATCTGGTAATGCTTTCCTTGATAACCGAATGGCGCGCCGCTCCATAGACCGACAAGTATGTCCAGCGCTTCATCCAGTTGCTGAGCCCGAAATTTTTGGTCAGAGTTCTCTCCGAATCGAGCAAAGTCATCAATTGGAGGGTGACCCAATCCAACCCCTAACGTAAGCCGCCCATTGGACAAATGGTCAAGTGTGACTGCCTCTCGGGCAACTTTCCATGGTCTTCGCCGTGCTAGCGCGGTAACCAGTGGACCTAATCGAATGTGTTTGGTTTGAAGAGCAATCGCCGCAAGTGCTACCCATGGATCATTCGTAGGTAGATTACCATCGTTCCAGAACAATATGTGGTCCCACAAGTAAAAGCCATCCCACCCTGAATCTTCCGCCGTTTGCGCTAACCCTACAAGTACATGTGGGTCAAAAAAGGGACCAAAGTTAGCAATGTGAACACCGTACTTCATAGAGACTCCAAAAAATACAAAAAGCAGTTTCACAACCCGGTTTTTGGCCCTGTTTTTCAGGCGTTTCTGGGGTTATGAAACCACCTTAGGGTGTTATCCCGCCAAAGATTGAGATATGATGTATTCTCATAGGTCTAAAACAATCGCCCACTTGCGCCTGAGTTTATCCTTTTTTGCTGTACCGTCAATCACGAGTGTGTAAGAAACAAAAAAGAGCGCCGAAACCCTCGGCGCTCTTTCATTTTCTGGCGGAGAGGGTGAGATTCGAACTCACGGTAACGCAAGGCGCTACAACGGTTTTCGAGACCGCCCCATTCGTCCACTCTGGCACCTCTCCAGCGGAACAAAATTATAGCAGACGGAGTAGCGGACGGACGACGATAGGCGATGGACGATGACTAAGCTTACCGTCCACCGTCTCCCGTCCATCGTCAAACTTCCACGCTCTCATGCAACTCTGGCGCGTGCACGCCGCTCAGGCCGGCTTCGGTTTCCAACGCAGTTTTGAGCGCGGCGGAGGATTCCGGCTCACCGTGTACCAAGAAGATATTTTTCACGCGCGGCTTGAGGGCGGACGCCCACTGAATCAGCAAATCCCGCCCAGCGTGGCCGGACATGCCGTTGATGGTGGCCACGTTGGCGCGCAGGGTGTACCACTCCCCAAAGATTTTCACCTCCGGCTCACGGTCTGCCAAGCGGCGGCCCAGCGTGTGCGGGGCCTGCCAGGAAACAATGAGAATGGTGTTGCGTGGGTTTTCAATATTGTTCTTGAGGTGGTGCAAAATGCGGCCATTTTCCGCCATGCCGCTGGCGCTGATGATGACGCACGAGCCGCGCACATCATTGATGGCCTTGCTCTCCTCCACCGAGCGGGTGTATTTCAGGCTATCAAAGCCAAAGGCATCGCCTTCCGAACGGAGAAGTTTTTGGGTTTCCTCATCAAACAATTCGGCGTGTTGTTTGTAAACATCGGAGGCGTTCACGGCCAGCGGGCTATCCACAAACACGGGGATGGCCGGAATCTCCCGCGCCTTAATCATCTTGTGGAGTTCATACACCACTTCTTGCGAGCGGCCTACGGCGAAGGCGGGCACAATAATTTTGCCGCCGCGCCCCACCGTCTCCTTCACCATCTGCCGAAACTCAATCGATGCTTCCGAGGGCGGGCGGTGGGTTTTGGTGCCATAGGTAGACTCCATGATGCAGTAATCCACATCGTGTAAAAACGTGGGGTCACGCAAGATGGGCAGGCCCTGCCGCCCAATATCACCGGAGAACGCAAAACGGAATTTGCGTCCGCCACGCTCTTCCACATCTAACACTAGCATGGCGCTACCCAGCATATGGCCGGCTTCATAAAACGTAGCTTGCACGCCGGGCAACACTTCAAACGGTTGATTGAGGGGCCGCGTACGGAAAAGCTCCAGCGCGGCGGCGGCATCTTCTTCGGTGTACAGCGCCTCGGCGGTGGCCGGTTCACCCTTTTGCGTTGCCTTCTTGTTGAAGAACTCCACGTCCGACTCTTGGATGCGGGCTGAATCTTTGAGCATGTGTTCACACAAATCATGCGTGGCCGGCGTGGCGTAAATGGGGCCGGTGTAGCCCAACTTGGGCAAGGAAGGGATGTTGCCGGAATGGTCAATGTGGGCGTGCGAGAGAATCACCGCATCCACGGTAGCCGGGTCAAAGCGTAAATCATGATTGCGGGTTTTGGCTTCTTCGCGTTTGCCCTGATACAGGCCGCAATCCAGCAAAAGCCGCCGCCCATTTACTTCCAGCAAATGCCGTGAGCCGGTAACCGTTTGCGCCGCGCCGTGAAAGGTTATTTTCATTGGGTGTATCCTCAACTTTAGCAGAAGGCAAAAGGCGGAAGGCAGTAAGCGTTCACGGTCTTCTGCTTTCTGCCCACTGCCTTCTGCTTACTGTTTTCCGTTCACTAGCACTTCCAACAACTCCGCCCCATAAGCATTGCGCCGCCATGGGCCAAGATGCTCTAGAGTTGCCAATTCATCCAACGTACGCGGGGCGCGGCGGGCCATTTCCCACAGCGCTTCCTTAGGCAAAATCACATCCGATTCTACGCCGCGGGTTTTGGCCTTTTCCTTACGCCATACTCGCAAGCGTTCAAAACGCTCGCGCACCGGCTCCGGCTCCAATGTGGGCTTGGGTGGGCGTAGCGGGGGCGCTTTTAAGCCGCGTTGTACGGCAGTCAGCACTGGCTCGCCATGCCGCCGAATTTGGCCTTCCGTCATTCCACGAATCTCGCGCAGTTCCGGAGTGGTTCGGGGGAGAGCTTTAGCCAAAGCCAGCAAGGTTTCATCCCCCATCACCTTGAAGGGCGGCACATCGGCGCGCTCAGCCATCTTCTCGCGGTAGTGCCACAGCTCGCGGAGAACGGCGGCTTGTTGGCCGGTTAAATCGCGTGAGCCGCTTACCCGCCAAAAGGCATGTGAGTCGGCGGGGGTGGCTTCCCATTTCAGTTTCGCCAGACGCGCAAATTCTTCCTGCGTCTCTTCCCAGCGCTCCGCGGCGCGTAATTCTTGTTCCAGTAAAGCCCGCAGATCAAACAAATAGTGGGTATCCATGCGCGCATAATCCAGCAACTCCGGTGTGAGGGGCCGCCGCCCCCAGTTGGCCCGTTGGTGTTTTTTGTTCATCTTCACGCCAAAATGTTGCTCCAGCAAAGAGGCCAAGCCGGTTTGCGGCCAACCCAGCGCCCGCGCCGCCACCATCGTATCAAACAGATGATGGGTTTCAATCTGAAAGTCACGCGTGAGGCAGAGCAAGTCATATTCGGCGGCGTGAAAAATCTTTTCCTGCGCTGGGTTGGCAAACAAAGGGGCCAGCAACCGCGCATCGGCTTGCAGAGGGTCTACAATGTAATCCACGGTTGGCGTGGAAAATTGAATCAGACACAACCGTTCGCGGTACACAAACAAGCTGTTGGACTCGGTATCCACAGCCAGTTTGGGCTGGGCGGCCAATTCTTGCACCAAGCGGCTCAACTCGGCATTGGTTTCAATGAGTGTGGGTGGGGGCAAATCCATTGGGTGTATTATCCGTCAGAGTGCGCGGCGCGGCAAAACGTTGCCGTGCTAAAAGTTTGCTCTTACAATGCCCACATGGCTGGTGAATTAATTTTGATGGTAGACGATGAAGCCCACATCATTGAGTTGGCGCGGCTGTACTTAGAGCGCGAGGGCTTTCGGGTCAAATCCGCCGGTGATGGGCCAGCGGCGTTAGCGGCCCTAGACCGCGAGCCGCCCGCCCTGCTGGTGTTGGATGTGATGCTCCCCAAGCTGGATGGTTTTGAAGTGTGCAAGCGCGTGCGGGCGAAATCGGATGTGCCGATTATGATGCTCACGGCGCGCGATGATGATTTGGACAAGATTGTTGGGTTAGAGCTTGGGGCCGATGATTACCTGACCAAACCCTTCAATCCTCGCGAGTTGGTGGCTCGCATTAAGGCAATTCTGCGCCGGAGTGAACGCGCGCCCAGCAAGAGTGATAACGGCCCATTACATTTAGGCGATGTGACCATAGACCCGGGCCGCCGGGAAGTAACCGTTGCCGGGCAACGGGCCAACCTGCGAACAAAAGAATTTGACTTGCTCCTGACGCTGGCCGAACACAAAGGCTTAGTGCTAACGCGCGAGAAATTATTAGAGCTTGTTTGGGGTTTTGACTATGTTGGCCAGACAAGAACGATAGATGTGCACGTCGCTCACGTCAGGAAGGCGCTCCTGGGTAGCCGGGTCAGCATCGAAACGGTTACCGGCGTGGGCTACAAATTAACCTACATCACGGGTTGACGCTTCCAAGCTTGAGGGAGCGAAGCGCCGCTTACGCTCCCTCTTTCGGCGGCTCACCGGCGGGCGGAACGGCTTTTTGGAGTTCTTGCACCCGCTGTTGCAGTTCGTTCACCGCGCCCACGAGGCGGGCTTGTTCAGCGCGCAGTTCGCGGTTCTCCTGCTCGGCGCGGGCGAGGCGCACAGCCCCGCTCCGGCCCAAACTGCCACCGCCGCCTATATCCACCAGCAAAATAATCAGCGCCAGGATGATGCCAATGGTGATCAGCCATGGCTGACGCAGAATAATGGCGGCGATGGCGGCCATGATGAGCACCAGCCACACTTGCCAATTGAAGAGAAACCAAAGGCGGTTTTGCATAGGGTAAAGCGTAAAACGTAAAACGTGAAGGGTGGTTGCCAATCACGCTTCACGTTTTACTGTTCCGCTGAAATAGATGTATAGACGCGTTCAATCGTATCCGGGTCACCGGTAAAAGTTTTGCCGTTGGTGCGGTTGGCCACCCGCAGAAGCACATCCTTATCGGCATCCTCACCGTAAGCAATGGTAAAGACCTTGATGCCCTCCACATCTTCGCCATCCGGCAAACAGGAAAACATATCATTCTCGGTGCGGCTACTGGCCGTATCTTGCCCATCGGAGAGCACTACAATGCCGTACAAACGCTTCTCATTGTTAGCCAAATCTTCGGCGCGCAATTCATTGATGCGGCTAGCGCCCTCACACACCGCATCGTATAGCGCCGTGCCGCCCTCGGCGAACAGCCCTCGCACCCGGTCACTCAGCGTTTCGGCCACATCCCCCGCCCGGCCCGCAGGTTGCATCTCGGTTACGTTATCACTGAATGGGAGGACATATACCTCATCATCTCGTTCCAGCCGCCCAATGAAGTTGGCTGTAGCTTCTACCGCATTCGTAATTTTCTCGCCCTGCATACTGCCGGAGGTATCCACCACAATCACAACCGTGGCCTTCTTTTTGGTTTGCAGAAAAACATCTTTCACCGCGTTGGCCGTATCTCCGGAGGTGCTTTCCAGCGCGGGCACATCGGCGGGGGTCACGCGTGGGTCTGTGCCGTCTTCCAGCGCTAGCGGGGCGCGCAACGGAATGCTGGCATCCACTGGGCGCAAATAGTTATCAATCGCCATCTCTTGCTGTTCACGCGCCAAGATGTAATCCCGATATAACTCCGCCGCTTCCCGTTGCTCATCCGTCACCCACTCAGCGTCTAAAATGCAATACGGTTGTTCCGTCCAGAATGTGCCTTTGGAGGGAAAAATGAAGGCCAGTGGGAAACGCAACTCACTAGCGCGTTCAGCGTTGGCCTTAAGCACTTCGGCCTCGCTGGCGGTGGTAGCGTGTAAATAGCTGGGGCCGCGCCGCGCCATCAACGCAATCAAATCGCGCGTTTGCACGCCGTAGTGGTAGGTGTGGAATTCCACGTTGGAAAACGCATCAATCACCGCTTGGCTCTTCACCTCTTGCGGGCTGAGGCCGCTGGTTTTGCCCAAGGTGTCATAGGCCAAGGCCGTCATAATCAGCAAGCCCACATTGGAGTAATTGGGGTGGGTGTGGCCAAAGCGGAACTCGCCCCACTCGGGGTGGCCATACTTGGCCCAGCCCTGCGGGTCGGCGGCCAAATCCACCAGCGTTTGCCAGCTGATGTCTTTATCCGGCCAGCCTAGCGCCTCCGCAAAAGGCCGCCACATGGCAAAGCCGATGGGCGCGTACACGGTAGGGCGGCAGGCCTCGCTAATCAACGGTTGGCCGGTGCGGTCTCGCCACACTTGGTTTGCGCCATCTACCCAACTCTGGTCACCGGGGCTCCACACAGTGGGTTGGCTTTTGCCGCTCAAAATATCCGCTTGGGAGCCGCCGGAAGTAACGTGGATTACGCTCACAAACACCGGTTTGCCGCTGGCCGTTTTAATTTGCGCGGCGTTGAATTTTTCCGTGACGGCGTTCACCCAATCTTCTTTGGTATTGGAGGTGGAGAACACAATCTCCACGGAGCCTGCCGGCGCCACGGGCTGGGGCGTGCCATTCGCCGTGCTCGTTCCGCAATTGATATTGATGGTGGGGCAAAACGCGCCGGAGAAAAGCAGGGAGGCGCAAATAATCACGCCAAAGCCCAGCGCGGCCAGCACCACAATCACCGCCCCTACCACCCGGTTACCTTTATTCTCAGAAAACAAATTACTCATGGTTGCGCTTAACCACCAAGGCTTCAAGCCCCGAAGGCCATACTGAACTTCGTGAACTTAAAGTCTTCGTGATTTTGTGGTTATAAGTTCAGTCTAACGAAGATTACGCCGCCCGCACGCCGTTAGACTGACGTGTGGCGGACAGTTTTCAAGGCGTCTTTTGGGACGCCGCTGGACACAGATTTACGCAGAGCGGGCTTTCATTTCGTCTGCGTACATCAGTGCTTCTTCGTGGTTCATCACTTCCCAGCCACCACAATCCGAAAACCTAAGAACGGGAAGAAGTAACCGGCTGGGTAGCCGCGCCGATAAGAAGCGCGCGCCGCAAACGCCGTATCATTGTAAGAGCCGCCGCGCACCACGCGCAAATCTTGGGCGGCCACTAGTACGTCACCATCCACCGGCTGGTAAACGCTCACCGTCCACTCTTGCGCGTTGCCAGCCATATCCACCGCGCCGCTGGGGCTTACATCACCGGGCAGGCTGGCGGTGGGCGCAGTGTGGTTCAGTTCGGTTTCTACGGTGTTACACAGGCCCAACTTCCACTCCTCACCCCACGGAAACGGGCGGCCATCATCGCCGCGCGCCGCCTTCTCCCACTGCTCCTCGGTGGGCAGGCTCACCTGCTTGCCCTTTTGTGCGCTCAACCAGCGGCAGTAAGCCTCCGCCTCGTAAAACGTCACGCCTGTCACCGGATGGTCAAAGCGGGAGTCTTGATTGCGCCAATCAAATGGCAGAGAGCGATCCTCGCGCCCCCAACCGAGGGAGACGCCGGTGCGCCACGCCCAACCCGCCTCGCTCCACCACTGGCGTTCATCATAGCCTCTGGCCTCAATAAACGCCGCGAACTGCTTCACCATCACCGGCGCATGGGCAATATCAAACTCCGGCAAGGTAACTTCGCGGCGGGGGGCCTCCCGCGGATGAAAACGGCTTCCCATGATGAAGGGGCCGCCCGCTACCCGATGCACCAACCCAATCGAGCCGAGGTGGGCTTCCGGGTCACGGGCATCCTTCCGCACCCATTGTTTAATGAATTCAGCTCCATCATCCCGCTCAGTCATAGGTGCATTTTAGCATGCGGCTTTAGGCGGAGGCCATGCAGAAATCCAAAAGTTAAGCCGCGCAAAGTACGCCTGGCCTACTCGGCCATAATTCGTTTACACTGCGGCTCTATCTCTGCTTACGGAGAACTCTTTCCAATGAAAGTCGCCGTCATTGGTGGTGGCTCCACCTATACGCCCGAATTAATTAACGGCTTTTTAGCCCGCCAAAACACTTTTCCGCTTACAGAACTGTGGCTGATGGATATAGACCCTCAGCGGCTGAATATTGTGGGCGGCTTTGCCCAACGGCTGGTGGCCGCTCACGGCGCGCCGTTCAAAGTAATGCTTACGCAAAATCAGCGCGAGGCGATACAGGGCGCGGCTTATGTGTGCACCCAACTGCGGGTGGGCCAAATGGCCGCTCGGCAAGCAGATGAGTATTTGGGCCAAAAACACGGCCTGATTGGGCAAGAAACCACCGGCGTGGGCGGCTTTGGCAAGGCGTTGCGCACCATCCCCGTCATTCTAAATATCGCGCGGGATATGCAAGAACTCGCACCCGGCGCTTTATTGGTGAACTTCACCAACCCAGCCGGCTTAGTGACGGAGGCGCTGGCGCGGCATGCGCCCGAGGTGCAGTCAGTGGGTGTGTGCAACGTACCCATCACAGCCAAGATGCGCCTGCTGGCGTTGCTGGAAAATGAGCTAGGCCAAAAAATTGAGCCGGAGCGCGTTGAGCTAAAAACGCTGGGCCTAAATCATCTTTCGTGGCATCGCGGCTTAACGTTAGATGGCGAGGAAATGTGGCCGCGCGTCTTTCGCGCCTATTGCGCGCAACAAACCGAGTGGGACGCCCACACCTTAGAAACGCTTGGCCTCATCCCCAACTATTATTTGCAATATTTTTACTACACCGGCCAAAAGCTGGCCGCGCAGAAAAAGTGGCCCCCCTCCCGCGCGGAAGAAGTGCAAGTGATTGAAGAGAGCCTGTTGAATTATTACGGCAACCCGGCCCACACTGAGCCGCCCGCCGATTTGATGAAACGCGGCGGCGCTTACTATTCCACGGTGGCCACGCAGTTGCTCAATGCCCACTACAATGATTTGGGTGAAACGCACATCGTCAACACGCGGCATAACGGCGCGGTGGCTGGCTGGCCCGCCGATTGGGTGTTGGAGTTACCCTGCCGTGTGAGCCGGGCGGGGATAACGCCTTTGCCTACGGAACCATTGCCATTGGTGAATTTTGGTTTGGTGGCGCAAGTGAAGATGTATGAGTTGCTCACCGTGCAGGCCGCTGTTTTTGGTGACCGTAAAGCGGCGTACGAGGCTTTACTCACCCACCCCCTTGGCCCAGCGGCGGATCAAGTTCAAATTGTGCTCGAGGCTGTGTTCGCCGCCCATCGCGCATACTTGCCGCAATTTTGGAGTTGAGGTTCATGCGTTACTTTCTCGGAGCCGATGTGGGGGCCAGCAAAACGCAGGTGCTGATTGCCGATGAGGCCGGGCAGGTGGTGGGCGCCGGGCGCAGTGGGCCGGGCAACCACGAAACGGTAGGTTACGCGGGTTTAGAGAATGCGCTCCGCGAAGCGACTGCACAAGCTTTAGCCGAGGCCCGGCTTTCTATCCCACAGATTGCAGGCGCAGGATTTGGCATTGGCGGCCTGGATTGGGACATGGAAAAAGACGCGCACCTGCGCGCCATTGCCACGCTGGGTTTGCGCGCGCCGGTGGCGGCGGTGAATGATGCGCTGATTGGTTTAGTGGCGGGCGCAGAAGAGGGCTGGGGCATTGCAGTGGTGGCGGGCACGGGCTGTAACTGCCGCGGCTGGGACCGAACGCGCCAAAAGGAGGGCCAAGTGACCGGCGGTTCACTATTTATGGGCGAGGGCGCCGGCGCGGGCGAGTTGATGATGCAAGCAGTGCGCGCTGTGGCCCATGCGTGGACAAAACGCGGCCCGGCCACCCAACTGACGGAACTCTTCCTGCAACATACACAGGCTCCCAATGTGCCGGATTTGCTGTACGGCTTGACGGAGGCGCGTTATCACATTCCCGCCAGCCTGGCGCCGCGCGTGTTTGAGCTGGCCGAGGCGGGCGACGCGGTGGCGCAAGGGCTGTTACAGTGGGCCGGAACTGAGTTGGGTGAAATGGTTAACGCCGTCACACATCAATTAGGATTTGAAGCATTGGCCTTTGAGGTAGTGCTGGTGGGGAGTCTGTTCAAGGGTGGGGCTTGGCTTACGGAGCCTTTGCAAGCCACTGTGCGCCCCGTTGCCCCGCGCGCGCGTTTGGTGCGGTTGCAAGCGCCGCCGGTGGTAGGCGCGGTTTTGTTGGGCATGGAGCAGGCCGGGATAGAAATTGCCTCCGCGCGGGCCAACCTTCTTGCTTCTGCTGAGAACATTTACCGTTTGCGTACGCCGAAGCCTCATTGAAGAAATATTGGCGTCAGCGCGGCTTGCCGCCGGAGAAAACGGCGCTCGGCGTTCCGTTTTACTCCCGCCCGGGAGAACTTCCTTACCGCGTGCTGGTACAGGCCAACCCGGAAGCCGCCAACGCTAACGAAATTGACCATCAGGGAGCAAAGGCGTTTTACAACGGCTTAGCGGAAATTGAAGCCAAAACTGCCTTGGCGCTTCAACAGCTTCTGCGATGATGATTTGGGCGCTCGCCCATGACACAACCGACTCAACGTCATTATTGAGCGCCATTTACTCCACAGCCTACGCGGCGCACAAGCCTTAATTCTTCACATTCCTCAACGTTCAATGAACGGCAAAAACACTAACTGCGCCGGCACAAACGTAGCGGTGAGCGTGGCATCCGTAATGGGTGTGGTGCTAGTGAACGGCGCCAAAAAATAAGGTTGGTCACCGATGTATTGTGTAGGTGCGCTCACGTTCACATTAAAGTTTTCCCACGAAACCACTAGGCCGCCATCGTTCACAGTGCGTTCATTCGCGCGCACATACAGGCCGCTGGGTTGTGTTTCAAACGTCAGCGTCACCTTCTTCGCTTGCAGGGTGTGCGTCACCGAGCCGGATAAACCGAGAGCATCCGTGGCCGTCAGCCTAACCGTTACATAGCTCAGTTGCGTCGCCGAAAAATCTTCCGGCGCGGGCGCGGCAAAGGAGGACGTGGGGCCAACCGCGTTGTGGAAGGGGTGATAGTGAACGGCGCCGGGCGTGTTCACATCCACATGCCACAGCAAAACATCCCAGTTCAATGTGAAGGCTTGGCTTTGCGGGTCAGTGGCGGAGCCTTGCAGGCCGATGATTTCTCCCACACTGAACTCTGCGCCATCGGTGGGGGATTGGATTTCTGGAACGGGCGGCGTATTGCCCGGCTGAATTTGGATGTAGACCGGCGCGGATAACAATCCCACACTATCTCGCACCACCAGTGAAGCAGTAAACACACCGGTTTGGGTGTAAGTGTGAGTGGTAGAAATGCCGGTTGTGGCCGTGATGCCATCGCCAAACGTCCACTGGTAAGTCAGTGGGTCACCGTTCGGGTCACTGCTTCCCGCTCCGCTGAAGTTCACCAGTAAGGGCGTGGCCCCATAAGTAGGGTTGGCGCTGATGAAGGCTGTGGGCGCTTGATTGCTCAATGTGATGCGGCGCACTTGGCCACCGGTGCTGTAATACAACGCTTGGGAATTGCCGGACGGCCCAAAGCGTAAATGCACTACATACCCCAGATTTGTGCCAAAGGTATTGCGGGTGTAACCGCCACCCCCGTTGGGAGTGAGATAAAAAATAGTGCCGCCGCCGCCCGTGCCATCGGCAAAGAAGTAAACGCCGTCATATTGGCTCGGCCAATCAAGGCCGTCAGGCATAAAGGCTCCGCCCGTTATCACCGTGCCAATAGAACGGCCATACCAGTGAATGGGGTCTGTATAAGCCGAGGGGAGGTTAGGCGTACAATTTTGCCCGTTGGGGCATGGGCCTTCGCGCACATTCCAGCCATAATCCGCGCCCGCCAAACTCTCATCAATCTCCTCCCACGTTCCCTGCCCCACATCGTTGATGAAGAAACGCGTGGTGTTGCCGCTGGTGTTCGGGTCAAAGGCAAAGCGGAAGGGGTTGCGCAAGCCAAAGGCGAAGATTTCACGGCAGGTGGTATTGCCGTTGTAATGGGCAGGCCCCGGCTCGCCACAGCGCCGCGCCCCAGCTTCGTTGTAAAACGGGTTTGTGTTGGGCGGTGTGCCATCACTATTCACCCGCAAAATTTTGCCGGCTAAGTTGGTCTTCTGCCGCGCCAAACTACCTCCCGTGCCAGAGTCTCCCGTCGTCACATACAAGTACCCATCTTTACCAAAGTTCAAATCACCGCCATTGTGGTTACCGTTCAACGAACGGATGTTATCAATCAGAATCAACTCGGTGGCGGTGATGGCGGTGTTGCCGCTCAGCGTAAAGCGTGAAACGCGGTTCACCACATTCGGCGAGTTGCGGCCCGCCCCACTGCCACAATCGGTCACGGCAGTCGGCGTGACCACGGCGGTGTAATACAAATAAATGTAATTGTTCGCGGCAAAATTTGGGTCAATGGCAATGCCTAACAGGCCGCGCTCAAAATCGGTGCAAATGCGGCGTTGCGGCCACGCGGTGTTAAAGTTCAATGCGGCTGTGCCGAGCAGGATATTGTTTTGCACCACGCGCAGAGTGCCACCCTGTGTTGTAATGAGCATGCGCCCATCCGGCGTCCAGGCAAAGGCGGTCACTTGCCCGCCGGGGTTGGCCACTTGTGTATCCGTAAAGCCGCTGGGCACGGCTTGCACGCTCACTGCTTCGGCGCGCGGCGCGCTGAGGCCTAAGTTGGCTACCAAAACTACCAAGCTCAAAAACAGCCGCACAAAACCAAATGTAAGAACTCGCATGATGACCGCTCCTAAAGGTTATAAGCCATGATTGTGCGCCAAGCGCAACGTTTGGGGAATGCGGAAAATTGCGGAGCAGATGCGTGGATAAAAGCGCGGAGTAAGCGTTTTTAGTCGGTGGTCTATGACTCGCGGTTATCCAGCCACTTGCTCAGCCACTCAAAGCCAAAAGCCACCAGCACCACCACACCGGCCAGCACTGCGCCGCCCACCATGCACAACAAACCCGTGCTCAGCCCACCCACGCCGTAAAACGCATAAATCAATCCACCGCCCACCAAAAACAACACAATAAAGAAACCGATCAGCAAATTGCGATCCGTGATGGTTTGATAGCGCCGCAGGTCAGTGGGCTTTTTATCAGGCATAGGCTTTCTAATTAATCGGTGGCCGGGAAGACCACATCTTCTTTGCCCGCCAATTTGGCCTGAATGCGCTCCACCACAATATCCAAATGCCGGGGCTTATGCACAAAATCCAGCTCTCCTGCTGGGATGGTGAGCACCGGGCATAAATCAAATGCCGTTAGCCAATCATCATAGAATGAATCTAGCAAGCTCAGGTATTCGGCGGAGATACCGCTCTCCATCCCTCGCCCACGTTGGCGAATACGTTCTACCAACACCGGCACGGGCGCGCGTAAGTACAGCAATAAATCCGGGCGCGGCAAATAGCTTACCGTCAATTCAAACAACGTCCGGTAGGCGTGATAATCTCGCTCGTTCAAGTTCCCCAGATGGTGCAACGCACGGGCAAAGATGTGCGCGTCTTCATACAAGCTCCGGTCCGCAATGGCAGACTCCGGCGCATGGGCTAAGGCCAAGTGTTGTTGGGCGCGGTGGCCCAGAAAAAACACTTGCAGATGAAAAGACCACGCCCGCATATCGCCGTAAAAATCGGCCAGATACGGGTTATCGGCCACGGATTCAAAAGCCGTGCGCCAGCCCAGCCGCGCGCCCACCCGTTCGGTGAGGGAGGTTTTGCCGGCGCCGATGTTACCCGCCACCAGCACAAGATGTTTGGTCATTACTTTAGGCTTCCTTTGAGAGCTTTAAGCAACGCCAGCGCGCTTTGGGGGTGGCGTTGAAAAAAAGACGACGTAAGCGGTTCGTTGAGCAGGTGAGCATGGCGGGTCAGTTCGCCCGGCGGCAAATCGTCAATGTGGGCAAAGCCCATCGTCCAGTGAGTGAACTCACGTTTCGAAATCGGGCCTTGCGCCAGCACCGTCACAGCGGTATGGCGCGGGTCGGCGGCAATCCGTTCAAACAGAAGCCGCACTGCCGCTTCCGGGCCTTCAATGGCCTGCATAAACGCGTTTCCCCGGTAGAGTAAAATGCCGGAGATTTCATCGGCCTCGTTATTGGCCCGCGCCTCCCGGAAAAGCTCCAGCAAGGCGCGGCCATCTAAAGCTTGTACGGCTTGGCTGACGTAGATAAGCCGGAATAGCGAATCAGGCATAGGGCCGCTCAGGCGAGCGCCCTAAGACAGAAGCGCTGGGCGCTGGCTATTCGTATTTTAGTGCGAGGACGGGCACAAGGGTAGCCGCGCGCAAGGCCGGATATAGGCCGGAAATGAGGCCGATGATGGTGGCAAACACCACTGAGCCGAGCAACAGCCACATGGGCGTGATGGCGGCGATGGTGGGGCCGGGCGCAAAACCCGGCTGGGCCGGTTGCCCGGCCGCGTACGCTTGCGCCAAGATATTCACAATCTCACCAGCCCCCCAGCCTAACAATGCGCCCCCAATACCGCCAATAAAACCAATCCCGCTGGCTTCACCAAGAAATACACTCAGCACATCTCGGTTGCTGGCCCCAATGGCCTTCATCAAACCAATCTCGCGCGTGCGCTCCAAAATCGCCATCGTCATGGTGTTGGCAATGCCAATGGCGGCCACCAACAGCGCAATCGCGCCCACGCCGCCAAACACCAATTGCAAGATTACAAAAAAGCGGTTAATGCCCTGCACGTACGAAGCCGGCGCATCCGCATTCACCCCTAACTCCTTAATTTGGTCGGCCAAATCTAGCACGTTGGATGGGTCATCGGCTTTAACAATCAATTGCTGATAACCGACTTTAGTGCGGTCAATCCGTTTACCTGTGACCCAGCGGTTAATTTTTTCCACTTCGGCCAGTGGCATGTACACCGTCCAATCGGCGGGGCCGTTGGAAAGCGCCACCACGCCCGCCACGCGCAGGGGAAAATTGCGATTGGTGGCTGAGCCATCTTGGTTGTATTTGGTCACCACCAACTGCACTTGTTTGTCTTGTAATTCGGGTGGCGGCGGTATCTCTTGGCCAGGGCGCAGTTTGGGATCATAGAAATTGAAAGGCACTTGCACTCCAATAATCACCTCGCCCGGCTTTAATTGGAGCGTGCCAGATTGCGCCGCCAGTCCCATGCGGCTCAAATCATCGATCCCAATCCCCGTAATGCCCACATAGCCTTCCAGCCGCCCATATTTCAGGACGGCCTGCGTCTGAATGTAATCGTGCGGAATCACAGCGGCCACATGCGGCAGTTCACTGATGGCTTTGACGGTCTTCTCTACCAACTGCCCTTGGGTGGGATCATTACCGCCCCCTCCCCCGCCTCCACCCCCCACCTTAATCACCACGCCACCACCGCCGGAGGGCGCTGGCACTTCTTCATAAGAAGGATAAACAAAAATCTGCGTCAAATCACTGATGCCAAACAGATTTTGGGTGGCGCTCTGTTGCAGGCCAATGCCCAGTGAGACTAAGACCACCACCGCCGCTGTGCCAATCACCACGCCCACAGCCGTCAGCGCCACGCGCGCTTTGCGGCGGCCCAAATTTTCAGTGATGAGGGAGAGTAAGTCTAAGAAGCGCATGGTTTGTGCCCGTAATTACGGAACCGGCACACCTTCAAGCCGGCCACCGCCGTTATCAAAATTCTCAACCGGGAAAAAGCCTAAAGTGGGCTGAGGCCGCGCACTCCCAAAGCCAAATAGCCCACGCAAGAAGCGCACAAACATCTCAGTGGTGGTTTCTAGTGGCAACTCACCGCCCGGAATTTCTCCACCGGGGATTTCGCCGCCCGGCTCCGGCGTGGGGAAGCCTTCCAGCACCTCTACGGTTAATTGGGCCGTAATTTTTTGCGGCTGGTTGAAATCATCCGTGTAATCCACTGTCACCACTAGCTCCGTGGGGCCAGCCGCAAACGGCGTAAACGTGGCATCCAGCGGGAAGGTGTTGCCCGGGTCTAGCGAGCCCACCAGCAAAACGTTGTTGCTAAACTCACCCTCCACCTCGGCCGTTACCCGCATGTTGCCAAACAAGGCTGTCTGCCGCCCCAAATTCACCAATTGGATGGGGAGTTGATTGGGCTGATTGGCGAACAGCGGGCCGGGGTCACGATAGAAGTTAATTTCCACCTGCGGCGTTTGAAACACCAAGAGCGTAATCACTTGATCATCCACATACGTTTGCCCGCGCTCATCCACATACACAAAAGAGAGTTTGAGCGGATACGCGCCGGCTTTAGTGGCGGAATTAACAATGAGGGGCTGATTGGCCGTAATCGTTTCCAGCGCGGGCAAGTCATTCAAAGATTGCACATTGGAGGATTGCACCGGCGCAAAATCTGTAAAGGAACCGCCGCCGCCGGAAACGCCGCCCGGCCCGGTGGGCGTGCCACTGCCCACATCCGCTGTGCCGCCGCCCACAATCATAGAAAGCCGCCGCGCCGTAGCGTTGCCCACGTTCTGCACTTCTACTTGCAGAACGAATTGCGTGCCGGGGGCGAGTTGCTCCACATCCGTGTGATAGGCTTTCACCACCATTTGCGGGCGCACGATGGCGCGCGGCGTGGGCGTAGCCGTGGGCTGAACTGTGCCGCCCACACCGGGTTGCACCACCGGAAAGGTCAGAGTAAAGGTATCCGTAAAAGTCTCGCCGGCAGCAGTGTTATAGGTGATTTTCACTTCCAGCGAGGCCACCTTCTTCTGTGAAAGTTCGCGGACGGCGTACAGCGGTTGGAAGAAACGCGCGGTTTGGCCGGGCGTGAGCGAGCCTACGGCGCGAATGCCGCCCGTGACGCGCGGCAGGAAATCGCCCTCCGCAAATTCGGCCACGATGTTGGTGGCCGTATCGGAGCCAGCGTTTTGAATCGTCATCTCAAAATCATAGTTCTCGCCGGGCGCAATTTGGGGTGAACTCGCGCCATAAGAAACCACAATCAATTGCGGGCGTGTAAAAACATCTTGCGGGGTGGCGCTGGGGAGCGGCGTGGCCGTTGGCCCCACCACCGTGAGGGCGTTCGCCAGAGAGGCTTGCGTGCCATCGGGCGCGATGACGCGCACGGTGTACACGCCGGGCGGCACACTGGCCGGCAAAGCCGCCGTGAGTAAGGTGGGCGCAACGTAGGTGGTGTCCAGAACGCCGAAACCGTCTAACAGCGCCACCGTGCCCGTCACAAAATCTGTGCCGGTGATGGCAATTTGGCTGGCGGTGCCGCTCTGCACAGTGCCCGGTTGCACGCCCGTAATGCCCAAGGCCGCCAAAGCCGTGCGCGTCATTAGCAATAGGGGCAGAGCTAACAACAGCGGCGTTAACCACCGTAAAAACCACTTTTGTTTCATACAAGTTCTCTCTCTTTTTCCAGCTTATCAATTTCCGCCGCCAATAAATTCGCGCGGGCTTCATATTCTTCTGCCGTCACAATCTTGCCATCCAAGATACGGATAGTGTGCGTGGCGAAACGGGTCAAGCGTGAGTCATGCGTCACCATCAGCACCGTGCGGCCCTGCCGATGCAAATCCACCAACATTTGTAAAACCACCGCCCCGGAGTGTGAGTCCAAATTGCCCGTCGGCTCATCGGCCAAAATCAATTGCGGGTCGTTCACCAGCGCGCGGGCAATGGCCACGCGTTGTTGTTGCCCGCCGGAAAGCTCCGTTGGTTTGTGATGGGCGCGGTCTGCTAGGCCCACCATTTTGAGCAGGGCCAGCGCCTTTTCCTTGCGCGCGCGCGGGCTATCCGGCCTAAACCGCATCGGGAAAATCACGTTGTCCAGCGCCGTCATGCTGGGCATGAGGTTGTAAGACTGAAAGATAAAGCCCACCGTCTTGCGCCGATAGACGGCTAGCGCGTTTTCATCCAGTTCATCAATAGACTCGCCGTTGACTTCAATCTGGCCGCTGGTGGGCCGGTCTAGCCCGCCAATCAAATACATCAGCGTGCTTTTGCCGGAGCCGGATGGCCCAATCACCGCCGAGAAAGTGTTGGCCGCGATTTCGGCATCCACGCCCGCCAACGCATTCACGGTTTCGCGCCCCATCACGAAACTTTTACGCAGGTTGGTGAGGCGGATAAAGGGCTGAGGCATAAACCTAGAACAACGGCCCCATGCTGACGATTTGCGCGTACACCCAGCCGGGCAGAGCTTGCAGTAGCAAAACCAACACCACCGCCACCGCCACGCCGCCCAGCGCCTTGCCCCAACCCAAACCCGAGGCAAAGCGTGAGCCAATCGTCAGCAAAATTACGTGCCAGATGAGATAAATATCTACAAATTCCAACAGAGCTTTGAGGAATAAATTGTCTTCACCCGCAAAGCCGGAGAGGCCGAGGCCGTTGATCATCTCATTGGGAGATATCACGTAACCAATAATATTCGCCACGCCGCGCAAAATAAAAGGCGCCATCGCCCACGCCACCACATTCATGGTGTTGCGCATCGCGCTCCGCCCGCCCAGCAAGGTGAGCGCCAAATGCAAAATGGCGGCCACTAACAGCCACGCTATCCACACGCTCATCACGCCCAGCGCGCCGGGGAAAATGTGGGTGAGCATCATATCGGGCGTGGCGGGCGTCACCACCTCCGTTTGAGGGAAGCCGCCAAAGCCCGGGTCTGGCACGGCAACGGGTTGGGAAAGGGCAAACTGGGCGCGGGCGTTGCCGCCAAAGTAAGCTTTCACTAACTCAATGAGCGTCAGCAGGAGCAGAGGCGTGAGCCAGGCCCCGCCCACGTACTCACCAATTTTGGCAAAGGCGGCCTGAGGGCGGATAAAGGCTGGAACCAGCCAATCAAAGTGAAAGCGGCGCGGTTGTTCAAGGGGGGGCAAAGCGGTGTCAGTCATAGGGTAATTTTACTCGTAAGAGAGACTAGATGACAGTTAGCAGACGAAAGACGATTGAAAATGCTGTCTGCACTCGGTGTTCTGTTTTGTTTAGACTGTGTCTGCTAAACTTTTAGTTATGCCTCGCTGGCGCTCATGGTTGACGTATTTTCTCCTGAGTTTGTTCCTTGTTCCCGCCCTTTGGCCGCTGACCCACGCTGGGTTGCCACGCGCCAATGACCATTTGCCTCACTACTTCCGCGCGGTGGAACTGGGGGCGCTGGTGCGGGCCGGGGATTTTTTGCCGCGCTGGGCGCCGGATTTGGCGTTTGGCTACGGCTACCCGGTTTTCAATTTCTTTCCCTATCTTGCCCATTATGTAGTCGTCGCCCTAAATCTGCTGGGCTTTGAATTTTTGCTGGCGTATAAGTTAGCCTGCGCGTTGGCTTTGCTGTTGAGCGGTTGGGCGGCCTACGCTTTTGGCCGCGAGTTATGGGGCGAGCGCGCTGGCTTTATCACCGGCTTGGCGTACGCGCTCAGCCCATATCTGCTTTATGATTTACACACACGCGGCTCCTTGCCAGAAAATTTGGCGCTGGCCTTAATGCCGTTGGCCCTGCTGAATTTGCGCCGCGCCGCGCACGGCCAGCGGCAAGCAGTAGGCTGGGCGGCGCTCAGTTTAGGGGCTTGCTTGCTGGCGCACAACGGCATCACCCTGCAAGCCATGCCCTTTATTCTGGCTTACGCCGGATTTGAAACTATCAACGCCTCGTCACCCGTCACCCGTCACCTTCCCTTCCTTATCCGCCAACTATTCTTTACCGTCTTGCCCTTCATCCTCGCCGCTTTGCTAGCCGCCTTCTTCGCCCTGCCCGCCTTACTAGAGTCTGCATTTGTGCAAATTGAGCGCGGCACCAACAACGGCGGCATGTTGTACACCAACTTTTTCCTCAGCCTCAGCGCCATGCTCAGTTGGCCGCGCCTGCCCGTTGACCCCGATTTGCTCAACCCGCCTTTGGCTTGGTCACTGCCGCAAGTGGCGTTAGTGTTGGCGGCTGGCGCTCTTCTACGTTTTGCGCGTCACACGTCACGCTCCACGCTCATCTTCTTTGCCGTGGCCGCCGCGCTGGGCGCGTTTTTAATCACTCCCGCCGCGCGCTGGGTGTGGGATAACGTCTATCTGCTCCGCATTACGCTTTTTCCATTCCGTCTACTTGGCCCTATCTCACTCTTCATTGCCGCACTGGCCGGTGCGCTCTTTGCTCAACTTCCCGCCTCACGCCTAAATAATTTAGGCCTCCTAGCCTCCGCCGTTGCTCTGGTCATCAACGCTCTGCCCTATGCCTCTCCCGTGTTTGAGCCAGCCGTGGCGCAACCCACTTTGCAAGATGTAGCGGATTTTGAACTGCCGCCGGATTTTATCGGCACCACCACCGTGGGTGAATATTTGCCGCGCACCGTGCAAACCTTGCCTGCGGATGCAAACGAACGGCGAGATTTAGCGGCCCGCACGAAGTTTGTGGCCGAGGGCGCGCAAGTGACCCACACGCCGCTTGGCTTCAATGCTGACTCCTTCCAAATTACTTCTCCCCAGCCCACCACGTTCATTTATCAGCACTTTTTCTTTCCGGGCTGGCAGGCCAAGCTAAACGGGCAAAACCTTACGCCGCGCGTTTTAGAAGATGGCCGCATGGCGGTAGATTTGCCAACCGGCGCGCACACGCTTACGTTTGAGTTTGGAGATACGCCCATCCGCACGTTTAGCAATTTACTTTCCTTGTTTGGGTTAGCTGTTACGGGTTATTGGCTAGTGAAAGTGCGTTCAGTGGCTAGTGACTTAACGGCACAAACTGAGTTCTTGCCCAATCACTATTTGCTCATAACCGCCCTTGTACTGAGCGCCGCCCGCCCACTCATCTATGATGCCGGTTACACGCCTTTGCTTCAGCGCGGCCTCACACCGGAGGGTTTGCAAGGTGTGGCTCATCCCATCAATCACAACTTTACGGATGAGATTATTTTGTTGGGCTGGGAGAGCGCCCCGCAAGCCGCTGAAATCCAAAACGATGCGGCCTTCACGCTCAACTTATATTTCAAGGCTAACCGCCCGCTGGGCGTGCCGTACGGTTTTGATGTGAAGCTGGTGGATGCCAACGGCTTGGTTTGGAATGAGCCGGAGATGCCGCGCCCGCAAAATTGGCGCTTTACGCCCGGCACGGATTTTTGGCCCACAGATCAATACGTGGTGCTTTCACATCTCATCACGCCGCTGGCGGGCGCGCCGCCCGGCCAGTATTTTGTGCGCGTGAGTGTTTTTGCTTTTTACAATTTACAAAGCATTGGTACAGTGGATTTAGGTCCGTTCACCCTCAACACGCCCTCGCGCCGCGCGTGCGCCGCTCCCAGCCAACGGCCCGCGCCCGGCCCGCAGTTGGCGCAGTTCAATCTCACCCAAGCCTCCCCCGGTGATAGCGTAACTCTCACACTATGCTGGCCCGGCCAACCGCCGCGCTGGCCTATCCTTTTGCAAGATGCGGCTGGCCGCAACCGTTTGCCAGATGTGTTTACAGGCGCATCACCCAGTGCATGGCCGCCAGATACTTTTGCGCGCGAGCAAATCCGTTTGCGCCTGCCCGCAGATTTGGAAACCGGCGCGTATTCTTGGGCGCTGGAAACTGAGAGCGGCTTGCTCTCCATTGGAACGTTGAGCGTGACCGCGCCCGCGCGCACCTTTACGCCGCCAGAATTAGGCCAGCGGCTGGAAGCTGACCTCGGCCCGGCCACTTTGTTTGCGGCGGAAGCGCCCGCCACGCTAAAACCCGGAGACGTTTTGCCCGTGAAGCTGGTGTGGCGAGCAGATGAGTTATTTGAAGATACCTACTCCGTGTTTGTGCATGTGATAAACAGCGAGGGCGCTTTAGTGGCCCAGAATGATGGCGGCCCCGCCAACTGGATGCGGCCCACCACCGGCTGGCTCCCCGGCGAGTTCATCACCGAAGAGCGGCTTATTCAACTTCCAGCGGATTTGCCAGCCGGTGATTACACGCTGTATGTTGGGCTATACCGCCAAAGCACAGGCGTACGCATCATTACAGACGAATTTAAGGATGGGCGGGTGATATTACCACTTCTAGTTATTGAGTAAGCTTGAAACTACTGCTTCTCATAAGATATTGGAGTGGTTTAGGTGGCAAAGGGCAAAGAGTTTCGAATTGATAAACTAAACTTACTTACAATTTAATTATTATTAGAGAATAATATTATTTGTTTTTATTAGCGATATTACGTTTTGCGCTTCTATTAGGGCTTAAATTCGAGGCAATCGGAGAGCTAAATCTCAGGTTTATTTCAGTATAAGTTGGACGTTTTGTTGCAGGCGAACCATAGAGCTTAAAGTCCCCATGTTGAGTTAAACAGTTTTTAGCTTTAATTATTTCATCTGTTCTACCATTTGCATACTCAAAAATATTTTTGTCATCTATTTCTTCTAGGTTTTCCTTTCTAACCTTTTCTGAGCCAAAAGATATTAGGAAGCCCGAAGATTTGCTTTTGGTTTTGGCGGTCTTTAATCTCAATTCTGGGCCTGAAATAATAGCTTGTTCACGAATAACAAAATCGATAACATCACGCAAAGATGTCTGAATTTGAGAATTCTGCAAACAATAAGCGCATTGCTCTTGGAGCGATCTCTTGTTTAGCTGTTTATCAAACTCAGTATGCACCGTAATCCCAAGTTCTTTCGAGTAGTTTTTTGTAATTGATTCTAGGAATTCATTAACTGACAAGGGATTCTGAGTAGGAGAAATGGTTACTTTATGGGTTGCAATAGTGTTTCTTGCTTTCTCCCAACTATCAAACAACTTTTCAGACACATACAATGTTAAAAAAACTGTAATAACTGCAACTATCGAGTAAAAAAGCTCACGATAATAAACTGCATACAACTCTTGAATGTTCTGCGGATTAAGTGCAAGATGCACAACCACTGGAAGAGTTAAAGTAATAATAGCCAAAAGAAGAGTAATAAGACCAAAATAAGGCTTTAAGATTTGATCAAGCGTTCTTCCTTTAACTGTGAAGAATCGAAAACCATAGAAAACCGCAAAGATTGCTAACCCCGATATAAAAAAAGCAACCATGACTAATTACCTTAACGCCCAACATATTTGGAAAAAAGTTGGGCAAAGAAACCACCAAGAAGGGGTGACCACGAAATCTTGGTGGGTGAATACTACCTAAAGGTATCTTTCTCGTCAAATTCCTTGTTCAACAATATTATAACTAAGTGTGAATGATTGTCTTGTCCAACGGTTTTGATACCTCATCTTACTATCCATATACTCGCAATATCTATCAACCACCAATCTTATGTTGCCCCCACTGGGATAAAGATGACTCGAAACACTTGCCCCAACTATAGAGTAATAATACGAGTAAAACAGAGGCAATAACAGTTTTCGTAACCGCCTTCCTACCATGAAGCCTCTAGGCACCATTTTCCCAATGCTCTTAACTCCTATGACAAAACTAAGCCAATCTAATAGCGCTTCCCTTGTTTTAGGTTTTGGCTTAACTACTCGTTTTACCCATCTGAAAGAAAGCAATCCTAAAATTATCCCTAAAATATAAGCTAAAGGTCTTAAGGCAATTACCGATAATGTGAATTGCTTAACAATATCTAGCAAAAAAGAAAACGAAATTGCGTCATCTTTATCTGATGTAGGAATAGTTATGGATGGGTTCGCAACGCGCGTTATCGTTCTCGTTGGTGTACGGCTAGGAGGCTGAGTCCGCGTCACAGTCGGTATAGTCGTCAAACCCTCAGTTGCCGTTCGGCCTAGCATAACAGTGCGCGTTACAGTCGGCATGAACGTCAAACTCGCTGTTGCTGTTCGGTTCGATGGTATTGTACTGGTCGCCATCATTGTTGGGGTGTGGCTAGGTAATTGAGTCCGGGTAAATGTCGGCGTGATCGTCAATGATACAGTCGCCGTTCGGCTCGGCGTCAGAGTGCGCGCTGCCGTTCTTGTTGGGGTACGGCTGAGCAATTGAGTTCGAGTAGACGTTGGGCTAACAGATGTAGCTGTCTGACTCGCAGTGGGCATTGTGGTCACACTCGCAGTGTCAGTCGCTGTACGAGTAGGAGTTACTGTTGTCTTAATCAGCGTGCTTGTTTGACTCGCTGTCGGCATGACCGTTATCGTCCCGCTCGGAGTTGGTGTCATACTCGCAGTGGCGGTCGTAGTACGATTCGGTGTCCAAGTTAAAGTTACTGTTGCTTTAGTCGGTGTGCTTGTTTGACTCGCGGTTGGTGTGTTCGTTGATGTAGTGGTTTCTGTATTACTTCGAGTCGCCGTCACACTTGGTATTGATGTGGCTGTCGGCGGCACAGTCGTAGCCGTCTGACTCGCAGTCAGCGTAGTCGTTGGCGATTGGGTCACGTTGGTAGTGGCAGTCGCCGTTCGAGTTGCCGTAGCCGTATTACTCCGGGTCGCCGTCACACTTGGGGAGGCGGTTAGTGTTGGCGCAACAGGCGTAGTGGTTTGACTCGCTGTCGGTGCAATTGTTTGTGTGACTGTGGCAGTAATAGTGCGTGTAAAGGTTCTGGTTGATGTGCGGCTAGATGTTGCAGAGCTAGTAGCAGTTCTAGTCAGGGTGCGTCTTGGCGTCCAAGTCGCTGTAGAGGTCAGTAGAGCAGATGTAGCAGTTAGAGTACTTGTCTGCGTTGATGTTATGGTACTGGTGCGCGTCCGAGTTATTGTTGGAGATGAGGTACGAGTTGCAGTTGAGGTAACCGTAAACGCCAAAGTGGGCGTTGGAGTAGCCGGGCTAGAGGTCATACTGGCGGTTGGCGAACTTGTTGGAGTATCTGTAACGCTTATATTACGTGTTGCTGTCAAACTTGAAGTCGGCGTAGCCGAACTCATGGGTGGCGAAGGGGTGAGACTGGTACTTGGGGCAAAAGTTGCCGTTTGGCTCGGTGTCCAAGTTCCGGTAGTTGTTGGTGTAAAGGTATTATTACCTGAAGCGCTGGTAAGTGTTGGAGAAGGGGTAGACGTTGGGGTATTAGAGCGGTGCAAACTTTCCACAGCATCAACTTCAGCCATTTCTTCACTTGATGGTTGAGCATTAACTGGGAAAGGCAAAATACGTACGAAACGATAGAGTGTGTTGTCGTTACGACCAATATCAATTGCTATACCAGCTTGGGGAATAGGATAGTTATGTGGCTCATTAGATGGATGGTCAGTCGGTATAGAACCATTGTTACTTCTGATACCATCCCCCCAAACAAAGACGGTCATAAAGTTGCCTGGAGTTCCATCTTCCCTATCAATAGCAACGGCGATCTCAACCCGATCTAAATAAATCGTCCCGTTATTATTTCGTTCGTAGTAAACGAGGTCATCTCCTAAGCCATCTACCAAAGTATCACCCATATCTAGCACAAGGGCAGAGTCTGCAATTAGGTTAACTGCGGCAAAATCGCCATCAGTCTCACACAATGCTGCTGCTGGGCGCAAAATCCCGGGGATCTTCAATGAGGGCCAAACATTGATACCGTAGCCAATGCAAGAGCGTGGCACACTAGCTATCGCGCTCGTTTCTGCATCATTCAACGCCCGTGCCTCATCTTCAAAAGATGAGAAACCCTTAAGAGCATCGTCAACTAAGCTACCCTCAGGTGTTAATGTCGTGATAACTGGTGAAGCAGAAACAGCTGTGGCCAGTGCTGTCCGAATTAATATAAACAGCACTGAGGCTAAGATAATTCGGGCGCGTCTTTGTTCTTTTTGTTCCTGCTCTGTTGAGCGAGTCATGAAGCCCCTTATAAGTTAATGCTTGGGTAGCTAAAGATTTCTATAGAGTTTTGTCAATCTAAGGTAAGTTGTTAATAAGAATTTTACCAGTTGATCAAATCTTAGGTCAAGTTAAGTGCTTTCTGGTATGAAAGTTGTTGTTTTGTTTATAGTGAAGCATATTGGGTAAATCACCCTCTAGTGACTACTTTGGATGAGATTATCATCAAGTTCTCATATCATTTGACGTTTAATTGATTCACTTAATCAGTGCCATGGAGGTAAAAGAACATGGAACTGATTTGGAAGTTGCCCCTTTTCAACATACAATCCGGCGCAAGCTGGCATGATGAACTCTACGCCGTTTTACCGCCAACCGGCCCTGCTGTGGGGCTTGGGGGCCATTCTCCTGTTAGGCGTGCTGATAGGGCTGTACTACGAAGATTTGTACTTGCTCTATTTGGCCGCCGCCCAGCCGGAGATGGGCATTCCCCCTTCAGCCGTTATGGATGCGCTTGTATCCCTCGGTTTTGCCTTTATTGCGCCGATGTTGGTGTCTGCGCCGTTCTTCATGCTGGTTTCTCAATTTGTTCTGCCCGTCAACACGCCGGAAGAGCGCCAACAAGTGAGTCAATACTTCGGTAGCACGGCTGGCCCGGTGATTTTTGTGCGCAATGGACAGTTAGTGGGCAGTAAGGCCGAAAAAGACCGGAGCCTGAAGACCGCCGGCGTGATTTTGGTAGATAACGTGAGCGCCATTGTTCTGCGGACGGATACGCAGTTTACGCGCGCCGAGGGGCCGGGCGTGGTGTTTACGCGCCCCGGCGAATACATTGCCGAGACGCTGGATTTGCGGATTCAGGAGCGGGCGCTGGAGAACGTGTTTGGTTTCACCCGCGATGGCATCTCCGTGGGCGTGGAAGTGCGCGTAACCTTTTGTTTAGATAACGGGCGGCGCAACATCGTCACCACCGGCCACGCGGCCAACGTGCCGGCTTTTATCTTCAACCCGGAAAGCGCGTACAAAGCCGTGTATGGCCGCGCGTATCGTGACCGCGTTTCCAGCGAATGGGACCAACTGCCGCCGCTGGTGGCCGCCGATGTGTGGCGTGAACTGCTCATCCAGCGCGATTTTGAGTCTTTGTTCCGCATTGATGATTCTGCGTTTGCGCTGTTGGGTGATTTACAAAGCCAAATTGAAAACCGGTTGATGGGCTGGAGCACGGAAAACCAGACGCGCGAGTTTCAACTGCTTACCGAGCGCGGCATCCGGGTGTTGAGCGTGCGGTTGGGCAAATTGCAGTTGCCGCCGGATGTGGTGAAGAAGCGCATCGCGCAACTCAAGGAAATATGGAGCGCGCAGGCCAAACAGGCCGCCAGTGATATTCACCCGGTGACGAAACTGGCGCGCGATGAAGGCCGCCAATTGGGTCAAACCCAAATTCTGCGCACCATCACCGAGCGCCTCAGCCATCAGTTGGGCCGCGAAGAAAAACCCTCGCATATTGTGTCCGCCGCCATGCTCATCGAAAAAACGCGCGACTTGCTGAATGACCTTGGCTGGTCTGATGCGATTGTAGGAGATATCCGCAAGGCGCTGGATAACATGGAGATTTGGGTTAAGGGCATGGGCGATAATGATTTCCGGAGGCCGCAATAATGCGCGCCACGCTGGAGGCCCTCTGGCACCGCGCCCTAAATGCTGTGCTGGCGCGTGATGAACGCGGGCCGCTGTTCCGTTTGTTGGGCGGCGCGATGGTGATGGGCGTGGTGTGGCTGTTAGCCGCGCTGGTGGAGCGCCCCGCCCCAGACCCGGAAACGTTGGCCCGGTGGCTGGCCGCCCAAGGCACTTTAGGCGTTTTGCTGGAGCCGTTTGAACGCGCCGCTTACGCCATTTTCCACTACACCGTTTTGCGCCACTTGGTTCTGCCGCTAGTGGTGATTGGGGTGGTGGTGTACACCGGCGCCACCTACCTCAATGATTTATTTGAACTCAAGGACGTGGGCGCTACCATGAGGTATTTGATGAGCGCGCTGTTTGGGTTGGATTACGATACGATTGAAATCAAAGACGGTGGCTTAACGCCTGAAAGCAAGAAAAAACGCCTGCATGAAATCGGCGGGCCGGGTTATCTCAAAGTGCATCTGGGCAACGCGGCGTTATTTGAGCGGCCCGGCCACATCTCTCACGTGTACGCCGCCACGCCGCGCCGCTTTTTGCACGGCTTTGAACGCCTGCGCGAAGAAGTAATTGATTTACGGGATCAAATTCGCCCATTGGGCAACTTGGAACTGTTCACCAAGGATGGCATCCCCGTTACCGCCGTGCAAGCCGAAGTGGTGTTCCGGGTAGATGGCCCCCCGGCGCGCAGTAAAGACAACCCGTTTCCATTTGAAGATAAAGCCGTGCGCCGCCTGATTTATGGCCAAGTGGTGATTGACTCTAAAGGCACGGCTCGCGCTTGGGCCGATACGTTGGCCGAGTTGGCGCGGGAAGAAATCGCGCGCTATGTGGGCAGTCGCTCGCTCAAAGACTTAATCGCCCAGAAACAAAAGGGCAATCTGCCGCCGCCGCCCTCCGCCCAATTGGATGCCGAACAAAGCCAAAATAGCCCGTCCACGCCGCGCTCATTGGCGGTGACCAACGCCCGTGAGCCGCTTACGCTTTCCTTTTACACTACGCAATTTGCGCGCCGCTGTGAAAGGCTAGGCGTGCGTTTACTGTGGATTGGCGTGGGCACGCTGGAGACGCATGAAGAAGTCACGCAGGAAATGATTGCGGCTTGGTCAACCGAATTTGAAGCATTAGCCAAAACCAATGCGCTCGTTCTGCCGGAAGAGAAGAATAAAATCCGCAAGCTGGCTATTCAAGAATTACTTAAGAGTGTGATGAATTTTTGGAACGAGCACACGCGCGGCCCAGACCAGCAACCTTTGCCGCAAGATGATTGGCCCACAGCTTATGATATTGTGCGGCTGTACGCCATCAAACTGCGTGAACTGCGCAAAGCCACCCATCAGGCTTTAGACGCTGATATTGACCAAACCCTGCACTATTTAGATCACCTCGCGCAACCCCGCATCCTCGGCGGACGCGATGAGGACGATATGGATTAATGCGCAATGCAGAGTGCAGAATGCGCAAATTGACTAACTTTATTGCGCATTGTGCATTGTGCATTGAGAATTGAAAATTGACCCCAACTCTCACCTTCCACCCCTCCGTTCGCGCCGCGCTGGATAAAGGCCAGCCGGTGGTAGCTTTAGAATCCACCGTAATTTCTCACGGCCTGCCGTGGCCGGAAAACCTTGAACTGGCGCAGAACATGGAAGCCACCGTGCGCGCCGCCGGGGCCGAAGCGGCCACCATCGCCCTGCTCGCCGGGCAAATCCACATCGGCATAGATGCAGAGCAATTGCGGCATCTCGCCACTTCTAAAGCTGTGCTGAAAATCAGCCGCCGCGATTTTGGTTACGCGCAAGCGCTGAAGCGCGATGGCGCCACCACCGTGGCCGCCACGATGATGGCCGCGCATTGGGCCGGCATCCGCGTGTTTGCCACCGGCGGCATTGGTGGCGTGCACCGGGGTGATAGAACGGATATCAGCGCGGATTTGCCGGAGCTAGCGCGCACGCCGGTGATTGTGGTGTGTGCCGGCGCGAAGGCGATTTTGGATTTGCCTGCCACGCTGGAATGGCTGGAGACGCACGGCGTGCCGGTGATTGGCTACCAAACGGATGAGTTCCCCGCGTTCTACTCGCGCGAGAGCGGCTTGAAATTGGATATGCGGGCTGATTCTGCTGAGGAAGTGGCGGCCATTGCCCGCGCCACTTGGGCAAGCGGCCTACAGTGTGGCCTGCTGGTGTGCGTGCCCTGCCCCGTTGAATATGCCCAGCCGATGGAAGTGATGGAAGCGGCCATTGCCCAAGCCGTGCAAGAGGCGGAGGCGCAAGGCGTGCGCGGCAAACCCGTTACGCCGTTTCTGCTGGCCCGCATTTCAGAACTCACACACGGCGAGAGCAAAACGGCCAACATGGCCTTCCTGCAAAACAACGCCCGCGTGGCGGCGGAGATTGCGGTGGCGCTACGAGACGATAGACCGCAGACGACAGACAACAAATAAGCTTCCTAAACACCCGTCTGCATTCTGTACTTTGTTGTTTGTAATCTCCTACCGAATCTCAAACACCGCCGCACCCACAAATCTATCACCCAAGAAAATCTGCACGGAATACAGGCCGGGCGCCCAATCTGCGCCGCCGTTATCAAAATCCGCGTAGCCACAACCGCCGGAGCTTCCATCCCACAGCCCCGCCCACACGTAAATCACTTCCCCGTTCAGCGTCCACACATAGCCCCAACGCGCGCCCGCCAGCCAGCCATCGTAATCAAACAAGGCATACAGCGTTTTGGCCTCTGGCCCAAAGCTCTCCGCCACGCCCTCATTACTGGCGCAGTTATTGATGCGGCCCACCCGCACGTTGCCAATCAAGCCATCCGGCGGCGGCGTGATGGTGAGCGTGCCCTCCGGCAATTCAACCGCCGGGAAGGTGGGAACACCGGATGGCGTGAGCGTGGGCGTAGGGATGCCGCCTTCCGGCGTATTGGAGGGTGTGGGCGTAATCGTGCGCGTGGGCGTGATGGTAGGCGTTTGCGTGGCGGTGGGCCGCGGCGTGGGCGTATTAGAGGGCGTGGGCGTGATGGTGGGTGTGAAAATCAGCTCAAAGCCCGTCTTGCCAAATGCAGCAATAAAGGCCCCGCCCAAAATCAGCATCAGCCCCACCGCCATAATCTGGAAGCCATCCAACGAGCGCCGCCGGCTGGAGCGAAAGTAAGATTGCCGCTTCCGGCCCACCACTGCCAGTCCCCCGCTGAGCAAGGCCAACACACCCACCCCCATCAATAAGAGCGCAATCAACGCCACAATTGTGTCCGTTGGAAACGTCATCGGGCGAAGTATAGCACTGCGTTTTAGCCGTTTGGTCATACCTAACGTTCTCCGGCATTTATGCTAGAATCCCTTTACTCTGGGTGAAGGAAACTCCATGGTAGAAGTCACGATTGATAGCATTCGCGTTAGCTTAATGTCGCAACATCGCGTGGTAATTCTCAAAGATGTGGACGGCGACCGCTATTTACCCATTTGGATTGGCCCGTTTGAGGCCGATGCCATCACCATCGTTTTGCAGGAACAGGAAGTGCCCCGCCCCCTCACGCATGATTTGCTGAAGAACGTGATACAGGAATTAGGCGGCGAGGTAGAGCACATTGTGATTGCCGAACTAAAAAACGATGTGTTTTACGCCCGCATCGTGCTAGAGGCCAATGGGCGGCACTTAGAGGTGGATGCCCGCCCCTCAGACGCCATTGCCCTGGCTGTGCGCCTGCGCGTGCCGGTGTACATTGACGAAGCCGTGATGAACAAAGCCGCCGTTCACCCCGAGGCCGAGTTGGAAAGCGAAGAGGGCAACTCGCTGGGCAAGGCTGGGGCCGCAGGCGGGGAAGCGGAAGAGAAGCTGGACGTATTCAAAGACTTCTTAGATACGTTGGACTTAGACGATTTGAGCGATAAGCCGACCAAGGCGGACGATTAGGGAGCAGAACATCCCATCAGCCAAGCCGCGCCGTGAGGCTGGCTTGGCTTTTTTTGTCCATGCCCACCCGAAGCTTGAGCTTCGGGCTAAAATAGTGCAACCGCCCTAAGGCGGCCATAACTGCCACGCCAACAATTTATTCAGAGCCCGTTTCAGCAGGTTTATCATTTCAGCGCGGTGCATTCATGCCCGCGTGGGCCATCATCATTCCCATGTCCGATAACGATGCTTTTGACCTCGGCTCCAGCCGCGCCATTTTGTATGACGCCGACGCCGAACAAGCCGTGCTCGGCTCCGTATTCATTAATCCGGACGCGTACTTTGATTTGGCCGCCTTCCTCAAGCCGGAAGATTTCTACCTCATCAAAAACCGTTGGGTGTGGGACGCCTTTGTGTTCCTCAATGACCAGCGCCTGCCGATTGATATCCTGACGGTCTCTAAAGAGCTAGAACGTCGCAATCAATTGGATGAGGCGGGCGGCGTGGCCTACCTCACCCAGCTCATCAACACCGTCCCCACCTCCTTACACGCCGAGGCCTATGGCCGCCTTGTGCAACGCAACGCCATGCGCCGCAACCTGTTGGAGGCCGCCACCAAAATTGCCAAACTGGCGTATGAAGAAGCGCGCGACGTGCAAGAAGTAGTCAACGAGGCCGAAGCCACCGTTTTCGCCGTGAGTGAACAGCGGCTGAACAAAGACCTCAAGCCCATCAGCGAAGTTCTGCGCGATTACTACGCGCAAGTGGAATACCGGCTGGAACATCAGGGTGAGCTGTTTGGCGTGCCCACCGGCTTTATAGATTTAGACCGTGTGTTAGGCGGCCTGCAAAAGAGCGATTTGCTGATCATCGCCGGGCGGCCCGGCTCCGGTAAAACGGGCTTCATGCTCAGCGCGGCCAAAAACGCGGCGCAACTGTACCGCAAGCGCGTGGCCATCTTCTCCTTAGAAATGGGCAACGAGCAGTTGGTGCAACGCCTGATGTCTCAAGAAACGGGCATAGACGCGCAACGCTTACGCCTTGGCCAACTGCGCGATGATGAACTGCCGCTCTTCTCCGAGGCCACGCACGCGCTGAGCGATATTCCGGTGTACTTGGATGACACGCCCGCGCTCTCACCGCTCCAACTGCGCGCCAAGTGCCGCCGCCTGCAACAAGAATATGGCCTCGATTTGGTGATTGTGGATTACTTACAGTTGATGCAGGGCGATGGCCGCAAACAAGATAACCGCGTGCAGGAAGTCTCGCAGATTTCGCGCGGGTTGAAGCAATTGGCCCGTGAACTGAATGTTCCAGTGTTGGCCGGCGCCCAGCTTTCCCGCGCCGTTGAGCAACGCCAAGATAAACGCCCCATGCTCTCAGACTTGCGTGAGTCCGGTTCGCTGGAGCAGGACGCCGATATCGTCATGTTCATCCATCGCGCCGACCCAGAGAAGGAGCCGGGACGCCAAGGCATCGCCGAAATTATTGTGGCCAAACACCGCAACGGCCCCACCCATTCCGGTGTGGAGTTGGTATTCTTGGAAAAGTTGGCTAAGTTTGAAAACGCCGCGAAGGTGGATTTGCGGAGCTACTAATAGAGTGAAAGTGAACGGTAAACCGTAGCCGCCGATAGTCGGCCTACTGCTTACCCCTCACCGCTTACTGGTCACTGAAATGCAAGGCTTCACCGGTTTCCCTGAAGGCAAAATGCGCACCACGCCCGTGCCAGAGCCGTTCTTCTCTGAACTGCTCCCGGCCATTGACCATTTGGGCGAATTGAAAGTGACGTTATACGCCTTCTGGCGGCTGAGCCTGATGGACGGCAAATACCGTTTTCTGCGGCGCGAAGATTTTGCCAACGATGAAATGTTCTTGCGAGGGCTTTCCACCTCTCCGCGGCAGGCGCAAGAGATTTTGGATGACGCGCTGGAGCGGGCCGAGGCGCGCGGCACCTTTCTCTACGTTTCTATTGAAGATGCGCAAGCGCGGCATGATTTGTACTTTGTAAACTCACCCAAGGGCCGCGAAGCGGTGGAGAAACTAACGGCGGGCGAGTGGCGGCCCAACGAGCATGAGACGGGCACGGTTACCCTCAGCCATGTGCGCTCCAACATTTTTGTGTTGTATGAGCAAAACATCGGCCCGCTCACGCCGCTCATTGCGGATGAACTCCGAGATGTGATGGCCACCTACCCCAGCGCGTGGATTGAAGACGCCATCAAAGTGGCCGTGCGCAACAACATCCGCAAACTCAAATATATACTCGCCGTGCTAGACCGAATGCGGGCCGAAGGCCGCATGGAACAACCCAAGCTGGACGCCGCTCCCGACCTCAGCCGCTATGACGGCTACCTCGCCAATGACGCCGAATAATCCCCATCAACGCATCACGGCTTCGGGCGTGGGAGATCCCAACTGTCCCCACTGTCATGGCTTAGGCTATATCCGCATCGAGCGTGAGGTGACGGACCCGGCCTTTGGCAAAGTGCAGGTGTGTACGTGCCGTATGCCGCATTTGCAAATGCTTCAGGCCAGGCAACTACGGGCGGATAGCAACATTGAGAGTTTGAGCGGCAAAACCTTTGAGAATTTTCTAGCGGAGGGCGTCAGTTTAGATTCAAGCATTCGCGCAACGGTGCGAAATGCTTATGATAAATGCAAAGCCTTTGCCGAAAAGCCGGAAAATTGGCTCCTGCTGACAGGCACGTATGGTTGCGGCAAAACACATCTGGCCGCCGCCATTGCCAATCACTCCCTCGCCAACGGCTTACCCGCCCTCTTCCTCAACACGCCCGATTTGCTGGATTTTTTACGCGAGACGTTTGCGCCCAAAGCTGAGACAACCTACAACGACCGATTTGAAGAAGTCCGCACCGCGCCGCTTTTGATTCTGGATGACCTCGGCACCGAAAGCCCCACGCCGTGGGCCGTGGAAAAACTGTATCAACTGCTGAATTACCGCTACAACGCGCATCTGCCCACCGTCGTCACCACCAACCGGCGCATTGAAGATTTAGAGGGCCGCGTGGCCAGCCGCCTTAGCGATGCGGAAATCGTCACCACCCTCAACATCCTTGCGCCGGATTTCCGCGCCGGCAAACTTTCGGCCTCGGCAGATATTTCTACCCTTGCACTTCACCGTCGTCAGACGTTTGACACGATTGACCATCGCCCTGAACTCACGGGCGAGGCGCGGCAGTTGTTCCTCAACGCGCTCCATGCCGCCCAAGAATACGCCAATGACCCACATGGCTGGCTGGTATTTGTGGGGCCGTATGCATCCGGCAAAACACATTTAGCGGCGGCCATTGCCAATCAATATACGCAGGCCGGCAAACCCGCTATCTTCGTCACCTACTCAGATTTGATGGATTTATTCCGCACCACAACTAACCGAGAACAGGAAGAACGGAATGCTAAAGCCTTACAACACATTCGCTCGGTGGAACTGTTAGTGCTAGATGATATTAGCCCGCAACTCAGCACAGCCGGTTACTATCGTGAGCGCTTCTTCCAAATTTTCAACCACCGCTTTGATGCGCAACTCCCCACCGTGCTCACCACCTCCGCCGATGAGAAAGAGCTGGATGGCCGCATCAAAAGCCGCATTTTCCTGAGTGATTACTGCCAAGTGCATGTGCTCAAAGTGGAGCCGTACCGCGGAAAGAAGAAGATGGCGCGGAAGAAATAATTGGGCATAAGTCCACCACAGCTTACAGACAATAGAAGAGGGAATTACCATGAAGATTAATAAAACCTTTCGAACTTTGTTAGTGGTGGTTAGTGTACCGGCGATAGGTCTTACATCGGTTCAAGCCGCTATCCTCAAACTCAGCGGCGCTATGCCCAGCAATGGGGATGTGAAAGAATTTCAGATTAGCCCAAACTCACGACTCACGCTATGTGGTGTATTTAGCCAATCAACTTAATACAACGGCTACCGAGTTATATAGTGTGTCAATTATGGGAACAACGCCAATTCGCCTAAATGCTCCTATTCAAGATGGTCTGGCGATGTTGCGTTTCCCAATTAGCCCTTTGAGTGACCGCGTGGTATTTACTCGGCCCAAGTTTGACAGCGGGCTCCCATATTCTGAATTGTTTAGCGCGCCTATTGATGGCTCTACTCCAGCAATCAAACTCAATGGCCCGTTGGCTACTGGAGGAAGCATTTGTGGTTTTGGGATAACGGCCGACGGCCAACGTGTAGTCTATGTGGCTGACAAAGATAATGACGAAGTTTTGGAGTTGTATAGCGTGCCGGTAACTGGCCCAGTAACAGCAACGGTGAAGCTTAACAACACACTTACTAACGGTGGCGTGGATGGTTCTTCTGCCGCTATGAAACTTCATCAGCCGCTTCCGGGCGGGCAAACGTTAGTTCCATATCGGCTTTCCATCAGCAATAATAGCCAAAAAGTTGCTTTCACCATCAATGAACAGGTGTATGTGGCGCCTATAACCGGACCAGCAGGTTCCGCCACCAGCTTTCATGATGCCAATATCCTTGGGGCAACAGTTTTTCTAGCTATAATCACGAAAGACAATCCGTTTGTGGTGGTTTACAAAACTATCAGCGTAAATCCAGCAGTGAATAGGATTTACCGCATTCCCGTCAATGGCCCAGCTAATGCCGCTACGGCTGTTTTCGATGGTGGCCTGTTCTCGATTTCGGATGATTCCAAATTTGTGATTTTCAATACGAATGGGTCAGGCAATGCGCCGCTCTATAGTATGCCGCTGACTGGAACGCAAGCCTCGGCCATAAAAATTGCCGAAAGTACTGGCGGGATACCCAGCTTCATTATTAGCCCAAATAATCAGCGCGTAATTTATAGCGCTGGGAGGCTTTTCAGCTTCCCAAGTACTGGGCCAGCTGACGCCAAATATCCTCTTAGTGCCCAGACGAATAATGGCGGTGGGATAGCTTATTATTCTGGCTTCCAAGTTTCGTCAGATAGTCGTTACACAATTTATATTTCTGATGGTGGTACACTCAATAAATTCGAGTTGTACAGCGCCAACGAATTTGGCAACTTTCCCAACCAGCTCTATTTGCCACTGATTCGCTGTTAAGTAATGAGAACACTTCTAAAGTCATTAAAAAGATACAAGTGGGCAATTGTAAATACCAGTTTGGTTTTCATCACCGCCTGCGCGCCTGCCAACAATACACCTGAGCCAGAAATCCCAACACTAGCGCCATTGTTTACGCCCCTGCCTACCAGCACGGCCACTTCCATCTATTCCCCAACGCCGCCCATTGCCATTTCCACATTACCCTCACCCACGCCGGCCGGTACGCCCACGCCCGTGATTGCCGTGGTGCCCACGCCCACCGCCGTGCCGCCCGTGGCTGAAATAATCTTTGTGCCTGCCGGAACTTTCCTGATGGGTTCTCCGGCCGGCTCTGATAGATTTGCCGAACAGTGGGAGCGGCCCGCGCATGAAGTGACGCTGGGCGCGTTTTGGATGACGCAAACTGAGGTGACCAACGCGCAGTATGCCTTGTGCGTGCAAGACGCGGCATGTACGCCCGTCCAAGATGCGGCCTCCCGCACCCGCGGTGATTATTACATCAACCCAGCCTATATGAATTACCCGGTGGTAAACATCACGCACGCGCAGGCGCAAGATTTTTGCGGCTGGGTGAATGGCCGCCTGCCCACCGAGGCCGAATGGGAATATGCCGCCCGCTACAATGATGGCCGGTTATATCCGTGGGGGAATGAAATGGAAATCAATCGCGGCAGTTTTGGGCGGCCAGTGGGCAGTGATACCGAGCCGGTGTTTTCTTATCCCAACGGCGCTTCGGCGCTAGGCTTTCTCAATTTATCCGGCAATGTGTGGGAATGGATTGCGGATTGGTATGACCCTAATTATTACAAAGACTCTCCGGCCCGCAACCCGCAAGGCCCAGAGACAGGCCGGGAGCGCGTAGCACGCGGCGGCGCGTATGGCACTGACCCGCAATTTGTGCGCGCCGCCAACCGCCGGGGCCTTAACCCGGATGCCGGCTATGACAACGTAGGGTTTCGCTGTGCGTTTGACGAGCCGCCCGCCGGAGCTATCCTTCTGCCCACCCTCACCCCAGCCCCCACGCTGACGGCCACGCCATAGCTCTCACCACAAAGACTCTAAAAAAACAAAGGACACTAAGAAAACTTCGTGCAACTTAGTGTCCTTCGTATTCTTCATGGTTAAACGCCCGCCAACGCCTGCGCCAAGTCAGCAATCAAATCGTGCTTGTTCTCAATCCCCACCGAAGCGCGGATGAGGCCGGGGCCAACCTCCAGCGGTGAGCCTTTGGTGGAGCCGTGCGTCATCCCTGCCGGAAGCTCAATCAGCGATTCCACGCCGCCCAATGACTCTGCCAGCGCGAACAGTTTGGTGCGCGTGAGGAGTTGGGCGCTCTGCGCTTCATCTTTGAGATAGAACGAAATCATGCCGCCGCCGTTGCGCATTTGTTTTTGTGCGGTGGCGTATTGCGGGTGCGTGTCTAAGCCCGGATAAATCACTTGAGAGACTTTTGGATGATCCGCCAGAAATTGCGCCACGGCCAAAGCGTTCTCGGCGTGGCGGTCCATCCGCACGGCCAACGTTTTTACGCCGCGCAACACCAGAAAACAATCCATGGGGCCGGGCACTGCGCCGCCCGCGTTTTGCAAAAACTTCAACTGCTCGTACAACGCCGTATCGTTCAACATCACCGCTCCACCCACCACATCCGAATGGCCGCCGAGATATTTGGTGGTGGAGTGCATCACTACATCCGCGCCTAAGTTCAACGGCTGTTGCAAATATGGCGTGGCAAAGGTGTTATCCACCACTACCTTAATGGCCGGGTTGTGTTTGTGGGCAATTTCGCTCACCGCCTGAATATCCACCACTTTCAGGCGCGGGTTGGTCGGCGTTTCAATCCACACCCACTTGGTGTTGGGCCGCAAACCGGCGCGCACTTCATTCAAATCCGTCAACTCGGCGTAAGAAAACTCAATGCCGTATTTTTTATACTGCTTATCAAACAGCCGGAACGTGCCACCGTACACATCATTGCTGGCCAGCACATGGTCGCCCGGCTCTAGCACTTTCAGAATCGTATCAATAGCGGCCAAGCCAGAAGCAAAAGCCAAGCCGTGGCGCGCCGCTTCCAACGCGGCCAAACAATTTTGCAAGGCAGTGCGCGTGGGGTTATCGGAGCGGGCGTAATCATAGCCCTTGTGTTCGCCCACGCCGCTTTGCACAAATGTGGAGGTGAAGTACACCGGCGTCATCACCGCGCCCGTAGTGGGGTCTGGTTCCTGCCCGGCGTGAATTGCAAGCGTTTCTAATTGATGTTCAGACATGGGAACTCCATGAGAAATGATTTGGCGCGTTCGCCCAAGAATTATAATGCCGCCATGCGTTTTGCTTTGCCTCAGCGGCCTAAAGAAATTAGGTGGGCCTTAATCACGCTCCTGCTGGCAACCCTGGCCTGCGGCCCAATGGTAAGCGTGCAAGTGACGGCGGTGGCGATAGGGCCGGGCACGCCGCTTCCGAATATCAGCCTCCCGCTTTCGGGTGTGCTGGGCACGGCCACGCCCGCGCCGCCAGCGCCGGAAATTTTCTTGGAGCACAGCGGTACGCAATTTGCGCCTAACCAAACTCAAAACATTTTGAAATTGAAAACGGGCGAGAGCGTGGAGATCATCATCCGCGCGCCCACCCTGCCCGCCGTGCTGTGGATTTCTGAATTAGATGCCAACGGCTTACCACTGGCAACGGCCACGCTCACGCCTACAGCGGCCAACACGGCTTACACGCCGCAAAGCACCGGCCCTCTCCGCCTAAAAATCATCGCCGATTGGGCGTATCCAGATTCCGTTACCAGCGTATTTGATTTAGAAATTACGGAATGAAATTTGCACACGGGCGCTTCGCGCACGGAAAATTTAGAAACCCCGTGTTATCCGTGTTCATCCGTTAAATCCGTGTACTAAATCCTCCAAGATATAATTCCCTCATGTCCAATCTCACGTTTTACGAAGACCCCGAAGATATCCCCCTTCCTGTGGCGCGTGAAGAAATGCGCTTTGAAAGTGTGCAAGCCGAGCCTTACCCGGATGGCCGCCGTGTGAAACTCAACTTCAAACTCAAGCCGTTTATGGAGCGCCCCAGCGTGGAAGCGTGGGTGACAAACGCCAGCGGCCAAATGGTGGCCACCCTCAGCTTGATTGAAGCGATGGATCAGGAATTTGATTTCACCGTTCACCTGCGCGGCCCTCAACCCAGCGGCTTACACACGCTTCGCCTTGAGCTTTTCTACGTGGCCGATGTGGAAAAGCCGGACGAAAAACAGATTGTAGATACGCGCACGGTTGAGTTTGTGATTTAAAGCTTCACCGCAGAGACGCGAAGGACGCTAAGAAACTTTTGCGGGTTTTGCGTCTTCGCGGTTAATTTTCCCATGCAACAAATCCCTCACTGGCAAGTTTTAGAGAGCGAACAACTGTTAGATTTCTCACCGTGGTTGCGCGTGATCCGCCAAAATGTGCGGCTGGCCAACGGCGCTACCATCCCCAACTATCTGCTCACGCCCAGCCGCGATTACAGCATGATTGTGGCGTTGACGGATGATGACCATGTTTTAGTGGTGCGGCAATACAAGCACGGGCCGGAGCGCGTGCTGTATGATTTGCCGGCGGGTTATTTAGAGACGCCGGATGAAGACCCGCTGGCCGCCGCGCAACGCGAACTGTTAGAAGAAACAGGTTACCAAGCCGCGCACTGGGTCTCATTGGGGGCATATTATTTGGATACTAACCGCTCCGCCACACGCGCACACTTTTTCCTCGCCACCGGCTTACAAGCTGTGGCCGCACAAAACCTCGATGACACAGAAATGCTTACCCACCACCTGATACCGCGCGCACAAATTTTGCCGCTCCTGCAAAGCGGCGAGATGCCTGGCCTCGGATGCCCAGCGGCCTGGGGGCTAGCGATGTTATATTTGCAGGCCCAAAGCTAAACATGCACACAAACGAAGAGTCCCCTGCAGAAAAAGAACTTCAGACGCGGCAAGCCGGATTAAGCCTCACGCCGTTTCCGCAATCGCTCTTGCACTTCATTCCCTATCGCCTAAAAGCGCGGCTGGCGCATGGCTCCGTCACGCGCCGCGTACTCACGTTAGCCTGGCCCTCTGTGGCCGAGCAAACGCTGGTGACGCTGATTGGCTTGGTGGATGCATACATTGTGGGCCACTTGGGCGCGGCGGCCATTGCGGGCGTGGGCATGGGCGGGCAAGTGCTGAACTTGGTGGCGGCGCTGTTTGGGGCCATTGGTGTGGGCGCTACTGCGTTAATTGCGCGGCACATTGGCGCACAGGAACCAGAAGAGGCTAACCGGCTGGCGCGGCAAGCAATCTTGTTGGCTTTTAGTCTGGGAGTGACCGTAGCGTTAGTTGGCTGGTTTTTTGCAGAACCGATCCTCGCCAGCTTAGGCGGCGCGCCGGAAGTGGTGCAGGCTGGCTCCAGTTGGCTTCGCATTGTCTCACCCTCCTTTGCCTTTATCGGCGTGTTGCTGGTGGGCAACGCCTCTCTGCGCGGCGCGGGGGATACGCGCTCACCATTGGCGGTGATGGTGGCCGTAAATCTGGTAAATGTGGCGGTAGCGTGGATTTTTACATACGGCCTGTTAGGCGCGCCCAACTTGGGCGTGGTGGGCACCGGCCTCGGCGCGGCCTCTGGGCATATTTTGGGCGGCGTGCTGGTGCTAATTTTGCTGGCGCGTGGGCGGCGGGTGCTGAAGCTGGGCTTTCAACTGCCCGCGCCGGATTTCGCCCGCATCCGGCGTATCCTCAACATTGGCTTGCCGGCTGGCGCAGAGCAAGTTTTATTGCAAGTCGCTTTGCTGAATTTGGCCGGCATCATTGCCACATTTGGCACTGCCGCTTACGCCGCGCACAGCATTGGCCTGCGTATTTCCGCGCTCTCGTTTTTGCCGGGCTGGGGCTTTAGCGTGGCCGCCACCACGTTGGTGGGCCAAGAGTTAGGCGCGCGTAATCCAGAGCGCGCCAAACAATCCGCGCAGGCCGCGTTTAGCATGGCTTTTATTGTGATGTTGGTGATGGGCGTGATTTTGTTCGTCTTCCAAGAACCCATCCTCCGCATCTTCACCGATGATCCAGCCGTCATCGCGGCGGGGGCAGTGGTGATTCACATGTCCGCTGTGCAACAGCCCGTGCTGGCATGGTCTTTTGTATATTCCGGCGCACTGCGCGGCGCAGGGGATACGCGCACCACCATGCTCATCACTCTATTCTCCGTATGGATTTTGCGGCTGGTGTTAGCTTATTTGTTTGGCATTGTGCTGGGCTGGGGGCTGTTCGGCGCGTGGCTGGCCATTTGGGTGGATTTTGCCTTCCGTTCCAGCATGTTTTATTGGCGTTTCCGGGCGGGCAAGTGGGCTACATTGCGGGTGTAAATTCTCTCCAATCTAGGCTTATTTAGGCTTCATGGCGAAGCGCATAGAGATAGAGCTGAAGTTGCCGTAAATGCTCGCCCCAATGCTGTTCGTACCCAAAACGAAAACGCCATAGAGCATCCGGTTCACTGATGTGCTCCCAACACCATACAACCTCTGCTAAATCGCAGGCAATGTCTGCGATGTCATCAAGCGCATCACCCACTTGCATTTCCGTTTCCATCACCTGGCTCGTAATTCTGCTGGGGATATTGTAAAAGCCAAATTGGGGAAAGCGTTCAACGGCCAACTTTCGCCATCGTTCGTAATCTTGTGTGGGCGGATTAAGCTCAGTGTCTTCAAATTCAGCGCTAGAGAAATGGTAAGCCAAGGCTAATTGGTCAAGTGCCAGTTCAAGGGCATGCATATTGGCATGCAAATCGCCTTGATAATTTTCAAGTAGATCAAGAAAGTTATTAATGCTAGCTCGAATTGCTTGTGAATTCATAAAATTCGAGTTGATTAAAGCCCCAACACCCGCCGCACACCCCCTGCAAAGCCGGTTAAATCCATTAGCCCTTCTGCAAAAGTGTGCCGCGCTTGGCCAATGATGAGCGTTGGCACTGCGTTGCGCGTGTGTTTTCCATGGCTCACATCTTCCAGGTTGCCGTGGTCACTCGTTAGCACAATCAGGCCGTCTGCATCATCCCATGCGGCCAGCAAGCCGCCCAAAACCGCATCCAACGTTTCCAGCCAGTTCACGGCTTCCGCCAGCGTGCCACGGTGACCCATGTAATCCGTCATCCAATGTTCAAAGAAACTAAATTCATAGCGCCGCGCGGCCTCCGCCAGCCGCTGGCCCGCCTCCGCTGGTTCATACACGGGCACATCAGAAATTTTCAGATGCGCGCGCCAACCCGCATTGGTGAAATCAGCGCCAAAGGCCGCGCCCGCCCGCACATCCTCCATCGTCATCAGCGGCCAACCGGCAGAAGTAACGGCCAGCGGCACAGCAGAGTACAAATGTTTGCCAGATTTAATGCCCGCAAAATAGCGCGGCGGATAACCGGAAAGCAGGGCGGCGCTCCGCCCATTTTGCTTAAGCGTGTGGAAAATGGACTCATGCCGTAGGATTTCGGCGACGGCGGCGTTAGGCTTGGGGCCGTAATGCTCACCCACCAACTGCGGTACGTTGAGACCCGTGACGATGGACGCTTGGCCGGTGGCGCTTTGGGGCAATCCGGCCATGCCCAAATTGGCGTCCGTGGGGATGAAGAGCGCTCGGGCGCTCTCGGTGCGTGGCGTGCTGGCTAATAGGCGCTGGCCGTTTAGTAAGCCGCTGAGCGTGGGCAGGTGCGCGGCGGCAAATGGGTTGTGGGCCGTTTCAGCTTCTCCCAAGCCAATCCCATCTAAAAATAAAAATAGTATGCGCACGAACTTAAGTTGGACGCAAATTTCGCAGAAAAACGCAGATTGAATCAGCTTTATCTGCGTCCTAAAATCCCTAATTGTTTATGATTTTGGCAAAATGGCCATGAAACTGCGCGTCAGCGTTTGGAGTTCATCGGCGTGTTCTTGCAATTTATTGACATCACCGGTGCGCAGGCCGGTTTGCACATCAGCAATGGTTTTGCCCGTCTTCTTCTCGTTATCAATAATTTGTTGGGTGAGGCGCTCCAAATTGGTGAGCATCTCCGTAAGATTTTGCGGCACAAAGGGGATGTTTTTGAGAATGGGCAGAAGCACATCCAAAATAGCATTGGCCGTGCCCGCATATTTCACCGTCAGGGCGTGCAGGCCGCCGATGGAATTCGTCAACTCCAACGCCACTTCTTGAATCATGTCAATCATCTTGGCGTTGTCTTCAATCATCTTGGTAATTTGGTCTAACGAGCCGGTGAGTTTGGTGGAAAAGCGGGTGTAGGGCGCAGAATTGTTGGCAGTCATATCAATCTCCTTGAGTGGAATGAGGGCTATTGTACGCGATGTAAGAGCGAAGCATTCGGCAGAATAGTTTTGAACCTTCTGAGTTGCATGGCCGAATGCTTCGCCCTACCAATAATTTTTGCGGTACACTCCCCACACCACTTCCAGCGAGAAACACGATGACTTCACCTATTGACCATCAAACACTCTTGGCATATGACCAGAAACAACTGCACCCCATCTACCACCCTAACCGGCACCTCAACCCGCTGGTGGTGGAGCGCGCCGAGGGCGTGTGGCTGTACACCACTGATGGGCGCAAGATTTTGGACGGCATGGCCGGATTGTGGAACGTGAACATTGGCTACGGCAACCCAGAGCTAGGCGAAGTGGCCCGCGAGCAGATGACGCGCATGGCCTTCACCAGCAATTTTGCCGGGATGACCAATGTGCCCTCATCCGAGCTGGCGCAGAAACTCTCCGGCTTTGCGCACCCCACGCTGACGGTGACGCACTTCACCTCCGGCGGCTCAGAATCTAATGAAGCCGCCTTCAAAACGGCCCGTTACTACTGGAAGCGGCGCGGCCAACCGGAGAGAACCAAAATCATCGCCCGCCGTTTGGCCTATCACGGCGTTACGCTGGCGGCCACGTTTGCTACCGGCATTGAGCGCTATCACAAAATGTTTGGCCCCGCCGTGCCCGGGTTTGTGCATATTCCAGCGCCCAACCCTTACCGCTTTGAGGGTGAAGTGCGCGAAGGTGAGAGCATTGGCCAAGCGGCGGCCCGCGCACTGGAAGAAGCCATCCTGCGCGAAGGGCCGGAGACGGTGGCCGCCTTTATTGCCGAACCGGTGCAAGGCGTGGGCGGCGTGATTGTGCCGCCGGACGATTACTTCCCGCTGGTGCGCGAGATTTGTGATAAATACAACGTGCTCATTATTACCGATGAGGTGATTACGGGCTTTGCGCGTACGGGCCAGATGTTTGGCATTCACAATTGGGGCCTGCGGCCCGATATGCTAACGTTTGCCAAAGGCATCACCAGCGGCTACATCCCACTCGGCGGCGTGATGCTTTCCAGCGCGATTTTTGAAGCGATACAAAGCGCGCCGGAAGCTGAGTCTTGGATGACGGGTTACACCTACTCTGGCCACGCCACGGCCTGCGCGGTGGGGCTGAAGAATTTAGAGATTATTGAGCGAGAGAATTTGGCGGAACGCTCACAGCAAATGGGCGCGCGGCTTCTGGCCGGCTTACAAACGCTCACCGAGTTCCCATTTGTGGGCGAGGTGCGCGGGCGCGGGCTTTTATGCGGCGTGGAGATTGTGAAGAGCCGAGAGAACAAGGAGCCAGATGCGGAACTGGCGGCCAAAATCAATGGCGCTTTGCTTCAACGCGGCGTGCGCTCGCGGCCAGTGGGCGCTAGCACGCTGGCGTTCTCTCCGCCGCTCTCCATCAACGAAGAAGAAGTGGATGTGATTGTGAAAACGCTGGGCGGGGTGATGGATTCTTTATAAGCTTTATCAACGGATGATACAAAATTTGTTCCCATCCGTTGATTTTATGAGCGGGTGAAGTAATACCACGCCGAGGGGCGGCCAGTGCCTTGCTCGTAATGGGTGAGCGTGAAGGTGGATGAGAACAACGCCACCACTTTTTCTTTGGGCAACAAGGCTGGCTCACCGGCGCGTTGCGGCTGAGGAGGCTGGTTGGGCGCGGGCTGAAAGGCGTAGAGCATAAATAGGCCGCCGGGCTTGAGCCAATAATTCAAACCGGCAATATACCGTTCACGCCCTGCCTCCGAGAGCGAGTGAAAACAACCCATATCCAGCGCCAAGTCATACGGACCGGGCAAAGGTAGTTGTTCCAGCTTGGTTACATCACCGGTGAGGAGCGTGACTTGCGCGGCAAAGGCGCGGGTTTTGCGCTTGGCTTGCTCAATGGCGCGCGGCACAAAATCAATACCGGTGACGCGCCAGCCGTGTTCAGCGAGATAACGGGTTTGTGTGCCGGTGCCGCACCCCAAATCCAGCGCATTGCCGACGGGCCGCTCGGCCACGGCGCGCACCAACTCCGGCGCTGGACGGCCAGAATCCCACGGCGGCCGAAATAAATACATCCACTCAAAAAACAGCCGCCGGAGCATCCCACTCAGCCTTCATCCACCATGAGGAGGCGGCGCACCTCGGCATCATCCAGCCCGCCCACCATGCGCCAAACTTCATTGCCCTGCACATCAAACAAAATAAAGGTGGGCGTGTATTGCAAGTTGAGTTGCTGGCTCAGGTCTTGCCCGGCAGTGGAGGCCACATCAATCCGCACCACCGTCAGCTGGTCTGCTAAATCCTGTTCCAGTTGGTTGAGCGTTGTTTGAGCGGCCAGACACGCCGCGCAATACTCGGAGTAGAACTCCACCAAAACGGGTTGCTGGGCTTCACGGATGATGAGGCGCGCCTCATCCGCCGCCTGCACTGAGCTGGCCTCTGGCCGCAAAACCCACCACGCCGCCACCAAACTTATGATGATGAAGCCCAGCGCCAGCCCTTTGCGCCAATTGAAACCGGTGTACCAAAAATATACCGTCAGGGCAATCACAACCAGCGCCGAAATCCAGACGTACGAGAATTGACTGAGTGGGTTCATGGCAGTTCACCTATATTGATATGCGTAACGCCAGCACCTAAGCATGTCACCCTGAGCGCTAACGCCAGGCGCTGGCTTGCATCGCCTCTTATCGCGCGAAGGGTCTCGCTTGGCCCTAAACAGACCCTTCGCGCGATAAGGCTTCTAAAATTCAATGGCTATTCATTCGCGCTCTGGGTGACATTAATTCTTCAAGCGCGGTTCACCATCCAGGCTGAAAAGCCGTGCAGAAATGCCCGGAAGCCCTCTAGGTGTTCTACCGGAAAATTATAGCGTTCCGGCGCGTGCTTCAATACCCGTTCAAAGCAGACCAGCCACTCCTGCCGCGCCGCTTCATCAATGGGAAAGGGCAAATGCCGCGCCCGCATCATGGGCGCACCATAGCGTTGCTGGTAGAGCGGCGGCCCGCCCAGCAGGCCCACAAAAAACGCGGCGGATTTCTCGGAGGCCGCGCGCATGTCCGCCGGAAACAGGCCGCGAATGGCGGATTTTTCCAACTCGCCGTAGAAATCCGCCAGCATAGCAAAGATGTTGGCTTCCCCCATAGCCGCGTAAATTTCACGGCTTGGCCCCGCAATCCGGCTGGGGTCTATAGAGGGAATATAAGGGCTGGAATCCATAACTCAATCAACACGTTCACCCGCGCTCAGATGGCAACCAGCGCACAGGTCAATAATTAATTTTCGTTGACAATCGGCTAACCCCCATGTTACCATCCCGCCGCGCTCATGCCTAAACTAAATTAAATGTCTGCCGTGGATTAGTTTTCCCAACCGCGGAGCCGACAGCGCACCCCGCGGTTTATCCTAAATCTCCCCCGGAGGCTGTGCAATCCAATGAAAGAGTACGGAACTGAGAAAATCCGCAACGTCGTGCTCGTCGGCCATAGTGGCTCAGGCAAAACCACGCTCACCGAAGCCTTTCTGTTCAACACCGGTGTCACCACGCGCATGGGCAAGGTTGAAGATGGCACCACCGTCTCCGATTTTGACGAAGAAGAACGGCGTCGCAAAATCTCGCTCTCCACGTCCGTGATTCCCATTGAATATCACGATCACAAAATCAACCTTTTAGATACGCCGGGCTTCACCGACTTTCAGGGCGAGGTGCGCTCCGCCATTCACGTGGCCGAGGCCGCCATTGTGGTGGTAGATGCGGTGGCGGGCGTGGAGGTGGGCACGGAGATTGTGTGGAACATCTGCGATGAATATCATTTGCCCCGCTTCGTCGTCATTAACAAGATGGACCGCGAAAACGCTAGCTTTGAACGCACCTTGCAACAAATCCGCGAGACGTTCAAAGCCAAGCTGGTGCCGGTGCAATTACCGATAGGCGCTGAATCCAGTTTTAAGGGCATTGTGGGCCTGCTCTCCATGAAGGCGCGGCTGGGCAAGGGCGAGGAACTCTCTGAGATTCCGGCGGAGCTGAAGGCCGCCGCCGAAAAAGCGCGGGTGGAATTGATGGAGGCCGCCGCCGAGGGCGAAGACGCGCTGATTGAAAAATATTTAGGCGGTGAAGAACTCACGGCGGAGGAGATGATCCGCGGCTTCCACGCCGCCGTAAAGGGCCGGGATTTTGTGCCGGTGTTTGTGGCCTCCGGCGGGGCGAACGTGGGCACGATGCCCATTTTGGAGGGCATTGTCCGTTACCTGCCTTCCCCGGCAGAAGGCATGCCGTTTACCCTGCAAGGCATGGAAGATAAACCCGGCACGATTAAGTGGGATGATACCGGCTTCACCTCGCTCTATGTGTGGAAAACCACCGCTGACCCGTTTGTGGGCAAGGTGACGTACTTCCGCGTGGTGGCCGGCGTGTTGAACTCCGATGGCCGCTTGTGGAACCACAACAAGGGCGCCGAGGAGCGCACGGGCGCTGTTCACGTCTCCCGCGGCAAAGAGCAAATCAACGTCAAGCAGATGCACTCCGGGGATATTGGCTCACTGGCTAAATTGACCGTGACCACGACGGGCGACACGCTGGGCGATAAAGCGCACCCGCAACCGATGAAGACGCCGACGTACCCCAAGGCGTTGTACTCGGTGGCGATTGCGCCCAAGACGCAGGCCGATTCCACCAAAATCAGCCCCACGCTCAACCGTTTGTGCGAAGAAGACCCCACCCTGCACTGGCGGCAAGAACCGGCCACTAAGCAAACGATTCTGGAGGGCCTCGGCGATCAGCATATTGATGTGATGGTGCGCCGCGCGGAAACCAAGTTCGGCTTAGGGCTAACGCTGGAAGCGCCCAAGGTGCCGTACCGTGAATCCATCACCCGCAAAGCCGAAGGCCACCACCGCCACAAGAAGCAAACGGGCGGCGCGGGCCAATTTGGGGAGGTGTTCTTGCGAGTGGAGCCTCTGCGCGGCAATGAGCCGTATGAATTTACGGATGAGCTGGTAGGCATGAACCTGTCCAAGAGTTACCTCGGCCCGATTGACAAAGGCATCCACAGCGTGCTGGAGAACGGCGTGATTGCCGGTTACCCGGTGAGCGGCGTGCGCGTGATTGTGTATGATGGTAAAGAACATCCGGTGGACTCTAAGCCGATTGCGTTTGAAACAGCCGGACGCGAGGCGTTCAAGAAAGCGGTAGAGGCCGCGCATCCCGTTCTGCTGGAGCCGATTATGAAGCTAACCGTGACCGTGCCGGAGAGCAACATGGGCGATGTGCTGGGAGATTTGAACACACGCCGCGCCCGCGTGCAGGGCATGGAACAAGAAGGCAGTAAGAGCGTGATTACGGCGGAAGTGCCGCTGGCCGAGGTGCAACGCTATGTTACGGATTTACGCTCGATGACGGGCGGGCGCGGCATCTTTAGCATGGTTTTTGAGCGCTATGACACGGTGCCCGCGCACATTGCCGCGCCCATCATCGCCGCCCACAAGAAGGAAAAGGCCGCCGAGAGCGACGAGTAACTCACCTTACGCAGTTAGCCTGCACGGATATAAATGCCCGTGCTATAGACTGCGCTAGCTAAAGTAGCCCGCCGATTAATCGGCGGGCTGAACGGTGAGCGGTGCATAAGATGATTTAGTGAATCCCCAACTTGGCAAACTCGGCGGGCACGTTGGTATTTTTATTGAAGTGTACGCCCGCCATCCCCAGCGCCCGCGCCGCTTGGATATTTTCCAGTACGTCATCCACAAATACGGCCTCCGCGGGGGCCACGCCCAGCCGCGTCAGCGCCCGCTGGTAAATTTCCGCCTTCGGTTTGGCCACACCCTCCTCAGCCGAGTACAAAATCTCATCAAACGTTTCGGCGTTGATGTGCGCGCGGTGCATTTGGCGCACCTGCGGCCACGCATTGCTAATGACGCCGGTTTTGTAGCGCGGGCGCAGTGAGCGGATGTAACGGATGAGTTCTGCGTCGTACCGGTCGCCGGCCCAAAATTCGTGGCGCAGGCGGGTCAGTTCGGCGGGCGTGAGGCGCAACGCCTTTTGCACCTGCGCCCACACTTCATCTAAAGAAGCTTGCCCGATGGTGGCGGCGGCGGCCACGGGGCTTTCAAACACTATGTGGGCGAGGCCCCAATCCGGCAAACCAAAGCGGCGTTCCCAGCGGCGGCGCGGCTCCAAATCTTCCGTGCGCACCAACACGCCGCCAATATCAAAAATGACTGCTCGAATAGACATTGAAACTCCAGCCGGTGAATGCATGGTTGGGTGATTGTAATCGCCAATCACCCAATTATTTAATTCACAGTACAATTTGTTATCCGGCTACTCTAATAATATCCAACAACTATGCAATTACTTAGAGACGAACAAGCCCAACTTCTGCGCGAGGAAAAAGAGACGCTGGCCGAAATTCGGTTGGCGCTGAACGAGCTAGATGCGCCGCGCGAATCACTGGCCACGCTTCAGAAAGCCATTCTGCAATTGGACGAGTTGTTCCTCGTCGTCATTGTAGGGGAGTTTAACGCCGGCAAAAGCTCATTGGTGAATGCGCTGTTGGGCGAGAAAGTGATGGCCGAGGGCGTGACGCCCACCACTGCCCGCGTAACCTTAGTGAAGTGGGGCGCATCCATCGCAGAGCAAGTGGTGGATGAGAGCTTCGCCGTTTACACGCATCCGCTGGCCCTGCTCAAAGAACTCAACATTGTGGATACGCCCGGCACCAATGCCGTCATCCGCCAGCACGAGCGGCTGACCAATGAGTTTGTGCCGCGCAGTGATTTGGTGTTGTTCATCACCTCAGCGGATAGGCCGATGACGGAGAGCGAGCGCCAATTTTTGGAACGCATCCGCGATTGGGGTAAGAAGGTGGTGCTGGTGCTGAACAAGGCGGATATTTTTACCAATGAACAAGAGTTGGCCGAAGCGCGCGAGTTCATCCTCACGCACGCGCGGCAGGTACTGAACGGCGCGCCGGAGTTCTTCGCCGTTTCGGCGCGGCAGGCCCAAAAAGCGCGGGAAACAGCGGATTTACACGAGAAAAACCGCTTGCGGGCGGCCTCCGGCTTTGACGCGTTGGAAAATTTCATCACCCAAACACTAGACGATACGGCGCGGCTTCAACTGAAATTCAGCAACCCGTTGGGCGTGGCAGGCCACATTATTGAAGAAACCCACGCCGCCGCCAGCGCCGATGCGGAAGCGTTGAAAGATGATAAGGATACGGTGGATGCGCTGGACGCCACACTGACGGGCTATGAGCGTGAGCTACACAGCGAACTAGCGCCGCGCTTGGCTGAGATTGAAACCACGTTACTACGCTTGCAGGCGCGCGGCAATGATTTCTTTGATAAGACGATGCGGCTGACCAACATCATTGAGCTGACGCGCGGCGACCAAGTGCGCTTAAAGTTTGAACGGGAGGTGCTGGGCGATGTGCCGGCGCAGATTGAGCAAAACGTGCGCCGCATGATTGATTGGCTGGTGGATAAGGATTTGCGCCAGTGGCAAACGGTGATGGGCTACCTGCAAAAGCGGCAAGCGCGCTACACCGAGCACATGGTGGGGGATAGCATGGCCCCGCTGGAGGCCCGCCGCCGTTCATTGATTGATACGGTGGGCAAAACGGCGCAGACGATTGTGGAGAGTTATGACCGCGAGGCCGAGGCGCGGCAATTGGCCTCCAGCGTGGAAACGGCGGTGGCGCAAACCGCGCTGATTGAAGCCGGCGCAGTCGGCCTCGGCGCGCTGATTGTCAGCCTCGTCACCACCACCGCTTTAGATATTACGGGCATCGTCACGGCAGGCGTGATTGCCGTGCTGGGCCTGTTTGTGATTCCGTACAAGCGCCAGCAGGCCAAAGATAGTTTTTCACTAAAGATGGAAGAACTGCGCCAGAAGTTGCTGGGCACGCTCACCACACAATTCAGGAATGAGGCGGAAAACTCGCTGAACCGGCTAAAGGAGGGCACCGCGCCCTACACCCGCTTTGTGCGCGCCGAGCGCGAGCGCGTGGATAAAACGCTCACCAAGATAGAAGAACTGCGGCACAAGGTTTCGGCGCTAAAGGCGAGGACGCAGGCGGTGTTGAAATAACAGTGGGCCAATGGGCGGTTGAGACCTTGGCCCATTGACCCAACCCACTAATTCACCGGCCAAAAGTGTGAGGGCTGTTTGGGGAATAAAGCCTCCAGTAAAACGCGCGCCTCATCGCTATTGGCCCAACAATCCGGATAGAGATGCCGCAGTTCGGTCAGCGTGCGGTAGCCAAAGAGCAGATGTAAAAACGTGAGATTGGGGAAGGCTGCCTCGCCGCCCTCGCGTGGTTGTGGTTGCCACGGCTCAAATGTCAGCCGCCCGGCAGAAAATTTCATCAACACGCCGCTTTTATAAAAGCTCACCTTCAGTTCACCGTTGTGCCCAGCGGCAATAGAGTCCGCTAGCCGTTGCTCTAATACGGGCGTGATATGCCGCAGAAAAGCAGGCACATCCGGCACGCGCATATACCAGCCGTACACTTCCCACTCTTTGGGCAAACGGGTTTGCGCCGCGCGGTACGCCGGATGGCTTTCACCCAAGGCCAAGCCAAAGCCCACGCACTTCTTTTCCGGCTCGGCTAGCGTTGACCCAATGCCCCACAAGTAACGGCACACGCTGGGCGTAACAGCCAGCCACGAAACGCCGCGCCGAAGCTCAAAATCAGTGGCAACGGCGTGGTCTCCCCACAACATCGGCGGATGAGAGAAATACCCCACCCGCTCACCGCCAGTAGATTCAATCAGGCAATAGACACGCCGGTTCACGTTCTTCTCGCTCCGGCCATTTAGTTCATAGCGCCACATGGCTTCATCCCGCACACAATCCAACAGATCGCGCTGGTGGCCGACGCGGCTCAACTCTGCAATAAAAGCTAAATCATCTTCAGTGGCCGGGCGGATGTTAAACGGTTCGCTTTCACCTTCTTTCAACTTGGGCACCTGCGCTTCATACCCCGCGCGCGCGCCGCCCAAGTTCACCGTCATTTCATACCCAAACTGGCGGTAATACCACGGGATGCCGGTGATGGCCTGCACCAACTCGCCGCGCTCGGCGCTCCACTGATGGATGATTTCAAACTGCTGGCGCACGAGGCCGCGATTGCGATACTCCGGCAGAGTGCCCACCAATTCTGGGCGGCCCACTTTGAAAGGCAATCCGGCGTAGCTCCATGTTTGAGAAATGTGATTGAGCGAGGAAACAATTTGGCCGGTGTTGGTATCTTCCACCAGCGTAAAATCGCCCGGCTGAAACGTAGGATGGGGGCGGGTAAGCAAATCGTGTACCCACGCGCCAATGCGCTCGTCCGGCTTCTCTGGCCCGGCCTCGCTATGAATGCGGGCATTAAAGTCGGTGAGCGCGGCGGCGTCTTCAGCCGTAGCCCGGCGCAGGACTAAACCATCGGGGAGGGTTTTGAGAATGTTTTGATTCATTGGGAATGCATGGGTGACTGGGTGACACGGTGAGTTGTTACTTCACCGTGTCACCCCCTCATTTGGTCACCACTTCGAGTTCACGCCACGCGTTGAGAAAACACAATCATCCGTTTTGCCACTTTAAAGCCAAGGTTTTCGTACAAGCCCAACGCACCGGTGGGGTTTTCGGCGTCCACGCCTAAGGTGGCGGCTGTAAAACCGGCGGCCTTGAAGCGGCGCATCGATTCACACAACAACGCCGAGGCCAGGCCGCGTTTGCGCCACGCCCGCCGCGTGCCCAGTTGCCCAATCCATGCTTCTTTCACGCCGTTGCGGGCATTGTCTTCTTCCTGCACGCGGTTAATGCTATACGCCGCCAGCTCCGGGCCGTCCCATACCAATAAGGTCAACTCTGGCCGAAAGCCGTTGCTATCAATGGCAAATTGCTTCCACGCATCAAAAGTTTCCGGTTCATGACCCCAATGGTCACTAAAGGCTTCTTCGTGGGCGGCGTGCAAGGCGCGCACATCTTCCGGCGCAAAGGGGCGGAGTTCAAACCCGGCCGCCACGCTGTTATCCGGAATAGGCGCACTTAAATCACGCCGCATACGGTAAAAGTAACGCTCCGGCAAAAAGCCATGCCGCTCGGCAAGGGCGATATTACGCGCCAACTTATCCACGGTGCCCATCTGAACGAAACGCGGCACATCCACTTGCATGGCCAGCAGACGTTGGCGGGCGCGGGCGGCCACCCAGCCAAACAGGGCATCTTCCAATGTCTCCGAGCGGTGGGCAGGGTGGAGATACGTCCAAGTGTGGCATCGGGCTTCGGCGTACGGCTCCGGCGCGAGGAAACAGCGGCTAAAGGCAATCAGTTCGCCGCTCGTTGTAAACGCCGCGATGGAGTCTGTGGCGGCGTTAGACCACGGATCATCAAACTGCGTTTGCAAGTCTTCCAGCGAGTCCACGCTATCTTCACCATCGGCTTCCACGGCGGTGAGAAAAAGCGCATGCAGGGCCGGCAAATCCTCGCGCGCGAGGGCGCGGAAGGTGTAAGGAGGTAATTGGGGAAAAGGGTTGTTTGTGTTCATAGATTTGGTCAGTTCGCGTGAAACGTGATGCGTGAACTGTAAACAAACGACTTTCACGCATCATGTTTCGCGTTTTACGTTGTGCTCAGTTGTTCCCATTCGCTCAGCAACTCTTCTAGTTCGCGTTGGGCGTAGGCATATTCTTCGCTCACGGCGCGGGCGCGTTTGGCATCGCCGTTGGTGGCTTGGAGCATCTCGGCCAGCGCGCCCACTTCCACTTCTTTCAGCGCAATTTTTTCTTCCAGCTCCGCCACAACTTTGGCCCGCCGTTTGGCTTCTTTATCCGTTTTGGGCGCAGGCTTGACGGCGCTGAGTTTAGGCGGCGGCGCGGCTTGGGTGTTGGCCCGTTTCTGTTCTGCCCCACGGCTCACTTGGGCTACGGTTACATTATTGCGGGCGGCCACCAGCTCGCGCCAGGTGCCAGTGAACAGCTTCAGCTGGCCATGCCGTACTTCCCAAATTTGCGTGGCGAGGCGGTCAATCAAATAACGGTCATGCGAGACCAGCAAGATGGTGCCCTCGTAGTGCTCTAACACTTCTTGCAAAACTTCCTGCGCCGGAATGTCCAAGTGGTTGGTCGGCTCATCCAGCAGAAGCAAATTTGCGCCATCCAACGCCAGCAAGGCCAGCGCCAGCCGCGCCCGCTCTCCGCCGCTGAGTGATTCCACGCGCTTGAACACATCTTCACCGCGAAACAGATACTGCGCCAAATAACTGCGCGCCGCGCCGGGAGACATATATTGGCGGCGTTGCAGTTCTTCCATCACAGTGTTAGCGCCATGCAAAGCATCCTGCGCCTGCGCGAAGTAGCCTACCTTCAGGCTAGCGCCCAGCTTGCTCTCGCCGGCCAGCGGCGGCAGTTGGCCCAACAGCGTTTTGAGAAAGGTGGTTTTGCCTGCGCCGTTCGGCCCAATGATCGCCGCGCACTCACCGCGCATGAGCGTTAAGTCCGGCGCGGTAAACAGTGCTTTGCCCACATCGTCAGTTTTAGCGGCGTAGCCCACCCTCAGGCCATACGTTCTCAGCACAATATCTCCGGAGCGTTGCCCAATTTTCAGCCGCACGCCCAACTTAGCGTGGCGGCCCACGGCGGGCGGCTGAAGCGCGTTGATTTGCCGCAAGGCTTCTTCGGCGTTAATCACGCTGGTAGGCGTGAGATGAGCAATCCCTAACTCTGCCCAATTTTTTCCGCCGCGTAAAGCCTGAATACCCAGATGTTGGATGGTAAACAAATCCCGGTGTACGCGCTTGAGCAAACCCACTGCGCGGGCGTTGGTGCTTTGCCGCGCGATGTTGCGGAGCACAAAGTCAATCTCTTTTTGCAAACGCGCTTTCTCTTCTTCAAAAATCTGAAGCAGACGTTCCTGCCGCTCCTCGCGTTGCGTGAGGTAAGCCGAGTAGTTGCCGCGATACACTTCCACACCCACGCGGCTCATCTCCCAAATGGTGTTCACCACGTTATCCAAAAAGTAACGGTCATGGCTCACCACCAACAACGCGCCCGGCCACTCATGCAGAGTGTTTTCCAACCACTCCACCGCTTCGGTATCCAAGTGGTTGGTGGGCTCGTCCAAAATCAGCAAATCCGGTTGTTCCAGCAAAAGCCGCGCCAGCAGGGCGCGCGTTTTTTGCCCGCCGCTCAGTTGTTTGATGGGCGTGGCGTGCAGAGATTTATCAAAGCCCAAGCCTTCCAGCGTTTGTTTGATGCGCACTTCATAATCGTAGCCGCCCGCATGTTCAAACGCCGCTTGCTTTTCGCCGTATTCGGCCAGAATTTCAGGGGAATGGTCACCCGCGGCCATTCGCGCTTCCAGCTCACGCAGTTCGGCTTCTAAAGTATGGAGCGCTTCAAACACCGAGAGCATCTCCGCCCACACGGTGTTGGCGCGATCCGCGAAGGCCTCCACCGCTTCTTGGCGCAAGTAGCCCAGCCGTTTGCCGCGCGCCAGATGCACGCTACCCGTGCTGGGCGCGTTCAGCCCGGCCAAAATTAACAGCAACGATGTTTTGCCAATGCCGTTCGGCCCAATCAGGCCAATCTTGCCGTCATTGGGAATGCTGGCCGTGATGTTCTTGAATACATCAAACGCGCCGAACGAGAGGCCGAGGTTGGATAAATTAACAATAGACATACTTCACACATCGTGCGTAAAGCGTGAAACGTGGTGAAGCGAAGAGGCTTTCACGTTTTACGTTTCACTTCAAGAATTTCACCCGCCGCTCGCTCGCCACTTAGCCACGCGCCATGCACCGTGCTGAGGTATTCACGGGAAGTGGCTTCGCCGGCAAAGAACAATTTGTTATCCATTGGCGCGGCCAACACATCACGGTCTGCGCCGGAGCCGCCGGGCCGCAAGTAGGTGTATGAACCGTAAGCAAACGGGTCACTGGCCCAACGCGTAATCACGTAATGCTCCGGCTCGGGCACTTCCGCGCCAAACATCACCCGCAGAACTTTCAGCGCCTGCGCCACCTGCTCCGCATCCGAAAGTTGCTCCACCGCGCGCCCGTACTCTGCGGCGTTGAAGGCAATCAAAATCGGTTGGCCGGTATGTTGGCTCAAATCCAGCCACTCGGCCCAAAAGCCTTTGCGCTCACTCACATAGCCCAGCCAATCCGTATCCGGCCAAAACTTGCGCGGGAATTTCAACGCCAAACGGTTTAGCACGCCCACGCCGATATTTTGCAAAGCGGCGCGTTTCGCATCCGGCAAGGGCGGCACAAATTCCACGCTATTGGCTTTCAGCACACCGGCTGGCAGGGTGATAATCACTTGCGGCGCAGTAAAAACGGCTACACCTGAAGGAATGGTGCAGGTTACCTTAACCAAGTGGCCGCCGTATTCCACGCGGGAAACTGAATGACGCAGACGCACCTCCAGCCCGCGGGCCGCCGGCGCAAGGATGGGCCACCAGCCGCCCTCCGGCAGGGCATCCGCTTCGCCGAGTTGTTGCGGCGTTAGGTCTTCATCCCAATGGAATAGAGACATATCTTCCACTGCGCCGCTGTACTCATGCTCAACGGCGGAGTTGAATTTGTAGCGCAGGGCGTACTTTTCCATTTCACTCAGCTTGTTTGTTTTCAGTAACTCATCAAAACCTTGCTGGATAGAAATATCCGGCAGGCCTTGCGCGGCGCGGGTCTTGGCCAAGTCTTCTAGGGCTTCCATGACTTTGTCAAACTGTTCTTCTAAAGCTTCACGTTCGGCCTTTGTCCAACGCCGCCCATCCTGCGCAAACAACGCCAAATCCGCGCCCAGCAAGACGGTATCGCTAGGCTTAAGGGTTACGCCTGCCGCGCGCGCTCTTTCACTCAACGGATTGCGTTCATAGCCATGCACCCACGCCGCGCCCAAATCCAACGCCACATCGGAAAATTCCACCGTCCACACGCGCCCGCCCAAACGGTCACGCGCTTCCAGCACCATCACGCGCTTGCCCGCCTCCATCAACTTGCGCGCCGCCGCAATGCCAGCCGCGCCCGCGCCAATCACAATTACATCTGCATCCATAGTTGCTACAGTTGCCAGTAAATGGTAAACAGTGAACCGTAACTGTTCACTATTTACTGCTTACCACTCACCTGCTTCCTCCGCCATACGCACAATTTTGGGCGTGAACTTACCCAGCACCTCCACCAAATCACTTTGCGCGCCCAGAATATCTTGAATACGCTTGTAAGCTTGCGGGGATTCATCCAGCCCGCCGCCCAACAGTGTGACGCCGCGCTCATTCAGGTATGCATCTCGCGCGTGCTTAGTGATGGTGTTGAGGGCTTGCTTGCGGCTCATCTGCCGCCCGGCCCCGTGTGAAGCCGAGTTCAACGCTTCGGCCACGCCGCGCCCACACACCACGTAACCCGCATCTCCCATCGAGCCGGGGATGACGCCCAACACGCCCTCACCGGCTGGCGTTGCTCCCTTGCGGTGAACAATCGCCGTGCGGCCATCCAGCAGTTTTTCTCGCCACGCAAAGTTGTGGTGATTCTCCACGGCGGCCACTTCCTTCAGCCCAGCGGCGGCGGCCACGCGGTGGTGAATCACGTAATGGTTGGCCGAAGCAAACCGGCCTGCCAACTCCATCGCCAGCCAATATTCGCGGCCCGCGTCTTTATCCAAATCCAACCACGCCAAATGCCGCACCGCTTTATCCAAACTGGGATGTAGTTCCATCGCCAACTTGGAGTAATAATCGGCGATTTTGAAGCCTACGCCGCGTGAGCCGCTGTGCGAGAGCAAAGCCAAATACTGCCCAGCCGGAAGGTTTTCCAGTGGGGCCTTTAGCTCAAGCGTCCCCCATTCCACAAAATGGTTGCCAGTACCGCTGGTGCCAAGTTGGTTGGCGGCGGTATCCAGCAGGTGGCGCAGGAGCGGCAGTTCCAACCAATCGTCATCATCTAAAACCGGATGTTCAGGCTTTTCGCCCTTGCCCCATTTAGCGCCCATGCCAAAGCGCGTTTGGCTGAGGAGGGCCTTCTCAAATTGGCCGGGCTTTTGCCCCAGCACAATCGGTGAAACATCATACACGCTCAATCGCATCCGGCAGGCAATATCCACGCCCACCGCGTACGGAATCACCGCGCCTTCCGTAGCCAGCACGCCGCCAATGGGCAAGCCGTAGCCCACGTGGGCATCCGGCATCAACGCGCCCGCCACGCTCACCGGCAACCGCAGAGCGTTATCCATCTGCGCCAACGCGCCCGCATCAATAAATTCTTTGCCCCAAATGCGATACGGCAGTGGCGCACCACGCAATTCTTCACTACGAGCTTCGGCGGCTTGCGCGGTTAGCGCCAGCAGTTCACGCGCCAGCTCGCCCAAGGTTTCATCATTGGCAAACGCGGTGGGGTTTTCGCGCACCACGTCCAGCCGCGCCAAAATGGCGTCACGGTCAAGCCCGGCCTCCCACAGCGCCTGCGCGGCATCTTTCGCCAGCCGGATTATTGGCCCCTCCGGCCAGCCGTTTAGTTTTAGGATTTTTCCGCTAATGACGGTCATTTCAATTTCTCAATCACAAATTAACCAATTGAAGCAGTGGATCACCATCATAATTCTGGCTAATTTCCACAAAGCCCAAACGCTCGTACAGCCGCCGCGCGCCCAAGTTCTCTGGGTTGTGCGCGATGACGATGGCTTGGCAATCTGGCCGAGCGCGTAAACGTTCAACGGCCAACCGCGTGGCTTGCACACCATACCCTCGGCGCTGGTAGGGCTGGTGAATCACCAAGTGAATGATTTCGTACCAACCCGTGCGGCGCTGAGTCAATTCGGCGTCTTCATAAAAAGGGCCGTAGGCAATTAAGCCCACCGGCTCAGGCAGGCCTTCAACCCAAATCAATTCACAGGCAATGCCTTTGTTTTGTTGGCTCACCGCGTACCACCAGTCATTGGTGTACAGCCAATATTTCTCCACATCACCCGCATAAATGCGTTCTACCCACGGCGCCATTTCGGGCGTAATTGGTTCGAATTTCATGCTATCAATGCGCGCAATATTTTCATTGGGCCATTGAGTCATTGGCGCAATGGCCCAATGTTTCACAAATTCTTTCGGTACGTAACCCCGCGCTTGGTAGGCTTGAAGCCACACGACTCGTAGAGTTGCAGAGCGCCGTTGGGGTTTTGCGTATCCACGCCCAACATGGCTTCAGTCATGCCGTGTTCCTTCAGCAGTTTCAAGCTCCGCAGAATTAGCGCCTTGGCCAAGCCTTGTTTGCGCCACGGGCGGCGCACACTGATGGGATCCGTCCAGCCGCGCTTCTGGCCGAACTCATCATTTTCCTTATGCGCAATGAAGGTGAGCACCATGCCGGCCACTTCATCACCCGCCCACGCCACTTGCCACAAACTGTGGTCACGGTCTGGCTCATTTAGCCAACGCTCGTAATCGGTCTCGCTGGGGGTGCGGTAGCCCCAATGGTCACGGAAGGCTTCAACGTGCGCGTCCCAAATGGCGTGGTAATGTTCCGGCTGAACGGGCCGCACTTCCACCTCAGCAGGCAACGCTCGGTCTTCAATCGGCTCATTCAAATCCCGCGTCATGAGGTAGCCGTAGCGCACCGCCGCAAAACCCGCGCTTTCAAACAACTTCACGCGCTCGCTTTCTGTTTCCATATCACCCACCCAGCCCTGAAGCACGCGCGGGCCGGTGTGCGAATGCGTGGCCGCAATGGCGCGCGCCCGCCCCTCCGCCCAAGCCAGAATGGCGCGGCCCAGCTCCAATTGCCGGAACTCCGGATGAAGGTTGAGCACCAATGGGAAACGCAATAAGCCTTCCTCATCAATCTCCCACCACAGCCGCGCATACGCCGCTGTGCGCCCGCCGGTGGTCTCAGCAAAGATGAAATCCGTCTCCAAATCGCAGTTTTCGAGATGCGAGTATTGATTCATCAGTTCTTCCACCGATTGGAGGAACTCATGCCCATCAGCGCGGTTAATGGCGTTAATCAACTCGGCCATCTTGCCGTAATCTTGGTCACCCGCAAACTGGCGAAAGACGAAGCCAGCCGGGGCAATGGTTGTTAGGGTAAGTTGTTCAGTCATAGTTATTGGGTGACTGGATGGTTGGATCATTGACGCAATTGTCAATGAGCCCATCACTCAATCACCACTCCATTGTTTTTCCGCGTTTTGCCAATCTTTGTTCCAGCCGTAACGCTTCGGGTCAGCCGGGCCGCCATGCTCCAAGTACACGCTTTCCACATTCAACTGATGGTCAAACTCGCAATCAGGGTAACGGCGGTAGAGCATATCGGCGCAAATCTGCACCGTTTGCTCAATGGAATGCCCAGCCTGTACCCCGGCGGCCACGCGGGAGCCGAGTTCCCACAAGTAGGCTTGGTCACCCGTAATCCGCGCCCGAATTTCTGCGGCGTTGTTCGTCCAAGCGCCGTGGCCGGGCACGAGCGTGTGAATGTTCCACGCCGCCAGTTTTTCCAACGTTAGGCCGTAATCGCGCAAGTTATCGCTCACATACGGCACTTCGCTATCGCTCAAAATATCGCTAGCCCACAGTGTTCCACTCTCGGCGTGATATATCGCCAACTGGTCTGCCGCATGGCCGGGAACGTGATGCAATTCCAGCGTTATCCCGCCCAGCGTCAGCGCGCCGCGCTCACCTACGGTAACGTCGGGCAACGGCATTTCAAACGGCTCTGTCCGCGCCACGCCGGAGCGCCTCCACCAATCCGCCAACGCCCAACGCACGTCATCCACATTACTCAAGGCCAACTCGCGGTAACGATTGTGCGCCACCACCATCACGCCCGGAAATTGCTCCGGCCCAAGCACATGATCCCAATGGCTGTGCGTGAGGATGAGCCAGCGCGGCTTGGCCTTGTGCGCTCGCAAGAGCTTCCGAATGGCGGCAAACTCATCCGCAAACAGGCCCGGGTCAATCAGCGCGGCTTGCCCATCACTGATAAAGACACCGGTGTTGTAATACATAGAGCGGCACTGCATCGCAAACAAGTGTGGGGTGAGTTGGGTAAATGGCATTTTGATTGTTGATTTGTGATTGTTGATTGGCGATTGGCAATCATCAACCATCACCAATCACAAATTCAAGCTCGCTTCCGGCGTTTGTATTTCAGTTAGCGCTTCTGCCAGCGCCACCTCTAGCCCGGCGCGGGGTGAAAGGCCAAGCGGCGGATAGCCAAACGCATGAGCGGCCTCATCACCAAACAGCGCGGCCATCATACTGGGCATATCCGCGGCTTCACGGTGCGGGGCCAACACATGCCGAGAGTACTCCATTTCGTCCGGGGCAAAAGTAAGCGGCGCGCCTGCAAACCGCAAAGCCCGTCCTTCCTGCCGCATCACGTGTTGCACCGTTTTCGGCAGACCGTAAACATGCATATGGGCTAACCGGTAAGCCACTCTCAGCAACGTTTGCCGCAACGCCTCTGCCGTCCAAATCTCACTGACAAACAAGCCTACTTCGTAAAAACCCTGCTTAATCACCGTTTTCTTAGGGATTTTCTGGGGGCAACAGTAAGAAAATTCAATCAGATGCCGGTTGGACCATAACCCGCCGAGATTATCCACAATGACGAGCGAGAGCCGCCGTGAAAGCTCAATCTGAACCAAGCGCGCATTAGCTTCCTCCACTACTTGGGCCGCTACCTTTTCAGCATCGAAGGCCAGCAGTTCATCAATCTTGGCCACGTTATGCTCACGCCCCATCGGGTTCAAGGAAACGATGGGGACTTCGATATCGTCATGACCGCCCGTGATGGTGGCCAGATAATTGTAAAACCGCTCCATGTTGCGCGGCTGGCTCAGCAGTTCACGCTGGAGGTGGAGGGTGGGGATAATTTCCAGTTGCATCTCAAATCTCATCAACTTGGAGCGCGAAACGTGATGCGTATTGACTCATACTCAAATATATTGGGCCTACGTTTTACACTTTATACATCGCGCCACTCTGACCGCAGAATGCCCATGTACACTTCATCCACGCGCTGGCCATCGTAATGGCTCAGACCGCGCTGAATCCCTTCTACCACAAAGCCCGCTTTTTCATACGCCCTCTGCGCGCGGGAATTCGCGCCCAGCACGGTGAGCGAGATACGATGCAGATTTAACTCCGTGAACGCATAGCGCACCGCCACCCGCATGGCATCTGTGCCGTAGCCCCGGCCCCAATCACTCCGGTTGCCCATGCCAATGCCTAGCCATGCATCACGGTTCCGCCAGTTCACCCACAAACCCACAAAGCCCAGCAAGCGGTCTTCGTTCAGCGGGCGGAAGTGAAAGTAAAAACCATCCTCATCCGGCCCGCGCTCTAAACGTGGCCGCACCTCAATGGTCGGGTGCGGATAGGCCGGGTCGCTATCCTGCAAGCGCGCATATTCAGAATCGCGCCACCACTGCGCCATAATTTCAGCGTCGGTTTCCGGGTAAGGCGCCGTAAAACGCACCAAGTCACCGTAAAAAAGGTTGTTTGTCATTATCCTGAGTGAAACGTGATCCGTAAAACGTGAACTTGGTCATGGGAAAGCTAAACCAATTGACCAAGCCCACAAATTACCGTCAATCACGTTTCACGCCTCACGTTTTACGCTTCGCTTTTCCATTCTTCTCGCAGTAAACCCAGCCGCACCTCATCCCAGCGCCGCCCGGCGCGGTAAATGGCCTCCCGCCGCCGCACTTCTATCTCAAAGCCGCGCCGCTGTAAAAACGCCAGCCCGCGCGCATTATCTTCATAACCAATGGCGTTGAGCCGGTACAAATTCAACTCATGAAAGGCATAACGCACAATCAGTTTGAGCGCCTCTCCACCGTAACCCATACCGCGGTCAGCGGCGGCGCCAATGCTCAAACTCAGCCAGCCATGCCTGTGCGTCCATTCAATCCCTTCAATGGTCACTAGCCCTAGCAGGCGTTCATCCGCCCGCGTAGCGGCTTTTAGCCGGATGGCAAAATCAAAGCGGTGGCGTTTCTCGCGCGCTTCTTTCACCTGCTCCTCCATGGCCTTCTTCACTTGCATAGGAGAAAGGGGCCGCGCCGGCTTGGAGCTAGTCAGCCGCCCATAGTCTGGGTCAAGAGTCCAGCGCGCCACCACTTCGGCGTCTTTTTCCACGTCCAGCGCCGTCAGGCGGATTTTCTCGCCTTCAAACAATTGCACAGCCAAGGTGCTCATGTTATTCCGCCTCGCTCTCAATCCGCACGCCAATCACCAGCGGGCCGCTCTCAAAGGTGAGATACCAACACTCGCCCGCTTCATCTTCTGAACACGGTTCGCCCGTGAGCCAAATGAGTTCTTCCCCACTATTCATTTCGTCCGGCGCAACCAAATCATGCGCCGGTTGTATTTTGAGTTGCATGGTTGTTAGTCCTTTCCATTGAACGCCAAACGCGCCACTAACTCGCCGTCATCCACTTCGCCCGTTTCCACAAAGCCAAAGCTGGCGTACAGCCGCGCGGCTACTGTGTTGCTCGGCTCGTAGCTCAGCGCAACTTCATGGGCCGCCAGAGCGCGAAGATGGTCCAACACCACTTTCAGCGCCGCCCGCCCATAGCCCTTTTGTTGGTGCTCTGCGCCAATCATGTACCGCCAGATGTAAAATTTGCCTTCCTCTTCCGGCGTATACATCACAAAGCCCACCGGCGTTTCATCAGCATAAATCGCTAAGGGCACGGCCTGGGTGAATACTTTGGCCTGCGCCAGTGAATAAACGTTGTTGGCCACAAAACCCTCTTGGCCGGGCGCCACCTTGAGGGCAAAAACGGCGCGGTAGTTTTCGGGCGTAATCTCTCGCAGAGTAATCATTTCACGTCATCCTTTACAAACTACTTGTCATTGCGAGCCGCCTGCCCCCTGTCTAGGGGGCCTGTTGGGCGAAGTAATCTCCGAAATTCGAGACATCTTTTCTTTAGGAGACTGCTTCGGCAACCTTTGACCGCGCTCACCTGTGCCTGCGGCACTGGCGCAGGCAGGGCGCCTCGCAGTGACATTAACAAAACGGGCCGTCACGTCACACTTCTGCAACGCCACGGCCCAATTTGGCTGGAACAGGAAACAAAAAGGCCGTAGGCGTTTAAGCACCTACGGCCTGGAGTTGTTACGTTACGGTCAACTCACTGGCAATAGGCGCAATACGAGAAGGAAACCCCACCGAAACCGGCGGTGCGTACAAGCATCACAGAATTAATCATCATTGGTTTGCGCCTTTGCCTTTCATAGATTATCACCCGATTGGATGACGGGGAGAGAATAGCACACTCGCGGGAGCGAAGTCAAGCACTAATTTATCTCGCGCCACCACCAAGGAATGTCACTGCGAACGAGCGCTTGTGGCGAGTGAAACAGTCCCCTAAACTTTAGGAGATTGCTTCGCCGCTCCGCGCGGCTTGCAATGACATATTACATCGGCAGAAGCTCCAGCGTGGTGGCGCGGCGGGCGGGTTGGGCAAAGCCCTTAACGTAATTGCGGGAGCCGGGTGTGGGATATTTTTCGGCGTAGGCGGCGTCAATGGCGTCCATCAGCTTTTCGCCGCGCGCCTTGCGGGTTTTGATAGGCACTTCCCGCTCAGCCACTTGCAGAACACCCTGCGGTTCTTTGAGGAAAGCGGCATACCAGCCCTCCGGTTTATTGTTCCAGGGGCGCACAAAGAGCCGGTTTTTCACCACCACGTGCCACACGCCAATGAAGCGGTGTGGCGCTTTGCCCGCCCGCACGCCAATGATTTTGGCCTTCTGAAGCGCAGTGAGGATGGTAGTGGGGAAGGTCTTGGTGGGCATAGGGAAAATTAACTGCGAAGCCGCAAAGAGCGCGAAAATCTTCGCGGTTCAAAACTCAATATGGATGCCAATAAGATTTCGCACTCGTATCAAAGTCCCAGTGCACGTGCTTGGTCTCGCGGAACTCGTCCAGCCCTTCCTGCCCCAGCTCACGCCCGCCGCCCGTCATCTTCATGCCGCCAAAGGGGCCAGCATAGTTATCCGTCAGCGGGTCATTAATCCAAATCGTCCCGGCCTTCACGTTCTCAAAAAACGCCTTCGCCAGCGCCGCATCGCTCGTCAGCAAACTCGCGCCGAGGCCGTAATCAGAGTCATTCGTCAGCGCAATCGCCTCATCAAAAGTTTTATATTCCATCAGCGGGATGGCCGGGCCAAACGTTTCTTCGCGCATGATGGGCATGGAATGATCCACGCCGCTCAGCACCGTGGGCTCATAGAAAAAGCCTTTGGGCAAATGCGGCGGGCGGCGGCCTCCAGTGAGAATCTGCGCCCCCCGCGCCCGCGCATCTTCCACATGCCGCTCCACTTTGGCGCGGTAGGGTGCGCCAATCATGGGGCCAACGTCCGTAGTAGGCTCAAGGCCAGGGCCAAGGCGCAAAGCGCGCACATGTTCCACCAACGCTTCTGTGAATTGCTTGGCTTTGGTGCGCGGCAAATACACGCGCTCCGTGCTGGTGCACACTTGCCCGGCGTTGATGAGGGCGGCGTAACCAATGGCTTTTGCGGCCACTTCCGGGTCAGCATCTTCCGCCACCACCAAGGCATCCTTACCACCCAATTCCAAGTGAAGCTTTTTCATCATGGGCGCGGCGAGGGAGGCGATACGCTGGCCGGTGGCCACACTGCCCGTAAACGCTAACGCTGGCACACGCGGGTTCAGCACCAGCGGCTCACCTGTTTCCAAGCCGTAGCCCGTTACTACGTTCACCACGCCAGCGGGTAGATGATCAAAACAATGTTCAGCTAAGTACAATGCCGTTAGCGGCGTCATCTCCGAGGGCTTAATCACCACCGTGTTGCCCGCCGCTAACGCCGGGGCCACCTTCCACGCCAGCAGTAACAGCGGGTAATTCCACGGCACAATGCACCCCACCACGCCGTACGGTTCTTTAATCACCAAGTTCAACAACGTCTCACTATCCGAGGGCAGGACGCGGCCACGCTCGTGGCGGCCCAACTCGGCGTAGTAATCAAAGGTGTTGGCCACCCACTCCACTTCCTCCTCGTTCTCTGGCACGGGCTTGCCTTCTTCCAGCGTGAGCAGGTGCACAATTTCATGCTTGTGGGCGCGCACTTTTTCAGAAACATCATGCAACCAACGCGCGCGCTGACTGCCGCCCGTCCGCCGCCAACTATCAAACGCGGTGTGCGCGGCGGCCACAGCGGCTTCCACATCAGCAGGCGTGCCGCGCGGCACAGAATCCAGCACTTCTTCGGTGGCCGGGTTGTGAACTTCAATCTGCGCGGTAGCTTGGCCGCTGGTGAATTGGCCGTTGATGAACATGGATTTCATAGATATATCTCGCGCTAAGACGCAAAGAAAAAATCTCTGCGCCTTAGCGGCTTGATGAAGTTTGCTACCTTTAGGTCTTTGCGCGAGTCTTATTCCCCGCCCTTCACTTCCGTCCACAGCCGGTCATACAGCGGCGTGGCCTCGCCCACATCAGAAGTATGGTGGCCTTTGGCCCACGCTTCGGCGGGCGTGTTGGTGATGGGGGAATTCATGTAAGCCGCGTACAACTCCGGCTGATTGGCTTGCGCGTAATCCAGCGCGGCTTGGTTGGGCATGGTGTACGGAAAATCACGCAACATCAGCCAAAAGACATCGCCCTGCAAAATGTAGTTCAGCCAGGCGTACGCGGCATCCACATGCGGCGCATTCTTAATCAACACAAAGCCATCCTGAAAGAGCACGGCGCCCTCCTCCGGGAACACATACTTCAGGCTCGGCTTCTCGCGAAAGGCCAGTTCAGCCTCGGCGTTCCACACATAGCCCAAATCCACATCACCGGCAATCAGCGCCGTCTTCGGGCTATCGCTATCAAAGATTTTCACATTGTTCACTAGCTCTTGGAGTTTAGGCTGAATGGCCTCCAAATCCGCCGGATTGGTGGTATTGATATCTTTGCCTTCGGCCAACAACACAATACCAATTACGCTCCGCATATCATCCACGAACACCATGCGGCCCGCAAAGTCTGGCCGCCACAAATCTTTCCAAGACGTGGGCGGCGTAGTGATTTTGTCAGAGTCATACACAATGGCTTGCGTGCCCGCCTGATACGGCACCACATACTCACCGGTTTCATCGCCCGGCACATCTAAATAGGCGGGGTTGATGTTGGCAAGGTTAGGCAAGCGGCCCTTATCCAGCTTATCAATCAGGCCATTGCGGATCATCACGGCGATGATGTAATCGCTGGGTTGGCTCAAGTCATACACCGAGCCGCCGGCCTCCAGCTTGGCGTACATTTCTTCATTGGAGGAGAACTCCTCGCGATTCACTTTTACGTCATACACCAATTCAAAACAGTCAATGATGTCCTGCGGCACATACTCCGTCCACACAAACAGGTTGAGCTCGGTGGAGGTCACCTCTACGCGCGGGCTAGGCTCCGGGCAGGTAAAGCCGGACGGCGCCACTTTGGGGCCGTTGGCGGCGGGGGTTGCCGCAGGTTGGCAGGCTGAGACGATCACACTTATGGCTAAAGTAAGAAAGAAGCTAAAGCGCCGAGAAGCGTTCATTGGTTTTCCTTTGATTAACAAAAGCAGGAGCGCATGAGGGCCTCACACGCTCCTGTTCATTCACAAACGGTTGACGCGCAACAAAAAGGCGAAGCTACTGTCCACCTTTAATTTCCGTCCAAATGCGGTCGTAAATCACCGTCGCCTCGCCCACATCTTCAAACCGCTTGCCCTTGGCCACCACTTCCGCTGGCGTGTTGGTGATGGGCGAGTTGATGTATTGATTGTACAGGTCGGGCATGTTTGTCTTGGCGAACTCCAATGCCGCCTTGCTGGGCATTGTATATGGAAAGTCTTGCAACATGAGGGCGAACAGCTCGGGTTGCATGCTGTAGTTCAGCCAAGCGTAGGCCGCATCGGGGTGCGGGGCGCCGGCCACCATCACATAGTTATCCATCCACAAAATGGTGCCTTCTTCGGGATAGATGTAATCAATACTAGCGAGTTCGCGTTGAGCCAGCACCGCCTCGCCCGTCCACGTCATGCCCAAATCCACGTCACCGGCAATTAGCGCCGTCTTGGGGCTATCGCTATCAAACAGCTTAATGCCCGGCACCAGTTCCAACAGCTTGGCTTTGGCTTCTTCCAGTTCGGCCTCGTTGGTCGTGTTGATGTCATACCCCAGCGTCATCAGCGTGAGGCCAATGGTGGCGCGGTTGTCATCTAAGAAGACCATGCGGCCGGCGTATTCCGGCTTCCACAAATCAGCCCACTTGGTGGGCACGTTTTCCACTTTATCGCGGTTTACCACAATGCCATACGTGCCGGCTTGGTAGGGGACGCTGTACTCATTATTCGGGTCAAAGCTCTGATTGAGGTAGCTTGGATCAAAGCCATCTAAAACGGGCAATTGCGCCCGATCCAGCTTTTGCAGAAGCCCTTGCCGAATCATCAGTTGAATCCAATAATCGGTGGGCTGAGCCAAATCATACGTGGAGCCGCCGGCTGTGAGTTTGGCGTACATTTCCTCGTTGGCGGAGTATTCTTCACGGTTAACGGTGATACCGTACACCAACTCAAAGCAGTCAATAGCATCCTGCGGAATGTATTCCGTCCACACAAACAAGTTCACTTCGGTGGAGGTGACCTCGAGGCGCGGGTTTGGCTCCGGGCAGACATAGCCGGAGGGGGCTACTTTGGCCTCGGGCGTGGTGGGGGCGGTATCACTAGAGGTGGTGGCCGCCGCCGGGGTGCAGGCCACTAGCAAAATGCTAGCCGCCAGCGTTAAGTTGAGTAGTTTTAGTTTCATGGGCGTTTTCTCCTCCAAGAGAATTTTATCTCGCGTCAAGGCGCCACCACCTAAAAATGACAAGTGTCGCCACGGCGCAAAAACAAACCAATTTATTTGAGCAAACTCTATAGCAAACGCACACTTCGCGCTTTTACGCCGCGCGGCGCTCAAGCCGCTGGGTGATGATGAGCACCACCAACACAATGGCAATCCAAATGGTGGAAAGCGCGTTCAGTTCCGGTGTGGTGATACGGCGCAAAAGGCCATACACATAAATGGGCAAAGTGGTGGCCCCCGGCCCCGTTGTGAAGAACGTAATTACAAAATCATCCAGCGAGAGTGTAAAGGCCAGCAGGGCGCCTGAAAGCACGCCCGGCGCAATGATGGGCAAGGTAACGCGGAAGAAGGTGCGGATTTCATTGGCGTACAAATCCATCGCCGCTTCCTCCACCGATTTATCAAAGCCATGCAAACGCGCCCGCACAACCAGCGTCACAAACGGCACGCTAAAGGCGATGTGCGAAATGATGACCGTTGCCACGCCCATCGTCAGGCGGCTATCCCCTTGCAAATCAAACGTGGTATTGAAGAAGCGGAAGATAGCGCTGAACAGCACGAGGATGCCGATGCCCATCACAATTTCCGGGATGACGATGGGGATGTACAGCGCGGCTTCCGAGAAGGTTTTGACCGGGAACGAATAACGTTGCAGGGCGAGCGCGGCCATTGTGCCGATGATGGTGGAGAAAATGGTGGACGTGAAGGCAATGGTGAGCGTGTTGCGGGCGGCGTTAATGAGCTCGCGGTTGCCGCCCAATTCACAGAACCAGTAAAACGGCCCGCACGGCCCCTGATTTACCACGCCCTCAAACACCACATTGGTGCGCGAGGAGTTGAAGGCAAACACCACCAGCACCACAATGGGGGCGTACAAGAAAAAATACACCAGCATCGCCGAAAGCGTGAGCAGGGGGGAGCGTTTTTTAGTCATAACAACCCAGAAGACCGAATGTCAGTGTGAGCGAGCGCAGGCGGTTCGCAGTGCCGTTAAGCCGAAGCGATTTCTTCGCCAAAGCCGAATTTACGGGTGTAGATTATCGTGACGACAAGCGTCATCACCATCAGGATAATGGATGCCGCCGAACCGAAGGCCGCATCGCGTGCATCTAAAAATTGCCGCTGAATCAGGTTGCCGACCAGAATCACCTGCCTCCCGCCCAAAATATCCGAGACGATGAAGGTGCCCATAACGGGGATAAAGACCAAGATGGTTCCCGCCACCATCCCCGGCAGGGCCAGCGGGAAGATGACACGGGTGAACGTCTTGAAGGCATTCGCGCCTAAATCAGCCGCCGCCTCCAGCCAAGATTCTTCTATTTTTTCCAGCGAGGTGTAGATGGGCAGAATCATGAAGGGCAAGAATTCATACACCATACCCACCAGCACTGCGCCATCGGAGGGGTACATATCAAACGGCGTAAACGGAATGCCCACCAAACCGGCCAGCCAACCTAGCACGCTGTTAATCACGCCCTGATTACGCAGGAGCATCAGCCAGGCATAAATGCGGATGACGAAATTCGTCCACAGCGGCACGAGGATGAGAAAGAGCAGGATGTTGCGTTGCCCGGCGGGCGCGCGCGCCACAAAATACGCCAGCGGGAAAGCGATACAAATGACGAGCAACGTCGTCCAGAATGCCAGCGAGAGCGAGCGGCCTAAAATTTCGATGTAAAGCGGGTCAAACCCCTCGGCGGTGAAGCCAGCTAGCCGCAGGTAATTATCAAAAGAGAATCCATAAACGACGTTGCCATCCGGTGAGCGGGAGCCGAAGGACGTAATCACCACCACAATCAGCGGAATGATGAGCAAACCGATCATCAACAGCAAGGTGGGCGAGATGAGCAGGAGGCCGCGCCAGTTATCACGCGAGAGTTTTTTCAACATAACTCACTCCACCAGCACGCGCGCGGCGGCTTCGTCACAATATACTTTTACTTCATCGCCAACGTTGGCAATCGGGCGGGAATACGGGTCATCGTTTTGCTCACGCACACGCACCAGTTGATTGCCCGCCAGCCGCACGGCGTAATGGGTATCGGTGCCAATGTACACCACATCTTCCACCCGCCCGGCGTAAATGTTGGCCGCGCTATCAAAGGGGCGGATGCCAAGTTTCTCAGGCCGAATGGCCACCGTTACTTGTTGGCTCTTATTCAACTGCGCATCACTTTGCGCGTGGGCAATCAGGCCGCCCTCCATCAGCACATCCACCTGCCGCCCATTTTGGCTAATGACGGTGCCTTCCAAGAAACAGGTCTCCCCAATGAAATCCGCCACAAATTTGCAATTGGGGCGCTCGTAGATTTCACTGGCCGGGCCAATTTGCAGAACCTTGCCGCCGTTCATCACCGCAATTCGGTCGCTCATGGTCAGCGCTTCTTCTTGGTCATGCGTCACATAAATAAAGGTGATGCCCACTTCCCGTTGGAGGCGCTTGAGTTCCAACTGCATTTCTTTGCGGAGTTTCAAGTCCAGCGCGCCGAGCGGTTCATCCAGCAGAAGCACTTCGGGCCGATTGACAAGGGCACGGGCGAGGGCCACGCGCTGTTGCTGGCCGCCGGACATTTGGCGCGTGCGGCGTTTCTCAAAGCCGGGCAGGCGCACCATTTCCAGGGCCTTCTTCACGCGTTCGGCGCGCTCTGCCGGAGGCACGCCCTTCATCTCCATGCCAAAGCCCACATTCTCGCCAATGGTCATATGCGGGAAGAGGGCGTAGTTTTGGAAGACAGTGTTGATGGGGCGTTTGTAAGGCGGAGTTTGGCCCATCGGTTTATCGTGGACGTAAATCTCGCCATCGGTGGGAAGCTCGAACCCGGCAATCATGCGCAGGCTGGTGGTTTTGCCACACCCGCTGGGGCCAAGCATGGAGAAAAATTCGCCGTCTTTAATTTGCATGGTGACATTGTTGACGGCGGTCACAATTTCACCCGACGGGCCGGGGAAGCGTTTGCTCACGTCGCGGAGTTCGACGGCAAATTCTGGCATTGGGTTTCCTTAAGAGCTGAGTAGGCTCAGGTAATTTTATAGGAAAACGGGGAGGCGTCAAACAGTCTGAAACAGCTCAGGGCAAACAGCATTTGGTGCGTGAGGCGCTTTTCGCCGGTAGAGTTGGGGCCATGATTGCGTGGCCAAACCTTCGGAGTCTCAAAATTTGTCAGAACTTTCTCAAGCGGTGGAAGCATACTGCCGCTAAACTGAGCGCATTGGTAGAAAACCATGCCCGCCTCTATGCACCTCAGCCTACGCGCCCTGCGCCACCCGTTCACGCTGGCTAGCGTTGCCATCTTGCTGATTAATAACCACTGGCTGAAGGCCGCCGCGCCATCTTTTTTAACTGGAAACTGAGCGATTTTGCCGGCCTGTTCTTCTTCCCCTTCCTGCTGGCCGCTCTGCTGAGTGCGGCGCGCTTGCCCGCCCTACTTTTGCTTTGGCGCTCGCCTTCACCGGTAAATTATTCCCTAGTCGCCTGTGTGCCGGGCGACTTTCAAATTTGTTATCGATTACCAGATGCGACACGCGCGGAAATATCAATGGATATTTGGTGTTATTCCAGTGTACGAAATGGCGCTGGCGCTCTCGGTTGCGTTGATAGCGTTTTTGTTATGGCGCACCTGGCCAAAAATTATTAGCCTGCGCACACAGGCCCTTGCGCCGCCCGCTGTATAATGCGTGTGTGTTCCCCGTCATCGCGCAACTCGGCCCGTTCACGCTATACACCTACTCTCTACTCATCAACCTTGGCCTCGTGCTGGGGTTGGGCTGGCTGTACTGGCGCGCGCCCGCTGAAAACAAAACCCGCTGGCTAGATGTGGGCTTGGCCGCGCTGGTGGGCGGCGTGCTGGGCGCGCGGCTGTTTTACGTGCTGGCCAACGGCGCCTACTACGCCGTGCATTTTGATGAAGCGCTGATGATTTGGCGCGGCGGGCTGAGCTGGGTGGGCGCAGTGGCCGGCGGCTTATTGGGCGCGTGGTGGTGGGCGCGGCGCACGGCTCAACCCCTTGCGCCGATTTTAGAAGCAAGCGCCCTGCCCATTCCACTCCTCAGCCTACTCATTTGGAGCGGCTGTTGGGCGGCGGGCTGTGCGTACGGTCAAGAAGTAAGCGCGGGTGAATGGTACGCCGCCGTTTCACCAGATATTTACGGCGTGCAGGCCGCCCGTTGGCCCACGCAAATGTTGGGCGCGGCGTGGAGCGTATTTGTGCTGTTGGCCGTGTACGGCGCGCGGCGGCAGGGCTGGCCGGAAGGCGCGCTTGGCTGGTTCGCCCTCAGCTTAGCCGCGTTGGGCGCGTTCGCCCTCAGTTTTTTGCGCGGAGACCCCATGCCCCTCTTCAACGGCTTCCGGCTAGATACCGTTGGCGGCGCACTGGTGCTGGTGGCCAGCACAGCCGCGTGGCTCGTTAAGTCCCAAAGGTCTAATCCCAAACCCCAAATGACTCAATGACCCAGTCACCCAATCTTTCAATCCTCAATTCATCATGGTAACTATTGGTCTGGCCCAACTCAACACCAAACTTGGCGATGTGAAAGCCAATTTAGACAAGCATTTGGCGTACATTGATGACGCGGCCAAGCAAGGCGTGGATGTGCTTATCTTTCCGGAGCTGTCGCTCACCGGCTACGTTCTGCAAGATTTAGCGCCCACTATGGCGGCCCGCCCTACAGCCGAGGATAAAGTGTTCGGCCCACTGCTGGCCGCCTCGCGCGCCCGCAACATGGATTTGATGGTGGGTTTTGTGGATGAAGACCGCCGCAACCGCTTTTACATCGCCGCCGCCTATCTTTCTCAAGGGCAAGTGGCGCATATCCATCACAAAGTGTATCTGCCCACCTACGGCTTATTTGATGAAGGCCGCTTTTTTGCGTGGGGCGATGCAGTGCGCGCGTTTGATACGCGGTTTGGGCGGCTGGGCATGTTGGTGTGTGAAGATTTTTGGCACGCCTCCGCCCCATATTTGCTCTGGTTAGATGGCGCGGATGTGATGTTGTTTCAGTCCGCCTCGCCCGGGCGCGGCCTCAACGCCAGCCCTCAGCTAGAAAGCTCCCGTTGGGTGGAGCATGTTTTGCAAGCGTATGCCAGTCTGTTCACAGCCTTTATTGCCCACAGCAACAAAGTAGGCTTTGAAGATGGCCTGAATTTCTGGGGCGGCTCCATCGCCTTTGACCCCAACGGCGAGGAGCTGGCCAAAGGCCCGTATTTTGAAGAAGCCCTCACCGTCACTCAATTTGATTTGAATCAACTGCACCGCACCCGCGCCCGCCTGCCCCTGCTCCGCGATGAGCGCCATGCGCTGGTGGCCCGTGAAATTGCCCGCATCACGGCGGGAGAGGCCGGGACGAGGGATAAAGGCTAAAGTAAAACGTAATACGTGAAGCGTGATTTTGGGCATAGCAAGCCTATGGCGATTGACCAAACTTGCCCATAACAACGCCCTACGTTTCACGCTTCACGCAATCATATGAGTACTCTCGAAATTAACACCTCCCTGGCCCGCCGCATCCTCACGGCTTTTATTCACTCAGAAATTACGCGGACTGGCTTGAAGCGCGCCGTGGTGGGTTTATCCGGCGGTATAGACTCCGCGCTCTCTCTGTATTTAGCCGTAGAGGCGCTTGGGCCGGAGAACGTGCTGGCCGTGCGCATGCCGTACAAAACCTCCTCGCAGGAATCTTTGGATCACGCGCAGTTATGCATTGACGCATTGGGCGTGCCCTCGCTCACCGTGCCCATCACTGAAATGGCCGAGCCGCTGTTGAACCGCTTCCCTGAAATGAGCAATGTGCGGCGCGGCAACATCATGGCCCGCACGCGCATGATTGTGCTCTATGACCAGAGCGCGGCCTTTGGCGGCTTGGTGGTGGGCACCGGCAACAAAACGGAAATCATGCTTGGTTACAGCACGCTCTATGGTGACTCTGCGCACGCGCTGAACCCACTGGGTGATTTGTATAAAACGCAAGTGCGGCAACTTTCACGTGCGGTGGGCGTGCCATCTGCCATCATTGATAAAGCGCCTTCGGCGGATTTGTGGCCCGGCCAAACGGATGAAGCCGAGATGGGCCTGACCTACGAGCAAGTGGATAAACTTCTATATTTGCTGGTAGATGAGCGCTACAAGCCGGAAGAAGCCGTAGCGGCTGGTTTTGATGAGCCGTTCGTGCGTATGGTGGTGGACCGGATCCGCCGCAACCACTTCAAGCGCGTGATGCCCGTGGTGGCCAAACTCAGCAACCGCACTGTGGGCTATGACTTTTTGTATTTGCGAGACTGGGGCACTTAATTGACCGTTGACGGGGTGAAATTTATGCCTGCCGCTCACCTCGTCACCCCATCACCTTGTCATCAAAATGAATCGTCTTCCTCCCTCCCTCATCGCCCTCAGCCACCGCAACTACCGCCTACTGTGGTTTGGCCTGCTCATTTCCATGTCCGGCTCGCTCATGCGCAACGCTGTGATTCTGTGGCACGTTTCTTTGCTGGTGCCAGAAGACCAACAAGCCATTGCGTTGGGCGGCGTGGGCTTGGTGCGCGTTATCCCCATCCTCATCTTTTCCTTCATCAGCGGCGTGATAGCCGATGCGGTGAACCGCCACAAACTGATGTTGCTCACGAATTTAGCCATGATGGCAGTTTCCGGCCTGCTCGCCTTCATCACCTTCAACGGCTGGGATTCCCTGTGGGCCGTGTACGCGCTCTCCGCCGTCAGCGCCGCCATCGGCTCGTTTGATGGCCCCGCGCGTCAATCCCTCTTTCCGGCGTTGGTGCCGCGCGAACATCTTTCCAACGCCATCAGCCTCAACAGCCTGATGTTTCAACTGGCATCGGTGGCCGGCCCGGCGCTGGGCGGCGTGTTGATTGCGGCCTTCGGTGTGGCGTGGGCGTATGTGTATGATGTAACTTCGTTTGGCGTGCTCATTACAAGTTTGTTGCTCATGCGCAACGTGCCGCAACGCACCATTACCGAACGCGCTGAGATTAGCCTGCGCGCCGGCTGGGAGGGAATGAAATGGGTGTTCAGTCAGCCCCTCATCCGCTCCAGCATGTTGCTAGATTTCTTCGCCACATTTTTTGCCTCGGCCAAAGCGCTCCTGCCCATTTTTGCCCAAAGCGTAATTGTTCTGCCGCCCGCCCTAATCGCCGTCGCGTCCTCATTTGGCATGAAGCCCGAAGCCCTTAGCTACGGTTTGCTCTCCTCAGCCGATGCGGCGGGCGCCTTTATCACCAGCATTGTCATGATCCCCGTCATTGAGCGCATTCAACAACGGGGCCGGGTTTTATTCGCGGCGGTGTTTGTGTTTGGCCTCGCCACCATCATCTTTGGTCTGTCAGCGAACTTCTGGCTTTCCTACGCTTGTTTAGCCCTCACCGGGGCCTCGGATATGGTCAGCACCGTCATCCGCAACATCATCCGCCAGCTCACCACGCCGGATGGGATGCGAGGCCGCATGACGAGTGTGAACATGATTTTTTTCCTCGGCGGACCGCAACTGGGCGAGATGGAAGCCGGGGCGGTGGCGCAAGCGTTTGGGCCGGTAGCCTCCGTGGTGAGCGGTGGTGTGGGCTGTATGCTCGCCACAGCGTGGCTGGCGGCCAGCACCCCATCCCTGCTCAACTACCGCAAAGAACAGCCTGCCTTAGTGGCGGCAGATTGATGTTAGACGACAGACGACAGACCACAGACGGCGGTCAGTCGTCCATCGTCCGCAGGCAATGAAACTCGCCCTCTCCATCAGCCTCGGTTCTTCCAAGCGCAATAAGCGCGTAGAGTTAGAACTGTTGGGCCAGCGCATATGTTTAGAGCGCATCGGCACAAATGGTGATATGCAGGCCGCCGCCGCGCTCTTCCGCCACTGGGATGGCAAGGCGGATGCGTTGGGCGTGGGCGGCGCGGATTTGGGCCTGCGCGTAGCTGGGCGCTGGTATCCGCTGTATTCCGTTCAGCCGCTGGTGAGAGATGTGAAGCGTACGCCGGTGACGGATGGCGCCGGCCTCAAGAATACGCTAGAGCGCCGCGCGGCTTATGTGATTGAGAAACAGTTGGGCGCAGTGGAGCCGCGCCGCGTGTTCTTCACCAGCGGCACGGATAGATGGGGCATGACGCAATCATTTATTGATGCGGGCTACGAATACGTTTTTGGGGATTTGATGTTTTCGCTCGGCTTGCCGCTGGCTATCAAATCTGCTACCGCCGCGCGGCGCATTGCCGCCCTCGCTTTGCCACTCATTGGCCGCCTGCCCTTTCACTGGATTTACCCTACAGGTGAGAAGCAAGAACAACGCCAACCCAAGTACGGCGAGTGGTTTGCCTGGGCCAGCGTGATTGCGGGCGATGGCCACTACATCAAACGTCACATGCCGGCGCGGCTAACCGGTAAAATTATCTGCACCAACACTACCACGCCGGAGGATGTGGCGCAGTTTAGGCAAGCAGGCGCGCGCGCCCTCATCACCACCACGCCCACCTTTGAAGGCCGTTCCTTTGGCGCCAACCTGCTAGAAGCCGCGTTGATTGCCGTGAGCGGCCAAGGGCGGGTGTTGAGAGATGATGAGTTAGAGGATCTTCTAAAGGCTTTGAAACTACAACCACACTTTCAATCTCTAAACTCATAAAACGTGAAACATGCCCAAGCGAAGCGACCTTCACGTTTTACGCCCCATGCCCATCATTGACGCCTTGCTTGCCGCTGGCAGTGTGCCCGGCCCGCATGACCCGCTGTATTCACTCACGCGCGGCCAGCCCAAAGCCCTGCTGAAAATTGCAGGCCAGCCGATGATTGAATGGGTGCTGGAGGCTTTGCACGCCGCGCAAACGGTGAGGCATGTGATTGTGATTGGGGCACATCCGCCTCAAGGATTAGGGGTTAGGGATTATCACCTCCCATCCCACGGCTCCATTGTAGATAATCTGCTTGCGGGCGCGGCGTTTTGTGAGCAGTTGCCAGAGCCGCCCAGCCACTTGCTCCTCATCAGCAGTGATATTCCGCTGGTGACGGCGGAGATGATTGATTGGAACATACGCGCCGCGTTGGAGAAAGGTGGGGAGGCCTGCTACCACATCTTGGCCCGCGAAACGATGGAACGGCGTTTTCCCAACTCCCGCCGCACCTACTTCCGTTTGCGCGAAGGCCAATTTTGCGGCGCCGATTTGCACCTCATCCGCCGTGATGTTTTCAGCGGCTATAATCCGGCGTGGCGCAAAATTATTGACGCGCGCAAAAACGCGCTGAAAATGGCGCGGTTGGTGGGCATAGATGCGTTGCTGTGGCTCATCAGTGGCCGCGCGCCCATCGCGCTGGGTGAACGCCTCATCCGTGAGCGGCTAGGCCTGAATGGGCATTTGCTCATTGCCCCACAGGCCGAGATTGGTATGGATGTGGATAAGCCGCTTCAATATGATTTGGTGACGAAAGAACTTTTGCAACGGATTGAGCGGGTGCAACTGGATGGGGTGTAACATCCGTTCTATCCGTTTCCTCTGTTGCTTCTACCTGAGGAGATTTTGTGATTCGCTCTTTACTTGAGACTGACGCGCAGATTTCTCAAAAGATGCGCGTGGCCGAGAAGCCGGGCCTTCTGCGCCAACTGGCCATCTTCCTCGCGCACTCCGGCGATTCTTGGTTCTGGGGTTTGGGGTTACTCATAATCTGGTTTATCGGCAACGCTGAATGGCGATACAAAGCGGTGGTGCTGGTTTTCGCCATTGCCGTGTGCGCTATTGCCACGCAGGCCATTAAGTGGTTGGTGCGCCGTGAACGACCCCGGGGCGAATGGGGCCAGCTCTACCGCAAAGCTGACCCGCACTCGTTTCCATCCGGCCATGCCTCGCGCGCCATCATGCTTTCAGTTTTAGGCGTGCTCCTTGGCCCAACATGGTTTGCAGCGGCGTTGGTGATTTGGGGGCCGTTGGTGGCGCTGGCCCGGGTAGCCATGGGCGTGCATTATTTTTCAGATATTTTGGCCGGCGCGGCGCTCGGCTTACTCATTGGCTTTATTACCTTGCCGTTTTTTGAAGCAGTGAAGCCCGTTTTGCTTTCGCTCTTTCCATGGCTACTATAGTTCTCGCCGTCAATTTGAACCGCCAAGCCGCGCAAAACGCCAAGAAAAAACTTTGCGCGCTTTGCGTCTTCGCAGTTAAGTTTCCGTGGGCACGCTTTATTTAGTAGCAACGCCGATCGGCAATTTGGAAGATATCACGGCGCGCGCGCTTCGCGTTTTGCGTGAAGCAAAGCTGATTGCCGCCGAAGACACGCGCCACACGCGCGGCTTGCTCGCGCATTTTGATATTCACACGCCGCTCACCAGCTACTTTGAGCATAACAAACTTAGCAAATTGGATGAAATTCTGGAAGCGCTAAACACCGGCGATGTGGCCTTAGTTTCCGATGCGGGCACGCCTGCGCTCTCTGATCCGGGCTATGAATTGGTGCAAGCCGCGTTGGAAGCCGGCTTCAAAGTGGTGCCCGTGCCCGGCCCCTCTGCCGTGGTGGCCGCGCTGGTGGCCTCCGGCTTACCCACGGATGCGTTTGTCTATCTTGGTTTTCTGCCGCGTAAAGATTCTGAGCGCCGCAAGTTGCTGGAATCTATAGCCGCCGAGCCGCGCACGTTGGTGGCGTATGAATCACCCCACCGGCTGTTAGACACTTTGGCAGAAATTGAAGCCACGCTAGGCAACCGGCGCGTGGCCGTAGCGCGTGAACTGACGAAGATGTTTGAAGAGATTTATCGCGGCTCGGCTGGTGAAGCGCACGCGCACTTTGCGGCCAAAGGCGTGGCCGGAGAAATTACGCTGGTGATTGCGGGCGCGGCAGGCCAACCGGCTGAACAGTGGGATGAAACGCGTGTGCGCGGAAAGTTGGCCGAACTGATTTCCACCGGCCTCAAGCGCAAAGAAGCCGCCAAGCGCGTGGCGGAACTTTCAGGCTGGAACACGCGCGAAGTTTACAATCTTGATTAAAGCATTGGATGATTAAGTGATTGGGTGATTGTGCGCGAGAAATTGCCCACCCACACAATCGCCCAATGCCTCAATAGCCCAATGAACCTTGATGATCTTGTTTATTTCCGCTCCGTAGATCCCACCCACCTCCTCCGCCACATAGATGCTTTGCCGGAACGGGTTGAAGCGGCTTGGGCACGGGCGCAAACGTTGGCTTTGCCGGAGAGTTACAGAGCGGCCACGCACGTGCTCATTGCCGCGCGCGGTGATTCCGCCATTGCAGGGGAACTAGCCCATTACGCCGCGCCGGAGGCTGCTCTGCCCATCACCCTTTGGCGGAGGGGCCACCTGCCCGCTTGGGTGAACGAGCCGACGTTGGTGATTGCAATTTCTTTCTCTGGCAACACGGCAGAAACGGTGGCCGTGGCCGAGGCCGCGTTAGAACATGGCGCACACGTGCTTACTATTAGCACGGGTGGCAAGCTGGCGGCTCTCAGTGGCGCAACGGCTTGGCAATTTACGGCTGAAGGTGATTCACGTACGGCGGTGGGTGAGTTAGCCGTTTTGGCTTTGGCGGCGTTGGTGAAGTTAGGCGCGGCGCAGGATAAGGCGGCGGAGGTGGCCGAGGCGGTGAACGCTTTGAAAGCGCAACAAGCCAACCTGCGCGCCGAAAGCCCGGTGATGAAAAATCCGGCCAAGCGCATGGCGGGGCAAATTATGAACCGTTACGCCGCGCTGTTTGTGGATGATGAGCTAGCGCCGGCGGGCCGCTACTGGCAATCTAAAATCAATCAATTTGCCAAAGCGTGGGCGCAGTGCATTCCATTGACCGAAGCGGACCATGCCATTCAGGGTTCTGTGTTTCCCGAAGCGCTGGTGGAGAAATATATGGCGCTGTGGTTGCGCGGCCCCCGCCCCTCCGCCCAATCAGATGCAGTGCGTATGCACTTCATGACCAGCGGCTTCAACACGGATTTCATTGCCGCTAGCGGCCAAAGCGTTTTGGCGCAACTGCTCACGTTAGCGCACTATGGGGATTATGTGGCGTACTACTTAGCCATGTGCTACGGTGTGGACCCGGCGGCAAGGGTTTAATACAAAGGCGCAAAATGAGCCGCTGGCAGCTAATAGCTTGGCTTTTAGCCACAACGCCAATTTGTATGTGGTGTTGGTATAAATGGCGCAAGCCGCTTGAGGCGCTTAGGGGTATTACTCGCTTACCAAGATTTATGGCAAGACTTTTTGGGGTTCAGAACAAGCCGATGGCTTTGCTGGATACAAACCCTCAACAATACGCTGAGGAGCACCCAGCTCACCTAAAGAGTGTGAGTTCAGATGGATATATGATGTTATTGATACTTGTGCCTATCAATTTGGCAGTTGTAATTCTTTTGGTCTTTTCTTGGCTTTAGGGTTGGAAGATTTCAAGGCAAACTAAACACCAGCCGCACGGAGGTAGAGCGCAGGTTGCCGCTTCCATCGGTGCATGGGTCAGAGCGGAGGGGATAGCCCGCATCGGGTGCGAGGGCAAGGCGCACAGTGTACTCCACACTCGGCTCCATCTCAAAATCCCCATAGCCCGCGCCCTGCTCCGGTTTAAGGCCAGTGAAGAAGCGGTCTTGCCCGCCCGGCCACTCTACCAGCACTTCCACGCCCGGCACGCCGTTGCCCGTAGATTCTTGCGCCACAATCTGTAATACCGGTTGGGCGGTATCAAGGCATAGCGTTTCTGTGCTAATGAGTTGAAATACACCGGCGGGCGTAGGGCGCGGGCCAAACAAAATAGGCGTAGCCGTGAAAAACGGCGTGGGTGATGGCTCCGGTGTGAGGGTGGCGGTTGGCGCAAGGGTTGGCTCCGGCGTGGGCGCTTGGGCCACTGGCGTGACTGGGCCTGAAATTCCGCCTAGCGCGGTGGCGAGCGCGGCCATAGCTTGTATTACAGCCGGGTCGCCGCCCTCCGCCGCCGTGCGTTGCGCCAGCGCCGTAACTGCCTGCGCCGCGTCCACTTCGCCCAGGCTGAGCACGCGGGCGCGCGCCCGCTCCACATCCCCATCCACAGCGTAAGCGGCCACAATTAGCCGCATCAGCTCGGTTTTATCTTCAGTGCGCAAGTCTGCTAATGAGTCGCCGGGCGCTGTGGCCGGGTCAACCGAACGCGCGTAAAACAAACCGGCGCCCAAACCAAGCGCCAAGCCCAAAACAATGGCAATCAGTCTCATGGCACTAAGTTCTGCAATTCCGGCGGCACGGCCCCAAAAGCGTCTGCCAAGCGCAGGAGGCGTTGCACATCTACTAAACTGAGCGTTTGCGCTTGTACGCCGCGCTTGACGGATTCAATAATTTCCGGGCCGGGTTCTGCAAAACCGAGCGCGGCCAAGCGAAGCCGCGCGGCTTGCACATTCCCATCCGCTTCAAACACAGTAGCCGCCAGCAAAATCACACTATCTTTTTCGACCAAACTGAGGGAGGCGAAGGTGCTGGGCGCGGGTGTAGGCGGCAGGACGGCCCAACCAATGACTAGGCCACCGCCTAGGCCTAACATCAATGCCACGAAGAAGAGGATGACGTTCCGCATCGGAACAATTATGGCCGGAATGATATAATGCCGCAACGAAAACGCGACGGGTATAAGCCGTCGCGTTCGTGTGTGCCGAGGGAGGGAGTCGAACCCTCACGTCCGGTTAGGACAGCGGTTTTTGAGACCGCCGCGTCTGCCATTCCGCCACCTCGGCCAGCGAACGCGCATTATAACGGAAACATTCTTGATTGTTTAGGGCTAACTTTTTCACCACAAAGCCACAAAGAATCTAAGCCCACTAAGTTTTCTTAGTGAACGCCTGCCACCTTTAGGTGGTCGTGCGCTTTGAGTCTCTGTGTTACATTTTTCTATTCACAATGAAACTTGGCATCATCGGCCTGCCACAAGCGGGCAAAACTACCATCTTCAACGCCCTTACGCGAGGCGATAAACCAGTGGGCGGCGCGCGGCAAGTTGGCGGCGGGCGCTTTGAAGTACAAACTGCCGTGGTGCCCGTGCCAGATGCGCGCGTGGACACGCTCTCGGCCATGTTCAAACCACGCAAAACCATTTACGCTCAAGTGGTGTATGCAGATATTGCAGGGTTGCAAGCGCCAGACGAGGCCAAAGATAAGGGCGGCTTCTCCGGCCAATTGCTGAACCAGCTAGGCACAATGGACGGCTTTTTGCAGGTGGTGCGGGCGTTTGAGAATCCCGCCGTGCCCGGCAACGCCAACCCGGCGCGAGATTTGGCCGCGCTGGAAAGTGAATTACTGTTGAACGATTTGGTGGCGGTGGAACGGAAGCTGGAGCGGCTGGGCGAAGATGGGCGCAAGGGTATTATTAAAGATAAGGGCTTGCACGCGCAGGAGGTGGCCCTCTTTACCAAACTCAAAGAAGCGCTTTCGGCAGAAACGCCGCTCCGCACGCTGGAGCTTTCTGCCGCCGAGGAAAAGCAACTCGCCAGTTTCCAACTGCTCACCCGCAAGCCCAAGCTGGTGGTGTTTAACGTGGGGGACGAGGACAACGTGCCTGTGCCAGAAACGGTTCCGGGCGGCGCGCAGGCCGTGAAGCTTAAGGGCAAGCTGGAGATGGAGTTGGCCCAACTTCCACCTGAGGATGCTGAACTTTTTATGCAGGAATACGGTATCAAAGAATTAGGCTTGAACCGGGTGATTCAGATCTCCTATGATTTGCTTGGCCTGCAATCCTTCTTTACCGTTGGCGAGGATGAAGTGCGCGCCTGGACGACGGCGCGCGGCGCAACGGCCCCTGAGGCCGCGGGCGAGATTCACACCGATTTACAAAAGGGCTTTATCCGCGCCGAAGTCTATAGCTACGAAGACATTGTGACGCACAAGACTGTGGCCGAACTCAAGGCCAAAGGCCGCTTCCGGCTGGAAGGCAAAGAGTATATCGTGCAAGACGGTGATATTCTCAACATCCGGTTCAGCCCGCCGGGGAAGTAGAATGGAAAAGTTAGCCAACTTCTTAGCACTTATCTGACTTCTCTACTGAATTCTGAGCCCTAACTTCTGAGTTCTCTTTTACTGAAAGGACGCCCATGACTTACGCTCAAACTCGTTGGAATTTAGACCGCCTTATCCCGAATGGCGACCAAGCTTCAATTGATAAAGCCATTGCCACTTTGGAAAAGAAAGTGAAGAAAGTGGAGGGCTGGCGCAAGAAGCTGAAGCCCACCATCTCCGTCAAAGACTTTTTGGCTCTGGTGCGCGATTACGAGGCCATGAGCGCGGACGGTAACCGCCTCTACGCCTACTCCGCCTTGCGCTTCTTTGCGGATACGAGTGACGGTACGGCATTGGCGCTGTTCAGTAGCACGCAAGACCGCCTTGCCCAAATGCAAAACCGCACCCTGTTCTTCTCCTTATGGTGGAAGGGGCTGGATGAAGCGCGAGCTACCCGGCTGATGAACGCCGCCGGCGATGTGCGCTACTGGCTAGAGGAGATGCGACACTTCAAACCGCACACCCTTTCGGAAGCCGAAGAGAAAATCATCAACTTAAAAAGCGTTACAGGCTTCAACGCGTTGGATAATGTGTATGATATGCTCACCAGCACGTATAAGTTCAACATTGAAGTTAACGGCGAAAAGCAATCGCTCACCCGGGATGCGTTAATGGTTTATGCGCGCGGCGTGGACGCCAATCTGCGCGCGGCGGCGTATCAGGAGCTGTACCGCGTGTACGGCGAAAACGCGCCCGTTTTGGCCCAAATCTACCGGAGCATGATGACGGATTGGCGCAATGAGAACGTGCAACTGCGCAAATTCAAATCCCCCATTGCGGTGCGCAATCTGGCCAATGATGTGCCGGATAAAGTGGTGGATACGCTATTGAGCGTCATCCAGAAAAATGCGGTGGTTTTTCAGCGTTATTTCAAACTCAAGGCCAAGTGGATTGGCATGGAAAAACTCCGCCGCTACGATATTTATGCGCCGCTGGCCGCCTCGGATAAAAATATCCCTTATGCCGAAGGGGTGCAGATGGTGCTAGAGGCCTTCACCGAGTTTTCACCGCAGGTGGGTGAATTAGCGAAGCGGGTGTTTGATGACGGCCATGTGGATGCTGAAATCCGGCCGGGCAAGCGCGGCGGCGCGTTTTGTTACGGCGTGCTCCCCGGCCTCTCGCCCTGGGTACTGTTGAATTACACCGGCAAGGCGCGGGATGTGGCGACAGTAGCGCATGAAATGGGCCATGCCATTCACGCCATGCTGGCCGCGCACCACTCGCCCCTCACCTTCCATTCCGCACTGCCAATGGCGGAAACAGCTTCCGTTTTCTCAGAGATGGTGTTGACCGAAAAACTATTGGCCAAAGAAACTGACCCGGCCGTGCGGCGTGATATTTTAGCGGCGGCGATTGATGACGCCTATGCCACCGTGGGCCGCCAGGGCTTCTTTGCGTTATGGGAGAAAGAAGCCCATGAACTTATCAGGCAAGGTAAAACCACCGATGAAATGGCCGCTCGCTACTTAGAACATTTGCAAATGCAATTTGGCGATGCGGTGGAAGTCAGCGAAGAATTTAAGTGGGAATGGGTGAGCATCCCGCACTTTTACGGCTCGCCGTTCTATGTGTATGCCTATTCTTTTGGCCAATTGCTGGTCTTGGCGCTGTATGAAATGTACAAGCGCGAGGGCGAACGCTTCAAGCCTAAGTACCTAAAGATACTGAGCTATGGCGGCTCAGAAGCGCCAGCGCGCATCCTTAAAGAGGCCGGTATCAACATCGCGAGCGAAAAATTCTGGCAGGGTGGCTTTGACGTCATTGGCCGGATGATTGATGAGCTAGAGACGTTGGCGTAAAGAGACGGCAGACCACAGACAACGGACGATAAACAATTTATTAAAAATCAAAGCGCCTGAGAGATTCTCAGGCGCTTTCTGTTGCCGACTGTTTATCGTCTCGCTACTTTACCGCCGCTTCCATCAGCGCCTGAACCCGGCTCACCATCTCCGCCGGATTGGGATGCAGGCCCTCAATCAACAGGCCATTCGCATACAGTTGCTCGATGACATCATTCACCAGAGCCTCGGCCTCAGGCAACGCAAGCCGCGCGGCAAGATTTTGGATCAGGGCGTGTTTCGGGTTGAGTTCCACGATACGCTTGGGCACCGTGTAATCACGTTCCAACATGCGGCGCACTCGGTCCATCTCTGCGTCACGGGCGTCCGGCGGCGCTACCAAACGCAGTGGGCTATCCGTCAGCCGTTCAGTGACGCGCACATCCGTCACACGCTCGCCTAACTGTTGTTTGAAGCGCGCAATCAACGCTTCCATCTCCGCTGAAGGTGAAACAGCTGAGCCATCATCTGCTTTTTTCTCCGGCTCCGGTTCACCGCTGGCCGCATTCTTGAACTTGAAACCTTCGTACTCCTGCAAACCAGAGAGCATGAAAGAATCCAACGGGTCGGTGAAGAACAGCACTTCCAGGTTCTCACGGCGGAAAAAATCCAAATGGGGGCTACGCGCCGCCGCGGCGGGCGAATCGGCCAAGAGATAGTAAATTTCGCGTTGGTCGGGTTTGAGGCGGCCCACATATTGCGCCAGAGAAATGACTTCGTTGTCCACCGTCTGTGAGGAGGCAAACCGCAACAATGGCTTAAGCTTATCGCGCGAGGCCGGATCCGTGGCCATGCCTTCTTTGATAAACGGCCCAAAGGTCTTCCAAAAAACCGCATATTTTTCACTATCTTTGGCCGCTAACTCCTTGAAGGACTCAATGACCTTATGCGTCACTGCATTTCGGATGCGCTCCATCGTCTTGTTGCCCTGCACCGTCTCACGGCTCACATTCAGCGGCAGGTCTTCGCTTTCTACCACGCCCTGCATAAAGCGTAGGTAGTTGGGCAGTAAGTCTTTACTGTAATCTTGAATCAGCACTTTCCGCGAGTAGAGTTGCAAACCCGGCTCCTTGCGCGCGCTGAACATCCCCGGCTCGGCCTTCGCGGGCACAAATAACAGGGCATAAATTTGCACCGGTGAATCCGTGTTCATGTGCACCCGTAATTGCGGCGGCTCAAACTCCATCGTCAGTTGTTGATAGAACTTATTGGCCGCTTCATCCGTCACCTCGGAGCGCGGTTGCCGCCAAAGCGGCGTTTGCCGGTTGACCACGTTTTCCCCTAAATAAATGGGGAAGGAGACAAAATCCGAATGTTTGTGGATAACCTGCGTCAGCCTCCAGTCCTCCAGAAATTCTTTGGCCTCCTCTTTGAGCTTAATCACAATGTCGGTGCCCCGTTCGGTTTTGGCGGCCGGCTCCAGCGTAAAGTCTTCATTGCCCGCGCACACCCACGTCCACGCCTCCGCGTTTGGTTGCCAAGAGCGGGTTGTCACCCGCACTTCCTCCGCCACCATAAACACGGAATAAAAGCCCACACCAAACCGGCCAATAATATCAGCCGCCTTTTGGCCTTGCGCTAAGGATTGCAAGAAATTTTTAGCGCCAGAATGGGCAATGGTGCCGAGGTTCTCAATCAATTCTTCGCGCGTCATGCCCAAGCCGGTATCGCTTAGCGTCAGCGTGCGCGCCTCCTTATCCACCTTTAACCGAATGGCCAACTCGGCGTCCGGGTCTAGCACCTCGGCGCCCGTTAGTTTCTGGTGTTGAAAACGGTGCAAGGCGTCCGAAGCGTTGGAGATGAGCTCACGCAGGAAAATCTCACGGTCGGTGTATAGCGAATGAATCAAAATATCCAACAGTTGCCGGATTTCGGCTTTGAAGGAGATTTTTTCAGGGGCAGAGGTTGTTTGATCCGTCATAAATTTCACCCAAGAAAGATGTGATGCGCCTAATTTATCCCCGAAATGTTAGAGAAACGCAAACGCTAAAAACGGGCTGGAAGCAGACAAACGGATAAGAACGGATGCGGCTGAACAAACAAAGACGCCGAACGTTCGTTCAACGTTCGGCGCTGGAGGCGGATAGGTAGGGCTATCCGCAAACTATCGAATTTCGTAGGCCACGTTCACTTGGATGCTGATTTGCATTTGGCCGGTGGCTACGGGCACGCTGACCGCATCCGCCGCCAAAGCCGCTTCCCGCATAAAGGGCACGGGCGCAGGGTAGTTGAGCGTTTCACTAATCTGGATGGGGCTACCAAGTGAGACGCCAGCGGCCTTGGCCAGTTGCTCGGCGCGCACGCGAGCGTCGGCCATGGCCTTCTCGCGCGCTTCGGCTTCCAGCGCGGCGGGGTCGCTCACGCCGAAGGAAATGCCGTAGATGTTATTCGCACCGGCTTCCACCGCCTTGCCCAGCACTTCGCCCAGCCGGTTAATATCCCGCACCGTTACAGAGAGCGTGTTATCCACATAGTAGGTAATGGTGTTTTTCGGCTGGCCGGTCACGGGGTCATAATCACGTTGAGCGTTCACAGAAAAGTTGTTGGTTTGCAGGTCTTTGTCTTCAATGCCCAGCGCCTTGAGGGCATTCATAATCCCCTCGGCTTGGGCGTTATTCTGCGCCACGGCTTGCCCGGCATCTGCGTTAATGGTTTGCACGCCAATGGAAATAGTGGCTAAATCTGGGCGGCCATAGGCAATGCCGGAGCCGCTGACAGAAATGCTGTTGCGGGTTTGGCCCGGCTCTGCGCTGGAGGCCACCGGCGTGGCGCAGGCGGTGAGCAGGCTCAGGCCCACCGCACTCACTAAAACGGCGTTCATTAAACGATTGACTTTCAACATGGGTGTTTCTCCTTAGATTACACAGGAGAGACGCCCATTGACTGAGAAAAGTTCCGCTACGTAAGACATGGATAACGGATACGGAAAATTCCTATGTTTTCCGGCCCTCTGTTCTCCATTCTAATTTCAGAGAATTCTCAGCTTTCAGCTAATTGGCGCTCATTTTCCAGTAATTTGGCTTTGCGTTCCAAGCCCCAGCGGTAGCCGTGCAATTTCTTATCTGTGCCAATGACGCGATGGCAAGGCACCACGAGCGCGGTGGGATTGACGGCGCACGCGCGGGCTACGGCGCGCACGGCTTTGGGGTTGCCAATGCGTTCCGCCACTTGGCTGTATGTGAGCGTTTGGCCCACCGGGATGCGGCGCAATTCTTCCCACACCCGCCGCTGAAAGGCCGTCGCGCGCACATCGGTGGGCAAGTCCAAATGCGGTTGCTTCCCCGCCAAATATTCCGTGATGGCGCTCACCCAACTTTGCAGAGGCGCATGCTCCGGCAAAAGCGAGGCCGAAGGGAACTCATGCCGCAGTTCAACTTCCAATGCGTGCTTATTACTCCCTAACTTCACGGAACAAATCCCGCGCGGCGTAGCGGCCACCAACAAATAGCCGAGCGCCGATTGAACCACCGTGTACGCGATTTCTGCCGCCTCACCGCCGCGCTTGTAAGTCTGCGGCTTCATGCCCAAAGCCGGTTGCTCATACACGCGGCTACTGCCGTTGTAACCGGCCTCTAGCGCGGCCTCCGTTACCGTGCGGGCTTGCCGCAGTTCATTTTTGAAGCGTTGCACGCGCGCGGCCAGCGCATATTGCTTGGGCGTAACGCCCACAATGCGCTTGAACGTGCGTTGCAAGTGATAGGGGCTGAGGTGAAATTGCTTGGCCAGTTGTGCTAAGGAGAGCGTTGGCGCGGTTTGTGCTTCTAGCGCGCGGCAGATTTTTTGCGCCAGTTCCAAATGCGGCTCGCGCACCGTGAACTTATCCGGCAGGCACCGTTTGCACGCGCGGTAACCGGCCATCTCAGCTTGCTCCGGCGTAACGAAGAACGAGACATTCTCGCGTTTGGGGGTGCGGGCGGAACAAGATGGCTTGCAGTAAATTTTAGTGGTGCGAACGGCGGTTACAAATTGGCCGTCATACAACGCATCGCGGCCAAGCACTGCTTGCCAACGTAAATCATCGAGGGTGTAAGTTTGGGTGTTCATGCCCTCAGTTTATGAAACCAGACGCCGCGCGGCTATCGAAATCTTGCGGCGCAATTTCAACGCCCAATTCGCGAAATTGAATGCGCCCTCACCTGCCGTTAAGCGGAATGAGCGTGAGCAAATCACCAATAGACTTGATGACCGGACAACCCGCTTCGGGGAATAAGCCGCGCGGGTCAATCAGCACCGGTTGCAGGCCAGCGGCGCGCGCGCCCTCCACATCGGCGTAAAAATTATCCCCCACATACATAGCCCGGTAGGCTGAGCACTGCGCCAACTCTAGCGCGCGCTCAAAAATCTTGGGCGAGGGTTTCCACGCGCCAGCTTGCCCGGCCGAGAGCGTGAAGTGGAAGTAGTCGCTTAGCCCTAAATCTTTGGCCACCGTATCGAGTGCCCCTAAGCGGTTGGAAACGAGGCCGAGCGTGTAACCGGCTTGACGCAAACGCTCCAGTGTGGGCGGCACATCCTCCGGCACACGGTTGATGGGCTTATAACGCTCCGTAAAAAGTTGATTAACTTGCTGGGCAAGCATGTTGGTTGGGTCATCTAGATTCAACGCCGCAATCTGGCGCTCAGAGTACTTAGCCCAAAACTCCGGCGTATCCGGCCCGTAAGCTTCAATATCATCTTGCAGTTCCGGCGCCACCGACCAGTAATAATGTGTCCAGCGCTCGCCGTGCGTCCGTTGCTCCGGCGTCAGCGTATGGCCCAATTCGGCCAAGTACTCCACATACATGCCAAAGCCCTCCGGCTCGTTGTGGCGCAGAGTCCCATCTAAATCAAAGAGAATAGCGGCGAGTGACATAGCAGTTACGGGGCGGTAGCAGAATGAAAAACCGGCAGTTCAATGGTGAAAGTGCTTCCCTGCCCCAGCTCACTTTTCACCCGCAAGCGGCCCCCATGTAAGCGCACCAATTCTTGCGCAATCGTTAAGCCGGAGCCAATCCCTTGCTGTTCACGGATAGCGCGTTGGCTCTGATAAAACAACTGAAAAATAGTTTGTAGGTGCGCGGATTGAATGCCCACGCCGTGATCTTCGATTTCCACTTCCACCCAATCCGGCTGAGCCTGCGCCCGGAGCGTAATCGGCCCACGCCCCGGCGGTGAGAACTTAATCGCGTTATCCATCAAACGGTTGAGCACCTCCCCTAAATATTCACGGTCAAGGCGAATATCGGGCAAGGGTGTGGAGGGCAAGCAGACTTTGATGGTTAGGGAGCGGGCTTGCGCGGCGGCGGAAAACCGCTGGGCAACGGTGTGAATCAGGCTGGCCAATTCTTGTGAAACTTCGGCCCGGCTTTCAAAGGTATTGCGCGTCTCCCCCGTTTGCAATTCGGCCAGCAAAATAAAATCCTTCACCAGCCATTGCAAACGCTCAGCCCCCGCCTTAATCACATCCATATAATTGCTAAACTCGCTGGAGCGTAACGAGGGATTTTGATCCTGAAGCACCTCGAGGTACGTGATGATGTGCGTGAGCGGCGTGCGAAATTCATGATTGAGTGTGGTGAGGATGCTGTGCTTAAGCTCCGCCATTTGCCGCTGACGCGATTGCTCCAGTTCTGCCCGGCGGTGCAAACGGTTGCGGATGGCCACCAGCAAATCATTTTCGTCAAAGGGCTTCACCAGATAATCATCCACCCCCAGCTCTTTGCCACGCAGAATATCTTTTTTAGTGCCTTTCGCCGTGAGAAAAATGAACGGCACCTCGGTGAACTCTGGGCGGGCGCGCACGGCTTGATAAAAAGCATAGCCGTCCATACGCGGCATCATCACATCACACAAAATCAAATCGGGGGTAAAACGGTTGAGTTGTTCAAACGCCTCTAAACCGCTGGCGGCGGCGGTGACGTGATAACCCGCCAATTCCAGCATATCGCACACGCCGGAGAGCACGGCCACATCATCTTCAATCACCAAAATACGATCAGCGCTCATGTCAGGTCTTCAGCGTCGCGGTCATCGGCCGGGCGGCTTACCAACTTGTAGCCCCGGCCCCGTTGCGTTAGCAGATAGCGCGGGCGGAGCGGTTCCGGCTCAATTTTGGCGCGCAGGCGGCTGACCAATTTTTCAATGCGCGCATCATCCACCCGATCCAGATATTGCCCGCCCCACACCGTTTCAACAATCTGTTCTTTAGTGGTGAGCCGGTCAACCCGCTGATACAACAACCGCATGAGCCGATATTCTAAATCAGTGAGGACGGAAACCTTCACGCCCTCCACCCACACTTCGCCGGCGTCATCATCCACGCGAATGCCTAAAATTGTTTCTTCGGGCACGGCAATTTGATGGCGGATGAATGTGGCGAAGAGATCGGAAAAAATCCGGCCTTCATCAGTAATTAAACCAAAGGTGCTGAGGCGCGAGCGGTCATGGGGATTTAGGCCATCATCGGAAGCCGTCACCAGCGTTTTGAGCGCCGCTTGTTCTTCCGGGCGTAGCTGGTTCCACAACTTCAGGCACTCCGCGCGCACATTCGGGTCATGGGTGAAGTGCGTGGGTTGATGTTTAGCGGCGTGGGTGAGCGCGTTGAGCAAACCAAAGTGCCCACCTGCCGCCTGAAGAATTTGGGGCAAGAGGTTGGGCGGCAATTTCTCACCGCCCAACTCATCAATCACACGGCGGGAGTCAGCTTCGCTTAGCAAGCGCAGAGGCAGTTGGTTCACCATGAACAATTCCGCAAATTCGTTTTCGCCGCGCAAGGCCGGATCATTCAAGGGGCGGGTGGTGGCCGCGACGTAAGCCAATTGCGTTTGGAATTTATCCTTAAGCGCACGCAAGTTGAGTAAGGGGCGGCCCTCCAGGGCGGTGTATACCTCATCAAACTCATCAAATAATAGAATCAGATTACAGTCCAGCAGAGAACAAGTATCGGAAATAGCGTTATTGAAGGCTAATGAAGCCTGAAAAGGCGTGGCCGAAACGGTGAGGTGATCATGATGCGCGTGCAAGTGATTGAGCAGTTCACTGGGTGGCTCGGCCACTTCTTCCAAGGTTTCGATTAGGGAACGCACTACCACTTCAAAAAAACCCGCCGCGGTTAACTCCACTACCCGGTTGCAATCTACGTACACCAGCGTGCCGGCCCGGCCCGCCAATTGAGCATACTGCGCCGCATTTTCGGCGGCAGGTAAAGCGCGCAGAAGGGGGCTTTTACCGGTATTGCTCAGGCCATAAATGGCCGCGCATTCACCGCGCGCCAGAATGCTTAATAGTTGGGTGATGTAGGTGGAGCGAATGGATTGAAAGGGAAGCGGCATATAATGATTATCCAAGAATTGGCAAAAAAGAAAAAGGCCAGAGGTTTAGACCGCTGGCCTTTCGGGTTAGAAAACGAGTTATCGCTAACGCAGATGCATGCGTAGGCGGCGGGCAATGAGAATAACCACGCCGAGCGCCAGAGTGAGCACTAACAGCATGGGGAGGCTGGCCTCATCTGCAAAACCGGTGTTGGGTAGCGCGGTGGGTGACGGCGTGCGGGTGAGGCCGCCGACCAACGGCGTGGCTGTAGCCGTGCCGCCAACGCCAGCTAAACGCGTGGGCGTAGCTGTGGCGCTCCCAGCCTGGCCGGCGTCCGGTGTATTCACAATAGGCGTGCCGGGTGTGCCCGTAACGCCGCCGCCCTGCCCACTATCCGGTGTGCCGACTACTTCGGTGGGCGTTTCACTTGGCAGAGGCGTTTCCGTGGGGAACGGCGTTTCCGTAGGAATGGGCGTCTCGGTGGGGGTGGGTGTGTTGGGAATGGCGGCCTGCGTAGCGATGGCGTCTGCCGTGGCCGCGCGGTTGATGGCGCTTTGGGTGGCTTCCGCCACAATGAACTCATTAGTGGCTTGCACAGCGGCGTTGGTGGCTTCGCGGGCAGCCACTTCGGTGGCGCGCGCGGCGGTGCGGTTGCCGCCCAGCAAGAACACGCCTGCAATGCCGGCCAACATCACAAACATCAGCACACCCAAGCCAATGAGAATATAGATGAAGGTGCGATTGGGGCCAGCTGGGGCTGGGGCTTCTTCCAGTTCGCTGTCCATCGGCACGTTGGGATCTTCCATTGACATTGGTACTCTCCTTGAATCCATGTTTACCCTGAGCGGGCGACATGGCGGCGTAGATTACTCCAGAAGCTCTAAATTTGCGAACGGAACCGAGACGGTGGGGCGGGAGCCGCGCGTCTCATCCAAAGTGACAGCGGCCACATGGCTCCGAACGCCGTTGGGCAAAGGCATGGCCCGGTCGCTCAGGCCGATGACAGTTCCCAAGCGGCCAAAATCCGGGCCGCGCACAATACGCACCCGTTTGCCTTCTTTGAGCAGTTCTCCATCTAATGGCATGGCGGGCGGCTGGCTGGCCGCGCCGGGCAGGGGCACCACCAAATGCGGACGCATATTTCGACGCACATCGGCTGTTTGGGCGTTCAACCACACCTCACGCGTGTTGCCCGTTTTGAGAATCTGAAAAGCAGGCTCACAGTAGCCAAACACGCCAAAGCCTTCACTGACCATGACGGGAAAGGCCAGATGTTGAAGCATTGGAATTTGTTCGGCGGTGGCGCTGGCGAGGATCAGGCCACGCGCTCCAATCTCTTGGAGTTTGTTGAATAGGCTGGCATCTTCTACCCGACCGGCCGCCACAATCGCGCCCCGCAAGGCTAAATCCAATTGCGCCGGTTGCAAAACGCCGGTTGCTGAATCGGTGAGTAAACGGAGAACGGAAGTATCTTCCCGCCCGTTGCCCCACGTTCCATCCAATAGCGCTCCCGTCAACTCAATCACCACGCCATGATGGTCAATGACGTTTACCACTTCTCCCGGCACGCCCGCCCGAAGCTGAAGGGGAGTGAGGGCCACCAGTAAGACGCGGCCTTCGGCCACAATGGCTACCCGGCCCCGCACCGGCGATGTGATGGTTTGCTGACCGAGAAAGGTTTTGCGCACCGCAATGGCTTCACCGCTCTCCACCAGCTCGCCTTCTTCTTTGATGATGTAAGCGCCCACTTTATCGCGCGGCAGGCCCAACTCGCGGGCCACATCTTTAAGCAGATGGTTATCAGCCACGTCGGCTTGGGCGACTACATCAGTAGCGGCGACGCGCTCACCGACACGTGCTATGACATCCCCGGCGAATGGCAAGCGGCGCTCTTGGCGCAAGGTGGCCAATAAATTAACGTGCCGCGTAGGTGGTAAGTAACGCATAATCTAATGGACAATCTGCAAGTTCAATGCCACAGCCAAATTACAAATGGCTCATCTTCCAAACCCACTGGCGCAGAGTTTCAGCCCGGCGAGTTGAATCTTCCGGTAAGGCGATGGGCCGCCCGCGCGCATCAATGATCACGCCCACCACGCCGCCGCTCACTTCACTGGTAAACGCGCGGCCCGGCCCGTTGCCCGCATCCACCCCACTGCGCGGCTTGAGGGTGAGTTTGCCGCTGGCATTGAGGGGCAAGGGTAAGACTTCAAGTGAGCCGGCTTTCACATCTACATTGGTTTCCACGCCCTGCTCATTGATCAGGCGAGCCGTGCAGACCACTTCGCCTTCACGCACTTCGCCCGTCAAAATAGAAAGCGCATCGCCCAACGGGAGGAGCGCGCCGGTATCTAACACTTGCACGGTAGCCAACGGATTAACGTATGCCGCCGCGCCAAGCGCGGCCAACATGTGATGCCGGTCTAGATTTAAGGCAGTGCGGCCAACCGGCTGAAGGGCATCTAACATGAACATGGCGGCAAGGCCAGGGTGTGCGGCGCGGCTAAACGGCGCACCGGCGCCAACGGCAAACACGAATTCCGGGCGTTGTTGTAACGCCGGAGGCCATTGCGCTCGGGCGCGGCGCACGGCGCCTCGCAAAGCGGAGCGAACAAGCGCGTAATCTTTGAAGGCCTCTTCCGCCTCGCCGGGGATGGTGTGGGGGTAAGCCTGCCGTTCCAAACCAAAGGCCAGCGCTTCCGCTTCAGAAAGGCCACCCGGCACCCAACGCGCAAACTGTTCGTGCGGCTGAGAGGTGAGGGTGTTCAACGCGCTCACGCCCACGCCCAAATCCGGCGCAACGGTGAGGTGCAAGGCGCCCGCCAAACCCACAGCCACCGAGGTGGACGCCGAGCCAAGATGCAGGCTGACAATTGCTTGGGGAGCGGGCAGAGGTTGGGAGAGAAAGCGCACCATCTGCCCTTCCGCTAAAGCGGTGGGAAACACTTGCCCATTGGCGCTTTGGTCTAGCAAAGAGAGGCCGCCTATGCGTTGAGCGTTCACGTCACGCACTACTTGCGCCAACATGGCGCGGGCGGGGTTGAGGGCTTCATGCTCTAGTGTGGGGCGGGCGTTGGGCGCGCTGTAAACCGCCGTGAGGCTGTTGAGCATGGCATTCACTTTTTCCTGCAAGGCGGAGTTGCCCATAAACAACACCCGTGGGCGCTCCTCAGGCGGAAGCAGGTAACAGCCCACCTGCACATTTTCCACCAGAGCCATCAAAGCTGAATTGGCGCCGCCCTCGGTGCCGCCGGCCACCACCACCATTTCCGGACGGTGTTTTACCACTGCATCAATTTGTTGCTCTTGCCGCCGATGATCATTCAGCGCCAAGGTATCCACCACTTGCACGTAAGCGGAGTCTAGCACTCGGCGGGCGCTTTTGAGAGAAACATCCGGCAAGAGGCCAACCAAGATGGTGCGAATGGGCGCGCCGGCGCTCATCGTCATCACAAAGGCGTCACAACCTGCGCCCTCGGCGGAGACGGGTAAAATCAACCGCGCCATCTCATCCAACATGCGGCGGCCGGTGGTATCTTGCAAGTGGCCAAGGGCTAGCCGCAGACCTTCAGACACATCGGAGTAAGGCGGCGCGGCGGTGGTAGGGGCTTCGCCGGAGGCCACATAGCGAAAGTTCCCAGCGACAACATCAAAAAGCGAGACGCGCGTAGTGGCCGTACCAAGATCGGCGGCGAGGATGGTTTCAGCGCGAGTCTGAGGAGCGTCAGTCATAAGAGGCAATCAAGATCGTGTTTGGGAGCGATGTGGTCTGTCGGTTCTATGGTAAATACGGCGTAATGAAACTCCATATATAAATCAGCCGATCGGCCAAATAGCCCAAGCTGGCCACCAGCGCGCCGCCGTACATCAGCCCTAAAGCCACACCCATAAATAATTGTCCCAACCAAGCAATCCAGCGAATATAGGCGGGGCGCTCGGTTTTACCATCCGGCAGGAGGCGGGCGCTATATTGGAAAGTTATCAACACCGATACGACACCGCCAAAGATAATCAAATTGCTCACCAATTGCTCTGGCCGTTGAGCCTCGCCCGTCAAAGGTAAGCTAAAGGCCGTAATATCTGCCAGCGGCAACAGCGTGCCGGTCAGTGCGCCCGCGATAGAAACGGCCACGCCAATGCCTACTAACACCGCTAGCGAGATACGGCCCGGCCCAAAATTGGGCGAGAGCATCTTGACCGCCAACAACAACACCAATAACCACCCTATCCAAGAACCGAGGTTGAGCCAATCGAAGGCGCTCAGTTGTGGGATCAAAACATTGCGAAGCACCACTAGGACGGCCAAAGCGGCCGCCGCCCCCACTAGCAAATTCACCGCTATGCGATAAAGCGGGTTATCACCAATGAGATAGCTCAGAATAAACACGGTGAGCGTAAAGCCCAGCCACGCGCCGACCATTTCAATCATGTGGCTTTGCCTCGCTGTTGCCGCCAAAGTTGACGCAGGCCATAAATTAAATTCCCTAACACCAACATCACGCCCGCCAACACGGCCCCCATGCCCACCATATCCCAATACTGAAAACTTACTTCGGCGGCAGTGCCAGCCTGGGCTTCATACTCCAAAATAGCCGTTGGCCCGCTGATGAAACCAGCCTGTGGGTTTTCATCGTTGTTCTGGCGGTCAGCTTCAAAATAGGGGCGCACCAACGGCGCGGCGCTGGCGCTGGTGACGAAAATCAAGGGCACGCGCTCACCGGCCACGCTTCGGGCGGCTTCCGTTTGTTCAAACCACATGCGGGCGTTTTCGGGCGAAGCTGTGATGACCATGAGCGCGCCAAACCCATTCAGATTTTCAATAGATTTGAGTAAGGGCAAATCCCAAATGGCCAGGGTCTGTGGTGTAGCATTCACCGTGATTTGTACTTCGGCTTTGCCCTGAAAATCCCGGTGGATGATGCTTCGTGGGCTCCGGGAGAATTGCGCAATCCCAATCGGCCCGCCGGGTAAGTAACCCAGGTTGAGATAATGGTCAGCTTCTAGATAAGGGTTGGGCTGAAGCGTAGGGGTAGCGGCCAGCTTGGTAAGCAACGCTTGCCCCACCGCGGCCCCGGTAGGAGAGGTGCTGATGCCCACGAGACGCATGCCTCGCCGGATTAGGTGCGATAACACCGCTTCAGCTAATAAGCCAACTTCACCCTGTTGGCCGGGTTCATATTCAAACGCCACCAACACCGGCTCACTGACGGATAAATTCTCCACCGTTCTGAATGTATCGCGTACTTCAATTGAAATAGTGCCGGACCGGATGGGCGTGGAGAAGTAACCGGTAAAATCTTTCGAGGCTAAAGGCGCAACCATGCTCACCAACAACACGCTTGCGATAAGCCAGCGAAGCCAAGGAAGTGAAAGCCGCTTTTTAGGCGCAGTGCTGGTAGTCTGACTGTCCGCCTCCAATAATTTCAAGAAGGCGGCGGCTTGTTGATTTTGTTCCGGCGAGGCATCCACGGAATGCACGCGCGTGGCCGTTTTGCCGGGCAAAACCACGCTGGGTTCGGCGCGCAAAACGCCCCGCATGCCGCTTAGTACCCCCACCGTTTCTTGGTAGGCGTCTTGTTCCGGCTCATGTTGTGCGCCTGCATCCACCGGCCGCAAAGCCGAAAGCCAGGTAGGCAGTTCGCCCTGCGTCAACTCAGAGGGTGGTGTGTAGGTCGTTTGTGGTTCGGCTTTTGGCGCTGGGCGCAGGGCGGCCATCCAATCCGGTTCGCCCTCCCCAGCCGCCGGAACCTCGCTTGCCGGTTCGCCTCGTAGCTCCGAGAGCCAGTTCGGCTCTGCAGAAACAGGCTCAGCGGGTTGAGCGGCCTCCACTGAAGCGCCGCTTTGCAAGGCCCGCAACCAATCTGGTTCATCGCTGGCAGGTGTGGCCGCGGGGGCGGCGGCGCCTAAGGTAATGTCTGCGGCTACTACGCCACCGCCAATCAGGCCCAGGTCATCACCTGATTTTTCTAACTCACTTAGCCAATCCGGTTGCGGGGCGGCAGAAATTTCGGGTGAGGTTTCTACGGCGGGTGGGAGAGGCCCGGTGGTGCGCAACCAATCGGGCAATTCACCGCCAGCGGGTTTGGGTGGCAAATCGGTTGGCGGGGTGAGAGGGCCAGTGGCGGCCTTCAACCAATCCGGCAGTTCTCCCGTCTGAATAGGCGCCGAGGGTTTCTCCAGCGGGCCAGTGGCTGTCTTCAGCCAGTCCGGTAATTCGCCCGTTTGCAAATTAGGTTTGGGTGGCTCAGGTTGCGCCGGCGGCGGCAATTCAGCCGCTGGTGGGAGGGTTTTTGTGGCGGTGCGGAGCCAATCCGGCAATTCAGCCTCGCCGGCGGGCGTTAAGCCCACACCAGAAGTTGATTCAGGTGTAACTGAGATATCAAACGGTTGAGTGTTACCACGGCCGCCCGTAGGCTTCAACCAATCTGGTGTTTCTTCTTGAATGGCGCCGGTTGGTTCGCCCGTTGGAGGTGTGGCGGGTTGGGCAATTGGCCCGGTGCCGCCCATGCTTTTCAGCCAATCCGGCACTTCTTCTTCAACGGGGCCGGTGGCAATATGGCCGACGGGCGTGGGCGTAGCCGGCAATTGCCCGGTAACGCTTTGTAACCAATCTGGTAAATCTGCCTCACCGGCAAGCGGCTCTTCGCGGTTAGCGGCTGGTTCAGGTACAGCGGCCACAGTAAATGGGGCGGTGCCGCCATGGCCACCCATGCCCTTCAGCCAATCCGGCACTTCTTCTTGAATGGGGCCGGTTGGTTCGCCGCCAGCCGGGGGTGTAACCGGCGCATTAATTGACCCGGTTACGCCCATACTCTTGAGCCAATCTGGCACACCTTCTTCAATAGGGCCGGTGATGGGGCCAGTGGCCGCGCCAATATCTGCCGGAGGCGTAGCTGGAAGTTGACCGGTGGCCGCCTTTAGCCAATCCGGCATTTCATCAGCGGTTGGCAAAGAGTCATCCGCTACTGGGGAAGGTTCAGGTGAGGCCGGGGCCACAAAAGCCCCTGTGCCGCCCATGCCCTTCAGCCAATCCGGCACTTCTTCTTGAATGGGGCCGGTTGGTTCGCCGCCAGCCGGGGGTGTAACCGGCGCATTAATTGGCCCGGTTGCGCCCATGCTCTTGAGCCAATCTGGCACACCTTCTTCAATAGGGCCGGTGATGGGGCCAGTGGCCGCGCCAATATCTGCCGGAGGTGTAGCTGGAAGTTGGCCGGTGGCCGCCTTCAACCAATCCGGTATTTCCCCTGAAGCGGCGGGCGATGCATCGGCTTGCAAATTGCCGGTAGCGCCCATTGCTTTCAACCAATCGGGGATATCGGCGGCCTCCGGTTCAACGCCCGGGCTAGGTTGAACTAACGGTTTACTGACTTGTTGAAGCCAATCGGGCAGGCTCTCTTCTGAAGCGGCGGGGGTGGATTTCAGCTCATCGGTGGCCGCTCTGAGCCAGGCCGGTATCTCATCTGCCCCGGCGGCTTCGGCTCCGATGGGAGGTAAATCGCCGGTGTTGCGCATCCAAGCCGGAAGATCAGCGTCTTCAGGCGCTGGGGCCACCGGTTGGCCCGATTCATCGCCCAAGTGCAAAGCTTTGCCGCAATACTGGCAGTTATCCAGAAAATCCGGGTTAGAGCGGCCACAGGAGGGGCATTGCAAAATGGCCATGCCTTAATCCCCGTATGGGCGGTCTAGCGCCAAGAGCACGCGCAGGCCGGTGGCTAACACGCCCAACGCCATGCCTATTAATAAGCCGCGCGCCCCCGCCACTGCCAACACTTGGGTAAGGGCCGCCCAAATCAGCGCCCATGTTGAACCCACCTCGCCGGTTTCTTCAGCGGTGAACACACTTGGGCTGAGGTTGAAGACGGCAATCACGGCTGTGGCGAGAAAAATCAACAGCAGAAAAGAAGGCGGGCGGCGCAAAACCCGCATACCGGCTAAAACCAAAACAAACAGTAGCAACGCCGAGAGCGCGGCGCTGGTGGGTGTGATGATGTAACGAAAAGAGAAATCCTGTAAGGCGGCTTTGGTTTCAGCCGAGAACAGTTCACCCGGCACAGCTGGCAGGAGGCCGAGCAGTAACGTCACGCCAAAACCCAACACCATAAACAGGCTGTACCAGCCCGCGCTTTGGGTGAGCAAGCGGTTGAGGTGCACACGCAGAAGATTGATCACGCCCGCCATCACCGCCACTGCCATGAGGAGCGCGCCCCAGCCTAACAAAAGCTGACGCAAATCAGCCAGCCCATCGATAAGCAAGGTGAGTAGCGTAAGCCAGCCGCTGAGCAAAGCTACAGCCGCCAAAACTACATTTCCAAAGCGCACGTTCTTAAGCATCAGTTTAGTTACTCGGCGTTAGTGCTTTTAGGGCTATTCCTACCATCATGCCGATAATCACAATCCAGCGCATTACATCTTGAGCGCGCAAACCGGCCAATTGCCCCGGGTTTTGGCTGAGGTATGCGCCACTGGCATATACATCCTCACCTACCAACGCCTGGTCAGCGGCGGCCAATAAAACCGCTTGGCCAGTAAGGTCACTGCTCGCGCCCAGTGTGGCTACTTTTTGCCGTTGGCTAGCTTCAGTGAGGAGGGCCACTTCCGGCCCAAAGGCGCCGATGACGATATTGCTGGCGATGGCATCGTCTTTTACCAACGGTGTAAGGCCGGCCGCCAGGCTGAGGGGCGAGAGGCCCACCACCTGCGCGGCGTTGCCGGTATAGCGTTCGCTGGCGTTTTGTTCACGGTAAATCTGTCGCAGGACATCATGGGTTAATAAAGTAGCGGCCCCATCCGCCGAAGTAATCATGGGTGGCCGGTCGCTGATGGCCGCCACGCTGGCCACTTGACTGGCGGTGTTCAATCCGGCCAGCATTGTCACCGTATCCGCCTGCCCTAAAGCCGCATGGCCCAGTGAAACATGTAAGCGCCGCCCCGATTCCACGGCTTCGCCCACATGGGTGGGCAAATCACGCAAAGGTTCTAATTCTCTAAGGCTGACCGCTTGGGCGCCGGGCCGCCGGGCCGCCACGGTAAAAGCCAACAGCACCATTACAAATATGGCTAACACTCCAAGTGTGATGAGAGTCACCATGAGTCGCTTGCTCCATTCAGTTGCTGGGCCAATTGGCGCATGGCGAGCGGGTCTTCTAAAATATTGGCCAACAAGCTGGTGGTATCCGTTTCCGTTACCACGCGCGCGATGGGCGCTAAAGTATGTAGCAATTGGGCGCTCAGGTAGGTTATTGGCCCCGGGCCAGCCTCTAGAACAGAGGCCACCAGCCCGTGTAAACCCAATGCCCGCAAGCGCGTAATGAGGGGCATTAGGGCATTTTCAGATGACATGGCGCGCGAGTATAGCACAGAGGTTTTTTCAGACAACTCAATCTACCTTAGAGTGCACATTATGTGCCATCCGCGAGGATTGTACTTGCGCGGACTCGCAGGGTCAAGCAACGTTTGGTTTCTAAGTGTGTTTAGAGTAGAGTACAGTGACCAAATCGCAAGCCAAAGCGCATACATGGGAGCCGCTATGCACAAACACTTACTGATTTTCAACCCCAACTCTGACCGTGGGCGCTCCGGCCAAAAGGCCGCCGACCTGCGGGCCATGGTGGAAAGTCTGGGCGGCGCAGATTGGCGCGGCACGGAATATCCAGACCATGCCGCCGAAATTGCCGCGCAGGCCGAGGGGTATGCCACGGTGGTGGCGCTGGGCGGTGATGGCACAGTGCATGAAGTGGTGAATGGCCTGATGCAAATTGCGGCGGAGCGCCGCCCCAAACTGGGCATCGTGCCCATTGGCTCTGGCAATGATTTTGCCTTTGCGGCGGGCGTGCCGCTGGATAACGCGCAAGAAGCTGTGCGGCGCGCGCTGACCGGCGCCCCTAAATGGGTGGATATTGGCCTCATCAAGGATGGCTCCGGACGAAGTGAATATTTTGATAACTCGGTGGGCATGGGGTTTGATGCGGCGATCAATATTCGGAGCCGCCAAATCACGTTTCTATATGGCTTTGTCATGTACCTTTCGGCCACCTTGCTCTCCATTGCCTTTAGTTTTGACGCGCCGCGCTTGAAGGTGAAATACGATGGCGGCTCGTTAGACCAAAACATCATGATGCTTACGGTGGGCAACGGCCCGCGCGAGGGCGGCGGCTTTCTCACCACACCCCACTCCAAAATAGATGATGGTCAGCTTGAGTTCCTGTATATCCAAAAGCTCTCGCGCTTAAAAATGCTCCAACTTCTCCCTAAAGTGATGCAGGGCACGCACGTTACTGATCGTGACGTGACCATTAAACAAACCACTTCCCTGATATTGGACTCAGACCGCGCCTTGCCCATCCACATTGATGGTGAATTATTTGCGCCATATGAGGCCAACGTGCGCCACGTGGAAATTAGTTTATTGCCTAAAGCCGTTCAGGTGGTGGTGTAGCGTTTCCCTCTTTCCCACATTCCCTTCTTTCCCTCTTTTAGGAAACAAAGGAAAATAGGGGAAGGAAGGAAACATGCCGCCCCTAGAGCGCGTCCTTGCGGATTATGAAGCCGGCCTCCTGCGCCGCATTGCGGCGTTGTGGGGCGTGGAGCTTTCACCTGCCAGCCAAAAAGAACTGAGCCAGGAATTACAACAGGTCTTACTTAACCCGGAACGCGTGGCGGCGATGGTGAACGCATTGCCGGCGGAAGCCCGCGCGGCGTTGGAGGCTGTGCGGCGCGCGGGTGGCCGTTTGCCGCTCGCCGGCTTTGCGCGCATACACGGCGAAGTGCGCGCGATGGGGCCGGCCCGCCGCGAACGCGAACAGCCCTGGGCCAATTCCCCCTCCCCGGCTGAAGTGCTATGGTATCGCGCCCTCACCGCGCACGGCTTCTTTGAAAGCGGCGGCCCCGCTCAAGAGTACGTTTTCATCCCCGATGATTTGCTGAAGTTAATTCCAGAGCCGCCCACCCTGTCGCCGCCCCCACCACCCGGCCAAGCCGCGCCCCCACCCAAAACGTTTACGGCCGCCGAACCGTGGCTGGCGGATGATGTGGTAACCCTCCTCGCCTTCGCGCAAAGTGCGCCGCTCAAATTAGAAGGCGGCACACACACCATCCAACTTCCCGCCAGTGTGCGCCACTTTTTACGCGCGCCCGAAGCGCTGGATTTGTGTTTTCAACTCGCGCTGGAATTAAATTTGCTGAGCGGCCGCCCACTAAAACCAGATGCGGCGCAAGCGCGCCCGTTTTTAGAGCAACCGCGCTGGAGTCAGGCGCGTGAATTAGCCGAAGCGTGGCGCAATTCTAAAGATTGGAATGATTTGCGCCGTTTACCCGGCCTAACGTTTGAAGGCCAGGATTGGCACAACGAGCCAATTGCCGCCCGCGCCGCTATTTTACAGTTACTGGCGGAAGTGCCTGCCAACGAGTGGTGGTCATTGGCATCATTTATTGCCGCCGTTAAAACCCGACTGCCAGATTTTCAGCGGCCCACCGGAGAATATGATTCTTGGTACATCCGTGACGCCGCCAGCGGCGCTTATCTGCGCGGTTTTGAAAATTGGGAGGTCGTGGATGGCGCTCTAATCCGCTTTTATATTGAAGGCCCGCTGAAATGGCTGGGGGTGGTAGAGATTTCTTCTCCTGCCCTTTCAGGGAAAGGGGCCGAGGGCGAGGGTCAATTCCCGGCCTTCAAAATCACCCCCGCCGGTTCAGCCTTTCTTCACCGGCAACCTGCGCCCGCTACCGAGGCAGAGACTTTCACCGCGCATATTGGCATGGATGGCGTGGTGCGCGTGGCCATCCACACCAATGCCTATGTGCGCTTTCGGGTGGCCCGCATCACCAAATGGATGACGCTCACGGCGAACGCGCACCTGTACCGCCTCACCGCCTCCTCTCTTAAGCGCGGCGTAAAGCAAGGCGTTAGCCTGGAACGCATCACCCAGTTTTTGCGGGAGGTAGCGGAAGATCCCGGCCTACCGCCCACGCTGTTGGCCGCTTTGCAAAGATGGGCGCGCAACGGCGGTGAGGCAACGATTAAAGACACAACGGTGCTAAAACTCAAAAGCGCCGAGCTTCTCGAAATTTTACAGCGCACACCGCGCATTAAGGAGTTACTGGGCCAACCGCTTGGCCCGGCCGCTGTGGAGGTGCGCCGCGAAGACGCTGACCGTTTGCGCAATTTACTCGCAGAATTAGGTATACTCGCGGATTAAGCGAACAAGCTGGCAAAACTAGAATGCTGAAACCGCTGATGAAGCAGATGCACGCTGACAAAGGAAATATTTAGGCCGCGCCGTGATGCAATTTCCTTCCGCTAAGGCTTAATCAGCGCCCTCAGCGAAAACTTCAGCGTCATCAGCGTTCCCAAAATCTCTCAACTTTCCTAATCATGAACGAAATCCTCACCCGCCTCACCGATGCCTTCATCCAAACCTACAATGCTGAGCCAGCCTTTATTGCCCGCGCCCCGGGCCGCGTGAATTTGTTGGGCGAACACGTAGATTACAACGCCGGCTTTGTGCTCCCCATTGCCATTGACCGCGCCGCGTATGTGGCCGCCCGCCCGGTGGAAACGGCGCATGTGACTCTGCATGCGCTGGATGTGAAAGAGCAAGGCACTTTTCGGCTGAACAATTTAGAAGCGAAAACCGATGCCAGTAATAAACCAATGAAAGGTTGGATGAAGTACATGGCGGGCACGGCGTGGGCGCTGAAGGAGCGCGGCCTGAGCGTTGCGCCGGTGGAGGCAGTGATTACGTCTGATGTGCCGCGCGGCGCGGGCCTCAGCTCCTCCGCCGCAGTGGAGGTGGCCTACGCCACCATGTGGCAAAAACTCGGCGGTTGGCCCCTCACGCCGATGGAAAAAGCGCAAACCTGCCAACGCGCCGAGAACGCTTACGTGGGCGTGAACTGCGGCATCATGGATCAATTCGCTTCGGCGTGTGGTAAAGCGGGGCACGCTCTACTTTTGGATTGCCGCTCACTAGAATGGCAAACCGTAACGCTCCCGCCCGGCGTGGCGGTGGTGGTGGCGGATACAACGGTGCGGCGTGAACTTGGCTCTAGTGAATACAACGTGCGCCGCGCGCAGTGTGAGGAAGCGGTGAAAATCCTCAGCGGCCCCTTGCCCGGCATTCAAGCCTTGCGGGATGTTTCTGTGGAAGATTTCAACCGGCACGCGCATCTCTTGCCCGCGTTAGTGGCCCAGCGCGCCCGCTACGTGGTGGAAGAGTGTGACCGGATGCAAAAAGTGCCGGCGCTTTTGCAAAAGGGTGATGCGGCTAGCTTTGGGCAATTGATGAATGATTGCCACGCCGGCTTGCGGGATTTGTACAACGTCTCGTGCCCGGAGCTGGATGTGATGGTGAGCGCGGCGCAAACCATTGCGGGCTGTTACGGTGCGCGGCTCACGGGCGCGGGCTTTGGGGGTTGCACCGTCAACTTAGTGGCCGCCTCCGCCGCGGAAAGTTTTACGCAAGAGTTAGCCGCCCGCTACCAAAAAGCCACGGGCAAAAAGCCGGAAATCTACGTCTGCCACGCCTCAGATGGGGCTGGGGTTTTGTAACAAGCGTATCGGTTGTAAGGGTAAAGCTTTCGGCAGATGTAGGGCAAAGTTTTCAGGGCCGTTTTGCCGAATGCTTTACCCCCTACTTCGATGGCAACTGTATTTCCTCCACCGAAGTCCACGGGAGCGGGGTTGAAATATCACCGTGGCCCAAACTGCGAGCTAAATCATCAGCAGTTCGCAAAAAATCTCTGGGGCCAAAATACATTTTTGTAATTGCCACTTCATCAACGGTCTTAACAGAAGCGTCAGATAATTCACCAACCCCAATTAAGCCTTCGCTTTCATACCACACGTAAAGCGATTGTGGCTTGCCGCTTACAAGGTCTTGCGTAATCAAATAGTTCGTTGGCTCGCCCAAGCAATCTCGCACATCCTTCAAACGTGCTCCTGCGCCTTTCCAGAAAACGCCGCCATAGCGCGGGTAATATGTATCCGGTTCTGCTGGGTGAGCCAGCCAATAATCAGCTTTCAAAGTTTCCCAATGAAGTTCATTCAAAGAAGCCACTGGGGCATTAGTGTTCACCTCAATTTGACTGCGGTGCAATAAATACTCTTGACTCACCCAACCCTGCATTTCGGTAGTGCTTGACGTCCAAGCAGGTCCATTAGTGAAGCCAGCCCCTTTGATTTCATTACAGGTCGGCACTGGATACAAAGATATAAAAAAGGGCATCAATGTCACTGCTAACCGAAGTACAGCTGTAGTTCCAAGATAAATCAACAAAAATGGCATTCGAATGGTTTTGTAATGTGGTCTTAACTGAGCCGGCCCAAACTGGTAGAAGCCAAACAAAATCGCAAATACTAAGAGCGCCCCAAGTCCCACTTCAAAATCAAAAGGTAAATTGTAACCAACCCAATCGGCCAGAACTGTAGATAACCGACCTAAAACAAACACTGCTAAGATAACTATACTTATGATACCTAACGTCCCAACACACCCAACTCCCTTCTCCTTAGGAGAAGAGAAAAGGCTGACTGGCTCATTACCCCATTTTTCTAGTTTTTCAGAGAAAGATTCTTTTCTCATAGCCCCTCGCAATAAATTACCCACCCCCACCTTTCAAGTAAATGCCTTGCGGGTCCAGTTCTTCACGCAGTAAGCGCAGTTCTTCGGCGGTGGGCGGCTCAGTGGCCCGCACTTGGGCGGCCACCTTTAGCGGCCAGCCGGTTTGCGCCAACGCTTCTTCCACCGTGCGCGCTGGGTGGAGCGCAGTGAGCGTCAGTTCACCTGTAGCATCCGGCTCCAGCAAACCAATATCCGTCACCACGGCTTGCGGGCCGCCGCCGCGCACACCGCTGACCGCGCGGGAGCCGTGGCCTTGCAAGTGGCCGGCGCCCGTTACAAAATCACACTTTTCCGGGAAGCGCCGTTTTTGGTGCGGCGTGAGGAAATACGTGCGGTTGGCCCACGCGGCAATTTCCGCACTGCCGCCGGAGCCGGGCAAGCGCACTTTGGGGTTTTCATACGCGCCAATCACAGTGGCGTTCACGTTGCCGTAGCGGTCAATTTGCGCGCCGCCCAAAAAGCCCACATCAATCAGCCCGCGTTGCAGATAGAACGCAAAAATTTCATACATGGAGCAAATGGCCGCCGCTCCGGAAACGAGCGTGGGGTCACCAATGGAAAGTGGCAGGCGCGCGGGCTGGGCGCCAATCACACCGGCTTCGTAAATCATGGTGATGTTGGGCGCGTGCGTGCGGCGCGCTAAGTTGCAGGCCAAGTTGGGCAAGCCCACGCCCACAAACACCACATCGCGGTCGCGAATCAGGCGCGCGGCATTCACCGTCATCAGTTCAGCCGGGGAGTAACTCATGCGCCGGATTTTACCGCAATGTAAACAACGCACCTTGCGCGGCTATCATCCTGAGCGCTAACGCCGACCCAACGAACTTGAGCTGACTTATCGCGCGAAGGATCTCGCTTGAATAGCCAGAGACTCGTCGCGCGATAAAGCCACATCATTGCTTAGCCAGCATTTTCGCTCAGAGTGACATGGTCTGTATAAGGTAAGTGAGTAAACAACAAAAAAGCCGCTGGCGTGACCAGCGGCTTATGTGTTCACTTAGCGTCTTACGGGATAGTCTTTAGATAGGCAATAATATCCGCCACATCTTGTTTAAGAAGTGTTGCGCCGTAATTGTTCGGCATGGTGGTGACGGTGGCTTGCCAGGTGGCGCCCTCGTAGGGCGGCACAATAAAGGCGGCGGGATTCACAATGCTTTCAAACAGATATTGATCAACCGTTGTGGCTTGACCCGTATAACTTGCGTCCGTCAAGCGTTCTTCAGCATGTTGAACGATATTTTTACCATCCACGGCTTTCGCCGTTTCCCATGCCGGGCCAACGGTTGGCGCACCGGCCACGTGGCAGGCTTGGCACGCCGTTACAAGAGTTGCGCCGCGCGCGGCATCACCTGCGGGCAGTTCAATCGTAATATCGTTGCCCGCCGCGTTGGGGTTGGGCGTGGCCGTAGCAGATGGAATGCGGCCATCTGGGCCTTCAAAGGCCTTGCTCCAGTTCATCACAAAGGCCACCAAAGTTTCAATTTGGTCATCACGCAAGGGGCCGCCATAGGCTTGACCAAAGGTGGGCATACGCTGACCGCGATCGCCAATCGCCGCTGAGTAACGCGGGCGGCCAGCCGCAATGGCATTGCGGACGTAAGCTTCCACGGTGCCATTCCAGCCAATTTCTTCCATGCGTTGGCCGTTGAACAAATCCAACGCATTGAGCGCGGGGCCGATGCCGCCTTCACCGTTGGCGCCGTGGCAATTTTTGCATTGCGCTTCAAACAACGCCGCCCCGGCTTCAATTTTACGCGCATCATAGGCTGTGGCGAAGCTGGACATCCGGCTTTGCTCAGTAACGGCCACATAGCCCAGCACCACCATCGTCAAAACGATACTAAAGGTTCCAAGTAGGACACGCCAAATCATTGTAAGCTCCTCAGCCGCGAGTTTTCTCGCCCTCACGGGCCCTGGCGATAGTTGGAATCGCGGTGGATGTAAGTGGTCTGGCAGAACTCATTTTTATTGCCAGCGGTGCACGGCGTCGCATCCGCCCCCGGGCCGCCCTCCCAAATAATGCGGAAGGTCACACGCTTAAGGCCGGTTTGCCAGTCTTCAATGATCATGAAACCTTCACCATCTTTGAGGCCGGCGCCCGAGCTGGGAGCGCGACCGGCTCTTTCATTCTCAGCCGCCACTGCTTCAGCGTGATGCAGACCTTCTTCCATTTGCTCCAATAAGCGGGTAAGGGTTGCGTTGGGGGCGCTATGCGCCTCAGCGGACGCATACTCACCCACTACAAAATCCTGCCAGTTGGATTGGCGGAACGGGCCGGGGTGGGTTTGAGGAATCAACTCCGCCACAATTTCCTGGTCGGCGGAACTTAGCACGGCATAGCGCGGCGTGCCCATGTATGAAAGGATGGCCAGCACGGCAATGGCGAACAAACCCAAGCTGAGGCCCACCCGGCGGTCGCCGTAGCGGCGGCTAGGGCCAACTTCTAGGTACGGCAGAACAAAGAGAATGCCAAAGGCAATGCCGGGCGCAATTAAGCCCCAGAAGAACTTATCGCCAATTTTCAGCATGCCCTGAATCCACAAGAAATACCAGGGAGCCGTGGTATGCAAAGGCGTCACCAGCGGGTCGGCGTGTGGCTCCAGCGGCGCGTGATAAAAGAATGTGGCCGCAAACACCATGCCCGCCGTCACCACGCAGAAAAGCAATAACTCGCGGGTGAGGATATCGGGCATGAAGTATGTGCGTTGATCAACCGGCGTGCGCTTGGCGGTATCTTCACCCACCGGCTCAACTTCCGGCGGCAGACCGTGACCGTGAAGCACGACTTTATAATAATGTACGCCCGTGAACACAATCCCGATAATAGGGAGGAGAAGCACGTGGAGTAGATACCAGCGTAATAGGCCGCCTTCATTAAATTGCGGGCCGCCGCGCACCAGCAAGTTCACAAAATCACCCACGGCCTGCGGTTGAATAGCCTCCACCATTGAAGCGCCAATCGTCACCGCCCACAACGCCAGTTGGTCCCACGGCAGGAGGTAACCGGAGAAAGAAAGCACCAGTGTTACCAATAGCAGGATTACGCCGGTGAACCACGTGAACTGGCGCGGCTTTTTATAACTGCCGGTGATGAAGGTGCGGAGCATGTGCAAACACACCACAATCACCATCATCTCTGCGCCCAGCTTGTGCAAATCACGCATTAAGCGGCCAAACGGCACGTTGCTCAAAATGTTGAGCATGTTCTCATACGCCACCAACGGCGAGGGCGTGTAGAACACCATCAGGAATAGGCCGGTGATGATTTCAAAGGCGAAGAAGTAAGTAGAGAGCCACCCCATGCGGAAGGTGGGGTACACGCCCACCGTGAGGTTGTGGTAGTACGTAGGCCGCATGTGAAGCCAAAAGCCATCGGCATGTGGCCGCACACGCGGGTTGGGCTTGGGCGCGGGGTCGCCGCGCAACATCGAGCGAATATCTTCGATGTCTAGCCCGGCGGTGATGCGCTCCACCACCTCATTGGTCTTAAATAACAGCGCCGGCCCCAGACCTTTGCTTTTTACTTCATCTAAGAAGGGACTGTGAAACTTCCAAATAGCCATAACGCATGTGCTCCAGCTTAGGCGTTTGCTTCGAAGGGATTGGGATTCGACGCGCCCGGAATCCGCTTTCCAGTATCAATGAGCAACTTTGCGGCCCCCTCAATACTTACTGCGCGGCCTTCGCCATTCACCACTTCTGTGGCGTCAATCACATCCCCATTGGCGTCCACGGCTTGCATTTGAAACACATCGAGGTTGCGGTTGGCCGGCCCTGCCACCGCGGTGCCGCTGGAGAGATACTTTGAACCGTGACAGGGACATTCAAAGCGATTGTTGGTGGGCACCCATGAATACAAACAGCCGAGATGCACGCAAATCATGTAGAGAGCTTTCACGCCTCTGGTTGGCCGCCATTCATCCGGCTGACGCGGATCATCCTTAATGCTATCGCCAATGTTCACCAACCAGAAACGCCCGCCGGAAAACGCCTTGGGGGCCGCATCAACCGGGGGCAGCTCACTCACATCAATTTCAAAAACGCCGCCAAAGGTTCCAGCCTTGAAGCGTGGGTACGCAAACCACAGCAAGGCCGCGCCCGTTTGCGCGCCAAACACCGCCAGCGAACCAAACCAGATGTAATACAAAAATTCTCGCCGTGTCATGGGCGAGACGACAGGTGCCTTGATGGCTTCAGTCGTCATATGCCTTGACGCCTCCTGAGTAGATGAAGGTTAAGAACACAATGAATAAGCAGGATTTTATCACACCGTAAGGGGTGAGTTACAATAAAGAATCTGCATAAGGGAGATGCAAATTTTTCTCAAGCTTGGGCGGGCAAACTGTAACACGAAGGCATGCGAGCGTCAATTGAAAGCGCCTATCAAGAGGCCTGACACTGATGGGCTGAGGTTTTGATTTCTTGACAACCCCTATTGCGTCCGTTACAATGCCTGCTACTCATAAGGCTTGGCGTGCTCGCTGGCCAGTGTTCGCCGAGATAGCTCAGTTGGTAGAGCACGCGACTGAAAATCGCGGTGTCCCCAGTTCAATCCTGGGTCTCGGCACTGTCAAGCATCGTGCGGGCGTAGTTCAGTTGGTAGAACACCTCCTTGCCAAGGAGAAGGTCGTGAGTTCGAGTCTCATCGCCCGCTCTCAGGGTTAATAGCAGATAGCAATGGTCTCGCCATCCGCTATCTGCTATTTGCTTGAATATGGCGACGTCGCCAAGTGGTAAGGCAAGGGTCTGCAAAACCCTCATTCGTGGGTTCAAATCCCACCGTCGCCTCCTAAACAAAGTACCCTGCTAAAAACGGCTCAGGGTCGGCGCTTTTTTGCAAATATCTGAGCCGTTGTTGCGTTTCCCCAAAAGCCCACGCCCAGCTTATTCACAAACAAACTAGCGCCGTGATTGCTCAATCGGTTGAGATGGGCGCGAGCGCGCGGCACTGCCCCATGCCCCAACTGGTATCCACGCCCACCCCCGCATATAACGCAAAATCGGCCAACAGATGGAGTAAGCATAGCCAATACCGATCTGAGTTGAGGGCGGTGTAACGCACCCGGCCCACGGCCCCCACCCGCAAGCCGCCCTCGCGCAAGGGCATCACTTGGGTTTTGAGTTGGTAGGCCGTGAGGGCCAAGCATTCCTCTGCAAAGCGGCTCACTTCCGGCGATAGGGCGACGGGAGCAAAAGTATTCCACTTGTTGAGCAAGCTCTGGAAGATTAAGTGCGGCAAAGGCACGGGCAGGTGTTGCCGCCGCGTCATAAATGCATCCCCATCTGCAGTTTTGAATGAACTGAGCCGGAAAGCCGTGGGGGTGGAGAATTCAAACTCCAACTGTGGGCGGGGTTGCCGTCGCCCTAAGAGCCACGGCGCAGAAAGTTGTTCATAGGTGGCGTTGGCCGCCCAAGCGTTCGCGGCTGTTTGGCCCCACTCCGCCGCTTCAATTTTAAATTGGCCGCCCGCTAGCTCAAGGGTTTGGCGGGGGGCTAGCCGCCCGCTTTGGGCCGCCTGAAGCATCACTGGCGCCACGGCGGGGGTGAGGGCCGTAAAGCGCAGGCGATAGGTTTCTTCTGGAAGCAGGGGTTGGTTGCGGCGTTGGCCGATGAGGCCGGAGGCAGTGATGGGCCGGACACCCGCACCGGCGTGCGCTTGCTCCGCCAAGGCTGGGTTGATTTGCTGAATGGCGGCCAATAACAGGGCGTGGGTGGCCCGCCCCACCGACGGTAGGTTTGTTAGGCGTTGGAGGGGGCGCACGGTAAGCACTAAGCTGAGCAAATCCATTGCGCCGCCATTCTCGCAGGTTCACAACGATTTGTCAGTAGGCAAATATCATGCGTTTCAGGCACAAAAAGGTGTGTGAGGTGATGTCCGGTTTCAATGCCCTAACGGGCATTTTTTGTTTTTCTATAGTCGCCAAACATCGCAAGTACCCCATTGAACAAGTTGTGACTTGTCTCAATGCCCTAACGGGCATTTTTTGTTTTTCTATTTCAGTTGACTTTGTATCTTCTCTCAAAGAAGCCGCAACTGTCTCAATGCCCTAACGGGCATTTTTTGTTTTTCTATTTCTAACCACAACCTCAGTTGCGTGTTCACCGCAATCCAATATGGGTCTCAATGCCCTAACGGGCATTTTTTGTTTTTCTATGATTTACATGCGTAACACTCACAAAATGCCTAAGTTAGTAGGGTCTCAATGCCCTAACGGGCATTTTTTGTTTTTCTATTCAACGCCGACCGCGACTGCGACGGCGACCGAGACGCGTCTCAATGCCCTAACGGGCATTTTTTGTTTTTCTATTCCAATGTCCCCACTTAAGTCTGGTTTTGTGAATGGAGTCTCAATGCCCTAACGGGCATTTTTTGTTTTTCTATCTTTTGCGCGGGATACCAGCGATTGAATTTCAGCCGGTCTCAATGCCCTAACGGGCATTTTTTGTTTTTCTATCCCATGACGTACACCACCGACTGGGAAGAGTACACCCACGTCTCAATGCCCTAACGGGCATTTTTTGTTTTTCTATAGTACGGGCGTGACTGGAGTTGGGGTTTGGCCGAGAAAGTCTCAATGCCCTAACGGGCATTTTTTGTTTTTCTATACTATCGGATTTGCGGCGGCGATTGCAGGGATTTACCTAGTGTCTCAATGCCCTAACGGGCATTTTTTGTTTTTCTATCATCTAGTATCTTGTCCATGTTTGCGCCGCCAATTGTCTCAATGCCCTAACGGGCATTTTTTGTTTTTCTATACTTGAAGAAATGTGGAAAAAAGCTAGCAACATATTTGAGTCTCAATGCCCTAACGGGCATTTTTTGTTTTTCTATGGTAAGCGTTTTGGCCTTCCAGTGACCGATACCGTGAGTCTCAATGCCCTAACGGGCATTTTTGTTTTTCTATCGCCCATTTTACCCTACAGATGCCGCTCAGAACTCGTGTTCTCCCAGCTGTTGCCAGAAAACTGGTTTCCGAGCATCGCGGTCATCAAAAAAACTCCTTTCATGCTCGTTTTTCCTTCCCAACCGCTGGCGGGTTTGGCCGGTCACCCGCCACCGCTTGGCCCAGTGCGCGCCCACTATCGAGCATCTCTCAAATAGGCCTCCCCCTCACGCTCGGATAATGCAAAAGCTGAGGCATTGATACTCTCGGGGGTCACCACCCAGCTATACACGAAGTTGGAAGCCACACCCAAGGCTAGTCATCCTAATATAAAGGCCACAATCAACCACGGCGATTCGCCTGAGCCAAGTGTGAGCAAAATGCGAGCAAACTGGGTGAGCGGCGGGCGGGGCATGGGGCGGTTGGGCATGGCGGTTAGCCTTCGCTGGCGGGCAAACGTTTCTGCCGGGCGGCATCGCGCACGGCCTGTAAATTCAAAATCTCGGCCACTTCGTAGCGCGGCGGCAGGGAGTCTCGGATGGGGCGCAGGCGGACGATGGGCGGAAAGTAGCCGCACCGTCCGTGGATCTCGGCCAATACCAGCGCAGTAATGAAATTCAATGACGGCGGGTTAATCAGCAACGAAGCCGTCTGCCACTCCTGAGATGAGAGTTCGATGGCAGTCATCAGCCTCTGTAACTGCGGCAAGAACTCCTGCTGGTGATCAAACTGTACGGGCACGGCGATCATGCGCTCCAGCGGCTCGGCAATTTTCTGCCGGATGGAGTCCAGCTGAGCGGGGGTGAGGGGGTGGGAGAAGTTGAGGAGGAGCATTAACTGATAATCTTTAGCACCCGATCGGCCAACTGCGGCAAATCTCGCCCGATGACAACATTGACGCCGTATTCCTGCGCCCATGTTTCAACACGAGTTTTATTTTCTTCAGATGCCCTGACAAAAACTGATGCGCCGTATAACCCGCCCATAAGTCGCTCATGCGCCCGAAGCTTCCCCAATATATTTGTCAGCCCGCCATCCTCCTGGCTGCCCGTCACCTTACACTCCAGCAGTGCCAGTCGCCCATTTCGGCATCCTAAAGCATCAATGTCAGGCATATCTTCCTTGTCTAAATTTATCCCTTTAGGGAACAGCGGGCCAGAAACTTCATCAAATTGGTTATCTCTGGCTAAAGCCACAACCGCATAACTTTCCAGCCAGCCCCCCTTAACAAACTCCCACTTGCTCTGCTCAATGGATACTTCGTTCCCATTCCATGCCCATAGTCCAGCGTCTCTTATTCGCCCGGCGGCCTCCTGGCTTATCTTGGAGTTTGGCGCCAATGGGGCGCGGTATGGCGCCGCCGTTATTGTTTTGTCGCGCAGGCCATTCTGAATATATTTTTGCACAGGCAACAAACAATCTTTGATAGCACCGTCATAATTGTTCGCCAGCCACCACAACAAGTCGCGAACATTCGGGGCAATGGCATTGACATCTCGGGTTTTGCCCTGGTCAATTTCCCGGCCCGCCGCCCGGAAAAGCGTCTCGACAGAAATCTTTGTCTCAAATGGTGATGGCGGGTTTAGCGGTGCGCCTGATTTATCAAAGCGGCTTATGTGGGCCTTTTCCGTGTTCACATACACCATCTCCACGCCCATCTCCACCGCCGCCTGATACGCCGCCAGCGACATGATTTTGGTCCCGCCGGTGAAGTTGACTACGATAGTGTCATCGGGATAGGCGGCCCGAACCTCCTCAAGCGCCTGCTTGATATTCTGGCGAGCATTCTCTAAACTCCACGCCTCGATTTGCTTTAATTCCATCCGCGCCACCCCAGCCACTGCCGAGTTGGGCGTGTTGCTGTCAGCCTCCAACGCCTTCAATAAGTTTTCTCCAACTTTCCACGTAGCACCCGAAGCAAGGAACTTGACCGCCCTCCAGCGCCCTTCCTCCGGCCCTGCCAGTGTGCGCTTGTCGAACAACGGAATCAAGTTGGGCGTGGGCTGTTCGCCCACCAACGACACCAGGATTTTCATCTCAGGGCGCCTTATCGAGGGGTTCTTTGGGATGGTCTTTGAACCATTGCTGGTCAGGGTAGCGGACATTATCCGGCGCAGTCGGGTCCCAGCGCAGAATGCGGTGCAAGTCTTGCAGGTTATCCTGTGTGCTGGTCTGGAAGCTTTGCAAGCGCGGCGCGAGAAAACTTGCCAACGCCGGGCCGGTGAGCGGCTCGCCCCAACCGCCGCCCAATTGCCGGTAGCGGGCATTGCGGTCAAGCAACGTCAGCGACTCAATTTCAATCTTGGCGCTCCCCAAACCAATCGGTTTGCCCATGCCCACTTTGTGGCAAGTGTCATCCCACATGACGAGTGAGAAGAGCAGCAGGTTCAAATCGCTCTCAGCCACGTTTTCAAAATCCACCTCGAACTTAAACACCGCGCCCGGCAAAATTACATCGGCGGTTTTGTTTTGCCCATCCTTCTCGCGGCGCTCGCGCGGCAGTCCGCCTGACCGTTGGTGATGAAAATAAAACTTGCGGCCTCGGATAGGCGGCTTGCGCTCGTTCGGCTTGGTTGAATAAAACGGCTTGTGGCGCGGCTTGGGGCCGCTCAGAATCGCCAGCGTGAGCCGCTGAGTCTGATAGCCAGGCTGGGCGGTGGCATCCTGCACCGACACATTGCCCGCGAACACTTCCCGCCGATTGAGCATGCCAAACAAACGACAGGCTGGACAGAGGTTCTTGTGGTCTTGGCAAGTTCGGAATCCTGTGGGTAGGTCATATTCCAAAGTTCGTTTTTCATACAACAACTGATTGGGCAGTGTGAAACAGGCATTCGCCGCCGCCTCCGCCACATTGCGAATAACGCCTTTGAGCGATGTGCCGGGAATGATCGGCACACCTTCGCGGTTGGCGCAAATAGACAGAGGCTCGTGCGTCCGAACATTATCCGCCCGCCCACCCCGATACTTAGGAATAAACAACGCTGTGCGCGCGGTTAACGTGCAAGCCATTCGGCCGCTCAAGCCGCCATACTTTTGGTGTTGTTGCGCGGGTTTACGTTCCGGGCCATTTCCCACCAGCCGCACAAAGTCATAGGGGTTCATGCCTTCACCTCCATCTTCATTTCAACCAACCGGGTTGCAAGCAGTTTGGTGCCGGACCATAACTCACGCTGTAAAACACAAGGCCGCTTGCCTCCGGGCGGCATAGCCCGATATTCCAATTCGCGCCCGATGCGCCCCTCAGCCTCGCCCCACATGAAACGCCAGTTGTCTTGCGCCTGCGTTGGGCCGAGTCGGTCCCAAATTTCAAAGGGCGCGGCCGGGGCGGAGGCCGGTTCACCCATCACCCGCGCCCAAAATTTTCCGCCGCGCTTTTCCCAGCGCAGTTCCAACGCCGCGCCAAAGACACGGCCCCGCTCCCATAGGGCTGGTTTAATGGTTTCGCCGCTCGCCGGAAAATCAATCGCATCTATTCGTTCCAAAACCGCAAAGGGCGTTTGAGTGCGCGGCGGCTTCAGCCATTCGGCTAATTGTTCGGCGGTTAGTTCCGCCAGCCAAATTTTTTCGCTCATCGCCGTTTCCCATCCCGAAAACGCGCCATTTCCTCGGACATTTCATAGCGTTCCGCTGTTTCCACCCACCGCGGCCCCAAGGTTTGCCACGGGAAACTCGCGCCTTCATATTTGTACGTTGTCCGCAAGCCATTGCGGGTTGGCGCAACCGCTGGGATGTTTGTTTCATACAGGCCCCTTATTAAGCCATATGCCTTTGCCAACTCGGATGAAATCATCTCGCCTGCACCTTTGAGTTTCAGTTGACCGTTTTCCGGTTGCGGCGCGTTGGCCCCCAGAAAGTCCAGCCGCACCTGCCGCACTGTGCCGCGCACCCGCCCCAGCCCGCGCGATTTGGCCGCGCCCACGCGGATGAGGCCGTCGGCCAAATCCGCCAGCACAAAACCCACCAGCCCCAACTGCCACAATTCAAAATTCCGCAAATGCAGGCGGGTGGCGAACGTGCCTTCCGTCACCACTTCCATATCAAACTTCACGCCCTGCGCCGCGCCTCCCGTGAAGCGGTCAATGCCCACCCCGTCGCGCTGTTGGGGTTTAGGAACTTTGCCTTCGGCATAGGCATCTTCAGTCGCCAGCCGCCCGGCAAACCATGTTGAACCAAACAAGCGGCAAATCGGGCAGGAGTCGCGATATATCAATTGATTGAGTTCGTCGGTGTTCTTTGGCAGTGTTTTTTTGCGCGCTTCAAAGACATGGCCGCAAAATCGGCCTCGCTTGGCCTCATCTTCAAACGGATTACAGGCCGCCACCTCGTTGAGCGTGCGGGCAATGCGCTCGGCATGACTGCGGAATGTGCCTTTGAGCGAACTGCCCGGCAAATACACTTCCTCCACCCCGTTGCGGAGCATGGTCACAAATGCCATGTCCGGCCCGCTGATGGTCGGCATCCCCGATTTAATCAGGATTGGCCCATCGGGTTGAATGGCCAAATCAATCACACATTCGTTGACGAGTTGCTTGAACATGGTTGCCTCCTCAAAGCGCCGCGATTTGTTGTTCGATGAAGTTGCCCAGCGGCTGGGGCTGGGGCCAGCCGGACACCAGATAATTTTTGAACGCGGCGGACTGGGTAAAATCCACCTGCGCCACTTCCACGCTTTCCAGATGGCACTGCCCCAAGCCGCGTGAGCGGATGCCGCCCAGCGGCACCATGCCGCTGATAAATTCCTGCAGGCCGATGGCAATCAAGCCTAAATCGCGGGGTGATGGATTTTCCAACGTCAGGCTAAAAGCAAAAGCCGTTTGCGCCGGGACAATCTCAAAGTCAAACTTATTTTTGTCCACCGCCCGCTCGCTGTCGCGGTCAATGCCCACCCCGTCGCGGATTTGGGTGAGCGCCGTGTATTCAGGCGACTTGAGCGGCAAATCATGGAACCGCGCTACCGAAGCCAGATGGATGGAGCCAAAGGTTTTGCAGGTGTCGCACAAGTATTCGTTGAGCAAGTCCAGCAAGTGCGTTTCGTTCACTTCCTGACCTTGCCATTGAGTGCGCTGAAGCATCTGCAAAGCCTCTGCGTCTTTAATGGCATTTCCACGGCTGGCCGCTTCGCTCACCGCGCGATAGGCTTTCGATAATGTGCCGTTCATTGACAAGCACGAATCACTGGGGTTAAGAGCGCATGTGCGATAACCGGGCAGATTAGGCAGAAGCCGCTCCACAGCGGCGCGAAATGCGCCCTTGAACGATGAGCCGGGGATGAGGGGCCGCCCCATCCCATCCCGCACAATGGGGCTGTCGGTAACAGCGGAGGCCTCGCGCCCACCGCCGATGTGCAAGGCGGTGTCCAGCACCAGCGCGCCGGTAAACCGGTAACGCGAGCGAAGTTGAGAGCGGTCAAGGGTGGTGTTCATTCAGTAAACTCCTGAAAAGCTAGTTGTAGAGTATGTTTATGCGCCTCAGGCGCGTGTTCTATCAAGGAGCGTTTGGTGCCGCTATTGAGGCTAAACAGTTCACCTGGGTTCATAGCGAAACAACCGTAAAACAATTGGCGATATTTCTCAGGGGAGGCTTCTTTCTGCCACACTTCCAAATCTGCCAATTCGCTGAGTTTACGTCTGCCTCTCGCCCGGCGTTCGCCTTCGCCTATTTCCCTGAGTGAAAAGATATCTTCTGATCCTTCTGCATAACAATAAACGGCGTCGGCAAATTCATCCTTGAGAACGTTCAACAGCGCAATACGGTTCTGGTCATCTAGTTTTCGATAAGTTTGATTCCACAGCCTAAACAAATTTGTGTAAGTTATAGTGAACTGAGCATCTTGTGTGGGTATCTCGACAGTTTCCAAATCACTTCCTTTACCTGCTTCATCAGGTACATCATGAATATTTTGGTCGGGGTAGAGATCGTAAATCAGGTAAGAGTTCAACAAATCAGCTGCCAATGCTGGAAGTTGATCTGCAGTAACAAATTCAACAATTTGCCCAGCTTCGTTTGGGTCAAGGGTACGTTCAATCTTTGGATGTTTGGCTAAATTAAGAACGACTCCCGGCCCTTCGCCAAAAGTGAACGAGTCGATTGGGTGGACAAGAATTGCCTTAACACATAGCCTCAACTCGTCTATCATTTTCTGACGCTGTGATCGGTTAATCTCAGAAATGGGCGTATGTGCGCTTTTGTCGCGGAAGTTCAACAAGTTTTCCAAATGAGTGTAAAGTGGCACGGTGGTTTGAGCGTTCATACCAAACAACGTTAGTTCACGGGACATCACAAGGATACGTTTGCCATCTTTGCTAAGGCTGGATGGCGGGAGAAAGATATTGCGAATTAATAAAGGTAGCCGCTCAATTACTTTGCCGATATATGTGGCAATTGCCACCCAGCCAAATACCCCTGCTGCACGGAAGCCACCAGCCCGCAAACACCAAATCGCTTCACAAAATACCTGTTGTGCTTCTACATCTTTGATTTCATTGGCAAGTTGCCACAATTCACTCCATGGAACATCGAGCGGGAACTCCTCCTCAATTCCAGAGAATTGTTTTTGAGATTTAGCCATACTTCATCAAGGCAATTTATGGGCGGGTAAGCATCAAGCTATGCGCGACAAAATGCTGAACATACTCTTTGCCGAGCCATAGATAAAGCCAATCCAGCTTCTCGCGTATCTCTTTCGGCTTGCTTCCTTTGGGCGGCACAGAAAGCCCAGCCTCGTTTGCCAATTTCCACGCTTCTTCTTCCAACCCGAGGAGCGCGTTGCCCACCTCATCCCAGTATTCTTTCACATCAAAGCGCCCGGCGTTCTCGGCCTTCTTGCCCTGATGTGCTACATAGTCCTTAACCTGCTCAAATGAAACTGCCGCATGGGCAATGTTGTTCAATCCAGAGAGTTGGGCATTGCCAATCCGCCGCCCCAGCAAATCGCGGAAGCGCTCCGCCAAACCCGTTGCCGATTTCTGGGCCCGGTCGCTCCACGCCGCCACCCGGCCTCGCATAGCGAATTGCTGGCTCATGGTTGATTCTCTTTCTTTTGGTAAAGAAATTCCGCCGCCAGATGTTTTACAAATTCCCGGCACAGCTCCAGATGGACCCGGCGCGGCAAATCAGCATCCAGCTGGTTGGCGGCAATCTTGTCCGCTTCGCCTCGCAAAGACTCCAACGCGCCAATCACTTCCAGCCCGATGCCGTCTTTCGCCCAGCGTTTGCCGCGCGTATCCCGTCCAATTAATTTCTTCAGCAAATCCGTGATGTCAGAGATTTTGTCGGTGGTATAGGCTAGATTTTCCAGATTCCGAATTTGCGATTTGTCCAGTTCAGTTTGAGTGAGCCGGTTGGCCAAATGTCGGGGGCGACCCTCGGTCACTTGTTCATCACTCACCCGCGCAATTTCGGCGCGCAGGCTGGCCAACAACCGCCGTTGCTCTTCGGGGGACAGGGTCTTGGGGGTGCTCATTGAGACGCTCCTTTCAATTCCGTTGACAGGAAATGGTAATGAAACTCATCGCACACACTGAGGCGGCCAAAGCCCTCGGCGCGGCGCTCGCCTACACCTTCGCGTTCTATCTTCTCAAGTTGGTTTTGCACGGAAGCAAAGTCCGCGCCAGCAGGCAACCGGAAAAGCAAAACCGAACCGCGCCCCAACGCCCATTCATCGGGTTTGGGCAAGCCCTGGGCGGCATTCCAGCCCGACACCAAAACGGCGGATAATACGCTTCGGCGCCGGGCAATCTCAGTTGGCAACCCCAAATCGGCAGCAGACACCTCGCCTAACACCGGCTCGCCCGCTTTGTTTTTCAGGATGAGGTGGCTTTGCAGAGTCAGGGTGAAATAAAGCCCTTGGGGTTCGCGGTTGAACTTTGTCCATAAATCACGCGCCGTTTGGTTCAAAGCATTCCACCGCTCGGGCAATGTTTTGGGCGGCGATTCTTCCGCCCAACCCTGACTCTCCAGCAGGCCCAGGCCGCGACTGCGCCCATACCCCACCGCCAACTGCTGACCACGTGCGAGCAGTTTGGTCAAGTCGTTATACAAGTCATCGGGGAACGTTATCACGCCCTGAAAGAGCGTCGCGTCGCCCTCTTTTTGCGAACTGCTTTCCTCAATGACCTCGTGAGAAAAAAGCATGGCGCTGGCCGCTGTGCCGGTGGCGCGTTCAATCGCCGTTCCAGCAATCATTCGTTTGCGAACTTTGACGCGGTCAACCGACTCCGGGGAGGTATAGTATCCGCCCTCCATTCGGTCGCGTTTGGGCTTTTCTCTGCCGGCTGTGCGACATTTCGGACAGGTCTTCCATTCACCCAAGGTCAACGGGTCATTCTGAGAGTCTAAGACCAGCAAACCCTGCTCATCCAATTCAGTCGCCAACTCCAACCGCAAGATGCTATCGGTGAGGCTGGCTTGCAGATGGTTGTCATCAATGAAGCGCTTGCAGGCCATGGCCGAGGCTGGAAACAACTGCGCCTTATTTTTAGAAGCGGCCGGCAAAAAGTCGGAGAACATGACTTCATCGCGCAGAAATAACTTTTGGAAAAGTTCGTCCTCCGCCCGCTTTGAGTCGCCTTGCAAATACAGGTCGGCCACCGCCCCACGCACTGCGCCGCCGGGCAGATAATCCAGCGAGGGCGCAAACTGCTCACTGGCGCGGCGGCGATGGAGCGCCAGCGGCGAGACCGCTTTGAGGGTTAAAGGTTGTGTCTTCATGGTTAGGCGTTCGCTTCTTCTTTGTAGAATTCCAGCAAATGAGCATAGTCAAGTTGGCGCTTGACCGGAACAGCGCGCCCATTAACTTCCAGTGTTTCGCGCTCAACTGGAAATTCGCACTCCCCGCCCCCGCGACTCACACCGCCGCCCAGGGCTTGCACCATTTTCAACCCCGCAAATAGCAAAATCAATTCGTAATAAACATCAGGTTCATCCGCGAGAGTGGCTGAAGTCAGCGCGAGTTGCCCCGCTAAGGCCGGTTGCGACACAAACTCTAGCCCTTCGACGGCTAATTCGCTGGTGTACAACCGCGCTTCCAACCCCATGCCGCGTATCCGGCTCAGTTGCACCTGTGTGCGGTTGGTGGTTTGGCCGAAGGCGGTGTGTTGTTTCGGCTTGGGCTTAAGCGCCTCCCTCCACGCTGGGGTTAGCTGAGCGATGTTCCAGCGCAAGCGCGAGCCACTGCCGCCCGGCGCGCCAAAGAGGTTGCAAATCAGGCAGGGCTTGCCATCTCGCATCCGATGAGGGTGGGGGGCGTGGCAATCAGCCATCCCATATTGGCGCGCCAACGCCTCGCACGCCGCGCGCGCCTTGCCCTTGATGACGCTCCCCGGAATATAAACCAGCCCATCGCGCCCCTTTACGACGGTGCGGTTTATCAGCCCGCGCGCAAAACCGGTGCCGATATGTAGGGGGCCGCTGACCTTGACGGTCAACTGAGGCAATCTAATGGTAGATAGGGTGGTCATGCGGAAGTCCTTTATACAAAACGATAGATTTCAATCAAATCACCCAGCGCAGTCACGGCATCCACGCCTTCGGGGACTTCATCCCGATTGCTTTGCCAGGGCGGTAAGCCGCCGATGCCATCGCCAAAGTCCCTATAAAACTCATCCATGACCTTGCGATTATTGTCGTTAACTCGCCCAGCCACTTTCCCCCAGCGATAAATGGCCTCGGCTTGGGAGTGAAATAAGCCTTCGTACAGAAACTGCAAATGGCTTTGGGGAATATCTTTACAGCGGCGGGCGTAATCTATTAGGCTCTTCAATTTGGGAAGGACATATGGGCGTTTTGTCAGGCGAATCTTACGCTCACCATGCGGGAAGACAAACGACTTTTCCGTTAACACCTCGTCACGCATAGTCGCTATATCACTGCTTCCGGCTGAGGTGACCACCATGAAATCAATCACGCTGGTTCGGTAACCTTCTTCGGCGCATTTGCGCTTGGCGTTTTTCAGTAACTGGTCGGCCAAACTGCGGAAAGCCGCTATGGGGAAAGTGGCATGCGCCAGCACCACGCTGACGGCCACTGTGCATTTTGAGCCACTCAAACCAACACGGTCCAACAAGGCTGGTGATTGGTTCTCTATGCGCTGGGCAATACATATCGCCGCATCCAGCGCAATATCTGCGGTGGTCACCAGAATTAAATCGTCGCCCCCCGCCAGCAAGACCTCGTGGCTTTCAGTAGGCAGTTTAGATGTGCTCTCTTCGATAAGTGTACGCAACCCCTTTGCCAGATCCTTATAGGAGTCAGATTTTGGCAGGGAAGTTAACAAATCACCCATGTTGTTGCCATCACACTGGATGAAGCCGATATAGCCGGAGGGGCGGGAGCGTTCACCTAACTCGTTCAAGTCATCAAAACTGCGGCTCTCTTTCCCTTCGCGCTTGCGGCTTTTTTCCTTCTCGCGTTTCCTGGCGCATGAAGCGCACAGCGCCGCGTTATCATCGGTATCTACCGTCATGGCCGGGTAGCGCTGGCAGGAGGCGCAGGGTTGAGTAAACGCCTCCCCGCCCGGCAGGAGGCGCGCCGCTTTTTCGTCTTTGGCGCGGCGCAGTCGAAAGCCGGCCGCCTTCATCTTTTCACCAAAGTTGTCGCTTTCAACATTGATAGGCATGCAAGCGCCGCTGATGGAAGCCGTTACCGTTTCTGTGCGATACAGGGTCTCGACTTCCTCGATTAAGCGTTCTGCGGCCTCCCACGAAGGGGCCAGCACTGCCCCCGACCCGCCGCCCCAAAAGATACTTTCATAGTTCGGTCCAACCGAGGCCATGAAGCGTTGCATTTCGCCCTCATCGTTCAGGCTATCCAGCAAACGGCTCGCGCCTCGTATTTCGCGCAATTTTTCGGTGGCGAACACGTACTCTTTGATGCGGTCGGTGTCAAACGAGACAAGATAGCGTTCGGGCATTATGCCTCCTCTACTATAAATGCGATAAATGCTAAGCCACGAGGTCAAGCGACGCGTAACGTTTTTAGAGTCCACCAACTAAAGGTTCACAAATTAGCCTCGTTTTAGGCCTACTTACTCCTGTAATTGGAAGAAAAGATTGAGCAGTGCCACTAATTGCGCCCGCGTAACCGTAGTAAGCCCCCAATGTACTGCCGCCTTTGCATATGCTTCGCCCAAATGCCGCTCCACCGTACGCGGCGAGAGTGAAAGCTGTTCTGCAATCTCAATATCCCCACCGCCATGTTTAACTAACTCTCTAACAACTCGTCGCTCAGCCGGGCTGAGAACGCCTCCAACAAAGGCTCGCGCCATTTCAATCTGTTCTCGCAATCGCAGGCGGCTCTGCCGCTCAATCGCTTGGAAAGGATCATCAATCTCGCTGAGATCGGTCAAAATGGGAGAGAGATTGCTCCAGCGCAAAATCGGCACTGAGATTAACCGGGCATCATCTTCAGGGGTCGGGTGTAGGCGTTCGGTGAGAAAAAACTGACCGCCAACAAGGACATACCATAGCGCGTCGTGCTCATCAAACAGTAGTTGCGCCGTGGCCATGCCATAGACGGCCATCACCTTTCGGCCGCCGACGATGCTCAGGTGAACACATTGACCGTTACGCTTCGCTTCCCACACGCACCGATAAATCTCTCGGAAAATCACCTCCGCATCTTCCGGCGACTCGATATCGGGAACAGGCTTACCATTTGCTTGGCAGATGGGGCGTTGAGTAATCTTGAGCCCCCGATAAGCAGGAAAGGTGGCAAATTCATAATGGAGAATCTGTAAGGCCGGCCCAAGGACGCTCTTGGCATCCATTGTATGAAGAATGACCACCTCCTGAAGTAAGTGACCAGCTTGTAGAAGCAAATCAACAGCTGTCGTCACCACTTGGGGCTTGGTGCCTAACGTCGCAATCAGAATACCGGGAGGAGGTGATGAGGTGCGCAATATCGCCTACTGGGTCGTTCACAATCGAACCAAGGGCTTGAGGTGGACCCTAACTCAAGCCCTTGGCCCAGATTGTAACCGGGTGCGCCCTCTCAGCGACCCAGTCTCGAAGTGGGCGGGCATTGCGCACACAAAAGTTATAACGGACTTGGGGCGCCGTGAGAATAGACAGTTATCACATTTTCTTAGGCGAGGCTTGCCCTCGCTCTGAAAATTGGCTATGCTCAGATCGTCTAATGGGCGATTCAAGATCAATGGTTTCAACATCCAATCCGCCTATTCGCGTCGCCATTCTCGATGACCATGCCGTGATGCTCGATGGCTATCGCCTCCGCTTGGAGGCCACGCCCGACCTGCGCGTGGTAGCCACTGCATATTACGGCGAAGAGTTGGCCGCGCTCCTCAAAAACCATCACATCGATGTGCTTATTCTGGACGTTATCGTACCTACCGCGCCGGACAATCCCAATCCTTACCCCATCCTGCAACACATCCCGGAAATTGTTGAGCGCTATCCCAACACAGCCATTGTTGTCATCACCATGCATGCCGAAAGTGGCCTCATCCGAGGCGTGATGCGGGCAGGGGCCAGCGGCTACGTTTTCAAGGATGATCGGCAAACCCTCAGTCAACTGGCCGAGGGCCTTCGCGCTGTGACGCGCGGTGATTGGTATCTCAGCCCATTGGCCAGAACACAACTTAATAAACGCCCAGCGCCGCAGGACGAGACGTTTACACCTCGCCAACTCGCCGCGCTTTCCTTGTGCGCGGCTTACCCAGATAAGAGCGCGGCTGAGCTGGCTTCCAAACTCTTCATTACTCCGTCCACCTTTAGAAACTTACTGCATCAAACCTATGCGCGCCTGAATGTTAGCTCACGGGCCGGGGCAGTGGCGGAGGCGCGCCGCCGCGGGTTGATTACACCCGAACCTTCTTGACCTATTCAACTAAGCTTCAACCGACACTTCGGCCAAAGCGTTCTGCCAAGCCAGAGGTTGTTGGGGCATTAAGGTTTGCCACAACTCCGCAACCGGTTGAACTAAAGTATCTAGCAAATGGGTGAGGCCTAAGGGATAAGGAGCTTGAATCTGAGCCATCAAACTCCGCGCCGTCTGGTAGCGGCGCAATAACTGATCCAGGCAATAGCTGACGGCCCCACACCGCACCAAAATCGCTTGGGCTTCGGCCAGGCAAGTTACATCCTCAGCCCGTTGGCGCAAAGCTTGAAACCGGGCTTGTTCCGGGTGCGGCACTGAACTGGCATATAAAATGGGTAGAGGGGCGCGCCCGGTGAGCCAATCGGGGTTGGCGGGCACGGCCAGACAATCTCCTAAGTCATCATGCAGTTGCGTGATCTCGCCATACAGCCGACCCAAGTGAGTGAGTCGGTCAAGCGCAGATTCTGTTGCGTCAGCAAATTCCGCGCCCGTGGTGAGCGCCGCGCCAAAGAAAATGCCGCTCTTAGCCCGGATCATCTGCCAATATGCTTCTTCTGTTTGCGGGCCAGTGGTATCTTGATATTGCCCAATAGCGGTATGGGCTGTGACGTTGGCGAAACTCATCAACAACCGAGCGCGCGCGGACGAGTTGAAACGGCAGGTGTTAATCACTTCCGCCGCGGCAGACTGAAAAGCGAGCGCCAGATTAGCAACTTGGGCTGACCCCAGCCGATGTTGCTCGCCGCGCGGATCATCATCTAATAAATCATCCACCAGAATCAAGCTGATTTGCATGCAGGCAACGGCCACCACTGCGGGCAGGGCCTGTTGAGGCGCGCCGCCAAACGCTTCACACCCCACCACTGGCAGTTGCCAGGCGTGCGGTTGGCCACGAGCCGCCCGTTGGAGGATGGGCATCATCGCAGGTAAAGCTTGAAATATCGAAAGACTCTGAGCAAAGGTGAAAATGGACTGGGGCGGGATGGTCTTCATGGCCAATCGGCCTCTTTCGTGAGGCGCGAGCGCCCAGCGTATGGCCAAGCACTCGCGCCGGTTAGCTACAGCTTAGCCCCACAAAAACCAGGCGAGGGTGTTTTTGAGCAATTGAACTGGCGAACGCCGAGTCAATTCGGTTAGCGCCGCCCAATAGCCGTTCGCTGGCGCAACTGTTTGGGCCTGTTGGAGTTGGTTATAAAACGTGTACATGTTGATCTCCTTTGGAAAATACGTTTAGGTTACACTTACGGAAAATGCACATCGGCTTTGGCGATTAATCACCTCCTCTCAACCCAATGGCGCTCTATACATGAAACTTTCGCCCGTTCCGCCACGGTCATGGCTTGAATTCACATTCGTTGTGAGCTTCCTGGGCGGTTTGCTGGCGTATACGTATGCGCTTTTCTTCCGCCTGCCCTACGTTGGGTTTGAGTGGGATGCAGGGCAAGGTCTAGTCACTGCCGTCTGGGGCCAGCAAACACCCAACTTAGACGTGAACGATAAACTCATCACCATTAATGGCATCAGCGTTGAGCGTTATCGCCAAGAATTAGGGTTGGAGCTATTCCCAACCGATAAGCCCATCCAAAGTATTCAGCTAGAACTGGAACGCGCCGGGGTGCGCCAAGCGTTGACTTGGGCCGCAACCGGTTTCACACGCGCCGAGTTTTTCGCCCGGCTCCAGAGCCAATGGTTGATTGCCTGGGTATTTGCCCTCACCGGAGTCCTCGCCTTTTTGCTGTTACGGCCTCGTGACTTGCGCTGGCGTTTGTTTATCCTCTTCAACCTACTCACGGCCATCTGGTTAATCGCCAGCACACTCTCACGCTGGCATTTCGGGTTAAGCGCCTATGTACTCCGGTCAGCCATCTGGTGGTCACTCCCCACTTACTGGCACCTGCATTGGCTCTATCCACAACCCCTAGCGCGCTGGCCAAGCTGGGTTACCTATAGTTTGTATGGCGGCGCCGCGCTCTTAACGGCGCTAGAATGGTTGAACCTCTTGCCGACCTCGGCGTATTTATTAGGGCTAGGCCTCGCCATTCTTGGCGCGTTCCTCTTTTTATTTATTCGCCTCTTCATTCCCGCCCAGCGCACAAGCGTAAGGCCACTCTTCGTGGCGATGTTGACGGCTTTTGGCCCAACCCTGATCCTGATTGGCCTCACCGCCAATGGGCAGGCCACTATCACCAGCGCGGCTGGCTTGTTGGCTTTGCCTTCTCTACCGCTGTTTTATTTTTATGCCGCATACCGTCGGCAACTCGGCCCACTCGAAGTTCGGGCCAACCGCCTCATTGCGGCTTATATGTTCTTCTTAGGCTTGGTCATTCTTGTCGGCCTCTTCGCTTCGTTGATTAACACCGCCGCGCTTAGCATTGAAGATACAAACGTCGCCTGGCTCGGCGCCGTCCTTGTTGTTGCTGGCCTAGCCGTGTTCACCTTCCCAAAATTCGAACGCTTTGTAGAACATCGGCTCCTGGGCGTCAAAGTGCCACAAGAAAAGTTGCTGGAGTCTTTTGCGGCGCAACTGGTACTCAGCCCCAGCATCGCCCGTCTCGGGCAACTCTTAGAACAAGAGGTCATACCCACTTGGCTCATTCGGCAATCGCTATTGTTGCGATTTCAAGGGCCAAACCGATGGACCATCATCTCCGCTCAAGGCTTGCCGGCTGATTTTGAGGCGCCGAAACCAGATAGTGACCGCAAACTGCCGCTGGCCACGCCTCCCCTAACCCAGCTTCAGACTTGGGCGAATGCTTTGCCGTGGGTGCGCCTCAGCCTGTCTCTCAAAGTTCAAGATCAAGATGTTGGACTATGGCTTCTGGGTCGGCGGGACCCGGATGATTATTACTCCGTGCGCGATCGGGCCGCCCTGCAAGCCTTGGCCAACCAAATGGCAGTCGCCTTTGCCCACTTCAATCAAACTGAGCGTTTGCAGAAACTATATGAAGTGAATATTGACCGCCACGAAGCCGAGCGCAAGCAACTCGCCCTCCATCTGCATGATGAAATCTTGAATAACCTAGCCGCGCTTAAGACAGCCTCGGATACGGCTATTGATGAAGCGTTATACCAACGCATTGTTCAGCAAGCCCGTTATCTCATTAGCGATTTGCGCCCCGTCATGCTGACGTATGGCCTGCGACGCGCCTTAGAACAATTAGCCGAAGATTTGGCTAATCGCACGGATACTGCCATCAAGATTCTCACTGTTTTGGGAGAGGTAGATTACCGCTATCCGGTGGCTGTAGAACAGCATCTATTTCGCATCGTTCAGCAAGCTCTGGAAAACGCCCGAAAACACGCCGGCGCCGCCACCATCACCTTAATCGGCCGCCTGACGCCGGATGCCATCTATTTGTGCGTGGCCGATGATGGGCGGGGATTGCCAGCCAACTTTACGGCTGATTTGCGCCAGCTTTTGGAACAACGCCGGTTTGGATTGGCCGGCATGTATGAGCGCGCTGATTTGGCCGGCGCAACTTTGGTAATCCAGTCCTCGCCTACCCAAGGCACACGCATAGAAATTACGTGGCCGGCTATCGTTGCTTCAACGCATTAGCTGTATCATTTCTATTGAGTTGTTGAATACAGTTATAGAGAATTAGTCAACCGCCGTCATGCGGGATTTTCCCCAATTTAGCCGCATCTTTTCATTCTTGACATGCTGATCATCGCAATGCGGCCCTACTTGGTTTCATGGGTAACAGTGAACTGTGCAACCACCTCGCATAGCTTTTCAAAATTGAGCGGTTTAGGCAGATAGGCGTTGCTGGCCGCAATCATTTCGGCGCACCGGCCCCGGCTGGCAATAGCGCCCGAAATGGTCACGACGGGGATCAACGCCGTTTTGGGGTTGGTGCGCAAATGCATGAGCGTTTCCCAACCATCCATGCCTGGCATCTGAAAATCCAACAGAATCACTTGCGGCTGATGATATTCAGCCAGTTCAAGGCCAAGCGGGCCATTATTGGCATATTGCAATCTACAATTAAGGCCGCCTCTTTCCAGAGTCACCTGAATCAATGTAGCCAGAAAAGCGTCATCATCAATCAAGAGAACGATTGGAAGCGCCATGAAAGCCTTTCCATTTGTATGGTTATTTCAGTTCCCAGATAGTGTCCGGAAAATCCGTGTTGGCGAGCAAAGGCGTTCTACTTAAAGCCTTACACACTGACTTTTTTCAGAGTCCTTTGCCGTTATTAATCAGTCGTTACAGGCGGCAAAAGGTTACGGCCATGGGCCGATTATTCATTTTGGGCAGACCATTGCCAGATAGCCATAACAACGGCCAAAAGTGTGAGCAGGAGAGCGCCGACGAAAGCGAGGTTAACTTCCCACCGACTGGCGAGAGCCTGATTAGAAACCCACATCGGCTGGGGGGGCGCGCTCAGCGAAAGGGGCGCCACTTGCCACTCAAAACTCGCCACGGCATCTGGCAAACCATTGCGGCGCACCACCACTTGGGCTTGCCAGCGGCCCTCTAAACTCAAGGCGCTGGTTTGCAGGCGATAACGTTGTTCACTTTCAAGCTCTGCTACCATAGTCTGCGGCGCCAAATCACGGTCTAGATAATTCAATCGCACTTGTACGCGGATAACCTCGGCAGGAGCTGGGCGGCGGGTATTGAAGACGCCAATCGAAAGTAAATTGACGCCCGGCTGGTTGGGCCGGACGACTAAGTTAATCAGCAGGTCTTCTACGGGTTGCGTGAAGTTGGCGGGTGGGCGTTCATATGTTTCTGGCGGCACAAACTCCGGCCCACGAGCTGGGGCGATGGTGGTGAGGTAGGCCGTAGTGAGCAAAATCAGTCCGCCGCTGAGAATTTCAGGCTTTAGCCAGCGTGGGGGGCCGCTGATTAAGCGAAAACCAGTGACAATACGAATAAACTGCGCTACTCGCGCATGCACGGCGGCGGAGTTTAGCAAGCCCCAAGCGCCAGCCGCCAGAAATAAGCCAATTTTTAGCCATAAGGCCCAGCCATAAGGCGTGAGAAGCCAAGCATCTAATGAAAAAACTTGGCGCGTGGTATTGAACACCCCGCTGGCGAGCAATACGCCAACACAAATAAAAGCTACCAGCCCAAAGCGCCGCCAAAATAAAAGCGCGTATGGGTGCTGACGGCCTATCATTGACCAGTGGAGGAAGGCCAATGCGCCCAGCGAACCGAGCCAAGCGCTGGCGGCCAAAATATGAAGGGCTTGCGCGAGGATAGCCCATATGGTGAGTGTTGACACCCCAGCGGCGTGCCCGTTCATCGCCTGCGTAACAGCCAGACTTAAAATGGAAGTGATGGCGCCGGGCCAGCCCCACCAGAGTCCCTTCGCTTCAGCCACCAGGGCCAAACCGGCGGCAATAAAAAGCCCTTGCTGAAGGCTCCACAACCAGCCGTAGCGCGCTTGTAGGAGTTCCCAAATTGTGCCGCGTTCCAGTTGGCTTAGTTGCCATACCAGCATAAAAAGCCCACCCACAAAACCCAGCGCCACACCCACTAGAGCAATGTGCCGCGCCCGAAGTTGGAGGGCGCGGTGGGGGTGGACGATGAGGCTCGCCACGATGAACCCGCCCACTAAACAGCTTAGGGCCAAATACCGTAATAAGCGTAAGCCAATTTCGGTATATGCCAAACTCGTTTCCACTTGCGGGCGCATGGTGGAGGCCACAGTTTGGTTCACCCCAAACACCAAAACGCCTTTGGTGAAGTGGCTATCAACAGCCGAAAGAATGCGCCACGCTAAACTGTAAATGCCGTTGGCCGAAACCGGGGGCAATTCAAGAATGAGGACGTGCGAGTCATTGGCATCGGCGCGCAAAGTAACAGCGCCTAAATTCTGGCCCGTCGCATCGAGTAACTCGGCGGAGCTAAGCGCAACGGCAATGGGTTCATCAAACCACAGTGTGATGGTGCGCGGTAAAGCGGCAAGCAGAGCGCCATCGGCTGGATTGGAGCGCACCAAACGCGCATGGGCCGCCGCCGGCCGCGCGCATAAAGCGGCCAGCCCCAGCGCCAACCCCAGCGCCGTTAGCCGTGAAACCCAGCGTGAGAGCATAACCTTATTTCCGGCGCGCCAAACTGAACAGCATAAATACAATGCTCATAACCAGAACACCCAGCGCTAGGCCGGGCAACATTTCAAACCCGGTAGCGCTAGGGTTAGCGGGGGTAGGCGTGGGCGTATAGGCGGGCGTGGGCGCCAATACATATGTGCTTAGTCGTGTGGGTTGCGGCGGGGCCGTCACACCTACGCTAAACTGAAACGCACCCTGCACCACTACTCCATCACCATCCATAGAAAGGGCCGTCCATTGAATTTCATATACGCCATTGGGCAGGGGCGGTATATTCTCAGCCATTAACCGGGCGTGGTCTGGGTCAGTTAAATCCACTTTGCCCACCACCCCGCTAATGGGTTGTTGCCTCGCGTCCATCAGCCGAAATTCACTCACGTTCACATCCAGTTCACCGTCAAAGAATAAGGCAATGGCCGTGGGCGCAGTTGTCAATTGCTCATTAATGGCAGGGCTAGACCGTACTAAAGTGCTGTGCGCGGCGGCTGTTGCTGTTAGGTTAAGGGCTAATAACAGCCCTATCAAAGAATCAATCACGCGGCGCATCATGGTCACTCTCCTGCCCGCCTAAGCCATGAGAGGATAACCAGCAAGCTTAATAAGATTATGACGGTTAATATCTCGCCCGAAATCGCCGGGCCGAGAGCGCGGTCAACGGCGCGGGCCACATTTAGCCGCCCATAGCCAAACGTTTGGTCGGGGCCAAGTTCACCTAAGTCAACGGCAGAGGCTTGCAAAATCTCGGCTTGCTCAACGGCGCTTAGCCCGGGGCGGGCGCTGAGCAAAAGGGCCAGCGCCCCAGCCACATGCGCCGCGGCCACCGAGGTGCCTTCAACTTCTGTGTATAAGCCAAATTTATCCGTCGTACGAATGTTGACGCCGGGGGCAACAAGGCGGGGGAAAAAATCTTCCGCTGTGGCGCAGGGCGAAGGGCCGCGCGCACTATCAAAGTACAGCGTTTGAGCATCCTCAATTGCGCCAACGGGAAAAGCGGCGGGCAAAGTAGCAGGGCTGAGGGGTTGCGTGCCGGCGGCAAACACCGGCAAAATTCCAGCCTGGCGCAATGCTTGGAGATCAGCGGCGAATTCTGAATTGCACCGAAGGTCTTCCCCTGACCATGAAGCATTGAGCACGTGCGGCGCATCGGCGGTAGCAGGGTTACCATCCGGGTCAAGCACCCACTGCAGGGCGGCATGAATGGCGGCGGTAGTGGCTTGCCCACGGTCATCAAAAATTCGCGCCGCAATCCACTGGGCGTCTGGGGCAACACCAATCGGCATACCGCTAGCCGCCCCTCCCAAAATGACGCCTAACATTTGCGTGCCATGGCCGGTTACATCCACCGGTTGCGAATGTTCTTGGTAAGGATCAAACCATGAGTTGGTTCCGCCACGCCAGCGCGCGGCCAATTCGGGATGCGTAAGGTCAACGCCACTATCAAGAAGCGCCACTACAATGCCCTGCCCCGTAAAGCCACGCGCCCAAACGGTGGGTGCGCCAATTAAGTTTAGATTGGAAGGTGCGGCGGCAGGGGTAGATTGAGGAAGCAGGGTGAGCACAAACAAAACGCGCCATAACGTGAAAGAATGGTGTGGCATAAACGCTGAGACGGTTATTTGGCAACGATGTGCTCCAAGCGTAAATCACCCAACACAATTGAAACGAGCATGCCGCGCTGAATGGCCCCTCCAGTGTTGTTATAAAGCAGATAGTGCACTTGACCGGGCGCAAATTCCTGTGCGTGCGGCGGGTGCATTAAGCTATCCACTAGTTTACCGCTTTCTTCGGCGTAGAGCCGGGGGCGATTATCTAAGCTAAACAGCGGCCCGGCTTTATCCGGGTCAATGATGATCAGCCGTAAGTCAATCAAACCGCCATCTGCCGTTACACCAACTTGTTTGATTTGCACGCCCCAGGTAGCCTCAATGAGGGAGGCCGAGGCGGGTGTGCCGGGCAAGAGTTTTGCTTGCGTATTATTCCACCCGATCCAACTTAGCGCGGCCACGAGCAACGCCACGCACAGGCCCGCCCATAAACGGGCCCGGGCATTTAGTTCCTTGCGTAAAATCGAGGGTAACACGGTGGAGAGCGAACTCATACTACGGCCTTTCTAGGCGCTAATCGTCACCTCTCGTTTACTGTAGAGTCGGCCTCGCTAATCTGTTGAGGGATGAGCGAGGCCGACACAAAGCCCTGAGAGATGACGCCGAGCGGCTTGACTTACGGGTCGATGGTAATGGTAATACTGGCCGTTCCCGTCTGGCCGCCGCTATCGGTTATAGAAGCGGTAATAACGTGTGTGCCTACCGAAAGCGCGCTAGTCGCAAACGTACCGCCTGTGCCCAGCGGCCCATCAACATCGGAAGACCACGCCAGGCTGGCGGTGAGATCGCCGTCTTCAACATCCATAGCCGCGCCCGTAAACGTCACTTCAGAACCAAAACCAAAGTTTGAAGCATCGGTTGGCTCAGAAATTGTGACTGTAGGAGGAGAATTGGCATTGATTGTAATGGTGATGCTCGTTGAGCCGGTCAGGCTTCCGCTATCAGTGGCAATGGCGGTGATAACGTGTGTGCCTACCGAGAGCGTGGTGGTAGTAAACGTACCGCCCATGCCCAGCGGCCCATCAACATTGGAAGACCACGCCAGGCTGGCGGTGACATCGCCGTCTTCAACATCCATAGCCGCGCCCGTAAAGGTGATAACCGTTCCCTCTGTAAAGACGCTTGCATCGGTTGGGCTACTAATGCTAGGCGCGGGTGGCGTATTGGTTACAGCTGGTGGAGGCGTAACGGCTTCAATAAACGTCAACATGCCGCCGTTTGCCAGGCCGTTGTTGTCCATATGTTGGTTGCCGTCATAGAGCGGATACCGCGCGCCCAACGTGGCCGGCACATCAATCAGAACATCCATCGTTTGTCCGGCCGCCATCGTCTCGGCCACAGCGCGGAAGGCCGGACGATTGTAACCATCTTTAGCAAACACCATTTGGTCTAGCCCTAACAACGCTGGGGAGTGGTCGGTCAACCCTGCATTCACGTAACGCACTCGCAGTGTTTGCCCGGCATAGGCGAGTATCGCATCCGTATCAGGGTGGGCCTCGCCGTTAATCAGCCAGTATTTGGGCGAATACGTCAGCATATCAAATGCGCCGGGATTGGCATTGAGGGCCGGGTCAACCTCGCTCAACACCAAAACGGTTTCGTTGGTGTAAGTGGGGTCTGGCGTCGTCGGCTGAATCACGAGAGCGCCGTACAAACCCATAGCCACTTGCTTGGCGCCGTTGGCCGTTAGGCCGGCTTCATATAGAAATGTGCCAGCATTGACGGCCACAAAGGTATAAGTAGCTGTGCCGCCGGCGGGCGCGCCAGTCGTATCAGCTAACAGACCTTGCCCATGAAGCGCCAATGAGCTAGCCTCACTTAAATCATTGTGTAGGATGACGACCACTGTTTCGCCCTGATAGGCAACAATGGATGGCCCGGGTAATTGAGCCACACCGCTGGCGCTATCGGTATATCCCCAAATGTTAACGGAGTTGCCAGCAATGATAGCTGTTCCTGTTTTGGCCCACAGCTCGCAGGTGCGGGTAGTGCCCACCAACGTGCAGTTGGCAGAGGCTGGGCTGGCGGCGTGGGCGTTAGCCGTCAGGCACATGGCCGCCAGTAAGGCCACCAATATGGCCAAAAGCCATTGCAATCTAAAGTAGAGTTGTTTTTGCATTATCGGCTCCTATCATTGCGCTCGGCTGATTAACAACCCCCAGGCGGGTCAATCCGCTCAAGCGTAATCATGCCGCCAAAGCCAGCTTCATAGTTGGCGGCTTCATGCAAGGCATGGCTGTGCCAAATCTGGTAAAACTCACCACATTCACCCTGATTGGTGACACCGGCGGGTTGGTCTGAACTGCCGCCCAGATATGGGCTTCCGCTAAACCACTCACCCCACATTGCGTTCTGATCACGCGGGCGAAGCAAAAATTGATTCATTACACTAAACACATCCGAGGGAAGTGGGTTGGAGGGGCTGTAATTATCAACGTTAGTCCAATCGTAGAGTGCGTCTTTAGTTTGCCCAGACCCTATCACCGGCCCAAATTCCACATAGGAGAGGTCTTCATTGGCCGGCCCCAACAATGGCCGACCATCGCGGCCCACGACTTGGACATGGTCACCATGCGGGTGCATGGGGTGATTAAGCATCCCCACATTCATAAAGCGCACAGCCGAGGGATCTGGATTCAGTGTGACATCAGATGGTTGAATGTGTAGCAACGCACCGTATGGTTGGGTGGGCAACCATTCGGCGCGATTGGGAGCGATGGTATCCGGGAAGGAGCGCCCATTGATCAGCCAATAACGCGGATGATACTGAGTAATGTTGTAAGGCAAGCCTTGCTCAACGGCCCAGTGTAGTTCAGGGTCAATTTCTGATAACAACATGAGGTAATCGTTATCGCCGTTGAAGCGGGTATTGGCCCAGTTGTACATGTAATTATGGCCGAGGGCAGGCCGCACGATGAGCGCTCCAAACAAACCCATCTGGATTTGCTTTTGTGGGTTGGTTCCACTTTGATAGATGAATGAACCGGCCTGACTGGCAGTGAAGCGGTAAGTGATGGAGCCGCCCGCCGCCGCCGCCTGCGTTAGGGAAGTCATCGTTGAGCCGCTAAATTGAGGCTGTGAAGGCACAAAACCGGAACCCGTATTTACTTCCACGTTGGTTTGGCCGGGGAAGGTTATTGACACGGCCTCTGGCACTGTGGTGTTGTTCAGCGTAATTACCACAGTTTGGCCTTCCGTAAAGCAGAGCGTGGGGCCGGGATGTTGAAAGCCAAGATTTTCGTAGGCATAACCCCACATATACACCGTGTTACCATCCGGCAAGCCAATGTAACCATCTTGGGTGGTCAGGGTAATATCTGGGTCATAAACCCCCGGACTGGTCTGATTTTCACAGACCAAACTCGTCTCGGGCACCGTCTGAGCGTTTAGATTAGTGCCGGGGGCCGCTAGTGCTACCATGGCAAGCATAAGCCCCAGCGCCACTCGGAGAGAGGGAGTAACAGTTGAAGGCATGGTCAGATTCTCCTTTGCCGGCCTAAAAATTAGGCGCGCTTTGTGGCGGCACGCCGGAGGGCGAGACGCGAATTTCGGTCATCTGCCCACCAAAGCCCGGTTGCCCGCCGTTGTTCAAATACGCCAACTTGCGGTTATAAAGTAGGTAGGTGGTTTGAGTGGACACCGTAGGGGCGGTGAAGAGCACATCAAACGTTTCGCCCGGGCTAATATCCACCGTATCGGTGTTGTAAGCTTGCGCGCCCAAGAATTTGGCATCCTTGCCAATCACGCGGAAGGTAATGCCATCCACGCGCATGGCGTGGCGTTGAAAACCTAAATTAGAGAACCGGAGTAGAACTTGTTCGCCTGAATTACAGGTGATGAGCGAGGAGACCGGCTGATATTGTAAGTGGCCGGCCGCAGTGCTCATTGGGTCGCCGTTCGGCGCAAGGGTATCTGGGTAAACCCGACCATTAATCGTCCAGAAATCCGGGTCGTACTCGCTCCAATTGTGTTCCTGAATATGGGCCGCATTGAAGCGCTCAATAGACCAGACCTCGCCTAACAATAGCGCAAATTCGCGGTCAAAAGCGGTAGAGGCATCATTGTAGGCCCACTTATCATTTGCCGCTGGCCGAATGAAGACCATGCCCGTCATGCCCATCGAGACGTGTTCAATATCTTCAAAGTGGCAGTGATATTTGTATGTCCCCGGGTCATGCAATCGGTAATAGTAGGTGTAGCTGCGGCCGTATGGCACTCCCACCGAGAGTTCAGGCACGCCGTCAAACGCTGGGATAGCATTGGGAAAGCCGTGGAAGTGAACAGTATGGCCGTCGGTTAGGTCAGGCCGTTGCGCAAAACCCAAATTCGTGAGAGTAATGCGGAGTTCACCGCCTTCCTTCGCGTACAAAATAGGCGAGCTCAACTGTATTTTGCCTTTTTCAGCCCGCACTTGCGCATCGGTAAAACCTGTTACATCCCGGAAGCCAAAGGTATAGGTATTAAACGTATCGGGGTCGGGCGCCCATGGATCTGGGTGAAAGCCGTTGTTTAGCCGTGGCATGTGAATCCAACCATCGGTCACGGCTAAGTGATAACGCTGATCAAGCGGTGTGGCCGCGAGTGGCGCGGCGTTCATCTGGGTGAATTGAACGGCAGAGACGGCCTTAGGCACAAGGTAAGCCCCGGTGGCAATGGCCACGGCGCTACCGCTCAGTTTTAGGAAATCTCTGCGAGTAAATTTGCGCGTTGTAAGTTTTTGAGTCATTCCATCATCTCCTACCATTGGCGCTGACTCAGCTGAGTCAGCGCCAATGACTTAGGGGCCTTTCCTAAGGCAGGTTGCCTCCGCCGAAGTCATCGAACCGAGCGTCGTTTGCGCCCCCGAACCCGCCAGACCGTAGATACCAAACACCGATCCGGCCACCGCCCGCCACTAGCGCAGGCGGCCATGAGTTGGCGCCACTGGTGGGGATAATGGTTCCACCAATCACCATGCCGTTCTTGTAAACCAGTACCACGCCGTTAGAGAAGGTTTGAGCGCCAAACTTATCGCCCGCGCCGAACGTAACACCGTTGATGGTGCCGCGCGTTCGCCACTGTTGCGAGACGCCACAGCCGGGCACAGCCGTGCCACAAAAAGTCTTAATTAACACCTGACTGGTGTTGGGCTTGTATTCAACACTAATCATGCTGGTCGTCGTGCCCGGCAGGCTTCCGGTGGCGCTCAAGTTGTTCACCTTCAAAAGCAAGTCATGGTCAGTAGCGGAGTTCACCACCTTGGTAAAGGTCAGGTACACTTCCTGATTCGGGCCAAAGTTGCTAGCCGCGTTAGAACAGGCACCCGGAGCGCCAACCGCATCACCACACCACCAGATGAAGCCGCCGTTAATCACACGCGCTTCGTTGCCAAGAATGGTGTAGAAACCGCCTAAGTTGCCGCGCCAGTTATCGCCCACGGTATTGGCATTTGCGCGGTTGAAGTTATCCAACGGCGTGGCGTTCACTGGGAAGCTAGCGCCGGCAAATTCATCCGCGCCTGCATCCCACGTCGCGCCAACCGGGCGTGGGCCGTCATCAATATCAAAGAACGGCGCTGTGGCGGGGCTGGGCGCTATGGGGGCAACTTTGCTTGCCGCGCCGAGGTTGATGGCGGGCGAACCAGATTGCAGGTGATAGTTGCCCAACAAACTTACCGGCAAATCCACTGCCACAATAGCCGCGCCAACCAGGTTAGGATTCGTGCGCCACGGGTAAACCGCCACAGACGTGTCGTATTCCGCCACTACCAACGGGTCCACATTCAAGTTCGTGGCGCTGGGCGCTGTATCCAGCAGGGAGTTAAGGATTGAATTTGTGGGGGCCAACACACCTGCGCCTATCACGCCCACATCCCACAAGTTGATGGCGGGTGAAGCGGCCAAACCAATGCCGGCCACCGTGCTCCCATCCCAACTCCCGGCGCGGTTATCCCAAAAGATGTTGTTGAACAACACCGGGTTGGGGCTATTGCCCACCGTAGAAACGCCGGCCGGCTTGGGCGTGCCATCACTCGTAGCCGCCGTGGCCGTAGTGATGTTATTGATAATGGTGTTATTGATCACCCGCACATTAGTGGCCGTGTCAATCGCAATGCCGCCGCCTTCATCGGTAGAGATGTTGTTGACGATGAAGTTGTTATAGATGTTTATAGCGGCGGCGTTGGCATTTAGCACCCGCACCCCTCCCCCATCATCATTGCCGAGGTTAGATTGGATGAGGTTGTTGTAAACGGAAACCGGCCCGGTGCCTGCTGAAACCGTGGCGGGTGGCACAGGCAAAGCGCCTGCCAGCATGATGCCGCCGCCCTCGTCGTAAGATTGGTTGAAGTAGATGCGGTTGTGGTGGATCGAGCCGTTCGGGCTGAAGCCGTAGTGGCTGATAGCGCCGCCATACTCCGCCGAGAAGTTGCCACAAAAATCGTTATAAGCGATTTCGTAGTTGTCCGCGCCGCTAAACACACCAATCGCTCCCGCGAGGTTGGTGCCGCCGTTGGCGATGATGCGATTGTAGGCGATGCGGATATTATCATTCTCGTTATTGGTGAGCGGCGCCGGCAAATCGGGCGTGCCGAGGCGGATAGCGCCGCCGTATGCCCCGCCGTTGCTCTTGATGATGTTATTGGTGATTTGTAGGAAGCGCGCATACCCATTGACGAAGATGCCGCCGCCCTGGGTTTCAATGAAACCTTGCCCTTGCGGTTCGCCGCCGCCGATTTGGCCGCCGCCAATAAAGTTGATGTTATTGGGGAAGCCCATTTGATCACCGCCCTGAATGGTCATCCCATCAATGCTAGCCCGGTATGCCTGCACAAATTGATTCGTAGCCCGCGCAATAACGTAGATGACTTCGCCCTCTGCTACGGCCGGGTTACCCACTTGACCAATGCTTTCTACCAGCACGCGCCAGTCCTCGGAGGCAGGGTTGTCGTTGGTGAAGCCTACGCCATCAATGACAGTGCCTAAACGATTGGTGCCATCGGCATACACTCCGCCCGGCCCCACGCCTTGTAGCTTGACGGGTGAGAACATAACCAGATTCTCAAAGTAAATGCCGTTGGGGTTATACAGGCCAGTCGGGCCGGGGAACACCACCACCAAATATCGCTGATTCCCTGTGTTGTTGCCTGCCGCCGTGAGCGCAGGTTGGATGGAGGTGAAGTTTGTAATCGAGCTGAAAGCCGGGTTCGCATTTACTGTCAAAATGCGCGGGTTATACGTTGTTGCGTTTACGGCGCCGCTACCCGTACTATTACCATTACCAGTGAGCACGTGGAACGTTAAGCCCGTAGGCGTGGTTCGGCCATTACTCGCGCGCACCATGAGCTGGCGCGGGCCAAAGTTGGTGGCGCTGGCAGGCGGAATGTTCACCACAATCTGGGTGTTTGTCCAAGAGACGACGGTTGTCATCACCGTGCTATCCAACAGCACCTGCCCCGGTGTGCTACCAAACGCATCGCCATAGATCGTGATTTGGCGAGCGGCCCCGGTATCGGTTGAGCGCACAAAAGGCTTGGAAACAGCAAACAGTAGCGGCGTATCGGTGGCGGGTGAGGGCGTCGCGCCATTCACAGCGCATTGCGAAACCGCATTGAACTGTGAGCCCGGGCCTTGGATGGAAACACCAATCTGGGTGGGCGCTAAGTCGGCAGGGTTGATTACGCCCGGCCACACTTCAAAGTTCGCCGTAATAGTACGATATTGCGGATTATGCTTGGGGTTTAAGCGCCCGGGCTGGCCGGGATCATTCCCCACCAAACGGTACATATTGGCACATACGCCAGAAGGCGTTGGGCAATTAATCTGAAGCGTTGAAGGCAGAAGCACCTCAAACAAGCCATTCGGGTCAGATTGAATAGTTGTAATCAGTCGGTCGGCAAAGTCGTAGATGCCAATCGGCGCGCTTGGTAAGCCTGCCTTTTCGCCAAATAACGTGCTTCGCGGGTCAGTGGAGATGTTGAGGTCATCCACGATGTAGCCCATGAAGCGCCCCGGCAGAGGGACATCGGTGAAGAAGTTGAACACAGGCGCGATGGAGCGGCCATCTTGTAAGCGCACCAGTTTGACATCGCACAAATGGCGTTGTTGGCCTTCATATGGACTACCGCCCTCGGCGGCAAAGTTCGGATTCTCAGTGGCATTTGGGCCATCCGGGCCTATACCGGCCACATCCACAGTGTGCAAGGCCCCCACACAGGGCGGCGGCGGCAATTGCGTAAAGTATTCATCGCCATTGAAGACATTGATATCCTCTTCACGCGTTACTTTGTAGAGCGGCTGACCCAGCCAATCCACCGGGCTGACGACTTCAACGAGATAATCGCCCGGCGGCAAATCGCCAAAGCCATAGTTGCCATCCACAGTTGCCCCAAAGTTCGTGCCGTCAGACATAGGCCCAAACTGAATGCCTGCCATCGGGGCTTCCACACAACCACCGCCAGAACCGGGGATCGGGAAGGCCTGTTGGACAACCGGGTTTCCGTCCACATCGCGGGCTACACAGTCCGTAGGCCGCTCCCAAGATTCTGTTATCACTGAATCAATCAGCGCGCCTTTGGTGTAGGAGCCATCCGGCTCGGTAGCGAACGTACCATCCGGATTGCGCACGGCTTGGTACAAATTCACCGTCATGCCGGGAATGCCGGGTTGCCAGTCCTCAGCGGCGGCCAAGCGTGGGTCTAATTCATTGCGCGTCACGTCATACGTCACCGTCCCCACTATGCTACCGTTCTCACCGCGCGCATAAGGCTTGACGCCCCAATCCAACCGCCCACGTAGGCCAATGATGGGCAAAACATTTACATCTACGCCAGAGCCTAGAACGGTGGTTTCTGTGGGCTGGTTATCCGCCTGATAGGTGATGCCAGTGGTGTAGTACCGATCGTTATAAACCTCCATGATTTGCCAAGCAGTGTAGGGATAAGCCTGATCAATCTCATAGTAGCCATTTTCGTCGGTGGTGGCTCCCGTTGCGCCATGTTGAACCAGGTTATTGCCTCGGCTTCGCAGGGTGATAGCTTGGCCGGCCAACCCTTTTTCATTTGGATCGCGTTTACCATTTTCATTGGTATCAATAAAAACCGAGCCATAGAAGTGGGCGAACCAACCTGTGAGAAACAGGTCGCCCATGTTTACATCCCCACCACTTACGGTAACGTTATAGAAATCCAGAAGGTATTGCTGGGGGCCATCCCAAGCCGTTAGCAAATAGCTTCCATCGGGCACGTTATTAATAGTGAAAGTGCCATCCGCATTCGCCCGGCGCATATACACCATTTGGTCGCCGTTATTCAAATCTGAAAGGGCAATGTACGGGCGGTCAATCGGGCCATTAATGCGCGCGCCAGATAAGCCTCCCCAAACCGTGCCGGTGTACGGCAACCCACCCTGCAAGGGCACATAAACGCTCACACCTACAACTCGGCCACTAATGGTGTGTGGCCCAGTGGTGGTTAGGTTGCGTGGCCGCACAAAGCCAAACATCGTCCACGGGAAAGGCTCACCCGCAAACAAGAATTCAGTGTCATAACCGGTAGCGCCTTCTTGAAGCCAGGTGTCCCACTCATGGCCGCCCTCGAGTGTGGTGGTTTGAACCCAATCCGTGCCGTCAGGTGGAATGACCTCCGCGGCGTAACGGCCAGAGCCAAGGTTAGGGATGACAATTAGGCCTCGGTCGGCCGGGTCATCACTGCCGTTTACCACCCCATCATGGTTGGTGTCGCCGCTCAAACAAATACCCCCAGTGCCCGGGATCGGGTCGCCGTTGGTATCATACTCCGTGCAAAGCGGATTACCATACCAATCGGTAGAAATCTCACCCAGCACATCACTAATGCGGCCTTCAAAGCCATTCAGGCCCAACTCTGCCGGGGCATCCATTTGGCCATTCGGGCTAACATTATCTTCAAACACCTGAATGCGCATGGTAGCCAGCGGCAAGGGATCCGGCTGAAGTTCAACAACGAGCGGTAAATTCGCCGAATCAACCGGCAAGCTGAAATGCAAGCCGCCGATCTTGTAGCCATCCGCCACCACAGAAATCAGGAACTTGCTGACGCCCGGATGTGCATCGAGATACGGTTGTAAATCTAATCCGGTGGTGGCGCTCAGTAAGGTCTCATCCCCTTGCGTCACAATCGGCGCCGAACCGGGCACGGCTCGGATTGACGGCCAGTCACAGCCGGCTAAATCCGGGGTTTGAAGCGGATCACAAGCCGCGAAGCGCGGCAAACTAGGATCATCCGTTTCATTGCGGCGGGGATCACCCGTGTTATCTTCGTTGATTAGGAACTTGTAGTTGGAGATAACAGTGGCATTATTGGCCGCGCTCACCACCTGAATTCTAAGGGTGGTGGTGGGGGCGGCAAGGGGGGCGGCGGCCGTCATCTGTGGGGAGCCAGCCATTGGCCCAAGTATCAAAGCGATGGCAGTCAGGATAGAAATACTACGGAAAAATACCGCCCGAGCCATCCTATCTACCTGGGAGTGTAAATGATGTATCCAATTCATCGAGCCTCCTCCGATCCGAGTAAAGGTGTTTAGGGACAACTAAGGTATGGGTCTCAATAAAATTCCGGCCCAACCTAATAGTGCGCCTCTTTGCCCGCGCTCGTCTATCACTCACGAGCCATTCATCTGAACTAAATGCGGGCTATTCTTTACGAACAACGGGCTAGTTATAGGAATTTTGTCAGGGTATCGCTGAGGCGGAGCGAGGCAAACTGAAGCGCTCGGTTGAATTTTCTACCTACGAGGGCCTACCTAAACTCTCTAGCTCTTAGAAGTTAACCCGGCTAACCTGATAAGCGATCTCAGTTGCTCCCAGTCAGTTGGTAGAGATGCCCATCCGAATAACTGACAACATATACTTCACCCTTTTCATCCTCCCCAAACGAACTGAGCATATAAGGAGTGTCTAATAGTTCAATGGGGCTCCACGTCTGAGAGGCATTTGGCCTAACGGCCCAGATTTGGCCTGTTCCAAAATCGCCGTAGATATACCACCCAACCAGGGCTGGATACTCGGCGCCCCGATAGACATACCCGCCTGTAATTGAGGAATATCCAGTATGGGGATATTCCACTACCGGTAATACCATTCCCGACGGCTTTACCTTCGGCTGAGTACACAATAAAGCTTCATCACGATTAAAGGCGTGGAGACCTTCCATCCACCGCCAGCCGTAGTTGAGACCGCCTTGACTACCAGCCGGCTCAAAATTAATTTCTTCATAGCACACCACCCCTACATCGGCGATATAAAGATCGCCATTAGCCCGATCAAATGAAAAGCGCCATGGATTACGCAGGCCGTAATCCCAAATTTCAGGGCGGACACCAATAGTTTGCGTAAAAGGATTGGTAGCCGGAATGCTATACGTCAGAACATCATGAACATCAATTCGCAAAAGTTTACCGAGGAGTGTATTCAAGGACTGTCCCCGGCTATCGGGATCACCGATGCCGCCGCCATCCCCCATTCCGATATACAAATATCCATCAAGTGGGCCAAACTGAATTTGTCCGCCATTATGATTGTAGTACGGCTGGGCGATGGAGATGACGCTCGTGACGGTTAGCAAGTCGGCCACATCCAGCGCTGGGTCAGCCACTTCAAAGCGAGCTACGATAGTGTCACCCGCTAAGTTGGTGTAATTAGCATACAGCCTACCCGTAGTGTCATAATTCGGGTCAAAGGCAATGCTCAGTAAACCTTGTTCCTGGCAACACGTTACTTGTGCGCTAATATCCAAATAGGGCTCAGGCAGGAGAACGCCTTGTTTTATTACGCGAACGCGACCGACTTGTTCGACAACAAATAACCGTCCACTCCCATCCCCGGCATGGGTAACGTAGATGGGTTTCTCAAGCCCGCTGGTGATAATCGGCTTCAACACCAGACGAACAGTTGGCCGATCGGCAACCGTCCAGGCAAAGGCCACACTGACGATGACGCTAAACAGTAAACCGAACCGTTTCGGCAGCCAAAAAATAGGCATATCGCATTTAGCTCTTGGCGGCCCCGCATTGGTTAGCGAAGTAGAAACGGCAAAACAGTGCCTGCTAATCCAAGCCCGGTCAGAATCAAACAAGCGCGCCCAATTGGGTTTAGATTGAATGAGCGTTTACGCCAGAAGAAATGCAACCCCAACCAAAACCCAAGCCAAAGCACAATGGAAATGGTTGATTGCCCGCTTAAGCCGCCAACCGGCGCATACAATACCGGCACGGGCAAAATGCCCAGAGCAGATAAAAACGTTATCAGCCCCATTCCAAACCCACCCAAGCCCGCGGCGAGGAGCGCGGCCGCGATTGCGCCATTGTTGAGAGTTGTTTGATGCATGAGATTTCCTTTCAGGTTAAGGGAGCGGCTTTGTTAATCAAAACCCCCAGCAACGCCACAAGCGCCACCACACCAAACGTGGTTGCCAATAAAACAAGTAATGTGCCACGCAACCCCGCATCCTGTTGCAAGGATGTACGGTGTAATAGACTAATGTAGGCTACCGCCGTCATCACCATCGCGGCCACCCAGGGTAAATGTTCTTTTACCTCCATGGCAATATCATGAAGCCAAGCCGTTTCCTCGGTCGCTTTTAGAACAGCTTTTGGGTATGGAGTTAGGTCAGTAGCCCCAGCCGGGGGATTAGCCCGATAGCCCGGAAAACTGACGTACGTTCCAACGAAAATCGTCAACCACAAGATAACGGCTAGCAGGACATTCGCCCCGCCAAGAAAAGCATAAAGCTTTCGGCTAGCCGCCTCAGGCAGACCATCGCCGGAGCGCAAAACCCAAAGGCAATAAAACGCGCTCGAAAAAACAATGAGAAAGCCGCCTCCTAACCCAATGCCGTGAACCATTGTCCAAATAGAGCGTTCTGAGAAAAGCATATTGACCTCGTGAAGTGAATAGGTTTTGAGAAGCTCGTTTTTATCCATGGGTGGAGGTTGGGGCCATGTCTTGGAAAACGAGGAAACAAGACTTAATACAGTGGCTTAGCCACCCGACTATCCCCAGAAATTTCGCGCCATCCTCAAGCAGAATCTCCCACTGCCCCGGGATTGCGCCCTCACCCAAAACATCGAGCAAAATTGAGAAACCAAAAAACGCTAAAGTGACGAGCAGAAGCGCAGTTACTTTAAAGTATTCAATAAAACGACTAAACTTGATGAGATAAATAACAACCAGGACGAGGTAAATGGTATAGAGAATTTCCTGACGCAGGTGCAAGACGGTTGGAAAGATCCAATCATGCACCCGGAAAAGGTCGTCGAGCAAAAGCAGACCCGTTAGGCCGCCTGAAGCTAATAAAAAAGCTGAGTAGCCAGCGTGTGACCGATGTTGGCTAATGGCGCACGTAAAGAAAAATACCGTCGTTGCAGAACACCACGCCAATATGCCGATGTTCGATAGAACCCCAACAAATGGATTAACAAGCAGAATTGCCGTGACATCCCGGGTGAAATCTCCAATAAAAACCCCGGTTTGATGACTGGCATACGCCAGTAGCCCGAGTAATGCCAAGCTAGGGATATATAAGGCTAACAAAATAGTGGATGTGGTTTGAAGTTTTGAAAAATATTTCATTAGCGCTTAGTGAAAATGTTGCTGGAAATTTAGGCAAAATTAGGGCAGATATTTTCAAATACGAATACCTCGTTGGAAGTAGGCGAGGAACTAAATTTAAAGGGCTAGCAAGCTATAGCCATAAATCGGCTTTGGGCCAGCCCGAACTAATCCAGGATAGGCTAGTCAAACGCCCTAACGCAGACTAGAAAATGGGCCATAGACAAGCATCAGGTGAGCTTTTCAGGGCCAGCGGGCTTTAGTCATCAACGTGACTAAAGCGCGTTATCGTCAATTGTTCGAAGAGGTTGAGTGCGGAGGGACAATCGGAGACAGCCTAGGGCTTAGGCTCAAACGGTGATGCCAACCCTTTGGCGCGAGCGTAGCGAGCAATCTCCCGGCGATTTCTCAAATGAAGCTTACTGAGCACGTTGCGAATGTGGTTTTTGACCGTATTTTCGCTGATGAAGAGGGCGGCGGCAATTTCACGATTAGAAGCGCCCTTGGCCAGTTGATATACTACATCAAGCTCACGCGTTGAAAGTTCGGTTTTTACATCCACATCTACGGGTGGAGGTGGAGCCGTGCGCGCAAATTCCTCAATGATGCGGCGCGCCAACCCGCGAGAGATTCCAGCCTCACCACGCGCCACCCCCCGCAAAGTCTTAACTAATTCATTCGCATGGGTATTTTTGAACAGATAGCCGCGCGCCCCAACCCGAATTGCGCTAAATAGACGTTCATCATCCTCATGTACGGTTAAGAAGACAATTTTGGTCTGGGGCATTTCAGCTAATATTGCCAAGGTCGCATCAAGGCCAGTCCCATCTGGCAAGCTGAAATCCATCAAAATCAAATCCGGCTTATGGGTGCGGGCCACCTGAAGGGCTTCTTGCACAGAACCGGCTTGACCAACAATGTTGATATCTGGTTGCTGTTCCAGTAAATTCGTTAGGCTTTCCCGAAATAAGACCGCATCATCAACCAACATTAATCGAATAGGCTCCTCCGGTGTCGAGGCCAATCCGATATTATGCAGTGTAGCCTGAGAAGCATTAATGGGTCGCACTGCTTGGCGCGAAAGCGCAACGGCCGCTTCCCCAAAAACCACCCCGTATTGATCAATCAACTGTGTAATAGTGACGAGGGGGTTATCGTGGTCAAAATCTAGGACGTTACCTTCATCATCTACTACTAGATCCGGTGTGCGGCGCGCGACCCGTAAAGCCGCCGGCGCGCCTACCAAACGAATAAAACGTTTGAGGATGGAAGCAAGGATTTCGCGATATTCAGCGTCTTTAATGGTTGAAGAGGGTGTCACAGAAACTCCTCTCTATTCTGCAAAAGCCCGTCGCATCCTCAAAAAACCCAAGATAATCATTATAAAGCCATATCCGACAAATATTCGGTGGGCAACTTCGTTGACTTCCAGATTGAGTTGAAAAAGCTCAAACAGACCTGTTTCAACCAGATGAGCAAAACCGAGAATGACGACGCCCACTAGCAAAACCCGCAAACCGCGCGCTAGTTCGCCTCCAATACGGGGCCGAGCAAGATAAGCCAGTATCGCCGCAATAATCAGCAGAATATCGAGAACTAGGGAAATGGCTTCAATGACGGGCATACAGCTTTAGGTTTCTTAAGTGGAGTCGGTTAGTGTCGGCGGGCTAACTGAGTCCGGCCAGGGGGTTAACGGCGTGGTGGAGGCTAAAGGGATAAAAAACTCCAACCGTGTGCCGCGACCGGGTTCGCTATTCACAGTCAATGAACCGCCCAGCTCTTGTACACTCTCGCGCATCATCGTTAAGCCATAATGCCCGTTGACAAATGCGTTTTTCATGGGAAAGCCGCGACCATTATCCACGATTACGATTTGCAGGCCATCAGCCCGCCAGTGAAGCGCGACTTGCGCTTGCTGAGCCTGCGCATGTTTGATGACATTATTCAAACTCTCTTGAACCAGACCAAAGAGTTGGCTTCCTAATTGCGGCGAGAGCGCCCATGGTTCACCATATGCCGCTACCGCTACCTTGACATTGGAAGTAGTGGCTAGCGTTTCAATGTGCTCTAGAATGGCCTGAAGTAAATCAGCTTCTTCTTGCGAACGCAAGAACGCTAAAGTATCGCGGATGCGCATGTAAGCTTCACCGGCCACATCACGCATATGCTTTAGCTCTTCAATATTATTATTACTGTGGCTGTCTGCTTCATGGGCTAACCGGTCTAAAGTTAAGTGGATATAGCCAATTTGCTGAGCCAGGGAATTATGGAGGACTTGGGCGATGTGCCGCCGCTCATAAGTCTGAGCGGCAGTGCGGGTTTGCGCCATTTGTGACGTAACAGCGTGATACCGGTTGAGGGCCAGCGCAAATTCGGTAGCGGCCATGCGGAGCGTTTCATGCGCTTCAGGACTAATTGGGCTGAGCGGCGAACACCCTAAACGCAGTAATCCAATCAAGCGTTCCTGATAATTCAGCGGCAGGCACACGTCTTGCCAGATTTGGTTTTCAGGCGGACATGACTGAAATGAACACACAACCAACTGCGTTTGCCCTCCACTCTGGCAATTGGCGCACAGTTTGTTGGATTGAGGACAAAGTGCATTGGTCGGTGACTTCTTGAGCGCCGCTCCCCAGAAAGCACAGGGTTTCAAGTCATGCGTCGCCGACTCATAAATGTAGAGCGTCGTACGCTCCACAGGCAAAATACTGTGTGGATAGTACGCAATGAACCGTGTGAGTTCTTCCCATTCTTGATATTGCGCCAGTTGTTGCGTCAACACACGGCGCCGCTCTAAACGTTGCCGGTAAAAGTGTTGTTGTTCGAGTTCCTTAGCGAGATACGTAAGTAAAAGCCAAAACGCACTGGGAACCACTAAGCCCCCCAAAATCATTTCCAAATAAAAACTCACTTCGCTGAGCGAATGACCTTCTAATAACTCCAATCCTAAAGTCACTAAGAAGCCAAAGATTAAAATAAACCAGCGCCAAACCAGAAGGCGCTCTAATAATGCAGGCCTTACAGATAAAAGGGCCTTTCCCCAGTTGGCTGTTCCGAGCATTATCTTTCTATTTAACCTGAGTTGTTTGGATTCTGTAAAGAACTGCGGTTGAATATACAAGCGAATTTACTACTGGTCAATCAGCCGTAAGAGCTACCGGCCTAGTTCGGAATTAGTCCTAAAACCATTCGTGCAGTTTGTAAAGTTGCCAGTAACATGGTGGCAGTAAAACTGCCATAACTTTTAGAAGGCGCTAAACGACTTAAGAGAGTGACGCGTTTGGCTTTTGGCCCTTTAGCCCACCGGCTGGTTTTACCACATCCTGCGGCTTGGCGATGTTCGCCCCAAATCCGTGGGTTGCGCTCTACCGGCAACCACGAAGGTCGCAAGTCGCTGGCTCGGCCTGTGTCGGTCTTCATGCCTGTTCGCAATGAATTAATATCCAACCTTACCACGTGGGACGCGCCAACCTTAGCCAAACTGCATGATCAGTACTATCCCGCAATTTATCGCTATGTGTTCGTGCGGCTAGGCGATGAAGCTGCAGCGCAAGATATTGCCAGCGAGACTTTTCTTCGCCTCATTAACGCCATTCAATCAAAGACCCCCCCTCATACTAGCGTGCGTGGCTGGCTGTTCGGAACAGCAACGCACCTGATAGGCGATTATGTACGTCGCGCACCGCGTGAACAAGCTCGGATAGAGGATGACCACCGGGCGGAATTTTCTACTGAGATGCAAGTGGAAAAACGCTTGCAGTTTGGCGCTATTCGGGCCGCGATGCGTCATCTCACCCCTGAGCAAGAACAGGTTCTGTTACTGCGTTTCGGCAATGGCTTTCCACTTGAAGAAACGGCCGCCTTGATGGGCAAATCCGTGAATGCGGTTAAGGTGCTTCAATTCCGAGCCACCCAAGCCTTGCGGAAATTGATGCAACAAGACCATGTCGAGCAAACTGACTAAGGCCTACGCCGATTGCCTGCAAGCTTTAGAAAATGGTGACGAACTGGAAGCCGTGCTTGCCAATTATCAAGAATTGGCAGATGAACTACGGCCCCTTTTGCAGTGCGCCCTCACGCTACAAAGTATTGGCCGACTAGCGCCCACCCCTAGCGCCCTGGCTTTGCGCGCCAGCCGTCTGCAGATGCTGGAGCGCTATGAAACCACACGACCAAAATTGAACTGGGCGGCTCCCTTTCAGCGCTGGTCAACCGCGATAATCGGCGCTGTCACTCTCATTTTTTTTGTCTTAAGTGGGTATGGCATTGTTCAAGCCTCAGCCCTGAGTGTGCCGGGGGATACGCTCTATCCCATCAAGCGCACTGCTGAACAGATCCGCTTGTGGTTGAGTTTTGATATTCATGACCAGCAGAGCCTGAAACATGAATTTGAAATGGAACGCCTAGAAGAAATCCATTCATTGAATTCTCAGGGGCGTGTAGCCCCGATTGAGTTTAGCGGCTTGATCGAAAGGCTGACAGATACTGGCTGGCAAGTCGCTGGGATCACCGTCACGCTCAGTGCCGCCACCCGGGTTGAGGGCTTACCCCACATCCACGCTATCGCTGAAGTTCAGGGCATGTTGCAAGCCGATGGCACCGTGTTGGCCGAAACCATTCAAATTGAAGAAGTTGAAGAGAAGCCAGAACCGGACAATACCGCTATGCCAATTGTGGCGCCTACTCAGGTGACGCCCGTGGCTAGCTCTACATTAACCGCCAGCGCCACCCCTCACCCAACTTCAACCCCCATCCCCACCGCCACTCACACCACCCAAGCGCCCTCGCCCATTGCGCCCAGCGCAACGCTTTCTCAACCAACGTTAGCGCCCAGTGTTACACCCACACACTTCGTGACTGAATTGGAATTTACGGGAATGGTGCAATCCATCATGGGTGAGGTATGGCAGATTGCGGGTCATGCGCTTACGGTAACAGCTGACACCGAATTAAATGGCAATCCACAAGTCGGCCAATGGGTCAAAGCGCATGCGGTTTGGGAAAATGGCCGATGGATTGCACGCCAGATTGAGCGCCGGGATGAGCCGCCGCCCTTGCCAACTTCTTCCCCCATTCCATCCCCTTCTCAGACTCATGAGCCAAGCAAAACGCCGAAGCCTACCGAGCCGCCAGAACCCACCGAGCCACCAGAGCCCACCGAGCCGCCCGAACCAAGCGAAACGCCGCGTCCTTAAGCAAAATTTATAGTTGTGCCTTCAAACGCGTCCTTTCGCGCTCATAAGCAGAGGTTTCCAACTGCCCTGCCGCAAAGGCATCATCCAAATCCGCAATGGCTTGTAAAAGTGTTTCTCGCTTAAACTGTGCGGTGGTACGTTGATACTGCCATACACCCAGCCCCAAGGTTATTACCCCAACCGCTAACAGACCCATTAGGAGATAGGTGAGCCATGCTGGGCCGGCGCCGGCAGTGGGCGCGCTTGAAAGGCGGAAATCTACCACGGTATTGGCTGGCACATTGCGGACACTGTAACTTCTAAAGGGCGTACCCTGCCGGGCCTGCACGCCCTCATCTACAAAAGCCAAGCCATTGGCGCTCTGCACCGTAAAATCCGCCGAGGGCAGAAGAATATTCAAACCGCTAACGGCGTACGGCATCGGTTGGGAAAAGACCAGCGGTTGCGCGTAAGGCAAGTTGAAGGAAAACGAGAGTTGTAGGCTGTTGGCCCCGGGGCGGAGCGGCAATTGCAATTGGAAGCCGTTGACGGTACGCACGTAATCTACCCCTTCCCGCAAGTTTTGCACAACCAGGCCGCTAGCCCCCGCTGGCAGAGGGATTTCCAACGGCGTTTGCAAATCAGGCACAAACGTTTTGTCGCCGCGATTGCTCATCAGCCACATTTCTGCCACACCCACTTGACCAGTATTTGAGCCGTAATCAAAGGCGAGGTGCACCCGCTCCACCTGAATGATGGAGCGCTCCGAGGTAGTAGCATAAACTGTAAGCGCCAAGCCATTTACTTGTGAACGCGCCGAAAAATTAAAAATATCCGAACTATAGGTGAGGCCGCCATATTCCGCCGTGAGCATAAACTGGCGGCCCGCCGGGCTGGGCACTGCTTCAAACTTAAACGAGCCATCGGCATTAAGGGTGGTCGTGAGGGTTTGGGTTTCGATAAAGTTATCGAAGCCGTGCAAGGTTACTTGGAGATGAGGCGGCAAGGTAGTGTTGGGCGTGCCATTCACCACTCGGCCAGAAACGGCTCCCCGCTTTTCGGTGGCGGCCATCACTGGCGGCGCATTGCCCATATCAAACGCCAACGTGCGTAAACGGAAAACGATGGCCCAACGTTCGGCCTCAGTGAGGGTGGGAAAGCCGGTCACGGCTTTGTGCGTGTTCAGGGCATCATACAAATCCCGTTGGGTGAGCGGCGCACTGTAAGCGGGCTGAGAGAAGTTGGGCAGTTGTAAGCCGTTGGCTTGTGGGCCATCGCCCGCGCCGGTCACACCGTGGCAAGCCGCGCAATTTTCATCGTACAGTGTTTGCCCTTGCGTTTGTTGCTCTTTAGGCGCGCTTAGCGAATACAGGTAAGCCACCACGCTCCAGCGTTCGGCTTCACTGAGTGTGTTGGCCCATGGCGGCATAAAATATTCTAGGCGGCCCTCCGTTACAATCTGAAATAGCTCGGCTTGGCTGTGATGCAAGAAATGGTCTGGCGTCGAAAAATCCGGCAGGGGGGTGGTGCGTTGCGTCAGCAATTGCGCGGCGGCAGGCCCATCACCCTTGCCGGTTGAGCCATGGCAGGCGGCGCAATGTTCTGCGTAAATGGCGGCCCCTTGCGCCACAGAGGGCGGTTGTATTGGGTAGCCCAAGCCGCCCTCAACCGGCGCGGCAGGCTCATTGGCCGAATTTAACGGGGCAGAGATAACGTCCACCGGCGCACCGGGCGGCGGGGTAACGTCACCCGCCAGCGAGCACGCGGCCAACATTAAACTCAAAGCGATGAAAGCCCCAAGTAAACTAAGCTTCATGGCGCATTTCTTTCACGGCTACCGCCGTGCCACAATTCGCGCAAAAACGGTCGGCGCGTTCCAAGGCATGGCCGCAGTGGGCACATTGGGCGGCTAACGCCCGGCCACACTGGCCGCAGAATTGATCGTTGGCAGACGTTGAGGCGCGGCAGTGTGGGCAAGTGGGCGAGGGAGGGCGCTCAACAATTTTGCGGCGCGCGGCAATGGCGGCTTCAAGGGCCGCCTCGGCTTCAGCCAGTTTTGGCAGTGGCGCGGTTTCGGGCGGCGCCATTGCATCCAACTGGCGCAAAATTTCCGCGCCGCGCGCTACCCATTGGGCGCGCTGGGTGAGGTACGCTTCCATAGGAATTTTGTTGAGGGCGTAATCAAAATCCAAATCGCGCAAAGCGTTTAGCACAGCCTCGCGCTCGGCCAGCAAAGTTACGCCGGGGCCAAACTCAGAGGAAGCGCCCACACCGCGCGCCGTGAAAAAAGGCCGGGCCACCACAAACATCATCACCGCCGCCAACGCGAGGCCAAGCACCACTGAACCAGCGTCCATACGTTAATCACCGTTGCTTACAACAGACGTGGTTTGAAGCGCAGGCTTAGCCCGGCTCACCGGCTGGTGGGAAGGCCACACCGCCACCAGCGTGCCAAGGATAAACACCAAGCCGCCCGCCCATACCCAATTAATCAGTGGATTGACGTACAACTTGAAGGTAGCGCCCTCCGCGCCGAGCGGCTCCCAACTCACCAACAACACGTAAAAATCATCCTCCCATGTGCTTCGCACGCCGGGGATGGTCATGGGTTGTTGACTGCTGAGGAAGAAATCGCGGCGTGGGTGCAATTGGCCCAGCAGTTGCTCATCACGATACACGCTTACCGTGGCGCGCGTCACTTCGCGGTCATCATTTGTCAAGAACTGTTGCAGGCCGTCATACACCATCACATAGCGGCCCAATGTGAGTTGTTCACCCTGTTGTAGCTGGCCTTGTGTTTCTATTTGAAAGAGGCTGGAGCCGAGGATGCCCAGCGTCATCACTGTAACGCCCAAGTGAATGATGTAACCGCCGTAACGCCGCCGGTTGCGCGCGATGAGCCGAGCCAAAGCTGTACCGAACGCTTCCTTATAAACTAAGCGGCGCGCCTGAAGGCCGCGCACAAACTCCGCCAAAGTGGTGGCCGCCACCAAAGCGGTTATACCAAAGCTCAACACCGCCACCCCATCGCGCACGCCCGTTATCACAAGCAGGCCCATTGTTCCGCCGGCTATCAGGCTTGGGATTTTCAACAGTTGACGCAAGCGTAACCAAGAATCTTTTTGCCACGCCAACAGCGGGCCGAGGCCCATGAGCAGAACCAAGGCCGCAAACTGTGGGCCAGCCACCCGGTTGTAGAACGGCGGACCCACAGAGATTTTTTGGTTGGTGACCAGTTCGGAAATGAGGGGAAAGATAGTGCCCCAGAATACCGAAGCGGCGATGCTTACAAAGAGCAGGTTGTTGAGCAAAAAAGCCGCCTCACGGGAAAGTAAATGGGTGAGGGGCCGCTCGCTATACAAAGCGCCCCACGCCCGCGCCAGCAAGAAGAGCGAGCCCAAAAATGTAAACCCAATGAAAACAAAGAACGCTGGGCCAATAGCGCTTTGGGCAAACGCATGAACGGAGGAGAGCACGCCGGAGCGCGTGAGGAAGGTGCCAAAAATCACCAGCGCATAGGTGAGGATAATCAGCACCATGTTCCATTTTTTGAGTTGGCCGCGCTTTTCTTGAATCATCACCGAGTGCAAAAAAGCTGTAGCCGTAAGCCACGGCAAGAAAGCGGCATTTTCCACCGGGTCCCAGCCCCAATAACCGCCCCAGCCCAATACATCGTACGCCCAGCGCCCGCCTAAAATTAAACCTAATGAAAGGAACAGCCAGCCCGTCAGCGTCCAGCGGCGCGTGACGCGGAGCCAGGCATCATCGGCGCGGCGGGTGATGAGGGCGGCCACCGCAAACGCATACGGCACCACAAAGCTTACAAAGCCGGTATATAGCATAGGCGGATGAATAATCATGCCCGGGTGGCGCAGAAGTGGGTTGAGGCCGCGCCCATCTATGGGCGTAAAGGGAAAGGCCCCTGCCGGCTGTAACATCGCTACCACCGTTTCACCTGCCGCGTTTACCCACACCCGGCCAAAGGGGTTTTCATAGAACACTACCAACCCCACAAAAAAGCCCAGCGTTAGCATCATCACCGCCAAAGCGTAGGGCATGAGGGTTGGGTGGGCGCGCCAGTTGCGCCAAATGGCCGCGCTGGCAAACGTGGCCATCAGCCAGCTCCACCACAGTAAACTTCCAGCTTGCCCACCCCACAGCGCCGTTATTTTCAAGTAGAGCGGCATGGCGCGGCTGGTCACGTTGCTCACATATGCAATTTCATAATGGTCAGTGACGAGCAATACAACGAGGCACACGCAAGCGAGGGTGATGAGGGGCCAAGTGAACAGAGCGGCTTGTTGTGCGCTAGCGAGCCACACCGGCTTGTGTTGCCATGCGCCCACCAGCGCCATGACGGTGGCGTACATTGTGCTAGCCAGAGCGAGACACAGGGCAAAGAAACCTAAATTCGCTAGCATAGTTTTAGGCGGTTCGAATCGCGTTCCCACAGTGACGGCAAAAGCGGTCTTCTGGCCCAACCGGTTGGCCACACTGAGTACAAAACTTGATAGCCATTGTTGGCGGCGGAGTTGAGGGTGGGTTGTTTGACGGACGCCGCCCGCGTGACCGCGCCAGCCGAGCCGGGGCGGCCCGGGTGCGCCGCCAAAAAAGGAAGCCGAGGCCTACTAGCCCCATGCTCACCACCAGCAGTGCAATCGCTAACCACTGTTGTAGTTGGGCCTCACTCATGGCAGGAGGTGGAGCCGCCACTAAAGCGGGCGTGGCCGCCAGTGGTTGGGCCGTTACTTGCGTCACCGAGAGTTGGGCATCGGGCTTGGCGTAATTGATGTGTGCAGTAACGGCTTGCCCGGCAGTGAGCGCACCCAAAGAAGCGGTGTAGTAGCGGAGGCCAATATCACTCGCGCCAGCTAACATCAGCGGCGGCTCACCGGTTAAATTACGAGCATTCACCGGTTCTTGCACCCGAAGCGTGGCCGCCGTAACGGCAAAATCCGCCGTCCACGTGAACACATATTGGCGGGCCTGGCCTTCAATCTTCAACGCGGCGTCATAGTATTCCACCTGAAAACTCGGCACCGTGGCTTGCAGGGTAACGGCGAGAGAATCGGCTTGTGGGGTGGTGACGAATTGCGCGTCTGTTAGTTGCCCGTTGGCATCTTGCACAGCTACCGCGTGCGGCCCGTTAGCGCTGGCGGGGATATGAACCGTCACTGAGGCGGGCAAAACAGTCTCCGGGGCTAGCGTGCCCCGCAGAATCACCAACATTGCGGGCTGGTCATACTCCGGCCACAATTCAATGGTGAGGGCGCTGAGTCTGGTTTCACTCTGCGCCCAGGCGGCCACAGGCGCGCATAGGCCGCTGAATATCAAACATATGAAAAGGCCAAGAAACCAACGTTTGCTCACGGCTTTTTTCCATCCGCATGGCACTTAATACAGTTGCCGTCATAGCCATTTACTTCTTTATGCTTTTCATTCATCTTGGTTGGGTTATGGCACGTCTCACAAGTCCAACTGCTGTAATTGTTATTGATGTGGCATGACCCGCAGTTGGCCCCATGATGATTGGTGGGGAAGGTGTGATTGAAATTGGCGTTCTTCCAATTACCGGTGTCTTGGTGGCAGTTTGCGCACGGCGCTGGGAAGTGATTGGCCGGGGGCGTGTGGCAGGCTGAACAATCGGTGCCGCCAATCGTGCTGTGGTCAAACGTGGCGTTCCTCCAATTGCCGGTGTCTTTGTGGCAGGCGCTACACGGGCCGCCATAATGGTTGGCTGGTGCGCGCCCGGCATGGCAGGCCGAACAATCGGTGCCGCCAATTGTGCTATGGTCAAACGTGGCGTTCCTCCAATTGCCGGTGTCTTTGTGGCAGGCGCTACACGGGCCGCCATAGTGGTTGGCTGGTGCGCGCCCGGCATGGCAGGCTGAACAATCGGTGCCGCCAATCGTGCTGTGGTCAAACGAGGCGTTCCTCCAATTGCCGGTGTCTTTGTGGCAGGCGCTACACGCGCCGGCATAATGGCCCGCTGGCGCGTGGTGGCAAGAGGCGCAATCCGTACCGCCAATCACGCTATGATCAAACTTCACCGTCTTAAAGCTTACTGTGCTTACATGGCAACGGGCGCAAGGCGCAGGCCAGTGGTTGGCCGGGGCTTTATGGCAGGAGCCACAATCTGTGCTCCCAATCACACTATGGTCAAAGTTCACGTTCTTCCAATTTTTAGTATCCACATGGCAGTTCTTACATGCGCCGGGCCAGTGGTTGGCGGGCGCTGTGTGGCAAGAGACGCAATCTGCACTGCCAATGACGCTATGGTTGAAGACCGCGCCCTTCCACGAGCTGGTGCTGTGGCAGAGTGAACATTGACCTTCATAATGGGCCGTCGGCTTGTCTTTGGTGTGGCAACTCACGCAATCGGTGTAGCCCGTATGGTCAAATTTAGCTGGGAGCCAACCGGCGGTAGTGTGGCAGGTTTCACATCCGCCGGGGAAGTGGTCTGCCGGTTTGTTTTGTGTGTGGCATTCCAAACACGTTCGGCTGGTGCCTTTATAAACGCCGTTGCTGTGGCACGCCGCGCATTGCAAATTAGCGTGTTCGCCAGTTAAGGGGAAGAAATCATGCGGGCCGGGAGTGGCGTTAGGCGGAAAGGGAACCGGATGCGCGGCAATAATGGCCGGCGTAGCGGTAGCCGTTGCAGTCATGGCTGACAAATCCACAGGCCGAGTGGAAGTATCCAAACTGGCTAGCACATTGGCGTTCACTGAGGTATCTGCGCCTAAACCTAATAACGCCTCCGCCTTGGCCATAATCTGCTGATACAACGCCGAACCAACGACGGCGACATTTTCGAATTTTTGTAGGGCGGCTTGGGCGCGGGCCATGAGCGAAGCCAGCCGTAAGTGCAGGCGCGGCTGATTAGCGGGCGGCGCCGCCTGAACAGCGGTGATGGCTTGATTGAGCGCCGCGTCAAAAGCTTCTAACGTTACCTGTTCAAACTCGCCCCCTGCCCGATATTCCAAATCTTGCACGCGTAGTTCTAGTTGGTCAAGCGCGTACTCGGCAAACTGTGTGGCATCGGAGATGGCGAGCAAACGCAGCCGCGCCGCCCACGCTTGAATGGGATACAGCCACTCGCCGGGTGAGTACGGTTCCCACACCGCCAAGGCGGAAAGGCCTGCGCCGCCGCACAAGACTAACAGAATGAGAAAAGCCAACAACCAGGTATAACGCTGTTTGAGCATAGCTTACACCTTACTGGTTACCAAAACCGGTGTTTGCATCGCCTGCATTTTGGTTAACTTCCAAAATTTCAGCACATGTTCAGCCAATTGCGGCCCGCCCGTTTGCAAATAGGGGCGCAGGGCGCTCACATCAGTTTGCTGGTCAATCAACGCCCGAAGCGGGTCGGCCAACTGTTGGTTGCCAATAATCAGAGCGCCAACCAATTGGTTGCCGTTCAGGGCCAAACGCACCGTATCCGCGCCGCTTTGCGCCCATGCACTGCTGTAGGCCGTGGGCCGTGAGAACCAAACTTCTGAGGACCCGCGGGAGGTGTGCTGAAAGACCTCCGGCTCAGAGGCATCGCGGAGTTGGCCTAACTGCCCAATGGCGGTGATATGCAGGCCAAACAACAGGCAGGCATTAAACGGTGTGCCTTTCACATAGGCTTCGCGTTGCCCGGCCATGTTGCGCCCAGCCACGCGCCCAGCGGCCACCGCCGTCGGCCAGAGCACATCCAGCAAATGTTTTTGCGTCCAACGGTCAAAAATCTGGGCGCAATCACCGGCGGCGTAAATACCCGGCACATTGGTCTCTAAAAACTCATTTACCAAAATGGCTTTGTCCACGCGGATGGGCGTGCCACGCACAACGTCTAACTGCGGCTTCACTCCAATGCCTGCGCCCAGCAAATCACATTCTAAAGTTTCGCCCGAGTTCAACCGCACGCCGCTTACACAACCTTTAGCATCGCCCAACACTTCCGCGATTTCGGTGTTGTAGTGAATATGCACACCGTGAGCTTGCATGCGTTCCGCCAACAGTTGTGACTCCTCGGCGTTGAAAACGGCGCTCCACAGCGTTTCCTTGCGCACGCAGTAGTGCGTTTCGATTTTGTGATGGGCAAAGCCTTCTGCCATCTCTAACGCCGTAATACCGCCGCCCACCACCACCGCCCGCCGCGCTTTCTTCATGCGCTTAAGCAGATCTTTTGTGCCGTCCAACGTATCCAAAAACACCACGCCGTCTAAGTTCGCGCCCGCGTAAGGTAAAGGCGCCGCTCGTGCGCCTGTTGCCAGCAGTAACCGATCAAACGGCAAGGTTGCGCCATTGTTCAACCATACGCGCCGCGCCGCCACATCCAGTTGGGTGGCGGTGGCAAACACTAACCGAATGCGCCGCGCTTCGTACCAGTCGGGTTGGCGCGCGATCACTTGCCGATCCGGCACTTCGTTCATCAGCACGTAGGCCAGGCCCGGGCGCGAGTACATGGGATACGGCTCGGCGCTTACCACCGTAATCTCGCCGCGCACATCGGTGAGCCGAATTTCTTCGGCGGCGGTAGCGCCAGCCGCGCCGTTGCCCAAAATCAAGTAACGGGTCACTTGGCCTCCGCAAATAACTGCTTCAGTTCGGCATACTCGGCCTCATCCCATTGCATCACCACCGAATTGGGCCGTTCCCAACGCAAGGTTCCGCGTGGGCATACTTCTACGCATTTGCCGCATTGCACACAACGCGGGTCATCCACCAATTGCCCTTGCCGCGCATAATCACGCACTGGGATACCGGCAGGGCAGTTGTAACCGCACACGCCGCATTGCACACACCGGGTAGCATCTGGCGTTACATGAGCATCAGGCGCGGGCGCGGCATAGGCCGAGAGCGGCGGCTCAGTTTTTGCGCCAAAAAGTTTGCGTAAGAAGCCCATGATTAATCATCCCCCGGATTACGACCAGTGGGGTGGCACTGGGTGCAGGCCAGCAACTGTTCGCCCGTAATGCCCTTTTCGGCGTGATGCTCTTCCATTTCACCTTGAGCATGGCAAGCCGTGCAGGTGTAAGTAGCATAGGATTGGGTGTGGCAAGTGGCACACGCAATCTCACCCTCCTCGCCATGATCAAGCGGGAAGGTGTGGCGGGTGAGTTGCGCTGGCGCCCACGCGGCGGCGGTGTGGCAGGCCTCACACTGGGTGCCAAATACCCCGGCATGAATTTGTGGCTCCGCATGGCAGGCCACACACTCACGCGGTGTGCCTCGGAACTTTTGCTCCTGATGGCAGGCCGTACATTCTAAAGCCGCATGGCGGCCCTCTAAAGCAAATACTTGGCTATGGTCAAAATTCGTCATGTTCCCTGCGCCATCATGGCAACTCACACAATTGGGGCCATATTTCTGCACATGGGCAGTCATGAAGTTGGTGTCATGCGTGTTATGGCAGTCCAGGCAAGCGGTGGTAGCTAAGCTGAAATCACCCCGGCTAGCGTTAGTGTGGCACACCGTGCAGGTGATGGGCGCGCCAGCATAATCCATGAGGTGGTGGATAAGCTGAAAGTCAGTTTGCGAATGGCTGAAGTTCGTTTGCCCATTGAGCGCAGCGGGTGACCATGCTTGGGGCGTGTGGCAGGTGGCGCAATCTGACTCACCAAACACGCCACGGTGGCCGGGCGGCTCGGCGTGGCAGGCGGCGCATTGCGCGGGCGTTTCAGCGGCGGGTGTCTGCGCGGTATGGCAGGCCGCGCATTCCACTTGTGTGTGTTGGCCAACCAATGGAAAGCGGGTGTTGGCGTGATTAAACGTTGAAGTTTTATCCACGCCATCATGGCAAGTGCGGCAAGCCGTACCAAACGCTTGGATGTGATTCTCCATAAATGCGCCCGCATGATCTGTGTGGCATTGCACACAGGTTTGCGCTTCGAACTGGAAGTCTTGGCTGGTGTGGCAACTCTGGCAAGCCATCACGCTACCGGCGTAATCCACAACGTGTTTGTCCAAAACAAAGCCCAAAATGCTATGATCAAAACGCTTAATCGCCAATTCATTCGGGTTGAACTGTCGGCCCTTATGGTCAGTGTGGCAAGCCGCGCATTGGGCCACTTGCTCTGTCTCGAGCTTGCCATGCACACCTAGGCCAGATTGGCGCTCGGCGGCGATAGTGGTGTGGCAGACTTGGCATTTTTCGGCCAGTACGCCTTGCCCCGCCACATGGCATTGCAAACAATCATTCTCAAAATCCGCATGCGCCGTGTAACCCTGAATGGGCTGGCCTTGGGCATACGCGGTGAGCGGGCCCGGGCTGAAAATTGCGCCGCCGTAAAACCACATTGCTACGCCCACACCTATGAGCAGTAAAACCACACCGGCACAGCCAATCGGCGAGAGCAAGGGATGTTGCCGACTCATCGGGCTAAACCGGCGCCAAAGAAAATTTCAGCGGCGATGTGAACGCCAACCGCCGTAAACAACACCGCGCCCATTGGCACATGAGCCACATGCCAAACGCTCAACAAGCGTCGCGCCGCTTGAATCATTCGGAGCTGACGCTCACGCGCACGGCGTTGCAACAACAATCGTTCCACCTCACCTAACTTGACGGTTTGCGTTTTTTCCAGCGCGCGGATTTGCCGCCGCAGGTGGGTGCGATAGCGCCAATCATCCCAACCGCGTAAAAGCACCAACGCCCAATCCGAACGCTTCTGCCGTTGCCGATTTTCATCGGCCTTCACCAACGCTTGAACTTGTGGGCCGCGCTCACTCGCCACCGCCAACAACTCGGCTTGCGTTAGGTTAATCAGCTCCACTAAATCAGCCGAAGAAGACTCAACACCGGCGAGTGAACGCGGAATGGCCGTGTACAAATACCGTCCAATAAAGCCACTGCCGGCTACCAGCGCCGTCATAAACATCGTAAAGCCAGCCAGCCCACGAAATTGAAAAGCAGTGTGAGTGAGCACCATAAATGGCCCCACAATTCCCGTGAAAATGTGGACTGAAAGCCAGTAGCGCACTGGGCCGGCCCACCGCAGTAAGTTAGTGCGTTTACGTAGGCTGTAAAAGATTTCTGTAAAGGCCATTAGGCCGGTGCCTATAATGCCCAGCCAATGCCCCAGCGGGTCGCCGCCGCTCGGCTCGGCCAAGAGGGCATAAGCTACATACAGCCCGCTTAATCCCAGGCAAACCACCAAACTGAGTTTTAGTTCAAGTGACTCATCCATAAACTGGCCGTTATCACTTTGAATTCAGGGCTAAAATAGCGCCAAATTAAGCGTTTTGAGCGTGAAATTCAGGTTTTTGAGCAGTGAAGTTTGAGTGAACGTCTCTCTTAGCATAGATTAGAATACACCCGATATCTGTGTAGTCGTGTTACTTGGATAAAAGGTTACGGAGGGCAATTACCTAACCCGCCTGTAACTTTTGGGGGCCTCTCGGCGACTTCCTTAAGACACGCTTAATGACACAATGACTCCAAATAGAAAATTCTTAGCAACCGTGGTGATGTGCGCCGCGTTGATGGCATTTATGAACTTGCTGGCCGCCATGACGGCGCAGGCGGCTCAGGCGGAATCGCCCAATCCACTTACGTGTGAGGGCTACCCGGAGCGGCGCATCTTTCTAGACGCGCAAGCCTGGTGGGCGCCCGCCCCCGGCCAGGCTGGTGAAAATTTTGGTCACATTCACAATGCCACCTGTGCACCCCACCGGCAAACTTTGCGCGGTTTAGTTGATTTTGATATTCGGTTGATTCTGCATAACAACCCCGGCGTTGTGAACGAACTCAATGTATGGGTCCGTTATCAAGAGAATTATTTGCCTCTATATCGGCGTTTTAACTTGAATTGGCAGTGCCCAGTGAATGAAACGTGTGAACGCTGGGAACACGTCCAAGTGGATACGCGCCTCATCCCCACCGATGGCATCCGTGACTTCAAGATTGAGGTGTTTGTGCGAGAACCGAACGGCATGCGCCTCATGGCTGCCAATTACTTCCGGGCGTATATCAACAATGGCAAACCAACGGATACTCAATTCACCGACTATCAAACACGCGCCGGCGCTTATTGGAGGGATTTCAGCTATAGCAACGCTTATTGGTTATCCGATTTACCTCTAGACCCGTTGACCGGCGAGTATCATTTTGAATTATCCTTTGAAAGCAAACCGGTGGAACGTAGGGCGGCCGCTGTGCACTATGACGTTTTACTGGACGCCAATTTTCATGCTGGCATCCCCGGCACGCTCATTGTTCAGGGGGAGGGCCATTTCACCGGCGAATTCAGCCTTGATACGACGCGCTTAGCCGACGGGCCTCATCGCCTCATCTTGCGCACACATTCTACCGATGCGGAATTTGACTCGACGCTAATCGGGGTTTTGGTGGTGCCTTTTAACGTGAATAACTCTGGTGGTGTTCTCCCCTCCCCAACGCCTCCTCACCATATCACGCATGCCCCCACTCAGCATCTGACTGCCACATCTCATGTTCCCCCACCCTCGCCAACAGCCGCCATTTCCCCATCAATCACACCTACAGCAACTCCCGGTTCCGTTTACACATTGGTTTCACCCATAATCCGTCTAACTTCCTGCGTGACTACAACCCCTACCTCTCTCGCGCCCATTACACACTCACTCGACCAAAATTTAGCTTCCGTACATACATGCGCCTTTAGCCAAACTTATGAGCCACCTTTCCCGTTCCGCAGTTCAACGCCCGAGGATAACTGATGGGAAAATTTCGTGACGAAATGCAAAGACAGCTTAAAGCTACAAGCAAGCCTTGATCTAAAAGGCTTGTTTACATTGACCAAAGCCCAGCTTGTTATTCTACCCATTAAAACTTGTTATGTTGATTAGTTGACCCCAAAAGAGCCACGCGAAATTAATGGCGCAAGCTGTTTTGATTTCACAGGCAAGTTAACCCATTGGTATACTCTTGTAACAATTGAGGTTGCCGGCGCCATATGAATTGGGCGGGAAATCCAAAGCCGCTCGTGGAAAGTTGGTCGCGCATCTATAGCTTCATAGATAACGGTTGGTTATCATCACCATTCAAGAATCCAGCGTCTGCCCTCAGAACTTGCATATCCTATTGTGAACGCTTCTCACTCCTCACGTGTGCGTCCTTGTTACACCGTAGAAATCAACTGGGCAGGTGTTTTGAGCGACCAACAAGCCGTAGAAGCGTTGCCGGTTGAGGCCACTCTCAGCTTAGCATGACCACTCCTCGCCCCAACATTTTGCTCATCCAAGCGGATCAGGTGGCGGCTTCTGCCCTGCCTTGCTATGGACATCCGGTAGTGAGGATGCCGCGTCTGAGCCAGTTAGCCGCGCAAGGGGTAGTATTTGAGAACGCATATTGTAACAGCCCGTTGTGCTCGCCCTCGCGCTTTTCCATGATGAGCGGGCAATTACCCTCTCGCATCGCGGCTTATGATAACGCCGCCGAATTCGCCGCTTCCATCCCCACCTTCGCCCACTACCTCCGCTATCTCGGCTATTACACTGTACTTTCCGGCAAAATGCACTTTGTGGGGCCAGACCAACTGCACGGCTTTGAGGAACGCCTGACCACGGACATTTACCCCTCAGATTTTGCCTGGACGCCCGATTGGGAAAACCCCCACCGCATCCTGGAGTGGTATCACACCATGGAAAGTGTGGTCACCGCCGGGCTGTGTGAAACTTCCGTAGATTTGGATTTTGATGAAGAAGTGGTTTTCCACGCCACCCGCAAGCTGTTTGATCTGGCGCGACGCGACGCGGCGCGGCCCTTCTGCATGGTGGTTTCACTCGGCCATCCGCATGACCCGTACATCATGCCCCGCTCTTATTGGGAACGCTACACCGCTGAAGAGATTGACCCGCCAGCCATTGGCGCGTTAGCGTGGGAACAGCATGATGCGCACAGCCGCCGCTTGTTGGAGGCCTTTGCGCATGATGAATACGCCATCAACGCTAATCATGTGCGGGATGCGCGGCATGGCTACTACGCCGCCCTGAGTTACGTAGATGATAAAGTTGAACAGTTGCTAAAAGCTTTGCAAGCGGCCGGCTTTGCCGATAACACCATTGTGCTTTTCACTTCGGATCACGGCGATATGTTGGGCGAGCGCGGCCTGTGGTACAAGATGCATTTTTATGAAGGCGCGGCGCGCATTCCCTTGCTTATCCATGCGCCCAACCGCTTTACACCGCGCCGCATCACCACACCAGTTTCGCTGATAGATTTACTGCCCACCTTTGTGGATTGGGCCACCGGCGGGCAAGGTTATGAGTGGGCCGAACCAATTGATGGCCACAGCCTCACACCTTTGTTGCAAGGCGAAACGCCGGCCGCATGGCCAACCGTGCAAGGCGAATATCTGGCCGAAATTGCCGCCGCCCCCCTCGTCATGCTTCGGCGCGAAAACTACAAGTACATTTTTGGCGAGCCGGACGTTGAATTGCTCTTTGACCTAAGCGCTGACCCACATGAACTGACCAACTTGATTGAAGCGCCCGCCTATCAAGCCATCACGGAAGGCTTCCGCATGGCGGTGGCCCAACGCTGGGATTTAACCGCTTTGCGTCACCGCGTCATCACTAGCCAACGGCGGCGGCATTTGTTATGCCAGGCCCTCATGCAAGGCCACATTACGCCGTGGGACTTTCAACCACAAGCAGACGCCTCGCAACAATATATCCGTAATACCAAAGAACTGTGGGAACTGTATAAACAAGCGCGCTTTCCTGCCGTCAAGCCGCCCCAACCGCAACGCCGCGTACAACGGCACACTAAGTTGCCAAACGCATCCTAACTTAACCATGGCCTTCAACATCGTCATTGCCTGCATTGATACTCGCAACCCACCCGAAAGACTGAAAGCTTTTGAAGGCTTGGATGTCAACCTCCACCGCGTGATTGGCTTCAACCAAGATGCGACTGAGTTATACCGGACTGCCGATGCCATCATCACCGAGTTACATCGCTTTAACGCGGCGGCCATCAATCAGTTGGAACGTTGCCGCATTATTGCCTGCGCCAGCACCGGCTATGACTATGTGGATTTGGCGGCGGCGGCCCAACGCGGCATTTGGGTCACCAATTGCCCGGGTTACTGCACGGATGAAGTGGCCACACACACCCTCGCCTTCATCCTTTCCCAAGCGCGGCGGTTGCCCCAACAACGGCAATTGGTGCGGCAGGGTGTTTGGGATGCGCGCCCGGTTCGCCCGCTCCGCCACGTGCGCGGGCAAACACTTGGCCTGATTGGTTATGGCCGCATTGGGAAGGCGGTAGCGGCCAAGGCCAAAGCACTGGGCTTTCGCGTCCTGGCGTGTGATCCCTACGTTGATGAAGGCTTGATGCGAGCGGCGGGCGTTGAACCGGCGAGCCGAGAAACCGTTCTGCGCGAAGCCGACTACGTTTCACTGCATACCCCCCTCACAGATGAGACACACCACATGCTAAACGCGGCCGCCTTTGCGCTGATGAAGCCCTCGGCTTATTTAGTCAACACGGCGCGGGGCGCGTTGGTGGTTGAAGAGGCGTTGCTCGCCGCGCTTCAGGCTGGCCAGTTGGCCGGCGCGGCGATTGATGTACTAAGCAGTGAACCGCCCGCTCCAGATCATCCCTATCTACATGATGACCGGATTTTTGTAACCCCGCACACGGCTTGGTGCTCTGAAGAAGCGGATGAAGCTGTGTGGGAATGGGCGGCTGGCTATGTAGCGGCCGCTCTTCAAGGTCAGCGGCCCGAAGCGGCGCTGAATGAGATTAACCGTTCGCCATAACCCAACGCCGCGCTCTTCTTCCAGATGGGCGCGGCCCATTCAAGATGTCAACACCACACAAAGTCATCCTCACCTGCGCCATCACGGGGTCATCTCACACCCCTACCATGTCCCCGCATCTGCCCTACACGCCGGATGAGATTGTGGCGCAATCGGTGGCGGCGGCTAATGCCGGCGCGGCCATTGTGCATTTGCACGCCCGCAACGCCAATGATGGAAGCCCCAGCGCCGACCCGGAAATTTTCCGCGACTATTGTGAACGCATCAAAAGCCAAAGTGATGCCATCATCAGCTTGACGACGGGCGGCGCAACCGGGCAAACCGTGCAACAGCGGCTAAACGTCATCCGCACTTTGCAACCGGAGCTGTGTACCTGCAATTTTGGCACGCTTAATTACGGCCTATTCCCCATGATCCCGAAATATGCGGGCAAGTGGCGTTTTGATTGGGAAGAACCCTACCTCGCCAGCACTAAAAATGAGCCTTTCGTCAGCAACTTCTCTGATATTGAGTACATGCTCAAAACGTTGACGAACGAAACCGGCACGCGCTTTGAATTTGAAGCCTATGATGTGGGACATCTTTACACATTGGCCTACTTCATGGATTTAGGCCTGATTAAGCCGCCGATCTTCCTGCAATTTGTAATGGGCACCATGGGCGGCATCGGCGCGGATGTGGTGGATAACCTTGTTTTTATGAAGCGCACGCTTGACCGTTTGATTGGGCCGGATGTGCAATGGTCAGTGCTGGGCAGTGGCCGCTTCCAATTTAATATCGTCACCGCCGGCGCCATCATGGGTAGTCATGTGCGCGTGGGGCTGGAAGACAGCCTATATCTGGGCAAAGGGCAACTGGCGCCTTCCAACGCGGCCCAAGTGCAAAAGATACGCGGCATTCTTGAAGCTCTTTCCTTGGAGATTGCAACGCCCGCTGAAGCGCGGGACATACTGGGGCTCAAGGGCAACGATCACGTCAATTTCTAGCTGAGGCTTAGGGCAGTTTCCAAGCCTTCACTTTCATCATGCCAAGACCTCATCCTTCACAAGTTTCACAAGTAGCCGTGGTTGGCGCAGGCGTTATCGGCGGCGGCTGGGCGGCCCACTTTCTGCGTCAGGGCTTGCGAGTGGTGGCGTGGGACCCCGCGCCCAACGCCGAACAAAAGTTGCGGGCCTTTGTGGAGCAAGTCTGGCCGACTATGGAAAAACTAGGCTTGGCGGCCGGCGCTTCACCAGAGCGGCTGGCCTTCAACACAGATTTGGCTCAGGCCTTGCGCGAGGCCGAATTTGTGCAAGAGAGCGCGCCTGAGAGACTAGACCTTAAGCAAAATTTACTCGCGCAAATAGATGCCGCCGCGCCGCCCGAAATTGTGATTAGCTCCAGCACCTCCGGCTATGCTATGACAGCGATGGCCGTAAAGTGTACGCACCATCCGGAAAGATTGGTGGTTGGGCACCCCTTCAATCCACCCTATCTCATCCCATTGGTGGAGGTGGTGGGCGGTGAAAAAACAGATGAGGCGGCGGTGGATTGGGCCACGGCCTTCTACAATCACTTCGGCAAGTATGGCCTAAAAATGAAAAAAGAACTGCCGGGCTTTTTGGCCAACCGCTTGCAAGATGCAATTTGGCGCGAAGCCTTGCACATGGTGGCGGCAGGTGAAGCCTCTGTGGAGGAGTTGGATGCTTCCATTGTGCAAGGCCCGGGTCTGCGGTGGGCGTTGATGGGGCCGTGCCTAACCTTTCATTTGGCGGGCGGTGAGGGCGGCATGGCGCATATGCTGGATCATTTCGGCCCGTCACTCAAAGAGCCGTGGACGCGGCTGGAAGCGCCTGAACTAACACCTGAACTCCGTGACCGAATGGTGGACGGCTGTGAGCGCGAAGCGGCCGGCCGCTCGATTGCCGACCTCATCCGTGAGCGGGATGAATTTTTAGTGGATTTACTGGCCGTGCTGGAGAAGCATTGGGCCAAATGGGGCAAACGCTAAGGCATGGCCGCTTCCTCTGCCCCACTCACCCTTTACCACGGTCTCGTTCAGCCGGAATGGATAGACTACAACGGCCACATGATGGATGGCTATTATCTGGTGGCGTTCGCTTTTGCTACGGATGCGCTTCTGCAATACCTTGGCTTTGGCGAGGCCTACCGAGCGCAAACAGGTTGCACTATTTACACCGCCGAGGCGCATATTAACTTTCTGCGCGAGGCCAAAGCGGGCGCGCCGCTGATTTACAACTCCCTCCTGCTGGGCGCAGACGCCAAACGTTTGCACATCTTTCACACCATGCATCACGCGCATGAAAACCACATCATCGCTTCTACGGAGCAAATGTGGCTTCATGTTAATCAACACACCATGCGGGTGGAGCCAATGCCGGCTGAGTTGTTAGCGCGCGCGCAAGCCATCGTAGCGGCGCAAGCTGAATTGCCGCGCCCACCCCAAATTGGGCGGCGCATCAGCATGCCGGAGACCGTGAAACCCTAAGCATGTTCCATCCGTTGAGCCTCCCCGTGACCGACGATGTGCAGGTGTGGAAGAACGTGATGATTCCCATGCGGGACGGTGTGCGGCTGGCGGCAGATGTGTATGTACCCAAGCCGCTCACTGGCCCATTGCCGGTGGTGATGGAATATATCCCTTACCGCAAAGATGAAGTTAACCCTGCAAGCGCGCCACATTACACTTACCTGCCTCGGCATGGCTACATCGTGGCGCGGGTAGATATTCGCGGCACTGGCGCATCCGAAGGCGTGAATGTGGATGAGTACACGCTTGAAGAGCAACTTGACGGCTACGATGCGATTGAGTGGCTGGCCCAACAACCATGGTGCGATGGGCATGTGAATATGACGGGCATTTCTTATGGCGGCTTCACCTGTTTGCAAGTGGCCGCGCATAATCCGCCGCACCTCACCAGCATCATTCCGGTGGATTTCACCGATGACCGTTACACCGATGATTGCCACTATCGCGGCGGCCTCCTGCGGATGTATTACGATGTAGGTTGGTACGGCACCCGCATGGTGGCGTGGGGGGCAATGCCGCCTGATCCTGAGTTTGCGCCAAACTGGGCCGAGGTGTGGGAACAACATCTCGCGCACAGCGAGCCGTATCTGCTTAAGTGGCTAACGCACCAAACAGATGGCGAATACTGGCGCGGCGGCTCCGTGCGCGATTTCCCCGAGCGGATTCAGTGCCCGGCCTTTCTTATCGGCGGCTGGCGCGATGGCTACCCCAATCCGCCCTTACGTTTGTTTCAAGCCTTGCGCGCGCCAAAGAAAGTTCTGATTGGCCCGTGGAACCATGCTTGGCCCAGCCACGGCCTCCCCGGCCCACGCATTGACCATTGGCGTGAAATGGTGCGCTGGCTGGACTTTTGGTGCAAGGGCGCGCAAAATGGCGTGATGGATGAGCCGCCTGTGGTGGTGTACATGCAATACTGGCAAGAACCCATTGTTGATCGGCTGGAGACGGTGGGGGCGTGGCGGGCAGAAAACAATTGGCCGCCGCCCGGCGCGGCTGAACGCGCACTAACGCTGTGTGAGGGCGGCGTTCTCGGCGGCAATAGCGCCAATAGTAATGATAATGGCAGTGATCGTGTGACCTATCACCCGGCAGTGGGCGTCACCGGCGGATTGTGGTCTGGCGGCGTGCAATTTGGCTTGCCCGGTGACCAGCGGCTGGATGAGGCGCTCTCGCTCACTTACACCACCGCCCCGCTGGAAGAAGAAGTTTACATTTTGGGTTGGCCGCGCGCCATACTACATGTTTCGTCCTCGGCCTCCGTTATTGGCTTTGCCGCCAGCCTCAGCGATGTTGCGCCGGATGGCTCTTCCCATCTCATCACCAAAGGGATGCTCAACGTCACACGCCGCGAGTCATTCTCTAAGCCGGCCAGCCTCCCGTTGAATGAAATTGTGGAGTTGAACATTGAGCTGGATTGTACGGCGTGGCGCTTTGCCCCCGGGCACCGCATCCGCCTGAGCCTTGCGAATGCAGATTTTCCCAATGTTTGGCCAACGCCAGAATTGGCCCTTAGCCACGTGTATCGTGGCGCCGCACACCCTTCGCGCCTCCTCTTGCCCGTTGTGCCGGCGCAGGGGAGCGCCGTGCCGCCCAAATTTTTGCCCTCAGCTTTCAGCCCCGCGCCGCACGCTTCCGCCGCACAGCCCCACAAGTGGAAGCTGAGCTATGAAGTTCTCACTGGCCGCGTCACCTCGGAAGTGCAGGTGAACGCTAACTTTCGGGTTAACCCCACCACCGTCATTGAACGTGAATTTGCCTCTGTGTGTTCAGTGGACCCGCGCAATCCAGCTCAGGCCAGCGCGCATGGTTGGCATGTGTGCCGCGCAACCCGCCCCAATGCCGTCACGCAAAGCCGAGCCGATACCGTCATTCAATCCACCGCCACGCATTTTCACCTGAGCATTGACCTGGAAGTGCGCGTGAACGAGGCCGTTCACTTTCAACGACGCTGGACGGAGTCAGTAGCGAGGCAGTTGCTGTGAGGTATCACTTTCAAGCCGCGCGCTGGTTGACAGCGCACTTGACCGGGTTATACTGTTTGCAGTCTGATACCTTAGTTACGCTTCAGGGAGGAGGTGAATTGAGCATCGACCATTCATAACCTATTCCTCACGCAGATTCAACTTTCGCTTTACATTCAAGCAAGGAGAAAAGTCATGCGCCCCTTACAGACGTTTTGGAGAGTTGCCAGCCTCATCACCATCACCGCCGTGGTGCTGGCCGGCTGTGCGCCCGCCGCCACACCCACCGCAGAAGTGGTGCGGGAAACTGAAATCGTCACCGTCAGAGAGACACAAATCGTAGAGCAAGTGGTCACCGCCACACCCGAGCCGTTCAAACCCCAGGGAACGCTCACCATTGGGCTCACCACGGATATTGCCGCGATTGAAGTGCCGTATGCGCCAGAACGGCAAGCCACCAACGCATCATGGACGATGTTCGACTCGCTGGTGCTTCAAAATCCAGATGGCTCCCTGGGGCCGGCTCTGGCCGATAGCTGGGAAATCTCGCCCGATGGGAAGACCATCACCTTCAAGCTTCATCAAGGCGTTAAGTTCCATGACGGTTCAGACTTTACGGCGGACGATGTGGTGTTTTCCTGGGAAGCTTACAGCCAGGATACCGTGACCTATGCCGGCAACTGGACGTTGGCCAGCAGTGTGGAAAAAGTGGATGATTACACCGTCAACGTCATCACCGATGAACCCAATGCCATGCTCCTCCCCACGATGGCGTGGAACTGGGCCATCATCCCCGAAGATTGGGGCGGCAAGACCCAACAAGAATTCGCCGAAAGCCCCATCGGCACAGGGCCATTTGTATTCAAGGAATGGATTAAGGGCGATCGTTTAGTCGTCACCGCCAACCCCAACTATTGGCGGCAGGGTTATCCGAAAGTGGAGCAGGTTGTCTTCCGCTTCATGCCGGAGGCCGCCACGCGGGTGGCCGCCGTGCAAGCCGGCGAAATTGATATTGCGCCGCGGCTCACTTCCGAAGATGCCAAATCACTTCTGGGTGTGTCCGGCGTACAAATCATCCGTTACCCCGTTGACCGCTCCTATTATCTCGCCTTCAACAACCTCAGCACGGGCAAAGGCACGCCAATTGAAGACCCCAAGGTGCGCCAAGCGTTGGCCTATGCCATTGATATTGACGGCATTATTGACGCGGTGTTTGATGGGTTTGCGACGCGCTCGGTGGGCTTTGTAGCGCCCGGCAACCTCGGTTTTGATGGCGCAGAGCCGGTGCCCTATGACCCCGAGCGAGCCAAAGCCTTATTGGCAGAAGCCGGTTATCCGAACGGCTTTGAGATGAACATGGCCTGCCCGGATTCTGGCTACCCCAAGATTAACGACGTCTGCCAAGCCATCAGCGCCCAATTGAATGAAGTGGGCGTGCGCGGCGAGTTGGAATTGCAAGAAGCCAATGCGTATTGGGACCGAGAAGCCAAGAAAGAACTGCCGCCGCTGTTTGTGGATGCCTGGTCAGTGACCATTGGTGAGGCGTGGCCGCGGCTTTCCGGCGCGCTCAACGAAGGCGAAACCTACGCCAACTGGTACGACGCCAAACTGGACGAGATGATTAACCAAATCGCGGTGACCGTGGACGAAGAAGAACGGGCCGCGTTGTATGGTGAAATCCAAGTTTACATGCGGGAGAACCCGCCTTTTGTGTATCTGTACTACCCTGAAGCCTTTGAGGCCGTGACCACGCGCGTGCAAGGGTATCAACCTCGCGCCGCGGAAAACTACTTCCTGTGGGAAGTTTCAGTGACGGACTAACCGGCTTAGCCACTGTCAAACGTGGTGCGTGATCCGTCTGAACCCATCAGCGGTCACGCATCACGTCTCACGCAATCCGCGTATGCAACGCCACCTCATCAACAGTCTCTTCCAATCCATCCTCGTCCTCATCGGCGTGCTGGTGATGGTCTTCTTCATGGTGCGGGCCACCGGTGACCCAGCCGCCGTGATGCTGGCCCGCGAGGCCTCGCCGGAACAGGTGGCGGCGTTCCGTGAGCAAATGGGTTTTAACCGTCCGCTCTATATTCAGTTTTTGGATTTTATCCGCAAAGCGTTAATGGGGGATTTTGGCAACTCGCTTCACTACCGGCTTCCGGCCCTGCCGCTCATTCTTGAGCGCATGCCCTACACAGTTTATCTGGCGCTGGTGGCGTTGGTGATGGCCGTCGTCATCGCCCTGCCGCTGGGCCTGGTCGGTGGGGCTTCGCCCAATACTCCCATAGACTGGATAGCGCGCGCCGTGGGCCTACTCGGCCAAACAGTGCCGCCGTTTTGGCTGGCTCTGCTCCTGATTTACGCGTTAGCAGTGAACTTGCGCCTCTTCCCTACCTCTGGGAGTGAACGTTGGAATTCCGTGATTCTGCCCGCCTTTGTTCTCAGCCTGGGCACCATGGGCCGGTTGGTACGGCTCACCCGTTCCTCCGTGCTAGAAATTATGGGGGATGATTACATTCGCACAGCCCGGAGCAAAGGGCTGATGCCGCGCGTGATTTTCTTCAAACACGCGCTCCGCAACGCCGCCATCCCGCTTATTACAGTGATTGCGGTGCAGTTTGGCTACATGCTGGGCGGCACCGTCATTATCGAGAGTGTATTTTCGTGGCCGGGCCTAGGCTCACTCACCGCCGAGTCAATTGGCCGCCGTGATTTTCCACTGGTGCAGGGCATCGCTTTGTTCACCAGCGTGGTGGTGGTGCTCCTCACCTTCGCCAGTGATGTGTTGTATGCACTAGTAGATCCGAGGGTGCGTTATGAGTGAAAGTACACTTCGCCCCGGCAGTCCCATCCCACAGCTCGCCCCCGTTACGGACGAAAATTCATTCGCGCAACGAGTGCGTTACGTTCTCCGGTTACTCTGGCGTGATAAAGGGGCCGTCATTGGATTATTGCTCTTTTCACTCTTAGTTTTCTCAGCCATATTTGCGGACCAATTAGCGCTCTATGACCCTACCGCTCAAAACTTACGCGCGGCCAAACAGCCGCCGGCATGGATGGAAGGCGGCAGTTGGGAATACCCCCTCGGCACCGATAACCTTGGGCGCGATTTATACACCCGCATTATTTATGGCAGTCGAGTTTCGCTCACTGTGGGCGTGTTTGGCACCTTAATTGCGGCCACCCTCGGCCTCGTCATCGGCATGCTAGCCGGCTTTATGGGTGGTCGAGTAGATGGCATCATCATGACCATCGTCAACGTCATTCTGGCCCTGCCCTACTTGCTGTTTGTCGTCTTCATCGCCGGCGTATTTGGCCGCAGTTTGTTCAACGTCATCCTCATCTTCGGCATCACGGATGCGCCCATCTTCGTGCGGGTGGCGCGCGGAGAAGTGCTGAAAATTCGGCAGTCCGGCTATGTAGAAAGCGCAGTCAGCATTGGGGCCAAGCCCTTCCACATCTTAGTGGATCATATTCTGCCCAACCTCATCGGGCCGTTGTTGACGGTGGCAACCTTTGAAATGTCCGCCATGATTTTCTACGAAGCTGGCTTAAGTTTCCTTGGCCTCAGCGTGCCGCCCAGCGTACCCAGCTGGGGCAACATGCTGGAACAGGGCCGCAGTGTTCTGCGTACCCTGCCCTGGATTGCCGCCTTCCCCGGCCTTGCCATTATGCTCTCCTCACTTGGCATGAACTTATTGGGCGATTGGCTCAGAGACGTTTTAGACCCGCGGCTGAGGAGGGCTAGGAAATAAAGGGATTGCCTGCGTTTCCCCACCTTTCCTTTTTTAGCTATGCCACCCGTTCTCCAAGTTGATAACCTCGTCGTACGATTTAATACTCAGGACGGCACCGTCCACGCCGTCAATGGAGTTTCCTTTGAAGTCCATGAAGGCGAAACGTTAGCCATTGTGGGCGAAAGTGGTTGCGGCAAAAGCGTGACCATGATGTCTTTGCTCCGGTTGGCTTCAGGCCGCATCCTCAGCGGCTCCGCCCTCTTCAATGACGGCTACAGCCAGATTGATTTACTCAAACTCTCCGAGCCGGAACTGCGGCAGGTGCGCGGCGGCCGCATCGGCTTTATTTTTCAAGATCCGCTTTCCTCCCTCAACCCGGTGCTCACCATTGGCGAACAAATCGCCGAATCGCTTCGCGAACATTTAGAGATGGATGAGCTGGCCGCCCATCAGCGCACCATTGAGCTTCTGGCGCAGGTTGGCATTCCAGATGCGGCCTCGCGTTACCACAATTACCCGCACCAATTTTCCGGCGGAATGCGCCAACGGGTGATGATTGCCATCGCCATTGCCTGCGGCCCCAAGCTCCTCATTGCGGATGAGCCAACCACGGCGCTAGATGTCACCATCCAAGCTCAGATTGTGGATTTGGTTTTACGCCTGCAAAAAGAACTGGGCATGGCGGTGATTTGGATTACGCACGATTTAGGCATTGTAGCCGGGATGGCCGACCGAGTGGCGGTGATGTACGCCGGGCGCGTGGCGGAGACCGCGCCGCTGGATGAGTTATATGAGCATCCACAACACCCTTACACCATTGGTTTGCTCGGCGCCTTACCGCGATTGGATGAACAAAAAACCTCGCGGCTGGTCAATATCAAGGGCGCGCCGCCGGATTTGCGGAACGAACCTCGGCATTGCCAGTTTGCCTTCCGCTGTGGCTACGCCTTTGAGCGTTGCTGGGCTGAGCAACCGTCGCTGGTGCAAGTAGGCGGGCAACATGGGGCCGCCTGTTTCTATGATGTCACACAGGGAGTCCCACGCCATGGAGTCTAAAGGCGCCCTCGTCCGAGTCGTTGAGCTTAAGAAACATTTTCCCATCCCCGGCAATCGCTTATTGGGCAAGCCGCCCGGCGCGGTGAAATCGGTGGACGGCGTTTCGTTTGACATTCACCCCGGCGAAACCCTGGGCTTAGTGGGCGAAAGCGGTTGCGGCAAATCCACAACGGGCCGCGCCATTCTACAATTGCACAAACCCACCAGCGGCCACGTCTATTTTGAAGGCCGGGACTTAACCACGCTGAGTGATGAAGAATTGCGTCGCCTCCGGCCCAAGATGCAGATGATCTTTCAGGACTCATACTCCTCACTCAACCCGCGCCATTCGGTAGGCAAGATTGTGACCGAACCGCAAACCATTCATGGCGTGCTCTCGCCCGCGCAGGCTAAAGAACGCGCCGCAGAGCTACTGGAAACCGTTGGCCTCAACCCGGCCTTCGCCGCCCGCTTCCCGCACGAATTTTCCGGCGGCCAGCGCCAACGCATCAACATCGCCCGCGCCCTCTCCCTCAACCCCAGCTTCGTGGTATGTGATGAGCCGATTTCGGCGTTGGATGTTTCCATTCAGGCCCAAATCATTAACCTGCTGCAAGACTTACAAGAGCGATTAGGGCTGACGTATTTATTCATTGCCCATGACCTAAACATGGTGCGCTACCTCAGCACGCGCATTGCGGTGATGTATTTAGGCAAGGTGATGGAACTGGCTGACCGCGAAGCGTTGTTCACACGCCCACATCATCCTTACACCCAATCCCTCATTTCCGCCGTGCCCGTACCCTCGCCCAAAATTGAGCGGGGGCGCAAACGGATTTTGTTGCCGGGCGAGGTTCCCAGCCCGGCCAAGCCGCCGCAGGGCTGTGTGTTCAACACCCGTTGCCCATTGGCCCAGCGCATCTGTTTTGAACAAGTACCCGTCTATCGCGAGGTGCAACCGGAGCACTTCGCGGCCTGTCATCTGATTGATGACCGCGAAAGCCATAAAATCCCGGTTGCCTCGTGAACGGCGTCCCACCTAGAAAATCCCTTTTATGCGCTGGTGGCGCACGCTAACGCGTGATCAACGGCTCCTTTTTATTAACAGCACCGCCACCGGTTTTGGGGTGGCGCTGTTTTTATATCTCCAGCCGTTGTACATTAAGAGCCTCGGAGCCACCCCCAGTCAAATTGGGTTCGCGTTAGGCGCTAGCGGCCTCATCGTCACCTTGCTCTACATCCCCTTGGGAATGCGGGCAGACCGGCGCGGGCGCAAACCACTGATTGTGTGGGGCTGGTTCCTAAGCGCTGTGATGACGCTCATCATGGGCCTAGCGCCCGATTGGCGTTGGTTTATTCCGGCGTACGCCCTGTACTTGCTTTCTAATTTTGCCGTGCCCGCTTTGCAAGGTTACACCGCCGCCACCTCCACGCCGCGTGAAGTAGGCCGACTGTTTGCGCTGTTAGCGTTGGGCAACTCGGCGGGCAGTATCGTGGCCCCGGCCATTGGCGGCTGGATTGGTGAGACTTTCGGCCTACGAGCCGTTTACGTGATAGCCAGCCTCGTCTTTGCTTTAGATACGGTGCTGGTGCTGACGCGCCTCAGCCCTCAAGCCACCGTCGCTACCCAATCACCACGCGCGCATATTGGTCAGGTCTTGGGCAATCGCCGTTTTATCCTTGAATTAGCTTTTATCTTCCTCATGTTTGTGGCTACGGATGTGGGCACGGTAATGGCGCCAAATTTTCTGGAGGATGTACGCGGCCTAAGTGTGGCGCAAATTGGGGCGCTCAGCTCCGTTGGCACCTTGGGCATTGCCGCGCTCACGTTTATCATTGGGCGGTTGCCCACCGAGCGCCGCACGCCGCTTTTCATTTCACAGGGCGCCGGGTTGGCCGCTTTACTCTTGTGGTTGATGATGCCCGGCTTATTGTGGATTGGCGTGGCTTCTTTTATCAGCGGCGGCAATCGGCTCTTCCGCCCCCTTGCCTCTGGCCGGTTGGTAAGCACGCTTAACGCCGAAACCATGAGCTTGGGCTTTGGCTTTTTCCAAACCGCGCAACAACTCGGCCTGACGATTGCGCCTTATTTGGCCGGCCTGCTCTACACCCGTGACCCGCATTGGCCGCTGTGGGCCGGTGTGATTGGGTTGCTGGCGGCAATGGGGCTAACAGCCATTCTCCCTTCTCAACCACGACCCACCGAATGACTCACCCTTGGCCTGCCACGCCTCATCGGCAAGACCTGACGCCGCTCCTCAATCCGCGCTCTATCGCGCTGGTAGGCATCAGCACCTTACCGCGCTTTGGCGGGCGCGTATACCAAAACCTACAGGACTTTGGCTACCGCGGCGAAATTTTTGGCGTCAACCCGCGCTATGAAAATCTGCACGGCCAGCCGTGTTATCCATCCTTGCGCGCCCTGCCGTCCACGCCAGAGCTTGCCATCCTCGCCGTGCCCAATGACCAGTTACTCACCACCATGCAGGAGGCCGCCAGCCTCGGCGTGCGCGCCGTGGTCACTTCTTCTAGCGCGTATTTGCCCAATCTGCAATCGCAACTCACCGCTATCGCGCAGGCGCATCACATGGTGATGGGCGGGCCAAACGGCATGGGCTTCATTGCCTTTAATCACCGCGTGGTGGCGTGGGGGTATCCCGTTACACCGCTTCCCAGCGGGCCGGTTACGTTTATTTCTCATAGTGGCACGCTGGCGGATGCGATGTGGCAAAACCGGCGCGGCCTCCGTTTTAATTATCTTGTCTCCTCCGGCAATGAAATTGTCACCACCTTGGCGGACTATATTCAACACGCGCTCACCGAGGAGAGCACGCGCGTCATCGGCCTGTTTCTGGAAGCGGTGCGTGACCCGGAAACCTTCCGCGCGGCGTTGGCCGAAGCGGCGGCGCGCGATGTGCCGATTGTGGCGCTGAAGGTGGGCCGAAGCCAACGCGGCGCGCAATTGGCGCAGGCGCACAGCGGCGCGCTGGCTGGTGAAAATTCAGTGTATGACGCCCTGTTTGCTTATTACGGCGTGCAACGCGTTCACACGCCGGATGAAATGCTGGATACGTTGGAGTTATTTGCGGCTAAACTGCGCCCACGCACGCGGTATATCACTGCCATGCATGATTCCGGCGGTGAGCGCGGCTTGTTGGTGGATTTAGCCGAAGCGGAGGGCGTGTCGTTTGCGCCCATCAACGCCGAAACTACGGCCAAGCTGGCCGCCGCGCTAGACCCGGCCCTGCCGCCCGTCAATCCAGTGGATGCGTGGGGAACCGGCAATGATTTTGAGCAAGTTTATCGCGATTGTTTATTGGCGTTGGATGCTGACCCTCAGACCGGTTTGAATGTTTGGGCCGCTGACTTTTACGCCGCCGGTGACGTCACCAAAAATTATTTGCGGACAGCGATAGAGTTGCAACCGCGCTTGCAACACCCGCTCGTATTTCTCAGCAATCTGGCGGGCGCGGCGGATGAAGCACTGTGCCAGCAAGCGCGGGCGCACGGCTTTCCGGTGTTGCTCGGCACAGCCAACGGCTTGCGCGCCATCCAACATGTGCTGGCTTACGCCGAGTTTCAGCGAGAAGCATCTCAACCCTCGCTTCCCACGCACACCGTAACGCAAAACTGGGCGTCCCAACCGTTAGATGAGCATGCTTCATTACAACTTCTTGCGCGCTATGGCATCCCGGTGGCGGAATCGCGCCTCGCCACATCTTTAGCTGAAACGTTGCAAGCGGCGTGTGAGCTTGGTTACCCTGTAGCCGTCAAAACTGCGGCAGGCGCGGCGCACAAAACTGAAGCGGGCGGCGTGCGCCTGAACCTTACCGGCGAAGCGGCAGTGGAAACCGCCTACCACGCCCTGCATGAACGGCTGGGCGAGCGCGTGTTGGTGCAACGCATGGCCCCGTCGGGCGTGGAAATTATCCTCGGCTTGGCCCGTGACCCGCAGTTTGGCCTTTTGCTCACGGTGGGCCTCGGCGGCATTTGGGTGGAAGTTCTGCGCGATGTGCGTTTCCTAATGTTACCCACGCAGGCAGATGCAATCCGCCACGCGCTCCTCAGTTTGCGCGGCGCGCAAATGCTGGCCGGTGTGCGCGGCCAACCCGCTGTAAATGTGGAAGCGATTGTTCAAGCGGCCCTGCGCCTTTGCCACCTCGCCGCTGAGTTGGGAGAACAGCTAGAAGCGGTGGATATTAACCCGCTTATTGCCACCTCGCACGGCGCAATAGCCGTGGATGCGCTCATCATTCCGCGCGCCAAAAACCCATCTACAAACTTACCGTTTTGATACGTTTTCTCGCCCAAAACGGTTTTATTTGATAGGTTTAGAGATGGGTTCTAAAGGAGACTGAGTATGGATTTTGCGCTTTCTGAAGAACAAAAGATGATTTTACAAACCACCCGCGCCTTCGTGGAAAAAGAATTGATGCCGCACGAGGATGAAGTGGAACGCTTGGATGAAGTGCGGCCGGAATTGCGCCAACAGCTAATAGCCAAAGCGCGGGCTTTAGGGCTGTACGCCGCCAACATGCCGGAGGAATTCGGCGGCGGCGGGCTGGATGCCCTCACCCTCACCTTGATGGAACGAGAATTAGGCCGCACCAATTACGCGCTGGGCACGTGCGCGGCGCGGCCTAGCAACATCTTGCGCGCCTGCCGAGGTGAGCAAATTGAACGTTACCTACTCCCCACGATACGTGGCGAGCGCACGGATTGTTTAGCCATGTCTGAGCCAAACGCCGGCTCTGATTTGCGTTCCATGGAAACGCGGGCCGAGCAACGCGGTGATGATTTTGTTATCACTGGCGTCAAGCACTTCATCAGCCACGCGGATGTGGCGGACTATGTGATTTTGTTTGCTGTGACCGGCGTGGAGAAAACTACCCGTGGGCCGCGCAAACAAATCACCAGCTTTTTGGTAGATAAGGGCACTCCGGGGTTTACGGTGAAGCGCGGTTATCAAGTGGTTTCGCATCGCGGCTATCACAACGCCATTTTGGAATTTGATGAATGCCGCGTGCCGGCGGCCAACATTCTCGGCGAACTGCATCACGGTTTTGATGTGGCCAACGAGTGGCTGAGTTCCACACGGCTCTCCGTGGCGGCCACCTGCGTGGGCCGCGCCCAGCGCGCCTTTGAGCTGTGCCAACAATGGGCGGCCACGCGCAAACAATTCGGCCAAACCATTGGTAAGTTTCAGGGCGTTTCGTTCAAACTGGCGGATATGGCCGTGCAAATTCAAGCGGCGGAATTGCTTACGTTGCACGCCGCCTGGAAGCTTGACCACGGCACAGCGCGAGATGAAGATTTCGCGACCGCAAAGTTATACGCCACCGAGATGTTGGCCTTTGTGACTGACCAAGCCGTGCAAATTTTTGGCGGCATGGGCTTGGCAGAGGAGAACGTCATTGCTCGCTTCTGGCGTGATGCCCGCGTGGAGCGCATTTGGGACGGCACCAGTGAAATCCAACGCCACATCATCTCCCGTTCACTGCTCAGGCCGCATGAGCAGTAAACTGTTGACTGATTACCGCCTACTGTCTTCTACCTACTATGCTCCCCCTACACACCATCCGTAACGGCTCCATCTTAGAAGTGACGCTTGACCGGCCTAAAGCGAACGCGATTGACGCCGCCACCAGCCGTGCGATGGGAAAACTATTTGCCGAATTCCGGGATGACCCGGCTTTGCGGGTGGCGATATTGACGGGCGCGGGTGAGAAGTTTTTTTCGGCAGGGTGGGATTTGAAAGCGGCGGCGGCCGGCGAGGCCATTGAAAGCGATTACGGCGTGGGTGGCTTTGGCGGGCTAACGGAGTTGCCCGATTTACACAAACCCGTCATTGCGGCGGTGAATGGGTTGGCGGTGGGCGGCGGCTTTGAGCTGGCGTTGGCGTGTGATTTGATTGTGGCCGCCGAGCACGCGCAATTTTCACTGCCGGAGGTGTTGGTGGGCGTGCTGGCCGATGCGGGCGCGTTCCGCCTGCCCCGCCGCTTGCCGCGCGCCATTGCTATGGAGATGCTCCTCACCGGGCGGCGGATGACGGCGGCGGAAGCGTTACAGTGGGGGTTGGTCAACGCCGTAGTTCCGTCAGCCGAGTTAATGGCCAAAGCGCGTGAGTACGCACACTTAATTCTCCAAGCCGCGCCGCTCGCCATTGCCGCCGTTAAGCAAGTCACGCGCGCCACCGAAACGCTCAGCCTTGCCGAGTGTTATGCACTTCTACGGAGTGGCACACTGGGAGCATATCAAGCGATGTTGGCCTCAGAAGATGCCCAAGAAGGCCCACGGGCCTTTGCCGAAAAGCGCCCACCGGTTTGGAAAGGCCAATAAACTCAGGAGTTCATCATGCCCTTACCTTTATCACTGACAAACGTTCATAATCCCCAGCCCGGCTGGTATCGGGGCGATTTTCATTGCCACACCAACCACAGTGATGGCGTTCACCCGCCGCCAGCGTTGGCGGCAGTGGCTCAACGTGAGGGGCTGGATTTCTTTTTTATTACGGATCACAACGCCGTGGGCGCTTACGGCGAATTTGGCTCCACACCTCTGCTCATCCTCCCCGGCGTAGAGGCCACATACAAGCGTGGGCACTGGAATATTTTTGGCATTACCGAGAACGGAGACTGGCTTCAGCAAATTGGTAGCGGCTATATTGACGCACCGCGCCCAGAAGATCCATATCCAACCGTTAACGCCATCATGAAGCATGCGGCCGCGCTCGGGTTGCTCAATTCCATCAACCACCCCTTGCTCACACCGTGGGCGTGGGAGTTCCCAGATACAGAATTGCAATACCTACACGCGCTGGAGATTTGGAATGACCCTAGTTGGCCGGATAATGACTGGGCCAATCCGCAGGCGGTGGAACTGTGGACGCGCATGCTCAATGATGGTTGGCGTATTACGGCGTTAGGCGGGAGTGATTACCACCGCCCACACCCACCCGCTGGGCACAACAAACCGGATGAACGCTTGGGCCTGCCGAGTACTTACGTGTACGTGGAGCATCTTTCCGGCGCGGCCATTCTCGAGGCCGTGCGCGCGCGGCGAGCCTATGTAAGCGCTGGCCCACATCTCACCTTGGCCGCACATTGCAACGGTGCGCAATACGCCATCGGCGCTGACATTGGGGATGTAAGCGGCCCAGTAGAATTTAACGCCACGGTTGCGAATGCCCCGCCTTCGGCGCGAATGCGGCTGGTGCAGAACGGCCAACCCTTGGCTGAAGTTTCTGAGCCACAACTGCAAGTGCGCGTTGGCGCCAATCACGGCCAAGCGGCGTGGTACCGGTGCGAGGTGCGAGATGCCAACGAGAAACTGCTGGCCATCACCAACCCCATCTTTGTTGGCCCACGCCCCACCCCCACCAAGAAAACCTTTGGAGAATTTCTGGCGTGAGCCAAAATCCGCGCCAAGTGTTGCTGGCCGTTGGGGTTGGCACAGCGTTATCCCTCATGGGTGATACGGCGCTGTACGCCGTTCTGCCCACGCACGCCGGTGAGGCTGGAGTCACGCTGGCCAGCGTTGGCCTGCTCCTCAGCGCCAACCGCTGGATTAGGCTTCTGCTCAACGGGCCAGCCGGCTTGGCCTATGACCGTTGGCCGCGCCGCAGGTTATTTCTTTTTGCACTCGGTGTAGGCACGCTTTCCACGGCGCTGTACGGCTGGGCGCAGGGTTTCTGGCCCTTGCTAATTAGCCGCCTGCTGTGGGGTTTTGCGTGGTCTGGCATTTGGGTGGGCGGCAACACCATCATTCTCAACGCCGCCAATGTTGAAGAGCGTGGGCGCTTGACGGGTCTCTATCAATTGTCCTTCTATTTCGGCAGTTCACTGGGCTTTCCGGTGGGCGGCCTGCTCACGGATTGGTTAGGGTTTCGCTCCGCGATGTTGGTGGCCGCAGTGGTGACGGGCCTCGGCGCGTTAGCGGCGGGCTTCCTTTTACGCGAAGCGCCAGCGGACTCATCTACCTCTGTTGCTCATCAATCTACACCGATAGTCACCGGCCCAATACCCAGCCTGACGATTGCGCCAGCCATTGTGCTGTATGCCGTCAATCGCTTCGTCATCGCGGGTGTGTTATCAGCCAGCCTCGGTCTGCTCATCCAACAACAATGGGGTGCGCTTTCTTTTCCGAATGGTGTTGTGGTTGGCGTAGCCACCCTTACGGGCATATTGCTCGGTCTCAATACTTTTATCAGTATGTACTCAGCGCCGTTGGCCGGGCATTGGTCAGATCAGCGCCGGAGCCGTTGGTCCATCGTTGCGCTTGGCATAACGCCGGGTGTGCTGGGAATGTTGTTGTTAGCTTTTGGTGAACCCGGCGCAATTGTGGCCGGCATTTTGCTGATTGCGTTGATGGGCGGTAGCAACCAAAGCTTAGCAACAGCCCTGTTGGGAGATATTGCCGCGAGCCATTGGCGTGGCCGCGCGCTGGGTTGGATGCATACTCTTGGAGATTTGAGTAGCGGCCTCGCGCCGCTGTTGGTTTACGCCGTCTTGCCCTTCATCAGTTTATCGGGAATTTATCTGGCCTGCGCCGCGCTGTTGGCCGTTCTTCTACTCTGGGCCGCCCATCAGCCTATGCGCCCCAAGCCCATCCTTACTTAATTCAGCTCACTTGCCAAGGAGCAATCACACATGAAAGCCGCTATTTGTTATGAGTTTGGTCAACCGCTGGTGATTGAAGAGGTGGACTTGGAGGCCCCGCAACGCGGTGAGGTAGAGGTACAGATTGCGGCTTGCGCCATTTGCCACAGCGATGTGCATTGGTTGCGGGGCGACTGGGGTGGTGAAACGCCGTTGGTCGCTGGGCATGAAGCCGCTGGCGTGGTGAGCGCAGTTGGCCCCGGCGTGGCCAGCCTTCAGCCCGGCGACCCTGTGGTGGTGTATCTGCGGCGCGCCTGCGGCCAATGCTACTATTGCACACGCCAACAACCATTTTTGTGTGAAGGCCAATTCCGGCTAGACCGCGAAAGCCCGCTCCGTAACCAGAAAGGCCAGCGCTTAATTCAGGGCTTGCGTACAGCCGCGTTTGCAGAACGGGTATTGATTGAGCAAAGCCAAGCCATCAAAATCCCCAAAGATTTACCACTAGACCGCGCCTGTCTGTTAGCGTGCGGCGTCGTCACCGGGCTGGGGGCCGTCATCAACACCGCCAAAGTTGAGCCGGGCAGTAGCATTGCTGTGCTGGGCGTAGGCGGCGTAGGGCTGAATAGTCTGCAAGGCGGCCGGATGGCAGAGGCTAATCCCATCATTGCCATTGATATGCTGGATCATAAGTTAGAGGCGGCGCGGCTGTTTGGCGCCACGCACGTCATCAATTCAGCGCGCGAGGATGCTGTGGCTGCCGTGCTGGCGCTAACCAAGGGGCGCGGCGTGGATTATGCTTTTGCCACAGTAGGCAGTTCCAGAGCCATTGCCCAAGCCAGCCAAATGACGCGCCGCGGGGGCGCCACAGTGATTGTGGGGATGCCGGCCAACCAAGATGCAGAAGTATCCATCAACACCCACCACCTCACGGAAAGCCGCCGGTTACTGGGGAGCCTCATGGGTTCCACCCAGCCCGCCATTGATATTCCGCGTTTAGCGGCTGACTATCAGCACGGCCATCTCAAATTAGACGAGCTAATCACTTGGCGTTACCCATTCGAACAAATCAATGAAGCCCTGCGTACTTTTGAACGCGGCGACGCCTTGCGGAATGTAATTGTGTTTTAGAGGTTCAAACTCTATGGTGATTAAGAGCATTGAAACTTTCTCTAATACCTTCGTCAGCCTGGTACGTGTGCGCACGGATGACGGCGCAGAAGGCTGGGGGCAAATTTCGCCCTACAACGCCGATATTTCTGCTGTGGTGATGCACCGGCAGGTAGCACCCTACGCCTTGGGCCAAGACGCACTGGCGATTGATCCTTTGATTGACCGCATTCTCGAAATTGAATTCAAGTTCCCCGGTTCCTACGTGCGCCGCGCGCTGGCCGGGCTGGATACAGCCCTGTGGGATTTGCGCGGCAAACTAGAAGGCCAAAGTGTGTGTGAATTGCTGGGCGGGCAGGTGCGACCTATGCGGGTGTATGCCTCCAGCATGCGGCGGGATATTACGCCAGAAGCTGAGGCCGAGCGGCTTCTGCGCCTGCGCGATACCTATGGATATGATGCCTTCAAGTTTCGCATTGGCCGGGAATGCGGCCATGATGTGGATGAATGGCCGGGCCGCACCGAAGCAATCGTGCCGGCCATGCGGCGCGCACTTGGCGATGAGGCAACTTTGCTCGCAGACGCCAATTGCGGCTATTCACCGGCTAAAGCTATTGAAGTAGGGCGGATGCTCAATGATTACGGCATTGTTCACTTTGAGGAGCCTTGCCCGTACTGGGAATTTGAGCAAACTGCCGAAGTAACACGGGGCCTGGCAAACCTGCCTATTCAAGTGGCGGGCGGTGAACAAGATTGCTCTGTTTCTCACTGGCGGCGGATGATTGCGGCGCGCGCGTTTGATATTGTTCAACCAGATATTTGCTATGTGGGCGGGCTGACGCGGGCCTTACGCGTGGCGAAGATGGCTCAAGCCGCCGGCTTACCCTGTACGCTCCATTCGGCCAATCTTTCTTTAGTCACCATCTTTTCTTTGCAAATGATGTGCGCCATTGAAAATGCCGGCCCATATGTGGAATTTTCCATTGAGCCAACCGAGTATTACCCGTGGCAGGTGGGCCTTTATACGCCGGAACTGGAAGCGCGCGATGGGAGGGTGACCTTCCCCGATGGGCCGGGCTGGGGCGTTACAATTAATGAGGATTGGTTGGCCACTGCCCAATACCAAATCAGTGAGCAATAACAATTTGAGGAGTGCCGATATGCGCGCCAGTATGAGTTGCCTCTGCCTTCTGTTATTAGTGGCTTGCGCCGGGCCAACACCCACACTGCAACCCACGCCGGAGCCGGCTGTGGATGCCTTTACCATGAATGCTCGGATTGGCCGCGCTATAAATCTCGGGAATGCATTAGAAGCGCCCAACGAAGGCGAGTGGGGGATGACGTTACAGCCAGAGTATTTTCAGCTCATTAAGCAAGCCGGTTTTAGCGCGGTGCGGGTCCCTATCCGCTGGAGTGCGCATGCGGAGGCCGAGGCGCCCTACACCATTGACCCGGCTTTTTTTGAGCGGATTGATTGGGTGATTGCCCAAGCGCTTCAGAATGAACTTGTAGTGATTATCAACATGCACCACTACGAAGAGATGGCGCTTGACCCAAACGGCCATCAGGCGCGATTTGTGGCGCTTTGGGAGCAAATTGCGGCCCGTTACCAATATCAGCCGCAGACCGTGCTGTTTGAATTGATGAATGAGCCGAACGGCGTGATGACGGCCGGGGTGTGGAATAACTTAGTAGCGGCCACCTTGCCGGTAGTGCGGGCCACCAACCCCAACCGCAACCTCGTAATAGGCCCCGTTGACTGGAACAATCTGAACGCGCTCAAAGACTTAAAGTTGCCAGCCGAAGACGAGCACATCATCGTCACCTTTCACTATTATGCACCGTTTCAATTCACTCATCAGGGTGCAGAGTGGGTGTCTGGCTCCGATAGTTGGTTGGGGAATGAATGGGGAACTTCTAACGCCCAAAAACAAATTTTAGCGTTTGAATTAGAGAGAGTGGCTACCTGGGCCAAAGAAAACAATCGCCCCATTTTTTTGGGTGAGTTCGGCGCGTATAGCAAGGCGGATATGGCCTCCCGTGTACGCTGGACGGAGTTTGTAGCGCGCGAGGCGGAAAAGCGCAATTTTAGCTGGGGCTATTGGGAATTTGGCGCCGGGTTTGGCGTGTATGACCGCGAAGCGCAGACTTGGAATGAGGAGTTGCTAAAGGCGTTGATTCCGTAGGTCGAGACTTCGGAGGTGCGTGCGAGAAGAGCGTGAAATTACCAAGCCAGCAAATCACGCACCTCCGAAGTCTTTTAGGAAATTACGGCGTCCACATGGTTCCGTCCGGCCAGCGCGCCTGTGTCCACTCAATGGGTGAAACGGTAATGGGATATTTGGCCGCTTTGGCTTCATCCACTTCAACCCCCAGGCCGGGCCGCTCATTCGCCCACAAATAACCGTTGCGCAATTCCGGCGTGCCGGGGAAAACCTCGTACAAAGGCTCACTAAAGTGAATCACTTCCTGAATGCCAAAATTGTGGCAGGCCAAGTCTAAGTGCAGGTTGGCGGCGTGACCTACCGGCGAAACATCGCCCGGGCCATGCCAAGCGGTGCGCACGCTAAAGGCTTCACACAAGGCGGCCAGTTTGCGGGCCGGGGTGAGGCCGCCAATTTGGCTGATGTGCGTGCGGATGAAATCAATCAACTGTTCCGCAATTAAAGTCTTCCATTCTAAGGGGTTGTTGTGCAGTTCGCCCATCGCAATCGGCGTGGCGCTGTGTTCACGCAGGCGGCGGAACCATTCCAGCTGGTCTGGCGCAAACGGGTCTTCCAAGAAGAACAGCCGATACGGTTCCAACGCTTTGGCCATGCGAATAGCATCAATCGGCGCGAGCCGTTCATGAATATCATGGAGTAAAAACAACTCATAACCAATTTTGCTCCGCACATATTCAAATAACGGCGGAATGGAGCGGGCGTAGGCATCCGGGTCATAGTACGCGCCCGGAAACGCGCTATCCAACCGGTCCATCACTTGCATGCGGTGGGTGGCCTGCGGTGATTTTTTGCTGGGGCGGGCGTTGCCCTTGCGGATATCTTGCACGCGGCCTCCATAGCCGCCCATTTGCAAGCGCACCGCCCGCGCGCCCTCCGCCTGATATTTCAGCACGTTCTCTAACACTTCTTTGGGCTCGCGGCCATCGGCGTGGCGGTATACCATCGCCGCTTCACGGCATTTGCCGCCTAATAGATCATATACCGGCATCCCGGCGGCCTTGCCTTTGATATCCCACAGGGCGATATCTACGCCGCTGATAGCATTATTCAACACGGGGCTGTTCCGCCAATATGAATTGACGTACATGGTATGCCACAAATCTTCAATGTTGGCCGGGTCGCGGCCCCGGAGCAAGGGGTCAAGATATTCTGTGACGGCCTGCGCCACCAAAGTGGGCCGTTGGGTGAAGGTAGCACAGCCCCAACCGTATAGGCCAGGCTGATCCGTTTCAACTTTCACCACAATCAATGCAATGCCCGCCGGGGCGGTGAGGAGGGGTTTAACGTTTGTAATTTTCATAGGTGTCGGCAACCCTGAGCGTCTTGGCGATTATGACCACAATCTATCCCAGCTTCGCTCTTCATCCCATTGGGGTGTTGGCGCAAAGAAACTACGGTCATGCTCCCACAGGTGTTCTTGAATGGCGTCTTCGTTTACTTCAATGCCCAGGCCCGGCGCATCCGGCACATTGATATAGCCGTTGCGGATGATGGGCTTGGGAATGCCATCCACAAAATCATCCCAGAATGGTATTTCAGAGAAATGGTGTTCCAGCGCAATGAAGTTCTCGGTGGCGGCGGCGCAATGCACGCTGGCCATTGTGCTGATGGGCGTGCCGGCCATGTGCAAAGCCATGCTGATGCCACGCTCCTGCGCCAAATCACCAATGCGTTTGGTTTCCAAGATGCCGCCGCTGGTGGCCAGATCCGGGTGAATCACGTTCACAGCGCGGGCTTCAATCAGCGGCTTAAAGCCTTCGGCCAGGTAGATGTCTTCTCCGGTGCAAACCGGCGTGTTGAGCGCCCGTTCCAATTGCACCCACTGATCCGTAAATTGCCACGGCACCAAATCTTCCAGCCAGGCTAAATTAAACGGCTCGAGGGCCTGGCCCAGCCGCAAACAATCATCCACGCCAATATGTCCAAAATGGTCAGCGGCGATGGGCACTTCATACCCCACCACGGAGCGCACATCGGCCACATATTGGCAAATCAAATCAATGCCCTTGGGCGTGAGACGCACATGGGTAAAGGGATGCATCATTTGGTTGATATTGAACATGCGCTCATGTTCGTCACCCGCATCTGTAGGCAAAACGCCGCGCGGCCAGCACAACGCGTCTTTTACGCCAATCAACGGCTGAATGCCCACATCCATTTTGAGCATGGTGAAGCCTTTAGCCAAACGCTCTTTGAGCTTTTTACCCATAGCCTTACCGGTGGCTTCGTTTGGCGTATCGCAATACATGCGGATTTTGTTGCGGAATTGCCCTCCGGCTAAAGCATACGCGGGCACACCGTAAGCCTTGCCTGCCAAATCCATCAGCGCCATTTCAATGCCGCACACCCCGCCGCCTTGCCGCGCATGGCCGCCAAATTGTTTAATCTTGCGGAAGAGTTTATCTACATTGCAGGGGTTTTCGCCCAACAAACGGCGCTTCAGCATCAGCGCATACGTTTTGCTGGCAAAATCCCTCACCTCACCATAGCCGCTAAGGCCCTGATTGGTGTCAATCCGCACAATAGTGAAGTGCCAGTGATTCCAGCCCACCGTGGCCGTGCGGACATCGGTAATTTTGAGTTCGCTGGGACGCGAATAGGTTCGCACATGGTCTTCGGGGCGCGGGCCAGAGACGTTTTTTTTACGGGGAGCCATCTTATTTACCGTTCACTTTCTTCCAGGCTTGGAAATCGGCTTCAATATCCGCGCGCCAGACCGGCACATCAATTTCCCCGCTGGTGTACTTGCCCTCCGCCAGACGCTGTTTGCCAAATTCATCACGCACCCGAATGTCCTCGCTGAACTCCACCACTTCCTGAACGAGGTGCGGCGGGATGACGGTGACGCCCGTGTTCGTGCCCAAAATCACATCGCCGGGCAAGATGGTAACGTTACCCAGCCGCAAGGGAACGTTGATGCCTGCCAGCGTTAAGTCGGCGATAGCGCTGGGGTGCACGCCGCGCACAAAAAAATTCACCTCTGTCAGTTGCACCAAGCCCTGCAAATCACGGATGGCGCCGTTCGCCACCAAGCCGGCGCGGGTGCGCGTGCGGACTGCCGTGCCCAAGTTATCACCTACAATCGTGCCGCCTTCAATCTTGCCGAGCAAATCTACTACCATGACATCATGCAATTGCAATTGCTCAATAATCCATGAATTTTGGCCGCCGATTTTGCCGCGCCCCTCCGCCACGCCCGCCTGTTGAATGGCATCATGGTAATCAGGCCGGTGCGGCAGAAAGTTGGCCGTTACCGCGCGGCCCACCAACACCTTGCCCGGATGGGTTTGCATAAAGCCGCCCTCAAATTGGCGGTGGTAGCCGTGCTTGCGCAGAACATCCCACGCTTCTTCCGGCGTCACCAGCTTCATCCGTTCCAGCAAATCCTCGGGCACTTTAGGGCGGCCATCGTCAAAACGTTCAAACGGGTTAAGCTGTGTGAGGTGAATAAGGTCTTCGCGTGAGGGTTGAATGTGCATGGGAACTCCTTAAGGGTTGAGATTTAGAGATTAGGGGTTGTGTTTCCAGCCTAAAATACGTTCGGCTTGGGTGCTATCGAAAAAGCTTTGGTTATGGATGAGCTCAGCCCGCAATGGAACATGGGGATAAAACTTCTGCGCCAGTTCTAGCGAAGGGGTTTCAATGGCCGTGTCCGGCGCAATGATGAACAAGGCTTCGTGGCCGGTGAAGCTAGCCGTGACGCCCAATAAACACGCCCGCGCCGCCGCTTCAAAAGAAGTGTACGCCCATAAATGCCGCGCACTCCCAGCCAGCCCCAATTGCCGATAAGCATTGCCCGGGAGACTGCGCGAGGCGACGACCCAATGAAAACGCAAACTGGCAATGGCAACGTTCTCATAACGGCGCACAATTGAATCGGCTTGTTGCTCGCAAATCCACTTGGAAAGGCTATATGGGTCTTCGTTGTACGTAGGGTGGCGCTCGTCAATGGGGAAGTAATCATAGCGAGCCTGACGGCTATAGGCGTGTCCAATCGCGTTCACGCTGGAGGCCTGAACCATCCGTGTTATGCCTACCTCGGCGGCGGCGCGCAAAGCGTTGTAACTCCCCACAACATTGTTGTTGTGCACCACATGGTCTGGATGGTGGCCCGGTGAGGGAATGGCCGCCAAATGAATCAGCGCTTCACAACCTCGGAGAGCTGTTTCGAGGGCCGCATAATCCGTCATTTCTGCCAAGATGAAGGGCACGCCGCTGGCCGCGCTGTCTGCTGGAGGCGGTACGCGGTCCAGGTTAATCACGTCATGCCCAGACGCCAGCGCCATTTCAATAACGGCGCGGCCAATGCCGCCGCTGCCGCCGGTAATTGCAATCTTCATAAGAACCTGTTCTCTTAATGCCCCGTCAGCATCAAGTCTGTTTATTGGGCATAAACCGCTTGCCGCAGGCCGCGAATGTAACCAATGGCATACAACCGCCCAAAAGACGAGTAACCGGCGTTTTCATTGTTATCGCCTTCAACCGTGGGCACATGGTCTGGGCGGAGCACACCTTCAAACTGTATGTCTTTATAAGCTCGCATACACGCTAACATATCGGTCTTGCCATCATCGTGCCACGTCTCCTCAAATTTATCGGGCGCGCCGCGCACATCACGGAAGTGCACAAAAAAGATTTTGCCCTGCCGCCCCAGTTGGCGGATAACGCTCGGCAAATCATCCGTCATTAGCGTAAAGTTGCCCTGGCACAGCGTAACCCCGTTCATCGGGCTAGGCGCTAAATCCAGCAAACGCTGAAAATTCTCCACGCTCCGCATAATGCGGCCTACTCCACGGATAGGCGAAAGCGGCGGATCATCCGGGTGCATAGCGAGTTTTACGCCGGCTTTCTCGGCCACCGGCAGAACTTTTTTCAGAAAGTATTCCAAGTTGGTCCACAGCTCTTCTTCAGAAATAGGGCCGTGTTCAGTCAGCGGCGCGCTCTGCATTAGCGCATGATCGTAGCTCGTTACCACCGAGCCGCCGCGCGAGGGCGTGTTGGTGGAGGTGCGTAGCCAGTTGAAATCCGTCATCCACTCATAACACCACACCGGAATACCAAGCCGGCCCATGTTTTCTAGCAAAGTGCAGACGGCGGCAATTTCATCATCGCGCCCGGGCAGGCCGCGTTTGGCTTTATTCAGCGGCGGGCGGGCTTCAATCACGGCCAACTTAAAGCCGCCGTTCTCATATCTTTGCTTCATCCGCAGAAGCGGCAAATAATCCCATGGCGCATCCGCGCCGTTGAAGGGCTCGTTAAACGGCAGGCCACCCACGGCCCAATCTACGCCCGCCTGCTTGGCCAATTTCCAGAGTGGTGAAGGGGTGGGCGGTAAAAATTCGGCTATCTCAATCATGTTCTGAAAACCTTTCGCTTGAAGCGCTATAACGCGCCGTAAGCCTTAAGAATGGAGTCCAGCTCGGCGTTCACGGCCTCGTCCACCCGTTGGCGGCGGGCATCGGCGGCAAACCACGCCAACGTGCGGCGAATGCCCACCCGAAACGGAATGGCCGCTTGAAAACCGGGCACAAAGGTCTTAATTTTTGAATTATCAAAAATGACGCTGTAGCTTTTATCGCCTAATAAACTTCCCGCTTGAGCCGGAGCCACACGGGCAATAAAATCTGAAGCGATGTGGACGATTTTGGCCTCCACGCCCAACGCTTCGGCGATGGTTTGGTAAATCTGGTTCCACGTTAGCACTTCATCGGAGGTGATGTGAAAAGCATGGCCTATGGCTTGCGCGTGGCCTAACAATCCCAAAAAGCCGCGCCCAAAATCTTCGGCATGCGTCACCGTCCACAGCGAGGCGCCATCACCGTGCACAATAATGGGCAAGCCATTGAGCAAACGGTGGGCCAGCGTGTAGCACCCCCAACCGCCTAAAGCAATCGGAAAATTCGGGTCATAGGTGAGCGAGGGCCGCACAATAGTGATGGGGAAATGTTCTTCCCGGTAAGCGCGGTTGAGGCGTTCTTCGCAAGCAATTTTATTGCGTGAGTAATCCCAAAACGGGTTATACAGCGGCGTGGATTCTGTGAGGATGGGATGTAGGGGCGGCTTTTGGTAGGCCGAGGCCGAGCTGATAAAGACGAACTGCTGAGTGCGCCCGCGAAACAACGCTAAGTCGCGTTCAATATCTTCAGCCGTGTAAGCAATCCAATCCACCACCGCATCAAACTTCAAATCGCCCAGTACCGCCCGCGTAGCGCCCACATCATGGGCATCGGCAATAAGTTGCTGGACGCCGGGCAGAGCGGCAGACCGTTGCCCACGATTAAGGTGAAACAGCTCAATGCCTTGCGCCACCGCCAAGCGGCTTACGGCAGTGCTAATAAAGCCTGTACCACCGATAAAAAGAACGCGCATAAAAACTCCTCGGCCAAGTGACGGTCACTGATTACCGCTTTGGGCTGAGATACACAAACCACATCAGCCGATACTTCATGGAGCCGCTAGGCTGGCGGGCGCCGCGCCAAACAGCGAAAAATGCCGGATACTTCTCACATACAATTTCACTCGGCGGGCACGGCGCGGCAATTTCCACATCTCCCAGCCGCACAGAAAAGGCCGGCGGCGGAAGTATGCGGTGATACACAGCCAACCCGCTCAGCCCTACTCCCGCGCACAAGCCAGCCAGCGCTAAACTAGCACTTACCACCAATCCAACGCCCAAGCCCGCCCGCATTCGCGTCATCGGCTTTAAACATCCTGCATCACGGCGCTACGGCCGCCATCAATCAAAATGGTGTTGCCGGACATGTAGCCAGCTAGCGGGCTACAGAGAAATGCACATAGCGCGCCCACATCTTGCGGCGTACCGATGCGGCCCACCGGGTGCAACGCATTAATCTCAGCACGCTTAGCGGCTGGGTCAGGAAATTCGTTGAACCACGCTTCGGCCAGCGGCGTATTGATAAAGCCCGGCGCGATGCCCACAGCGCGGATGTGCGGCCCCCACTCAATGGCGAGAGATTGCACCAGCGCCACTAAACCTGCCTTGGCCACGTTGTAGGGAAAACTTTCGCGCAAAGTGTAGTACGCGTGATTAGAGGCTGTGATGATGATGACGGGGCGCGCAGATTGGTCAAGATACGGCTTGGCGGCTTGGGCCACTCGCCAATGCGCGGCTAAATTCAACTCAGCGTTGGCCTGCCAATCGGCCTCCGTGGCATGTTCCGCGCCCTTGAAGAAATTGCGGCCTGCGTTGGAAACCACGCCATCTAGCCCGCCGAGGTGCGTTGCGGCCCACGCCACAAATTGCCGCGCGGCGGGGCCATCGGCCACGTTCACGGTTTGATAAAAGGCCCGCCGCCCTAACGCCCGCGCACTCGCTAAAAATTCTTTCACGCCCGCGCTGGTTTCAGCTTCCAGCCCACAGCCGGCCACATCGGCGCCAGCCTGTAAAAGCGCCTGCGCCATGCCCAAGCCAATACCACTGCTCACGCCGGTAATCAGCGCCCGGAAATTGTGAAGGTCAATCGCCAGCGTCATGGTTTACCTACTTCACACTTTCGCGCTTCTCCCAACCGGCGCGGAACAGCGGCAAATAATTGTTAGGGTTGTAGGGGTGTTTCTCAATTTCGGCATAATTCAAATCACTGCCCCACCCCACCCGGTCAGCTTCCAGCTCAATATAACCGTCCTTTACTTTTACCGGGTTCGTCAGGATATGCTGGCTCCAGTCGGCGTTGAAATCATCAAAGATTTCATGGATGAAAAAGTTGGGTGTGGCAGTGTTGAGGTGAGCGCAGACCAGTGAACATAGCGGGCCTTGCGCGCTATGCGGGGCCGTGACGCCGTTGGCCGCGTTCACCATGCCACACACTTGTTTGGAGGCCGTCAACCCCAAATACTGCGGCTCAAGTTGAATGATGTGCACAGCCTCATGCGCCAAAAGCTCAGCAAAATGTTGCGGCGTGTGATAATCCTCGCCGCAGGCCACCGGCACCGGGCTCCGCCGCGCCACCTCAACCATTTGAGAGATGCGTTGCGGAGGCACGGGTGTTTCAAACCATGTGGGCTGACAGCCCTTCATCGCCTCCGCAAACTGCAGGGCGGTGTGTGGGCTAAAGCGGTTGTGGCCTTCAATCAGAATATCTACCGTTGGGCCAACGGCTTCCCGCACGGCGGCGATAATTTCCAGCGCGAGCGCAAAATCAGCGCGCTCTACTACGCGCCAGGCCGCACCGAACGGGTCAAACTTTAGGGCTGTGTAGCCGCGCGCTACCACGTCTTTGGCCTTGGCGTGGAAGCTCTCCGGCTCGCGTGGGCCGCGATACCAGCCGTTGGCATACACCCGCAAACGCGCATGGCACCGCCCACCAATGAGTTTATAGACCGGCTGTTGCAAAGCCTTGCCCATAATGTCCCAGCAGGCAAACTCAATGCCCGCCAACGCCGCGCCGTGAATTTGCCCGCCATCGGAATACACTTCACGGAACAACCGCAGGGTGTGGTTTTCCACATCAAACGGGTCTTGGCCCAACACAAAACTTTTTAGTTCATGCACCGCCGCTTCCACCGTTTTGGCAAAGCCGTTGAGCGTACACTCTCCAATGCCGTGCAAACCCGCATCGGTTTCCACCCGCGTAAACGTCCAATTCTTCCAGGCGTTGCCTACAATGTAGGTCTTTACGTCCGTGATCTTCATGCCAGCAACTCAAACTCCAGCCACCAAGCCCGTGAGCCCTGCGGAGGCAAGGTAGCAAACAGGTTGTGTTCGGTCACCGCTTCGGCCAGAGAATCTTGCGCGCCGATGCACGGCTCTAAGCCGAGGTTGTAATAGGGTGAGCCGCCATCCGCCGCCCACGCGCCAAAGTTCATCCAAGCCGCCACTTGTGGCAGAAGGGACGTATCCCAACTCATGCGCAATTCGCCGTTCCGCGCGCGCAACGTCGCTCGGCCTTCACCCGCGGGCAATGGGTCACTCCAAATCTTAATTGCGCGGCCCGCCGCAATTTCCGGCAAGGTGGGAAATTCCAGCCCCGGCATAGCAAAGGGATAAGTGAGATGACTTGTTTGTGAAAGCAGATTAGGCGGCACCGTGCCGTTTACATTAAAGCGGGCGGAGGCGGGCAAGTGCAATTCCATACCTGGCTCAATGGCCAATAATGGATGGATGCACCACACAAAATTCAACGGCTTGTTAGAGGTATTACTCACCTCGTAGTTCACCCGCAGACGGGCTGAGTTGGCCGCCAATTGAATGGTGCGCTCAAACCGATATGGCAGAACAATCCCTTTCCAATGTGTGTACAGTTCAACGGCTTCAGCGCCTTTAGAAATTTCAAGCTCAGCCGGTTGAGACCAAAGCTCACCGTGATCTTGAATCTCGGCCCCTTGCCACGGCGCAGAGGGATATTGGCACGCCGCCACACTCGGGAAGCACTCATCCCAGCCGCCGGTATCGGCCTCCGTTACATATGAACTGAGATGCGGCACGCGTTTGTAGGGTAAGCGGGGATGCCGCCACAGCCACTCGCGGGCCGTGCGCTCATCGCGCAGGCTACTCACCTTGCCGCCCAACTCCGGCGCTAACGTGAGCGAAAGCAGGCCGGTATTCACCGTAACCGTGGCAAAGCCATCCAAAATAGCGCGCGAGAGGGAGAGCTGATTCACAAGTGTTTAGTGTTTTGTGATACGAATAAAAAGTTCACCGAAGCGGAATTACAAGCAACTTGCACTCTTCATGTTCAAAGCTCTTCCGCAAACTGCGTAGAAAAACGCACTCGCGTAAACTGCTCCGGCTTATGATTATCGCCGTCACCGATAGGGTTCCAAGACCAAGCGAGGCTAACCACTGTGTGGCCTACGCGCAATTTTTGAAAGCGCCCAAAGAAAATGCGCCACTCATCCCCAGCTTGAGGCGGCAAGCTACGGCCATTGGCGAGATATTTCATCCCGGCCCACGGAAAGGCCAGCGTCACCGTCCAGCCTTCATCTAAATCGTTATTATTGTTCAATGTGCCCTGCACCTGAACGGCAGTGCGTAGGCCGGGGAAATCCCAATCCGTGAAAGCCCAGCGCAATCCTCGTGGGTGCGTACCCCGCCAGAAAGTGGCGGCATCGCGGTCATGATTACCGCCAAAGGTGTAAGCCCGATGAGCCAACACATCAAATTCTGGCGAAAGAAATTTGGGATACGCATCTTGCCAGATGAAAAAGACTTCGTAGACGGTATTCAAGGCATTGATTTCAAATTCATAATAGGCGTCGCCGCCGTCAATAAACACTTCCACATCATTTTCTTGAAAGATCGTGGCATCACGTTGCGTGAGCGTCCCTTCCACAAATGGCTCTTGCACCCAAAAGGCTACATAGAAATTCTCATCATCCCATAGTGCGGCGGCCCGCGTATCATAAAAGCCGAGTTGGCCCGTAATCATATCCACGAAACGTGGAGATTTAGGAGCTTTCTGCCACACAGTCTCAGCTAGGCGACCATCCACGGCTAACGGCCCGCGTGTGCGGTAACAGGTGTAGTGCGCTGTTTCGCTCTCGGGAAATTCCTTGGGCATCATAACCACCACTCACTAAATTCATGGATGAATTTTTCAATCTGCGCTAACTCGCCCGCGTCCAATGTATAAAACGGGCTTCGGCAATAATCACTGGCAATTAGCCCGCGCCGCTTGAGGATTGTTTTCTCGGCCTTCACAATCAGCTCTACACCTTGCATCCAATAGCTAATGTACGGCAGGAGCTTTTCATGCAACGCGAAAAAACTCGGCGTGTCAGTCTGCCAGCGCCGCCACAGTTCCACGTACACTTCGGTAAAAGAACAGCCGGGTTGAATGCCCACTGCGCCGCGCGCCAGCACATCCGGCATTTGCACACCGGCGTAGCCCACCAACGCCCGCAAACGGCCCCGCGAGCGTTCTACTAATTGGGTTACATACCGGCCCGGTGGTTGTGTTTCAACCTTGATAAAATCGGCGTTGGGCAACGTTTCCCGTAGCCGCAAGAATACTTCGGGGGCCAAGCGCAGGCCGGTTTGCATTGGCGCATACTGCACAATCACCGGTATCCGCACGGCGCTTATCACCCGTGTTAGATGCTCCAACACCGCGTCTTCACTAGGGCCGAGGAAAAACGGCGGCAGGAGCATTAATGCCTCCGCGCCTTGCGCCTCGGCGGCCTGCGCGCGGTTCACAGCCACTTCCCAACTGTGATCGGTAATGGAAATCACCCCGGCCACCGTGGCCGAACGGCTGGTCTCAGCTAACAGCAGGGTTTGCATCCGGGCGCGGTCAGCCTCGGCGAGTTTGTAGAATTCCGTGGCTAAGCCAAATAGCGTCAGGGCAGATGCACCCGTTGTTAACAAATGGCGCACCAAATTTTGCAGGCTGTCTTCGTCCAACGCGCCGCGGTCCGTGAATGGGGCGGCCACAATCGGCACAATGCCGGCGATGGTTTTAGGCATATTATCTTGGGTATCAATAAGAAACCTCACAGACCGTCCATCAAACCCGACCTGTGAGGTAAAGGGCAACGCCAAAAAACGTGATTACACGGGTAAAAGTTCAGAGAGTTGTTCGCCGGGAAGCACCGGGTGTGAATCGTGCAGGTAGCAGGAGGCGGCCTGATGTTCCGCCAAACGGAACAACGGCGGCAAAGTCTTACATTTTTCCATGATGAAGGGGCATCGATCATAGAAACGGCAACCCTCGCTGCCGCCGGTAATTTCACCTTCGCGGGCCTTAATCTCCGTTTCGCCCCAGCGTCGGCTAAGGTCCGGCCAGGGGATAGAGTCAATGAGTAAGCGCGTATAAGGATGTTGAGGCGTCTTAATCACGCTATCCACATCGCCCGCCTCCATGACGGAGCCGCGATACATGACCACAATGGATTTAGCGATGTGATAGGCTGTGGTGAGGTCATGGGTGATGTAAATGATGGAAACGCCGTGATGCTTCTGCAGGCTACGCAAGGTTTCCAAGATATTGGCGCGCAGGGAAGCATCGACCATAGAAACCGGCTCATCGGCCACCAAGAGCTTGGGCTTGAGCACGAGCGCGCGCGCCACGTTAATCCGTTGGCGTTGCCCGCCGGAGAGTTGATGCGGGAAACGGCCCAGCACATCCTCCGGGCGCAGGCCCACCGCCGTTAACGCTTCTTCCATTTTAGCTTGGGCCTCGCGTTTAGATTTCGCCAGCTTAAAGCGGTCAATCGGCACAGAAAGCAAATGGTCAACGGTATAGAACGGATTGAAAACGGCAAATGGGTCTTGGAAAACGGCCTGCACTTCACGGCGGAAGTTAAGGCGGTCCGCGCCGCGAAGTTTGCTGATATCTTGCCCTTTGTAAAAAATCTGTCCGGCGGTTGGCGTCACAAAGCCCAACAACAGCATCGCCAGCGTGGTTTTGCCGCTTCCGCTTTCACCGGCCACGGTTACAATGGTGGAAGGCTCGGCTTGCAGTTTGAAAGAGACATTATTGAGGGCCGTGGTGGTGGTGCGCGAAAGCAAACCGCGGGAGTATGTTTTCGTGACGTTCCGAAATTCCAATAACTCGGCCATGGGTTAGGCTGTCTCCGAATAAAGATGGCATTCAACGGTGCGGTCGCCGGGCAAGGATTGAGCTTCCGGGCGTTTTGTTTTGCAAACGTCCATGACTTGTGAACAGCGGGGATGGAAGGCGCACCCGCTGGGCAGACGAAGCAGAGCTGGGGCCAAACCGGGAATACCCTGAAAGACGCCTTTGTTGTTGAGGTTGGGCAAGCTGTTGATGAGGGCTTGCGCATAAGGGTGCTTGGGGTTGGCGAACATATCCCGGACATTGCTGAGCTCCATGATGCGCCCGGCGTACATGACGGCCACTTTATCAACAAACTGCGCCATCAAACCCATATCATGGCCAATGAGAATGACCGCCGCCCCAATTTGCTTCTGGACATGATCAATGGTTTCCATCACTTGCCGTTGCGTGACCACATCTAAAGCGCTGGTCGGTTCATCAGCGATGATGACTTGCGGCTTCAGCAAAATACCAATGGCAATACACACACGTTGCTTCATGCCGCCGCTCAACTCATGAGGGTACATTTTATATACTGCGCGTTTCAGATCGACAGACTCAAGGGCTTGCAGACAACGGGCTTCAATTTCCGCCGCCTTAGCGCGTGAGTCATGGGCGCGAATGGCATCCGCCATTTGTGCGCCAATCCGCATGACGGGGTTGAGGGAATTCATAGCCCCTTGCGGAATGTAGGCGATTTTGCTCAAGCGTGCCTTGAGCATCTGCTCATCCGTCAGTTTGGTCAGATCATCACCGCCTACAATGACCTGCCCGCCTTCAATACGGCCCGGTGGTTTAATCATCCGCATCATGGCTAATGCCATCGTGCTTTTGCCGGAACCCGATTCACCCACCAGACCTAATTTCTCACCCGCCTTTAGTTTGAGGCTGACGCCGTCAAGCGCCCGGGCGCGGCCGGCATCCGTGTAATAGCTCACTTGTAAATTAATAACTTCCAAAACAGAATTCATTGAACCATCCAGTGAGGTTTCGGTAATTGTCCACGTAAAATCTTGCGTCATGTTATTCGGTGCGGCGGACACGGGGGTTAGCCAGTTCATCCAAGCCCATATTAATCAGGGCCAACGAGCCGAGGATTAGCACCATAGCCATGGCGGGCGCGAGCGGCCACCACCACCAGTTATTAAAGAAGGCGCTTTGCCCCTGAGCGGCCCAAATGATGTTGCCCATCAATGGCTCACGCAGTGGGCCGAGGCCCAGCACTGCCAGATAGAAGGAGGCGAACACCGCTTTGAAGACTTGATCCACAAAGGCCGCCGCAATGAACGGCAGGAGGTTGGGCATAATTTCGCCAAAGATAATGCCCAAATCGCCCATGCCCGAAAGTTTGGCGACGGACACAAATTGCCGTTCCTTCATCGTAAGCACTTGCGCGCGCACCACCAACGTTGGGCCCATCCATGCCAACAACACCACCACAAATGCCATGGTGAAGATGGTGACATCTCGCTTATCGAGGGAACTTGCGATAATGACCTGAATCAGAAAAGCGGGAATAGGGGTGAGGATTTGGCAAATGCCTTTGATTACGGCATCAATCCATCCCCCAAAGTACGCCGAGATAAACCCCAGCGTCACACCAATCAGGGTTCCTAAAGCGCCGGCGATAATGCCGATGAGGGCGGTTTGCCACAGGCCAATCACCATCGCCACATATAAGTTGCGCCCAAAGTAATCCGTGCCAAAAGGAAATTCCCAACTAGGCGGTTGTTTGGTCTTAACGGCCAGCGGATAGGCTTCCTTGGGATCAACGGTGAGCAAGCCGGTCACGGTGAACACAATCAGGCCAAACATGATAAGCAGGCCGATGGCCAAGCTTTTATTGCGCCGCAAATACCGCAAAAACAAGATCAGCCGACTGGGTTGTGAGAATTGGGGCTGGGGCAGGGCGACGGTCGTCATGGCAACACCTTATTCGTAGCGCACACGCGGATCGAGCAACGGATAAAGAAACTCCACCAAGACCATCAAGGTGGCAACCGCGATGGTGACAAAGAGCACCACGCCGTAAATGACAAAGAAGTCATTTGAGCGAATGGCGGCATCAAGCACGCGGCCCAAGCCGGGCAAGCCAAACATACTTTCCACCACAATGGCAGAGGTGATGACGGTGCCCAACGCCAGCGCCAAGCCCGTAACCTGCGGCAGAAGCGCGTTGCGCAAATAATAATCGCGGAAAATGGCGCGCCCATCCAAGCCTTTGTGTTCGGCAAAATTCACATAGTCTTCGCCTTGCACCGTTACGCCCATGCCGCGCATAGATAGCACCCACCCGCCCACCGAGCCGAGGATCAGCGCCAGAGCAGGCAATAATTGATGATGAATCACATTGCCGATAAATTCTATGGATGTCCAATCCGGGATAATGCCAGTGGCGTAGGCGCCCCCCAGCGGAGCCAGCTTAAGCCGAAAGGCGATAAAAAACAGCAAGAGTACGCCCATTAATACGGGTGGGATGCCCTGAAAAAGCACAAAGGGCGTGGCAACTGTGCGCAACCACTGCGGCGCGCGCGGCCAAGCGGCAATGGCCCCCAGTAAGTTGCCGATGATAAACGACAGAATGGTTGTGATGAGCAACAACGCAATCGTCCACGGCAGGGAATCCATAATCAGGTCAATGACGGTCTTAGGAAACTTGTTTAGCGAAACCCCCAGATCCAGCCGGGCCACACTCAGCATATAGTCTACATACTGTTGCCCAAGCGGGTTATCCAATCCAAATTGTTTGTTATAGGAGGCAACGATGGTTTCCAAATCTTCCGGTGAGAAGCCGCCCGTGCGCGCTAATTCGGCAAAGCGCTCTCGCACTGGGTTTTTGGACGATAAGCGGGGGATAAAAAATGTGATGGTGGCCGCTGACCACACCACCAACACTAGAAACAACAATCGTCGGATGATAAGTCGGATGCTCATACCATCATGTCCTCCGGCTCAGGCTAAAAGCGGCTGAGAAAATTATAACCTACCGAGAGTGTTAGAAAAGTGCGTGGCGCGTTATCCGCGCCACGCACTGAGCGAGAAAGACAGAGTTTACTGCGCCGGTTTCAGGCTAGTGATAACCAACAAACCGGTGTGCGCCCAGAAAGCGCCATTGGTGCCCATGGCTAAATTGGTCTCCGTCGGCCAATTCGTCCAGTAGGTTTGATTGTAGGGAATCCGGTGGAGCCACTGAATAATCGGCACATCAATCTGGTCACGCCAGTAGATGCCCAGCGCTTGCGCGGCTAGTTCTTGGAACTTCGGATCTTCCGAGCTGAGGGGCGCCATCTGGTCTAGAATGGCGTCGTACTCCGGGTTGGAGTAGCGGGAGAAACGATTGTTACCGGCGGTGGTGCCGATGGACGCGCTGAACCGGCCATGGAACAATTCCAGAGCGGCATACGGGTCTTTCAGGCTGGCGCCATGGCCAAACATATACAGGCCCGGAACGCCGTTGGCCATATTATTGTAGGCTTCGGAGCTGAAGTCGGTGCTGGAGTCAAAGCCGGCCGCGCGGAGCATTTCCACTAACACGGCCACAATATCGGCGTGAATGCCTTCAAAGCCGTTAATGACAGCGGGGACGGTCGCGCCGTTCTTTTCCCACAACCCATCGCTGTTCTTGGTGAAGCCGGCTTCCGTCATCAGGGCGGCGCTCTCTTCCAAGTCAAACTTGCGGGGTTGATATTGCTCTTCGAGCGCCTTCACAGCGGGGCTATCCACAAACTTCTGCAGGCCGGGATAGAGCGGGAATGGGTAAATGGTAGTTACCTGCGCACCATCATAGATGATTTCGTCAATCGTGTCGCGGTCAATCGCCAAGCTGATGGCGCGGCGCACGCGAACATCATTGAACGGTTCAATCTGGGTGTTCATCCAAAGCGAGTTCGGCCACCAATCCAAATACCCATACGGCGGGTTGTTGCCAGTGTGGGTCGTAACTTTGTCATTGGATTCTAGGATTTGCTTGGCCACGCCACTGCGAACGTCCAGAATGGCGTCAAACTCGTTGTTGACCAAGCGTTGGATCACAATATCCATGTTTTGGCCGACTTGACCGCCGATGTTGACCATGACAATCCGCTTAACGGCAGGGGTGGCAATACGGCCAGCCTTGACGGCCCACCAATCTTCGCGCAAGTCATAGATTTTTTGATTGGCGTCCCACAACACCAGATTGTAGGGGCCGGAGTGCGGCATATCCAAACCGCCGGCAAAGGCGTTGACATCCGCTTCTTTCTCCAGCACGTGCGCAGGCACAATTGGAATACCGGTGTCAAACTTCAACATCAACACTTCAAAAGCAAAACGCGGAGCCGGGATCTTGAAAGTCACCACCACCGTCTTGTCATCCGGCGTGGCTACACTTTCCACAAATTGCTCAAAGGCCGCATGATAAGGCAATTTATCATTGCTTAATTGCCCATCAAACGTAAATTTCACATCGCGCGAGGTCACCGGCGTGCCATCGCTCCACGCCGCATCGGCGTTGAGCTTAATTGTCAGCTCAGTAAAATCATCCTTGGTGTACTCCATGCTGTCCGCCAGCCAAGGAATTTCCTTGTCGGCGAAAATGGCGAAGTACATCAGAGGCTCCCACATAAAAGCATTGCCTTCTTGGTGGGTATAGCCTGTGGCCCACGGATTAGTCGTGCCAATGGCTGACGTAATGCTCCAGCCCAGAATAACCGTTTGTTCACGCGGCACTTCGGCCAAAACGGGAGTATCAGGGGCAGTTGTGGCTCCAGGGGCCGTCGTCGCTTGGGGGGCGCTTGTAGCCGGAGCAGAGGTAGGCGCAGTCGTGGCTGGGCTTGCACATGCCGAAAGAATCATCGCCATGATGGCAAGCCCATTTAGGAATTTGAGTCTACGCATTTTGGTTCTCCTCCAAAGGGGGTGTTTCGAACTCACTTGAATAAGGCTTGGGTAAGAGATATGATGAGTGCTCGGGTGGGCCACCTCCTATGGGTGTTACTTTGCCTTTTTGGGCCACGAATGTTACAATTTTAGGCGACATATATTTGGTTGTCAACCCAAAATAAGTAAACTTGTCAATAAGTTGTCGGATGTATTTTAATTTTATCGGATGAATTTTAGGTGAAACGATGCGACTCAGGCTTGTTTGCAATTTACTTCTACTACTTTTAGTGGCCTGCCAAACCCCCACTGGCTCCACTCAGGTGGCGTTTACACCTACAACAGAGCCAACGGTGGTCAGCCGCCCTATAGCGGGTGGGCCGACTTTACTGAGAGACACCATCAGTTTACGTCAGATTATCGAATTAGGGGCGGGCAATATCCGCCTCATCCGTAACCCGGCAGATGAACAACTCTACCTGCTCAACCCGGGCCAGGGCCTAAGCCGTTTAGGCCTCACCTCACCCGGAACAGTAACCCCCATAGTTTCCCTCAGCGCCTTTGGGGTGAGGGGCGCGCCCACCGGTGCGGCCTTTGGGCCGGACGGAACTCTCTATGTGGTTTTCAATCAGATTGCCAACAAGCATAATCAGGCCATTATCCGCAAAGGCGCGCCCGCCGGAGGGGGCCGCTGGACGTGGAGCACTTTGGCCGAGACTGAGCCGTATGAACTCAGCGGCACGAATTTTGACCATCAGTTCAATGGTATTACGGTGAGCGCCGATGGACAGTGGGTGTACGTGAATAGCGGCTCCCGCACTGATCACGGTGAAGTTCAGACCAATCAGGGCGTGTTTAAGGATGTGCGTGAAGTAGCGCTCACCACCAAAATTTTCCGCTTGCCCAGCTCAGCGCAGGATTTGGTTTTGCCCAACGACGAAGCTGAACTGCAGGCTTTAGGCGTGGTGTTTGCCAGCGGCACGCGGAACGCCTATGATTTAGAATTGGCCCCCAATGGCGAGCTGTTTGCGGGCGATAACGGCCCGGATGCTGACTATGCCGATGAACTGAATTGGTTGCGGGAGGGTGAGCATTACGGCTTTCCTTGGAAGTTTGGCAACGAGGATAACCCCCAACAATTTCCTGACTATACCAGCCTTACCGATAAACGCCTGCAACCTGATTTTGTGGCGGTGCAAACCGGCGCTTATCGGCGCGACCCCACCTTCCCACCTGCCCCTGCGGTTGAGTTTGCTCTGCCTGTAGCCAACCTCGGCCCGGACGCCGCTCAATACCGCGCCAGCGATGGAAGCGCGCAGGATGCCGCCGCCAACGGTGAGCGTTTATACAGCTTTACGCCGCATCGCTCGCCGCTTGGCCTTGTGTTTGTAAACAACCCAGCCATGCCCGCCGCATGGCAAGCGGAGCGTAATCAACTTAGCGCCTTCATCCTCAGTTGGGGCGCGGCGGGCGGCACGCTCACAGATACAGGGCAGGATTTACTGCATTTACGGCTCACGTTGGTGGATGGGCAGTACGAAATGACGACCACCCAGATTGCGCGCGACTTTGCAAACCCGATAGACGCTGTGCTCGTTGAAAACCGCCTATATGTTTTAGAATTCGGCGGCGGCGGCTCAGTGTGGGAATTAACGTTTGAACCATAACGCTATGACGCTTAACGCCCCCTCGCGTAGCTCTTCAGAAGGTCACATCTATCTTTCGATTTTCGAGGAGCTTCAGAACCGTATCCGGCAAGGCGCTTGGCAAACCGGCCAACGGTTGCCCAGCATTGCCCAACTGGCGAAGGAATTCGGGGTGGGCACCGGCTCAGTGCGCGAGGCGTTGCAATCTCTACAATCGATTGGGTTGGTAAAGATTAAGCATGGAAGCGGGGTATACGTTACCGCCTCTCGCCCAGCCACTGAACTTTCCAGCCACTTCCAAAATGTGAGCAATCGGCAAATGGTAGCGTTGGCGGAAACCCGCCGGATTTTGGAACCAGAGTTAGCCGCCCTGGCCGCCGAACGCGGCACCCAAGAGGAATTGGAAGAGCTGGAAAACTTGGTGCGGCAAATGGATATTGTGGCCCAACAGGGCGGCGACTTTGCTGAGCTGGACGTTCAATTTCACCGGAGCATCGCTCAGGCCGCTCACAACCCTATTCTCTATCGCACCATTGAGGGGGTAAGTGATTTGTTCTTGGAAAGTCGCCGCCGGATTCTGATGAATCCCAAGACCATTGCGCGCTCCAACCGTTATCACATGTTGATTGCGGAAGCTATCAGTTCTCGCAATGCGGCGCAAGCGCGTTTGCTTATGCAGGCGCACATGAGCGATATGTTCAACGATGTGCTGGCCGCTGAAGCGCGCATGTTGATGACCGACTCGCTCCCCATTTCTAACCCATAATTTAACGAGGCCCAAATGCGGATTGCAGTAACAGGCGGCAACGGTGATCTCGGCCGGGCGCTGGTGCCATATTTGATTGAGCAGGGCCACTCGGTGGTGAGCCTTGACCGCGCCCTGCCCAACCCGCCCCATCCAACGCCCGCCGCTTCTTGCCTGATTGCCGATGTGCGTGATTTTGGCCAGACGGTGAGCGCGTTGCGGGGGTGTGAGGCAGTGGTGCATTTGGCCGCGCACCGCCACCCCATGAGCAACCCTGATTATGTGGTGCACCATGAAAACACCGCGATGAATTACAACGTTTTGAGCGCGGCGGCTACGTTAGGCATTCACCGTATTTGTTTAGCGTCTTCCATTAACGCCATTGGCGGCGCGTTTAGCCGCGCCCCGCGCTATGATTATTTTCCCCTGGACGAGCAACACCCCACCTACGCTGAAGACCCCTACAGCCTTTCTAAATGGCTGGGTGAGCAACAGGCGGATGCGTTTGCGCGCCGCTATGAAAATCTGCGCATCGCCAGCCTGCGCTTTCACGGCCTGGTTCAAACTTCCCAAAAGTCTACTCAATGGCCGAACGATATCATGGTGCGGCATTTGTGGGCCTACACCCTCCTCGCAGAGGCGGCGCGGGCGTGTTTGCTGGCGCTGACGGCGGATTTTAGAGGGCACGAAGTGTTTTACATTGTGGCCCCTCAAACCCGAGTCACTCAGCCCTCACGCCAGCTCGCTCAACAATACTATCCCAACACACCTATCCGAAGTGAATTGACGGGCAATGCGGGCTTTTTTGATTGCCGCAAAGCCGAACGAATCTTAGGCTGGGTGCATCAGGAGTAATTCATGCGCATTACCAATATCAAACCCCTGCCGGTGTGGGTAGGAAGCCGCAACCAATTGGTGGTGAAAGTGGAAACGGATGAGGGGATTTATGGCTTGGGCGAATCTGGGCTGAGCGGGCGAGAGTTAGCCGTCATCGGCGCGCTCAAACATTTCCGTGAGTTTTTGATTGGGCAAGACCCGTTTCAGCGCGGGCGGATTTGGCAAGAGCTGTACCGAAGCCAGTATTTTGAAGGCGGGCGCGTTTTACTGGCCGCGCAAAGCGCCATTGATATTGCTCTGCATGATATTGTGGGCAAGGCCCTGAACGTGCCGGTGTATGAATTGTTGGGCGGCAAACAGCGGGATGTGATTCCGTGTTTTGCCACGGCGGGCGGCCACGCCGAACGGCTGGTGGAAGATGTGAAGTTGTTGATGCGCCACGGCTGGCGCGTTATCCGCACCGCGCCCATGACGCCCGCCAGCAAAGGCGGCTTTGTAACGGACTCGGATATTTTTGAGCCGCGCGAAAGCATTCCGCTCACGGCCCACTGGCTCACCAAGGTGCGCGAAGAGTGCGGCAGTGAAATTGTGTTGGGCATTGACTATCACCACCGGCTGAGCATTGCTGAAACGGCCTCCTTTTGCCAGCGCCTGCCCAAGGGCACGCTGGATTTTATTGAAGAGCCAATTCGGGATGAAACACCGGAGGCCTACGAGGCCCTGCGTAAATTGACCGAAGTGCCGTTTGCGGTGGGCGAGGAGTTTGCCAGCAAATGGCAATTCTTGCCCTTCCTTGAAAAGCACCTCACCGATTTTGCTCGCGTGGATATTTGCAATGTGGGCGGCTTTACCGAGGCGATGAAAGTCGCTGGGTGGGCGGAGGCGCATTACATTGACTTAATGCCGCACAACCCGCTTGGCCCGGTGTGCACGGCGGCCACCATTCATTTGGCGGCGGCCACGCCCAACTTTGCCTGGCTAGAAGTGCGCACCACCCAAACTGAAAATCTATACTACGGCCAAGCGGGTGTGGATGAAGCTGAGGCGCTCTTCCCCATACAACCGCGTTTGGTGGGCACCAGCTTCCCGGTTCCTACCGCGCCCGGCTTAGGGATTGAGATTGATGAAAAGCGCGCCGAGGCCCAAGAATGGAAGTTCTGGGAGGCCCCCCACTGGAAGCGGCGGGATGGCTCAGTGACCAATTGGTGATCATGATTAACTGTTTATGGAGATTTCTATGCCAAACTCTTCTTTGGTTTTAGCGGGCAGTTACGCCGAAAGCCACCAACCGGGGATTTATGCCTTTGATTTTGATGAAGACTCCGGCGCGCTCAATCCGTTAGGGCAGTTTGCCGGAATTAAGCATCCATCATTTATTACGGCGCATCCAAACGGGAAATGGCTGTACGCCGTGAGCGAGACCGGCCACGCGAGCGATGGTGTGGCCGGTGGGGTGTGCGCGTTGAGCTTTGAACGCCAACCGTGGCAGATGAACTTGCTCAACTCGCAACCCAGCGGCGGTGATTGGCCCTGCCACTTACAAATTGACGCCACCGGGCGCTGGCTGTTTGTTTCTAATTATGGCGCGGGCAATGCCGGTGTGTTGCCCATTTTAGAAGATGGCGCCTTAGGCGTGATGACGGCCCTAGTAAGCCACAGCGGCCACGGCCCCAATGCACAACGGCAAGAAGGCCCGCACGCGCATTCGGCCACCCTCACGCCGGATAATGCTTTCGCTCTTGTGGCAGATTTGGGCATTGACGCGTTGATGATGTATCGCTTCAGCGCCCAAGATGGCAGTTTGAAGCTCCACCGTGAAATTAGGACGCGGCCCGGCGCCGGCCCACGCCACATGGCTTTTCACCCCAGCGGCCAATGGGCGTTTGTGGTGAATGAATTAGATAGCACGGTGACGGCTTACACATATTCAGCGGCGGACGGCAACCTGACGGAAAAACAAACCATTGAGGGGTTGCCGCCGGGCGCGCCGGAAAACACGGCGGCGGATATTCACCTTAACCGCGCCGGCACCCGGCTGTACACCTCTAACCGCGGGCACAACAGCGTGGCCGTGTTTGACGTGGCCGCCGATGGGACGTTGACGCGCTTAGCCACGCCCAGCTGTGGCGGCAATTGGCCGCGCAATTTTGCGCTGGCGCGCGCCGAAAAGTTTATGCTGGTGGCCAATCAATACAGCGGCCAAATCAGCGTGCTTCCGCTTACAGACCAATTGGGTGGAGCAGTGACGCAAGCCGCCGTGCCCGGCGCTTCTTGCCTACAAGTGCTATGACGCGCTTTGATGTGACCAGCTTGGGCGAGACCATGCTCCGCCTGAGCGTGCCCAACGGCGAGCGTTTGGATGATATGCGGAATTTGCGCGTGGAAGTGGGCGGCGCGGAAAGTAATGTGTGCACCGCGTTAGCCCGCTTGGGCCGCGCCACGGGCTGGGTGAGCCGCTTGCCAGACCATGCGCTAGGCGATGTGATTGTGCGCGCGCTCCGCGCCGACGGCGTGGATGTATCTGCCATGCGGCGCGCGCCCAATGAGCGCGTAGGCGTTTACTTTGTTGAATACGCCAATCTGCCGCGCGCCATTCAGGTAATTTATGACCGCGCCGATTCAGCGGCGGCGCGTTTAAGCGTGGAAGAGGTGGATTGGAATTACGTGTTGGATACGCGCGTGCTCCATCTCACTGGCATCACCGCCGCGCTCAGCGCCAGTTGTTACGCGGTGGTGAGTGAAGCCATTCGGCGGGCGCGGGCGGCGGGCGTGATGGTAAGTTTTGATGTGAACTACCGCGGCAAGCTGTGGGGCGCAGAAACGGCGCGCGCCCAACTGCTTCCACTCATTGCGGAAGCGGATGTGCTGTTCTGCAAAGGCGCAGATGCCAGTTTGCTGTTTGGCTGTAACGGTGAGCCGCCGGATTTACTAAAACAACTACAAGCGCAAACGCGCGCGCAAGCCGTAATTAGCACCTTCGGTGAGCGCGGCGCGGCTCTTCTATATCAAAACCAATTTTATTTTCAACCCGCCCTGCCCGTGCAGATGGTGGACCGGATTGGCAGTGGGGATGCGTTTGCGGCCGGCGTGCTAGATGGCTGGTTGGACGGCGACGTGCCGGATGGCTTGCGGCGCGGCGTGGCCTTGGCCGCCATCGCCCTCACCCAGCACGGTGACCGCGTGCTCACCTCCCGCGCTGAACTCAACACCGTCATGGCCCAACAACGCGTAGATGTGGCGCGATGAAAACTTAGACCCTTGGTCATTGCGAGTGAGCATAGCGAACGAAGCAATCTTCCGTTTGAGGAAACTGCTTCGGCGCAAAGAACGCGCCTCGCAGTGACAGCCAAATACATGAATACTCTTGAAACCATCCTCCAGAAAAAAATCATCGCCATCATCCGGTTGGAGAACTATGCCCGCGCGCTAGAAGTAGCACAGGCGTTGGTGGCAGGCGGCGTTAGCGTGATGGAATTTACGCTGACGGGCAGTGGCGCTACAGAGGCGGTGAGCCGTGTGCGGGCGCAATTGGGCGAAGCGGCGTGTGTGGGCGTAGGCACAGTTTTATCACGCGAGGCCGCGCAAGAGTCCATTGCGGCTGGAGCGCAGTTCATCGTCACGCCCGCCGTGCGCCTGCCCGTGATTGCGGAATGTGTGCGCCAGAATATCCCCATTGCCTGTGGTGCGCTCACACCTACAGAGTTGCTAGAAGCGCACGAAGCCGGTGCTGAATTGGTGAAGCTTTTCCCGGCGCAAACGTTTGGGCCAAAGTACATCAAAGATGTGCTGGCCCCGTTCCCCTTTCTCAAATTGGTGCCTACTGGCGGCGTTAGCCCAGAAAACGCCCGCGATTATTTAGCGGCAGGCGCGGTAGCTGTGGGCATTGGCGGCAACCTCATCTCCAAACAAGCCGTCAATTCCGGCAATTTTGCCGCCATCACCGCCGCCGCCCAAGCGTGTGTGCGGGCCGTGGGGTAAATAGTCATCTTCATCCCTACTTGACACCAGCCGCCCACCACCGCACACTTGGGGCGATGCCCTTTAGCATATACCTCCATATCCCCTATTGTTCCGTTCGTTGCGCGTATTGTGATTTCAACACCTATGCCGGTTTGGAAGCTTCCATGCCCGCATATGCGCGGGCGCTGGCGGCGGAAGTGCAGTTGGTGGGTAAGGCGTACGTGGCCGCTCACGGCCAACCAGCGCGCGTTCACACCATCTTCTTTGGCGGCGGCACACCTTCCCTCCTGCCGCTAGAAGCATACACCGAAATCTTCAACGCCCTGCGCGGCCACTTTGCGCTCACGCCGGATTGCGAAATCACCATGGAAGCCAACCCCGGCACAGTGAGCCGCGCGTACTTAGAGGGCGCGCGCGCGCTCGGCTTCAACCGGCTATCCTTCGGCGTGCAATCTTCTCATCCGCATGAACTGCGCCTGCTAGACCGCCTACACTTGTTTGGCGATGTGGCGCAAGCAGTGAGTTGGGCGCGCGCGGCGGGCTTTGATAATCTCAACCTTGATGTAATTTTTGGCATCCCGCACCAAACATTAGGCATGTGGCAGGCCACCGTTCACCGCATTTTGGGCTTAGGGCCAGAACACATTTCTGCTTACGCGCTTTCACTAGAGCATGGCACACCGATGCGGGCGTGGGTGTACAAAGGCCTGCTCCCCATGCCAGACCCGGATTTAGCGGCGGAGATGTACGAGTGGGCGAGCGAGATTTTTGAGAAGCATGGCTTTGTGCAATACGAAATTTCCAATTGGGCGAAGGGTGACGGCAGACGGCAGACAACGGACTTTGCCTGCCGCCACAATTTGCAGTATTGGCGCAACCAGCCCTACCTTGGCTTGGGCGCAGGCGCGCACGGCTATGCAGAAAATACGCGCTATTCCAACGTGCTGGCGCCGGCCGCTTATATTCAACGTTTTGAAAATGCTGAGGCGCGGCCCTTCCCACTTTCTCCGGCGCTGGCACAAAAAACTGTGCTCACGGAAAAAGATGAGTTGGGCGAAACCATGATGATGGGCTTGCGGCTGGTGCAGGAGGGGGTGGCTGATTCTGATTTTGAGCGGCGGTTTGGCGTGCGGCTGGCGGAAAAATATCCACAAGAACTAAAAACGCTGGCGGCGCGCGGCCTGCTGGAGTGGAATGGGGAATGCGTGCGGCTCACCAAAGCCGGGCGGCTGTTGGGCAATCAGGTATTTCGGGAGTTTATCTGAGCACCCGCCAGCCGTGCTTTTCGGCCAAACGCGCTAATTCTTTATCCGGCGCAACGGCCACGGGTTGGCGGCTCAGGCCGAGCATACCTGCATCTCCCACAGTATCGCCATACGCGGCCACAATTTCAGCTGTGCCCGCCCGTTGGCGCACGCGGGCCGTTTTTTCGGCGCCCACACAATGCGGGCCAGCAAATTTTCCAGTGGCCCGCTCACTGATAAACTCCAGCGGTGTGCCGATTACTTCTACATCCGCGCCCAACCGGCGCGCAAAGGCCTCCAGCACGCTGAGGTAAGCACCGGAGGCCAACACCACTAGTGCGCCAGCGTGTGCATGCCGCGCCAATTCTTCAATCACCGCTGGGCGGCGTTGCGGCCATAGTTCATGCTCCACCACCCACTCGCTCAGAGCTTCAATTTCCGAAGCCGTTTTGCCCTTCAACACCAGCGTTAGCCCATCCAACCAGCGGGCGCGCATGGCGGCCTTATCTATCAACCCTAAACGGCTCCACCAGACATTGGGCAAGTAGGTGATAAAAAAGCGGCGATAGGCCAAGCTTTGCCCATGCGTTTGCAGGTAGCGGCCCACGCCGCGCCACATTTCACCGGCGCTGAGTGTGCCTTCTAAATCAGAAAAAACAATGGGTTGAGTCATAGTTGTAATACAAGGACGCCCCTTCGACTGCGCTCAGGGTGCTTGCTTAAATTTTGGAGTGCTATTTTCGCGTAATTCGCGAAATTGGATGCAAAAGATACCCAAAACCTAATCCGCCGCGAGGGCCGCCTTGCGATATTCCCCAAAGGCGTTGATGGCCTCCAGCGATTGATGACGGAAGTAGGTGTTATATAACTCGGCGTAGTGGCCGCCCTGCACCAGCAACTGCTGGTGGTTGCCCTGCTCAATAATCTGGCCCTTCTTCAGCACCACAATTCTATCGGCCGCGCGCACGGTGGAGAGCCGGTGGGCGATGATGATGGCCGTGCTATGGTGCAAAATCAAATCCAATGCCTGCTGAATCTGTTCCTCGGTGAACGGGTCCACGCTGGCTGTAGCTTCATCTAAGATGAAAACAGCCGGCTTTTGCACCAACACCCGCATCAGCGCCACCAACTGCCGCTGGCCAAGGGAGAGTTTTGCGCCGCGCTGGCCCACATCCGTGTGTAAACCGTTGGGCAAGGTTTCTAGCCACTCGCCGTTGCCAATCTGCCGCGCCACCCGCTCCACTTCTGCTTCATCAATTTCTGGCCGCACGTAACGGATGTTCTCCAACACCGTGCCGGTGAACAAAAACGGCACTTGCGAGACGATACCCAACTGCCGCCGATACAGGCCCAAATCTAAAGTGCGAATATCCTGGCCATCAATCTTCAAGGCACCGGATTGAAATTCATAAAACCGCGCAATGAGTTTGGCAATGGAGCTTTTGCCCGCGCCGGTGTGGCCCACCAGCGCAATCGTCTCGCCCGGCCGGATGTGCAAACTGAAATCCGTGAGCACCGTTTCCTTAGTGGAGTAGCGGAAGTTCAACTGCTCAAATTCAATCTCGCCGCGCAATTGTTCCAGCTTCACCTCCCCCGTTTGCTTCACGGCGGGTTCCGCATCCACCAAGGCAAATACACGCTCGGCGGCGCTCAGGCCGGCCTGCACTTGGCTCCAGAAAGAAGCCACGTTGAGAAACGGAAAATAGAAGCGTTCAACGGCTTGGATGAATAAATACCACGCGCCCGCCGTGAGCGCGCCCGCCCCCACCGCCTGCCCGCCTGTGTACACCAAAATAGCAGTTGAAATTCCGGCCACCACCCACAGCGTAGGAAATACCGCCGCTAACACAAAGCCGCGCCGTAAGTTGATGCGATAGGATTGTTTGTTTACCTCGCGGAACTCATCGTAAATAGCGCCCTCTTGCCGGAAGTTTTTGGCCACTGCAATGCCGGACACCGTTTCTTGAATGGAGGCATTGACGTTGGCCATGGCGCGGGTGCCCTGCCGTGTGACGTAGCGCGCCAGCCGCCGATACAGCGCCGAAATAAGGATCACCGGCAGAGTAGAGAGCCAGAGCGTGAGGGTGAGCGGGCCGTTGATGCTCCACAAAATGGCGGTGAGGATGAACACGGCCAAAAACTGGCTGAAGGTATCGGCCATCAGCACCGTCACGTTGGCAAACTCCTGCGTATCGGAGGTAATGCGGCTGACGATGCGGCCTGAGCTGTACTCATCATAGAAGCTCAAATCATGCGCGATGGTGGCGCGGAAGGCTTCCGCCCGCAGGCCACCGATGACGGAGCCGGTGACGCGGGCGATAGTGCGGCGTTGGACGTAATTGATGACCCAGAATGAGCAGTTGGTGAGGAGCAAGGCGAAGAACAGCACCACAATCACGCTGGTCTCGGGTATCTGCGTCAGGCGGTTCACGGCCTCGGCAATGATGACGGGAAAGGCGGCGTCCAGCCCGGCGGTGAGCAAAAAGGTGAAAAGCACTATCGTCATCGCCGTGCGGTGCGGGGCAAAGAACTTCGCCATCCGGCGCACCAATTGCGCGTCGGTGTACTGGCGGTCGTATTTTTCAGCGTCTAGACCTTCAAAGAAAGACATAGAAATTCGTGCGTGAAGCGTAAAACGTGAAAGAGGTTAATTCACGTTTTACATTTCACGCCTTACCCCCTTCATACCTCGCAAAGATTCGCCGATACGCTTCACTGCTCTTCAATAATTCATCGTGCGAGCCGCTGGCGGCAATTTGGCCTCGGCGCAGGACGATGATTTGATCCGCCCAGCGGATTTGCGAGAGCCGATGGGTAATGATAAAGGTGGTGCGGCCCTCGGCGGCGCGGAAGATGGCGCGTTGAATCTGGTCTTCGGTGGCGCTATCAATCGCGCTGGTGGAATCATCCAGCACCAGAATGCGCGGGTTGGTGAGGAAGGCGCGGGCCAGCGCCAGCCGTTGCCGCTGGCCGCCGGAGAGCGTGACGCCGCGCTCGCCAATCACCGTTTGATAGCCATTCTCAAAAGACGTAATGAACTCATGCGCTTGCGCGGCGCGGGCCGCTTCTTCAATTTCCGCTGGCGTGGCCTCCGGCTTGCCAAAGGCAATGTTTTCCGCAATGGTGCGCGAGAACAGGAAAATATCTTGCTCAATAATGCTGATTTGCTGGCGCAAGCTCTCTAAATTCCAATCGCGCACATTCACGCCGTCAATTTTCACGCTCCCCCGCGTCACATCATAAGTGCGGTTAATCAGCCGGATGAGGCTGGTTTTGCCTGCGCCGGTTTGCCCCACAATGGCCACCGTTTGGCCGGGTTGCACCGTAAAGTTCAACTCGCTGAGCACCGGGTCATTTTCGCCGTAAGCAAACGTCACGTTCTCAAAACTCACCGCGCCGCGCACAGTTTCAGCGCGGCCAGCCGCGTTGTGGTCTAAATCCGTTTCGGTGTTAATCAACTCCAAAATGCGGCGGCCACTGGCCAAGCCAGAGGAGATTTGCGAAAAGGCCGTGAGGGAAATGAAGGTAGGAAAGTTGAACAGCAAAAGCAAATAATTGAACGCCACCGCCTGCCCACCCGTAATTTGCCCAGCCTGAAACAGCCAGAAAGAGTGAAGCAAACCAAATGAAATGGCTAGGCCGAGAAACAGCAACGGCAAATAACGCGCTTCAATTTCGCCCTGCCGCACATACGCGCCGCGCCACGCGCCCACCGTGGCTTCAAAGCGGCTCACTTCATCCGGCTCGCGGGCCGCGCCCTTCACCGTTTCCACGCCTTCTAAAGCTTCTTCCAGCCGCGCGTTCATGTTGCCAAAGGAGGCCCGCACCCGCTCCGTCACCGGATTCATCTCGCGCATATACCGCCGAATGGCCCACGCAAACGCTAACACAAAAGCCAAAGGCACCACAATCAGCTGGGGGTGAATGGCCAGTGTGAGGAAGAGCGGCATGATCAAAAAATTGGAGGACCCCACCACCAAGTTCACGCCCGGGTTGAACATCAGATTGAGTTCACGCACATCATTGGTGGCGCGGGCCATAATCTCACCCACTGGCCGCAAGCTGTGAAACGTCATGCTTTTGCCAAGTAAACTGGCGTATAGCTCAGCGCGAGAGTCGCGCTCTAGCCGTTGGCCAATCATTTCGGCGCTGAAGTTACGGCCCAACTGCCAAAGAGCGCGGATAGCCTGTGAAGCGGCGATGCCCGCGGCGGCCCACAACAAGGCGGTATAGTCTGGTTGCGGCGCGGAAACAATGGTGAACGCCGTGCCCACCAGCCACGGAATGGCGGCGGCCAGCGCGGCGTTTACAAACGCGCCGGAGAAAAATGTGGCCAGCGTCCACTTATGCCGCAAGGCATGTGAACGCACCCACGCCACCGGCGACCGCCGATCACCGGGGATGACATCTTGAACGGAAAATTCTGAAAGGGACATAGCAGTGAACAGTGAACGGTGAGCAGTAAACTGTTCACTGTTCACTATCGCTAATTGTGAGTGAGTTGAACAAAATACTGATGGAAACGGTCATCGCGTGTTAGCTCAGGGTGAAAGGAGGTGGCGAGCAGTTGGCCTTGCCTGGCGGCCACAATCCGGCCATCTGCCAGCGTGGCTAAGACTTGCACGCCAACGCCTACGCTTTCAATCAAGGGCGCGCGAATGAAAACGGCATGGTAGGGTCGAGAAGCATTCTGAGCGTCCGGTGAAGAAACTTCTCGCAAGGCAGGCACATCCAAATCAACCTCAAAGCTATCCACTTGGCGGCCAAACGCGTTGCGGGCCACCACAATATCCATTACGCCCAATAACGGTTGGTTACGGTGCACATCCTTCGAAAGGAAAATGGCGCCCGCGCACGTGCCCCACACCGGCTTGCTTTCTGCAAAAGCGCGCAAAGGTTCCATCAGCCCCCATTCCACAGCCAGTTTGCCAATGGTGGTGCTTTCACCACCGGGAATGATGAGGCCACTCAGGCCGTCTAAATCACGCGGCAGGCGCACTTCCACGGCCTCATGGCCCAGCCGCTTAAGCGTAACAATATGTTCGGCAAAATCGCCTTGTAAAGCGAGGACTCCAAACTTCATAGGGAGACGGCGGACGATTGACGAAAGACGGTGGTCAACCGTCAGCCGTCACTTCACCAACCGCGTACGGCCAACTGTTCTTTCTCCGGCAGGCTGGCGGCGGTGCGGCCAACCATGGCCTCGCCTAAATTGCGGCTCACATCTGCAATAATCTTGGCATCGCGGAAGTGGGTGGTAGCTTGCACAATGGCTTTGGCCCGCTTGGCCGGGTCACCGCTCTTGAAAATGCCGCTACCCACAAACACGCCATCCACGCCGAGTTGCATCATCAACGCCGCATCGGCGGGCGTGGCAATGCCGCCCGCGGCAAAGTTCACCACCGGCAGGCGCCCCAAGTCTTTGGTTTCCTTCACCAATTCATACGGCGCGCCGATATTTTTGCTGTAGGTGAATAATTCATCTTCGCTCATCGTTTGTAGTTTACGAATTTCGCCCAGCACGGCGCGGGCGTGCCGCACGGCTTCCACCACATCACCTGTGCCCGCCTCGCCTTTGGTGCGGATCATGGCCGCCCCCTCGGCAATGCGGCGCAGGGCCTCGCCCAGGTTGCGGCAACCGCACACAAACGGCACCTTGAAGTTGTGCTTGTTCACATGATGCTCTTCATCGGCGGGCGTGAGCACTTCACTCTCATCAATGTAATCCACGCCCAGCGCTTCCAGCACTTGCGCCTCCACAAAGTGGCCAATCCGGCACTTGGCCATCACCGGGATGCTCACCGCTTCGATGATGCCTTGAATCATGTCCGGGTCGCTCATGCGGGCCACGCCGCCTGCCGCGCGAATGTCCGCCGGCACGCGCTCCAGCGCCATCACCGCACATGCGCCCGCGTCTTCGGCAATTTTGGCCTGCTCCGGCGTTACCACATCCATAATAACGCCGCCTTTGAGCATCTGCGCCAAGCCACGCTTCAGCGCCACTGTGCCTGTCACGGCGGCGCCATTGGTATGAATTCCATTTTGCGTTTCCATATTCGCCTCCAAACTATCAGTGTTAAGATTTTACCACTGAGCGCACTTCGGCTGGCCAAATGAAATTTGGCGCGCCCTCAAAACACAGAACTCACGGGAATTTCCGCATTCATCCGCGTTTCAAAAGGTCTTTTGTTCGGCAGTATAATCCGCCTACCATGCCTTACGCCGGATTAATTAATCGCTATCGCGATTTCCTCACCAACCTACCTAACGCCGCTGCGCCCATCACCCTACATGAAGGCAACACGCCCCTCATCCCTTTGCCGCGCTTGAGCGCAGAATTGGGCGCAGATGTGCGCGCCAAGTTCGAGGGGCTGAACCCCACTGGCTCCTTCAAAGACCGAGGCATGACGGTAGCGATGACGGCCTCTGTGGCGGCGGGCGCAAAAGCTTGCATCTGCGCCTCCACCGGCAACACGGCGGCCTCGGCGGCGGCGTACGCGGCGCGGGCGGGCATTGCCTGTTACGTACTGATTCCGGAGGGCAAGGTGGCCACGGGCAAGCTGGCGGGCGCGGTGGCCTACGGCGCGGCAGTGATTCAGGTGCAAGGCTCGTTTGATGAGGCGTTGGCGTTAGTGCGCGAGATTTCGCAGAAGCGACCCATTGCGCTGGTGAACTCTGTGAACCCGCACCGGCTGGAGGGGCAGAAAACGGCGGCTTTTGAATTGGTGGACGCGCTGGGCCGCGCGCCCGATTGGCTGTGTTTGCCGGTGGGCAACGCCGGCAACATCACCGCTTATTGGAAAGGTTTTGTGGAGTATCATCTTGCAGGCCGCACAGAAAGTTTGCCGCAGTTGTTGGGCGTGCAGGCGGAAGGGGCCGCGCCGCTGGTGCTGGGCCATGCCGTAGATAAGCCGGAAACAGTGGCCACCGCCATCCGCATTGGGCGGCCTGCGCGCGGCGAGGAAGCTTTGCACGCGGCGGAGGAATCTGATGGCCGCATCATCGCCGTGAGTGATACGGAAATTTTGGCGATGCAACAGCGGCTGGCAGGCGAGGGTGTGTGGTGCGAGCCGGCCTCGGCGGCGGGCGCGGCGGGCTTGCTCAAAGAAGTTCACGCAGGCCGCTTAGATGTGCGCGGCAAAACAATTGTTTGCGTGGTTACCGGCCACGGCCTAAAAGACCCGGATAGCATCACCAGTCGCTTCGCCCCGCCGCAGGTTATTCCGGCTAGTATGGAAGCTCTTGAAAGATTGATAGGAAGTTAACCGCTAAGACGCCAAGCCCGCGAAGAGTCCGCAAAGTTTTCCTTAGCGGTCTTTACGGCTTCGCAGTTCAAGTTTGAGAGGCAATCATGGAATATACCAATCTTGGAAACACCGGCCTAAAAGTTTCCCGCCTATGCTTGGGCATGATGACGTACGGGAATAAAAAGTGGCGCAGTTGGATGTTGGATGAAGCGGAGAGCCGCCCGTTTATTCAACGCGCGCTGGAGGTGGGCATTAACTTTTTTGATACGGCTAACGTGTACTCGCAGGGCATGAGTGAGGAAATTACGGGCCGCGCCCTGCGCGATTTGGCCAAGCGCGATGAAGTGGTAATCGCCACCAAAGTTCATGGCAACATGGGGCCAAAGCCCAACCAGGGCGGCCTCTCGCGCAAACACATCTTGCACAGCATTGATGATTCGCTCCGCCGCCTCGGCACCGATTACGTGGATTTGTACCAAATTCATCGCTGGGATGACGCCACACCGATTGAAGAAACGCTGGAAGCTTTGCACGATGTGGTGAAGGCCGGCAAAGCGCGTTACATCGGCGCGAGCAGTATGTACGCCTGGCAATTCGCCAAAGCTTTGTATCTTGCCGATAAGCACGGCTGGACGCGCTTTGTTTCTATGCAGAACCACTACAACTTGATTTACCGTGAAGAAGAGCGGGAGATGATCCCACTGTGTCGCGCCGAGGGCGTGGGCGTGATTCCGTGGAGCCCGCTGGCCCGCGGCTTTCTCGCCGGCAACCGCACGCGAGAGAAAACAGGTGATACCGAACGCGCCAAAGTAGATGATTTTGCGCGGAGCATGTATTTCCAAGAATCAGATTTCCGCGTAGCGGAGCGATGCGCCGAGCTGGCCCGGCAACGCGGTGTTTCTTCCGCGCAAATGGCGCTGGCGTGGATGCTAAACAAGCCGGGCATCACTGCGCCCATTATTGGCGTGAGTAAGATGTATCAGCTGGAGGAGGCCGTTGCCGCGCTAGAAATCAAACTAGATGAGGCTGAAATCAAAACATTGGAAGAGTTGTATGAGCCGCATAAGGTGGCGGGGCATTAGTGAAACGCAAAACGTGAAAGTCGCTTCGCCGCGGTTCATGTTTCACGCTTGACGGCCTATTTAATAAAGTTGAAGAAGATAATCGTCTCCGTCCCCGCTTCCACCGCCAACTTGGGCGCCGGGTTTGATTGCTTGGCGCTGGCCCTCAGCCTGCGTAACACCGTTGAGTTTTATGAAACGAAGCAGGGGCTGGAGATTGATGTGGAGGGCGAGGGCGCAGAGCGCGTGGCCACAGATACCACGAACTTAACTTATCGCGCCGCTGAAAAAGTCTTCGAAAAGCTGGGCCGCCGCCCGGAGGGTTTGCGCATCCATGCCATCAACGGCATCCCGGTGGGCAGTGGCATGGGTAGTTCTTCGGCGGCCATTGTGGGCGGCATTGCGGCGGCCAACGCATTGGTAGATGGGCGGCTGACGCGCGAAGAACTGCTACGGATTGCCACGGAAATGGAAGGCCACCCGGATAACGTGGGCGCGGCGATTTTTGGCGGGCTTACGCTCACCAGCGCCACCGAGCAAGAGTTGTTGGTGAAACCGCTCAACGTTCCAGCCATGAAAGTGGTCATCGCCTTGCCCGCCTTCAAGCTTTCCACAGCTGAGGCGCGCGCGGCGTTACCCCAAACTGTGCCGCTCAAAGATGCCGTGTTCAACATTGGCCGCGCCGTCTTCACTGTGCAAGCCCTCACCTCAGGCGATTATGAACTTCTGCAATGGTCAATGGCTGACCGCCTGCATCAACCGTACCGCAAAAAACTTATTCCGGGGTATGAAGCGGTGGTGATTGAAGCGCGCAAAGCAGGCGCAGTGGCTGTGGCGCTCAGCGGGGCTGGGCCATCCCTCGTGGCTTTCACGCCGGATAAACACTGGGAAATTGCAACAGCAATGAAAAACGCCTTTCAGACCAACGGCCTGCCGTGCCGCACCTTCGTTCTGCCTGTTGACCGGCAAGGCGTGCAGGTGAGTGTAAGTGGATAAAGGCAAACAGCTGTTAAGTATCTTCGCCAGTGTAAAAGGGCCGAGCCTTGAATAAGGCCCGGCCCTGGTGTTCATCTCTACGAAACGGCTGATTTCTCGTGAACTTGCATTAACAAACCCTCCACCATCTCCTCGGCTGGCATGGTCAACGCGCTTTGCTGGAACATCAGCACACTCACCAGCGGCATATCATTCATCATTTCCATGATGTCCATGCCAACCGCGCCATCATTAGCGTAGCGTTCCGCCTCACCGCCAAACGTTCTACGGCTTTGAGCCTCAATTTGTGAGTAGAACGGGCCAAACACGGCCCGGCCACGCGGGTCAGCCAGCCACTCCTTAATAGTGGACTCTTTATCAAGAACACAGGGTAGGTTGAGGGTGGACTCAAGCGTCACGCTTATGGTCTGACGGATATCGGCGGCAGAGGCCGCAATTAATAGGTCAAACACTCCGTCCTCAGTCACCCATTGTTTGTATTCCGGGTGGTAGTAAGCAAAGGCGCGAAAATCAAGCGGAATGGAAACCGTTTTAGTCTCTCCCGGCTGAAGCTCCACTTTGGCAAAACCTTTCAGTTCTTTTTCAGGCCGCACCAATCCAGATTTCTGGTCGTGAACATAGACCTGGACAATTTCTTTGCCCGCCATGTTACCGGTGTTGGTAACATCTACCATAACGGTCACACCCTCTACATCTTTAAAATTTTTGGCCGATACGGTGGCATTGCTATAAGCAAAAGTGGTGTAGCTCAACCCATGACCAAAGGGGAACAGCACAGGCATTTGCTTGGCATCATAATAGCGATACCCAATGAACAGCCCTTCGCCATAGCGCACCACACCAGCGCCGCCCGGCCAGTTGAGATAGGCCGGAGTATCCGAGAGTTTGAGTGGGAAAGTCTCAGCCAGTTTGCCGCAAGGGTTAACTTTGCCCAAGAGCACATCGGCAATAGCCGCGCCACCGGCCTGCCCCATCATCCATCCCTCCAGCACAGCCGCCACCCCATCAATCCATTCGCTCATCGCTACGGGCGCGCCATTGTTGAGCACCACTACAGTCTTGGGTTGGACTTTCGAGACGGCCTTGATGAGAGCGATTTGTTGAGCCGTCAGGTCAAGGTCTGAGCGATCATAGCCTTCAGACTCTTTGAAGGTAGGCAGGGCAATATATAACACGGCCACTTCTGCCTCTTGCGCGAGGCAAACGGCTTGGTCAATCAACTCCTGCCGAAAGGCATTATCTGTAGGATAACCCTCGGCATAGGTCAGTTCGGCTCCGGGCACTCGGGCTTGCAGTTCTTTGAACGGCACCGCCACCTGAGTTGGGTTGATGTGTGAACTGCCGCCGCCCTGAAAGTGGGCGTGCTCGGCGGCGCGGCCAATCACCGCAATGTGTTGCGGGTTCTTAAGCGGTAACAGGCCATCGTTTTTGAGCAAAACCATCCCTTCGGTGGCAATTTTGTGGGCGAGCGCATGATGCGCCTCTACATCAAAAGTCCCGGTTTTGGGCGTTTCCTTCGCTTTGAAAACAACCCCCAAAATTCGGCGGACGGATTCATCCAGACGAGCTTCATCCAGTTGCCCCGAGCGCACCGCTTCTACCACAGCCTTGACGCGCCGCACCTGCGGGCCGGGCATTTCCAAATCCAGGCCGGCCTTGAGTGAGGCCACGCGGTCATGCACGGCGCCCCAATCTGAGACCACCAGTCCCTCAAAACCCCACTCCTCTTTGAGGATATCAGTCAATAAATAATGATTTTCGGAGCAGTAATCGCCATTCAGTTTATTGTAGGCGCACATCACCGTCCAAGGCCGTGCTTGTTTTACGGCTTTTTCAAAAGCGGGCAAATAAATTTCGCGCAAGGTGCGCTCGTCCACTTCCACGTTGATGCTAAAACGCTGAAATTCTTGATTATTGGCGGCGTAGTGTTTGAGCGAGGTGCCAACGCCCTTGCTCTGGACGCCCTTAATCAGACTGGCGGCCATTTCCCCGGCCAGATAGGGGTCTTCGGAAAAATACTCAAAGTTACGCCCCCCCAGCGGAGAACGCTTCATGTTCGTGCCCGGGCCTAGCAAAACATCCACATTGAGGGCGATGCATTCTTCTGCCAACGCCTGACCCATTTGGTGGAGTAAATTCACATCCCATGTGGAGGCCAGGCAGGAGGCTGTGGGGAAACAGGTGGCGGGCAGGCTTTTGAGCGCCATGGAATTGACATCCGGCACGCGACGAACACCATGCGGGCCATCGGACACAATCATCTCTGGCACTCCTAAGCGTTCTATGGGAGTGGTTGTCCACGGGCTGGCCCCCGTGCACAGAGCGGCTTTTTCCTCTAAAGTCATTTTGGAGATAATGGATTGAATATCAGTGGTCATCTTTTTTCCTTTCAATAAACTCGCTCACTGTGAGTATGTATCGTAAACAGAGCGAACTCGGAAGGCGGATTGGGCCTGCGATAAATCCCACCCGGCTGGCAGGGGTGTTGTAACCGTGATGGTGCGTTGGGCGGGCAGGTCAAAGTAATTGTCACTAAAGACTCCATCAGCGCCGATGAGTTTGCACTCTACCAAGCGCGCCAGTGAGCGCGCCGATAGTTCAATGGCGAGCTGGCCGTCTTTCAAAGTCAACTGAGAATTGATTTGCGGGTCTGCTAAAGATAAGTGTTTGGTGGGGGCAAAAAAGGCCGTCTGCCGCGCTACACACATTTCTTCTTGCCAAAGTTCGGCGATAAAGACTAAGTCGCGTCGCGAGTCAATATCCAAATAGCTGGAGAAGTCGAGGCTCTCCACCGCCGTCACGGATTGAGGTTGCGCCGCAATGGTCTTCTCGCCGGAGGTCACCACAGCGCCATCCAACTTGGTCAGCGCCCAGCGCGCCGCGCCATGCCAGGTCTCGCGGCAATCATTGGTAATGAAAAGCGACTGGCGGGGCGGGTCATCCTCAATAGAAAGCATCAGCGGCGCGTAGAACCGACGGGCGGCGTAATGCAGGGCTTTCCAACGGCCAAAATAATCCAAGCTTGACCAGGAGGCCACCGGCCAGCAATCATTCAACTGCCAATAGAGGGCGCCGGAAACGCGTTGAGGATGACGGCGCCAGTGCTCCACCCCATACCGAATGCCTTCCGCTTGCAAAACCAGACTGAGGTAGACCAGCGACTCAAAATCCTTGGGCAAGCGGAACGTATCCAGCATTTGCCCCACCATTAACGCGTTGCCGCTGGCGTTTTTTTGGTGTTGCTCCATGATATAGGAAGTCATGTTCCATTCTGCCTCAGGCGCAAAGGTGCGGATGGTTTCCAGCGGCGGCAGAGCCTGAAAGCCAAACTCACTCATGAAACGCGGGTATTGATTGCGGTAGGCCGTGAATGGTTTGCGCCCATGCCACACTTCCCAGTAGTGGGCATCACCCTGAACTTGGCCGTTGGGGTTTTCAAAGGGCGTGTTGGAGGACGGCGAACTGGGCCAGTAGGCATGGTCAGGGTCTTCAGCCCGGCACCACTCCGCCAGGGTGTGATGAAAGAAGCGGTCATAGGCGGCTTTCAAGTCCTGAAACTCAGGCCGGTTCCACCCCCATTCAACCCAGCCTTGTTCCATTTCATTGTTGCCACACCATAGGGCCAAACAGGCGCGATGACGCAAGCGACGCACATTTTCCACCACCTCCACGCGGACATTCTCGAGAAACTCCGGCTCATCTAATGGGTAAGCACTGCACGAGAAGATAAAGTCTTGCCAGATGAGGAGCCCGTAGCGGTCGCACAGATCGTAAAAACGTTCGTCCTCATAAAAACCGCCGCCCCACACCCGCAACATGTTTTGGTGGGTTTCAGCGGCAGAACGGATCAGGCCTTCTAGGATTTTTGCGCTGAGGCGCGTGGGAAAAGAGTCAGCCGGGATCCAATCAGCGCCTTTGGCGAAAAAGGGCTGGCCATTAATTACGAAGGTAAATGAGCGCCCCCATTCATCCGGCTGTTGGCGTAATTCCAGAGTGCGCAAGCCCAGTTGATACTCTTTTTCATCAATCACAACCCCCGCATGAGACAACCTAACACAGACCCGATAAAGCGGCTGCTGACCAAGACCGTTCGGCCACCACAGAGCAGGATTCTCAATAACCAGCGAGGTGAAATTTTCCGCTTCGGCACTTAACGGTGCAACACTGGTGCGGGTTTCGCCTGTTGGCGCCACCACCTGCAAAATAGCCGAAAGCCCGCTCACCCACCGCTCCACCTCTACACGCGCTTTTATGGTGACGGCGCCATTCTCATGTATCTGGCGCAGGTGAATTTCGGAAAGACGCGTAAGATTAAAAGCCTCCAGCCGAATATCCTTCCAAATGCCGATGGGAGGCAATTGCGGCCCCCAATCCCAACCATAGTGGCAGGGCGCTTTGCGCAGGTGAGGGCCGCCAGCGATGGCATGGGGAACGCCTAACATGGGGCGAAGCGCCTGTTTCTGTTGGGCATACTTTACGGGTGATGCAAAGCGGAGGTGGAGTTGATTGCCCTGCGCCTTGAGCAAGGCTTTCACGTCCCAACGATATTGGCGGAACATGTTCGCGGCGCTTCCCAAACGCTGACCGTTGAGCGTCACCGTCGCCAGTGTGTCCAGCCCATCACAAACCAACCAGAGGTGGGCCGGTTGTAACACTTCCGGCTGGGCATCAAAGGTGAGTGAATATTCCCAATCGCTTTCTGCCACCCAAGCCACGCGGCGTTCGTTATCGCCCACAAAAGGATCAGGAATCCGGCCCAGAGCTAACAAATCGGTATGCACGCCGCCCGGAACGCTGGCGGGTAGCCATTCTTCCGTGCCCACCTGGCGAAATTGCCAGGTACCAGCTAAAGATTGAGTCTGCACCATACGTTTTCCTGTGAATTCAATGTTTTCTTCAAACCGTTTGCAAAGCTCGATACTCCAACAATATAAGGCCTTCCATCTGGACATTAGCGCGCGCTTGTTGAAACGTAAGAATATCCGGTAAGGTCAACCAGTGAAGACGCCTTATCCTTAGCGGTGACGGCCCCCCACCAATAATCGCGCCACCCTGAGATGGCAGGGAGGTGAAAACCAAACGAAATTTCGGAAGCACAACCGATGTTACTTAAACGTTCGGCGGATAGCCGCTTTCCCAGCCGGACACATCCCGAAATCGTTAGTGTTAATCAGCAATAACCGCGCCTCACCCAGTTGCCCAAGTAAAAGGTTTGTTTAACCACGGCTCACACCGTTGAAAGATCCCATTCCTCATAGATTTTTGGAACATCGCTAATCAGACGTTTGGTATAGGGCTGGCGCGGGCGCAGAATCACCTCATCGGCTGAACCGCTCTCCACGATTTTTCCATGTTCCATGATATAGACCGTATCGGATACATAGTAGGCCAGGCCGATATCATGCGTAATGAAAATGATCGTCATCCCGATTTCATTTCGCAACTTCATCAACTCATCCAGAATGGTGGCCCGCGAACAGGCATCAATCATCGAAGTGGGCTCATCGGCCACCAATATCTTGGGCTTGAGCAGAAAGATACGGGCAATCATCAGGCGTTGCATTTGGCCGCCGGACAGTTCAAAGGGATACTTGTTGGTTAACTCCTCAAACTTCAAATTGACGAAGCTACAGGCTTCCGCCATAAGCTCCACTTTTTTAGCCTGAGGCAGGCCGCGGCCACCGCGCATATGAATGCAATCCAACAATACGGCGTCAATCTTGCGAAAGATGTTGTAAGACGAGAATGGGTCCTGAAAAATGGCTTGGATATTTCTCCAGTATTCCTGTTTCTTTTGCTGTGAGCTAATGTCCCGCTTCTTTCCCTGAAAAAAGACGTCGCCTTCCGTCTGGTTGATTAATCCTAAGAGCATTTTTGCCAGCGTCGTCTTGCCGCTCCCCGATTCTCCGACGATGGAGACGACCTCACCTTCGTAGAGGGTAAGATCGGCATGATCAACTGCCACCGTTTTATTGCGGCCCAAACCAAACACTTTGGTCAGGCCGGAGGTGCTTAAGCAAATAGTCCTATTAGCGGCCATGGGGTTGCGCCTCCCGGGCATAAATTTCACGCAATTCGTGTTCAGGGATGAGGCACCGATAGGCGCGCCCATTGCCAATCTCGCGCATCGGAATGGGGTTTACCCGACATTCTGGCCGCACATATTTGCAACGCTCGGCAAAGCGACAACCGGTTGGCGGCTTTTTGAGATTGGGCGGCACGCCGGGAATAGCCGTTAGCTTAACATCGCGCAGACCTTCCTCCGGCACGATAATTGAGCCCATGAGGCCTTTGGCATAGGGGTGTATCGGGTCGAAAACCACTTCATCCGAAGTGCCCTTTTCCACAATTTGCCCGGCGTACATCACCATGATGTCATCCACCACGTTGTAAAGCAGAGGCAATTCATGTGTGATGAAAATCATCGAGCTGATGAAGCCGACTTCCATTAATTGGCGGAGCATCTTGATGACCATCTTTTGCGAGGTCACATCAAGCGCCGAAGAGGGCTCATCGGCAATCAAAACCTTGGGGAACAATAACACCGAGACCGCAATCACCGTGCGTTGTTTCATCCCGCCGGAAAGTTCAACCGGATATTTTTGCAACACCTCGGCCGGAAGCCCCAAATTTTCAAATAAAGTTTGAGCGCGTTTATGGATGTCCGCTTTCGTGAGATATAAATCATGCGCCTTGAGCACATCTTCAATAAAGTGAATGATCTTCTGGGTAGGGTTCAGCGCGTTCATGGCGGCTTGAGGAATATAGGCAATCTCTTTTCCTAAAACCGATTTGCGGACGTCATCCGGTTTCATGCCGGAGATATTTTTCCCGTCAATGATGATATCGCCGCTCATGTAGTGCAAAGGGGGGAAGTAATAACCCATTAGGCTGAGCGCCAAGGTTGATTTGCCGCACCCTGATTCCCCCGCAATGCCTAATGATTTTCCCTCTTCAACTTTGAGCGAAACATGGTCTACCGCGTAAACATCTTCTTGAAAACGGGTGACATATTTGGTGGTCAGTTCTCTCACATCCAGCATGACATTAGACATGGCCTGCTCCTAATCGCGTAGCGTTGGGTTGAACACTTGATCCAGGCCGGTGTTCATGAGGTTCATGGAAAAGGCAATAAGCGCAATGGTGATGAGCACGGGGAGGTAAGCCCACCATTTGCCCAGGATTTGCGCCTGATAGATCATCGCCCAGTTCATCATTAAGCCGAGCGTTGGCACTTCCGTCGTTCGGGGGCCAAGCCCTAGGATAGATAACCCGGCTTCCGCCAAAATAGCCGAGGAGATCTGCAGGATGAGGGCCATCACCACATAGGATGCAATGTAGGGCAGGATATCCACCAGGATAATGCGGCCAACTGAATGCCCCGAAAGTTTCGATAGATTGACATGGTCGCGATTGCGAAGCGAAACGACCTGCGCCCGCACGGCCTTGGCGGTCCAGACCCACGAAGTCAACCCAATCACAACCGCCACCGTCACGGCGCCGCGTTGTTCCTGCCCAAGGCTAAACGAAATCAAAATCAACAAGACAAAACCGGGAATAACGATAAAGAGGTTGGTGACAAACATGATGATGTCATCCACCAGACCGCCGACATAACCCGCCAACAATCCAAGCGTCAAGCCGATCATGGTGGCGACGATGCCAGCCACAAAGCCGATTTGCAATGACACCCGAGTGGCTGTTACCAACTCAGTCAGCACATCCCGCCCAAAGTTATCGGTGCCGAGGGGCAACACGCGTACGCTAGCAACCTGATTGATATTGGCGTAGGCCGATTGCTCGATCACACCTACTTCTTCCAATGCGCCGGTCTCAGGGTTTTTTACGGCGAGGCTCACCCCTTCGGTGGATAACAGGCCCTCGAGGGCGTTATTGAGCCGAATAAAGTAGTTGCGTTTGGCGTTGGTCAGCCCGGGAATGGGCTTCGCGGGGTCATAATGATTCACCCACTGGTCAAGCAGTTGGACTGTGTCCGTGGTGTCAATCTCGCTTTCAGACAGTCCGGCCGCGATTAACCACTCTTTCATCGCCAGACGATCTTCATCGTTCAACTTACTGGCAATGCGTTTCTCAATGGCGGCGTCAAGGTTGAGGGTGTAATGGGGGGCTTCAATGCTATCGTAAACGTTCACGTAGATGCCGGGCGGGAAAAATGTGCCCTGACCGATAATCGCCAACGGCGAATCGGGGATAATGAGTGGATAAATCAGTACGGTCAGAAGAATAGTTGTAAAAATGGAGAAGCCCACCACAAACTTGCCAGAGCGGAAAACTTGTCGCAGTGTATGGTTCATCGCACACGCTACCTAATCTGACTGGGCCGCCTTGATGCGCGGGTCAATAACGCCGTATAGGATTTCGATAATAAAGTTAGCGCTCAGGACCATAATGGTGATGATGAGCGTCGCGGCTGAAATCAATGGATAATCTTGGCCGAGAACGCCATTGAGAAGCGTAAAACCTAGGCCGGGATAACTAAAGATAATCTCCGCCACTAGCGCCCCGCCAACCATGGTGCCAACGGAGAGCGCTAAGCCCGTAATCTGCGGGAGCATGGCGTTGCGGAAGACATACCCGACAATTGTGCTGTCCTTAATCCCCATAAAGCGGCTGTATTTCACGTAATCGGCGTTTAACTCATAGATGGACATGGAGCGCATCCCAATGGCCTGGCCGCCGATGGCGATGAGAACAATTGACCAGAATGGCAATTGATAATGAACAATCACCGACCAGATAAAGGTTGAGCTCAAGCTGGGGATTAAGTCAAACCCATATCCACCCGAAGTAGGAAACCACTGGAGTTGGACTCCAAAAATGACCAGCATAATGACGGCCACCCCAAAAGCCGGCAAGCTACTGACAAAAATACTGACCGGCATGATAACTTTATCAAAACTGCCTTTGAGATAGGCCGCTAACGCGCCCAGTGTGTTGCCAATTAACCAGCCCACAATAATGGCCGGGAATTGCAACGCCAGCGTCCATCCGATTGAGGAGCCGATGACGTCCGCCACCGTTCGGGGATATTGGCTAAACGAGAAGCCAAAGTCACCGCGCATCACGTTTTGCATGTAGAGGAAGAACTGTTCAAGGATGGGTTTATTGGTGCCGAACTGTTCCGCGTATTGTTGATAAATGGCTTGAACCCCGGTTGAATTGCTAACGCCCTGAGCCAGTCGCGCAACAATGGCCGCCACCGGATCGCCGGGCATGAGGCGCGGCAGGATGAAATTCAATACAAAGGCGAAAACAAGCGTAATCAGGAACCAGACAAGCTTGTTGAGGAAATACTTTCGGTAACCTTTCACCGCAACACTTCCTTGTTGGGAGATGGAGCATTTATCGGTAGCCGTGGCTGACCGAGACAAATTTTCACACCGCTACCCTTCACGAGGCGGCCAACGTATATTACCGCGCTCAAGTGATAACAACCAAACTTCAGCGACGACTGATAGAACATCCGCCATGCTCCGGGTGGCAGAACATGGCGGACATTCATTTGAGCAATAGTTACGGATTGACCAGCGTCAGGTTATACAAACCGGCGATGCTCCAACCATCCGTCAGGTTGAGCGGCGGAACAGGCGGGTTCGTCCCATCGCCCTCATGCGGGAAGTTCGTCCAAATCGTCTCATTGACCGCATGGAAGTTTTGCGGGCGATACATGAGTGTGAAGGACGGAACTTCGGTCAAGTAGATTTCAACCAAACGGGTGTAGATTTCTTTCAGTTTGGCCGCATCGGTTTCTGTGGGGATGGCTTTTATCAGCTCGTCCACTTCGGGGTTGCTGTACTGCCCCCAGTTGCCATTCCAATTGCTGGACATGCCGATGAATTCCGAGCTGAGCAAATTGCGGATCCGGCCCCAAGGTTGGGTTGGGCCAGCGCCCGCGCTCCACATCATGAAGATGTCGTAGCCTTCGGGAAGCGGTTTGTCAGAAACGGTCACCACGGTTTGATACACGGACCATTCGGGGTAGTTAGTCGTAATCTCAATCCCGATTTCTTTGCCGGCGGCGGCCACCACTTCAATGGCGGCTTGCCAATCGGACCAGCCGTTGGGGCAGGTAGCCACATAGCTCAGCTTTTGGCCGTTGTATTCGCGCCAGCCATCGCCGTCCGTATCCACAATTCCAGCTTCATCCAGCAGTTTTCTGGCGCCTTCATAATCTTGGCCAGCCCACTGCAGGGCCTTAACCGCTTCGTGGTCATACAGCGCCTGTTCGCCCGGGGTCGGGTTCATCAACGAACGTGGAACCTGGGTGAAGGTGGCCGATTGGTTGGTCATGGCATTGGCCACAATGGTGTTATAGTCCACGGCCATCGCAATGGCTTTGCGCACGGCTACTTGATCCAAACCCGGAGAATTCAGGTTGAAGAAGGCCGTGGGGAGGCTAGCGCCAATACCGTAGGGCGCCTCCGGGAGGTAGGTGGAAATGGGTAGCCCGTAGTTTTCCCACAATAGCTGAATGTTGGAGTTAAATTGTTGGCTAACGTCCACTTCACCTTTGGCTAACGCTACCGAACCGGCGGCATTATCTTTGAAGATTGTGTGCGCCAGATATTTCGGAGCCGGCAGTTTGCCCCACATGCTGGCATCCTGGCCCCAGTAGTTGTCATCGCGAATGAGGACAACCTTTGTATCGTCTACGAAGAATTTATGATAGGGACCGGAGTAAACCACATCTTCAGCAGGATCTGCTAAAAACGCGGCGGCGTCACCACCAGTGCGCGCCTCGAGGGTTTCAGTCCAGGCTTTCTGGATAACATAGTTGGTGCTGACATAGGCCGCCACCAACAGGGGGTTGATGGCTTTGCCATCTTCACCCAGCTTGGCCTTAACCACCACCGTCTGAGCATCAACCGCTTCAATTGTATCAATGTAATCTTTGTTGCCCGCGCCGGTTGGGGTGTTGTATTTGACGTGGCTGGCCCAAGTGTAAGCCACATCTTCGGCAGTCACGGGCGTGCCATCGCTCCATTTAGCGGCGGGTTTGATTTTGAAGGTCAGCTCCGTGCGCTCGGCATTCCATTGGTAATCGCCATCGGCCAGTAAGGGATAAACTTTGCCGTCAAGCATGTTGTACAAATACGGGGTTTCGAACATGGTGACCCGGGCGCTATCCTGTTGAGCAATCACCAAGCCGTTATTGTTGCTGGATGAATACGGATTCCAACCAACAACCGGCCCCCACTGCAGACCATTAAAATATAAGGTTTCGTTGCGGGGCAGAGTATTCGCGTCTACGGGAGCTTCGGGAGTTGCGGTAGGAACAACCTCAACCTCAACGATCTGGGTTTCCTTAACCACTTGGGTTTGAACAACCACTTGTGGGGTGGCTGGCGCGCAAGCCGCCAACACAAAACTGATTACAAGCCATGCGCTTGCAAAGGCGTAAAGTTTTTTCGACATCTGCGTTTCTCCTCGTTTTTCGAAGAACATAAGAGTTCCTGATGACTAGCGCAAACTGCGGATGGTGATTTAGATATATTGAAGGTTATCTGACCGGAAAGGTGCCGAACGGCGCCAGGCAAGCAGAAGGCGCTGTGAAAGGGTCGCACATCGGGGCCAGCACACTCCTTTCTGGATATTGACTGAGGGGAATGGTCACTTTGCCAGAATAGAATAGCGTGCGCTGGTCGAGAATCAGTTATTCGGATGATTTCGGTTTAACGAATATTTGATTGCGGCTTAAGACCCTCCCCAATGAAGTCTTTCAGAGTCGGCGTGAAGTATTCACTTTCTAGATTTCATATTTCATCAAAATAGCGCTGATTATGGATTGAACTGCATCATTCGGTGTTGCGGTAAACATGCAGGCGATTGGAACAAACTGAAACCAGGGCGGATGATGGGTTACGCTAAAAAGTTACCCAACGAGTTATAATGCGTACGGTTGGGTAACTTTTCGGGTTACACAGGAGACAAAATGCCCAGAACGGACATACCTGTCGTCAAGAATGGCGTCTTACAGGCAAGGTCATTAAGTTTGCCGGTAGGTTCGGCGCAATGGTATGAGTGGCTTTTAAAGCAAAAGAATTTTGGTTTTGAGGATGAGGCGGGGCATTTTACGGCGCAATGCGAAACTCGGCGGAACAAGGGTTATTGGTATGCTTACCGCCGCCGCGCTGGTAAATTACTCAAGTTATATCTAGGAAAATCCGATGAGCTTACGTACGAACGTCTCCAACAAGTCAGCCGTTCTCTAACCGATCAGGCGAATTTTAGACACCCTCCTACCCAATCCCCAACACCTCCCAACATCGACTCAGAAGTTCGAATTGACTCAGCTTTTTTGCCAATGGCTAAAGTCAATGTGCCACTACTGCCCCAAAAGCTGGTTACCCGTCCGCGGTTGATGCGCCAAATCACTACACCGCTTACCGTGATTTATGCACCGAGCGGTTTTGGGAAAAGCACCTTACTCAATACTTGGAAGCAAACGTGTGGGTTTCCGGTGGCTTGGCTCTCATTGGATGAGAGCGATAACCAGCCGCTCCATTTTTGGTATTCAGTGGTGATGGCCCTCCAAACGATAGACTCAAGTTTAGGGCATGAGTCGCTTTCGTATTTGCGGCTCTCAAATTTTTCCCAATTTCCAGAGATTATTTCGCGATTAATCGGTCAGATCCTCCGGCAGACAGCCTCCATGCAAAGGCTCGGCCTGGTATTAGATGATTTTCATCATATCCACAGCCCGGAGGTGTATGCTTCGCTTCAAACTTGGTTGGAACAATTTCCGCCTTGCGTCCAACTCGTCATTTCGGGCCACATCCGCCCCCCTTTGGCGCTTGGGCACTTGCGGGCGCGCGGCATGCTGACCGAATTAGACGCGAATGATTTGCGCTTTACGCTGGAGGAAGGCATTGATTATTTATTGCAATACCCCCAAGATCCACCTCTGGCCCGCATTGATATTGAGAAACTGGTGAAGCACACCGAAGGCTGGGCCGCCGGGCTCACCCTCGCCGCCTTAGCGCTCAGTAAACACGGCAACCGCCATCAATTCATCGCCACCTTTAGCGGGGCGCACATTTACTTGCGGGAATACTTCATGGAGACGGTTCTACAACACTCCACTCCAGAAGTGCAGGATTTCCTCGTAAAAACAGCTATTCTGAAACAACTAACGGGTAGCCTGTGTAATGCCTTAACGGGGCGCACGGACGGGGAGGAAATTCTCTCGCGCTTGTGGCAACAAAATCTATTTATTGTGCGGCTCGAGGATCAAGGTTGGTATCGCTATCATGATTTATTTGCCGAAATGCTGTACAGCCAATTACAGACGCGCTTCCCCCAAGAAATCCCCCAGCTCCACCAACGCGCGGCGCAATGGTACCAAGAGCAATTCGCGCCCGCTGACGCCATCTACCATTTATTAGCCATTCAGGCTTGGGAAGAAGCCGCCACCCTCATGGAGACCATGGCCTTCCGTGAATTGGAGCAGTTTGGCGAGGACTCACGCCTGTTGCGATGGTTTTTAGAGCTTCCCGAAAGCATCGTCCAACAACACAAACTGCTTTTATTTGTTTACCTGCGGTTGGCCATTGTAGCGCTACCCAGACAAAAGATGGAGAACTTTGTAGCCCATATTGAGGCCAATATCACCCGGAAACCGCCGGCTCAGCAGACTCCGGATGAGAAGGAAGTGCTTATTGAAGTTCGGCAGATGCGCCAGATTTGGGCTAAGGGCGGCATCTTTACCCCCCCCATCACCAGCGGAGGCGAGCATGATCCCAAACGGGAGTTGCTTAACCAGCTCGGCCTGCTGGTAGGCAACATCAACCCCAATACAAAAGATATAGAAGAACGCTTAACCCAGCTTTATGAAACGGCTCAGGCCCAGCGCAATCTCTTTGTTCTCCTCATGGCGGGCGGGGCTCGCGCCCGGCTTATGCTGGTGCGCGGACAACTTAGGCGCAGTGAGAAAGTTGCCCAGCAAGTTTTGCAACAAGCGCTGGCCCAGAGGGGGAAATTGCCCGAACCAGCCAGCATCGCCTTGGCTGTGCTGGGACAAGTCCATTTTGAACGCTATGAGCTGGACTTGGCGCAAACCTTCCTGCAACGGGCTGTGGAAGTTGACCCCAACCCCACCAGCACCAATGGGCCGCTTCGGATCGCCATCCAACAGGCAGAGATTCAATTGGCCCAAAACAAATGGGGCGAGGCGCGGGCCACAATACAAGCCGCCCGAGAATTACATGCGCGCCGACCTGCCGGCGTTTGGCGCGACCAGGATTTGATTGCCTATGAGGCGCTGGCCTGCCTGCGAGCGGGCAACCATTCCGAAGCGGAACAGTTATTGAACCAAGGCGGTGAACCCGGTGTGCACCCCGCCTCCGATTTAGTGTATGCCGAGCTGGCCTTGGCGCGCAAACAATTCGATGCGGCACTGGCGCTCCTCCAACGTCTCATCTCCGAATACCCGGAAGGAATGCCGAGCCATCCGCTTCTGGGAGCGCAGATCATGTTTGCCCTTGCCCTATTTGGTCAGCACAAAATCAATCACGCGCGGCAAACCATGGCCGAGGCAGTTCGCGCCGCCGCGCCCGAAAGATTTATGCGGCCCTTCATGGAATATAGCGCTCACTGCCTTCCACTCTTGATGATTGTGTTGCATACCGAGAGTTTGACCACCGAAACAAAAACCTTTATCAAAGAGATTCTGCGCTTGGCCGGGTCACCAGCGGAACAAATTCCCTCCACCGAACTGGCGGCGCTCTCCACGGCGGCCTCCATTAGCGCCCGAGAACAAGAAGTGCTTCAACTGATGAGCGCCGGGCTTTCTAATAGTCAAATCGCGAAAAAACTCTCCATTGCGGAGAGCACGGTGAAAACTCACATTTGTAGGATTTATTCCAAACTCGGCGTCAATGGTCGGGTGCAGGCCATTGCGCAGGCAAAAGAGGCGCAACTGGTTCAATAAAAACGCCTCCCCTTCCCCCAATGCAAAGAAACTCATCCATGGCAACCGCCAGTTGCTTTTAGGTGGGTGCTTCCCTACGCTTCCGTCTGCCGATTTACAATACCTTACCGATTGATGCTTAACAGGAGCCGCTATGACCCCGGAAGAATTTCGCCGCGTTGGCCATCAACTCATTGATTGGATTGCCGATTATCGCGCCCGCGTAGCCCAGCGGCCTGTGATGGCGCAAGTGAAGCCTGGCGAGGTGCGGGCGCAACTCCCCGCCGCGCCGCCCGGTGAGCCGGAAAGTTTTGAAACCATCTTTCAAGATTTAGACGAGCGAATTATGCCCGGCCTCTCGCATTGGCAACACCCGCAGTTCTTCGGCTATTTTCCGGCCAACAGCGAACTGGCCTCCGTGTTAGGGGACTATCTCAGCACCGGCTTGGGTGTGCTCGGCCTCTCATGGCAATCTAGCCCGGCGCTTTCTGAATTAGAAGAAGTGGTGACGGATTGGATGCGGCAGATGGTGGGCCTTTCGCCTGCCTGGAGCGGCGTGATTCAAGATACCGCTTCGGCCTGCACCCTCTTAGCCTTGTTATGCGCCCGAGAGCGCGCTTCCAACCACTCGCTGGCGCGCGGCGGCCTGCAAGGGGAGGCCAAACCACTTACCGTTTACGTTTCAGAACACAGCCACAGTTCCGTAGAAAAAGCCGCTCTGCTGGCCGGGTTTGGCCGCGCCAATCTGCGCTTTTTGCCAACCGATGAAAAGTTTGCCCTTCAGCCGCAAGCCTTAGCGGAAGCCATCCGCGCGGACCGGGCGCGCGGTAATGTGCCCTGTGCCGTAGTAGCCACCACTGGCACCACCGCCACTACCGCGCTAGACCCGGTGGCCGCCATTGCTCAAATTGCGCAAGCGGAAAAAATTTGGTTGCATGTGGATGCCGCGATGGCTGGCTCGGCCATGATTCTGCCCGAGTGCCGTTGGATGTGGGAGGGCGTGGAAGCCGCCGATTCACTTGTCCTCAATCCACACAAATGGCTCGGCGCGGCGTTTGATTGCTCGCTCTACTACGTGCGCGACCCGGAACATTTGGTGCGCGTGATGAGCACCAACCCTAGCTACTTGCAAAGCGCAGTAGATACGCAGGTGAAGAATTTACGGGATTGGGGCATTCCGCTGGGGAGGCGTTTCCGCGCGCTCAAACTGTGGTGCCTCATTCGCGAGCAAGGCGTGAGCGGCTTACAAAAACGCCTGCGCCGAGATATGGCTAACGCGCAATGGCTGGCGGAGCAAGTGGCCGCTACGCCCAACTGGCGCGTGTTAGCCCCCGTGCACCTGCAAACGGTGTGCGTGCGCCATGAGCCGCCCGGCCTTTCCGGCGAAGCGTTAGATGCTCACACGCAAGCTTGGGCGGCGCGCCTCAACGCTTCTGGGCAGGCTTACGTTACGCCCGCCACGCTCGCTGGCCGCTGGATGGTGCGCGTTTCCATCGGCGCCCTCACCACCGAACGCCAGCATGTGGAGGCGCTGTGGAAGCTAATGCAAAGTGTGGTTATTGGATAGTCGCGCTTAAGGCGCGCCGTACACGATGCGGTAAATCAGACCCGTCTCATAATCGGCTACGTACAGGCCACCATCTGGACCAACGGTTACATCCAGCGGGCGGCCAGTTTCAGTGAAGCGCAAAAACCATTCAGTACGGGCCGTATAACCGCTACTCGTTTTCTCCAACACCACCCGTTGCAGGCCGCGCTCCAGCTTGGGATACACATACGAACCCAGCACGGCCACAAACGCATTATCCAGAAATTGTGGCGGAAAATTATTGCCGTTGTAAAACACTAAACCGTTGGCGGAGGAACGGGCCGTAAAAGTAGCCACGGCGCTATTCTTATCTGCACATTGCGCCGCCTCAGAGCCTTCATAACAATTGGGGTAGCCGTAATCCCCTTCCGCCACAATCCAATTCAATTCTTCGGCGGGCGCGGTCTCACCTAAATCATCCCGTCCGTTATCAGTGGCAAATAAATCTCCGGCGGCGTTGAAGGCCACATCATACGGGTTGCGCAGGCCGCGCGCAAACACGCTCAATTCTCTGCCGTCCGGCATAAAACGGAGGATGCTGGCGGAAAGGGCGTTTGGCTCGCGGCACGCATCACATGAGGAACCCATGCCCAAGTAAATGTAGCCATCTGCGCCCAACGCCAGGCCATCATTTTGATGCCGCCCACCGGAGGGCAGGCCTTGCACCACCACATTCAAGCGCTCGCCCACGCCGTTTGCATCCGTATCGCGCACGTAAGCCACGCGGCCATCCCCTTCCACGTTGTAAGAAATGTACAGCCTATCTTCCACCCATAACAAGCCTAAAGGAATAGGCACATCGCGGGCAAATACGCGGCGTTCCTCGGCGCGGCGGTCATTATCCAAATCCGCCAGCGCGTACACCACTTGATTGGTGGAGGCCACATACAAACGCCCATCCGGCCCAAAGGTGAGCGAGGTGGGGCCGGGCGCTTCGGCGTAAATGGTGAGTGAGAAACCGGGCGGCAGTTCGCCCCGCTCCACCAAGGTGTTTGTGGGGATAGTGGGTGAAGGCGCTGGCGTGGCGGTGAAGTTAACTGGGCGCGGCTTGGCCGTAACGCGCGCCGTGAGAGTAGAAGTAGGCAGGGAGATAGTGGCCGTTGGCAATGGCGTAACGGTGGGCAACGGTGTGGCAACGGTGCAGGCCGTTAACGCCAAGGCCAAGAATTGGAGGATTAGAGAATTGCGGGCTATAAAATCCTCCAATTCTCTAGTTCTCATCCAACGCGAACCTACAGCTTGGGTAGCACAATGCTCTGCTGTTTTTGGTACTTGCCCTTCTTATCGGCGTAGGAAATGGCGCACGGCTCATCCCCCTCAAAGAACAGCACTTGGGCAATGCCTTCATTGGAATAAACTTTGGCGGGCAGAGGCGTAGTATTTGAAATTTCCAGCGTCACGTAGCCTTCCCACTCCGGCTCAAAGGGCGTCACGTTCACAATCAGGCCACAGCGGGCATAGGTGCTTTTGCCCAAACACACCGTCAGCACGTTGCGCGGAATGCGGAAGTACTCTACCGTTTTGGCCAGCACAAAGCTATTAGGCGGAATGATGCACACGTCGCCCTTAAAATCCACCATGCTTTTAGCGTCAAAATTTTTCGGGTCCACCACTGCCGAAAATACATTGGTGAAAATTTTGTATTCGTCCGCTACGCGAATATCGTAGCCATACGAGGAAACGCCGTATGAAATGACGCCGTTGCGCACTTGCCCTTCCACAAACGGCTCAATCATGTGGTGCTCCACCGCCATCTTCTTAATCCAGTTATCAGATTTCAAGCCCATATAAAAGAAAAGCTCCTTTGAAGCTGATGATTACGTGTTACATTCCCGAGCTCACGTTTTGCGTTTCACTTATTCCCATCCACTTTATTCCGCAGGAGGCCAATGCCTTCAATCTCCACTTCCACCACATCGCCCACGGCTAGCGTGCCCGCGCCGCTGGGCGTGCCAGTGAGGATCACGTCCCCCGGCAACAGTGTCATCACGGAGGAGATAAAGGCTACCACTTGCGGCACACTGTAAAGCAAATCATGGGTAGAGGTCATTTGCCGCGTGGCCCCGTTGAGGCGGCCCGTCACCAGCGCATCGCTGGGGTCTAACGTGGTGCTGATCACCGGCCCGAGCGGGCAGAACGTATCAAACGCTTTGCTACGCGCAGGCGAACCGTCTGCGTCCGAGATGTCACGCGCAGTAATATCATTGGCGCAGGTGTAGCCCAGAATATATTGAGAGGCTTCATCGGGTGAGACCCAGCGCGCCACCCGGCTGATGATAACGGCCAGCTCTGCGCCATATTCCACTTGTTGGCTCTGGGGCGGTAAGAGGATGGCGGCTTCCGGCCGAATAACAGTGGTGGGCGGTTTGAGGAAAATCTGCGGCACACCTGACACCGCGCGGCCTTGCTCACGGGCGCGGTCAGTGAAGTTATTGATCACCCCAATAATTTTGCTCGGCGTTACCGGGGCCAAGAGCGTGACCTCCGTCAGCGGCAAGGGATTGGCTTTGCGGGCATATGCGCCAAACGGGTCGCCTTCAATTGGGATGACGGTTTCACCTTCCAACAAACCATAGGCCACCGCATCCGCATGCCGATAGCGAATAAACAGCATAGAAATTCAGAATGTAGACACAGTGTGTTGGTCTGGCATTTTCATTGGCTTCGCATGGTTTTCCAGCGCTCCCAATGCTCTAAACCATTCAGGGCGGCTTGCGCATACATCTCGGAGAGCGTGGGATAGTTATACACAGACCGGGTAAACGTTTCCAGGTTGCCGCCAGTTAACATCACGCTTTGGCCCAAATGAATCAGCTCGCAGGCGTTCTCGCCTAACAGATGGATGCCCAAAATCGTTAAGTCATGGGGCGAGAAAAGGATTTTGAGTAACCCACTTGCTTCGCCAATGATTTGGCCGCGGGGATTTTGATCACCGTAAGCGCGCCCCACCAAATACGGCTGGCCCTGAGCTTTGCACTGCTCTTCCGTGAGGCCTACCATTGAAATTTCCGGGATGCCATAGGCGGCTAAAGGCACCAGACCAGCCCGGGCCACCGGCTGGCCAAAGGCATGGCGCACAGCGGAACGGCCTTGCTCCATAGAAATAGAGGCCCACGAGTGCCGCGTGGCTACGTCACCGGCGGCGTAAACGTCGGGTTGGTTGGTCTGCAAAAATTCATTGACGAGGATGAAACCCAATTCATCCACAGCCACGCCGGCGCGCTCCAGCCCCAAGCCCTGCGTATTCCCCACGCGGCCTGCGGCCACTAGCGCCGCCTCGCACGCGATGATTTCGCCATTGTTCAAGCGGAAGTTTAACTGTGCCGGTTCGGCATCTACGGCTACCACCGGCTCATTCAAAACCACTTGCACCCCATTCTCTTCTAACTGGCGTTTGAAGCGGTCGGCCAATTCCGCATCCAGCACGGGGAGTAAACGCTCCTGCCGTTCCACCAGCGTTACTTGCACGCCGAGCGCGTTGAAGATGGAGGCGTATTCCGCGCCAATCACGCCGCCGCCAATCACCACCAGGCGTTTGGGCAAGGTCTGCAAATCCGGCAAGGAGGAGGCGTCAAACAGGCGCGGGTCATCAAACGAAAGTTGCGGCGGATGGAACGCTGAAGAGCCGGTGGCGATAAGCAAACGTGAACCGGTTAAATCGCGGGTGCTGGTCGCTGTCCGTACGCGCACAGTGTGAGCATCCAACAGAGATGCTTCGCCATGAACAATTTCAATGCGATAACGATCCATGTTACGGCGGATGAGGCCCCACTCGGCTTCCAGCACGGCTGGGCGGCGGTACATCAAATCCCCTAAAGTTAAATTAGGCTCCATGGTGAGGGTAAGACCGTACACGCCGCGTTGCCGCAGACCAGCTATGTATTGCGCCGTTTCACGCAAGGTTTTAGAAGGCACGGTGCCGGTGTTAATGCCGGCGCCGCCCAAACGGTGCGCCTTTTCAATTAACGCCACCTTTTTGCCCAGCCGCGCGGCTTCTTCGGCGCCCTTGGCCCCTGCTGGGCCGGAGCCAATAACGATCAAATCATATTGAGACATAGCTTGCCGTATTTGAAAGGGTAATTGGTGTTGAGATGATACCAGATTGCGCTTCACCTCAGCGGCTTTTTTGCAAGAGCTTTTAGGTTCAAAAGTTGCCGGCGCATCATCACCAAATCGCCCCACGGCAGGCCAAGGCGCATGAGCCAACCACACGGCCCACGCGCGTTCACCGTTACGGCCCGGAAATAATCAGCGTTGGCATTCGGCAAAATGGCCTCGCGCGAAAACGGTTGTGTTTCCCCATGTCATGGCAAGGGTCATTGTTTCTTTTCCCAGAATTTGATAAAGTCCACACCATAACAGTATCGTGAGAGATTCGGCTCCATCAACTCCGAGTCAGGTGGAGGCTGTCAGTAATAGCCTCTATTTGTTTCTTCACCTGTGATTTGCTTCATGTTTGCCGACGCCATCGCCTGCCGGCCCAATTTCTTCCGCGGCAACTTAATTGTGCGTTGGGAGCGCGCGTTGGTTTTCGGATATTATCTAGCCTATCTGGTACTGAACGCCGCTTATCACAGCACCTTGCCGTTTTTAGCGCCGTGAGGTTGTGGTTTGTCATCCCGCTGACCGGCATTACGCTCATCATCGTCGCTATCCGCGAGGTGCGCGCACGGCAGTCGCGAATCAAATATCTTTCCAACGGAGTTCGCGTATGGCCCCGCAGTCTCACTCGGATCATAAATTACAAGCCTTCATTTTAGGAATCGCCTTCCTCCTCACCCTCGGCGGGCAATTTGCCTTTTATCTCTCACCGGATACCCGGCTTTGGGCGATTGGCTTAACCGTGCTTGGTGGGGCTTTATTCTTACTGGCGACTACCCTCGCAAACCGGCTTCAACAATGGCTGGGGCCTGCAACGCAACGCTGGTCTTTCAAAGGCATCCTGATTTTCTTCGCCCTCTGTCTATCCGGCTTGGCGGCCCTGCTTAACCAAGAGTTTGAACAAGCCGAACGACGCAATTATCTGCCCGTGATGGCACTTGTGTTCTTAGCCGGCCTTAGTTACATCTGGGCATTTGCCCATAGCCGCGCCTGGCAATGGCCTCATCTCCGTTTATGGCTTCACACCCATCGGCTGGAGTTAAGCCTGCTCACAGGCATCTTACTGATTGGGGTCAGCCTCCGATTTTATGCCTTGGGCCAATTACCCCGCGTGATTGATGGCGATGAAGGATTGATCGGCAATTTGGCGCTCGCCACCCGAATGCCGCCCCTCGCTTCGCCCTATGCGTGGCCCGCCGAAGTGGGCGGATTTTATATGCAGACCATTCGCACCATTCTGGAAGCGCTAGGGCCGACGCCCTTTGCCCTGCGGCTTCTGCCGGCGCTAGGCGGCTCTCTGGCCTTAGCGACGCTTTATTTGCTGGGCCGCCATCTTTTCGGCGTGCGGGTAGCTCTGCTGGGAATGATCTTTCTCACTTTTTCCCATAGCCACATTCACTTCAGCCGCATTGCCTCCGTCTCTTACATTCAGGGCACTTGGGTTACGCCGCTAGTGCTCTACCTGTTTTTCAGCGGGTTAAAGCATGCCAGCCAAGTTCGGCTGGCGCTGGGCGGCTTCGTGCTCGCCATCCATATGGGCGTTTATTTTGATGCCTTCATCACTTTTGGCATCACAGGCCTCTATGGCCTCCTGAGCTTAATCTTGTATCGGAAACAGTTCCCGCAATTGCTAGCGAACTTGGGCGTGTTCAGCTTGGGAACCTTGATTGTGGTATTGCCACAGATCATCCACTTTGCCCTGCGCCCGGTGGATTTTTTTGGCCGCTTTGGCAAAGACGGCATGTTTCAATCATCATGGCTCGTCAATGAAATGGCCAAGACAGGCAAATCCTTTTTTCAGTTAATGCTGGAGCGCCTCCTGCATGCCCTGTCTACTCTCAATGCCACGCCCGCCACGGATTTTTACGGCGTGCGCATTCCTCTACTGAGTGTTTTCACTGCCACATTTTTCATCCTAGGCGCTCTATACACCTTTAGCCGCTTCCGAGATAAGCGCTTTGGCCTGCTCACGGTTTGGTTTTGGGGCGCCACATGCGCGGTGGCCTTTTTCTCCGTGCCGCCTACTGCAGATACATATCGGATGTTAATTGCCGTCCCTGCCGCCATCCTGATAGCCGCCGTCGGTTTTGACCAAATTTTGCAACGGCTGATTAGCAATGAACCCATCATTTCGCGAGCATGGGTGCTGAGCGCCAGCCTACTGGCCCTGATTATTGGGGCGTTTAACATACGAGTGTACTTCTTTGATTTCGTCGGCCAGTGCCAATTTGGCGGCGATGATCGCACCCGCTTTGCCTCCTACTTAGGGAATTACCTGCGTGAGGTGCCTCAAGACACTCCCACCTATTTGCTCAGCACCGAGTTTCTACGGTATGGCACCCACATCTCAGTGGATTTTCTAAGCCGGAAGAAGACGATTGAGAATTGGGATGCCCCTGTTGAAACGCTTAACAGCCCATCCGGGGCATTAATTATTGCGCCCGCTCCACGCTTAGAAGAACTCCGCAGTTGGACGGCAACCCACCCCGGCGGCACTTGGCAATCTGAATATGATTGCGGCACGCCAATGCTCTTCGCTTATTACATGCCCTGAAAGCCCATGACCCAACATTCACGTCACATCGGCTTTATCTCCACCCGCTTTGCCGGAACAGACGGCGTTTCACTGGAAACGGCCAAATGGGCCGCCGTGCTAGAACGCCTCGGCCACACCTGCTTCTACTTTTCCGGCCAAAGTGACCGCCCACCAAACGTCAGCCGGATTGTGCCAGAGGCTTTTTACCGTCACCCGGCGATTGAAATGATCAATGCGGCGGCTTATGCCGGCAATGGCGGCATCACAGCCGAGGCCCGGGCGGAGCATCCTGAGTTAGGGGCATTGTACAAAGATTTCTTCTCGATTTACATTCGTCCGCCCCATCTCACTCAACAAATCAATTTACTCAAAGAATACTTCAAGCAACACCTATACACTTTTGCGCGCGATTTTGAGCTGGAGTTATTGATCGTCGAAAACGCGCTCACCATTCCGCTTAATTTACCGCTTGGGCTGGCGCTCACAGAATTCATTGCCGAAACCGGCTACCCTACCATTGCTCATCACCACGATTTTTACTGGGAACGCCAGCGCTTCCAAGTCAACTGCGTGGCCGATTACATCGCTACGGCTTTCCCGCCCACCCTACCCAGTGTGCGTCACGTGGTGATTAACTCGGTTCAGGCGCAACAGTTAGCCTGGCGCACCGGCCAATTCTCGCGCGTCATCCCCAACGTCATGGATTTTGACCAGCCGCCCGCGCCGCCAGATGATTATGCCCGTCACGCCCGCGCCGATTTAGGCGTGGCGCCGGATGAGTATTTCTTTCTGCAACCCACGCGCATTATTCAGCGCAAAGGGATTGAAAACGCGATTGAATTAACCAAACGCTTAGGGGTTAAGGCCAAGTTGGTCATTTCTCATGCGGCGGGCGATGAAGGCACGGCGTATGAACAACGCGTGCGGGAGTTTGCACACCTGCTGGATGTGCCGGTGCGTTTTGAGAGCGATTTGGTGCAGGATGCGCGCGCCCTCACGCCGGATGGCCGCCGCGTTTACACTTTAGGCGATGTGTACCCGCAGGCAGATTTGGTGACGTATCCCTCCACCATTGAAGGTTTTGGCAACGCCTTTCTGGAGGCCATCTACTATCATCGGCCATTGGTGGTGAACAAGTATTCTATTTATGAAGTCGACATCAAACCAAAGGGATTTCAGGTGGTGGAGTTTGATGGCTTTATTAACCAGGAAACCCTACGCGCCACCCGGCATCTGTTAGAGCATCCGGCCACCGCCCGTGAATGGGCCGAGATTAATTATCAACTAGCGCGGCGCTACTTCTCCTTTAGTGTGTTAGAACGTCGTCTGCAAGCCCTGCTGGGTGATTGTTTTGGTTACACAGATTAGGGTCATTTGAGCTAGCCTTAACCACAAACACGTATCATGCAAATTGCTTTACTTCATTACAGCGCCCCACCCATTGTGGGCGGCGTAGAAAGTGTGTTGGCCCATCAAGCGCGGCTGATGGCTGAAGCGGGGCACGCCGTGCGGATTGTGGCCGGGCGCGGCGCGCAAACCGATGACCGCATCCCGTTCGTCAGCCTGCCGCTGGCGGATTCACGTCATATAACATTAGCGCCGCTCAAGGCCGAGCTAGACGCCGGGCGCGTGCCGCCGAACTTTGAGCGCGTGGTAGACGAGTTAGAACAACAGTTATTTACAGCCTTGCGTGATGTGGAAGTGGTGATAGCCCACAACGTTTGCTCGCTTAACAAAAATCTGGCGCTCACCGCCGCCCTGCACCGAATGGCTCAAAAGCAGGGCGCGGCCCGCTTTATTTTGTGGCATCATGATTTGGCATGGACAACGCCTCGTTACCGTTCTGAATTACACGCCGGGTATCCGTGGAATTTGCTCAGCACGGCGTGGTTGGGCGCGCAACAAGTGGTGATTTCTGAACTGCGCCGTCAAGAACTGGCCGCGTTGATGAACCTCGCGCCGGAAACGATTAAGGTGGCGCCAAACGGCGTGGATGTGGCGCGCTTCTTTAAGTTAGAGCCGTTCACGCAAACGTTGGTGAACAAACTGCAATTGCTAGAAGCCGCGCCGATTTTGCTCTTGCCCGTGCGCATCACAACGCGCAAAAACATTGAACTGGCTCTGCGCGTTTTAGCCGAAATGCGGCGCGCGGCGTTTGCTTCGGCCAAACTCGTCATTACCGGCCCACTTGGCCCACACAACCCGGCCAACGCGCATTACTTTGAACGGCTCAGAAACTTACGCACTGAACTCGGCCTAGAGAGCGCCGTACACTTTCTAGCCGAATGGCAGGAAGGCTACTTACCGGATGAGGTGATAGCAGATTTTTATCGCTTAGCAGACGCCATCTTCCTGCCCAGCCGCGAGGAAGGGTTTGGCTTGCCGGTTTTGGAAGCGGCCTTCAGCCGTTTGCCCGTGTTTTGCACGGATATTGCGCCCTTGCGGGCGTTGGGCGGCGAACGCGCCACTTATTTTGCGCCAGAGGCCGAGCCGCGCGTGGTCGCCGCTCAAGTGACAGACCGCCTGAAAACGGATCTGAGCTTCCAAGCCGCTGTGCAAGCGCGGCAAACATTTACCTGGGAACGGGTTTACACGGAGCACATCGCCCCTTTGCTCACAAGGAATTGAAATGACCAGAGCGCTTTTTCCATCCTTACAACGCGTGTTGGTGCCGGTGGTGGAGGGGCAGGATGTGACAACGGCTTTGCAAACCGCGCAGGCGCTGGCCACTGAAGTACGCTTAGTGGGTGTGGTGAAATTGGCCGCAGAGGCTTCGCTCAGTGCTGGCGCGCAAAAGGCGCAGGAAATTCGCAAGCGGCTACGCAAGTTGGCCCGCGCTGAGGGCGTGAGCGTGCGCGGCACAACGGTGGTAGCCTTTCAGCCCTGGCTGGAACTGCAAAAAATTATTGAAGCTGAAGCGCCAGATGTGATGGTGTTAGAGTGGGGCACAACCTTAGAAGCGTTGGGGATCACCCCGCAAGAAGTGCTGGCGAAACCGCCGTGTGATGTAGTGTTGGTGCGCGGCCCATTTCCCAAAACCGTGGCGCGGGTTTTGGTGCCCTTGCGCGGCGGCCCCCATGCTGAGTTGGCGTTGCGGATTGGCTTGAACTTGCCCGCTAAGAATATCACTGCCCTGCACATTAACCTAAAAGGTGATAGCGGCTCACAAGCGCCGTTTAAGGGCTTGGAACATGTGTTGGCGCGCCTGCCGGAAGTGCAAACCCGCACCATTGTGACGGAGGACACGGCGCGCACAATTTTAGAAGAGACGCAATCTTTTGATTTAGTGGTGATGGGCGCTACCGCCCGTCCCAACCAAAGCCCGGTTTCACTCGGCCCAGTAGCTGACCGAATTTTGCAAGAAGCGCCTGCGGCTGTGTTGGTAGTGAAAACGCGCCGCGCCATGCCCGAAACCGTGACCGATGAAACCATCGGCGCGCAGGCGATTTCCATTTTGGTGGACAAGTGGTTTGCTGAGAACACCTTTGACGCCAGCGAATTTGCAGACCTAGAGCACTTAGTGACGTTGAAACAGGAACAAAAACTCACCATTAGTTTGGCGCTCCCGGCGTTGAATGAGCAAAAAACGGTGGGCAAAGTTCTACGCACCGTTCAGCGGGCTTTGATAGAAAAAGCGCCGCTGGTGGATGAAATTGTGTTGATTGATTCTAATTCCACCGACCGGACGCGGACTATTGCGGAAAAGCTGGGCGTACCGGTTTACATTCACCAACACCTTTTGCCGGAGTTGGGCGCGCGAAACGGCAAAGGCGAAGCGCTGTGGAAGAGTTTGCTGGTGACGAAGGGCGATATTATTGCTTGGATTGATACGGACATCGTCAACATCCATCCGCGCTTTGTGTACGGCATCCTCGGCCCACTTCTACTCAACCCGCAGGTGCAACTGGTGAAAGGTTTTTACCGGCGGCCACTGCGCGTGGGCGATAAGGTGCAGGCGGGCGGCGGCGGGCGCGTTACGGAACTTACAGCCCGGCCTTTGCTCAATTTGTTTTATCCGGAATTATCCGGCGTCATTCAACCGCTCTCCGGCGAGTATGCCGGGCGGCGCAGTGCGCTGGAGCGATGCGCATTTTTCTCCGGCTACGGCGTGGAAATTGGCCTATTGATTGAGATTTTTGAGCGGTACGGCATCAACGGCATCGCGCAAGTGGATTTGTTGGAGCGGGTGCATCACAATCAGCCGCTGGAGGCTTTAGGCAAAATGTCTTTCGCCATCATTCAGGCCGTCATCCGCAAATTAGAACGGCATTACGAACGCGCCTTTGTGGCCGATGTAAACAAAACCATGAAGCTGATTCGCCGCGAAGCGGCCGGATATTTTTTGGATGTAGAAGAAATCGCCGAGCGGGAGCGCCCACCGATGATTGAAGTCCCGGCCTATCAAAAGCGAGCGTAAACCGGTCTTAAGCTTGCTTGTCCGTCTCGCGGAACTGCATGCGGTACAGTTTGGCGTACAGGCCTTCGCGCGCCAGCAGTTCGGCGTGGGTGCCTAGTTCCACCAGCCGGCCATGTTCCAGCACGGCAATGCGGTTGGCGCGATGTACGGTGGCTAAGCGGTGGGCAATGATGAGGGTAGTGCGCCCACGCAAAAGCCGCTCTAAAGCTTCTTCCACCAAGCTCTCGGATTCAGAATCCAGGCTGGAGGTGGCTTCATCCAGCAACAGCAAGCGCGGGTTCTTGAGAATGGCGCGCGCAATGGCAATGCGCTGACGTTGACCACCGCTGAGCTTAACGCCCCGTTCGCCCACGACTGTTTCATAGCCGTTTGGTAGGCGCTCAATAAATTCCACTGCATTGGCGGCGCGGGCGGCTTCTTCTAGCTCGGCATCCGAGGCGGTTAAGCGGCCATAGCGCAAATTCTCCCGCACGGTGCCGCTGAACAATTGCGTCTCCTGCGCCACCAAGCCAATTTGCTCCCGCAGAGAAGCCACGGTTACCCTGCGCACATCATAGCCATCCACCAGCACCCGGCCAGCCGTCGGGTCATAGAAACGCGGGAGTAAGTTGAAGAGCGTGGTTTTGCCCGCGCCGCTTGGCCCCACCAAAGCCACTACTTCACCCGGCGCAATTTCTAGTGTGATATTGTGCAAAACCCGGTCACTGGTGGGGTATGAAAAGGAAACATTTTCAAGCTTGATGTGGCCAGTGACGGGGGGCAGAGGCCGGGCCTCCGGCTCATCTTTAATTTCAGGCACTTCGTCCAACAGTTCAAAAATGCGGCGCGAAGCGCCCAACGCTTCTTGCAGTTGAGTCCATAGGCCGGTGAATGTGCCCAATGCGCCCGCGATGTTGATGCCGTACACGAGAAACGCAATCAGTGCGCCGCCGGTGAGGCGACCTTCTAAAACTTCGCGCCCGCCAAACCACAGCACGGCGGCCAGGGCGCTAAACCCAAGGAAGGACATGAGCGGCGCAACGAGTGAGCGCAAAACATTTTGGCGCATCACATTCTCAAACGTCAAACCGAGCTGTTGATTATATCGTTGCACTTCGTACGCTTCGCGCGCAAAGGCCTTTACCACGCGCACATTGCCAATGGCTTCTTCGGCCACGGCGGTGCTTTCTGCTAATTTATCTTGCACGTCCGTAGAGAGCTTGCGCAGGCGCGCGCCCACTACTGCTCCGCTGATAACGATGAGAGGCGCAATGGCGAGGATAAACAGTGAGAGCCGCCAATTAAGGGCCAGCATGAGGGCCAATGAGCCGATAAACGAAACGGCTTGCCCCAAAGCCGAAACCAAACTCCCCGTGAGCGCGCCGCGCACCAATGTCACATCCGAGGAAAGGCGCGAAAGCAGTTCACCGGTGCGCCGATCCGCGAAGAAGCGCACGCTCAACTTGTGCAAATGCGCGTAAGTTTCACGGCGCAAATCCAACAAAATACGCTCGCCCACGTAAGTGAGGTAGTAACCTTGAAAGTAGTAGAAAACGGCGCGGACGAGGAAGGTGAAGATGAGCAGGCCGGTGATGCGGTTGAGTTCAGAAAAATCTTGGCGGCCCAAAACGGCGTCCACCAAGTTCTGCATAATCCATGGGAAGGCCAGACCAAGCGCCGAACCCACAACAAGGGTGACCAGCGCAAAAGTAAGCGGAACCCAGTGGGGGCGCAGATATTTGAACAGGCGCGCTAGTTGTTGGCGGGAGGGCGGGACGAATGGTTCAGTGGGGGATGGGGCCGAGCGGCGGAAGGTGGCAAACATTTGGTGATTATAACGGCGCAGATGAGTGAAAAGTGAAAGTCGCTTCGCTTACAGCACATTTCACTCATCACGCTTTACGCATTACGGTTTCACCGCCTCCGCCTTTTCAACTAAAGAACCAATAGGGTGAAAGCCGAGCAAGATAGGCGCGGAGTTGGTGGCGCTGACAGCCATGCCCACTACTTGGCCCGTGTGGGCGCTCAACAAGGGTGAGCCGCTCATCCCATCGGCCACAAACACATCATCCATTTGCGCCCACACGGCTTGCGGGCTGGCGGCGGTGATGGTTCCCCATAACGCGCGTGGCTGGCCTTGCCCATCCCCCAAGCCGCTATATAACACCACCCGCTCACCCAACTCCGGCAAGCCGCGTGTATCCGGCATCAGCACGGGCGCATCTCTAGGCATTTCTGCCGCTTGTAAGAAGACAAAATCAACATTGAAATTGTAGCCAGTGAAAGTGACGCCGGGCGGACCGTAGAAATCATCAAATATGATGAGGGCGGCGGTGGCCTGCGGCAACCGGAAATGTACAGTGGGCGCGGCGCTCAAAAGCAGGCTATGCGCGGTGGTTACACCAATCACCGGGCCGCTGGGCAATTGGAGCAAAAAGCCACTGCCCACGCGCCGCGCTTCTTGCCCGGCCGTGTGCGCCCACTCTTCTAAACCGGCATGGCCGGTGGGCAGTGCGCCCTGCGGCGCGGTGAGCGTAGGCGCAGGCGGCGTGGGGCCACGCGTTGGCTCAGCGGGAAAACCTATCCATTGTAATGAGTAGAGAAGGGCGGTGGGTGAATATGCTAACCACAGCAAAAATGCCAGCACGGCCACGAGGGCCACAATCAAAAGGCGCAGGCGAGTTTGGGTGGCCATTGCTCACCTTACGGAAACAGTGGCAATAAAGGCGTCAGGGTGGGGATAGGGAGTGTGGGTAAGGATAAGAATGGCGTGGCGGAGGGAGTCCAAGAAGGCGTGGCTGTGGGCGGCGCAATGGTAAGCGTGGCGGTTGGCTGGGGTGTATGTGTAGGCGTGTTGGTCAATATCGGCGCAGATGTGGCAGAAGGGTTGAGCGTGGCCGGTGAAGATAAAGTTGGGATGGACGTCACGGGAGCTGGTGTGGCAGACGTAATCGGCGGAAGCGTTAGGGTCAACACGGTTGGCTGGGCCGTCCGGCGTGTGGGCGTGGGTGTACGTGTTGATGTGGAGGTGAACACCAGTGATGGCTGAGCCGTAGCCGTATTCTGAACGGGGTTAAGCGTTCCGGCCCCAGGGCTCATCTGCGTTTGCAGGAAACTGATGGTGGGCTGAAGGGCGGAACCATCGCCAGCGGCGGTAGTCTGATTAAGTTGGTTGAGCAAACTCATCATGGCTGTGGCAGTTTGCGCGGCGGCCAGCCGCCCTTGTGAAATTTCCACTGAAGAAAAAGCAAGGCCAACGAGCGCCGCCAGCCCAAGCAAGCCAGTCACGGCCCACGGCAACCAGCGGCGTGCTCTTTGCCAACGGTCTTGATTCTCCATCCGCCGAATCTCACGCTTAACGTCATCCGTAAGAATGGCCGTACTTTTCTGCGTGGCAATTAATTTCGATAAATCTGGTAGTTTGACGGTTGTGCGTTCCACAACCGGCCCGATAGCCTGAGTGAAGGCGTGGGCCATTTCTCCGGCGCTGGTATAGCGGCTGGCCGGGTCTTTCGCCAGCGCTTTCATCACCACCGCTTCCACAGCTTCCGGCAGGTTGGGGTTGATGAGGCGCGGAGAAGGTAGAGCGTTGTAAACATGCATCAGGGCCACTGCCATCGGCGTATCGGCCAAATAAGGTTGCCGCCCGGTTAACATTTCAAACAACATTACGCCGAGCGCATACACATCGGTTTGCGGTGTTACGGGCTGACCTAACGCTTGTTCAGGGGCCATGTACGCCGGTGTCCCCAACGCTTCCCCACTGCGGGAGATATTGACGGAGGCCTCACGCACTTTGGCCACTCCAAAATCGGTCAGGTAAGCGTGGCCATCTTCATCTACCAACACATTGCCCGGCTTTACATCGCGGTGAATGACGTGATGGGCGTGCGCATAATCTAGCGCGGCGGCTACATTGTTGAGGATGCGGGCGGCATCAGGCGGCGTCAGCGGGCCATGCGCCAGCAAATCGGCTACGGTGCCGGCGCGGAGGTAGCTCATCGCCAAATAGGCATAGCCATTTTGTTCACCCGCATCGTGAACGGGCACAATGGCCGGGTGCTTGAGTTTAATAATCAGGCGAGCTTCACGCTTGAAACGCTCAACCAGCGTTTCGTCCTGCGCCAAAGTTTCGTTCAACACCTTAATCGCCACCAACCGGTCAGTGCCGGGGCGATAGGCTTTATACACGGTGGCCATACCGCCAGAGCCAATCTGCTCTAGTATGCGATACGGCCCAAATGTTTTACCAACTAAATCCGGCATGCGTTTTACGTCCATCATCGGCGGAATCACGCCAATGCGGCGCAAAGTGTAGAAGGGGCTATGGGGAGAGTCAATCTCTCCGGGGTCAGGGGAAGCGTTAGTCTTGGTTAGCCGCCAGCCCACACATCACTATCAACTCAGTTATTGTGAGATTGGAAGTAAGTAGAAAAACTCCGGCGAGAACTGGTAGGCCAGCCGCGCCCAAGCGCCAGTTTCCGTTTGATAGCTCAAGGTGGCAAACAAATTCACTTGCCAGCCTTCAGAGAACATTTGCGCGGCAGAGATTGGCTCATAATAAAACGGCACGGTCACTGAATTTTTATCCGCCGTTACCACCACTGGCTGAGCGCCCACCGCAAAAATCGTTCCCGCTCGGGCATCTACTTCAGAGCCGGGCCACTCCGCATTGGCCAAACCAATTTGAAGTGTGGCGGTGGGCGCAGTGGTGAGCGTGTAATTCACCGTTACATTAATGGGTGTGAGAGCGCCGGGTAAGGTTGCGCCGGGCGTGAGCGAAGCACTCGCTATTGAAACCGCATTCGCTGTGTTGGGCGTCGGCACAAAGTAAGTATGATCCGGCCAAACATGCGAATACAACCACGTGGATTGTGCGCCGGCTGGGCCACAGGCCAGCGCCACCCACAGCGCCAAACGCCCATCGCGGGCCACGCTTGCGCTCAGGGCCGGGTCAAATATCAAACCGCGCAGGCGGGCCGTGGTGTGCTGAGCTGAAACCACAAGGCTGGTCGTGTGAGAAACGTAGCGAAACAGTTCTACGCGATTGGCGCCAATCGGCTCACCCGTCCAAGCCGGGTCAGCCCAACCGAGGATGAGGCTGGCCACCGGCGCGCTAGAGAGTTGATATTCCACCTCTACTTCAAAGGCGGTGGGCGCGTTGGGCAGTTGGCTGTTTGGCTCAACCGAAACAGACTTAATGACGGCCCGATCTAAGCCATTGGGGGTGGTGCAACCAACGGTAGTGGGCAGTTGATACGTATATTGGCGCGCGATATGGTAAGCCAGCCGCGAGAACTCGCGTTGCGCACTCACGGCGGTGAGGCTGGCGTATAACGCCACCTGATTTTCTTCTGCCAACCGCGCTAACTCTGCACCGTTGTTCTCCGCTGAGATGTTTATGATGATGGTGGCGGCGTATTGATTATCTCCTAGCCGCGTCACCTCCGTGCTAAACACTTCTTCCCACGGCATGCGGTTTTCCACCGGCACAAACTCGCCATCCCAATTGGGGTTGACGAAGGCAATTTGGAGCGTGGCGGTGGGCGTATCCGTCAGGGTGTAGGCCACCGTTACTTCTAATTGATTGGTGAGCCAGCCACCGCTGGGCGCTACGGAAACAATCCGCACTTGGTCTAGCTGGTTGGCTTGCAATGTTTCTATAAAATCAGGCGTAGCATTGAGGCCAGTAAAAGTTTTCACCGGGTCAGCGGTTGGCCCACTGGCGGGGAGTGGTTGGCTGAGCACGGAGAACATGAAGCTGAACAATGTTAGGATGACGCCCGCTAGCGCCGTGCCCGCCCACCAGCCCAAATTCCACCGCGGCCAAGCAAAGCCAAAGCGCGGTTTAGCGTGAGCGTTGGAATTATTCAGCACCCGCGCCCGGATGGCGGCCTCGGTGGCGGAGGGCATGGAAAGCACGGGAGGCCGCGCGGCCCGCAAACGCGCCGCCAATTTCAGTTCAGCGTCATCGGTTTCGCCCGCATCCAAGCGGCGGCCCCAATCATTCATCTCATTTGGCATGGTCAGCCTCCACAGTTTCCAGCTTCTCCAACTCAACGCGTAAACGTTGTAAGGCGCGATGGACACGCACATAGACAATGTTCACGGAAGTGTTCAACACCTGAGCCACTTCCGCGCTGGATAAATCTTCAAAAAAGCGCAGGGTGAGCAGTTCGCGGTCATCATCCGTTAAAGCGCCAAACGCGGCGTGCAGGGCATCATGTTTGCCGTTGTGGCTAGGGGCAACGTGCGTTTCCAGCACGCGCCAATCTAAATCTCTGTTATGCCGCTCCCGCCGAAAGTAGCCATTCAATTCATTACGCGCGATGCGATATAGCCACGCGCCAAAGGCCACGCCTTGCCAGCGAAAGCGACTAATATTCTGCAAAGCCTTCTCAAAGGTGGTAGCCGTCACATCCTGCGCGATCGCGCCATCGCCACAGCGGTGATACACAAAGGCATAAATCCGGCGCACATAACGGTCATACAGCCAGCCAAAGGCTTGCGGGTCTTTCTGCGCCCGGCGGATAAGTTCCGGCTCATCATTCATTGTTATTAGTTTAATGCGGAAGGGGGCAAAATCTTTCAGCCAAATCAGTTTGAGAATTATGGGATGTAGATTTACGCAAATGAACACAGATTTCTTGATTTCTTATCTGCATTATCTGCGTTCAAAAAACAGAGTAGAAACCCTATGCTAAACTCACAGCGGTAATTTATGCGTCAACTTTCGCGTGATAATAAACTCTTTGCCTTCTCGCTCCTGCTGTGGGGCTTTGGCGAGGGCTTGTTCCTGTATATTGAACCGCTCTATCTCAGAGAATTAGGCGCGGATCCGGTGACGATTGGCACGGCGCTTTCGATTGCCTACCTCGCTATGACCATCACCCACATCCCCGCCGGCTATTTAGCAGACCGCGTGGGGCGGCGCGTGCTGATTGTGTTGGGCTTTGGGCTGGGCGCGGCCGCCGCGCTGGTGATGTACTTTGCGCAAGACTTGTGGGTGTTTGTGGCCGCGTTGGCCGCGTACTCTTTCACCGGTTTTGTCATTGCGCCCATCAACGCTTACGTGGCGGAGGCGCGCGGCACACAGAGCATTCAGCGGGCGATGACGCTGGTGTTTGCCGGGTTCTGGGCCGGAACCATTTTCTCCCCCACGCTCGGCGGCTGGATTGGCGAACAGTATGGCTTGCGAAATGTGTACCTCATCGCCTTTTTCGCCTTTACACTTTCCACGGTGGTTATATTTTTTACGCGCCCTCAACCGGTGGTGCCGGCGGCTGGCGCGGCCCGTTACTCAGCCCTCTTCCGCAACCGCGCCTTTATAGGTTATTTGGCTTTAGCCTTCTGTGCTTTGCTGGCGATACAAATCGGCCTGCCCTTCATGCCCAACTTCATAGAGGAAGTGCGCGGTTTTGAAGTGGGCGCCATTGGCCTACTTGGCTCCATCAACTCCATTGCCACCGTCATCCTCAACGCCGCCATTGGGCATCGCTCCCCGCGGGGCGCGTTTCTGGCTGGGCAAGCGCTCATTGGCCTTTCCATGGGCCTCTTATTGATGGTGGCCGGTTGGCCCGGCGTTATGCTGGCCTACGTTCTGCGGCCCGGCGCGCAATTAGTTCACACCATGACGGCGGCGCAAGCGGGGCAATTGGTGAACGCGGCCGAGAGCGGGTTGGCTTACGGCATCGCTGAAACGGTAATTGGCTTGGCGGCTATTCTCGGCCCACTGCTGGCCGGGCCGTTGTATGATTTCAACCCCCAATTGCCCTTTCAGGTCAGCCTCGGCCTCATAGTCCTCATGCTTCCACTGGTGTGGCGCTTAGCTCCGCGCACTCCCCCCATTGCAGAACCCAACCCCGCCGAGCCGCCCATCTCCCACCCCGCATAACATCCGTTACAATTTGCTTGTTCGTTTCCGGCACGGCCCATTCACTGCATTGGAGAAAACGATGTTTTTCCGCCTCACGCTGATTGCCGTCTTGTTCATTTCATCCGTGGCCGCTACGCCCATTCGGCCCACAGGCCTAAACTCCGTTACGCCTAGCCGCCCCACCACCAAACAAATTCTCAAACAACTCGGCGGGCAACCGTGCCCGGATGGCAGTGCCTTTACCTGCGTCACCCTCACCGTGCCGCTGGATCATTTCAATCCGGCGGACACGCGCACGCTTCAGGTGACGTTTGCGGTGCTTCCGGCCACCGGCAACCGCAAAGGCATGTTTGTTACCGCTACAGGCGGCCCCGGCGCCTCTGGTATTGCCAGCGCAGATTCCTACACCGCCGCTTTTGACGCCAGCCTTCCGCGCCGTTTTGATATTGTGTTCTTTGATCAACGCGGCATTGCCTTGAGCGGTGGGCTAACGTGCCCCGAGGCCGCCGCCGCTTATTATCAAAGTGATGGCCGCGCCCTCACCCCCGCGCAAGAAGCCGCCCTCAAGCACGCCGCCCGCACCTTCAGCACAAATTGCGTGAGCGAGATGGGCAACCCACCCTCACTGCGGTTCTACGGAACTGCGCAAGCCGTGGAAGATTTAGAACTGTTCCGCCAAGTGATGCAAGATGATAAGGTATGGCTGTACGGTGAAAGTTACGGCACACAGTACGCGCAAACCTACGCCGCCGCGCACGGCGCGCATGTGGCGGGCTTAATTTTGGATGGCGCGGTGGACTTAACGCTCACCGGTTTTGAGTATTACGCGCAACAAGCGGAAGCTTTTGGAGATACGTTGGCACTGACGCTGGATGCATGTGATGAGGATGCGGCCTGCGCGGAAGATTTTGGACGCAGCGCCGCCGCTGAGTATGACGCCCTCGCCACGCGGCTCAACAACCGTGATTTGCCGTTCAAATTTCCACGCCCCTCCGGCGGCAACGTCAACCGCACCTTCTCGTTTGCTGATTTAGAAGTGGTGGCCGCCAGCCAAATGTACTCCGAAGGTGACCGGATGCTTTTCAACCGCGCGCTGGCCGCTTACGCTGCGCGGCGAGATTTGGCGCCGCTGGCCCGTTTGCTGTATCTGGATTTGGGTTTAGACCCGCAAACACTTGATGCCATTCCTGACCCAACTTATTCCGATGCGATGTACTACGCGGTGGAGTGCCAAGATTACGGCTACCCCGGCGCGAATAACAATGAAAAAGCTGAGAACTACTTGCGCGCTGGTGACGCGGTGGAAGCTGGCTTGCCACGCTTAGGCTCATTGTTCTATGGAGATTTTCCGTGCGCGTATTGGCCCAACGCCACCACTAACTTGGCGCGCCCGGCTCCGTTTACGGGCGCAGGCTTTACCACGCTGGTTCTGAACGCCACCGCTGACCCGGCCACGCCGTACAGCAACGGCCTGAGTGTATATGAGCGGTTAAGTGACGGTTACCTCATCACGCAAACGGGCGGCCCCCACATCATCTTTGGGCGCGGCGTAGAATGTGTGGATTCACTCGTCACCGATTTTTTGGTAAAAGGCCGCGCGCCCGCGCAACGCGAAACGGTGTGTGAGGGCGTAGTGGCGGATGACTATGTGCCGTTAGCCCCGGAGAATGCCAGCGCCTTCGCCAACCCGTTGGAGGCGCTCGCCTCGGCTGAAACTGAACTCAACTATCTGCCGGAATATTATTACTGGGATGGCGTGACACCTACCGATGTGGGTTGTGCCTTTAGCGGCGCGCTCAACTTAGCCGAGGGCAATGATTACGCCTTCACGTTCAACAATTGTGCCTTCACCCGCAATTTCAAACTCACGGGCACTGGCAGTTACAACAGCGCCCGAGACCGGTTTATCTTTGAAGTGACCACGGCAGGCCGCTGGAGTTGCACGCTGAAATACACGCGCACGGGCGAACGCACCAAAGTCACCGGCACATGTGACGGCCAGCGCGTGAGTTGGGAGGAGTGAGTTTAGCTTACGATGAAAAACATCCTCCTCATCGGCGCCAGCCGGGGCCTCGGCCATGCTTTCAACCTCGGCCTGCCGGAACAGGGCGACTCAATCTGGCTCGTCTCACGCGGGCAACCGCAATTGGAAGCCGCTGATGGCGTCACCCGCAGGTGGCTGAAAATAGATTTGGCGGAGAGCGGCGCGGCGCAGAAAATAGCGGCGGCCCTTAACGGCCAGCGGCTGGATGCGCTGATTTACAACGCGGGCATTTGGGAGGCCAATGCGTTTGGCGCTGGCTATGATTTTGAGCGCGTGAGCCAAGCGGAGAATGAACGCATCCTCACCGTAAATCTCACGGCGGCCATTCACTGCGTGCAAGCCCTTCTGCCCAACTTGCGCCAAAGCGCCAACGGCAAAATAATTTTGGTTGGCTCAATTTCCGGTTTAGAAAATACCAGCGCGCGGGAGGTGGCCTACAATGCCAGTAAGTTTGGCCTGCGGGGAGCCGCACACGCCCTGCGGGAAAACTTGCGCGCCGATGGCATTGGCGTCACGGTGATTAACCCCGGCACCATCGCCACGCAGGAAGATTACACCGTGAATGCGGAAACCGTAGCGCAGAAATACAGCGGCAGTGAAATCCCCATGCAGGATTTAGTGGCGCTGGTGAAGTGTATCCTCAGTCTCTCGCCCGCCACCGTCGTGAAGGAAATTGACGTACCCGCGCTGGGTGATCGGTGGGTTTAGGTTACCGCTGAGCCACGCCTTTTTCAATCGCCGCTAAGCGCGCCAGCACGGCTTCAGTGAGCCGGTCAACTTTTTCGTGGAGTTGCATAATTTCCAGTTCGGCTTTTAAGTTCACTTCGTACTCAATATCGGCCCGCACCTTATCTTTTTCAATCTGGCGGTTCTGGCTGAGGAGCACAAACACGGAGAGGATGATGGCTTCCAGCGAAACCGTCATCGTCAGTAAGCCGAAGGGGTTAGGGTCAAATTGTAAATTCGGTGGGGCGTAAGAATTCCAGCCGATCCAACTCACAAACCACGCTACGTGCAACCCCAGAAAGGGGATACTGCCGCTGAAGGCCGCAATCCAATCCGCGGCTTTATCAATCAACGTGCGCTCTTTTTCTTCAATCGTGTTGACGTTGCGGGAGGCCGTTTGGCGCAAGAGTTGGGTATTCACCCGCATGCGGCGGCCCATAGCGCGCAGAACATCCAAAGCGGCGCGTGGGTGACGGCTAAAAAGTTGGTCAAGATCTTGCTGATCCACCCGCAGGGCGCTGATGTCAGTGCGGGCCAGCGCGTTGGCCGTGCGAGAGCCGTTATCCAACAAAGATAGCTCGCCAAAAAACTCGCCCGGCCCCGGCGTTTCCAGCACAATTTTTACGCCGGTGGCATCCTTGAAGTAAATCTCTACTTCTCCGGTGTTGATGATGTATAAGCAATCTCCCGGATCGCCCGCGCTAAAAATGGCATGCCCTTCGGGGAAGCGAACCTCTTCAACGCTGTTGGCTAAATCTGCGCGTTCCTGCTCATCTAAAAATTGAAAGAGGGGAACGCCCGCCAATAATTCAGGATTAGCCGCCATAGAAACTCCTCGGAGAAAGTTGAGGTGATTGTAGTGCAGGAGAGCACCATATAAAACCCTATCATAAGCGCCTAGCCCAACCTTATAACAACAAACATCTACCGATAGTTATATACATATCAAATTTACAAACAAATTCTGCTATTGGGTACTGAATCATAAGGTATTGGTGCTGTATAATTTTTACACCCGTAGCCAAAACGGCCACTATAGAGATATTTGAAGTATTTCATAGGGGGAGCCTTATGCCAATATAAGAACACCCCAAAGAGGGCTTACAAACATGGAACTCAAATCCGGTGTAGTCCTGCGTGGCCCCCAATGGCCCGAACCTGTAGAAGTAAACCATTTAGAAAACCTTGGCGAGTATGTGAGAATCGTTGGGGTGACGATTAATTCGCGTACGCATATTGACCAGTTACTCAGAATCACAGAGTTACCAGAAATCCAGGCAGAGACTTTAACACCCTTTGCCGCTGAGCCGCGCAGTGTTTTCCTTTCTTTGGAAGCTAAGCGCTATCGCTATGCCTCCCTGTATGACCCGCTGTTGGCAATGAATACCTGTAAAGTTGACCCGTTGCCGCACCAGATCGAGGCGGTATATGGATTTGTGTTGCAGTTGCCCCGCATTCGTTTCCTGATTGCGGATGATCCTGGCGCGGGCAAGACCATCATGGCGGGGTTGATCATCAAGGAATTGAAACTCCGCAATCTGGTCAAACGGGTGTTGATCATTGCACCCGGACATTTGAAAGAACAATGGCAGAGGGAAATGCGCGACCGCTTCGAGGAGAACTTTGTCAAAGTGGATCGCGGCTTGATGGATGCCTCCTACGGCGAAAATATTTGGGCGCGCGAAAGCCAGTTGATCGCTTCGATTGACTTTGCCAAGCAGGATGATGTGGCGGCAACGCTGGCTTCCTCCCGCTTTGACTTGATTATCGTGGACGAAGCACACAAGATGTCCGCGTTTCGGTATGGGGAGAAATTGGATAAGACGGGACGTTACAAATTGGGTGAAGTGCTTTCGGACATCAGCACGAACTTGTTGTTCTTGACGGCAACGCCTCACCGTGGCGACCCTGAGAATTTCAGGTTGTTCTTGGATTTGCTGGAACCCGGCTTCTTTGCGACCACTGAGATGGTTGCCGAGTCGATTCGCAATCAGGAAAACCCCTTATTCATTCGGCGGGTGAAAGAAGATCTGAAAGACTTTGAGGGCAAGCCGCTGTTCCTGCCGCGCTATGTAGACACGGTGGCATTCAGGCTAGGTATCGAAAGCCCGAAAGAAGTGGATTTATACAACGCGCTCTCCAAGTATGTGAACGAGCAGTACAACAAAGCATTAACCAAGCAGGATAAGCGCCGCAATATCGCTTTTGCGTTGGTCATCCTGCAGAGACGTTTGGCTTCGAGCACATTTGCGTTACTGAAATCTTTGGAGCGCAGGAAGAAGCGTTTGGATGAATTGTTGGAAGGCGCAATCCAAAACAACCGCAACGGATACACAGCCTATAACCCGAACGACGATGAAGAAGATGAAGACGAGCAGACTCGCTGGGCGCAGGAAGAAGTCTGGGAAACGCTCAGTGTCGCAGAAAATCAGGATGAATTGCGGGCGGAGATCGAAACGCTCAAGGATTTAATCCGTAAGGCAAAAGCCATTGTAGATTCAGAAAGCGAAGCCAAGTTACGACATTTCAAAGATTCATTGACAAGGCTTGACCAGCAACACCCTGGCGCGAAGATTTTGATTTTTACCGAGTCGCGCGACACGCTCACCCACCTTGAAAAGCACATCAGGGATAAATGGGGCTATAGCGTTTGCACCATTCACGGCGGGATGCGTTTGGATGAGCGCATTAACGCCGAGCGGACGTTCAAGAATGAAGCACAGGTGATGATCGCTACCGAAGCGGCGGGCGAAGGTATCAACCTGCAATTTTGTAACTTGATGATCAACTACGACCTGCCGTGGAACCCCAACCGCCTCGAACAACGCATGGGACGTATCCACCGCTATGGGCAGACACGCGAAGTATTCATCTTCAATCTGGTGGCGGAAGATACGCGCGAAGGACGCGTGATGAAAGCCTTGTTCGATAAGATTACAGAGATTAAAGAGGCTCTGGGCTCAGACAAGGTTTTTGATGTGTTGGGCGATATTGTGCAAGGTAAGGGACTGGCGCAGATCATGGTGGAAGCGGCGGCGGGCGCGCGCAATATGGATGAAATCCTGAAAGAGATCAACATCACTGTTGACAAGGAATACATCCAGCGCGTGCGGGATAATCTCGGTGAGAGCCTTGCCACGCGCTACATTGATTACACTCGTATCAAGGAAAAGGCAGACCAGGCGCGTGAGTATCGTTTGATCCCCGAATATACCGAGGCGTTTTTCAAGCGCGCGTTTGAAGTGATTGATGGGAAGTGGACGCCCAAGACGGTGAAGGAATTCCCACAGGGTTCGTTCATGAGCATTGACTCGATTCCCTTCCAATTGAAGCAGATCGCCGATGAAGAGACTTTCCGCAGACAGCATGGCAGTTTGCAGAGACGTTATCCGCTGGCAACCTTTGACAAGGAAGCCGCGATGCACGTTTCGCAGGCGGAATTCATTTCATTCGGTCATCCGCTCTTTGAAGCGCTACTTATTTGGGTGGAGCGCAATCTGGCAGATACGCTTTCGCAGGGCGCTGTTTTCACTGACCCCGATGGAAAGATGGATGGTATTCTGTTGTTCTATCAGGGCGAGATTTTGGATGGGCGCGGACACGTGACGGGGACAAGATTGTTCGCGCTGTTCAATGATGTCAATACGGGCGAGATGACCGCCGTAAACCCTGCCATCTTATGGGATTTGAAGGAAGGCGCCCTTACCCCTAGCCCCTCTCCCACAGGAAGAGGGGAAGAGCAAGTGGAGGGCTTGAAACGCAAGACTTTCAACGTGCTTCTGCCTGAGTTGGAGAAGTACAAAGCCATGTTGCTGGCTGAGCGCGAGCGGCAGGCGGCGATCAAGGAAAAGTATGGGGTGCGCTCGCTGGAGCATTTGATCTTGAAACTGGATGGCGACTTGATCGGCTTATACAGCAGACGCGACATGGGCGAGAATGTGGAGCGTTTTATCAAGCCAAAAGAAGACCAGAAAGCCAGTTATGAACATGCCTTGCAGGAATTAAAAACAGGCTTGCGACAGGAACGCAGTTTATCCATTGGCTCGCCGCGCTTTATCGGGATGGCGAGGATCGTCCCAGAGATAGACGCGACAATGGTGAGCGATGCAGACATCGAGAAGATCGGAATGGAAATGACCATACAGCATGAACGTGAACAAGGCTGGACGCCCGAGGATGTATCGAAGGAGAATTTGGGCTTCGATGTGCGCTCGACGTCGCCCGATGGGCAGAAACGGTACATCGAAGTGAAAGCCAGAGCGGAGATCGGCGCGGTGGCGCTGACCCAGAACGAATGGTTCAAGGCGAAGCGTTTTGGCGATGAGTATTATCTGTACGCGGTGTTGAACGCGTCCAGGACGCCTGTGTTGTACAAAGTGCAGAACCCTGCCGCGTTGTTGAAGCCCGAAGAGCAGGTGGAAGTCCGTTATCTGGTATCGGCGAAAGAAATTATGGAAAAAGGCGCGGCGGGATGATGTTCCCGCCCTGCCCGCTCGATGATCAACATCGCCCGCAGATAAATCTGCTGGCTAAACGTGACGGCGGATGAATCCGCCCAGCCCCATTCATGGGGCGTGATTGATAGCCGTCGGATTTATCCGATGGCGGGCAACGAAAGGAAAGCATGCCTTATTGGCAGTTGTTCTACCACATCGTTTGGTCTACCAAAAACCGCGAGCCGCTTTTAACGCCAGAAGCGGAGCCTATCATTTACGGTTATTTACGAAACAAGGCGCTTGGCTTGGAAGCAAATGTGTATGCAATAAATGGTTATCGGGATCACGTCCATCTCGTCGCGTCCATCCCGCCGAAAATTGCCGTATCCAAATTCGTGGGGCAGGTCAAGGCAGTGGCTTCTGTAAAATATAATCAATCCCGACCAGGCGCTGCCCCGTTCTACTGGCAGGAAGAATTCGGCGCTTTTAGTTTCGACCGCAAGAGACTTCCCTATGTTGCGGCATACGTGGAAAATCAGAAAACACACCATGCGAACAATCGTCTGATTCCAATTCTGGAACGGGATGATATGGATGATACGTTGCGCGAAGCGCCTGCCCTGTATACCGCAACGGATGATCGCTGGCGGCAGGAAATGCTGGAAATGGAATGATTGCCCTTTGCATCCAGATAAATCTGGACGCAAAAACAACGGCGGATAAATCCGCCTCCGCAGATCAATCAGCGGGCAAAAGCCCCATTTATGGGGCGTCAATCTTAGAACGGCGATTCATTGGCGTGATGCGGCGATGAATCGCCGCCGTAGCAGAGGAAAAAACGCATGAGCAACGGCAAGCAGGCGAAACGTCCCGAAGGATTCGAGCAATCAACGGGAACCGACAATCCGACCCATCGGGACGGTTTAGGCTATCGCCGCTTTATCGAAGAATCCTTCCCCGTCAAAGAGGTGGGCGAAGCGTCTGCGCGTGAGAAGAGTATCCGTCATGGGCATATCAGCACGCTGCACATCTGGTGGGCGCGCCGTCCGCTTGCCGCCAGCCGCGCCACCGCCTACGCCGCGCTGACCCCCGCGCCCAAAGACGCCGAAGAATGGCAGAAGAAGCGCGATTTCATCATCCAGTTGAGTCAGTGGGAGAACTCGAACAACCAGAGCCTGCTGGAACGCGCCCGCCGTGAGATTTTGGAAGCCAACGGCGGCGTGCCGCCCAAAGTGCTCGATCCGTTCTCGGGCGGCGGTTCCTACCCGCTGGAAGCCCTGCGCCTCGGGTGCGAAGCCTACGCCAACGATTACAACCCCGTCGCCGTCCTCATCGAAAAAGCCACGCTCGAATACCCGCAGAAGTTTGGGCGTCCGTTTGAGGGGATGCCCGATTGGGCTTTGCCTTCTCAAACGCCTGCCGATAAATCGTCAGGCTATGAAGAAACGCCAGATGAATCTGGCTCTAGCCCCATTCATGGGGCGTCAAAACGCAGCCGTCGGATTCATCCGACGGCGAAACAACCCGCTCTTTTCGACCCGACAACTGTTTCGATTTCAACCGACTTTAATCCACTCCTGAACGCGGTGCGCTATTGGGGCGAATGGGTATTGGAAGAAGCACGTAAAGACTTGGAAAATTTTTATCCACCAGAGCCTGATGGAAGTATCCCTGTTGGATATATTTGGGCGCGCACAATCCCATGCCAGAACCCCGCTTGTGGCTGTGAGATTCCTCTTTTGCGCCAATTCTTCTTAGTAAAGACCGCCAAAAAGAAGGTGGCACTTTACCCTAAAGTTTCCAAAGGAAAACTCGAATTTCAAATAGTAGGTAACGGCTATAAAGATTTACCTGAGGGATTCGATCCAAGTGCTGGAATCACAATGAAGGCTATTACCACATGTCCTGTCTGTGGCTCAATTATTGATGGTGATACCACTCGTCGTCTTTTTATTGATGGAAAGCACAGTCAAAAAATGATTGCTGTGATTCTAAGTTCACCACAAAGAACGGGAAAGAACTATCGAATTGCCACTACGAACGATGAAAAGATATATTATCAAGCAGAAAATATTTTAAGAGAGAAAAGCGAGAAATTGTCATTGGAATGGGGACTAAACCCAATACCAGACGAACCCATCACAAAAGAACGCCCGTCTCCTAACGCTCGTGGAACATCAGCAGTGACGCGGTATGGCTATCTCAGATGGGGTGATTTATTCAATGCTAGACAAAAGCTAGCACTTGTTACTTTTGTTGAAAAGATACGAGCAGCGCTATTCATGTTTAATTCTCAAAATGCTGATATCGACTTTTCAAAAGCCGTATCAACATATTTAGGGATTGCGTTAGACAGAATGGCATCGTACAACACATCAAACGCCCCTTGGCATGTAACACGTGAGATTGCTACACAAATCTTTGGTCGCCAAGCGTTATCGATGGTATGGGATTACGCAGAGACAAATCCTTTTGGAGAATCATTTAGTTGGGCAGTCCAAATTGATTGGATCACACGCTTCTTAGACAATTTATCAAAGTCAAGCGAATCTCCATCAAAAGTCACACAATCTTCCGCTACACAATTACCGTATCCAGACGGTTACTTTGATGCAATATTAACTGACCCTCCTTATTATGATAATGTCCCATATTCACACCTCTCAGATTTTTTCTATGTTTGGTTAAAGCGCAGTATAGGACATCTTTTTCCAGAGCTATTTTCTACACCACTTACTCCAAAAGCTGGTGAAATAGTCGCGTACACATTACCAGTTGGTGGCTTTGATGCGGGAAAATCATTTTTTGAAGAGAACCTAAAGAAATCTTTCAAAGAAATCTATCGTGTATTGAGACCCAACGGAATTGCAACAATTGTATATGCTCATAAGTCGACTGAGGGATGGGAGACAGTTATTAATGCATTATTGGATTCCAATTTAATTGTTACAAGTGCCTGGCCTCTAAACACGGAAATGAGTACAAGGTTAGTCGCAAGCGAAACAGCTGCTCTTGCGTCATCAATCTATATAGTGGCTCGCAAAAGCCCGAGACAGCCAACTGGTTTTTATAATGATGTTCGCACAGAGCTAGTTCAACATTTGGACGCCAAACTTCATCGCCTGTGGGAGGAGGGTATTGGAGGAGCCGATTTCTTCATTGCCGCCATCGGTTCCGCCATCGAAGTCTTCGGCAAGTACGAGAAGGTGATGGATTACGAAGGCAACATCGTCCGCGCCGACCGCCTGTTGGAAGAAGTACGCTCGATCGCGACGAATTACGCCGTCAAGCAAATTCTGCACAACGGCTTTGCGGCAGAGATCACTCCGCTGGCAAGATTCTATGTCCTGTGGCGTTGGAACTACGGCGAAGCGCTTGTCCCCTTTGATGAAGCTAACAAACTGGCGCACTCCTGCGGTCTGGATTTGAGTCTGCAATTCAGCAAGAACGGCTTTATCAAGAAGGAAAAGGAATTTGTCCGCCTGTTGGGTCCGCAAGGGCGCAAACTGGATGACTTGGATGATCCGCGCGATATGATTGACGTGATGCACAAGGCATTACTGCTCTGGGAGAAAGGTCAACGCGGCGAGATGGTCAAGGCGCTGGCGGATCGCGGCTTTGGGAAGAGCGAAGCCTTCTATCGCGTGGCGCAGGCAATCTCGGAAACACTTCCGCTGGAGAGCAAGGAAAAGAAGTTGCTGGATGGCTTCCTGGCGGGGAGGGAGCGCGTCCAAGAGGAAGTGGAGAAGGAAGCGGAGCAAGGGAGGTTGTTCAAATGAACATGACGTTGAATGTCTTTGCTCGCCATGGGATAAATCCCACCGCCGCGAAAAGACGCCCGATCAATCGGGCTAGCCGAATTCATTCGGCGTCTGCCATAGCCCGACGATTGATCGTCGGGCGGCTGGATGGCTTCCTGGCGGGGAGGGAGCGCGTCCAAGAGGAAGTGGAGAAGGAAGCGGAGCAAGGGAGGTTGTTGTGACGCTAAAAGAACTTATCAAGCAAGGCGAAGGCGCTCGGCTCGAATTCAAAAGCACGCTACAGTGGGATGTAAAGCAAAATGTCAGAAACGATTCTCTGCGCAAAATGGTTCTAAAAACCATTGCCGCGTTTCTCAACACCGAAGGCGGAACATTGATTATCGGGGTTGAAGATGACGGCAGTGTCTATGGCTTGGAATCCGATCTTGCGCTGGTCAATAAATCACGCGATAAGTTTGCTCAACTCATGGGAACGCTATTGATTGAGCAATTGGGCGCCGCCTATGCCGCGCCGCCGCTGGTCAATGCGCGGTTCGATGAAGTGGATGGGAAGACGGTATACGTGGTGGAAGTGCAACCGTCATCCGAGCCTGTCTATCTAAAAGACGATAAAGGCAAGCAGTTATATATCCGTGTGCAAACCACCACCCGCGATTTGGACGCAAAAGACGCAGTGGAATATAGCAAGTCTCATTGGGGCGAAGCCAACAAAGGCAAAAAACCTTCCCCATCTCACGAAGGAGAATCAAATTTTATGGCTGGCGCATTTCACACCATCGCCATCCCACACGACGATATTCTCCAAGGGCGTCTCACAATGGATGTCTTTGCCGCCGATCTTTGGGAGGTCTTCAAGGGTCGCGGGGTCGAAGAATATCGCAACCCTGACTTATTCTTCCAAAAGACCTACGAAACCGAGGGTCTGAAAACCTTGCTGGATGTGGTCGAAAAGCGTCTCAAAGGCAAAGGCGGAGACCCTGTCTTGCAGATTCAAACTCCGTTCGGCGGCGGCAAAACGCACACGCTCATTGCCATGTATCACAAGGCGGCGGAATGGGGCGCAAAGCGCGTGGTCATGGTCGGCACCACGATGGCTGCCAAAGAAACCTTGTGGGGCATGCTCGAAGAGCAGTTAACTGGCAAGCGCAAGAACTTCAAGGACATGGTCTCACCCGGGCGCACGGACGAGTTCCGCGAGATGCTGGCAAATGCAGGTCCAACCATGATCCTGATGGATGAGTTGCTCGAATACATCACCAAGGCTTCGGGAGTTGTAGTGGGCGAAAGCACTCTGGCAGATCAAACGATTGCTTTCATGCAGGAACTGACTGAAACGGTCAGCACACTGGATAAGGTTGTCTTGATCGTTACCTTGCCATCCAGCAACATGCCGAACATGAATGAGAAGTCGCAAAAGTTGCTCCAGAACTTGCAATACGTCTCAGGTCGCATGGAAAAGATTTATACGCCCGTGCAGGAACATGAGATCACGAGCGTGATTCGTCTGCGCCTGTTCTCGAAAATTGACGGCAAGAAGGCAAGCAAGATCATCAATCAGTTTGTTGAGTATGCATCGCACGAGTCCCTGCTACCTGCAGGCACAGAGGCGTCGGAATACCGCGCTCGCTTTGAGGCATCCTATCCATTTTTGCCTGACGTGGTGGATGTGCTGTATCACCGCTGGGGCAGTTATTCCACATTTCAGCGCACACGTGGGGCGTTGCGTCTGTTGGCATTAGTCATATTTGGTTTGAAAGATGCCAACATTCCTTACATCACACTAGCGAATTTTGATCTTGCCAACCAGGAAGTTCGGCGCGAACTGCTCAAACACATTGGCGCGGAGTTTGATAGTGTGATTGCGGCGGACATCACAGGCAATGAAGCGGGCGCGCTCAAGGTCAATGCCAACTTGGGTAAAGCGTATCAAGGTTTAAGGCTTGGCGAACGAGTTGCTACAACGGTCTTCATGTATTCCTTCTCTGGCGGCATGGAACGCGGCGTCACAATGGTTGAGATCAAGCGCAATACCACGACGATGGAAAATCCATCCGCAACGGTGGCGGAAGCCGTGGAAGAACTCAAAGGGCGGCTGTTCTACATCCAAAATCAGGCTGGGAAGTACTTCTTCACCAATCAGGCAAACTTAAATCACCTGCTCCTCGTCCGCATGGAGAATATCACCGAGTCTGAAATCAAGGGGCTGGAAGAGCGGTTGTTGAAAGACAATATCCGAAACGACAAGTTCAAATCCTACATTTGGCGCGCCGAAAGCGCAGACATCCCCGATACACCTGACCTTAAGTTGATCGTCTTACCTGAGTACAATCCGTCCACCATCAAATCCATCGTGGAAGAAAAGGGTGGCTCCCCGCGCGTACACCGCAATACGTTGTTCTTCCTTGTGCCCATGCCTAGTGAACGTCCCGCCTTTGCCAGTCTCATTCGGCGCTTCCTGGCGTACCAAGCCTTGCAGAGTGACATTACGTTGAAACTTACTGCTGACCAAACGAGTGAAATCAAATCCAATCAAAAGCGGTTGGAAGGCGATCTGGCAGAAGGCTTGCGAAGGCTGTATCGGCAGGTGTGCCTACCTGCCAAAAATGGAATTAAAGAAAGTGACTTGGGCGTTCCTACATCAGGATATTCTGGCTTCATCGACGCTGAAGTCTACGAGCGTTTGCGCTCGGATGGTGAAATTCTTGAGAAGATCGCCCCATTAGTAATCCGGGAAAAATTTTTGAAGGATCGTGATTGGGTTTCCACGGCGCAACTGTATCAATCCAGTTTGAAGACGCCCGGGGAAGCGCGTGCAACCAATCAAATGGCATGGGATACGGGCATCGCTGAAGGTGTGCGCCAAGGGTTATTTGGGCTTGGTGAGGTCAAAGACGATAAGCCTATTTGTCAGTATTTCAAGCAGGAGTCTACAGTGGGGTTTACGGATAATGAAGTGCTTATCAAAGCTGAGATTTGTCTGGCACAGATCAAAGAGAGAGAATCGCAGACAACATTTGCGCCCAGCGGCGCTACGCCATCAGTTGGAGTTAATGAGCCACTTCCCGGGTTACAGAACACTGGTGGTATATCTCCTGCCGCAGATTTGCCAGATAAAGCATTAAGACAGTTGTCCTTCAATTTCACTGTTCCCAAGGGAAAGGTCGCTAGCTTGATGGGTGTATTAAATTATCTCCAGAGCAAATACGAGCATATGGATATCAGCCTTAAGTTAGATCGAGGCCAGATGACCGAACAGGAATACGAGGATAAAGTCAAAGAGGCTTTCAGGCAGATGGGTATAGATATTAAGTAAGTAGCAACTCACAAATTAAAGACTTAGCGCCACACATAATATAGTATGGCGCTAAGTCAAGGAAAAGCCCTGCAAACGCGTTATTTATTCCACCGTCACGCTCTTGGCGAGGTTGCGGGGCTGGTCTACGTCCGTGCCGCGGCGCACGGCGATGTAATACGAAAGCAACTGAAGTGGGATCACGCTCACCAGCGGGGCAAGCAGAGGCGGCGCTTCCGGCACCCACAGCACATAATCGGCTTTGCTGGCGATAAGTTCATCCCCATCCGTAGCCACCGCCACCACAATGCCGCCGCGCGCTTTAGCCTGCTCCACCTGCGAGAGCATCTTATCCCACACCGCATCGCGGAGCGTGAGGCACACCACCGGCATCTCACGGTCAATCAGCGCTATCGGGCCATGCTTCATCTCGCCCGCCGCGTAGCCCTCGGCGTGGATGTAAGAAATTTCCTTCAGCTTGAGCGCGCCTTCCAGGGCAATGGGGAATTGCAGGCCGCGCCCTAAGAAGAGCGCGTTGCGAAACTCAAACAGCCGCTCGGCCAGCGCGCGCACCGGCTCATTTCTATCTAACACCTGGCTCACCAAATCCGGCAGGTGCGCCAAATCTTTCACCCGCGCCTGCCCATTCACCTTGGCGCCGCGCAATTGCGCCAAGTACACCGCCAACAGAAATTGATCGACGATGGAAGTGGTGAACGCTTTGGTGGAGGCCACGCCAATCTCCGGCCCAGCCTGCATGGTGATGTAACCATCCGCCACGCGCCGCGCTTCCGAACCCACATTGTTTACAATCGTCCATACCAGCGCCTTCTTCTCGCGCGCTTCTTCCATCGCGGCCAGAGTATCCACCGTTTCGCCGCTCTGCGTAATGGCCAGCACAGCGGTGTGCGCATCAATAATCGGGTTGGCGTAGCGGAACTCGGAGCCGATTTCCACTTGGGTGGGGATGCGGGCGATTTGCTCAAAGTATTGGCGGCCTACTAAACCGGAATAGTAAGATGTGCCGCACGCCACAATAATAATTTTCTGAATCTGCGCGGCGCGTTCAGGCGTTAGGTTTAACTCGGGTAAGCTTACCGCGCCGGTTTCAAAATCAATCCGCCCGCGCAAGGTATCTGTGATGGCCCGCGCCTGCTCAAAAATCTCCTTCTGCATGAAGTGTTTGTACTCGCCTTTTTCCGCCGAAACGGCATCAAACGGAATGGTGTGTACTTCGGTTTTCACCGGCTGGCCGTCTAACGTCGTCACGGTGTAGCCGTGGCGCGTCACCACCGCCATCTGCCGTGATTCTAAGAACACCATTTTGCGCGTGTGCTCCAAAATGGCGGGCATATCGCTGGCGATGAACATCTCATTTTCGCCAATGCCCAAAGAAACGCCGCCCGCGTTGCCAATCCGGGTGCAGATGAGTTTATCCGGCTCGCGCGTGGACATGACCACGATGGCGTGCGCGCCCTTGAGTTGAACAAAGGTGCGGCGCGCGGCCTCTTCCAGCGAGTGGCCCAACGCCAAATACTTCTCTACCAAATGCACAATCACTTCGGTGTCCGTATCCGAGTTGAAGGTGATGCCTTCGGCCTGAAGATCATGTTTGAAATCCAAGAAGTTCTCCACGATGCCGTTGTGCACCACCACCACTTCCCCTGTTGAGCCAAAGTGCGGGTGCGCGTTGCGGCGCGAGGGCGCGCCATGCGTGGCCCAACGCGTATGCCCCACGCCCACCGAGCCATGCACCGGTTCTTGCGCCAACAGCTGATATAGCCCGCTAAGCTTGCCCACTTCGCGCCGCACTTGAATCCCTTTTCCATTTAGCACCGCCACGCCCGAAGAATCGTAGCCGCGATATTCCAACCGCCGTAAACCATCCACAATAATCGGCGCGGCCTCTTGCGCGCCCAGGTAGCCAACAATGCCACACATGAGAGTGTCTCCTATGGTTAAGTCTGAATTGATTTTGGTGTGAAGCGTGAAACGTAGAACGTTTGATGCGTTTTACGCTTCACGTTTCACTTTCGCCACCGTGCGCGCTTTATCCCAGCGTTACCGCTCGGCTTATGGCATGCACTTGTTTGTGGGCCGGGGGCCCGTGGGGAAAATAGAGAGCGTGGCCTCTCTCAACGGCATCCGCTGAATCCTCGCTTTTTTGGCGCGTGGTTTAGCGCCATTAGCACTGCCCTGCGGCAGGAACCGTCACCTCGTCTCCCAGTTGGTTTGGGCCAACTGGGCCATGCGCGAATTTTCCCGTGATGAATTGTTGTACCGCGCTAAGCACTTGCCTTTCACTACGTAGGCTAAAGATAACGCCTTCTGACCGGAAATTGTAATAGGAAACTCGGCGCACTACGGGCCGTTCACCAAAACCTAATTTTGTTCGGCGGGTTGGGCGGCAGGGGTGGGTTGGCGCAATTTCCACATCCACAGGGCCACGGGCAGCAGCGAGGCCGCGCTCAACCAAAGCGAGAGCGTGCGCGGGTCTAGTTGAAAGCGGTCCAGCAACTCACCGCTAGCCCATGTGGAAGCGGACATGAGCAAGGTAAAAATCGCTAGATTGAGGGCAAACACGCGGCCTAAAAACTGGCTCGGCGTTTTCATCTGAATCAGAATATCGCTATACGTCCAGTTGATGGAGCCGCCCATGCCGCGCAAAACCCACCCCACCAGCACCAATTCCAATGTAGGCGCGAGGCCCACCACCAACCAGCCGATCACAATCAGCACAAAGCCGCCCAAAATAGCCTCATCCAATTTGCGAGCCGTGCCATCATGCAAGCGGTTGCCCACCAGTGGCCCAATCACGGTGCCAATGCCAAACGCCATCAACATCAGGGCAAAGGCGCCGCCGCCCTCCGCGCCCACCGGAAACACACGCGCCGCCAGCACCGCCGAAATCACATCCACACTGCCGGTTTGCCCCAAACCTTTCACCGTAGCTACCCAGCCCACTGGCGGGTTTTGGCGCACATAAGCCAGACCATCTATAAAATCTTGCCAGCCGCTTGCAACAGTGTGCACGGCGGCCTTGCCCGGGCCAACGCTTACACGCGCAATCAGCAACGCTGATAAAACAAACGTCACAGAGTCAATTATCAGCGCCGTTTCAGCGCCGAGGCCGGCGGCTACCAACCCGCCCACTGCCCCACCCACGGCCAGCATAGCAGACCAGGTGACGCTGGAGAGTGTGTTGGCCACAATTAATTCATCTTCCGCCACCACCTCCGGCACAAGGGCCGAACGCGCCGGTTCAAAAAATGCCGATACCACAAATTGCAGGGCCGAGAGCACGTAGGCCAACCACAACCAAGCGGCGCTGGTGACGAGGAGAAAACCGAGCACGATAATGGCGCGCAAAATATCCGCCACAATTAATACCGTTTTACGATTGAAACGATCGGCTATCACACCGGCCAATGGCCCGGCAAAAAATGGCGGCAGGGAGCGCGCAATAAAGAGCCAACTCACGGCCACGCCGGTCTCGGCAAAACGATTCACGATCATCACCGTGGCGATGGCGTTGAACCAATCACCAAACAGGCTGATGACTTGCGCAAACCAAAGCATGCGGAATTGCGGGCGGCGTGAGAGGAGTGAGAGATAAGTTCGCATGAGAAGATACAATGATGGTAACGCAAAATGGCGGGCAAGTTAATGATGCGGGTGAGCCATCGTTTGTGAAACATCAAATTCAGCTCAAATGAGCTTTACGCGCTCTTTACATATCCCCGCTAAGCTTCTATCATCATTAGCACTATCCGCATCCAGTGAAAGAGAAAGATATGACCACGCGAACACGTCGGCGCAAAACGCCTAGCGGCGGGAGCAGTGAGCCCAGCCTTGATTTAGGTTCATTGTTCAACGCCGCTTTGCAAAACGTCAGCGCTAATCGCCAAGCCATCAATGATTTAGATGGGGCCAACGGCAATCACGGGGATAACATGGTGCACAACCTGCGCGTGATTACTCAGGCATTGAAAGAACAAAAGCAAAGCCCGCCGTCCGAGCAACTTAGTTATGCCGCCACTCGCTTGCAAGCGGAGGCTAAGGGCGGCACCGGCCAATATTACGCCAACGGCCTCAATGACGCCGCGCGGCAATTTCAAGGCCGCGCTTCCATCAATCAAAATGATATTGGTTCGCTCCTGCAATCGGTGATGGGCAATGTGCCCGTAAAGCCGAGCGGCCCCCTACAAGCCAAGCCGCAAGCCAGCGCCGGGGGTGGAGACCTCAGTACACTTTTGGGCGGGCTAATGGCGGGTGGGCAAACGCCGCAAACGAGCGGCGACCCGATGGCCGCGCTCTTGGGCGGCCTCATGAGCGGGCAACCGGCCGCATCACAACACATGCCGCAACCATCCAGCAGTGACCCGATGGCGGCTCTGCTTGGCTCATTGATGAGCGGCGGCGCCTCTCAACCCCAATCTGGCGCCAATGTGCTGACGGCGCTGATGGGCATGAGCCAACAACCGCCACCGCAAGCCCAAGCGGGCAATAGCGGCTTGGATTTAGGCGATTTGCTCACGGCGGGCATGGCTTTTATGCAGGCCAAACAACAAGGCGCTGATAACATGCAGGCCGGCATGCAAGCGGTGATGGCGGCCTTGATGGGAAATCAAGTCAATCCGTTGGCCTCCGGTTCACCACAAGCCGCCGCAGGCGGCCTGATTGCGCAGAGTTTGCTTCAAGCCGCTCTGGGCGGCCGCAAGTGACATTTTATCCACAAGTTTAGTTTAGAACCCTTCCACAAATTCGCCGATTCGGCGCGTTTTCTTGGTGAAAACAGTTCGATTCGATGGGTTTAGAGATGGGTTCTTAGGAGATTTCATCATGTCCGAACAGAAAAAAGGCATCTTTGATAAATTGGTGGACGCCGTGACCGACCGCGACGAGAAGGCCGCCGCTGTGGCCGCCGCCAAAGCCGCAGAAGCCGCCAAGGCCGAAGCTGAGGCCGAGGCCGCCAAAGCCGCCACCGCGCTCAAGCAAGCCGCCGATTCGGGGGCGAAGGCCGCCGCCGCCGAGGCGGCCCGCAAAGCCGCTGAGTCTGCCAAGGCCGCCGCTGATGCCCGCGCCGCCGCCGCACAAAAAGCCGCCGCGGAAGCGCAAGCTAAACTCCGCGATTTAGAGGCCAAGTTAGAAGCCGAAGAGAAACGCAAGGCTGAGGAAGCCGCGAAGGCCGCCGCGGAAGAAGCCGCCCGCAAGGCCGCCGAAGAGGCCGCGCGCCTCGCCACCAAACATACGGTGGAAGCCGGCGAAACGCTCAGCCATATCTCGCTGAAGTATTACAAGACGGCCAACCGCTGGAAGGAAATTTACGAGGCCAATAAAGAAGTGATTGGCCCCAACCACAATCTCATCAAGCCGGGCCAAGTGCTCGTCATCCCTGATGCAGAAAAATAACTCAGCTTGAAGTTTGAAAATAGAGCGCTCACCTACTGGGTGGGCGTTTTTGTTTTGGCCCTTAGAGAGCGTTTCTTAAATCGGGTTTTACGAAATAAGCGCCCAGAGCGGCGCTGGCGCGAGCAATGTGCTTAGGAGTCTACTTTGAGCTCTTAAGAAATAATCCCTTAACTCTGCGCTCTTGTAGCTTGGCGTTAAGCGCATATCCAACTAACTCTTTTTTAGACAATATCCGCTACGGCTTTCCGCGTTACAATCTACGCCTGTGAGCAAAGATCCCAACTGGCTCAGCCTCAGCCAAGTGGCCCAACTGCTAGGGGTGCATTCCTCCACCGTACGGCTCTGGGCTGATAAAGGCGACTTGCCCGCGCACCGTACGGCGGGTAAACATCGCCGCTTCCGCCGCGCCGAGGTGGAAGCTTGGGCGGCGGCGCGTCGTGAGGCGCAACCACCGGCAGGACAAATGATCGTGCAAGCCGCATTAGGCCGCACGCGTTTGCAAATGACTGAGGGCCGCCTTAAGGATCAGAACTGGTACGCCAAATTGGATGAGGCCCGCCGCGCTGAGTTCCGAGAGGCCGGGCGGCGGTTACTGAGCGCCCTGCTCCGTTACTTGAATGAGGAAGAGCCGGAAGCGGCCACCGCCGCCGCGCAAGCCGTGGGGCGAGACTATGCGCGGCTGGGCCGCGCCGCCGGGCTGACGTTGGCCGAAACCGTGCGTCTGTTTCAATTCTTTGACGACTTTTTGTATGACAGCGTGGTAGATGTGTATCAGGCTCAGGGCCGCCGCGCCGCGCGCGAGTGGGCGACCATGCATCGCCGCGTAACAGCTTTTACCAAAGCGGTGATGCTGGCGCTGGTAGAGGCCCACCCCAAAACTGAAGCCCCCTCGGCCTAAGCGCACCTAAGTTAGTATGCTCACAATTGTCCGGCGTTTTATACTTATTCCTATCATCCTGCTCGTCGCCAATTTCTTGGGCTTTGCATACGCGCATGTGGGCTTGTTTGCTCAAGCCTTAGCCCACCCATACGGTGGCCGACCAGAATTTCCAAATGTGATTCAGTTATACAGCGAATATGTGCGCGGCTGGCAGAGCTTGGATTTTGGGCCCTATCCCATTGGTGTGGAGGTTACGGTGCTGGCCGCGGTGCTAGAGGCGGCTGGCAAAAGCTTGGGGCTACTCTTCATTGCCGCCGCGCTAAGCATGGCCGCCGGGCTAACGTTGGGCTTTCTCAGCGTACGTATCAACCCGCCTAGTTTGGCGCCGTGGCTCACCCCACTCACCAGTTTTGGGCTGGCCGTGCCCAGTTTTTATTTGGGAACACTAGCGCTGGCGCTTTCTGCTTGGCTCATTCTGCGCGGCATTGAGAATTTTCCTTTGCCCATGGGCGGCTTTGGCTGGGACGCCCACTTGATTTTGCCCGTGCTGGCCCTCATGCTCCGGCCTACGTTACAAATCGCCCAGGTCACCTCTAACTTAATTTTGGATGAAGTCCGCAAACAATATATCGTCACCGCGCGCAGTGTGGGCAATACCTGGCGCCGCATCCGCTGGCGGCATGTATTGCGGAACGCGTTGGCGGCCATTGTGCTCACGCTGGCCGGAGCCTTTCGGCTCACGCTGGGTGAAATGGTTTTAGTGGAATGGCTGTTCAACTGGCCGGGCCTCGGGCGAATGTTGGTGATGACGCTATTGGCGCCCCGCGTGGCCGCGTTTGGCGGCGGCTTTCAGGAGGCAGGGCAATTTTTTCTCAACCCGCCGCTGTTGGCCGCGCTGGTCACATGCTTCGCCCTGTTCTTCGCCATTTCAGAGGCCGTTTCCACCAGCGTGGCCCGCTCCGCAGACCCGCGCTTGCGCACGCCAGACGCCGATTTGAAATAGCCCATGTCTTCCACGGTTCCCTTGACTCGCAAAACACACACCACCGAAAAGACACCTAACGTTTACAGCCGCTTCAATTGGTCACTGTGGGCCGGCCTGCTCATCACCGGTTTCATTGTTTTCCTAGCGCTCTACGGCCCGGCGCTCGCGCCCTCAGACCCGCTCAAAGAAAATTTCATCGTGGTTTTTTCCGAGGGCGGCTTTATCAAGCCACCCTTTGCTCCCTTCCTTGTGCCCGGCTTTTGGCTGGGAGCCGATGAGTTTGGCCGCGATATATTAAGTCGTTTGTTGTGGGCAGTCCGCCCCACGCTCACCTTAGTATTAGTTGTCGCCACCATGCGTCTCATCATCGGCCTGTTGGTAGGGATGTTAGCGGGCTGGGTCACTGGGCGCGTAGCGCGTTGGCTTCAGCGGTTGATGGCCGCCGCCGTTACTGCGCCGGTGTTATTTGTCGCGCTGGCCGTTATTGCGCTTATGGGTCAAAGTTGGGGCGTGTGGGCGTTTATTGTGGGTCTCTCCCTCACTGGCTGGGCCGAGGTGGCGCAAGTGGTGCGTGAACAGACGCGCCTTGTCAAACAACAAAGCTATGTGGAATCAGCCCGTGCACTGGGCGCTTCCGAAGCACAAATCCTCACCCGCCATGTCGTACCACAAATCTTGCCACTACTGTGGGTTCTGCTGGCGCTGGAGGCCAGTAGCGCCCTGCTCACCACCGCCTCGCTTGGCTTTTTAGGTTATTTCATCAACGCCATCTGGATTCCATTGGGTGATTTCACCGGCATCCGCGCCACCGGCAAACCGGAGCTAGGGCAAATGCTCAATTACAGCCTAACACAACCCTGGAGTTCGCTGATGGCGGGCACGTTGGTGATCGTCATGTTGTTAGGCTTCAACTTGTTGGGAGCCGGCTTGCGCTGGCATTTTAGCCCCGAACGACGGGAGCGCGGCAACTGGCTCTCGCGGCGCATAAATGCCTTCGCCAATTCTTTGGGAGATCGGGTCTTCCTCTCTCTCGCCGAGTGGCAACGCACGGTTTCCAGCGGCTTGGCGGCAGCGTTGTTAGTAGGGGTTTTAGTGGGCGGCGGCTGGTGGCTTTGGGCGCAAACCGCGCAAGCCGCCACATCGGATACGGCGCTCGTTGTACCCGGCGGCCACCTATGGGCCTCCGCCCAACATGATTTTGGCGCTACACTCTATACCCCCGCCCATGGCCCAGCAACGGGTGAGATTGCTTGGTCGCTCACTGAAGAAGCGGGCCTCTCTGGGCCGGTGGTGGCGCAAGATGGCATGATATATATCGCCTCCGGCAAAAATGGCGGCACGCTTCTCGCCCTCAACCCTGCCGGAGAAATTCTGTGGGAGGCTACTGCGCCCACCTCGCTGATTGTGCCGCGTACCAATGATCCATTTTTAGACGGGGATAATTTCGTTTTGCTTGGCACACCGGCCCTCACCGAGGCCGGAGAGATTTTGGTAGCGGATGGAACCGGCTCACTCCACGCGTTTTCACCGGCAGGTACTTTGCGCTGGACATTTATCAACCCTCAACCCGAAAACCTGCTCCTTAACCCAATTGTGGGGCCAGAGGGCCATATTTATTACGGAACCCTCAACTATATTTTCTCGCTCAACGCTGAGGGGAATTTGCGTTGGCGGGCGCCGCTCCCTACCTATAGCTACATGCAACCCATCCTACGCCTCAGCGCCGATGGGCGCTATTTAGCCTTTCAGGAAGCGTTGTTGGATACCACCACCGCCAAAATTGCCTTTACGGCCAACACGTCTATTGAAATGTATGTGATGGGTGCAGACGGCAAAACGTACTTACGCAAGCAATCTGTGATGGAGGAGTGGCAGATTACAGACACGGGGGCCAGCATTGTGCCCAGTGTTAAGTTGGATGAGCGCGCCCTTAACATCAACTTCCGTATCCCCTTCAACGGCGGCGTTACGCCACAGGGCCGCGCTTGGTTTTTATATTCAACGGGCTTTGACTCGCCGCGAATCATTTGGCAGGCCGTAAACAGCGAAAGCCCAGAGTTGATTGATATCAGCACCGCCAGTAGCAATGTATTGGCCGTGGATGGGCAAGAGGTAAGCTACACCTGCAACTCCCGCCCGGTGGCGCAAACTCTGTGTGAGGCCTATCGTCGCAATGGGCAGAGGATATGGGCGCAAAACTTTGGGCAAGAATTTAGCGTGGATTTTATCTTCGGCGCGGCGTTGGCGCCTAACCGCTTGTACCTCACCCGCACCGATGGCACGTTGTTTGCTATTGGAAAACTCGAACAATAGACTCTTATATCAGAGAACCGCCCGTTACGGCGGGAATTTTCTCTTGACGCGCGCGGTTGAGCAGTCTATTTTCAGCCATAGCCAAAAGAAAAGCTCTTGAAAACAAAAACGCCCAACGTATGTTGGGCGTTTTTCTTCACTCTACAAGAGAGTGACTAAAATCCCTTGGCAACGACTTACTCTCCCGGGCGGTCTCCCGCCAAGTACCATCGGCGCTGTCGAGCTTAACTTCCGGGTTCGAGATGGGACCGGGTGTACCCTCGACGCTCAAATCACCAAGAGAATTTTAACGATGTTAAGTTACAACTCAATAGCAAACGTGTGAAAGTTCAAGTTCTCCGCATCACACTATTGGACTAAGCCCTCGACCGATTAGGATGTCTCCGCTACGCATTACTGCTGTACACGCGACACCTATATAACCAGTGGTCTACTGGTGGTCTTACTGGCTTACGCCATGGGGAATCTAATCTTGGAATGAGTTTCCCACTTAGATGCATTCAGCGGTTATCTCATCGCGACGTAGCTACTCGGCAATGCCATTGGCATGACAACCGACGCACCAGAGGTCGCTCCACCTCGGTCCTCTCGTACTAAAGGCAGGTTTCCTCAAATTCCCTACGCCCACAGTGGATAGAGACCGACCTGTCTCACGACGGTCTGAACCCAGCTCACGTACCGCTTTAATGGGCGAACAGCCCAACCCTTGGGACCTTGTACAGCCCCAGGATGCGATGAGCCGACATCGAGGTGCCGAGCGAGATCGTCGATGTGAACTCTTGGATCTCACCAGCCTGTTATCCCCGGGGTAGCTTTTGTCTGATAAGCCACGGCCATTCCACACTGAACCGTGGGATCACTAAGCCCGACTTTCGTCTCTGCTCGGCGCATTGGCCTTGCAGTCAAGCTCGCTTGTGCCTTTACACTCTGCGGCTGGTTTCCATTCAGCCTGAGCGAACCTTTGGGCGCCTCCGTTACCTTTTGGGAGGCGACCGCCCCAGTCAAACTACCTGTCTGGCACGGTCCCCTGCCCAGATGATGGGACAAGGTTAGGGTCAAAACTTCATCAGGGTGGTATTTCACATTGCGGCTCCCTCAAGCCCGAAAGCCTAAGTTCAAAGCCTCCCACCTATGCTACGCAGACGGAGTTCTAACACAATGCCAAAGTGTAGTAAAGCTCCACGGGGTCTTTTTGTCCTACTGCGGGAAGGCAGCATCTTCACTGCCATTTCAATTTCGCCGGATCCCTTGTTGAGACAGTACTCCAGTTGTTACACCGTTCGTGCGGGTCGGAACTTACCCGACTAGGAATTTCGCTACCTTAGGACCGTTATAGTTACGGCCGCCGTTCACCGGGGCTTCGGTTCGAAGCTTCGCTTGCGCTAACCTCTCCCCTTAACCTTCCGGCACTGGGCAGGTGTCAGCCCCTATACGTCGCCTTGCGGCTTCGCAGAGACCTGTGGTTTAGTTAACCAGTCACTAGAGTCATTTCACTGCGATCTCTCGGCGCTCCTTTTGTACAAATTCACGCCAAAAGACACCTCTTCTCCCGAAGTTACGAGGTCATTTTGCCTAATTCCTTAACAAGGGTTCTTCCGTTCGCCTTGGTCTATTCGACCCATCTACCTGTGTCGGTTTGCGGTACGGGCACCCTAACTCAACGCTACGAAGTTTTTCTCGGCAGTTAGGCTCAACCACTTACGCCTTAAAGGCTCGCTATCACGCCTCAGCTCAGCGCGCGGATTTGCCTACGCGCCTCAACACCTACACGTTTCGCACCTCCCATGTCCAATGGGGAGGCTGGTCTACCTTGCTGCGTCACTCCTTCGCTCATTAAGGTGGTTCCGGAATGTTGACCGGATGTCCATCACCTACGCCTATCGGCCTCGGCTAAGGCCCGACTAACCCGACGCGGACTGACCTTGCGTCGGAAACCTTAGATTTACGGCGAACACGGTTCTCACGTGTTTTACGCTACTCATGTCTGCATTCTCACTTCTGTCCGCTCCAGCCGTCCTTTCGGTCGACCTTCCCAGCTGACAGAACGCTCTCCTACTACTCATCTCCCGAAGGAGACAAATTCACGGCTTCGGTAGCATGCTTAGCCCCGATAAATTGTCCGCGCAGGATCGTTTGACCAGTGAGCTATTACGCACTCTTTAAAGGGTGGCTGCTTCTAAGCCAACCTCCTGGCTGTCTAAACAATCCCACATCGTTTTCCACTGAGCATGCATTTAGGGACCTTAGCCGATGATCTGGGCTCTTTCCCTTTCGACCACGAATCTCATCACCCGTAGTCCGACTGCTACACTCTAGAGTTATGGCATTCGGAGTTTGGTTTGGTTTGGTAACCGATAAGGCCCCTAGCCAATCCAGTGCTCTACCTCCATAACTGAACATGTAACGCTAGCCCTAAAGCTATTTCGGAGAGAACAAGCTATCTCCCAGTTCGGTTGGCATATCACCCCTACCCACAGCTCATCCCCTGTTTTTGCAACAACAGTAGGTTCGAGCTTCCACGGGCGGTTAAGCCCGCTTCACTCTGGCCATGGGTAGATCACCGGGTTTCGTGCCTCATACAAGCGACTCAACGCCCTATTCAGACTCGCTTTCGCTATGCCTCCGGGTGTAACTCCCTTAGGCTTGCCACATGTATGAACTCGCAGACTCATTCTCCAAAAGGCACGCCGTCAGGCTTAGCGAGGAGCATCCGTATTTCTACGGCGCGTCAACCCGCCATTAGCCCTCCGACTGTTTGTAAGTGTACGGTTTCAGGTTCTATTTCATTCCCTTAGCAAGGGTGCTTTTCACCTTTCCATCACTGTACTTGTTCACTATCGGTCGTCAAATGTATTTAGCCTTGGGGAGTGGACTCCCCAGCTTCCGACTGAGTTAGCGTGCTCAGTCGTACTCAGGATCCCAATAAGTAAGAAGTAGCTTTCGCGTACGGGACTAACACCCTCTATGGTTGGCTTCTCGCTACCATTCTGCTAGCCACTTCTCGTCACGCATTGGTCCTACAACCCCAGCCTTGCGGCTGGTTTGGGCTGTTCCGCGTTCGCTCGCCACTACTAGCGGAATAATCTCTTTTCCTGTAGGTACTTAGATGTTTCAGTTCCCTACGTTCCCTTCCAAACACTATGAATTCATGTTTGGATGCGCGAGGTTTACTCGCGCAGGTTTCCCTATTCGGAAATCCCCGGTTATAGCGCCTGCACACGGCTTACCGAGGCTTATCGCAGTGTCCCACGTCCTTCATCGGCATTTGACGCCAAGGCATCCACCGTACACCCTTAGTAGCTTAGCCCACGTGATGCGGAGAAATTGAATTTTCACACAGCTATTCAGTTGTAAATGTTCAAGCCCATTCGTACAAGGCTTCGGCTTTGACCGCCGACTACTGCCCATTTAAGAATGAACACTGGTCGAAGGTCAAACAGTCAGTTGAGACAAAACAGCCCGGCAGATGACCGGGCTGAACACCGAAATCATTTGCCAAACACATTATTGAATTGGATCAGGCGAAAATTTCCTTCACTAAGCCTCGCTTTACTCTACGGCGTCAGTGGAGATGAGGGGGCTCGAACCCCTGACATCCGCCTTGCAAAGGCGGCGCTCTCCCAACTGAGCTACATCCCCATCCACTCACAAGGTGGGCCTTTCTGGACTTGAACCAGAGACCTTCCCCTTATCAGAGGGATGCTCTAACCAACTGAGCTAAAGGCCCTTACCCGCGCCTCAACAGGTGAAGAGTGACAAGAAGATTTTTTCAGTCAGTGGAGTCACAATCCGTAGATTGTGACTCAAGTTAATTTAGAAAGGAGGTGATCCAGGCGCACCTTCCGGTACACCTACCTTGTTACGACTTCGTCCCAGTCACCAGCCCCACCTTAGACGGCTGCCTCCTTACGGTTAGCCTACCGGCTTCAGGTGTTACCAGCTCCCATGACGTGACGGGCGGTGTGTACAAAACCCGGGAACGTATTCACCGCAGTATAGCTGTCCTGCGGTTACTAGCAACTCCGACTTCACGTAGGCGAGTTGCAGCCTACGATCCGAACTGAGATCGATTTTGAGGATTGGCTCCGCCTCGCGGCTTAGCACCCTACTGTACCGACCATTGTAGCGTGTGTGTAGCCCAGGATATAAGGGACATGCTGACTTGACGTCATCCCCACCTTCCTCCGGCTTAAGACCGGCAGTCGAGCCAGACACTTGTAACTGGCTCTAAGGGTTGCGCTCGTTAGTGGACTTAACCAAACACCTCACGGCACGAGCTGACGACAGCCATGCATCACCTGTGTACGCTCCCCGAAGGGTCGTTCCGCTTTCGCTTCACTACTACGTACATGTCAAACCCTGGTAAGGTTCTTCGCGTAGCCTCGAATTAAACCACACGCTCCGCTGCTTGTGCGGGTTCCCGTCAATTCCTTTGAGTTTTAACCTTGCGGCCGTAGTCCCCAGGCGGTTAACTTAACGCGTTGGCTTCGGCACCGACGGTTTTTAATCGCCGACACCTAGTTAACATCGTTTACGGCTAGGACTACCGGGGTTTCTAATCCCGTTCGCTACCCTAGCTTTCGCGCTTCAGCGTCAGGGACAGCCCAGGTGGCCGCCTTCGCCACTGGTGTTCCTCCGCATCTCTACGCATTTCACCACTACATGCGGAATTCCGCCACCTTTTACTGCCCTCAAGCTCCGCAGTATCGAACAGCGTCTCTCGGTTAGGCCGAGAGATTTCATGCCCGACTTGCGAAGCCGCCTGCACGCGCTTTACGCCCAGTAATTCCGGATAACGCTTGTCACCTACGTTTTACCGCGGCTGCTGGCACGTAGTTAGCCGTGACTTATTCTAGAGGTACTGTCCTTCCTCATCCCTCTAAAAAGCACTTTACGACCCGAAGGCCTTCATCGTGCACGCGGCGTTGCTGGTTCAGGCTTTCGCCCATTGACCAATATTCCCGACTGCTGCCTCCCGTAGGAGTTTGGCCCGTGTTTCAGTGCCAATGTGGGGGGCCACCCTCTCAGGTCCCCTATCCGTCGTCGCCTTGGTAGGCCGTTACCCTACCAACTAGCTGATGGACCGCAGGCCCCTCCCGAAGCGCATTTCTGCTTTAGATCTAGCTTTCTAAAGACTAGAACCACATGCGGTATTAGCAATCCTTTCGGACTGTTATTCCACACTTCGGGGCAGGTCACCTACGTGTTACTCACCCATTCGCCACTAAGAATTCGTATTGCTACAAATTCTCCGTTCGACTTGCATGTCTTAAGCACGCCGCCAGCGTTCATCCTGAGCCAGGATCAAACTCTCCGTAATAAAACTCAGACAAAGCTGAGTGAATTTACAGGGAAGTTATGCTGACTTACTGTTCTTCTTGTCACTATTCAGCTGTTAAGGTGCAAATCTCCACGCCATCATCCGGCAGAGACAAGACTACCGATGTGGTGGTGCTACATCGGTAGTCAGAAAACCCAAGTAGTTTGGCTGCCGGCCACTTGCTTGCGCTTTAAGTTGTTGAGTTTGCTTTCCGTTATGGGTCAGCTAAACTGTCCAGCGAAGGATGATTATACAAGTTTAAGTTCACTTGTCAACGGGTCTTAATCTTAAATTTTAGGCTTTTTCTTACATCTCTCCCCGGCCTTCTAATGCCCGGGCCAGAGTAGTCTCATCCGCATACTCCAAATCCCCGCCAACTGGCAAACCACGCGCCAGCCGCGTAATACGGATGCCGCCCAGCCCTAACAATTGTTTCTGCAAGTACATGGCAGTGGCCTCCCCCTCTAAGCTGACGTTGGTGGCGAGGATAACTTCCCGGATGGGCTCCCGTTGTGCGCGCTCTACCAGTTCCTTAATCTTAAGGTCTTCTGGCCCAACCCCCTCCACCGGTGAAATAGCGCCGTGCAGAACATGGTATTTACCCTTGAAGCGGCCCGTGCGTTCAATGGCCAGCACATCGAGCGGCTCTTCCACCACACAAATAACGCTCACATCCCGCGCTTGGTCGGCGCACACCGGGCACGGGTCGCTTTCCGTGATGTTCTGACAATTAGAGCAAAAACGTGTTCGCTCACGCAGTTCCACCAGCGCCTCGGCTAAATCACGCGGCTGTTGGCGATCACCGCGCAACAAAAAGAAGGTCAGCCGCGAGGCAGATTTGGGGCCAATGCCGGGCAAACGGGCGAACTCATCAATTAGCCGTTGAACGGATTTGGGGATGGGCGAGGACAACATGTTTGGTTTACATGCCGGGCAAGCCCAGCATATTGTTCAGGCCTTGCAGGCGTTGCGAGGCCAGCGTTTGGGATTGCTCCATAGCGGTGTTGAAGGCTACCACCAGTAAATCTTGCAACATTTCGCGGTCAGCTAATACTTCGGGCGCGATGTGCACGGCATGAATCCGTTGCGCGCCATCTATCACGATTCTGACGGCCTCGCCGCCCGCGCTCACCGTAAGACGCTCCTGCGCCAATTGCTCATGCACATTCTTCATTTCATCTTGAAGTTTTGCCATGCGCTCTGCCAAGCCTGCGTTTACGCCGGGCGGGGGCCGATGACCTTTAAGTTTTGCCATAGTTGTTTGGTCTTGCGCAAAGAACGCAAAGTCCGCTCAGGGCGCCTGACGCACTCGGCGGCTTAGCGCAAGATGATCTTACTCCACAATTTCACCACCTAAATCTAGGCCGGTGGCAATTAAATCAGAATTGGTTTCCGTTTTGGTATCCAGCTTCCGGGCGCTTTCCACCGATTGAAACTTAATGGTGTGCGGCGCGCCCATGGCTTCAGAAAAAGCATCGTTGATGGCGGTCTGAAACTCTGGCCGTTCTTTGAGCCGTTTAATAATGTTGGCGCTGGTGAACACATGCAAAACTGCGCCCTCCAACCCATTCAAAGTAGAGCGTTCTAATTCGCTCTTGGTCATGCGGGTCAGTTTGTTGCGCTGGGCCAAATGCTCCAGCGCGGCGGCCCAAGCGGAGGAGACGGAGGGGCTGGTGGAACGCTGAACGGGGCTGTGCGGTTGAGCCACTGGGGCCGGAGGGGTGGAAGCCGGCCGTACTCCGGTTGAAGCCGTCTCCCGCGCCAGCAGAGAACTCCTTTGGGTCACGGCTGGTTCCTCGCCGGGGCTAACCGTTATTTCCACCACTGCCAGCTCCAGCGGGAGCTGAGGTTGCCAACCGCCCTTAATCTCATTAGCCGCTGTGTTGAAGGCGCGGATGGCGCGCAGTAATTGCGCCGGTTGCCACTGCCCAGCCTGTTGAGCCATGATCGCGCGCGTTTCGGCGGTGGCATCCACCAACGCGGCATTGCCCAGCCGCACCAGCATCAACGCTCGCGCATAATCCACCATCTGGCGGGCCAGTTGGCGCGGGTCAGCGCCAGCATCAATGGCTTGGTTAATTAAGTTGAGGGCCGCCGTTGTATCGTTGGCGGCTAACGCGGCGGAAAGCGCCTGCACGGTTTGTCCCACCGCCGTGCCCAGCAATGCCTGCGCTTGCGCCAGCGTCACGGAATCTTCAGCCGAAACGAGCTGATCTAGCAAACTTATCGCATCACGCAGAGCGCCCGTGGCCTGCCGCGCCACCAGTTCCAGCGCGCCCTTTTCCACTTGCACGTTTTCTTGCTCACACAACGTTTGCAGGCGGGCCACAATTTCATTTACGGGAATGCGGCGGAATTCAAAGCGCTGGCAACGGGAGGCCACCGTGGCCGGGATTTTGTAATTTTCCGTGGTAGCCAAAATAAAAACGGCGTGGGCGGGCGGTTCTTCCAGCGTTTTAAGCAGGGCATTGAACGCGCCCATGCTCAGCATATGCACTTCATCAATAATGTAAATTTTGTAACGCCCTTGGCTGGGCGCAAAGCTGATTTTGTCCCGCAGTTCGCGCACGTTTTCCACGCTGTTGTTAGAAGCGCCGTCAATCTCAATCAAATCCAAAAAACGGCCTTCATTCACGGCCACGCAATGCTCACAGGTGTTGCACGGGCGTTGTTTGGGGTCTTGGTGCAGGCAGTTGAGGGCTTTGGCCACCAAGCGCGCGCTGGTGGTTTTGCCACAGCCGCGCGGGCCGGAGAACAAGTAAGCGTGGGCAATCCGGTCAAGCGCAATAGCGTTACGGAGGGTTTGTACGACGTGGTCTTGCCCCACCACTTCATCCCACAACTGGGGCCGCCATTTTCGGTATAGGGCTTGCGCTGGCATGGTGAGTGGAGTGTAACAGAGCGAGGAAGGGAGGGCAAGCGATAGACCTTGCCCCGAAGCTAAAGCTCAAGGGGCAAGGTGAGAAAGTATTTGCCCGCTCAACTTGGGGAACGGCCCGGACGCTGACCAGCCATCCTTCACGCTTCGGCGGCTTAGCCGAAGCCAAGCCACATTTCCAGCAAACGATGAGAAGGGTGTGAGACGCACAGACCCGAAAACCGTTGTTCTGGTTGAAGTTATTCGGGATATTCCTGTTGCGGTTGGCGGTGCGGCAGTTCCTACGATTATTGTTGAACGCACCGCCGCGCAAAACGCGCGTCTGTTTAGTCAGGCCCGTCACGCAAAGGTTAAACCTTTGGGGGTGATGTTTTGAGCCAACCGCCCAAGAGTTTCCCGAGTTCGGCCACTTGGGCGGAGGCATGGTGATATTGCCCGGCATTCAGCCACCGCCACCGCTCACACAAGCGCAAGTACAGGCGGATTTTGTGGAGTTCGGCATCGGCGGCCCGCAAACTTTCGGCCCGCGCCCCACCCCGCTGGCCATTAGCTTCAATGATGGCTTCCTGAAAATTGAGAGCGGCATTTTGTAAGCGGCGCGTGACCACAAACCGCTGACTGCGCGGAAAGTTAAGTGTGAGCGGAATGAGCCAGGTCAAAAAATCATAAGCGCGCGTGAAGATAACCATTTCAGCCGACATGGTTAAAACCCATCCCTAAACCTGCGGTATAGAACCGTTTTGAGCTTGGAAACGTATTGAAGCGGCCAGTTGGTAGACGGGCTCTTGGGCCAACAACCCTGCTTGGCTTAACACCGCTCGCCGCAGGCCAAAGGTTTGCCCGTAACGCACATGATTGACCCAACCTTGAACCGAAGCTTTGATGGGTGTGGTTTGGCCGTGTTTTGCCAAATGTTTGAGCTTGCGCCGATAGGCCAGCCCCACCCGCGACTTGAGCCGCCGATGCGTGGGAAAGACCCGAAAGCCAAGAAAACTTAGCCCCTCTGTTACGGGACGCGGGTGAGCAGGGCCAGCGTGAAGGGTGAGCCGATAACGGGCCAGCCGCTCAATCACCGCCGCCCGCCATTCTTGTAACTGGCCCTTATCATTACTGAACAGGATGAAATCATCCACGTAGCGCACGTAAGCCGGGCATCGTAATTCGCGTTTCACAAACTGATCCAATGAGTTGAGATAGCAATTGGCCCACCATTGCGAGGTGAGGTTGCCAATGGGCAGGCCGCGTGGGCGTTCGGCGGCCCACAAATCATCTTGTGGGAAGTAGCGTTGGGTATATTCTTCAGCCAGCACGCCGCGCCCGCTGGCTAATATCCGGTCAATCAACCACAACACGCTCTCATCCGGCAACATCCGCGCCAAAGTTTCGCGCAAGATGGCATGATCCATGGCTGGAAAAAATTGTTCAATATCACATTGGAGCGCATAACGGTACTGCCGCGCAAACTGTTGGCATTTATCTAGCGCGGCGTGCGTGCCTTTGCCCACGCGGTTGGCATAGCTGGTGGGCAGAAACCATTTTTCAAGGTGGGGCGTGGTGACGAGACACAGAGCATGATGCACCACGCGGTCCCGAAAAGGCGCGGCGGAGATCAGGCGTTTCTTGGGTTCATGAATGTAAAAGCTGTGGTAGGGGCCGGGCGTGTAGGTTTGCGTGCGCAATTCGGCTTGCAAGGCTAGCAAGTTATCGCCCAGCGTGAATTCAAAGGCGGCGGCGGGGCCATGCCCACGCTTGCCGCGCGCCGCATGTTTGTACGCCGCCATTAGCGTTTCCCAATCGGAAACAAGAGTCATGAGTTCCATCGTAGGTGTCAGTGTGAACAGGGTAAGCAATCTCCTAAAGTTTGGGAGACTGCTTCAGCGGCGTACTTCGACAGGCGCAGTAGGCCGCTGAAGCAGTGACTTAGATGGAGCAAGATTCGGGCCGCGCTTTACGCGCGGTGGGGGCTGGCCGCCCCCAAACCCCCGCCAGAGCGCCAAGACTCAGAGCACAGAGTTCAGAGTATCAGAGTTCAGCGTGAAGGATGGGAGACGCACAGACCCGAAAACCGAAGTTCTGGCTGAAGAGATACGGGATATCCCTGTAGCGGAAGGCGGCGCGGCAGATCCTACGATTATCGTCGAACGCACCGCCGCGCAAAACGCGCGTGTTGTTATGGCGAGTCAAGGGGTCGGTCTGTCCGTCACGGTCTTGATAAGCTTTAATATCCCAGCCGTCCCAACACCATTCCCACACATTACCAATTAAGTCTTCCACGCCATCAAAGGAGGCGCCGCGCGGGTACATACCCACCGGTGTGGTGGCGTTAAGTTGGCTTTCTTCCATATTACATCGCTCACTATCCCATTCATTCCCCCATGGCCATAGCCCCCACCCTAACCCTCCCCCGCTGGGAGAGGGGGAACGGCGGGCGGCTTTTTCCCATTCGGCTTCGGTGGGCAGGCGCACCCGCCAACCGGCGGGCAGTTGGTCTTTCAGTTGCTCGGTGAGCCAACAGCAGTAGGCTTCGGCTTCAAACCACGTCACGCCCACCACCGGCAGGTTGGCGGCGTTCCATTGCGGGTCCTCCCAAAAGAACGGTTGATGGCGTTCTTCTACGGGGCGGCCTCTAAGCCAGTCTTCAATTGATTTCCGGAGGTCTTTTTCATACACAGATAAATCAGCTTTATACTGGCCTTGCCGCCAGCGCCAACCATCTTGGCCCCAATACTTTGGGTGTTCATAACCTTTGGCGGCCAGGAAACGGGCAAATTCGGCATTAGTGATGGGATGTTTGCCCAGCCAATACGGGGAGAGGGTGACGGTGTGGGCGGGTTGTTCGTTCTTGAACCAAGAAGACGCATTCCAATCAATGTTGAATTGCTTGAGTTGTTCAATATCATCCGGTGTTGTGCCCAGGCGGGCCGGGCCAGCAGGGATGGGGCACCACGTGGGTGAAATGGCACGCCGTTCGCCCTCACCCCCAGCCCCCTCTCCCGCGGGGAGAGGGGGGAAGCGCGGGTCGCCTAAAGCGGCCAACGCTAAACCGAGGGCGCGGCGCGTTTTGGCGGGCAAGTCCACATTTATTAGGCCTTGCTCACAACGTTGAGCCAGAGTTTCACGATGGGCTTGGGCGCGGTCAGCGGGGAAATCGGCTTGGGCCAGTGCAGCCCGTTCTAGGGCGGCATTACGTTCTTCGGGGGTTGCGCCCAAATTACTCAAGAGTTGAATGAATTTCTCCGCTTTAATCCGGTTGAGATAGGCCAGCGCACCGGCTGCCAAACGCGTTACTTCCAACCAATTATCATCCAACAAGTGTTGGCTCAGTTCTGCCGCCCAATGGTCTTCCAAATCTTGAGCCAAGTACAAGCCGGTGAGATATTCGTGAAACGTTTTGTGGGTGAAGAAACCATATTGCCCACCGCGCTCCTCTAGCAAGCCACTGCGGTTGGCGGCGGCAGTAAAAAACACCAATGCCTCCGCCGCACCTTTAGGGAATTCACCCGCCGTCCATTCCAGTAGTTCCTCGGCCGTGGCTTCGTTCAAGTCTCGCGTATACAACTCCCAAGCAATGCGTTTCAAATGGTCAATGCGGGTTTCTAAACTTAGGTTTTCCCAGTCGGCGTAATCGGCGGTTTTATCGTGGTGGGTTTCGCTCACTAATACGCGGGCGGCGCGGTGATAAAACTCGGCGCGCTGGTTAGGGAGTTTGCGTTGGTTGTGGTAATACACCAACACAAAGATGGCCACCATCAGTGGGGTGCGGGCTAAATTACGCACACGCTCGTCACTCCGGTTAATGCTCTGGCTCAGTTCCAGCGCGTTGCGCGAAGCTTCCTCTGGCAAGTATATGGCCTCACACCAAAAACGCGCCAACTCATCGCGTTGCGCAGTGCTCAACGGTTGAACGTCCAAGCGCTCAAAATCGGCAAATTCCACTTGGCCTTTGTAGGCCACCGCGCGGGAGGAGAGTAAATAACGCACGTGCGTTACGCCGTAATTGGTGACCAAACCTTCTACCGCGCTCCGTACAGCCACGCGGTCTTCGGGGGCTACTTCATCCACACCATCTAACAACAGCAGGCAGGCGCTTTTGAGGTGGCGTTCAAAAAAGTCAGCCGGAAATTCAATCGAGGAAAATTGCTCACGGTAAGAGTACAAACAAAAATCCATGAGGGCGCTGGGGGAAATGGCACGCGAGGCTTCAGCACGGCAATATTTCACAAAATCGCGTAGGGAAATAAACACCGGTAAGGGTTGGCCAACGACTTCAATGAAGGCTTTTTGTTCAGGAGTCAGTGGACCGGGCAGTTGGGCGCGGGCCGCCGTTACGCCCGCCCACTGAAGTAAAGTGCTTTTGCCGGAGCCAGCCGCACCCACTATCGCTAAACGCGAGGCGCGTTTTACAGCTTCGGTCAGTGTCACTTCTGCGGCGCCGCCCTCGCGCCAAAAATCGCCCATTGCTTCGCGCTGGCCTTGGCTAATTTTCGTCCGTTCACGTTCCAGTGGAGAGAGTCGCAACGAGACGTAGGCTTTGTTGAAAGGCGGCACTTTGCCACCGCTCACATCTTCTAAACCGCGAAAACTGAAGCGGCTGTAATGTGCGGCAAAACGCTCCATATAAGTGCGCGTAATTTCGGCAAACTTATCAGCGGGTTTTACTTCTGGCGTGAAAGCTTTTTCGGTTTGCCTTTCAATGACTTTGCCCGCACCAGCTAGAACGCGGCTAGCAAACCAAATCAATCCCGCCAGCAGAGCAAAGCCGATCCAAGCTGAAGCCAACCCATAGTTTTGGATGAAATTTATCCGCCAAGCCTCACTAAAGCCACTTACAGCAAATTCTTCTGAAAGCGTACGGGTGGCAGTGGGGGCAGGCGTGGGTGGCGGCGGCGTGCCAGTAGTTTGCGCCAGCGCGGGCGCGGCCACAGCAAATGTAAGGAGGATGAAAAGGAGAAGGGCGCGCACCGGAGTTTTCATGCGCGCGAGTATATAAAACTTTTACGCCTTTGCCACCAGCGGCTTGGTGCCGTTGCGCGGCGGGGCGGGCGGCGGTTGAACGGGGAAGTGCAAGTAGAACGTGGAGCCGGGGAGTTTGGCTTCATCATGGCCGGGGCTCACCACCCAAATGCGGCCACCGTGCGCGCGGCACACGCCTTTGGCAATGGCCAAGCCCAAGCCCGGCCCGCCGCCCTTAAAGGCCGTTTTGCTGGAGGAGTGCAAATCCACCGAGCCCACTTGATAAAACTTCTCAAAAATCAAATCTTTGTGCTCATCGGCAATGCCAATGCCGGTATCCGCTACTGAAATCTCCGCGCCCGGCTCGCCGTTTTCCAGTGTGATAGGCCGCGTGCGGATGGTGATGGTGCCGCCATCCGGCGTGTACTTAAATGCGTTGATGATGACGTGATAAACCGCTTTTTGCACCAATGTTGGGTCGGCGTTAATGATGGGCGTATCGGCCGCATGCTCAAGGATGATGTTCAGGTGGCGGTTAACGGCTTCTTTTTCCACACGGTGAGAAATATCATTCACCACGCTCTTGAGCGGCACCGGCACCACGGCTAGCTTGAGGTGCTCACTATCAATCCGGCTCACATCCAGCATCGTGTTCACAATCTCATGCAACCGGTCTGTGCCTTTGTTCAGGCCGTCCAGCACTTCTACCAGCATGGGGTTGTTGCGGATAGCGCCGTCCAGCTTCATCACGTTGATGTAACCCTTCATCACTGTGAGGGGCGTGCGCAGTTCATGCGCGGCTACTTGAATGAACTCTAATTTATTCCGGTCTAGCTGGGCCAAGATGGCGTTGGTGCGGCGCAATTCCAGAATGGCCATTTGGTCGTTCTGGCGCATGCGGTTGAGCGTGGTGCGGATGATGTTGAGGGCCATGTGCGGGCTACGCGAAAGCATCGCTTCAAAATCCGCCTTGGCCATCTCCAGCACAATGGTATCCGTGAGCGTGCGCACACTGGCGGCGCGCGGCGCGTTCTGGATGAGCGCCATCTCGCCTACAAAATCACCCTCGCCGACTTCGCGCAGTTTGCGTTCGCCCTCTTCATCACTGACTTTCTTGGTGATTTCAGCCCGCCCTTCGGTGAGGATATAGAATACTTCTTCGTGGGCGCCTTCGCGGCACAAATAATATCCGGCCGGATACGCCCGCGCCCGCGTCACCCGCGCCATATCGCCCAACTCATCGGGGGTGAGGCCCACAAAGGTTTGGCTCAGGAGGGCAACTTTGTTAATGGTAGGTTCTAACACATCAGGAGCCGTCATAGCCGATAGTACAAGTATAACGCTCAGTCGGCAGAAGGTGTAGTGACAGTCTCAGCCAAAGGCAGGGTGAAATGAAAAGTGCTTCCCTTGCGGAATTCACTCTCAAACCAAATTTGGCCGCCCTGCATCTCCACCAGATTTTTTACAATGTTTAGGCCAAGGCCGGTGCCGGTGGCCATTTCCCGGGCCATACGGTCATCTGCCCGGAAGAATTTGGTGAACAGTTTTTTCTGGTCTTCCGGCGAAATACCTACGCCATTATCTTTGACGCTGATGTGCAGAACCTCGCCGGGCGGGCCATCGGGGTGAGGGTTGGGGACTTTCTCCGCGCGCAAAATAATATGCCCGTTTTCAGGCGTGTATTTGTGGGCATTGGAAACGAGATTGGTCAGCACTTGCGCTGTGCGTACCCGGTCGGCAAACACAGCCGGCAGGTCATCCTTGGCGTAAACTTCCAGCGTTTGCTTCTTGCCTTCAATCAGGCCGCGCATCGTGCGAGAAACTTCATCAATCACTTCGGTGAACTGGAGCGGGCGCGATTCGAGTTTCAATCGGCCCGATTCAATCCGGGCAATATCCGATAAGTCTGAGACCAGCGTGTTCATGCGCTCTACATTGGAGCGGATGGTGCTGATGAACTGCTTCTGCATATCGTTCACCGGCCCCACCGCGCCGCCGCCCACCAAATCGGCGTAGCCTTTGATAGACGTCATCGGCGTTTTGAGTTCATGCGCCACAAACGAGACGAACTCGCTCTTGGCGAGGTTGGCCGCGTTTACTTCTCTATACAGGCTAGAGTTGGTGAGCGCGATGGCGGCCAAATCCGTGAGGCGGCCCACAAACCCAATTTCTTCTTCGGTAAAAGCTTCTTCCGTATTGGCATCCAACACGAGCAGACCCATCACGCGGCCCTCTCGCTTAATGGGCATGGTGAGTTGGGATTGGGTCTCATCCCGCAACGCTAAATAGTGCGGGTCGGCGATTACGCGTGGTGAATAGTGATAGTCTCCGGAGCGAATCACAAGGCCGGGTATATCGGCATCCAACGGCATGAGCTCTTGTCTCAGCCGCTCGGCTTTCTCGCCGTAACCATCCACCGCCACAACGCTAATGCCCGTTTCACCCACCAGACCCAGCCAGCCGGCATCCGCCCCGGTGTTGCGGCACGCCCATTCCAGCGTAATATCCGCCACCTTGCCCAAATCCAGCGTGTTGTTCAGCTCACGCCCAATGCGTTGCATGATGGAAAGCTCTTCCACGCGGGAGGCCAAAGCTTGATCGGTTTGGGTGAACAGGCGGGCGTTTTCAATGGCAATGACGGACGGCGTGGCAAAGGCAATGAGCAGATTTTGGTCTTCTTCATCAAACGGCGAGCCATCGCGTTTGTTGAGCAATTGCAAAGCGCCCACGGCCTTGCCCTGAAAGCGCATGGGAACCGTCATCACCGCGCGCGTCAGGAAGCCGGTGGCATTATCCGTGGCTTTGTAAATGCGGGGGTCATTCTGCGCGTCATTAATAATGATGGGCACACCTGTATCAATCACTTCGCCCACCACCCCGCGCCCGGCCGGAATGCGCATGCCCACCAAGTTCTGCCCCACTGGGCCAACGGCCACCCTAAACACATTTTCGCCGGTCTCAGTATCCACCAAGAACAAACTGCCCGCTTCGCAGTTGAGGATGGTGACGGCGCTTTGCACAATCTTTTCCAGGAGGGGGTTAAGCTCCAGCGTAGAGGCAATCGTCAGGCTGACGTCATTCAGCGTGGCCAGTTGCCGCGCCCGTTGCTCGGATTGCTGGAAGAGCCGCGCTTTCACCAATGCCGAAGCGGCCTGGTCGGCAATCGTCCAGAAGACTTTGAGCTGGTCTTCGGTATAAAACACGGCCGGGTCGGTGGAGGCCACCACCATCACACCAATGGTTTCTGAGCCGGTGTTGAGGGGCACGCCCATCCATGCGCGGTATAACTTAGCCCCCGGCGCCACGCCTCGCCGATGACACTCTTCAGTGTAATCATCCACCCGAATAGGCTGGCCGGTGCGCAAAATCTCCGGCTCCAAGCCATACTCGGTGGGCACAGGTTTATTCTCCCGCTCAGTCAATCGGTCATCATTTTCCACTACCAGCGTGTAACGCAGAACTTTGCGCTGGTCTTTCAGCATCAGATAAAAATTGCGCGCATCCACAATTTTGCTGGCTTGGCCGTTGATCAATTCCAGCAAGTCATTGTATTCCACTGTAACGCTAACGGCCTGAGACATTTGGCTAACTACATTCAGCTCGCGCACGCGGCGTTCCAAGTCGTTGATGACGGAGGCGCGCTCAATCGCCAACGCCGTTTGGTCGGAGAGAGATTCCAGAAAACGCAGATCATCGCTGGAGAACGGGTCACCAGAAAGGCGCGGGCCAATGGCCAGCCATCCGGCCAAACGGTTCTTGCCTAACAGAGGCACATACAAGGCCGAGCCTAAGACCGCCAATCGCGCGCGGTCGCGGAGCAGGCGTGGGTTGAGGGGCACATCCGGCGAGAGATAGAGTGAGCTTCGTTCAGCGGTAAGGTGTCGGGCTAATGGGCCATCGCCCGCGAAGCGAATATCGGTGGACGGGCGGCCCGAAGCATCCGGTACGGCGATGAACTCATCATTGGTGGCGTCATGCAAAAAGATGTGCGTATGCGCGGGCTGGATAACGTCCTCAAGAGAATGGACAAGGGCAGAGGTGATTTCTGTAAGGCCGCTGGCTTGGTTGAGCGTACTGCCAAAGGCTTCGAGTTGGCGCGTGTAAGACCGGGAACCGCGGAAGAAGACTTTATCTACCCAATTCTGCAAACGCTCTCGCAGAGGGTTGAAGAGTGAGACCAGCGCAAACACCAACAGGCCCAGCGCCAGCGGGCTGGAAGCTACATTGGCAACCGTTTCCTGCTGGAAGGCCTGCCCGGTGATGAGCACAATCCCCAAAATAATCAGAGCATAACCTACGAGCGTTACCACGCCTACCAACGCATAGACCAGCGCCTGCGCCACGGTCTTATCCATATCCAGCACGCGGTAACGGAGGATAGCAAAGGCCACGAACAACGGAAAAAATACTAACGGGAGAAGGTTGAGCAGGGGGTCAATAGCGAAGTTGAATCCCGCCGCTACCGTGAGCACCCAAAACAAGAGTGGGCCAAATCCCACCAACGCGCCAACCGAAATCCACTGCGCTTGTTGGCGGGCGGTGGGTGATTTGGCGAAGCGCCAGCGATAGACCACCATGCCAATGAAGAAAATTAGAGCCACGCCAATGTAGTAGTAACTCCACAACCACGGCGGAAAGTGCGAGGTGGGAGCCACGTTGGGCGCATACAAAAAGTAGAGCGCTGTAAAGCCAATAAGCAAGCCGGGCGCAAACGGCGCAAGCCGCAAGGCGGGTTGCTTGCGCACAAAATCCGCCGCTTCGGGGAAGACTAAGGCCAAGGCCATGAGGGCGGCGGCCACGTTGGGCAAGGAGAGCGACCACGCCCAAGTGAGGAAGTGCGTGGTGTACATATCAAACAAACCACCTACTCCAATAGCGGCCAACGCACACATCAGCGCAAAGGCCCGGCCCGCCGGCTCATGCCGCCGGAAGCGGAACACCCACAAACCCACGGCCATGTAGACCAAACCCACCAAATACGGCACTAAAAAGAAACGTGTGATTTCTCCAATCGGGAAGGCGCGCAAAGTCACCAAGTGATCCGTGTTGACACCGCTCAACTCACGCACCGTCACCGTCACCGTTTGCCCCACGCGGCGCTCCGCCAAAACCGCGCTCAGTTCTGTCCAACTAGTGGTGGGAATGCCATCCACGGCCACCAATTGGCTGTTGAGTGGAATCTTACCGTGCGTATCCCACAGCGCGCTTTCATCCCCCACTTGGTTGAAAATCATTTTGTGTTCAACAAACGCGCCGAGAAAAGGCCGTTGGACCCACGTCAACCCCAGCACAAATGCGCTGACATACACCATTACACTTAGCACTAGCACAGCGAGGGTGATGTATTCCAACGCCCGATCTAAGGTGAGGGAGGGAGCGGCTGGGGCTTCTTGTAAACCGGAGGCATCCACGGCGTGTGACATGGCCTGATTCTAGGGCTTGCCCCTCAATGCGACAAGCACGAAAGTGTTAGGTCTGGTTAGAAGTTGTCTTACACACTCATAACTGAGCGGCATTTTTGTTTGAAAATGTTTTGGCGCAGGTGGCGGCACAAGTCGGCCTTCGGAAACTTGTAAGCTATCAAAGGTCGGTTGAGGCGAGGGTATAATGCCCAAAGTTCTACTCTTTCGTTTATCAGGATTGCAACTATGGCCGAACGAAAAATCCGCGTGCTAATTGCCAAGCCCGGTTTAGACGGACATGATCGGGGCGCGAAGGTGATTGCGCGCGCGCTCCGGGATGCGGGGATGGAGGTGATTTATACCGGTCTGCGCCAAACGCCGGAGATGGTGGCCGAGGCCGCCTTGCAGGAGGATGTGGACGTGGTGGGCCTGTCCATTTTATCCGGCGCGCACATGGCCCTAACGCCGCGGATTCTGGAACTGATGCGGGCCAACGGCCAGCAGGATGTGCCGCTGTTTTTAGGCGGCATTGTGCCGGATGAAGACGTAGCGGCGCTGAAGGCCATGGGCGTGGCCGCCGTGTTTGGCCCCGGCACTAGCACCGAGACAGTGATTGAAGCAGTAAAGCGGGTGGCACGCAAAAGTGAACCGTAAACAGTGAGGCTTTCACTGTTTATTGTTCACGGCCCTACTGACTCATGTTTGACCCATCTCCCATCCTTAGCGGCCATCGTTTGGCTTTAGCGCGCTTACTCACGCAGGTGGAGAATCAAACGCCGTTGGCCGCCGAAGCGTTGGCCGCGCTATTTGCGCATGCAGGCCGCGCGCATCTCATTGGCATTACGGGCGCACCCGGCACCGGCAAAAGCAGTTTAGTGAATGAGCTGACCAAGACGCTCCGGCAGGCGGGCGAGACTGTGGCCATTGTGGCCGTTGACCCCTCCAGCCCGTTTAGCGGCGGCGCGATTTTGGGCGACCGCATCCGCATGAAAGATTTAGCCGGTGATAGCGGAGTCTTCATCCGTTCCATGGCCAGCCGGGGCGCGTTGGGCGGGTTGGCTCGCGCCACCGCCGAAGTGGTACAGGTGCTGGACGCGGCCGGCTTCCAGCGCATCTTAATTGAAACCGTAGGCGCAGGACAGAGCGAGGTGGACGTTGCCCGCACGGCGCACACCACGCTGGTGGTGGAAGCGCCCGGCTTGGGTGATGAAGTACAAGGCATTAAAGCCGGCATCCTGGAAATTGCCGATGTGCTGGTGCTAAACAAAGCTGACCGGCCCGGCGCAGAACAAACCCTGCGCGCCCTCCGCGCTTCATTGGATATTGGGCGGAGCGCGACCAGCGCCGAAGCTCAGGCGTGGTGGCCGCCCATTGTGCAAACGGTGGCTACAGACGGGCAAGGGCTGGCGGAGCTGTTGGAACAAATCAACGCCCATCGCGCCTTCTTGCACCGTTCCGGCCAACTGGAAACGCGCCAACGTGAGACGCTCCGCCGTGATTTAGAATTAAGGTTGCGGGAGAGTTTGTTCCAACGCTGGCTCAGTGAAAATCCGAATGGACAACTTGACCACATGACGGATAAACTTCTAGCACGCACGCTTAATCCACAAGCCGCCATTCAACATTTACTTGAAGGTGGAAAGTAGATCAACTCTTCATTCATTTATCAGGAGCAACCCCGTGATTCTTGGCCAACGCATCCGTTTACGCCCGATTGAAAAAGAAGACTTGCCCCGCTACGTCAAATGGTTATCTGACCCCGAACTTCGGTCTTACACTGATACGTACTTGCCGTTAGGCCAGACTCAGGAAGAGCGCTGGTTTGACCGGAATGCCGGCGCAGGTAGCGAGCAAACCTGGGCCATTGACGCCCAGCCGCTGGATGGCGTTGGCCCGTATGTCCACATCGGCTCTTGTGGCTATCATGATATTGACTGGCGCAACCGGGTGGGGGAAGCCGGGATTATCATTGGCGCGCGCGATTACTGGGGCAAAGGCTATGGCACCGATGCCATGCAAACGTTGGTGGCCTGGGGCTTTTACACCCTCAACCTAAACCGAGTGCAACTGCGGGTATACGCCGATAACGAGCGCGCCATCCGCAGTTACCAAAAAGTAGGCTTCCAGATTGAGGGCCGTTTGCGCCAAGGGAACTTCTATCATGGAAGCTACCGCGACGTGCTCTACATGGGCGTGCTCCGCGAGGATTGGGCCCAAGCAACGGCCGCAACTGAAGCGCCCGCCGAATAATGGGCCAATCAGAAAGCATCCGAGACTGAACGCCGGATGCTTTTTCTTGTTTTCTCATGCACCATCTACGTGACGCACAGATGTACGGACAAATCAAACTCTTTGCTGGCACTGCCTCCCCGGCCCTTGCGGCCGAAATTGCGGAATATCTCACCCTGCCCCTGAGCGGGCGAGATGTGATTAAGTTCCCGAATGAAAACATGTTCATCAAGTTACATTCCAGCGTGCGCGGGCAGGATTGCTACGTGATTCAGAGCACCTCCGCGCCCGTGAGCGATAACCTGATGGAACTGCTCATCACCGTGCAAACCCTGCGGCTGGATTCTGCCGGGCGGATTACGGTGGTGATACCGTACTTGTGCTATGGCCGTTCGGATAAAAAAGACCAGCCGCGCGTGCCCATCACCGCTCGCTTGGTGGCCGATATGATTCAGGTGGCCGGCGCAGACCGTTACATCACCATTGATTTGCACGCCGGGCAAATTCAGGGTTTCTTCTCCATCCCCGGCGACGTGTTGAGCGCCTTTCACGTGCAGGCTCAGTATTTTCTGGAATTGCGCGAGCAGATGGTGAACCCGGTGATTGTGACGGCGGATTTGGGTTACGCCAAAAAGGGCCGCAACTTTGCCGCCAAGCTGGGGTGCACCATGGCCTTTATTGAAAAACGCCGCACCGGCAATGATGCCAACGCACAATCGCTAACCGTGATTGGTGATGTGAAAAACCGCGATGTGATTATTGTGGATGATGAGGTGGATACGGCTGGCTCCGTCTCACAGGCGGTGAACTTGGTGAAAGACCACGGCGCGCGCGACGTTTACCTTAGCTTTGTACATCCGGTGCTTTCCAACCCCGCCGCCGAGCGCCTAAGCAAACTGCCGCTGAAAGAAATCATCACCACCAACACCATCCCCATCCCCAAAGAGAAAATGCTCCCCAACATGCGTGTGCTCTCCGTAGCGCCGCTGTTAGGTGAAGTTATCCGGCGCGCGCATGAGGGCCGGAGCGTGGGCGAGATGTTTAATGAGTAAACGTTTGACATGAATGGTGTTAATTTCACAGGGTGGGGTTTTGCAGGGATTATTGCAAAACAAGTCCATGACTTAAGACTGACTAATTTCAAGAAAAGCACCCAGAATGTCATTACATTCAGGGTGCTTGAGGAAATGAGAATCCAGAAGACTTGGGGTCTAAGGAGGATAGTTTCCACCACTATTCCAATGGGTGAAGGTACACCCATTTAGTGGGTAGGAAGTCACATAAGTAGCCAAATTTCCACCCGGAACACCCCTAAAATCCGAACGTGTTACGGCAGATTCGCCATAAACACTCCAGTTAACCTGTGAAGTTGAACGGCTGGAACAAGAATTACAGGTGATATTGTTCTCAGTTTCTATGTTACCGTAATGCCAGACTCGAATGTGAGCGCGGATATAGTTAATGGTAGTTATTGGATTGGTCTCTGTGGTGCCGATGGCAAAGTATGATGGGTTATTGTAATGCCCGTTTGTTGATGAAACGCCTCGATTTCCAACATTTGGAATATTTAGGCCAGTATTAATCTCAGCAAAAACGGTACCAATACCTACCAACATACCAAGTAAAAAAGCCATTATTGTTGTTAAGCAGGCCCGGATAATTAAGGGTTTTAGCTGAAAAGTGGTTTTGCTCATGTCTAGCTCCTCATTTTTGAGAATTAGCGACTAGCGCAAGATATTCAGCTCTTTGGGCATACGCATGTTCTACACCAGAAGATATCCTGCTGAATAAAATTCTCATGTCATTTTCCGAATTAACCTCACCGATTGACTTTGAGAAAGAAGTAATAACTGGGCCTTGTATATCATCAAGAGGCGTATTATTACCTCCAATTTGTTGTTCAAGCCAATTACTCGCCTCATATTTTTGAAGGTCTTCAGACTGGCCTAGCCAAAGTAACTGAACCATAAGATATTGATTTGGGGCAAATGACCTGGGTCGTTCGTTGGAATTGCGTAGCGTTTTTAGGTTTAGTGCTTCTGCTAAAACGTTATGATCGGCTCCCAAGCCAACAATTACCACCCCATCGCGAAACTTCGATACAAGCCATTCTTTATCGAATTGACTGACGCTTTGTAGAAAAGGGGCTTCAATAATTAGCGCATCTAAAGCTTGTTGCTTTTCTGAGTTTTGCGCGTCTAGCCAGCTTTGCCCAGTCACAACTCCGTTCTCCTGCACTGCTTCAGAATTCAACAGACCTTGTGTTTGCTGTGTCATTGTCAAGTAAAAAACATTCGGTACTGCTGGCATTTCTACTGAACGGGCCCTAACTGGACTAACTGTAGCTTGAGGATTGACAAGCAAATATCCGCTAAAGCTAGCAACAATTGCTAATGCTATATAAACTAGGGAAGAAGCCTTTATTTTCATGAATGGCCTCCCATGGCTCTTAGACATATAAACTGGTAACTTGATACACTGGAAACGATACGATACTATCAACCTAAAGCCAACTCTTAAGCATGTCAGCTAGATGAGTCTTTCCTAAGAAGCGGCGCTTTAGGCATCACATAGCCAACCCCATGCACAGTTAGGATGTAGGCCGGATGTTCGAGGTCATATTCAAGCGTTTGGCGCAGGCGTTTTATAGAGCTTCTAATCGCATCATCAAAGCCAGTATTATCAGCCTGTCCCCAAACACTGCGCCATAATTCTTCTTTTGAAACAACTTCGCCTGCTTGCCGGGCTAAGTGTAGTAATACTTTGAAGTCTTGAGCGCTCAGAGTGATTAAGTGCCCGTCCAAACGCACTTCAAAAGTTGAAGCATTAATCTGCAATGCGCCAATTTCTAAAACGGGGTTTCTAGGTGGCTCACGCTCATCCATAACTAACTCCGCCTCCTTCGAGTGAGTGAGTGAGTGAGTGAGTGAATTTATACCATGCCCAGCCCTTTAGGTGTCAACCTGCGGTTTCCTGCACAACTAATATGAAATGAAGCCTCCCCAAGGCTAACCTTTGGGCTTACTTCCCCGCAACCCCGGTGTAAGCGCGGCTTGAATTTATTTTATAAAGACGGAAATAGTCGCGCCACTGCTTGGGAAGCGCCGCTTTCAATCGGCGTGCCGTGGCCAAAGTAGGCGCGTTCATAGGTCAGTCGCCCCAGTTTCCGCGCGCTTTCAAGCGCTTGTTCCATATTGCGGCTGTAGCTCGGGTTAGGCCCCGTCAATTCTCCGCCCACGTTGTTCAGCGCATCGCCTGTAATCAGCGCCGAGCCCAGCGGGTCATACACGCACATGTGGCCGGGGGTGTGGCCGGGCGTGCCAATCATCTGCAAGCCAAATACTTCGGATTGATCCGCCACCGCCGTAATTGTGCGGGAGGATTCAATCAGCGCAATGTCTTCCGCGCCCGCGTACACAGTGGCCTTCTGCGCCAATGTCAAAATTTCACTCAAACTGCCCACATGGTCGCGGTGGTGATGCGTGAGGATGATGTGCTGAACATTATCCCAAGCCAGGCTCATCGTCTCCAACGCCGCGCTAAACTTTTCGGCGTTGCCCGCCACGCCCGTATCCACCAGCGCCACTTCATCCCCGCGCACTAAAACGTACGCGTTAGAGACCCCAACCGCTAAAGGCAAATAGGTGATTAAGTCTAAACTGGGCATGGGCGTATTGGTGTTGAGCGGAGCCAAGGTGGGTGGTGGTTGCGTGTCAACAGCCGGGCTGTGCGTGGCCGTGGGCGCAAGCGTGACACCTGCTGTGGCCGTTGCCGGTGGTGAGGTGGGTGACGCACATGCGGCCAAACTACTACCGCCTAACGCTAAAGCAAAAATGCTTCGGCTCCAACTTAGCTCGGCTACGAGAGCTACGGTGCCACGCCCAATAACGCCCAAAAACTCACGGCGGTTGAGAGAACGTAAACGTCTCATGGGGTTTTCCTTCCTTCACGCCGCCTGAGCAGACGCACGCCTAGCAACGCGCCCACCAGCCCGGCATAAACCAACGGCCAAGTTATGATGTCTCGGTCAAGCCAGAGATAATGCCACACGCTCAAGGGTACAGCTAAATAGATGAGGCGGTGAAGCGCCCGCCAACGCTTGCCCAGCCGCTTCTGCCAACCGGCAGTGGAAGTTACGGCCAATGGTATTAATAAGAGAAAGGCCACTAAGCCAATCAGCATTGCGCGGCGTTCATCTAAATCCCGCACGATCAGTTCAAAATCTAAAGCGTTTTCAGCCACGGCATATACCAGCAGATGCAAGCAGATGTGTGTAAACGCATATAGGCCGAGGGCGCGCCGCACTTGCACGGCGGGCGGCCACACCCAGCGGCTGATGGGCGTGCAGGCGAACGAAGCCACCAACAACATCAACCCCAGCGCCCCACTGCGCAACATCACAAACCGTTCCGGCAAAAGCTCCAGCCGCCAAACGTAAACTGCGCCCAGCCACACCAGCGTTAGCCCGCCCACGCCGTGCGCCAGAGCGCGATGCCAGTTGCGTTTGAGCCAATTCATCCTACAGTCATTGCAAACGAGCCACGCGAGTAACTTGCCGCTAGGGGGCCTTCAGCTCTGCCCGCCAAGGTAAGCAATCGCCTAAAGTTAGAAGACCGCTTCGCAACGTCGGGCGGCTCACAGTGACATTTCTACAAAAGATGGTAACCAAAATCACGCTCAAAATCACGCCAGACGCTGTGAATGTGCGTGCCGCCGTTGCGCGATTTATCATGCTCCAGCACAAAGGTGGGGCCTTGCAACCGATAATAGGTGGGGCGGCGCAACTCCAGCGGCCCCGCCCAGCCAAAGTGGATGTTCTCTAAACCAGCGGCGGTGAGGCGCTCAAACTGCGCGGCGGCCTGCGGCTCAGGCAGAACACTTAAGTAGGTTTGGATAATTTCCAACGCAAGCGCCTGTTGCGCGCTGGTCAAATCAGTGTAAGCCACGCCTACTGTTTCTAAAGCGCTCACGCGCGGCTCATTACCGGTGAGGTGGCGCGTGAGAGTATTGTTCTGGAAAATGGCCGCTTGGCCCAAGCTGGCGGCAAGCTCTAGCGCCGCATCTTCTTCCCGTGGCATGGCCCGCAAACCGGCGCCGCTTACGGTAGGCCAGGCGCCAAGAAAAAGCGGCGTGGTGGCCAATTGCTCACCCACAATGGTGAATTGGCGTGAAAGGTGGTGGCCCTCCCACCGCCATCCCCAAGTGCGTTCACCCGGCGCGCCAAACACCGTCACGAAATAGAGTTCAGGGTCGTTGCCCAAATCACTCTGCAAGCTCATGATATTGACGGATTTTTCATAGCCTGTCGTAGAAACGCTGGCTTGTAGCAGGGCGTGGGCGGCGGATTTTTGCGCTTCGGTCATATCCCGCAAAGGCAGGCCGTTGCGCGGAAAATTACCCGGCGTTGTCCAGTGCCAGCGGAAGCGTTCGGCGTCTTCAAACCCATACGTAGCTCGCGCCCGTTGCGCCTCATCCAACCCAGCTAAAAAGTTTTGCGCGGCCAACACCATCGCTTGAATCAGCGCTACTTCAGCGGCGGGCGTGGCGGTGGCAGTGGCCGCCTCGGGGCTGGGTGCGGGAGTGGTAGTGGGTGACTCTAGCGTGGCGGTGGGCTGAACGGGCAAAGGCGTGAGGGTGGGCCGGGCGGCGGTGGAAGTTGGAGCGGGTGTGGCCGTGGGGGCGCAGGCGGCGGCCACGCTGGTAAGCAAACCAAGTTGTAAGGCCTGTCGGCGGGAGAGGCGGTGAGGCATTGGCGTTCTCCTTGAGTAAGGCAGTTGTACAACCGAAATTGCTTTGTGAGGATGAGAGTCTGCTAAAAATCGGACGAGAGAATGAAACACGCAAGACCATAACAAACCCCACCATCATCTGCCAAGATCATTTGATGTGTAGGCGCTACTTATTTATAATCATTCTAAACAAATAATAAGACCAATTAAAGGTTAATTCTAATCTAGGATATTACCCATGCCATCCCCGGCTCTTTCCGAAACCGAGATTAACTTGCGTGTAAAGCACATGTTGGCGTGTTTACGGGCGGCGGGCCTGCGGATGACGCCACAACGTATGGCGCTGTGCCGTGCGCTGGCTAGCACAGAGCGCCACCCCACCGCTCAGGCGTTGTTTGAGAAGCTTGCACCGGAGTATCCCTCCCTCAGCCGCGCCACCGTTTACAACACACTAGAAGCGCTGGTAAGCGCAGGGGTAGCCCAGCAGTTGGTAGAGGCGGGCAAAGGTGTGATGCACTACGACGCCAATTTAGAACCACATGCCCATTTAGTCTGTACGCATTGTGGGCGCATAGAAGATTACGACGACCCCAATTTAGATACCAACGTACGCAGTGTCTCGCGCCGCACCGGTTATGCGCTGGCAGGCTTGTGTACGTTTTATTACGGCAAGTGCCCGGATTGCCGCAAACAGAAATAACACCGAGGCATTATCAACGGCCTATGACAAATCCTTCCAAGCTGGACTGCGTAGAGGTAGCCGAAGCCACTGTAAAAGCGGAACCGGGCCTGGTTAAAGTTAGCCCCAACCCGTTACAGGAAACGGTGGCTTTTGAATATGACCCGCAAAAGCTACCCGCCCCAGAAATTACGCGCATCGCGCAAGAAGTTGTGCCCATATTTCAGAAACGGTTTGAGACCTGCACCCTACGGCTCAAACCGCAAGGCGGACGCTCATGCGAGGTTTGCGCCTTACGTCTCGAACAGCACTTACATCAAATAGAAGGCATACACCGCGCTACCGCCAGTTACGTAGGCGGGGTGTTAAGCGTGACGTACGATAACGCCCGGCTCTCTCCCACACAAATTGCGGAACAAACCCGCCGCCTCGGCGCAACCGTCACGCCTTCCGCCGCCGAAGCGCCGCCGACTGAAATTAAGCCGTTTAGCCGCGCCTGGTTCACCGATGATCGTCTGGAGGCCATCTTCACCCTTATTACTTTCATGGGCATGGCCGGCGGCTTTATTGCGGAACAGTTGGGTTATCCCCACAATCTTCCACTCGTAACCGCACTTTACGCGCTGGCGTACGTCTTCGGCGGTTTCTACGGCCTCAAAGGTGGGCTGGAGTCTTTGCGGCACGGCGCGATGGATATTGACTTGCTCATGGTGCTGGCGGCGGCCGGCGCCTGGTTGGTGGGCGCACCGTTTGAAGGCGCCATGTTGTTGTTCTTATTCTCTCTGTCCAACGTCCTACAAGCTTACGCCATGGATCGTACACGCAACGCTATTCGCGCGTTGATGAAATTGCGCCCCAAAGAAGCGCTCACGCGGCGCGGCCTCTTACCCATTGAAAAAATTGTGGTGGGCGATGTGATGATCGTGCGGCCGGGCGAGCGCATTGCCATGGATGGCATTGTAATTGAAGGAGAGAGCGCCGTTGACCAAGCCTCAATGACGGGTGAATCCATGCCCGTTACCAAACGCGCAGGAAACGAAGTGCTGGCTGGAACCATGAACACCACCGGCGGCCTAGAAGTGCGCGTGACCAAACTGGCCAAAGATTCTACGCTGGCTAAGATGATTAAACTGGTGGAAGAAGCGCACAGTGAGAAAGCTAAAACTCAACGCTGGATTGATAAATTTGAGCAATATTATGCCTGGGCGGTGATTATTTTTACCGGCTTACTCATCATCATTCCGCCATTTATTTTAGGCGAACATTTTGAGACAGCCTTCTATCGCGCCATGACGGCGATGGTGGCCGCCTCGCCGTGCGCACTGGTGATTAGCACACCGGCTTCCATTCTTTCCGCCATTGGCAATGGCGCGCGGCGCGGCATATTGTTTAAGGGCGGTGTGCACTTAGAGCAAGCGGCCACCATCAAAGTGGTGGCGTTGGATAAAACCGGCACGCTCACGGAAGGCAAGCCGCAAGTGACCGATGTGCAGGTGCTTCCCGCGCCCGCCTTTGGCTGGAACGGAACAGCGGACGAGTTGCTGGGTCTGGCGGCGGCGGTAGAGGCCAAATCGGAACACCCGCTAGCGCGCGCCATCTGTAAAGCGGCGCGTGACCGTCAGCTAGCGTTGCCGGAGGCCAGCGCCTTCCAAGCTACAACGGGCAAAGGCGTGCACGCCATAGTGCATGGGCAAGAAATTCACCTTGGCAACTTGCGGTACTTTGAAAGCCATGCGGGCCTGGACTTAAGCGCCGTTCAAGCCGAAGTACAACGGCAACAAGATGAAGGCAAAACCGCAGTGGTGATTGCGCGGCGGTTGAGTAATGAGTCCATGTACGCGTTAGGCGTCATCGGCATTGCAGATGTTCTGCGGGCTTCCGCCGCTTCGGCGGTGCGCGCGCTAAAAGCGGCTGGCGTGGAACGGGTAGTGATGCTCACCGGAGACCATCACCGCACTGCGCGCGCCATTGCCCAGCAAGCCGGTGTGGATGATTTTTACGCCGATTTATTGCCGGAAGATAAAGTCCGTCTCCTCAGGGAAATCAAGGAGAAGTGGGGGCCGGTAGCGATGGTGGGCGATGGCGTGAACGATGCGCCGGCATTGGCTACAGCAACCCTTGGAATAGCCATGGGCGCGGCAGGCACGGATGTGGCGCTAGAAACCGCTGATATTGTGTTGATGGCCGATGACTTGCGCAACATCGCTTATGCCATGGCCCTCAGCCGCGCCGCCCGTCAAACGCTGTTCATCAACTTAGCGTTTGCCTTATTGATGATTGGTGTCATGCTAGCCGGCATCTTCTTCATCGCCCTGCCCTTACCGCTGGCCGTCGTGGGGCATGAAGGCGGCACCGTACTAGTCTCGCTTAACGGTTTGCGGTTGTTGGGCTACCAATTTGAGAGCAACGCGTGAAGCCTATTCAGCTTGGGTGAAGGGCAGACGCAAACTCACGGGCAAAGTGGGCCGCCGTTAGCGCCGGTGTGGCGCTTTCCCCAATGGCGCGCACACAGGCTGAGCCTACGATGACGCCCTCCGCCAATTGCCCCACGGCCTGCGCCTGCTCCGGTGTGCTGATGCCAAAACCAACACAAATCGGTACGGGCGCATGCGCTTTTACGCGGCTCACAAATTCCGGCAGGCCTTCTGGCAGAGCGGTGCGCGCGCCCGTAACGCCGGTAAGGGAAACCAGATAGAGAAACCCTCGCGCACCGCGAGTGATTGTTTGCAGACGTTCATCCGGCGTGGTGGGCGCAACCATGCGAATTTGCGGCAAGGGCGCAATGGCCGCTTCAAATTCCCCCGCCTCCTCCGGCGGCAAATCCGGCACAATAAAGCCATCTGCGCCGCTTTCTTGCGCTTCTGCCGCCAGCGTTGCTAAGCCGTAGGCTAGCATTGGATTGAAGTAACCCATCAGAACTAAGGGGATAGTGACACCTCGTCCGCGTAAATCACGGATAGCTTGCAGTGCCTTCTTCACTGTCATCCCTTGTTCCAGCGCAATTTGCGTAGCGCGCTGAATCACCGGGCCATCGGCCAGCGGGTCACTAAATGGCAAGCCCACTTCAATTAAGTCTGCGCCGTTCTTAGCCAACGCTTCAATCACATCCACGGAAATCTCAGGCGTAGGGAAGCCGAGCGGGTAATACGGCATGAAAGCTGGTGTGCGGGAGAAAGCAGTTTCAAGTCTAGTCATAATTGATAAGGTGACGAGATGACAAGCTAACAAGGTGACTCACCCTGTCATCCGGTTACCTTGTCAATGTGTTGGATAATCGTATTGAGGTCTTTATCCCCCCGCCCACTCAGATTCACAATCATAATTTGCTCACGGCTCATGGTGGGGGCGCGTTTCACCGCTTCGGCTAAGGCGTGCGCTGATTCCAATGCCGGGATAATGCCCTCCGTGCGGCAGAGCAATTGCAGTGCTGCTAGCGCTTCTGCGTCTGTGGCGCTGGTATAAAAGGCGCGCTCTTGCTCACGCAGAAAGGCGTGCTCCGGCCCTACAGCGGCGTAGTCTAAACCGGCGCTGATGGAGTGCGTGTCTGCGATTTGCCCATCCTCATCTTGAAGCACAAACGTGCGCGTGCCGTGAATCACGCCCAGGCGGCCTTTGGCTTCATCCCCAAAGCGGGCCGCATGTTTGCCAGAGGCCACGCCCGCGCCGCCGGCTTCCACACCAATCAGCTCCACGCCCTCATCTTCTAAAAATGGATAAAACAGACCAATGGCATTGGAACCGCCGCCCACGCACGCCACGCACACATCCGGCAGTTGGCCGGTTTGCGCCAAAATTTGTTCGCGCGCCTCACGGCCAATCACGCTCTGAAAATCTCGCACCATGGTTGGGTACGGATGCGGCCCTAGCGCCGAGCCGAGTAAATAATGCGTGGTGCGCACGTTCGTCACCCAATCACGAATAGCTTCGTTAATCGCGTCCTTCAACGTTTGTGAGCCGCTCTCCACCGGGCGCACTTCCGCGCCGAGCAGTTTCATGCGGAAAACATTAGGCTGTTGGCGCGCGATATCCACTACGCCCATATACACCACACACTCCAAACCCAACAACGCCGCCACCGTAGCTGAGGCCACACCGTGCTGGCCCGCGCCTGTTTCCGCCACGATGCGCTTTTTGCCCATCCGTTTCACCAGCAGAGCTTGCCCCAAAGCATTGTTGATTTTGTGCGCGCCGGTGTGCGCTAAATCTTCGCGCTTGAGGTAAATCTGTGCCCCGCCCAAATGTTGGCTGAGATTTTTAGCGTACGTAAGTGGTGTGGCGCGGCCCACAAAATCTTTGAGCAAGCGTTGTAGCTCTGCCGCAAACGTTGGGTCTTGGCGCGCTTCTACATACGCGGCTTCCAACTCATCCAGGGCCGGCATTAAAGTTTCTGGCACAAACTGGCCGCCGTATGGGCCGAATTTGTGGGGGAGGCGAGTTTGAGTCATAGGGTCACTTACTTTTTGAAAAGGTGAAGGGGTGAGCGGGTGCAGGGATGAGTCACCCTTTCACCTCTGCTCCCCTTCATCCGTTCTTTTGGCTCTCTCAACAAATAACCTTACTTTTGCATGGTCTTTCACGCCGGGCGCGCGCTCCACGCCGGAGGCCACATCTACACCCCACGGGTTTACCTGCCGAATGGCCTCCGTTACGTTTTCTGGCGTGAGGCCGCCTGCGAGGAATAGTGGGTATTGCGCGGCCAATGTTTGCGCGGCGGCCCAATCGGCCTTGTGGCCCGTGCCGCCGTATTGAGTGGTGGAGTAGGCGTCTACGAGAAAAGCGGGGAGTTCGTTTTCACCCCCGGCTTCTCTCCCTTTAAGAGAGAGGGGAGAAGCGGCGGCGTAGGCGGCGTGATTCTCACCCGCGCCGCGAAAAGCCTTAAAGGCGCGGCCACCCAGCGCGGCAATTTGCTCCGGCTTTTCCTCACCGTGCAGTTGCGCTAAATCTAAGTCGCATTGGCGCATGATGTTCTTAATCGTCTCAAAATCTTCGTTCACAAAAATACCCACACAGAGGGCAGACGAACGACTGCGAACGGCGGCGGTTAACTCGGCACAACGCTCAACCGTAAGATAGCGGGGGCTTTTAGGATAAAAGTTGAAGCCCAAGAAATCTGCGCCGGCGTCAATGGCGGCCAGCGCGTCTTCTAACTTTGTAATGCCGCAAATTTTTACTCGCATTGAATGATTTGGTGAGTGGGTGAGTGAGGATTCACAATCACTCACTCAATAGCTCAATGACTCAATTCCCTAACTTTCGCGCCAATATCACTTGCTGTCACCAGCGCTTCGCCTACTAATATCGCGTTCACGCCCAGCGCCGCCACTTGCCGAACATGTTCATGGGTAAAGATGCCAGATTCTGAAACCACCGTAATTTCATTTGGGATGAGGGGCCGAAGTTTGGCCGTAGTTTCCAGTGAGACGTTGAACGTGGTTAAGTCACGATTGTTGATACCTATTAGTCGCACGGCTGGGATTTTCAGCGCCCGCTCGGTTTCTTCGGCGGTGTGCACTTCCACCAGCGCCGTGAGGCCCAGCTCTAGCGCCAGCGCATGCAGTTCATGCAAGACGGCGTCTTCCAGCGCGGCCACAATTAACAAAACTGCATCTGCGCCGTTGGCGCGCGCTTCATAAATTTGCACCGGCTCCAGCATAAAATCTTTGCGCAAAAGCGGTAGCGAAACGTGATGCGTAAAGCGTAACGCGCGGAGCGTGCTAAGTTCACCCAAGAAGAATTTTGCATCGGTGAGCACCGAGAGAGCGCTTGCGCCGTTCTCAATATAAATTTGCGCCAGCTCGGCCATGTTGAGGTGCGGGGCCAACAGGCCGCGGGAGGGGGAGGCGCGTTTGAGTTCGGCAATTAGTTTGGGCTTCGATTCTCCTTTCATCCCCGGCCCTTGTCCTCGCTGGGGAGAAGGGAGAAAGATTCGCGGCGGCGGCGCGTCTTTGGCGCGGGCCATTTGTTCGCGCACATCTAGCCGCGCAATTTCGGTGCGCTTGTGGGCCAAAATCTCGAGCAGACGATTACTCATCACAAATTACCGTTCGCTGTTTACTCAACTGGCTTAGGTGCATGCGCTTGACTGTACTCAATCAACATTTCTAATTTCTTCAGCGCCGCGCCAGAATTCAAAGAGGCCTGAGCTTCCGCCAGCCCCGCTTTGAAGTTGCCCGTCTCGGCGGCAAGGGCGGCGGCGGCATTGAGCAAAATCGCATCTCGGCGCGCACCATTCAGTTTGCCGCCCAGCAAGGCCAGCATCATCGCCGCGCTCTCATCCGGGTTGCCGCCTTTCAAATCCGCCACCGTGGCGCGCGCCAGCCCTAGCTCCGCCGGTTCAAGCTCGTAGGTTTTTACTTCGCCGTTTTGCAAGTGGCTTACACGGTTTACGCCGCACGGGTTTAGCTCATCCGTGCCGCCCGCGCCGTGAATAACCAACGCCGCTTTGGAGCCAAGCCCGCTGAGAACGTTGGCCAACGGCTCGGTGAGCGCCGGGTGATACACACCGATGAGTTGCACATCCGCGCCGGCCGGGTTGGTAAGTGGCCCAAGCACGTTGAAGATGGTGCGTTGCCCAATTTCCTTACGCGGGCCAACGGCGTATTTCATGGCCGGATGAAACTTCGGCGCGAACATGAAGCCGATGCCTACCTCATCAATTGCCCCGCCCACTTGCTCCGGCGTTAAATCTAGGCTGACGCCAAGCGCGGCCAACACATCCGCACTGCCGCATTGGGAGGAAGCGGCGCGGTTGCCGTGTTTGGCCACTTTGCGGCCCGCGCCCGCAATCACAAACGCGGCGGCGGTGGAGATGTTGAAGGTGTGCGCCCCATCGCCGCCCGTGCCAGCCGTATCAAACAAAGATTGTGCGCCGCGCGGCGCTAAGGGCACGGGCACCGCGTTGGCCCGCATGGCGCGCGCCGAGCCGGTAATTTCATCCACCGTTTCGCCCTTCATGCGGAGCGCCACTAAGTACGCGCCAATCTGCGCCTGAGTGGCTTGCCCCGTCATAATCACATTCATGGCTTCTTCGGCTTCGCTGGCTGTTAGGTTCTGGCGGTTAATGGCTTTGGCAATATATGGCTTCAACATAGCGCCTCCACATACAACGTAAAACGCACTGCGTGAAACGTAGCTAAGCGACGTTCACGTTTTACGCTTCACGCACACTCTAAAAAGTTCTTCAAAATGAGCTTGCCGTGTTGCGTCAGAATTGATTCGGGATGAAACTGCACCCCGAACGTAGGATGTTGTTTGTGTTTAAGGCCCATCACTTCACCCTCGGCTGTGAAGGCGGTCACTTCTAATTCTTCCGGCACCGGCTCAAACACCACCAATGAGTGATAACGCGTGGCTTCGAAAGGCGAGGGCACACCCTCAAATAAGCCAGCGCCATGATGAAAAACCCGTGAAGTTTTGCCGTGCATCAACCGGGGGGCGCGGTCTACTTTGCCTCCATACACTGCGCCCAAGCATTGGTGGCCGAGGCATACGCCCAGCACTGGAATTTGGCCGCTGAAATGCCGAATGGCTTCATTCGAAATGCCGCCATCGCTAGGGTTGCCGGGGCCGGGGCTGATGACCAAATGCGTCGGCGCCAAGGCTATCAGCTCTTCCAACGTTACTTGATCATTCCGAAAGACGCGGATCTCCGCGCCCAGTTCGCCAAAATATTGGACGAGGTTATAAGTAAAAGAGTCGTAATTGTCTATCAGAGCTAACATAGATTTGACGACGGATGATAGACGATGGACGAAAGCGAAAATCGTCCGTCGCCGGCAGTCGGTCGTCCTCCATTAGGAGGCGTCATACTCTCCAAAAATATCCACCGTGTCGGCAAACAGTTCGAGGGAATAGCCTAAGCCGGTGGCTTCCCGCACCAACCGCATGGTTTCTTTGGCTTCGGCCTGCATGCGGCGAATGCCATTGGCCAGCACATCTTGCGCCAAATGCGGGTGCGACAAGTAATAGGCCCGCTTCTCGCGGAACGGCTCCAAGAAATTATTGAGCGCCTGTGTGAGTTTGGCCTTCACTTCCACATCGCCTACTTTGCCCGCCCGGTAACGCTCTTTCAATTCATCCACTTCGGCTGGATTGGGGTTGAAGGCATCATGATAGGTGAAAACCGGGTTGCCTTCCACCGTGCCCGGGTCAGTGGCGCGCAGGCGTTTGGGGTCGGTGTACATCAGTTTTACTTTCGCTTCCACGGTAGCCGCGTCATCGGAGAGGAAGATGGCGTTGCCCAAGCTCTTGCTCATCTTGTTCTTGCCGTCCGTGCCCACTAGCGTGGGTGTATCACCAATCAGCACTTCCGGCTCCGGGAACACTTGGCCGTACAACAGATTGAAGCGGCGGGCAATCTCCCGCGCCAACTCCACATGCGCCTGATTATCTTTGCCCACCGGCACAATTTCGGCGCGCGGCAACAAAATATCTGCCGCCTGCAAAATGGGATAGCCCAGCAAGCCAAAGGGCATGGCCTCGGTTTCAAGATTGGCATCGCGCGCCATATCTTTGAGTGTGGGCAGGCGCTCCAAGCGCGGCACGGTTACCAACATCTCAAAAATCAGATTCAACTCATACGTTTCCGGGATGGCCGATTGCACAAAGATAGTGCTCACGTTAGGGTCAACGCCCACCGCCAAATAATCCAGCACAATCTCGCGGATGTAGTTGGGGATCTCGCGGATGAAGTTGCGCTCCGGCTTGGTCGTCAGCGTGTGCAAGTCCGCAATAATGAAAAAGGACTCATACTGCTTTTGTAGTTTCACGCGGTTGGCCAGACTCCCCACATAGTGGCCCAAATGCAAGCGGCCGGTCGGGCGGTCACCGGTGAGCAATCGTGGTTTGTTCGTCATAGGTTACTCCTTTAATTGAGCCTTTGGGTCATTGGCGCAACGGCTCAAAGGCCCTCCGCCAGTTCAATCGCCCTCATCATCGCCTTGGCCTTGTTCACCGTTTCCTCATACTCCCGTGTAGGGTCAGAATCGGCCACAATGCCGGCGCCAGCTTGCAGGCGGATGGTTTGCCCATGCATCACCGCAGTGCGGATGGCGATGCAAGTATCCATTGCCCCATCAAACGAGAAGTAGCCCACCGCCCCGCCGTACGGCCCGCGCGCGCTCGGCTCCAATTCCGCAATAATCTCACATGCCCGCACCTTGGGCGCGCCGCTCAGCGTGCCCGCCGGAAAAGTGGCCCGCACTAAATCAAAAGCATTCAGTTCGGGCCGCAACGTACCCTTCACGTGCGAAACAATGTGCATGACGTGTGAGTAATGTTCAACCGTGAAGAAATCCGGCACGCTCACCGAACCATACTCACTCACGCGGCCCAGGTCATTACGGCCCAAATCCACCAACATCACATGTTCGGCGCGCTCCTTTGGGTCAGCCAACAAATCTTTTTCCAGCGCCGTATCTTCCGCGGGCGTTTTGCCGCGTGGGCGCGTGCCGGCAATTGGCCGCAAACTGGCGCGGCGCGAACCGGCCTCCAGCCGCACCATGAGCTCGGGTGAAGCGCCCACCAAGTACAGCGGCTCACCATCCACCTCACCAAACTCAAAATAGAACATGTACGGCGAAGGATTGAGCCGCCGCACTGCGCGGTAAATAGCAAATGGGTGCGCGCCCGTCTGCCGCGTAAATCTCTGCGAGAGCACCACTTGGAAAATATCGCCGGCCGCAATGTACTCTTTGGCCGCCCGCACCATGCCTTCGTAAGTCTCTTGCGTCATATTGGATTCAAAGGCGGCGGTTGGTTGAGTGAGCGGCGTGGGTTGGTTGGGCGTCGGCCCCAGTAAAGCTTGCTCAATCGCATCCAAGCGGCGTTCAGCGGCAACGCGGTCGCCATCAAATGCGTGGGTGATGAGAAGCAGGCTACTCCGGGCGTGGTCAAACGCCACCACCGTATCCGTCAACAAAAACAGTGCGTCTGGCAAATCCGGCTGAGCGAGGTGCGCGTCCAACGTCGGTTCAAAGTGGCGGAGCGTTTCAAACCCAAGGTAACCCACCAAGCCGCCCAGAAAACGCGGCAGGCCTTCGCGGTCAATGGGCGGAAATTGGCTCAGTTCGGCTTGCAGGGCGGCGAAGAAATCGTGTGGGCGAGTGGTGGCAATCGTTTCAGTTTCAGCGCCCTGCTCCACTGTAAGGGTGTGGCCGCGCAGAAGATAACGCGCGCGAGGGTTAAGGCCAATAAAGGAAAACCGCGCCACCCGCTCCCCGCCTTCCACAGACTCAAGCAAGAAAGATGGCCCCTGCCCGCGCAGTTTGAGATAAGCCGTAGTGGGCGTATCTAAATCAGCCGGCAGTTCACGCACCACCGGGCGCAAAGGTTGAGGCTGAGTAATAGGTAATTGAGAAACTTCAGCGAGCATGGGCGGCTCCAGACAAAAAATCTCCTTCGCCATTGGGACGAAAGGAGATTTCGTGGTGCCACCCAAATTCTGAGATTGCCCCTCACCCGCTCTCATCCCCAACCCCTGCCACCTTTAGGTGGTCTCCCAGCGGGAGAAGGGGGTTAAAGGAAAAACCCTGTGTGATGACAACAGGGTTGGGGTAGGCCAGTCTCACTTTTGCGGCGACGACCAGATTTGACTGGTTTATCGCCTCGCTAGGTAACGGTTGCGGGCCGGTGAGACTTACTGATTGCTGTTCAGCCTCACACTCAGAGGGCCATTCAACGTCTGCGCTCAGATTGGGCTTGCACCGCTTGGCCCAACTCTCTAACTGCCGCTTTGAAGTTTACTCGTCCTCTTCAACGTTTTATTTGGCGTATGAAGTTGTATAGCTTATAGCACGAGTTGGAAGGCAGAGTCAAGCACAAATTTTTAGGCGAGATTTTTGGCGGACTTTTTAATGCAAAGCTCTCAAAGACACAGGGGCGTAAAGAAAACCTTAATTACCCTTTGCGGCGCTTGCCACCGTTAGGTGGTGGCGCGAGATTAATCAGGCCGTCTGCGCAACAACATACGCTCCAGCAAAACCACGCCGCCATACAAACTCACAGCCAGCACCACCAGCGCGCCCACAGCCACAAACACCAGCGCCGTATCAAATGCGCCGCGGCCCGCGTTGATGAGAAAGCCCAAGCCCCGGTCTGCGCCCACAAATTCACCCACCACCGCACCAATAACAGCCAATGTGGCCCCTACCTTCAGCCCGCCGAGCAAAACTGGGAGCGCGGCTGGGAATTCCAGCTTGATAAACGTTTGCCACCAGTTGGCGTTGTAAGACTCTAGCAGTTCGCGCAAATGCCCATCCACCGTACGCAGGCCGGTGAGTGTGTTAACGAGGATGGGAAAAAACACGATGAGGGCGCAGGTGACGATTTTGGAGATAAGGCCCGGGCCAAGCCAGATAACAAGCAGAGGGGCAATGGCCGCAATGGGCACGGCTTGTGAGGCTACGATGTAGGGCGTGAGCCAACGCTCTAATATGGGAGACTTGGCAGTGAGATAACCTAATACAGCGCCCGCCGCGAGGCCCGCGCTTAGGCCGAGCAACACCTCTAGCAAAGTAACGCCCGCGTGGCGCAGGAGGGTGCCATCCAGTAGCGTCATCCACAGGCGTTCAGCCACGTGAGCGGGCGGAGGCAGGATGAAGGCGGGCAAATCATTGGCGCGCGCCAACGCCTCCCACGCCAGTACACCTATGAGCGCAGAGCCTACACTTACCCACCAATAAATGCCGGCTGAGCTTTGTGACCGTATCAAACGAGGAGCTTTCATTAGAAAGGGCGGCAACTTCTGTTATAGAATTATGAAATTATAGCGTCTTCGTTCTAGGCCGCCGGTTTATGCAACAAAATTTATTAGAAAAAATCAATCATCGTTCGGCGGTGGTGGGCATTGTGGGTTTGGGCTATGTGGGCCTGCCATTGGCTATGGAATTTGCGCGCGCCGGTTTGCCGGTGATTGGCGTGGATGTGGATTTGCGCAAAGTGGAAGCTTTGCGGCGCGGCGAAAGTTATGTGCAAGATGTGCCTGCCGCGCAGGTACAGGAGTGGTTGACGGCGGGGCGCTTTCAACCTACGGCGGATTACGGCGAACTCCGCGCCGCAGATGCGGTGATTATCTGTGTGCCCACACCGCTTCGCAAAACGCGTGATCCGGATATGAGTTATATCGTGAGCGCGGCGGAAAACGTGCTGGCCGTAAGCCACCCCGGAATGTTGATTGTTTTAGAAAGCACCACCTATCCCGGCACCACCGAGGAAGTCTTTCTGCCACCTCTGCAAACGCTCGGTTACACCGTTGGGCAGGATTTTTTCTTAGCCTTCTCGCCCGAACGCATTGACCCGGGCAACCAAAAATTTAGCGTCCACAATACGCCCAAAGTGGTGGGCGGCCTTACGCCGGCTTGCACCCAGGTGGCCGCCGCGTTATATAGCGCGGCGATTAAGACCGTAGTGCCCGTTTCCTCGCCCCGCGCCGCTGAGATGGTGAAACTGTTGGAGAATACCTTCCGCGCTGTAAACATCGGCTTGGTGAATGAAGTGGCGTTGATGTGCGGCAAGCTGGGCATTGATGTATGGGAAGTGATTGAGGCCGCCGCCACCAAGCCTTACGGTTTTATGAAGTTCACGCCCGGCCCCGGCATTGGCGGGCACTGCATCCCGGTTGACCCCTTGTACCTTTCTTGGAAGCTTAAGGCATTAAACTACACGGCGCGCTTCATTGAATTGGCCGATACCATAAACGGCCAAATGCCCCATCATGTGATTTCGCTGGCGGCCGATGCGCTGAATGAAGCCGGTAAACCTTTACGCGGCTCCACCGTGCTGGTGCTGGGCGCGGCTTACAAGCCGGATATTGACGATGTGCGCGAATCGCCAGCGCTGGATGTGATGATTGAACTGCAACGCCGCCACGCGCACGTGCAATACCATGACCCATTTGTGCCGCAAGTGCGCGTGGGTGAGCAGTTGCTCAAATCCATGCCTCTGTCTGCCGCCGCGCTGGCCGCCGCCGATTGCGTCATTATTATCACGCCTCACACCCAGACCGATTGGGATTTAGTGGCCCAGCACGCGCCCGTGATTGTGGATACCCGCAACGCCCTGAAAGGCCGCGCTATTTCCGGCCGTCTGCTCCGCTTATGAGTGGAAGCACACCGCTCAACACAGCCCAAGAACGCCTCATCGCGCTGGCGTTAGCCGTTTTCCTGTTCACCATTTACACGCTCACCTTTACTGGTTTACTGCGCTCGGTGGATGAGCTGGCCTTGTTCGCTATGACGGAGAGTTTAGCCCAGCAAGGTCGCTACTCGCTAGAACTCATCCGCTTTGCCGCGTATCACAACCCCGTTGGCCCGCTAGAGCCGGGCTACCCTGCGCTGGCCGCGCCGCTGTATTGGATGGCCCGCCATCTACCGCTCATCAGCAACCTGCACGCCGTTCTACTCCTTAACCCTCTGCTTACAGCCCTCACGGCCAGTACGCTGTACCTTTTTAGTCAACGCTTCAATGTTTCACGCCTCAGCCGTGTGGGGCTGGCGCTGGCTTTTGGTTTGGGGAGCATGGCTTGGCCGTATACGCGCTCCTTTCTGCGTGAGCCGGCGGCGGGGTTAGCGTGGCTGTTGATGTTTTGGGCGTGGCATGAATTTGATAGTCGCCCCAATTATTTGGCATTTCTCAAAATAGTATTGTTTGCAGGGTTAGCGGTGCTAATGAAGTATTCCAGCGTTGTGGCTCTGCCGGTGCTGGCAATTTTGGTGGGCTGGCGGCTATGGCGCAACCAACAGGTGCGCCCGGCGGCGTTAGCTGGGATGGGGCTGATAGTCTTGGCGATAACGGTGTTAGGGGCGAGCATGCTCTTTGCCGAACGCGGCTTATCCGGCGTGGAGTTAATTCAAGATTTACTCAGCAACCCACTAACACCCGAAAGTTGGCTGGCGTGGTACGGCTTGCTGGCTAGCCCGGCCAAAAGCATTTTTCTGTTCTCGCCGGTTTTATGCCTTAGCTTATTGGGCGCGCGCGCCTTTTGGCGCGCCCAACCCACGCTGAGTTTTGGGATTCTGGCCCTCACCGCCACCTTGCTCATTGCTTTGCGCACGGCGCAGTGGTGGGGAGGCGTTACATGGGGGCCGCGCTTCTTATTACCGCTTCTGCCGCTGTTGATTTTGCCGGTAGCCGCTGTTTTTGAACGCCAGCGTTGGGCGTGGGGCATTTTAGTCCTCAGTTTTATTTTTCAGGCTTTCGTGTCCACTTCCAATTGGTCAAGTATTTACGGTGATTTGCTCACCCGCTATCCCAACTATGATATTACGGTTGGGCTGGATTGGGCGCGCTGGGCGGAATCGCCTGTTGTGCTTTTACTTAGCCGTTGGGGGCGGGATAATTGGGATATCTTCTGGCTTTACACGGGCGACGCCGGGGAAGTGAAGCTGGACGTATGGGCGGGTTTAGGTTTGGGCTTAGCCGTTCTCATTTCAAGCGGCGTGCTGGCCCTCTTGGTTCTTAATTGGATTGCGCCTAAACGCTGGCTGGCCATTGGGCTTTCCACGCTCGCGGCCATCACAGCCGCTTTCACCCTCTGGCGGGCTTGGGTTAATTTTCAAGATTACCCACGCATGCAAACTCAACAGGCCCGCTCACTTACAGCGGCCATCGCCGCCTCGCCCGCCCGGCGCGTCATCAACCTCGCCGCAGATTTGTATGTCTACCCCTGGCTGGGCTTGCTCAAAGGCCCCGTACAGGCCGCGTGGCTCTCGCCGTTTGATACTGGCCCATTCACAAATTTAGTTCCGCCACAAACGCCCTTCACAGTGGTGATTGATCACACACATTTATGGGGTCACTCCCCGGCGGCCTTCATGCGCTGGCTAAATACGGAAACTTACCGTTTTTCCGGCGGCTGGCGCGCGGGCTATGAGCTTTTATCGGCGGTTAGCGGCCCAAACCCGGCGGCCCAACAACCGGGCCGGGCCGCTTGGCAAACCGGGCCGGCGCTCAATGCTTTTGCCGTGGCCTCGCATATTTCCGCTGGCAATGTGCTTAAGCTGGATTTGGAATTTACCTGCCAAGCCACTGCCTGTGCGCCGCACACCTCGCTCTTCACCAACCTGTTGCGAGCAGATGGCTTAGTCATTCCGGGCAATGACGCCGCTTTGCAACAAGGCCAATTAGCGGAATGGCCGGGCGGCCAAACCATTTTAGACCGGCGTGGCATTTGGATTCCGGCGGATACACCGGCCGGCGATTACGTTTTGATTATAGGCTTTGTGCAGGATGGGCAGTATATTCCCACACACTCGCCCGCCAGTGATTACGCCGAATTGATCTCCATTACAATTTCTGCGCCATGATTCAATACCTGCCCATTATCATCGCTTCCGCCGTGCTGGCCTTTCTTGTTACGCCGCTCACCCGCTGGCTGGCGCGCCGCTGGGGCATGGTAGATCAGCCCGGAACCCGTAAAGCCCACCGTAACCCAACGCCTCTCTTGGGTGGCCTGGCGATGTTTGTGGCCATCACTTTGGGCTTTTTAGCCTTTGGCCGCAGTGATTGGCTGACGCAAGGGATTGGTATTTGGGGCGGCGGCGCGTTAATGTTTTTCACCGGCTTATGGGATGACCGCTGGGGCATGTCTGCCAAATTAAAACTGGCGGCATGCGTGGTGGCCGCGTTATTTGCCAGCGCCTTTGGCGTGCGTGTGCTGTTATTCAATATCTGGTGGTTAGATACGCTGATAACGGTGTTATGGATTGTGGGCATCACCAACGCCGCTAATTTAATGGATAACATGGATGGCCTAGCGGCTGGCCTGACGCTAGTGGCCGCTAGTTTTTTCTTCGCTCTCGCCGCGCTAGAAGGGCAGGGCTTGGTGGCCAGCCTTGCCGCCGCACTGATGGGCGCTTCCATCGGCTTTCTGTTTTACAACTTGCCGCCCGCCGTTAGTTTTATGGGTGATTCCGGCTCGCTTACCTTGGGCTTTCTATTGGCCACCCTCGGCATCCAAATTCGTTTCCGTGAGTTTAGCCTCGCCTCCACCTGGATGGCGCCCATCATTGTGTTAGGCGTCTTTATCTTTGATACCACACTGGTCACCCTCTCCCGGCTCCGGCGCGGGCGTTCGCCGTTTCAAGGAGGCTCCGATCACACTTCTCATCGCCTCACCCAGTTAGGGTTAAGTAAACCGCGGGCTGTGTTGACGTTATACGTGGCCGCAGGTGCTTTGGGCGCGCTGGCAATTTTGTTCACGCGGCTGGAGCCGTTCTTGGCCAATACGGCATTTGGGATTTTGCTTCTGGCGGGATTTGCAACGTTGGCCTTCTTTGAACGGATTGAGCCGAAGCTTTCCGGCGAGCCGCCGCTGGTGCTTATCCCGGGTGAGGGCGGCCTCTCGGAAGCCGCACAGGCCGCCCTCAGCCTCAGCCCCAACCTCACCATTGTGCTCACGCCACAAATCAACCGCGCGGAAGTGATTGACCTGCTCACTGCGTTAGCAGAGCATCCAACACCCACCCGCACCTTGCTCACGCGCGGGCTGAGTGAAACATGGTGGACGGAATTGCCCGCGCTTCAACCGGCGCTCAAACTGCATGGCGCATGCGTGGTGGTTGGCCCCGAAGTGGAGCCGTTAGATGACTTGCTCGTCTCAATTAAGAAAGCCAAGTTAGTGCTTCTGGGGCCGGGTGAAACAACGCCTACGATAGAAGCGCCTAAACTGCGCGCCGCCATAGAAGCCGCGCCCGGCAAAGTGCTCTGGGCTGGGGCAAATTCATCACCCATCAGCCGCGCAGAAGTCATCGCTCGTCACACACCCCTCGCGGCTGAGCTACAAAAGCAATTGCTCACCCAAGCCGCCGGGCATGTCAAATCCAAATCCACATCAGAACACGGTTAAGATTAAATCTGTGATCTGTTGTCGGTTATCCATTTTCTCCATGCGTCTCTCATCCTCTCAATTCATGGCCGCCCTACCCGCCGCAGTGCGCGCCCAGTTACCAACATCTTTACAGAAATTTCGGAGCGCGCACCGCAGTTGGCTGTGCCAGATTTATTATGCCGACCCGCGTTTACATTATGAAGTCTGGAATTTAGGCGAACGCCGCAACAAATTAGAGTTGGGCCTGCATTTTGAAAGCCGCGAGGCGCAAGAAAACCAACGGCTTCTACACAGGTTCTCCAAACACATGGTAGAAATCAAGGCGGTATTAGGCGAGCAATGGGAAGCGGAGAAGTGGGATAAGGGGTGGACCAAAGTTTACGAAACAATCCCTTATACACCATTTAGTGAAGCTCTCCTCAAAAAAGTGGCGAAACGCTTGGCCCAAGCCATATGTGTGTTGGAACCCATTTGGCATGAAGTTGAGGAAGGTACTCAATAAATTGGTACTCAATTTAAGATTCGCGGTGGTTGACTCAGCGCGCAAAGAGTCATAGAGTACAGTTACCGATGAAGCCCCGCAGGCTTCTGACTGACACACAAAATATCAGTGACTGCTTACGGCGCGAGACTGGCTACCACCCCAACACTCACAGAGTGATTTGCGGGAATTGATGTCCATATTAAACCGCTGGTCATCAACGCCTAACCTCCCAATCACTGATGTGGCTTAAGCGGTTTGGAACAGCGTTCCGGAGATGTCAGTCAACCGATTTGGTCTGCGGGGCTTCCCACGTTAATTCCCCTAATTAAATCTTTCAATTCGCAATGGGGTTAAGTCAATACTGGGCTGGCGCCCGGTGGTCAGTTCGGCTACCACTTGCCCCGTGCCCGGCCCCAAAGATAGGCCCAACATGGCGTGACCGGTGGCCAAAAGTAAATTTTGATGCCGGGGTGAGAACCCAATCACCGGCAAGCCATCCGGCGTGGTAGGCCGTAACCCCGCCCACTTTTCTATAACGTCCAGCTTTTCATCAATCACCAAATACTCACGCACGGCGCGCTCAATGCCGGCAATCCGTTTGGCGCTTACCGTGGTATCCAGCGCGCTCAATTCCAAGCGGCCCGTAAACCGCAGTAAATCTCCCATCGGCGTTACGGCCACACGCCGCTCACCCAACAGCAATGAGTTGCGGGGCATGAGTTTAGGGGCGCGCATGGTGAGGCTGTAGCCCCGCGCTGGCTGAATGGGCAAACTAAAGCCTAAGCCGCGCGCCACTACGGGAGACCAAGCCCCAGCGGCCAGCACCACCACCTCCGGCTCAAAAACTTCAGAGGCAGTGGTAACGCGCACAATTTTGTTGCCACTGCTTTCTAGCCTCATCACCGGCGTATCTTCATAAATGGTTGCGCCCCGCGCACGCACACGTTGGGCCAATAAGCTGAGGAAATGGCCCGGATTGATGGAGGCATCGCCGGGGAAACGCACGCCGCCCAAAATCTCTGGCCGCGCGGCTGGCTCAGCGGCCCGCACCGCTTCTGCGCTCAGCACCTCAGCTAGTAGGCCGTGTTTATGCAAAATTTCCGCCTCATGCTGGCCGCCCGCCAACGCTGAAGCGGTTTGATAGAGAAAAATCATCCCCTCTTCGCGGTAGAAACAATCAAACCGCTCTTCAGCCATCAACTTGGAAAAGTTTTGCGCGCTGAGTAAGCCGAGGGCTTTAAGGGGCGGAATGCCGCGTTGCACATTCGCTTCTGAGCAGGCCAATGCAAATTGCAAAAGCCAGGAAAGATACGCCGGGTCAACGCTCACGCGCAGGCCAAACGGGCTGGTTTCCGGCTTGAGCAACCACTTGAGGGCCGTACCGATGATGCCGGGCGCGGCCAGCGGCACAATGTGGCTGGGCACAATGTGGCCCGCGTTGCCGGAGGAACTGCCCGCCGCCACTTTCTTGCTCTCTACAATGGTGACGTGGCGGCCCGCTTTGAGCAGATAGTAAGCGGCGTTCAGCCCGATTGAGCCGCCGCCAATAATCAATACATCGGTTTTTGTTGCCATAGCTTTCAAGGATGGGATGCAGATTTGCTGAAATTAATTAGCGAATGCCTTCCGCAAACGGGTCACGCGTATCAATTAATAAGTGGCCCTCAGCCATCACCCATGCTTCACCGGTGATGGTGGGAATCAGTTGGCCGTTTTCCACTTGCACTTGGCCTTCAAAGATACTGCCCACCACGCTTTGCTGTTTCCAAATTTGGCCTGCCGCTAGTTTGCCATCCGCGTGCAGGCAAGCCAGCTTGGCGCTGGTGCCGGTGCCACACGGCGAACGGTCATAGGCTTTGCCCGGACACAACACAAAGCTCTGGCTATCCGCCGCAGAAGTAGGGCCAAACAACTCAATGTGGTCAATCTCTGCGCCGCCCGCACCGGTGTGCCCGCCGCGCGCCAATTGTTCACGGATGCGCCACGCTAACTCGGTGAGTGGCTCTAGATTTTTCAATGAAATCTCTAAGCCGTGATCATGGCAGAGGAAAAACCAATTGCCGCCCCACGCCACATCACCGTGTAGAGTGCGGCCAGCCACTTCTACGGTGAGATGTTTTTGATAACGGTAAGCGGGCACGTTGCGCACCGAGACGCGATTGGGATACGGTGCGCCCGGCGCGGCAGGGTGAAGCGTGGCTTGCACAATACCCACCGGCGTTTCCAACTTATACGTACCCGGCGTGGCACGGCCCTGATAGGCCAGCGAGGCCACCACGCCAATAGTGCCGTGCCCGCACATGCCCAAGTAACCTACATTGTTGAAGAAGATCACGCCCCACTGACAGGTTGGGTCTGTGGGCGGCACAAGTAGCGCGCCCACCAACACCTCTGAGCCGCGCGGCTCACAGAGCACTTGCGTCCGAAAAGAATCAAAATCTGTTTTCAGCCGCGCTAACTTTTCGGCTACCGTGCCCGCGCCCAAATCCGGCGCACGGGCTTCCACTAAACGCGTTGGCTCCCCGCCGGTGTGTGAATCTAAAAAGGGAATACGCTTCATCACTTAAACCGTTTGCGCAATGGCGAACACGCGCTCAAATTCACGCCGGTCTTCATCTAGCAAAGGCAATAAGGGGCGGCGTGTATGGCCCACCGGAATGCCCAGCAATTCGCAACCCAACTTTACTTTTTGAGTGTAGCCGCCGCTTTCAATGTTGCGGATGAGGGGCATCAGTTTTTCCATGCGGGCGCGGGCCGTAGCAAAATCGCCCGCTAGCGCCGCATCCAGCACCGCTGCATGTTGGCGCGGCGCGCAGGAAACTCCGCCGCCAATCCAGCTTTGCGTGCCCCACAGAAAATAGTCTAAAGCCTGATCATCCGAGCCGCAGATAATTTGATAGCGGTTGCCGTAGCGCAAGCGCATTTCGTACACCCGCGCCATTTCGCCGCTGGCTTCCTTAATGCCAATGACGTGGGGATATTGAGTCAGACCGTCCAGCACTTCATAACCCACTTCGGTGCCGGCCCGCCACGGAAAGTTGTACAACACGATGGGGATGGAGATGCTTTGCGCCACCGCCACATAATGGGCCAGCAATTCACGTTGATTGGGACGGGAGTAAGGCGGCACGGCCACCATCACGCCCGCATAACCCATCTGTTCCGCAATCTGCGAGTAGCGGATAACATCCCGCGTGGCGCCGGAATTGGTGCCGGCGATTAACGTCGTTCGGCCACCGGCATAATCTTTTACAAATTGAAAAATCTCCAGCCGTTCGGCCTCCGTCAGCGCGTACACCTCACCCGTAGTGCCGCCGGGGATGAGGCCAGCGGTGTTGTGCGCCAATAAATAATCGATGAGCTGTTTGAGGACTTCGTAATTGATGCTTTCATCCGCGTTGAAGGGCGTGACGATGGGGGCGTAAGTGCCTTGAAGATGCATGGTGTTTTCCTGCCGAAGAGTTGGCAAAAGTATAAATCAGAAAAGCCGTCCTCACCCTGAGGAGAGGGATTTAACCCAACTTGCCATTCAGCGTTAGAATAACGCTCTATCCGCCATTCTTTCTCAAAGCCTCTCATGTCAAAAACCGAAACTCTCTTATCGCAACTAACTCTTGATGAAAAAATCTCGATGTTGGCTGGCACCGAGCTATGGTATAGCACTGGCGCGCCGCGCCTCGGTATCCCTGCTTTCCGGATGGCGGACGGCCCCAACGGCGTGCGCGGCATTTGGAGTGAACTGTCTCCTACCTCCGCCGCTACACCGGTGGGCGTGGCGCTGGGCGCTACGTGGAATCCAGCCTTGGTGGAAAAAATCGGGCAGGTACTGGCTGATGAAGTGAAAGACAAAGCGGGCCACATCTTGCTGGCGCCTACCGTCAACATTCACCGCACGCCCATTGCGGGCCGCAACTTTGAATGTTTTGCGGAAGACCCTTACCTAAGCGGCCTCATCGCTTCGGCCTACATCAAAGGTTTACAAGGCCGGGGCGTGGGCGCGTGTATTAAGCACTTTGTGGCTAATGATCAAGAATTTGAGCGCACCACCATTAGCGCGGAAGTGGATGAGCGTACGCTGCGTGAGATTTATCTGGAGCCGTTCCGCCTTGCCATTCGCAACGCCAAGCCTTGGGCCGTCATGTCCGCGTACAACCGCATCAATGGGCGCTACGCGTGTGAGAATGACCACACCCTGCTTGAGATTCTCAAAGGCGAATGGGGCTTTGACGGCATTGTTATTTCAGATTGGTACGGCACTTATGATGACGGTGCTCCGGCGGGTGGCCTTGACTTGGAAATGCCCGGCCCCGCGCGTTGGATGACGAACGCTTTGGTCAAGAAGGCGCTCGCCGATGGCGCACTCACCCTCGAAGCGTTAGAGGATAAGGTGCGGCGGTTGCTCCGCACGCTGGAAAAAGCCGGTTTATTAGAGAACGCCGCTGTACCGTCGGAGCGAGCTACCAACAATCCCAAACACCGCAAAATCATCCGTGAGGCGGCCGGTGAGGCGATTGTGCTTCTAAAAAATAACGGCCTCCTGCCACTTAAACGAGTTAAATCCATTGCCGTGATTGGCCCACACGCCGCAAACGCCAGCATTTTTGGCGGCGGCAGTTCTTCCGGATTTCGCCCACATTACGTGGTTTCACCGCTGGAGGGCATCCAGAAGCGGGCCGGCAAAAACATCTCGGTGACGTACGCGCCCGGCTGTTTAATTCATAAATCCTTGCCCGCCCCAGCCGCCGAAACGCTCTCCACAGCCGATGGCCAACCCGGTCTCCACCTTAGCTTTTTCAACGGAACGGAATTTTCTGGTGAAGCGGCCTATACCCAAATTACGCCGCTGGTAGAACATGGCTGGTTCTATGTTTCTGTTCCCAACGTTAACCAAGAATCTTTCTCCATGATTCAAGAGGGCTTCTTCACGCCGCAAGCCTCTGGCCGGCATCAGCTTTCGCTCAATAGCATTGGCTGGAGCAAACTCTTTTTTGACGGTCAATTGCTGATTGACCATTCCCACGAAGCAGACATGGGGCGCGAAATCATCAAGGAAATAGAGCTTACGGGCGGCCAAAAATATCCCATCCGTTTGGAGTTTTATTGGCGCGGTGACCCACGCTGGCGGTCTGTGAAGGTGGGGCATTTGCCGCCGCAACCCGCAGATTTGATGGGCGAGGCAGTAAAGTTGGCGAAGAAAGCAGAGGTAGCCATTGTGGTGGGGAGCCTGAACCGCGAATGGGAATCTGAAGGTTTTGACCGGGTAGATATGCAATTGCCCGGCGCGCAAAATGAGCTGATTGAGCGCGTAGCCAAAGCCAACAAAAATACCATCGTGGTGGTAAATACTGGCTCCGCTGTGGAGATGCCATGGGTAAATAAAGTGGCCGGGGTGGTGCAACTCTGGCTGAACGGCCAAGAACAGGGGAACGCCTTAGCGGATGTGCTGTTTGGGGATGTGAACCCGTCCGGCAAACTGCCCACCACCTTCCCCATGCGGCTAGAAGATAATCCGGCGTACATCAACTATCCGGGCGAGAACGGCAAGGTGCGTTATGGCGAAGGCATTTTTGTGGGTTACCGGTATTATGATACGAAAAAACTCGCACCGCTGTTCCCCTTTGGCCATGGCCTTTCTTACACTACGTTTGCATATAGCCGCTTGCGCTTAAGCCGCAAGATGCTCTCGCCCTCGCAAACGCTCACCGTAAAAGTGGACGTGACGAACACCGGCAAAGTGGCGGGCCAGGAAGTGGTGCAAGTGTATGTGCGCGATGTAGCCGCCACTGTGGCCCGACCGGAGAAGGAACTTAAGGCGTTTGCCAAAGTAGCCCTTAAGCCCAAGCAGACTAAAACCGTCACTTTCACGCTAGACCGAGAAGCCTTTTGGTATTTTGATACCCTTCAGAACAGGTGGCGCACGGAAGCAGGTGAGTTTGAAATTTGGGTTGGCGCTTCTAGCCGCGATATAAAGCTAAAAGAAACGATCCAGCTTGAGGCGGAGCTGTGAGCGGGCGCAGAGTTTAGGGACGAATTGAAAGAGGCTTAATCAAGCAAGGCCAACACTTCAGCGCGAGTGGGCATGGCGGCTTGTGCGCCGGCACGTGTAACGGCTAGCGCCCCAGCCGCCAGCGCCCACCGGACAGCAGTTTCCAAGCTCTGCCCTTCCGCAAGGGCCACCGCCAAACCGGCATTGAACGCATCTCCAGCGGCTACCGTATCTACAACGGTGACGGGAAAAGCGGCGTGATGGGTGACGCCCTCTGCTGTGGCTACCGTTGCGCCTCGCGCGCCGCGTTTGAGGACAACGCGCTTCACCCCACGCGCCAATAGGTCACGCGCCGCCCGCTCTGCCGCGGCGTCATCCGCCAATGCAAAACCTACCAGTTCAGCCGCTTCAGTTTCATTGGGGGTGAGCGCCTCCACCAAGGGGAACAATTCAGCGGGTAAAGGTTGCATGGGCGCCGGGTCAAGTATCACCGGGACGGCTTGCTGTTTGGCTAAGCGCGCGGCTTGGAGGACGGTCTCCAGTGGGATTTCTAACTGCAATAACAAAGCCCGAGCTTGTGGCAAAGCATTTTTGAGAAAGGTAAGTTCTTGGACATTTACTGCGCCGTTGGCGCCGGGAATCACTACAATGGTATTCTCGCCGCCCGCATCCACCGTAATCAAGGCTACACCAGAAGGTAAGGCCGCATCCACTTGAACACCGCCCACATCCACACTGTTATCCGTGAGTACAGTGCGCAGGGCCACGCCAAAAGCATCGCGCCCTACCCGCCCAAGCATGCATGTGGGCGCACCCAAGCGTGCGCAGGCCACTGCCTGATTGGCCCCTTTGCCGCCCGGCGCCGTGAAAAAACTCTCGCCGATCAATGTCTCGCCGGGGCGCGGCAAGTGCGGCGTGGTGCAGACCAAATCCATGTTGATACTGCCGAGAACGAGGAGGCTCATGGTCTTCTTTCAATGGACGTTTTGAAATGCTTAAAGCGCAGAACATCAGCATCATACATCATCGTTCACAGAAAAGTATGTTGGTAGAATTTGCCGCAATCGCGAGGATTGGAATTTTATGGCCAATGACTTGACAACGATCCATCCAGAACTACGCATTGTGTGGAAGAATTTCCCCAAGTTAAGCTTTAACCGCTGGAATGTGCGCCTCTTCCAGTGGCTGACGAAGCTACAGCCCAAACAGAAAGCACCGGCCAACCTCCAAGTGGAGGATATCTATATCCAAAGTCAAGCTGATCAACATCGCATTCGCCTGCGAGTGTATAAGCCCAAACCGATGACGACGCCCGCGCCAGTTTTGGCCTGGATGCACGGCGGCGGGTTTATTATTGGAGCGCCGGAGCAAAATGACCGATACATCTTTGATTTAGCTAGCGAGTTAGGGATTGTGGTGGTTTCCATTGATTATCGGCTGGCTCCGCAAAATCCATTCTCTATACCACTCGATGATTGCTATGCGGCCTTGCAGTGGATTCACGCCCATCCGCAACTTTTGGGTATTGACCCCCAACGGATTGCAATTGGGGGCGCAAGCGCCGGCGGCGGTTTGGCGGCTACCCTAGCTCAGATGGCCCACGACCGGGGAGAAGTGCCGGTTGTTTTTCAATTACTGATTTACCCAATGCTTGATGATAGAACCGCGCTTCGTACAGATATTCCGCACGCCGAATTAATGACGTGGGATCAAAAGAGCAATCGCTTTGGCTGGGAGTGCTATCTGCATCAGGCGGCAGGGCTAGAGGTGGCCCCGCCCTACGCCGTTGCGGCGCGGCGGAAAGACCTTATGGGGCTCCCGCCCACCTGGATTGGCGTGGGCACGCTGGATTTGTTCTATGATGAGGATCTTGCGTACGCTCAAAAACTAAATGAGGCCGGGATTGAGTGTGAAGTGAGGGTTATCCCGGGGGCATTTCATGGGTTTGATGCCTTTGATGACGATTTGCCCATCATCCGCGATTTCCGAAAATCACAAATGCTGGCTTTGAAAAAGCACTTATTTGCTTGAGGCTTAAGACAATAAGCCGCCCTTCAGCATGAGGGCGGCTTTGAGCAAACTATCAAGCAGTTCGTTATGCCATGGCTGTTCTCAGTCGGGCTGTAACCATTGATACTAAGGCTCGAGTGTTCCAAACCACAATTGAGCGAAGCAAGGATTGAACCCGGGAGAGGCCAGCAGCCCCCTCGCGCGTTCACTCCCATTTGAACTTCCAGGCGGCCAGCGCGCTGAAGCCAACGGTGTAGGCCGCCAGACCCAGCATCGGCCACCATGGCTCGGCGGGCAGTGAGCCGTTCGCCAGCAACGGGCTGATGAGGGCGTTCAGCATCGCCGTCGGCAGGTACGGGCTGATCGTTTGCAGGAACGGCGGCAGGATGTGGGGCGGGAAGCCGCCGCCGAGGAAGAACATCGGCAACAGCGTGAAAATGAATGCCGCGCTAACAACATCAGGTTTGCTCACCAGACAAGCGATGAACAGGCCCAGAGCTATAAAGGCCAGCACCCCGAACGTCAGCACAAGCATCGCCGTCGCCGCGCCCGGGCCGTTCACGTCAATCCTTAACACCAGCCAGCCGAACAGCAGCACAGTGGCCGCCTGCGCCGCGCTCACCAGGGCCTGCGCCAAACCAAGCCCGATGACCAGGTGGCCGAGCGGGGTGGGCGTAACGGCCAGACGCTGGAACACGCCCTGCGCCCGCCAGTTGACGATGCGCATGGCCGCCGTCTGCCCGCCCAGCATCACCGTGAGGCCGACAATGGCCGGGAAGATGAAGGCGACCAGGTCCACATCGCCCGGCTCCTCCGGGCGGCCCATCACCCAGAACAACACCAGCATAAACAGCGGCGTGAGCAGGGTAATGGTGAAAGTGCGCAGATCATTCAGGCTGGCGCGGATCAGGGCCGAGGCGAATTGAATGATCGGGCGGAGAGAAAGTCGAGCATGGGGGATAGAGATCAGAGTATTCATGGTTTGCCTTGGAGGTTGCGGGCAGTCAGGCTTTTGGGGATACGGCGCGGCGTTCACGCCTCGCGCAACGCGCGGCCCGTCAGCTGCAAGAAAACTTCCTCAAGATTGAGCGCGCGTCCGTGGGGCGCCGCCGATGTGGCCGCAATGCGCTCCCGTAGGGCCGGGGGTGTATCCAATGCAATCAACCGACCGCTATCGAGGATGCCGACGCGGTGACACAACGCCTCGGCTTCTTCAATGTAATGGGTGGTCAGGATGACGGTGCGCGCCTCCGCACCCAGCCCGCGCACCAAGTCCCATAGATTGCGCCGCGCCTGCGGGTCGAGGCCGGCGGTCGGTTCATCGAGAAAGACGATCTCCGGGTCGTTGACCAGCGCCAGCGCCAGCGCCAAGCGCTGTTGCTGGCCGCCGCTCAACTTGGCAGGCAGGGCGTTCGCCTTTTCGGCCAATGAAACGCGCTCCAGCAATGCCAGGGCGCTGGCGCGGTTGATCTGACGGCCATATAGATGCGCGAACAGCTCGACCTGCTGAAGCGCCGTCAGGTCAGGCAAAAGGCTTGTCCGTTGCAGTTGCACGCCAATGCAGCGTTTGACGGCCTGCGCGTGCGTGGCGAGTTCCTGCCCAAGCACGGTGACGCGGCCCGCGTCGGCCCGGCGCAGACCCTGCAGGATGCCGAGCGTGGTCGTTTTGCCCGCACCGTTTGGCCCTAGCAGGCCGAAGATCTCGCCGCGATACACGCTGAAGGAGAGATCGTCCACCGCGCGCACATTGCCGTAGGCTTTGTGGAGGTGTTCAACGTGAATGGCGATGGAGGCGTTCATCGGGCCTTATCCTTCGGATTGCGAGCGTTGAACGCCAACGCCAGCGCGATGACCACGCCCAATCCCACGCCCGGCGCGAGGCCTTCTGGCCCAAAACTCGCGCCCAGCGCCACGCCGACGCCGATTCCCAGAGTCGCCCACATTCCAACGTTGTTTGAATGCCGTCTTTGGTTCATAGTATTTGCTCCTGTTGATGGATACGTTACGACAGATTGCGCCGCCGCTCCAGCATCTTGCGAGATAGATCGGGGTAAACAAAAAGGCCAACGGGAGGGTTGGCCGAAAGGTGGACAGGCGGTTATGACTTTGGGTATAGGGTGGGTCGCTCAATCGAGATGCACAATCCCACGCCTGAGCGCTTCGGTCACCGCTTGCGTACGGTCGGTTACGCCCAGTTTGCCCAACAGGTTGTTGACGTGGATCTTCACCGTGCCTTCGGTGATGCCCAGGGCAACGCCGATCTCTTTGTTGCTCCGTCCGGCTACGATAAGCTTTAGCACCTCGAGCTCGCGGGGAGTCAGGGCCTCAGCCGTCAGCCGAACGGCCAACTTGGCGGCCACCTCGGAGGGGATGCGTTTTTGGCCGGCGTGCACGGCGCGGATCGCCTCGAGCAATTCATCGCGAGGGGTGTCTTTGAGCAGGTAAGCTTCGGCCCCGGCCTGGAGCGCGCGGTAGATGTCCTCGTCGCCATCGTAGGTGGTGAGGACGATGATGCGGGCCTCGGGCCGCGCGGCCCGAATATGCATGATGGCTTCCACGCCGCCCATCTCCGGCATCCGCAAATCCATCAGGATCACGTCCGGCTTGAGCTGACGGGCCAGTTCCACGGCGCGTCGGCCGTCCTCGGCCTCGGCGGCGACTTGCATATCCGCGCGGCGGGCGATCATCGCAGCCAGGCCCTCGCGCACCACGGCATGGTCGTCGGCGATCAGAATGCGGATGAGCGATTCAGGCATGGGTCGGGATCCGGCATTTGACAGTCGTTCCGCCTGCTGGCGCGCTAGTCACGATCAATTCACCGCCATGTTGGGCGGCGCGCTCACGCATACCCACGAGGCCGAAGCCGCCGGGCGCGCCAGCATTGAGGCGATGCGGATCGAAGCCGCGCCCATTATCGCTGACTTCCATTTCAACGGCGTCTGGCCGGGCGCGCAAGGCGACGCGCAGGCGTGTGGCGCCGGCGTGCCGTAGGGCGTTGATCACGGCCTCCTGCCCGAGGCGCAACAGATCAGCCTCCAGACCGGGCGGGAGCGTTGGCCATTGCTCGGGCCACTGCCATTCCACCGAGAGCGGCGCATCGGTCGTCAGGGCCGTGATTGAATCGCGCAGGGCGCTGGGCAGGGGCTTGCGTTCGAGCGATTGCGGGCGCAGGGCATACACCGAGCGGCGCGCTTCGGCCAGACTCTCGCGCGCCAGGTCGCGGGCGCGTGTGAGATGCCGGTTCACGTCGCCTCCCGGCTCGCTCAGCGCATCCTCGGCGGCCTCGAGTTGGATAACGATGCCGGTGAACCCCTGCGCCAGGGTGTCGTGGATTTCGCGCGCCATGCGGTTGCGCTCCTCCAACAGGGCCGCCTTTTGATTCTGCTCGGCCAACCGTGTAAGTTGCATGGCGAGGGTCACCTGCTGTGCCAGGGCCTGCGCCAGCTCAATCTCGTCGGCGCTGAAGCGGCGGCGGGTGAGGCAGTTGATGCTAAAGTACCCAAGCACTTCGGCGCCAAGCAGGAGCGGCACGATCAAAATCGTCTGTAAGCCCTGCGCGATGAGCCGTGCGCGTTGCTTCAGGCGCGGATCGTTGGCGACGTCTTCCACCACTAGCGGGCGGCGCGTGCTGAGCAACTCTTTCCAGATGGGTAGATCGGCGGGCAGAGGGCACGGGGCGTCATCGTTCACGTCGGCGGCGCTCATCACCCGGCCGTTGAGGTACGCCAAGTGCAACCTCACCTCGCCCCGCTGGCCGTCGTGCAGGAACAGGCTCACGGAAGGCGCGTCGAGTTGAGCGGCGATGGCCGAGAGGGCCTGTTGGAGGATGCGGTCGAGCGAGGTCTCCGGCGTGAGCGCATTCAGGGTATGGGCCAGCGCCAGCATCTGCCCGCGTGAAACTTGCAGGGCGCGCTCCAGAGAGCGCGCGGATAGCCAGCTCAGCCACGCACCCGCCGCGTATACGCTCCACCAGAACAAAACCAGCCCCAGCCCCTGCGCGGGCGCGCCCACTGGATACACGGGCGTCCAACGCCCCGTCTGCTCGCCGAGGGTGAATAACGCGGTGAGGATCGAGATGGCCATCAGCGCCCCAAAGAAGCCGTTGGATCCCAAAACCAGACCGCTGATAAGAATACCGAGCAGATAGAGCGCGTTGACCGGGCTATTCATCCCATAGAACTGCGCATTGAAGGCGATTGGCAGAAAGACGCCGCTCATGAGGCAACTGGCGGCCCAGAATGACCGGCCGCGCCGGAGCAGAATCTCGGCCAGGCCGCACAGGGCCAGCAGGCCGACGCCGTCCCACGGGAAGAATAGATTGAAGGGCACGCCCGCCCACCCGGCGAGCAGGTAAACAGTCGCACCCAGGGCGGTGATGGCAAGCGCCCAGCGCAACAGGCGGGCGTTGACGCCGGGCAGGGGCGACATCACGGGAGGTCGCTCGCGCCAAAGTCGCCATCCGATGGCGGCCAAGCCGCCAGCCACCACGCCCAACGCCAGCCCAACCACCCAGTCGCTGTTCACCCATCGGCTGAGCGCAATGCCGGCCGCGCCGCCTAGAGCGGTGCCTGCGCTCCAGGCGACGATGAACTTCCAAGAATAGGGCGTGCGGGAAATGTGCATGGCAAAATGAAGTCTGATGCGTGAGCAACCTCAGGATAGCAGAAACCGATACCGGGCGGAGTGAACCCAAGCCAGAGCGGCTACTATAACGGAGGTTATACCTCTCTGCGCGGGTAATCTCAAAGACCGCGCATACCAGCCTTAACAGCCGTAAACTGCCAGGGATGTGCGCCGGACTGTGTTTTGAAGGTAGCAAAACTCAGTGCGGCGTCTCCCTGGAGTAAAAACTAAAGCGGCCTGCTCATCCGAGCAGGCCGCTTTGCATGATGGATCACTTCTACTTGTGGCCAGCGTTAACTCGCCGCCAGCACCGGCCGGAATTTGTAGCCGTACACCAACATCCCGCGCTCACCATCTTCGCGGAGCTTGCGCGTCACCATCTCCACCGGCGTACCAATTGCAACCGCGCCGTTATCCATATCCGTGAGTTGGGCCGTGACCAGTGGGCCTTCTTCTAACTTCACCAACGCCACAGTGTAAGGGGCGTTGCCATCATAACCAGCCGGGGCGTCATAAACGGTAGTGTAGGAATACACCTCACCCTTGCCAGAGAAGACATAAGGGGTCTTGGCCTCGCCGGAGCAATTCGGGCACACATCGCGCGGCGGAAAGATTTTTTCATCGCAGTGCGGGCAAACTTCGCCCACCAAGGCATAACGTTGTTGGCGTAAGCGCCAATGCCGTGAGATTTCCATAAATAATAACTCCTGAAAGTTCTGGGTAAACTATATCCACGTTGACCCATCACTGGCTAGCTAAGTTGGTGTCAGAAGCTATCAGAAATTTATACAGATTGGAAGATATGTGTTACGGATGTGGCCCCAGCGCCGCCAATGGATTGGCACATACCATAACGTGCTCCCGGCACTTGGTTTTTTCCGGCTTGGCCGCGTAATTGCAGAACGATTTCGCCAGCTTGATATAAGCCAGTGGCCCCACCCGGATTGCCACGCGCCTTTAAGCCACCAAAAGTTGATAGCGGCGTTTTTCCCGTTATGGTAATTTCACCGTTCTGCGCCAACTCCCAGCCCTTGCCCCGCTCTGCAAAACCGGAGGCTTCTAGGCTGAGTACACTAAAAATGGTAAAGGCATCAAACAATTCCAATACATTCACTTGCTCGGGCGTAATGCCCGCCATTTGAAATGCCTTCGCGGCTGAACGCTTAACGGCGGCAAACTCCAACGGGTCAGGCCGGTCATGTACGGCAAGTGTATCAGTGGCCAAGGCAGAGGCTATAATCCGCACCGGGCCAGGCTGAGCCGTCAGCAGAAGCGCGGCGGCCCCATCACAATCTGGCGCCGTATCAAACATATTCACCGGCTCAGCCACCATGCCCGCTTTCAGAAACGCTTCTGCCGTAATGGTGTTGCGGAACATAGCGTTAGGGTTGGTTTTAGCATTGGCGTGTGCATTCACACTGAAATTGGCAAAGTGTTTGAGTTCCACGTTGTAAGCGTGCATATAGCGGCGCATGAGCATAGCGGCCAGCGCGGCTGGCGTTGCGCCTTGCGCGGCTTCCCAATCGCTATCCGCCGCAGTGGCCGAGGCCGCCGTAACACCGGAGCCAACTTTATCCGTCATCTTCTCCACACCTACCACCAGCACGCTTTCCACTAAGCCGGAGGCAATGGCCAAATATGCTTGCCGCAAAGCCGCGCCCCCAGAAGCGCCAGCGGCTTCCACGGTTACGGCTTCAATCCCACGCAGGCCGGCAAAATCTGCCACCAATGCGCCCAAATGTTGCTGATGGCTGAGCGCCCCGGCCAGCATGTTGCCTACGTACAGCGCTTCCGGCTGGGGGGCATTAGGCGCATCTTTTTGAACGGCCTCAATCGCGTAATAAGAAAGCTCACGCAGGGAAGCCTGCCAATGTTCACCCACCGGCGTGAGACCCACGCCACTTACATACACGTTCCGCATAAGGTTTCTTTCATTCATGCTTTACTTCATGCTTTACTTGCCGCGCAAATTTTCGGCCAACTTCAATGCCATCGCAGTGGCGAGTTTTTCATTTTCGGCCAGCACTTGCGTCATATCCGTATTTTGGGGCCGGGGAGAAGATTGTAGTTGCACCGACGCCACGTACGGGCCGACGAAAAAGTTAATTTCAGTGAGGGCAATCGTATCTTGAGAATTCTTGTTGACTAAGGCCGTGCTCCACCAACGCGTGCCATCGCCCACGGCAGTGCGCGCTGTTAGTTCAGGCGCATTGGGCACACCTACCATCACCTGCAGGCCTTTGGCGGCGGTGGCCGCATCGGGGTAAACCGAAATTTGCTGAAACAGCATAAAGCCCACCGAATCGTTACGCTCACTTTCGCTCAGGGCTTTCGCCATGTAGAGTTGATAGCCGGTAAGCCGTCCCAAACGATTAAGCACCCCGCTGGCCGGCTCGCCAAATTCGGCGTTATCCGTCCAGCCGCCCAACCGTTCGGCGCTCACCTGCCAACGCTCACCAAGCACCGGGTCTAACGCTTTTAGCTGTTCTTGTGTTAACAACAACGCTCGCACATCGGGCCGATTGGCGCTCTGCAACTTGGCCAAACTGGCCGGGAGCGCCTCGGCCTTCATCTTCTCCAGCACTTTTTGGGCGTATGCAATCGCCTCATCCGCGTTAGGCACAACCTTGGATGAGCCGAACAACGTTACTGAACCGATGGCATTGAGGTATCGAAAGTCTACCCGATATAGACCCTGATTGGGCGTTTCGGGCGTGTTTTTATAGCGCCACACTTGGCTTTCATCACCTACAGTGGGGGCGCTCACAATTTCCCACTCGGCATTCATTTTCTCGGCTCGTAGCCCGGCCTGAGCTTGCTCCACACTGCCATAAATCAAAATATCCAGATCCAACTCGGCGTACTCCGAGCTGGGTGGAGGCACATAGCGCTGGCTATACAGTTGTTGAACGTCTTTAAGTGACTCCGTCACCGTAACGGGTTGGGAGAGGGCCAAATCATAGGCCGTTTGCAAACTTTGGCCCTCAAACGTCCAATCGGCGGGCACATCTTCTAAGAGCAGGGCATATTCCCAGGCGTCGCCGTTTACGCGCGTAACCGCTGGCGCTTGGCAAGCGGCCACTAACCAGACGCCAATCACTAAACCTAAAATACTTGTTTTCAATTTCATAGACGGGAAATAAAAGTGGCACGCGCTGGACGGTGGGTGTCATCAGGCTGAAGCACAAGAGACCCTCACCGTTTTGGCATCCAGCACTTGCTTTATTGCATCACTAGCTTGCCACGTAGGCGGGTGTACATGGCGTAATCAATCTCAGTGCGGCGGGCGATGTATTCGCGGGTTTTGGGGGCGCGCCCTTGGCGTTCCGTAATCCGCTCGGTGACGGTCAGGCCAAAGGCATCGGAGCCGGCGCCGGAGCCAAAGCTCACCAGCAGAATCCGGTCACCGGGTTGCGCTTCATCTAAAACAGCGGTGAGGCCAATCATGGCGCTACCGGCGTAGGTATTACCGATTTCACCCACGAGCAAGCCAGTTTTAATTTGTTCATCTGTGAAGCCTACAGTTTTGGCGGCTTTCTGCGGGAACTTCACATTCGGCTGGTGAAACACGGCGTACTTGTAATCACTGGCTTTCGTTCCAGCCAACTCCATGAAGTTGGCGGCGGCGGTGGTGATGTGTTTGAAATAAGCGGGTTCGCCCGTGAAGCGTTGGCCGTGCTCCGGATATTTCTCGTATTGCCGCCGCCAAAAGTCCGGCGTATCGGTAACAAAAGAGTATGAGCCTTCAAAGACGGCCAATGAGTCTTCCGCCGGGCCGAGCAGATAGGCCGCGCCACCCGCGCCCGCCGTGTATTCCAGCGCATCGCCCGGGCGGCCTTGCGCCGTATCCATGCCAATGGCCATTGCGTAATTTGCCATGCCAGAGCCGATGAAACCAATGGCCGCTTGCATGGCTTCCGTGCCAGCTTTACACGCAAATTGCCAGTCAGCGGCCTGCGTGTTGGGCACAATGCCCAGCGCCTCAGCCACAATGGTGGAGGTAGGCTTCACCGCGTATGGGTGACTCTCACTACCCACCCACACCGCGCGAATTTGCGCTGGATCAGCACCAGCACGGTTCAGTGCATTCCGGGCCGCCTCAATGGACATGGTGGCCACATCTTCATCCAAACCGGGCACGGCCTTTTCTTTAATTGGGAGCGCGCTGGCGCTCTCCGTCCACACGCGGGCCACTTCGGAAGCGGGCAAACGATAGCGCGGAACGTATGAACCATAACCCGCAATGCCAACTGGGCGAGCGGGGTGCATTAATTTATTTTCAGTCTCTGCCATTATGAAAACTCCTGCTTGCGTAACGGGGGAATTTTATCACCCGCCGCGCTACAAAAGCTATCACAAGCCCGGCTTTGAGAGCTATCAAGCCTGAGCTAAGAAGCGCTTAATCAAAACTAACTCGTTCGGCAAACAGCGAGGGCGGCTTCCACGGGCGGGCGCGGTCACTACTCCACGGCGCGTATGGAGCAGTGGTGAGGGTACATAAGGCCAGCAAGGTTGAGTCGTAGTTCACACGCCAGCCGGCAAAATCCGTCCACGCTTGGTCTAAGTCTTCCTTAAGGGGCAATCCGGCTTTTCGCAAACGGGCCACGGCTTCATCAAACTCAGCCCGTGTAATGCTGATGGGTTGAGCCGGAAAGTGCGGGTCAGGGTGATAAGCGAGGCCAAAGAAATCACAGATGTGGCGCAGGGCCAGATAACCCGCCCGAATGCACAGCCGGGCTTGCGGGTCAGAATCGTAATCCAATGTGGATGAGTAGAGCGCCGCCCCATCTAAGATCGCGCCCGCCGCCGTAATCCACGAGTGTTGCGGCTGAGGTGAGCGAAAAAATGCCAACACCGGCAGAGAGGTGTGCGTTTCATCCAATTGCGAAAACCAAATCTCCCAATCGCGCCACAACTCTTTGAAGTGATCCATGCGGCCCAACGGAAACGCCAATTCAAACATATACACAGCGGAGGGCGGTGAGCCGGCCCGCGTCTCCAGCAAGTTCACCAACGTCTCCCGCGCGGAAAACGCGGAGTACATGGTGGGCAGGTAAGAGATGAGGAGGGCTGTGAGGCTGATGCCCACCGAGGCTTCTAGAAAAGCCAACGCGGAAATGAGGGGCGTTTGCGTGGGCGCAATAAAACCTAGCGTGAGTAAGGTGGAGCCGCTCTCTAAAAAAGCGCTCTCCAGCGGCACACCCAAGGCATAAAAAATCAGGCCAAAGCCTGTGCCCATCACAATGGAAAGCGCGATGGGTAAGCAAAATAAGCTGACGGGCGCGTACATGGCCAGCGCCCGATCAATTTCTTCAAACTTTTTGAGCCGCTTAATGCGTAGGTGAAACAAAATGCGGATGAAGCGCAATAAAAACTTGGTGATGGGGTCTGGGGCGGAGCGCGGCAAAACGAAGGTGCGCAACGCCGAGCGCACCGCCAGAAATGCCAACCACAGGCCCAAGCCAAACGCCGCTATTCGTAAAACAATTTCCAAGACCATAGTTATCAGAGTCTCCACTTACAACGCAATGGCGCGGATTGTATTCATCCGCGCTACGCCTGCCACTGGCTGTTTGGGGAGCGGCGGGGGAGTATAATTTGAGGGAAATTCACAACACCAATTGCACAAAATAATTATCCGTGAAATTCGTGTTGAATTTTACGCACTACAAACCCATGCTCACCCCCACCCACCTCCTCCAAAACCTCATCCGCTTTGATACCACCAACCCGCCGGGCAACGAGGCCGCGTGCATTGCGTATATTGCCCAAGTGCTGAAAGAAGCCGGCGTTGAATCCACCATTTTGGCGCAAGATGAAAAGCGGCCCAACCTAATTGCGCGGCTGAGCGGGCGCGGTGAAGCGCCGCCGCTTTTGCTGTACGGCCATGTGGATGTGGTGCCAACGGCGGGCCAACAGTGGCAACACCCGCCGTTTGCCGGAGAAATTCATGCGGGCTACGTGTGGGGGCGCGGCGCGCTGGATATGAAGGGCGGCGTGGCCATGCTCATCAGCGCCTTTTTGCGCGCCAAAACGGAAGGGCTGAGCTTGCCCGGTGATGTGGTGCTGTGCATTGTGAGCGATGAAGAAGCCGGCGGCTTTGTGGGCGCGAAGTACTTAGTGGATAACCACGCCGCGCATTTTCAAGGCATCAAATATGCGCTAGGCGAGTTCGGCGGGTTCTCTTTTCACTTTGGCGGGAAGCGGTTCTATCCCATCATGCTGGCGGAGAAGCAAATTTGCTGGACACGGCTGACGGTGCGCGGGCCGGGCGGGCATGGCTCTATGCCCCTGCGAGGCGGCGCGATGGCGAAACTTTCACGCGTGCTGTATCGCTTGGAGCGCAAGCGCTTGCCCGTGCACGTGACGCCCGTGGCGAAGATGATGATTGAGAGCATTGCCAGCGCGCTCTCGGCCCCGCTTGGCCCAGCGGTGCGCCAATTGGCCAACCCCGCCCTCACCGATGGCATTTTAGATATGGTGGGCCAAGCGGCCAGCGTATTTGACCCACTTTTACACAACACCGCCTCGCCCACCCTCATAAAGGGCGGTGAGAAGCTGAATGTGCATCCAAGTGAAATCACTCTAGATTTGGATGGGCGTTTATTGCCGGGCTTTGGGCCGGAGGTGATGGTGCGGGAATTGCAAACGGTTTTAGGACGGCTGGCTGAGGTGGAAGTGGTGGTGTATGACCCCGGCCCGCCGGAGCCGAACTTGGCGCTGTTTGAGATGCTGGTGAAGGTGTTGAAAGAAGCCGACCCGGATGGCATCCCTATTCCCAATATGCTGAGTGGCGTTACCGATGGGCGGCACTTCGCCAAACTCGGCATTCAAACATACGGCTTCTTGCCCATGCGCCTGCCGCCGGATTTCAAGTTCGCGCCCACCATCCACGCCGCGGATGAACGCATCCCCGCCGACGCGCTAGATTTTGGGACAGATGCGATTTATAAGGCCCTACAAAGATTTCACGCATAAAAGAATCTCTCGCAAAGAACGCAAAGCTCGCTAAGAATCTTAGTGGGCTTTGCGTTTCTTTGCGCCCTTTGCGTTAAACCGTCCGCTCAAAATAACGGCTACCTAACGCGAAACAGCAGGCAAATACAAAAACTGGTCATGGCACCATGGATTGTTCATTAACTTGATGGACGAAATTTGGTTATCCACCGCGCCGTTGTTGCTCAGGCGGTCATTGGTGAAGTCCGGGTCACTCAGGATATAGCACTTGGTGGGGCCGGCTAAATTTACATCCCGGTACACCCGCACAGACCAACCCGGCTGAATCTTGAGCGAAGACACAGCGTTATCCCAATCTCCCCCGCAACTGCTGACGTTTAGCCAGTCTTCATCGTTGCCTACGCAAATGGCCGCATCCACAAAATCTGCGCCGCGATACAGTTGAACCGCGTATGTAATCGGAACCGTATCACTGATGTTAGCGACGCGGCCATCCAACACATTGCTATCAATGTTGATGGTAGTTGACCCCCACGTCTCATTGTGGCCGCCCGCATACTGCCGCAAGCGTTGATTATTCACCCACAACGTGTTATCAATGCACGGCAAGTTGAAAACGCTGACACTGGGGCGATACTGATACGGAATCAACCACGCCGCAATCCACACCACATCCGGCACATTGGCGATGTTCACAAAATCACTCAAATAAGACGTACAGGGCGTGCCATACACACCGGCCTGGTTGCCTCTGGCCCGTAGTTGCTCCGTCCAACCATTGATGAAGGCTTGTGCGGCAGGGCGGCAGGTGGTATCGCCGCTCGGCGGAAAATACGCTTCCAAATCATAGTAAATAATCGTGCCCGTTTTATCGGCAAACGTCAGCCCCAGCGCGGCGGCGGCATCAATGGCTAAATCGGCTTCGGCTTTGCCTTGGGTGTACGCAATAGATGGGTTACTGCTCATGCGACTGATAAAACCGGAGCAGGCCGCTTGCGGGCCAACCCATGTGGGGATAAAGCGCCAGCCCTGCACTGCCAGCCGCGCAATGAAATCCGCGGTGAGCGTGCCGCAGTTGGCGCGCGCCGAGCCGCCGATGTATAGGTTCCAAGTTTTATACGGGCTGTTCGTCATCCAATCTTGCATTTGCTCCGCGCTGGGCAAGGTGCAACTATCAAACGCTTGGCCGGTCATGGCTTGCCAACGCTGATTGCCATTCGCCGGAGTGATGGGCGCGCTTGCATTAGAAAAAGCAGGCACAGTGCGGCGGATACTCGCCGCGCCCTGCGGCAGTTGGATAACTGCGCCGCCTTCAAGTTGGCGCAAGCGCATCTCCATTTCACACGCCGCGCCATTACACCGCCCGCTCTGTTCAATTTCCCAATGGGGCGTAACGCTTGGCATGGCTTCGGCGGTCATCCACGTTGCGCCGCCATCTAGCGTGTGAAAAATTGTGTTGAGATTGAAGTTAGAACTGGTGGCGCGTTTGATATTCAGCCAACCGCGTTGAGAATCTGCAAACTGCAATTGAACGTTTTCAGCGTAAGAAGCCGGATCACCCGCTGTAAATAGTTTTAGCGGCGCGAGCTTCCATGCCCGCCCACCATTTTCTGTATGCGCCAGCGTGTAAACCGGTTGCCCAATTTCATCCGCCCGTATCAACACCACCCAACCGTGTTCTGCTGAAATAAACGCCACCGCCGCGATGGTTGCGCCGTTTATTTCTGGCAACGTCACCTCGCGCCAATCATTGCCTGCGTTTTCCGTCCAGTACATTTGCTGGTCAATCAGCACCCAGCCCGTTTGTGAGGAGAGCGTACCAAAGCTTTCCATCGTCTCCGGTACGGAGGCCGAGGCGGGCCAAAACGCAACTATCGCTAATACACCGATTAAGAGTAAGCCATAGCTTTTCATGCTTGGATTGTGCCAAAGTTAGATAAAGATTGCCTGTATAACGTCTCAATTTCAGTTAGAGTTTCAATAAGCGCGGGCCGATGCGTGAAACTCAACCTGCAATACATGATCTCGGCGTTTGATGCGATGATTGGGAGGGGGAGCTCATCCGAAGAACTTTCGCCGACTGAAACATTTGCGCTATAATCCCTCACCATGAGTTTTCTAGGGAATTTATTTCGCCGTAAACCGCCTACCAAGGGCAAAGGTAAGGGTAAAACCAAACCCAAAGCCAGCGGTAGCGCGCGCCCACGTCCAACCGCCCAACCAGAGCAGATGCCCCTGCCCGAGCCGGGCATGTCTTTAGACCGCAAGCTGGATATTGTGGGCATTGCGATGGTGGTGATTGGCCTACTCTCGCTGTTCAGCCTGTTTAGCGCAGACCAAAGCCCATTGTTGGCCGCGTGGCTCAATATGCTTAGCCAGATTGCAGGCTGGGGCCGCTTTGGCTTGCCCATTGGCCTCATGGTGGTTGGCGGCTGGATTGTTCTGCGGAAGTTTGGAGATAAGTTGCCGCGCGTGGAGTTTGAGCGGCTGACGGGCATTATCCTGTTGTACTTGGCCCTGCTCGTGAGCCTGCACTTTTACGCCGCGCCAACCACGGAACAGATTTGGCCCATGGCGCGCGCAGGTGAGGGCGGCGGGTTTATAGGCGCGCTCTTTCTTTCCGCGCTGTTTGCCGCCTTGGGGCCGCCCGGCACCTTTGTGATTTTGCTAGCGTGGTGGTTACTGGCCATCGTCTTCACGCTGGGGCTTTCAGTGCCGGAGTTAGTGGCGCTGGCGGCCAACGTCATCCGTAATTTACGCGGCCAAACCACTCAGCCGCCCCTGCCCATTAATAACCGCCGCTCCGTTGAGCCTGCCGCGCCGCCGGCCCCGCGCCCTGCGCCTGTTCAATCACCACCCGCCGAAACGAGTAGAAGCGGAAGAACTTCTGCCCCCGCCGCATCTGCGCCCAAATTAGCGCCCGCCGCGCCCGTGGCGCCGCCAGCCGCTAATGCGCCCAGCCCGGCTTATGATCAGCCGTTGGTGATTGGCGGCGAGCAAGTGTGGGAATTGCCGCAGATGGAAGAGATTTTGGAAAACGGCACTGAAAGCGGCGCGGATGATGAGTTTGACCGCAAGCGCGTGCAAATTATTGAACAGACTCTGGCTTCGTTCGGCGCGCCGGTGAAAGTGGTAGAGATTAACCGTGGCCCCACCATCACCCAATTTGGCGTGGAGCCGGATTTTGTGGAGTCGCGCGGCGGCAAACGCACCAAGGTAAAGGTGGGCAAAATCACCGCGCTGGCCGATGACTTGGCCTTGGCGCTCTCGGCCAAAAGCATCCGCATTGAAGCGCCCGTGCCGGGCAAGGGTTATGTGGGCATTGAAGTGCCGAATGAGAGCGCGGCGCTGGTGGCCCTGCGCGATGTGATGGAGAGTGAACAGTTTGAGAGTTTGCGCGGCACCCTGCGGCTGGCGTTAGGGCAAGATGTTTCGGGCAACGCCATTGTGGCGGATTTGGCCAGCATGCCGCACATGCTCATTGCGGGCACCACCGGCTCCGGCAAGAGCGTATGCGTGAATGGCATTATTGCCGCCTTATTGTTGCAGAACACGCCGGATGATTTGAAAATTTTAATGGTGGATCCAAAGCGCGTGGAGCTAACGGGTTACAACGGCATTCCACATTTGGCCATGCCGGTGGTGGTGGAACTGGAGCGCGTGGTGGCCAGCCTGCAATGGGTGATGCGTGAGATGGACGAACGCTACCGCAAGTTTGCCAAAGTCGGTGGCCGCAACATTGCAGATTACAATGAACGCGCCAAGGCCAACGGCGAGAAGAAATTACCTTATCTCATCGTCATCATTGATGAGCTGGCAGACTTAATGATGATGGCCCCGGATGAGACGGAACGCATCATCACCCGCTTGGCCCAGTTAGCGCGCGCCACTGGCATTCACATGATTCTGGCCACACAACGCCCCTCGGTGGATGTGGTGACCGGCCTGATTAAGGCCAACTTCAAATCCCGCGTGGCTTTTGCAGTGGCCTCCGGCACAGACTCACGCGTGATTCTGGACCAGCCGGGCGCAGAACGATTATTGGGGCGCGGCGATATGCTCTTCCAGCCGCCGGATGCGCCGGCGCCCATTCGCGCTCAGGGCATCTACGTCTCAGATGTGGAACTGCAAAGGCTGACACGTTATTGGAAAGGGGCGCGCGGTTTTGAAGCGCATACAACCAACATTGGTGATACAGCCGTAACGCCGCCCGTCGGTGCGCCGGTGAACACGGATAATTTTGTGGCGGTTGGCCCAGGCGTGCGGCCCACCCTCGGCCCCATGAATACCCCGCCCATCACCGGTGCGCGGCAGGGTGTTTCCAACCTCACGCCCTCTGCCATTGAGCAAAAACCTCTTTGGGACCCGGCGCAATTTGGCGAACCGTTAGGCAAGCCGGAGGGCGAAGATGAGTTATTGGCTGAAGCCATCAAAGCGGTACGGGAGATGCGGAAGGCCAGCATTTCTCTTCTGCAACGCCGTTTGCGCATTGGCTACACCCGCGCCGCGCGGCTGATAGATGTGCTGGAGGAAAAGGGCATTATTGGCCCGGCCAAACCCGGCGCCCAGCAACGCGAAGTGATTGGCGCAGAAACAGAATATAACCCCAATCAAGCCGCTGATGCGGATGAAAACACGCGCACCTGGACGACAGATGAAGCATGAAACGTGCGCGACGTGTGGCGTGTGAAATCCTTCAACTTAACAACCAATAACCACCATGATTTTATTTCGAGGGCGTATTCTCACCTGCATGCTGTGCGTTTTTGTAGCGGCTTGCACGGCCACACCCACGCCCACCTTACCGCCCACGCCCAACATCATCGTCAGCACGCCCACGCCTTCTGAGGCGATAGCGCCCACGCCTCAGCCTTCGGCTACCACGATTATGCCGTTTACAGTAGGCGCGGTTAGCGCAGATGAAGGTTGGCTGAGTAGCGTGCGCCCGGTGGCAGATAAGCTGGGCGCGCGCTGGTTGGAAAGCGCAGAGGCCTCAGCATTGGTGGCGCAAGGCGTGCAAGTGCTAATTTTGGACGAAGCCGCAAGCGCCCAAGCAAACGCGTTGGCGCAGGCCAATCCGCAGGTGTTCATCGTGGCGCGTAGCAATTTTAGTTTGGCCGAAACACCACCGAATCTGCTGGTGCTGGGCGGCCCCGCCTCGCGTGAAGATCAAGCCGGTTTCCTGGCGGGGATGGCGGCTGGTTTTGCAACCGAGGTGGAACGTGTAGCCGTGGTAAGTGACCCTAGCGTCACGTTCGGCAAGAAGTATCGTAATGGCTTTACGGCCGGTGTGCGCTACACCTGCCCCAAATGTCAAATAGATTTGGTGGACTTCCCTGCTATTACAGATGCGCCCACCGTGAGCGCGGCGGTACAAAAGACGGCGGCCCTCGGAACGGACGTATTTTGGATAGCGCCGGGCGGTTACGCCGAGGCCGCGTTTGAGGCGTTAGCTGGGCGAAACGTGAGCCTCCTAGCTGGCCGCGCCCCATACGCTGGCGAGAATTTCCTCGTTAGCGTGACTTTAGATTTTCCCGCCGCCCTTAGCACTGCCCTGCAAAATTACCAAGCCGGGCAACCCCTCAGCGGCCAGCAACCCTTCTCACTCGCCAGTGGAAACATCACTTTTACCGTTCACCTTGATCCGAATGGACGGCTCTCGATATTAGATTTGCGGGATATCGAGACGGCCCGCGAAAAACTCGCCAGCGGCGCGCTCGAAACCGGTGTGGACCCACTGACCGGCGAAGAAAAATAAACCTGGGAAATTTGGGGCGCTTGCCAATCATTGCCTTGCCCCGTATAGTCTGGCCATCTTATTTCTTCGGAGGATATCGGCATGGAAATGGAATATGGCAAAGCCTTTAGCTACCCACAACAAGACGCGGATTGGCTGAAGAAGTGGGGGATTTTGGGCGCGGTGGGCCTCATCCCCGTTTTGGGCGCAATTCTCACCCTGGGCTACGGCGTAGAAGTGACGCGCCGCGTGATTAACGGCGAAGCAAACCCCCTGCCCGAGTGGAACGATTTTGGCGGCTTCCTACGCAAAGGGTTCAATGCGTTTGTAATTTCACTCGTCTATTTGCTCCCCATCATTTTGCTCAATCTCTGCCTCACGGTTCCGCTTGGCGTGCTTCCAGCCTTTGTGCAAGATAGCGATATGGCGGCGACGTTGGCTTCCGTTTCCAGCTTTGTGGGTCTCTGTCTCGCCTGCGTCGCTATTCTTTATGTGATCATCGCCGGGCCAATGCTGATTGGCGCATTGGGCCGTTATGCCGTCACAGATCAACTCGGGGCGGCCTTGCGCGTGGGTGAAATCTTAACCTTTGTTCGGCCCAAGCTGGGCGTGTTTCTGATTGTGATGATTGTGGCCGGGTTAGCGGCTTCACTCTTAACCACCATCGGTAGTATTGCGTGCGGTATTGGCGCGTTGTGGGGCGCGGCGTATGGGGCCTTAGTCTCGGCGCACTTGCACGGCCAAGCCTATAGACACGCCACGTTTACCCCCCTCTCATAAATCAATCTTCATCAATGCAACCCAAAAACGGCGGCTCTTAATGAGCCGCCGTTTTTTTAGAGACGCGCTGCGGCGCGTCTCTACCGCATAGAAATATTTACTGCGAGAAAGAGGGGGGCGGCGTGCTCATGCCACCACTCTGATTCTTGCCCGTCATGTTCCACCACAGCAGGCCGCCCAGCGCGCCCAGGCCGGCCATAATGGCTACATTGAACAGGCCAATACAGCACGCGCTCCCAAACACACCGATATAGTAAGCGGTGGGGTCAGTCGCGCCCGAAGTGGCCAAATCTGGCGCAAGCTGCTGAATGAATTGTTGCGCGCCCTCCGGCCCAACAATGACGGCATTGATGCCGCCGCCAATTAACTGACCAATCAGCGCACCCACACCGCCAATGGCCCCAGCGCTGGCCCCACCGCGCACAGCGCCATTCTGCAGGCCGGGCTTATCAAACAGGCCCACTAAGTAGCCCGCCCCCAAACCGGCAAACAGCGCCAAACATGGCACGCAAATAGGCGAGATTAGGCTCCCGCCAATGGCAAGCACAAACATCACGCCGCCAATAATCAGACCTGACTTAAGCATAGAGATTTATCCTTTCTGGAGTGAGGGGAGCCTTAGCCCCCAATGTTCAATATTACTTTCAGCACGCCGGGTTTTTGCGCGTGCGAGAAAGCGGCCAAACCTTCCGCAAGTGGGTAACGGGCATGAATGAGTGAACACACGTCCACCGTTCTATCTGCCAACGCCTGCAGAGCGGCTGGAAACGGGCCGCACCGTGAGCCGATGAGATTCATTTCTTCCACCACCACACGGCTCATATCTAAAGTAAGCTTACCTGAGTATGTGCTCTTAAGCACCAGTGTGCCGCGCGGGCGGAGCAGACTGCGCGCCAACTCAAAACCCGTTGGGCTTCCGGTACATTCCACAACCACATCCGCCCGCCGTGTAGGCAAATTCTCTAGCGTAGCCGTGCGCAGCCCGCGCCGCGCCAGCAATTCTAACTTATGGGCGTGTTTGCCAATGACGGTCAGTTGGCAACCGGTGGTGGCCACTACTTGCGCGCACAATAACCCAAGTTTGCCATCACCTACCACATACACCGTATCCTTTGGCCCAATCTTTACCTGCTCCAAAATCTCAAACGCGGCGGCCAGCGGCTCCGTAAATACGGCCTCGTCATCAGAAACGGCATCTGGCACAGGGTGCAAATTACCTTCCGGTAAGGTGAGATATTCCGCAAACGCGCCGTGACGGTTGAGAATCCCAAGCACGGTGCGCTGGTCACAATGCGTCAAATCGCCGCGCACACACGGTTGGCAAGCACAGCCGGGCGGCACCGCGTTAATTTCGCCGCACACACGCTGGCCCTTAAACTGGCCGCTCTCGGCCACGCCCACAAACTCATGGCCTAAAACCCCGGTGAAAGGATAGTAGCCGCGCGTCAGCTCCACATCCGTGTTGCAAATTCCAGCTTGGAGCACGCGCACCAGCACTTCCCCTTCCGGCGGCTTGGGTATGGGGCAATCCGTTTTGAGGGTGAGCGTTTGGTTCTCAAGCCAGAGGGCGCGCATCATATCGCAACGGATAGAACGGATTTTATCTGTTGGCTAAAAAGCAATTGGCAGAGTTTTTAAGCCGCGAATGATAAAGCCGCTGTTGAACACTGGCTCACCGGCTGGCCGAATGTTTGGCAAACGCTGAAGCAACGTCTTGAACAGAATCTGCATTTCCAAGCGAGCCAGCGGCGCGCCGAGGCAGTAGTGTATGCCCAAGCCAAACGTGAGGTGGGCATTGTCTTTGCGGGTTACATCCAATTGGTCTGGGTTTTCAAAACGGCGTGGGTCACGGTTGCCGGAGGCGTAAAACAGGCCCACTTCGGAGCCGCGCTTGAGTTCCACGCCGTGAAAATCCACGTCTTGCAAAACCCAGCGTTCAAACATCGGCAACGGCGATTCAAAGCGCAACATTTCCTCACAGGCGGTCTTGAACAATCCGGCCTGGGCGGGGTCATTGGCCGCCTGCTGGAGCAGGGCCAGTTGGGCCGGATGACGGAAGAGCGCCATCAACCCCAACGAAGCGCCATTCACACTTGCTTCATGCCCGGCGTTGAGCAAAAAGATGCAGGTGGCGCGCATCTCATCCTCCGATAAACGCTCCCCAGCTTCTTCTACCTGTACCAAACCTGTGATCAAATCATCCTGCGGGTGGCGGCGGCGCGCTTCGGCCAGTTCGCCAATCAGCGCCATAAACTCCCGCGCGGCCTGAGAGGCGGCCCACATCTGCGCTTCTGTGTGGCCTAGCTCATACATTTTGACGATGGCATCTGACCACGGGCGGAGCTTGGCGCGGTGCTCTTCCGGCACGCCAAGCAAATCCGAGATGACGATCACGGGTAATGGCTCAGATAAATCATGCACAAAATCACATTGCCCGCGCGCCTGCACGCCATCAATTAATTTGTGAACGGTGGCTTCAATTTTGCCGCGCAAGCTTTCCACGCGTTGCGGAGTGAATACTTTGGAGACGAGGCCGCGAATGCGGGTATGGTCTGGCGGCTCCCAATCCATAAAAACTTTGGATTGAAAGGTGTCAAAATCGCGTTTGGCGGGGTGGGAGGGTGGCCGCTCTACCCCTTCTGGCAGGGCGCGGCCCAGGCGCTTATCTTTGAGCAGGGCGGCAATATCTTCATAGCGTGAGAAGTAAATCTGGTTCCAAACCTCGTCATAAAAGACGGGCGTTTTATCCCGGAGTTCTGCAAATGTGTCCCACGGGCTGGCGATGAAGCTGGGGTTGTTGAAATCAATGTGTAAGCGTGGAAGGCTCATTTTTCGTACGGTACCCCATCAGCGGCGGGGGGTGTGGCGCGGCCTACCAAACCGGCTAGCGCAATCATGGTAGCCACATAGGGGGCCATGAGCAAGAATTGTGATGGGAAGGGCACATCTACAATGGCAAGTTTGCCCGCGAGGGAGTCTGCAAAACCAAAGATGAGCGAAGCGCCAAAAGCGCCGAACGGCATCCACTTGCCAAAGACCATAGCGGCCAAGCCGATGAAGCCACGCCCAGCCGTCATCACTTCTTCAAAGCGGCCTACGGAGCCAATTGTAAAGTATGCGCCGCCAAAACCGGCCAGCAGGCCTCCCAGCAAAACGGCAATGTAGCGCGTGCGATAGACGTTCACCCCCAATGTATCGGCGGCTTTGGGGTGTTCTCCCACTGCGCGTGTGCGCAACCCCCAGCGGGTGTAAAACAAACCCACGTGAATCACCACCAGTAGAATGTAAGTGCCATAGGTAAAAATGTTGCCGTCAAAGAAGATGCGGCCAATGATGGGGATATTGGATAACAAGGGAATATCAAACGCCCCGAACTGGCCGGGGTTGTTTAGTTCCGGGATGGCTTGCATAAATTTGGCCGAGATAAAGCTCGTCATGCCCACCGAGAAGATATTGATGACGGTGCCGCTGATGATTTGATCAACTTTATAACGAATGGAGAGCACGGCGTGCACAGCGGCTAACCCCATGCCGGTAAGCATGCCGCCCAGCAAGCCCATCCATAAATTTTGCGTCACACTGCCGATCAACGCCGCCATCATTGCCCCAGCCAGCAACATACCTTCAATTGCTACGTTGACGACTCCTGCGCGTTCACACAAGACACCCGATAACGCGCCGAGGGTGAGCGGGATAGCCGCCGCAACCGAGGTCTTGAGCATCCCGGTGAGGTTGATGGAGGCATCGCGCACGGCCCAAATGATGAAGGCCATAACGAAGAAAAGCACAATCACCCCCAGCACGGCAGTGGTGTATGGCGCAAACCCGCGGGCTAATTGATACACGCCTAATAACCCAGCCAGCCCGGAGAGCACCAGCACACTGGTGTAAGACGGCACGACTAAATCCGGCAGGCGCTCTTCTCGTGGCACCACGCCCTGATTGAGGCCAAAGGTGGATTCAAAAGCCGGGTCAATCTGTGGGGCGGTTAGCCAAGCGCCGGCGCCGTCGGTTTCTAAAGTTTGCGCTGTGAATTCTCGTGTAAAAAGCCAGTACATCGCCAGCGCAATCACCAAAAAGGCAATGCCCATAGCGCGTTCGCGCGTGGCATGCGCTTGTTGGGCTAAGGTGCGGGTGGAGAGAGTTGCAGTTGCCATAGTGTTTTCCAAATCATCAATCGCTGATCAACGCAATGATGAGTTATTTCCCCCACCCACGGGTTAGCACTGTGCCATCGCTTTCCGCCTGTTGCTTGAGGCGGTAGATGGCCCGCACCACAGCCGGCGCGGCAATAAAGGCGATAATGAGGGCTTGAATAATACCGATGATGTCTGTGGGGATGCGGGCGATGTTTTGCATGCGCGTGGCCCCGCTCCGAAGGGTGCCAAACAGCAGGGCGGCCAACACCACACCAAACGGATGTTTATTGCCCAACAGCGCTAAGGCGATGCTATCAAAGCCATAGCCGGAGGAAAAGGCATTCGCGAGGTTATGATTGACGCCCAGCACTTCGTTAGCGCCCGCCAGCCCCGCCAGTGCGCCGCTCAGGCACATGGCAATGATGATGTTGCGGGTGATGCTGATGCCGGCGTATTCCGCCGCATCGGGGTTGGTGCCCACCGTGCGCAACTCAAAACCCCAAGTGGTTTTGAAAAGGAACCACCACACAAACACGGCCACGCCCAGCGCAATAAAAAAGCCGAGGTGAAAGCGAATTGGGTCAGGGAAAAAGCGCGGCAGTTCAGCCGAGGGTTGAATAAACGGACTGACGGGGTTGAATGTGCCGGGCCGCATCATTGGGCCATTGAGGAGCCACTCGGCCAAACGGAAGGCGATGTAGTTCATCATGATGGTGTTGATGACTTCATGCGCGCCCGTTTTGGCTTTGAGAATAGCCGGGATGAAGGCCCATAACGCCCCGCCAGCCGCGCCAGCTAACAGTGCAAACGGGATGTGAATGATGGCGGGCAGGCCGGTGAACGTGTATCCCACCCAAACGGAGCAAATCGCGCCAATAAACAATTGCCCCTCCGCACCGATGTTGAACAGACCACAGCGAAAGCCTACCGCCAGCGCTAGCCCGGCAAAAATGTACGGCGTGGTTGCTACCAGGCTTTCTGTAATGGGGTAAAAAGCTTCTAGGATGGCTTCCTGATCACCGCTTTGGAAGGCAGAGGTGAAGGCGCTCAGAGACCCAATGGAGCCTTCAATCAACGAACCGTAGGCAGTGGTGATGGCTGACCACGCCGCGCTGAGCGCCGCGCCGGGATTATTCTGAATGGCATCAAGCACGCCAAAATCGGTGAAGACGATGAAGAGCGAACCGCAGATGAAGGCGGTGAACATGGCCAGCGCGGGTTGCACGGCGGGCCGCAAAAAGGCCAAGGAGTTGGGGCGGGTTTGGGAAGGAGTAGCAGTGGTCATAAAAGCTCATTTCCGCGTTACAGCTTAAAATACCGCTTGGGCTTCTTCACCTACTTCCGGCTTGGCAATGGTGGTGGGGTCAACGCCCGCCATCAGCAAACCCAGATATTCTTTGGTGACGATCTTGGCATCCACAACCGCTACAATGCGGCCCCGGTACATCACTGCAATCTGATCCGAAAGTGCCATAATCTCATCCAGTTCTGTGGAGACGAGGAGTACCGCACATCCCTCAGTGCGTTTTTCAACAATCCGGCTGTGAATGTATTCAATGGAGCCCACATCCAGGCCACGCGTGGGCTGTGAGGCAATAAGGAGTTTAATGGGCCGCGAAAGTTCACGCGCGATGATGACTTTTTGCTGGTTACCACCGGAGAGCTTGCCCACGGCCGTGGTGATGCCGGGCGTGCGCACGTCAAACTGCTTCACCCGCTCCGTTGCCACTTTGTTCACTTCTTCCTGCTGAATCATCACGCCTTTGGCGAACGGCGGCTTATAATAGGTGTTGAGCACCATATTATCGGCAATGGGATAAGGCAATACCAAACCATCACGCTGGCGGTCTTCCGGCACATGGCCCACCCCCAGTTCCACAATCTGGCGCGGACTGGCATGGGTGGTTGACACACCGGCAATCGAAACTTCGCCGGAAAGAATGCGGCGCAGGCCGGTGAGGGCTTCCACCAGTTCAGTTTGGCCGTTGCCCTGAACCCCGGCCACCCCTACCACTTCGCCCGCGCGCACTTCAAAAGTCACTCTATCCACTGCCAAGTTTTCGCGGTCATCCAGCACGCGTAGGTTTTTGACTTGTAGAACAGCTTCTTTGGGTTGAGCCGGTTGTTTATGCGCTTTGAGTTCCACGCTCCGGCCTACCATGAGGGAAGCCAGCTCCGGCTCGGTGGCCGTCTTGGGGTCAGCCGCACCGACCACTTTGCCCAAGCGCAGTACATTTATGCGGTCGGCAATCGCTAGCACTTCCCGCAATTTGTGGGTAATAAAAATGATAGATTTGCCCTTATCCACCAAGGAACGAATAACCTTGAACAGATCATCAGCTTCTTGCGGCGTGAGCACCGCTGTTGGCTCGTCCAGAATCAGAATATCGGCATTTCGGTATAACAGCTTGATGATTTCCACCCGTTGTTGCAGGCCCACCGGTAAATCTTTGATGTATGCATTGGGGTCCACCGGTAAGCCGAACTGCTCCGAGATCTGCCGAATGCGGGTGGCGGCTTGTTTTCGGTCTAGGAATGCGCCCGCTACCAGAGATTCCACCCCTAACATGACATTCTCAGTGACCGTGAGCACAGGCACCAGCATAAAGTGCTGATGCACCATCCCTACGCCGTTGGCAATGGCGTCATTTGGGCTGTGAATCTTCACCGGTTTGCCCCGCACAATAATTTCACCTTCCTCCGGCTGATACAGGCCGTAGAGGATATTCATCAGGGTAGATTTGCCAGCGCCGTTTTCACCGAGCAGGGCCAAAATCTCGCCTTCATTCAACGTCAAGTCAATATGGTCATTGGCTAAAACACCGGGGAAGCGTTTGGTGATGCCGCGAAGTTCAATAATAGGGGGCATAGGCACTGGGAGTATAAAAATGGGAATAAACGGGTCAAGCGGGCTAGCTAGAGTCTAGCACAAGCAAAAGCAAAATAAAACTGGCGACCCACAACTAGAGGCCGCCAGTTTTATCAACTTAATCGAGACACCTTTACAACGCCTACGGAAGCGAACTGAAGGTGTTCACCGTAATCGTGCCGTCAATGATGTCCTGCTGAATCTGCGCCAGTTCATCCTTGAGGCTTTGGGGCACTTCATCCGCAAAGTCGTGGAAGTCCGCTAAGCCCACGCCGCCATTCGCCAGGTTGCCCACATACGTGCCGCCCGCAAAGGTGCCATCCGCCACCGCCCGAGCCGCCTCCGGCACAGACAAATCCATCCGCTTCAGCACGCTGGTCAGCATGATTGAGCCATACTCCGCCGCTGACACGTACATATCCGTGTCCACGCCAATCATCACCACGCCTTCTGCCTCCAAAATGGCGGCGGCAGAGCCAAGGCCCACCGGCCCAGCTACCGGGAAGATTACGTCCGCGCCTTCGTCCATCAGGTTCTGCGCTAAGCGCCGCCCATCATCCAGCGACTCAAAGTTGCCCGCAAACAACCCATCCTTCCGCGCATTGTCCCACCCTAACACCTGCACTTCCGCGCCTTTCTGCGCGTTGTAATACTCCACCCCCTCCTGGAAGCCCACCATGAAGTCCGCCACCGGCGGAATGTTGATCCCGCCAAACGTCCCTACAATCCCCGTCTTACTCATCCCAGCCGCCAAGTACCCCGCCAGGAACGACGCTTCGTTCGTCGCGTACACCTGACCCCACACATTCGGTATCACCGGGTCATACGCAAAGTCAATGATCTGGAAATTCGTGTCCGGGTACGCCGCCGCCGCCGCCGCCGTCGCATCACCCAGCAGGAAGCCCACCGTCACAATCAAGTCACAATCCGAATCCACAAACTCTTTGATGTTCTTCTCGTAATCCGTCTGTTGCTGAGACTCCAAGTACGTCGCTTCCCAGCCTAACTCTGCCGCCGCGTTCTGCGCCCCCAAGAACGCCGTCTGGTTGAAGCCCTTGTCGTCAATCCCGCCCACGTCCGTCACCTCGCACACTTTGCCAGTCGTAGCGGGCGCGGCGCCGAGGCTAGAGAAGGTGTTCACCGTAATCGTGCCGTCAACGATGTCCTGCTGAATCTGCGCCAGTTCATCCTTGAGGCTTTGGGGCACTTCATCCGCAAAGTCGTGGAAGTCCGCTAAGCCCACGCCGCCATTCGCCAGGTTGCCCACATACGTGCCGCCCGCAAAGGTGCCATCCGCCACCGCCCGAGCCGCCTCCGGCACAGACAAATCCATCCGCTTCAGCACGCTGGTCAGCATGATTGAGCCATACTCCGCCGCTGACACGTACATATCCGTGTCCACGCCAATCATCACCACGCCTTCTGCCTCCAAAATGGCGGCGGCAGAGCCAAGGCCCACCGGCCCAGCTACCGGGAAGATTACGTCCGCGCCTTCGTCCATCAGGTTCTGCGCTAAGCGCCGCCCATCATCCAGCGACTCAAAGTTGCCCGCAAACAACCCATCCTTCCGCGCATTGTCCCACCCTAACACCTGCACTTCCGCGCCTTTCTGCGCGTTGTAATACTCCACCCCCTCCTGGAAGCCCACCATGAAGTCCGCCACCGGCGGAATGTTGATCCCGCCAAACGTCCCTACAATCCCCGTCTTACTCATCCCAGCCGCCAAGTACCCCGCCAGGAACGACGCTTCGTTCGTCGCGTACACCTGACCCCACACATTCGGTATCACCGGGTCATACGCAAAGTCAATGATCTGGAAATTCGTGTCCGGGTACGCCGCCGCCGCCGCCGCCGTCGCATCACCCAGCAGGAAGCCCACCGTCACAATCAAGTCACAATCCGAATCCACAAACTCTTTGATGTTCTTCTCGTAATCCGTCTGTTGCTGAGACTCCAAGTACGTCGCTTCCCAGCCTAACTCTGCCGCCGCGTTCTGCGCCCCCAAGAACGCCGTCTGGTTGAAGCCCTTGTCGTCAATCCCGCCCACGTCCGTCACCTCGCACACTTTGCCGGCGGCAGCGGGTGGCTCGGTTGGGGCCGGCGCCTGTGTAGGGGCCGCAGTTGGTTGAGGCGCTTCGGTCGTCGCCGCCGGAGCACAGGCTGCCAGCACGAGGCCAGCCAGCACAAGGCCGGTGACGAGTTTATGCATAATCTGCTTCATTTAGGATTCTCCTCCAGAGAAAACTTAAGTAAGATAGGTGAATGGGGAAACAATCAAGTTTTTACTTAATCAATGAACGCTAAGTCAGGTGTCACCTCCTTTCGGTGAAAACGAGGCGCTCATGGCCACAGATATTGCCTGAGGAATAAGGCTGGAAGAAATGATTCTGGATGCGAGAGGATTATACCGAAAAGCTCCCGCGAGACAAAGCTTATCCTTAGCGGCTCACAAACTTTCAGATTTCAGCGACTCATCCTCAGAATTGAAACCCAAGTCATCATTAAGGGCTGGCGGCCCGCACCAACTGATATACCTCACCCGCGCGATGGTTGAGTAAAAATATCTCTCCGGTTTCATCCTCACCAAAGGAGCTAATCACAAAATCGGTATCCATGAACATTTGCCGCTCCCAAACGCCATTCACCAGCCGCACAGACCAAATCATGCCGGTACAGTAATCTCCAAAGAGATACACACCGCTCAACTCTGTGAGGGTAGCGCCGCGATACACATAGCCGCCCGTGACTGAACACCCCCCTTCGGCGTGGGTATATTCGGCAATGGGTGGAATAAGGCCGGCGGGCGCAGTGCCTTCATACGGCTGAGTGCCTTCTAGGAAGCGCCAACCGTAATTTTCTCCTCCGCGGCTATTGGCCGGCTGAAAACTCACTTCCTCAAGTTGATTTTGGCCCACATCGCCAACATACATATCGCCCGTTGCCCGATCAAAAGAGAAGCGCCAGGGATTGCGCCAGCCGAATGACCAGATTTCAGGCCGCGCATCATCCCGGCCCACAAACGGGTTATCGGGCGGGATAGCATACGGTTCCACATCCACATCCAAGCGTAGCATCTTGCCCAATAAGGACTGTAAGTTCTGCGCGAAGTTCTGCGGGTCGCCGGCTGAGCCGCCATCGCCCATGCCAATATACAAAAAACCATCCGGCCCAAACGCAATATCACCCCCGTTGTGGTTAGGATAAGGCTGATCCACAATGAGCACCACCCGTTCACTGGCCGGGTCAGCCAAATCCCCTTGTGCGTTATACCGCGCCACCACTGTCCGCCCCTCAGCGCCGGTGTAATTAACAAAGAACCAACCGTTGGTCGTGAATTGTGGATGAAAAGCTAAGCCTAATAAACCCTGTTCATTTGCGCTATCGTTCACGCGCTCGCGGATATCCAAAAAGGGCTCAGCCAATACTTGTCCGTTGTGCCACACACGGATTACTCCCGGCTGTTCCACAATAAAAACCCGGCCAGAACCATCAGCGGCATGTGTGAGGAATACCGGCTCCGTCAGCGCTTCCGCAATTCGTTGCCACATATATCCCGCTGGGTTGATGTTAGCGGGTGGCGTGGGGGTGGGCGGCGCCGGTGTGGCGCTGGGAGGCAGGGGCGTAAAGGTGCTGGTGGACGGTAGCGGCGAAGGGAGGGGTGTTTCAGTTGGAAGCGGCTGGGTGGGCGGCAGCGGCGTGGGCGTCGGCCCAAAAGCGCGGCAGGCAATGAGCGTGAAAAAACTCAGGCTTATCATACTCAGGAGCTGGCGTTTTCTATTCATAAGTTGTTTCATCCGTCCGAAATATTTGAATGGGCGCATCCACCGAACAGGGCTTTCAAGAATTCCCGCCCTTGAGCACCGGTTTCATTTCAATAAAAAGCCATTTGTCTGTGTTAGCGTCATACGAGAAAAGATACTGGTTCTGGAGATGTTCACTGGTAGCCACCAAATTGAAGTTGAATTTAAGCGCATCCACCCGCAAAAGCGCCCCGTCGCTAAAGGTCAGACGGCGAGCTTTATCATCACCGCGCGGGTCATAGGGCGCAAGCGAAAAATCCAGGCGCGGCCCGCCGCTGAAATTGCCCTGAGCATCCAAGGCCACTGAGAAAATTTCTGAGGTTCGGGCCGAGCCAAAATATAAGCGTTTATCACGGCTGCCGTTAAACACCCCCAGGCCAATGGCATCCACCTTTTCAAGCTGATCGGCTAACGCAGGCGTATTGCCGCTTAAGTCAATCCGAAACAAACGCCCCACTTCTGCCGTGCGGCTGGAGCCAGCAATTGAGCTCACATACAAGCTTTGCGTTTCACAATCATAGGTTAAACCCATCAACCCAAAGGGGTTGGTCTGAGAGGGCGGCTGAAAGGCGGGCAAGTCCATCAGCAACGCCATTTCACCGCTATTCGTATCTACGCGGTAGAGTTTGGTCTGGTCCTGCGGAGGATTATCGTACATGCTAATACGCGGCGCGGGCACCACATACACATGGCCGCGCTCATCCAGCGCCAACCCGCCCAACCAACCGGCATCATCCCAAGTTGGATGTTGATAAACTTTTTGCCCGCCGAACTCATCCGGTTGAATAAGCAACAAGCCCATTCGGCGGTCATCCGAAGTGCTGAGGGCGGCGGTGCGCGAATCAAAACCTTGGGTTACGACAAAGCCGGGCAAACGTCGGCAACCGTTAACGCCGCCGACTGAGCGTGGCGTAGCCGTTCCAGGGAGAAAGGGAAACGTTGCGTTGCTGGCGCCCCATCCAATGACGAGGCCCACCAGCGCCACACCCAACCCAACAACAACTCCCCATAACCAACGCGGTGTGGTGGAAGCAGGTTTCGTTGACGCTTTGGCGCGCGATCGTTTGGCAGACATCGTTTAGGGTATCGGCGTGAACATTGGGCCAGCCGCGCATGGCCACGCCCGTGGCACATAAATACCGTTCTCCGGCACAGTATCCGCCCAGCAGTATTCCGAGCCCGGCGTACCGTCATTCTCCATTTGAGCAACATACCAAATCACGATGGGGGCCGCCGTAATCGCCTCGGGTTGCGGCTCAATAAACTTCTCCGGCCCCTGGTGATAGTCCGTATTGCAACAGGGGCCAATTGTAATCAAATCGGCATCCCCCTCATCTTTATCAGGGTGATGCCGGGTAACATATACATACGCTTGATCGCCGCGTCCCCCATCGCCAAACTGACCGCGCCCCGGTTCAAGGTAATAGCCGGCGCCTGCCGCATTTGTAAACCGGTACTGGTAACCTTCCGGTGTATAGGGAGTTGTAGAGGATTGCAACTGCCAACGCTCGGTAGCCCACGCTTGCCAGGCGGCTCCATCCCATTCACTAAACGTCAACGCTTCTCCGGCGGGGTGTATCCGAATGACGGGCCGGTACGTGCCCTGCGTGCCACAGCCACGGCCTAAGCTCACCACCACCACGCGGAAGCGGCCATCCGCATAGAACTCATAACGTTGCCGGTAACTATAGTTACAGGGCGCAGGCCAAATTTCGCTCCTGAATTCCTGCACCAACGCGAAGCCATCCGGCAGTGCTTCCACCTGCGGCCCTTCAAAAGCCACCACCGCCGCCGCGCTAAACACCGGGCATCCCACCGCGTCACTGTATCCAAAGCCATCGGTCTGTGAATAACTCACGTGCCAATCCACCAGTTTGGCGCTCACCAACACGGGCCGGTCATTGAAGCGCACTTCGCTGATGCGCAACCCATCAGAGCTGGTAAGGCCATAGTTCAGAGTCCAACCATCACGCGCGAGTGAGTTGGTCTGGTCACAAAATTGGCGGGTCACAACTTCATTTTGAAGCGTTTGCTCAGTGGGTGGTTGTTCACTTGACGGGCCAAGTTGTGTCCAGCGCACACCCACTAATTGGCCGTCGGTCAAATCCACAATGGCCCACAGCGCCCGTTCGCCAGAAACAAACGTGGGCGCAACGCATAAGTGGCGAGAGCGCTCGCACAATGTCCGGTTGAGGGCTGTTTTGGTGCTGGCCATCAGCGCGTTCGCCACATCCGGCTGAACGCCGAGCGCCTCGGCCACACCCGGTTTTTCAAACGAGGCTTGAACAATGGCCAATGCCAAATCGGTTAATTGTTGATTCAAGTCGGGTTGCGTATCGGGAAAAAAATTGACCACTAAAACGGTGTTATCCGTCACGTTTGCTACAGCCATCGTGGTGAGGTTATAAGCATAGTTATAGATCTCAACCCGGTAACATTCCGCCTGCTGACAAACGATGGTCGCGTCCGTAATATCACTGGGACGAAGCGCGTGAACGTTGAACACTTCGTTGCGTAGGGGCGCGCCCGTGTTGGGATCGCGGACATATTCGAGCACGCGGGCATCATTCACTACCAACGTTTGCGCGGCCTGTTGGGCTTCATCCAACCCTTCGAGAAGCAAAATAGGGATCGGCGCTTGCAAGGCCGCTTGCACACGCGCCATACGCTCTGCAAAGGCGGGGACGCTAACCATGGGGGCTGAGGCTGGCAAAAGCTGACTTTCTTCAATCACCGGCGGCGCAACCGTGGAGGTGGGGAGGGGCGTTGCTTGGGCGCAAGCGGCCAGCATCAACCCCAACAGTAGGGAACAAACTTTAACGCGCACTTTCATAACCAGCCTCGCCGATGGAGAAGCATGAGCATAACGCAGACTTCAAGGGTGAATGATAGGCTATTAGCCAACGCTAACGCCGCAAAACCTAACCCCGGCATCAGTAGCAATGCCAGCAAGACAAAGGCCGCCAGATTCAACAAGACTGTGGTTAATGGCGTGACCGCATCTTGATGGGCATAAAAAGCGCGGGCCGTCACTTCTTTCAACGTATGGCCCACCAGACCCACCAGATACATCTGCCCAGCCAGCGTTACTAATTCAGCTCGTTCATCAAACACTAGCGGCGTTACAAAAGGCAAAGCCAGCCACGCCACAACGGTAATAGGCATCGTTAACGCTGTCATCACCATCACTGCCCGCCGAATGAGGGCGCGCACCTCACCTGATTTGCCCTGCGCCACAAACTCCGAGAGGGTGGGCAAGAGTACAATGCCGCCGGCTGTGCCAATAAGCGTTTGCGGCACTTGCATGAGCAACCACCCAAAGGCCAAGGCCGAAATGGAGCCTTCGGGAAAGCCGGAGGCGAAGTTATCATTCAAAATAAAGATGGCGCTAAAAGCGGCGACGGTTAGCACGCGCGGCCCCATCAGCCGCAAAACTTGTTGCACACCGGGATGCCTCACCGTGAGGCGCGGCGTCCAGCGGAAGCTATAGCGCACTAAGCCGGGCACCTGCGAGAGCAGATGTAGCGCCGCACCAAACACGGTTCCATAGGCAAAACCGTAGATGCCCAAATTCAAGCTAACGTTGTTGATGGCAATCAGGGTTGGCCCCAATACCGGCACATCTCCCCACTGTTCCACCAATCTTTCCGTGGGGCCGAGGAAGAGGATGCCGGCGATTTGACCGAGATCATACACAATCGGCGCGAGGGCGGGCAGAAGGAAGTGTTGATTGGCCTGCAAGCCGCCTGCCACTAACCCACTGATTGAGAATAGTAAAGTGGCTAACAAGTTCAGGCGCATTAAGTCGGCCACCAAACTCTGTTGCGCCGGTGAGAAGTTGGGCACCACAACATATTGCACAAACGGCTGGGCGAAGAGCGCCATACCCAGCGCCAAGACGGCCGTAATCGCCAGAGCGAGATTGGCTACCAATGAGAACAATTCCCAGAGCGTCGCGCGGCCTTTATGCTCCAACGCCGCGCTTAACAGTGGTATAAAGGCCACTGCCAGCGCACCACCTGAAATCACGGTGTAGAGCGTATCTGGCAAATTGTTGGCGGCGTTGTAAGCATCTAGTTCTGCGCCTACGCCATACGCCCGCGCCACAATCAACTGGCGGAGGAGACCTACGGCTTTATCCACCATGAACAGGCCGCCGATGAAGGCCGTGAGGGTGAGTAGCCGTTTGGGGTTCATAAGGGCCGATGATAAACCATCTTGTTCATCCCAACCGGCTTCTTAAGTAACGCTTAGAGTAAAGCTGAAGATAAAGATTTTAGTGGACGCTAAGCCGTTACAGGGCCAAGATGGTGGCGCGAGATTTACCCCTGACCTCCGTACTAGCTCAGTCATATAAATGAGTTCATAACGGCTTAATTTGGTTGGCGCATCAACTCACCATTCCCACCCAATGCATACCATCCATTGCGTTTAAATCGCATATAGTGAGTGTAGTGAAGTCTCCCCCGGCCAGTGAGTAGCAAGCAAACCCCTCAGCAAGCTCTCACTGGCCACTCCTTTTAATGCCAACTGCCGCAAATCAGTTGAAAACTTCAGTGAGAGTGCCCAGCGTGTAGCCAAGCCAAAGCTAACAAATAATCTAAGCTCATCGGCTCATTGGCTATAACCGGCGTTGTTGGGCGGCGAGAGGTATCGGTGTCCAGTAAATTTTCTTTGAGAAAGGTGGTGAGTTCCGCCCAGGCTTGCCCTTGCGCCCCACCGGCCCGAATGCCAGCCACACTTTCTACAAAAGCATGTGGCTGACCGGGATAAATACTAATTTGATGCGGCACGCCCGCCGTTTGCAAACCGCTTTCAAACGCGCGCACTTCATCCAACGGAATAGAACTATCCGCCTCGCCAAAGATGCCCAGCACCGGGCCGGAAAGCGCCGTGAGCTTTTCCGGGGGCACATCCACCGAGCCGTAGAAAATGATGGTAGCGGCCAACTGCGGTTGTTGCAAACTGTATTGCAAAGAAGTGCGCCCACCAAAACAAAAGCCCATGATGGCAATGCGCTTGGCGTTCACATCTGGTTGTACAGCCAGCCACTTAAACACGGCATCCGCATCCGCATGGATTTGCTCTACGGGGGTACTTACCACTTGGTAAATGGCGCGTGGGAGCAGGCTTGTGGTGTTCTCACGAAACATGCTTGGCGCAATGACCACATAGCCTTCCTGCGCCAACAAGTCGGCTTTTTCAGTTATGGAGCTGTTGAGCCCCCAGAATTCGTGAAGCATGACGACGGCGGGGTGCGGGCCGGGCATGTTGGGCCGCGCAATGTACGCTGGAATCTCTACCCCGTTGCCCGCCGGAATGCGCAGGTTGGTAAGAGCCGCCAACCGCCCGCCGCCCAGCCAACTATCCACCATAATAGAACCAAACAACACGATCATTAACGCCGTTAATAATAGACCAATACCAATGAATATCTGGCGCAGGAGTTTCATATGTTGCAACTTTTTGGTAAGGATAGAAGAAGTGTATCAAACTCCCTTCGGAACGACTGAACACTCACCCCACCATAAACGCCACAATAACCCAGATCACCCACACGCCAATCATTACTAAACAGAGTGTTACTTCAGCCAGCATGGCCCATCCACATCCTTTAGCGTAGCTTCGCAGGCCCTTCAGCGCCTTGCGCCAATCCCGCTCATGCCGGAAGTACTCCACCAGAAACAGGCCAAGCATAGAGCCAACAAGTGGGCCGATAGGCGGGAAGAAGAAAATACCCACCAAGCCCAACCCGATGCTGGCCAGCGTGGCTTTGAAAGAAACACCCTCTTGGTGCGTTACATAGTGAGTGATAACGTATTCCAGCCCTAAATCCACCAGCGCCAAGAGCGTGAGAATCACCATCGCCACGCTACCCACCCAGCCATCAAATGGCGTTTGGCCCAATAACCACTGCGCCACACCATAGCCGAGCGCGGCCAACCAAATGAGCCATGAGCCGGGTAAAACCGGAATCACTGCGCCCACTAAACCCACCAGCATTACCAACGCCGTGGAGATGATGAGCACAATTTCAAAGAACAGAATTAGCGAAGGATCCATCTTTACCGAGTTGCGTGAGACATGAGGCGTAAACGTAGTGCGTATCCCATTGCACGCTTCATGGTTTATGCCTTACGGCCTCACACTTACTTTATCACCTCTATACCCCCCATCCACGGCCTCAGCACCTCCGGCACCACAATAGACCCATCCGCTTGTTGATAGTTTTCCATCACGGCAATCAGCGTGCGCGGCAAGCCAAGGCCAGAGCCGTTGAGCGTGTGAAGCCATTCGGCCTTCGCGCCGGCTTCGCGCCGGAATTTGATATTAGCCCGCCGCGCCTGAAAATCACCCACGTTTGAGACGGATGAAACCTCCAGCCACTCGTTACAACCCGGCGCCCACACCTCTAGGTCATATGTCATGCGGGCGCAAAAGCTAATATCCGCAGTGCATAATTGTTTTACGCGGTACGTCAGCCCAAGTTGCAGGCAGGTTTCCTCAGCGTGGGCCAGCATGCGTTCCAGCGCCGCGTCCGATTCTTCCGGCGTGCAGTACATATACATTTCCACTTTATCAAACTGATGACCGCGCTTAATGCCGCGCACATCGCGCCCAGCCGCAATTTTCTCGCGGCGGAAACAGGGCGTATAAGCGGTGTAATTTTTGGGCAGTTGATCTAGGCTGAGAATCTCATCCATGTGGATGCCGGTGAGAGGAATCTCGGCGGTGGGCACCATCCAGTAATTTTCCTCCACATCCCGGTACAGATTATCACGGAACTTGGGCAGTTGGCCTGCGCCATAGATGACTTCCTCTTTCACCATAAAGGGCAGGTACATTTCCGTGTAGCCCTGCCGGATGTGCAAATCCAACATCCATGCAATGAGGGCGCGTTGCAGGCGCGCGCCGGCCCCTTGCAGAACATAGAAGCGTGAGCCGGCCAACTTGGTGCCGCGCTCAAAGTCAATCAGGCCCAGTTTTGGCCCTAAGTCCCAGTGAGCCTGCGGCGTGAAATCAAACTGACGCGGTTCACCGACTGTGCGAAGAATCACGTTATCGTCTTCGCTTGCGCCCACCGGCGTGCGCGGGTCTGGCAAGTTGGGCAATTGGCTCGTCCAATCCGTAAGGCGCGCCTCCACCTCAGCCACTTGTTTATCCAGCGCGTCAATACGCTCGTTAACTTGCCGTTGCTCGGCAATTTTGGCGTTGCGGGCCTCGGCGTCTTTCATCCGGCCAATTTCTTTGCTCACCACATTGCGCTGATTTTTCAGCGCTTCCACGTCTTTGAGCAAATCGCGCCTCTGCTGGTCAAGTGTAAGGATTTCATCCACCCTATCGGCCAGCGCGGCCTCCTGCCGGTTGCGGAAGCCGGTTTTTACCAGCTCTGGCTGTGTGCGGATTAAGTTCAGATCAAGCATTTTCTCTTCTCCTTTGCATCCTTGGTGGGATGCAGATGGTTAAGGGTTTTTCCACGTAGTTGGGTCTTTGCGAGAATTGCTATAAGCCAAATGCTTAACTTTTGGCTTCAGTCCGCAATTCAACAGTAAGCCAACCTCGTAAAGTGTGGCGCGCAAATAGAAAACTTGAATCGTCACATTCCGCGCCACTTTCAAGCCTAGTCGCTCTAATTCAATCACTAAAGTATTCACACACACCTTCTCAAGAAAACCATAGCCCAAACCGTTGTCAGCCGCACAAAACGCCTTAATGATTTTCTCCGTCATATCTTTGTGTTTATACTTGTCCTTGATTTATTTATCCAATCGGCGTACATCCGCGTTCATCTGCATCCTAGGATAATTCAACCATTTCGAGAACGCCGCTCATTCACCATTACCCACACCACGCCGACGAGGGCCGCGCTCAGCAACGCACATGCGCCAAACGCACAAGCGCCTAGCAACACAATTGAGAGTCCCATAACGCCTCCTCTCAAAAATAAAACCGCCCCTCTTCGCGCAGGACGAAGGGCGGTTCGTGGTGCCACCTGCATTTGCTGAACGGCGTTCAGCCTCTCAACGCGCTAACGGGCGCACCCGGCCAATTCATCATTGGCAACCTTCAAGAGTGGAATAGCTCGGTGGGCTGGCCGCTTTGCACCAACCAGCGGCTCGCTGAACAGTTACCCGGCCATATGTCTCTATCGTTTGTGATGTGATTGAGTAGATTATAGCACGAACGCTTTTAGAATTTACTCCCGCACAGTCCAGCCATTGGCCTCCAGCACTTGTTGCACATCATGCTTAATGCGCGGGTCGGCGGCCACGGCGTTGGTTTCCACCAGCCGCGCCACTTTTTCAGCATAATCAAAGGAGATTTCCAACAAGTAACCCGTAATCACCCGCGGCGCCGCCGCCAGCCGATAGCCGCTGGCTTGAATTTCATACGGCTTATCATCGCCGTTCAACGCTAACACTTTAGAGCGGATATCATCAGCTTCAATGGGCGTAGAGGGCGCGGCCATCGGCCGCACCATGGTGGCTTGTTCAGACGCAGGCGTCTCCGGCATAGTAAATGGGCTTCGTGAGATCATAGTCTCGGCCTCCGCTGACGCTTCAGCGGATGGCGCAGGCGCACTATCTACGGAACTCTTGGGCACAAAGGCCACATCAATCGGGCCGCTGGCCGCCGGCTTGGGCGTTTGGTTGCGGCGGAAGAACCAAAACGCGCCGCCGCCCGCCGCAATGATTAAGCTACAGCAACAGCACAGTAAAAATAAAGAAGTGCCCAGGGCAAATACACTGCTCATGTCTTCCATAGATGTTAGTCCTCTCGGTTACGTAGGTGGGGGAACATGATGACTTCGCGGATGGTGGCTTTGTCCGTGAACAGCATGGTTAAGCGATCAACGCCCATGCCAAAACCGCCATTGGGCGGCATGCCGTAGCGCATCGCGCGTAAGTAGTCTTCATCCAGAGGGTGCTGGTCTTCAGAGTCGGGCGCGTAGGCTTGGCCCATTTCTAAAAAGCGCGCTTCCTGATCCAGCGGGTCATTCAACTCAGTAAAGGCATTACACAACTCAAAACCAGCAATGTAGCCTTCAAAACGTTCCACAACATTTGGGTTACCTGGCTTGGCCTTGGCCAGCGGTGAAATATCACGCGGGTAATCCATGATAAAGGTGGGCTGAATGAGGTGCTCTTCCACGCAATCGCCGAGCAGTTTCTCAATCAACTTGCCGCGTGTGGAGTCTGGGGCGGCTTTAATGCCTTTGGCCTCCATGGCGGTGTGCAGGGCTTCAGCCGTTAAGTGCGCGTCAATATCCACGCCGCTATATTTTAGAATGGCTTCCCGCATGGTCAGGCGCGGCCAGCCGGGGTTCAAATTCAGTATATGGCCTTGATAGTTGAGCGTGCGTCGGCCCAAGACTTCATCCGCCACAAAGGCGATCATCTCCTCGGTTAGCCGCATCACCTGCTCATAATCGGCATACGCCCAGTAAAACTCCAGTTGCGTAAATTCCGGGTTGTGTTTGTAGCTCACGCCCTCATTGCGGAAATCTCGGCCAATTTCATACACGCGCTCCAGGTTACCTACCAGCAAGCGTTTGAGATACAGCTCAAACGAAATCCGCAAATACAAATCCTGTTTGAGTTGGTTGTGGTGCGTGGTGAAGGGGCGGGCCGCCGCGCCGCCATACAGCGGTTGCAAAATCGGCGTTTCCACTTCTAGGAAATCATGGCGGTCTAAAAATTTGCGGAGCGCGGCCGTCACTTTGGCCCGGGTGCGGAAAATCTCGCGCACCTCGGCGTTCACAGCTAAATCAGCATAGCGTTCGCGGTAGCGGGCTTCCGGATTATCAAACGCGGAGAATACACGCTTCTGGCCATCCACTACTTCTTCTTTACTGGCAGGCAGGGGGCTAATGGCTTTAGCCAGCAAGCGGTATTCTTTGACCCACAGCGTTACTTCGCCTGCTTTGGTGGTGAACAAACCACCGCTGGCTTGCACAAAATCGCCCAAGTCGAAGGCGTCCACAAACAGTTGGTAAGCCGCCTCCCCCAAATCATTGGTGCGGAAGTAGAGTTGCAGGCGGCCAGAGCCATCTTCAATATGTGCGAACGTACTCTTGCCCATCACTCGGATGGCTTTTAGGCGACCAGCCACGGTAAAGACGCCGCTCGGCTGGTGTGTATCGGCAGGGGGTTGGGCGGCGTACGCGGCTAAGGCCGCGGCGGAGGTATGGGTGCGTGTGGCGCGGGTTGGGTAAGGTTCCTGCCCGGCCGCGCGCAGTCTTTCCAGCTTGCCCAAACGGATTTTTTCCAACTCAGTGTATTCACGCATACAAAGTACATTGCTCCAAAATTCAATGCATTATAACGGAAACGGCCCGGCGGAAATAAAAAGCCCCGAGACAGCAGGCGCTATCACGGGGCTTAGGGACGAAAACGTGACGCCGCCGAGTTACGCGCGGCTAATCTTAACCACTCGGTAGAGCGTTACCCCAGCTGGCGCTTGCACTTTTACATCATCGCCGATGCGGCGGCCCAAGAGCGCCTTGCCCAGCGGGCTTTCATTGGAAATACGGCCCGCGCGCGGGTTGGCTTCCGCCGCGCCCACCAGCATATATTCTTCCGTGCCACCACCCTTTTCTTTGATGGTGACGTGAGTGCCCAGCTCCACTACCTCACTGGAGCCGTGCTCTTCAATAATCACGGCGTTGGAAAGCATGGTTTCAAGGGTGAGGATACGGCCTTCCACGAAGGCTTGCTCATTCTTGGCATCTTCGTATTCGGCGTTTTCAATTAGCTCACCGTCCTCCTGCGCATTGTGCAGGCGTTCGGCTACTTGGGCTCGCCGCGTGGTGCGCAGAAACTCCAACTCTTCTTCCAGCTTCTTCAGCCCATCGCGGGTGAGAAACGTCTGGTCGTGACTCATAAGAAACCTCTTATTGGGAAAACAAAAACTGAGAGAACACCTCTCAGTTGTGCAACTGACACAAGAAATACTAGCACACGGCAAAGGCTTTGTAAAGCATTTAGAACATTTGCGCCACCAACTAGCGCCAAACCCGCAAGCCTAATTGCTCACCCGCCGCCGCCGTTAGGTGCTGGCGCACAGCCAGCCGCATGGCCGCCTCATCCGGCCAGAAGGAGCTTATTTGCGAGACATACTCTGCCACCGCCCGGCAATGCGCGCTCCAATCTCGCTCCTGAACCGGCAAAATCTGCGGCGTTAACCCATAGGCCAGCCCCCCCCACGCCCCTTGAACCGAGTTCTTAGCCGCATACGGATAATCTTCTACATAAATCAGCGGGCGGCCCAATTGCTCTGCCGCGCGGCGCGTGAGTTGATGATCAACATGCTGGCCGATGCCTAATGGGGCGTACACCTGCACCGGCTCCCAGCGGGGAAGGAGGTGGGCAATTTGCGCGGCAACGTGAGTAACGAGCGGCTCATCCAACGGCGAAAGCGCGCCAAACAAATCTGCTTCACTCATCACAACGGCTTCACCGGTAGAAGAAGTGCGGTAAATGCAATCTGGCACCCACAGGTAAACGGGGGTTGCGCCCAACACCTGCATCGCGCACACATCTTCGGCGCGTCGTGCCGCTACAGCCTCCACCGCCGAAAGTCTCCAGCGCGCATGCAGGCCGTGAGCAAAAGGGGTGAGCCGTCCGGGCGGCGGGTCCCCGGCGCAAACCGTTATTACAATCACGCGTTCCCCAGCTTGTGCTTGTTGATAAATGAGCGCGCCGCACGAAAAGGCGGCGTCATCCAAATGCGGTGAAATGTAAACGTGTGTGCGCACAATAAAAGTATAACCGGAGAGTCGTTAATGACCTTCAATCCTTTACAGCCCTTAGTGGGGATGGTACAATCCGCCCGCTCTGGATGAGGGACAAAAATCTCTGGAGGGATGGCCGAGTGGTTGAAGGCGGTTGTCTTGAAAACAACTGTGGGTGCAAGCTCACCGGGGGTTCGAATCCCTCTCCCTCCGCCTGAGAGCTGTTTGATTGCACGGGGAGGTGCCGGAGTATGGTCGATCGGGAGCGCCTGCTAAGTGCTTGTACGGGCCTAAACCTGTACCGAGGGTTCAAATCCCTCCCTCCCCGCCAGTGGCTTGAGATTGAACATTTCAGGTTTGGCGTTCACCTGAAATCGCCAATCATAACAACATGCGCCTGTAGCTCAGTTGGATTAGAGCGTTTGCTTGCGGAGCAAAAGGCCAGGGGTTCGAGTCCCTTCAGGCGCACAGGGCAACAGAGCTGGTGATTTCACCGGCTCTGTTTTATATCAGCGCTATGCATAACGCCGGAGGCCGTGTGGGCAAAAAAGACCGAGAAGTTCAATCGAAAATCAGCGCTAAACGCGAAGAGCGCCGAAGCGAGCGCCAACGCGAAGACTTGTGGTGGAATGTCATCATCCTGGGCACATTGGGTGTGGTGCTGGTGTTGGTAATTATTTTCCTCTTCCGGATTCAGCGGCCCGGCCCCCTGCCCGGCGAACAAGTGATTCAGGACGAGGGCCGCGCCGTCGTTTCCGCCGGTTCAGCGTTACAACCCTATCTCAACAACCCACCCTCCTCCGGCACTTATTATGATAAACCGGCGCCATGGGGCTTTGCCGAAGAAATAGTTGGCCCCGGTTATTACCTCAACAATTTGGCGCGCGGCGGCGTGGTGTTTTTATATGAATGCGCCACCGATTGCGAAACGGTGGAGCAACAGTTCCGAGATTTCCTCAGACGCGCCCCGCGTGACACTTCCTTCAACCAAGTGAAAATTGTGGTGAGCCGCTACGACGGCGATTTGCCGACTCCGATTGTGGCCCTGGCGTGGGGCCATCAGTTAAACCTAGAAGCGTTTGATGAACCCACCTTGCTGACGTGGTATGACCGATTTGTGAATTACGGCCCGGCCAACGGCCCATAAATCAACTTCTAACCCCGTATAGCGTAAGTTAACGAATTGGATACAATTGGCCTCATGCCATCTGAGGCGCAAGACTCTCCCCAATTGCTGGCGATTTTGCGCTCGGTTAACGAAGCCATTATTGCCACAGACGCCGCTGGACAAATCACCCTCATGAACCCTGCCGCGGAGCGGCTGTTTGATGTGCCGCAAGCGCGCGCGCTAGGTTATCCCCTTAGTTTGCTGAATAATGATTTAGGCCTCTGGCTGGAACGTGTGGCGCACGACAGCGCCCAGCCGCTGGTGTTTGATTTAATGGAATTCCGCGCGGATAAAGATTACTCGGCGGCGTTGGCCCCCGTGCCAGGTGAGAACGGCCAAACCAGCGGCTGGGTGATTACGCTTCGGGATGTAACCCACCACCGCCGCGCGGAAAAGTGGAAGATGCAGGCCATTCAAGAAGTGACGCATGACTTGCGCAACCCGCTCAATTCCATGCAAAGCGCTATTAACTTACTCAATGATTTGTTGGAAACACCTACCCGGGAACAGCTCGAGTGCATAAAAATGATCCGCGATGGGCTGAGCCGCACCAGCAAACTGATTGAGCAAGCGCTCAGCTTAAACCATGTGAGTGAGCCGGCCGAGCCGACGTTTGATTATGTGTCTCTCAGCCAAATTTTGGAAAAAGCAATAGATGAGTTCCGCTTGGCCGCGCAGGTTAAGAACCTAATTTTAGAATTTGAAACTGTGCCCGCGCCGGGCCGGGTGTTGGGCGACGCCGAATGGTTAGGCCGCGCCGTGAGCAATTTGCTGAATAATGCGGTGAAGTATACGCCGGCAGGCGGCCGGGTGCGTGTGCGTTACCGTGAGGTGGATGGGCAAGCGATTTGCGAGATGACGGACAACGGGCCGGGCATTTCTCCGGCGGCGCAATCCCGCTTGTTTGAGCGGTTTTACCGCGCGCCGGGCGAGAGCACACGCCGCGCCTCGGGTAGTGGGTTGGGTTTGGCCATTACCAAGGCCATTATTGAGCGGCATGCAGGCCGCGTGTGGGTCTCGAGTGAAGAGGGGCGCGGCAGTACGTTTGGGTTTACGCTCCCCGTGAAGGCGGAATAGTTTCAAGTATCTTTAGTGGGTGAAGTCACTATTAACTGAAACATCGTTCAATGCTATACGTTGGGCGTAAATCCGTTACCAGCTCTTAAGAACGGCATGCGGGCCAATCTGGCGAAGAACGATAGTGTATCCCCGTGAAGCTGAGAAGTGAAGCGATAGTTCCCATTCACGCGGCCTTTCCCAATACCATCCACACCGGCCATTTTCTTGGCCTTTACCCCGGGGTGACGTACACCCGCCGCTGTTGCTTGAGCCGATGGCGCGTAAGAAGAACCTATCTCATCAACATCCGTCGCTTATTCAAAACTTTCTAGATTGTTTTGAGAAACACCCTCTTAAGGGAGCAAAACGCTCCACGGGTTTACATAGACGCCGCCATTGCGCAATTCAAAATGCAGGTGTGAGCCGCTACTGTTGCCGGTGCTCCCCGCCAAACCAATTAGCTCACCTTGGTTTACGCTCTGGCCGCACTGCACATTCCATTGGTTGAGGTGGGCGTACACACTCTCCCAACCTGTGCCGTGATCTATCACCACCAAGTTACCGTAGCCCCAATCATTCCAACCGGCGTATGTCACCACACCGGCATCCACCGCCACAATAGGGTCATTGAGGTTAGCGCGTAAATCAACTCCCCGGTGAATGTTGGCGTAATCATAGCCGGAGAGCGTGCGGGCCTGCGTGGGCCAGACAAACGTGCCGGCGCCGATAATGCCGGTGTAACCGCCCGGACATTGCCCAAAGTTACTGGCCGTGCGGGCGCTAGCGCGAGCCGTGCGCGGCAGGCTGGGCAACTGCCAGCTTTGCAGGGCGCGTGTGCCGCCCGGCACCACTAAGTAAGTATTGGGCGTGAGTGTTTGCCCATCCACGCCCAAATTATTGCTAGGCCAGCCGGCAATAGCTTCCGGCGCTACGTTATAGAACCTGGCAATTTGCTCCAGCGTGTTACCCGCCGTCACATAGTGGTAAGTGCCATCAACCGGCAAGATATTCAGCACCTGACCGGGCCGAAGGGAATGCGGGTCATCTTTCAAAGTAAAGAAGTTACCCCATAACAAAGTTTCCGGCTTAAGGTTAAAGCGCCCGGCAATACCTAATAATGTATCTCCGGCTTGCACGGTGTAGGTTATTACCTGTGTGCGGCCTTGCGTGGCGATGAGGGTGTGAACGTCCGCCGCGCGCTCAAGGGCCGGGAGTTCCGCCACCAGCGGGCCAAAAGTGGGCGGCTCGCTGGAATTGCTTGCCAGTGTTTCAACGGCCGTTTCGGTTGTAGATGCCGCGCTGACGCCCTCCGCCACCGGCGGCAATTGTGGTGCGCGCCAGCTGGCAACGTCCATCCCGCTCACAGCCACCACTGCGCCCAGTAAGGCCAGCATCAGCCCATGTGAAGCGTAGCGCCAGATAGGCTCCCGCCAGCCAGCGGCGACCATATCTGCCCAGATGCGGGCGAGAGGAGATTGTGATGAAGAGGGTTGATTAGACATAGGGTGAAACGTGAAACGTCGGGGCGGTTCGCGAACCGCTCTGATCACGTTTCACGGTCAGCGCAAAAAATCCCATGGGTTCACGCGGCCATACGTGTCATTACGCATTTCAAAATGCAGGTGCGGGCCACTGCTATTACCCGTGCTTCCGGCTAAGCCAATAAGCTGGCCTTGATAAATAGCCGCGCCACAGCCCAAATTGATTTGGCTCAGGTGGGCATACGCCGTTTGCCAGCCGTTGCCATGATCAATGATGATGAGCTGACCGTAACCGTAATTGCTCCAGCCCGAGAACACCACCACGCCATTATCACTGGCGTAAATGGGTGCGCCTAAACCGGCCGCAATATCCAGGCCCGGGTGGGTATTGGGGTTGTAATCCCAGCCGGAAAGATAATGGTTATTGGCCGGCCACACAAATGTAAAGGTACCGGTGGGGCCGGAGTAATTGCCATTGCACGCGCCGGGTTCGCTGGAGCGGCCCGCGCCGCTAACAGTGTTATTCCGGCCCACTACGGGTAAGCTCCACGTTACCGTGTCACGCCAGCCGCCGGGGATGATGATGTTCTGCCCAATTTTAATTTGTGGGTCACTTGGGTCTAAATCATTGCCCGCAAATGCGATAATTTCATCCACATTGCCATGAAACACGCGCGCAATGTTCTCCAGCGTATCTCCGGCCTGCACCACCCGGAGCGCGCCATCAATCGGCAAAATGTTCAATTCCTTGCCCGGCTTGAGCAGATTGATGTTCTCCGCCAATTCAGCGTTACCCCACAAAATCGTATCCGGTTTTAAGTTGAACTTGGCTGCAATACCAAAAACCGTATCCCCCCTCACCACCGTGTACTTTTCAATTGTGACACGGCCTCGCTCCTGAACCACTGTATCCGGTTCGGCCAGCCGGAACACCGTGGAAGGATCCACCGGCTCAGCCGAAAGCGGCGCAATGGTAGGGAAAACCTCGCCCGCGTTCAGGCTGGAGGCGGCTGTAGGCCCCACCTCCGGTGTGATGGCAGGCGCGGCAGAGGCTGTGTAACTCAGCGCCAATAAAATGGCTCCCACGGCCACTAGAATCGCCACGCCGTAGCCAGCCAGTGTAGGCCACCAGTTGGAGGGTGTGGTCTTAGGTGTAGGCATCTCAGTCATTCCCAATCTCCAGTTTATTACCCGCGCGCACAGTCTATCAGTCGCAAAAGTTCAGCGTCAAGCTCACATAACCAATTATTGATTAATGATTGATGATGAAAAATTGATGTTTGCTGATTGCCGATTGCAGATTTACAATCAGGTTGCATTTCCAGGCGCACAAACCCAACACCCATTGCATGACTTTCACGAACCTTAACTTTCGAGCAATTGGTGAAATTCATGTTGAGAAACCGCTCCAATCAAAGATCAGCTATCCCTCAATCAGAAATTAGCTTATGCCACTCAAAATCCTCTTTGTTAGCGCGGAAGTAGCGCCGTTCGCCAAAGTGGGCGGACTGGCCGATGTGGCCGGCGCCCTGCCCAAAGCCTTGCGCAAGCTGGGCCACGATGTGCGCGTGGTGATGCCGGCCTACCAAAAACTAGAAGCCGAAGGCCGCGCCGGCAAACTTAACGCTCGGCCCGGCGGCATGATTGTGAATATGGGCGCGGGGCCTATTCCGGCTGGCATTTACGAAAGCGTTTTGCCCGGCAGTGATGTGCCCGTGTACTTTGTAGCCCAGCATAATTTATATGACCGGCCCAATGTGTACGGCTACAATGATGACGCCTACCGCTTTGCGTTTTTAGGCCGCGCGGCCTTTGAAGTGTGCCACGCCCTCGGCTGGCGGCCAGATGTTCTCCACGCGCACGATTGGCACACCGCCTCCGCCGTTTTCTGGCTGGCCACCGCCGGCCAAGCCGATGACCGCTACCGCGGCATCCCCTCCATCTTCACTATTCACAACTTGGCGCATCAGGGCCTCACCAGTTGGGATATTAACCGCTACCTCGGCGTGATTACGCACGGCCTGATAGAAGAACCGCCCGGCGCGGTGAACTTAATGGCGCGCGGCATATATCACGCTACCATGATTAACACTGTTAGCCCCACCTACGCGCGTGAGATTATGACGGTGGAGGGCGGTTGGGGCCTGCAGAATCTTTTGCGCTTCCGCCACTTTGATGTGCACGGCATCCTCAACGGCGTGGATTACGAGGTATGGAATCCGGAAACAGATAAGAACTTGGCCCGCAACTTTAACGCGGATACGCTGGAAGCGCGCGCAGAAAACAAACGCGCCCTGCAAGAAAAACTAGGCTTGCCCCAACGCCCCGAAGTGCCGTTGATTGGCATGGTGACGCGCCTAGACGCCCAAAAGGGCATGGAGATTATGGGCCATCCCCTCCACTTGCTGATGAACGGCGGAGCGGGTGAAGCGCAATTTGTGGTGGTGGGCACCGGCGCGCAACCCTATGAAGATATGTTCCGCCACTTGGCCAGTTATCACAAAGATAAATTCCGTGCGGTGCTGGCCTACGCGCCGGAGCTGGCTCCGCTGGTTTACGGCGGCAGTGATATCTTCGTCATGCCGTCTTTGTTTGAACCGTGCGGCCTCGGCCAGCTCATCTCCATGCGCTACGGCGCAGTGCCCGTGGTGCGCGCCACCGGCGGCTTGGCGGATACCGTGCGCGATGGCGTGACCGGCTTCAGCTTTAATGATTACAGCGCCGAAGCCTTTTGGCACGCTCTACAACGCGCCATTTACATTTACAACGTGGATAAAGAGAGCTGGCGGGCCATTCAACGCAACGGTCTCACCAGCGATTTCTCCTGGCGCACCTCCGCCCTCGGCTACCAACAACTGTACGAGTGGGCCATTTCGAGGATGCGCGGGTGGTGAGGAACCATAGATGGAAATCAAGAAGGGTTTATGGCTTTATTCCACTGAACTTAGCGATGACTCTCACCCTGCAAATTCTCCCCAGCCGCCAACTAACGCCCGCTCTGCGGCAGGAAATTATTGCGCTGTGCAACCGCGCTTACGAAGAAAATTTAGCCGAACTGTTTGAAACCTTCACCAACGCCACCCATGTGCTGGGCTACTGTGAAAATGAACTGGTGAGCCACGCGCTGTGGGTAACGCGGCAACTACAAGTAGGCACTGGCCCACTCCTGCGCACGGCCTACGTGGAGCTAGTGGCCACCGAGCCAAAACATCAACAACGTGGCTTTGCGGCTACTGTGATGAAGCGCATCGTGGAAGAAGTTCAAGACTACGCGTTGGCCGCGCTCTCACCCTTTAGCGTAGAATATTATGCGCGGCTGGGCTGGGAACTGTGGCGTGGCCCGCTCTCCATTAGAACGGCGGAAGGCTGGCTGGCTTCACCTTCCGATGAAACGGTGATGATTTACCGGCTCCCCCAAACGCCGTCACTGGATTTAACCGCCCCGCTCTCCGCCGAGTGGCGCGAGGGCGAGTTGTGGTGAGGCGCAAGCACATGCAATCCAAAGAACACTGGGAACACATTTACACCACCAAGCCCACCACGGGCGTCAGTTGGTATCAAACGCACGCCCAACAATCTCTGCGGCTGATTGCGGAAACGGGCCTGCCGCGCACCGCTTCCATTATTGATGTGGGCGGCGGCGCCTCTACCTTGGTGGATGATTTGCTGGAAGCGGGCTATTCGGCCCTCACCGTGCTGGATCTTTCCGGCGCGGCGTTGGCGGCGGCCCAAAACCGGCTGGGCGAGCGGGCTAAAGCCGTACAGTGGTTAGAAGCCAACATTACCGAGGTGACTTTGCCCGAGTATGCCCATGATATTTGGCATGACCGCGCTGTGTTTCACTTCCTCACCAGCGCGGCAGAGCGGCAAGCGTACGTGGCCGCCGTGTTACGCGCCGTGAAACCCGGTGGCCATGTGATTGTGGCCACCTTCGCTGAGGATGGGCCGCTTCAATGCAGTGGCCTGCCCGTTCGGCGTTACTCCGCCACTGCCTTGCACGCTGAGTTTGGCGCACCCTTCACCCTGCTCAAACACGAGCACGAGGCGCATCACACGCCGTTTGGCGCCATTCAACAATTTGTTTATTGTTACTGCCGCAAAGTTGCCATTTCCTAACCCACTTGTGAGCTAGCTCACAGCGCGCGGGCGCAAAGGGCCGTAAATTTCCTTCAGGTTTTATTTTCACTCTGGAGGTTTTTATGACCGCGCCCAACAAACCGGCGGAGCCACCCCCGCCGCCCAAATACACCATCCCCAGCACCAAACTCAGCAATGACGTGGAAGTGACGAGCAGTTCGCCCAATGACCGCCGCGCAGATGGCCAGCCCAGCGATGAAACCACCCCGCCCGACCAAGCGGCGGAGACGAATCTGTATTTCAAAAGTAAAGTCTTAGCGGACCGCGCCATTACGGAATGGCAGAAAACACATCGCCTAGAAGTTGTCCACATCTTACCCACGTGGATGTTTGGCCCGCGCGATGCCGCGCCGACCACCGCCGGGCGGATGATTCTAGAGTTATTGCATCAACGGATGCCAGCGCTAATCCCGGGCGGCAACGTAGTGGTGGATGCCCGCGATGTGGCGCAGGCGATGCTGACAGCTGTGGAGAAAGGCCGAACCGGCGAGCGTTATATTCTCAATTCCGGCTATCAGAGCATTGTCGGCATCGCGCACCAGTTAGCAACCGTAAGCGGCGTGCCTGCACCCAGCTTGCGGTTGCCCTACCCTGCCGCCCTCGCCGTGGGTTGGATGATGGAAAATTTCGCCCGCCTGCAAGGCCAAGAAACGCTGATGACGGTTTCCGGCCTGCGCACTTGAAACCAGCCGCTAGAAATCAGCGCCGCCAAAGCGGCCCGTGAACTGGGCGCTACGTTTCGCCCCTTCATAGAAACACTTCGGGACACGGTGGCGTGGTATCAAAGCAACGGCTTTGTAAAGAAAATGGCTCCAGCGCAGTCTGCCGCGGCGAGCACGTGAGTGGCGCCGCCTCATCAAATCAGTCCTACGTCCTGCCTAGTTACCGCGATGGCGAAGAGTGGTTTGTGCCAGGCGTTGGAGTTGAGCACCGTACCCGACCATAGCACGCTCAATCGCACCTTCAACGCTTGACGGAGACTCGTTTGGAAAAACTGTTGACCAGCGTGGTGGCCGATCAGCCAACGCCAACAGGCAACCTAGACTCTAAATCCGGCGCGGCGATTTTGGAACTGTTACGCAAAACATGTGATGGCGGGGTTGGAGTTGTAGTTAAGCTACAATCGGCGCGCACATGCGTGTTCGCCACATCTCCCTCACCAACTTCCGTTTATACGCCCGTCTAGAATCTGCTTTGCCGTCTGGCCCGCTGATTTTGGTGGGCGCGAACGCACAGGGCAAAACCAGTTTGCTAGAAGCGCTCTATTACCTCGCCACCGCGCAAAGCCAGCACGCCGCCAGTGATAAACAACTCATCAACTTTTTGGCGTTACAAGAACCGCAACCGTTTGCCCGCATTGTGGCCGAGGTTGAAACACAAGCCGAAGTGCGCCGGATTGAAATGCGCTTGGTGCTAGACGCCGCCGCCCACTCGGAAGGCCGCCTGCGCAAAGAAATTCTGCTCAACGGCGTAAAAAAACGCGTGGGCGATTTGGCCGGGCGCGTGAACGTGGTGCTCTTCCTCCCGCAAGATATGGCGATTGTGGAAGGCCCCCCTGCCGAGCGGCGGCGCTATTTGGATTTGGCGCTCTCCCAAGTAGACGCCCCGTACAGCTTTGCGCTGAGTGAATACGCGAAAATCCTTTCGCAACGCAACGCCCTGCTCAAACAACTGCAAGAGCGCAATGGCAACGGTGACCAATTGGAATTTTGGGATGCCAAGTTATGTGAGTACGGCGGCGCGTTGATGGCGGCCCGCATGGCGGCTTTGGCGGAATTGGAAACGCTGGCCTCGGCCATTCACCGCGAGCTGACGGCGGGCAGTGACTCTCTGCGCCTTGCCTATCATCCGGCCTTTGACCCAGCCGCCGCGCCAGAGGGCCAACTGGGCCTGCCCCTCCAAGTGCCGGTGCATCAGGTAGGGTTGGCCGCGCCAGAAATTGCCGAACGGCTGAAGCAAAAGCTTAGGGCCACACGCGCAGAGGAAATCACGCGTGGGCAAACGCTCTCCGGCCCGCATCGGGATGAACTGCGCTTCATCGCCAACGGCGTGGATGTGGGAACCTACGGCTCACGTGGGCAGGCGCGCACCGCCGTGTTAGCGCTCAAGCTGGCGGAAATGGAATGGATGCGGCGGCGCACGGGCGAGTGGCCCATTTTGCTTTTAGATGAAGTGCTGGCCGAATTAGATACGAGCCGACGGCGGGATTTGCTCAATCGCCTGACGCAAGCCGAACAATGTGTGCTCACCACCACCGATTTGAATTTGTTCCCGCCCGAGTTCCGCGCCCAAGCTACTGTGTGGCAGATTGAGCGCGGGCAGGTGGCGCGATAAAGAACATCATTCTCCTAAAATCTCACGCCGCTAAGGCCGTTCCCCCAACACTAATTTCACGTCCCGCATTGCGCCGTTTCTAAAGACCGTCAACGTAATTTCTTGGCCGGGCCGCGTTTTATTCACCAAATAACTCATCAAATCGCCAAACACCTTCACCTCGCGGCCATCCACCGCCATAATTAAGTCCCCATCACCGGCAAAACTGCCTTGGCCAGAGTCGGCCTGCAAACCGGCCGCATCGGCTGGGCCGCCCGGAATCACATCCGTCACGTAAGTGCCCGTCGTGCCGGGCGCATTCAACAATTCCTTCAGCTCCAGCGTCATCTCCGGCGTACTGCTGATGCCGAGATAGGGGTATACAAATTTGCCATCTTTGATTAGGAACGGCACAATTTGCTTCACCGTATTAGAAGCAATGGAATACCCTACCCCTGAATTGGATGGGCTAACCTCCAAAATCTGAGTCGTATCCACCGCAATGGCGCGGTTGATGCCAATGACCTCGCCGCTCAAGTTTAACAGCGGCCCACCAGAGTTACCGGGGTTGATGGGCGCATCCGTTTGCAAAATATCCGGCGCCGTAAACCGCCCGCCGGTGGGCGCCTGCCGATTACTGCCCAGAGTGCGCCCTACGCCGGAGATGATGCCGAGCGTCATCGTTCCGGCTTCCCCAAACGGGTTGCCAATGGCAATGGCTCGCTGGCCCACGCGCACTAAATCAGAGTCGGCGAGCGTGAGCGGCTGAACACCCGCCGGGATTTCATCCACCTTAATCACTGCCAAATCGGCATCAGCATCTTCGCCCACCAAGCGCGCTAAGGTTTTTAAGCCGGAAGGAAAGTCCACTTCAATAAAATTGGCGCCAGCGATAACGTGCTGATTGGTAACAATATGACCATTGGAGTCATATAAAAAGCCGGAGCCTTGCCCACTGCCCTCCGCGCCATCTACAAAAATAGAAACCACCGCCGGGCTGACGCGTTGATACAAGTTGATGAGCACTTCTTCTTCCGAAGAGGAAACGGTAATGGGCGGCAAAGGCGGCGTGGTCGCCACCACCGGCGCCACTTGCGTCACCCCCATCGGCGCAACCGTCGGCTGAGGCGTGCTGGTAGCTCGCGGAGTAAGATTACAGGCCAGCGCCGTAATCAATAGGCTAAGACTCACAACAGACAAACGAAAACGCATAGTGAACTCCCAATTGATAAGGCCCGCCCTTCGCTAGCGGTAAGCCAACGCCGGGCTAAAAGTTTGACTAAACTTACTGCGCGGATGTGAATCAAAGATGAGATGTTCAGGAGTTTTTGCGAAGTTGCGCCAATTTCTGGAAGAGAGCGCGTTCCTCGTCACTTAAATGTGTCGGCACTTTCACCAACACCCGCACATATAAATCCCCAAAGGTGGTAGGGTCTTTTAACTTGGGCATGCCGCGCCCACTCAGGCGGAACTTTTTGCCGCTTTGGGTCTCTGGCGGAATGGTGAGGCGTAAATCACCGGTCAGGGTGTGAACGGTGGTTTCACCGCCTAATACGGCCGTATATAAATCCACCGATGCCTCGGTGTGTAAATCATCGCCCTCGCGCTCAAACCTAGCATGCGGGCGCACTGTAATGGTTAGGAACAAATCTCCGGGCGGGTTGCCGGGGCCGCCCTGCCCCTTAAACCGCACTTTGGTGCCGGTCTTCGCCCCACGCGGAATATCAATGCTCTTGCGGTCGCCGTTCTTTTCCAGCGTGCGCGTGGCGCCGTGAAAGGCCTCCTCCAAAGTGATTTCCACCGGCTGTTCAATATCTTCTCCGCGCATCACCTGCGCTCGCGGGCCATAGCCGCTGGGCCTCTGTCCGCTAAAACCGCCCGCGCCGCCAAACAAGGTGTTGAAGAAATCCGAAAAGCCGCCCGCGCCGCCGAACAAATCATTCAAGTCATGATACTCCACACGCGAGCCACCCGGCCCGCCCGCCCACCGGCCCCAATCAAAGCCGCCGCCCGGCCGCCCAGCGCGTTCCCATTGAGAATAACTGGCGCCCAGTTGGTCATAGCGGGCGCGCTTCTGCGGGTCGCTCAATACTTCGTGCGCTTCATTAATATCCTTGAATTTTTCCTCAGCCGTTTTATTGCCGGGGTTTTTATCCGGGTGATATTGCTGGGCCAGTTTGCGGAAGGCGCTCTTAATTTCTTTCTCACTGGCCGTTTTGCTCACGCCGAGGATTTTGTAATAGTCTTTATAGTCCATAGCCTTTTATTTTCTAACGGAATTGTAGGATTTGCATTAATCCGCGTCAACCATTTGGCGGATTGGGCGGTATATCCATTTAGGGGGCGCTGGCGCAAGAGAGATTGTCCCGGGTGACGAGCGGATGTTTCGGCTAGCCGTGAGCGACGGCCCAAGCTAAACCCGCTCACTCTTGCGTGAACCCTGACCTCGTGAGCCATCCGGCGTGCAGGCCGCTCACCTCCCGCCTCCGTTTGCGGGGTCAGGGTCAGCTTACATATAATACCTCTCAGCTTGCCTCACAGTGTGTTTCCTCGTTGGCCTTCTCGCATACGCCCCAATAGCCTCGGCTCAGCCGGAGTAATCAGTTTGCTCAGAGCCTGAGTAGTAAAATTAAGTCATGCTAGGAGTACTTCGAGGCTGAGCTTCCTGCTCACCTAAATCGAGTTAGGGTCAATGAACACCCCTTCCGAGCCTCGCGGAACAAACGTCATCATCACGTTAGGAGCGTGGGTTGCCTATGGTTTGCTGTTCTTTATTTTTTATCCCACCCAAGGCTCAAGCCTAGCAGTGCTGGTGATTCTGCCAGTAGTGGTGACGGGTGGGCTGTGGGGTGTGCGCGGCGGGCTAGCGGCTGGGTTGCTCAGCGTGCCGTTGAATACGTTTTTGCTCAACTGGGTAGGAGACCTTGGCGGTGGATGGGATGTGGTTTGGCGCGCCGGCGGCGGCCCTAGCCTGTTAGTGGCCGGCTTGCTGGGTTGGTTCTCCGGCTATCTGCACGAGGTGCGTCAACGCGAGAAGCAAGAATGGGCTGAACGCCGGCAGGCCGCAGAGGCGTTACAGCAACGCGAACAACGCTCAAACAGCCTCATCAAAAACGCGCCGGACGTCATCTTCACATTAGGGCTAGATGGCACGTTCATATCACTCAATCCGGCTTTTGAAGCGCTCACGGGTTGGCCGATAGAGGATTGGGTGGGACAACCCTTCATCGCTTTGCTTCACCCCGATGATCGGTTAATGGCTGACCGACAACTTCAACGCGTGAGGCAGGGCGAAGCCCTTTCCAACTTTGAACTCCGTCTTCATTCACAATCCAACGATTACCTGATTGCGGCCATCAACGCTTCGCCTTGGCGCCAAGGTGGCGCGGTGGTGGGTGTGGTGGGCATTGCGCGAGACATCACCAGCCGCCACCAAATGGAGGCGGCGCTCCGCGAAAGCGAACAGAAATATCAAGCGCTTTACATCGAAACCCGACGGCAACTGCCGGAATTGACTTTGCTCGAAGAAATCCGCAAGGTGCTGGCGGCAGAACTAGATTTGCCCGCGCTCTTTTACAAGGTAGTGGAAAGCATTGCTCAGATTTTTGGTTATACCCATGTCAGCCTGTATTTGCTGGAGGGTGAGACGCTTGTCCTTCAGCATGAGGCCGGCTATGGAAACCGATCGCTGACGCGGATTCCGATAACACAGGGCGTGGCCGGCCGCGTGGCGCGAACCGGCCAGCCCGTTTTGGTGGAGGATGTGCGCACAGATCCGGATTTTTTGGCCACAGTGGAAGGGATTGTGTCCGAAGTCTGCGTTCCACTTTGGGATGAGGGGCGAGTTAGCGGCATTATCAACATCGAAAGCACGGCGTCAACCATTGTGCTCACCGAAAATGATTTACGGCTGATGCTGGCCGTGAGTGAGAGCATTGGCGTTGCTATGATTCGGGCGCGCTTACATACCAGCTTACAAGCTAGTGAAAGACGCTTCCGAGCATTGGTGGAAAATGCGCTGGATGTAATTACGCTCCTCGAGGGCAATGGCACAATGCGCTACAACAGTCCTTCGATTGAGAAGACGTTGGGTTACCATCCTGCGGCTTTGGTGGGCCGAAACATTTTAGAGTTGGTTCACCCGGAAGATTTACCCAAAATCACGGGCGTTCTGGCCGAAATAGCACAAACGCCCGATTTGATCCGTCATGCTGAGACGCGTCTGAGACATGCGGATGGCTCATGGCGCACCGTTGAGGGTCTGGGACGCAATCTGTTGAAGCACCCCGAGGTTGCCGGCATTGTGGTGAATTACCGTGACATCACCGAGCGCAAGCAAGCCGAACAAGCTTTGCGTGAAAGCGAGCAACGCTATCAGCTGGTGGCCGAGGTGACTAGTGATGTTATTTGGGATTGGAACCTTGTAACAGGCGAACTTACATGGAATGAAGGGGCGCATACGCGGTTGGGATATCAGGCCAATGAAATCGGAGCGACTAGTGATTGGTGGGAGGAGCGCCTACACCCGGATGACCACCACCGGGTATTAACCTCGATGCAGGCCACGTTGGATGAGCGCCGAACTTCCTGGTTGGAAGAATATCGCTTTCGGAACGCCGAGGGGACCTACCGTGATTTTCTGGACAAGGCCAGCATCAGTTATGAACCCGGAGGCAAGCCCGTTCGCATGATTGGCGCCATGACAGATGTGACGGAACGCAAGCGGGCTGAGGCGCAAGTTCAGTTGCGGCTGGCAGAACTGGAGGCCGTGGCCCGAGTATCGAGCGCTCTGCGGGCCGCTCAGAACTTAAGCGATATGCTTCCCATCCTCCTGAGCGAGGTGTTGAGCTTATTGCACACTCAGGATGGCAGTATTGTCCTCCACGACCAAACACAGGGCGGCATGTATCCTTTTATTGGGCGCGGCTGGTTTGCCAAGCTTGACCCGACCCCTCTGCGGGCGGGTGAAGGTGTTGCGGGGCATGTGCTGGCCAGCGGAGAAATTTATCGGTCAGCTGATTTTGCGCACGACCCACGCATCCGCGCCGCCACACGTTCCAAAATTCCGGATGGCTCGGGCGGCGTGTGTGTGCCCATCCGCACGGCGCGCGAAGTCATTGGGGTGATGTTCATCGCCGTTCCTCGGCCACGCGAGGTGACGAAAGATGAAGTCCGCTTGCTCACCACCCTAGCCGAGATGGCTGGAAACGCCATCCACCGCACCCGCTTACATGAGCAAACGGAGCGCAACCTGCAACGCTTAACGGCTTTGCGGACGATTGACCAAACCATTATCACAAGCGCGGATTTGCCTTTATCCCTCAACGTCTTATTGGATCAGGTAATTATGCACCTGGCCGCCGACGCCGCCAACGTCTGGCGCTATCAACCGCATTCCCAAACGCTTACCTGGGCGGCTGGGCGCGGTTTTCGCTCTTCACGGATGGAGCAAACTCGCTTTCACTTGGGTGAAGGAGCGGCAGGCGTAGTCGCCTTGGAACGCGCCTCCATCCAGCTTCCAGACTTATCAATGATTGAAACACCGGCGAATTTGGCGGTTCTGGCAACGGCTGAGGCGTTTCGGGCTTACCACGCAATGCCGTTGCTTGCGAAGGGTCAAGTGGTTGGGGTGCTGGAGGTCTTTCACCGGCGGCCCTTTCAGCCCGAGCAGGAATGGTTAGATTTTCTTGAGGCGCTGGCAGGGCAAGCCGCCATTGCCATTGATAATGCAGACCTGTTTGAAAACTTGCACCGCACCAACACGGAATTAGCGCTGGCTTATGATGCCACTATCGAGGGTTGGTCTCGGGCGCTGGACTTGCGCGATAAAGAAACTGCTGGCCACACTCAGCGCGTAACCGAGATGACGCTTCGGCTGGCGCAGGCGCTGGGGGTGAGCGACGCCGAACTGGTGCACATCCGTCGGGGCGCGCTCTTACATGATATTGGCAAGATGGGCGTGCCGGATGGAATCTTACTTAAGCCAGGGCCGCTCACCGACGCCGAGTGGCAGGTGATGAAGCAACATCCGCAATATGCCTATGATATGCTCATGCCCATCGCCTATCTGCGCCCGGCGTTGGATATCCCTTACTGTCATCATGAAAAATGGGATGGCACCGGTTACCCCCGTGGTTTGCGCGGGGAGCAGATACCATTAGCGGCCCGCATCTTCGCCGTCGTAGATGTGTGGGATGCTCTGCGCTTTGAACGGCCTTACCGAAGCGCCTGGCCGGAGGCCAAAGTGTTGGAACATCTCCACTCACTGTCCGGCATCCATTTTGAGCCTCAAATAGTGGAGCTGTTTCTGAAAACGCTTTTGGGAATCTCATAGGCTTTAGGTTGGCGCGGGTGGCATCGTTAGCCGCACAGTTGTACCACGCCCCAGTTCGGATAAAGCTTGGATTTTCCCGCCATGCGCTTCCACCAACGCCTTGGCAATGGCCAAACCTAAACCGGAACCGGCCTCACCCGAAGATTCGGTACGTGCTTTATCGGCCCGATATAGCCGCTCAAACACAAAAGGCAAATCTTCTGGCGCAATCCCGGGGCCGGTATCCGCCACAGAAAGCGCCACGAATTTATCTTCCATTTGTGCGCTGAGCGTAATCTGCCCGCCAGCGGGTGTATGGCGGATGGCATTGCTCAGCAAATTGCTTAATACTTGGGCTAAACGCAGTTCATCCGCTTGAATGAGGGGCAAATGGGGCGCGAGGTGCACGGTCAGGTGGATTTGTTTCTGCGCGGCCTGATGGGCAAAGGCGGCTTGCGCCTGTTGTAGTATTTCGGCTGGCTCCAGCGGCTGAGCATTAATCTTCAACTCGCCCGCATCCGCTTGAGAGAGTAACCGCAAATCTCCCACTAAATGTTGTAAGCGTTCAATCTCGGTGTAAACCGTGGAGAGCCGTTCGGTTGAGGGCGCTAATACGCCCTCGCGCATGGCTTCTACATAACCCGCCACCACCGTAAGCGGCGTGCGGAGTTCGTGCGCAATATCGGCCGTCATCTGGCGACGCGCTTGGTTGGCCTGAGAAACGCGCTGGCTCATTTGGTTAAAGGCGGCGGTGAGTTCACCCACCTCGTCTTTAGAAGTGACGGGCACAGCCTGCTCCAACTCACCATGCGCCATCCGGTGTGTGGCCACCGTGAGGGCGCGTAAGGGTTGCGCGAGCGTGCGCGCTAGCCACATCCCCATTAGCAAAGCCACAATCATTGCGCCGCCGCTGGCCAACAACAAAGCGCTATTAGTCCGTTGTAAATACGCTACCTCTTCAGGGTTTAGGCCGGGGCGAGCTTCTGCCGTAAGCACCGTGCCCACCTGCACGCCATCCACCGTAATGGGCGAACCGTTCGCTAACTTTTCTTCGGGAACCAACATGCCCACCGGGAACTCCGGCAGGAGGGGAATAATTACGCGCCCATCCGCTCCTACCAGCCCAAAGAAATCATGCTGGTCTCGGCGGGGCTGAAATTGGCGGCCTTCCAGCCCCGATGGGCTAGGGCCGTTTTCATCTTGGGGCGGCGGCCCATAACGAAATTGGTTCAGATGTTTCTCAATACCTACCCAGGAGCCATTAGCCTGATAGTAGGTGGTTACCTGCTCTAGAAACCAGCTCCGGCGTTGCTCGATGATTAACTGATCAAGCTGGTCGGCGCTGATGAGCCGGATAAAAACGGCCACCAACAAAGCCACCGTTAGCGCCACCAGCAGAAAGGCAAGCGTTAATTTCCACGTCAGGGAACGCGGCCAATTTATGGCTCGGGCTTGCATAGGCGATACCCTACCCCAAAGACCGTTTCAATATATTGCGGCTGGTCGGGGTTAGGCTCAATTTTGGCCCGCAGATTTCGGATATGAACGTTCAACGTCCGCTCCAGCCCATCATAGCCATCCTCCGTCAGGCGGTCAGCCAGTTGTTGGCGGGTAAGCACTTGCCCGGCCGCTAACATCAGCACCCGGAGCAAATTGAACTCGGTGGGGGTTAATGTCACTTCCACGCCGCGCACGGTGACGGTGTGCATGCCTTCATCAAGAAGGATATCACCGACGTGCAAGGGCAAGCGGCCCGGCTCAATTGGCTCGGCTCGGCGCAATACAGCCCGCACCCGCGCTTCTAGCTCACGCAAACGAAACGGTTTTAGCACATAGTCATCGGCCCCCAACTCCAGGCCCAAAACGGCATCGGATTCTTCATCGCGCGCCGTAATAATAATAACGGGCACACTGCGCTCTCGCCGGTATTGTTGAAGAAACTGATACCCATCCATCTCCGGCATCATAATATCCAGCAGGATAGCATCTGGGTTTTCATGCCGGGCGGCATATAGCGCTTCACGCCCATTGGTAGCCACTGCTACAGCGTAACCTTGCTGTTGCAGGTAATCGCGCAGAAGATCCCGCACCGAAGCTTTATCATCTACCACCAAAACTTTTTTGGTCACAAGCCAATTGTAATCAGAATTCATACCTGTGCAGGATACGGCTCAATTATTCAAAAGTGGACTAGACAGGCGCATCATCCAATATTTAGGCCGCCTAAATCAGTTCTAAATAAGTTTTGGTTAGCCTTGAGCGCGTTGAAACTTTCTTATGACAGGAAATCATTTTATGCAGACTGAAACTCGCCCTACCTCCAACCCCACCCGTGTAAATTGGTGGGTAGATTTAGCCCTCTTCGCGGCTATTCTGCTAGCGTTGGCCCCGCAGTTCACCGGCTTAGCTATCCATGAGTGGCTTAGCTTAGCCCTGGCTGGCGGCGCTATCATCCATTTGCTCCTGCACTGGTCATGGATTGTGAACGTCCTGCGCCGCTTCTTGGGGCGCACCAGCTGGTCAGCGCGCATCAACTTCGCGCTGAATACAGTGCTTTTCATCGCCTTCGTGGTGGTGAGCCTGTCCGGCGTGCTCATCTCACGGGAAGTGCTACCGTTCTTTGGTTATGAACTCCGCGCTGACCGCACCTGGGAAGTTTTACACCGCCTCTCCGCCGATGCAATTGTGTGGATAGCGGGCTTACATGTTGCCCTACATTGGAAGTGGATTCTGAACGCCTTCCAACGCTTCATCCTTAATCCCTTATTCAAACTGGGGCGCAAACCGGTCATGCAACCAACCGCTCCGGTAGCCATCCGCCTGGAGACCAAGCAATGAAACTCATCCTTCGCCTCACCCTGATTACGCTAGCCACCGTGTTGGTAGCGGGCGCTACCTACGCCGCTGTGCAAAGCGGCGCTCTGCAAAATTTGCTCTCCGCCCAAGGCGGCCGCCATCGGCCTGAATTTACAACGGACGGCAATGCGCCGCAGTTGTTAGCAGGCGAATCCAGTAGTGAATTTCGTCCACCAGCGTTTGAAGGCGATGGAGAAGGTTTTGGCGCGCGCGGCGAGCGTGAGGGCGGTGGTTGGCGCGGCTTAGGCACAGTCGTCAGAGACTTGGGCATTTTCGCTGTACTGTTCGTGGCTGTGATGGGGTTTTCTACCCTAATTGCCCGCATAACGCGTCGGCGCATGAAATCGCCTCAGCCCTCGTCTTGATATGCATGATTTTTAGCGAAAGGTTATCCTTCATGCTTTCTGCTTCTTACCGAAAGCTGGCGCTTTTTACGGCCTTCCTTCTCATAGTCACCTTGGCGGCGTGTAGCGCCCCTGTCACCTCTGCGCCCACTGTTACAGGCGCAGAGGTTTCCACAGTAGCTCCGGCCTCAGTTACAGTGGTAACCGTTGCCAAGCTCAACCTCAATACGGCGACAGGCGAGGAATTATTGGCCACTATTCCAAATTTTAGTAACCGCATGGTGCGAGAATTTGAAGAGTACCGGCCCTACGTCAGCATCACTCAGTTCCGCCGAGAGATTGGCAAGTACGTGGATGAGGCGCAAATTGCCGAATACGAAAAATACGTGTACGTGCCTATTAGCATAAATGATTCAGATGCGGCCACCCTGCAACAAATTCCCGGCCTCACAGACAGTGAAGCGGCTGACCTAATGACCGCGCGGCCTTATGCCTCCACCGAGGCCTTTCTGACCAAGCTAGCTGAATATGTGAACCCGGATGAAGTTGCCATCGGGAAAACTTACTTAATAGGCGCACCGTAATGAATTCTGACTTAGTACTCGCGCGCTTACGTCGCTTTCTGCTCTTGGTTTCAGCCAGCCTATGTTTAGGAACGGTGATTGAGCTTTGGTTGATGGAACACACAGAAGGCGCGCAACTTATCCCGTTTGTGTTGTGCGGGCTGGGGCTAGCAGTAGTAGGCGCAATGTGGTTCCGCCCACAAAAGCCGGTGCTATGGGCACTTCGGGGTGTGATGAGCTTGGTGGCGTTGGGCAGTCTCTTTGGTATTTACGAGCACCTTGAACACAATGCCAGTTTTTATCTTGAGATTCACCCCAACGCCACTTCTGCCGAGGCCTTTATAGGCGCTTTCAGTGGGCCCAACCCACTGCTGGCGCCCGGCATTCTAGCGCTCGCCGCTGTGCTGGCTTGGGCCGCTACTTATTACCATCCAGCTCTGAAACAAAATTAGTTGTTCGCTTCACATCCGTAAAGCCGAATGAAATCCATTCGGCTTTAATTTTTTAGACCTATTTCAACTTAATTTCACTCGCAAAAAACCTTTATCGCCAGGCATACTTAATTGTTCATCAATCGAGTTCTTAGCAGATATTTAGGGTCTCTAGACCAGTTTTGAATAACTTTATCCTATTCTGAGCGCCATGAAGCGTTTGATCACCGCTTCTAACAACACAACCAACAAAGGAGTTCAACACACATGTCAACTTTAGGAAAATTGGCCGGTAAAACGATTAGCCTAGTGGCGTTGGGCGCTCTGGCCGCCGCGCTTGGCCTTGGCGCTTTTGCCTACGTGCAAACCACAGAAGCCGCTAGCACGTCTGCCGTGACGGCGCATTTGGGCGGTGGTGGGCGCGGGGGCGTATGCGGTGAGGCTGGTTTGGCCGCCGCGGCTGAGGCGCTTGGTATGACGGCCGAGGAAGTGCAAACTGCATTGCAGAGTGGAAGCACGTTGGCCGAATTGGCCGAGGAAGCCGGCCTGGATGCCACCACAGTTCAAGCCGCAGTCACAGAAGCGTGCCGAGCTCAAGTGGAGGCCAACATTGAGCAAGCTGTGACTGATGGCACCATTACCCGCGCCCATGCGGATTGGTTGCTGGAAGGCTTAGAGCAAGGCTTCTGGGGGCCGGGTAGCACCACAGGCCGTGGGTTCGGCATTGGCTTTGGTGACCGCGGCTTTGGCCCGCGCGGCGGCTATCATTGGAATAAGCCAACCGCCACAGCTACGGCCACGCCATAAATAAAAAATCATCAACCAATCACTAGCCAAAAAGGCGCTTGCAGTCGCAAGCGCCTTTTCTTTCTCTAAATTAAACGTTGAGCGTCTTAGTCTGCGGCGGCAGAACTTTCAGCCTCAGCGGCCACAGGTTGCTTAAGGACGAACAACATCCCAGCAGTGGCTACCGTACCTACTAAGATAGCAATCACATACCCCAACAGATTATCCACCGCATTGGGTATGGGGAGGACAAAAATGCCGCCATGCGGCACATGTAATTGTGCGCCCACAGCCATAGAAATAGCGCCCGCAATAGCTGAGCCTACCATGATGGAAGGGATAACACGCAGTGGGTCGCGCGCGGCAAAGGGAATAGCCCCTTCGGTAATGAAAGAGATTCCCAGTACAGCGGCGGCTTTGCCCGCCTCACGCTCATCATCGCTGAAGCGGTTCTTGAACAGCCAAGAAGCTAAAGCTAGGCCCAGAGGCGGCGTCATACCAGCGGCCATGACGGCGGCCATGGGAGCCGTTACTTGTGTGCTGAGCAGGCCAACCGAAAAGGTGTAAGCGGCTTTGTTCACTGGGCCGCCCATATCAAACGCCATCATCGCACCTAAAATCAGGCCCAGCACAATGGCGTTGCCTGTTTGTAGGTTCTTCAAGAAATCGGTGAGAGCGGTGAGCGCCGCGGCTACTGGTGTACCCACCACATAAAACATCAACAAGCCAACGATGAGTGAACTGAGAAGTGGTAGGATAAGGACGGGCTTGAGGCCAGCCAAATTGCGCGGCAACTTAATGGCATTGTTGAGCCATTGCGTGGCATAGCCGGCAATAAAACCAGCAATGATGCCGCCTAAAAAGCCGGAACCCGTAGTGCCAGCTAAAATACCGCCAATCATACCCGGCGCTAAACCCGGTCGGTCGGCAATTGAGAAGGCAATAAAGCCAGCCAGAATCGGCACCATCAATCCAAAGCCGCCCTTTGCGCCAATGGCGAAGATGTTGGCCCAAAACGTTGTCCACGCTGTAGGCTCAATGGCTTTGCCATCCAGGCCCAGCGCAGCGTCATAGGCGTAAATGCCGCGCGCCGCAAAGCCAATGGCAATTAGCAACCCACCTGCCACTACAAATGGAATCATGTACGAAACACCCGTCAAGAGATGTTTGTACGCCCCCGGTAAAGCCTTGCCTGTTTGTGAAGTCATGTCTTTCTCCTTGAAATAAATGAGACTTATAAGGCTAGCGCGGCCATAATGACGTTGGCGCCGTTTTTAATAGCCGCATTGCTAGCAGTTTCATAAATCTTTTTGCCGGCAAAGCGACTAAGGTCAACCTTGGTATCCGCGGCAATAATCACAACATCGGCTTCAGCGATTTCTTGCTCAGTCAGCCGATTTTCGGTGCCAATGGAGCCTTGTGTTTCCACTTTGATGGTGTGGCCCAAACGCTTTGCGCCCAATTCCAGCCCTTCGGCCGCCATATAGGTGTGAGCAATGCCTGTGGGGCACGAGGTAATTGCAACGATCTTGGCCATAAAAATCCTTTCACTAAACACGAATAAGACCGGCGCCCTGGTTGAAGGGTACACCGCGAAAACATCAGCGCTTTACAAAGCCCGCACCTCGGCGGCGGTGGCGCAGGCTAAAGCTTTTTGGGCCAGGGCTTGCAGTTCCGCCAGCGTGTGTTGACGAAGCACGGCTTTAATGGCCGGTATGCTGGGCCGCGCCACGCTCAATTCCTTTACACCAAGACCAACCAAAATCAGCGCGCCCTTAGGGTCTCCAGCCAAGCCGCCGCACACGCCCACCCACTTACCGGCCCGCTGAGCCGCCGCCACCGTCATGCTAATTAGCCGTAGAACAGTCGGGTGCAGGCCATCCGCTTGCTTGGCGAGTTGCGGGTGTAAGCGGTCCATCGCCAGCGTGTATTGCGTCAAATCATTCGTGCCCACAGAGAAAAAAGCCACTTCGGGCGCAAGGTGCTCGGCCAACAGCGCGGCGGAGGGCACTTCTACCATGATGCCCAAATCTACGAGCGGCGCGTTCAGCTCTTGGCGCACCTGTTCCGCCACCGCCCGCGCATTCTGAAAATCATCCAGCGTGGCAATCATCGGAAACATGATTTTGATGGGGCCAAAAGCGGCGGCTCGATAAATGGCGCGCAATTGCGGCACAAATAAATCGGGGCGCGCCAAGCACAAGCGGATGCCGCGAATGCCCAAGAATGAGTTATCTTCACGCGGCAGGTTAAGGTACGGCACTTCCTTATCACCGCCAATGTCCAGCGTGCGGATAATGAGGGGCCGTCCCTCTAGCGCCTGCACCATATCGCGGTATGCTTCAAATTGTTCTTCTTCAGAGGGCGCATGGTCGCTTTCCAAAAACAGGAATTCAGTGCGCATAAGGCCCACTGCTTCCGCCCCAGATTCAATGGCTTGCGGCGCTTCGGCAGCGCGGTTGATGTTGGCGGCCACTTCCACGCGATGCCCATCCAGCGTAATGGCCGGTTCCAGCCGTGTGGTATTGGCGGCGGCCTGTGCGATTTGCAGAGTGTTTTGCACTTCACGTGCGGCTAACACATCCGGCGGGCTAGGCTCTAAATACAGACGACCGGTGTACCCATCCAAGATACAGGCGGTACCGTTGGGGATACCTAAAATTATCTCGCCCGCGGCCACTAAAGCTGGAATGCCCAACGATTTGGCGATAATGGCCGTGTGCGAGGTGGGGCCGCCGCCAGCTGTGCAAAAACCTAAAATGACCTCGGTATTTAGCGCGGCGGTATCGGATGGGCGTAAATCATCGGCAATCAGAATGACGGGCGTATCTGGCGTTACGGGCCGCTCAGCGGCTACGCCGAGCAAATGACGCAAAACACGCTGGCCCACATCACTCAAATCCACCGCACGGCTAGCCAGCACTGGGTCGTCTAGTTTCTCTACTTGTGTTACACGCTGTTGAATGTGCTTATGCCACGCCCACGCCGCGGTGTGGCCCTCGGCGATGGTGGCGGTAGTTTCTTCAATCAGGCTGGCATCATTCAAAAATTCTTCATGCGCCAAAAAAATGGCGGCTTTGCTAAGGCCAAAACGCCCCTTTACTTCTTCGTAAAGCTCCCGCAGTTCAGCGCGCGCGGCTTCTAGCGCGGCACTTAAACGGGCCGCCTCAACGGTTGGCTCGGCGGCAACAGAGTCTTCTACAGTGAACAACTGCGTATGGTGTTGTCGCACAACCCCAATCGCTAAACCGCTCGCGGCTGAGATACCTGCAATAGTCGCCTTCACTTCTTTAGGCGCCCATTCATGCGCTTCCAATCGAATGGGCGCTGGGGCCGACACGGCCTCCGGCTCATCACCCAAACCGGCTTCCATGGCCGCCTGCAGCGCCTTCAGCGCATCCGCCGCATCTTCACCTTCAGCGGACACGTGCAATAGTGTGCCTTGCCGCGCACCGAGTTGTAGGAGGGCCAACAGGCTTTTGCCATCCACGGCCTGCTGGTTATGCCGCACACGCACATTGGCGCGGAATTGCTTAGCCAGGTTCACAAAATTGGCGGCGGGGCGAGCATGCAACCCACTGGGGTTAGGCAGACTTAAGGAAAAGACCAAAGCATAATCAGCGGCTGAGGCAGGTGCACGTTCGGGTCGCTGGCCGGTGAGAGCGGCGATAATATCATCTACTTCTGTCGTGTGGATTAAGTGTGTCACCTGTTCTTCATCCGCTAGCACTCGCGTGAGGCGGCGGAGGACGTCAATGTGCTCACCAGAGCTGGCCGCGATGCCGACAATCAGGTGCGCTGTCTCACCTTCGTTCCAACTCACGCCCGCTGGTACCTGAAGGATAGCGATACCAGTGCGTTTAATTAATGCTCGGTCTTGCGGCATACCGTGAGGAATGGCAATCCCACTACCCAAGAAAGTATTGGCGACCTGTTCACGATGAAACATGCTCGCCACATAACCTGGCTCAATACACCCGCTCTCTACTAACAATTCACCCACCTGCGTAATGGCATCCGCTTTGGTCTGTGGTGTACCTGCCAAGCAAATTTGTTCTGGAAGAAGGTCTATCATTTTTGGCCACACGGTTAGGGTGAGGCTTACTGCCTTTAACCCAAACCACTTAGGCGTTATTAATCTTTAGTGGTAACGAAATTGTAATCGTTTACAAAATTTTGTCAATAAGCAACCAGAATTATGGGTAAAAATAGTTATACAATCGGGTTTTTACGCTGAATTTTAATGAATTATGTGTTGTAATCGTTTTCTGATTGTTGTATAAAACATATATGGCGAAGACTCAAAAAGCGTTTTGTTACAATTACCTCACATTTTCGAAGTAGGAAAAACTATGGTGCGGATCAAGGATGTTGCGGCAGAAGCACAAGTAAGCACAGCTACGGTCTCGCGTGTGCTATCGGATAAACCCCACGTCACCGAGAAAATTCGGGCGCGTGTTTTGGCGGCAGTCGAAAAATTGGGTTATCGCCCAAACCAAGTGGCGCGTACGCTACGTTCTCAGCAATCCAATACCCTCGGCCTCGTCGTTTCCGATATTCGCAATCCTTTTTTTACGGATGTGAGCCGCGCAGTGGAAGATACTGCCTATGCGCTGGACTACAGCGTGCTTCTGTGCAACACCGATGAATCGCCGGAGAAGGAAGTCATCTATTTACGCGAGATGCGCGATAAACATGTGGCGGGTGTCATCTTTTCCCCCACCCGCCAAACAGCAGAGCAACTGAACCAGTTGAACATAGATATGCCGCTGGTGGTGATTGATCGCGCGGTGAACAGCATGGATGTGGACACCGTTCTCATCAATAATGAGGAGGCCGCACAACGATTAACACATCATTTGGTGGAAAATGGCTATCGTCGGATTGCCGGATTGTTTGGCGAGACCAGCATTACGGGCATGCAACGCCGTGCAGGCTTGTTGCACGGTCTAAAACAGCACAACTTACAGCCTATCATTTCAATTGTGACGCAACCCAAGATCGCGGCAGGTTACAACGCTACACTGAAATTACTCAGTTCCACACCGCGACCAGACGCGATTTTTGCCTCGAACAGTTTGCTGGCCACGGGCGCTTTACAAGCCATCCGCGAGACGGGCCTAAGCATTCCTCATGATGTGGCGCTAGTATGCTTTGATGATAGCCCGTGGACGACCCTCGTTCAGCCAGACATTACTGTGATTGCGCAACCAACGGATGAAATTGGGAAAACCGCCGTTGAACTTTTGCACGAGCGTATCACAAACCCTGAACGCACTCCACGCCAGGTGATGCTCAAAGGCACACTCATCCCACGAGGGTCAAGTCAACCGCGCAACCAAACCACATTAGTATGATTGTTTGTCCTCGTGTTCTCATTCGCTGAGGGCGGTAGGGGGAAACTTCAGACTCATTCTTTACAGCCCCAATCGGGCGCGTTGTTTCGCAATCAGCCGGATGGCTTTTTGAATGCGCTTGGCATTTTCCGGTTGGTTGGGCCAAGTGCTGGCGCCGCTGGGGTGTGGTAAGGGGATAATCACCCGTCCCTCACGTTCAAGCTGTGTGCCAATCACATCTTCCAGTTGAAGTTTTGAGTCAAAGAATAGCCCAATAGCGAGTTTGCCAATGGGGATAATTAACCGCGGCCTGATCAATGCAATTTCCTGCTCTAGCCACGCCCGGCACAAAGCCTGCTCCTCTTTGGAAGGCACGCGGTCACCGTGGCCTTTGGCGTGCTTGCCCGGGTAGCACTTCGTCACAGACGTCATGTATTGCGAGGCGCGGAAGGTGGCTTCATCAAAACCGGCCTGCGCCAACCATTGAAACAGCCGTTTGCCACTGCTCGCATTAAAGGGGCGCTTCACCACTGCCTCGGTGGGGCCGGGTGCTTGCCCAATCGTCATCACTTTGGCAGAAGCGAGGCCGCTCACCACCGCGCCGGGCGCAATCCAATACCCAGCCTCCACGCATTTTTGGCAGGCGCGGATACGGGCATGCAGTTGGGCGAGTTGTTCCGCCTTGCGCGTCATTGGTCTGCGCCTGTTTTCCCAAAACGGTTCACCACCCACACCCCAGCTAACACCAGCGCGCCACCTGCTAAATCTAGCGGCGTGGGCCATTCATTGAGGAGCGGAATGGCAAGCAGTAAGGTGGCCACCGGCTGAAGCAGGAGCGTGGTAGAAACGATGGGCGCGGGCAGGTGGCCGAGGGCGTAATTCACCAACAGATATGCACCCGCCTGTGTAATGAGGGCCAAGCCCAGCAAGCTGAGCCAAGTGCTAGCCGGATAGCCCCAGAGAGGCTGGCCCAACAACAAACTAGAAATCAAGAGTACACCTGCGCTCACGCCGGCGGAAATCCACCACGAGGCAAAGGCGCTGAGGCCAGAGCGGGCCACGCGGGTGGCGAGGAAAAAACCAGCGTAAAAGAGGCCCGCCACCGCCGAGAGCAAACCACCTAACACTGCTTGTGAGCCGGCCTGCCCGCCGCCACTGAGCATGAGGCCTGCGCCGCCCAACGCCACCAACAAGCCCAACCAAAACAACGGTGTTGGCCGCTCACCGAAGAACAGCCATGCGCCTAAGCTCACCCACACGGGCGCAGTGTTGCCAATGAACGTTGCGTTGGCGGCAGACGTCATCAGCACCGCTGTGTTCCATACCGCCAAATCTCCGGCAAAGAGCAAACCCGCTAACAACGTAAACCACAACGCACGGCTCACGCGCACCGGCTGGCGGCGCACTTCCATGCTAAACGGCACACTGAACAGCAACGCCGCAAACAACATGCGATAAAACCCACTGACCGCGCCCGGCGCATCGGCCCACTTCACCAAAATGCCGCTGGTGCCCATGCTGATGGCGCCAATGATGAGGGCCGAGTAAGGCAAAAAGTGCGGGATATTTTTTAGACGTTGGTTGAGTTGAGAAAGTTGAGCGCGCGGGGAAGTGGCCTCGGGTGATGAAGACATCTATTGATTATAACGTCACGGCGGGAGTTGCCAGCCGGCACTGGTCTTGTTCAGTGTGAGCGTTTCTAAAATGGGCGGCTGGCGCGTTACGGTGATTTCTGCGCTGTTACCCGAAAACCGCACCTTCACCGCCTCAGCGTCGTTTCCTAAGAGCAGACTGGCCAGCGCGCAATAATCCACCGCTGGGGCTGAGGCAAAATCTCCATTCCTCAACACAATTTTTATGGCTTCAATCTTCAACTTTTTGGGATTTGAATCAACCGATTGCGCGGATGGAAACGGATGTATCAATCTGTTTTAGCCGTTGCTAAACTTCACGCCGCGCACTTTGGCAAAACGGTGTTTCATCACTTCTAACGCCTGCGGATTGTTATCCACCAAAATAAAGTTCCGGCCCAACTCATGCGCGGCGGCGCCAGTGGTGCCACTGCCCGCAAAAAAATCCAGCACGGTATCTCCGGGCTGAGAGGAAGCGGCGACGATGCGTTTGAGCAAGCTGATGGGCTTCTGAGTGGGGTAACCCGTTTTTTCTTTGCCGGTGGGGCTTACAATCGTCATCCACCATACATCGGTGGGCGTTTTGCCGCGCGCGGCCTTCTCCGGCCCAACCAAGCCCGGAGCCATGTAGGGAATTCGGTCAATGGCTTCGTAATTAAAGATGTAATTCTTAGGGTCTTTGGCGTACCACAAAATATTATCGTGCTTCGCAGGCCACTTTTTCTTACTGCGCGCGCCGTAGTCATAAGCCCAGATAATCTCGTTGAGGAAAGACTCGCGGCCAAAAATCTCATCTAGCAGGATTTTGCAATAGTGAACTTCGCGGTAATCAATGTGAAAATAAAGAGAGCCATCCGGCGTCAGCAGGCGATGCGCTTCGCGTAAGCGCGGCTCCAGAAAGGCGATGAAATCTGAGAATTTATCGGCGTAGGCGCGCTCCGCCAGCTTGATGGTTTTATAGCGCTCGCCCTTGAAGCCCACACGGTCGCCGTTCACATCTCGCACAGTTTTCAGCTGCGGGCGGCTTTGCGCCTTGCCCGTGTTAAACGGCGGGTCAATATAAACCAGCCGCACGGAGGCCGAAGGTAGAGTTTGTAGAATGCTTAAGTTATCACCAAAGTAAACATAGCGCATAGCGGGGGATGATAGTTGAACTAGAGCTACGCCGCAATTAATTTTAGCGGCGAGGCTTACAGGTATAATTACCTTTAGCCTTTCAATAAAATCTTATGAGTGACCAAAATTTAGAACAACCCAGTTCACCGCGCTGGAGCACGCCGGTTAAGTTTTTAGTGGCGCTGGTTTTCATCGTCCTCATCGGCTGGCTTCTGCTGTACTTTCAGGGACTATGGGGGCCGATGATTGCCATGTGCATTCTGGCTTACCTGCTGGCGCCGCTGGCGGGTTGGGTCTCACGCACCACGCGCCTGCCGTGGGGGCCTTCCGTGCTGATTGTGTATCTAGTGGTTTTTATCATTCTTATTGGGCTGTTGATTGGCGCCGGGGTCGCCATTCAGGGCCAAATTATTGGCTTGTATGACCGCATGGTCAGCATCGCTACGGATTTGCCGGGGTTTATTGACGAAACTTTTAGACACCCTATCATCCTCGGCCCGTTCACCATTGACCCGGCCACCATCAACTTTCAACCGATTTTGGAGCAATTGGCCTCAGCCATTCAGCCGGCGTTATCCCAAACGGGTAGCGCAGTCGGCTCCATTGCCTCGGTCACAGCCACAAGCATTGGGTGGCTGTTCTTCGTGTTGATTCTGAGTTACTACTTGTTGGCCGATGTGGGCGATGTACTGAAAGGCTTAGAAGAGCGCGTGCCACCCGTGATGCGGGAGGATGTGCGCCGCTTGGCCGCCAGCCTCGGCCCGATTTGGAACAGTTTTCTACGCGGGCAAGTGACGCTCTCCGGCATTTTGGGGGTGCTGGTAGGCGTCACACTTTCCATCTTAGGAGTGAGTTACGCGCCTGTGTTGGGCCTTTTGGCCTTCACCATGGATTTCATCCCCTACATTGGGGCCACCATTTCAATGGCCATCGGCGTTTCGGTGGCGTTCTTTCAGGGCGGCAACTGGCTAGGCGTGGAACAACCGTGGTTTGCCCTCATCGTGGCCGCGGCCTATCTCATCTTGCAACAACTGCAGGGCTATGTCTTTTGGCCTCGCATCATGGGCGGCAGTCTCAACCTGCATCCATTGGTGATTATGATTGGCGCGTTGATGATGGCCCAGTTGGTGGGGCCAGTCGGCTTGGTATTGGCCGGCCCCCTCATCGCTACCCTGCTCTTGTTCAGCCGGTACGCATACCGCAAATTGTTTGATATGGATCCGTGGACGAATATACCTTTCTCCCCCATCACCCCGCGCCGTCCGGTGGCTTCACCATTGGCCCGCCTGCGAGAAGTGGGCTTTGGCCGCCGCCCCGCCTTGCGTAATGCGCCGCCGGAAACGCCCACCCCTGACGCTCCGAAAAATGAATGAGCCGCAGATTGATTTTTCTTATACCGTGTTCTGGACGAAGCAAGTGCGGCAGTGGCCGCCGGAGCGGCGCGCTGAAATTTTGACCGCCGTGCAGAACGTCTTACACCAGCCCGATTTTTTGCTCAATGCGTATGCGCGCCGCTACGCTGTGCCCGGCTTAGACGCGCAAACCCATTCCGGGGCCAGCTTGGCCGCGCTCGAAAAAGTTCTCACCGCCTTTCAGGCCGAATAAACTCAGGAGTCCCTATGGCTGACCACAAGCACAATCATTCAGCGGATGAAGTTAAAACCGCCACCATCGCCGAGACCGATAATTTTATGATTTGGACGGCGGAGGATGGTGAAGGCGAAACCACCTACAATTTGGAATTGGGCAATGTCACCCTGCACTTCTTCAAGGAAGAATGGGATGAATTTCTCAAGTTGGTGCGTTCGATTAAAAAATGACGGCTGACCGTTGACGACGGACAATCGTCTTTCGTCTCATGTTTGCCAAACACCTGCCGCCCAGCGCCAATCTCCCACGCGTTTTAGTTTTAGATGAAGCCAGTTGGCGTGAACTGCCTAGAGAAATTGAAGTAGTGACGAATGGGGAAGAAGCTGATGCAGTGGTGGGCTGTGTGCGGCCAGAGAATCTTGAGCGGTGGTGGGCGCAACTTCGCCCCGGCGGGCGGCTGATTTTGGCCCACGCCGCACCGGCAGAAGAACTTTTAGCCGCCCTCACCCGCGCCGGTTTCATCCACTGCCTCGTGGAGCCGCTGGGAAACGGCCTGACGTTGTATCGCGGCGAAAGGCCGCGCGCTGACTCCCCGCTTCCGCTGGGAGAGGGGAAAAGCGCCACGCCTTTCATCTTTTTATTGATTCACCAAATACCCAATAAGCCCGCTTGGAAACTTGCGCCGAATGAAAAATTAGCGTGGCGGGCCGCCTGCGTGCTTCATCCACAAACGGGGCAAAGTACCTTGCTGGCGTTTAGCTCACTGGTGAAAGCCGTGGCCTTCATGCAAAAAGCCGTGTTGGCGCAATGGCTGGTGGGCATTAACAAAGTGGGCAAGTTCAAAACTGAAGCCGCGCCAACATGGGCCGCGCCGTTCACCCTCAACCCCGAATTTGAAACCGTACGCGGCTGGGCTGTTGCGCCGCCCCTGAACATTGACCCGCAAGCGGCCATCACGGGCGAAGAATGAACCTCGCCACCTTTGAGCGCCTGCTCACCGCGGAGGGCCAAGATGCCCTTTTAGCCGCCGCTCAGCTCAAGCCCACTGAAGAAACCTTCCTGCCTGCGCTCACCCAATTACAAAAAAGTGTTGATGCAGATTTAGCCAAAGCCGCGCTGGAGACGGTGATTCTGCGCGCTAAAGCCGGCGTTAAATTCAGCCGCGCCAAGCAGATGTATTTCATCCGTGAAGCACTGGAACAGGCTTCAAGCGAAATTATTTCAACGTACCGCGCGCGGCGCTACGCCAATTTCGCCCATATTGTAGATGTGTGTTGCGGCTTGGGCGGCGATGCGATTGGCTTGAGCAGTGTGGCGCGCGTCACACTGGTGGATAACGATCCTTTGCGGCTGGCGCTGGCGCGGGAAAATTTGGCCGTTTATGGCCGCGCGGCGGACAGGCTGGAAGCCGATGTAACCCAAACACCCTTGCCGCAAGCGGACGCCCTCTGGTTTGACCCGGCGCGGCGGGTGGCCGGCCGCCGCAAATTTTCCGTGCGTGATTACGCGCCGCCACTGACCTTGATAAGTGACTGGCTAAAACCTACGCCCGCCCTCGGCGTAAAACTCTCGCCGGGCGTGGATTTGGCTGAGTTAGAGGCCGAACGATTGACGGCGGACGGTGGCCAGTCCATTAGCGAGATTGAGTTTATTTCAGTGAATGGAGAACTGAAAGAATGTGTGTTGTGGCTTGGGCCGCTCAGAACCGGAGCCGCCCGCCGCGCCACCCTTTTACCCAGCGGCCACTCTCTAACCCCTCATCCCCAAGCCTCCACCTCGCTTTCCCAGCCTCAGCGTTATTTGTACGAGCCAGACCCGGCCATCCTCCGCGCTAGGCTTGTGACCACGTTGGCCGCACAACTCAATGCCCATCAACTTGACCCGGAGATTGCCTATCTCACCAGTGATGGCCTCACGGCCACGCCGTTCGCGCGCGCGTTTGTGATTGAGGATGCCATGCCCTTTCAGTTGAAACGCTTGCGTGAATACTTGCGCGCGCGGAACGTGGGGAGTGTAACGGTGAAGAAGCGCGGCTCACCGCTCACGCCGGAAGAACTCATCCACAAACTCAAGCTCTCCGGCGCTGAGGCACGGATTATTTTCCTTACACAGGTGAACGGGAAGCCGTATGTGTTGATTGGGCAAGCGGTGTAAGCATCACGCCGAGTAGGGCGCCACCTGCCAACGCCGTGCCGAAGTTGCCAAGGAACATCACGGTGAGCATGGTGTAACGCTCCGCCGCATTTGGCCCACCCACCACCCAACCGGAAAACTCCATTACCAGATTAACCACGAGGAAGGCTAGCGCCGCCGCCCCACTCACTTGCCACAAGAGTTTCCACGCCAATGCTTTGCTCCGTAAGCCGCGCCCCAAAGCCCACGCGCTCAGGCCCGCAATCAGAAAGGCCGAGGGCGCGAACATCAGCGTAAAGATGCGATGAATGGGAAACAGCGCGCCGATTTGCTCAATGACGAACGGCTCAACGGCGCTCAGGCCGATGCCCAGCACGAGCGTGATAGGCGCGAAGCCCAACATCCCCGCCAACGCCATGCGCCGCGTTTCGGCGCTACCGGCCATGCGTCCCATTAATATCCCCCAGACCGCACTGCCACCCCAAAAACCCGCAAAGGCGGGCAAGGCGGCCAATGAAATATGCAGAGCGCTGGGCGAGAGGGTGCTGTGGCCGGGCAAAGACTCAAACACCCAAAAGCCAACGGCCGTGCCGAGCGCCAGCCCGCCGAAGAGGGTGAGTACCGTAAGAAATGCGCTTTGAATGATGATTCTGAGCATGCGCTTTACGCGGTGTGCGGCGCGGCAAATTTGTTTAGAACGGCTTAAACATCATCAGCCACACCATCACCAGCAAGCCTCCAAAACCGATGGCGGCTAATAAAGGGGGATTGGCATTCGCCAGCGCGGCTTCCACTTCTTCCGGGCTACGCGCGGGCTGGGCGGGAAAGGCTTTACCACGATCATGGTAAGGCAGGCCGGCCGCTTTGCGCGCTTCACTATAGTAACGGCCTCCTAAAATCCCCATCGCGGCGCTGATGGCAATCAGTAGAATGAGTGAAGCCCAAATCCAGCCGCGGTTCCAAAACCCGCCTAAGAAAGTTACGATGACGCCGCTGACTAAAATCACCAGTAGGGAGATATACATTAAGCCGTATGAATTAGCCGAGAGTTCTAGCAAGGCCCGCACGCGCTCTGGGTTGCGCTCGCGGCGCAGGGCAAAGGCCACGCTGGCCGAAACGCCGTGCGCCATCATAAAGCTTAACACACTTGCCACATGCAGAAAAACAAGCCAGTTGTACATGAACATTTTTAGTGTCCTTTACGGCGCGGCAGTGATGTACAAATACAGCGCGGCTAAATCGTCATCCGTCATTTGGGCCGCATTCTGCCAGGGCATATTTTCGGCGAAGGCCACACCGTTGGGCCGCACGCCGGTGCGCATCATTTCAAAGAATTGTTCTTGCGTCAGGGTGGCAACCAATGTGCGTGGGTTGGGGAAGAATTGCCCGGTGGTGGGGTCAGTGCCGCCCAGTAAATCCGGCCCGTGGCAACCCCGGCACTCGCCATACGTGGCAACATACTTGCCATACTCTGCTGTTACACCCTCCGGCGGGGCCGTCACCGTTTCTGCGCCCCAGCTGGAGGATGGAAACATCCCCGCGCCTCTCATCAATACACCGATGAAATTGATATTATCGCCAGTCGGCGCAGTGCTTTCGGCGGGCGGCAGTGAACGCAGATACGCAATAATGGCTTGCACATCTGCATCGCTCAGCTCTTTGTACGGCAGAAAATCCATAAAGCCCAGCTTATGCCCCTCTTGGCTTACACTGTGGCGCAGAACGCGAAACAACTCACCATCACTGTAATTGGCCAGCTTGCCGCCCGGCGTGAGGTTCTCCGTAATCATCGAGCCGATAAAGCCAAAACCTTCGGCCTCGGCAATATTCCAGCCGCCCGTCAGCGGCATTGCGCCTGTTGGGTTGCCGTCCGGCGAAACCGCGCTGTGACAGCCCACGCAGGACAGACTCACTAAATACTCGCCGCGCTTAATTTGTTCTGGTGTGCCAGCCACTTTCAAATCTGGCGCGGCGGGCGCGCCGGGAAAGTATCCAGCCATGAGGCCCGCGCCGCCAGCATATGAGATGACGGCCAACACCAAGGTGAGCGCGCCCGCGCCGAGGCCGCCCGCAATCTTCACCCAACGCCGCTGGGCGCGCACCGCCCGCCACATCAGCCAGCCTGCGCCAATGGTGAGCGCCACGAAAACGATGAGGATGATCAGATTGATAAGCATATTACCTCCGAGAATAGGATGAAAGGAGACAACGGCGCGATTGAGCGCTCAGGCCGTTGCCGGGCGCGGAGTCTGCCCGGCTGTCTGCCGCGCGAACATGAAGCCGGTGACAAAGATGGCAATGTGGATTACACCAAAAACACTATAGGCAACTGGGTCGTACCCGCGAGTCAGCGAGTAAACGACGTAAGCGCCGAAGCCAGTGAGTTCAAGCCAAGCCACGTAGCGAGCCACGTTCACGTTTTTACCCGGATCGCGCGAGGCCCAGAGCATGAACAGACCCCCCCCCAACAATCCAAAGGCCGATGGTGACCAGTAATCCGTTGCCACGCGAATCGTCAGCGGTTCAACTGGAAAGGGTGACCCAGCAAGCACAAGCGAACCGTCGGTCAAGAACATGACGTACAGATTGGACACCGCCAGCAATAGGTAGAACCCGCCGACGATGCGGAACCACCATTTAAGTTTGTTCATGTTGTTTTCTCCTGTTATTGAAAATGGCCGTGTTCAAGCCTCTTGGGTGAATGAGCTAAATTTTTAGGCCACCGCAGTGGCCGTCAGTTCCAGCATCAATGTTCTGCTCCGGATGAGATGAGTTTTGAGCGGGCGCTTGCATCCACCGCTGGATGAACTGCGTCAGCTCGTCCCAACTTCTAAAGCCAATGCGCTCCGCCGTGCGTGGGTTTTCTAGGCTAAAGCGCCATTCTCCGGCCTTGCCTTCCGGCCATAGGCCGAGTAAAAACAGATGGTAAGGCGTGTTTTTTGGCATTAGCTCTTTACGGATAGAAAGCGCGTGTGCTATTCTTTGCACATCCTACTCAAGCGGCGTTTGGAAATCATTTATTGAACCGGGCTATGGCCTCCGAATTGCACATCCAACTTTTGGGCGGCCTATTTATCACGCAGAACGGCGCGCCGCTCGGCCCCTTCCTCTCCCAAAAAGTTCCCGCCCTATTGGCCTACTTGGCCGTGACGCGCCGCCCGCACACGCGGGAGGCGTTGGCTGGCTTGCTGTGGGGCGATTTGCCGGACGCCGACGCCAAGAACAACTTGCGGCAAGCCCTTTCCAATCTGCGCAAGGTGGCCGAACCGCACTTCAGCATTGACCGCGATACGGTGGAATTCAACCGCGCCGCGCCGCACTTTTTAGATGTGGCGGCTTTTGAGCAAAAAGCGTGCGCCGAAAGGATTGAAGAACTGCAAGCCGCCGCGGCGCTGTATGCCGGGGATTTCTTGGCCGGGTTGGCCGTGCGCGACGCGCCGGAATTTGAAGAGTGGGCGCTGGCCCAGAAAGCCCGCCTGCGCGAGTTGGCGCTCCATGTTTGGCAAACACTCGCCCAGCACCATTTGGCGCGCGGCGCCTACCGCGCCGCCATAGAGGCGGCCAACCATTTATTGGAACTGGATAGCTGGCGCGAAGAAGCGCACCGGCAATTGATGCTGGCGTTGGCGCGGAGCGGGCAGAGAAGCGCGGCGCTGGCGCAATACGAAGTCTGCCGCCGCAAATTGCAAAAAGAGTTGGGGGTGGAGCCTTCAGCGGAAACGCAGGCGTTGTACCAGCGCATCCGCGCGGCGAACCACCGGGTTCACTTGCCACCCACAACCACGCCTTTTGTGGGCCGCGCTGAGGAACTGGCGCACATTGCACACTTACTGGCGGATCCCACGGGTCGCCTAATCACCCTCTGCGGCCCCGGTGGTTGCGGCAAGACGCGGCTAGCCATCGAAGCCGCCGCTCAAGCCGTCAACGTTTTTCTGCATGGCGTCTGTTTTGTGCCGTTGGCCGCCGCTGGTTCGTTGGACGTCGTCCCCAGCGCTATCGCGGAAGCTCTGGGCCTGTCTTTAGGCGGCAAAGTCGATTCGCGCGATGAACTCGTAACCTACCTACACGACAAAGACCTATTACTTGTGCTCGATAATCTGGAGCATCTTCCCGAAGCCGCTGAATGGGTAGGCCGTTTGGCGCAAGCTTGCCCGGAGGTGCGTCTGCTCATCACCTCGCGCGAGCGATTGAATCTACATGGCGAGCGGTTAATTGAATTGAATGGGTTGGACGTTCCGATGGGTACGGATGACCGGGCGATTACCGAGTATGGTGCAACACAGCTCTTCCTCAACAGCGCCCACAGCACAGTATCAAACTTCGCCCTCAACGCCGAGAATGAGGCGGCAGTTGCGCGCATCTGCCGCCTCGTGAATGGGTTGCCACTGGCTATTGAACTGGCGGCGACGTGGGTGCGACAGCTGAATTGCTATGAGATTGCGAATGAGATTGAGCGTAACCTTAGCTTTCTGGCTACGACTCAAAAAAACGTACCGGCCCGCCACCAGAGTTTACAGGCCGCGTTTGAGCATTCATGGGCCTTGCTCACCGATGACGAGCGTGGTGCCTTTGCTCAACTTGCTGTGTTTCGGGGCGGCTGTGAGCGAGAAGCGGCGCTAGCTGTTACCCATAGCCAATTACCTGTTCTAGCCGCTTTGTGCGACAAATCCCTCCTCCAGCGTGACCGGATTGGCCGATATTCGATGCACGAACTGCTCCGGCAATTTGCTGAGGGCAAACTAAGGGGCGATACATCGGCCTTCACTACGGCCCAAATGCGGCATTGCGAATACTACCTCGGCTTTGTGGAGGCGCGTGAAGATGCACAGAACGAGGCGCGACAGAATGAAGCGCGACGAGAGATTGCTACGGAGATTGATAACATCCGCGCGGCCTGGGGCTGGGCGGTCGCCCAGTCACGAATGGCTCTGCTTGAGCCGACCATGGAGGGCTTGCGCCTTTTTCTCGAACACATGGGCTGGTATACCGAGGCTGTCGCTCTGTTTGGGGCGGCCGCCGAGGTGGAGCGGGCCTTGACCGGCGATACCAGCCCACTCTACGGGCGGCTATTGTTGCGGCAGGCCTGGTTTTATCACCGCCTCGACAACTTTGAGGCGGCGCGCCCGCTTTTACAACACAGTCTAACGATTTTCCGAGACCTACAACCGACCATGGCGGCCGAGGCCGCGCTCTGTTGGCAATGCTTGGCCAACATGGCCCGGGCCGTAGGTAACTTCGCCGAGGCGATTGAACACGCTCGCCAAAGCTTAGCCCTTTACCGGGTAGCTGGAAAACCGCACGCAATTGCGGCCTCGCTCAACAGCTTGGCCGTGGGCCACGCCGAACGAGGCGAGTTCGAAGAAGCCCAGCGGTTGCACGCAGAGGGGTTGGCGCTTCAAAGACAGCTCGGGGACCGACGTGGGGTTGCCACTACCTTGGTAAACCTAGGTTTTGCGGCGCTGGGTCAGGGCCAGTATGCTGAGGTAAAACCGCTCGTGCAGGAAGCCCTCGCCATCTTCCGCGAGATTGGTTATCCAATGGGTGAGGCTGTGGCGCTCAATAATTGGGGCGTTGCCTGCCATATGCTGGGGGAATACGCCGAGGCTCGAGCATTGCTCCAAGAATGTCTAACGCTCTGCCGTGAACTCGGGCATCGCCACATCGCCGCTCATTCCCTGGCAAGCTTGGGGGGTGTGGCGGGTGCGCTAGGCGAGTATCACGAGGCGTGGAAAAACACCCATGAAGGGTTGCACATGGCGCGGGAAATCGGCTCAGTCTCGGCAACATTGTTCGGGTTAGTGAGCGCCGCTATCCTGTTAGCTAAACAAGATGAGCATGAACGGGCGGCCGAAGTCTCTGCGTTGGTCTTTCACCATCCAGCGGCCAACCGCGAGACGAAAGGTCGCGCCGCACAATTACTCGCTGAACTAGATGCACACCTGCCCGCGCCGACGATGGCCGCCGCGCGAGAACGAGGGCGAGCGAGGCAACTCGAAGAGGTTGCGACGGATATGCTTAAGTTCAGCGCAACGCAATTACCAAGGCAATATTAGTTAAACTCGCGTTGACCACCTGTGCGGAAACAATAGCTACACAAATTGTTTTAACTCATTGCACCGCCGCCCTCGCGGTGCTATCATCCTCCTGCTTGGAGGTTCCACATGTTTGATTCAATAAGACGTGGCTTTGGATTTTTGGGCCAAGCGCTGGATATGGCGCGCAAGGATGGTGATTTACTCAAACCCTCAGTGTACGGCATGGGCGTGGGTTTTGTGGTTTCCATCATTGGCGCTATTCCCATCATCATCGCCGCCCTGCTGGTGGGTGATACAGATTTTGGGAACGTGGCGCTAGGCGTGTTGGGCGCAATTTTGATTTTTGTGCAGTATGCCGTGGCCTACATTTTCTCTGGGATGACGGCGTACTTGGTGTATGGTTACCTCACGGAAGGCGATGCCCGCATGGAAAAAGCATGGGAGATTGTGCGCCGTGATTGGTGGGATATCCTCAGCCTCGCAGGCGCTTCGACGTTGGTGAAGATTGTGGAAAATTTTGCGCGCGGGCGGCGGGGACGCCGCAATCCGCTGGGTGAAATCATCGCCAACATCATCAACACGGTGTGGACGACGGCCACCTACTTTATTTTGCCGGCCATGGTGATTGAAGATTTGAACTTAGCCAACGCCGTCAAACGCGCCACGGAAATCATCCGCAAAAATTTGCTCTTGGTGGCCGTGACGGAAATTGGCGTGAGCGGCGTGGTGGGCTTCATCGGCGGCATTTTGGGTTTTATCGCCGTCCTCATTGGTGTAGGCATCTTCTTTGCCTTTGCGGCTACGGCCAACCAAACCGAGAGCGTGTGGCCGTTTGTGATCGGCGGCGGGCTGGCCGTGCTGGTTTCCGGCTCACTGCTGGCCGTCATCACTGCGCTCTCCTCCTACGTTACCACGGCCTATCACACCTGCATGTTCCTATGGGCGCGCACCGCCGAAGACGCCGTGGCGCACGGGCAGAGCGCGCAAGCTGTGCCGGCCCCCGCGCCGTTGGCCGCCGTGCTCAATCCGGCCTGAGAAGGGAAATTTTATGCTCCGCCAAGAAATTCTCACGTGGACTGAAGTTGACCGGTTAATTGATGCTCTCCTGCCGCAGTTTCGCGGCAACTTTGATGCCATGATTATGATTACGCGCGGCGGCTTAGTGCCGGGCGGCATGTTATGTGAGGCGCTAGACATTAAAGTAGTGCTCACTGCCGCGGTGGATTTTCCTCAGGAAGTCTCCGTAGGGCAGGCAACCAAACTTATGGCCTGGCCCAACTTCCTCCAATTCCCGGATGATCGCTTATTGGCGGACCGCCGTGTTTTGATTGTGGATGACGTGTGGGGCAGTGGGCGCACCATTACCGCCGTAAAAAACCGCGTGGAGGCGGCGGGCGGCTCGCCGGAATTGTGTGTGCTCCATTACAACCCCAAACGGTCTCTCTTCACCAAAAGTCTGCCAACCTATTACGCCGCCTTCACCGATGCATACATCGTCTATCCCTGGGAAATTGACCGGGGCGGCCCGGAGGGGGTTTTGGCCCACAGCCCCAAAACCAATCTAGGCTAGCCGCCCTTAAGAGAGCATTTCTTACAGCGGGTTTTACCTCAAAATAAGCACCCGGACGGCCCAGAGCGGCGCGGCATTGGCTACGCTCACCTGCGCCCAGCGGCGCTGGCGCGGGCAACGTGCTTGAAAATCCATTTTTGACTCTTAAGAAACAGTCTCTAAGCGTAGGCAACTGCACGGCCTACCCTCTAACGTTTAGGCCGTTTGTTTTCACCTCCCGCTCATCTTAGCGGTGATAAAATGTGAACTATTAGTTCCCAGCCGCAACCCTCAGGAGAGATGTATGAATCGCTCAAACCGACGCATTGCGATTGCTATCCTCACCATTCTCACAGCCATCATCCATTTGGCGCTTGTCCTGCCGCAAGGGCTTCCGGGTGGGATTCCGTTTTTACTCAACGGCCTCGGGTATTTGGTTCTGCTCGGCTTGCTCTGGTTTAAGCCAAGTTTTGTGGCCGGGCGCGAGCGTTGGCTGTATTACGCTTACATCGGTTTCACCGCCATCACCATTGTGGCGTACTTCGCCGTCAACGTTGGTAACTCTTTCTCTTATCCCATTGGGCTGGCCGATAAAGTGATAGAAGCGCTCCTCATTTGGGTTCTATGGCAAGACATGCAAGCAGGGGCGGCTTAAGGCGGGGCAATGACGAACCTGCGCGTTGAGCGGAAGGCTGTGGCCCGCATCCCCACTGATGTAGGTGAATTTCAGCTGGCTCTGTATCACAACAACCATGATGATAAAGAACATCTGGCCGTGTTGATGGGCGAGGTGACGGCCCCAAGCGAGTTGCTCGTGCGCGTTCATTCAGAGTGCTTTACGGGCGATGTGCTTGGCTCCAACCGCTGTGATTGCGGTGAACAACTGCACCGCGCCATGCAGTTGATTGCCAGCGCTGGGGCCGGCATGATTGTGTACTTGCGGCAGGAAGGCCGAGGCATTGGCCTGCTGGATAAACTGCGCGCCTACAACTTACAAGACCAAGGTCTGGATACGGTGGAGGCCAACTTGGCCCTCGGCCACCAAGCCGATGAGCGCGATTACACCGTGGCCGCCGCCATTCTGCGGGACTGGCAGGTGCAGGGCGTGCGCCTGATTACGAACAACCCCAGCAAAATTGAAAGCCTGCGCGCCCTCGGCGTAAATGTGATTGACCGGGTGCCCTCCGAAACGCGCATCAAGCCGGATAACGCCCACTACTTGCGCACCAAGGTTCAGCGCATGCGCCACCTGCTGGCCCTTCCCACTTCCTCTGATTGATCACGGTCACCGTCACTTACGCGCAAAGCCTAGACGGCAGTATCGCCGCGCGCCATAGCCAGCCGCTCGCCCTCAGCGGGCCAGAATCACTGGCTTACACCCATCAACTCCGCGCCGCCCATTCCGCCATTTTAGTTGGCATCAACACTGTCCTTTCAGATAATCCCCAACTCACCGTGCGCCATGCCGTTGGCCCCAACCCGCAACCCGTGATTTTGGATAGCGGCTTGCGTTGCCCATCCACCGCGCGTTTGCTCGCGCATCCTACTCACAAATTGTGGATTTTGACGACGAACAACGTGGAATATGAGCGGGCCGAGGCACTCCAAAACGCTGGGGCATTAATAAGCTTTTTGCCTTCAACTGAGGATGGGCGCGTGGATTTGCCCGCCGCGCTGAGTTGGCTTGAGTCTCAAGGTTGCCGCTCGCTCATGGTGGAGGGCGGCGCGCAAGTAATTACGGCATTTTTACAGCAACGGCTGGCGCACAAACTCATCATCACCGTTGCGCCGCGCTTGGTGGGCGGCTTGCCCGCCATCACCCTGCCCTTAGATGCGCCGCTCAAAAATGTTACTTACCGCCCACTCGGCGCGGATTTAATTGTGGAAGCTGATCTAGACGCTGGCCGATAGACGGCAGACAACCATCGCCCACCGTCTATCATCCTTATCCGTATGCCAATACAATCACTATATTTCACCGCCCCCGGCCAAGTGGAAATCCGCGAGGAAACTTTGCCGCCGCCCGCCGCCGGTGAGGTGCGCGTGGAAACTTTGCTCACCGCCATCAGCCCGGGCACGGAGATGTTGGTGTACCGCGGCCAATTCCCGCGCAACCTGAGTTTAGATGCCAGCATCCATTCATTGGCAGGCGCGTTTGCATATCCCGTGCGTTACGGCTATTCCGCTGTGGGCCGCGTGGCCGCGCTTGGCCCGCAAGTGGATGAAAGCTGGTTAGACCGCCTAGTGTTTGCCTTTCAGCCGCACGCCAGCGCCTTCAACGCGCCCGTTGCAGAGCTTCACCCATTGCCCGCCAACATTGCGCCGGAAGACGCAGTTTTTCTGCCTAATATGGAAACCGCCGTCAACTTTCTGCTAGATGGCGCGCCACTGATTGGTGAGCGCGTGGCGGTGTTTGGGCAAGGTGTGGTGGGCTTGCTTACCACGGCTTTATTGGCACGCCTACCGCTGGCCTCGCTCACCACGTTTGATAAGTTTGCCCTGCGGCGGGAGTGGTCAACCAAATTTGGGGCGGGTGAAGCGAGCGAAGGACTTGAAGCCCTTCGTTCGCTGGATGTTGACTTGGCTTATGAACTTACAGGTTCACCAATAGCGTTAGACGATGCCATTGCGGCGTGCGGGTTTAGCGGCCGTGTGGTGATTGGCTCATGGTATGGAGAAAAACGGCACGCCATAGATTTGGGCGGTAAGTTTCACCGCGCCCGTCTGAAACTCATCAGCTCGCAAGTGAGCACGCTCACGCCTGAGCTACACGCCCGCTGGAGCAAGGCCCGCCGCCTAGCCGTGGCATGGCAAATGCTAGAAGCCGTGCGCCCCGCGCAACTTATCACCCACCGCTTTCCGTTGGAGCAAGCCACGCGAGCCTACACACTGATTGACCAACGCCCAGAGGAAACGTTACAGGTGGTGTTTGAGTATACTTAGCATTCAATATCAGTTTTACTACCTTCAGCCAGTGGCTCACTTGATTTTCTGGATTTGAATTTAATGATCAAGGCAATTCCAATTGTTATAGCAACAAATGTCATGGCAAGACCATCGCTGGTTCGTTGAGATAAGCTAGTGTAACCCATCCCCATACCACAAATCACAAAAATCACGCCAGCCGTCATCATGGCCTTGTCTAGTTTAGGGGTCTGATTTTCAGACAATCCCCATTGTTGCAGATGATTAGCCATGCTTTCAGCCATGAAGCTACTCGTCAAGATATAGATTGTGCTAGGGATTCCGATTAAAAGCCAATACAAACCCTGATTAAGGAAATTAGGATATAAAATTAATATAACAATATGTATTGCGATTACGATCCAAAATGAAATTAGTGCCCCTAAAAAAATAGCGCGTTTCGGAGTTGCATTTTTCACTAAGTTTTGAAGCAAACCGTCAATAATCGCTCCAGTGAGTAACCCTACAAGTGTTGCTGGAATTACGCCAATAAGGATGGCGATACCTAGAGCAATGAGACCTACTAAAGGCATAGCAAAAAAATATTCAAAAATTAAAGGCAAAGAATATAAAACTGAAAGCCAGAAGCCCGTTTTCGCGCCCACCCTCAAGCCCAACCAAACGCCTTTGCTCAACATGATTTTGCCCTTGTTTCCGCCAAGTTTTCAGCGATTTCCTTTGGCAAACGCGCGGCTAGAAGTGGGATAACTAGGAATGTGCTTCACGGCCCCGGCCGCCACGCGCGGCGGGCCAAACAGGTATTCCGCTACCTCGGCCAATAGAACGCGTGCGCCCACGCTAAAGTACGCGCGCAGAATTTGCCGAAAGCGCGCCTCTTTGGCAAACAGCAACCGCCACAGGGCACGCGGGCGGGCGTGGAAAAATGCTTCTGTGAGTTTTACGCCAAGAAACAGTTGCCACGGCTGAAGGTTGGGCGTGCGAATAATCTGATTGCGGTACGTCCACAGTGCCTGCTCCGGTTGAATGATTTGCCCCGGCTCGGTCTGTTTGCCTAGCGGTGTCCAAAAATGTGGGGTCACATATACTGCGTTCAAAATATCCGGGTCAAGTTTCAGCAATTGCCAAAAGGTGCGCCACAGGCTGAGCGGCGTTTCATCGGCCAAGCCGTAAATGACGTTGACGTTGACGAGGCTGACGATGTGGTTAGCGCGCAAAATCTGCACGGCCTGCATGCTGACGGCCAACGGGTTGTTTTTGCGCACGTTGGCCACGGTGGCATCATCTAACGCCTCAATGCCCATGATGATGTTATCCACGCCAGCGCGTTTGTAGAGCGGCATCAAATCGGCGTCACGCACCACATCCGCCGCCGTCATGTTCAGGTTAAGAGAGAGTTGCAGTCCGCGCTCAACAATGAGTTCCAGCACATGGCGTGCCGCTTCACGGTCAGCGGCGAAGTTTTCATCCGCCAGCCACACAATCCGCACGCCATAATCCCGCGCCAAACTTTCTAACTCGTTCACAAAATTTTCGGGTGAGCGATGCCGCCAACGCCGCCAAAAACTCCACTGGCCGCAATACGTGCAAGTAAGCGGACAACCGCGGCTAAATTGCAAACCCGCCGACCGCCCAAAGCCAAATAGTTGGTAAGCGTTCCAATTCACCAATTCCCAGCCGGGGCGATAAACGTCCAAATTAGCGATGGGTGGGCGCGGCGGGTTAACGCAAATTTGCTCACCGACGCGCCACGTAATCCCAGCAATTTGAGAGAAATCTCTTTGGCCGTTGGCCAACGCCTCGGCCAGCGCTACTATTGTGGCCTCGCCCTCGCCGCGCACAATTACATCAATGGCCGGGTTCTCACGCAAAATGGTTTCCGCCGCGTAGGTGGGATATACGCCGCCGTAAATTATTTTGAGTTGCGGAAAATGCTGATGCAGGGCGCGGGCAGTTTGCATGGCAACGGGATGGGCGGCAGTGGAGCCAGTGTGCCCCAAGAGCACGGCATCCGGCGGGTCAGCGGCCAGTTCACGCACAAGGCGCGCATCATCCCAACCGAGCACATCGTTATCAATCAAGCGCACACGATGGCCAACATCTAGCAAAGGGCCGCCCAATAAAACCAAGCCCAATGGAATTTGATAGCCGAGGCCAAAGCGATTGGCGATGAAGCGGCGGCGCGGCGTGAGGAGGACGAGGTGGAGGGGCATGCGGCGGCTTTGAATGGTGCTACGCCCGCAGAAGCCGGATGGCGGTGAACATGCCAAGGATAAAGGCTATTAGAACCAGGATGAGGGCTGTTTCCCAAGTAACCATCCTAAACCTCCGCCAAAGTGGATAAATTAGAGTTGTATTGTGAAAAATATCACATAAATAAGGGTTTGGCTAATATCAAACTGAAATCACCCTCATAAGCCTCTCCCTTGAGACTTGCGCCACTCTTTGCTAAAATCCTGCGGCTTGGCAAACGGGCTAAGCACAATTGCATACGGGCGTTGTACCCTTCGCCCGATGTTTGGAAAGAAAGGGCTTGACCCCATGCGTGTTTTACTCCTGAAAGACGTTTATAAACTAGGCCATGCCGGTGAGGTGAAGAAGGTGGCGGACGGCTATGGCCGCAACTATCTGTTGCCTCAAGGCTTGGCTACGCTGGCCACCGCCGCCGCATTGAAGCAAGCGGAAACCCTGCGCCAGAACGCGGCCATTGCGCGCGCCAAGTTGAACGAAGAGTTGAAGGGTGTGGCCGATCAGATTTCTGGCCTGACGCTGGTATTTCCGGTGAAGGCGGGTGAGACGGGCAAGCTGTATGGCTCCATCACTTCCGCCAACATCGCGGCCAAGATTAAGGAAACCAGCGGTTTAGAGGTAGACCGTCGCACTATCACTGCGCAACCCATCCGTGAATTGGGCGAGTACAAAGTGCCGGTGCGCCTGACGATGGATTTAGTGCCGCAGGTGAAAGTGGTGGTGCACCGCGAGGGTGAAGTGCTGAAGGCAACCGAGGAAACGGCGAGCGCACCCGCCGCCCCTGCCGAAGAAGCCACGCCAGCGGCCTAAGCTCGCTTTGGCACAAGAACGAAAGATGAAGCCATCGGCGGAAAATGCGGGCCGGTGGCTTTGTTGTTAGTGTCTCTCGCTAAGTTAAACCTTCTTGGCGTTCTTAGCACACATGGCGAGAGGTAAAATTCACGCATGAGCATTGGTGAGCAGTTGCGGGAGGCGCGGGAGGCGCAAGGGCTAACGCTGGAAGCGGTGGAACGGGCCATCCGCATCCGCGCCAAACAACTGGCGGCGTTGGAGGCAGATGATTACACGCCGTTTGCTTCCGCTTTACAAGCGCGCGGCTTTTTGCGCAACTACGCCGCCCACTTAGGCCTCAGCGCCGATGAGATGTTGGCCGAGGCGGCCGCCAAAGCCAAGCCCAAGCCGCTATTGCCGCAGTTAGCGCGCCCGGCCTCCAAGCCCGCGCCTACGACGAAAGAGGATACGCAACCCACCGCGCCCACGCCGCGTGCTTCATTAGCCAACCCCACACGGGCATGGATGAGCCGTATCTTTACGCGTGATTTGGCGGTGGGCCTGATGGTAACTTTGTTGGTGGGCTTGCTTTTGGCTTGGGGCGGCTGGCAATTTGCCCAAGGCGCGTTTTCCGCCCCCACGCCCACCGCCACGCCATCGCCCAGCCCAACGTTAAGTAGCGCCCAGGTGGCCAGCACGGCTACACCTACGCTTAACGCCGCTGAGCCGACTTCTGCCCTGCCCACGCCCCTGCCCAATTACGTGGGTGTGAACATCGTGATTCGCGCGGAACAACGCGTATGGCTACGCGTGGCGGTGGATGGCGCAGAAACGTTTACGGGTCAACTAGCGCCGGGCGCTACGCGGGAGTTTGTGGGCAATTCTGTAGTGGAGGTGTGGACGGGCAACGGGCGCGGCACACGCGTAATTTTCAACGGGCAAGATCAGGGCGTAATGGGTGAGTTAGGCCAAGTGGTAATCCGGTTGTGGACGGTGGATGGCGTAGTGACACCCACGCCTTCTCCAACGCCGAGCAGTTAACCACTAAGACTCAAAGGCGCAAAGGTCTCTAAGTTTCTTGGTGAACTTGGGTTGCTTAGTGGCTTTGTGGTTAGGTTATGAAAATGGCAAAAGTAAAACAAAAACAATTTCATCTCGTCAGCCTCGGCTGTAGCAAAAACACGGTAGATTCCGAGAGCATGGCACAACTGCTGGGCGGCGCGGGTTACACCGCTTCGGATAATCCCAAACAAGCGGAAGTATTAATTGTGAACACTTGCGGCTTTATTGGCCCAGCCAAACAAGAGAGCGTGGATACGCTCAACCGGCTGGCAGAGGGCAAGCGGCGCGGCCAAATGCTGATTGCGGCCGGTTGTCTTTCGCAACGCTACGGCGCAGAACTGCTCAAATGGGTGCCCGGCCTAGACGGCATCATCGGCACGCGGCGTTGGATGGATATTGTGGATTTTGTGGGCCGCCTGAGGGAGCGCGGCACACCTGCTCCGCTCTATCACTTGCCCACAGAAGCAACCGTAGTTGGCTCCGATGAGCACGGGGCCTTGCGTGTGGCCAAGCAGGGCGCGAGCGCCTACATCAAAATTGCCGATGGATGCCGCCGGCCGTGCGCGTTCTGCGCCATTCCACTGATTAAGGGCACTGCTGTTTCCCGGCCGATGGAATCCATCTTGAACGAGGCCCGCGCTTTGCGTGACCAGGGTGTGCGTGAGCTGGTGCTGATTGCCCAAGACACCACCGACTACGGCCATGATTTAGGAATGAAAGAGGGCATGGCGCACTTATTAGAAGGCTTGGCGCAGGCCGTGCCGGATATTGATTGGGTGCGCGTGATGTATGCGTATCCCGGCTATGTGACCGATAGAATGATTGCCACGATGGCTGAACACCCACAGATTGCCCACTACTTAGATATGCCGCTCCAACATGGCCACCCCAAAACGCTGTACCGCATGAAGCGGCCCTCTAACATTGAGTGGGTGCACCGCACGCTGGCGAAGATGCGGGCCGCCATGCCCGATTTAGCCCTCCGCTCCACGTTTATTGTGGGCTACCCGGGCGAGACGGACGAAGAGTTTGAGACGCTGGTGCAATTTATTGAAGAGATTAAGTTTGACCGGATTGGCGCGTTCACATTTTCATTTGAGCCGGGCACAACGTCCGCGCCGCTAGGTGACCCGGTGCCCGCCGAGGTAAAAGACGCGCGCCGCAAGCGGCTGATGGAAGTGCAACAGCGCATTTCATTGGAGAAGAACCAAGCCCAAGTAGGCCGCACGCTAAAAGTGCTGGTGGAGGGCAACGGTGATGGCCTGAGCGTGGGCCGCAGTTACCGTGATGCGCCGGAAGTGGATGGCTTGGTCGTGATTGATGGCGAAGCGCCGGTGGGCGAAATGGTGCCCGTCCGCATCTCTGGCGCGCTGGCCTATGATTTAAGCGGCACGGTGGAGACGAGCGGCGTGCAGGTGGTGGGGCTGAGTCAACGGCAAGCATAAACAGCTTCATTAAAAGTAAAAGTGAAAACGCCCGAAGTTGTTCGGCTTTCCTGTTGTCTCTACTGTCTTTTTGCACAGTCCCAGAAGAAAATTTAGTGAGGTACGCGCCCTAACCCTCACAAAGCGAGAAGACTCCCACCAGCTCCCTTGCCTGATTTGCATCCGGCTTAGAGCTCATCCACAAACTCGCCGTTTCGATAAGTTCTCGCGGTGAAAACGGTTTGATGGGTTTAGAGATGGGTGCTTAACGATTTTCACCCAACCAGCGCCGGAAAACGCGGGCGATGCCTTCCCGCCACATGGGCAGGCGGACGTTGCGCCAAGCGTTGAGGGCTAAATTGCCGTTGGGCAAATTGGGGTCTCGCCCGTATTGCTCGGCCATGTATTGCGAGGTGATAATGGTGACGGCGGGCTGGGCTTCGGGGAAGTTGGCGTTGAGGTGGGCGGCCCGCTCATGGGGCGTTTGCGTTTCTGGTAGTTTGAGGCCCAGCCAGCGTGCGCCCCGCTCTAGTTCACGGTAGGCGCGCGTAACGCCGGAGGGCACTCCCTGCCCCATCAGTTTAAGGATGCCTTCACCCGGTTGGCCCAAACTTTCCCAACCAATCAGGTTCAGGCGCATCAGCGTAAACACGCCGAATAAAATCAGGCCTAACACACTCAGCAGAGTCACTCCCAGCACTTGGCCCACATTTGCAAACAGCGCGCCCCAATCAAAACCGGCGGCGGCATTTTCGGTTGGAGTCTCGTCTTCCTCGCGCGCCGATAGATCCGGCGTGGGCACAGCGTCTGGGCCATTATCGTCTGGCTGAGGGGTGCCGCTGGTGGTTATGCGCCGCTCAGGCCGTACCAAGGGCGCTTCGGAGGATGTAGGTTCAAACTCTATCCAGCCATAATCAGGGAAATATACTTCCGGCCAAGCGTGGGCGTTTCGCTCGCGAACCACGTACACGCCTGTGGTTTCATCAAAAAAGCCCTGATTGAACCCCACCGCCATGCGCGCCGGAACGCCGAGGGTGCGCAACATGATAACGGCGGCGGTGGCGTAATAATTGCAGTAACCGCGCTGAGACTCAAACAGGAAGTAATCCAACGGCTCAACACCATCCGGCGGGGCTTGGATGCCTAAGTCATAGGTGATATTTTGGCGCAACCAATCGGTGATGGCTTGCGCCTGCGCGTATGGTGTGCGCGCGTTAGCCTCTTGCACAATGCGTTCAGCCAGTTCGCGCGTGCGCGGCGTTACGCTTTCCGGCACTTGCATAAAAAAGGCGCGCACCCAATCAGGGTAGTTGGTGCCGGCCAAGTTCAAGCTGGCCACATCTGCTACAGAAACCGAGGCAATCACTTGATATTGGTTATCTTCGCCCGTGAGTACATCCTGCGCCCGCACCGTCACCGGGTCTAACGCGCCACCCGGCGCCAAGTAGGTATGGAACATCGTGGCGCGATTGACGGATTTGGGCTGGGGCACCACATATAAGATACTGGGTGAATCTAAATACATAGTGAAGTTGGCGGCCACGTCTCGCCGCAGGCGGAAGGGAGGCAACCGACCGCCAGCCTGAGATGGGCTTTGTTCACGGAAGGAGAGACCATTGCCGGATTCCCAACGCCCATTCACATATTCTTGGTAGGCGGTAGCGCGCCAATAATAGCGCGGCACATTGGGCAAGCCTTCAAAAAGTTCTATCTCGCGGCCATCTGGGCCAAGTTCACGCACGGGGCCAACACTCACTTCAAAAATAAGCCGGTCACTCAAATTAGAAGCGCCGCTGAGAGCTAAAGAGTCGCCATAAAAATCATTGGCCGCAATACCCGGGTTACGCACAGCATTGAACAGCCGTTCAAAATTCTCCCGCACCACCGCCCAGCCGCCGTTCACCCGTTGCCAGGCGGCCACTGCCGCAGCCGAGGAGGAAAAATCCGTCACTCGCTGTCCGAACCACGCCAAGCCCACAATCAATACTGCCGCCAGCAACCCGGCGCGCAAAAACTCAAACCGCGCATCCGAGGAGAAAGTCACCCGTGACACGCGCCACTCATGTTCCCGCATCAGCAGGTTCATACGGGTGAGCAGGATGAGGGCGAGGATGAGATACGCGCCTACATACAACTCCATCCGATCTCCTACGACGTAATAGGCATTGATGAGCAAAACGAGGCCGCCGGGGATGATGGCCGGCCACACTGCGCCGCGGCGGAATAAACTCCAGGCCGCGCCTACGCCGATGAACCAGAATATAAGGCCGACGAAAAACGGAAAGGGAAAATTATCGCGCGAGGTGCCGCCGTTGATGGCGTAATAAATGAAGTTATTGACGCGCACCACTAACTCATAAGCCCGGGCATTATACGTGCCGCGCAAAAGCAGGAGCAGAGCATGGCCCACAACAAACAAGCCATAACTGGTTGCAAATAGCGTGGCCACCAAGCCATTGAAACGGCTTTTGCTCAACGCTAGCCCGGCCAGCACGCCCGTAACGCCGGCTACGCTGGCCACCCACAGGCCCGGCGTCCAGCCGGGGGCCTCCACGCCCCAGGCGGCAATGGTAATCAGCACAATCAATAATAAAACCGTTGCCCAGCCCTCATCTAATTTAAACATCGTCTCAGTTTTCCTTGCGGTGCACGTTGGCGCTCTGCCAGATTCTACCCCGTAGCGGTGGCGGGGGTTCAAGGGCGGCTTCCTAACCAACACCCTACGACTGGCCTACTAGCGATTTGACCAGAATTTCCTAAAATACGGATGAGTAACGGGTATGGCATTTTTTAATATTGATGGACAACAAATTCACGCCGTGCAACAGGGCCAGCCCAATCGGCAGGTATGCCTGCTCATTCATGGGTGGTCTAGTTCGTGGTATGCCCTCTCACCGCTTTTGCCTCTGCTTTCACAACGCTTCAACTGCCTAGCGGTAGATTTACCCGGTTACGGCCAATCACCGCCGCTAAAAGAACGCGTGACCATCGAGGCTTACGCCGATTTGCTTGCCAAGTTAATTGAAGAGGTGAGCAACGGCCCGGTTGTGTTGGTGGGGCATAGCATGGGTGGGATGACGAGCATGACGTTAGCGTTGCGTCATCCAGTGTTGGTGGATCGGATGGTTTTGCTCTGCCCGACTGTGAGCGGGCGGCTTTCTACCATGATTAACTCGTTGATTTTCCCCATCAACGTGTTGGAACGCTTTGGCTTGGGCAGTTGGGTGGTGCGCACCTTTGAAAGCACAATTGTGGGCTTAACTGACCGCTTGATGCGGCCCGTTTCTTTTGCGCAACGCACTGGAATTTCGCAAGAGGATTATGAGCGCCTACGCGCTGATGCCCGCCGCCCCGGGCAGGGCCGCACGCGTTTTGAGTGTTTTTACGCCATGCGTGAGAATGATTTGAGCGGTAAATTAGCAGGCATTGAGCCGCCATCTTTGGTGTTGTGGGGCGCAGAAGACAATACAGTGCCACTGCGGGATTCCGGCGTAGTGGCGGATGAATGGACGCAGGCGGACTTGCGTATCTTGCCTAAAGCCGGGCATTGGCCACAATTTGAAACACCGGATAACACGCGACGCTTAATTGCGTCTTTCCTTGGCTTACCGCTTAACGTAACACAACGCGGTAGTGACGATGAACTGGCTGAGACGCGTGAAATTGCTCAATTCCTCGCCAACTCAGATGTGGGTAACAACCTCAATCAAACGCAACGTATTCGGCTGGCGGGGCAGTTCCGTCAACGCACATATGGGTATGGTGAAACAATTGCCCGGATTGCGGATGGCGGCACGGAAATGTTCATTGTGCGCGAGGGCACAGTGGAAGTATGGAATGACCCGGACAATATGGCTGGGTCCCCTGCCTCACGCAATCTGCGGCATGTGGCTACACTCACGCCCGGCAACATTACTGGCGAATTAGCCATGCTAGACGGCGGCCTGCGTTCCGCTGATTTACGCGCCGGGCCGGAAGGCGCCACCATTCTGGCGCTTGACCGTGAACAGTTAATGGCGCTGGCCGATGAAGACCCGGAGCTGGGCACACGCGTGCTCTGGAACATTGCCCGCGCCATGGCCCTGCGCGTGCGCTTCATCCTTTGGCAACTGCAACGCGCCATGCAAAAAGCGGGCGCGCCGGTTACCGCCGCCACACCTGAAGAAGCCGAAGCCCAAAGCTTATCGTGAAGTTTTGGTGCGTGACCTTAACTAACCCTCGCCATCCAACAGCCGTTTCACATCCGTCAGCGCCACACGCGAAGTTAAGTCAAAACTCAGCGGGGTTACCGAAATTTGTTTATCCACCACCACCACTTTTACATCCGAATCCGGCTCCACGCGGTCATCTTCAAGAAAATTGACGGCCGTCAGCGGGCCGGGCTCCGTTAGTAAGGTGCGTTGCGGCTTGACGGGCACGTAATAGCGCGTGCGTGAGAGCCGCGTAATTTGCCACGGCGTATGAATCGTGGCGCTTTTGGGGATTTCCACCTTGAGCACATCCACATCTGGCGGGAACTTGAGGGCCAAAGCCTTCTCCGCAAATAGGCGCGTAAAATGCGCGGCAACGGAAAAGTCCACCGCATCGGAATGAGAATGATAATGTTCTGGATCAGTTTCCAGTGAGATGGCGAGGGCCGGGAGACCATTGCAGGCCGCTTCCAGCGCCGCGCCCACCGTGCCTGAAACCGTTACCCCACTGCCAATGTTCTCACCATAGTTAATGCCGGATACCACCAAATCCGGCTGGCGCGGCAAAATTTCCAGCAAAGCGTGTTGCACAGCCAAGGCGGGTGAGGCGTCAGCTCCATAGGCCATAAACGTCCGCCCATTGAGCGCCCGCGTCCGAAATTCCATCCGCCCAGTATAAAGCGGAGACATGCCCCGCCCTACGCTGGTTTGCTGAGTGAGCGGGGCCACTACCCAAATTTCTCCTAACGCATCCAGTTGCTCCGCCGCCGCCCACAAACCGGGTGAATCCACCCCATCATCATTTGTCAGTAAGATGAGTTTACGCTCAGTCACAATTGTGCTCCTCAACAAGATGAGGGCAATCGTACCATTAGAGTTGTAGTAACAGATGAAAGGGGGGTGAAGGCAGGGATGGGCGGAAAATAAAACCAGCCGGGCAGAAATTTGCCCGGCCGGCGCTGAGGAAGTGATTCTAGTGTGCTAACTGCCGCATTACCAATACCACTTTGCCCTGCACCTGCACCTGAGCAGGGTTCTCCACAATAATGGGTTGCATAGTGGGATTAGCCGGTTGTAAGCGTACACGGTTGCCTTCTTGGAAGAAGTGCTTGAGGGTAGTTTCGTTGCGATCCGTCAACCAGACCGCGGCCATTTCGCCGTTACGCACTCGGTCCGTTTTCTTCATCACCACAATATCGCCGTCGCTCACCATCGCATCAATCATGGAATCGCCTTTGACGCGCAGGGCGTATAAATCATCGCTTTCTTTGACTAGGCCACGAGTGAGTTCGATGTACTCATCCGCACTGGTTTGGGCGGTGTCACCCACCATGGTGGGTTGCGAAGCAAAGATAAAACCAGCTACTGGAATGCTCAGGATGTTCGCTTGCGGTTTGCGTTGAGCATCGGACAGCCGTACACCGCGCGAAACCTTCAAATCTCGCACGATGTGACCTTCTTTTTCCAGTTTGTTTAAGTTGTAGTTCACTACGGACGTAGAAGAAATACCCACCGCTTCGCCAATTTCACGGATGGTGGGTGGATAGTGCCGCTCATCGGTGAAACGCCCGATGAATTTAATCATTTCTTGCTGGCGTGGAGAAAGTTTACCTTTAGCCATTACAACCTCCAAAACGATTCCTAACCGCACAAATGAGCGATTGTGCCAAGATTTTAGACCGAATGTTCAATTTGGTCAAGCACAGATTTTCTAGGGGGTGCGGGGGCAGTGGGGTTGGCGGCAGTTATTTAGGGCGGCGCGTGAGGTTGGGCATTTGGGAAAGATGCACATCAAAGGCAAATATATCGCGCACCGTCAGGCGTTGCGCCAGCGCCAATAACGCGCAATCCGTGTAAGACCACGCTTTATCGGCGTATTTCTGAAAAATGGCCCAAGTCGCGCGTTCATCCTCGCGGCCCAAAGGCAACCAACGGTAGGCGGGCTGGTGGCGTAAATCTTGGCCCACCCGTAATGCTACCGTAGAGCCAAAGCGAGCTTTAAGGAGCGTCATTGTTTCCACAAACACCCACTCTGGCAAGATAAAGGCATTTTGGCGGCTCAACCATTCGCGCGCAAATTTCAACGCGGCCGAGTGATGCACATCCCCTTGCACCGTGAGCGCGTAAATAGCGCTGGTATCCATCAAGGCCAGCCGCATGGTTTACTTCCGCACCTTCTTGGAACGGCGCAAAGTTGGGCGCGGCTCATTCAGGCGGTGGCGGGGTTGAAGGGCCTCTAACAGATATAAGTCAATGTTTTCGCTGACGGGCAGGTTATCCTTCAGCGGCCTTTCTTCTGCCACACTCCCGGCAAAGCTGAGGGCGGCATCAACATCTTCCTCGGAGAAATTATTCGCCGCTTCCTCCCGTTCCAACAACCGCCGAATGACCTCAGCGAGGCTGGCCGACTCGCGCTCCGCGCGAGCGCGCAGGTAATCATACTGGCGCGCCGGCAAGGAAATCTGCAGGCGGTGCATCGTCGTAGCCATAGGTTCTACTCCAATAGTGATGTAACTCTATTACATCACCACCCGCTCGTCAAGGGCAAACTTTTACCCCCAGCGCCTACCTCCGCACCAGCGGCAAATACACCGCAAATGGCCACGGCAAAGTGGGCGTGCAATTGTTTTGGATGTTGGGTTGCGCCGCGCCATTCCAACCCACACCTACATCAATCAACGCCCCATCACAGGCGCCATCCGTAACAGAACTACTGGTAAAGGTATGCAGAACGCCCGTTGAACTAGTGCGCCGCACCGTAACCTCCCAAACGTTGTTTTCGGTACTGTCGTTATTCTCGAGAGTCAGTAACCCTGTGGCTTCATTGAACATTGCTAAGAACGAATAGCTGGCCTCCAGGCCGTTCGGTTTCACATCAATTTCATAATCCGTGCCGCCGGGGCGTGTAAACACCAATCGGGCATTGGGCGTTTCGCCATCCGCATTGCTGTTGCGGAACGTCAGCCGCTTGGTAGCTGGGTCAAACGTTACCGTGTGGCTCTCAAACGGATAAACATCCGCATCCAATTGCAAATTGGTGAGGCGCACCATATAGCCCGGCCCTAAGATATTGAACTCTGCCGTTGACTCGGAATTGCCGAGAGCAGCGCCGCGACTCACCACTTGCACGGTGTACTGCATGCCAGTTTGATGCGGCAAGCGAATGGCCGGAACATTATTGAAGCCAAAGCCAAAGGCATAATCCACCGGTTCGGCCCCGGGCAAATTGCTGGTGAATGCGCCCGTCAATGCATCATAGCCTACGCCCAAACCATCACTCCGCGTAATGATGAAGTAACCCTCACCGGCCAGCTGAAACTCTAGCGTTTCCGCCGCACTAAGAGTGGCCGGGCGGCACGGGCCGGGCGCGTAGTTACCATTCGGCATCGTAGCGCAATTTTTAGGGAAGCGCTCTGCCCATGCGCGGCTGAGGAGCCGGAAACGCGCATTGGGGCCGGAAACGAGGGTAGATGTACCATTGACAGGTGTAGTTATGCTCTCGTAGCGCCATGTGCCAGCCGCCGTATTTGCCTTTACGACACGCGTAAAATCGTTCGGGAAGTTGCCATCATATACATATATCCACACTTCAGAGGCGCTTTTTTGCTCTAGCGCGTAGGGCACCACCCCCACGCCTTTATCACCGCCCGCGTTGGAAAGCAAAAGCATGTACCGGTCAGTGGCGGAGGCATTGTTAAGATTGGCCGTGAGCAGAGGTAAAGCCGCCGCGAGGCCATCAGCCGCCACTTCACTGACGCCGCTGGTGTTGCTAGGCGCAAAAACGCGCGCGGCCGTGTTCAACGCCAACAGACGCCGCACGCTGTTACGTGAAAGCTCAAAGGTGGAGGCCGCCCCTGCTTGATAATTGCCCAATACACCATTGCCGGAGAAGAACCAGAGGCTTGTTTGCGCCATGCCTGCCGCGTGGCCCAATTCCATATTCTTCAGCATCATCTGCCGCCATTCTTCCGCCGCCGCCGTCAGCACGCACGGGCCTTGCGTTTTGCACACATTACTCGCGCCAAAAATGTTTACCACATCATTGATGGTCAAGTCTGTCAACGGGCTATCCATGTCATTGGCGAAGCTGTAACCATCCGAGCGCGGCGCAAAATTGGACATGGCGGTGATAGCGCCATTGAGCGGCGTAGTAAGCGTTGGCCCACTCGCAAACAAACTGCTATTGGATTGGCTGGTGACTGCGTACGCATTGCTCACCAAGGTTTGCGCCGCCGTCACTTCATACCGCAGTTGCGCCGTGCGGCCCGCGCCCAGAGAAAGATTCCAAGTGAGCGTGCCGGCCGCGAAAACGCCGCTGTTGCTCACACTGCCCGGCACTAAAGTTGCGCCAGCCGGCAAAGTTTCCGTTACCACCACATCACTCACAGTGCTTCCGGTGGCATTAAATACTGTGAGCATAAAGGGCACGGGTTTGCCCGCCGCCAGCCACGGCGGCCCAGTTTTGATGATGGCCAATGTAGGGGTGCTGGCGGCCTGATACTCATACGCCCCTAAATCAATACCGGTGCTGGGGTAGGGGCGTGGGTTGCCATCCAAATCCGTGCCCAAGCTTAAGTTGGTGCCGCGGTTGAGGGCGGGAGAAATTGCCTGCAAATGGTAATCATCCGCGCCGGGGTTGGCAAAATACGCTTCCGGGAAAACCACGCTGTTTGCGCCAAAACTAATGGATGTGCCGGGCTTCATTACACCGCCGATGTTGCCCACATTGGCGAATAAATTGTAGTTCTCGCTCACCGTGGCCCCCGCGCCGCTGGCCGCTCCAATGGCAACGGCGTGGTTGGCCACAATGTTGTTCCGCATATCTAAGTTGCCAAATACCATTACCGCAGGATTGGGGTTAGGGATGCTATCCGCCAGCGTCACATGCCGCACATTGAGCTGACTGCCCGTTAGCGCCATATGCACCGCCGCGCCGCCGGAGAGCGCCGTGTTACGAGCAAACAAGCCGTTGTTGAGTGTTACTTGCGCCGCGTTGCTCCACACCGCACCGCCTTGCCCGGTAGGGGCGCTATTCCCCAAGAACTTGCCCCGATTGAGCGTGAAGTTGGCGGAGGACACTAATGCGCCGCCGTCTCCATGTGCGCTCGTGTTGTTGTTAAAAGTGACGTTGGTGAGCGTAAGCGAGCCGGTGTTCAAGCCGCCGCCGCCGTTGCCTTGCGCCGTGTTGCCCAGCACTTGCATATTGGTAAGGGTGAGCGGGCCAATAGAGAAAAAGCCCGCGCCGCTCAATGCGGTGCTGTTTTGCACCAAGCCGCCAATGAACGTGGCCGTACCCGTGTTATAAAAACCGCCGCCCGCATTCGCTTGGTTGTCATACAGTTCCACGTTGGTGGCTTGAATGTTGACGCCATTCAAATAAGCGCCGCCGCCGAACAACGCATGATTATTGGTAAGGGTAGGGCCGAGCAAGGTGGCCGTGTTCCGGGCATATAAGCCGCCGCCATAACTCGCCGTATTGTTGTCAAGCGTTGTGCCGTTAAGGGTGACTGAATTGAAAGCATACACCCCACCGCCCTCTTGCGCCGAATTGTTGTTGATGAGGCCGCCAATGAAGGATGTATTCTCAGCATATGCGCCGCCACCCCGCACGCCAGTGTTGCCCGTCAGTTCTACATCTGTGGCCGTTAAGGGCTGATAAGCGTAAATCCCGCCGCCATCTAGCGTGGCGCGATTGTTGCGCACCACCACGCTATTCATCTGCGTGGAGCCGCTGACGAAAATCCCGCCGCCGCCCGCGTTAGCCACGTTGTTTTCCACCGTTACATTCTCCAACACCACCGAGCCGGCCAGCATCATGCCGCCGCCATAGCTGGCAGATTTAGCCGGGTCATTGCCGCTGGTGAGGCCGCCGCGCACGGTGAGGTTGCGGACGGTAACCGTGCCGCCGGTGCGGTTGAGGTACAGCACACGAAAAGCAGGCGCGTTGCTGGCGCGTTCAATAATGGCGCCATTACCTTCCACTAACGCCGCATTGAACACGACTACCCCACTCGCGCCTGTGCTGGAAGATGTAAAACTAGCCGAATTGAGAACATACACACACGTTCCATCCAATGAGACGACGCCTGCGCCTGCCGCCGCAATCAAGGCGAGCAAATCTTGTTGCGAACAGGCTTCCCGCGTGGCGGTAGGAGTGAGCGTAAAGGTACGCGTGCGCGTCGGCGTAGCTGTAGGAGTGCGCGTGAACGTGGCCGTGTGTGACGGCGTGAGCGTAAAACTCGTCGCCGTGGCCGTCGGCGTCTCAGTGCTCGTCGGTGTTTGCGTAATAGTGGGCGTTTCCGATGGTGTGGGTGTTTGCGTAATGGTGGGTGTTTCCGATGGCGTAGGCGTCTGCGTAATGGTAGGCGTCTCAGACGGTGTAGGTGTTTCGGACGGCGTGGGCGTAACAGACGGCGTCAGCGTTTCACTGGGTGTGGCTGTTTGGGTAGGGGTAGAGGAAGGCGTGGGCGTAATGAGCGCGATGGGCTGATTGCTCACAATAAAATAATCCGCCGAAGCATCCCACTGACCATTGCCGCTGAAGTTATCATACTCAAAACGCGAGACGGTGGTGGTGGCTAAAAACGTTAAGGAGATGTGCGTCCATTGACCGGCGGGCGAATTAGCAATCGTCAGAAATGGGCTGGAGGCCAACTGCTCCCAGCTTTCGCTTAAGATTTGCACCCGCAAGCCGCCCCAGGCCGGATTTTGCAATTGTTGGTTAATGCGCACGAAGGCGGAAACATAGTAAGTTTGCCCAATCACAGTGGCAAAGTTCTGGCGCACGCGGCCCGCGCCGTTCATAGCCACACCGTAACTGCCCAAATAGGCCGCGTTGGGGCTGGCGGTCATACTGCCTAACACTTCCCAGTTATTCAGGTTGCCGGTTTCAAAACTGCCGTTTTGCAGTGGCAAAACCTGCGTGGGTGTGGCCGTATTCACCTGCGCTAGAACGGGTTGGGAGCCAAAAAAACTTGGGCTGGCGAACAAACCCAAGAGCAACAGCGCCATGAAACCGGCTAAGAAATTGCGCCCTAAAACTGAAAACACAAAACGCCGCATAATGTTCTCCTCACCCGCTCAGGCGTGAACTATTCAAGCTGTACACATAAGCACCCATCTACAAACTTGCCGTTCCGATAAGTCTTCGCGGTGAAAACGGTTCTAGTCAATAGGTTTAGAGATGGGTTCTAAAAGATGATAGCTGACTCTAAAACCCAGCCGCCGGGCGTGCAACACCCCCAAAAGTCCCACGGCGGCATGGTATAGTTTCGCCCAACTCACCTCGGCTACCAATGACGTTTTCCACTGAATTTTTGCTGACGGCCTACGAATGGATGCGGCTGACCCGCGCCTTTGATGACCGCGTGATGGTGCTCCACAAGCTGGGCAAGATTGCGGGCGGCACTTTCTCCCAATTGGGGCACGAGGCCATTAGCGTGGGCGCGGCACTGGCACTGGCCGCCGAAGACGTGATTGCGCCCATGCACCGCGATTTAGGTGCATATTTGGTGCGCGGCATTACACCCCGCCGCATGATGGCGCAGATTCTGGGCCGGGCCACGGGTGTGAGCGGCGGACGAGATGGGAACTATCACGGTTGTGGGGATTTGAGTCTGAACATCATCGGCTTCATCAGCCACTTGCCGCAAAGCTTACCGGTGGCCGTGGGGGCCGCGCATGCCTTTCAACTGCGCGGCGAACGGCGCGTGGCCCTCACCTTTTTTGGCGATGGCTCCAGCAGTGAGGGCCTCACCCACGAAAGCATGAACTGGGCCGCGCTCTTTCGCGTGCCAGTAGTGATGATTTGCGAGAACAATCAATATGCGTACAGCACCCCGCTCAAACAGCAAATGGCGATTGAGAACATCGCAGACCGCGCGGCGAGCTACGGCCTGCCCGGCGTGATAGTGGACGGCAACGATATTTTGGCCGTGTACGCCGCCACGCAACAAGCCGTGGAGCACGCGCGGCAGGGCGGCGGGCCAACGCTCATTGAGTGCAAAACCTTCCGCATGCGCGGCCACGCCGTGCATGATAACCAAGCCTACGTGCCTAAAGAATTGCTGGCCGAGTGGGCCAAGCGTGACCCCATCCTGCGCTTTGAACAATACTTGAGTGAACGCGGCTTACTGAGCGACCAACTGCGCGCAGAAATTCTGGCCCGTGTGGAGGCCGCTATTGAAGATGCGGTGGCTTACGCCGAAGCCAGCCCGTTTCCCGATGCTTCAAAAATTACTGCGGGTGTTTACCGTGAATCACAAATCTAACCGCAAAGCCGCGAAGCACACTCAGAAAAACTTTGCGCCACTATTCGCGCTCTTTGCGTTTTGGCGGTGAAATAAAATGACTTGGGACGAAGGCGCACACAAAACCACCACCACGCTGGAAGCCGCCAGCGGCATGCGCACGCTGACGTATCTGGAAGCGATTAAGGACGCGCTTCAATATGAAATGCGCCGCGATGCTTCGGTTTTGTTGATGGGCGAAGATGTGGGGGTGTACGGCGGCGCGTTCAAAGTCACCGAAGGCTTAATTCAAGAGTTTGGTGCGGCGCGGGTGATTGATACGCCAATGGCCGAAGCGGGCTTCCTCGGCGTGGCCAACGGCATGGCGCTGATGGGCTTGCGGCCCGTAGTAGAAATGCAGTTCGCGGATTTCATTTCCACCGGTTTTGACTCGATTGTGCAATTTGCTTCCACCGCCCACTACCGTTGGGGCGGCGCAGTGCCCATTACGGTGCGCGCGCCCGGCGGCGGCGGTTTGCGCGGCGGGCCGTTTCACTCCCAAAACCCCGAAGCGTGGTTCATCCACACGCCCGGCCTAAAAGTGGTAGCGCCCGCCACGCCGGCTGATGCGCGCGGCCTGCTCCTCAGCGCCATCCGTGACCCCAACCCAGTGATTTATTTTGAGTACAAGTTGTTGTACCGTTCACTGAAAGGCCCGGTGCCGGAGGGCGAAGAAGGCTTAGTGCCGTTGGGGCAAGCGCGGCGGGCGCGGGCGGGTGAGGATTTGAGCATCATCACTTACGGCGCAATGGTGCATGAGGCAGTGGCGGCGGCAGAGGCTTTGGCGGCGGAGGGCGCCAGCGTGGAAGTGTTGGATTTGCGCTCGCTCAAGCCGCTGGATGTGGAAGCCATCTTGGCCACGGCGCGCAAAACGGGCAAAGTGTTGATTGTGCATGAGGCGCATTTGTTGTGCGGCCTCGGCGCGGAGGTGGCCGCGCTCATCTCTCAGCACGCCTTTGAGCATTTAGATGCGCCCGTTCAGCGGCTTGGCCCGCCAGATGTGCCCGTGCCCTACGCCCCCGTGCTAGAAGATGCCTTCCGCCCCAACCGCGCCAAAATCGCGGAAGCCGCGCGGCAGTTGCTGGCATATTAAACCTCACAACACCAAACCCACTGGCACAGGCAAATGCGCGCATTCAGCCTCAAAGCGGCGGCTGGCCTCCACGGTACGCACCCACTCATAGAAAAGCCCCTTCGCGTCCGTCACCAACACACCTGCGGCCTGCATTCGCGCCAAACCAGAAGCGTGCGCAACGCCCGGTGAGCCGGTAGCATCCGTAATCACGGCCACACGGTAACCGCGCTCCAGCAGGCCCAAGGCGGATTGCATTACGCATACATCCGTTTCCAAGCCCACCAACACCAGCGTACGCCGCTGTAAACTTTCCACCGCCGCCAAAATATCCGGCTGATGGGCCAAACCAAAAATCATTTTGTTGAAGATGGGTGTATTAGGCGGTAAGGCTTGAACCACTTCACGCGAGGGGCCGCCGGCGCGAGGCAAATCTTCCACCGTGACGAGGAGAGGGATTTTCAGCCAACGCGCCACGCCAATGAGCCAAGCCACGCGCTCTAGTAAACTTTGGCTTTGGGCGGCTTCCAGCTTGCAGGTGAAGTTATCCTGCACATCAATCACCACCAACGCCGAGTCTTCGGCCTGCAAGAGGGCAGAGGCGGGCATTTATTTGCGGATGATGGGCAGATACACCACGCCGCCTACAAATTCATCAAAACCCAAATCCGGCGCGCTACCAAATGGGCGGGTGTTGCCATCAAAATCAACCGTTACGGATGAACTCACACCACGATTGAGCGCGGCAGAGAAGGCGAGGAGGTGGTAATTATCAGCGGCGCGGCTGATAAAACTTGGGTCGCCCGTGTACGCATTCGTCACCGAAATAGCCGAGCCGTAACTATAGGTGGGCAGGGCAACATTGAACCACAACACCCCATCCACTAAAACGGTGGCCGGAAGCGTGCCCTTCACCACACCTAAGGCATAGCCATCAAAGATGGAGTTGGTGAGCAATAAAGTTTCATTGGTTACATCGTAGCCTGCCTCCACCGCCGGGCCACTGCTGGCGCTGAACGCCACAAAAGTATTGTGTGTGGCAACAACGGTGGCGGGCTGAGATGAGCCGCCCAACCCTAAATCGGTTGAGCCTTGTGTAGCAGTATTGCGGGCCAATACATTGTTCTCCAGAAAAGCCACGGAGCCGTTGCCAAAGTAAAGCGCGCCGCCACCGTTGGTAGCCGTGTTGCTAATGAAGCTATTGGCCGATAAATGAAAGAAGGTGGTATTGTTACTGGCCTCTCCAAACAACGCGCCGCCCTCATCCGCCGAAACATTGCCCCCGAAAACATTATTGGCCAAACGAATTTCATCCCCTGTATTTCCAATCAAGTGAAGCGCCCCGCCCACATCGGTGGCGGTATTGGAAAGGAAGGTGGTGGCTGTAATCCAAGAAGCCGCGCCGCCATTTTGCAGGTTGAGCGCCCCGCCCCTAAAACCGGAATGATTTTGCACGAACGTGCCACGCAAAATGCTAAAACCGGTTAGGGCCTTAATCGCCCCGCCGGAGCCATCACTAATGCTGTTGTTGTAAAACGCCGCATCAGTGAGGGTGAGGTAAGTACTCGCAAACAACGCGCCCGCATTCACGGAGGCCTGATTGTTGGAAAACACGCCGCCCGCTACCAGCAAGTTTTGGGCACTAGCAGCTCCGCCGCTATACGCCGTGTTACTGATGAAATCAGTGTTGGATAACACCAGACTCCCTTGAACATAAACCCCACCACCGTCACCAAAAGAAAACGTAGCGGCGTTGCGCTCAAAGCGCGAGTTGTAAATGGCCGCCGAGCCTCCCACAATGTACAAACCGCCGCCATCACTCAGCAAGCCCTGAGTAGCGTTGCTCATCACAATGCTATTGGTGAGGGTAAAAGCCGTGTTTCCACTCACGCGCACACCACCACCATCCGCATTGGTTTGGTTCGGCGCAATACCATTCTTAATCGTCAGCCCATCCAACGTGACGTTAGAAGCCGTGATGTATAGCACGCGCCCTCCGCCTTGTGCATCCAACACCGTTGGGTTAGTGGCCGGGTTGTTGGTGAGCCAGTTAGTGGTGGAATAGCCGCCTCGCACCGTGAGCGTTTTTGTAATCTCCGCCACTTCGTTATCCGTCACCGTCCCCGTAATCACGCCCGCGCACGTTCCGGCCACCTTCACCACACTGCCCGGGCCAGCGGCGGCCAGCGCATCGCGCAGAGCTTGGGCCGTGGTGCTACTGTACTCGGTGGTGGTTCCCAAACTGGCAAAGCACGTTTCCCCAGCGGCGGGCGTGGCGGCTTGGGGCGCGGCCTCCGCCAGAAAAAGCCCCAAGCTGGAAAGCAAAACCGCCGCCAGCACTACACTTACAGTCAGGGCCAGCAAGCGGTTTATGAGATGAACGTTCGGTGTGGATAAAGCTACCATGATTGCTCTCCTAGTTATGAAATTTGAACCCCGGTGAGTCACAATCCATCACCGTTTGCTGTGAAAGCCATCCACCTTACATATTCCGCACAGATTCTTTGGGCGGCATCACCATGAGGAAATCTTTTGCAAAACGTTGCGCGTAACGATCGGAAAGTTCCGCCACACGAGCGGCGCTGGGGGAGGCGAGGATGAGGCCGGCGTGTTGCTCTTTGTGCGCGCGCCACACCACCTCAGGGTCATTGTAGGCCGAGGTATCCGGCCATTGTTGTTGCGCCAGACACATGAGCACCGCCGCGTAATCCTGTCGCGCGGGAGGGAGGGTGTAAGGCTGATTTAGCAAATGAGCGGCTTCAATGTGCGCCCACTCGCGCCACAAATTGATGCCGGAGGCGTGCTCCACCATCTCAGAGATATTGGCTCCCCCCACCCGGGCCGCGCACTCAATAAAATACAGTTGGCCATCGGCGTTGGCGCGCAAGAACTCGGCGTGGGTGGCCCCGCGCTCCAGCCCGAGGGCTTTGATTGTTTTTTGGTTGATGCTCAACAACGCCTTGGTTAATTTATCTTTGCGGTCCAGCGTGCGCGTCACAAACACGCCGCCATCTTGATATACATTCAGCGGCGGGCGGGCGTAGCGGCTGGGTATGGCAAAAATCACTTTGCCTTCGTTCACTAGAGCATCAACGTGAAACACCTCGCCGGGCAGATATTGTTCCAGCACAAAGAAGGATTGCTGGTCGCCCAATTCATCGAGCGCCCGCCACATTTGTTCAGAGTCCTGTAGGCGGCGGATGCCCATGCTACTGGCCTCGCCGCGCGGCTTGAGCAACCACGGCGCGGGTACGCGGCCCATGAACTCACGCAGATCATCATAGTTCACCACACGCACATATTCCGGCACCGCTACGCCGCCCGCCTGCGCCACCTGCCGCATCGCCAGCTTATCGCGGAAGTGCCGCGCCAGCGAACTGCCCAAGCCCGGTAAACGCAGATGTTCGCGCAAATCGGCGGCAATTTCCACATCAAAATCATCCAGCGCCACAATGGCATCAATCCGGCGTCCGCGGTTAAGGTAACTCACCGTGTAAAGAATATCCGGCTTTTGCGAGACTTTGGGCACCGCAAAAATCTCGTCAATGCTCTCACGCGGCCACGGCTCATGGATGTGCTTTTCCTGCGTGAGCAAAAGCACGTAGTGACCCTGCGCCTTGAGCGCTTGCATAAACGGCCCACCTTTGAAGAAACTAGCCAGGCAGAGAATAGAGAGAGGAGGGGAAGCCATAAGTTTGCCAGAGCAGGTGAGCGGGTGGGCAGGTGAGAGTAGCTTCCTCGTCAGACCACTTTCTCACCCGCTCACTTTCTAAAGAACGCCTTCTTCCGTTTCTCGGATCAGTTGATCCACAACAGCCCGCAAACTGCCAGTTTTTTGGAAGGTGGCTAACTGCCGGTCGGCGCTGGTGCCTTCATCTAAAATCCGATAGGCGTACTCAATTTCCTTGCGGCTTCCCAGTTCATCCATCACATCCCCAATAAACCACTCAATCATCTCCTTAATCAGTTCGCGCGCGGGCAATTGCTTCTGTTTGCCCCAGTCAATCAATTGGCCATCTAAGCCGTAGCGCACGGCCCGCCACTTGTTTTCATCAATCATTGCGGTGGGGTACACCCGAAACGTCATATTATCCATCCGCAGTTTCCACAACTTGTAAATGATGGCCTGCAAAATCGCCGTCACGCAAATGGCTTCATCCACCCGTGTAAACACATCACAGACGCGAAATTCCAGCGTGGGGTAGTTGTGGTTGGGCCGCGCATCCCACCAAATTTTGGTGCCATCCGGAATGCAGCCCGTACGCACCAATGAGTCTTTCAGTTGTTCAAACTCACTCCGGGAATTCAAGATGGGCGGAATGCCGGTGCGCGGGAAATTGCGGAAGACAATACTCCGATAACTCTTAAGGCCGGTATTATTGCCCACCCAAAACGGTGAACTGGTGCTCAGGCACAGCACATGCGGCAGTAAGTAACGCACCACATTCATCGCATCAATCATAAATTCCGGGTCTTCAATGCCAATATGTACATGCGTGCCAAAAATCAGCAATTGCTGGGCCAAAATCTGCATATCATTCTTCACGCCCGCATACCGGTCATACGGTGTAATGGGCTGGTCTTGCCAGTTGGAAAATGGATGCGTGCCCGCCGCCGCAATCTTGAGGCCTTTGCGGGCGGCCAGTTCCATTACGCCCCGCCGCAAACGAATGAGTTCGGCGCGCGCCTCGGCTGGCGTTTGGCATACTTTCGTGCCCACCTCCACAATGGATTGATGGAGCTCCGCTTTGATTTGTTCGGCCATCACCATCTTGCCCGCTTCCAACATTTCCGTGATGTAGGATTTCAACTCACGGCTTTCCGGGTCCACAATCTGATACTCTTCTTCAATGCCAATGCTGAAAGAGGGACGGGTGAGCATAGAATCTCCTAATAACTAATTGAAATAATGACGCGAAACGTGACTAAGCAAAGCGACTTTCACGCATCACGTCTTAATCATTACAGCATTCTCGTCTTACAATCGTTTATCCACCACAAACGTGGGCACGGTGGAACCGCCGCCCGCCGTCACATTCAGCAGAGAAGCGGTGGAAATGCGGGTGAGACAGCCGCACATGTACTCGCCATACCACAAGTATGGGTTGGTATCAATCATTCGGTCATAAACTTCCACGCGGCCTTCAACGTAACTGGCATATGGGAAGGATGGGAGAGGCACGCGCTTTTGAACGATGTGCGGCTCAGTGAGAGCGGCGCGCAGGGCGGCTTCCCACTTGTCTTGGTCGGCTTCCCAGCCCAATACAATGCCTTTGCCGCCGTACTCATCATTTGGCTTCAACACAAATTCGTTTTTGTTGCGCGCTAAAAATGGCAACAAGTCAACCGCTTCGCCGTTGTAAACCGTCTTGCGTTCGGCTACCAAGCGCGTCCACGGAATGTTCTTCTCAATTGCGGCGCGTTCTTCCGGCGTAAACATGGCCGCGTTAGTTTCATCGCTCAGCACGGCTAAGCTGGCCTTCTTATGGAGAATTTTGCAGGCAAACGGGTTTACCATACATACCGCCCGCTCACGCACCGCGCGGATGACGGGATGATTTAACCCGCCATGTGTCACCAGTTCACTGATTAGCACCCGCTTGTACACAAGGTGCACCGGTTTACCTTCGGCATAGAGCTTGCCGCTGTCATACGTCATATCACGCGGGTCGGCGATGACGCACTCGTAGCCATGGGTGGTGAAGTAATCGCGGAAGAGCACAAATTCGCTGTAGGTTGGCACTTCCTTCCAATCCATGATGGCGATGCGCGGCTTTTCAACGCCGCCCCACTGCCGGTAACAATCCAGCAGAGCGTGCAACATATGATGCTGGCCGGGCAAGGGGCGCACTTCATATTTCTTTTCAAATTCCCGCATCACAGGCAGGGCAAAGAAAACTTCGGTTAACGAGTCGTTGTATGCAATCGCGGCGGGCGTTTCGGCGTTGTACTCGGTCAGCCACAGCGCATCGGCCTCATCAAAAAAGGTGTCCATGCGGGCCGTTGGGCTGGGGGCGCGGAAACCCGGGTCGAGGTGCACAATTTCTTCTTCCCACTCATTCAGCCGGAACTGGTAACGGAAATCTGCATCTGCCAGCGCGCGGGCGTGCACTTTGGCAAACGCCGGCATGATGGTGCGGATGGAGGTTTGCAGTTGGCGATACTGAGGGGTGCTGAGGAAACGGGGACGGAGGACGGTGCAGAGCGGGCGTTCACCAAAAAATAGGCCGCGTTTTTGTTGTTGCGCCACCAGTTGGGTGTGCGCGTCGGCGGCGGTGTGCGGGTCTAGCAGGGAATGGTAAAAGTCAATGGGTTCACGGGGGTCAATCATAAAAATGCCCGGTGGCGGGCGCCGCGTGACGGGTAGATCAAGCCACCCGGCGCTCGCCACTCGTTCCATTAAGCGTTAAACATCGCCGCCCAATTCAGTTCTTTAATTTGCGGCCGAGGTTCTTTAGCCAACCGGATGCACATATCGGCCATCTTTTCCACGCACCAGCGGTGGTATTCCTGTCCGGTGGAGTTCACGTCCATATCCGGCGCGGGGTTCATAAAATCAATGGCATACGGCGTCTCCCCACGAATGGCCCACTCAATGGTATTCATATCATAGCCAAAAGCGCGCACAATCTTGCGGCTCTCTTCCACAATCCGGGCGTGCATCTGCGGGGAAACATCCGGCTGGAGATATTGGCGAGTATTTGGGTCATACTTGCGCACCAAAATTTCTTCGCGGCCAATGCACATGCACCGAATGTAATTATCCCATTGAATAAACTCTTGCAAGATCATGGTTAGCAAGCCGGATTGGTTGTAGCTATTCCACAAATCATCCATCGAGCGGCACACATGCACTTGCTTCCAGCCGCCGCCATGCGCGTCTTTGAGGATGACGGGGAAGCCGCCCACACTGCGCACCAAGCCTTCCCAATCGAGGGGGTAGTTGAGGTTGCGCAAGCTTTCAGTATGAACAATGCCGGGCACGTAATCTTTGTTGGGCAAAACCACAGTGCGCGGGCTGGCAATGCCCAGCTTAGTGATGAGGGAAGCCCCAAAGAATTTATCATCCGCCGTCCACATGAAGGGATTGTTGACGACATGCGCGCCTTGCAGTAAGGCATTCTTGAGGTAGGAGCGATAGTAGGGCACTTCGTGCGAGATGCGGTCCACCAACACTGCGTATTCGCACGGTTCATTCATGGCGGTGCCGCCCAATTTGGCATATTCCGCGATGACGCCCGCATTGCGCCCATTCACTTCCTCAATAAATGCGGGCGGCCAACTCCACTCCCGGCCAACGATGACTCCGATTTTGAGCATGAAAGCCTCCTGCGGCGATAAGTTTTTCACTGGCACTGGATAGGCTGATTATGCCATGAAGTACGCGGCTTGGGTGAGGCGAGGGCTTAAATACAAAACGGCTCATTTTTTAGATGAGCCGTTTTGTTTCCTTGAGAGAGCGTCGTCAAACTGCGCTTTGGCTTAGCTTAGAAATCGCCGCCCATGCCGCCGCCCGGAGGCATAGCGGGGGCCTTTTCCTTCTCCGGCGCGTCAGTGATGAGCGCGTCCGTGGTCAGGATCATGCTGGCGATGGAGGCGGCGTTCTCAAGCGCGCCACGTACCACTTTCACCGGGTCAATCACGCCCGCCTTAATCATATCGGTGTACTCGCCGGTGAGCACATTGAAGCCGATATTCTTGTTCTTCTTTTCGCGGCCTTCGCGGCGCACACCGTCAATAATCACGGAACCATCCTGGCCCGCATTGGCGGCCAGCTTGCGGATGGGGGCCTCGAGCGCTTTGCGGACGATGTTGATGCCCACTTGCACTTCCTCGTCTTCCACCTTCAGCTTCTCCAGCGCGGCGCCGGCGTTGATGAGGGAGATTTCACCGCCGGGCACAATGCCTTCTTCCACCGCGGCGCGCGCGGCAGAGAGGGCGTCTTCCACACGATGCTTCTTCTCTTTCAACTCAGTCTCGGTGGCGGCGCCCACACGGATAACGGCCACACCGCCGGAGAGCTTGGCCAAGCGCTCTTGCAGTTTCTCTTTATCGTAATCGCTGGTGGATTTTTCAATCTCAACCTTGATTTCTTCAATGCGACCTTTAATGGCTTTCTGAGCGCCAGCGCCATCCACAATCGTAGTGTCATCTTTGCTGGCCACCACTTTCTTGGCGCGGCCCAAATCGGCAATGGTAGTGCTTTCCAGCTTCTTGCCCAATTCTTCGGTGATGACCGTGCCGCCCGTGAGCACGGCAATATCCTGCAACATGGCCTTGCGGCGGTCACCAAAGCCGGGGGCTTTGATGGCGAGCACGTTCAACATACCGCGCAATTTGTTCAACACCAGCGTTGCCAGCGCCTCGCCGTCCACATCTTCGGCAATAATCACTAAATCGCGCTTGCCGATTTGCACTAATTTCTCCAGCACCGGCACAATATCCGCCGCGGCGCTGATTTTTTTGTCGTAAATCAACAAGTACGGCTCGTTGATGACGGCTTCCATGGCTTCGGGGGCGGTAATGAAGTAGGGGCTGATGTAGCCGCGGTCAAACTGCATACCTTCCACAAAGTCGGTTTCAAATTGCAAGCTCTTGCTCTCTTCCACGGTGATGACGCCGTCCTTACCAACTTTGTCCATCACGTCGGCAATCAGGTTACCAATCTCGGCGTCTGCGGCGGAGTTGGTGGCCACGGAAGCAATTTCTTCCTTGGTATCAATCTTCACCGCCATCTTGCGCAGGCCTTCCACTACCGTATCGGTGGCTTGCTCAATGCCGCGTTTCACCATCATGGCGTTGTAGCCGGCGGCCAGCGCCTTCAGGCCTTCGGTCACAATGGCATGCGCCAGCACGGTGGAGGTGGTGGTGCCATCACCGGCGATGTCATTAGTCTTGGTGGCCGCTTCTTTGAGCAGTTGGGCGCCCATGTTCTCATATGGGTCTTCTAGCTCAATTTCCTTGGCTACGGTCACACCGTCATGCGTAACGGTAGGCGCGCCGAATTTTTTATCCAGCGCCACATTGCGGCCTTTAGGGCCAAGGGTGGTGGCAACCGCGTTGGCCAATGTATCAACGCCGCGTTGCAGTTTGCGGCGCGCTTCTTCTGAGAAAACAAGTTGCTTTGCGGGCATGGGAATTACTCCTTAAGGTTCGTGTTTCGTAACTAATCCGTAAACGGTAAGCTGGAGCAGCGATAACAGTTGACTGCCGACTGCTCACCCTTATTTCTTCTTCTTCGGCTCTTCGCCTTCAATAATGCCGAGCAGGTCGCTCTCTTTGAGGATGAGAAGCTTCTTACCCTCCACTTTGAACTCAGTACCCGCGTATTTGGCGTACAACACCACATCGCCCACCTTTACATCCAAAGCAATGCGGTCACCGTCTTCATCGCGCGCGCCGGGGCCGGCGGCCACAATGGTGCCTTTTTGCGGTTTCTCCTTAGCCGTCTCCGGCAGGATAATGCCACCGGCTGTGGTCTCCTCCTGCTCAATCGGCTCGACGACCACACGGTCGCCCAAAGGCTTAATCGTTAGTGCCATGTTATTTGCCTCCAAAATGGTGATTTTAGGTTACATAGAGCCAAGTTAGCACTCGCAATGAATGAGTGCTAACTTGTGCTTAGAATATATCGAAGTTCGGGAGGAGTTGTCAAGTCCTAGTTAGCAGTTTTACGCCGGGAGTGCTAAAAGATTAATCCACCGCCAATTTTGCTGGCCGGCACAGAATTTGCTGATTTTGGCCTAGTTGAAACGCGGAGGCTTCGCGCATGGAGTAACACAGAAGAACACAGATTTCCTTTCGTTGCACGTTTTCCTGCTTCCTTCCGTGTTTCAAAGAAAATTACCAAGCCGTAACATGCTATTACCCACGCCGAACAGCTTGAGCCAAAGGCGAGTTGTATAATCCTCTGCATGCAAGCCACACTGCCTTCTCGCCCCCAACACCCTAACCCGCTGGCGCTTCAGCTCATGCGCTGGTTCAGCACTATGGCGCTGGTGGCCGCCATTTTCTTGGCGCTCACCGTGGCCGCCGCCGCCCTGTTTCAGTTGAACTATCAAGGCCGTATTTACCCGGGCGTGCGCGCATGGGGCGTAGATTTATCTGGTATGAAGCCGGAGGAGGCCGCGTTGGCCCTGACGGGCGCTTTTACCTACCCGCAGAATGAAGCCTTTATCTTGGCGGATGGCGCGTCCACCCGCACCATCCGGCCCGCCGATTTCGGCGTGACGTTTGATGTGGGGGGAACGGTGGCGGCGGCGTACAACGTGGGGCGCTCCGGCAATTTATTGGCCGATTGGCAAGCGCAGTTTGAAGCGTGGCATACCGGCGCACAGATTGCGCCCATTATGACCATTGATGAATCGCGCGCGACGGCATACTTAAACTCACTGGCGCAGGAAATGTACAAGCCGCCACTAGAGGCCGCTCTGCGCGCCGAAGGCGTAAATGTGATTGCCGAGCCGGGCGCTATTGGACGGCAGTTACAGGTGGAAACTTTACGCCAAACCCTATTTGGCTATGTACGCAAGGTAGAGAAAGCCGCTATTCAATTGCCTTTCACAGAAAACGCGCCGTTGGTGCTAGATGCTTCGGCGCAGGCGGAGGCCGCGCGCACCATCCTCAGCCAACCGCTGGTGCTCACCGTCACCAATTCCACCACCGGAGATGGCGGCCCGTGGAGCATCCCGCCGGAACAACTGGCCACCATGCTCCGCATTACGCGCGTACAAGAGGGCAACAGCGCGCGTTTTGAGGTAACGCTGGATGCAAATACCTTGGCCGCCGTGCTCACGCCGTTGGCGGAGCCGCTCAGGCGTCAGCCGCAGAACGCTCGCTTTATCTTCAATGATGAAACCAGACTGTTAGAAGTGATTCAGCCTTCCATATATGGCCGTGAGTTGGATGTTGAAGGCACCATCAACGCCATCAACGCCGCGTTGCCCAAAGGTGAGCACACCGTGCCGTTGGTCTTCCGCTTACAAGCCCCGCCCGTGCCAGATACGATGACGGGCGCAGAGTTAGGCATCACCGAGTTGGTGAGCGCGCAATACACTTCATTCAAAGGCTCAGGCGTGGAGCGTTTGCAGAACATCCAAACGGCGGCTGCGCGCTTTCACGGCCTGTTGGTGCCGCCGGGCGCGGTGTTCTCGTTTGCGGAAAACATTGGGGATATTAGTTTGGATAGCGGCTTTGCCGAAGCGCTGATTATTTACGGCGGCCGCACCATTCGCGGCATTGGCGGCGGCGTGTGCCAAGTGAGCACTACGCTCTTCCGCGCAGTGTGGTTTGGCGGTTATCCCATTGTAGAGCGCAACTCGCACGCGTACCGCGTAGGCTACTATGAGCAAAACACCGGTTCATGGAGCGGGCCGGGGCTGGACGCCGCCGTATTTACGCCGCTGGTGGATTTCAAATTTCAGAATGATACGCCCTATTGGCTGTTGATGGAAACTTATTTTTATCCCAACGCCGGGCAATTAGAGTGGAAGTTTTACTCTACCAGTGACGGGCGACAGGTGCAGGTGAGTGGGCCAGTGGTGGAGAACATCATCCCCGCGCCGGAGCCGAAGTACGAAGAAAACGCGGAATTGCCCACCGGCACCATTAAACAAGTGGATTTTCAAGCGGATGGCGCAGATGTGACGGTGACGCGGATTGTGACCCGCGACGGCGTGCGCATCAACCCCAATGAACAGCCGCTCCGCACGCGCTACCAGCCGTGGCAGGCCATTTACCAATACGGCCCCGGCACGGAGGGCATTCCGACACCCACGCCTACGCCTGACCCGAATGCGACGCCAGTGCCGTGAGATGAAGTTTTGGGGAAGCTTGGCGGACTTTTTAACGCAAAGACCGCTAAGAATGCAAAGGGAAAACTTAGCGGGCTTGACGTGCTTAGCGAGAAAGCATCCCACAAACAAAGGTGAGCATCTTCCGCCTATAATCCACCCATGCCCCTCCGCCCTGTTCGCTTTATCGGCGAAAGAATTGCCGTGCAGTTTGATGAGCCGCCGCTGTTGGAGAAAGCGCCCACTTGCCCCAGTGGCTTCAACTGGAATGGAACGCCGTACCGCATCATCGCCCTGCTCAGCGAGTGGCATGATTTTGCGCGCCGGGGCCGCTCCGCCCGCAACATGCGTCCCTCCCATCTAAAGCGCGCGGCGGTGACTGGCTCGTGGGGCGTAGGCCGTTACTACTTCCGCGTGCGCGCCCTCAGCCCCCAAACCGCCCACAGCGAGGGCGAGCTTTTTGAGCTATATTTTGACCGCGCCCCGCTGGACGCTGACCACCGCAAAGGGCAGTGGATTTTGGCCAGTGAATTAACCGAAGATCCAGAGTAAAGTGTGAAAGTCGCTTCGCTTACTACGTTTCACAAAATCTATGTTCAAATTAATCGTCTCAGATATTGACGGCACCCTTGTGGGCCATGATCTACAAATTTCGCCGCGCGTGAAGGCCGCCATCGCCGCCGCGCAAGCCAAAGGCGTAACGGTAACTTTAGCCACTGGGCGCGGGGCCGAGCCTACCGAGCGTTTTGCCGCCGAGGTGGGCATTACGGCGCCGCTGGTGTGTTTGCAAGGCGGACAAGTGTTTGACCCGATAACCAAGCGCACCCTGTATGAAGCCCGACTTGCGCCGGAAATTTTGCCGTGGATTGACCGCGTGGCGACTGAGCGCGGCTGGCACTTACACTTTGAAACGCCGCGCATGGTGTACTTGCCGGAGGGCGTGCCCTCCCCCGAGGTGCTCAATGATTTGTTTAGCGTAACGGCCACAAAGCGGGTGAGCAACTTTGTGGCCGAAGTGACGGAGATACCGAGCAAGTTTCTGATTGCGGTGCATGACCCGCGCGAGCGGGATGAAATTATGGAAACGTTGCGTGAGCTGATTGGCCGCGCAGGTTTGCCGGTGCAGTTGATGGTCTCGCACCTGCAATTTGTGGAGGGCGTGCCGCCCGGCGTGCACAAGGCCAGCGGCCTACAGTGGCTCATCACCTATTTAGAGATTGCGCCCTCCGAAGTGCTAGCGATTGGCGATAATGACAACGATGTAACCATGCTCCGCTGGGCGCAGACCGGCGTGGCGATGGGCAACGCCTCCCCTGCCGCGCTGGCCGTGGCCGATTGGGTGGCGCCAAGCGTAGAGGAAGACGGCGTGGCCGTAGCGATTGAAAAATTCGTTTTGAATGGTGGGGATTAACCACGAAGGACACTAAGTTTCACGAAGTAACTTAACACTTCGTGCCCTTCGTGTGGCTTCGTGTGGCTTCGTGGATAAATGCATCTTGGAATTGACGCCAGCCGCGCCACCGCCGCCCACCGCACCGGCACTGAGCATTACAGCCTGCGCCTCACGCAAGCGCTATTAGCCCAGAGCGGCACACACAATGTAACGCTCTATTTCCGCCAACCGCCCCCTACTGGTTTATTCAACTCCGGCCAACAACGCCTCATCCCGTTCCCGCGCTTGTGGACGCACATGCGCCTGAGTTGGGAATTGCTCACCCGCCCGCCCGAGGTGTTGTTTGTGCCCGCGCACGTGATTCCAGCCATCTGCCCGGTGCCCGCCGTGGTGACGGTTCATGATTTAGGCTACCGCTATTTTCCGGACGCGCACCCGCTCACCCAACGGCTCTACCTAGATTTATCCACCCGCTTCTCCGCCCGCGCCGCCAAACACATCTTGGCAGACTCCGAAGCCACGAAGCGCGATTTAACCAAGTTCTACGGCACATCGCCGGAAAAAATCTCCGTGGTGTATCCGGGCCGCGATGAAACGCTCACGCGGATGGACGCCGCCGCCATGCGCGCCAAATACAATCTGCCGGAAAAATATCTCCTGCACGTAGGCACACTTCAGCCGCGCAAGAATTTACTACGTTTGATTGAAGCCTCCACGCTTCACGCTTCCCGTTTCACGCTTGTTCTGGTTGGCCGTGCCGGTTGGCTTTCAGAACCCATCCTCGCCGCCGCCCGTGCCGCCAATGTGCGCTGGCTGGAGTTTGTGCCGGATGAAGATTTAGCCGGGCTGTACTCCGGCGCGGAAGCCTTTGTGTTTCCATCTTTGTATGAAGGCTTCGGTTTCCCCGTGTTAGAAGCGATGGCTTGCGGCGCGCCCGTGATTTGCGCGGATACTTCAAGCTTGCCGGAAGTGGCGGGCGACGCGGCCTTGCGGGTGAACCCGTTGGATACTGCCGCGCTAGCCGCCGCCATTGAACGTATCACTACTGATGCAGAGTTGCGCGCGGCCCTCATCACCAAAGGGTATGAGCAAGTCAAAAAGTTCTCTTGGGCCAAAGCCGCGCAAAAAACATGGGCCGTCTTAGAGCAAGCCGCGCAAAAATAAAATGCCGTCCGCCGTCCACCATCTGCCGCCCATCGTCCTGTTAGGTGTTCCCATTCACGCCATCACCATGGAAGAAACTTTGGCGTGGGTTCAGGCCGCTATTGAAGCCCGCACACCCAAGCAAATTTGCACTGCCAACCCAGAGTTCATCATCACCGCCCAAGAAGATGCTGAGTTCAAAGCCATTCTCAACCGCGCCGATTTGGTGATTCCCGATGGTGTGGGATTGTTGTGGGCGGCCCGCCAGCTGGGTGAGCGTCTGCCGGAACGGGTGGCGGGTTCTGATTTGGTGGTGCAGTTGGCGGAGCGCGGCGCAAAGCAGGGTTGGCGCATTTTCTTTTTGGGCGCGGCAGAGGGTGTGGCCGCTCGCGCCGCCCAAGCCCTGCAAGCGTGTTTTCCCGGCTTCAACTGCGTGGGCGCGTTTTCCGGCTCACCGCGTATGGAGGATGAGGCTGAAATTCTCGCCCGCGTGCAAGCCGCCCAGCCGGATATTTTGTTGGTGGCGTTCGGCCACCCTCAGCAAGATAAGTGGATTGCGCGGAACAAAGAAAAACTCAATGTGCCGGTGAGCCTAGGTGTGGGCGGCTCGTTTGATTTTATTGCGGGTGTGGTGCCGCGCGCGCCGCTCTGGCTTCAGCGCCTGAACGTAGAGTGGCTGTACCGTTTATGGCGGCAACCGTGGCGGGCCAAACGCATCTTCAATGCTGTGGTGCGTTTTCCGTTAGCGGTGTTATTGGGGCCGCGCAGACCTTCGGGGTCTTAAAAACCCAGAAGGTCTTTTACATCACATGAAAAACGGCGGGCTGGTGAAGATGTAATTTTCAAATCGCGCCCAGGTGGGCGGCGCTTCGGCCATGACCAAAGCAATGAACGAATCCATCTGGCAACCACGCGAAAGCAGATAATCCACCGCTGTACGGTTCACCATTGGCGCTTCCACACTAAAAGGCCAAGCGTGCGCGGCGGCTTCATTTTCCGCGTGAGCTAAAGCGGCGGGCAAATCATCCGCGCGCAAAACGGCAAACGGCCCACACATATCACCCACATACCCATAGCCCACTGGCTGGCCTGCGCGCGTGTAAAGATAGCCCTGTCGGTCTTTCATCAAAAAGTGATGGTCAACGTCACGGGCATGGCCGAATAGGGCTTCATCAATTTGATTAAGCGCGGGCAAAGCTTCCGCCGTGAGGGGCGTGAATTGCAAATCCGTTTCCAGCGGCACAGCCTGCGGCTCACGCGAAAAATTGTAGAGCGGGAAGTATGGTGAAACGCCCGTTTTGAGATAGCGAGCCTGCGCGCGCACATCCGTGGTGGCCACAATTAGCCGGTGTTGCGCGCCCTCGCTTGGGAAGGCGCGGGCAAGTAATTCACGCCCCACGCCCGCGCTTTGCTGGCCGGGCAAAACAAAAAACTCCGTCAGCTCCCGCACGCCGCCACGCTTGATGGAGCGGGCGTAACCTAAAATCTGCCCAGCATCTTCGGCCAGCCAAAAATGTTCCGCAGTGCGGGCCAAATGTTCAAACAGGCCGCGCCGCCTGTTCCATAACTTTTCCAGCACGGTTGGGTCATCCCCGCCTGTAATCGCCATCACCCCCGTGCGCTCACCAAAATCAATGATGCTAGCGCGAAACACTTGATAGCAAGCGAGGGAGTCTTCAACAGCGCCGGGGCGGAAGGTGAGCATAGTAAAAAAATGAAGCGTGAAACGTAGTGCGGGGTTCGTGATCCCCAATCCCTAACTGCCCACCGCCAGCTTCACCACCGTCACACCCTCGCCGCCCTCGTTTTCGGCGCCGGAGGCAAAGCTTTTCACTACGGTGTTTTGCCGCAAGGCTTCTCGGATGGCTTGGCGCAATTTGCCCGTGCCTTTGCCATGTATCAAACGCACCCACGGTAATTCGGCCAAGTAGGCTTGGTCAAGATACTGCTCAATTTCCGGCAGGGCTTCTTCTACCGTTTTGCCGCGAATATCCAGCTCTAGGCCGGGTGATTCTACGGACGGCTGACGGTTGACGGTTGACGATGATTTTTCGGCGGGTTCTTCCTCCGGCGAAGCGCCGCGCAGTTCAATCTCGTTTAGCTTGGCGCGCACGCGCAGGCGGCCCACTTTCACTTCCACTTCGTTGGCGGAGAGCGCCGTCACAATGCCGATGGAGTTGAGCGTTTTGAGCTTCACTGTATCGCCCAGCCGCACGGCGCGTTTCGGCGCAGTTTGTTCGGCGGGCGGGCGCGTGGCGGCGAGGGGCGCGGCTGGCGCGCTCACTTTATCTTCAGCGGCTTCCAGCGCTCGTTCGGCTTCTTGCAGAACTTCCGCCGTTTGCCCGGCCTGCGCCAAGCGCACTTTCAGCCGCGCCATTTCTTCGCGCAGTTCTTCCACCTCGCGCGCCGCTTGCTGGCGAGCGTCTGCAATAATCTTGCGCCGCTCAGTTTCAATTTCTTCCAAGCGGCGACTCAAATCTCGCTCCACATCTTCCGCCAGCGCGCGGGCATAAGCGGTTTTCTCGCGCTCCTTGCGCACGGCTTCCCGCTGGCGGTAAATCTCATCCAGCAGTTTTTCCGTTTCGAGAACGGCTTCGGCCACCATTGTTTTCGCCTCGGCAATAATGGTTGGGTTGAGGCCGAGGCGCTTGGCGATGGCAAAGGCGTTGGAGCGGCCCGGCAAACCGATGGTCAGGTGATAGGTCGGCAGGAGCGTTTCCGGGTCAAATTCCATGCTGGCGTTTTTTACGCCGGGCTTGGTTTGTGCGTACACTTTCAGTTCCGGGTAGTGTGTGGCTACAAAGGAAGTGGCGCCCATATCCAGCAAGTAAGAGAGCACGGCGCGCGCGAGGGCCGAGCCTTCGCCGGGGTCTGTGCCCGCGCCCAGTTCATCAAAAATCACCAGTGAGTGTTCATCCACTTGGTTGAGGATACGCACGATGTTGGTGAAATGGGCGCTGAAGGTGGAGAGCGATTGCTCAATGCTCTGCTCATCGCCGATATCGGCGAAGATGTTGCGGAATAGTGAAAGCTCACTACCGCTTTGGGCGGGGATGTGCAGGCCGCACTGCGCCATGAGTTGAAGCAAGCCCACGGTTTTGAGCGTGACGGTTTTGCCGCCGGTGTTTGGCCCCGTAATCACCAACGCCCGCGTTTCGCCGCTCAACTCCACATCAATCGGCACCACCGTATCCGCGTTGAGGAGCGGGTGGCGGGCGGAAAGTAGACGAATGACGGTTGACGATGGGTGTTGGTCAGCCGTGGTCTGCCGTCCGCCGTCTGCCTTTTGCTTTCTGCCCTCATCCTTCAGAAGCGGTTCGCTCGCCTTCAGCGCATCGGCGTACTTGGCTTTGGCAAACGCTAAATCCAGCTCGGCCAGTGCGTCCACGGTGTACACAATCGGCTCGGCTTGCTCACCAATAAAGGCCGAGAGTTCAGCCAGAATGCGGCGGATTTCGTTTTGCTCGGCCAGTTGCAATTCGCGCAGTTCGTTGTTCAGCTCCACCGTAGCCAGCGGCTCCACAAACACCGTTGCGCCGGAGGCGGATTGGTCATGCACCACGCCGCGAATGCGGCTCTTGAAATCGGATTTGAGCGGAATTACATAGCGGCCATCGCGCTGGGTGATGATGTTTTCCTGCAAGTATTGCGCGTTGCGGGCATCGTTGATGAGGCGGTCTAGCTTTTGCAAAAGCCGCCCGTGCGCCACTTTCAAATCGCGCCGGATTTGCGCCAACTTCTCCGAGGCGGAATCTAAAACTTCGCCGCGCTCATCAATGGTGCGGCTGATGGCTTCCACAATGCCCGGGATTTCTTGCAGGCCTTCCGAGATGAGGGCGAGGCGCGGGAATTGATCCGTCAGTTTGCTGAGGATGCGGCGCAGGTTGCGGGCCGCTATCAGCGTGGCTTTGATATCTAACAGCACTGGCGCATCCAGCACACCGGCCCGGGCCGCCAGTTGGGCCGCGCCCCGCACATCGCGCGCCCCGCCGAGGGTGGCATCTGTTTTTACGGCCAGCAATTTACGGGCTTCGCTGGTTTCCGCTTGCCAACGGCGCACCTCGCGCGCATCGGTGCTGGGGGCCAGCGTCAGCGCCAAATGCACACCCGCCGAAAAGGAGGCGTGCTTGCTCAGCCGCTCTAAAATTTTGGGCAGTTCTAAAACCTGAATTGACTTTGCATCCATGACGGAGGGGATTGTAACGCATTGGCTATAATCATGTGATGACTTCCCCCATCTCTGCCACCGTGGTGTATTTGCTGGCCTTCCCTTTTACAGCCCACCGAGGCGAACGCGCCGCCCGCCCTGCCCTCACCAAATCTGCGCCGTACTTCCAGCCGTTGGATATTGAAGTGAGCGAGCTGGGCCAAACCAGCTTCTCGGTAGGCGGGCAAACGGTGAGCGTGCGGCGGCAGGTGATAGATGAACAGGTGCAATCGGTGGAGTGCCGCTATACACTCAATGATGTGCTGGCCGCTGCCAGCAACGCCCAGCGGCTCGCCATGCAAGCCGAGTTGCGCGAACATGTTCTGCGTGAGGCGGGCTACAGTGGGCCGTTTATTGAAGAATACTTTGTGGCGTGCCTTACCTATGCGCCGCCTGCGCCAGATGCTTTTGTGGATGCGCACCGTTCCCAGTTAGCGTCTTTGCTCAGGAGTGAGACGCGGGCATTGAGCGAGGCGGAGATTGAGCAGATCCTCGGCTCCCGCGCTCACTACACCAAAGAAGATTTAACGGTGGTGGATTGGGAAGGAGCCATCATTATTGACCCGGAGGCCGATTTCCAATCGGAAATTGAATTACTAAAACTGGGCAACTACCAAATTTTGCGCTACCGTCTGCTAGACCGCGCCATTGAGCGCACCCTAGAACACCTGCGGCAAGAATTGGAGAGCCGCCGCCGTTTTAGTTTAGGAGGCCGCGCCCTGCGCGAAGCGTTAGACCGGCGGCTGGAACTGCTGTTGGACTTTGAGAAAAGCGAGCAATTGTTGTTGCTGATTGGCGATTGGTACACCGCGCAACTCTACCGGCTGATTGTGGATGAGTTTTATATTGATGATTGGAAAGCCGCCGTCCACGATAAACTAGACCAGCTAGAGAGCATCACGGACACTGTTCGCGCCAATTTCTCCGTAACGTGGGAACAATTTTTAGATTTGGTGCAGTTGGCGGGGTGGCTCATTTTGCTCATTGGCTACTTTGTGCTGTTTTATTTTGACGTGCTGGCGCTGGGGAAATGAAGCAAAGGCGGACGCCGCGCCGCGTAGCAGGGCCTAGTAATGTACCAACGCCTCTAGCACGGCGCGGGTTAGGGTGAGTTCTACATGTTTGGGGCCGGACGCATCGGCGGTGAGGAAGGGGAGTTGAATATGCGCCTCTGGCTGGGTCTTTAGCTCGCTCACCGCTTTGCGCGCCGCTTCGGTCACGCGCTGGTAAGCTATGGCATCATCAGAGATCTTAACGCCGGTTTGCTCAAACGCCTGCGAGAGAATCCACTCCCTCACCAACTGCTCCGGTGAACTGAGCGGCTCACCTGTGTGCTTAGGCGGCTTTGGCTTGGCCTCCAATGGCTGAGCAGCTTCGCGGCGCGCCACATAGCGGCCCAACATAAAAGCCGCCACACACACTATTACTACTAAAACTGTTACAACAATTATCCAGCCCAGTGTCACACAACTAGTGTAAATCAGAGTCGAGCGGCTGGTCAATCAACGCTTGCCACTCCGCGCGTACCGTTTCATCACTTTCCGCCGAAAGCCGTTGGGCCAACTCAGCGCGAGCAGAGGCCGCATCCAGACGGAATAATGCCCAACCGGCGTGCGCGCGCACCAGCGGGCTTTCATCAGCCAGCAAATGAATAAGCAGGGGCACAAACCCGGAGTGTTGGCTGTTGCCCGCCGCTACGCAGGCGTTGCGCACCAAGCGCGCGCGGCCAATGCGCGCCACCGGCGAGCCGGCAAATTGGGCGGTGAAGCGAGCTTCATTAAGTTGTAGTAATTCGGCCAGTGGGGGCGCGGCGCGGTTTTCATTCACCGGGAAGAACTCGGTTTCCAGCGTTTGCACGGCAAAACGGTTCCATGGACAAACGGTTTGGCACACATCACAGCCAAACACCCAATTACCCAGCTTGGGGCGCAGTTCATGGGGGATGGCGCTCTTGTGTTCAATGGTGAGGTAACTGATGCACAACCGCGCATCTAAAATATAGGGTTCAGGAAAAGCGCCGGTGGGGCAAGCGGCTAAACAACGCGCACAAGTGCCGCACTGCGTCTCGCGGCTGGGTTGGTCATACACATCAAACTCAGCCGTCGTAAGCACTTCCCCCAAAAAGAAGTGACTGCCCCGGCGCGGATGAATCAGCATCGTATTCTTGCCGATGAAGCCCAGCCCGGCCTGCCAGGCATAATCTCGTTCAACAATTGCGCCCGTATCCACATAAGCGCGCGCAGAAACCTTCAGCCACGCCGCCAGCTCTTTCAGCCGCGGCGTCAACACGGCGTGATAATCCTTATTCCAAGCATACTGCGCGATACGGCCTCGCGTGGGATCATTCAAAAAACTTTCGGGCAAGCGCAAGGTGCTGAAGTCCACACCCACCAGAATCAGAGATTGCGCGCCGGGCAGAATCACATTCAGGTCACGCCGCCGGGCCACGCGGTCAGCGCGCGCCATATAATTCATCTCGCCGTGCATTTCGTTCTCAATCCAACGCAAATAGGCCGTGAGGTGCGGAGCCGGGCGCGCGGGCGTGATGCCCACCAAATTAAAGCCCAGGGCCTGTGCGCGGGCTTTGAGTTGAGCGGAGGAAATGAGCATGCAAGGCCTATTATCCATCTGAAACGTAAAGCGTGAAACATAGCAACTGCTTATTTCGGGATAAAACCCAATTTAAAAAACACTCTCTAAACAAATTGATGTTATTGCGAGCCGCCTGTCGCGGCGAAGCACTCTTCGAAAACAAGGCGTCTTTTCTCTGGGAGATTGCTTCGCTCGCCACATGCGCTCGCTTGCAGTGATATCCACGCGCACAAGGTTGGGCAATCAACAAAGCGGCTTTCACGTTTTGCGCTTTACGTTTCGCGCTATACTCCCGCCGTGCAAAACAAAACGCATTGGGCGCTGTTGGCGCTGATTGTGGCCTTTGGCCTATGGGCGCGGTTGTGGCAGTTGGAAAATTTGCCGCCCGGCTTTTACACCGATGAAGCCTTTTATGCTCTGGATGCGGTGGAGGTGATGGACGGCGCGCGCCCTATTTACTTTCCGGCCAACAACGGGCGAGAGCCGCTTTATATTTATCTGCTGGCGGGCAGTATTCAACTGCTGGGGCGCACCTCGTTGGCAGTGCGCGCGCCGGCGGCGTTACTGGGTGCGCTCACTGTGTTGGCCGCATATGGCCTGGCCCGCACCTTATTCAATCCGCGCGTTGGCCTCATAGTGGCCGCCCTCGCCGCCGGAAGTCTATGGACAATTGCCCTCAACCGCATTGGCTTGCGCGCCAATACTTTGCCGCCGCTGGCCACACTGATGCTGGTGGTAGCGGTACAGGCATGGCGTCGGTATTCCTTCGTCAAGCACCCTTCAATGACGTTTAGGACGCTTGCGCCAACGTTGTTAGCAGGCGTGCTTTTTGGATTATGTTTCTACACCTACACTGCCGCGCGCCTCATCCCGCTCTCATGCGTCGCCGTGTGTCTTTTCTGGTATATTGCCAAGCGCTCGTCATTTCCAACAATTCGTTGGTTGACCGCCTTTGCCCTGCCCGCCGCGCTCGTTATAGCGCCGTTGGCCGTTTACGCCGCTCAAAATCCGGCGATTTATTTCGGGCGTGTGGAGCAAGTGGCGATTGTGGGCCGGGGCGAGCGTTCGCTCTTTGACAATTTATTCGCAGTTTTAGGCATGTTTACCTGGCAAGGCGATGCCAACGCACGCCATAATTTGCCCGGTCGCCCGGTGTTTGATGTAGTGCTGGGCCTTTTGTTTTGGGGCGGCGTGGCCTTGGCCGCCTATCGCGGCTGGGTCAGGCGTGAGTTAGCTTACGTGCTGGCTTTAGTGTGGACGGCCACTATGCTCCTGCCCACCGCGCTTTCCAATGAAGCCCCGCACTTCCTGCGCGCCATTGGGGCCATTCCAATGGCCTTCGTATTTCCTGCGCTCGCATTAGATTGGTTGTGGAACAAAACGAACCGGCTCGGTCAGGGTGTTCTCAGCTTAGCGTTGAGCGGCTCTGTGTTACTCAACGCGGCCACCTACTTCACTACCTACGCCCAAGATGAGCGCGTGCCCTTTTACTTCCAAGCCGCGCTCACAACTTTAGCGGCAGAAAGCAACGCCTACTTAGCTGAACCAGCGCACACACTATATTTAGATTATCAGTTGTGGGAAAAGTTTCCGGCGTTGCGTTTTCTGATAGGTGAACGCGCCAATTTAGTTTTGCTTGAACCACAGGCTACGTTGGAGCCAGTGAACACCCAAGCCGCGCGGCTGGTGCTCAGGCCAGAATTCGGCGTCAGCCCAGCGTTAGCCTTGTGGCCCGCGCCTGTTCACTTACAAGGTGAGAACGGCGCACTGTACCGCAATGATAACGAGGTGAATGCTTATCCGTTGTATCTCACCTTCACACAACAGGCGCTGGAAGCCAACGCTCAGCCGCTGGCGGATTTTGGCGCGGCCCAATTGCTAGCGGTGCAAGCCATGCCCGCCGCCAATGGTTACAACATTCAACTCACTTGGGCGGCCAACGCGCCCATTACCGAAGATTTGCACGTCTTTGTTCATCTAAAAGATGGCGAGGCAATGGCGGCGCAAGCGGATAATGTGCTGGGCGGACTGTACCCCGCGCAAAGCTGGCGGGCCGGCGACCAAGTGACGCAAGTGGAATGGCTTCTGCTGACGGAGGAACTTCAACCAGCGCGCCTGCGTCTAGTTATGGGTCTCTATCGCTTTCCATCTGGAGAACGGCTGTTGACGGGCGGACAAGATGCAGTAGAGTTACCCTGGTTGAGTTTGCTCTCACAGTAGAAAGGTGATGATGCGTATGTTCTCGCGTAACTGGCTCTTGGGCTTGGCCGCTCTGGCTTTCCTGGCTTCGCTCACACCGCTCACTGCTCAGGCGCGCCCGTTGGCCCAAAGCACTAACACGCCCACTATTACGTTCACCCCGTCTCAAACGCCAACGCGCACGCTGACCCTTACGCCCAGCCTCACCTTCACCCCAAGCCGCACACCCACCCGCACCAGCACACCCTCGCCCACCTATCCGCCGCCCTACCCCACCAACTTTGTGCCGGATACGTATGCCATTCAACGCGGGGATACACTGAGCGAAATTGCCAAGCGGTTTGGCCTCTCGCTGGCGGCGCTGATGGCGGCCAACAACATTCAAGATGCCAATCAGATTTCAGTGGGACAAATTTTGGTAATAAAAAACGGCTCCAGCACGCCGCCGCCGCCAATTGTAATTGTGGTTAAGCGCGGCGATTCGCTCGGCAAAATTGCCAAGTTTTATGGCGTTACGGTGCGCCGCCTGAAACTGTTGAATAATCTCACAAGCAATACCATCTATATCGGCCAGCGCCTAATTGTTTGGCCGTAAAGTTAGGATAGGATAGTTTATGAAACGTTTGCAAGTTCTTTCTCTTCTCGTGATTGCCCTGCTGGTGTTGGCGCCGTTGGCCCCACAGGCCGAAGCGGCCCCGCTGGCGCAGACCAATCTGTTGATCAACGGCGGCTTTGAGAGCGGCGGCGGAAGCTCCGGCACGGCCAACTGGTTGCCGTGGTGGGCAGAAAGCGCCAAGCCCGCCGATGGGTCTTTTAACTACGCGTATCGTCCCAGTTGGAATCAGGAAAGTTTAAGCGCCGGCGCGGCCAGTGCATTTGTATATGCCGGCAACAGTTCCCAACGCGTGGTGAATAATTGGGACCCATGGTGGGCTGGCGTTAAGCAGGTGGTAACGGCTCCGGCTGGAGCCCGCGTCCGGTTTACGGTATATGCCCGCGCCTGGGCGGCGGCCGAGAATTGGCCCACGCCCTCAGATACAGCGGTGCCGGTCAGTGTCCGCGTTGGCTTAGAGCCAAACGGTAGTGAAAATCAATTCGCTAGCACGGTGGTTTGGTCAGGCGGCATTGCCCCACATAACACGTGGCAAGCCGTCTCCGTTGAAGCCACTGTGGGCGCAGGCGGGAAAGTCTTAGCCGTTATCAGCGCCGATTATCGCGGCTCATCGCGCTTGTTCCTTTCAGCCGTATTTGATGAGGCGTCATTGGTGGTGATAGACCAAGGGACCGCGCCCACCAGCCCACCGCCCACCAACAGCGGCGGCGGCGCGGCGCCCACACAACCTCCGGTTACACGCGCGCCGTTCGTCCTTCCCACGCCGGGGCCGGATGGCAACATTGTTTACACCGTCCAAGCCGGTGATACCGGCTGGAGCATCGCGGCCAACGCCGGCCTGACGTTGGCGCAATTGCAAACTCTCAACCCGAATGCAAATTTGGGCTTGTTGTTTGTGGGCCAAACGCTGGTGATTGGGCAAGGCCAACCCTCACAACCCACCGCCGCGCCGCAACCCACCGCTGACCCCAACGCCGCCACGGCAACGCCAGAAGCCCAGCCCACCGCGGCTCCCACTCAGCCCGCTCCAGCTACTGAAGTAGCGGTAACCAATGCCGGCAAAATGTGTGTGCGGTTGTATGATGATGTGAACGGTAACGCTTTACGTGATGTCAATGAAACGCCTTTGGCGGGTGGCCAACTCACCTTGTTGGATGCGGCCACCGGCGCGCCTCTGCAGACGCACACCACCGTAGCTGGCGCAATTGAGACATGGCCGGAGCATTGCTTTGAAAATCTTGCGCCGGGCGTGTACACCATTGCCTCCGCGCCGCCGGCGGGCTACAACCCCACCACGGCCAATAACGCTCAATTGGAAGTTCTAGCCAACCAGAGTGTGAACATTGAGTTTGGCGCGCAAGTGGGCAGCGGCGGCGCAGTCACGAACCCGCCGGCTTCCAATTCCAACACCATGCGGACGGCGCTCTTTGGCGCAGTGGGCGTAATGTTGCTCCTGCTGGCGGCGGGAGTGGGCGCTTTCTTGTTCCTGCGGCAACGGTAATTGGCAATTTGGGAAGAAACTCTGACGGGTGGCGAGTGAAATTCAATTCATTCGCCACCCGTTATTCTTCACCGCTCACATATTCTGCGGCGTTGGCGCTGGCCGCCCTCGCCGCTCTGCCCCTTTTCCTAAACCCCGGTTTTCTCAATACACGCGGCATCGGTGATTCACCCAATCTACTCTTCCGCGTACATCAATTACTGACGGCGTTGGCGGCCGGAGAATTTCCCGCGCGCTGGATGCCGGACGCGGCGTATGGCTATGGCATGCCGTACTTCACATACTACGCTTCGTTCAGCACGCACGTGGCCGCCGCCTTCAAACTGTATGGCTTTTCGTTTGTCAACGCCATTAAGCTGGCGCAACTTTTAGCTTTGCTCGTGGCCGCAGGCGGCATGGTGGGCTGGCTCAAAGCCGTGGGCCTGCCACCCGCCGCACAAGTGTTGGCCTCCGCCGCGTACACATTTGCGCCCTTTCATCTCGTCAACTTATACATTCGTGGTGATTCCCTCGCCGAATTGTGGGCGATGAGTTTATTTCCAATAGTGCTTTGGGCCGCGCACCTCTGCTTAGAAAAACCCACCTTCCCACGCGCTTTCGCCTTTGCACTGGCAACGGCTACCCTCATTTGCACGCACAATATCTCCGCCCTCAACTTCATGCCGTTCATGATGTTGTATGGGCTTAGTCACTTCATTACCATTCGCCGCCCTCTGCCTTTTGCCTTCTTCCTTCTGCTTTTACTTTGGGGCTTCGCCCTCGCCGCCTTTTTCTGGCTCCCTGCTTTGTTAGAAGGCAACGCTGTACAACTCAGCGGCCTCACGGGAGAGTTCTTTTCTTTCACCAATCACTTCCGCGCGGCGGATTTAGTTCAAACAACTTTTTTGTTTGATTACCAAACCAACCCGTTCAGCATGGGATTGATTCAAACTACGCTAGCGGTTGGCGGATTGCTGGCCGTTCTGTGGCGCGCGGCGCGGGCGCGGCAGTGGCCACCGCTCAATACTTTTTTGCTCCTCGGCCTGGCGCTCTCTACTTTGATGATGACGCCTCTCTCCCAGCCGCTATGGGAAAACTTGCCGCTCCTCAGCTTCACGCAATTCCCATGGCGCTTCCTCTCTATTCAAGCGTTGTTCACCGCCGCTCTCGCCGCCCAGCTGGTAGAGTTTGAGAAATTGCGCTTTCCCGCTCCCCTGCTCACTGGCGCGCTTTCAATTTTGCTAGCGTTTGCAACCCTCTCGCCCCTCAATCTCACTTTCATTCCGCTTACGGATGATGACGTGACCGCCGAGCGGCTGAATTTGTATGAATACTTCACCACGGCTATTGGCAACACAGTGAATGGTGAATACTTGCCACAAGCTGTGCAACCGCGCCCGTTCATCAGTGAAGGGATGCTGGGCCGTGAGCCTCAACCCAAAGCCTTGAGCGGCGAAGTGAGCGGTGAGCGCATGTGGAAGCGCGGCGCATCTGAAAACTGGCGGCTTACGGTAAGTGGAAATTCAACCGCTACATTGGCTGTGCCCAAGTATTTTTGGCCGGGTTGGCAAGCCACCGCCAACGGCCAGCCCCTCACCGTGCGCGCCGCCCCCGGCCTCGGTTGGATAACATTTGATTTGCCGCCCGGCGCTTACACCGTGGAGTTATGGCTGGGCCGCACGCCCCTCCGCGCCGCCACTGAAGCTGTAAGTTTGTTGGCTTTGCTTGTGCCGCTGAGTATTTATTTTTACCGCAAAGGTTTCCCTAAGATTAATGTTTCCGGCCGGGCAGTGGTTATAGGTACATTAGTGATCGTCGCTAGTTGGATTTGGCTTCCATTCTTATTGCCAACAACCCGCTCTGTCCCACCGCCTCTCAACGCCGATTACAACAACCTCGCCTATTTTCATCGTGATGTGGTGCGGTTTGGCGAGGAAATGGAATTGCTGGCAGTGAATTACAGCGCCGAAGAAGTGGAAGCGGGTGCGCCGTTTGTAATTGAGACTACATGGCGTTTAGACCGTTCGGTCACCGCTACATTTACGCTTCGCTCACATGCCGCATGGGTGGGTGGCGCGGAAGGCGCTTTGGCAACAGCGCCTGTGTTTATTGATCCAACTCAAACTAGCGCTTCATTTATCAAGGCTTTAGTCACCATGACTGTGCCCGCTAACACGCCGCCCGGCTTGTATTTCATCACCGTGGCGCTCAATGATAAGCAGGCCGTTTATCCGGCCCTCACTGCTACCGGCCAAGAGCGTGGCTTAATTCACCTTGCGCCAATTTTAGTGACGCAACGCGCTGTGCCCGTAGAATTGCGCCAGCCACTGGCCGGTTTTGGCGCGTTTGATGTGCAAGCCGCCAGCGCCGAACAAAACGCCGCCCGCGTTCAGCTAAATTTGTTGTGGCACACCCAAAGCCAAGCGCCCATGAACTACAAACTCGCCCTACGCGTGAGAGACTTGCTGGGCAACGAGTTGAGCGGCGCAGATACCCAACCTAATTACGGGTTTTATCCAACGGTGTTTTGGCAAGCGGGCGAGCTTATTCCAGATACGTTAACTGTGCCCCGCCCCGAGGGCTTGCCGCCCGGCACATACACTATTTCATTCACGCCATACAACCCAGAAACATTGGCCGCGCTGGGAACGCTCGAAGTGACGGCCACGCTCCACAGCCCGCTCCCGCCCGCGGAAATCCGCTGGCCGTTGATAAATGAGCTTGGCTTGGCGGAGGTTGAAATTCCACCGCAAGCCGCGCAGGGCTCCAATCTCCCCGTCACCGCTCACTGGGTTACGGTTGGCGCCCTCAGCCAAAACTTCCGCGCCCGCTGGACGCTGACGAGTGCCGCTGATTCATATACGGAAATACTTTCGCTTGCGCCCGGCTCCGTGCCTTGCGAATGGGGAAGCAATCTCGCCTATTTTGGCCGCGCCCAACTCTCCATCCCAAATGATTTAGCGGCGGGAACTTATGCGTTGAGCGTGCAATTGGTAAATGAGTTAGGTCAATTAGTAGGAAGTGTGGAAAACGTGGGGTCAGTAGAAGTGTTAGGCCGCGCGCGGGAATTTACGCTTCCACCCTTGCAAACGCCTATGGGCGCAACTTTTGATGAGCAAATTGTGCTGGCGGGCTACAACGCCGAGCAAACGGCAACGGAGCTGAAACTGCAATTGGCCTTTCAGGCGCTCACGGCGCCGCGCGGCGATTACAAATACTTTGTGCATTTGTTTGACCCGCTCACCGAAAACATTCCCGCGCAAATGGATACCGTGCCGCGCGCCTTTACTTATCCAACTTCTTTATGGGTGAAGGATGAAGTGGTGGTGGAAGATGTAATGCTGGCGTTGAGCGCCGCGCCGCCCGGCGCTTACCGGCTGGCCGTAGGTTGGTACAACCCCAATGCGGAAGGTTTGCCCCGCCTCCCGGCCCGCTCCGCCGAGGGCCAGCCGCTAGATTTTGACCGCGTGATTCTGCCGTTGGAAATCACTATCGCGCCGTAACAAGCAAGTTCTCAACTAGAAACACCTGCCGGAAGATATGGATTTGGCGTGGTAAGGGGTGGTTGAGGTGGTGGAATAAAAAAGCCCTTCACTGGCTCGGAGCTAGCGAAGGGCTTTGACGTTCACACACTAAAACTCTCGCCCGGCTGGAGCACGTGGGCTTTGGAGCTGGTTTCCGCTTCCACGCGCTTGGCCCACGCCGCCGCATCTTGGGCAATGGGCGGCCAGGTGTTGTAATGCACCGGAATCACATGCTTGGCGCGCAAAAACTTGGCGGCGCGCACGGCATCATCCGGCCCCATCGTGAAATTATCGCCAATGGGGAGCACGGCCAAATCCAGCCCCTCATCGCCAATCAACTGCATATCCCCAAACAAGCCAGTATCACAGGCTAAATACACTTTTTGGTTTCCCGTTGTAAGCAGAAAGCCGCACGGGTTGCCGCCGTAACTGCCATCCGGCAGGCCGGAGCCGTGCAGGGCCAGCGTGAGTTTGAGATAGCCAAACGGGTGATGAAAGCCGCCGCCCAAATGTTGGGCATGCGTCTTCACGCCTTGAGCGGCCAGCCAATTGCTAATCTCAAACACGCTAATCACCGTTGCGCCAGTGCGCTTGGCAATAGCCGCCGCATCCGCCACATGGTCTCCGTGGCCATGCGAAACAAGGATAAAATCCGCTTCGGCTTGTGCGGCTTTGAGCGAGGCGGCCGGGTTATCATCTAAAAACGGGTCAATCAATAATTTGTGGTCTCCCACCTTAAGCAAACCAGTGCCATGTCCCAGCCATGTGTACGTGATGGTCATTGCCAGCTCCTTTCGGTATAGGTGACAGGTTGCGGGTTACAACTTGCAACCTTGAACTTGAAACCTACCACTTAACATTAGCGTAGTCCAGTCACATTCCAACTCACCACGTCCCCTTCAATGCCCTTCAGCGTCATCACGGGCATCGGTTCCGCTTCCACAAAATCCTTTACCCATTGATACGTCGCGTCGCTAATCAGCGTTTGATCAGCATCCGCCACGCCGCACAGCCGCGCCGCCAAGTTCACATCATGCCCCAATACAGTATATTCCAATCGCCGCACCGAGCCAAAATTACCCACCATGGTTTCGCCGGTGCTAATGCCAATGCCAATGCCCGGCACTGGCACGCGGCCCGCCCACTGCGCCATCACCTGATGGTGCGCGGCCTGCATCTCCAGCGCCAGCCGCACCGTGCGTAAAGCGTGATCGGCTTGATCTTCTGGCGCATTGAAGAAGCACATCACACAATCGCCAATATATTTATCCAGCGTGCCTTCATGCTTGAGCACCAAATCTGTCATTGCGGAAAGATGATCATTCATCACCGCCTGAAGCAAATCGGCGTGCAGTTGCTCAGACATTTGCGTAAAGCCGCGAATATCGGAGAACAGCGTAGTTACCAGGCGCCGCTCGCCGCTCAATAAATCCCGGTCTTGCGTGGTGAGCAGGCGTTCCATCACGCGCGGGCCAACGCTCTGGCCGAAGGCATCGCGCAAGCGTTGCGTTTGCAGGTTCTCAAAGATGGCGGTATCCAGTTGGCTGGCGATGGCGCGCAAAAATTGTTCATCCGAGCGGGTGAAGGCCGGGCGGCCTTTGCGGTTTACCACGCCTAATACACCGATGATTTTATCGCGCAAGATGAGGGGCAAAGCGGCAATCGCTCGCACCGCCCCAGCCGAAGCCGTGCGGCTGACAAACTGTGAGGTGGTAATGGCCTCCTGCGCGGCGGCCCGAATGACGTGCGCGGCGTCATCCGCCAACAACAGCCCATCTTGCGCCATGGCGTTGAGTTGCAATTCCTCACCCGTGCGGTCATACAACATCACAAAGCCGGTTTCCGCGTCAATACTGTGGCAAATCTCGCCCAGCACGGCGCTGAGCATCGTTTGTAAATCAGAATTTTCGTCACGGATGCGGTCAATGCGCGCAATCAACTCTAGCTCGCGTGTGTGGCGTTGCAAATCACGCACCAGCCGCGCCTGTTGCAAAGCGGAGTCAATCTGTGAGGCGGCCTTGTTCACCAAATCTGTCTCACCGCCGTTAAAAGCGCGGTCTGTGTTGAGCAATAACAGCGCGCCCAACTGCTCCTGCCCCACGCGTAAGGGCGTGGTGAGGCCAAACTGAAGCGGCTTGTTGGAAATTTGCAGATTGGTGTTGAGGATGTGAGGTTCAGCTTGCTCCATGGCCGTTTGGGCCAGCGCGCGCAACACCGGGGCCGAGGCGGAGTCATATATACGCTCACGGTCAACCAAGGCGCGCAGTTGTAGCTCCCCGGCTGAGTCTTCATCCGTCACCCACAGCATCCCCAGCTCAGCCTCCACCGCATTTGTCATGGCGGTGGTGATGGCCGTGAGCATCTCCCGCTCGCTTTCGGCCTCATCGCGGATGCGGTCAATAGCCAAAATCAAATCCAGCGCGCGCGTTTTCCATTTGAGTTGATCGTGAATATCTGTAAGAGAGGTCATGGCTGAAGGTAAAGCGTGAAAAGTAAAGCGCTGAGCGCACTATACTCACGTTTTACGTTTTACGCCGAAGATTTAGCCTATCACACCTAACGCCCTGCCTACTTTGGCAAACGCTTCTAAGCCGTGCTCCAAATCCGCCGGGGAGTGCGCGGCGGAAATCATCACGCGGATGCGGGCCTTGCCTTTGGGCACTGTTGGGAAGCCAATGGCCATGGCAAACACGCCGTTTTCAAACAACTGGCGGCTAAACGCCTGCGCCAGCGGCGCTTCGCCCAACATCACCGGCGTAATGGGCGTTTCGCTCAGGCCAATATCAAAGCCCAGCTTTTGCATTTCGGTCTTGAAGTAACGGGCGTTTTCCCACAGCCGGTCTACCAGCTCAGTGGATTCTTCCAGCACCTCCAACGCGGCTAAGCAGGCGGCCACATCCGGCACCGTCATGGCAGAACTGAAGAGGAAGGGGCGCGCGCGCTGGCGGAGCCACTCAATCACGGTAGCGTTCCCGGCCACAATACCGCCCACTGCGCCAAAGGCCTTGCTCATCGTGCCCACTTCAATATCCACTTTGCCGTGCAAACCAAAGTGATCCACGATGCCGCGCCCGCCTCGGCCCAAAACGCCCTCGCCGTGCGCGTCATCCACCATCAATAAAATGTTTTCGTTGGCGGCCACCTCGTAAATTTCCGGTAACGGCGCAATATCGCCATCCATGCTAAACACGCCATCGGTGATGATGAGGTGACGGCGATAGTTTTTCTTCTCCGCCGCAATCACTTCCTTCAAGTGCGCCACGGAATTATGGTCATAGGCGATGATTTTCGCGCCGGAGAGGCGGCAACCATCAATGATGCTGGCGTGGTTAAGCCGGTCTGAAAAAATCACATCCTCCTTGCCCACCAGCGCCGGGATAGCGGCGAGGTTGGCGTTGAAGCCGCCCTGAAACGTAATCACCGCTTCGGCGTGCTTGAAGGCCGCCAACCGTTTTTCCAATTCAACATGTAAACTCATAGTCCCGGCAATGGAACGCACGGCGGCGGGGCCGAGGCCGTATTTTTCCATGGCCGTGCGGGCCGCCTCCAACAAACGCGGATGGTTAGCTAGGCCCAAATAATTGTTGGAGCAAAAGTTCAGCACGCGCTGGCCGTCCACCTGCAACCACGCGCCCTGCGCACTCTCAATGGTGCGGATGGTATTGTACAGCCCTTGTTCTTTGAGGGTATTGAGTTCGGCGGAAATCCAGTCGGTTTTGGTCATCGCTGAAGCGTGAAACGCAGAGCGTGAAACGTGGATCAGCCAAGCGCCTTTCACGTTTCATGCTTTACGTTCCACGTCCCTTGTGAGCTACGTTCTGGAATAAAAAAGCCCATCACCAGCACCACTATCGGCAAATAGATAATGGCCTGCATGGTGGTTTGCAAACCGGCCACGTCGGCCAAGTTGCCCAGCAATGCTACACCAAGGCCCATCGCTCCGTACGCCGTTCCTAACGAGAGGCCACTGGCGAGGCCCACATGATGCGGCAGAGCATCTTGCATGATAATGACGGAAAGCGTCCACGGCGCCGATAGGGCCGCGCCTGCTACGGCTAGAGCCGCCAGCCGCACCCAGCCCTCGTTATGCAAAAATATATACAGCCCAACCAGCGAAATCGCCATCGCGCCCACAATCACCATTCGCCGCCCAATGCGTTCAGCCGCTGGCCCGCTGAATAGCGTACCCACCGTTCCGGCGATGGAGAGCACGGTGAGCAGTTGCGCAATTTCAGATTTGGTGAGCGTGGAAAACTCACTGAAGTACAGCGGGATAAAGGTGGTGAGGCCGGCGGTGATGGTGAGCCGCACGGTGATGAAGAACAGGATGAAGCCTACGATAGTGAGTGTTTTCTTATCCCGGAGCAAGGCGCGCGTTGAGCCGGCGGGGCGCGTAACCGGCGCCCCTTGTTGGAAGCGGCGGTATTGCGTCATCAGGGCCGTAACGCCCAACACCGTTGGCACAATGAGCCACACAGCGGCTTGCGGGTTGTAAATCTCAATCAGCCACGCGGCAACGAGGGGGCCAAGCGCAAAACCCACGTTGCCAGCAAAAAAGAAAAGGGAGGAGCCAGTGGCTTTTTGCTCACCGCTGATGGCGCGTGTGCTGGAGAGCGCCTCTGGGTGAAAGGCCGCCGAACCGAGGCCGCTGAGGATGACGGCCACCACCACCAACCAGTAACTGGGCATGAACATCACTGAGGCCATGGCCACGCCGCATAACACACAGCCCAGCGGCACCAGCCACCGCGCCCGGCGGTAATCGCCTAGCACGCCAAACAACGGTTGGGCAACGGCAATCACCAAATTATTGGCGCTGATGATGGCGGCGGCCCCGGCATAGTTAAGGCTGAACGCCGCCAGCAAAGGCGGCAGGAGCACGGCCAGCGCGCTCGTCTGAATATCCACCGCCGTATGGCCCAGCATGATGGCGGCCATGCTCAGTTTGTGCAGGCCGGTTTTAGCAGTTTCAGTGGCCACCGGGGTGGCAATAGGTTCAGTGATGGAGGACATTAAGAGAATTAGAGGAATGAAGAATTATTTGATTATACTCCTCCATCCCTCACCAACGTTTGTAGAAATTCTCGCGCCTTGTTCATGCTCTGCGCCCACGTAGGCCATGCGACGTAACGGGCGCGGGCGGCGCGGCTTAGGGTTGGCAATAACTCAGCCTCATCCAACAATTTTTGAATAACTTGCGCCAGCGCGGCGGGATTTTCGGGCGGCACTAAAAAGCCTTCGCGCCCATGCGTGATCATTTCATGCGCCGCGCCCGCCGTGGTGGCAATTACGGGCAAACCGTACGCCAACGCCTCCAAATAAACAATCCCAAACCCTTCATAAGAAGAAGGCACCGCCAAAATATCATGCGCCGCCAATTGTTCACGCACGCCAGCATCAGAAAGTGGGCCTAGCCAAACTAGACCTTCGCGGTTATGCGGCGAACTTTGCCGCCAAAGACCGCGCAGGTCTTTTACATATTTTGCATCCACATCCAGCCGCCCGGCCACCGTGAGTTGCCACGCGCCGCGCACGCGGGCCAGCGCCGCAATCAGCGTGTGCAAGCCCTTGCGCGGAATCACATTGCCAAGGAAAAGAATTTTGAGCGGACGCTCCCTCCCCCCCTCTCCCGGCGGAAACTCCCCTAAAGGTGGCAAGGGGGAACGAGGGGTGAGGGCGAGGGCATGGTCTGCCGATGGATGGGCTACAACGCCGCTCACCCGCCCACCCACCCACTTTCCAGAAATACCAGCGCCGAGAGTAGAAAGCACCACCTCCCGCGTTGTCTCGCTGTTAAACACAAACCCAGCCACGCTCCGCAAATACATGCGTTCAATCAAGCCGTAAACCACATTTTGCCAGCGCGGGCGCCGTTCACTAGAGCGCAAATGATGAACAATGGAGACGATGGGGTAAGGCGCGCGCGGCCTCAGCCAGCCATTGAGCAGAAAGAGCGAGGGATGATTTAGCTCGTCTTGCAGTAAAACATCCCACCGGCCGTTTAGCAAACGCCGGCGCAGTTCCCCTGAAAAATTATCCGTGAGGTGGGCGGCGTAGTTGCGCCACGGAATAGAAACAATCTCCACCTCGTCTCCCGCCGCGCGCAAATGCGCTACCAGTTTCCGGTCATACAAATATCCGCCGGAGAGCGTATCAAGCGAGCCGTAGATTAGGAGAGCGAGACGCACGAATACTCAGTAAACAGTGAGTGGTGAACAGTCTTGCCGATGACGGCTCACGGCCTACTGTTCACTGCTTTCCGATACGCCGCCCACGCAATATCGTTCTCCCAAATCTTCACCGTCAGCGCCGTCAACGTTTCAGCTTTGAGTTGCGCCGCTAAAGTTTCGGCCACAATGCGCGTAAAGTGCTCAATGCTGGGGTTGAGGCTTGCGAACTCTGGCAACTCATTCAGCGTTTGGTCACGGTAGTGAGCCACTAGCGCGTTCAGGTGTTTTTCCACATCCACAATATCCACCAAATAACCGTGCCGGTCTAGCCGGTCACCTTCCAACTGCAATTCCAGCACATAGTGGTGTGAGTGCTTAAAGTTTTCCGCGCCCCAATCACCGCCGATGAGGAAATGCTGGGCCACAAAGTCACGTTTAACAGCAAGGGTGTAATGGTTCATGGAGATTTCCGATTCATGATGTTCGTTTGAAGATTGTATCAACTGTTTACCGTTTACCGCCCACTGCTCACTGCCTACTGCTCTCGCTCCCACACCAGCGCATGATACTCCGTCCAGCCTTCACGGATGCATTTTTGCAAAGCCGTGCTTCCGCGCAAACTCAGCCAGTATTTAGAACTTTGGGGCGTGAAGTTGAGCAATGCCGCGCCCAAGTTCACCGCCCATTCCGGCACAGGCCGCAGATACGGAGAAAGGGGCCGGTCGGTGAGGAACCGGAAGCCGGCCGCTTCCGCCTGTTTTTGAGCGGCAGTCACCGTGTTCAGATTGGCCACATGCCAGCCGGATTGAAACAGATTGAGCCAGCGCTTGGCCTCCGGCGGCGTAGGTTTTTCAGTCAAGAAATCATCACACATCACCAGCCGCCCGCCCGGCCTCAGCACCCGCGCCGCTTCCGTAAAAAACCGCGCCGGACTTTCAGCATGAATAAACGACTCTATGGCGTAGGCCGCCTCAAACGGGCCAATGTTAGGCAAATCAAGAAAATCACCGTGAACAAACTCACACCGCTCCGCTAAGCCCAGTTTGCGCGCGCGCTCTGTAGCTAACTTAGCCTGTACTGCGCTAATCGTCAGACCCGTCACAGTTACACCCAAACGTTGCGCCAGCCACGTGGCCGTGCCGCCAATGCCGCAACCTAAATCCAAAACTCGCCCTAATCCTTCACCCTTAATCCCCAATACTTCATTTGCCACTAACTGATTAAGAAACTCAAACGCCTCGCGCTCGGTTTTTACGCCCGGCCCCCAAATTTGGCGGTGAATGGCCGCCACCTCCGCGCCACTGCCAAAAAAGTTGAGAAAAGGCCGCGTGTTCCGGTCATAGTATTCGGCCACGGAGGAAGAAAGTTCCGGCATACAACGCTTATTATATAATTGCGCCCGTCACCCAAGTTCCGCCTACAACTTCAAAACCAAAGAGTTTTTGATGACGCCCACTGATTGGGTTGCCCTTTATCTCAGCGAACATCTTCCTCCGGAAGCACTTGAGGCCGATTTACCGTCGGAGGCGCTCACAGCGGTGGTAGACGCGCTCAAACAGGCCGCCGATGACCATTGGTATAAAGCCCCGGAACGCTCACTCATGTACGCCGAGCGAATTGTGGGTCTCGGCAATCATCATCAGCATCCCTCCCACACCGCGTTGGGCCACATGGCGCGCGGCGATGCGCTGAAGTTTATGGGCCAAATGAACGAGGCCTGGCAAGCGCTGGAATTGGCGGGCGAATTGTTCTTAAGTGCCGATAACAAGGTGGGCTGGGCGCGCACCCGTATTGGCCGTTTGTACGTGGGCGTGCAACTCAAGCGCGCCGCCGAAGCTCTGGCCGATGTAGAACTCGCCGCCGCCATCCTCACGGCGGCCAATCTGCCAGACCGGCTCATGCGCCTGCATCTCCAAACCGCCTACGTGCTTAACTACCTCGGTGAGCATCAACAGGCCATTAAGCTCCTTCAAGAACAGATTGAAAAAGTTCCCAGTTTAGGGGAAGAGGGGCAAAAGTTATTAGGGGTGCTCTATATTAATTTAGGAAGCACCTACCTCAACTGTGGTGAACTGGCGGCCGCCCTCCAATGTTTTGAGCAAGCGCGTGCGTTGGCGGAACTCAAGCAAGAAACCCTGAATCTAGCCTTGATTGAAGCAGATATTGCCAATGTGTATCGCCTTCAGGGCCGGCACCGGCGCGCCCTGCTCACACTAGAGCGCGGGCTTCAATATGCGGCGGCAGATGCCGGCTATTCGGCCACCTTGCAACAAGATTTGGTGGAATGTTATCTCCAGCTCAACCGTTACCCAGAAGCCCGAGAAGTGGCGTTGGCCGCTTGCCAAAGCTTGCGGACGCAACAAAAAAACTATGAACTGGCGCGCACGCTGGTGTATCTCGCCAACGCTGAAATGACCTTGAACCATATGGCTGAAGCGCAACGGGCGCTGGACGAAGCCGAAGCCATCTTCAACGAGTTGAACACCAAGGTGGGCCAAATTCAAATCCATCTGTGGCGCGGGCATTTAGCCCTGCGGCAGGGCCAGTACGCACAGGCCCAGTTTTCGGCTGAATGCGCCATTCAACTGGCCGGAGAGCAACGCCAACACACTCACTTGGCTTATGCGCGCCTGCTTTGGGGGCAAGCCGCTTTGAAGGAACAGGCGTTGGCCGAGGCCGCGCAAACCGCTACGGCCTCCCTCACCTTTGCGCGTCAACAAAATATCCCGGCTTTGCGGTACGCGGCGCATGTGCTTCTGGGCCAGGTGGCCGAGGCGCAAACCCGCTGGGGCCGCGCCAGCCGCCACTATCAAGCGGCGGAGGCCGTGCTGGAGCGCCAGCAACGCCACCTCACGCTCACCCTCCGCACAGAATATCTGGTGGATAAAGATGAGGCCTTCCGCGCGCTAATTGCATTACAACTTCGGCGCGGTCAGGCCGAAGCGGCTTGGCTGACGTTGGAACGCGCCAAATCTCAAAACTGGCTCGGTTATCTCAGCCACCAAGACCAATTGCGTTGGCAAACCTCGGATGCGCACTCAGCGCGATTGTTGGCCGAACTGGAGCGCTTGCGGGGTGAACATCAGTGGCTGGCCCAGCAGGCGCAAGCTGAGCCAATCGATTCCGCGCCCGCGCGCACGCGCCAAGAAATACTGGAGCATGAGCGCCGCATTCGGGCCATCACCGAAAAACTGTATTTACACAACGAACAAGGTGAACAATATGACCCGGCGCCAGTAGCTAGCCTGCATGACATCCGCCGCACGTTGGATGAACGGACGGTGTTGATTGAATACTACGGCGATGCCGACCAACTCTGGGCCTTTGTGCTCGGCTCGCAAACCTTTCAAGTTCACGCCCTGCCCACGCCGCTGGAAACGCTCACGCGCTGGCAACAAAACTTGCACTTCAGCCTCCGCTCCTTGCTTACTTTAGAGCGGACCAGTACAACCCATCACGCTCTAGCTCAGCAAACGCTCCGGCTTTTGCAAAAATTACATGCGGCTTTGTTTGCGCCGCTTAACCTTTCCGCTGTTGAACATTCGGCCCTAACCATTGTGCCGTACAGCCTTTGGCATCTCTTTCCCTTTCACCTGCTTTATGATGGGCAGAACTTTCTCTTTGAACAATTTGAGCTTAGTGGGTTGCCCGCCGCCAGCCTACGCCTGTTGGCCGCGCCTCGTCGCAGGCCGGGCGCGCTAGTGCTCTCCCACTCCGCCGGAGGCCGGTTGCCGCACACACGCGCCGAGGCGGAAATGGTGCAGAAACAGTGGGGCGGGCAATGGCTGGATGAAGCCGCGGCCACACGCGCCGCCTTTGGTCAGCCGCCCGTCCAAATTTTGCATGTGGCCGCGCATGGGCACTACCGCCCCGATCAGCCAACCCTCTCTTTTGTGGAACTGGCGGACGGCCAACTCTATGCTGATGATTTGTTTCAACATGATTTGAGCTATGAGTTGGTAACCCTGAGCGCGTGCGAGACAGGCCGAGTGAATGCACAAGGACGTGATGAACTCATTGGGCTGGGGCGCGGCTTTTTGTTTGCGGGCGCGGGCGCACTTTTACAAAGCCTGTGGCAGGTGCCGGATGATACAACGGTGGCGCTAATGCAGGCCTTTTACCGCGAGTTGCAAAGCGGCGCGCCCAAGCCGGTTGCGCTCCAGCAAGCGCAGCGCCAGCAATTACAGGCTTCCGGCCCGGCCCGCTTGGCCGATTGGGGGGCGTTTCAACTCATTGGCAATCCGGCGCCGCTCTCTGTGGCTCAGTGAGTATTTCTAGTCAGTTTTCAACCTCAGACAAGTACCCTGAGCATCCTGAGCGAAGTCGAAGGATGAAGGGTGCGCCCTCAGACTAGAGCGGCGCGTTTCGACTGCGCTCACCTGCCGTTAGGGGGCCTTTGGCTTTGCCTGCGGCTCAGACAATGTGTCTTCTCAGTCATTTGGAGTTCTTAAACCAACTCTTTAGTCTTCGCTGTAAATTTAACGGCTCGCGCGTTAATTTCTCTGCTCCACTTTTCATGAGGGATATATGACTGAGCCAGCCTCTTCTGAAGCCGCCCCACTAGCTTTTGATTTCATCCCCAACCATATACAACTGTTGGTAAGGCACACTCAAGCTTTAAGCGCAGACCATTTTGGCGCATTAACGCAGGCGCTGACAACACAACTCGGGCGCCATGTGCGTCAGCGGGGTGAAGCGCTCACGTTTAATACGAACCGCCAGCCAGCCTTTTCCATTTTGCCTTTGGAAGTTGAGACTGGGTCAACTCTTCAGACGGTGATTGACGCTCTTAATCGCCTCACAGGTGAAAGTTTAACCGGATTGCTTCAAAACTCGGCTTTTCCAACCCAAGCCTGGCAAGGGCAAACTCAACCGCTGGTGGCTGAGCCGAACTGGTTTACGATGTCCTCCAATCATGGGCAAGGCACGGGCGGCACAGGCTCCTGGCCTACTCCGGGCGACCCGAACGCCCCTGATCCTTCCCAAGCCGCTCCGCTGATTCAAGGTTCGTCAAAAGAGCCAGTGACGCTGGTGATGTTAGATACCCACCTCACCAGCGCCGGTCAGGCTCACATCCCCTCCCATCTCTTAAACCGCCTAACGTTTCAAATGCCCATGCCGGCCTCGGTGCATTTGGATATCGCCGGGCACCACGTAAACGGTCACCAATATCTCTTAACCAGTCACGGCGTGTTTGGGGCTTATCAGGCCATTCGGCTTATAGATAAATTGGCGGCGGCTAATCCCAACACCGTTGACCCCAATCAAATCCACATCACGATTTATGAAGCGCTCAATCACTTTGGGGTTGGTTCGGTGGCTTGGATTTGTCAGATTTTGCACACGCTTAGCCAGCAGTTAGCCGCAACTCCACAACGCATAGTTATTAATCTCAGCTTGGTGCTTCATGCACCGGCGGGCGGCGCCACGGCCCTTCAGGCGATTTGCGATATGCTGGAAAGTCAGGGAGCCGCCATTGTGGCGGCGGCAGGGAATGAGGCGCAACGCAGTTACAACGCCGGCTTGCCGCGCCCAGAGCCTATGCAACCAGCCGCTTTTGGGAGCGTGATAGGCGTTTCAGCCTTGGCCATTGATTCATCCGGTGGGTTAAACTCAGCGCCGTACTCCAATTTGAGTGATGGGCTTACCTCCACCCCGCCGCAAAGGGCCGGGTTCGCCGCCATTGGCGGTGGTGTGACTGCGTTTAACAACGCCACGCAAGTTTATGAAGCTTCTACGCCTGAAGTGAACGGGCCGTTTGTGGATGTTTTCCCCGGTGGGCAGGCCAATTCCAAGCATTGGGCTTTTTGGTCTGGCACTTCGTTTGCCGCGCCGCGTCTATCAGCTTTAGCGGCGGTGCTCCTCTCCACCGGCGCGCACGCCCTCAACGCCAGCCTGCGCCAAGTGATTGAAGCGGAGATTCTCCAACATTACACCTCCGGTCTTACAGCCCATCATGAGCCGAAGATGGAAGCGTAGGCCGTCGGTTTCCGCGGCTCGCTCATAAATGCGCCCATTAATCGCTTTTAGATAACTTCATCCGCTCATGCTTTTCAAAACTCCCGCCCCGCACCGATTGACGGCTGACCACAGTCGGCGTACACTCCGCGCGCTCGTTTCCAATCAACGTTTCCTTTTGTTCAATCCAAAGCGCGCGCGTCGGTTTTCCTGTCTCGCATGGCCCCTCCCCCACCCTCTTTCTCTCAATGGCCGTTGGCGGAGTTGTGCGCGCAATGTCAAAAACAGATGGCGCTCTACCGCCAACGGCAAGACTATGAGCCGGGGTATTGCTTTGAGGTGGCGCGCCGTGCCCTAGAACTGAGAGATGAGGAAGCGTGGCGGTGTTTTCATGAACGTTTTTCGGGTTTGGTGGAGGGTTGGGTGCGGCGTCACTCCAGCTTTAGCGGCAATACGCATGAAGTGGCAGACCTGACGCAGGCCAGTTTTTTGCAACTCCTGAAACAATTTAGAACTGGGCAAAAGACGTGGGCCGATTTTCACTCGCTGGCCGGGTTACTCAAATATGTGCAATTGTGCGTTAACTCAGCCGTCGTCAACCTTGCCCGAAAAAACCCTCTCACTGAACCGTTGGATAAAAATGCGCCTACCCCTATTGAACTGCCCAATCTGGATACCAAGGCGCTATGGTCAGCCGTGGAAGCGCGGCTTAAGACGAAACCCGAACAGCTAGCCATTTACGAGCGCTTTGTGTTTGACCTTTCACCGAGAGAAATTGCCCAACGGCACCCACAGCATTTTGCCTCGGCGCTGGCCGTCAGCCGAGTCATTGCCAATGTTTTAGCCCGCCTCAGACGCGACCAAGACTTCTGGGCTGGGTTTAGTGATAGATGAGATGATGAGTAACCGGGTTCTAAAGCGTTAATTCAATAGCGTTGTAGAACACAAACATTATGACGGATTGCATATTCTCAGCCCCCCTCACCGATGAAGTTTTATTGGTACATCTTGACGATCCAACCGACTCACCGATTGGCGAACACCTGCGCGCCTGCCCAGCCTGTGCGCGGCGGGCTGAAGCGTGGCAGAGCGCCACTCAGCGCTTACGCCGCTCCCTTTACCGGTTTGAATGCGTTACAGCCCAAGACTTGGGAGAATACCACCTCAGACTTTTGCCCCCAGAGCGCCGCCTAGCCATAGAACAGCACCTCAACCAGTGCCCGCACTGCCAGCGTGAACTGGCCCTCACCCAACAATTTCTAGGCCCTGCCTCGCCCACTGCGCCAGAAACAAATACCTCCTTCTACGCAGGAACTCACCTCTTCGTGGCCCAACTTATTGGCCCGGTCTCAACTCTCGCCGCCAATTTGCGCGGGGTCAACCCTGGCCCACGCATATATCAATTTGAGCAGTACCAACTTTTGCTGGAAACTCAACCAAGCCAAACGCAACCGGAACGGTTTCAGGCTCAGGGCGCCGTTTTAGGCGTGGAACCGGAAGGTTGGGAATTACAATTTTGGCTGGAAGCTGAACTCATCCACAGTTTGCGGTTAGATGAGTTGGGCGCTTTTTTGGTAGATGGCCTCCCCTCTGGCCAATACAAGCTTGTCCTCGCTAGCCCAGATCAAACCACTATGATTCAGATTGTGGCGGTAGATATTTAGCCCATTCGTTCGCCCCTGTTAGTCAAATTATCAACTTCTATAACGGACGCCGAAAATTTTCGCTTTGCGCCGTTAATCCCCTTAAGTTCAAAGCGTTAACTTCATTTACCAAACCGCGCAAGCCTACGGTGAGGGATGGCCCCCGGCTTGGAGTGAACTTATCCTACGGGGGAAAGGTGGGTTCTTCACCCAACTAGGTTAGGAATAACCATAATCCCCAGACAACAAGCCATCTAGGTCTTCCAGCTATTGAAGGTTTTACCCGGCGTTCTAGCCGAGGATTTAGCCTTCTGGTGACTCACTTACACCCGCGCCTTCACCGCTTGCGCCGTAAGGTGCGCCACAGCCATGATAGTGAGCATGGGGTTGACGCCGGAGGCCGTGGGGAAAACTGAAGCATCGGCGACGAAAAGATTGCGCGCCTCCCACGCTTCACCCTGCGGCGTGAGAACACTTTGGCTTCGCCGCCCGCCCATGCGGCACGTTCCCATTTGGTGCGCCGAAAACAAATTGCACGCATTGGGCCGAAAGCCCAGCCGCTCAATCCTTTGCAAGTAAGCGTCCAAATCACCCGCGCGGTACGGCTCTAGTCCGGAGTGCGTGCCGCCAATTTCGGTAGCGCCCGCCGCGTGATGCAATCTAAAACTCTCCTTCAGGCCGCGCATCAGGTGCTGGCCATCTCGTTTAGAAAGCTGATAGTGCAAAACCGGGCGGCCTTGCTTATCCACCGTTACGCGGCCACCCTCGCGGTCTCGCGTAATCACAATAAAGATGGCGCGGTGCGCGGCGCGGGCCACAGAGGCTTTGTGTTGCGCGCCGGAAAGCCACGGCAGGCCGAGGCCAATCAGGCCGGGATGCGCGGGTGGGTGCTCAATGACTACGCCGTAATGTTGGCCATCCAAATTGTTCAGGTGCGGCACATAGCGCGTGAGCATAGGGCCACGCCAGGGCTCAATCATTTCTTCGTAATCGCCAAAGATAGGAAACGTGGGATGTAGGCGCAGATTTGCGCCGATGTTGGGGTTGTTGAGGCCAGAGCGCAAAAGTATTGCCGGGGAGTGAATGCTTCCGGCGGCCAGCACCACCGCCCGCGCGCGGATGGTGAGCGAGCGGCCCACCACGTTCACCTGCACGCCCACCGCCCGCCCGTTTTCAATCAACACTTTCTCCACCAGCGCGTTCACTAAAAATTGCGCGCCGTGTTGGGCCGCATCTTGTAAATACGTGCGGAGTGTGCTTTGCTTTGAACCGCGCGCACAGCCAAAGCAACACCAGCCGCACTCACCCGGCGCTTCACAGCCCACGCGGTTCTGCGGGATGACGCCGCATCCCAAACCCAAACGGTCACAGGCCCGCTCTAAAATCTGCGCTTGTTTGCTAGGCCACGCCTCCGTTTCATTCACGCCCAAACGCGCGCTCACTGCATCCAACGCCGCTTTGAAAGCTGAAGCGGTGAATTCACTGCACGCATGCTCACGCTCCCACTCAGCGCGCACATGCTCCGGCGTGCGGAAGGAGGCCGACCAGTTGATGACAGTGCCGCCGCCCAACGTTGAGCCGGCCAGCACAATCACGCCCAAATCCCGCGTGGCCAGCACAGCTTGGTTTTCATACAATTTTTGATAAGCCGTAAATTCCACGCCCTCAAAATCTTGCTCGCGGTGGTAGCCGCCCTTCTCCACCACAATTACATGCTTGCCCGCGCGCGCCAATTCAGCCGCGGCCACACCACCGCCCGCGCCGGAGCCTACCACCACCACATCACACGCCAACTCAGTTTCAGTTTTCAGCTCAATGAAATTAGAAAGAGAGGAGGCCGAAGGGTGAGCGTTGCGGGCGGGCGGCTGATAGTTCAACGCGGCCCAGTTGGGGTTTTTGCCTGCTTCATCCAACGCGGAGTAAAACAACGCGGTGGTCAGCCGCTTAATGGCCTGAAAACCCTGCCGCAGTTTGCCCACCGGTGAAACCGCCCACGTCTGCAGAACTTGCTCGCGCTGTTCAGGCGTGAGTTGCACAAACGGCTTGAAGTGGCCGGTGAGCAATCCAGCACTGAACGGCTGATTGAGTAAATCCAGCAGTTGCTTGAATTCGGCTTGCTGGTCTTCACTTTGCAAATCACGCACCGCCCGCGTCACCAACGTAGGCACTTCCAAATCAGACGCTTTGCGTTGCCAAAAACCCTGTTCACCATCGGCCTGCTCCACCGCCGGAATCAGCGTATCGCACAGGGCCGTTAGCGTGGCATATTGCGGGTCAGTGAGGAAGTGAGGCATTGGGTGAGTGGGTGATTGGGCGACTGAGTGATTGGGTCATTAAGACCACCTCACCACTCCCCGATTATAATTCTACTAATGCCGCGCAAAAACTGGCTTTATCTGGTTCTGGGGATATTTTATGCCATTGTGGCGCTGGCCTACTTCCAAAAAGATTTGCGGCAGTGGGCCTTCAACCTGACGGGTGAAGAAGCGCTGGGCGGGCAGGCACGCGGCTTGTGGCATTTGGCCGTGGGGGCGTTCAGGCCGCCGCTTAACCTGCAGGCCGAGGCCCCCATTCAACACAACGGCGTAAACCCATTTGGCATCAACACTTTTTTGCAACAAGAGGTGGAGCCAAGCAAACGCGAAGAGCAAGTGCGGCTGATTGCTGAGGCGGGTTTTTATTGGTTGCGGCAGGAGTTTCCGTGGGCAGATATTGAAATTAGCGGCAAAGGCAACTTTGAAGATTGCCGCAACGGGCCGTGCCTCTCCGCGTGGGAAAAATATGATGGCATTGTGGCGTTGGCGGAAAAGTACGGGCTAGAAATTATGGCCCGGCTCTCCTCCCCGCCCGCGTGGAGCCGCGCCGATGGTGATGCCCGGGGCGCGTTTGCCCCGCCGGATCATTTCACTGACTATGCCGATTTTGCGGAAGCCGTAGCGCGCCGTTACTTGGGCCGCCTGCGCTATTACCAAATTTGGAACGAACCGAACATTTACCCGGAATGGGGGGACCAGCCCGCTGACCCGGAAGCCTACACCCGCTTGTTGTGTGAAACCTACACGCGTCTAAAAGCCGTTGACCCGGATTTGGTGGTGGTGGCCGCGCCGCTCGCGCCCACTTTGCCGCTAGGCTTAGTGAATGGGGCAACCAACAACGCCGCTGAACTCAATGATTTCGTTTTTCTACAACGCATGTATAACGCTGGGGCCGGCGGGTGTTTTGATGTAATGAGCGTGCAAGGCTACGGCCTCGGCAGTGGCCCCACCGACCAACGTATGCGGCCACTACAGTTCAACTACGCCCGCAACGTTTTTATCCGTGACTTAATGGTGCAGAACGGCGATGCGCACAAAGCCATTTGGATTGCGGAAATGAACTGGAACGCCGCGCCGGACAACATCCCCTCTGGTTTTGGCCGTGTAACCGAAGAACAACAAGCCCGCTACGCCCCGCTGGCCTACGCCCGCGCCCAAGCCGAGTGGCCGTGGGTGGGTGCGAACTTCTTCTGGTTCTTCAAGCGCGCCTCCGATGCGGAAAAAGAACAGGCTTGGTATTACTTCCGTATGGCAGACCCGGATTTCACGCTCCGACCTGTGTATTTTTCACTCAAAGACTACATCGCCACCGCCCGCGCCATTTACCCGGGTTGGTATCAGGAAGACCATTGGGCAGTGGATTGGAGTGATGGATGGCGCGAGGTAAGTCGCGAAGAATTTACCTTTGGAAAAGCTAGGGAAACTAATGAAAATGGGACGCTTCGGTTTACGTTTGAGGGCACAGAAGCTTTGCTCCTGCTCTCCGCCAGCTCCGGCACACTAGCGGCGCGCGTGGATGGTGGCCCCATCTCAATCTTCAACGCGCCTTTGCCCGCCCGCCTGCCGCTGGCGCACGGCTTGCCCGCTGGCCGCCACACCGTAGAAATCACCGTTACCGGCCCCGTCATCATTGATGGCTTCCTTGTACGCCGCACGCCCAACCTCGCCCTGCCGCTTACAGCTCTCATGCTTGGTCTCATCGTTGGGACAGTCTGGCTTGCCCGCCGTCCAAAATAATCCATGCCGCGCCCAAAGCCATCAGCCGTCACTCGTCAGTCGCCCATCATCCACCATCTGCTACCTGCCCTCTGCCTTCTGCTTACTGCTTTTTTCCTCCGCTTCCACCTCATCACCCAACAAAGTTACTGGAATGATGAAGGCAACTCACGCGTGTTGGCTTCGCGGGATGTACCCACCATCATCCGCAACACCGCCGCCGATGTACACCCGCCCGGCTACTACATTTTGCTGAAGTTCTGGCGCAGCGTGGCCGGCGAGAGCGAATTGGCTTTGCGCGGCCTCAGCGCCTTCTACGGCGTTTTGCTGGTGGCGGTGGTGTACCGCACTGGCCGCGAGTGGTTTGGCGGCTGGGCTGGCATGGGCGCGGCGCTGTTGGCCGCCATAAATCCTTTCCTCATCTACTACGCGCAAGAAGCCCGCATGTACTCCCAATTGGCATTGATGGCGGCGCTTTCTTTTTGGTTGTTTATGCGGGCGAGAAGCTTGGAGAATTGGAGAAAAAACTGGCTACTGTTTACCGGTTACTGGTTATTTACTGCGCTCGGCCTTTACACACAATACGCCTTCGGCTTCGTCATCCTCGCCCAGCTTTTACTAATAGCCATAGATTCCGGCCTCACGCTCTTCAATCGCCCAATCGCCCAATCGCCCAATTACTCAATCAAAAATCTGCCATCCATCATCCTTAATCCCTTACGGCTCTTCACCGTTCCCTTCCTGTTTTTCCTCCCTTGGCTCCCCACCGCCGTGCGGCACTTAAGCTGGCCAGCGGAACGAGTTTTTCCGCCTAATGCGCTTTCTGAGTTAGCGCGCTACTTGGCCTTTGGCCGCACCATTGAAACAGACGCTGTAAATTTAGGCCTGCTGGCAGTGGGCGCGTTGCTGTTATTTGCCTTTTCTCAAACCAGCTTTACGTCACACTTCCGTGCCGCGCTGGTTTGGCTGGTGGTTCCGGCCGGCTTGGCCGTTTGGCAGGGCTTGCTTTCAGATACTTTTGCGAAAGTGCTAGTGGTGGCTGTGCCGCCGCTATGTTTGATATTGGGCGCGGCGGTGCAAGCGGCGTTTCCTTTCAAAGCCCGCACGGCGTTTCTCTCACTGGCCGTTACGGTGTTGCTGGGCGGCGTTTTATTCACCACCTACCAGTCGCTCAACAATTTGTACTTCAACCCAGCTTACTTCCGCGATGATTATCGCGGCATCGCCCGTTACATCCAAAGCCTTGAACGCGCGGGCGATGCGGTGATTACGAACGCCCCCAACCAAGTGGAGGCTTTTGCTTACTACTTTCCAGATGAAGCGCGGCTGTTTCCACTGCCAGATGCGCGCCCGCTAGACCCGGCCCGCACGCAGGCGCAACTAGAAAACATTACGGCCACCCACACACGGCTGTTTGTGATTTATTGGGGGGATGGGCAAGCTGACCCGAAAAAATTTATTGAGACTTGGCTGAATGCCAACACCTTCAAAGCAGGCGAGCAGTGGTTTGGGCAAGTGCGGCTGGCCGTGTATGCCGCCGCACGGCCAGCCTTAGCGCCCACCACACGCACCAACGCTTCCTTTGGGGAAAATATCCAATTGCTGGGGTACGCGCTCTCCGCCACTTCCGCCGCGCCGGGGGATATTTTGCAAATCACGTTTTTTTGGAGCGCCGCGCAAAAACTGGAGAAACGCTATAAAGTATTTGTGCATTTGTATGCCGATGTGAACGCGCCGCCGGTGGCGCAAACGGATAGTGAGCCGGGCGGCGGGCTGGCGCTTACCACCACATGGGCGCCGGGCCAAACTGTGCCCGATAATCACGGCCTGTTCCTGCCGTCAGATTTGCCAGCAGGGCAGTATCAACTGCTGGTGGGCTTATACAATATGGATACCGGCGAGCGCTTGCCCGTAGCCGTTGGCGATACAATTGTGGGTGACCGATTGGATTTAGGTTCCATCAGCATCAATCCTTGAAGATTCACCACCAAGGCTCTCGGCAGGCTAAGTTCACAAAGAAAACTTAGCGCCTTTGTATCTTAGTGGTTAAAGGAGTAGCGCATGAAAGTCATTATCACCGGCGGAAGCGGCCTGATTGGGCAAGAACTCACCAGCAGTTTGTGTTCGGATGGGCACGATGTGATCATCCTGAGCCGCAACCCAGAACGGGTGCAGAATTTACCTTCCAAAGCGCGGGCCGAAAAATGGGATGGCAAAACCGCGCAGGGTTGGGGCGGCTTGGTCAACGAAGTGGATGCGATTGTGAATTTAGCCGGTGAAAGCATTGCGGGCGGTGATAGCCTCCCGGAAATTCTGCTCCGTGGGCGCTGGACAGCGGCCCGCAAGCAAGCCATTTTGGAAAGCCGCCTGAATGCGGGCAAAGCCGTGACCGAGGCGGTTAAAGCCGCCAGCCGCAAACCGGCGGTGGTGGTGCAATCTTCGGCGGTGGGTTTTTACGGCAATCAGGGCAACAACGAGCTGACGGAAACCACGCCGGGCGGCAGTGATTTTTTGGCGAATGTGTGCAAGCAGTGGGAGGCCTCCACGGCGGAAGTAGAGGCCTCGGGCGTGCGCCGCGTCATCATCCGCACGGGCGTGGTGCTGAGCACGCTGGGCGGCGTTTTGCCCTTAATCACTTTTCCATATAAGTTGTTTGGCGGTGGCCCCATTGGCAGTGGCAAGCAGTGGTTTCCATGGATTCACATGGAAGACCAAATCGGCGCGATGCGCTTTTTGATTGACCGCTCTCATACCAGCGGCGTATACAACTTATCTGCCCCGCAACCACTGACGAACAATGATTTTGGCAAGGTAATTGGCCGAACGTTGGGCCGCCCGCACTGGCTCCCCGCGCCCAGCTTCGCGCTCAAACTCGCCCTCGGCGAAATTGCGGACTCACTTCTGCTCACCAGCCAACGCCAAATCCCCAAACGGCTCACCAGCCAAGGATACTCGTTTAAGTTTGCGGATGCAGGCACAGCGCTGAAGGATTTGTTGCGGTAGGGTTTGGAAACAGGTTTTCTTAAGACAACGACGCACTCAGTTTGCAGGTTATGGTTTTACAGGAAACCATGAGAGAACAGAAGAGCCTACGCCAACAACTTGAATTCAGCGTTACTACCGCTCTGGTTGTTAGTGCGCTGTACTATTGTTTCTTTGTCTATCTTGGCGCGGCTAGCTTTCATAAAGACGCCCATATGTTGGCAATATTCCCTACGGTTCTAGTCTGCATCATTGGGCTGAGTATCGGCTTCATCGCGTATCGTTGGCGGCAGGGGGTAATTGCGGCGGTAGCGTCGTCCGTCCTTGCAATATTTGTGGGGATGTGTTTTAGCATCCTCGCCGCCTCAGGTTTGGAGGCCCTAATCCGGGAAATCGTAGCACTACAACTTGGGTTTGTAGAACCAGAGAAAGACTGGCTCGTAATTTCCGGCCTGAGTGAGTTCGTTAGATTAATCGTTATAGTGGGTTGGCCGCTCAGTAGCCTAGTTAGCCTAGTATTGGCCTTGCTGTTGCTCAAGTTCACACGTTGGTTCGGTCGACGGTCTCATTCGCCTACTGCTCCGTCTTGAATGGTAAATGCTTGTGGCCAAAAGCCACCCCAATTCGCCCGCCTTCATCTGCGTTTACCTCACCACCGCATACGCCCGCACGAGAAAAGCGGTGGCGCGGCGTGAAATAGCGGCAGGAGACTTACTTTGGACAAAAAAGTTGACGCCTACATCGCCACTTTCAAGGAGCCACTGCGCACGCGATTGAGCGAGATGCGGAAACTTATTCGGCGGGCCGCGCCACAGGCGAGCGAGGTGTTTAGCAATGCGATGCCCGGCTATGTACTGCACGATAGCTTGGTGTGGTTTGCGGGGGTTGAGCAGGACGTGGCGTTATATCCCCGTGGATACTCTTTCAAAAGAGTTTATGCCAAAGAACTGGCGGGCTACAAAACAATCAAAGGCGCGATTCTTTTTCCGGCGAACACGGCGTTACCAAGCAAGTTAATCACCAAGATTGTGAAGGATAGAGCCGCAGAAAATCAGCTGGCGGCCCAACCCCTGCCGGCTGGTTTTCCAGAAAAACTCGCGGTTCCCGTCAAACGCGCGCTGGCCCTCGCCAAAATCACCAGTTTGGAAGCTTTAGCCAGTTACTCCGAAAAAGAAATTTTAGCCTTGCACGGCGTTGGCCCAAAGGAATTGCCCGTACTGCGCCAAGCATTGAAAAAGGCTGGCCTCGGCTTTAGGCGCGAGACGTAGGCTTTACTCCCCTTACCCTTTGCTTTTTAGCTTCTCACGTTCCTGCTCCCACAGTTTTGCAAAGCGTTCAAAAACATCTGCAATGATTTCTAATTCACTTTCGGAGTAGCTGGAAATCAATTCAGCTTGCGCCTTGCGCGCCGATTCAAACCAGGCCGCCATTTTTTCGGAAGCCGATTTTTCGGGCGTAATCAGAGTCCCACGGCGGTCATCGGGATTGGGGTGGCGTTCAATTAAGCCAGCCTTTTCGAGCCGATCCAGCATGGCGGTTGTTGCACCCGAAGTGAGCCCCGTATGCCGGGCAAGTTCCGTGGGGGTAGCAACGCCTTTGAGGAACAAAAGCCTAAGGCATTCGATATCGGTCACGTTGAAGCCGGCCCACTCACTTATGGCGTTGCGGAACAGAGTCAAATGGACGCCATATTCCCTCACTGCAATCAAGGCTCGTTTCTGCAAGTCGGTCTTGGTGGAATTCGTCATAGAAATGCCCTTGACATTATCTTTATTATCAAGTATCTTTATTGTATAACTAAAAACCTAGGGATGCAAGGCCTAAAGTAACCAAAGTCAGATTAGGAGATTTCCATGAGTGCCAAAACTGATACCAAAAAACCTGCCAAGAAATCTGGTGAAGGCTTCAGCGCTGAGGAAAAAGCTGCGATGCGGGAACGCGCCAAAGAGTTGAAGGCAGAAGCGCGGGTGAGCAAAAACCGGGGCGAAGGTGAAAAAGCTGTGATGGCCGCGATTACCGCTATGCTAGAACCGGATCGTTCGATGGCGAAACGCATCCATGAAATCGTCACAGCCAACGCGCCAGACCTGATGCCCAAAACCTGGTATGGGATGCCCGCCTACGCGAACGCGGACGGCAAGGTGATTTGTTTCTTTCAGGCGGCGAGCAAGTTCAGCGTGAGGTATGCCACCTTCGGCTTTCAGCCTGATGCGAAACTTGACGATGGCAACATGTGGGCGGCCAGTTTTGCCCTGATTAAGTTGACGGCCGCTGAAGAGGCAAAGATTGCCGCGCTGGTGAAGAAAGCGGTGAGCTAAAAACGAGGCAGGCAATTACACTCAACCATGGCTTACACACGAGCGGTGGGGCTTAACCATCGCCCCGCCGCTTGTGTTGCCGTGAGCGGCAGGTCAAGCAAACCATCATTAGTTATTCGCCAGTTTCAGCATCCCACCACCGCATACGCGCGCACGGGGAAGGATGCGGCCCCGGCCACTTTGGCGGGCACCGCGTGAAACGTAAATCCGGCGGAGGGCAGGGCGGCCAAATTCGTCAAATTCTCCACAATCAAAATCTCGGCGTGTAAAAGCGTCACATGCGCAGGGCGGCGCGGGTTGGTCACATCATCCGCCGCGAGGAAATCTACCCCGGCCAGTTTTGCGCCGCGCTCACGCAACGCCAGCGCCACTTCACCGGAAAGAAACGGAAACTCAAAGTACGCCGGTTGGCCCCAGTGGCGGCTCCAGCCGGTGTGAAAAAGCACCGCTTTTCCGGCCACATCTACACCTGCCAACACTTCCGCGCCAATAGGCTGGCGCGCACCCATGTGCGTGCAATCCACTACCACGCCGGGCAAAACCAGTTGGGCCAAATCTAATTGCTCAATCGTTGCGCCCGCCGGGTTGAAGTGATAGGGGCTATCCATGTACGTTCCCAAACTGGTGATAAAACTCACCGCGCTGATTTCACACGAGCAATCTTCGTAGCGCCCACTGGCGGCGGCCTGCGCGTGCGAGAGCCACGCTTTTACTTCTGGCTTGGGCCACACGGGGCTAAACAGCGGCATTTCCGGCGTAATGGTTTGGCTCAAATCAATCAGTTGCATAACACTTCTCTTTACAAATCCGGATTGTGCTCAAAGGCGCGGATTTTCTCGCGCCAGTCATCCGGCACGCGGATGGATTGGCCGGTGGCGTAATCATAAGCCACTTGCACCGTGCGCGCCGTGGCGGCCTCCACGCCGTTGACGAGCATTTGGTATTCAAAGTCATAGCTTTTGTTGCCCAAGCGGGTGACGCGCGCGCCAATGCGCACCGTTTGGCCCAGCAAAATGGGGCGCTTGTAAGTGCATGTGGCCTCCGCCACAATTGTGCCAATGGAGAGCAGATTATCTTCTACACGCCAAATACCTAGCGCGCGCATGTATTCAATTCGCGCTTGCTCTAAAAACGAGAAATACACGGCGTTGTTCACATGGCCTTGCGCGTCCAAATCGGAGTAGCGCACCGGCATTTCAAACCAAAAGCGAAAATGAGTCATGGTTCAACCTTGAATGGGGTCAGAATCACGCGGTTATCTTCCACTTGCGCCGCCTGAACGTTGAGCCGAACAAAGGTAGCGGCCTCATACACACCTACGCGCACATCATACTCGCCCGGCGGCGCGTCGTCGGTCAGCGTCAGCGCGCGTGTTTCAATGTAACGGTAGCCGGCCCTCCAGCGCTCCGGCGGAAAACTCTCACACAGCGGCCCATCACTTTGGGCCAGCATGGGATTACTCTCTCGCCCGCGCCCAAGATGCACAAAGCTGGTGAGCGCCCTTGCGGCCAACGGCCCAGCCGCTTCCCAGTACAAACGGATTTTCACCTCCGCGCCCGGCTTAGCCGAAACTGGATGCGAAAAATCATAGCCGGCCAGCCGCAGGCCGCCTTCAAACTGCGCATGGATGAGATGCTCAGGCGCGGGCGCAGGCGTGTTGGCCGGAACTTGAAAACTCAGACCGTACGCATAACCTTGCGGGTGAAACACGGGCGGCAGTTCACGCCCGTTAGGGTATGCGGCTTTCAACAATGGCAGAGATAAATCATCAAAAGCCAGCGTGAGCGCGTAAGTGGTGATAGCCGGGCGGAGATGTGCCAGCGGGAAACAAGTGGGGGTTGGGTCAAAAGTTTGCACCGGCGTATGGGCAAATGCGGCCTCGTAAGTGTAATATACCAACGGCTGAGAGCGGGGCGTCACAAATACATCGCCCAACTGAGTATTGCTGAGCGCTTGTTCAGCTAACAGCCGCGCGCCCACCTGCCGCGCATCAAACAAGCGCGGGTCAGTAGCCCAGCGGCCAAAATAATCGTTGAGCGTATTCAAGCTAGAGAACGCAAAACCCGCCATCAAAATGATGGCGGCCCCTGTTTGCCAACGCGGCCCACGCGTTGCGCCCCACTCCCAAACCGCGCCTGCACCCCAACCTACTAATCCGGCCAGCGCGGGCAACATGGGCAACATGCGGGTGAAGGCGGGCGGGTTTTGGGTGATGGCCGAGGGCAGAGACAGCACAAAAGCTGTGATGAGCAAAAGTTGGGCGGCGGGTGCGCGCCGGGAACGCACGGCCAAAATTAAGCCGAGCAAAAACAAAGCGCCGTTAAAAAAATCAAACAACGGGCGGCCACTTAAGTTCTGGCCGAAGACGCTATCCCCTTCCCAGACCACGCCTTGCCACACCCGCCCCAAGCCCAGCAGAGGATTGAACACATTGCCGGATTGAGCCTCTTGCACGCGATTGAGCACCACCTCCGGGTTGTAGAAATAAAAAACCAGCAACGGCGATAAAAGCAGTGCGGCTGTGGAGCCAATCAGCAGAGTTTGCGTAGCGGCCAACTTCCAACGTTGGGCGCTGAAGGCAAAACTGAGCGCCGCCCATATCACCGCCAACGGAAGCGCATAAGCGGCCTCGTAGGTGATCAGCGCAAACGCTAGCGCCAACCCTGTGAGCAACGCCGCGCGGCGCGCGCCAAACGCTAACGTTTTATGCAGGCCCCACATCACTAACAGCGTAAACAACACGCAACCGGTGTTCTGGGTGCCATCTCGGCTGAGGAGCAAAAGCGCAAAAGTGGCGGCAAGGCAAGCGGTTCCGGCCAGGGCGGCCACGTTGCGCTGAACTTCCGGCCAGTGCGCAAAGAGCGCGCGCAGAAACGGAAACATGAGCAAAATGCTAAGCGCGCCGTTCAGCGCCGAGACCACGCGCGAGGAATAGGCCACGGGCCAACCCAGTCCTTGCACCAGCGCCGTGGCGTAAGTTTGGAACGGTGAATTGCCGCTCGAAAACACCGGGTCAACGCGCGGCCAAACGGCTTCCCCACTTAGCACCTCGCGCCCGCGCACTTCAAACCACGCTTCATCCGCCCATAAAGTATTTGGGATTTGGGTGAGTTGATAGAGGCGTGAAGTAGTAGCGAGGAGCATAATCACAGCCCAAACGAGATACGGCCAATGTGGTTTGAGAAAAAGTTTCACGGAACAACAAAGGGTGTGAGCACAGCACGCTCGTTTTCGGTACGTACGCTAGCGGCGGTAATCACAATACGAGTTTCAGCTCCCGGCAAGTAAGCGCCCACCCGGATGTCATAATCGCCCGACGGCGCATCAGCCGCGATGGGGATGAGACGCGTTTCAATGAAACGATAGCCCGGCTCCCATTGCGTCGTAGGCCAATTATTGCAAATGGGGCCATCTTTTTGCCCAATGAAGGGGTCGCTATTATCACCGTGACCAACATGTACGAAGCTACTTACAATCTCGGCCATCGGCTGAACAGTTTCCCAAGCTAGCCGCACTTCTATTTGGTTACCAAGCTCAGCCTTGGTAATTACATCATAGCCTACCAACCGTAGACCATTAGCAAAATCAACTTGCACAGCGTGGGCTAAATTAGGCGCTGGCGCTTGGGGCGGCACCCGAAAAAACGTGGCAAAAGCATACCCATCAGGGTGAAACACGGTTTCCACTTCAGCGCCGCTCAGATAAGCTTGCTTGAGCAAAGTTAAAGTATTCGCGTCCATTACTTGAATAATGCCAAAAGTGGTTGGGTTAGGGCGCTGATGCGGATAGATTTGGCAATCCGGCGTGGAATCAAAGGCATGTACGGATGTGTTTTCAAATAGTAGTTCAAACGGCTCACGGATAAAGGGGTTGGAACGTGGGGTTACCCAAACCGTTTCGGCGGTGGCTCGTGTTATAGCAATATCTGCTACACGTCGCCCACCAATGAAAAGTTGGTCAAATAATTCTGGCTGGCTTAAGTAAACTAAAAAGTATCCATAGACTGAAAAAGCGCCACTCAGGCAGAAACCAATAATCAGTAAGGTGGTAGCCCAATTTTGCGCGCATGGCCAAACTCGGGTAACCCAGCGCCAACCCCAGATAACGCCGAGGCCAATGAGCATAGCAAACGCCGGCGTCATCAATAACATTCGCGTGAAGGCGGGGGAGTTAGTGGAAAGTGCAGATGGCAAACTTCCAATAGCTAACCAGACTAATACAAGTTGCGCCGCCGGTTGCCGCCACTGCATCCATATTAAACCGCCCAAGCCTAGCCAGAGCCAAAAAGAGTTAAAAACATCAAACAGCGGCCAGCCAATGATATTGCGGCCAGGCACCAAATCACCAGCCACTGAAACACCTAACCACACATTGCGCAAACCAAGCAAAGTCCGTAAAACCACGGAACCGGCCACAGCTTGCTCATCCGCCGCATGGGCCAGAAAAATACCTGGGTTGAAATAGTAAAACGCCAGCATCGGTGAAAAGGCCAATGTGGCAGACATCAATGTTACGCCGGATATTTTCATGGCTTGCCAGCGCGAACCAAAATGGGGCCACGCAATCCGAATAGCGCAATAGGCGACCATAATCAGTGGCAAGGCTAAGGCCGCCTCATATGTGGTTAGCCCAATGGCTATCGCTACTCCAGCCATTAGCGCCCACTGCCAACTCAACTGCGCAAAGGCCTGATATAGGCCCCAAACTGTAAAAAGCGTTGCCAGCACACTGCCGTTCATCTGCCCACCGGCGCGGCTTTGGATAAGACCGGCTAAGAGAAAGGTGAGGGTAACAGAGGCAATTAATGCCGCAGATGTATGGAGTGGCGCCGGAAGTAAAGGATTCAGCAATGAGCGAGTTACTGGAAAACTCACCCCTACTACTAAAACGCCCATGAGAGCAGAAGCAAAGCGAGCCGAAAATGCGGCTGGCCCCCCAAGTGCCTGCACGAATGCTGTGGAATAAATATGAAAGGCAGAATCGCCGACCCCAAATCCTGGCGTACGGAGTGGCAATAAATCGGTGCCGTTGAGGACTTCACGGGCGCGAAGGGCAAACCAAGCTTCATCGGCCCATAGGCTGGGCGGCAGATTAGTAAGAGCGCCAAAGCGAAGTACAGCCGCTACTACCACCAAACTGACGAAAGCTATCGCCATCCAATGGCGGCGCAAGACCGATAACATTAATGGAAAAAAACGCGAAGACACTTTGGGCGCTTCGCGTTTCAACTTAATCTGAGGTTAGTTTTTATTGATGAATGTAGCCGCCCACCAACCCATGCGCGGCTTCCATGATGACTTCCGAAAGTGAAGGGTGCGCGTGAACGTTGCGGGCGATTTCTTCAATGGTGAGTTCCATGTTGTGCGCCAGCGTAAATTCCGGCAGAAGCTCGGTCACTTCCGGGCCAATCAGGTGCGCGCCCAAAATCTCGCCATATTTCGCCTCGGTCACAATCTTCACAAAACCGCCGTAATCATTCAGCCCCAGCGCTTTGCCGTTGGCTTGGAAGTTGAACTTGGCCACTTTCACCTGATGGCCTTTTTCCTTGGCTTCTTTCTCCGTGAGGCCAAAGGAGGCCACCTGCGGATGGCAATAGGTGGCGCGCGGCATGGCCGAATAGTTGAGCGTAACAGTGTGATGCCCGGCAATCTGCTCGGCGCATACAATGGCCTGCGCTGAGCCCACATGCGCCAGCATGAGTTTGGCCGTCACATCGCCAATTGCCCACAGGCCGGGCACATTGGTGGCCATGCGGTCATCCACCACAATCGCGCCGCGCTCCATCTGTACACCTAACGCTTCTAGGCCGAGGTTGGCCGCATTGGGCCGGAAGCCGGGCGCCCATAAAAGCTGTTCGGCCTCCAAAGTTTCCGGGCCATTGGGGCCGGTAACCTTCACTTTTACGCCCGCGTCGGTAGTTTCTACACTCTCAAACTTGGTGTTGGCCTTCACCGTAATACCTGCTTTAGTAAATTGTTTGCCAATCTCGACGCTAATTTCCTCATCCTCACGCGGCAAAAGCGTGGGCAACATTTCCACAATCGTCACTTTTGCGCCGTACGCATTCCACACGGTGGCAAATTCACAACCAATGGCGCCGCCGCCGATGATGATGACGGAGGCGGGCAGTCTCTCTTGCAGAATGGCCTCCCAATAAGTAAGCACATTTTTGCCATCCGGCTGAACACCGCCGAAGAGCGCCACTGTGGCGCCGGTGGCGATGACGATGTTTTTCGCCGTGTGGCTTTGTTTGCTTCCGTCTTTGGCTGTTACTTCTACTTCGCTTTTGCTTTTTAGCAAAGCTGTGCCCATGTGCACATCAATCTTGTTCTTCTTCATTAAGAACTCCACGCCTTTGGTGAGCCGCGTGGAAACTTGGCGGGAGCGTTTGACCGCCGCGCCGAAATCCAATTTCAGATTTTCAAATGAGAAGCCAAAATCTTTCGCGCCGTGGCGCAGAAGCTCCGCCACTTCGGCGTTCTTGAGCAGAGATTTAGAAGGGATACAACCCACATTGAGACACACCCCGCCTAGCCATTGTTTATCCACAATGGCTACCTTTTGCCCCAATTGTGCGGCCCGAATGGCGCATACATAACCCGCCGGCCCAGCGCCGATAACGATGACATCGTAACTCGCCATGAGAACTCCTTGTTCTTTAGAATGGACGATGGAATTTTACCAACAAAAAGCCCCGCCGTTTCCGGCGGGGCTGAGGCACACACTTGTGAACGGGTTAGGCCCAGTTTTCTAGCGCAGCCTTTACCACCTGCATAAATTTATCTGCCACCGCCCCATCCAACACGCGGTGGTCAAACGTCAGTGAGAGATAAACCATTGGGCGCACAGCGATGGCGTCATTCTCCAGCACCACCACCCGTTTCTGCACTGCGCCCACGCCTAAAATGGCCGTTTGCGGCTGATTGATGACGGGCGTGGCAAACAGTGAGCCGCTGACGCCGTGATTGGTAAGCGTAAACGTGCCGCCCTGCACTTCTTCAGCTTTCAACGCTTTGGCGCGCGCGCGTTTGGCAAAATCGTTAATTTCCCGCGCGAGGCCTAACAAAGATTTTTCATCGGCGCGCTTAATCACTGGCACAATTAAGCCATCTTCCAGCGCCACCGCCATGCCAATGTTCAACTCGCGCTTGAGCCAGATTTTGTCTTCGCCCCATTGGCTGTTCACCAGCGGCACCGCTTTTAGTCCGGCCACAATCGCGCTGATGAAATACGCCGTCAGCGTCAGCTTTACGCCGTCACGGGCAAACGCTTCGGTATGTTTTTGCTGATGGGTGATGACGCGGCTCATATCCGCTTCAAAAACGGTGGTAACGTGTGGGGCGGTGTGCTTGCTCCGCACCATGTGTTCCGCAATCAGCTTACGCATCCCCTCCACGCGGATGAAATCTTCGCCTTCGGGGATCACGGGAGCCGGCGGACGAGTGACGGGCGGCGCGCTCACCGGCAAAGGCTCACTCACCACCGGGCGGAAGGTGCCGCCAGCCACATCGGGCGCGGGCGGCGGCGTTTCAATTTTTGGCGCAGACGCGGTTTTCTGCGCTTCAATAAAATTCAACACATCCTTTTTGGTGATGCGGCCACCCAGACCACTACCTTGTATTTGATATAAATCCACTTTGAACTCATCGGCCAATTTCGCCACTACCGGTGAGATGAAGCCTAAATCACGTTGGCGGCCCGTCTGCGTTCGCTGAATGAGTTCGGCTTTTTCTTCGGTATGGTGGCCGTTGGTTTTGGCGGCGGGCGGCAAATCCACCGCCGCGCCCGGCTCACCAATTAAGGCAATGGGCGTGCCTACTTTCACCACCGCGCCCTCCGCCGCCAACACCTTCAGCAGGATGCCGCTGGCCGGGGCTGGGATTTCCGTATCCACTTTATCGGTGTTCACTTCCAGCAAGGCTTCCAGCTCCGTCACGGCTTCGCCTTCCTGCTTCAACCATCGGCCGATGGTGCCTTCTACAATTGATTCGCCCAGTTGGGGCATGATGACTTGGGTGGGCATAAAAGCTCCAAGCTAACAGCCATGAGCTGATAGCTATTAACTAGCGGTAAAACATCGGGTAACTGGCCGGGTCAGCCTCGTGCATGAGCTCGTAAATCGTCTCAAAGATTTGCTCAACGTTGGGCTTAGACCAGTAATCACCATCCGAGCCGTAGGCCGGGCGATGCGGCTGGGCTGAAAGCGTGCGCGGTTGGGAGTCCAAGTGGCGGAAACCACCCTGCACTTCCAGCACTTGTTGATACATGTACGCCGTTGTGCCGCCGGGCATATCTTCATCCAAAAACACGATGCGATTGGTTTTGCGCAATGATTCCGTGATGCGGCCATATACATCAAACGGCAGGAGAGAACGCACGTCGATCACTTCCACTTCCACGCCCACCTTCTCCAACAAACCGGCGGCTTCCATCGCGTGGCGGCAACACGCGCCGTACGTTACTAGCGTTACATCCGCGCCGGAGCGTAAAATTTCCGGCTCACCAATGGGGATAGTGAACTCGCCAATATTATCCGGGCGGCGTTCACGCAGGCGGTAGCCGTTGAGCACTTCCACCACTAAGCCCGGCTCATCAGACTTAAGCAAGGTGTTGTAAAAACCGGCGGCCTGCGTCATGTTGCGCGGCACCAGCACATGCATACCGCGCAAAAGGTGAATGATGGCCGCCATCGGTGAGCCGGAGTGCCAAATGCCCTCCAGCCGGTGGCCGCGTGTGCGCAAAATCACGGGCGCTTTCTGCCCACCTTTGGTGCGCCAGTGCAAGCAAGCCAGATCATCGGATAACAATTGCAGGCCGTAGAGCAGATAATCCAAATACTGAATTTCGGCGATGGGCCGCAGGCCGCGCAGGGCTAAACCAATCGCCTGCCCCACAATGGTGGCTTCACGAATGCCGGTATCACTCACTCGCAGTTCACCGTGCTTGGCTTGCAGGCCGTTGAAGCCCTGATTTACATCTCCTAGCTTGCCCACATCCTCGCCAAACGCAATCACGCGCGGGTCACGCGCCAGCATGGCATCAAAACAGGCGTTGAGCACCTCGAAGCCGAGTAGTTCCGGTGAGCGGTCTGAGTACCGAGGGCGAATTTCCGCCACATTGCGGGCCGCCTCCGCCGATTGGCTGTGGAGGAAGGAACTGTAGCGTTCGCGGCCCAAGCGGTTAATTTCGTTCTTCCATTTGATGAGGGGCTGGCGGGTGGTGGCGGGTTCATCCTTCAGCGCAATTAGCGCATCACGGATGGCCACCTGCATTTCTCGGCGGAGCGGCGCGGCGGAGTTGAGCAACCTCTCTTTGATGGGCTTAAGCGCCGGGCCTTTCGGTGTGAGGGTGGCAATTTCATCCAACAACTTGGCCAAGTCTTGGTGCTCGGCCCGAATGGTGTCATTGAAATCGGCCCACGCCTTTTGGCGCGCGCGTTCAGCCGTTTGCCGCGCTTCTTTATCAATCTGGTCAAGCTGGTCGGCGGTGGCCAGGCCGCGCGCTATCAGCCACAAACGGAACTGGCGCAAACAATCGTATTCGCGCTCCCATTCCAAACGTTCAGCGGGTTTATACCGCTCATGACTGCCGGAGGTGCTGTGGCCTTGCGGCTGAGTGAGCTCCGTGACGTGAATAATGGTGGGGATACGTTCGCCGCGTGTCACTTGCTCGGCTTGCGCAAATGTTTCCAGCAGGGCGGCATAATCCCAGCCCTTCACCGTGAATAAATCAAAACCATCACGCGCGCCGGGCGCGCGCTGGAAGCCTTTGAGCAATTCACCGATATTGTGTTTGGTGAGTTGATATTCATTGGGGACTGAGATGCCGTAGCCGTCATCCCAAATCACCACCATGGCGGGTGCGCGCAAAACGCCAATCGCGTTAATGGATTCCCAAAACAGGCCCTCGGCGCAACTGGCATTGCCGATGGTGCCAATGGCAATTTCACGCCCGTTGGAGAATTGGGTGAGGGTGCGCAATTCCGGCAACTCATGAAAAAGGCGTGAGGCGTGCGCGAGGCCCACGAGGCGCGGCATCTGAGAGGCAGTGGGTGAGACATCCGGCGAGAAGTTAACCTGCCGCGTTAAGTCTTTCCATGAACCATCGGCGTTAAGACTGCGGGTGATGAAATGACCGTTCATGGAGCGGCCGGCCGTCATCGGGTCTGATTCCACGCTGGCATTGGCGTATAACTGCGCGAAGAATTGTTCATAGGTGGTAGCGCCTAGCGCAAACGCCAGCGTTTGGTCACGGTAATAGCCGGAACGAAAATCGCCCGGGCGGATGATCTTCGCCAGAGCGATTTGGGCGAGTTCCTTACCATCGCCAAAAATGCCAAACTTGGCCTTGCCGCTCATCACCTCGCGCCGCCCAATGAGGCTGATTTGGCGGCTAACGGCGACTTGGGTGTAATCATTAAGAGCGGTAGTAGCGTGGTCTTTCAGATTAAGGGGCGGTTCAATGGTGGCTATCACGCAATCATCCTTGAGCCTTATGTGCAATTTGCCTAAATCTTAGGCCGTTCCATCGTAGAGCATGACCAGTAAGCCGTCAAGGAGGGAATGGGTGGGAAAACTTTCCCGCTAACACGGCTTAGGCAACTTCTGCGTGAAAGAGAGTATTGGCCCATCCGTTACCCAGACTTCTACGTAGAAAAAATTATCGGGGATGAGGGCGAAATCATAGCGCAGGTTTTGCGTAATACGTTCCGGGTGTTGCCAATGTAACTCATGCGCTTGCATGGCGCAGGCATTGAACAGCGTAGCGTGGAACAAATCTACCCGCCGTGCCCCAAACGCCACACCCACGCACAGCGGCACAGCTAGCAAGCTGAGTCCCATAAAAGCCAAACTCAGCCATAACGTGTGAGGGCGCGGGTGGGGCATAGCTCAATTTCTAGCGGCGCATGCTACAAGCTTTCGTGTTTCTCTTCGCGTTATTTCGTGGAAACAAGCCCCTCCGCCACAATCTCGGCCACGTCTTTAATTTGCAGTTCGGTCTTCACCTGTGTCTTGGCATCCGAGAGCATAATCATACAGAAGGGGCAGGCCACGGCCAGCGTATCCTTGCCGGTGGCAATGGCCTCGTTCAGGCGGTTCACGCTCACGCGCTCAGCGCCGTGTTCTTCTTCCTTCCACATTTGCGCGCCACCCGCCCCACAACAGAAAGATTGCGTGCGATTGCGGGGCAATTCCGTGATAGTAGCGCCCACGCCCGTTAAGGCCGCGCGCGGCTCCGTGAACACGCCGTTGTGCCGACCAAGGTAGCACGGGTCATGGAAAGTGACGTTCGCCACGCGCGTTGGGTCAGTCTTAATTTTGCCTGCCGCCATTAATTCTGCAATGAGTTGCGTGTGATGCACCATCTCAAACTCGCCGCCAAAGTCTTTGTACTCGTTCTTGAGCGTGTGTAGGCAGTGCGGGCAGGTGGCCACAATGCGGCGCTTTTTACCGTTTTCGTCCGGTAGTACTTCGTTGAGGATTTCCGTGTTTTGCGTGGCCAGTTGAAAAAACAGCGCCTCGTTGCCCGCGCGGCGCGCCGAATCACCAGTGCAACTTTCCGCTTTGCCCAGCACGGCGAAATTCAGGCCAGCCGCGTTCAGCACTTCCACAAAGGCCCGCGCCGTTTGCCGCGCGCGCGGGTCTGTGGCCGGGGCACAGCCCACCCAGTACAAAATTTCAAAATCCGGGTTCTGCTCAATAGTGGGCACGTTCAGGCCTTGCGCCCACTCCAAGCGTTGCGCCGGGCCAATATTCCACGGGTTGCCTTGCCGCTCCATGCCGCGAAAGGCCGTTTGTAGTTGCTCGGGAAATTGGTTCTCCATCAGCACCAGCGAGCGGCGGATATCTAAAATATCCCGCATCGGCTCATTACCTACCGGGCAAATTTGCACGCACGCGCCGCAGGCCGTGCAGGCCCACACTGCTTCCGGTGAAATGGCGAACTCCAACAAACTGGGACCGGATTCTTTGCCAGCCGCAATGGCCGCGCCTTCTTCGTTCAAAAAATAGCGCTTATTAATTTCCAACGCCGCTGGGCTGAGGGCTTTGCCGGTGGCATTGGCCGGGCAGGCATCTTGGCACCGGTTACACATGATGCAGGCGTACGCGTCCATCAGCGCCGGCCACTCTAAATGCTCCAGTTTGGTAGCGCCAAATTGTTGCAAGCTTTCATCATCAAAATTGATCTTTTCTAACTGGCCCGCTTTGCGCTCTGGCTTAAACAAGAAGTTGAGCGGGGCCATGAAGATGTGGAGGTGTTTACTGCGGATAAAGTACGGCACAAACAACAGAATGGAGCCAAGCGCAAACCAGAAGAAGATGTGCTGAAAGAACGTGAGAGCCTCAGGCGGCAAACCATCCCACAGAAAGCTGACGGCGCTGGCGAACGGTTGCCACAAATCTGCGCCGTGCGCGCTCAAATAAAAACTCTCACCGAGGAAGCGCGAGCCGATGTGAAACAGGATGAAGGAACCCACAATCGCGGAATCGCGCCGGATGCCGGCTTTGGCCTTGGGGTGAATAAGCGTGCTTTCGGCAAACCGAAAATCTTTGGAGCGGAATACAAACCGGCGGAGCAGAAGCGCAAACATGCCCACCAGCACGCCCACCGTCAGCACATCCGCCAGCAGGTTGTAAATGCCATCCACCAGCGGCAAAGCGCCATTGGTGGGGAAACGGAAGTTGGGGATGAAGCCGTTGAGGCCATCGCCAAAATTAACGAGCAAGTAAAAGATAAAGCCCCATACCACCAAGGCGTGAAGCAGGCTGGGCCAAAAGCGCGTTTGCCAAGTGGGCGAGAGGGTGAGTGTTTTGGTCAGCGCGGCCTGAGCGCGGGTGAGGGCCGCCCGCCAATCAATGTTTTCGCCGCCGCGCCCACGCCGTAAGATGCGGCGGAGGCGGTCAAAGGCTTGGTAGGCAAAATACGCCGCGCCGCCCGCCAGCAGAACAAACAGTATCTTTTCAAGCAATGTGAGCATGGATCTTCTCCGCTTGACTTGAATTTAGAAATTGCCCGCTCGGGCTGAAACACTCACTTAGAACGTGAAAGCCCTTCGGGCTAAACTGCGTCAGCCCCCAATGGGCTTCCATGCACTCACCTATGCCTGCGCCTGAGCCGCAGGCACAGGCAGGGAGGGCAACCGCCGCGCCCGTGCGCGTCAATCGGCGGCAGAGGCAATGGTTTGGGCGGAGGGCGTTTTCAGGTAAGCTTGCACGTCTTTGAGCGCTTCTTTATACAACTTAAGCAACTCTTTCTCATTCTTGCGGAAGCGTTTGAGCGTTTGTTGCGCGCACAGCACACAGCCCCGCATGGCGCGGAAGGAGTCCGTTTCGCATTCCAAGCACCCATCCAGCCGGATGATGGTGAGGGTGAGGGCTAAACTTTCCGGGTGCGCCTCATCCAAGGTGGAGACGTGTTCCACCAATTTCTGCCACTCCGGCCCAGCCGCTTCTCGCAGTTGGTGCAGGGATTTGGGTGGAAACAGGATTTCAGTTTGAACGTACATCAAGTTCTCCAGCTCACGGGCATAGAGTACAGATTATAGAAACCCCCACCCGGCAAAGCAAGAGTATCTTTTCCGGTTCAATCTGACTAATCAATTTTTTAACATATGGGTATAATCCATAACATTACATTTTTGCAGGAAAAACTTATGGCCAAACGCACATCCAACGCTGGAAGCGAGGAACACTTGAAACCCGAGAAGCCCAACCCGGACGGCGACCTCGGCGGAGTCGAGGCCGCTGGCTCGACTGAGGATTTAGACCGCCTGCGCGACATCCTCTTTGGGCAACAAGCGCGTTCCAATGCGCAACGGTTTGCGGCGCTGGAAAATCACATCACCGCCGTGCGCCGAGATTTGGAACAGCGCATGGGCGCCAATGCCGATGTTGCCGCCACCCAACTAACGGACGCCCGCGCCGCTCTGGAAGAACGGTTGGATGAACTCACCACCAGCCTGGATCAGTTGGCCGTGAATGTGCGGCAACTGCGCGCCGATACGGCCCAAAATGACGAGCGCCTGCGCCAAGAGCTACTGGGCCTGATTGCGGCGCTGGATGAGCGCAAAGCCGCGCGGCAAGCTCTGGGCGAACTGTTGATTGAAATGGGACAGCGTCTGCAAAACGGCTAACCGCCTCCGCCCAATCCCGTGACGAACAACCCACTAGACTCAATTCGCGCCATTTTGCTCTCCCCGGAGCAAGGGCGTTTGCGTGAGCTAGAGCTTGAACTAGAGGCCTTGCAACGCCAGGCGGAGGCCCGGCTGGCCAACCTGCAGGCCGAGTTGGACCGCGCCCGCGTCGCCGACGGGTTAGCCGCCGAGCGGTTGGAGGCCCTGCAAACGGAAGTTGATGAACTGCGGCGGGTCGTGAATGACTATGAGGGCCTCATCCAAAAACTCAGGCCAGCCATTAGTGAGTTACTCGCTCATGCTATTCACAACTCGCGCGATGAGATGGCCGAGGCATTGGGGCCAGTGATGGGCGAAGCCATCCGCGTGCAAATCCGCGACTCACGCCAAGATATGGTGGAGGCGCTCTACCCCATCATTGGGGAAACGGTGCAAAAGGCCATTGGCGAGTTTACGCGCGAGTTTCAGCGCAACATTGATGCCCGGCTCAAATCCGCTTTCCGGCCCGCCAACGCCCTAGACGCCGTGGAAGCGCGCCTGCACGGCGTTTCTACCGCTGAATTGACGTTGCGCGATGCGATCCCGTTCACCCTTAATGAACTATTTGTAATCCAGCACGGCTCGGGCCTGCTGTTGGCGCATTACAGCCAAAGCGGCCAAAGCGCCTCCGACTCAGACTTAATTAGCGGGATGCTCACCGCCATCCGGGATTTTGTGCGCGACTCTTTTGGCAAAGAGCAAACCGAGCTGGAAGAGGTGGATTACGGCGAACAAAACATTTTGTTGGAGCATGGCCGCGCCGCTTATGTGGCCGCTGTGATCACAGGTGTGGAGCCATTAGGTTTCCGCGCGCGCCTGCGGCGATTCATTTCAGATTTACACGTTAAGCACGAAGCGCAACTGCGCGCATATAACGGCGACCCGGCCAGCCTGCCCGCCTTACAACCCAAGCTCGTGCGGCTGGGCGAAGAATTTGCGCCCTCGGCGCCGAGTGCGCCCAAGCCCCTCTCTCGCGCGCAACGCAATGTGCTGGTGGTTGGCATGGCGGGCTTGTTGTTGTGCATGGGGCTAACGCTGTTCTACGGCTACTTCACTTTCAAACTTTGGCCGGTGGCCTTCCAGCCGCCCAGCGCCACACCGACCATCACGCTTACGCCCACCCACCCACAGCCACTTTCTTTCACATCTACTGCCACCCACACACCCACTTCCACCGCTACGCCCACAGCCACCTTCACGCCTACGCCGCCAAACACGCCCACGGCCAGCCTCCCCCCTAGCCATACGCCCACTTCACTGGCGGCGGTAGCGTTTGGCAATGTGTGGGCGCGGGAAGCGCCGGATTTTGAAGCGCCACAAGTGGTAGCCATTGCCATTGATACGCCGCTAACCGTGCGCGCCGCGTTCGGTGAATGGGTACAAGTGGAATGGCAAACGCCAGAGGGTGCGCGCCTCGGCTGGGTTCCTGTTCGTTGGGTGACGTTCCAAGCGCCGGTGCCGCCCGCCCTCATCACCCCCACGCCATGAGCCACACCCTGCAGAAAAAGATTTGCCTGCTCGGCGATTTTGCAGTGGGCAAAACCAGTCTGGTGCGCCGCTTTGTGGAAGGCCGCTTCGATGACCGCTACCTTAGCACCATCGGCGTCAAAATTTCCCGCCGCGCGCTCACACGCCCATATGGAACGTTGAATTTTCTGGTGTGGGATTTGGCCGGTGGGGAAAATTACGAGTCACACTCCTCCTACTTAGCGGGTGTGGCCGGCGCGCTGATCGTGTGCGATTTAACCCGTCGGGTGACGATGGCCGCCCTGCAACGTTACACCAGCCAACTGCGCGCCGTTAACCCTAAAACCGTATGCGTCTATTTAGGCAATAAAGCTGATGTCCTTGATCGCCAAATCCCTGAAGCTGATTTGCAAATGTTATGCGCCAACTTTTTGGGCGGCCCGTATTTGCTTACCAGCGCCCGCACCGGGGAAAATGTGGAGGCCGCCTTCACCTTACTGGCAGAACAAATTGAACAAGCATGAGCACCACCCGTGTTACCTCCGCCCTAGACGAGTTGGCCCTCCGCGCCCTCAGCCGCCAGCATCCGGTGGCCTACGCCGAAATTTCACCCGCGCTCCAAATTGTTCACCACTCCTCCAATTTTCTAGATTTATTAGGCCTGCCCGCTCAGCCCATTGTGGGGCTAAGCCTTACAGCTGTGCTGGAAGAATTCATCGGCGCGGAAGACGCCCTTCAGCAAGTGCTGACGCAAAAAGCCGCCGATTTTGAACTGGAGCGCATCTCGCGCGCGCGGCCCGATGGGCAGGAAATTTTCATCCGCTTTCACATCTCCCCGCTGGAAGATTTGCCCCCCGGCTCCGGCTTATTGTTGCTGGTGCAAGATACCACTGCCATCACCATCATTGAACAGCACTTAATGCAAGATCGGAATGAACTGCGTCTGGTGCAAATGGATTTGGCCAAAGCTAACGCCGATTTACAACGGCTCAATGACTACAAATCCTTCTTAATTTCCATGGTGGCGCATGATCTGCGCTCACCTGTTAACGCCATCAGCGGGTATGCCGAACTAACCCTCGAAGACCTATTGCCGGAAATAAGCGCCGACCGCGCGCGCGGCTTACAAATGGTAGCGGCCATGTCCAGCCGCCTCGCCCGGTTAATTGATAATTTGCTGGACTTAGACCAGATTGAACGCGGGCAACTCAAACTTCAGCTGGAACCATGCCAACCTAATGAGATTTTGCCCGCCGTAGTGGAGGAACTTCAGCCGCTCATCACCTCGCGGGAGGTAAAACTCCTTTGGCGCCTTGCCCCAGATTTACCCAGCCTCTCGGCTGACCTCGCGCGATTGACGCAAATTTTCTATAATCTCCTAAGCAATGCCGTTAAGTACACAACGGATGGCGGCGAAATTCGGGTAACGACGCAAGCCACACCCGAAAACCTCAGCATTTCCATTTTCAACTCGGGGCGCGGAATGACGGAATCGCAACTCAAAAACCTTTTTCGCCTATACTATCGCACCGAGGAAGCGCGGCAAAGCAAGGTGGCTGGAACCGGTTTAGGGTTATTCATTGTGAAAACTTTAGTGGAGGCCCATCACGGCCAAGTAACGGCGGAAAGTGAAGTGGGCCGCGGCTCTACTTTTACAGTACGCCTGCCGCGCAACTTGGGAGTACGGCTATGACGCCAACTATTCTTGTAGTGGATGATGAGTTCACCATCCGCGATTTGCTTCAGGGCTATTTGCGCAAGGCCGGCTATGAAGTCATTACGGCTGTGGACGGCGAATCGGCTTTAGAACTCTTTGCGGAAAAATCCCCGGCGCTGGTTGTGCTGGATGTGATGCTCCCCGGCGAGTTGGATGGCTGGGAAGTTTGCCGCCAACTGCGCGAAATCTCCAACGCCCCTATTCTCATGCTGACCTCGCTCGTGGGTGACTCCAACCAAGTTACCGGCCTGGAATTAGGCGCGGATGATTATGTGACAAAACCCTTTAGCCCACGGCAGGTGGTAGCGCGCGTAAAGGCTTTGCTGAGACGGGCCGGTTACTCTGGGCAACCCATCCGGCGCGGCGCTATTCAGCTAGACCCGGTGGCGCGCACGGTGGAGGTGGCTGGCCGCCCGGTGGCTCTCACCGGCCATGAGTTTTCGCTGTTAGAGATGCTTTTGCGCAATCCCGGCCGCGCCTTTAGCCGGGCCGAATTACTTGACCGATGTTGGGAGCCGGGTTTCGATGGCGTTGACCGGGTGGTGGATGTTCACATGGCCGCCGTGCGGCGCAAGCTCGGCCCACATAAGAACATGATTTCTACCGTGCGGGGCATTGGTTATCGTTTTGATGAACACTGAGCAAAAGTGTTCTGTTTTTACCCCTAAACCTATCAGCAGACACACCCCGTTACCTTTCCGCATCTGAATCGTTAGAACTTAATCCTATCTTTGCATCCAGAATCTATTCTTAGGGATGTAATTGAAATCGTTTCCACAAGTCACTTAAGTCTTGGCCTGTGGTTATTATGCAATCGGCCAAAGTCAATGTTTCGTTTGCGGCAAGGTTAAAGCCTATGCGAGAGTCCGCCTTACACATCTACGCCGCCATCACACGGCTCAGCCCTCTCCGTCACTTCCGGGCTAACGTGTTGCTTTTGGCGCTGTTGGGTTATCTCATTCCCATTATCACCGGCCTGTACGTGGCCTTCCGCATCGCCGGCTGGACGGGCGCAGAATTGCCGCGTGAGGTGTGGTTGATGGTGGGCATAGTGATGCTCCTCGGCCTGACCGGCTGGCTGTACGCGTTATACCAATTGCTTGCACCGGTGGTGATGGCCCAACAAGCCCTGCAAGATTACTTGGAGCGCAACCAAACCCCCAACCTGCCCACACACTTAATGCGTGATGAGGCCGGGCAGATGTTGGCCCACACACAAAACCTGATTAGCCAATTTGACCAAGCCATGCGTTACCTGGCGAATTACGATAAGCTAACCGGTTTGCCCAATCGCGCCGCCTTCGAAGACCGCCTGCGGCAAGCGATGGCCCAAGTGCGCCGCAACGGCCAAACGCTCGCCGTTCTCATGTTGGATCTGAGCGGCTTTCGAATGATTAACAACTCGCTCGGCCAGCGCAACGGTGATTATTTACTCAAAGCCGTGGCGGAACGCCTGAACAGCCACGTGCGAGAAACGGATGGCCTATCACGGCTGGGGGATGATAAATTCGCCCTCTTACAAACTGAAATGCACTCGTTGGATCACTTAATGGCGCAGGTGCAACGTCTGTTGGAAGCCTTGCGCCATCCATTTTCAATTACGGGTCGCGAGGTGCAGGTGGGCCTCAACATCGGCATTGCCCTCTACCCTGCCGATGCCAAAACGTATGACCAACTACTCAGCAACGCCGGCGCGGCGTTGACGCTGGCTAAAAGCCGGGGCCGTTACACCTATCAGTTTTATGCCTCCGGCCTGAACGAGCGCCTTCAACGCAAACTAGAATTGGAGAATGATTTGCGCCATGCTTGCCGGCGCGGCGAGATACAAGTGTATTACCAGCCACAGGTGGAGATGGGCACAGGCCGCATTATTGGGCTGGAAGCTCTGCTCCGCTGGCACCATGCGCGGCTCGGCCTCATTGACCCTGCGGAATTTATTGCGCTGGCGGAGGAAATTGGTTACATCATTGAGCTGGGGGAGTGGGCCTTGCAACGCGCCTGTGAACAATGGGCGGCGTGGCGCAAAGCCGGTTTGGCTCCCGTCAAACTCGCCCTCAACCTTTCCGCGCGGCAACTGCACCAGCCCGGCTTAGTAGAAACCATTGCCGAAACGCTCCGCAAGGTGAACATGGACCCGAAGTGGCTGGAGTTGGAGGTAACGGAGAGTAGCTTGGTAGAAGATTTACCGCAGGCCCAATACATCTTAAGTGCTCTACAACAACTCGGCGTCTCCATTGCGTTGGATGATTTTGGCTCCGGCTATTCCTCTCTTAACTATTTGCGCCGTTTGCCCATTTCCACGCTAAAAGTTGACCGGGAATTCATTAAAGATTTACCCAGTGATATGGAAGGCACTAGGATGCTTCGGGGCATTCAGGCTCTGGCGCGCACCATTGGGCTGGAAGTATTGGTGGAAGGCGTGGAGACCGAAGCCCAATTGCAATGCCTGCAACTGTTGGGCTGTGAGCGGGCGCAAGGCTTTTTGCTCAGCCGCCCCGTCACCGCCGATGTGCTCACCGCCCGGCTGATTAAGGGCAAGTTCGGTTCTCTGTTTGACCGGCTTAAGACTTTGCCCCTATCCCCAGCTTCCGGCCTTATACTTTCTTGATAAAGCTGGCGTAAACTATTGCATATCGTCGTTGAGGTTACCACTATCATGCAATTGTTTTTACTCATTGTGGCCTTAATCGTCGCCATCCTCGCCGTCATCTTCGCCGTACAAAACGCCGCTTCAATCACCGTCAGTTTTCTCGTGTGGCAGTTCGGCGCCTCGTTAGCGTTGGTGTTGTTACTGGCGGTGGTGGTCGGTGTTGTGTTAGTGGTGCTGGTCACCGCCCCCGGCAATATCCGCGCCTCGTGGAACTTAAGCCGCCTCAAAAAGCGCGTCTCTGAGCTGGAAACTGAAGTTCAGGCCGAGCGCACTCGGGCCGCTACGCTGGAAGCCAGTTTGCAGGCAATGAAAAGCAAATTGGAAACGGTGGGTCAAAAAGCAGAGTCGCTTTCGGCTTCGTCGCCCGTTAAGCCCGTGTAATCCCCATGATGTCTTTTGTCACCCGGCCAACATCCCCTCAACCAACTGACCAGCGTTTAGCGCGGATAGCGGAGGTGGTGCGGGAAATGCGCTTACCACTCTCGGGCTTGGTGGGCTATTTACAAGGCTTGGAAGATAACGTTTTCCCGGCCAATGCAGAAACGTATGCCCGCATTCAACAACAAATTACCCGGCTCAACGGCTTGCTGGAAGAATTGGCCGCTTTGGCGCCGCCCCCTCCGCCCCCAGAAAGTCCGCGCACAGCTGTGCTAGCGCAGACCCCCAAACGCTAACGCAAACTATCCGTCGCTTGCGTGATTCTCCGTTATCCTTGCCCACAATGAGTTGATTATCTTGAATGAAAGTTTGATCCATGCATCGCCCCAGCTCCCTGCGCGAAAAAGTGAAACGCGCCGCCCGCTGGCTCAATCAGGCCCTGCGCGATTTGACTGCGCCGCGCGCGCCCGCTTTAGCCCCCGTGCCGGTTCAACCACGCCGCGCGCGGCCCACCCGCCGCTAAGACTCATTTATTTTATTGCAGTGTTATAAAAGCAAACCGCTGACCAGAGGTCAGCGGTTTTGCTATCTGTGCCTCCTATAGGACTCGAACCTATAACCCCACGGATGTAAACCGTGTGCTCTGCCAATTGAGCTAAGAAGGCGAACAGACTAATTATAAAACAGGACGGCGCGCGGGTGAAAGGGGCTGTGATATCCTACCTACAACTCGCCTGAAGGCTATTCCTGCGAATGGCATCTAACACCTTAGACGCACAGTTAATTGAGCAGTATCGCGCTGGTGACGCCGGCGCCGTGGATGCTTTAGTGCGCGCCCATCAGGCGGAAGTATTCCGGCTGGCGCTCTCGATTATGGATGACGCCGCCGAGGCCGAGGAAGCCGCGCAAGACGCCCTGATAGCTGCCCTGAAGGCCCTGCCCAATTACCGAGGCGAGGCGGCTTTTAGTACTTGGTTGTACCGCATCACTGTAAACGTCTGCCGGGGCCGGCTACGCAAACAACGCGCGCGCGAACGGCTACAAAACGCGCTGACGGTGCTGTTCCAAATTAAGCGCGAGGCCACGCCGCACCCGGAAGAAACAGCCGCCCAGAACGAGCGACACGCGGCGCTGTGGCGGGCCATCAACGCGCTGGACGAAAAACACCGCCTGCCGCTGGTGCTTCACTATTACCATGATTTGCCCACGCTGGAGATTGCCCAAGTGCTGGAAATTAATGAGGGCACCGTTCACTCCCGTTTACACACGGCCCGCCAACGTTTGCGCGCCCAGTTGCGGTTGAGCCATCATGAGCCCTAACCCTGACCCGCTGGAAAAAGACCTGCGCCAAGCCATGCATGAGCGTTGGGATGCTACCCCAACGCCCAGCCGCCTGAGCGAGGGCGTGCGCGCGCGTCTTCAACAACCTACACCGCTCCGCCGCGCCCTAAACTTTGCCGGGACGCTTACCGGCCTCGCACTTCTGGCTGTCTTGGTCTTCACTTTCAGCGCCTTGTTAGACCGCCGTCCGGTTCAAACTGCTGTAACACAAATTGTGGTGACGCGCGCCGTAACTGCGCCCGTGACGCAAATCGTCACCAGCTTGGTGGAACAAGCGCCTCCGCAGTTTTCTGAGCCACACCCCATTTTGGGCGATGGGCGCGTGCGGCAAGCGATTGCCTACTGCACAAACCGCGCCGCCCTGCTCCGCGCGATTTACCCGTGGCTGACAGACACCACGCCATTTGAAGCGGACTCTTTTGTGCCGCGCAACCATTGGGCCTATCCAGCGGACAGCGCGCAATTCCAGCGTTACGCCTTTGATGCACCCCGGGGCCAAGCCTTGCTAGAAGAAGCCGGTTGGGTTTTGCCGGAAGGCCAGAGCTTTCGCGTGAATGCGAATGGAGAAGAACTGGCGCTAACCCTCACCACCACCAACGCCGCCTTCCGCCAAATATGGGCCAGCATTTGGGAACAGCAATTGGCCAACTGCGGCATCCGCTTGGTGCGCTTGCACGCGCCCGCCACCTGGTTGTTTGGGGGTAGCACGGGTTTGCAAAGACGCGATTTTGAGGTAGCGGCCTTTGCCTGGGTGGTGGAGGATGACCCGGGCGGGCGCGAACTGTGGGCATGTGATGCTGTGCCCACTTTGGCTAACGGCTGGCAGGGGCAAAACTACACCGGCTGGTGCAACATCACCGCAGATGCGGCCATCCGCCAAGCCAACCAGACCCTCAATCTCGCTGAACGCCGCGCCGCCTATCAAACCTTCCAAGAAGAACTCTCCCAAGATATGCCCGTTCTGCCGTTGTTCTTCCGCGCCGCCGTCAGCGCCATTCATCCCGCACTGGAAAACTTCGCGCCAGATGTGAACGGCGCGGAGCCGTTTACGTGGAATGCGGCGCAGTGGCGTATTCCCGGCAAAGAAACCATCATCATCGGCGAAAGTTCGGAGCCAGCTTCGCTTTTTGTGAATGAAACCGCATACGTCTCACAAGTGGTGGGTGCGTTAATTTTTGGCCGCGATGTGGTGTACCGCAATTATGAATATCAGCCGCTTACACTCCCGCAATTGCCCACGCTGGAAAACGGCGGCGCGGCCGAAAATGTGGTGCTGGTGAACGAGGGTGCGGCCGTGCTGGATTCATTGGGCCAGCCGATTACGCTGACGGCGGGCGCAGTGGTGCGCGATGCAAATGGCAATGACGTAGTTTACAACGGCGGTGAAATTGCCATGCAACAGCTCACCGTCACCTACGCTTTTTTTGAAACGCTCACCTGGTCTGATGGTGTGCCCGTCAGCCGCGCCGATTACGAATTGGCTTATAAAATCATCTGTGACCCGCAAACCGGCGCACAAGACTTTCTTGCCCCCAATCCCACCTGCGAGCAAATTGCCAGCGTGGAATTCATCAGTGATACTGCTTACCGAGTAACTTGGAAGCCGGGCTTCCGCCACGCCACTTACGCCGTGCCGCCATTGGGCCGCCAGCCCGCGCACCAAATCCTGAGTGATGGCCGCCGCTTGGCGGAGGTGCCGCCCGCCGAGTGGCTGAACTTACCCGAAGTCATCAAACTCCCGCTAGGTATTGGGCCGTACCGCATCACCAATTGGGTGTACGGCGAGGGCATGGCGTTTGAAGCCAACCCATATTATTTCGCTAGCCCGCCCGCCACGCCGCGCCTAGAAATCCGCCTGCTGGAGGCGGCCCTTCTCCCCGCCGCGTTGGCCGCCGGTGAAGTGGATGTGCTGGGTTGGGACTCAATCTTTTCAAGTGAGCCAGAATTTCAGATTTTGTTAGACGCGCAAGAACAGGGCCTGATCCGCCTCATCGCCACCCCCTCAGATACTTGGGAACACATTGATTTTGCGTTGTTCTTGAAATAATACACACAAAAATCAGGTCAGACCTGTCAGGTGGTGCGCACAAGACAGTGAAAATTGTGGCTTGTTCGTGCGCCACCTGACAGGTCGTAATCAATTTCAGTAAACTATAGGCAGGTACATTTATGCGCCGTTTTCGTGTTGTTGGGTCAGTCATTATCTTGCTAATAGTTGGGGTGGGTTTATTTTGGCTCGGCAGTGAACTCACGCGGCCACTGCCGCCCACCCCCACTATTACCCCTACACCTGCGCCCACAAAAGTTGGCAGTGGCAACGGCCTCATCGCCTTCACTTCAGAACGGGACGGCAACAGCGAAATCTATGTGATGAACGCCGATGGCTCTAACCAGCGCAACCTCACCCAAAACGAAGCGTGGGATGCTATGCCCGCTTGGTCGCCCGATGGTAAACAAATTGCCTTTATCTCCAATCGCTTGGGTGAATCCAGTGAAGTCTTCATCATGCAGGCGGATGGTAGCAACGTTCAGCCATTAACCAACAACGCCAGCGCACAAGAAGTGCTTTGGTCGTCCTCGGGCGAGCAATTCCTGATTTCACAAGCCACACTTGTAAACGGCAACATCGTGGTTCATCTATTCCTTGTCCAAGCGGACGGAACCCTGCAACCACTTTCTCTTCCAGAAGAACTCAGCAATGCCATGTGCCACTCACCCCAATGGTCACTGGATGGCTCACTTGTTGGCTTAATCTGTGTTCAATTTTCAACCCCAGTGTTATACGTCATTCCACTCAACAGTAATCCGGCCATAAAGGTAGATGTTCGTTGGGTAGCGTTCACTGATCGCTTAGAAGGACTTAGCACAGTTTATGCCCTAAACATTGCAGAGGCCTTCCGTGACCCGGCTTCGCTAAAACCTGTTCAACTCACCACCAGCGGCGCTGATTACGGGCCGCGTTGGCAACCATAGCCCTAGCCACATCCGTTCCTATCCGTTTGTCCGTTTCATATCCGTTATCAGCATCCGCTTCAAATCCGTTTCAACAGCTATAATCCATCCCACTCAAAGGAAAATATGATGAAGGCCCTAGAAAAATTACTAGCCGTGCCAGTGATTGACCGCACGCGCCGCAATCACGGCTTAGAACACGCTACCATCACCCTGCTCTCCCAAAAACATCGCGGCCTGAGCTTGGCGGGCCGCTCCACCCACCACGGCTTTTACCTGTACGGCCATGTGAGCGCCGCTGAAATTGAAGAAGCCGCCCAGGCCGCCCTGCAAAGAATGAAAGACGGCGAACGCCACCTCGCCGTGCACCCCAACTGCGGCACCAATTTTGTGGTGGCCGGTTTTGCCGCCGCGCTGGCCGCCTTCTTTGGCTTCTTCGGCGCCCGCAACTGGCGCGAGCGGCTAGAACGTTTGCCGTTTGTAGCTTCGTTGGCCACGTTCGCCCTCATCTTCGCCCAGCCGGTCGGCCTCACCCTCCAGCGGGAGGTCACCACCTCCGGCGAGATGCGCGAAATGGAAATCGTCAGCATCGAGCCGCGCGCGTTTGGCGGCTTACCCGTTCACTTCATCACCACCCGCAACTAAATGCCGCGCTTCTACCTTCTGCACGGCCAAGATGAATTTGCGCTGGCCGAGTATGTGGAAACCATCAAAGCCGAGTTGGGCGAGCCGAGCATGGCCTCGCTCAATATCACTGAGCTGGATGGCCGCACCGTTACGCTCCCACAAGTGCAAGCCGCCGCCGGGGCCATGCCCTTCCTCACGGATTTCCGTTTGGTGATTGTGGAAGGCTGGCTCACCAAACTTTTGAGCAAAACTGAAGGTGAATTGGAAGACGAGGCCGAAACCGCCCGCTCGGGTGGGAGTGCCAAGGAAACGCTAACCGCGCTGGCCACTTACTTAGAAGACCAGCCGGATAGCACGCGTTTGGTGTTCGTTGAGAAGCGGGATTTGCCGGAACGCCACGCCCTCGTCAAAGCAGTGAACGGCCAAGCATGGGCACTGGTGAAGAAATTTGATTTGCCACAAGGCGAAGCGTTGGTGAAGTGGGTGCAAACCCGCGCCAAAGCCGAGGGTGGAACGTTCACGCGGGAAGCCGCGCAAGCGTTGGCCGAAACCGAGCGCGACCCGCGCGCCCTCGGCCATGAAATCACCAAAATCCTCACACACGTTAACTTCGCCCGTCCGGCGGAAGTGGCAGATGTGGCCTTGCTCACCTCCGCCAACAGCGAAGCCCGCATCTTTGATTTTGTAGATGCCATCGGCCAACGGCGTGGCAAGCAAGCCCTCGCTGAGCTACACAAGTTGTTGGAGAAAGAAGAGCCGCTGTACGTGCTGGGCATGGTGGTGCGGCAGTTTCGCTTCATCCTGCTCGCCAAAGAATTGCTAGATGCCCGCCGCTCAGAAGCGGAGGTTGCCAGCACGCTTGGCCTGCACCCCTTCCCCGCCGGAAAAGTGTGCGCGCAAAGCCGCAACTTCACATTGCCCGCCCTAGAGGCCATTTACCACCGCCTACTGGAAACGGATGCCGCCATCAAAACTGGCCAAACCGAACCCGCCGCCGCGCTGGATGTATTGGTAGCCGAGTTGACGTTGTGAGCCATAAAAAAACGGAAGCCAAATTGGTTTCCGTTTTGTTTCAACTCACTGCAAACCACTTGCTCTCAAAGCGCCCAAACCTGCTCCACCCGCCAAGCATCGCGTTTCACATCTTGCGCTAACTCCAGTACAGCCGCATCGGTGCGCACGCGGAAAACATGCTTGGCCACGCGCCCACGCGCATTTTCGGTGCGGCAACTTTCCACCGCACGGATATCATGCTTGCGGCCCCGCCACACAAACGCGCGCGGAAAAAAGCCAAAGGATTTGGCGGCTATTTGGATGGGTTCACGCACGCGGCGCACAGTTAGCGCGGCCATATCACCTCCGGCTGGGTTTGTGGTTGAAACGTTTCCATCTCCGAGCCGCCAATGACATTGAATTGGCGCGGCGCAAATTGCACGGGCATTTGCAATTGCGGCATAGTGGGCGGCATATACGCCTGCCCTGGAAAACCCGCATAGTTCTGCGCCGTTGGCATTTGCATACCCAATGGTGAGGCTTGGGGCATCATCACCATGCGCGGCTCAGGTTGCGGCGTGGATTGGGCCACTACGGTGCGTGTAGCAAACCACACCACAATTAAGCTAGTGGGGATGCTGGCCGCTACGCCAGCTACCACGCCCACGGTCACGGCCATCGCTTCGGCGGAGAGCCGCTGGCCGATGATAACAGCCAAGGTAACGGCGAAGGCCGAGCCGATGACGAGGAAGATAAAACGGGTTTTCATCACGCACTTGCCTTTGCTTTTTTGGTAACCAGCTCCGCCGCGCCGTTAACGCCCAGCCAGAAGTAGTTGACTTGTACCGTGCGCGCCGCGAGCAACCGAAGCCCGGCCACATTTTCTGCGTTTTGGGGTAACAGCGATGGATGAACATAGCACACCGTAGGCGCTTCACCATATTTGTTTTGATAATACTCAGCCGCTAAGGAAATCTTCTCAGCTAGGGTACGGCGGTTATCATCATCTTTCCACAACATTCCAATTTCCATATGGCTCTCCTCTAGAACTAAAACCGCAAAGCAATCGTGTCCCAATCGCGCGGCGGAATCCACGCCGCCTGAAAGCGAATTACTTGCCCAGACGCTACCGCAATAAAATCACCGCGGCCCAATAACTTCTCTGCGCCGGTTCCGGCGATGCCCGCCGCTGAACGCGCATCTTCCGCGCTGGAAACTTTGCCCACCAGCCGCACTGGAAAATTAGCCTTGAGCATGCCGCCAATAGCCGCCGCTGAAGGCTTTTGTACGCCGCAAATTAAGTGAATGCCCGCCTCCCGCCCACGTTGCGATAAACGCACCAGCGCCATTTCCACATCTTTGCCGCCCGTCATCAACAAATCATGCAGTTCATCCACTGCAATCACAATGTGGGGCGAAGAAACACCTTCCCGGTCACGGCGCTCCATCTCCGCCACCATCTTGCTTAGCAAAGCGCGGGCTGAAATTGGGTCAGCCGCTAAATCATCCACCGTGTGCGGCAGAGCGGCTAACGGGCCAAAGCCGCGTCCTTTTGGATCAATCAGCACAATTTGTAATTTGGATTGCCGGTTGTGTAAAGCCAGTGAACTCAAGATGGCCCGCATCAAATCCGTTTTGCCGGAGCCGGTAGTGCCCGCCACTAAAATGTGCGCCACTTCGGGTGATGGCAAGCGCACCATCAGCGGGCGGCCATCTTCCGCTAAACCCAAACACGCGGTAAGGGGCGGCACGCCGCCAATGCTCTTCAGCAACGGTAACAGCCGCACCGGCTCCGCATCGGGCCGGGGCACTTCCACGGCTAAGGCCTCACCCTGCCGCGAGACGCGGACATCTTGTGCGCCCAACGCCAGCGCTAATTCTTCAGAGAGATTGCGGACGGTGGCGATGCGGGCGCCAATGGCCGGCGTCATGTGAAAGCGAATCCAACGCGGTGAAACTGTGCCGCCATGCACGCGCACCGGCACTTTGTGCGAGGCCAATACCCGCTCAATCCGGTCACATTGAAAGTTGAGAAAGTCATGGGTTAAAGTTGCTTGCATATTTCACCACCGAGAAAAGCAGATGGAGGCGCAAGCGACCATGACAGGTTACAGCAGGAAAAGTAGGCTTAAGGCAAAAATGGCCGCTGTGGAATTTATGTTCTAATCATATAGAACAAAAGTTTGAGAGTCAAGACCGATTCCTTAAATTTTTAGAATTTGTGTTCTAATATCTGATAACAGGGGTTTTTGGGCCTGCAAGCCGGAAAAGGATGAAAGCGCCGCATTTTATTTAGGGAGTTTTGTGTGTAGCGGTCACCTTAGGCTAAGTTTTGAGATGAGCTTTTATAAAGGCCGTCAATCCCTGCTAAAACGAGAGACCATAATGATGCAGTGAAATGCCCCTTTGTGCGGTTTGCTATTCACAAATTTTTCCTAAGTTTGTGAGGTAAGTTAATCTTAAGCACTCTACTCACATTTACGCCCTCACACTACCCTACAAAACGCTATGTAATTCCTAACACACTAGCATTATTATCACCTCCTCACCTAAAGCGTTTGCCGTGAGTTCGCCATTCATGCTATAGTCAAGTTATGCCTCGGCAAAATGAGAAAATTTTAGTGGCAGAGGGTGATGTTGAGACGTTGGATTTAGTGGCCCAACAAGTGTTGGTGCCACTGGGCTACCCCGTTGCTACGGCCCAAAACGGCCCTAGCGCCCTGCAAACGGCGCTGAAACTTCAACCGGATATCATTATCGCCGCGTTGGATTTACCCGGCCTCTCCGGCTTTGATTTGCTCACCGCTCTGCGAAGCCAGAAATCCACTGCTTACACCATTTTGCTTGGCCCCAAAGGCTCTGAAAATCACATGCTCCAAACCTTCCGTCTGGGCGCCAAGGATTTTCTCCTTAAGCCAGTGCGCGAGGCTGAATTGGTAACCGCCCTCGATCGCGCTTTAGAGGAGTTACGCTTGCGCCGTGAACGGGAACAATTGGCGCAGAAACTGGGGCAGGCCAATCAACAATTAGAAAAGCGGCTTAAAGAACTCACCACCCTGTACAGCATCGGCAAAGCTGTTACAGCTGTAACCGAGATGAGCCAATTATTCAGCAAATTGCTGGATGGCGCATTGCTAGTGACGGAAGGGGATACGGGATGGTTGATGTTATTGGATGAGGGCGGCTCCAACAAGCTAGTCCTGCGCGCCACCAAAAACTTCCCCCCGCTTTCTGGCATCAAGCTTAACCAGCCGTGGGATGATGGCCTCTCACACTTGCTCACGCTCTCAGGCGAGGGCATCACTATTCTGGGTGAGCCGCTCTCTAAAATGAATGCCGGGCAGATTGTGCGGGCCGCCGTTGCCACCCCCATCAAAGCCAAAGATCAAGTGATGGGCGTGATGGTGGCCGGGAGCAAGGCGGGCAAACACTTCACGGAGCGAGACCAAGCCATGCTTTCAGCGGTGGCGGATTATGCGTCCATCGCTCTGGTCAATGGCCGCTTATTTCAAGAATTAGAGTCCCGCGCTAAAGCGTTGCAACTTTCCTATGATGAGTTGCGCCGCACCAGCGGCCATGCCGAGGCCGCCGCACGCCTCAAGAGCGTCGGCCAACTAACCGTCAGCCTCGATGCATTACTGCGGGGCGAAGTGGGGCCTTTGACTTCTAAACAGGCAGAAGTGCTCCGGCTCATCCACGATCGGCTCGAGCAGTTACGCCGTTCGGTGGAATGATGACGGGTCATAACGGATCTCCTCTTTCGCCAACCATCCTGGTAGTGGATGACGCGGCCCAAATCCGCGAGTTTGTGGCCGATTACGTTCTGCGGCCCAGCGGCTATCAGGTATTGATGGCCGACAGCGGCGAACAAGGCCTGGCCATAGCCGAACAAAACCAACCCGACTTAATTGTGAGCGATATTAAGATGCCGGGCATGTCTGGTATTGATTTGGCGCGGGCTATTAAAGCGCGGTTTCCCAACCTCCCGGTCATCCTCATCACCGCGGAAGGCTCAGAGCAAATTGCGCAACAGGCCTTGCGAGTGGGCGCCTCGGATTATTTCATCAAACCGTTTGACCCGGAAGAGATGTTGTTCGCCATTCAGCGGGCATTGGCCAATAAATCAACTGCCCCGGCTCCCGCCAGCCCATCCGCCAATCAGCCACCCTGGGCGGAAATTGTGGAGGCGCTTGAGGAGGGGGTGTTGATGGTGGACGCCGAAAACAAGATTGTGGTGATGAACCGCACGGCGCGCCGAGCCTTTGGCGTGGAGCATGAAACGGTAACGGGGCGGCCATTGGCGGCAGTGGTGAAACAGCCCGATTTGGATGCAATGTTAGCCAACAACGCGCAAACTTCCGAGTTGACGCTGGAACGCGAGCGGGTGTGGGGCGCGCAACTACTACCCATGACGGGCAACAGCCGCTTAACGGTTCTGCGCGATGTAACGCCGTTCAAAAATGCCCGCCGCGCCCGCGCCGATTTTGTGGCCACCATTGCCCATGATTTGCGCTCGCCGCTCACAGCCATCCTCGGCTACGTGAGTTTGATTGACCGCCTCGGCCCACTCACAGACCAACAAACGGGGCTCATTCGGCAGATTACGGGCAGTGTGAATACCATGAGCGCCTTGCTGACGGATTTGCTGGAGCTGAGCAAAATTGAAGCGCAAGAGGAAGTGCCGCGCGAAACCGTGTTAGTAGGCAATCTCCTGCATCGCGTGGTGGATGAATATCGCTTTGCGGCAGAGGCCAAGCAACTTACCCTTAAGGCGGATTTGCCGCCCAGCGTGCTGCCGCTAGATGGCCAGGCTCTACGGTTGCGGCGCATGATTGGCAACTTACTTGAAAACGCCATTAAGTACACCCCAGCCGGCGGCGCCATCACTGTCTCGGCCAAAGCGCAAGAGGGCTTCATAGAAATTGTGGTGGCCGATACCGGCATTGGCATCCCGCTGGCGGACCAGGACAATATCTTCGCTAAATTTTTCCGCGCCGGCAATGCCCGTGATTTGCCCGGCACCGGCTTAGGATTGTCCATCGTCAAGTCCATTGTGGATCAGCATCAGGGCCGGATTTGGGTGGATTCAAAGCCCGGGCAAGGCACAAAGTTCCTGATCCTCCTGCCGCAACACAAGGCTCAGCCCAACCCCTAAATGATTAAACAAATTTATTAGCGCAAAAATTGACACGCGTGGAAAGCTGGGAGTATAATCACATTATCTGCTAAAACAGCTAATAAGTTGAGGAGATTTCGCCCGTTGTTGTTATAGACGCTTGGCGTAATTGGCATCCATCTGCACTCTCACTCGGCGTAGCCTGTTTTGGCAACGCCGGTTTTTTTTCAAGGAGAGAGGTGTTATGGCAAAGTCGGATGATAAGATTACGGTTGAGGGCGTGGTAGTGGAAGCCCTCCCCAGCACCACTTTTATGGTGGAGTTGGAAAACAAGCACCGGGTGTTGGCCTATCTATCGGGCCGTTTGCGCAAGAATTACATCCGCATTTTGCTGGGCGACCGTGTGAAGCTCGAACTTTCCCCGTATGATTTGACTCGGGGCCGCATCACATACCGCTTTACAACAGCGCAAGCGCAACAACCCGTAGAGTCACTCTAAACCACAGAACCCAGACCTTAGCACCGCCCAACTTCGGGCGGTGTTTTGGTTTATTAAGCCGCTGGCTGTTGGGCGAGGATGGCCACCCAATCTTCAATGTGTTCTTGCGCCATAAACTTGAGGCCGTGGGTTTGTAAAGCCGCGCGCACTTCAAACGCCTGCGCCTCTAAAATGCCGGAGAGGATGATGAGGCCGCCCGGGGCCACCAACTGCGCCAAACCCTGATCAAGCAACATGACTATCGTCCGCGCCAAAATGTTAGCCAGCACCAGCGGCGCTTGCGCGCGGCGGGCTAACAACTCAGCCAGTGAGCCTTGCGCCACAAAGATACGCTCTGCTACGCCGTTGGCCGCCGCATTTTCACGAGCTACCCGCACCGCTTCCGCATCAATATCATACGCTTCAATGGGGCCGGAACCGAGTTTGGCGGCGGCGATGGCGAGGATGCCAGAACCTGTGCCTAAATCAATCACGGCTTGGCCCGGTTTGAGGTGGCGTTCCAGCGCCGCCAAACATAGTTGCGTGGTGGGGTGTGTGCCGGTGCCAAACGCCATGCCCGGGTCTAGGCGGATTTCCACATCTTCTGGCTGAAGGGGCGGGTTGAGCCAGGCAGGCGCCACCATCAGCCGGCGGCCAATACGGATGGGCTTGAAATTGGCCTTCCAGGCTTCAGACCAATCCGCGTCTGCAATTTCTTTGTATGCCGGTTGGGGCAGAGGCAAGATGCGGCCCAAGTGCCATAGACTTTCTTCTAGCTTGGCGCGTTTCTCTTCTAAGTCTGCATCAGCGGCGAGGTAAGCGCGCACGGCTACATCCCCCACCGGCACGCCATGATCATCCGGCGTTACCTCAAAGCGGGTGGCTTCTACCACTACGCCTTCCGGGGCAAAGCGTGATAAGACTTCGCTCACCGCTTCAGCCGCTTCCGGGCTAACGGTCAGCGAGACTTCTAACCAGTGCATGAGCTGTTTAGTTATCGGAGCGGTAGGTGCCGTCAATCACGTCATCGGCTTTGGTTTCACCGGCCGGTGGGTTATCCGTCACGCTCCAGTGCCCAGCCTGAGCAATGCGCTTAAGGTGTTCACGCACCACTTCTGCTGGAGCCAGTTCTAAGAAGAAACGAAGCCCAAGCATAACGATGGCAACATCATCGAGTTGCCCCAAGACTGGCACAAGGTCAGTAGGCTCGATAGGCAAAATTAAGTAAGCAAAAGCGGCGAAAGGAATAAGTTTCGTGAGAGCCGGAACGCGCTGATCCAACATCAAGTTATAGATTAACTTGCCCTGTTGAATAATTTCCCGAATAAAGCTACCTTCGGGGATGTACGGGCCAAGTAGGTTACGTTTTTCTTCTGCCATGAGTCACCTCCAAAAAGTGATACGCGCCGAGGCGAGCAAAGTTGCTGGTATTATAAACGTAATTAAAACAAGAGACGCGGCGCATAAGCAAAGCGGCCGCGTCTCTACATTATGGCGCTCAGGGAATGCCCTTTAGCGCGTTATTCAATCATGCTATAGAAGTTGCGATGTTGTTCGCGTAGGGCAAACTCCAAACGTTCTTTGCTCAGCATGCCTTGCTCCAACAAGATATCCCCAAGTTTACGCAGAGTGCCGGTTTCGGCGGCTTGGCGCTGGAGTTGTAAGGCCTCTTTCAGTTGATCTGTATTGATAAAGCGATATTCCAGCAAATACTGACCGAGGCGCGGCACTGGGCGATCTTCATCACCGGGTTGTTCAATTAAAATTTCCGTCAAGCCAATGGCTTGGGGCGGCTTCTTGGTGCTCAACTGCCGGTCACGTTCACGGCGAGCCAATTCCAGCCACTCGTGCGCAATGCGGTTGTTCGGGTTAATCACCAGAACTCGCTTGAGGCAGTCTACCGCCTGTTCCATATCGGTGACCACGGAGGCGAGGGCCAGCCAGGCTTTTTCATATGCCGGGTCGCGGCGCACGGCCTCCGCCAAAAATTTGCGGGCTTCTTCCATTTTCTGGGCTTGAATGGAGGCCATTCCCTGACGGTAAAACTTTTCTGCAGACATAGTCAACCCACACCTCACCTCTCCCGTTAATGCTACCGGTGGTTATAGTATAACTGTGTAAAGAAATTTTAATGGGGGACTTTGGTTTGAACCCTGCACAAAAAAAAACGCCAGCTCTGCGGCTGGCGTGGGGGGATGGGCCGAAGGATTAATGTTCGCCCAGATAGGTTTTCCGCACTTCTTCATTGTCCTGCAATTCAGCCGCATCACCTTGCAAGCGAATTTCCCCGGTTTGGAGTACATAGCCTCGGCTGGCAATGCCCAAGGCCATACGCGCGTTTTGCTCCACTAGCAAAATCGTAGTGCCTTGCTCGTTCAGGGCCTTAATCGTATCAAAGATGGTTTCAACTAAAAGCGGCGCGAGGCCCATGGAAGGCTCATCCAGCAGGAGCACGTGCGGGTTGCCCATCATGGCGCGGGCCATCGCCAACATTTGTTGTTCACCACCGGAGAGCGTGCCCGCTTTTTGTTTGGTGCGTTCACGCAAACGCGGGAAGAGCGTCATCACCCGGTCTAAATCACGCGCAATGCCTTCTTTATCATTGCGGCTAAAAGCGCCCATCTCCAAATTTTCCAGCACCGTCATGCGGGGGAAAACCAAGCGGCCTTCAGGCGATTGGCAAATGCCGCGCCGATTGATTTCGTGGGCCGGTAGTTTGGTGATATCGACGCCTTCTAACATGATGGTGCCTTGCCGCGGTTTAATCAGGCCCTGAATGGTACGGAGGGTGGTGGTTTTGCCGGCGCCGTTAGCGCCGATTAAGGTCACAATCTCGCCTTTGTTAACGGTGACTGAGATGCCTTTGAGGGCGTGGATATTGCCGTAGTAAGTATGAACGTCTTTAAGCTCAAGCATGGACATGGCTATTTCCCTTTGGCGGCAGTGCCTTTGCCGAGGTAGGCTTCGATGACTTTGTCATCCCGTTGCACATCGGCGGGCAGGCCTTCGGAGATTTTTTCGCCGTGATCCAACACCGTCACCCGATCAGAGATGCCCATGACCACGCGCATATCATGCTCAATGAGCAACACGGTGAGGCCGCGCTCTTTACGCAGGCGATGAATGAACTGGGTTAAGTCAGCCGTTTCCGCCGGGTTCATGCCGGCCGTTGGTTCATCGAGCAACAACAATTTCGGGTCGGAGGCTAGGGCGCGCGCGATTTCTAAACGCCGCTGTAAACCATAGGGCAGGTTACGGGCCGTCCAATCGGCGTACTTGCGGCCTAAGCCCACAAAATCCAATAACTCCAGCGCTTTCTCGCGCGCGGCTTCTTCTTCACGCCGCACACGGGGCGGGCGGAAGAAGGCTTCAAAGATACTGCCCTTGAGGCGGGAGTGCATGCCGACCAGGATATTTTCGAGCGCGGACATTTGGCCAAAGAGCCGGATGTTTTGGAAGGTGCGGGCAATGCCTTGATGTTGTACTTCGTGCGGGGCTAGGCCGCTGATCTTTTTGCCGTCAAACAGAATTTCGCCTTTGGTGGGCGTGTACAGGCCGGTGATGTTATTGAAGAGGGTGGTCTTCCCGGCGCCGTTGGGGCCAATCAGGCCGGCAATCATGCCTGTTTCAATGTGAAAATCCACATTATTGACGGCGATAAGGCCGCCGAATTGTTTGGTGACGGATTTGACTTCAAGCAGATTGGCCATATTAAGCTCCGCGCTCCGAGGTGCTGGGCACCAACCCTTGCGGGCGGAATTGCATCATGAGCACCAAGATGAGGCCAAAGAGTAAAAGTTTGTACTGGCTGGCGTTGAACAAACTCTCTAAGAAATTCCGCATGGCTTGGCTTTCAATTCCTTGGAAGAGAGTGGCTTGCAGGAGGCCGCCGATGACGATTTGTAGTTTATCTAGCAACAACAAATCGGCCACTTTAATGATGAGGCCGCCTAACAGCACGCCGACGATACTGCCTGTGCCGCCTAAAATCACCATGCACAACACGATGACCGACACGCTAAAGTCAAAGGCATCGGGTGAGATGAAGGAAACGTATGAGCCGTAAAAGGCGCCGGCAAAGCCGGAGAACATGGCTCCCAGCATAAAGGCGGCCAGCTTGGTGCGCACCAAATCAATGCCCATGCTGTGCGCGGCCAGCTCATCTTCCCGGATGGCTACCCACGCCCGCCCGATGCGGCTGTTGCGTAGGCGGGCAATGAAGAATACCGAAAGCACCAACAAGGCCAGCGCGAGGAAATACCATGGGATATATTGACCGGTGAGGAATTGCACGCCGAAAAATTCCGGTCGGCCGATGGGATTAATGCCCTGCGTGCCATTGGTGAGGTTCACTGGTTCCAGGCAACCCACCAAACAGATGCCGGGGTTCGCTTGGCCCAACAAGCCACCAATCAGGCGGGAAATCGGCTCGTAGATCGTCACGGATTCTAGGTTCTTGAACACAATCGGCACAATTTCGCCAAAGCCCAGGGTGACGATGGCCAGATAATCACCACGCAAGGGAAGAACGGGCAGGCCGAGGATGAGGCCAAAGAACGCCGCCGCCGCCGCCGCCACCCAAATGACCAGCCAGAAAGAAATTCTGAGATCAAAGTGTGGGGAATTAAGCAAGGCAATGGTGTAACCGCCAATGGCAAAGAAGGCCACATACCCCAAATCCAACATTCCGGCATAGCCCGCCACGATGTTGAGGCCCAACGCTTGCAGGGCAAAAATCATGGAAACAATGATGGCGTTGGCCCAGAAGAGTTGAACGGCCTGCTCGAAGAAAGGAAAGATGATGGCGAATAATAAGACGACGCCTAACATGCCATAGCGGCGAATGAGTGGATTTTCCTGTTGGCGAATGAAGTTGACAATGACGGCCACTACCACACCGAGCAGAATAGCCCCCAGATACGTCAGTGGGTTCTGCGCGCCGGGCGGCACATCCTCTTGATTGGGCAAACTGGCGATGGCAGTGTTGTGGAAGATAGTGATGACCACGATGATACCGGACAAGATAGCCGCCGTTATGGCCGCACGGCGCAGGCCGGCGGGTGAGGCAGGAGAGCCTGTGCCGGCCAATACGCCCGCTACGCACACCAACACCATGACTGACCAACCGCCCACAATTAGGGCAATGAAGGCCATCAGGCTGACGGCAATAACTTCTGCGTTGGAGAGAAACTTTTGTTTCATTAAGCCTTATCTCCTGACTCAGCGCCCAATAGACCGGTGGGGCGGAAGAGCATGACGAGCACCAACACGAGAAAGACCCAAGCGTTTGTCCAGCGCACTTCCAGATATTGATCACTCAGAGCGGCAAGTACGCCGATGAAAATGCCCCCCAGCGCCGCGCCCCGGATATTGCCAATTCCACCTAATACAGCGGCGGTGAAGGAGCGCAGGCCGGCTGTAAAGCCCATGGTAAAGACCACGGTGCCATTGTATAAACCAAACATCATGCCGGCCGCCCCGGCCAGCGCCCCGCCAATGAGGAAGGTGAGGGTGATGATTTGATCAACGTTAATGCCCATGATGGCCGCCGCCTCTCGGTTTTGGGCAGTGGCCCGCATGGCTTTGCCCAGCTTAGTGTTTTGCACAAACCAATTGAGGCTAAACATGAGCACAAAGGCCGTCACCATCACCAACACATCTGCCTGAGTGAGACGGATGGGAAAATCCGGGCCAAGCAAATTGTCATTCGTCAGAACAGTGGGGAAGCTTTTGGGGGCGGCATTGTTGGAGCCGAGCACACGCAACCATTCAAACTCCGGCCCCACCTGCGCCAATTTACCAAACGCGCCCAACTGCAAACCGATGTTGGCGATAATGAAGGACATACCAATCGCGCTGATGAGCGAAGCCAGCTTGGGCGAGTTCCGCAAACGTTTATAGGCGGCGCGTTCGATGCCTGCGTTGAGCAAGCCACACACCAGCATGGCGGGGATAAATCCCAGCAAAGCCGCCCACAAGGGGGCCGCCGAGCCGCCCGTTGCCGTGGTAAAAATAAAAGGTGAAATGGCCAAGAGTGACGTAAACGCGCCAATCATAAACACATCGCCGTGGGCAAAATTTACAAGTTCAATAATGCCATAGACCAACGTATAGCCCAGAGCGATAATGACGATGATGGCGCCATTGGACAAGCCGATAATCAACTGCTGAAAAATCGTCAACGGATTATTCGCAATAGTGTTGCCGATGTTGACGAGATCCAAACCGGCCGGCTGGCCAATCAACAGAGCCAGATACACTCCAGCCACAATCCACAATGAACGAAGGAGACGTTTGTTGTTGGTATTGGTCATGTGGTCACCATACGGGTTGGAGTCAAGAAAGTTTTAGCGGAATGGATACAAAGAGAGGGAGTAAAGCGCATGCACTTCACTCCCTCTCACACTTACACTAACTGATTTCCATTCGACCCACTCATTCAGGCTTTAGGGCAGGATGTCTGCCGGAGCTTCCGTCCATGCGCCATTCCGGACGACGTTGCCCAGCATCGAGTACAACGTGGTGTCGCCATTGGCATCGAATGACCAAGTGCCCAACACCCCATCGAAATCCTTGGTGTTGAACATGGCGTTGAGGATAGCCGCCTTATCTTTCGCGCAGACCGTGCTGATGGCCTTGATCACAACGCTAGCGGCCTCATAGCCATAAATGGCGTAGGCTTCCGGCTCGCTGTTGTACTTGGCGCGGTAATCCTCAAAGAACTTCTGGCCTTTCTCGGGCAGGAGCGCGCGCGGGGTGCCGGCGATGGTGCCATACACACCTTCGGCGATGTCCGCGCCAGCGGCTTCAATGAAGGCGCTCTCCAGAATGCCATCGGGGCCCATGAACGGCGCGGTAATGCCCGCGGCGCGAATGTCCTTGAGCAATTGGCCAGCGTTGTTCTGGGTGATGCCACCGTAGTAAATCAGGTCGGGGTTGGTGTCCTTGATCTTGGTGGCGAGAGCCTTGTAGTCTGCGGCCTTGCCATCAATACCATCGCGGCCCACCGCCGTCAAACCATTGGCGGCGAGGTTGGCTTCAAATTGATCTGCCACGCCCTTGCCGTAGATTTGGGTGTCATCAATGATGTACACCGTCTTCGCGCCGAGTTTGGCCGCCCACTTGGCGCCGAACGCGCCCTGGAAGGCATCGCGGGCCACCACGCGCATATAATTGCGGGTGCCGGTGGGATAGTATTGCGCGGTATCCGTACCCGCCGTCAGGTCGTCCGCGGTGTTGGCGGGGCTAATCATGGCAATGCCGGCTTGGTTCAAAATCGGGATGGACACACGGGCCGCGCCGGAGTTGAAGGTGCCGATGTAGGCTACCGTGTTAGGATCAGCCACCGCTTTGTTAGCGTTTTCTTGCTCTTTAGCGGCGTCCCACTGGCCAGCGGCGGCCGTGGCGTCATCTAATGACTCATACTCAATTTTGATCTTGCCATCGCACACCAGGCCGCCATTGGTTTGTTGCTCAAGGGCGAGGTTGATGGCATTGACGACGGTGGTGGTCTGGCCGGCGCTGGAGCCGGTGAGCGGCAAGCTGGAGTACACCTTCACTGTTTCAACAGCCGGGGCCTGAGTGGCCGCCGGGGTGCACGCCGCCAGCGCGAGGCTGGCAATAAGCGTACCAGAAAAAACAATCTGCAAGCGTTTCATCTCTTGTTCTCCTCTAAAGAAGTGATAAACGGGAACGGGCGAAAGACAAGATAAATGGTTGCTGTGAGAGAAACCACCTCCAATCAGTTTGTCAGCGTCGAATGAGTTGGCAAATTATCCTCACTAACCCCCAAATCGGCAAGAGGCAAACCGCCCTAAAAACTTACGGAGGATTGACCTGATCGAAGGGGAAAAAGTACACTTGAGCGATGTTCCCCATTGAACACACCTTCGCTTCCTACCGCTCACCCGTGATAGCCCGGCGGGGCATGGTCGCTTCCAGCCAGCCATTAGCTTCCTACGCTGGGCTTTCCATACTTATGAAGGGCGGAAATGCGGCTGACGCCGCCGTAGCCATGGCCGCCGCGTTGAACGTGACCGAGCCTACTTCCACCGGCATTGGCGGCGATATGTTTGCGCTGTACTACCAGGCGCGCACACAAACCATTACGGCCCTTAACGGCTCCGGCCGCGCGCCGGCCGCCCTAAACTTAGAACTCATTAGTAAGCAGAACTTAATCATCAATAACCAATTGCCTCCCTACCACCCCCACACGATAACCGTGCCCGGTGCGTGCGCAGGCTGGTGTGATTTGGTGGCGCGGCATGGTTCACTGCCGCTAAAAGAAATTTTGCAACCGGCCATTGAACTGGCGGAGAAGGGCTTTCCGGTGGCGCCCCTCACCGCCCAGTTTTGGGCGCGCGGCGCCGAGCGGCAATTGAAGACCGCGCGCGGCGGACAGGCGCTTTTACTCAACGGCCACGCTCCGCGCGCCGGAGAAATTTTCAGCAACCCAGGCCTGGCCCGCACCCTGCGCGCCGTGGCCGAAGGCGGCGCAGAAGCGTTTTACACCGGAGAAATAGCCCGTGCAATTGTAGAAGTGATTCAGCACACGGGCGGCGTTATGGAATTAGAAGACCTCGCCGCGCACACCTCCACTTGGGAAGAGCCGCTGAGCGTGAACTACCGCGGCTACCGCGTGTGGGAATGCCCACCCAACGGTCAGGGCCTCACCGCTCTAATAGCGTTGAACATCCTAGAAGGCTTTGATTTAGCCGCCCTGCCGCCATTAAGCGTTGATCGTTGGCATCTTTTAATCGAAGCCTTGCGGCTGGCCTTTGCTGATGCGCGCTGGTACATCAGCGACCCTGCATTCTTTGAGATTCCACTGGCCGGGTTGCTCTCGCCAGAATACGCCGCGCAACGCCGGGCGTTAATTGATATGAAGCGCGCATCCAATCCCCAACACGGCGCACCGGTTACTTCCAGCGGCACGGTGTATTGTTGCGTGGTGGATGGCGAGGGAAATGCCTGCTCATTCATCAACAGCAATTACATGGGCTTTGGCACCGGTTTGGTGCCAGAGAGCGCGGCCGGGCCATGGGGATTCACGCTTCAAAATCGCGGCCACAACTTTTCGTTAGATGCCGCGCACCCTAACGCCCTCGCGCCGCGTAAGCGCCCCTATCACACCATCATCCCCGGCATGCTCACGCGGGATGTTTCTCCCCTCTCTCTAAAAGGTGGACCACCTGAAGGTGGCAAGCGGGCTGGGGGCGAGGATCAGATGCCAAAACAAGAATTAGTTGCGCCCTTTGGCGTGATGGGCGGCTTTATGCAACCGCAAGGCCACGTGCATGTGGTGAGCGCCATGCTGGATGATGGCCTGCATCCCCAAGCCGCCCTAGACCGCTTGCGCTTTTGTATCGAGGCGGAGGCCGACTCAAAGCCTGCGCCCGTATTATTGGAAACCGGTCTGCCGCGTGAATTGGTGGAGGGCCTGAGGGCGCGGGGCCATCTGGTTCAAGCCGAAGTAAGCGGCTTGGCGCGGGCCGCCTTTGGGCGTGGGCAAATCATCCGCCGGATGAGTGATGGCGTGTTGTGGGGCGGCAGTGACCCGCGCGCGGATGGGTGTGCGTTGGGATTCTAGCCGATTGCTAATGGCTGAGGGTGGAGCGCTAGTAGTACAATCCTTACATGCTTTTAGAGCTAGCCCTGGCCGCCGCCCTCAGCTTTACGCCGCCAGACGTGGGGGATGCGTTGTGTGTGCCGCGCGCGCAGTTGAGCGAGCTAACGGCTTGTGAACCGGTTGGGCCGGGCGCCTATCAAGCACAATACGCCGCCGCCCACGTTCCAGCCCAACCGCCTGAACTGCCCACCGAGAAACTTCCCCGCCCGACTAAAGTTTTAGAGCAAAGTTATGCTCGTGTGCTTACGGCAGGTGCGCCCCTGTTTAATTCCGTGGAGGATGCGCAAGCCGGGGTAGCGGCAGATTCTTTGGGCAAAGGTTTTGTGTTTGTGCAAACGTTGGGCGCCGTGCAGGCCGGCGAGCAAGTGCTATACCAAACCCGCAGTGGCAAACTCATCCGCGCCGTAGATGTGCAACCGGTGGAGCCAAGCCGATGGCAAGGCCTCAAACTCACCGCTAAACCAGAGCTGCCATTTGGCTGGCTGGTAAAAAGCATCCGGCCCAGCCCGTTGCCCGGCATCGCCGCACCCACCAGTATTAAGCGGCTGGCGCGCGGCACACTGATTCAAATTTTCGGCACGGTGCGCGTGGGCCAGTGGAATTGGTATCTCATCGGCCACAATCAATGGGTGGAGCAACGCGTCGTTTCGGTGGTGAGTTTCCATTCGCCGCCGGAGGGCGTGGCGGGCCGCTGGGTACAAGTGGATTTATATGAACAAACGTTAGTGGCCTATGAAGACTCTCAACCGGTGTACGCCACTCTTATTTCCTCCGGCTTGGAGAAGTGGGCCACCCAGCCCGGCTTGTTCCAAGTATGGGCGCGGCTGAAGGATGACCGGATGCGGGGCGCATATGAGCCGGATGGCAGTGATTACTACTCCCTGGAAGCTGTGCCCTACGTGATGTATTTTGATGGTGACCGCGCTTTGCATGGCCAATACTGGCATGATGGACTTGGTTACAAGCGCTCACACGGCTGCGTCAATCTCTCGCCGCTGGACGCGCGCTGGTTGTACGAATGGAGTGCGCTTGGCACGCACGTGTGGGTGTTTGACCCTTCTAAGCCGGAAGCGCGGGCAGAGGCAGTAGCGGAAGGGCCTTGATAAAGGAAAATTGGAAATTAGAGAATTCTCCAATCCTCTAATTCTCGCTTTATGAGTTTCCAAAAAAATTCTTATTGCTCTTTTTGTGGCGCGTTATTTGCTTTAGAGGCCGGCTGGCCGCGCACCTGCGCCCACTGCGGCAATATGAGTTTCCTCAATCCCGCGCCGGTGGCCGTGTTGGTAGTTCCGGTAGATGGAGGCGTGCTCGCCGTACGCCGCAACATTGAACCGCGCAAAGGCGCCTTGGCCTTGCCCGGCGGCTACATCAATTATGGAGAAGATTGGCGGGCGGCGGGCGCGCGTGAAGTGTGGGAGGAAACAGGCTTGCACGTCAATCCTGAAACCGTTAATGTGCTAGCCGTCCATAGCGCCACCAATGCGGAACGCAACCCGCTGATTTTTGGCGTGACGGAATCACTGCCTGCTAGCGCCCTCGCCGCTTTTACGCCGAACGAAGAAACGAGCGAACTGATTATTGTGCGCGAGCCGGTAGAATTGGCTTTTCCATTACACACACAAGTGCTAGCAGAGTTTTTTAAACGCGAAACGGCAACCACTGGAAGGCGACCAAAGAGCGCGAAGTAATGTTGAAGCGATTTATTGGGCTGAGTTTCGTGATTATATTAGCAATGAGCATTGCGCCTGTGTCCGCCGCTCAACTTTTACGGGCCACGCACCACGCATCACGTTTCACGCCTCACGCCTCGCCCATCCAATCCCTCAATGATTTACCGCCTCTCTGCGCCGCCAGCTTGCAAATACAACATGCGGCGGAGTGCCCAGCGCTTGGCCCAAGCGCGTATTTAGAGCAAGCGGCAGAAGCTGGGCTTGTGTTGCCCTTGCCAGCATTAGCAATCTCGCCCACCTTGCCCTATCGCGGCCTGACGCCGCACGCCTATGCCCGGGTGATAACGGATACAGCCGAAGTATTCCGCCACCCCTGGGAAGCAGTGGCCGGCCTGCCGCCCCTGCGCCAATTTGAGAAGGGTTTTGTATTTGTGAGCGCGTTGGGCCGCGTACAATTTGCAGGCGAGGAATTTTTGCAAATCAATCGAAGCGAGTATGTGCGCGCCGCCACGGTGGAAGAGGCGCGACCATCCAGCTTTAGCGGCCAGTTTTATAGCGGCTCACCGCCGGGTTTGGTGGGCTGGGTGATTAACACGGTGCAGATGAGCGCCGCGCCCGGCCAACCACCTGCGCCTGAGGCTCAATATGTGGGGCGCTACTCCTATATCACACCTTTCAACGTTCAACGCGTGGGCGAGTGGGATTGGTATGAAATTACGCCCGGCGGCTGGGTAGAGCAACGCAACTTAGGTTTAGTGCGGCCCACGCCGCCGGCGGGCGCGCCAGCGGATGTTATTGCGGTGGATACCTATGAGCAAACGTTAGCCGTATATCGCGGCGGGCAGTTGGTGTTCGCAACGCTGGCCTCCAGCGGCTCGCGATATTTCCCCACCCGGCCCGGCACCTTTAGCGTGTGGGCTAAATTCACCTATGGCCGGATGACGGGCGTGTACCGCGAAGACCGGAGTGACTATTACTTCTTAGAGGATGTGCCGTGGATTTTATACTACGATGGCGATCGCGCCTTGCACGGCGCATATTGGCACGATAGCTTTGGCATTCAAACCTCACACGGCTGTGTCAACCTCTCCCCGCGCGATGCGCGCTGGCTATTCAATAACACCAACGTGGGTGATACCGTTATAATTTTCAGCTCGCGTTAATTTCATGCTTCAAAACCTCGGTAGGCAACTGGCCCACCTTCTCCAACGGCGGCGTTTGTTTTTAGCCGTGAGCTTAGGCCTCGCCTTAGGCGGCCTGAATTACTATGTGCTCGTTTCAGCCAACTGGCGCGGGGATATGTGGTTGGCCTACTGCGGCGCGCAGAGAATCCTCACCGGCGAAAACCCCTTTGAATGCCCACGGGACGGTAACTGGCCGGCGTATCCGCTCACCACCGCCATTGTATTTTTGCCCCTCCTCGGGTTGCCTCTGCCCGTAGCCTCGGGCGTGATGGTGGGTTTAGTGACGGGCGTGTGCGCCTATGTGCTCAACCGTCCCAGCGAAACGTGGCGCTTGCTAGCCTTTATCAGCGTGCCGCTGTTGTACGCCGTGATTACGGCGCAGTGGGCGCCATTGTTTTTAGCGGCGGCCCTAGCGCCCACGCTCTATCCAACGATCCTCCTCAAGCCGCAGTTTGGTTTACCCATCGGCCTCATGCACTTCACCTGGCGGCGCGTTATGCTCACGGGTGTATTAGGCCTCAGCACTTTTCTTTTCCGGCCCACGTGGTTGGGAGAATGGCTGGCGCAAGTTTCCACGTATGATGGCTTCATCCCACTGCTCACGCTCCCCCTCGGCCCGGCGCTTCTACTGGCCGCGTGGCGCTGGCGACGGCCAGAGGCGTGCTGGCTTCTCTTAACCGCCCTTATGCCGCAAAGGCTCTGGTATGATCAGCTTTTGTTGTGGGTGATCCCACGCACGGGTTGGCAAATGGCCACGCTCACACTGGGCAGTTGGCTGACGTTCTTACCCTTTTTGCTCTGGCAGGATACGACGCCCACGTGGACGATGCTATTCTTATATTTGCCCAGCCTAGGCCTAGTGTTTTGGCAAACGCATCAAGATGAACTTCTCACACAGACTACGCAACCCACAACCCCTTCTACTTGATGGGGCCACTGGCTCTGAACTAGACCGGCGCGGCGCAGACACCTCTCTTCCATTGTGGAGCGCGCGAGCCTTAATTGAAGCGCAAGCCCTACTTTTTCAAATCCACACGGATTACGTACAAGCCGGCGCCGAGCTCATCACGGCCAACACCTTTCGCACCCACCGACGCTCATTGGCGAAGGGCGGCCTCGGCCATCGCGCGCGTGAGCTTACATTTACGGCAGTGGAACTTGCCAAACGCTCTGGCGCGCGCTGGGTAGCCGGCTCACTGGCCCCGCTGGAGGATTGTTACTCGCCAGAGTTAGTGCCGCCACAGGCCGAGTGTGAGGCGGAACATGCTGAGTTGGCGCAGAATTTGGCCGATGCGGGCGTGGACGTTATCTTGGTAGAAACCATGAACACCATCCGCGAGGCCGAGGCCGCCACCCGCGCCGCACTGAGCACCGGCCGGCCGGTGCTCACCAGCTTTGTTTGCCGCAGTGATGGCCGCTTGTTTTCCGGTGAGCGTGTGAGCGCGGCGGCGCAGGCGCTTGCGCCGCTGGGGGTGAGCGGCCTGTTGATTAATTGCACGCCTTCACCTAGCATTCATCAACCATTCACCGAATTACGCGAGAATACGCCCGGCTATTTGCGGACCGGTTTGTACGCCAACATCGGCCATACGCATGACATTAAGGGTTGGACAAACACGGAGGACATTTCTCCGGACGGGTATGCCGCTTTGGCGCACCAGTGGCTGAAATTGGGCGCCGGTTTTATAGGCGGGTGTTGCGGCACCAGCCCAGCCTACATTGCGGCGTTGAAGGCGATAATCAACCAGGAAGCTCACCACTCAGTCATAAAAACACCCGGTTCAGAGAGAACTTTGTGAACTTATCATCTTAGTGGCTTCGTGGTTAAACTAGTTATAAATTTCAACAGGAAAAATATGTCTCGTCTCAAAGTCAGCATTATTGCATTCGTTCTCGCTTCACTCGCCTGCCAAACAGTGATGGGGCTGGAGGCCACCTCCACGCCCAACGCCACGCGTACGCCGCGCCCTCAACGTACGCCAGAAGTAGCGCCCACCCTTTCGGTGGAAATCACCCGCGTTACGCCCAGCTTAGATATGCCGCAGTTTAACGCTAACGGCGTGCGCATGTGCCATTACATCCCCGGCGTTTCGGTGCCCGCCGAAATGCCCAGCGAAGTGGTTGCCGCCGCCACGCCCCAGCCCTTCCCAACTCCTACACCACCTGCCCCCACAGCCGTGGATGAAGCCACCACCGAAGCGCAATTGGAAGTCTTCCGCGAGTTTTGGGAAGCTGTGCGGGATAACTATGTGTATGAAGATTTCCGGGGCCGCGATTGGGAGGCCATTGGCGACCGATATGAAAGCTACATTCGGCAAGGCCTGAGCGATGAAGCTTTTCACGCCGCGATGTATGCCATGCTCAATGAGCTGGGTGATGAGCACTCCTCTTACCTTTCACCGGAGCAGGTGCGGGAGGAGGAAGAACAGCAAAATTCAGGCTTTAACTATGTGGGCATTGGCGCGCTCGTCTCCAACATCCCTGATACCGAGTATGTGGTGATTACAAGCGTATTCCCCGGTAGCGCGGCGGAAGAAGCCGGCCTGCGCCCGCACGATGCCATCCTTTCAGTGGATGGCGGCCCAGTGCGCGATGAGAACGGCGACGCCCGCACATTGGGGCCGGAGGGCACCGATGTAACGATTGTGATGCGCCGCCCGGGCGAGCCGGAACGCGAAGTAACTCTGACGCGCAAACGCATTAGCGGCGCGGCTCTGCCGATTGATTATTGCATTGTGCCAAACACCAACATTGGCTACATCTACTTACCTGGCTTTGATGACGAGACCATTGACGAGCAAACACGTGAGGCGCTAGAGAAGATGACGCTGGACGGCCCACTGGACGGCCTGATTTTAGACAACCGCCAAAACGGCGGCGGCTCCAGCACGGTGGCGCACCCGGTGTTAAGCTTCTTCACCGATGGTCTCCAGGGTTACTTCGTCAGCCGCCGCCAACGTGACCGGTTTGACATTGAAGGCGAAGACATCAATGGCTCACAGACAGTGCCGCTGGTTGTGATGGTAGATACGGGCACAGCCAGCTACGGCGAAATTGTAAGCGGCGTTCTGCGCCAATCTGGCCGAGCGCGCATTGTGGGGCAAGTAACCTATGGCAATGTAGAACGCTTGTGGGGCTTTGATTTTAGTGACGGCTCACGCGCTTGGATTGCCAGCGAAACGTTTGAGCCGTTGGGCGATACCAACGGCGTGTGGGAAGATACCGGTATAGTGCCCGATGTGCTGGCGCCGACGCGGTGGGATTTGTTCACCGAAGCCAATGACCCCGCGTTAGCCAAAGCAGTAGAATTGTTATTGCAAAATCCCTAAAGCCTAGCCTAGCGATGGGTAATGCGTGACGGGCGATTATCTTCGGATGGCGCCCTCACCCTTCACCCGTCATCGAGATATATGCCCGACGCACCCCGTAAGTACAAACTCATCACCGAGGAACAATTGCAGGCCGCGCGGCGGTTTTGGCCGCAGGTGAGCGATAAAACCTGGACGCTCATGCTCAAGCGCGGCGAGGAGCCGCTGGTGCTCAACCGCGCCGCCCATAAAGGGGTAGGCTTCGTTTCCATTCAAGTGCCCGCGCCCGAACAAACGCGTGAAGGCCTATACTACCGCCGCGATATTGATGTGCTGATTCTGATCAGCGGCGAAACCCCTTTAGCCATTTAGTGATTGGGTGATTGGAGTATTGGGTCATTGTCTCAATGGCCCCATGCATCAGTGTCCCAAGGTTTTAATGTCTTTTTATGTCCCTTCTTCAGCGCTCGTCATCGTAGCGCATCCTGATGATATTGAATTTGGCTCCGCGGGCACGGTGGCGCGTTGGATTAAGCACGGTTGCCGCGCGGGTTATCTGTTGCTCACCAGCGGCGATGTGGGCATTGCGGCAGAAGGCATGACCAAGGAACAGGCGCGCGCTATTCGCGAAGCTGAACAACGCGCCGCCGCTGACCTCATCGGCGTGGCAGAGGTGATTTTCTTGCGGGAGCCGGACGGTATGCTTCAGCCCACGCTAGAATTGCGGAAGAAGGTGGTGCGCGAAATCCGCCGCTTCAAACCGGAGGTGTGCATTGTGATGGACCCCACGGTGGTGTGGACGGGCGAGAATTACATCAATCATCCTGACCACCGCGCGGCGGGCACGGTAGCGATTGATGCCATCTTCCCGGCGGCAGGCCAGCCCAATTTATTTGAAGAGTTGGCCGAAGAAGGCCTCACCCCGCACAAAGTGCGTAAGGTGTATGCCAACAATTGGGGAGACACCACCAACGCACAATATGTTTCGATTGATGAGACCATTGATCTGAAAATTGCCGCCTTGCGTGAACACAAAAGCCAAATGAAGGATTGGGACCCGGAGCCAATGGTGAAGCAGTGGGCGGCGGAGCGCGCCAAAGGCAAAGAGATGCAATATGCGGAAGCCTTCCGAGTGGTGACTTTGGAAAGCGATGAGGATTGGGAAAAGTACAAAGGCGCAGTGCTCGGACGGAGTTGATATACTAGACTCTATCGGGAATAATCTCTAGACTGACATCATCTCCGAAAAGCCAGAAACGTGGGCAATTTTGAGAGACTGCGTGGGCCTGACCTCATTTCTGATAAAGTCCTTTCGGTGACTGTCACCCAGAATAGGCAAAGGCCAAATGCAAAAACCAAAACGTTCTTTCTGGCTTGGGGTCTCTCTGTTGGCGCTCATGCTGGTGAGCGCGCGCCTGTATCAGGCTTTTTCGTACACCCTCTACCTCCCCGTAGTGATGAGACAATTTACGCCTACTTTTACCCCTTCGCTTACACCGACCATTACGCCCACCCCCACTATCACGCCCACTCCCGTACCTTGCCCGGCGGGCACGCCCGCGCCGGTGCAGATGTTTACTTACAACGGCGCGCAAGGTAATTACTTCCGCATCAAGAACAATCAAAATTGTTTCAACCGCAATGAAGATGTGTGGTTTGAGTTTGAAGCGCAAAACATTAACAACTTCACCCTAATAGATGTGGGCGGCTTAGGCGCTTATTGGAGCACCGGCAACCAAGCCTCATGGGGTGATTTTGATTTTGAACCCGGCTATGAAAAGCGCATCACCTGGAACGATCACCTAAACATTTCCACCTCCGGCACATATCAGGTGCGTTTAGGTATATGTTTTCTTAGTAGCCGCTCGGCCTGCAACGCCAACCCGGGCGCATGGCATGCCCTCTCCGGGCCTATTACAATTGTGATTCGGTAAGGCTTTTTGGGCTTCTGCAAAGTCTTCCTGAGGCCGAATGTTGCTCACTCAATGGCTGTTCGGCCCACACACTGAGGAGAAAACATGTCCCATCGCCCTCGCGCCCGTGAGCTTGGCATCGCAATCGGAACGCTCCCCACTGGCCGGTATAACGCCATAACGGATGTAGAAGGAGTCTTGGTGGGGCACGTGACGCTGATTGAAGGCGATGGGCCGCTTGCGCCGGGTGTTGGCCCTATCCGCACCGGTGTAACGGCCATCCTCCCCCACCCCGGCGATGTGTTTCGCGAGAAGGTCGTCGCTTGCGTTCATCGCATTAATGGGTTCGGCGAGGTGACGAATTCTGAACAAGTAAAAGAGATGGGCGTGATTGAAACGCCCATCTTGCTTACGGGCACGCAAAATGTACCCCGCGTGGCGGATGCGGTTTTAGACTGGGCTTTTGCGCGCGATGCAGAAATGGGTGTGACCACCTGGGGGCCGGGGCCAGTGGTGGCTGAGTGTTCCGACCAATATCTTTCGGATGTTAGAGGTCGGCACGTTCGGGCCGAACATGTGATTCAGGCGATTGAATCAGCTTCCGGTGGGCCGGTGGCCGAGGGCGGCGTGGGCGGCGGAACGGGGATGAGTTGTTGTGAGTTCAAAGGCGGCATTGGCACCAGCTCACGCCTCATCCCTCAAGAAGCAGGTGGGTTTACAGTGGGCGCATTGGTGATGAGTAATTTTGGCCGTCGTGAACACCTCATCATTGATGGCGTGCCGGTGGGCCGTGAATTGAAGGATTGGAGCCCGCCGCCGTCCCAAATTCATCCAGATCGTCTTGGGTCATCTATCATCATCGTATTAGCCACCGATGCGCCGTGTGACCCGCGCCAACTCGAGCGGTTGTGTGTGCGGGCGGGGGCTGGCTTGGCCCGCGCGGGCGGCCTGTATTCAACTTCCAGCGGGGATTTTGCGATTGCGTTTTCCACAGCCAACCGCGTGCCCCATTTGCCCGAAGCCTCTGTTTTGCACTACCGCCAAATGGCCGAAGCTCTACAACTGGGGCAGGATTGGCCCGCCACGCCTGCTATCAATCATTTGTTTCAAGCCGCTATGGAAGCCACCGAAGAAGCTATTCTCAATTCCATGTTTGCGGCGGAAACAATGGTGGGCCGTGATGGTCACACACGGCACGCCATTCCGATTGAGGAAGTACAGCAGATTATGCGAAAGTATGGCCACGCGTTAGAAGCCCAACGCCAGTGACTGTCACATATGAGGGGCGAAGCGTCGTTGGGGGAAGAATTCCCCTTTCCCTCTCAGCGCCTACTTCAAATTAGGTAAGCACAAAATACCTCAACGCAGGTATACAAAATACCCCACCTGCAACTAACCAACCTCCAACAACAAACTATAAACTAACCTTGCACCATCAGGTTTGTTGACTTGTTTACACGGCCTGCACGATCGGCCCCATTTTTGGCAATTCGAGCAGTGAAACAGTTTCAGGTTAGCAAGCCTGATTAACTTTTCTCTAACGCGCCCAATCCGGAGGGTACATAGATGAACGCGAAAAGTAATTGGTTGACCACCAGCCTAACCTTGGGTACTTTGTTGTCCATTTTATTTTCTGTATTGGCCGCCTCGCCCGAGGTTGTTTTTGCCGCCACTTTTACAGTGAACAGCACGGCTGACCAACCGGACGCCAATCCCGGCAACGGTGTTTGCGCCAGCGGTACCGGGGCATGTACCCTACGGGCGGCCATTCAGGAAGCGAATGCCCTGCCGGGCGCAGATACAATTAACCTTCCTGCCGGCATTTTTGCGTTACAAATCCCCAGCGTCAATGAAGATTTAGATGTAACCGGTGACTTTGATATTCATTCCCCCATGACCATTGTGGGCGTAGGCGCAAGCTCTACCATCATTGATGCTGGTTTTCCTCTGCCCGGGGCAGACCCCACAGCGCGGGGGATGGATCGGCTTTTTGAGATTCACCCAACAGCCGGCAACGTCACGTTCCGAAACCTGACCCTGCGTGAGGGCTTTACGACGGATGACGGCGGTGCGATTCAAAACTGGTCATCCGGCTTACTGCGTTTGGAAAATGTTCATGTGCGCGATAGCTACGCAGGTGGCGCGGGCGGCGGCGTTAACAACGCGGACCCAGCATTTTACAACTGGGTAGTGGAACCCTTAGTGCCGCCCAACTCCGGGCGTGTTGAAATCGTCAACTCCACCTTTTCCGGCAACGCGGCAGGCGATGCAGGCGCGGCCATTAACAATTCTTCTAATGGCACTGTTTCCATCTTGTCCGGGAGTCAGATTATCAACAACCCCGGCCTGATGATTCCTGATCCCGCTCAAGTGATTGACCCGCTAGATCCCGAGCCCATCGAATACATTCCAGCGCCAGGTGTGTACGCTCCCGGCGCAGGTGCGGTTGCCAATCAAGGCGTGGGCGATACCGATGGTACGCTTCAAATTGTAGATTCAAATATATCGGGCAACTTCGCCGAAGGGAATGGCGCGGGCATCCTCAATGATGGCTCCGGCACTTTAATTGTTGAGCGTTCGACCATCATCAGCAATACGACTGAAGCGAGCGGCGGCGGTTTGTACGCCTCTGGCGGCACAGTAACGGTGAAAGACAGTACATTCCGCGGTAATGTTGCGGCCAACGGCGGCGGCCTGTATAACAACGGCTCGGTAGACAGCATCGGCTTGCGCCCACGTTTCACCTTAACCAACTCCACTATTTCAGGGAATGAAGCGCATGCTTCCGGTGGCGGCATGTATAGCGGTGGCGATGGCCAGCTCACCATCACGGACGTAGACTTCTTGGACAACAAGGCGCACGACGACGGCGGGGGCCTTGAAATCTCTGGCCGGACGAGTGCAACCTTAACGCGGCTGACTTTTTCGGACAACGCGGCTCACGGCGAGGGTGGCGGGGCTTGGACCAGTAGCACGCGCTTGATTACGATTCACGACTCGACCTTCAGCGGCAATCACGCCGGTGTACCGACGCCGGGCGATCTCTTGGAACCTGCCAGCGCGAACGTAGCGGGCGGCGGCGGCTTATACACCGAAGGCGGCCCGGTCACGATCACTGGCTCAATCTTTGAACACAACAGCGCCACCGAAGAGGGCGGCGGCCTGCGCATGGACAATCTCAGTGATGTGACTATCACGGACAGTATCTTCCGCAACAACCACGCTGAGGTTGGCGGCGGCATTGAAAACAGCGCTACCCGTGTCACCTTTGAGCGACTGTTAATTACAAATAACTATGCGGAGGGCGATGGCGGCGGCATTTACAATTCGTCCAGCGGCTTGTTTACAATTGTAGACACCACTATCTCCCTCAATAGTGGGCAGAGCGGCGGTGGTTTAGCGAATGCGCCGGATAATGATCTCATCATCCGCCGTTCGCTTTTCCTGCGCAATACCGCTCGCACCCCAGCTATTGTGGAAGGCGAGCCGATTGAAGATGCAGGTCTGGGCGGTGGCATCTTCAGCCTGGCCGACGGCGACTCCCTAATTGAGAACACCACCTTTTCCGGCAATACGGCGGCAGTGGGCGGCGGCGGCCTCTTCCATGATGCCGACGGCCCGCTCGAGTTGGTTCATGTCACCATCTGGCGCAACTCTGCGCCAATGGGCGGGGCGATTGGTGTTGTTGAGTCAGACTTTGCCCCTCCCGTGCCCCCGAGGGCAAATACTTCTGTGATCGCCCGTAACAGCATCATCGGCGGTAGCCTGCAAGGCGGCTCCTGTGATTGGTTTATTACCTCGGAAGGCGGCAACATTGATACCGGTGGAACACAAACTGTGGAAAACGCAGGTGAGTTGGGGCTTCCCACGCAAACTTGGTGCTTTCTGTCGGCCGCACCGAATAGCGATTCGGGCTCATCCGCCCGCGACCGGCGGAGCGCCACTTTCACTGTGGATGCCATCGCCAACAACGGTGGCCCCACACTCACGCACGCAATACGCTGGGGGAGTTTGGCCCAAGATACAGGTGTTAGCCCTTGCCCAGAGACCGACCAACGCGGTGTGACACGCCCGCAAAACAGCTTCTGTGATGCCGGGGCGTATGAATTTGTGGGCGATCCTTTAGTAGCTGACACGGTGCCGCCAGAGACGGAGTTCCCGGCCACAATAGCTGAGCAAGATGGCATTGAGACGATGGCCCTTCACTTCCGCGGCGCAGATAATGTGACCCCGGTAGAAGAGATACAGTTTGAATGCCGATTGTATGCAACCGAGCTTGGCGAGGCGCCGGAGCCTATCGCCCCTTGGGACCCAATTCCGCCTGAATTGTGGTGGGTGGGGTGTAGCAACCCGTGGCAAGTGCCGATGGTAGAGCCCGGCTTGGGATATTACACCTTTGAGGTACGCGCCATTGACCGGGCCGGCAATGTTGACCCGACTCCGGCTGTACACATTCTCACCGGCGATACCAACCCACCGGAAACGGTTATCGCCGAGGCCCCACCGCTGATGACGAACAGCCGTACCGCAACCTTCACCTTTATCGGTATTGATAATTTCACGCCGCCGCAGTTTATGGAATACGAGTGCCGGTTGAATAGTCGTGACCCTGACCTATGGCTGGAGTGCACCAACCCAGCGCTTTATTCTAACTTGACCAGCGGCCAACATACTCTTGAGGTGCGCGCCTATGACGGCGCTGAAAATGTTGACCCGACTCCGGCGCGCTACACCTGGACTGTAGGTCAGGGGCCGAACTGCGATTTGGCCAACATCACCCTAACGGCTGTGGCCGATGGTTGGGTGGACGAGGTCAACCCAACCGAGAACTACTTATTCATGACTGAACTCGGTGTGCGCTCGGCGGCAGTTGGTAACCCAAATGCTGTGCCGCCAGAGCCCATTACCGGGCAAAACGCCCGCGCACTGTTCCGCTTTGCGCTACCCACCGATGCGGGCGGTTGCGAGCTAGAGTCCGCTACCCTGCGCCTGTACAATTCATCGCCCACGGAGGGGCGCACTTTACAAGCCGCGCCGATAGCCAACTCTTGGCTGGAGAGTACACTTACTTGGTTCAACCAACCGAACACGCTTGGAGGCGCAGTAACGAGCGCCTCCCGCAACGGTTATCAAGAGTGGGATGTCACAGCCCATGTGTATGCGATGCTTGATGCTGGGGTGAGCTACGGTTGGATGATTCGCGACGCAAACGAAAACGACCTTGATGGCGGCGAACAGACTTTCCTCAGCCGTGAAACGCCGCAGGACCCGCCTGATCAAACTTTGCCATTGCTGGTCTTGCGTTATGCGGCTGACGCCAGCCCGCCTCCTCCACCTCCCATAGAGCCTGACCCCGGCGCGCCCATCGCGGCCTATTGCGGCCAAGTAATCACCCAAAGCGTTGTCCTCGGCAATGACTTAACCGGTTGTTTAGGCGAAGGTCTTGTAGTTGGAGCCCCCAACATTGTCATTGACCTCGGCGGCCATACAATTTCCAGCGGCTTGGTGTTGGCGCCGGGTGAGGAGGACGGTCTCTTGGCCGGTATTCGCAACGGCGGGCGCACTAACGTCGTCATCCGCAACGGAACGATTAGGGGCTTTGGCTATGGGGTGTTACTCGGCCCGGGCACCACCCGCAACATCATCGAGGAACTCACCCTGACCGGCAATGTCTTGGCAGGTATTCAGTTGGTGGATGCTGATGATGGCCGTAACGGCAACACCATCCGTAACAACCACTTCGATCACAACGGTGAAACCGGCCTCACGCTCATCAGCGACTCTGAAAACAGCGTGATTGAAAACAACACCTTCATCGGTAACGGAATGTCCATCTATCTCTTTGGGGCTAGTGGTCACCACATTGAGGGCAATGACATCAGCGGCGTCGTCCTCAATCCATTACTGGACAGCGACGCTGGCATCGTGCTGGAGGAAGGTTCGAGCCGCAACACGATGATTGACAATGACATCTCCGATACCGGCGATGCGGGCATAATCATCCACACCGGCTCACACGATAACCGCGTCGAAGGCGGTGTGCTTGTTCGCAACGGCGACGCCGGCGTCATTATTGAAGACTCCGACCGCGCTCAGGTTATCGGGATCGTCGCGCACGGGCAATCGGATAGCGGTGTGGCGCTCGGCAACTCACAAGATAGCATTGTGCGCGATAACGATTTGCGCTTCAACCCTAGCGGTGTTTCAGCCTCGAATACCAACAATTTGGTGGTTGAGAACAACAATGCGTCTGACTCGCTCCAGTCCGGTTTCGAGTTTGGCGGCGGTGTGAACCTGCGGATTGTGAATAACGTGGCCAATAACACGGGCGGCTCTGGCATCTCGTTTGAGGGCGGCGCTTTTGATGCTTTAGGTAACGCCGTCGGCGGTGCGCTGATTGAAGGCAACACCACCAACGAAAATTTAGCTGATGGTATCACCGCCTCCGAGGGTGGACATACGCTTCGAAATAACACAGCTTATAACAACTTTGGTTTCGGCATCTTGGCTGGCGAGGTGTTGGAGCCCGGCGCAGGGCCTGGCCCCGGCGCTAACATTGATGGGGGAGGCAACGTCGCCAATGGCAACGCCGAGCCCGAGCAGTGCGTGGGTGTGGTCTGTTCCACAGGTAGCGCCCCTCCGCCCACCCCGCCGGATACGATTGCGCCGGAGACAACTCTAACCGGGTTCCCGCCCAATCCGACTGGCAGTTTCTCGGCCACCTTCATCTTCAGCGCCACGGATAACGTCACCCCGCTGACGGCCATGGCCTTTGAATGTCGCCTCGACCCACCGCTTGATCCGCCTATTGAGCCAGAGCCGCCGGGCGACCCTGAGCCGCCCGACCCGGGTACACCACCGGCAGAGCCTATTGATCCTACAAACCCGGATTCCTGGACGGAGTGTGTAAGCCCTGTGCACTATACGGGCTTGGAGCAAGGCTTGCACCGCTTTGAGGTGCGCGCCATTGATCAAGCCGGCAACATTGACTTCACCGCGGCGACCTATGATTGGGATATTGACATTACAATCCCTGACGAAGAGGCTGGGCCAGATTCAATTGCGCCTGAAACGAGTATCTCATCCGCCCCTAGCAATCCGACCACCAGCGTCTCAGCAACCTTCCATTTTTCCGGGAGCGATAATTTGATCCCGGGACCGAACTTGACCTTTGAGTGCCAACGCGATGGTCTGGGCTTTACCCCATGTGCTAGCCCGCATACTTATCTGGGCCTAGACCCCGGCCCACACACTTTCGAAGTGCGCGCTCTTGACCGGGCGTTGAATGTTGACCCAACGCCGGCCATCCATGTTTGGACGATTGTTCTGCCGCCGCCGGATACGACAGCGCCTAATACAACAGTGAACTCCGGGCCGGATGCGGTGACAACACTCACGACGGCAACCTTCACCTTTTCCAGCAACGAGGCGGGTGTAACCTTTGAGTGTTCGATTAACGGCGGCGCAACTTACGCACCCTGCACCTCGCCTCAGAACTACACCGGTCTGGCGGTTGGCGCGCGCGAGTTTCGCGTTCGCGCCATAGATGCGGCCCTCAACACTGACCCAACGCCCGCCATTTTCTCTTGGACGATTAGCGCCGCGCCCGTGCCCACCACTGTTTATTGCGGCCAGACGGTTACGCACAGTATCCTGCTCAACAATGATTTACATGACTGTTCCTGGGATGGATTGGTGGTTGGCGCACATGGCATCACTATTGACCTGAATGGACACACGATTGATGGTGTGGGTTTAGCCGCTGGTATCCGTAACGATGGCTATGACTTTGTCTCTATCAAGAACGGTACAGTTGTGGAATTTGATTACGGCGTGATGCTCAACCCCGGCACCGAGGCGAATGTTATCGAGGCGATGACGCTCCAGAGTAATCAGGAAGCTGGTATTGGGCTGGGCTTTGTACCCCACCCGTCTAACCCAACCTTGCCCTTCCCAGAACCGCCGCCGCCCACTTTCCAAGCGGGTGTTCGCGATAATGTCTTGCGGAACAACACGCTCTTGGCCAATGACGTGGGTATTTTGCTGGTCAATGGCACTCGCGGCACGCTGATACGCGCTAACGAAATCGCCGCCAACACCAAAGGCGGCATCCTACTTGAGCGTTCGGATAACAACACGCTTGAGACCAATCAGATTACTGCCTCCAGTGAGCCGGGTATAGAGTTGATTGGTTCCAGCAATAACACCATTATTAGCAACACCGTGGAGGATAATGGAGGCGGTATTTATCTGGCCCTAACCGACAGTCTCGCCGGTTACTTGCCTTCCAACAACAACCTCGTGCAGGGCAACGTTATTGTGGATAGCGGCGGCCCGGCCATCGAATTGGCTGGCTCTAATAACGGCGCCGTCACCGGCAACCAAATCCTTGACAATGTCGCCAGTTTCTCAAATGGAGCAGGTCTCGTCCTATACCATGCCGCTGACACACTCGTCCGCGGTAACACGCTCAGCGGCAACAAGGCCGGCATTGAGTTGAAGAATTCCAGCCACAACCGCCTAGAGAGCAACAACACCGGTAACTCCGAGGGGACTGGCATTTGGACGGGCGATCTCTCGATGAGCAACGAAATCATCGGGAATATCTCCAGCAACAATGATGGCGCCGGGATCTATGTTGGTGATGAGGTGGCTGGCGACTCAGGCACGTTGATTGAGGGCAACTACACCCACAACAACAATAGCTACGGCATCCACGTATCTAAGCCGAGCCATATCATTAAGAACAACCTCGCCAATGAGAACGGCACATGGGGCATCTACGCTGGCGATCCCAGCAATGGCCGCGTCAACGTAGATGGCGGCGGCAACCGCGGCCAGGATAATCTCGGCCCGATTGATCCCCTCACGCTTCAGCCCTTGCAGTGTTACAACGTGGTGTGCGACGGCGGTGATGTGCCACCTGACCCGATCCCGCCCGACACCCTGATTCTGCAGACTCCGCCTCATCCAAGCCTGAGCGACACCGCCACCTTCCACTTCAACGGAAGTGACAACGTCGGTACGGTTACTTTCCAATGCCAAATTGATGGATTAGGCTTCTCGGCTTGCTCCAGCCCGCACACTTATACCGGGCTGAGCAATAGCTCCCATACCTTTGAGGTGCGAGCTGTAGACCTTTCCGGCAACATGGATGGGACGCCGGCCAGCTACACTTGGACAGTTCTCGTATCAGCTGGTGCGCCGGATACAACCATCACCTCCGGGCCAGATCTGACGACGGTGCGCACGGATGCAACCTTCGAGTTCATCGCCTCCGAAAGCGGCTCATCCTTTGAGTGTGCAGTAGATGGTGCGGCCTTTACACTGTGTACTTCACCTCAGACCTACACGGGTTTGGCGGTTGGTATACACACCTTTAGCGTCCGTGCAACCGACTCTGGTGGAGATACCGATGCGACCCCAGCGACCTACACTTGGAGGGTCACCGCCGCGCCAGTGGCGGCAGTAGTGGGTTGTGGTGAAATCATCGTCCAAAGCACTCGACTGCTAAATGACCTGATTGACTGCGGCGGCTTTGGCTTGATTATCGGCGCCTCGAGTATCACCATTGACCTAGACGGCCATGTGATTGACGGCGTCGGCCTAGATGCCGGCATCCTTAACAATGGGTACGACTCCGTCACCATTATCAACGGCACTATTACGCAGTTTGACCACGGCATCCTGCTCAATCCGGGTACATCACAGAACGTCATTGCCTCCATGCGCTTAGAGGCTAATCAGGAAGCCGGTCTGTTGCTCTCCGATGCTGACCAAGCAGGGCAGGGCAACACCATCCGTGATAACGTCTTCGCCGCCAACGGATATGGTATCTGGTTGGCCAGTAATACCAGTCAGGCCGTTATCCGCAACAACGCACTGGGTGGCAATGCCTCTGGCGGGATATACCTTGAGTTCGCCAGCAACAACCGGATTGAGTTCAATGAAGTCACACGCTCTAGTGGGCACGGCATCGCTATCGTGGGCGGCGGGAACAACACTGTGACGGATAACAGCTTGTCGGGCAACAGTGGTTATGGCATCGCCGCAGGTGAGGCGTTACTGCCCTCCAACAACAACCGCATTGAGCGGAACACCATCAGCGAAGGGCAAGGCGGCATCTTGGTGGTCGAGTCAACCGGTAGCCAAGTGCTGTTCAACATCGTCAGCGGAAGCACTGGCCCAGGCGTGTCCCTAGAGTTGGCCAATAACGTGTTGGTGCGCGGGAATGACGTGCGTTCTAACGCCAGCGGTATCTCCCTCGATAGCTCGAGCAACAACCGTATCGAGGCCAATAACGCCAGCGGCACGCTCGGCGCGGGCATCGAAATTGGCGCTCTCTCTTACAACAACGTGGTGATTCAGAACTCGGCCAACCAGAATGGCGGCGAGGGCATTACGGTTACAGATTTTGCTCTGGCCGGTCAGGGTAATGTGATTGAGAACAACATCGCTAACGGCAACGGTGGCGATGGTGTTGGCATACACGGCGGCGGCCATACGGTTACCAGCAACAGCGCTCAAATGAACGGCGGCTGGGGCATCTATGTAGCCGTCAGCGCCACGGATGGCGGCGGCAACTTTGCGGCTGGCAACGCCGAACCGGCGCAGTGTCTCAACATTCTCTGTACATTGGGCGTTGTCCCCGGCTCACCTGAGACTTGGATTGTCTCCGGGCCGGTGGATGTGGATCCAGACACACCGGGCATACAGAGCAACAGCCGTAACGCCAGCTTTACCTACAATGGCAGCGATGACGCCACGCCATTGGTTGATCTGGTATTCGAGTGCCGCTTGGACAGCACCAATGACTTGGCCTGGGAAGACTGTGAGTACCCAGCCGAGTTTCTCAACCTCAGCGCCGGCCCGCATATCTTGGAAATACGCGCTGTAGATCTAAACCTACTGGCCGACCCAACCCCAGCGCGGTTTGAGTGGACTTACGTGCCCTTGCCGTCCGGCGTCGCGCCCACAGTCATCCTTGACATTGTGCCGGAAAATCAGACCCAGATGTTCGAAGCATTGTTCACGTTCCATTCGAATGAACCGGACGTCACCTTCGAATGCCGGGTAGATTTCTTTGGCTATGAGCCATGCGGTTTTGAAGGCGCGACCTTCATGTCACAGGGCGCATACGAAGCCAGTTTTGAGGCAACGCAGGTTGGTTCGCATACTTTCTACGTTCGCGCTATTGACTTTGAAGGCAATGTCGGCGCACCAACCACCTACACTTGGAGCATCCTTGGGGTTGTCACCACTTTCTTGGATGGCCCGGGCTTCACGCCCGGCGAAACGCCACTCGATCCACCTACGGGTGGCCCAGTGCTAACCACAACTGCAACTTTAGACTTCATCGCCAATGTGGCCGATGCCACCTATGAATGCTCACTTGATTTAGGGCCATTCTTGCCCTGTACGCCGCCAGTGACTTACACCGATCTAATTCAGGGTGCGCATATGCTCCGCGTCATCGCCACTGATTTGGCGACTGGGGCCGAGGAACTGGAAGCGGCGGTCTTTGAGTGGGAGATTGTTGAATTCCAGGATGTCACCCCGCCGAACACGACCATCGAGTTAGCGCCACTGAACAACAGTAGTTCAACTTTGTTTGAGTTCGTGGGCGTAGATGACACGACCCCGCCCTCCTTGTTGACCTTTGAATGCCGGATGGATAGCACAAACGAGTTGGATTGGTTCGCGTGCGTCAGCCCATTCAACCTGCTCGATATGTTTACCTACGCCGATACGCAGATGGCGCCCGGCATACACACCTTTGAGGTGCGCGCCATAGACATGGCTGAACCGCTTGACCCGAACGCACCTCAACAAGGGAATGTGGACCCATCACCAGCCACCTACACCTGGACGATGGTAGCCGATACCTCACCGCCCGGCACAGGCATCCTCTCTGGCCCGCCAGCAACTGTGGGCCTAGGCGCTGAAATCGCGATCGAGTTCTTTGGAACGGATAACGCCACACCGGTTTTGGAGCTAACCTTTGAGTGCGCAGTGGACTCTGGGTTGTTTGAGCCATGCGCCTCGCCGGAGTCCGTCTCCGGCTTAGAGGCTGGCCTACACACCTTCCGTGTTCGCGCTGTGGATTTGGCCGGTAACGCCGATCTGACTCCGGCTGAGCGCGCCTTCACGATCATGCCCGCGCCGGTAACCACCTTCACCTCTGGGCCAGCCGGTCAGATTATCAACGGCGTCTTGCCGGCCATCCCAAGCACTACCGAGAGCGCAATCTTCGTCTTCTCAGCGAACCAGCCCGGCTCGACCTTTGAATGTGCATTGGACGGTTCGGGCTTCGTACCGTGCGCTTCGCCTTACGGTGTATGGGTGACCCTGAGCGGCCCGCATGAGTTTGTGGTGCGCGCGACGAACCCAGAAGGCGTAATTGAAGAGCCAGCCGCCGCTTACGAATGGCTGGTTGAACTTGGCAATGACATCACTCCGCCTAATACCACCATCACTTCAGCGCCGAGCAATCCATCGGCGAGCGAGGTGGCAACCTTCTCATTCACGGGTAATGACAACCGCACGCTCCCAGCAAACTTGAGCTTCGAGTGTTCGCTGGATGGGCAAGGCTTCAACTCGTGCGTCGCGCCTCAGCAGTTCTCTGACCTGACGCACGGCTCACACACTATCCTCATCCGCGCGGTGGACGCCGCTGGCAACTTTGACCCGACACCCGCCAGTTACACCTGGGTGGTTGAGCTACCGCCGGTGACCACGTTCATCACTGGGCCAGAAGAGGTGACTGAAAACACGTCTGCCACGTTCACCTTTATCTCCAATGTGCCCGGCTCAACGTTCCAATGTTGGCTGGATGGTGTTATCACCGCCTGCGCTTCGCCAGTGACCTACACCGGCCTAGCCGCTGGCGACCATCTCTTCGCTGTTCTCGCAACGGCGCCGGGTGGAACTATAGAGTTAGCTTGGGCTGAGTGGGAGTGGACCATCGCCGATACCACGCCGCCCATCACTACTATCACCTCCGGGCCGGATGTTCAAACCGAGGCCACCAGCGCGACGTTCACCTTCACTGCTAATGAGCCGAATGTCACGTTCATGTGCTCCTTAGATGGGGCTGAACCTCAGGCGTGTACCTCGCCGGTGGAATATCCATTCCTGTATCCGGGCCTTCATCGCTTTGAAGTTGTGGCCGCCAACCCACCAATGCTTGATGCCTTCGGTCAACCTGTGCATCCCATCTACGAGCTAATCCCGACGGTTTACGAGTGGACAGTAGTAGACTTAGTGGCGCCTGAGACGACCATTACCTTCGGGCCGGCCACCACAACCGCCAGCCCGAATGCGTACTTCGGCTTTAGCTCGGATGACCCACTGGCCATCATCGAATGCTCACTAGACGGAGCCGGCTTTAGCGAGTGCGAGCCCATCACCGTGTTCGAGGGCCTACTCCCCGGCCCGCACACGCTTGTGGCCCGCGCTGCGGACTTGGCCGGTAACATTGACCTGACTCCAGCCAGCTACACTTGGACGATTACGCCGGCCACACCTAATACCCCGGCTGGAACGAATGTGGTTGTTGCATTGCCCTTGCCGGGTGGTGGGAGCGCGACTGTGACTTTCTCAGAAGTCACCCTCGCCGGCGCGACCACGCTGGACGTGCTGAATGGTGCGCCTCCGTTACCAGCCGGCTACTTCCTAGCCGGTGGCGCCTTCTACGATATCCACACCACAGCCGAAGGCACGCCCATCTCACTGTGTGTTCCATTTGACCCGCTGATGTTCCCAGACACCGCCGTCCGGTTACTGCACTTTGATGGTAGCGCGTGGGTAGACATCACCACGCTAAGCGATCCCGCCGGGATGGTTTGCGGCTTGCCGGGGAGTTTCTCGCCCTTCGCGCTGGCCTCCGGTTCCGGCTTAGCGCCGCTGGCTTCCATCATCTCTGGGCCGCCAGCAGTAAGCAATAGTGGAACAGCCACCTTCACCTTCTGGGTGGATGTGCCCGGCTCACTCACTTTGTGCTCGATTGATGGTTTGCCGCTTGCGCCCTGCGCCTCGCCCACCACCTACACCTTCCTGGCAGAAGGTGGGCATGAGTTCATGCTTCAAGCGATTGGCCCAGATGGGCAAATGCAATTGACGCCTTCACTCTATGAGTGGGAAATCAGCCTAGGGCCAGACGCCACGCCGCCAGACACAATCATCACGCACGGCGCGCCAGCCCTGACCGTGAACTATATCTCCATCTTTGAGTTTACGGGTGCGGATGATCAAACTCACCCGATGGAGTTGGCGTTTGAGTGTTCACTAGATAGCGGCCCGTTCGAGGGCTGTGAGACGCCGGAGCAGGTTGAAGCCCTGACCTCCGGGCCACACACACTGGCCGTGCGCGCCGTAGATTTAGCGGGCAACGTTGACCCGACCCCCGCGACTTGGACTTGGACTATCACGGATATGTCTGCGCCGGATACGTCTATTGAACTAGGGCCAGAAGCAGAGACTACCGCCACCAGTGCAATCTTCGAGTTCATTGGTGAGGAGCCGGATGGGACGCCGGTGCTGGAGTTTGAGTGTTCCTTGGACAACGCCGAGTTCGCCGCGTGCACCTCGCCGCATGAAATCAACGGCCTAGCCAACGGCCCACATATCTTCCTCGTGCGCGCCGTAGATTCAGCCGGTGTGGTTGATCCGACGCCCGATTTCTACGAATGGTTGATCATGGGGCCGGTAGATACCACCCCGCCAGACACCTTCATTGTGGCTGGGCCGCCGGTGGGCAACTCTGGCCCCGATGTGGTCTTTGGCTTCTCCAGCAATGAGCCGGTTGAGGGATTTGAATGTTCGTTGGATGGCGGCCCATTTGCAGGGTGCGAGGCTGTTTACCCGCTCATCGGCTTAGCGCAGGGCCTGCATGTGCTCGTCGTTCGCGCCGTTGACGCGGCTCTGAATGTTGACCCGACGCCCGTCAGCTACACGTGGATGACGTTAGGCGAACCGGACACGCTCATCCTCTCCGGGCCAGATGACCCGACGGGGAGCTTCAGTGCGACCTTTACCTTCACTTCTACGCAGGAAGGCGTGACCTTCCAATGTTCGGTGGACGGAACACCTTACGTGCCCTGCACGTCGCCGTTCATCGCTGGCCCACTGGTTGAGGAAGGTGAGCATAGTTTTGAAGTTCGCGCTGTGAATCAGTTCGTAACGGCGGAGGGGGCGCAGGTGATGGATCAAACACCTGCCACCTATCAATGGACAATTCAGGACGTTGAGCCGCCTGAGACAACGATTGTGTCGGTCATCTATCTGCCGCCTACAGACCTGATTGAGCCTAACAGCTTCCGCTTTGAGTTCGCGGGCGCCGATAACCGGACCGCCGCTTTTGAGTTGAGCTTTGAATGTTCACTCGATGGTGGGCCGTTCGAAAGCTGTGACGCCATTCATTATCTTCCGCTTGAAGGGTTGCCGGGCGGCTTGCACGAATTACAAGCTCGCGCTGTGGATGATATCGGGAATGTGGACCTCAGCCCAGCCATCTACACGTGGACGACGGAGGCTGAGCCACAAACCACTATTCTCACCGGGCCGCCGGCGCAGGTAGAGAGCATGGAAGCTACCTTCACCTTTAGTTCCGATGTGGCGGGTGCGACGTTTGAGTGTTCGCTTGACTTAGCGCCGTTTACAACCTGTACTTCCCCAACTACGTTCACGGGTGTGCCGTATGGCGCTCATCAATTGCTCGTTCGCGCCATCAGCCCGTTGGGCACGATGGTGGAACTCACCCCAGCTGAATATGCATGGGAAAGCGGTGACCTGACGCCCCCAGTGACCACCATCCTGACTGGCCCAGCCGCCACAACGCTGGACACGACGGCCACCTTCACCTTCTCAGCGGATGACCCCGAAGCATTGTTCCAATGCTCGTTGAATGGTTCGCCGCTTGCGTTCTGCACCTCGCCGCATACGGTCACTGGCCTGCTGGCGGGTGAGCACACGTTTGAAGTGTTAGCCACCAAGCCGAATTTGCTGGCTGAATCGCTGGCGGCTGTATGGGTGTGGACAGTTGAAGATCTCACTCCGCCGGAAACGGTGATCCTATCTGGGCCGCCGGCTGAGATTGGGTTGGGTACGTCCGCCGCGTTCACCTTCTCCAGCAATGAGCCAGATGCCATCATTGAGTGTTCGCTCAACGGCGGCCTCTACGCTGAATGCGCCTCACCCCCGTGGATTGTTCCCACACAATTTACCGGCTTAGATGCCGGCGCATACACGTTGTCGGCTCGCGCCGTAGATCCCAGCCTGAACGCTGATCCAACGCCAGAAACTTACACGTTCACCGTGATTGGTCTGCCCGAGACTACAATCCTCTTGGGGCCAACAGCGACGACGCTTGACACCAGCGCCGCCTTCACTTTCGTTGCTGACCAAGTAGGCGTGACTTTTGCCTGCTCGCTGGATGGAGCTGGCTTCGTCCCCTGCGCTTCAGGTGTAACGTACAGCAACTTGGGGGTTGGTAACCATCTGTTCGAAGTGAGAGCGACGAATGGCTTCGGAGGCGTTGAGACGACTCCGGCCAGCTATGCGTGGACAATCAATGAACCACCACCGAATACGCCCATCGGTGCTAATGTGACCGTAGTAGTTGCGACCCCCGGTGGAGTGACGACGGCCACCGTGACCTTCGCTTCTGTGACTGCCGAAGGCGCCACAACTGTAGCTGTGCTGGCCTCCCCGCCGCCGCTTCCTGGCGGCTATCTCCAAGCCGGCGCGCTGTACTACGACCTTACAACAACGGCCAATTACATCGCTCCGGTAACCGTCTGTCTCACTTATCTGCCCGGCTCGGTGGCGGAACCCGTAAGGCTCTTACACTTTGACGGTAGTGCTTGGGTAGATGTGACGACCACGCACGATCCTATAGTTGGCCTGATTTGTGGCGCGCCCAACAGTCTTTCGCCGTTTGCAATTGTGACGCAAACAGCGACCGCCGAACTTGATACGACCATCGTAACCGGGCCGCCTGCCTTTACGGTTAACACGTTTGCCGACTTTACCTTCGCCGCCAATGACCCGATGGCCACCTTTGAGTGTTCATTGGACAACCCGTTGGATTGGGGTTCTTGCTTGGCCTCTACGAGTCTTAACGGCTTGACCGTAGGTCAACACACTCTCCTTGTCCGGGCGAAGAACTTGGCTGGGGCAGTTGACGCAACCCCGGCGAGTTATCAATGGACTGTTACACCGACGCCAGATACGTTCCTTGACTCCATGCCGACCGACCCAACGGCAAGCACAGAGGCAACGTTCACGTTCTCCTCTGACCTGCCGGGCGTGACCTTTGAATGTGCGCTAGACGATGCGCCGTTCTTCCTGCCTTGCGCCTCGCCCATGACCTACACCGGCTTGGCACTCGGCGAGCATGACTTCGAAGTACGGGCAAAGGATATGGATGGCAACGTTGACCCATCGCCTGCATCTTACACATGGGTCATCATCACGGCTAACCCTACGCCGTTGCCAACAGACGCTCCAACAAACACGCCGGTTCCGCCAACGGAAACGCCACTGCCGACTAGCACGCCGACGGAGACACTGGAGCCGTCAACAGAAACGCCGTTGCCAACGGCAACACCGACGGACACACCTGAACCGCCAACGGCTACCCCGTTGCCAACGGCAACACCAACAGAAACGCCGTTGCCAACGGCAACACCGACGGACACACCTGAACCGCCAACGGCTACCCCGTTGCCAACAGCAACACCAACAGAAACGCCGTTGCCAACGGCAACACCGACGGACACACCTGAACCGCCAACGGCTACCCCGTTGCCAACAGCAACACCAACAGAAACACCATTGCCAACGGCAACACCGACGGACACACCTGAACCGCCGACGGCTACCCCGTTGCCAACAGCAACACCAACAGAAACGCCGTTGCCGACGGCAACACCGACGGACACGCCTGAGCCGCCAACGGCTACTCCGTTGCCAACGAACACGCCGACAGAAACACCCGTGCCACCTACCTTCACACCCACAGTGACGGCAGTGCCGCCAACACTGACGCACACGCCAACCACGGCCCCTGCGTGCACAGCTCCACCAGTGACGCTCTCGGCGAATGCAGACGCCTGGCTTGACCAGAATAGCGCTTCCAGCAACTATGGCAACGACTCCATCTTGAAGGTACAGGCCAAGTCCGGCAATAACTTCCGCGCTCTCGTGCGCTTCACCCTGCCCGCCTTGCCCGCAGGTTGTGTGGTACAGTCCGCCACCCTGCGCTTGTACTCCGCCTCCTGGGCCAGTGGCCGCACCCTCCAAGCCATCCAGAACTCCGCCGCCTGGACAGAAGGTAGCGTCAACTGGAACAACCAGCCCGCCACCACCGGCACCGCCGTAACCACCACCTCCGGCAGTGGCTACCGCCAGTGGAGCGTGACCGCTCATGTGCAAGCCATGTACAGCACCGGCGTCAACAACGGTTGGAAAATCCGCGACGCAACCGAAGGCGGCGGTGGGAGCGAGCAACAGTTCCACAGCCGTGAGAAAGGCTCTGAAATGCCTCAACTCATCATCACTTTTGCTTCTGCATCTGGTTCAACACCCACACCCGAAGCAACGGCCACGCCGACGATCACCAGCACCTCTGTGCCGCCAACTTTCACGCCTACCCCAACTCCAACCGGAACTCCTAGTGGCGCGTGTACGACAACAACGGTAACGCTCTCGGCGAATGCAGACGCCTGGCTTGACCAGAACAGCGCTTCCAGCAACTATGGCAACGACTCCATCTTGAAGGTACAGGCCAAGTCCGGCAATAACTTCCGCGCTCTCGTGCGCTTCACCCTGCCCGCCTTGCCCGCAGGTTGTGTGGTACAGTCCGCCACCCTGCGCTTGTACTCCGCCTCCTGGGCCAGTGGCCGCACCCTCCAAGCCATCCAGAACTCCGCCGCCTGGACAGAAGGTAGCGTCAACTGGAACAACCAGCCCGCCACCACCGGCACCGCCGTAACCACCACCTCCGGCAGTGGCTACCGCCAGTGGAGCGTGACCGCTCATGTGCAAGCCATGTACAGTACCGGCGTCAACAACGGTTGGAAAATCCGCGACGCAACCGAAGGCGGCGGTGGGAGCGAGCAACAGTTCCACAGCCGTGAGAAAGGCTCTGAAATGCCTCAACTCATCATCACTTTTGGCGCACCCTAGGGCATGACACAGCCGATTACCCGTTTTACCAGAACAGCGCCCAGCTTAAGCTGGGTGCTGTTCTGAAGTGACGCTCAATCTCTTCTCAGGGTAGTGGGCCATTTAGGCTAGTTACCCCCCAATTTTCAGTGGGCCGTAACCAAACCCCTAGCGATTGCGTTACTTGTTTGAGTGAAGCACAATCCAGAGTCAAGACAAAGACCAATGGATGAAGCCGAACTCGTTAGACGCCTTAAACAGTACGACTCGGAGGCCGTCGGCGAGGTCGTGCATAGTCACGGCCCAGCCCTTCACCGCTACGTTGCGGCCATTGTTGGCGATTACCACCTCGCTGAAGACCTTGTTTCAGAAACCTATATGCGCATGTTGGAACACATCGGTAAATATGCCTATACCGGTGCGCCGGTGCGCGCCTGGCTCTATCGCATCGCGCACAATCTGGCCATTAGCGCACTTCGGCGGGAGCGGCCAGTAGCCGACGAGGAAGTTTTAGCCGAAGTCGCGACCCCTGAAGCCGATCCCGAACAGGCCTTGATAAAGAATGAAAGACGAGTTGCATTTCGGCGTGTTTTCTTACAACTCACTGAAGAGCAACAACAGGTTCTGATGTTGCGGTTTGTAGCGGAGCACTCCACCGCCGAAGTAGCCGGTCTCTTACAAAAATCGGAGGGTTCGGTAAAGCAGGCGCAATTCAGGGCGCTCCGCTCATTGGCGCGCTTGTTAAAACGGGCCGGGGGTAAAGATGGAATCTAGACTGGTTGAGGCGTTGGCGGATTGTTTAGACCGCATGACTAGCGGAGCAACTCTGGAAGATTGCTTACGCCGATATCCCCAAGAGCGCGCCGAGTTGGAGCCGCTTCTCCGGGCTACGGGCGTACTCCGCCAATTGCCCGCGCCGCCCCCAATAAATTTACCTCAACTGGAGCGAGAGGTATTGGCCCGCGCAGCGATTTTGCGGGCCGGCCCACAACCTGTTTCGCTCTGGAAGCCCGTTGCGCTAGTAGCGCCAATCCTTCTGGCCATAATCACCTTTAGCTTCTTTGCTTTCTTGTCTGTGGTTCAACCCAATTGGGGGTCAGTGGCAACGCGCACACCAACTTCCACCCCATCTAGAACACCTACGGTGACGCAAACACCCTCTTTCACCCCCAGCTGGACATCCACAAGCACCGTATCCGCCACATCGCTAACGGCTACCGCCACCTTTACATCAACAGCCACGTTCACCTTCACGCCAACACCAAGCCGAACGCCCATACCACCTACTCCGCTTCTGCCTGCAACCACTGCACCCAACCCAAATCCAATTCCAGAGGCCACATCAACTTCACCTTCATCCGGTGACGACGATGATGACGACGATGATGATGATGACGATGATGACGATGATGATGATGATGACGACGGGTAAAACCAAGCAATGAAACGGCTCACCTTAAGTTCAAAGTAAACGGTTAATATGGCGCCACATCGCATTCTCTTAATTGATGACGACCCTCATTTGCCGGTCATTATTCGTCTCCTCTTGGCAAAAACCCATTCGGAAGTTATGTTATACACGGCGCGTGAGGGACAGAATGGGGTAGCCATGGCGGAGTCAGTTTCCCCACACCTCATCTTATTGGATTGCCGCATGCCGGGCTGGGATGGCTTTGAAACCTTAACTCAGCTACGCGCCAACCCCCATACCGCCCACATTCCCATCGTCACTATCTCTGGTGCAATACCCACCCGTGGCCGTTGCGCCGAAATGATTGCCCGCTCAGAGGCCTATCTATCAAAGCCATTGGACTTAAGTCAACTTCTGGCGGTCATAACCCAGTTTATCAATTTTATCCCTGATAATTATGACGGCCCTGCGCACTAAGATTCTTCCTCGCTCCCTCTTTCCCGTGACTTTTTAGCCTGTTTCGGCGTTTTATAACTAACACCCAATAAAAACCTCACACAACCCTTCAGGTTGTATGCCTGTTCACCATCACTGTGGCCACAATCACAGATCATTGGTCTGGCGTGTTCTCATGACAGTTACTCTGTTTGTGTTGGTCGCCCTCACACCAACCCGTTCTGGGGTGAAAGCGGAAACAGACAGCACGTTGGTTGTTGTCACAGATCACCAAAGTGATCCGTCAGCGCCTGCCACATCGCAACTCATTATTCAGTATCGCGGCGTCATGGATTTGCAGAGCGCCGCTCACCCGATTAGAACTGCCCACCTCCAAAAGCTTAACGCTGTGGCTGGTATCGAAATGCAATACGTTCGCCCCTTATCAGGTGAGGCGCATGTACTCCGTTTGCCCGCGCGCTTGCCCATCTCTGAAGTAGAAGCCCTCGCGCAACGTCTGGCGGCCCTACCCGAAATTGAATACGCCGAGCCAGATTATGTGATGGCCCCAGCGCTGACGCCCAATGATCCTAACTACGGCGCACAATGGCATTACTTTGAAACGTATGGCATTAACGCTCCGGCGGCATGGACTCTCACGACTGGCTCAAGCAACACCCCCATTGCCGTTATTGATACCGGCATCACCCTTCATCCGGATTTGGCCGGACGCTGGGTGGGAGGTTATGACTTCATCACCCATATTGCTTCAGCAAATGACGGGGACGGGCGCGATAGTAACCCGCAAGACCCCGGCGACTGGGTGACAGCGGCTGAAGCGGCCTCCGGCCCTTTGGTTGGTTGCCCCGTCACCCATAGCACTTGGCACGGCACACACGTTGCCGGCATTCTTGGCGCGGCGGGTAACAATAACAATAGCGTGGCCGGCGTTAACTGGCAATCGCCTCTGGTGCCCGTGCGCGTGGCCGGTAAATGCGGCGCTTTCGTTTCTGATATCGCCGATGGCCTGCGTTGGGCGGCTGGCTTAGCAGTGAATGGGGCGCCTGCCAACGCCTATCCAGCGCGCGTCATCAACCTCAGCTTGAGCGGCCCGGGTGTGTGCAGTACCACTTATCAAAATGCGATTAACGCCGCCCAAACGGTTGGGGCCATAATTGTGGTAGCGGCGGGCAACAACGGCAGTAACCTCAACTTCAACAGCTATCAACCTGCCAATTGTTCAGGCGTTATCGTGGTGGCCGCTACTGACCGGGGTGGTGACCGAGCGCTCTATAGCAATTATGGCTCGGCTGTTGACCTGAGTGCGCCCGGCGGTGAAACCTTTACCAACAGCCCCAGTCTTCAGCCACAAAACGGTATACTTTCCATCCTCAACACCGGGTTGACGACGCCAATGGCGAGCGCGGTGGGTTATTCTCAAGGCACGAGCCAAGCCGCCCCACACGTTGCTGGTGTTGTGTCCCTGCTATTATCCCTCGACTCATCGCTGACGTTCACGGAAAGCTTACAACTGCTCCAGGATACGGCCAGGGCCTTTCCTGCTGGTAGTAGTTGCACATTTTCAACCTGTGGCGCAGGTATAGTGGATGCGGCGGCGGCTCTCAACGCATTATATGCTCTGCTAACTCCTACGCCCGCAAACACCTCAACGGCAACCCTTACGGCCACTGAAACCCAGACCCCAACTCGCACACAAACCCAGACATCTACCCCTACAACGACTCTGGTTTCTATCACCAGTACGCACACGCCGCCCGCCACAGTCACCGTTGGAACGACGCCAACGCCGACACCAACTGCAACGCCGAGCCGTACACCAACACTCGATCCGGCTGGCTTTAGCCATCTCGTCTATCTGCCCAGCATCATATTCACCGGAGAGAAAGCGCCGTAAATCAAGACTTCTGGAAAAAAGGAAATGATAATGAAACAAGGCGTGGTTATGGGTCAATCGGTTTAGGTGCTGTTTTCTGGCTCTATGCGCTTGAAAGACCGGTTGAAAAACCCTAAGCCGCTAGCAGTAACACAGACCCTATGACCCACTGGATGTACGTTAGTTACTGGAAATACCACCCGCCGCTTGAATGGGCAACCAACTTCCATAGAAAATTGCGTTTCGATATGGGCCTTTGCAAAAGGTGGGATGTATTTTGGGGTGTGATCAGGACTCTGTATGCATGTCAGCGCGACGCTGACTTATCGGCAGAGGTAGCCGATAAAACCGGAGGAGTTGTTCCGGAGATTGTTCAGATTGGCGTTCAGCGCGGACGAAAGCCGTGCTTGAGTAACGTCAGGGACAGTTCGCCGCACGTTCTATGGCGAAGGAGTGTACTTATGCTCATCTCACAACGAATGGCTAACCTGCTCGAAAAAGCGGCCATCTGCTTTGACGATGGGGCCAATCCCTTTCAACGGGAATGGCTAGTGGATAACGAAGTGACGTTTGAGGAATGTGAGCACTTGTCCGAGCTCATCGGCGCGGCGCTGTACAACCTATTACAATCGACTGACCAGCAACCTATTGAGACGATTGACGCTTAGGGCCGTTGGGGCCTCCCAACTTAATGCAAGCTTTATTTAGTAGGCGGCAGGCGAGACGCTGAGCGTTGAATCGGCGGCTCAATTAAGCCCTGACGCAGAGCAAAGCTAACCGCTTCCAAGCGCGAATGCACTTCCAGTTTTTCCAAGAGATTACGGATGTGCGTGCGCACGGTTTGAAGCGAGATGCTTAACGTTGCCGCAATTTGCGCGCTGGATAAGCCTTGCGAGAGACAAGTTAAGATTTCGCGCTCGCGTGGGGTGAGCCAGTCATGGGCGGGGGGGACCGTGGGCTCCACTTTGGGGCGCGGGATTTTCCCCAGCAAACCCAAAAGTAAACTGGTGGGCATAACAATTTCACCTTCCGAGGCATGCCGGATGGCCGTTATCACCTCTGAGAGCGGCCGTTCCTTGGAGACAAAACCATTCACACCTGTTTCAAGCGCCCGCGCCAAGGTTTTCTCATCGGAGAATGAAGTGAGCACCAAGATATATGTGTTGGGGCACAATTGATTAACTTCCGGCACTAGGCTAAGCCCATCACCATCTGGAAGCGCCACGTCTAACAAAAGCACATCCGCACACATCCGCGCGCATGTTTCCCGAGCATTGGCGCAACTGCTTGCCACCGCACTCACGCGGAAATCCGGTTCACTCTGTAAAATCGAAGTGAGGGCGTCGGTCAAAAGTTGATGGTCATCTACCAAGATAATTGAAGTGGTTTTGGCTGGGGTCTGGCCATCGCTCATGCCGTGGCTCCTCGTTGATAGACGTGCCCAATCATTAAATCGCGCCATTGCCGCTCGGCAGAGTCACAATAAAAGTAGAGCCATGCCCTATTTGCGATTGAACCGTAATCTCGCCAAAATGCCGCTCAATGATGTGCTTGGCAATATATAGGCCCAACCCACTGCCGGAGATGTTGCGCGTATGTTCGTTATACACCCGGCCAAAACGGGTAAAGAGAAGCGGTCGGTCGGTCTCGGAAATCCCAATACCCTGATCTGCCACGGCAATCTCTGCCTTGGAGGGCGAAGCGCTGGGGCGTAAAGTCACTTGAATTGGCGTCGCCTGCGGTGAAAACTTAACGGCGTTGTCAATGAGGTTTAATAAAGCTTGTCGGATATACAGCGGGTCACAGGCTACAATGGTGGAGGGTTGATAATCGGCGAAGGTGATTTCACGCCGGCTCCGTTGTTTGGCTTCGGCTACCACTTCAGCAATGAGGGGGTTGAGCCAAACAGGAGATAACGTCAACTCCATTTGCTGGTCATCAATGCGGGCCGCCGTCACTATCTGCTCAATCATTTGCCCCAGTCGCTTGGCCTCGCGTGTAATCACACGGGCATAATCTTCCAGATTGGCTTCCACCGGACGAAGCGTGGGGTTGCTCATCAACTCGGCGTACCCTGTGATGGCGGCTAAGGGCGAGCGTAGGCTGTGAACCACCTTAGCCAAAAAATCCAGTTGGGAGGCTTCGCTATCGCGTAAACGTGAGACTAAAGCGTTATAAGCTCGAAAAACCGGGCTGTTTGGTTCCGGCAGAGAGAGTGGAAGCGGGGTGGGGTGGCTGGTGTTATTTTGGCTTGTTTCAATCAAAGCCAACTCAAAATAATTCAAAGCGGAAATGAGAGGGGCCAACAGCCGCATCATAAATAATCCGCTGATGAACACGCCAAAGAGAAAAACAGAGGCTGTGACGAGTACAATTTGGCTGGTGCGGAGAAAATATTCACCCTCCGCTCGATCTTCCCAGGCATTAATTTCAGCGCGCAAATTCCGTTTTGTGGCCAAAAGACGCAACACCACCGAGTCCGAACGTTCATCAAAGAGGCTGATAGCCGCTTCGGTGTTGCCGGAGCTTAGCAAAGGGATGATTTCGTCCGCCAGCGCATCGTATTCATTCTGCAATTTCCCCAATTCCTCCAACATGACGGTGGTTGTTTCAGGCATGCGCACCAACCCCGATTGCATTTCTGTCAGACGAGTCTGTAATTCAGCATAAGTGCGCTCAAAGTCTTGGGCTGCTAGGTCGCGTAAGGTCAACGATTCCTCGTCACCGGCAATGATGTATGACCGAGTATGCAAGACCTCGGCCACGACGGCATCATTCAGGTTAACGGCCAACCCACGCGCGGTGCCAGCTTCTGATGAGGCCTCATTAAAAGCGCGGGCAACTTCGTAGTAAGTGAGGTATCCCACAATGAGCGAGGTGCTTGTGATGAGGAAGCCCACAAACAGGCCAATTAATAAACGCCGTTGAATCAGGCGGGCAAGCGTTGAGGTTGGCTGTGGATGGGGACGAGCAGGCCCATCTGCCGATTTTGCTTGACGCATATCTTTTCTCCATGATTGCTTGCCCAACGTATCCCAAACTGGTCGTCAGTTGGTTAATCCCTTATAGCCGCGTAAGGCTCCGTCAATTTGATATGAAGTTTTAGCCTTCAGAGAAACCAGCCAATTGCAACTCTATTATAACCCTACCTTTTCTAATAGATAGCCGCCCTTTGTCCTATACAGGTGCTAAATACCCAGTTTAGGCCTCTCAGCTTTGATGTATACTCAATGGAAATTAACCTCAACTTCTCAAGATCAGGCGGGCAAAGCTTCTTGAACCAGTTGAGCGTTGCCTGAGCCGCTAAGCGGTTTTCGCCGGACATCTGCCGGTCTTATTTCTTTCAACTAGTCATTACGGCCACAGAGATGTTCGGTCATTAGCGCGTAATGGGAGCATCCCATGAAAAAACAACTTCATCAGAATACATCCTTCTTAGTAGTTGTAGCGCTTACGCTCTCGGCCTGCCAGGTAGTGCAAGAGACGCCCCGATCACAGGTTACCATCAGTATGGTATATGGCTCGGAAAAGCGTGAGTGGCTTGAGCCGCTGGTGGCGCAGTTCAACCGTGAAGGGCATCAAACGGACAGCGGGGCAACAATTGTGGTGGAGGCTGTGCCAATGGGGTCATTGGAGCCTATCCCCCTTATGCTTGTTAGCCAACTTCAGCCTACGGTTTGGAGCCCGGCCTCGTCAGTTTATATCCCGGTGGCTAACGCTGAATGGCGCAAACAGTTTGGCAGGGATTTGGTTATTGGCACCCCCAATGACTTGGTATATAGCCCCGTGGTGATTGCCATGTGGAAACCAATGGCTGAGGCGCTGGGTTGGCCGGATAAACCGCTCGGCTGGGCCGATATTGCAACGTTAATGGCCTCGAATGACGGCTGGGCGGCGTATGGTTATCCGGAGTGGGGTCAGTTCAAGTTCGGGCAGACTCATCCCACCGTCAGCAACAGCGGCATTGTTTCTGTCTTGGCTCGCGCTTACACTGGCGCGAACAAACAGAGCGACCTGACCCTAGAAGACATTCATAACCCTGAAGTGGTTGAGTTTTTAGCGGAATTGCAAAATGCCATTGTGCATGAGGGCCTCAGCACTGGCGTTTTTGCGGAGCGCATGTTTCAAAACGGCCCCGCCTACCTGAGCGCCGCTGTGCTTTATGAAAATCTTATTGTGGCGCAAGAAGCAAAACGCTTGAGCACCCGTGACTTGCGGCACTGGACGGTCGAGCAAATCCCGATTGTAGCGATCTATCCCAAAGAAGGCACTTTTTGGACGAATAATCCGTATGTGCTGGTGAATGCGCCCTGGGTGACGAATGAACAAAGGGCGGCGGCGGCAGAGTTTGAGCAGTTTTTGTTAGACAGACCACAGCAACTGAAGGCGCTGGCGTTAGGATTTCGCCCAGTGGATGACTCGATCCCACTGACCTCGCCGCTAGATGCTCGCCATGGCGTAAATGTGGATCACCCCCTCATCATCCTTGAATTACCCCCAGCCGATGTGGTTAAGGCGGCGCAACGGCTCTGGAGCCGGTAAGAACCTATCTCTAAACTTATCGCAGGAAACCTTTTGGGAGAGAGGATGTCCATGGCACAGCCCGATATGATTGGAATTGTAGTGAAGGATATGGCCGCCGCGCTCAAGTTTTACCGGCTGTTAGGCTTAGAGATTCCAGCAAGCGCGGAAAAAGAAGACCATGTGGAATGTGTGGCCAACGGTTATCGTCTCGCATGGGATACGGTGAAGCTGGTTCAGAGCATTTCTATCTGGGTGGAGCCAGTGGGCCACCGCATGGGCTTGGCCTTTAAGTGCGCCAGCCCGGCAGAGGTAGATACACTCTACGCACAAATCCTGGCGGCGGGTTATGCGGGGCGCAAAGCGCCGTGGGATGCATTTTGGGGCCAACGCTACGCGCAAGTGTTTGACCCGGACGGTAACGTGATTGATTTGTTTGCACCGCTGAGTTAACGAGCCAAGACTAACACGACCTAAAAAATGGAGAAACAAACCTGCAAGCGCGCGTGATTAAACAATGGTTGACCATTTACACACGACCACTTACAGTACAAGCAAGTGAGGCCGGATTAGGGCGACCCGCTCACGGCGCGGTTAAAACTGAAATGTAAGGCAGAAATACCTGAGAACAATTGATGGGTTGCGCTAAGGCCGGGTCAGCCGTCCAAGTTACCTTAACGCCCTTTTCAAGACCATCCAGCAGGATCCAAGAATCCACGCCGACCGTTTTCATGCGAGAAATGCTGGTTTCGTAATCGGTGGGCACATAACCGCCAATCTCGGTGTTAATCACCGGATACACCCGCTTGAGATTATTGGTATTGGTGGCGTGCCAGCCATAACTATGAAACGAGACGGAGGCGTTCTGATAACTAATGCCGCTTGTGGCTTGCACCACTTCCAGCATGGTGGCGCCGCCGGAAACTTCGGTTTTGGTTTTAGGGAATGACCAGAGAATGATATGCGTATTCGGCGCTAAACCACGCACCAGTGTATACAGTTCACTCTGAAAGTTACGCACCGGGGTTGTATATTCACCGGAACTCCACTTCGCGGGCTCATTAATCAATTCATAGATTACGTGCGTGCGGTCTTTGTAGCGCGGCGCAATCACCTTCCACCACTCACGCGCATCAAAGGCATCATAGCCGCCCACCGGATGATAATCAATGATGACGTAGAAACCATATTGCGCGGCGGCGTTAATCCAAGCGTCGAGAGCCGCCTTCGTTTTGTTCATCAAATCATCCCACTGGGCTTTGCCGGCGTCATTGGCGTTAAGAACGCCATCTTTATTGGTATCGGCATCCGAGGCGGAATACAAATCCGGCGTGGTGCACCCAAACTCACAGCCGTTGTTATAGCCCTGCGGCTCACGGTAAATCAGCACCCGCACGGTATTCATGCGCCCCACATTGCGCAGGTTTGCCCAGTATTGACAATCGGTTGCTTCCGGGTTGGTTTGGAGCGTATCTTCCACAAACATCCGCGGCGTTTCGCCGCGCAGAGGCGCGCCATTTTCCGCTACCAACAACTTGAGCGTTTTATTGCTATCCACCGGGTCAGGCAAAGTCACAATCTTTACCCGCCCACGGCCAGAGGTGGCCGCACTGGCTGAGCCAATCTCTTCCAACGCCCATGCGCCCCCACCCCAAACTAAAAAACTCACACAAAAATACCAAGCGGAAGTTTGGAGGAGGTGAATGAAACGTTGCATGTTTACTCCTTTGAGAGGATTACGGCTAGCGGCGAGCGTGCGGCGCGGTATCGTCAATTAATTGGCTGTGCGCCTCGCGCGGCAAATGCGTGAGCGCTACCAGCATAAGATACGCACACAAGCAAAAGCCGGCGAACAACACAGAAAACACCACCGCCTGCGGATGATCTAACGGATGGCGCACATAGCGCCAGATTTCTGCCAGCAAACTGCGCGGCGCAATGAACAAATCCCAGCTGTTCCAGCGATCAAAGCGGCCCAAATAAACACCAAAGCCGCTCAACATCAGTACCCCCAACGCAAACAGCCAGCTTGTTAACGGCCCAGCCGCGCGCCGCACCAGCGTTTGCATCAAAAACAGGGAAACCAGGCCGAGGAAAAAACTTGTCCAGGCAAAGGCCACAATCAAAATCAAGTCATACCACAGTGGCACGCCATCTCCCCGGCTCCACAAATGGATGATATCTGTGACCATGTACGGCGCGTTGGGAAAGAACAACAACCACAACCCCGCAAAGGCCGAGATGACCAGCCACGAGAACCACAGGTCTCTTTTGTATAAGTTGTACGCCGCCCACGCAATTAACATTGGCAACCAGGCTAAAAACAAGTTCCACGCCAAGTTTACGTGATGTAATTCACGGGCGTACCACACCCGCGTTACCAACATCACTAAACACAACACCGTTGAAAGCAGAAGTGACCCCATGACCAATAACTGGCGATGGTGCCGCACCAACGCCTGAGTCAGCTTGACCATATTGACCTCAGTAAATGAATTGGCAAACATTCTATCTAAACCCAAAGTCTGAGGTCAACCGCCGTTTGACCTACGCACGCATGAGTATTCGATTAAGCACGCTTGACAAAATGTAGGGTAAGATTCGGCATCCACACCTCGGAGGACAATTTATGACGGCCAGAGCAATGGTGAACGATAAACGTGAGATACGTGGCTGGGCGATGTATGACTGGGCCAACAGCGCCTTTAGCACCACGGTGGGCGTTGTATTTCTTGGGCCGTATGTGGCCAACTTGGCCCGCGAGGCCGCCGCCGGCGCCGAAACCGTGCCGTTCTTCGGCATTCCGGTAGCGCCGGACTCTTTTCTGCCATATTGCATTTCCTTCTCCGTGTTGATGCAGGTTATCTTCCTGCCCATCCTCGGCGCTATTGCCGATTACTCTCACTTGCGCAAACGCATGATGCAAGTGTTTGCCACCCTTGGCGCACTTGCCACCATCGCCATGTTCTTTGTCACGCTCGAAACGTGGTGGCTGGGCGGCGTGTTGTACATCATCGCCAACTTATCCTTCGGCGCGGCCATCGTCTTTTATAACGCTTACTTGCCCGATATCGTCTCGCAAGATCAAAGCGATAAAACATCTTCTTTCGGTTGGGCGATGGGGTATTTGGGCGGCGGCTTGCTTTTACTTGCCAACTTAATTTTCTACCAAATGCGGGAGAGCTTGGGCGTGCCCACCGGCTTGGCTGTGCGCATTAATTTGGCCTCCGCTGGAGTCTGGTGGTTAGGCTGGAGTTTTTGGACGTGGGCCACGCTCCGCTCGCGCCAGGCCGCACGACCCTTGCCAGCCGGTGAGAATTATCTCAGCATCGGTTTCAAGCAACTGGCGCAAACGTTCCGCGAGGCGCACAAATATCCGCATACGTTGCGGTATCTCCTGGCCTATCTTATCTACAATGATGGCATTCAAACCGTCATTGCTGTTTCCTCCATCTTCGCCGCCGCGCCGTTGGTTCAGGGCGGCTTGGAGCTAGAGCAAGGCGTCCTCATCCAAATCATTTTGATGATTCAGTTTGTGGCTTTCTTTGGCGCGCTATTCTGGGGCTGGCTGGCGGGCCGCGTGGGCGCTAAAAATGCCCTCATCATCAGTTTAGCCATTTGGTCGGCGGTGGTGATTTATGCTTACGTGGGCCTGCAAGGGGATAGCCGTGAGCAGGAGTTCTGGATTTTGGGTGCGTGTATTGCCTTAGTGCTGGGCGGCAGTCAGGCCATTAGCCGCAGTTTATTTGCTCAGATGATTCCGCCCGGCAAGGAAGCGGAATTCTTCTCTATCTATGAAATTTCAGAGCGCGGCACGTCATGGATTGGGCCGCTCCTCTTTGGTTTCGTGAACCAGTGGCTCGGAAGCCTGCGTCCGGCCATCTTGGCCCTCATCTTCTTTTTTGTGGTTGGCTCCCTGCTTCTCGCTTTCCTCGTAGATGTGCCTCGCGCCATTGCCGAGAGTGGGCGGCGCGAAGCGGCGGCGACGGCGTAAATTTTCTCTCAATAGCCGCGAAACTGGCGGCTCATGCTATGGGCCGCCAGTTTTTCCCCCTCCCAATTTTTACGAGTCCAACTAAAATCACTTGCACTTGATCAAGTAAGTTACACTAAAACGGAGGGAGTATGGGGTTGAGGGTCAAGCATTGGGCGATCATCGCCTTAGGGCCGTTGTTTGCAATGGTGTGCGGCGCAACTGCCTTCATGCCGCCACACGCACAGGCCCAAGCTCTCACCCGCCTTCCACCTTCTACAGCCCGCACAGCCACACCTTTCATTCTCACCAATACACCCACCGCTCAAACGGCTCCCCCTACCCAAGCCATTCCGGCCACGCCCACTCCCGCACCTTCACAGACGAGGCCCCCTACCTCAACGCCCTCCGCCACACCGCCGGCCGCATCAACCAAGACGCCAACGCTTACCACCACACTTACCCAAACACCTTTCTCAACACCTACACCCGTAAAAACTGAAACAGCTACCTCAACGCCGACGTTAACTGCGACTATTCCACCGACGAAAACCAGCGCGGCTACAGAGACGCCCACCCGCACTGCCACGCTGACTCAAACGCCCACGGATAGTCCCATCATCTTCATTGGTCCGCCGCCTTTACCCTTAATTTCTAAAACTGCCGCGCCCACATTCTTTCAGCCGCAGGCCGCGCCGTTAGAAGTCATCATCAACGAAGTGGCCTGGGGCGGCGCGGCGGCCTCCACTGCCGATGAATGGATTGAACTGCACAACCCGGGCGCACTGCCCGTCAGTTTGATTGGTTGGACGTTGACGAGCAGTGATGGCGCGCCCTCCCTAACGCTCACCGGCACCATCCCGGCAGGCGGCTACTTTTTGCTGGAGCGCACGGATGACACCACCGTTTCCGATATTCCGGCTGACCAAATTTACGTGGGCGGCTTGGCCAACGGCGGTGAGACGTTGACTCTGCGCGATGAGTTGGACAACATCATTGATACCGCCAACGGCAATGGCGGCGCGTGGCCCGCCGGCAGTGGTGGGCCAAATTTCTTCAGCATGGAGCGCGTGAGCGCAACTGCCGATACGGACGCGAACTGGCAAGATAACAACGGCATTGTGCGCAACGGCTTGGATGCCAACGGCCTGCCGCTGAATGGCACGCCCAAGCAGGCCAACTCTGGCGCGCCGCCCACAGCCACCCCCACGCTCACGCCCATTCCATCAACGCCCTATCAAATCATCATCAATGAAGTGGCATGGGCGGGCACGTTGGCCTCCGGCAATGATGAATGGATTGAACTACACAACCCTACTACTGCCAGCGTGGATTTAAGCAACTGGCAGTTGAGCGATGGTGGGGATATAAGCATTATCTTGCCGGTGGGCTTTGTGGTAGAGCCGGGCGGCTACCGTTTGCTGGAGCGCACCTCGGATGCCACCGTATCTGATATTACGGCGGATTTAATTTACACCGGCGGCCTTAACAACGCGGGCGAAACGCTAACCCTGTACGATGCGGTGGGCAATGTGGTTGATAGGGCCAACACGGCCGGCGGCGCGTGGCCGGCCGGGGATGATGCGGCCCGCGCTTCTATGGAGCGTGAAAACATTGCGCCGGAAGGTTGGCGCACGCATAGCGGCGCGCAAAATGGCTTAGATGCCAACGGCAACTTCATTCGCGGCACGCCGCGCAACCTCAATTCAATCAACTTGCCCACGCCCACACCGTTTCCATATTCAACTTCAATCCTGCTGAATGAATTTCTGCCCGCGCCCAGTGTGGACGGCAGTGAATTTATTGAACTCATCAACATGGGCGGCGCGGCAGTGGATATTTCCGGCTGGCTGTTGGATGATGCGGACGGCGGCAGTGCGCCGCAAACTCTGCCAAGCGGCACCACGCTTGGGCCGGGTGAAATCCGCGCCTTTAACTTTAATGGCTTGAACAACACTGGAGATACAGCGCGGTTATTGTGGCCGGATGGCCGCGTGGCGGATAGCTACACGTATGATGATTCAGATGAAAACATCAGCGTGGCCCGCGTGCCGGATGGCGGCGGCTGGACGGAGTGCGGCACACCCACACCGGGCGCGCCGAACACGGTGGGGGCGTGCGGCGGCAGTGGCGCATCCAGAGCGCCCGTAGTTCCGATTGGGGAGTTTCGGCAATACCCTGCGGGCGCGTGGGCCACGCTCACCGGGCGGGTGACTTTGCCCGCGCCGCTCTTTGGCCGGCGCATTATTTACATTCAAGATGAAACCGGCGGCATTGCGCTGTATTTGGGGCGCGGTGATTGGCCCGTGTTGCAATTGGGCCAGCGCGTTACGGTATTGGGCTATTCGCGCCTGCGGAGTACGGGACGGCTGGAGCTGTATGTGCGCAACATGTTCTTGGTGGGAGTGAGTGAGCCGGATGGCATCATGGTTGCGCCGCGCACCATCACCAAAACGGATGAAACAGTGGCCGGACAGTTGGTGAACATGGTAGGGCGCGTCGTGCGGCTGGAAAGCACCGCCTTCTGGATTGATGCGGGTGAGGGCGCGGTGCGGGTGTTCTTCTCTTCCACCACCGGCGTGCGGCGGCCCAAGGTGCGGCGCGGCGAAATTTGGAGTGTCATCGGCATCGTCACGGAGCAAACGGCCACGCGCACGCGCGCCGCAGGCTGGCAAATTCAGCCGCGCTTCCTCAGCGATGTGCAACCGCTCACCGGCCCACTAGCGCCAGAAACCACGGCTACATTAGAACCAACACCCACGGAGGAGCCGACCGCCACGCCCGAGCCGTAAGCCGGCTACGCATTTTCTACCAGCTCCTTTAACACGTTCAATGCCGCGGCCCAAAACTTCTTTTGCTTGGCCGCTTCACGGGCGTTTTTCAACTGACTATGCTCAACTGAAACCAACGTCTTCGTTTCACCCTTCGGCCAGAAGTGAACATTGACGCGGCCACCCTTACCCCACTTGGCGCGAATAGATTTGCTCGGCGTGGCGGTGGTGATGGTGAGCGCATCCTCCGCCAGCCAGCGGGCGCGGGCGGCAGGTGTGCGCCAATGTTTGAACAACGCGGCGGCTGAAGCGGCGATGGTTTTATTGGCGCCCACCTGAAAACCATTCGGCATTTCACCTTTCACACGCCCTTTCGCCGCTTTCTCATAACCGCCCGTCACCATCTGTTGCCACCAGTCGCCCAAGCCGTGCTCGGCGCGCAAATAGGCCACAATTTGCTGGTGCGTCATCTTCTGCCCGCCCGCTTTATCTAAAACGGCCACCCATTCCGGCCACGTCTTGCCGGTTTTGGCCTGCACCGCCTCACTGCTAATGCCGTTGATCTTTTCGGTAAGTGTGATTGCTTGCTTCGCCATATAAGCTCCTGCGGATTGCTCAAACCCCACATAGTATAATCGCCCGCATGATGCTTTCATTAGAAGAAATTGAACACATTGCCGATTTAGCGCGCTTGCAGTTAACGCCCGAAGAAAAGGAGTTGTACCGCCAGCAACTTTCGGCAGTGCTGGATTACATGGCGAAATTGCGGAAAGTGGATACAGCCAGCATTGAACCTACGGCCAGTGTTCTGCCGCTCCGCACCGTGCTAAGGCCCGATGTAACCCGCCCCTCATTAAAACCGGCTGAATTATTGGCTAACGCGCCCGCCGCTGAGGCGGAGATGTTCCGCGTGCCGCCCGTGCTAGAGTAGCCAGTGATTCAGTAAATAGTGGCGGAGTGAATCACTGTTCACTACCACCTGTTCACTGCTAACTGCTGACTGACGACTGATAATGTCTCTCACTGACTTAACGCTCCATTCCGCCGCTGAAAAATTGCGCGCGGGTGAAATCTCCAGCCTTGAATTAACGGAAGCCCATTTGGCGCGGATTGAGACGCTTGACCCTAAGTTGAATGTTTTCCTCACGGTGACGGCAGAGCAAGCACGGGCCGCGGCCCAAAACGCCGATGAGGTTTTACACGCCGCGCGGCGCAGTGGGGCCACGCCGCCGCCCCTCACGGGTCTGCCGCTGGCGCTCAAAGATGTGCTCACGCTCAAGGGGATACGCGCCACCGGCGGCTCACGCATCTTAGAAAACTTCATTCCACCCTACACGGCCACCGCCGCGCAACGCTTGTTAGACGCCGGGAGTGTGATTGTGGGCAAAGTGAATTGCGATGAGTTTGCCATGGGCTCCAGCACAGAGAACTCCGGCTACTTCCCTACCCGCAACCCGTGGGATACGGCGCGGGTGCCGGGCGGCTCATCCGGTGGCAGTGCGGCGGCAGTGGCGGCGCGGCTGGCCCTCGGCGCGCTCGGCACCGATACAGGCGGCAGTGTGCGGCAACCAGCTTCCTTTTGCGGCGTAGTGGGCCTCAAGCCCAGCTATGGCCGCGTGAGCCGCTACGGCCTGATGGCGTATGGTTCATCGTTGGATTCCATTGGGCCTTTCGCCCGCACGGTGGCGGATGTGGCCTTGCTCTTCAGCGTGATTGCCGGGCACGATCCATTGGACTCCACTTCCATGCCTACGCCCGTGCCCGCCATTAACTTCACGGCGGATTTACGCGGCGTGCGGGTGGGCGTGCCGCGTGAATATTTTATTGAAGGCATGCAGGCGGATGTGGAGCAAGCGGTGCGGGCGGCCATTGCCCAACTGCAAACGCTCGGCGCAGAGGTTGTGGAAATTTCTTTGCCGCACACCGAGTACGCCGTGCCCGTTTACTATCTGATTGCGCCCGCCGAGGCCTCCGCCAACTTGGCGCGGTTTGATGGCGTGCGTTACGGCCCGCGCGAGGCGGCGGACTCTTTGTGGGAAGTGTTTGAGCGCACGCGCGGCGCGCGCTTTGGCGCGGAGGTGAAACGCCGCATTATGCTTGGCACGTACGCGCTTTCCGCCGGTTACTATGAGGCGTACTACGGCCAAGCCCAAAAAGTGCGCACGCTCATCAAACAAGATTTTGAGCAAGCGTTTGCCCAAGTAGATGTCATCGCGTGTCCGGTCGCGCCCACCACCGCCTTCAAGATCGGTGAAAGGAGCCATGATCCGCTGGCCATGTATTTGGAGGATGTGTTCACTCTGCCGCCAAGTTTGGCGGGCATTTGCGGGCTTTCGGTGCCCTGCGGCTTTGATCAACAAAATCTGCCCATCGGCTTACAATTGTTGGGGCCGGCCTTGGGTGAGGATAAAGTTCTACGCGTTGGCTACGCCTACGAACAAGCTACGGCGTGGCATCGGTTGAGGCCTGGTTTATGACCGCCCGCCTTAGCAGGCGCAGTTACGTAGCGCGGTGCATTTATGCCCGCGCGGTGCTTATCAAGTGAAAGGTTCACCACCGATGAAAGTTGTTATTCCTTTAGCCGGTTACGGCAAACGCCTCCGCCCACACACCTTCACCAAACCCAAGCCGCTGGTTAATGTAGCGGGCAAGCCGGTGCTCGGCCATGTGCTGGATATGTTCCAGAAGTTGGAGAACGTGGAAGAAATCATCTTTATTGTGGGCCACCTTGGCGACCAAATTGCCGAATATGTGGCCAAGAACTATCCGGGCATTAAGGCCAGCTACTTTGAACAAAAAGAGCTGAATGGCCAAAGCACCGCCATTTACTTGGCGCAAGAACGGTTAAGCGGCGCAAACGCCAGCCCAATGTTGATGGTCTTTGTGGATACCATCATTGAAACGGATTTGGCGAAGCTAAAAAACGAACCAGCCGATGCCATTGCCTGGGTGAAGGCGGTGGAAGACCCGCGCCGCTTTGGTGTAGCCGAGGTGGGCGGTGACGGTTGGGTGACGCGGCTGATTGAAAAGCCAAGCGAGATGCACAACAATTTGGTGGTAGTGGGCTTTTACTACTTCAAAGACAGCAACGCGCTTATGGAAGCCATCCGTGAGCAAGTGGCGAAGGACATCCGCACCAAGAACGAATATTTTTTGGCCGATGCGGTGAACTTAATGCTCCATCGGGGCTTGAAAATGCGGGTAGAAAAAGTAGATGTGTGGCTGGACTGCGGCACCACCGAAACCGTGCTGGAGACCAACCGCTACTTGTTAGATCATAGTCAGGATAACAGCGCCAGTGTGAAGGTTGAGGCTTTCACCGTTGTCCCGCCCGTCAACATTCACCCTACGGCTAAAATCAATCGCTCGGTGATTGGCCCGCACGCCACAATTGGCGCCAACGCCACCGTGGAAGACTCGATTGTGCAAGACTCCATCTTGGATGAAGGCGCCACCGTCACGGGCGGCCTGCTACGGCAAAGCCTGATTGGTAAAGACGCCCGCGTTAGCGGCCGTTTCCGCTCCTTCAACGTGGGTGAGGCCTCAGAAGTGGGGTTTGAATAATTTTGACGGCAGACGATAGACGGGCGACGACGGTCGTCTGTTGGCCATTGTCGGTCGTCCGGTTTAATTATGCGTAACTTCATCTCGCAACGCGTTCAGGCCGTTCCACCCTCCGGCATTCGCAAGTATTTTGATATTGCGGCCACTATGAGCGATGTGATCTCGCTCGGCATTGGCGAACCGGATTTCGTCACGCCGCGCCCCATCATGGACGCGGGCATTGGCTCACTCAACGCCGGAAAAACTCAGTACACCTCCAACTCCGGCCTGATTGAACTGCGCACTGCTCTTTCTGGTTATCTCCAAAAGCTATACGGCGTGAGCTATGAACCGGAGAATGAAATTTTGGTGACGGTGGGCGTTTCGGAGGCGTTGTACTTAGCCCTGACGGCGGCGCTAGACCCGGGCGATGAGGTGATTGTGCCGGAGCCATGCTTTGTGGCCTACACAGCGGAGGTGGCGTTTGCGGGCGGTGTGCCTGTGACGGCCCCCACCTATGTGGAAAAGAACTTCCAAGTGACGGCGGAGGATATTGAACGCCGCATTACGCCCAAAACGAAAGCTCTGCTCATTGGCTACCCCAACAACCCCACCGGCGCGGTAATGGAGCGCGAAAACATGGCGCAGATTGCGCAGTTGGCCGAGAAATATGATTTGCTGGTCATCTCGGATGAAATTTATGACCGGTTAGTGTACAGCGGCTTTCAGCACGTCAACTTCGCCTCATTACCCAACATGCATGAACGCACCATCACACTGGGTGGATTTAGCAAGAGCCACGCGATGACGGGCTGGCGGCTAGGTTACGCCGCCGCGCCCAAAGAAATTTTGGCCGCCATGCGCAAGGTGCATCAATACACCATCATGTCTGCGCCCACACCTTCGCAGTACGCCGCGCTGGAGGCCATTCAGGCCGGTGAGCCGTTTGTAGCGCAAATGGTGGGCGAGTATGACCGCCGCCGCCAACTTTTAGTGAACGGCCTCAATCAACTGGGCCTGGATTGTTTTGAGCCGAAGGGCGCGTTTTACGCCTTCCCGTCCGTAAAAAAGAGCGGCTTGGATGAAACAGCCTTTGCGGATCAATTGCTGGAGGAAGAGCACGTGGCCGTGGTGCCCGGCTCCGCGTTTGGGGCCAGCGGCGCGGGTTTTGTGCGGCTGAGTTACGCCACAGCGTATGAAAAGATTGAAGAAGCCCTCAACCGACTAGAGAAATTCATGCGCCGCCACGGTTAAGAGTTAACCGCCAAGACGCGAAGTGCGCTAAGGAACGCAAAGTGGTTTTTCTTCGTGATCTTTGCGGCTTCGTGGTTCAGTAAAGCGCCAGAAAAGATTACGGCCACTGCGAACAAGACAACAGATTAGCTAGGCCAAAGTCACTCATCGTCATGCAATATCAACCCATCATCGGCGTAGAAACACACGCCGAATTACTCACAAATTCTAAAATGTTTTGCGGGTGCGCGGTGGTAGATTCCACTTCCGCGCCGCCGAACAGCGTGGTGTGTGAGATTTGCGCCGGCCTGCCGGGCACGCTCCCAGTCATCAACGCCCGCGCAGTGGAGTTTGCCGTGCGTGTGGCGCTGGCGCTGAATTGCGCAATCCGCCCTACCAGCATTTTTGCGCGCAAAAACTACTTTTATCCTGATTTACCCAAAGGCTACCAAATCTCGCAATACGAACAGCCGCTGGCTGTGAATGGCTGGCTGGAGATTGAAACTTCACAGGGCTTGCGCCGTCTCCGCATTCGCCGCGTGCACTTGGAAGAAGATACGGGCAAACTCATGCACAGTTCCCCCCTCCCAGCGGGAGACTCCCATTTGGGGGCAGGTGGGTTAGGGGTGAGGGCGGAATCTTCTCTAGTGGACTTAAACCGCGCCGGTGTGCCCTTGCTAGAGATTGTGACCGAGCCGGATTTGCATTCCGCGGAGGAAGTAAAAGCATACGCCGTGGCCTTGCGCGCCATTTTGCGTTACTTGGGCGTCAACAGCGGCGATATGGAGAAGGGCATTTTGCGTTTCGAGCCGAACATTTCCGTGCGGCCTAGCGGCTCCAGCGAACTCCGCACCCGCACGGAGTTAAAGAACCTCAACTCGTTCAGGGCGCTGGAGCGCGGCACGCTGTATGAGATTGAGCGCCAAATAAAAGTTTGGGAAAGCGGCGGCCAAGTGACCCAAGAAACACGCGGCTGGGATGAAGCCAAAGGCGAAACCGTGAGCCAGCGCGGCAAGGAACACGCGCACGACTACCGCTATTTCCCTGAACCGGATTTGCCGCCGCTCGTGCTGACCGCCGAATTTATCAGCCAAGTACGCGCCGCTCTGCCAGAATTGCCCGCCGCCAAACGCGCCCGCTTTAAGGCAGAATATGGTCTAAGCGCCTACGATGCCGCTCTGCTGGTTGAAGAACGGGCCGTAGCGGATTATTTTGAACAAGCCGCTCGTCACTCGTCACTCGTTACCCCCAAGGCCATTGCCAATTGGATGACGGGCGAGCTATTCCGGCTGATGAACGAGAGCGGACAGGGCATTGAAGAAATCAAGGTTTCGCCGGAGAATTTAGCCGCGCTGGCCGGCCTAGCGACGGATAACACGCTCAACTCCAACACCGCCAAGGCCGTGCTAGCCGAAATGTTCCGGAGTGGCCAAACGCCGCGGGCAATTGTGGAAGCCAAAGGGTTAGCGCAAGTAAGCGATAATGCCGCCTTAGAGAAGTTGGTTGAAGAGGTGCTGGCGGCTAATCCAGAGCAAATCGCCACCTATCTCAACGGCAAGCTCACTGTTGAGCAATGGTTTTTTGGGCAAGTGATGAAGCAAAGCCAAGGCCGCGGCAACCCACAAGTCATCAAAACAATTTTGGCCAAAAAATTAGCGCAACTGAAAACTTAAGGGAATTGGGGAATTAAAGAATTCGCTAATTCTCTAACTTTAGGAGACCAAGATGTCTACCCCTGAGTTCAACCCCTTTGAAGAGGCGCAAGGCCAGTTTGACCGTGTGGCTGACCAACTGAACCTTGACCACGAGGTGCGCGCCATTTTGCGCTGGCCGCTCCGCGAGTTTCGGTTTCAGATTCCGGTGCGCATGGATGACGGCAGCATCCGCGTGTTCTTTGGCTTCCGCGTGCAACACAACGACGCGCGCGGCCCGGCCAAAGGCGGCATCCGCTTTCACCCGAACGAAACCTTAGATACGGTGCGCGCATTGGCGATGTGGATGACGTGGAAGTGCGCGGCGGCGGATATTCCGCTGGGCGGCGGCAAAGGCGGTGTGGTGGTGGACCCGGCCACTTTGAGCGTGGGCGAGAAGGAGCGCTTGTGCCGCGGCTGGGTGGCGGGTGTGTGGAAGAACCTTGGGCCGCGCATTGATGTGCCTGCGCCGGATGTGGGCACCACACCGCAGATGATGGGCTGGATGATGGATGAGTATTGCAAGCTCACCGGCCAATATGTGCCGGGCGTGATTACGGGCAAGCCGGTGGGGAGCGGCGGCTCGCTGGGCCGCACGGAGGCTACGGGCTACGGCGTGATTTATCACCTGCGCGAGGCGATGGCGCACCTAAAACTAGACCCCAAGAAATGCAGTGCGGCCGTGCAAGGTTTTGGCAACGTAGCGCAATACGCCGCGTTGGGCTTTACAGAGATTTTAGGCGGCAAGGTGGTGTGCGTCTCTTGTTATGACCGGCACGATAAAACCTCCTACACCTTCTTTAGGCCGGATGGTATCAACCCCGCTTTTCTCAAATCCATCACCGATCAATACGGCACGATTGACAAACAAAAGGCCAAGGACGCGGGTTATTTGGTGGAGGCGGGCGATGCGTGGATTAGCAAAGATGTGGACGTGCTCATCCCTGCCGCGCTGGAGGGCCAGATTACGGCAGAAACGGTGGGCCGCATTAGCCCACAAGTGAAAATTGTGGCCGAGGGCGCCAATGGCCCCACCACGCGCGAGGCAGACGAAGTGCTCAAGGCGCGGGGCGTGTTCAACATCCCGGATTTTGTGTGCAACGCCGGCGGCGTGACGGTGAGCTACTTTGAGAGTGTGCAGAGCGATGCCAATTACTACTGGGAACATGACGCAGTGCTTCGCCGCCTTGACCAGAAGATGACGGCGGCCTTCCGCGGCGTGCTGAAGATGAGCGAGGAACGCGGCGTGTACATGCGCGATGCGGCCTACATGGTAGCCATTGACCGCGTGGTGAAAGCGATGGAATTGCGCGGCTGGGTATAATCAGCGGCTTGAGCAAATGAAGCGGAAGGTAGAAACACCTTCCGCTTTTTTTGTTGGCTTTATCCTTCCCCCAGCCTCAGTCCTCCTTTACAATCGCTACATGGTGGAATCTCAGGGCGATTTGCCCCGTATTCTTTCGCTCTACCTGCAAATTACGCAGTACCCGGTGCTGGCGCGCCGCATCCGTGAGCGCATGCGCGAGGAGTTGTTCCGGCGCGGCGTGATTACGCCTGACCGGCTGGAGGCGGAAGCCAAAGAGAAAGCGGTGCAATCACAATTCCGTGAAGGCCTCTCAGACCCATTTGGTGAAGAGAGCGAACACATTTGGCAGGGGCGTTTGCAACAAATCCGGGATTACCTGACTGACTTTTACTTTGCCTACAACCTGCCGATGGATTTATTCCATCGGATTGTGGAAGAACTGCTGAGCGGCCGCCGCCGAACCAGTACCGGTGAATTGCGGTCAGGTTACGATGTCACCACGCTCACCTTCAACCCGGAACTCGCGCCGGTTGAACTCCTCATCCGCAAAATTGAGCAGTATGAAGCCTTGCCCGGCCCCGAGCGGCAACGGGTGGAACACCATTTAGAAGAGATGCGCGTGGTGCTCATCAAGGCGCTGATTAGCGACCAATTAAGTTTTGTGGGCCTGGCCAAAAAGTGGCTGGATGCGGATGACTTCAAATTTATTTTAGAGCGGCGGATTGGGAGCGGCAAAATTGGCGGCAAAGCGGCCGGCATGTTGTTGGCGTGGAAGATTTTGCAAAGCGCCAGCCCGGATTTAGGCCAGATTGCCATGCCGCGTTCGTACTTCATCGGCGCGGATGTGTTCTACGATTATTTGGCCGTCAACAAAGTAGAATACATCAATCAAAAGTACAAGCCGGTGGAGCAAATCCGGGACGATTACCCGAAGATTCAGGCCGAGTACGAGCAGGGCCGCTTTCCGGATGAGATTGCCGAGCAACTGCGCCAAATTCTACGCGAGGTGGGCGATACGCCCCTCATCGTCCGTTCTTCCAGTTTGCTAGAAGATAATTTCGGCACCTCGTTCGCCGGAAAATACCACAGCTACTTCTGCCCCAATCAAGGCACGCTCAAAGAAAATATGCGTGACCTTTCGCTAGCCATTCGGCGCATTTACGCCAGCGTGTATTCACCGGATGCGCTGATCTACCGCCGCCGCATGGGTTTGGTAGATTATGATGAACGGATGGCCATCCTCTTGCAAGAAGTGCAAGGTGAACGCTGGGAAAAATACTTCTTCCCCACGTTAGCCGGCGTGGCCTTCAGCCGTAGCCCCATTGTGTGGAGCCCGCGTTTGCGGCGCGAAGAAGGTTTTGTGCGGCTGGTGCTGGGCTTGGGCACACGCGCCGTTGACCGGGTGGGCGAAGATTATGCGCGCCTCATCTTCCTCAGCCACCCGCAACTGCGGCCCGAAAAATCGCCTGCCGAGGTAGAACATTACTCACAACGCTTGTTAGATGCACTGGACTTAGAAACCAACGCAGTGGTAACGGTGCCGGTGCAAGAAACGCTGGGCGTGGAGTATGCGCCGCTCCGCTGGGTAGCCTCCTTGCGGGAAGATGGCACGCTCATGCCGCTTAAGAGCCTCGGCCCGCGCGTTACGCCCGATAAGCTGGTGCTAACGTTTGATGGTTTGCTTCAGAAAACAGATTTTGTAGCGCAGATGAAAACCATCCTCGGCACGCTGGCTAAAAATTACGGTTTTCCGGTAGATGTGGAATTTACGGCCAGCCTTACGCCTGACCCAACCGGCGGCAAACCGTGGCTGAAGTTCTGCGTGTTACAGTGCCGCCCGCAAGCCTTGGCGCGCGGTGAGCTGACGCGGCCCATCCCGCGTGAGGTGGCCGAGGCCGATAAACTTTTCTTGGCCTCACGCATGGTGCCGCATGGGCAAATTGAAAAAGTGGAATATGTGTTGTACGTTCAGCCGGAAATTTACCCCTCGCTGAACGAAGCCGCGCGGCACAAATTGGCGCGGCTGGTTGGCTCACTCAACAAACAGTTGGAAGGCAAAGCGTTTATTTTATTGGGGCCGGGGCGCTGGGGCAGTAGCAACACGCAGTTAGGTGTGCCCGTAACTTATGCAGATATTTACAATGCCCGCGCGCTGGTGGAGTTGGCCGTTCAGCAAGGGGCCAACGGCGCGCCAGACCCATCTTACGGCACGCACTTCTTTCAAGATTTAGTAGAGTCCAATATCTACCCGCTGGCGGTGTACCCCGATGAGCCAACGGATACGCTCAATTGGCCGTTCCTGCAAGCCGCCCGCAACCAATTATTGGAGCTAATGCCTGAGGCTGTTGAGCTCGTTGAAGTTCTCAAAGTTATCCACCTCCCTGCTGAGCGCCCCGGCTACAAGTTAGATGTGCTGATGGATAGCGAAAAGGCGCTGGCGTATTTTGTGAAGGAGAATTGATACATTGAAATCCCCTTATTCATTCGTAAGCCGTCATTCCCGCTTTCGCGGGTGTGACGATTACTAAGTGACCTTGGCTTGTAAAACAAGAAGCTGACAATTCTTGCAAGAACTGTCAGCTTTTTCACGCTTCACGTTTTACGTGTCTCTCAGCGCAACAACTCCCGCACCATAATATCGCGCTGAATTTGGCTGGTGCCTTCGTAAATCTGGAACACCTTCACATCGCGCATCAGCTTCTCCACCGGATACTCTTTCATAAAACCGTAGCCGCCAAAAATCTGCACCGCGTCCACCGTGGCCTTCATGGCCATATCCGCGCAGAAGGCTTTGGCAAAGGCGGCGTTTTTGGCGTTAGGCTGGCCGCTATCTAACAGCCAAGCCGCCTTCCACGCTAGCAGGCGGCCCGCTTCAATGTTCATGGCCATATCGGCCAAAATGTGCCCCACCGCTTGGTGTTGCACCAGTGGCTTGCCAAACGTCTGCCGCTCTTTAGCGTATTTCAGCGCCTCATCCAACGCCCGTTGGGCCACGCCCACCGCCGAGGCCGCCACCGCCGGGCGGCTCTTATCAAACACCTTCATCGCAATCATAAAGCCATCGCCCTCGCGGCCCAGCAAATGGCTTTCCGGCACGGCCACCTCGTCCAGCGTAATCTCCGCCGTATCAGAGGCGCGTTGGCCCAACTTATCAAACTTCTTGCTCACAGAAAAGCCCGGGCGGTCACGCTCCACAATAAAGGCGCTCATGCCCTTGTGTTTCTTGGCCGCATCGGTGTACGCAAACACCACAAAGAAGTTGGAATACGAGGCGTTGGAGATAAAGGTTTTACTGCCCTTGATAACGTACTCATTGCCGCGTTTGGTGGCCGTGGTGCTGATGCCGGCCACATCGGAACCGGCCCCCGGCTCGGTAACAGCGTAGGAAGCCAATTCACCTTCTACCATTCGGCCCAACCAGTGCTTCTTTTGTTCCTCATTGCCCGCAAGAATGATAGGGCCAGCGGCCAAGTTATTGATGAAGAGCGTGGTGCTGATGCCACTGCATCCCCAGGCAATTTCTTCACCGGCAATGCACTCCTCCAGCACGGTCGCGCCGCCGCCGCCGTACTCAATGGGGATGTTCATGTTAATCAACCCCGCTTCGCGCGCCTTTTGAATGATGGGCAGGGGAAATTCAGCCGTCCGGTCATAGTGCTCAGCGGCTGGGGCCACCGTATTCCGCGCAAAATCGCGCGCCAAACCCTGCAACATTTTTTGTTCTTCCGTTAGGGCAAAGCCAATAAGGGAACAGTCACTCATGGGAGTCTCCTAGAAACTTAGTCCAACGCGCCTGATGGCATGATTTTAGCCGAAAACATTTAGGAAGGAACCGGCGCGGAGGCGAATTCGCCGAACAGCCCTCCGCGGCCAAAATGTTTTATGCTTCACTTTTACCTGCGCCCAACTCGTTGTATACTGCCAGCCGTTCACCTTCTCACTCAGAGTGCATATTTTATGAAGTTTACCTGCCTGCAAGATAATCTCGCCAAAGGTCTTAGCATCGTTTCCCGCGCCGTGGCCGCCCGCAGTACTTTGCCAGTGCTAGGCAACATTTTGCTCACCACGGATAATGGCCGCCTGAAGCTCTCGGCAACCAATTTGGAGCTAAGCGTCACCTGCTGGATTGGGGCCAAGATTGAGGATGAAGGCGCCATTACCCTTCCGGCCAAAACGCTGGTGGATTTGGTGAACACCCTGCCGCCGGACACGGTACAAGTGGCGCTCTCGGCGCGCACGCAATCGGTAACGATTCAGTGCGGCCGCATCAAGGCCAGCATCAAAGGCATTGATGCCCAGGAATTTCCAGTCATCCCCGCCGCAGATATTGATGCCGCCATTCAATTAAACGTGGAAGATTTACGTTCAATGATCAACGCCGTTATTTTTGCCGCCGCCACCGATGAAGCGCGGCCCATCCTCACCGGTGTGCTCGCGCGGATTGAAGGCAACAAAGTCACGTTGGCCGCCTCGGATGGCTTCCGCGTGGCAGAGCGCACGGCGTATCTATCCAACGCGGTGGCAGACCCTGTGCACGCTATTATTCCGGCGCGCGCGCTGGCAGAGTTGGGGCGTGTGATTAGCGCCGATGAGCCAGTGTATATGCACTTGCCGCCGGGCCGCGGGCAGGTTATTTTCCATCATGGCAATGTGGAGTTGGTTTCTCAACTCATTGAAGGCGCGTTTCCGGCTTATCAGAACATCATCCCCAAAAGTTATAAAACGCGCTCGGTGGTTTCCACCGAGGAATTCCGCAAGGCGTGCAAATCTTCCGATATTATTGCGCGCGAGGCCGCTCACACCACGCGGCTGAAGGTGAAGCCCGGCGAGGAGTTGATGCCCGGCCACGTCACTATCAGCGCCACCGCCGCCGAAACCGGCGATAACGTGGCGGAGTTGGATGCCAGCATTGAGGGCGACCCGATTGAAATTGCCTTCAACGTGAAGTATTTGGTGGATGTGCTGGGCATTATTGATACGCCTAACGTGGCGCTGGAAACTTCCACCTCCACCAGCCCCGGCGTTATCCGGCCCGTGGGCCGTGAAGACTATGTGTATGTGGTAATGCCCATGCATTTGGGCAAGTAAAGGACAGAAATAGAGAAGCCCTCGGCCAAAGCCGGGGGCTTTTTCTACTTCAATACCGCGTAATTCAGCACCTCTCCATTCACCCAAACCACGTGCGCGCGGTTTTGCGTATCAATAATGAGCGCCTGCTCGGCGCTATCTGGCGTGGCGAGGAGTTGCACTTGCCAACTGCTATCCGCCATTTGGGTGGCGAGGCGTAAGCCATCAAAATTCCACCACAGCGCGCGGGCGAGGCTGTTTGGCCCAACGGCTAGTTTCACTTCAGCGCCGCCGCGCTCCTCCGAGTTCACGTTTACGGCCGGCCCCCAGCCGTTGGCCGCACTCCAGCGCCGATAAAACACGCCGGTGTTGGCTTCCCACACTAGATGCACGCCGCCCGCCGCATCCGCCTGCATATCTATCGCCAAGCCGCCCGGCGCTTGCTCAGGCGCGGAGAGCGTTTCCGGCTCCGTCCACGTTGCGCCGCCATCGGTGGAGCGGATGGCGCGCATCCGGTTTGGCTCACCCGAGCTGACAAACTCCGCCCACGCCATGTGGTACACGCCTTGCGCATCAATCACAAAACGCATTTGGTAAGCGGTGGCCTCGCCCGAGAGCGTGGGGTCTTCAATTTCATCTTCCGGCCCATCCCAGTTGTGCGTATCGAGCTTAACCGTGCCCGCGCTCACTACGTACGCCGCGCGCAGTTGCCCATCTGCCGCATACGCCGCTATAAAATCCCGCGCCGTGCCGCTGAGCGCCGAGAGCCGCTCCGCCGCTGACCATGCGCCGTTCACCAAACATTTGCGGTACACGCCGATGTCGGGCGTGCCCTCTGTGGCGCCGTTCCAAACTGCGCATAGCGGGCCGCCCGGCTGAGCAACAAATTGCAAACTACCGTAGAGAAAGTTGAATTCTGGCGTGAGGGATTGCGGCGCAGACCATTCGCCGCCCGTGCTCAATTGCTGGTACACGTAATCGCCGTTAGGCCGCAGGGCGCGGGATTCATACATGAGGTGTAGCGTGCCTGTCACATCAAACGCTAGTTGGGGTGATGAAATTTGGCCGCTCGCGCCGGGGATGCCGCCGGCGGAGGGGCCAGGCGGCGTGGGTGTGGGTTGATTCAGGAAATTTGTGGCGGCGTTCACCGCTTCAGGTACGTTGCTCAACCAATCTTGCAGTTGCGCAGACGTCATGGGTTGCGGCGGCGTGGGGTTTTGGCCCGGCGCTGGAATCTCACTTTGCTGGCCGGGCGGCACATCAATAAACTGGCCGGAAGTGGCCCGCAAACGGCAGGCGCCTTCTAAACACGTAATCTGCATCGCGCCGCTGTTGGCCGTTTGCTCAACGCTCATCAAAGAGCCGCGCACCGTAGCAATACCAGTGGACGTTTCAATTTCAATATTCCCCTCCACCAGCGTTGGCGAAACGATAACCCAGATTTTTCCAGCCTCAAGTTGAAGGCGAGTGATAGGGTTAGCCGGATCAGGTGGGAACTCCAGAAGTTCAAACTCCGTGTTGGCCGCAATCCGGATGATGGAACCCTCACTGGTATCCAACCGCGCACGCGAGTCATCGCCTGTGCGCACGCCGCCGCTTACATTGATGATGCGGCCCTCGCTGGCCGCGCCCCACTCCTGAGCATTGGTATCGCGGGCGCTGACGCTGTTGTTTAGCTCAGAAAGTTGCGCGGTGCGGGGTTGCACGGTAGGTGTGGCGGGTGTGGCTGGCCCCGCGCACGCAGTAAGAAGCAGACTTGCCAGCAGAGAGAGAAGGCTTAATCGGTATATGGCCATGATCTAAAAGACCTGCAGAGTCTGCGAGACTCCAAAGGTCTGGTCTCCATCATTTCGTTATGGTGAAACTTTATGGCCCCCAACGGCTGACGCCACCCTCAGTGGAAAACCACACTACCCCCGAAGGCTCTACGTAAATATCATTCACATAGGCATTAATAAGTTCATCTTCATCTTGCTCAAAATCAGACCAATCCTCACCGTTCCAGTGAGCCGCGCCACTATCGGTGGCAAACCACAAACTGCCATCCGGCGCAGGTTTGATAGCTAAAACGTAAGGGGAAGGCAGTTCACCCGTCACTTGTTCCCAAACGCCATCGGTGAAGCGGTATGCCCAATCGCCATTAGTGCCCACCCATACGTGGCCGTTCGCGTCTTGGGCAACATCCAGCGCAAAGGAAAAGCTGGGTAAAAAGCCCTGCCCAGCGGTAAAGTGTTCCCAGTGGCCGTCAAAAAACCGGCTCACCGTGCCGGGGCCAGTTTCGGAGGGCCACGCCGCTACCCACACTGCCCCATCAGAACTAACCCACACATCCCGAATCGCATCCGTCGCAAAGCCGGTTTCAGCGGCGCGAAATACTTGGTCAACTTTCTCGCCGTTGAAGTGGGCCACGCCAACCTCGGTGCCCAACCAGGCCGTGCCATCCGGCGCGAAGGCGATGGATGAAATGTAGCCTTCGGGCAGACCGTGTTCCGGCCCAAAGCGCGTATCCGCGCCATCCGGCGTAATGAGGTGCAGACCATTCGGCCATTCACTTGCCCATAAATTGCCCTGTGCATCAAAGGCGAGTGGCTCGCACCCACACGGCGGCTCCACATATTCTCGCCAGCGGCCTTCGCTTAAACTATAACGGTCAGGATAAGCGCCGCTCGTTTGGATAAACCACAACTCATCATTTGGCGCACGCAGGATGCGGCTCAGGGCATGAGAGACAGGCGTATCAGCGGTGTAAAAGTAATTAAACGTTTCGCCATCGTAAACAATCGGCCCGCCGCCATCACTCCCAAAATACAGTTTGCCGTCCGCGGCCAGGAAACCACCGTACAACGTGTAGACAGTTATATCACCTGTGTTTTGGCTAAATTCCTGCCAATCATTATTAGCGGGGTTGAAGCGCCACAGGCCACCGCCACCCGCAAAATACAGCCGCCCCTCCGCATCTTCCGTAATGCCGTTCACGCCGTAGGGCGGCCCTTGTTCTATGGCTTCAAAGCGCGTACCATCAAACCACGCCGCGCCTTGTTCGGTGCCCACCCAGATCGTGCCATCGCTTGCTCTAAAAATTGAGAAGATGTTGTTGCTCGGCAGGCCATCCTCAGTGGTGAAGCGCGTCCACTCATCGGAGGCGGCGTTGTAAAGGCCCAGCCCCACCTCTGTGCCCACCCACATTTCATTTTCAACAGCGGGCAAAATCGTGTTGATGTTCACCGAAAATCCGCCCTCCTCTAGCCTCAGCGCGTTATCTTGCATGGAGGGAAAGTTCGGAAAGGTCTGCCAGCCGTTCGCTTCGCTCAATAAATACAAGCCGCCGCCCTCTGGCGCATATTTCGTACCCACCACCAAAAAGTCGCCGGCCCGCGTCAGCGCCGTCACATAATCACTCTCCAAGCCATCCGCATTAGAGTAAATTATCCATTCATCCGCGCCGGGGTCTAGCCGCGCCAAACCATCCTCCGTTCCCGCCCACACGCCGCCGTTTTCGCCCACCCACACGGCATTCACACGCGGGTGCGGCAGGCCGTTGGCCGTGGTGTACTGCTCCAGCCTCTCGCCGCTGGCCATATCCCACACCGTTAGGCTCCCCAGCCCACCCGCATATAAACGGCCCTCATGCTCGGCCAACGCCGTTACAAAATTGCTGGCCGCCCAACTGCGCCATTCAAAGTCATCGGTGGAAATCGGCTCAGAAGTTATAACCGTCACCTTTGTTGGTTCAGGCCGGTCAGCGCGAGAGCGGAGAAAAAGCCCGCCCACCACCATCAGGCACAGCACGGCCAGCGCACCGCCGCCCAACACCAACGCCAACGGAAACTTTTTTGCTGGCGCAGATGGTGTACTCACCGGTTTGGCTGACTGTGCAACACGTTCAGGTGTGGCGCGCTCGGGAACGGGGGCAGGCGCTACCAGTGTGGGCGTCACCGCTTGTACTTCAGCCGGAGAAGGGGCGCTGGCTTGCACCGTGTCTAATTCGGTCAACGCCCGTTTCCAGGCCGCTAAAAACTCCGTCACAGTGGCATACCGGTCATTCGGCTCTTTGGCTAGCGCCTTCAACAACACACGCTCAATGGCCGGCGAAAAATTAGGCATCACGCTGGAAGGCAAGGGCAAGGGTGAGCCAATTTGCTTCAATACTACGGCCAGCGGCGTTTCGGCTTCAAACGGCACGCGGCCCGTCGTCATCTCATACAAAATCACGCCCAACGAGTAAATATCGGTGCGCTGATCCACTTTTTCGCCTTGGGCTTGCTCGGGGCTCATGTAAGCGGGCGTGCCAATCATGGCGCCGGTAGTGGTGAGTTGCGCGCCGCCTTCCAGCAATTTCGCAATCCCAAAATCAGTGAGGAAAAGATTGTTCTGCGCGTCCACCAGCGCATTGGAAGGTTTCAAATCGCGGTGCACCACGCCTTGTTGATGAGCATATTCCAGCGCTTCGGCCAGTTGGGTAAACAGGCGGTCTACTTGCGCTAGCGGCATGGGCACGCGACTCATCCGGTCTTTGAGCGTGCCGGCGTCTAAATAGCGCATCACCAAATAGGTCAGGCCGTTACTCTCGCCGTAGTCATACACGGGCAAAATGCGGGCATGCTCCAATTTGGCAATGGTGCGCGCCTCTTGCTGGAAGCGGCTCAGAAACTCTGGGTTATCGGCCAGTTGGCTGGGCAAAACTTTCACCGCCACGTACCGATCCATAGCGGCGTGATAGGCGCGATACACCGTGGCCATACCGCCCTGGCCGACCTGATTGATAATACGGTATGGGCCAAGATTCTGGCCGGATTGCAAGGTATCCATGCCGGGCTCCTTTATCCGCTAGGAAGCGGAAGACGAGGGCAATTCTGGCGCGAGCAGAAGCAGAAAAGCGGCGCCGGCCTGCGCGTAACCCGGCATCGGTGTGATATTGCCGATATATGGGTCAGGGGCTAGGGCTTTATGCAGAAAAATGTTGCCATCGCGGTCAACATCGGCAATGTACTCATCCGGGCCGCCCGCTACATGCCGGAAGATGTTTCCGTTGCTTAAGTCCACGCGCCCGATGTAATGATCTGGCCCCAGGCGCGTTTCAAAAACTTTGCCGGTTCCCAGTTCTACCCAACCTACGTATTTATCCGGCCCTAAGCGGGTCTCGTACACTTTGCCATCAAAGTCCACAAACCCCACTTGCGGGTCTGGGGCAAGGGCCTTATGCAGATAAGCGCGGCTACCAGCCATGAGTACCTCCAGCCATAGAGCCAACCAAGAGCCCAAAGGCCTTCGCTGGCAAATGATTAACCTTGAATACGCGCCAGAATAGCAAAAAATAAACACATACCTATGAGGCTCAAAATCAGCCCGGCGATGGCCGCCGCTTTGGTGCGGTTGCGGCCCAACAAGCCGCCCAAGCCCACACCCGCGCCGATGAGGCCGAGAAAAGCGCTACTCGCGCCGCACACAAATAGCGGCACAGCGGCCACCCTAATCCAACCTTGTTGAACCCCAATCAGGGCGCACAGGCCAATGCTAAACACCAGCGCCGCCGAAGCGATGCCGAGCGCCAAACTGGCGTTGCCCAAAGTGTTGGGAACAGGTGGTGGGGAGGGCGGGGTGGACATTAGCCTTCTTCTGTGGAGTATAACGCCAGAGGAACTTAAACCACAGAGCCGACTTTCGTCGGCTCTGTAAGAATGTTTGAACACAAGAGGCGGAAGCTAACTGCGCCCCATGCCGCGATATTGAAAGCCGAGCGCCTTCATGCGCTTCGGGTCATAGAGGTTGCGGCCATCCACAACAATGGGCTGGTTCATGCTATCTTTGATGCGAACCAAATCCAGTTGCTTAAATTCATTCCACTCGGTGCACACCACTACCGCATCCACGCCTTCAGCCACTTGGTACACATTCTCGCACATGGTTACACCTGGCATCATGCGTTCGGCCACATGCATCGCCACCGGGTCATAGCCCTTCACCATGCCGCCTTCGGCTAAAACGGCGCGCGCAATTTCCACCGAGGGCGCATCGCGCATATCATCCGTGTTTGGCTTGAAGGCGAGGCCTAACAAGCCAATGCGCTTGCCCTTTAAGGAGCCGCCCAACATCTCCCGTAATTTCAACACCACCTGTCGCCGTTGGTATTTGTTGATATCCATCACGGCGTGAAGCAATTGCGGGTGCTTGCCCTGCACGCTGGCCATGTGCGCCAATGCTTTCACATCTTTGGGAAAGCAGGAACCACCCCAGCCCAAACCGGCATTGAGAAAATGCTTGCCAATCCGCGGATCATAGCCCATGCCAGCGGCCACCTCTTTCACATCCGCGCCCAGCGCCTCACAAATGTTTGCAATTTCGTTGATGAAGGAAACTTTGGTGGCGAGGAAGGCGTTGCTGGCGTACTTAATCATCTCAGCCGTGCGCAAGTCCGTCACCACAATCGGAGCCCGGAGGGAAAGGTGCAAATCGGCCACTTGGTTCGCCGCTTCACGGTCAGTGGAGCCCAGCACAATACGGGCCGGGTTGGTGAAATCGGCCAGCGCAGAGCCTTCCGCCAAAAATTCCGGGCAAGAAACCACGCTAAATGGGATGGGCTTGGGTTGTTTGGCGCGTACAATATCAGCCACCCAGTCACCAGTGCCCACCGGCACAGTGGATTTGTTCACGATGATAATGGGTTTAGACATGTTCTCGGCAATGGCTTCTGCCGCCGAGCGCACATATTTGAGATCCGCTTCGCCGTCTACGCCTTCGGGGGTGCCTACCGCAATAAAGGCAAAATCTGCGTTCTCCAGCGCTTCGGCGTAAGAGGTGGTGAAATCTAAGCGCCCGGCGGCTACATTGCGCTTTACCATCTCCTCCAAACCCGGCTCATAAATGGGCAAAATGCCTTTTTTGAGATTTTCGATGCGCTCCGCGTTCACATCCAGAGCAATCACCGTATTACCCAGATCGGCGAAACAAGTGCCCGTGACCAAACCAACGTAACCCACGCCGACCACACAAATTTTCTTCACAGTAGTGCCTCCTCAGCAGAATACAAAAGCAGATTACAAAACACAGAAGTTGATTCTCTGTAAGCGGCGGAATTATGCCATAGGGCTTAGGTCTTACTTCCTTTGTCGGATATCGGATATCGGCTCATCCCCAACCGCGTTTCGCCAATTCAGCTTCCTCAAAACCGAAGAAGTGAGCATATTCGTGAATCAGCGTCAGGCGGATTTCGGCGCGTAATTCGGCCTCATCGGCGCACATGGCCGCCAATGGCGCATAAAACAAGGTGATGCGATCTGGCTCCCAAAATACGTCATCCGGCTTGCGTTCCGTTAGCGGCACACCTTCATACAAGCCCAGCAAATCCGGCTCATCTTCCGGCGCTTCCGCATCCACACTCAGCACGACCTGCCCCGCCGCCAAGCGCAACTCCGGCGTCAGGCGGCCTAATGCTTCCTCGGCAATTTCAAACACCATCTGCTCAAAACGTTCCAGCGTAACTTTCATGAAGTAAATTGTAGCGTGGGTATAATCAACGGTGAAACGTCAAACGTGAGAGCCGCTTTGCTTCCCGCGTTTCACGTATCATGTTTTACGGAGCGTATGGAGAATTCACTATGACTCACTCCCCCATCGTTCTCATCACGGGCGCGGCGGGCGTCTTGGGCGCGGCGGTGGTGCGGGCCTTTGCCCAAACCGGCGCGCGGCTGGCGCTAGCCGAAATTCATCTAGAAAGAATGGAGGCAACCGTGCGTGAAGTGGGGTTAAGCGCGGAGCAAGTGCTCACCTCGAGGGTAGATGTCACTAACGCGGCTAGCGTGGCGGCTTGGGTAGAAGCGGTGCGCGCGCGCTGGGGCCGGGCGGATGTGCTTGTGAACATCGCGGGTGGCTTCAAAGCCGGCACGCCCGTGCATGAAACAGATGAAGCCGATTGGGACTTCATGTTCAACCTCAACGCCCGTTCGGCCTTCCTCACCTGCCGGGCGGTGGTGCCGCTGATGTTGGCGAGCGGGGGCGGCAAGATTGTGAATGTGAGCGCGCGCGCCGGGCTGGCGGGCGGTAAAAATAGCGCCGCTTATGGCGCAAGCAAAGCCGCTGTGCTTCGGCTCACAGAGTCCCTCTCCGCGGAATTGCGCGAGAAAAACATCAACGTCAACGCCGTGATGCCCAGCATTATTGATACGCCGCCCAACCGCGCCGCTATGCCCAACGCTGACCCGGCCAAATGGGTGGCCCCCGCCGATTTGGCGAATGTGATTGTGTTTTTAGCTTCAGAGCAGGCGCGGGCCATTCACGGCGCGGCCATTCCGGTGTATGGGTTGAGCTGATGAAACGGCATCCGGCTTTGGAAGACCTTTCGCGTGACCATCAGCAGTTTTTACTCCACGCGCGCGGCTTGCGCTGGGCGTTAGAAGGCAACCCCCATGCCCAACCGTTGCCGGTGGAAGTCACGCGCTTAATGGAATTTTGGGAGAGCGCCGGCGCCAGTCACTTTATTGAAGAAGAGAGCATTCTGGTGCCAACTTGCGAACAAGCCACCGTTGACCTGGCTACTTTTACGCGCAAGCTTTTGCGCGACCACAGTTGGTTGCGGGCGCGCATTGAGCGCTTGAAAGAAGATTTGGACCCCAAGGCCATTGCCGAGTATGCCCAGTATTTGCATGACCATATCCGTTTTGAGGAGCGTGTGATTTTTGAGGGGTTGCAGACCGCGCTTTCAGAAGCGGAACTGCAAGCTTTGGGTCGGCGTTTACAAGCAGCCCGCACCCAACGCTCGGCGTTCTAGCGCCATAACCAGCATAGTCCGCGCCAAATAATTTCACAGGTGTGATGCATGTTTGTTTCGGCGTTCAATTAAGCCTATCTCTTCAAGGGCCGCCTCGGCGCTAGGCAGAATAAGCCCCCGCCAACTCAGGCTCGGTAGCCTCTTGTTGATAGCGAGCCGATAACATCCGGTAAGCGGAGGAGCGCATAGCTAGTAGCGTTATCAGCAATCCAATTATGCCCGCTACCGTGAACAAGAGGGCAAGACCGCGGTCTGTTCCCACGCCAAACCACGCGCCAATGAGGTCAACCCCTGCGCCCGTCGTCATGTATGGAATAAAAATTAACTGCGCCACCGGCCCTATGAGGAACGACGTTATCGGCGAGGCCGCTTGCTCCACGCTTTGGGCGAAACCAAACACCCGTCCCTGCCGTTCGGGCGGAACAACTTTCTGCAAAATGGTTTGTTCAGCGGCTTCTACGGCAGGGATCAAGCTCAGCCAGATAAACATCCCCACCGCCAGCAAAAGGATGGAGGCCTGGAGCGTGAAAACACAACAAATAGACCACATCGCAATGTTGCATAGAAAGAGCGTGCGCAGAGGGTTTTTACCCAAACCGGTCTTGGCAATCACCAAACCACCCGCAATAAAGGCCAAACTCAACACACCCCACAAAAGGCCCCACACCTGCACCGAGACGAGCAGTAAGCCGTAAGCATCCATGAGAGACATGAAGATGCCGCCAAGAAAATTATTGAAGGTGTGAAAGAAAATCAACCCCAAAAGACCGGGCACCAATTGAATGGCTTGAATTGTTCCCCGAATATCCAGTTGGGTTTTGGCGAGATGTGCTTCCGTTGCGCCGCCCTCCGGGGCTGGCCGGCCGGGAATGGGCAGGGGCCATAAATGGAGCAGAGTGAGCGCCGTTAGGCCCAACGCCAACGCCAGCATCCAAAACATGCCCATAAAGCCAACCACCAAACCGCTAAATATAGACGCGGCTAAGAAAGCCACGCCGTTAGCAGTGCCCACCCACCCATTGGCTTTATCTCGCGTCTCTTCAGGCACCAAAATAGCTACCAATGTTGAAAGCGCAATCCCGCGCAAATTGCCCGCAATAGCGCCGATGAGCGTGAGCACAATAAAACCCCACAATGGGGCGCTGGCCGCGTCCGTAAATCTTTCGGTGGGCGTGGTCACATACAACACTAGGGCGGCAGTGTAAAGCAAGAAAGAAGCGAGACTTGAGACCGCCATCACATTCTTTTTGGGGTATCGGTCCACTAACGCCCCCAGAAAGAAGCCGGAGACGGCTACAGTTGTGGTGTACACGCCCGCCATCACCGAAGTGGCAATAACCGATTGTGTTTCAAGAAAGACCCAGAAGGTGACAGCAAACCAAACAAAGGTATTGGTGACTGAGGCAATCAGCGAATTGGCTAGAACAGCGTAAAAAGTTTTCATCTCATGAAGTCCTATCATAGCAAACAGAGAACATGTGTTCTATTTTACCCTAAAAGGGGCTTTCGTGGGGCGGTTAAAAACAAAGGCTACAGTTTGTGCTGTAGCCTTGCACAGAGTTTTATGGGTTACGTGGGTGGGGTTACATTTGCTCAGCGGCTTGTTGTAAAACGGCGCTCTCAATCTTTTTCATCTTCAGCATGGCCTCCATCACCCGCTTGGCCTTCGCCGCGTCCGGGTCACCCAAGAGTTGGCTTAAGAGTTTGGGGATGATTTGCCATGAAAGGCCGTATTTATCCTTTAGCCAGCCGCATTGGCCCTCTTGGCCGCCATCGGCGGTGAGCTTGGCCCATAGTTCATCCACTTCGGCCTGCGTTTCGCAATCTACAAAAAAGGAAACGGCTTCATTGAACTTGAAATGTGGGCCGCCGTTGAGGGCGATGAAATCTTGGCCGTTCAGTTGAAACGAGACGGACATCACCGGCCCATCCGGGCCAGCACGCCGGATTTCTCCAATGCGAGAGTCTTTGAAAACGGAAACGTAAAAGCGCATGGCGTCTTCGGCTTGCGTATCAAACCAGAGGAAAGGGGTAATGGGCATGATATTCTCCATGAATTGAGTAAAGATGGTGATAGGATACTCAAACCACTGGTCGCCGTCTTGAACAAAACGGCAAAGTCAACGCGCCGTAAGAGTACGCTGAAGTTCGGCAGGGGTGAAACCAATCCATTGCCGTAGCGCCCGAGTGAGATGCGGCTGGTCAGCGTACCCGGCCTCGGCCACGGTATCCAAAATAGAAACTCCCTGTCGCAGAAGTTGTTCGGCCCGTTGCGCCCGCGATAGCTGATAAATTTGATTTTGAGAGAGGCCGGTAGCCTGTAAAAAACGATGCCGCACGGTGCGGGGTGAAATACCCACCGCTTGATGTTGGAGCGCCGCGCTGATTAGGGGATCCCACGTCAGCACTCCCTCGCGCATCAACCGGCTCACAAATGTATCGGCGTTTTCAAAGTCGGGTAATTGCCATGTTGAGCTCTTAAGCCAAAACTTTTGGCCGGTCGCGCCAGGCAATTCCGTTTCAGTATCCCGCAACCGAGTGAGGGGCAAATGTGGCATAAAGGCCCCCAGTCTGAACTTAATCCACAGAATCTCGGCGTCGCCGCCATAAGCCAATTGGCCAGCCGCCGTGAGCGGGCCAACAACTAAGGCTCGCGTTTGGCCGTGATAACGTGTAACCACCAAATGCCAATGGCTCTCGGCGGGGCGGATGGTGAGGCCATCACCAACGGTGCGGCCGTGCATCACGCTTTCCACACAAGGCGCATCGGAGGCGCGGTGTTCAACCACAAAACTCATAGAAAGGCTCAGGCAACTCGCAGATAGCGTTGAAACACCACGCCCGTTGGCAAGGGTTTGGATTCAACCAGTTGTAAATTGAGCCGTACGCCCGCCGGGAACAACCGCTTGCCACCGCCCAGCACCACGGGATAAACGTGCAAAGTGTACTCATCCACCAAAGCGTTTTTAATCAACGCCTGCACCAGCACACTGCTCCCATCCAGGAAGATGTTTTTGCCGGGTTGATTTTTCAACTTGTGAACTTCCTCGATAACATTGCCGCTAATAACGCTTGAATCTCGCCAGCCATCGGCGGACTTTAAGGTTGTGGAAACCACATACTTCTTGAACCCATTAAATGGGTCTTCAGCCGGGTTGGGCTCAAAGGCGGTTGCATGCCCCTGCCAGGTTTTTCGTCCCAGCAATAAGGTGTCGGCGTCGGCAAAGATTTGATCGAAGTGAGCGCCGATCTCATCGTGCCAATAAGGAAGTGTCCAGCCGCCATGAGCAAAACCGCCTTCAGTGTCCTCATCCGCGCCGCCTGGCGCCTGAATCACCCCATCTAATGAAATAAATTCGTGAACAATTATTTTTCGCATATTCGTTAGCTCCTATTCAACCTATGAGGGTTTATAGCCAAGAGATTTTGGGAACGGGTTAATCGCGGCTTTTACCACCTTACTTCACTACCCGAAAACGCAGGTGAGTCACGCCTGTTCCTTGAATTAAGCCGATGTTTTCCAAATCAATTGGTTCGGCGCCCAAATGTTCAAACAAGCGGATGCCCACGCCAAGCAAGATGGGCGCTAAGTCAATATAGATTTCATCAATCAAGCCAACCCGGAGGCACTGTTGCACGATGGTGGTTCCACTAATGGCCACTTCCTTGCCGGCGGCGGCTTGCCGGGCCAGTTCAACCGCGCGTTCAACACCCTCCGTTACAAACGTGAACGGCGACTCCTTATTGAGCCATTCGGCTGGGGGCTGATGCGTGACGATAAACATTGGCACGCCAAAAGGGGACTGGCCGCCATACGCGTTCGAGACATCAAAATCGCGGCGGCCAGTCACAATCGCCCCAAAGTTGCTCCATGCCCGGCTAAGATAATCCGCGCTGGCGCGTGAAATTCTGAAGGGCCGACTCACGCCCGGCACTTGAAATTCAGTATCGCCGCTGGCGTACCAACGAAAGAGGCGGCCCACATCGTCATTCGGCTCGGCGATGAAGCCATCCAAAGACATCGTAAATTGAGTGGTGATTTTGCTCATCAAGCGCCTGCGAAGGTCTAGTTCTCCTTCATGGGTGGGATGTTCTGATTGCGCCGAAAGAGATTGGTTGGGTCATATTTGGTTTTGATTTGTTGCAGTCTATCCCAAGTCTTGCCCGGGTAGGCCGCGTGGACTTGCGCTTCACCTTCGTTACCTAAAAAGTTAACATACACGCCTCGATCACTCTGGCGGATAGCCTCAGCAAAATTTTCAACCCAGGTTTCGTGAGTCATTTTTTCGTCCGGGTTCTGATACAACGCCGCAAGGTTCACCATGATTTTTGACTGGCGGTGGGCATAAGCTGTTGCCTCTACGGGCACGCGGGCCATAGCGCCGCCCAGCACACGCAATTGGGCCACCGCCATCATGCCAGTGGAAGCGCGGAGATGATTTAGCATCTTATCCGCTACCGCGCCGTCAATGTAGTCAAGGAACAGCGTGCGGGAGGCGCCTATAGGATGATAATCGCCGCCTTCCTCCTGATATATCTCAGGATAGGCCATCGGCCTAAGCATATCGGCAAGCGGGGTGGCGAGTTTACGAAACGGCTCAACAAACCGTTCGCCCTCTTCAGTCTTACCCACATAAACCAGCATTGCAAACACAATCCACTGACCGTGCACCTCTACCGGCAAGAACGGCATGGGCGGCGCCAGCATGACATTAGCGATGGTCGAGAGTTCATCGGGAGCGGCTTGCGCGGCGGCGATGAAGCCAGCGATGACGGCCTCGGTCGCCGGGAGAATCAGCATGCCGCCAAAGACCGAGTCCACTTTTTGCAACCGGAATTTGAAGCGTGTTGCAACGCCAAAGTTGCCGCCGCCGCCGCGAATAGCCCAGAACAAATCGGGGTGGGATTGATCATCCACATACCGACGTTGACCGTCGGCGGTCACCACTTCGGCGGCAAGTAACGAGTCAATCGTCAGCCCATATTTACGGACCAGATACCCCACTCCTCCGCCGAGTGTGAGGCCGCCTAAGCCTACCGAACCAGTATCACCGAAGCCAACAGCAAGCCCATGGGCGCCGACGGCGGACGTAAACTCGCCAGCCGTCAGACCAGCCTCGGCCCAGGCGGTTTGGTCTTCAAGGTTAATCTGCAAGTCCTTCAGCGCCGAGAGATCAAGGATGATGCCGCCTTCCGTTGCGCTGTGCCCGGCCGCACTGTGGCCCCCACTGCGAATCGCCAGTTCAAATCCTTGTTCGCTGGCTAACTTCACAAGGCGTGAGACATCATCGGCATCCGCCACACGGACAATCGCCGCCGGGCGGTTGTTAATTCCGCCGTAAAAAACAGTCCGCGCAGATTCATAGCGTGGGTCATCTGGGGTAATGACTCGGCTATTAAAAAACGAGCGTAAATCGGAGACTGAGGGAGATAGACGATGAAGAATGGATTGTTTTTCGGTAGTCATAAGAAAGCCTTTAAGTAACTTAGAACGCATCTACAAACCTGTTGTTTAGATACTTTTTCAAGCCCAAAACGGTTCTACGCCTTAGGTTTAGAGATGGGTTCTTACGTATCAATGATTGAGATAAGCGCTGGTGAGTGATTGCTTCGCTCTTAATAGATCTCGCGGCGTGCCTTCAAATATAATCTGCCCGCCTTTGCTGCCGCCTTCGGGACCCATGTCAATAATCCAATCTGCGTTTTTGATGATGTGTAGATTATGCTCAATCACAATGACCGTGTTGCCCGTATCCACGAGGCGGTTTATCACTTCCAGCAAATGCCCAATATCCGACATGTGCAAACCAGTGGTGGGTTCATCCATGACGTAAACGCTCCCCTTTTTGTGCAGTTCGCTCGCCAATTTAATTCTTTGGCATTCGCCGCCAGAAAGCGTACTCAGCGGTTGACCTAAACTCAAATAATCCAGCC